>Ga0207829_100006_pt1 | contig 828151 bp, 784 predicted proteins | sample TtaePargueraPR_4_FD_187738 | JGI IMG/M metagenome (GOLD analysis project Ga0207829, IMG submission 187738) | Aerobic enrichment media microbial communities from Bioluminiscent Bay, La Parguera, Puerto Rico - Tt and P1 (SPAdes) | ecosystem: Environmental > Aquatic > Marine > Unclassified ... | reverse complement strand
AACCGCACTGGTGCGGGCGCCTGCGGATGTGACAGAGGACGGTCTGGCGCCGATTACCTTTGAGGCGAGGGTGCTGGAGCAGCCGCAACTGGATACCACTTATAACAGTATGTTTATGACGCCGGAGGAATAATCAGTGCCACAAAATTCCGGCTTGCCTGAGATCAGCAGAGCTTGCTAGGGTAGAGCCCGCTTTGATGCGGGCTTTTTATTGACGGACGGGACTAATGAAATATAACAAGTTAGGAAACACTGATATCGATGTCAGCCGGATATGTCTCGGCACTATGACCTTTGGCGAGCAGAATAGTGAACAGGAAGGACATCAGCAGCTCGATTATGCCGTTGATCAGGGCGTGAATTTCATTGATACCGCCGAGCTGTATGCGATCCCACCCAAAGCTGAGACCTATGGCGCTACCGAGCGGGTGATCGGCAGCTGGCTGAAAAAACGCGGTCGCCGGGATGATATTGTGCTTGCCAGTAAAATGGCCGGGCCGGGACCGGACTGGGTGTCACATATCCGCGGCGGTCATAGCCGTTTTGATTCCAGTCATATTCGCCAGGCGCTCGATGACAGCCTGCACCGTTTACAGACGGATTATGTTGATTTATACCAGTTGCACTGGCCGGAGCGTAAGACCAATTACTTCGGTAAGCTGGGTTATCAGGCCGATGACAGCGAAGCCGAACTGACGCCGGTTTACGAAACGCTGCAGGCGCTGGAAAAAGAAATACGTGCCGGCAAAATCCGCTATATAGGTTTATCCAATGAAACGCCGTGGGGCATGATGCAGTTCCTGTGGACTGCACGTGTGCTTAATTTACCGGCAGTGGCCACAGTTCAGAACCCTTACAGTCTGTTGAACCGGACTTATGAAGTAGGCTGTGCTGAAATCAGCCACCGCGAGGGTGTTGGTCTGATGGCTTATTCTCCGCTCGGTTTTGGTGTATTGAGCGGAAAATATCTGGATGCCGAACCCGCGGGCGCCAGACTCACCCGCTGGCCGCATTATGCGCGTTACAGTAATGAACAGGCAGTGGCAGCTACCCGTGAGTATGTGGCAATGGCGCGACGTCATCAGTTGGACCCCTCACAAATGGCACTGGCGTTTGTTAATAGTCGGCCATTTCTGACTGCCAATATTATCGGCGCCACTGACATGCAGCAGCTCAAAAACAATATTGCCAGCATTGAGCTTGAACTCAGTGAAGAAATATTGGATGAGATCGAGGCGATTCATCGTCGCCACCCCAATCCTTCGCCCTGACAGAATGAACCCACGCGTTTCATAACAAGAAAAACTGTGATCAGGCTGGCATTTTTATAGCGATTCCTGTATTTCTTGCTTAAAACGGTCTGAACAAGGAACACAGGCCAAAGCAGGATTCAACGAGGGAGGAGCTGCATGCAGAAGCCAGACAAGGCCAGACTCTGTATTTTTGGCGTTCTGCTGTCATGTTTCACCGTTGTCCGTGCTGACTCCGAACCCTCATCACCACTCGATCTCAGCCTGCAGGAGCTGCTGGAGATTGAAGTCACCTCGGTATCCCGCCAGGCAGAGTCCCTCTCCAGTGCGGCGGCGGCCATATACGTCATCACCGGCGAAGAAATCCACCAGCGTGGTTTCCAGTCCATTCCCGAGGCGCTGAGAGATGTGCCTGGATTGCATGTGGCCCAGATTGATTCCCAGAAATGGGCTGTCAGCAGTCGTGGTTTCAACGGCCGCTATAACAACAAGATGCTGGTGCTGATAGACGGTCGCAGTGTTTACTCTCCCGAGTTTTCCGGCGTTTACTGGGAAGTGCAGGATACGCTGATGGCCGATATCGATCGGATCGAGGTGATACGCGGCCCCGGCGCAGCCATCTGGGGGGCTAATGCGGTCAATGGTGTCATCAACATCATCACCAGACACAGTGCCGACACACTCGGCGGTTATGCGGAATTAGGGGCGGGCGATTATCAGCAGGCTTTTGCCGGTTTTCGCTATGGCGGTCGGTTGGCACCGGGTCTCACCGGCCGGGCTTATGTGAAAGCATTCAAGCGTGATGATTTGGATTTTGATCCTGCTGATGTGAATCCTTCAGCAGCGGCGCTTATCAGCCAGTCTGATACAGATAACAGCTGGTGGCAGCAACAAATGGGCGGTCGTCTGGACATGAGCCTGGGTGCGGCTTCAAGCTTAACCCTCAGCGCTGCAGCCTATGACAGCATGATGGACCAGACTGTCACCATACCCACGCTTACAGCCCCCTATATCGACTATCCCAACATCGATACAGCGTCTCGCGGCTGGCATCTGCTGGGAGATTACAGCCGTGCCTTGTCAGCAGACTCACAACTGAACCTGCAAGCCTATTTTGATCACGCCAAGCGTGATGAATCACTGTTCGGCTTCAGTCGCGATACCGTTGATCTGGAAATGTCCCATCATTTTGAGATTGGCGAACGTCATGAACTGTTGTGGGGAATGGGCTACCGGCACATTAACAATGAACTGGATGCCAATCAGTCAGTGATCAATACCCAGGGTGACAATGAAAGTACCAATCTCTGGAGCCTGTTTGTTCAGGATCAGATTACCCTGAAACCGGATACGTTGTGGCTGACCCTGGCCACCCGTGTCGAGCATCATTCCTACACCGATTTTGAATGGCAACCCACCGTCAGACTGAGCTGGCAGCCTGATGAGCAGCATCGATTCTGGACCGCTTTATCACGTGCAGTCAGAACACCATCACAGGCTGAGCATGAATATATGATCAATGTCGGCAATCTGGCGCCGATGTCGGATTTTAATCCGACGCCGTTTGTCAGTCGACTGATACTGCAGGGCAATTCAAACTACGATTCCGAGGTGGTTCAGAGCTTAGAGGCCGGTTACCGTTTCGCCAGCGGCAATCAGTTCAGCCTGGATACAGCGCTTTTCTACAATGACTATGATGATCTGAGAAGCAACAGGATAGCTGAAACCGATGTTTCAACCCTGCCTGCTTATCTGACGGTGACGTCGAATTTTGATAATGATGCCAGCGGCCATAACTACGGTCTGGAATTGTCCGCGAACTGGGTACTGAACCAGGCATTTAAACTGAGACTAAACTACAGCTTTATCGACAGTGATTTCAGTGACGGACAACCGCAGAATACGGATTCACCCGAACAAATGGTTTCGCTGCTCGCGAACTGGCGTATCAGTCGCGATATCGATCTGACTGCAAACTGGCGATATGTCGATCGCAGTCAGTTGATTGACCCGGTTCAGGTGGATAACCAGACAGTCGATGCCTATCACGGTGTGGATTTGGGATTGAACTGGCAGTTAACCCCCAAGCTGAGATTATCTGCTTTCGCGCGTAATCTGTTTTACGGCTCCCATGTTGAATACAAAGCCGAGCTGTTTTCCATTCCTTACCGGGTGGAGCCCAGTTTCTTCGGCAGGCTGACTCTGGAGTACTAGCGAAATGACCTGGCGCGGGCTGAAAACATGCAGTTTGCTGGCTCTGTTGCTAATGCACAGTGCCCAGACTGCGGTTGCTATCGCAGAACCGCCGGATTCACGCTCGCTCATCGCCGCGCTGAACTATAACTTTGCCAAATATGCGGACTGGCCGGGAGAGGAACAGGCCGATTCAATTCGTTTGTGTTATTTCACTGACTCCTTCAAAAACAGCTTTACCGAACTTCACGACAAAGCGATTTTCGACAAGCCGGTCAGCACGCGCCAGATCAATGATGTTGAGCAGACAAGCCATTGTCACCTGGTGTACATTGACCGCAGTGAACGCGACATTCTGCAGCGATTATTTATTTACCTGCGAGACAAGCCGGTGCTGACGGTCTCCGATATTGCCGGATTTGTAGATGACGGTGGCATGATAGAAATTGTGCGGGTAAACAACAAATTCCGTTTCAAAGTGAATATGTCGAGAATGGAATCGTCCAATCTGAAAATGAGCTCTCAGGTGCTGAAGCTGGCAGTGGAAGTCAAATGAAATGGATTAAGACGCTCAAATTCCGTTTAATGATGACGATGATGGGACTGGTTTTGCTGACCATTCTTATCATCTCAATCTCGATTGTCAGTAATCAACGTCAGGCCATCGAGAGACAGGCTCTGCAGGATTCGACTGCACTGGCGGAACTGCTGGTCACCAATACGCTCTCTGCGTTGTTATTCGATGATGCCGCCTCAGCCAGACAATCTCTGGAAGCTGTACGGGTGAGATCTGATATCAGCCAGGTCATGATTTTTGATGATGAGGCCCGCCTGTTTGCCAGTTACAAGAATAATGGCATTGACACGCTGCCGGATAATGATCTACTGCGACGCGTGTTGCGTACGCATGCTCCCCTTCTTATCGAAAATGACCAGGGCTTGCAACTGATGATACCGATGACGAGTCACGGTGACAGTATCGGTGTGCTCTATCTGCTGGATAATCTGGCTTCTCTGAGATCACAGTTGTCAGACTTTTATCGCGTGGTCACCCTGACAGCGCTGCTGGCCTTTTTTGCCAGTCTGGTGGCGGTGTTATGGCTGGTGTCGCTGTTTACCAAGCCGATGAACGAAATGCTGGCGACAATTCGGGATATCACCATACATCGCGATTACAAACGGCGGGCACCGAAAGCGGCAACGGTGGAATTTAATCAGCTGTCTGACAGTTTCAACCTGATGATCAGCGAGGTGCAGCAGCGTGGACAGCAGCTAGAAACCATGAACGTCGAACTGGAACAGCGGGTACAGGCCAGAACTGAAGCACTGGAAACTGCCCTGGAACTGGCTAACGAGGCGAACCGGGCCAAGGCTCAGTTCCTGGCGATGATGAGCCATGAAGTGAGAACTCCGCTCAACGGCGTTATTGGCTTTGCCGAATTGCTGAAACTCAATGATCTGGATGATGAAGCCCGGGAGAATGTACAACTGCTTAATGATTCCGCCCAGTCGCTCCTGGCTTTACTGAATCAGATCCTGGACTTCTCCAAACTGGATGCTGACAAGGTCGAGCTGGAAAAACAGCGTATCAACCTGCCGGCTTTCATGAAATCAGTGGTGGAAACCAATCGTGCCAAGGCAGAGCGAAAGGGCCTTGAGCTTGAGCTTGCTTTATATGACTGTGACGCCGATTATCTCGGCGATCCCTTGCGATTACGGCAAGTGCTAAATAACCTCATCGACAATGCCATTAAATTCACCCACAAAGGTCATGTTAAAGTCAGTTTGCTGGCTGAACAGAACGACAGGGAGCACTGGCTCAATTTTGAAATTGAAGATACCGGTGCCGGCATTCCCGAGAACAAATTGGAGACGATATTCTCACCCTTTGCCCAAGCGGACAGTTCAGTGACCCGGCAATATGGCGGCACGGGTCTGGGACTTGCGATCTGTGCCCAGTTGATCAAACTGATGAAAGGCTTTTATGGCGTCCAAAGTCGGGAAAATCAGGGTAGTTTATTCTGGTTCAGGATTCCGATGCAGCGACTGGACAGTCTTCAGCCGGCCAGCAAACCCCGCCAGGCACCGGTCAGACAGGCCAAAGCCAATGGTAATTTGATCCTGCTGGCCGAAGATAATGAAATCAATCAGTCCGTCGCTGCCGGCATGCTCGAAAACTTCGGCTATCAGGTCAAGATTGTCAGTAATGGGCTGGAAGCCGTCAATGCGTGTGATAAAAGACATTACGATCTGATTCTGATGGATTATCACATGCCGCAAATGGGCGGTCTGGAGGCCACGGCGCTGATACGAAACAGCAGAGGGCAGGGACTTAACACCGAGACGCCTATCGTCGCTTTGACCGCCGATATTCAGGATGGCGTTGAAGCGGAATTTCGTCACGCTGGCGCAGATGATTTTCTGATTAAACCCTTCAGCATCGAACAACTGAGCAGCATGGTGGGCCGCTGGCTGATTAAAAGCGGTGATGAAATAAACAATGCACCCGTGATTGATGAGGCGGTGCTGGATGAGATCCGGCGGATGTCGGGTGAGCAGGCGCCGGCGCTCATCAACAATATTGTCGAGTTGTATCTGGAGCAAACACCGGCTTTAATTGATGATATTCAGCACGGCGCTCAGAATGGCGATGCCGAAAGAGTATTCAGAGCTGCCCATGCCCTCAAATCCAGTTCTGCCAATATCGGCGCAGTCAAAGTCAGTGAAGTGGCTCATCAGGTGGAAAAGCTTGGTCGTCACAACCAGGTTGAACATGTTTCGCCACATCTGGATGCACTGCTGGAATGTTATGAACAGGCCAGGCTCAATCTCAAAGGCCGGCTGGGAGAGAATTAGGTGGAGGAAACGGGGAGAAAGTCGGTTGTTTTGATCGTGGATGATGATCCGGTCACCCGGATGCTGATGCGGCAATCACTGAAAACGATTGATCTTGATATTCACGAAGCCAGCAACGGGCTGGAAGCCATTGCTGCCTTCAACCTGTACAAACCGGATATGACGCTGCTTGATGTCTCGATGCCGGGCATGGACGGTTTTGACTGTTGTGAGAAATTGCGGCAACTGCCGCGCGGCCAGGAATGCGCCATCGTTATGGTGACATCGCTGGATGAAGTTGAAGATATTGAGCGCGCTTTCCAGGTCGGGGCCACCGATTTCATGACCAAGCCGCTTAAATGGCCGTTGTTTAATCACCGTGTCAAATATGTGCTCAAGGCCAACCGGACCCTGCAGGAGCTCAGTCTCAATAAAAATAAACTGGCCAAGGCGCAGTCGATTGCGCACCTGGTTTACTGGGAGTGGGATTACCAGGCAGACAGCATTGAGTGCTCAGCGGATATGTTCGATATGCTGGGACTCACGCGGGAGAAAAAACTGACGCTGAAACGTCTGCTGACGGTGATCCATCCCGATGATCGCAACCGTTTCATGCGCACCGTACGACTGGCGATCAAAGATAAAAAGCCTTATGACATTGAATACCGGGTGCAGCGGCCGGACGGCCACATGCTGTTTGTGAATGAGCGCACGGATATCAATTTCGAATACGGTCAGTGGCGTATTGTCGGTACTCTGCATGACATTACTGCGTTGAAACAATCTGAGCAGGAAATCACCTACTACGCTTACTACGATACGCTCACTGAGTTGCCCAACCGGCGACTGTTTATCGAGCAGCTGGAAACCACTATCGCCAGCGCCCGGAGACACCAGCGGCGTTTCACCCTGATGTTTCTTGACCTAGACCGTTTCAAGCATGTGAATGATACCTATGGTCATCATGTCGGTGATGAGCTGTTATGTCAGGCCGCAACCAGAATCCGCGAGTGTGTGCGGGACTCGGACCTTGTAGCCAAAATTACGCTGGAAAGTGATAACCGGGTAGCGCGACTCGCCGGTGATGAGTTCACCGTGCTGCTTGATGATGTGGATCATGTCGATGATATTGCGGAAATCGCCAACCGCCTGATCGAGAGTTTCTCAGAACCATTTGTGATTGGCGGTGCACCACTTTATGTCACCGTGAGTATTGGTATCACGGTATTTCCGACCGACGGTCACAATGTTCAGGTGCTGCTGCAGCATGCCGATGTGGCGATGTATCACGCCAAGCAGGTCGGTCGCAATAATTACCAGTTCTTCTCCGAGAGCATGAATAACTATCTCAAGCTCAGAATGGAGATGGAGCATGATCTTCGGATTGCCCTCAGAGAAGAGCAGTTCGAGCTTTATTATCAGCCCCAGTATCATGCCCGCAGCGAGACGATTGTCGGTTTCGAGGCGCTGCTGCGCTGGCGGCATCCTGTAAAAGGTCTGCTGACACCGGACAGTTTTATTGATATTGCCGAGTCGACCGGACTGATACTGCCGATAGGTGACTGGGTGTTGATGCAGGCCTGCCAGCAGGTGTATCAATGGCAGCAGGAGCTGGGCTGTGCTTACCGGGTGGCGATTAACCTGTCTGCATTACAGTTTAACCAGAACTATCTGCCAGAGCGGGTCAGGCAAACCCTGGAGCAAACCCGGCTACCGGCAGAAACACTGGAACTGGAAATCACTGAAACGGCGATGCTGCATGATGTGGCAGAAACCATTCCATTGCTGTTTGCGCTCAAGAAAACCGGGGTTCGGCTGGCGATTGACGATTTTGGTACCGGCTATTCTTCGATGAGCTATCTGAAGAACTTCCCGATAGACACGCTGAAAATTGATAAATCCTTTGTTGAGGAGATTGTGTTTAATCGCAAGGATGCGGCGATTGCTCAAACCATTGTGCAACTGGCCCACAATCTCAATTTATCGACAATCGCCGAGGGTGTGGAAACAGAAGCGCAGGCCCAGATGTTACTAGATATGGGCTGTGAGGAGTTTCAGGGCTTTTATTTCAATAAGCCGATGGCGGTAGAAGAACTCAGTGACTTACTCAAACATGACTAGACAGGCTCACTCATCTTCAGCGTAAGCAGCCGGCTTATCAACCAGGGTATCCTGACGATCCAGCAAACCGATATCAAGCACTGGAGAGGCGTCGATATGCTGGGCATCCATCATCTGCGCGACACGTTTCAGGGCCGAAATAATCATGGTCTGTTCCCATTCCTGCAAATCCCCGAACTGACGGGTGAACTGCTCCTGCAAGGGAATCGGGGCATTTTTGAGAATTTCCAGTGCTTCATCCGTGGGATAGGCATGCACTTTACGTTTATCGGTTTCGGAACGCTGCCGGTAGACCAGTTTGCGCTTTTCCAGCCGGTCCAGGATCGTGGTTACTGTGGCCTGACTTAAACTCACTTCCTGGGCCAGTTCGCCGATAGTGATCTGACCTTTATCACGCAGCGTCTGTAGCAGCAGGATCTGAGGTGCGGTCAAACCGGTGGTTTTGGCAAGGTATTTGGAGTGCAGATCGGTAGCCCGGATAACCCGGCGCAGGGCGATCAACACTTCTTCAATCTGGTTCAACAGCTGATCCTTTTGTTCTTTGTTCAGATCGAGATTATAAACTGCGTCCAGATTTAAACCGATAGTTTTACTCATAATTTTCCAATTCGTTAATGCAACGCTCAAAGTCAGTCAGAATCAGCAGCTGATTGTCATGATTGATCGTGCCTTTGACCGGGCTGCTGTCGTGACTGCGCTCGACAGGCATCATGTCGTCATCAGCCAGTACACTGATCTTTTCCACTTCATCCACGGTGATGCCTACCAGACCGGAAGAGGTTTCCAGAACAATAATGTGTTCACTGTCTCTGGCTGACTGATTCAGTCCCAGCAATTCCTTGCTCGATACGATGGTGACGATTTCACCTCTGACATTCAGCACGCCCTCGACACAGGATTGCGCACCGGGCACCGGCACCGGCGCCAGATAATCGAGAATTTCCCTGACCTGATTCACCGGATGGGCATAGGTCTCATCTTCTATCTGGAAGCAAAGCCATTGTTGGTCGTGTAATTGTTCTGACATCTGTAATAAATAGGATTCGTTGAGGGGGCTGGACATTTTATTTGTTTAGTGTACTATATATTTAGACGTCTAAACAACTCGTTAATAAAATAGCGAAGTTATTGGAATAAATTTCAATATCAATGGCTTGAGTTTGTTTATTCGTATTATTTCTGTATTTAAATCAATAGATGTATAAATAATAGAGTTATTTATAAAATGAATCTCGCACAAGCTGACGCTGCTCCGATTACCTTGCGAGCCCCCGCGGCCGAGGACGGTTCAGCGGTGTACGAACTCATCGCCCAGTGCCCGCCACTGGATACCAATTCCATGTATTGCAACCTGCTTCAGTGCACCCATTTTTCCGCGACCTCGGTGGCTGCAGAAAAAGAAGGTGACATTGTCGGCTTTATCTCCGGCTACATTCAGCCGGATAACCCCGACACCCTCTTTATCTGGCAGGTCGCAGTCGGCGAAAAAGCCCGCGGGCAGGGCCTGGCCGGCCGCATGTTACGCGACATCCTGTCGCGGCAGCCGCAAGGCCAGATCAAATTCATCGAAACCACCATTACCCCGGATAACCGGGCGTCATGGGCACTGTTTGAAAGTCTGGCAAATAAACTGGGTGCAGAGTTGAATCACTCTGTGATGTTTGACCGCCAGCAACACTTTGCCGGCCAGCATGAAACGGAAATGCTGGTCAGAATCGGTCCCCTCCAATAAGACTTGCATGATCGCAATCGGGCACCGAAAAACCATTATCAGGAGACAACAAAACCATGAAAATTTTTGAGGAAATTGAATCGGAAGTTCGCTCATATGCGCGCTCTTTCCCACGCATTTTCAACCGTGCAAAAGATGAGTTCGTTTATGACGAAGAAGGCAATGTCTATTTAGACTTTCTGGCCGGTGCCGGTTCACTCAACTATGGTCATAATAACGCGCTGTTCAAAAAGGAACTGATTAAATACATCGAAGAAGATGGCATTACACAGGGCTTGGACCTGCACACCCGTGCTAAAGGTGAGTTCCTGGAAAGCTTCAACGAATACATTCTAAAGCCACGTGATCTTGACTATATCGTCATGTTCACCGGCCCGACAGGCACTAACGCCGTGGAAGCGGCGCTGAAAACAGCCCGTAAATATACCGGCCGTGAGAATGTCATTTCATTCACTAATGGCTGGCATGGTCAGACATTGGGCTCACTGGCTATCACCGGTAATGGTCATCACCGTGGTGGTGCCGGCATCAGCCTGCATGGTGCCACCCGTATGCCTTATGACGGCTATATGGGTGACGATGTGGATACCACTAATTACCTGGATAAAGTGCTATCTGACTCAAGCAGTGGTGTGGATAAGCCGGCTGCCGTTATTGTCGAAACCGTACAGGGCGAGGGCGGTATCAACGCCTGTTCCATGACTTGGCTGAAGAGCCTGTCAGAAGTCTGTAAGAAACACGATGTGCTGCTGATTATTGATGATATCCAGGCTGGTTGCGGCCGTACCGGTACTTTCTTCAGCTTCGAAGAAGCCGGCATTTATCCGGATATCGTGACCGTTTCCAAATCCTTGAGTGGCTATGGTCTGCCTTTTGCCATCCTGCTGATGAAGCCTGAACTGGACCAGTGGAAACCGGGTGAACACAACGGTACTTTCCGTGGTAACAACCCGGCCTTTGTTACAGCAAAGGCCGCGATCGATAACTACTGGAAAGATGACAAATTCGCCAAGGAAGTGCAGGCCAAAGGGGATTACATCGCCGAACGTGTCGACAAGATCGTTGAGAAATACGGTGAAGGTAACTTCAACTCCCACGGTCGCGGCATGTTCCGTGGCATCAACTGTGTCAGTGGTGAACTGGCCAGTGCCATCACCCATAAAGCTTTCCAGAAAGGCTTGATCATCGAAACCAGTGGCACCGAAGACCATGTGGTCAAATTCCTGTGTCCATTGACAATCTCTCAGGAAAGCCTGGAGAAAGGCATCAATATTCTGGAAGAGTCTATTCGTGAAGTCTGTGACAAAGCGGATTCGATTCCGGAAGAAAAAGACTACTTCGAAGGCGATTATTCGGTCAGCGAAGAAGTGGAAAAAATGGCCCGCTCTTAAGCGATCATTTTGAGACCGGCGCTTGGCGCCGGTCATTCACTCGGCAAACAGATTTATTCATCACAGAGGAACTAACATGCTCGTCAGACAACTTCAGGAAGCAGAACAAACCACCCGCAAGATCTATGATCCCAAAGGTAACTGGGACAGCACCCGCCTGCTACTGAAAGACGACAATATGGGCTATTCATTCCATATTACGACTATCTACGAAGGTGCTGATTTCCAGATGCATTACCAGAATCACCTGGAATCCGTTTACTGCATCAGTGGTGAAGGCGAAGTCGAAACCCTGGATGACGGTAAGAAGTATCCCATCACGCCCGGCACGCTTTATAACCTCAACAAGCACGATCGTCACATGCTGCGTGCTTTCAAAGAGTTGAAACTGGCTTGTGTCTTCAATCCGCCACTAATTGGCAATGAAGTCCACAACAAAGATGGTGCTTATGAACTGACAGCCGACGCTATTGCCGACTGAGCATAAGTATCCAAACGGGCTAATCCCGACGACCGGCCTGCAATGATGCAGACCGGTCGCCTGACCTTTTCAGGTCATCAGCAAAAGGACAACTAGAGAGAACACAATGAGTTTTCACACGGTAGAAAAAATCGGCGGCACGTCCATGAGTGACTACGAGGCGGTGCGCGATAATATTATTCTCAAACCGGTACATAACGACTCAATTTACAACCGAATTTTTGTGGTCTCCGCCTATGGCGGCATGACCGATTTACTGCTTGAGCACAAAAAGTCAGGCCAACCCGGTGTCTATGGCTTGTTTGCCAACGGTGAGGAAGATGACAGCTGGCGTGATGCGCTGCATGAACTCAAGCAGAAAATGTTTGATATCAACAAAGGCTTTTATAAGAAAAAGGCCAATCTTGAGCGCGCTGATAACTTTATCGGTGAGCGCCTGGATGACGCTGAACGCTGCCTGGCTGATCTGCATCGTTTGTGTCAGCACGGCCACTTTGAACTGGATATGCATCTGGAAACAGTGCGTGAAATGCTGGCCAGTATCGGTGAGGCCCATAGTGCCTGGAATACGGCGCAGTTACTTCAGCGCGATGGTATTGACGCCAAATTTGTTGATCTGACCGCCTGGCAGACTGATAAGCACGTGCCGCTGGATGAACGTATCAAGCGCGCTTTTGCCGAAATTGATCTGAACAAACAGCTGCCTATCGTTACCGGTTACGCCCATAGTGACGATGGTCTGATGTCGACATTCGATCGCGGCTACAGTGAGATGACGTTCAGCCGTATTGCGGTGCTGACCGAAGCCAATGAAGCCATCATTCACAAAGAATTCCACCTGAGCAGTGCAGATCCGCGTCTGGTCGGTGAAGACAACGCGGTGCCTATCGGACGTACCAACTATGATGTAGCCGATCAGCTCGCCAATCTGGGGATGGAGGCGATTCACCCCAAAGCTGCCAAAGGCCTGCGTCGGAACGATATCCCGCTTCGGGTTCGTAACACCTTTGAGCCTGAACATGCCGGTACTTTAATCACAGGCGATTATGTCAGTGTCGACCCCTGTGTTGAGATCATTGCCGGCTGTAAGGGTGTGTATGCCTTTGAACTGTTTGATCAGGACATGGCAGGCAATATCGATGATTATGATCGTGAGATCCTGGCGACGATTCGCCGTTTCAAGGCGCACATCATCTCCAAGGATATCAATGCCAACACCATCACCCATTACCTGTCGACCAACCTGAAAACCATCAAGCGTATTCGCAATGCGCTGGAACAACGCTTTGCCGATGCTGAAATCAATCAGCAGAAGGTCGCCATCGTCTCGGCGATTGGCAGTGACATGAAAATTCCGGGTATCCTGGCGAAAACGGTTGCCTCTCTGGCCAAGGAGAATATCTCCGTGCTGGCGATGCATCAGTCTATGCGTCAGGTCGATATGCAGTTTATTATTGATGAAGGCGATTATGACAACGCCATCAAAAGTCTGCATAGTGTACTGGTTGAAATTCATGATCACGGTAAAGCGATATGTCTCGCATCCTGATAGCGATATGTCTGAGCCTGCTGTCGTTTCAGTTGTTTGCAGCACCTGAAAAGGCAGAAGAGGCGAGAATCGAAGCTCAGATAGAGCAGCTTGAAGAGCCGCTTTATAGTCCTTTTATCGAGCGTTATGTGCTTGATGAATTAAAATCCTTGCGTACCGATATGGCCGCCAACCGCGCGGAATTAATCCAGATGATGGTTGATCGCGAATTGTCCGCGGTTGATAAAGCGGTCAGTTACGCTACTAATACGGTGACCTATTTCTTCTATCTGATTGCCGCCGCGTCTTCAATTCTGGTGCTGGTGGGCTGGTCTTCCATCCGTGAAATCAAGGAGCGGGTTCATACGCTGGCTGACCAGGAAATCAACAGCCTTATCACTGAATATGAGCAACGGCTGCATGCTATCGAGCAGCAGTTGAGCAAAGAAACGCAGCAGATCGAAGAGAACCGCGAGAAAATCGAGCGCACCCAGGAAGTTCAGTCGCTGTGGTTACGGGCAGGGCAGGAGACGAATCCGTCAAATAAGATCGCTGTATATGACCAGATCATGGCGATCCGTCCCTACGATACTGAGGCTTTGACCTATAAAGCCGATGCTGTGCTGGAGATTTCAGAGCCGCAATGGGCGATCAATCTCTGTCATCAGGCGCTGGAGTCGGATCCAGAAAACGGTCATGCTTTCTACCAGCTCGCCTGTGCGCATACCGCGCTGGGGCAGTTGGATGAAGCCGTACATTATCTGCAGCGTGCGGTGAACTGCAGTGAAACCTACCGCGAGCAGAGTCACAACGACCCGGCTCTATCACCGCTGCAATCCTATCCCGGACTCGACGACATACTCAAACCAGGCGGAGACAGCTGAAGCCGCGCTCTGGACTGGTTTGAAAGGAAGGTAAATCATGGTCTGGAGTTTTCTTGCTTTTCTGGGGATATTTGTCGCTATTGGTGTCAGTTCGATGCTGCGCAGCCGTGGCACCAAAAAAGACTATTATCTTGCCAGTAGCGACGTCCCGCCCAGCCTGGTTGGCCTGTCAGCCGTTGCCACCAATAACAGCGGCTACATGTTTATCGGGGTCATCGGTTACACCTATGCGACTGGTTTTGCCGCGGTATGGCTGATGGTGGCATGGATTCTCGGTGACTTCATTGCCTCTACTTTCATTCATTCACGCCTGCGCCAGGCAACCCAGGATACTTCTCAGCCCAGTTACGCTGGTGTGCTCAGTAACTGGCACGGTCAACATGATCAGACGCTACAAAGACTGATCGCCCTGATTTCACTGGTATTTCTGATGGCTTATGCCGGTGCCCAGCTGGTCGCTGGCAGCAAGGCACTGCATGTTTTACTCGACTGGCCTTATTATGCTGGCGCCGTAATGGGGGCGATTATGGTGGCCTTGTATTGCATGGCCGGGGGGATTCGCGCTTCTATCTGGACTGATGCCGCACAGTCAGTAGTTATGATTATCGCGATGGCCGTGATGCTGGTGATAGCGACGGTGTCTCTCGGCGGCATCGATGGCGCTATCTCCGAGATGAACAAGGTCGATGGTTTTCTCGACCTGTTTCCTGATGATCTGATTCTGCCTGGGATTGCTGGCGGTGTGATGTTTGCGCTGGGCTGGATGTTTGCCGGTTTTTCGGTCATAGGTCAGCCGCATGTCATGATCCGGTTTATGGCTCTGGCAGAAACCGGTCGCATGGTGCGTGCCCGCGTCTGGTACTACGTCTGGTTTACTGCCTTCTATTGCATGTCGACCGGGGTGGGGCTGCTTTCCAGGGTGTATCTCGGCGGCGATCCGGCAGGCTTTGATGCTGAGCTGGCATTACCGACGATGGCGATGGAATTACTGTCACCCGTATTCGTCGGGCTGGTGCTGGCTGGTATTTTTGCCGCGACCATGTCGACTGCGGATTCACTGGTTCTGAATTGTTCTGCTGCCATCACCCATGATCTGTTGCCACGTGATATCGATAACACCCTTTATCTCAAAATGACGACAATTGTGATTGTCTTCCTCGCGCTGCTTTGGGCGCTGATGGCCAGTGATAGTGTTTTCAGTCTGGTCATTTTCGCCTGGTCCGGGCTGGCCAGTGCCTTTGCGCCACTGCTGATTGTCTTATCGTTGAATTTCAGGCCTGGTCAGCGTTTGAGTGTCATTGCGATGCTGGTCGGGCTTGCCGTGGCCTTGAGCTGGCGCTTTGCCGGCTGGCATAACGCGGTCTATGAGGGGCTGCCGGGTATTTTGAGTGGGCTCATCATTCTCAGCGCAGGACTGTGGTGGCGGGCCAGCCAGGGACTCGCCGTGAAAGGCCGCTAGACAGACCATGCTTGTCCAGATTGAGCAATTCCTGCAACAACTGGCTGCCTTTCTGTGGAGCTTGCCTCTGGTTGTACTGCTGGTCGGCGGCGGGCTGTTCTTTCTGCTGTATTCGCGATTTCTTCCCTATAGATATCTGGGCCATAGCCTGCGTTTATTGTTCAGGCGCATTGATGATGACGATCCGGGACAACTGTCTCATTTCCAGTCCCTGAGCACGGCGCTATCCGGCACGCTGGGCATGGGCAATGTGTCCGGTGTGGCGATAGCTATCGCGATAGGGGGGCCCGGCGCCGTGTTCTGGATGTGGATCAGTGCCCTGGTCGGCATTGCGACCAAGTTTTATACCTGCACACTGGCAGTGATGTATCGCGGCCGTGACAGCGAGGGCCAATGGCAGGGTGGACCAATGTATGTCATCCGCGAGGGCATGGGCAAACGCTGGTGGCCTCTGGCCTATTTTTTTGCCGTGGCGGGGCTGCTGGGGACGATGCCGATTTTTCAGGTCAACCAGCTGGTTCAGGTGGTGCGTGACACGATGGCGATTCCAGCCGGGATGACTGAGGAAGGGGCGCATTTCGGCTTTGACCTCGGCCTCGGCATGTTGCTGGCTGGCTTGGTTCTGATTGTCGGTCTTGGGCGTCTGCCGCGGCTGGGACAAGTTACCGGTATGCTGGTACCGAGCATGGTCGTGATTTATATGCTGTTAACCGGCTTTGTATTGCTAAGCCATGCCGAGGCCGTGCCGGCAGCACTGGCACTTATCGTTAACGATGCTTTCACTGGTAATGCGATGGCCGGCGGGGTGGTAGGCGCGGTGATTGTGACCGGTATCCAGCGGGCGGCGTTTTCCAATGAGGCCGGTATCGGTACTGAAGCGATGGCTCACGGCGCAGCCAAAACCCGCGAACCGGTTCGTGAGGGCATGGTGGCGATGCTCGGGCCGGTCATTGACACCCTCATCGTCTGCACCTGCACGGCACTGGTGATTTTAATCAGTGGTGTCTGGCAGAGTGGCGAGCATGACGGCATTACCATGACGGCCATGGCTTTTAAGGATCTGTTCCCGCATGGCAGTGCGGTCATGCTGGCACTTGTCGTTACCATGCTCAGCATGAGTACGGTGTTTACTTTCTGGTACTACGGCAGCAAGTGTCTGGGCTTTCTGATTGGTGCTGAGTATCAGCACCGCTATATCTGGTTTTATATTGTCCTGGTCGTGCTGGGCGCTGTCGCCTCATTGCAGATGGTAGTGGGCCTGATCGATTCCATGTATGCGCTGATGGCTATCCCCACCATGATGGCAGCGTTGATTCTGGCACCGAGGGTCAATCAGGCAGCCCGCGATTTTGTCTCACAAAAACAGCCGGATTAGGCTTCGGGCTCGAGCAGTGACGATTTGAGCTTGTCGTTGAAGGGTTTATCGCCAAACCAGATCTGATAGTAATATTGCCCAAGCGCAGATGAGGCATGCTGGCCAACAAGGCGGTTATTCTTGAACAGTAGCAGTTCGTTTTGATTCCTGCGGATATCGTAGCGATCACCCTCGGCCACCGACTCATAAGCTGCATTGAACTCTTCAAGATCCGTCTCAATCTGTTCAAATTCGGCTGCCGACAGGTTCCGCTTGAGCAGGGTTTCAGCGGCTTCAATAAAATCCTCGGCAGCAATTTCACGGTGATAAATGAAAGACAGCTGGAGCTCGTTGGTCAGGCCGGGCAATCGGGAGCAGTCGCTGCTGTAAAGAGCAGCATCTGCCACGTGGATAAACTTCATCACCGAAATTTCGGTCTGGCTGCATTTGGACAGCTGACCGAAGTCGGTCTCAACATGGCTGGAAAAAGCATCGGCCACACTGTTTGAGGCAAACACTGTCGTCAGTAAAAAACAGGCAATTCGGATCATAACTGGTCTCCGGCAATTCAAAATTGTATGGTGTGCAACTTACCTTGTTTATTATTATTTTTCAGGTACGGCAAATTGTGTCGCCAATGACCGTGAAATACGGGTGAAGCCGCATTATTACTGCTTTCACATCAAATTCACATTTTGCGCTCTAGTCTGTGCCAAACACTTTGAGAGTGGCTATGCGAGCGTTACGTTACTGGTTCGACAGCAATCTGCAGCAGCATGATAATTATGCTGAACAGGCAGGCATCGACTGGCTGAGAATCATCCCCTTTATCGGACTTCATCTTGGTTGCCTGGCGGTTTTCTGGGTTGGCGTTTCAACCGTGGCCGTGGCCATCGCGGTTGGTCTGTATCTGCTGCGCATGTTTGCGATCACGGCTTTCTATCATCGCTATTTTGCTCACAAGTCCTTCAAGACCTCACGTCCGGTGCAATTCCTGTTTGCATTTATCGGTGCCAGTGCCACCCAGCGCGGGCCATTGTGGTGGGCGGCACATCACCGTCAGCACCACCGTCATGCTGATCAGCACAGAGACCCGCATTCACCCAAACAGGGCTTTATCTGGAGTCATATGGGCTGGTTCCTGAGCAGGAAACACTTCAGGGCTGATCTGAGCCTGGTACCCGAACTCACCCGTTTCCCTGAACTACGCTGGCTGGATCGCTTTGATATTGCGGTACCGGTATTGCTGGCCGTTATCCTCTATATGACCGGTGAAGGTCTGGCGGCATGGCAACCAGCACTCAATACCAGCGGCTGGCAGCTGGTCACCTGGGGATATTTCATTTCTACCGTGGTACTGATCCATGCAACGCTGTTGATCAATTCCCTGGCGCATCGTATCGGCAGCCGCCGCTATCAGACTCAGGATGACAGCCGTAATAATTTCTGGCTGGCTTTACTGACACTGGGTGAAGGCTGGCATAACAATCATCACTATCATGCTGCCTCCGCCAGACAGGGGTTCTACTGGTGGGAAATCGATATCAGTTATTACCTGCTCTGGTGTATGCAGAAACTGGGATTGATCTGGGATGTACGGAGCATCTCCAAACAAAAGCGTGATGCCCGCGCGTTCCGCCGGGAGTCTGTTCAATGAAAATTGCTGTGGTCGGCGCGGGGATCTCCGGATTAACCGCTGCCTGGTATCTCGCCAGTCGTGAGCAGGCTGAAGTCACTGTATTTGAAGCCAACGATTATATCGGTGGCCATACTGATACCCATCAGCTTGAAGTGCTGGGAAAAAACTGGGCTGTTGATAGTGGTTTTATTGTGTTCAACCGCCTCAATTACCCGCATTTCTGCGACCTGCTGGAAGAACTGGGTGTCGAGTCCCAGCCGACTGAGATGAGTTTCAGTGTGCATGACAGCAGCAGCGGCCTTGAGTACAACGCAAGCAGTCTCAACAAACTGTTCTGTCAGCGCAAAAACCTATTGAGCCCGCGTTTTTATCGCATGCTCAGCGACCTGGTGCGTTTTTATCGTCAGGCACCGGCTGTGCTAGATCAGGCCGATAATCACCAGACTCTGGGTGATTACCTGAAAGCGAACCACTACAGCGATATCTTTATCAATGACCATCTGCTGCCAATGGCCTGTGCGCTCTGGTCCGGTCCCAGTGACAGCTTGATCGACATGCCGGTCCGATACCTGGTGTCGTTCATGAATAATCATAAAATGCTGTCACTGAGTCAGCGTCCTCAATGGCGAGTGGTCAAAGGCGGCTCCAGGCAGTATGTTGAAGCGCTGTTGAAACGGTTTCCCGGTAAGATCTATACGTCCATGCCTGTAGCAAGCATCCGTCGTGTCTACAATGGCGTCACCGTGACCGCAGGCGGTGAGACAATGCCTTTCGATGCGGTGGTGCTTGCCTGTCATTCGGACCAGGCTTTGACATTATTGTCAGACCCGAGTCAGGCAGAAACCGAGGTGCTGGGCGGTATACGCTATCAGCAGAATCTGATGCAGTTGCATGCCGATGAATCCGTGTTACCGGCAAATCCGCAGGCCTGGGCCAGCTGGAATGTACATATCGCTGAGGCGCTGACGGAACGCTGTACCGTGTCCTATCACATGAATACCTTGCAGAATCTCAATGCACCGCTTGAATTTATTGTGTCACTGAACAGCGCGGATCGTGTTGATCCGAACAAGGTGTTTGTCGAGCGACGCTATGCCCATCCGGTTTATACCGAAGAGACCCTGGCGGCTCAGCAGCGCTGGTCTGATATTTCCGGTAAGCAACACAGTTACTATTGCGGTGCCTACTGGGGCTGGGGCTTTCACGAAGATGGTGTCAGCAGTGCTCTGCGCGTGGTGGAACAGTTGAGGGGGGCAGTATGAAGTTTGAACCCGCGCTGTTGATGGGGAGTGTATCGCATCACCGGATTCAACCTGTCACCCACTGCTTCAGTTACCCGCTGTCGATGGTGATGCTTGACGTAGATGCACTTGAATCGACCTTTGAACAAAGTCGTTGGTGGTCGCTGGAGCGGTTTAACCTTATCAGTTTTTATCGACGTGATTACATACGACCTGCGGGCCTTGATCTGAAGTCGGCAGTCATCCAGCAAATCGAAACCCAGCTGGGTGAATCGTTCAGCGGAAAAGTCTATTTGCTCACCCATCCTCGCTATCTCGGCTTTGTCTTCAATCCGGTCAGTTTCTATTTCTGTGTGAATGAGCAGGGCTCACTCGACTATCTGCTCGCCGATATCAACAACACACCATGGAATGAACGCCATTGTTATGTGCTGAAGGCAGATGGCGATTCAAATACCCTTCAGGCCGACTTTGATAAAGCATTTCATATTTCACCGTTTATGCCGATGCAGATGCACTACAAATGGCGATTTGCTTTTGTGGGACAGCAACTGCATGTGCTGATGCAGTTGTATCAGGATGGACAGAAACAGTTCAGCGCCTCGATGACCCTGAAGCCACAGACGCTGAGCAAAACACAAATGGCATCGCTGCCCTGGCGCTACCCACTGCAGACGTTTCGCGTTATCAGCCGAATTTACTGGCAGGCCCTGAGACTCTGGCTCAAGCGGGTGCCTTTTTACAGTCATCCCGGTAACGGTGGTGACAGCAATAATTCCGGAAATAAAACACATCGTGAGGACAGCCCATGAATATGCCTGTTTCGACCGCTAACAGCGAGCGACTCAAGCTGTCTCGGTTTCAGAATCTCTGTATGCAGTTACTGCTCAGGCAACTTGAAGCGATCCGCCAGGGTTGCCTGATACTGCAGATTGGCGACAGCGAGCCTATCTCGCTGGGAGAAGCTGGTCATTCTCTGAAAGTGAAACTCATCGTAACAGACCCGCATTTTTTCGAGTCGGTAATTCTGGCAGGCTCGGTAGGAGCTGCTGAATCCTATATGAATGGCGAATGGCACAGCGATGATTTGACCGCTCTGGTCCGTCTTCTGGTAAGAAACCGCGATCTGGTTGATGGAATGGAAAAAGGTCTCGCCAGAATCACCGGCTGGTTGATGCAGGGCGTGCACTGGCTGCGTCGTAACACCCGGGATGGCAGCCGTAAGAACATCGCGGCACATTACGATCTGGGCAATGAGCTGTTTGCCTTATTTCTCGACCGCGACTTCATGATGTACTCCTCCGGACTTTACTACAGTGACAAAGAGAGTCTGGAGCGGGCCCAGTTCAACAAACTCGGTCGCCTCTGTGACAAGCTTGATTTGCAACCTGACGACCACCTGCTGGAAATCGGTACCGGCTGGGGCGGTTGCGCGACGTTTGCTGCCCTCAATTACGGTTGCCGGGTCACTACCACAACCATTTCCCGTGAACAGTATGAGCATGCGCAGAAGCGGGTGACAGAACTGGACCTGGAAGACAAAGTCACGGTGCTGCTTCAGGATTACCGTGATCTTAAAGGTCAATATGACAAGCTGATTTCGATTGAGATGGTAGAGGCAGTCGGTCATCATTTCATCGATGATTATTTCCGCCATTGCAGTGACTTATTGAAACCGAATGGTCTCGCCATCATTCAGGCGATTACGCTGGAAGACCACCGTTACAAACAAGCCGTGAAATCTGTCGACTTTATCAAGCGCTACATTTTCCCCGGCAGCTTTATTCCCTGTGTCAGCGTGCTGGTCAATGCGGCTGCCAGATCAGAACTGAAACTGACCAACCTCGAAGATATCGGGCCCAGTTATGCCACTACCCTCAGAGTCTGGCGCGAGCGTTTTATGAGTCAGCTGGATGAAGTCCGCCGGCTGGGCTATGACGAGCGTTTCATCCGGATGTGGGAGTTTTACCTTTGCTACTGTGAGGGTGGCTTTATCGAACGCAGTATCAGCGATGTGCATCTGCTGTTCAGCAAGCCCGCTAACAAACGCGAGCAATGGGTACCTTTAGATGCGTAATGTGCTCAATTTTATTGCGTTTCAGGCGGTATGGCTGATCGTTATTCTGGCTGCCGCGAATGGCAAAGTCGTTTATGCTTTGCTGGCGACAGCCAGCTTTGCCGTGATTCAGCTCTATTTCAGTCGCTGGCGGTATACCGATATCAAACTCATTGCTCTGGGGCTGCTCAGCGGCATGATGCTCGACACCATCTGGCTGAACATGGGCTGGATTGGCTATGTCTATGGCGACATGGGGGGGCTGGCCCCATGGTGGATCGGCTGTCTCTGGGTCAATTTCATGCTGACACTGAATCATTCATTGAGCTGGCTGCAACCACGGCTGAAACTGCTCGGAATGATGACCGTTTTTGCTGCACCCTTATCTTACCTGGCAGGCAGTAAGCTGGGTGCAGTGACTTTGCTTGAGCCGGGGATGGCGGTTTTGTCGCTGTCCCTGAGCTGGGCATTGCTGGTGCCGATGCTGATGTGTCTTGCCAGGCTCTGGCATCAACAGGAAGAGGAGGGAAATCATGCTCTGGTATAGCTTGTTAATCGCCTCAGTCGTTATGTTTCTGGGCTGGCTCTATGAAGGCAAAAGCCGTAATGCCGGCGTAGTGGATGTGTTGTGGGCCGGCCTGATGACCTTTCTGCCGGTGTATTACGCTGTTTTAAGTGATGGCGACTGGCTGCTGAGAGTGACTGCCGGCGGGCTGATGAGTCTCTGGTATCTGCGTTTGTTCTGGCATCTCAGTGGGCGCGTATTCAGTGAACCGGAAGACGGCCGTTATGCCTACCTGCGACAGTACTGGGGTGAAAAAACTCACCGCAACCATTTTTTCTTTTTTCAGTTTCAGGCTCTGCTGGCCTTTATCTTTACACTGCCGGTGTGGTGGTTGAGTCAGGCTGAAAGTCACAATCTGACCACGATTATGCTGGCATTGCTACTGGCTTTAATAGCTATTTGTGGTGTCACACTGGCAGATCGTCAGTTGCAACAGTTTCGCAGCAACCCCGCCAACAAAGGCAAAGTGTGTGAAGAGGGTCTCTGGTATTTTTCGCGTCATCCCAATTATTTTTTTGAATGGTTGCACTGGTTCAGCTATCCGTTGATGGCGATCGGCATTTCGGGTGGCAGTTGGCTGTGGCTGGCGCCAGTGGTGATGCTGGCATTTCTCTATTACATCACCGGCATTCCCTATACCGAGCAGCAGGCAATCCGCAGCCGTGGTGATGCCTATCGACATTACCAGCAAACCACCAGTGTCTTTATTCCGTGGAGAAAAAAACATGCGTCTGATTGAATTTGCAGAGAAAAAAATGGTGCCCGATTCAGTCATTCGAGTCGGTATTCGTCAATTACTGAAAAAACGTCTGCAGGAGGAGATGGCTTTTGACCCCGAGCAGGCCAGTCTGCGTAAACAAAGCTGTATCAGGATGCTGCGCAGCAGCCCGATTGCCATAGAAACCGATGCTGCCAATGAGCAACACTATGAAGTGCCGGCAGCTTTTTATGAGCTGGTATTGGGCAAACACCTCAAATACAGCGGCTGTCTGTGGAACAATGAATGCCTGACCCTGGATGATGCTGAGCGGGCTATGCTGGATTTGTATCTGCAACGGGCGCAGCTGGAAAACGGTCAGCACATTCTTGAACTCGGATGCGGCTGGGGATCTTTGACCCTGCATATGGCGGAACATTTGCCTTATGCCCGTATTACAGCGGTTTCCAATTCCAGCTCGCAACGTCGCTTTATTGAAAAACGCTTGCAGGAGCGGGGGCTCAGTAATGTGCGTGTCATCACCTGTGATGTCAACGAACTGTCTCTGGACGAGCAGTTTGATCGCATCGTATCGGTGGAAATGTTCGAGCATATGCGCAACTATCAGCGCCTGTTCGACAAAATTGGCCGCTGGCTGAAAGACGATGGTAAGTTGTTTGTGCATATCTTCTGCCACCGCAGTGTAGTCTATCCTTTCGAGACCGAAGGTGACGATAACTGGATGGGCCGTTACTTCTTCACTGGCGGCCTGATGCCATCAGCTGACACCCTGCTGCATTTCCAGCAGAAGCTGCAAATTGAACAGCAGTGGCTGGTCAATGGCAAACACTATCAGCAGACCGCTGAAGCCTGGCTTGATAATGCCGATGAACACCAGGCAGAAATAATCCGTCTGTTTGAACATACCTATGGTGCTGACCAGGCTAGGGTGTGGTGGCAACGCTGGCGGCTGTTCTTCATGGCATGTGCCGAGTTATTCGGTTATCGTGACGGCACTGAGTGGCTGGTAGGTCACTACCTGTTCAGCAAAAAAACGGCGGATTAATGGCAAAACCCAGAACCAACCTGCAGGCGAAGCTGGTCAGAGCTTTCCTGATACAGATCCTGCTCATCAGTATTGTGACTGTGGCCGGGATTTATGCCGCCAAGACCACAGTAGAAGACATCCTGGTGCGTGAGGCACTGGAGGGAGAAGCTGAGCATTTCTGGAATCTGCGCCAGCAACAGCCGGATTTTCCTTTGCCCAACACCATGAACCTGATTGCCTACCTGGCGCCGGATAATGATATGTCTTCGGTGCCGATGGCACTGCGCGATCTGACACCGGGCCTGCAACGTGCCAGGTTTCAGGGTGATGAACCGATTGTCTATGTCGAAGACCGTAACAACGACAGACTGTACCTGGTTTTTGATGAAGTGAAGGTGTCCAGGCTGGCCCTGGTGTTCGGCATTCTGCCGCTGGCAGCAGTGCTGGTCACGCTATATTTGTTGGCCTGGCTGACCTATCGTCAGTCACACAAGGCCGTATCGCCGATTGTTAAACTGGCAAAAGCCGTGGAAGAGGCGGAAATCCGTGAGGGTAATCTGCCGGATCTTGATCTGGAAGAGCTGCGCCAAATGCCGGATGAGGAGGTCAGCAGCCTGGTCAAAGCACTGGATCAGTTTACTCACCGGCTGGAACATTTTATTGAGCGGGAACGCTTGTTTACCCGCGATGCCAGTCATGAACTGAGAACGCCGATTGCGGTACTTCGCAGCGCGATGGAACTGATGGAACGCCGTTACAATGTCGAGGATGATAAGACCATACGACGTATCTATCGGACGCTCTATGATATGGAGGCGCTGATTGAGACCCTGCTTATTCTGGCCCGCGAAGAGGAGGATTCCCTGCCAAGCAGCCGGGTTGACGTTAATGATCTCATCAGCGATGAAATCGATACACTCAAACTGCTGTTCCAGGACAAGGCCATCCAGGTTGAGATAGACGACAATACCAGTCTGATGCTCAGCGCACCGGAGCGGGTCCTGAAGATTCTGATAGGCAACCTGTTGAGGAATGCTTTCAATTACACACCTAAGGGCACGATTTATATCAAAGTCTGGCCCCAGGGCTTTTCAGTGAAAGACAGTGGTGTGGGCATGGATTCAGAGCAGGTCAAACAGGTGTTTAAACCATTTTACCGTGCTGAGAACTCCGGTAATGGTTATGGTCTGGGCATGACCATCGTTAAACGTTTATGTAACCGTTATAACTGGCATTTAAGAATCACCAGTGAACTGGGAGAGGGCACCGAAGTCAGTGTGCATTTCCCTAAATCACAATTGCTCAAGAACTAGTCTTGCCTACAGGTCTTTTTCTTCACAGAGCTTGTAACCGATACCGGGAATGGTATGCAAAAGGCTCTGCTGGAAAGGTTTATCGATAAGCTTGCGCAGATTGTACAAATGACTGCGCAAGGTATCGCTATCCGGGGTATCTTCACCCCAGATTTCTGCTTCCAGCTTTTCCCGGGTGACCAGGTTGGGCGATTCGCGCATTAAGATCCGCAGGATTTGCAGCATGATGGGGGAGAGTCTAATGGGATCACCGGCGCGGGTCACACGCATGGTTTTGGGGTCAAACACAATATCGGCCACCTGCAGAGATTTGCTGTCCATCTCTCCGCGGTGACGCCGGATGTGTGAGATCAATCGTGCTTCCAGCTCTTTCATTTCGAAGGGCTTGAGCAGGTAATCGTCAGTGCCGTGCTCAAAGCCGGTAAGTTTGTCATCGAGCGTATCGCGAGCGGTCAACATGATGATTGGCATATCCTGCTGTAAATCCTCCCGCACCCGGCGACAGACTTCGTAGCCATCGATACCCGGCATCATGATATCCAGTACCAGCGCATCGTAGCGATGCTGACTACAGAGCTGAACCGCAGTCAGACCATCGGCGGCAAAATCCACCGTCATCCCGCCGGCCTCAAGAAAATCACCAATATTCGCAGCCAGATCCTGGTGGTCTTCTACAATCAGCACGGTTGCCGGGTTAATTTTCATCTGGCTGCTCCTTAAGTTTGTTATCAACAGTAAAGCATAACGGAATAAAGCGTGATTGCCATGTGAAAAAGTGAAAGGTGAACAGTCAAAATCTTGTTGACTAATTAAATGACAATTATTATCATTAACATCAAGATTGATGAGGTGACCCATTCATGATCGTATGTATCTGCAACAATGTTAATTCCGACGCCATTCATGCAGCAGTTGATAAAGGTGCATCCTGCATTGATTCTGTTCGCAATGAAACTGGTGCTGCGGCTTGTTGTGGAAAATGTCAGTTCAAGGTCAACCGCATTCTTCAGGAGCGTCAGCAGTCTGAAGTATCAGAGCTGCCTGCTGTTCAGGCTGTTTATTCCTGATTCTATTTGCGCACAATAAGCGGTGCAAACTGATCCACCGTTAAGCTCAGTTTCCCTTTCCTCACTTAAAACCGCCTGCTCAAATCAACCAGCCCGATTTCATACTTTTTGTAGGGTTATTCTAAGGCACTCTTTAGCAAGCTAATTTTTCATTAGGGCCTGACACTCTGCTCCGGCAATGAGAAAAGCTATCTGAAAACGTTTCTAATCTAGATGAGAATAGTTGCGATTTTATTTTATTATCAGTGGCTTAGCTTTGACATTTTGACTAAAAAAACGATAATCATCTCAAGCTGGATTAAAACAGGAGAGAGGCCATGAAAGGCGACGTCAAAGTTATCGAATATCTTAATAAAGTACTGGCTAATGAACTGATTGCGATTAACCAGTATTTTCTGCATGCCAAAATGTACAAAGACTGGGGACTGCATAATCTCTACGAGCATGAATACCATGAATCGATTGATGAAATGAAACATGCCGACAAGCTGACTGAGCGGGTATTATTCCTTGAGGGCTTGCCCAACCTGCAGGATTTGGGGGCACTGAGAATCGGTGAAAACACCCGGGAAATGCTGCAGTGCGATTTGTCTCTGGAACTGGATGCGATTCCGGATTTGAAAGAGGCAATCAAATACTGCGAGAGTGTGGGAGATTATGTTTCACGGGATCTATTCCGTGAAATCCTTGATTCCGAAGAAGAGCATGTCGACTGGCTGGAAACCCAGCTGGGGCTGATAGAGAAAGTCGGCCTGGAAAATTATCATCAGGCCCAGATAGTCAAAGAAGCCGAATAAATACTCACCCCGGACTGCAAAACAGCCGGGGTTTTTTGTTTTCAGGGCGACGAACATCAGTTAATAATTCATTGTTTCGATTGTAATAGCTAAAAATTCGCGGTAGCGTAATAACCACAGGTTTCAGCAGTTTACTCAGGCTATTCTCAAAGGACAGAACAGCATGGCTAGATTTTCGCGACTCCAGCAAAAAATGGAACAAACCTACTCAAGTGCCGGTGATGTCAGGGATTCTCAACCATCACCACCTTCGGTACTACAGGATCTGGCGGCCAAGTGCGGCGTTCAATTCAATGGTGATGCTCCCTGGGACATCCAGGTCCACAGCGACGAAGTCTATCAACGCATCCTAAGCAAAGGCTCGCTTGGTTTCGGAGAGAGCTATATGGATGGGTTGTGGGACTGTCTGCGTTTAGATCAGCTGTTCTACCGGATTCTCAGTTTCAATATCGAAGAAAAGCTTGGCGGCTGGGCCAGGATGCGATTGCTGACGCAGGTCATGCGTCACAGACTGTTCAACCTGCAGTCCACCCAACGGGCTTTCCAGGTGGGCGAACAACACTACGATATCGGCAATGATGTGTTCGAGTCGATGCTGGACCCCACCATGAGCTACTCCTGCGGCTACTGGCATCAGGCTGACAATCTGGATCAGGCTCAGATCAACAAACTCGATATGATCTGTCGTAAGCTGGAACTCAAACCGGGCGAGAAGTTGCTTGAGATAGGTTGTGGCTGGGGCGGTCTGGCCCGTTATGCAGCAGCGAATTACGGTGTCGAAGTGGTGGGTATCACTGTGTCCAGGGAGCAGCAGAAACTGGCTCAGGATCGTTGTGCAGGGCTTCCGGTCAATATCGAACTTATTGATTACCGTGACCTTAATGGTGAATACGACAAAATCGTTTCGGTTGGCATGTTTGAACATGTCGGTGAAAAGAATTACCCGATATATTTCGATACCGTGAACCGGCTGTTGAAAGACAATGGCCTGTTTTTACTGCACACCATCGGTATCTATAAATCCACCAAGCGTGTCGATCCCTGGATTGATAAATACATTTTCCGTAATGGCAAACTGCCGTCCGCCGAGCAACTCAGCCGCGTGCTGGATCAGCGCCTGATTATCGAAGACTGGCATAACTTCGGTCACGATTACTACAACACGCTGATGGCCTGGTGGGAGAATTTCGATGCCGCCTGGCCGTCACTATCACATAAATATGACGAGCGTTTCTACAGGATGTGGAAATACTATCTCTTGTCCTGCGCCGGCTTTTTCAAAGCACGGCAGGGCCAGTTGTGGCAACTGGTATTGAGCAAACGTAGTCGACCACAGATTTACCGCTCGATACGCTGAAACACCTCACCGGCCACCACACCGGTCAGGTAAAGGAGCCGGATAATGATGCGATTATGGCTGTTATCAGTCAGTCTGATTTTATGTCTGTCAGGGAGCCTGAACCCGGCTACAGCACAATCGCAGCAAGCCTATATCATTGAAATTGACGGGGTCATCAGTCCCGCCACCGCCGATTATTTTTCCCGCTCGCTTGAGCAGGCAGTAGAAGCTGATGCGGCATTCCTATTGGTCCGGCTCGACACCCCTGGCGGGCTCGATCTATCGATGCGGGACATGATCAAAAAAATCATTTCCTCACCTGTGCCTGTAGTGACTTACGTCACCCCCGGTGGAGCGCGGGCAGCCAGCGCCGGTACCTATCTGCTTTATGCCAGCCATGTGGCAGCGATGACGCCGGCTACCAATCTCGGAGCGGCAACGCCGGTACAGATGGCACCCGGTTTTGCCACGGGAGAAGAGAAATCTCCTGTGCCGGATGCGGAAAAAGACAAAGACCAGGAGGCGAGTCCTGAGCCTGCTGAAAACAGTGATGCTATGACGCGTAAAGTCGTCAATGACGCTGTGGCTTATATTCGGGGGCTGGCGGAACTGCGTGGTCGCAACGCTGACTGGGCAGAAAAGGCGGTGGTTGAGGCGAAAAGCCTGACTGCGGAGGCGGCGCTGGAGCAAAATGTCATCGATATTGTGGCAGCGAATCAGCGTGATTTAATTCAACAACTTGACGGCAGAATAGTGAAGGTACTCGGTAATGAGACCACCCTGGACACCGAGTCTGTGGTTCTCCATGAAATTCTGCCCGACTGGCGCAACAAAGTGCTGGAAATCATCACCAATCCCAACATCGCTTACATCCTGATGATGATTGGCATTTATGGCCTTATCTTTGAGTTTGCCAATCCCGGTTCGATAGTACCCGGCACCATCGGTTCGATTTGTCTGTTGCTGGCTTTGTTCTCTTTCCAGATCCTGCCGATTAATTATGCCGGTTTAGCTCTGCTGCTGCTGGGGATTGCGCTGATGGTGGCTGAAGTTTTCCAGCCCAGTTTCGGTGTGCTCGGGCTTGGCGGGGTGGCGGCTTTTGTTGCCGGCTCGGTCATGCTGATTGATACCGAACTGCCCGGCTATGGCGTTAACATCGGTGTGATCGCCGGTGTCACTGTATCAACGGTGGCTTTCTTTCTGATGGCACTGGGTATGGTGCTGCGTAATCGGCATCATCCGATTGTGTCAGGGCAGGAGGAAATGATTGGCGCGATCTGCGTGGCTGATGAAAGTTTCAGTGAGAGGGGCAAAGTGCTGGTGCACAGTGAACGCTGGACCGCCAGAACCCATACCCCGCTGCAAAAAGGTGACAAAGCCAGGGTGAAGGCGCTGGATGGCTTAACACTGGAAGTCGAAGCGATAGCAAAAGACGAGGAGGCAACATGACATTACAATTTCTTGCCGTGGTGGCAATCGCCATCATTGTACTCTTGATCAGTGCAGTCCGGATTTTGCGTGAATACGAACGTGGGGTGGTCTTCCTGCTGGGTCGATTTTATAAGGTGAAAGGACCTGGTTTCATCATCATCATTCCTTTCATCCAGCAAATGGTCAAGGTCGATTTGCGGACCATTGTGATGGATGTACCGACTCAGGATGTCATTTCCCAGGACAACGTCTCTGTACACGTTAACGCGGTTGTTTATTTCCGGGTGATCGATCCGCAAAAAGCGATTATTCAGGTCGAGCAATATTACGATGCGACCAGTCAACTGGCGCAAACAACACTGAGATCGGTACTGGGTCAGCATGAACTTGATGAAATGCTGTCAGAACGGGACAAGCTGAATAACGATATTCAGACGATTCTGGATTCACAGACTGATGCCTGGGGCATCAAAGTCGCCAATGTCGAAATCAAACATGTCGATCTCGATGAAAGCATGATCCGGGCGATTGCCAAGCAGGCGGAAGCCGAACGGAATCGTCGCGCCAAAGTCATCCATGCTGAGGGTGAATTGCAAGCCTCGGAGAAACTGCAGCAGGCAGCCGAGATTCTGGCCAAGCAGCCTCAGTCGATGCAATTGCGTTACCTGCAGACCTTGACTGATATCGCCGGGGATAAATCCTCGACCATCGTGTTTCCACTTCCTGTCGAGTTGCTGGATGCAATGCGATCCATGAGTGCGAGAGAGGGGCGTGACTGAGCTTACTGGCTTGGATAAATCATCGCCTGGGGACGAATAAGTCTGTCGTAATCTTCAGCGCTCATAGCCTCTGAGTCGATCACCGCCTGACGCAGGCTGCATTTTTGTTCGCTGGCGTAGTGAACGATTTGAGTTACTTTGTCGTAGCCAAGATGTGGCGTTAATGCCGTCGCCAGCATCAGGCTCTGATCCATGGTCGCTGCCAGATTTTCCTCATTTGCTTCGATGCCACTGATACAGAACTGATCGAAACTGGTGATGGCATCAGCCAGCAATTCCAGAGATTGAATGATATTGAGCGCCATCACCGGTTTAAAGGTATTGAGTTGAAACTGGCCCTGGGCATTGGCAATGGTGATAGTCAGGTGGTTGCCCATTACCTGGGCGCAGACCATATTCAGCATTTCACACTGGGAGGGATTCACCTTGCCCGGCATGATGGAAGAGCCTGGCTCATTAGCAGGCAAACTCAGTTCAGCCAGTCCGCAGCGTGGCCCGGAAGCCATCAGCCGTAAGTCACTGGCGATTTTGTTGAGACTGCTGGCAAGTGTATTAAGGCTGCCCGAGAGGGACACAATCGCATCATGACTGGCCTGAGTGGCAAAAAAGTTATCACTGGGTCTGAATTCAAACCCTGTCATTTCATTCAGCCCGCTGCAGAATGTGGCAGCAAACTCCTGGCGGCTGTTAATACCGGTACCGACTGCAGTGCCACCCATGGTCAACGCCAGTAAGGCCGGTAAATCCGCCGCAATCTGCTGTTCGGCGTGATTCAGTTGGGCTGCATAAGCAGACATTTCCTGACCCAGCGAAATCGGCGTCGCATCCTGCAAGTGAGTTCTGCCCGTCTTGAGCACACTTTGCCAGCGCCTGGACTGCATCTCAAAGCGTTCTCTGAGCTGTTTGAGTGATGGCAACAGCGCATTCTCCAGCAAACAAACACAGGCAATATGCAGTGCTGTCGGAAAGCTGTCATTGGTAGACTGCCCTAGATTGCAGTGATCATTGGGATGAACCTGATGTTTGCCTTCCAGGATTTGGGTGGCCAGACTTGCCAGCACCTCGTTGACATTCATATGTGACTGGGTGCCTGAGCCGGACTGCCACAGTGAAATAGGAAACTGATTATCCAGTTCACCCTCAAAAAGTTGGCGGGCTGCTTTTTTAATAGCTTGCGCTAGCAGCGGATCCAGCCTGCCATGTTGTTGATGGGTATCAGCGGCGCAAAATTTAACCAGGCCGTAGGCATGGATCATTGCCTGTGGCAGCGTTTCCTGGCCGACACGGAAATGATGCAGAGCAGAATCTGTTTGCTGACCCCACAGCGTCAGTTCAGGTCGGGGAGTCGCGTCACTCATGCAGTAGAACGTTGAGTTGATCGGCGACTTCTGCCCAGTCCGAATCATCGCTCAGACACTCCTCAATAAAAGCGGCCTGGCTGGTCGTCCAGAAAGGGGCATCTACCAATGCTTCATCCTGCTTCAGCTTGTTCTCTCTGATAAAGGCATCGATGGCTGCCGGATCATTATCGAGTCCAAGCTGAAGAAACAGATTTTCCAGTGAATGAAAAGTCGCTTCCATACACATCTCCTTCAATCAGAAAATCGTTCTTTGACTTCAGCTTACGCGAGTAGAGTGGATTAGCAAAGTCACTTTGGTCAGCGGTTAAGAGAGTAAAGCAACTGTCTGATTTAACTTTTGTATTTGCTATACTCTTACTCTTTGTAAGAGAATTGACGCCAAAACGCTGAAAGGTGTGGTTTTACGACATCACGATGACTGGCGCGGACAAAAATTAGTGTATAGCTGTTGTGATGTTGATGGAGATGGCAAAGTAAACGTTGACTGTAGTCCATGTCGGCATGAAAACTGAAAGGCGACCTAATCAAGCCGTCTAGCAGACTTGCCGTGATCAACCGGATTTTGCTGCATGAAATTGAGCGGATGTGGGATTCAGGTAACAGCGCTTTTGCCCGCGAGTTGCGCTAAACAATTTCTCCGTATTGATTGAATACGATCGCTGCCGGCGAATAATCGTCATAAAGACAGAGCATTCACATTTTCCTGACATTTAATGATGGATCATTAAACTTTTATCTCATTTGAATCTGTGAACTGTTTCAGGTTTATTCAGAAAAAGCAGAAAACAACAATATCATCGGGCGTATAATTTTTAAAGCATTGAGCAGGCAAGTTATATAAAATGTTGCGTGCAAGGTTTTAGGGCAGAAAATTAAATATGGAAGAGCAACTCTACACAACAACCAAGGTCGCCAGAATTTTCGGTGTCACGCCGCGTACCATTCAGATGTGGGCTGACAGTGGCATGATTAAGGTGACTAAAACATTAGGCGGTCACCGACGTATCACCGCACAGGAAGTTGACCGCTTAGCGCGGGAACTGGGCAAGGGCAGAAGAGATGAACCAGCCAATGTGGCAAATGATGCTTCGCCAACATCTGCTCGTGCGGATGATGATCTGGTCAGAGTGATGATAGTTGATGATGACAAAGACCTGCTCAAGCTTTACCAGATGCAGATCGAGAGCTGGCAAACGCCGAAAACGGAAGTTTTTCTAGCCCATGATGGATATGATGCCTTGTTGCAAATCGGTTCCAAGAAGCCGGACATCATCATTACTGACCTGCGTATGCCGCGTATGGATGGTGCCCATATGATCAATGTTATTCAGCAGAATCCCGATATGGATCACTGTCAGATTGTTGTAGTGACCGGTCTGAATAAAGACGAAATACATCAGGATTATGACCTTCCTGAGAATGTTATTGTCGAGGAGAAACCAATCCCTTTTGCCAGGATCCAACGTCTTGTTAATGAGCATGTGAGTACGCATACATAAAAATCTGCGACATGTTTCACTAATTTCGGTTTTTAAGCTATTTAAACTTGTCATATTTCGACTTTTAAAGCAGAATCTCAATGTGCGGCTGGGGCATTCGGAAACCAGCTCACTGATAGCGTTCAGACCAGCAAATGCTTTGAAAGGAAAGGATATGGAAATTCTTTATTCAATCAGCTGTGACAGCCCCGGGCTGCTCTTAAGCACCGGACTAGATATCAGTTACTAAGTGACTCATCCCGTCTACCTGGATGGTTCTGGTATTTGCTGGTTGAAGAGGGATTAATGAGAAAACCGTTACATTTTGTTCTGATTCTTGGGCTGATAGCTTTCTCAGTACCGGCTGTCTCTGCCAATATCAACCCACTCAAAGTGGGTGTCTCCCCTAATGGTGAAAATAGTGTTTCTCTGGCAGAGTTCTGGATACCGTTTCTGGACCAGCTTGAAACAGAAAGTGGCGTCGCGCTTCGCTTTGCTACTGCCCCCGATTTACTCGAATTTAATCAGCGCCTCTCAGCCGGTGAGTATGATTTAGTGGTCACTGACCAATACTTATTCACCATTTTCAGACAAAAACATAAGCTCAGTTATCTGGCCGAGCTGACTAACGACCAGAAAACGACAGACATGGTTTTGGTTGCAAATAGCGAGACGAAAGTGCTCAGTCATATTGAGGGCGGCTTGCTCGCTGTTAAACAGGATGAAAAAGCCAGTAACATCACCGCACTGGACAAACATCTGAGTGAGAATGGAGTTACTGCTTTAAGAGATAACGTACAGTCCTATGACAAAATTCTGCAGTCTATTGCTGAAAAACTGCACGTTGCCGGTTTGGTTCCTGTCTGTGAATTGAACAACAGCGATAAGCTTTTCAGTATTCTCTGGCGAACCACCAACAACCACAGCTATGTAATGACGTTTCCTCAGAGTACGTCTCGCCTTCATATCAATAAACTCACTGCGGCACTTGAAAAAATTGCTGAAGGCGCTGAAACAGAGGGAAATGCATCCAGGGTCCATGTTAAGTCTGTCAGAGCTCCTGTTCAGGCAGGCGATTAGACCTCGACATGGGAGAGGTTGATGAAGCAACGAGTTAAAGGCTCATTCCGCCTCAAGACACTGAGCCTCACCTTTCTGCTCTTTGTCACTTTCCTTTTAGTGCTTTATTTCGCGAGCCAGAAGATTCTGGTGAATTCACTCAGCGAGCAATTTATGGTTCAGACCGATAGTCTGACCGAATTAATCACGACCACACTCAAACCGAATGTCCTGTCTGAAAATCTGACGGCGGTGAATGATGCCGCCTCATCGATCCTCGCTATCGAACAGGTGGATTATGTCCAGGTTTATTCCTATGACGATCCATTGGTCGAGCTTCGCAGTGCTGATTACCCTGAGCGTGAGTTCAAAGCGGATAGAAATCTGATGAGAGCAAGGGACGGCTTTTTTGATGTCGTTTATCGGTTCGATATTGAAGGCACCACCGTCGGTAAGGCCTTGGTGAGTTTTTCGATTGAGGATGAGAGGGCACTGCTGCTGGATGCGAATCGAAAACTAGCCACGGCAGCGATCGTCATGACCCTTATTGCTCTGCTTGTTACCTGGATTCTGGCCGGAAGAATCGCCCGCCGTATACAACTGCTGGAGCATGCATCCAACCGTTTTGCCGCCGGTGAAAATGACGTCGTACTGCCTTTGCAGGGGAACGATGAAATTGCTTCCACAGGTCGCGCCTTCGAGCAGATGATGTGGCAGATCCGTGAAAAATATGAAGCTATCAATCTCAGCCCGGATGGTATTCTGCTGGTATCATCGAATAAACGCATTAGCTTCACAAGCCCGGCCTTGCTCAATATTCTGGGCACTGGCGCCAGGAATCTCTGTGGTAAGCCTCTAAGAGAGTTTGAAACCCTGCTTGTCAGTATTCTGGACAAGCGCACACATGCCGATATTCGAAGCTTGGATAACCTGATTGAGTTATCTGATTTTCGTGTTCACACCCCTGAGTTCAAAATTCTTCGTTGTATCAGAAAACAGGTCGACAGCCCGGATGGGAAAACCTTTTCTGAGGTTTTTTATTTACGTGATATCACTCATGAAAGCGAAATTGACCGCATGAAGAGCGAATTTCTTACCACCGCTGCGCATGAGCTGAGAACACCATTGGCAAGTGTGATGGGGTTCAGTGAATTACTGATGATGAATGATTACGATCAGGAAAAAACCCGATTCGTAGCAGAGACCATTAACCGCCAGTCGCAAAACCTGAAACACCTGGTGGATGATTTGCTCGATATTGCCAGAATCGAAGCTCGCAGCGACGGCGTATTAAAGCTGGAAAAAGGGGATGCCACCGCCGTGGTTAACGAGTGTTGCGACTTGATCTCGGGCGGTGATAAACAATGTCAGCTAATCTATCAGCCTGATGAGGCAGCCTGGTCTCCAATCTGGTTTGATGCTTATAAACTGAAACAGGCTTTGATGAATATTCTGAGCAATGCTTACAAATATTCACAGGAAGGCGGTATTGTCATTGTTGACACCCTGGTGCAACAGGACGAAGAAGAGGGAACTGGCTGGTTCGGCATACGGGTAAGCGATCAGGGCATTGGCATGAGCGAAGAGCAACTCGCTCATGTCGGTGAGAAGTTCTATCGCGCAGATAATACGGGCTCAATTCCGGGAACGGGACTGGGCATGGCGCTGACCAGTGAAATCATCTCTCTACATAGCGGTCATATGGAGATCACCAGTCAGCTGGGGCAGGGCACACAAGTCACGCTATGGATTCCCACAGCTGACAGTATGGTGGAGCTAAAAGCACATGGCTGATAAACAGAAATTACTTATCGTTGACGATCATGAAACCTTACGTGAATTATTGAAAATGACACTGGAATTCAGTGATTTTGATTTATACGAAGCCACTGATGCCGCTGAAGCACTAGCCATGGTGGCCGAGATTAAGCCGGATGTCATGATTCTGGATATTATGATGCCCGGTGAAATGGACGGTGTAGAACTCTGCCGCAGGTTGAAAGCCAATCCCAAAACAGCCCACATCAAAATCATTCTGCTCAGTGCTAAAGGTCAGACCGAAGACATTCGAATAGGAGGGGAGGCTGGAGCAGATGCTTATTTCGTTAAGCCTTTCAGCCCAATGAGCCTGTTGGAATCGATTAAAGTCCAACGCTATTGATATAAAAGCTCGACAAAAGAGACAATTTTGGTACCGAGGGTGGGAATCGAAAACTTACTGAGTTTTCCTAATCGGCTGTAAATCCTTTAAAAATGCGGTCTGGCAAATTTCACATTTTCAAAAACTGGCACCTAGTGGCACTTTTTGGCACTTACCGGTGCCAATTTAGTGCCAATTTCAGAATAAGTGATATGAGTTTTAATCGTCCTTTTTGAATGTTAGGTATGTTGAAACGGAAGGGTAGTCGTGTGCATGCTTGTTCCATTGTAAAATTTCATTCACTTCGCAATCACACAGTCAAGAAAGGATCATGGACGAAATATTTGGAAAGTACCGTCAAGACTTTAATGAAATAAGGCGCCTATGTCTTATCTGTCATGGTCTAGATTTATCAACAAGCACGATATCAACATCATCATTGAAACTCTCTGACGCGTCGAATGTTACGCTTCAAAATTTGGTATCAAGCACTCTGCTGCATTTAGCAATAGCTATTCGAACAAATATTTATCAAAAATCTATAAAGCCTTCTCACACCCCTTTGAAAAGAAGCGCATGGCTTTATTACGACGAGGAGCTGGTTGAGAGGCCAGCGACTTTAAAGCAGGTTTGCGACAAAATCATTCACGCAGATACATTCTCAAAATCAATATATCCGAAAGGATTCTTGGATTATGAGGATAGAGTAGGCACTCAGATTCGAGGAACTGAGCATAATCGAAAAGCTTGGACTATGAACCTTGTACTAGACCTGCTTGCAGAGGACATATTGGTAATGGTGGATGAGATAGAGGAGCAAAGCCCCGAAGAAACAACGTTTGGAAACACTCATGAATGTGTGGGTTGATTCGTGATCTTTGACTATTCGTTGTTTCCAAAAATGGATAAGGGCTACCTAATCATCCCACAACCTTGCGAGGGCTTGATACCGCACAAAGAAGTTTATGACAGGTTCTGCTCAGCAATTTATATGGCCAGCATGATCTCTGATAAAGCAGGAAAATATATGATTACAAAACCTGCTAAACAATGCGCCTATGTGCGAGCAGTACTAGCCGAATTTTCGAGTATTGAAGAATGCATTCGGCAGCTTTATGACGGACTGGATGAGAATGCTTACCTAATACGTAAATCTAAAAATCCAGCATTTCACTTTCTTAAACTTTTGAGAAATTACAACATCCATTTATCTGAAAGCACACTTTCTGAAAAGACTATCAACATAATTTTACAAAGCGAACCTGAGACTGAGCATGATATGCAGGTTCTTTTCATCGACAATCTTGATGCGAAAGAAATATCAAGGCTCAACTCATCAAAATATTACACTTTGGATGAACTTGAAAAGTTCATAGAAGTTTTTGATGAAAAGCAGCATGAATTTGGTCTATCTCAACTGCTAATGACAATTCTTGTTCATTATTCTGATTTCATATCGGAATTTTTATCTGGTCAAAGCACCTTGGCTCAGAAAACTTGCACTGATTTTAAAGCATAGGAGCAACTAGCAGTCATGCCTCTAACCAGTTACGCAATTGAAACTTTCGTATCAGCAAAAATCACAGCTCTTACTGAAAGTAATATTGCTGATATGGCCAAAGAATACCCTGATGCCGATAGATGGCTAACTTCATTTGTGGGTAATGTAATTTTTAGAAACCATATTCAGGAGTCTGACAGACCCTTCCTTATTCAATTTATTCGGAAAGTTGAGAAAAGCTTCGATGAGTACCGGCTTGCTAAAGAAGCACTAGATCAATTTGTTCAGAGAGGTAATACAGGATGGTCGTCATACTTTAAAGTTCTTGGGCACTTGGAGTCCTCAATCGCGCAGCTATATCAAGCTTTTGATACGGCTAGAAAAAAGCTTAACCAAAACCTGTTTGAAACTGATGACGGTAGCTCACTTGATAGATTAAACAAAATATACAATACGTCCAGGCATCAGTTGGCCCAGGATGAACAAACCGTTTGGGTCACTAATGCTGGAATTTCTACGGCATACCATGAGTTGTCATTTAATGAGATTGAGGAGATGTTGAGAGAGTGTGCAAGCATAACTCAGAGGGTGATTTCAGGAGAAATAGAACCTAAAAAACAGAGTTGAGTTTTTTCACCTGAGAGTTATTTTTTTCGGAACCTGGAGACGCTCAGAATAAATCTTAATTCGACCGGGCGCTATGATGCTCAGAGAGCCAGACTTTTCAAATATTTCTGAAACTTTGTAGTGGGAGGTATAGAGAAGTGGGAAAAACCACGGAGGAAAACGATAAGTTTGAGAGGTCTAGACAAGTCTAACTCCATGATAAATAGTGGGTATTTGTCAAGGTTGGATGTTGGGTCCAGAAGTGAGGAGTGGGAAAACCCACGAATGGTGCCAATTTGGTGCCAATTTAATATTTTCTTAAAGGAAATATTGTTTTGAAACAAATTGTTGAGTTGGTACCGAGGGTGGGAATCGAACCCACACTTCCGAAGAAACCGGATTTTGAATCCGGCGCGTCTACCAATTCCGCCACCCCGGCAACCAAGGCCGCAAATTATAACGACTAGCGCTCTTTAAGTGAAGTCTTAATTTGGGTTTGAGATCTGAATCACCTTTTGTGATGATATCGCTTGACCGGGAAGTCGCTGACAAGCCAAACTCGGTTCTTACCAGAGTGGTTATGTTAGGTTTGTTTCATGGAAAAAGAGTTAAGTGTCCCAAATACTGTCCAGGATAGTCTCGAACAATCACTGAACCAGGCTATTTTTGAAGGCTTCGTTGAAGTCCCGATGTTGCCGGAAGTCACAAGTCAGGCATTGACACTGGCACATGAACCCGAGACAAGTGCTGCGCAGATGGCTGAGCTTATTGAGCGCGATCAGTCGCTGGCCGGTCATGTCATGCGTATTGCCAACTCCGCCGCATATACTCCTCTGGCCAACCTGGTTTCACTGCAACAGGCCGTTGCGCGACTCGGCATGATAGTTATCAGTGAAATCGCACTGGCTGCCGTTCTCGGCGCCAAATTATTCAATACCCCCGGCTATGAAGACCACGTTGAATTTAACTGGCAACATGCCTTGGCAACCTCGCTGTGGGCAAAAGAAATTGCCAATGAAGGTGGCGTCAACAGCGATGCGGCATTTCTGGCTGGTCTGCTGCACTCCATTGGTCGCCCTGCAGTTCTCCAGACCGTGCTGGAGCTGGCGCGACAGGAAGAGAGAACACTCACACCCGAAACGGTCTATCGCCTCGAAAATAAGTATAGTCAGCAGGTGACTGAACTGGTCGTGAATCGCTGGGGAATGCCAGTACAGGTGAGGGAATCGATCAAGCCGTTTGAACAATTAGATGCCAATACCGAATCCGCCAAGATCGCTGCAGCAGTGCATGCGGGTTCTCGATTTGCCACCTATATGCTTGATATTGCAGCGGAAGACGACAAAGAAACGCTGATGGATCTCACTGCATTGGAATTGCTGGGGCTGGATGACATTCAGATTGCGCAACTGCTGGATAAGGAAGAAGTCATTCAACAACGGCTGGCGGGACTTTCCCTTTAGTTTTCTTACAAACAACCTGAAATCGATAGCTGGCAGTCTGACTATAAGAAGCCGGGCACTGCCACAAACGGCATAATTTGTTGCTAAGCAAAGCGACGCATTCTGCTATGATCGCGTCCATGAAAACGAGCGACTTTCGATTTGACCTGCCAGAAGAACTGATAGCCCAATACCCTTCAGAACAGCGCAGTGCCAGCCGTCTGCTGGCATTGAACGGGAATGATGGTTCGCTTCAGGATCTGCAATTCACTGATTTGATGAGCTTACTCGAGCCTGATGATTTACTGGTATTCAATAACACCCGGGTGATGCCGGCACGTCTTTTGGGTCACAAAGACAGCGGAGGCCGGGTGGAAGTGCTGGTGGAGCGGGTGCTTGATCACGAACGGGTCCTGGCGCATGTTCGTAGCAGCAAGTCACCTGCTACCGGCCGCAAACTGGTGCTGGAAGACCAATTGGAAGTTGAAGTGCTGGGGCGACACGATGCCCTGTTCGAACTCCGCTTTCTGGAGACCCAATCAGTTGTCGAAACCCTGGAAGCGATTGGTCGGCTACCATTACCTCCTTACATCGAGCGTGAAGTAGACAGAGCCGATCTTGAGCGCTACCAGACGGTTTATGCACAGAATACCGGTGCTGTCGCAGCACCCACGGCCGGGCTACACTTTGATCAGGCTATGCTGGAACGTATCGAGCAGGCCGGAATCGAAACTGCCGCACTGACATTGCATGTCGGTGCCGGCACCTTCCAGCCGGTTCGGGTCGAAGACATTCGCTCTCATCAGATGCATAGTGAAGTCATTGAGGTCAGCGAACAGGTCTGCAAGCAGGTCAAAGCGGCCCGAGATCGAGGCGGGCGGGTGATTGCTGTAGGCACCACCAGTGTCCGTGCGCTCGAAAGTGCCTCACAAAGCGGCGAAATAGCCGCGTTTGAGGGTGAAACCGATATTTTTATTTATCCCGGTTATGAATTCAGAACTGTCGATGCCATGGTGACCAATTTTCACCTGTCTGAGTCGACACTGTTAATGCTGGTGTCCGCTTTCGCCGGCCGGGAGCATATTCTGAATGCTTACCAGCATGCCATTGAGCAGCGTTACCGCTTCTTCAGTTATGGCGATGCGATGTTTATCACAAGGAATAAAGCATGACCTCACTGGACAATATTCGCTTTGTGCTGGTCGGCACCACGCATCCGGGTAATATCGGTGCCGCGGCGCGGGCGATGAAAACCATGGGGATAAGCAATCTGCATCTGGTCTCACCCAAGATCTACCCCAGCGCGGAAGCGACTGCCCGGGCTTCCGGTGCCGATGATGTTCTGCATAAAGCCGTAGTGCATGACAGCCTGGAATCGGCTTTATCCGGTTGCCACTATGCCTTTGCATTGAGTGCACGCCTGCGGCATCTGCATGTGCCGGTAATGAATCCGCGCCAGACAGTCGAGCAACTGGAAAAATTTGATGATGATACGCAGATTGCCATCGTGTTCGGCCGTGAACATTCAGGTCTGTCCAACGATGAACTCGATCGCTGTCAGTATCTGGTGAATATCCCGGCTAATCCCGATTACAGCTCGCTGAATCTGGCGGCCGCTGTGCAGGTTATGGCTTACGAACTGAGGATGAGTTTTAAACCTGTGATTGATTTCGGCAGAATAGGGGAAGAGCGGGAAGCCATTACTGCCGATGATTTGTCTCATTTATATGCTCACTTCGAGCGTTCTCTGGCAACTATCGGCTTTCTGGATCCGGACAATCCGCGTTATCTGATGCGTCGTATACGGCGCTTGTTCAACCGCGCTGATCTGGATCGTAACGAACTGCATATCATGCACGGGATCTTACGCGCAGCGGAGACCAAAGCGAGGAAAACAGATGAGTGAAAAAATCAGCCGCTGGCAACGTATCAAGGAAGACATTAACTGCGTTTTTGAACGGGACCCGGCAGCGCGTAATGTGTTTGAGATCGTTACTACCTATCCCGGTGTGCATGCAGTGCAACTGCATCGGGTGAATCACTGGTTGTGGAACAAAAACTGGAAATGGCTGGCCAAGTTTATGTCCACCATAGGTCGTTGGGTTACCGGCATTGAAATTCATCCGGGAGCCAAAATCGGCCGTCGTTTTTTTATCGACCACGGCATGGGTGTGGTGATTGGGGAAACGGCTGAAATCGGAGATGACTGCACGCTTTATCATGGTGTGACCCTGGGCGGGACATCCTGGAAAGAAGGTAAACGTCATCCGACACTGGGTAACGATGTGGTTGTCGGTGCCGGCGCCAAGGTGCTGGGGCCTATCCGCTTGTGTGATGGTGCCCGTGTCGGCTCCAATGCGGTTGTGGTCAAAGATGTGTCACCGGGAGAAACGGTAGTAGGCGTACCGGGCCGTGTTGTCAGAGCCAAGGCAGATATGACAGAAGATGAGAAACAGCAGCAGAAACTGGCTCAGTCGGTCGGTTTTGACGCCTATGGCACTTCCAGCAAAAGCCAGGATCCTGTCGCAACCGCAATTCATGGTCTGATTGAACATATTCAGGCAATGGACAAGCGTGTGGAGTCACTGCGGGAAACCATCCATCGCCTCGGCGGTGAACTGCCGGAAGATGTTGATATGCCTGAGTTAGACAACTGCGATATCTCAAGGGAAAATGACGATACAAAAGTTGACTAAAATAGTCAGGCATGTACACTTAATAAGTTGATTTTATTCTGGATTGAAACATGCGTTTGACCACCAAAGGGCGCTATGCAGTCACGGCCATGCTGGACCTCAGCCTGAACTATGGCGTGGGTGCGATTACCCTGGCAGATATTTCCGAGCGCCAGGGTATTTCTCTGTCCTATCTTGAGCAACTGTTCGCGCGCCTGCGTAAGCAGGGTCTGGTCAGCAGTTCACGTGGACCAGGCGGTGGTTATCGTCTCAGTCGGGCTGCTGACAACATCACCGTGCTCGATGTGATTTCCGCGGTCGATGAGAAAGTCGATACCACGCAGTGTGAAGGCCGTCAGAATTGTCATGGTGAAGAGCAGTGCCTGAGCCACGAACTTTGGCAAAGCCTGAGTGATCAGATTCGGGTCTACCTCGATGGCATTACTCTGGCCCAGGTTGTCAGTAATTACGAAAAAAAGCGTAGCGGCGAAAAAGTCATTCAATTCGACGTCGTCTAAGCAGGTCTCAGCGATGTCTTTCACCTATCTCGACAATAATGCCGGAGCAGGGCTGGCTCCTGGCGTGCTCGATGCGATGCTGCCGTACCTTCAGCAACAGCGGGGTAACCCGTCCAGTAGTCACCGCTTTGGCCGCTATGCGCAGGCCGCCCTCGATAAAGCCCGTCAACAGGTTGCCAGACTGGTTAATGCCCAACCCGCTCAGGTTATTTTTACCAGTGGCGGTACTGAAGCCAACAATCAGGCGATTGCCGGCGTCGCAGAGCGATACGAGAGCGGTAAAATTCTAGTCAGTGCCATTGAGCATCCTGCCATGCTGGAACCCGCCCGACGCCTGCAACGGCGTGGTTTTAAACTGGAGCTGATTCCGGTCGATGAAAATGGTCAGGTCGATCCTGCCACTCTGGCCGAGCTGATTGATGAAGATACCCGCCTGGTGTCAGTGATGTGGGCCAATAACGAAACCGGGGTGATTCAGGACATTCCGGCGCTGGCTGCCGTCTGTCATGAGAAGTCTGTACCGCTGCTGACCGATGCAGTACAGGCTGCCGGTAAACTGCCGGTTGATATGAGTGCTGCTGGAGTGGATATGCTGACGCTGTCGGCACACAAGTTTGGCGGCCCCAAAGGTATCGGCGCTTTAATCGTATCGCCCGAACTTGACTGGCCCGGCTATATTCTTGGCGGTGGTCAGGAGGAAGATAAACGCAGTGGCACTGAAAATGTGGCCGCGATTGTCGGTTTCGGTGCCGCTGCAGATTATGTGCAGTCACAACTTGAACATTACCAGCAGCATTGCAGGCAGTTACGGGACTTGCTGGAAAGCCACTTGAAACAAATCCCGGGCGTCACCATCTTTGCCGATGAAGCTGAAAGATTGCCAAATACCTGCTTTTTTGCACTGCAGGGCTTTGATTCAGACACCATGCTGATGGCGCTGGACAAGCAGGGCTTTGCCGTCTCAAGTGGCTCAGCCTGTGGTACCGGCCGGCAGACACCAAGTCATGTGCTGACCGCCATGGGTGTGCCTGATCCGGTTGCATTAGGTGCAGTCCGGGTGAGTGTTTCGACAGAAAATACTGTCGAACAAATTGAACAGCTGGCCAAAGTGCTGGAAAAAGAAGCAAATCGCTTCAATCATTTATTAAACAGGTGAATTATGATTACCTTAACTGAATCAGCCATTAAAAGAGTCCGCGATATGATGAGCAAGCGCGATGGCGGCGTCGGCCTGCGGATTGGGGTCGTCAAAAGCGGCTGTTCCGGTTACAGCTATGCGCTGGATTATGCTGATGACGTTGCCACCGATGATGTAGTCATCGAACAGGGCGATGTTAAAGTCGTAGTCAACGAAGACGCTATGCCAATGCTGGAAGGCATGGAGCTGGATTTTGTCCGTGAAGGCCTGAATCAAAGCTTTAAATTCATTAACCCCAATGTCACTTCCGAGTGTGGTTGCGGCGAAAGTTTCAGCGTCACTAAATAACAGATAGCAGGGCGCTCAGCCCTGCAAGCGCTCCATCAGATAACACAGACAATCCTGTTTGATGACGCGTTCATTGAGCGTCATCATTGATGGCATGGTCGGCCGTTTAAACATCAATTCGTCGTCATGCAGTTCAAAATAACGGCTGCTCACATCCTCGCCATTTTCATCGCGTGCCTCAACGGGCAGAAAACCGTTGCTATTGACCCGCCCCAACGCCGTACCGGCTGGCACTTCAAAGAAATTCATTTTCTCCAGGTCTCTGTCCAACTGTAGAACAACTTCACTGTCATCAAAACTAAAGTCCACTTCTGGTCGTACTTTAACCTGAGCCACAGTATGGAACAGGTCGATATCCTGGGGATGAACCGGATGATCGGGTAACTCCCTCAGGTTCAGGCAACTGTCGATAAAATCAAAGGCGTGTTTGACGCCGTAAGTCTGGTCCGGTCGCCCGCATTCCAGCGTCACAGCTGGACAAAGCTGGGCAAAAGCCATCGACTGCACGCCTTTAGGGCGAGTGAAATAAACCACAAAGCGTGCGAACAGGGTGGCCAGTTGCTGATAAGCCGGCTCCAGTTTGTTGATGCAGGCATAATGCGGATTAAGACCGGTATTGTTGTGGATGTCGACACTGGCAAACAGATTGCGATCCGCCATAGTATCGACAATAGCCTGGGCCATAAGCGTTTCCGGGCAGACTGAGTACTCGGTGCCGGGCCAGATTCGGTTGAAGTCTGCCTGATCATCAAGACGGCGCAGGCCGTCACGCGCCGCTTCGACATTACCGAAAAATATAGACAGGTTACGTGGCAGCATGCGGGACTGATATTTCTTCAACAGCTGCTGCACGGCGAGCAGGCCGGTGGTTTCGTTGCCATGCAGCATGACTGACAGAAACAGGGTGTTATTTTGCTTACCCTTGAGATGCAACAGGCTGGGACCATGGAGCACCTTGTGTAAATCGCGGGCACTGCTCTCCAGCAGGCCGTCGGGAATACTATCCAGTTGTTGCAGCAGGTCCTGTTTCAAATCGGCCATTGGCTTACCACCTCGCCTTCTTGCTGATGATGCAGGTAATACCGGCTCATCCTGCTAAAGTCCTTACCATATTTAGCAATAAAAGCCCGTTGCCAGTCACTGCCAGTTTGATGCTGTTCGACTCGGTCAGCAATGATTTTGAGATATTTATCCCGGTCCCTGGCACTGATGCCCAGCTTATCAAGCCCTTGTTCGGCCAGTGGCAGGCAGGTTTCCAGAATATAATGCTGTAGCGACTGATGTGATCCGGCAAAATCCACTACCGTAGCGTCGAGCCCATAGCGGGCGGCTTTGTAGAAATTATCCCGCGCATCGCTGAATGCCAGCTCAATCCCATAAGCAATCACACGATCACATAAGGCATGACTGAGTCCATAATAAAACGCGGTATTAGCGAGCATATCGGTAATGGTTGGACCCGCTGCCGGTGTGCGGTGTTCAATGCGGATATGGGGTTTGGCCCCGATAAAGCCAATCAGTGGCCGGTTCCAGCGCCAGATGGTGCCGTTATGCAGCCGCAGGTGTTCAAGATTGTCACTGGCCGCACCCACATCCACCGGTAAAAGCACAGGATAATGCTCAAGATTCTCTTCAAAGCATTCGAATATTGAATGTCGTGCGTAATCGCTGCCGAAACTGACTCTTTTCACCGGTCCGTGTGCTGCGCCGTCAAAACCGCCGGCTTCGATTGCCTGTTCAAATAAGGGAATGCGGGTTTCCTGCCACAGGCTGTGGCCGAACAGGAACGGGGAGTTGGCACTAATCGCCACCATCGCTGCAGAAGCCATCAGCGAGGCATTGTAGAAATGGTGCGCGACGTTGACCGGCACCTGCGTGTGCAGTTGCAGCGAGGTCGCCGCCGATTCCAGCATCACGTCATGATGGGTGAGCTTAAGATGGTCATCACCACTGATATCCAGCTTAACCGGCTTGCCGCGGGCAGCCAGGATCTGCTCATTGAGCGCACGGTAGCGGTTCATATCTGACATATTGAAAACATTCAGATCATCCTGCACCAGGGTGGGCAGGATACCGGTCATCATTAATTCGCTCTCCAACCGCTGTGCCTGTTGGCTGGCATTGGACCAGGCATTTTGCAGTTGGCGGTGCAACTGGCTGAGGGCATCACCGGTCAGGGGAACCGGTTCAGTGTTGAATTCGATATTGAATTTGGCCAGCTCAGCATTAGCCAGGGGATCATTGAGCAGTTTGAGAAAAGCATCATTGATAGGAGCAGGTCGCATGGTTTTATCAACCAGCCAGGCCTCAAGTTCTATGCCGGCATAGCGGGTTTCGTGCAACTGCAGGGCATCACTGAGCAAATGCTGCAATCGTGTGGTTTCGTTTCGAAGATGCTCACTGAAACGCTCGAAATCCTTCGCAGTGAAACTGACGCCCGCAATTTCCTGGCCCATGACAGATGCCTTAGATTGCTATCCTGACTCTAGCTTATAGCACGCTGAGGCGATAAGCCAACTATCTAAAATTGGGGCCGGCTTCAGACTACTGCTATGATCTGCGCATGGAAAAAACAGCAAATCTTGAGTTTGATGCCGCTCATATCTGGCATCCCTATACCAGCGTCGCCAATCCGCCGCTGTTACATGAGGTTGTGTCTGCAGAAGGGGTCAGGCTGACCCTGAGTGATGGTCGGCAGATCATCGATGGTATGTCCTCATGGTGGTCAGCCATTCATGGTTACAATCATCCAAGATTGAATCAGGCAGCGAAATCGCAGCTGGATAAGATGTCACATGTCATGTTTGGTGGTCTGACCCATGAGCCGGCGGTTAATCTGGCCCGTAAACTCATCGACATTACCGATGACAGCCTGCAGTATGTGTTTCTCGCTGATTCCGGTTCGGTGTCGGTGGAAGTCGCGATAAAAATGGCGATTCAGCATTGGTTTGCCCAGGGACTGGCCGGCAAGCAACGGCTGATGTCGGTTCGCAATGGCTATCACGGTGATACCTTTGGCGCGATGTCGGTCTGTGATCCGGTCAATGGCATGCACTCGATGTTTGAGCAGGTGCTGCCCAAACATCTCTTCGCACCGGCACCGTCCTGTCAGCGGGACGAGGACTGGGATGACAGTCACATTGCCGAATTCAGACGCTTGATAGGCGAACATCATCATGAGCTGGCGGCGGTTATTCTGGAGCCCCTGGTGCAGGGGGCCGGTGGTATGCGCATGTATTGCCCGGAATATCTGCGCCAGGTCAGAGCTTTATGTGATGAGTTCGGCGTGCTGCTGATTTTTGATGAAATCGCCACGGGGTTCGGTCGCACCGGCTCATTATTTGCCTATGAACAGGCCGGTATCGTGCCGGATATTCTGTGTCTGGGGAAAGCGTTGACCGGTGGTTATATGACTCTGGCAGCCACGCTGTGTAATCGAAAAGTCGCAGAGGGTATTTCTGCCGACGGCAGTGGTGTGCTGATGCATGGACCCACCTTTATGGGGAATCCTTTGGCCTGTCGTGTCGCTGCAGAAAGTATTGATCTGCTGCTGGAATCGGACTGGCAGGAGAATGTCTCACGCATCGAATCCCAGCTCAAAGCCGAGCTGATGCCCTACCAGTCGCACGAGATAGTGAATGAGGTCAGGGTCAAAGGTGCTATTGGCGTGGTGGATCTGAATCGGCCGCTGGATGACTGCATGGACTGGCTACCGGGCTTTATTGTCGACCAGGGTGTCTGGATACGGCCTTTCAGAACCATGATTTATATCATGCCGCCCTATATCATTGATGCTGCTGATTTGACCCGGCTGACGACTGCTATCGGCAGGATGCTGGATGAAATAGTCCAGCGCCAGGCGTCTGAGGAATAAGAAAAATCCTGACCGCAATAGCGGAAAGCGCTGATGTTCTGATTGCTGGACAGAGATAAACTGCTCCACAGTTACCAGTTTATCTGGTAACCCGACAAATCAAATACGAGGACAGTATCATGTGGACTAAACCAGAATATTCAGACATGCGTTTCGGCTTCGAAGTCACTATGTACATTTGCAATCGCTAATACAGTGTGATTTCATCAAAAGGCCCTTGAAGGAATTCAAGGGCCTTTTTTGTTTCAGCTTCCACAAAGGTCCTGGACCACGAAAAGGCACTATTTCTCAGCACCGCAGTCTGTCAGACTGTTTAATCGCTTTTACCAATCATATTAATTGAATTAAGTCGTTGTACCTATCTATCAGGCTCGACTACAATGCCAACTGTCATTTACGACATAACCCCAATTAAAGGAGCTAATAATGTCATCACTGATCAATACAGAAATTAAACCTTTTAAAGCGACTGCTTTCCATAACGGCGAGTTCGTGGATGTCACAAGTGACGACGTCAAAGGTAAATGGGCTGTATTTGTTTTCTATCCAGCTGACTTCACCTTTGTCTGCCCGACCGAACTGGGTGATGTGGCTGACCACTACGAACAACTGAAAGAAATGGGTGTGGAAGTCTACTCAGTTTCTACTGACACACACTTCGTCCACAAAGCGTGGCACGATGCGTCTGAAACCATCAAGAAAATCAAATTCCCGATGATCGGCGATCCAACCGGCCGCATCAGCCGTAACTTCGACGTCATGATCGAAGAAGACGGTGTGGCACTGCGTGGTACCTTCATCATCGATCCGGACGGTGTCATCAAAGCGGCTGAAATCAACGATCTGGGTATCGGTCGTAGTGCAAAAGATCTGGTACGTAAAGTACAGGCTGCACAATACGTTGCCACTCACGAAGGTGAAGTTTGCCCGGCTTCATGGCAGCCAGGTGAAGAAACTCTGGCTCCATCACTGGATCTGGTCGGCAAAATCTAAATTTCGTCGTCCTGCCAGACTGCGTCCGGGCCTTGTGCCCGGACACAGTCCTCACATTGTTAATTGATTACAGGTATTTATCATGTTGGATGCAAACATCGCTGCACAATTAAAAGGCTATCTGGAGAACATCAAACGTCCGATCGAGCTGGTTGCGGCGCTGGATGACAGTGCCAAAGCCAATGAAATGCGTGAGTTGCTGCAGGAAATTGCAGAGATGTCGTCGCAAATCAATTTTGTCGAAGATGTTCACAGCGACAGCCGCAAGCCTTCGTTCCAGATCAAACAACCGGACGGTGACGAAAAAATCCGTTTTGCCGGTATTCCGATGGGGCACGAGTTCACCTCACTGGTTCTGGCATTGCTGCACACCGGCGGGCATCCAACCAAACTGAGTGAAGAAGTCATCGACCAGATCAAGAATCTGGAAGGTGAATATCACTTTGAAACCTACATTTCCCTGTCGTGCCAGAACTGTCCGGAAGTGGTCCAGGCGCTGAATGTCATGGCCATTCATAACCCGAACATCAGCCACACCATGATTGATGGTGCGCTGTTCCAGGACGAAGTCGATGAGCGTCAAATCATGGCGGTACCGACGGTGTATCTGAACGACAAGAGCTTCGGTCAGGGCCGGATGAGTCTGCCGGAAATCATTGCCAAGCTGGATAAAGGCGCGGTCAAGCGTGAAGCCGAAAAAATCAGTGCCAAAGACGATTTTGATGTACTGATTGTCGGTGGTGGTCCTGCCGGTGCTTCGGCGTCCATCTACGCTGCCCGTAAAGGTATTCGCACCGGTATTGTGGCCGAGCGCTTTGGTGGTCAGGTGATGGATACCATGGCGATTGAAAACTTTATCTCGGTTAAGGAAACCGAAGGTCCCAAGCTGGTCGCTGCACTTGAAGAACACGTCAAGGAATACGAAGTTGACGTGATGAACCTGCAACGCGCCAAAAAATTGAGCAAAAAAGACAAAATGATCGAAGTCGAGCTGGAAAGTGGCGCGACTTTAAGCAGTAAAACCGTGATCCTCGCCACCGGTGCCCGCTGGAAACAACTGGGTGTGCCGGGTGAAGAAGAGTACCGCGGTCATGGCGTGGCTTATTGTCCGCACTGTGACGGCCCCTTGTTTAAAGGCAAACCGGTCGCCGTCATCGGTGGCGGTAACTCCGGTGTTGAGGCGGCTATTGATCTGGCCGGTATCGTTGGTCACGTCACGCTGATTGAGTACAACGGTGAACTGCGTGCTGACGCGGTCTTGCAGAAAAAACTGTTCTCACTGGATAACGTCACTATCGTGACCGGTGCTCAAACCACCGAGATCACAGGTGCTGACGGCAAGGTGAACGGCCTGATTTATATCGACCGTGCCACCGAACAGAAACACACGCTGGACTTGAATGCGGTATTTATCCAGATTGGTCTGGTCCCGAATACCGACTGGTTGAAAGATACGATTACTTTGAGCAAATACGGTGAAATCGAAATCGATAACCATGGTCAGACTTCAATGCCGGGTGTGTTTGCAGCGGGCGACGTAACAACGATCCCGTACAAACAAATCATCATGGCGATGGGGGATGGTGCCCGGGCTGCGCTGGGGTCATTCGATTACATCATCCGAAGTGACTTTGATGATGAGAAAGAGACCAACGCTGCCTGATAGCATCAGGATTTCATTCTGAAACCGGTGCCTCGTCAACCAGATCCAACAGGTTGACGAGGTTCATTTTTATGGCCAGCCGGGTCAGCTCGATATCACTACTGACGCCCAGTTTTTTCTTGATGATGTAATGCGAGTTTGACACGGTTTTAGGGCTGATATTGAGCATATCGGCAATGTCCTGGTTCGACTTGGCGTCGACCAGTAACCGCAAAATTTCAAATTCCCTCACGGTCAGCTCATCCAGCGCAGACTGTTCCTGCCCCAGTTTTTCCATCGCCAGCGCCTGTGCTATATCTGCGCTCAGAGTATGTTTGTTCAGAGCCACCTGGTGAATTGCTCTTATCAGGGCTTCCGGTTCACTGCTTTTGGTGATGTAACCCAGCGCACCGGCTCTTGTTGCCTGCAACGCAAAGCTGGGGTTCTGATGCATGCTGAATACAAGTACCCGCGCAGTAGGATCATACTGACGGATCCGCTCAATGGCTTTAAGTCCGCTCTGGCCCGGTAATGAGATGTCCATCACGACCACATCAGGTCGATGCTGTTTGTACTGGTTATAGGCTTCGTTGCCTTCGCCAGCCTCACAGATAACCTCGAATTCGGCCTGTTTCTGCAACAGGGAACGGTAACCTTCCCTGACAATGGCATGGTCATCGACCAGCATAATGGTGACAGTGCTACTCATATTGCAAAGACTCTTGAGTTGATTCAGGAACAGGCAAGGATACGCTGACCAGCAAGCCACCGTAGCGCTGGGCCTGCAGGCTGAGATGTCCGCCCAAAGCTGTGACCCGTTCATGAATACCGAACAGCCCCATTCCCATGGTATTTTCAAACGATTCCGCCTGGGCAATGCCATCGTCACTGATGGTGACAAGAACCGTATTATCAGTCATCCGTCGGAGATTAATTTCCGCCTTACCAGCTTTGGCGTGCTTGGCAATATTGGTGAGACATTCCTGCACGATCCGGTAGATATTGACTGGTAGCGGATCAGGCAACTGATCCAGGCTGTTATCGATATCCAACTGGTACTGAGTCTGGTTACCGCCGCGCTGGTTCCAGCTTTTTACCAGTTGTTTCAGGCTGGCACTGAGTCCAAGTTCATCCACCTCGCTGGGTCTGAGACGAGTCAGCAGGTTTCGCAATGCGGTCATCATATGCGCGGTAATATGACTGATGGACTGTACTTCCTCAACCACGGCAGGACAGTCTTTTCTGGCAGTTTGGGCGATGGATGCGGTGACCGCATTGATACCGGCGAGGCATTGGCCGAACTCGTCATGCAACTCGCGTGAAATATAGCGGTGCTCTTCTTCCTGCGCATTCATCAGTTTCAGAGCCAGTCGTTTGTTTTCAGCCAGCGTATGTTGCTGACTGCTGGCCAAAGCATTGATAGCCTCACTGGTGCGTCGCCACTCAGCAATTTCAAAGCTGGGCAGGCGGTAATCCAGGTTGCCCTCGCGCATTGTTTCGAGGCCACTGACAATGCGCTGTGCCGGCCGCAGCATACGGTTAATGGTCCAGAACATCAATACACAAAGGGCGACAAAAGTGACCGTCAACACACCGGTCACGGCGCGCAGATTATTCCAGGCGCGGGTGGTTTCCATCTGCACATTCAAGGTTACCAGTACGGTGCCGTAGCGCAGGGCATTGAAATTAACCGGGGTTCTGACCTCGTAGTCCGGATTAAAAAACTGACTGTAAAAATTGCCGAACCAACCCGGATAAGTGGTTTCCAGATCAGGCATATCGTTACACAGACTGCGCTCCCGACTCTGAGTGCGCGACAGAAACTGGGTACAGGAACCGGGCACGCCACCGATGCCACGCCACTGGTTCACGTCAGGGAAAGGGCGCGAGAAGTCATAACGCTGAAACATCTGCAGCATTTGCTGGCGGGTTTGTCTTTCAATCCGGCTGGCGGTTTGCTTGGCTTCAAAAATCGCCTGTTTATCAGTCTGGTACAGCACATACCAGGCGCTACCCATCAGACAGACAAGGGCAATTAGCAGAATGCGTAGCAGCAACTGAAATTTTAAATTCATGCGTATTTCACGGGGCTGAAAGGAAGTTAAAGTCTAGGCTGTCTCAGCGCTGCTTGAAAGCCATTCATTCAGCTCGGGAAATTTGCCCGTAGTTTGAGGGCAGATATCTGATGCGGTGATCTCGCTTACCGTTTCTAATAGCGGTGGTTCAGATAACAATAAACAACATAGCGAGAGACAAAGATGGACATTTTACTGATGGGTGCCGTGGCGATGATGACGGCGCTGATTCTAAGTGCCTGGCTGATGACCTTTGCCAAATGGTTTCCATTGCCCGGCGTTGATGCCTTTATTATCGATTACAAAACCATGATCCGGGCGCATGTGGATTATGCACTGATGGCGCTATTCAGTCTGGGCTTTTACGGGGCTGCCAAAGGCGCTGGTATCGACCTGCCAGTGCTGGCCTGCTCGGCGGTAGCGATTGGTGGCTTCACCAATCCGACCATCTTTATTGTGGCCGCATTTGATATGGCATTCTGGGACAAAATGATCTGGAAGCTTTTCTCGGCGGTGAGTTTTGCCATTACCACCGTGGGTTTTGTCTGGATTGGATTCACTTTTCTGCAATTTGCTTGGTAAAGTAGTCCAGCACAAAAAACATAATAATAGTTAAGGGGAGAGAACATGGCTGAATCTCAGCTGTTACAAACAGCGCGTGATCATGCGCTGGCACTGGAAAAAGGCGTTAATGACGTTGTTGTCGGTCAGACCCAGGCAGTCAGATTGATTCTGATTGCCCTGCATGCCCGCGGTCACGTCCTACTGGAAGGCGGTGTCGGTGTCGGTAAAACTACCTTGCTGCGGGCTTTTTCCAAAGCACTCGGCGGTGCATTCGGTCGTATTGAAGGTAGTGTCGATCTGATGCCCAATGACCTGCTTTACAGTGCCTGGGTGAATGCAGAAGGCAAACCGGTGATTGACCCCGGTCCGCTGATTAGCCACGGTGAAGAAACGGCGGTGTTCTTCTTCAACGAAATCAACCGCGCCAGGCCTCAGGTCCAGTCATTGCTGCTACGGGCCATGGCCGAGCGCAGCGTGGAAGCCTTCGGCAAGGAATACCGTTTCCCGCATATGGTGGTATTTGCTGACCGCAATGCGGTGGAAAAAGAAGAAACCTTTGAATTGAGCGCAGCCGCGCGTGACCGCTTCCTGTTTGAAATCAATATCAGTCGTCCTGAGGAAGACGAAATTCGCCGCCGGCTGATTTTCGATCCGGCTTTCCATGATGTTGATCAGTTACTCTCCGGTATCAGTGAGCCGTTGCTGGACTACCGCGAACTGAATCAACTGGATCGTGAAATTCAGCGTTCCATTTTTGTCTCACCGGAAATCGAAAACTACGTGGTGCGCCTCTGGGACGCCAGCTGGAAACCGGCGGAAATGGGTATCCAGCTCGATGATATCTACGTAGAAGACCTGGTGGTAGCCGGTGCCAGTGTGCGTGGCATGTCAGCGATGGTGCGTGCGGCCAAAGTCAGTGCCTGGCTGGAAGGGCGTGATCATGTGCTGCCGGATGATATTCATACCGTGCTGCTGCCCTCGATGACGCATCGTGTGTTCCTGTCGCCGGTCTATGAAGGTCGTCGTGAACAGATCATGCCGCAGTTTGTCAGTGCGCTGCGCGATCACATCGCTACACCTTAATCGTCATGGATTTACGAGACCTGCAGCCGCAGGAATTTACTTACCGTTTCCCGGATAAGGTGTTCGGTCATGTGCCCGGTGCCCATAGCGGCACCGCCTTGGGTAGTGGTGATCGCTTCGCCGGTTTTGCCGATCTGTTCGATTATCCCGATCCCCGACGTCTGGATATCCGCGCCAGTATCCGCAGTCAGGCAGCAGATATCACCCAGCAGCAACAGCGCTGGCTGGTGAAACGCTATCAGCAAAGAGCTTCGATCACCTTATGGCTGCTGGCTGATGTCAGTAAATCGATGTCGGTGGCCAGTGTGAATCACGAGAGACTGGCGCGACTGGCGCATATGATTGCGCACAGTGCTATCGGTCTGGGAGACCGCTTTGCCATGGCGGCTTTTGATTCGCTCTGGCGTCAGGATCTCACCATCATGCCGACCACACAGCGCAGTATGCCGGCTTTTGCTGCAGAAAAACTGCTGACTGCGCCAGCACCTTCAGCGCCCGGTGCCGATGGCCTGTTTCACGCGGCAGATCTGGTTAATAACAAACGGGCCATGGTGTTTCTCGCTTCTGACTTCTGTTTCGATCTGGAACTGGTTGAGCGCAGCCTGCGAAAGCTGTCGCATTACACGGTGATTCCGATTGTCTGGCGTCATGATGATGTTGATCATTTTCCGTCGCATGCAGGCTGGGCTGAAACCCGCGATGCCGAGACCGGTCAGCGTCACAGCGTGTGGATGCGGCCCGGGATGAAAAAGCGCTGGCAGCAGCAGATGGATGATCATTTTTCAAGGTTGACCGAGTGTTTCATGCGTTACCGCATCAGACCCTTGTTTGTAGATAGTGATATTACACCGCAGCAGTTGACCGAATATTTTCACGGTATGAAAAGAGCTTAGGGATGCTGATATGCGTAAATGCTTTGTATTAATCCTGTTTCTGTTGTCCCTGCAGGCGCAGGCAATAGATACCTCGATTGAGCTGGACCGGAGTTGGGGGCTGCTGGTGGGGGACATGCTGACAGCGACTGTGGAATTGCCCGTGCCGGTGACCGAACTCGACTCACACTCTCTGCCTCAGGATGAAAAGCGCTACGGTCCCTGGCTGTATCTGCATGACAGTCAGCAGCAGGGAAATGTGCTCACTTTGCACTTCCAGCTGATTAATGTGCCAGCTGAAAATCGTGAAGTCGCCACTCCGGAACTGGAGTTAAGAACAAAAGACGGCAAGTTCATCACGGTGCCGTCAGCACCGATGCAGATTGGCTCATTTATGGAACAGGGCGCTGAAGGCGAGGGCATGCCCAGTGTGATCCCGCGTGGTGATATGCGTCTAGTGCCCACCGAGCAAACCACATTGCTCTGGCAACTGTGGACCACACTGATGGTATTACTGCTGAGCAGTGTGATCTGGTTGTTCTGGCATTTTGGTCTGCGTCCCCGTCATCGCCTGCCGTTTGCATCGGCCATGTTTGAACTTAACAAGATGCGCCTGCTGGGCCGTAAAGATGCCGATGCGGCAAGCCGAAGCCTGCATCATGCATTTAATCGCAGTGCCGGCCGGGTTGTGATCAACAGCGAACTGGACAAACTCTGGCAGCAGTCTCCCTGGCTGACACCGCTGAAGACTGATATTGAGGCGTTTTACCGTAGTTCAGCGGCACATTATTTCAGCCCGGCAGCCGCCGAGCAGAAAACGTTTGAGGATGTACTGAAGCTGGCTAAAGCCTGCCGGGAGCGGGAGCGCCTGGCATGAACCTGTTGGGTCTGGAATGGTTTAACCCCGGCTTTTTGCTGCTGCTGCCATTGGCAGTGCTGCCCTGGTTTAACCACAATCTTGATAAAACCGTGGCCTGGGTCAATCTGGTGCCGATGGATCCCTTATCCCGCTTTTTCAACGTCGGTCTGAAAATTCTGTCGACACTGGTCATTACCGCATTGGTACTGGCGCTAGCCGGCCCCAGCCTGCCGGAGCAGAAAGTGGAACGCATTGGCGAGGGGGCGGAGATTGTGCTGCTGCTTGATCGCAGTCGCAGTATGGACGACCCGTTTGCGGTCAAGCATCAGGCAGCGGCAGTCAGTGTCGGCGGAGACAACTCCAAACGTAATGTCGCCCGTGATTATCTCACCGAGTTTGTCAAAAACCGGCCCGATGACCGTTTCGGATTTGTGTTTTTCAGTACCAAATCGGTCAATCTGCTGCCGCTGACTTATGACAAGGATGTCGTGCTGGCGACGATTAATGCCAATGCATTGGGTAAAGGTTTGTCCGATACCAATATGGCGGAGGCGCTGCTCAGCAGTGCCGAGATGTTTGAAGGTCAGGCATATCGAGGCTCACGCATCGTATTGCTGGTATCTGATGGAGGCCAGTTGTTGTCTGATGAAGCCAAGGAGCAGATCAGCCGGATTTATAAGGAGATGAACCTCAGCATTTACTGGATTTATCTCAAATCCAACCAGGCAATGACTTTGGAAGAGTCGGAAGAGGACAGTCTGCTCTGGGTCGATATTCCCGAACGTAAGCTGCATAACTTTTTCAAGTCCATCGGTGTGCCATACCGCGCTTTTGAGGCCGGCTCACTGGAAGCTTTTGCCGAGGCTCTGGCTGAAATCGACCGGCAGCACTATCAGACGCTGATCGTTGAGGAAACGCTGCCGCATGAACCTAAAACCGATGCCCTGTTATGGCTTGCATTGCTGGCAGCCCTCCTGCTGGCAGCATCTCATGTCTATACCTTCTGGGGAGTGAAAAAAGCCCATGAATAAATTTTTGCTTTTAGCCCGCTGGCTGCTGCTGTTACTGATTATCGGCAGTGCTATATTGGCTGTCATCACTGGGCTGCGCCTGTGGCAGGCACAGCAGGTCAATGCCTATATCAGCGAACCGGAAGCATTTGAAACCGTCCCCGATGATCCGCGGGCCCATTTCGCCTATGCCAATATGCTCGAGCGGCAGCAAAAGCATAACGAAGCATTGGAAGCTTTCACGCAGGTGCTGGGAGAGGCTGATGCCGGATTATTACCGCTCGCCTATTTCAACCGCGGCAATATCAATCTTCGTGAAGCGCTGGAGCTGACCAGCTCTGACGGTAGACAAATTCCGCTGGTGGAACTGGCCAAACAGGATTATCGCAGTGCGCTGGCCCTGGATCCGCAGATGTGGAGTGCCCGTTACAATCTGGAAATTGCATTGCGTGTGGTACCGGAAGATCCTGCCAATAATGAAGATTTTGAAAAAAATGTGATCAGCAGCCAGCGCTCGATTGAGAGTAAAGCCTTCAAGGTTGATTTGCCATGAGGCTGAGCTATCAGAAACGCATCATGCTCACTGCCATTATCATGGTGGTGGCCCTGTTGCTGGTGATGGCGGCGCTTTGGATGCCGCATATCAAGCGTGATGTCAAAATCATGGACGCGCTGTTCGTGATAGATATCACCGACAGCATGAATGTGCAGGATGCAAAGGTAAATGGTGAAGCAGTGAGCCGTCTGGCCTGGGCCAAAGAATTCACCCGTCGTACTTTTCTGGAGATGCCCTGCGGCGCCCATGCCGGCCTCGCGATTTTCAGTGAAGCCAGAAGCCTGATTCTGATGAATCCGGTGGAAGTCTGCAGCAGCTATCATGACCTCACGCAGATGCTGAACAAGTTCGATCCGCATATGGCCTGGGCCCGTTCCAGTGAAGTTTCCAAAGCGGTCTATACCGCTATTCGTCAGGCCAAGGAAATCGAACCCGAACCCACCATCGTGTTTGTCACTGATGGTCACGAATCGCCGCCGTTACATGAATCCCTGTTTCCCAAGTTCGATGGTAAACCGGGTGAAATCCATGGTGTGATGGTCGGCGTCGGTGGTGAAGATTTATTACCGATTCCCAAAACCAACGAACAGGGCGAAATAGAAGGCGTCTGGGGTGTCAATGATGTGATGCATCAGGATGTCTATGCCTCGCTACAGGCTGACACTACCATGAATGTGCCACAGGCACGCACTGAACATTTGTCTTCGCAGAAAAAGTCACACTTGCAGACTCTGGCAGATAGGGTGGGCTTTGAGTTTGTTTCGTCACCGACCAAGCCGGGCAAGCTGGTCGATACGATTCGGCAAGTCTCAGAAACTCGGCCACAGACCATTGATTATGATCTCTATGCCTGGTTTGCCGGGATCGCTTTGATATTGATTCTGCTGGTTTATTTACCTTATGGCTGGTTTATCCGAACCGACGATTAGCGGGTAACAGCCATCCAAGCGGGAGCTGGCTATGCAGTACAGGAACCGCATCAGAGATCTCATGCAGGCATTTGAATCATGCTGAGCTGGGATATCCCCGTACTATTGTGGCTGTTGCCCCTGGCCTTATTGCCCTGGCTCAGTCACAACACGGATAAGACTGTGGCCTGGCAGGCGCTGTTACCCCATGACCGCGTGTCACAACTTCTGACACTGCTGTTCAAAATCTTGTCATCCATGGTCATTGCCTGCCTGCTTGTGGCGCTGGCCAACCCGTACATCCCGGAACGAATCGTAGAGCGCAGCAGACAGGGTGCAGAATTCGTGATTTTGCTCGACCGCAGTCGCAGCATGGATGATATCTTCGCCCGGCCACCACGCAATACCTTACCGATAGAAGCGTTTTCCACCCGCAGTAAACGGACGGTGTCACGGGACTATCTGGTGGAATTTGTTAAACGCCGGCCGGATGACCGTTTTGGTTACATCCTGTTCAGTACCCGGGCAACTGAAATTCTGCCATTGAGCTACAACCGGGAGGCAATTCTGGCCACGATTGAAGCCGGAGGGCTGGGCAAAGGCTTGTCGAAAACCGATATCTTTAAGGCCCTGAGCAAGGCCGCCGACATGTTTGAGGGCGAAACCTACCGCGGTTCACGCAATATACTGCTGATTTCGGATGGCGGTGAAATACTGGATGCTGATGAAAAATCACAATTACAACAACGTCTGGCCCAGATGCGAATCAATCTATACTGGATTTATCTGCGTACTGTCAGGGGCATGACGCTCGACGAGCATGAGGATGACAATCTACTGTGGCTGGATATGCCGGAACGCAAATTACATGCATTTTTCAAGCAATTGAATACGCCTTATCAGGCATTTGAAGCTGGCTCTCTGAAAGAGTTTGCCGCAGCTATCGATGAGATACATCGCCAGCAATACCAGCCTTTAATCGTGGAAGAGCGGTTGCCCCGTCAATCACTGGCAGACCTGTTTTTATACATGGCTTTTTTGTCTTGTCTGGTATTGACTGTTGCCCGTGTTTACACCAGTTGGGGCGTAAGACAGGCGTTTAATAAGGAGACTGTTTGAGAGTCGCAATCGAAAGCCGGCTTTGCTATCGTGACCGGATAAAAACGTATTGAAGAACTGAACGCTAATGTGTCAAGTCTCGCCTTCTGAATGGCTGGAAATTTCCCTCGCTGAGCAAATATGCCGCCTGTGGCAGGATCAGAACTGTGTATTTACTGCAGCCGTTTCTACCGCCTTGAATGGTGCCGGTGAGGCTAACGGCAGTGGTTGTACACCGCGGGGCTGGCATCAGATACGTGCATTAATAGGTCAGGGACAACCACTCAATACCGTTTTTGTCGGTCGTCGTCCCACCGGCGAAATCTTTCATGCCCAAATGGCAAAGGATTATCCTGAACGGGACTGGATTCTGACCCGGATTTTATGGCTGAGTGGGCTGGAAATCGGCAGAAACCGGCTGGGAAATGTTGATACAATGCGTCGCTATATATACATCCACGGTTGTCCGGATTCGGCGCCGATGGGGCAGCCACTCTCCCATGGCTGTATCCGCATGCATAATCAGGATCTGCTGACTTTATTCGACCAGGTTAAACCGGGTCTTAAAGTCTTGATTCATGAATAGGGTTTAACAATATGACGCTAGGGCCGATGATGGTCGATCTGCTCGGCACTACGCTGAGTCAGGAAGAGAAAGAGATTCTGCAGCATCCGCTGGTCGGCGGTGTGATTCTGTTCAGCCGCAATTTTGAAAATGTCCGCCAGATAGAGTCACTTTGCAGTGAGATTCACGCCCTGCGACAACCACACCTTCTGATATCTGTTGATCATGAAGGCGGCCGGGTACAGCGTTTTCGCCAGGGATTTACCCGTCTGCCGCCAGTGGCGTCTATCGGTAAAGAATTTCATCAGCATCGCGAACTCACTCTGGAACGGGCCGAACAGACCGGCTGGCTGATGGCCGCTGAACTGCGCGCGGTCGGTGTCGACTTCAGCTTCGCCCCGGTACTGGATCTGGATTACGGCGTCAGTGAAGTGATCGGAGATCGTGCATTTCATCGTGATCCCAGGGCGGTTATTGATATTGCCCGTGCCTATATTCATGGCATGCGCAGGGCCTGGATGTCGGCGGTGGGTAAACATTTCCCCGGTCATGGTGCGGTGGAGGTCGACTCTCATCTCGGATTGCCGGTGGATGACCGTTATGTTGAAGACATGCTGCAGGCCGATATTCTGCCTTTTGCGCAACTGTGTCAGAAAGAACTGGCAGGCATCATGCCGGCACACATCGTTTATGAACAGAGTGATGAACGTCCGGCCGGCTTTTCCCGTTTCTGGTTACAGGAAGTGCTCAGAGATCGCCTCGGTTTTCAGGGGGCCATTCTGAGTGATGACCTCAGCATGGAAGGCGCAGCCATTGTCGGTGGTCCGCTGGAGCGGGCTGAGGCGGCACTGGAAGCTGGTTGTGATATGGTGCTGGTCTGCAATAATCCGGGCAGTGTGGTAGCGGTCATCGATGGCCTTAAAATTAAACCGGATCCACTGCGACATGCCCGACTGGTTCGATTGCATGGACGTCATGCGATGCCGCGTGAGGCGCTTCTGGCCAGTCCGGAATGGAAACAGGCAGTCGAAACCATCGCCGGTTATTCCCCGGATCCGGAAATGGAGCTCAATCTGGCATGAAACTAGGTTCAATCCTGCTCCTGCTGTTGTTGAGCTTTACGGCACAGGCAGGCGTATATCCAGGCGCTGCGGTGAGCAGTCAGCAGTCAGAAAACAAATCAAGCCAGACTGAAACGGCGAAACCGGCACCTCATCTTCCCAGCCCTCAGGCAACAGTGAAGCAGTTCATCAATGCCATGACCCGGGTTGCTACCGGTGACGATGAGGCTATTGATAAAGCCATTGCCACACTGGATTTATCCAAAGTCAGCCCGCTGATTCAGGATGAACGCGGCCAGCAGACTGCGCGTCTGTTATTCAGCGTGATACAGCTGGCCGCTATACCCAAGCTGGAAGAAATCCCGCTCAATCCCAAGCTGGAACAGTACACCTTACTGCGCACAGAGGCAGGCAATGTGGTGCTGCGGATTAACGACCAGAATAACTGGCTGTTCACAAGCAAAACGGTCGATAGAATCCCGGCAATTTTCGATGTGTTGACCCAGGAACTGAGCTTTGCCGAAGGCGGGGAGGGCAATGTTTCACTACCCACCAGTGTGCAATTAAGAGCGCAAATGCCGGCGGTGATGAAACAGGGCTTTCTGCTGGAGTACTGGCAATGGATAGGGCTGTTTCTGATTATTGTGGTCGGTTCAATCGCTGACAAGGTACTGGCCTGGGTACTGAAAATCAATGTCAGCCGCTGGCAGAAGCAGCACCCGGCATTTGAGACACTGGACAGCAATATATTGCGTCCGCTGGGGCTGATGGCGATGGCACTGATGTGGTGGTCGGGGCTCAATATGCTGGGCCTGCCGGATACCGCTCTGGTGATTTTGCTGGTGGCGGTGAAACTGCTGGTCTCGCTGTCCGGTATCTGGAGTGCTTTCCGGATTGTCGATATTTTTGATGCTTTATGGACCGGCCGGGCACTGAAAACCCACAACAAGTTCGATGACCTGCTGGTGCCGATGGTCAGCAAGAGTCTCAAAGTATTTGTTGTGGTTATCGGTATCGTTTTTGCCGCAGATAATCTGAATATTGATGTCACCAGTCTTTTAGCCGGTCTGGGCCTCGGTGGTCTGGCTTTCGCCCTGGCAGCAAAAGACCTGCTGGGCAATTTTTTCGGCTCGGTGACAGTGTTGCTGGATCGCCCTTTCAGTATTGGTGACTGGGTAGTCATTGGTGATATCGAAGGCACGGTGGAACAGGTCGGCTTCCGCAGCACGCGCATCAGGACCTTTTACAATTCTCTGGTCACCATGCCTAACTCGATTCTGACCACGACCAAAATCGACAATATGGGCGCGCGCCGTTTTCGCCGCATGACCCAGTCACTGTCAGTGACTTATGATACCGCGCCGGAAAAAATTGAAGCCTTCTGCGAAGGGATCCGCAAGATCATTCAGATGCATCCCTACATGCGTAAGGATTATTATCAGGTTTATTTCAATGAGTATGCCTCCGCCTCGTTGAATATCCTGGTATATGTTTTCTGGGCAACGCCGGACTGGAGCACCGAACTGCGGGAGCGTCACCGCTTTTTGCTCGATATTCTGCGTCTCGCGAGACAGTTGGAAGTCGAGTTTGCTTTCCCGACCCAGACTTTGTATCTCAAGCGCGGTGATATCGAGCATCCGGCCGTAGAGCCCTTTAAACCGGGCATGAGCCAGGAAGAAGCGCTGGCACGCGGGCAGCAAGAAGCGGAATCGATAGTCAGTCAGACTTTGGGCAGTGATATCCCGGGTCCGGTTGAGTTTCCACGTTAGATTTTATTTTACAGGCAGGTTTTAGCTTTAATGGCCGAACAGTTCGTTCACTTACATCTTCATACCGATTACTCCCTGATCGACGGTCTGGTCCGGGTCAAACCGCTGGTCAAACAGGTTGCCGACTATGGTATGCCGGCGGTAGCCATTACCGACCAGCACAATCTGTTTGCCGCGGTAAAACTGTTTAATGCGGCGATGCAGGCCGGGGTGAAACCGATTCTGGGGGCTGATCTGCGTCTGCGTGATCCCAACGATGCCAAGCACAGCACCCGCTTTGTTGTGCTGTGTATGAATCTGGCGGGTTTCCATAACCTGTCACGGCTGTTGTCGCGCGCCTATATGGAAGGTCAGCACCTTGGTGTGCCGATGCTGGAAGCCGACTGGCTGGAAGGTCAGACGGATGGTCTTATCTGCCTGTCCGGTGGTCGTGATGGCATTCTGGGCAGGGCGCTGCTCAATCATCAGCAGGATGAAGTGCAAAACCAGCTTGCTTTCTGGCAAGGGCTTTTCCCCAACCGCTTCTACCTGGAGCTTATCCGCACCGGGCGTGAGGATGAAGAGCGTTTTGTGCGCGAAGCCGTGACACTTGCCGCAGAAAAACAGATCCCGGTGGTGGCGACCAATGATGTGCGCTTTCTCAAAGCCGAGCAGTTCGAGGCGCATGAAGCCAAGGTTTGCATTCATGACGGGCGACAGCTCGATGATCCGCGTCGCCCCCGCGTTTATTCTGAGCACCAGTATCTGCGCAGCGCTGAGGAAATGGCCAAAGTATTTGCCGATATTCCGGAAGCGATTGAAAACACGGTAGAAATCGCCAAGCGCTGTAATCTGGAGTTGACGCTGGGCGAGCACTACCTGCCTGATTTCCCGGTGCCGGAAGGCATGACCATCGAGGCGTTCTTTGCAGAAGAATCCTACAAAGGGCTGGCTGAACGCTTACAGGTGTTGTTCCCGGATGAAGCCGAACGCGAGACGAACAAAGCCAGATACGAAGAGCGACTACAGATCGAGCTCGACGTCATCAACAGCATGGGTTTTCCGGGCTACTTTCTCATCGTTGCCGACTTCATTCAATGGGCCAAGAATAACGGCGTACCGGTGGGGCCGGGGCGGGGTTCTGGTGCCGGTTCACTGGTAGCCTATGCCCTCAAAATCACCGATCTGGACCCGCTTCAGTACGACTTGCTGTTCGAACGCTTTCTGAACCCTGAGCGGGTATCGCTGCCTGACTTTGACGTCGATTTCTGCATGGACGGCCGCGACCGCGTGATCGAATACGTATCAGAGCATTACGGCCGTGATCATGTCTCGCAGATCATTACTTACGGGACGATGGCGGCAAAAGCGGTATTACGTGATGTCGGTCGGGTGCTGGGCCATCCCTATGGCTTTGTCGATCAGCTGGCCAAGCTGGTGCCGTTTGAGCTGAAAATGACCCTGACCAAGGCGCTGGAACAAGAGCCTCAGCTGAAAGAACGCTACGACAACGAAGAAGAAGTCAAAGCACTGATTGATCTGGCCCTGCAACTGGAAGGACTGACCCGTAATGTCGGTAAGCACGCCGGTGGCGTTGTTATCGCACCCAAAGTGCTGACTGAATATACGCCGCTATATTGCGAGCACAACGGCGCCGGCCTGGTTTCCCAGTTCGACAAGGATGATGTGGAAAGCGTCGGTCTGGTCAAATTCGACTTTCTGGGTCTGAAAACGCTGACAGTCATCGACTGGGCGATGAATAACGTCCGTACGCTGCTGGGTGACAAGGCGGATGAGATTGATATCACCAATCTGCCGCTGGATGACAAGCCGACTTTCGATTTGCTCAAACGCTGCGAAACGACCGCGGTATTCCAGCTGGAATCGCGGGGTATGAAAGAGCTGGTCAAACGCCTGCAACCGGATACCTTTGAAGATATTATTGCTCTGGTGGCACTGTTCCGGCCGGGGCCACTGCAATCGGGCATGGTCGATGACTTTGTGAATCGTAAGCACGGTCGTGCCAGGGTCGATTATCCACACCCCGATCTGGAGCCGGTACTGAAACCGACTTACGGCGTTATCGTCTACCAGGAACAGGTCATGCAGATCGCCCAGATCCTGGCCGGTTACAGCCTCGGCGGCGCGGATATGCTGCGCCGGGCGATGGGGAAGAAAAAGCCCGAGGAAATGGCCAAACAACGCCAGATATTCCTGGAAGGGGCCGCAGGTCGGGGCATCGAGGAAAATGAAGCCGGCCCCATCTTCGATTTGATGGAAAAATTCGCCGAATACGGTTTTAACAAATCACACTCGGCCGCCTATGCACTGGTCGCATACCAGACCGCCTGGCTCAAGGCGCATTATCCGGCCGCCTTTATGGCAGCCGTCTTATCCGCGGATATGGATAACACCGATAAAGTGGTCGGGCTTATCGACGAATGCCGCGATATGAAGCTCAATGTACTGCCGCCCGATGTCAATCACAGCAAGATTAAATTCACCGTTGAGGACGAGCGCACTATCCGCTATGGCCTCGGCGCCATCAAAGGTGTGGGCGAATCAGCCCTGGCCGGTATTGTCGCCGAACGGGAGCAGGGTGAGGCATTCGGTTCTTTGTATGATTTCTGTCGCCGCGTTGATATGCGCAAGATCAATCGCCGGGTGATGGAGTCGCTGGTTAAAGCCGGGGCACTGGATTCTCTCGGTGGCCATCGTGCCAGTCTTAATGCCAGCCTGACCAAGGCGATGCAGATCGCCGAGCAGCACCGTCGCGACCAGGACAGTGGCCAGAACGATTTGTTCGGCCTTAGCCCGGAGAGTGATACCGAACAGGATGAGCCGCTGGAGCAGGCTGCAGAATGGGCAGAAGAGCATCTGCTCCTGGCTGAAAAAGAGACGCTGGGTCTCTATCTCAGTGGGCATCCGATTGATCGTTATGAAGCCGAACTGGCTGAATTTATCCCGAAAAAAATCAATGAACTGGATGCCCCTGAATCCAAGGGATATCAGCGAAATGAAAAACCGGTACTGACGGCCGGCCTGATCGTGGCAATCCGCACCATGAAATCAAAAAGCGGCAGCCGCATGGCCTTTATCACGCTTGATGATCAGAGCGGTCGACTTGAGGTACGGGTGTTCGGTGATGTCTATGAGCAATATCAGAGCTATATTCAGCCGGATAAGCTGGTGGTGATTCAGGGCAAGATCGGTCAGGACAATTTTACCGGCGGCTTGTCGGCCACCGCCGAAAAAGTGTTCGATATCACCGGCGCCCGTGAAGCTTTCGGTCAGGCTCTGCAGATAAACTATGCCAATGAGGATGAAGCCAATCCGTGGCTGGAACAACTGAAAACCACATTGACACCCTTCAAAGGCGGCGGTCTTGGGCTGGAGCTCAGGTATCAGAATCAGCAGGCCAGTGCTTTGTTTATGCTGGGGGAAGAATGGCAGGTGACGCCGAGTGATACCTTATTGAATCAGATCGCTGCCTTGCCGGGAAAAGTTGCTGTTACAATGAGATACAAGTCCTCAGCATAAGGAGGCTCTATGGCTGCGGGTGATAAGAATTCAACAGCGCGCAGCGCAGTCGGTGATGACGCTTTGACCGATGCGCTGGATGCCGCGCTGGAGGCAGCCAAAAAGCCGCCGCCTAAAGCGCCGGCTGCCGATAAAGCAGATGCCAAACTCACTGCTGACGAGCACAGCCAGCGTAAGCTTGCCGAGCGTTTGAGTCTGCCTTTTATACGCCTTCATGATTACCCTTTTGATGAAACAGTTCTCAGCCTGATTCCGGCCGAGTTCGCCCGTAAGCATGATGTCATACCCCTCAGGGTCAATAAAACGCATCTGCTGGTGGCTTTGGCGAGCCCGATGGACATGGACCTGTTCCAGACCCTCAATTTCATTACCGGTTACAACATTGATGTGGCGGTCGCTACCCGCAGTGAAGTCCAATGGGCAGTCAGAAAATATTATGGTGCCCGTGATGATGAACTGGCACTGGAATCGCTGAATGGCACGACTCAGCCGTATAAAGCGGCGGCTGATCTGCATGATGAAATGATGCGGCTCAGCAGTGAAAAGCCGATTGTGAGGCTGGTCGCCAATATCATTGTCGATGCGATTGAACGCCGGGCTTCAGATATTCATATCAAACCCCGTGACAAGAACGTCGAGCTGATATATCGGATGGACGGTGTGCTCACCAATATCCGTTTTTTCAGCAAGACTTTATTACCTGCTGTTGTCAGCCGCATAAAAATTCTGGGCGGAATGAATATCGCCGAAAGAAGGCTGCCTCAGGATGGTCGTTGCTGCGTCAAACATAAAAGCAACCCGGTCGACTTGCGGATTTCAATTATGCCCACCGTTGAGGGAGAGAGTGTGGTCATCCGCCTGCTTAATGCCCAGGTTGGCTTGAAAGCCGTATCAGAGCTGGGCTTTTCAGAACATGATGAGGACATCTTTCTCGATCTTTTAAACAAGAGTAACGGGATTTTTCTGGTTACAGGGCCTACCGGTTCCGGCAAATCCACCACTTTGTATGCGGCTCTGGCTGAAGTGCAGAAGCAGAACGTCAATATTCTCACGGTCGAGGATCCGGTTGAATACCATATGGATGGCATTCAGCAGATTCAGATTAATCACACCACCGGTTACACCTTTGCCCGGGCCTTGAGAAATATCCTTCGCCATGATCCCGATGTCATTCTGGTGGGTGAAATCCGCGATGAGGAGACCGGGAAAATTGCCGTGGAAAGCGCACTGACGGGCCATCTTGTGCTCAGTACACTGCACACCAATGATGCCGCCGGTGCTGTCACCCGACTGCTGGAAATGGGTATTGAGCCTTATCTTTTAACCGGCTGCCTGCTGGGGGTGCTGGCCCAGCGTCTGGTCAAACGCAACTGTCAGCATTGTCTCGAGGAAGAGCCAGTCGATACGCTGATTAGACACGCACTGGATATCAGCGACAAAGAAACCTTCTATCGCAGCCGTGGTTGTGAGCACTGTAATCACACCGGTGTTGCCGGCAGGATGGCGGTCTATGAATTGCTGGAAGTGAGTGATAGCCTGCGGAAATTAATCCATGTTGATATAACATCCGGCGAAATTCATGATCATGCGATTAGAGAAGGCATGGTGTCGCTAACTGAAAATGCCCTGGCACGGGCCCGTTCGCGAGAGATTTCATTGGCCGAAGTCTATCGTGTACGATTGGACTAATAGATTGTTTGGATAATTTTGAGGATAAGCCACGTGGATATGAATCCTTATTTCAGGTTGATGGCGGACAAAGAAGCATCGGATATGTTTTTTTGTACCGGCACCGAACCACACATCAAAATTCAGGGTGTGATTCGGCCTGTTGGAACCCAGAAGCTGGCACCGGGTGATGTCCGTGAAATGGCTTATTCACTGATGAACGAGGAGCAGGCCGCCGAGTTTGAAAAAACACTGGAAATGAACTTTGCGGTTCCGCTCAAGGGCGTCGGCCGTTTCCGTGTCAATATCTTCCGTCAGCGCGGCGAGTGTTCCATTGTTATCCGCTATATCAAAACCAAGATTCCACGTTTTGAAGAGATGAATCTGCCACAGGTATTGGGCGATATCGTGATGGAAAAACGCGGGCTAATCCTGGTGGTAGGTGCTACCGGCTCCGGTAAATCAACCACGCTGGCATCGATGATTGGTCATCGTAACCGCAACTCCAGCTCGCATATTCTGACGATTGAGGATCCGCTGGAATTTGTTCATGCTCATGAACGTTCGATTGTGCAGCAACGTGAAGTCGGTATTGATACGCTCAACTATGAGAATGCGCTGAAAAATGCGCTGCGGGAAGCACCGGATGTCATCCTGATTGGTGAGATCCGGGATATGGATACCATGAAGCATGCCATCAATTATGCTGAAACCGGTCATCTGTGCCTCGCTACGCTGCACTCCAATAACGCCAACCAGGCGCTGGACCGGATCATCAACTTCTTCCCGGAAGCGCTGCATCGCCAGTTGTTTATGGATATGTCGCTGAACCTGCGCGCGATTGTATCGCAGCGCCTGTTGCCGACCGTAGATGGCAGTGCGCGGGTGCCGGCGGTGGAGATCATGCTCAATACACCCTATATTTCTGAGCTTATCAATAAAGGTGAAGTCGGTAGCATCAAGGATGCGATGAAAGAGTCTACCGACCCCGGCACGGTGACTTTCGACCAGGCTCTGATTAAACTCTACAAGAGCGGTAAAATCACGCTGGAAGAAGCATTGCAGAATGCCGACTCACGTAATGACCTCAGCCTCGCTATCCGTCTCGGCGAGGGCGCAATGGACAATGATGAAGACGATGAATTGATCCTCAACTAAGTTTTGTCCGTCGCCTCTGTGTATAATTCGACAATTTTGGATGTAAGGGTAACCTGATGCAGTTAAATTTCCTTGACTACGAACAACCCATCGCCGAACTGGAAGCGAAAATCGATGAGTTGCGCTACATGAGTAACGACAGTGATCTCAACATCACTGAAGAAATTCAGAAGTTAAAGGAAAAAAGCGAGTCCCTGACCAAGTCGATTTTCGCCTCGCTGACACCCTGGCAGGTCACCCAGATGGCTCGTCATCCGCAGCGACCCTACACGCTGGATTACATCAAACATATCATCAGCGATTTTGAAGAACTGCATGGCGACAGAACTTATGCTGATGATGCGGCCCTGGTCACCGGTATCGGTCGTCTCAATGGCCGTCCGGTGGCTGTGATTGGTCACCAGAAAGGTCGTGACACCAAGGAAAAAGTAGCCCGCAACTTCGGTATGCCACGCCCCGAAGGCTACCGTAAAGCGCTGCGTATTATGAAAATGGCAGAGCGTTTCGGCCTGCCTGTCATTACCTTTATTGACACACCTGGCGCTTACCCCGGCATCGGTGCCGAAGAGCGGGGGCAGAGTGAAGCGATTGCACGTAACCTCTATGAAATGGCCAAACTGAAAACACCGATCATTTCCACTGTCATTGGTGAAGGTGGTTCCGGCGGTGCTTTGGCAGTCGGTGTCGCTGATCATCTGATGATGCTGCAATACAGCATCTATTCTGTTATCTCGCCGGAAGGCTGCGCTTCTATTCTCTGGAAAAGTGCTGAAAAAGCCGCCGATGCCGCAGCAACCCTCGGCGTCACATCCGATCGTCTGAAAGAACTGAAACTGATTGATGAAGTGGTGCCTGAACCACTGGGTGGCGCTCATCGCAATGTTGAAGAAATGGCAGCACGGGTCAGGAAATCCATTGAAGCCAAGATCAAGGAACTGGAAGCGGTTTCTCATGACAATCTGATCAAACGCCGTCAGCAACGGATCCTGAGTTACGGCGAATTCGAGGGGTGAGTCCGGGGTGTCTTTCAACCCCCAACAATGCATCGTTGACCTGATTAAACTGGTGGAAGGTCGCGCTGTTTGCGTTGCTTTCAGCGGTGGTGTTGATTCTCACGTCTTGCTGCACCTGCTGGCCACAACCCGGCACCCACAATTACCCGCTATCAGAGCCCTGCATATTGATCACGGGCTGCATGCTGAATCTGCCAGTTGGGCAGAGCACTGCAGAAAAGTCGCGCAGGAACTGGACATTGAATTTGAATCCATCCAGGTCAGCGTTGAGAATATCGATGAATTAGGTCTGGAAGCGGCTGCCCGCGAGGCCCGCTATCATGCCTTTGCTTATGATCTGAGCCCGGATGAAGTGCTGCTTACCGCCCAGCATCAGGATGACCAGGCAGAAACCCTGATGCTGCAGTTACTCCGCGGCGCCGGCCCGGCCGGTTTATCTGCGATGTGGCCGGAAGCCACTATTGACGGTCTCACCATCGTGAGGCCATTGTTGAATCTGTCCAAGGCGGATCTGCTGGAATATGCCGAGTTGCATCATCTGCAATGGATTGATGATCCCAGCAATACCGATCTCAGTATTAACCGTAATTATCTGCGCCATGAAATCTGGCCGCGTTTGATTGAACGCTGGCCGGCTGTGTCAAAAACATTGAGTCGTAGTGCGGAACACTGCCGTGAAGCAGTTGAACTGATGCGTGAACTCGGCAGTCTCGATGCCCGCCATGTCTGCCCGCAACAAAAAAATCGCCTTTCTATCCCAGCGCTGAGTCAGTTACCTCAGGCCAGACAGCGGAATCTGCTGCGTTATGCACTGGAACAAAATAATTTGCCTTTACCGTCAGCGGCTATTCTGCAGCGAATTGTTGATGAAGTGATTCCGGCAGCCGAGGACAGGAACCCCGAAGTACACTGGCCGGGGGCGATGGTCAGACGTTACCGTGATGTCATCTATCTTGAACCGGATCGTGATGAAGCCCTGGATTTGGGTGAGATCAGGATAACAGGCAGTGATGAGGTCAGCTTGCCGGATGGCCGCCTGCTGAAATGGCAGCTGGAATCCGGGAAAGGGCTCAAACAGCATGTGCTGAACGGCCCGCTCATGCTCAAATTCCGCGAGGGCGGCGAGCGGATCCGTCTGCAGGGTCATGCGCAGCACAAGTCACTCAAACAACTGTTTCAGGAATGGGATGTGCCGCCCTGGCAGCGTCAGCAGATCCCGCTGCTGTTTGTTGATCATGAACTGGTAGCCGTTGTCGGTTATGGCTATGCTGAACATTACGCCGCGGACATCGGCGAGAAGGGATGGCTGCCGGTACTGGAACAGGCATCTTCGAAACCAGTTTTTGATTGAGCGCACAAGGCAATTCTGATAATTTATACCCTATTTTGAGCGCAGCCATTCTGGCCGCGTCATTTTTATTGAACTCTCCATAATATGACTAAATTTATTTTTGTCACTGGTGGTGTTGTGTCGTCTCTCGGGAAGGGAATCGCGGCGGCATCACTGGCTGCGATACTTGAAGCCCGTGGTCTGAAAGTCACCCTGGTTAAACTGGACCCATACATCAACGTCGACCCGGGGACCATGAGCCCGCTGCAACACGGCGAGGTGTTTGTGACAGAAGACGGCGCCGAGACCGATCTTGATCTGGGCCATTACGAACGCTTCATTGACGCAGATATGAGTAGTCGTAATAACTACACCACCGGCCAGATTTACGAAAACGTCATTCGTAAAGAGCGCCGTGGCGAATACCTCGGAAACACTGTTCAGGTTATTCCTCATATTACCGATGAAATTAAACGCTGCATCTACGAAGGTGCGGATGATGCCGACGTGGCGCTGATCGAGATTGGCGGTACCGTCGGTGACATCGAATCGCTGCCATTCCTGGAAACCATCCGTCAGATGGCGACCGAACTGGGCCGTGAACGCGCGCTGTTCCTGCACCTGACATTGGTGCCTTACATCGCTTCGGCCGGTGAAATCAAAACCAAACCGACTCAGCATTCTGTGAAAGAGCTGCGCACCATCGGTATTCAGCCTGATGTACTGGTTTGCCGTATTGATCGTCCACTGCCGGAGTCAGAGCGTCGCAAGATTGCCCTGTTTACCAATGTGCCGGAAAAAGCGGTTATCTCGGCCATCGATGTCGACAGTATTTACAAAATCCCGATGGAACTGCATCGTCAGGGGCTGGACGACATCGTCGTTAAACAACTGGGCATTGATGCCAAACCCGCTGACTTAAGCCAGTGGGAAAAGGTTTATGAAAACCTGAGTAACCCCGAAGGTGAAGTCAATATCGCCATGGTCGGTAAATACATGGAGCTGACCGAGGCCTATAAATCCCTGTCTGAATCGCTGATTCATGCCGGCATTCATACCCGTACCAAGGTCAATGTGCATTATGTTGATTCAGAGCAGATTGAGCAGCAGGGCACCGATTGCATCAAGGATATGGATGCGATCCTTGTTCCGGGCGGCTTTGGTGAGCGTGGTGTCGAGGGCATGATTGAAACGGCCCGTTTCGCCCGCGAGAACAATATTCCTTACCTGGGTATTTGCCTCGGTATGCAGGTCGCTGTTATCGAGTATGCCCGTCATAAGGCCGGTCTGCCTGAAGCGTACAGCACCGAGTTTGATCTCAATACCAAGGACCCGGTCATTGGTTTGATTACTGAATGGCAGAGAGCCGATGGCACGGTCGAGCAGCGGGATCAGGATTCTGATCTGGGCGGCACCATGCGTCTTGGCGGTTACTCCTGCCAGTTGAAGCCGGATAGTCTGGCGCGCAAGATTTACGGCGCTGATGAGATTGTCGAACGCCATCGTCACCGCTACGAATTCAACAACAATTATATGGAAGCGCTGGAAAAAGCAGGGCTGGTTTTCTCGGGCATGTCTAAAGACCAGAGCCTTGCTGAGATGATCGAAATTCCGGAGCATCAGTGGTTTGTGGCCTGTCAGTTCCATCCTGAATTCACCTCAACACCGCGTCACGGCCATCCTTTGTTTGAAGGCTTTATCAGCGCGGCCAAGCAGAACAAACAGCAGCGGGGTAACAACTGATGCAATTATGTGGATTTGAAGCCGGCAACCGGCAGCCGCTGTTTCTGATCGCCGGCACCTGTGTGATTGAGAGTGAGCAGATGACCATGGATGTCGCGGGTCAGCTCAAGGAGATCACCGATAAACTTGGTATCAATTTTATCTACAAGTCCTCTTTCGACAAAGCCAATCGTACTTCAACCAAGAGCTATCGTGGCCCTGGTGTAGAAGCCGGCCTCGCCATCCTGGAAAAGGTCAAAAAAGAATTCAATCTGCCGGTACTGACCGATGTGCATGAAGACACGCCGCTGGCCGAAGTTGCCAGTGTCGTCGACGTATTGCAGACACCGGCTTTCCTGTGCCGTCAGACCAATTTCATCGTCAATGTCGCCAGTCAGGGCCTGCCGGTCAATATCAAGAAAGGCCAGTTCCTGGCCCCGTGGGATATGCAGCATGTCGCTGCCAAGGCCAAGTCAACCGGTAACGAGCAGATCATGCTCTGCGAACGCGGCACCTCATTCGGTTACAACACCCTGATTTCGGATATGCGCGGTCTGCCGATTATGCGCAATATGGATTGTCCGGTGGTATTTGATGCCACCCACTCGGTGCAGCAGCCGGGCGGACAGGGCGGGGCTTCCGGCGGGCAGCGTGAATTTGTCCCGGTACTGGCCCGTGCGGCTGTTGCAACCGGCATTGCCGGCCTGTTTATGGAAACCCACCCTGAGCCGGAAAAAGCCTTAAGTGATGGTCCAAATTCATGGCCTTTGCATCAGTTATCCGCTTTGCTGGAAACACTGCAGGCCATCGACAGCACAGTTAAACAACAGGACTATATTGAAGACGCCCTGCTGGCGAACCGCTGATAGTCTGAAAACAATTTCTGATATACGGGAGCAAAGCCTTGAGCAAGATCATTGATGTAACAGCACGTGAAATTATCGATTCACGCGGCAATCCAACCGTAGAAGCCGATGTCGTGTTGGAGAGCGGTGCCATGGGGCGCGCTGCGGTACCATCAGGTGCCTCAACCGGCGAGCGTGAAGCCGTCGAGTTGCGTGACGGCGACAAAGCACGTTACCTGGGTAAAGGCGTACTGAAAGCTGTCGCTGCGGTGAATGGTGAACTGCGTGAGGCGGTACTGGGTATGGAAGCCTCTGACCAACGCGCAATTGACAATAAGCTCATCGAAACGGACGGTACTGAAAACAAAGGTCGTCTGGGTGCCAATGCGCTGCTGGCGATTTCAATGGCGACTGCCCGTGCCGCGGCAGCCGATGCCAAAAAGCCCCTGTACAAATATCTGGCAGAGAGCGATGAAGCGGTGATGCCGGTTCCGATGATGAACATCATCAATGGTGGCTCTCACGCCGATAACAGCGTCGATCTGCAGGAATTCATGATTATGCCGGTCGGTGCCAGCAGCATCAGCGAAGCCATTCGCTATGGCGCGGAAGTGTTTCATGAACTGAAAAAAGTGCTGAACAGCAAAGGCCTCAACACTGCTGTCGGTGATGAAGGTGGTTTTGCGCCGGATCTGCCGTCCAACGAAGCTGCGATCGAAGTCATCCTGCAGGCGATTAAGAACGCAGGCTACGAAGCCGGTAAAGACATTATGCTTGCCCTGGATGCAGCCAGCTCCGAGTTTTACAAGGATGGTCAGTATGTGCTGGCCTCTGAAAACCGTTCTCTGTCTTCTGCCGAGTTTGCAGATCTGCTGGCCGACTGGGTCAGTAAATACCCCATCATCAGTATAGAAGACGGTATGGATGAAAATGACTGGGAAGGCTGGAAACTCTTGACCGATAAAATCGGTGACAAAGTACAGCTGGTCGGTGACGATCTGTTTGTCACCAATCCTAAAATCCTGCAGCAAGGCATCAACAAAGGCGTCGCTAACTCGATTCTGATTAAAGTCAACCAAATCGGCACGCTGTCTGAAACTCTGGATGCAATTAATCTTGCCAAGGAAAATGGTTATACCGCGGTAGTCTCTCACCGTAGTGGTGAAACCGAAGACACCACCATTGCCGATTTGGCTGTGGCGACCAATGCCGGTCAAATCAAAACCGGTTCATTGTCACGTTCAGACCGCGTTGCCAAATACAATCAGCTGCTGCGTATCGAAGCCGAACTGGGTGACAAAGCCAGCTATCCCGGCATGAAGGCGTTCAACGTCAAGTAAGGCCTGATGACTAAGCCCGTCATGATTTTTCTGGCCATTTTGCTGGTATTGCTGCAATACCGATTATGGCTGAGTCATGACGGGTTACCGTCTTTGCTGCGTTTACACCATCAGGTGGAAAAACAGCGTCTTGATAATGAAAAACTGACTGAACGCAACCAGGTACTGGCGGCAGAAGTTCAGGATTTGAAAAGTGGTCTCGATGCCCTGGAAGAACGTGCCCGTAGTGAGCTGGGCATGATAAGAGAAGGCGAGACTTTCTTTCATGTCATAGAAGAGCAAGATGAGCACAACTGAAGCCGTCTGGGCTGTGGTGCCGGCAGCCGGCATCGGCAGCCGCATGGGCGCCGATATTCCCAAGCAATATCTTCAACTCAATAACAAAGCTTTGCTTCAGCACACACTGGAGCGGCTCGCTTCCCACCCACGCATCACCGGCATTGTCGTCGCATTGGCGGATAACGACCCCTGGTGGCCTGCGCTTAAGCTCAGCCTGGATTGCAAATTGCTGTTGACCAAAGGCGGTGAGACACGCTCAGATTCAGTTTCCAATGCACTGGAAACGCTTGCTGAGGAAACGGATGACAATCCGTGGTTACTGGTTCATGATGCAGCCCGCCCCTGTATTCGCCACAGCGATATTGACCGGATGCTACTGCAATTGAGCGAACATGGGGTCGGTGGCATTCTCGGGGTTCCGGTCACGGACACCGTCAAACGGGTTGATGACAAGGGCGTCATTGTTGAAACCGTCGACCGTCATGGTTTATGGCGCGCGGGCACGCCACAGATGTTTCGTCTGAAACTGCTGCAACAGGCTTTGTCCTCAGCAGCGGAACAGGGGCATGTTGTAACGGATGAAGCGAGTGCCATAGAGCTGATGGGATTGCACCCGATGATGGTGGAAGGGCATCAGGATAATATCAAGGTCACCTTACCACAGGATCTGGCTCTGGCCAGCCTGTATCTGGAACAACAAAGCAGAGGTCAATAATGCGCATCGGTCATGGCTATGATGTACACCGCTTCGCCGTAAACCGGCCATTAATCATCGGCGGTGTGACTATCCCTCACAGCCATGGTCTGGAAGCCCATTCTGATGGTGATGTGCTGATCCATGCCATATGTGACGCCTTACTGGGTGCGGCCGGATTATGGGACATCGGCCATCACTTCCCGGATACCGATCAAACCTTTAAAAACATCGACAGCCGCGTTTTGCTGCGGCGGGTCATGGCTGACTTATTCGAACGCGGCTGGGTGGTCAATAACATCGATGCCACCGTGATTGCACAAGTACCCAAGCTGGCACCGTTCATTCCCGACATGAAAAGCCTGCTCGCCACTGATATGGCTATCGACGAAGAGGAACTCAATATTAAGGCGACGACCACAGAAAAGCTTGGCTATATCGGCCGCAAGGAAGGCATTGCAGCCCATGCCGTTGCGCTGTTGAGGAAAGCCTGATGACATTTGATTTCAGCCAGTTGCAACGCGCTAATCCAGAGGCTGCTGCCTGTCGCGCCGATATTCGACTACAAGACGCGCACTTCCGGGTCGATGAACAGTTGCCTTTCGAACCCAGTGGCGAGGGTGGCCATGCGATGCTGCTGATAGAGAAAACCGGCAGTAATACGGATTGGCTTGCAAAGCAACTGGCGGCTTTTGCCGGTGTCGAGGATGTGGCTGTCGGCTATGCCGGTTTGAAAGATCGACATGCCGTGACCAGTCAGTGGTTTACCGTCAAGACAGAAGGGCACGAAGAACCAGACTGGTCGCAGTTTTCAGCCGATGACTGTCAAATCAAAACCCTCACAAGACACAACAAAAAACTTAAACGGGGTGTTTTATCAGGCAACCAGTTCTCGCTGGTTTTAACCGGTATTGAGGGCGACAGCGCTGTCTGGGAACGCAATCTGCAACGGATCAAGACGCAAGGTGTTCCCAACTATTTCGCCGAACAGCGCTTTGGTCACCGCTTTGCTAACCTCGAGCGTGCTCAACAATGGTTTGAAACCGGCAGAAAGCCGAAAAAGCGCCAGCAGAAAAGCATGATTTTATCTGCCGCGCGTTCCTGGTTATTCAATCAGGTGCTGTCATACCGAATCAGTCAACATAACTGGCAGACCGGTGTGTCCGGCGATGTCATGCAACTGGCCGGTACCGGTAGCATTTTCCTGGCTGAAGAGATCGATGAAAAAATCGCTGAACGGCTTAAAACTTTTGATATCGATATTACAGGTCCCATGTGGGGCCGCGGCAGGGCGGCAAATCAAGCCGACAGCCTGGCTTTGGAAAACGTTGCACTGGCTGAATGGCAAAAATGGCAACAGGGGCTGGAACAGGCTGGGCTCAAGCAGGAAAGACGACCGCTACGGGTCTTGCCACAGAACATGAGCTGGCAATTTAATGCCGGTAACTTGTCGCTGTCTTTTTTCCTGCCGGCGGGCTCTTATGCAACGGCGGTGCTGCGGGAGCTTGCCGTGGTGACGGATGTCAGTCAGCGGAACTCGCCGGAACTGCAAGTTTCTCAACCATAGGCCTATGTTGAGGGCAATATCATGCTGCAAATGAAAACAGGCATATTGCTAATCATCAGCTTTGTGTTGAGTTCCGACCTGGCTGCCCAGCAATGGCAGGCGAAAAGTGTCGATAAACAAGTGGCGGTAATGGAGCTGTTTGTTTCCGAGGGCTGTGGTCTCTGTCCGGCTGCAGAACGCTGGGTAGACCAGTTACCGGAGCAGGGCATCACTGAAGGTGAACTGATAGTGCTTGGCTTTCATGTCGATTATCTGGATGACAAAAAAGGCTGGGTCGATCGCTTTGCCAAACCACGTTATACCCAGCGTCAACAGCAAATGGCACGCCTCAATCTCTATCAAACGGTGTTCACGCCGGAAATATTTATCGGTGGTGAAGTCGTGCATAACTGGCGCCAGCATGGCACGGATGTCATTGAGTTTATCAACAGCTTTGATTCAGAAGCGGATATCAGCCTGATGGTCAAAAAGACCGATGAGACACTTGCTATCGATACCTCGGTGACTGTGATGGGCGATGACAATCAGACAAACAGTCAGCTATATCTGGCCCTGACCGAAGACAATATTATCAGCGAGATCCATGGCGGTGATAATATCGGCGCCGTGTTTAATCATCAGAATTTGGTCCGGCGCTGGCTGGGGCCGTTTAAACTCAACAGTGATGGCAGTGCAACACAGATTGAAACCACCTTGCCAGTGGAGCCGACATGGAAGTTGCACGACATGAGCCTCGTCGCCGTAGTTCAAAACCTTGATAACGGCTATGTTCTGCAGGGCCTCTCTTTACCATTGAAAGAACAATAATGGAATTTTTACCGATATTTTTAGATTTGAAACAGCAGTCATGTCTGGTTGTCGGTGGTGGTGATATTGCCGCCCGAAAAGCCGGCCTGCTTGTCAAAGCCCAGGCTGCTGTGACTATCGTCGCACCGGACTTGTCGGCCACCACGAAAAAGCTGGTCGATAAACAACAGGTGCACTGGCTGGAAGCTGAATTTGACGCTTCACAACTGAGTCAGGAAAGGCTGGTGATTGCCGCCACCAATGATGAATCCGTTAATGCTGCAGTCTATGAAGCCGCCAAAGCCAGAAATATCCTGGTGAATGTGGCCGATAGCCCGGATCACTGTGACTTCATTCTGGCCTCAATACTGGATCGTTCACCTATCGTGGTGGCGGTGTCCAGTGGTGGCGATTCGCCAGTGCTGGCGCGCAACCTTCGGGCTCGTCTGGAAACTCTGATTCCGCCTTCCTATAGCAAACTGGGAGATCTGGTCGGTCGTTACCGGGATAAGGTCAAACAGAAATTTGATAACGTTTCCCAGCGTCGTCGTTTCTGGGAGTCGGTGCTGGAGGGACCGGTTGCAGACCACATCATGGCGGGGCGTGAAGAACTGGCAGAAAAAACACTGCTGGAGAAACTGCAGGATCCTGATAACAAGGATCTGGGCAGGGGAGAAGTCTACCTGGTTGGCGCTGGCCCCGGTGATCCGGATTTATTGACCTTCAAAGCCTTGCGGCTGATGCAGCAGGCGGATGTGGTTTTTTATGACCGGCTGGTCAGTAAAGAAATTCTGGCATTGGTGCGCAAGGAAGCCGAGCTGATTTATGTCGGGAAACAACGGGCCTGGCATGCGGTTCGGCAGGAAGAAATCAACGATTTATTATTGCAGCATGCCAAACAGGGTAAACGGGTGTTGAGACTCAAGGGCGGCGATCCCTTTATTTTCGGACGCGGTGGTGAAGAGATCGAAACGCTGGCAGATGAAAAGATTCCGTTCCAGGTGGTACCGGGTATCACTGCGGCCTCCGGTTGCGCCAGTTATGCCGGCATTCCACTGACGCATCGCGATTATGCGCAAAGCTGTGTATTTGTCACCGGACAGCTAAAACAGGGTGAGCTCGATCTGAACTGGGAAAGTCTGGTGCAGCCTCGGCAGACCGTGGTGGTGTATATGGGACTGGCGGGTCTGTCTGAACTGAGCCGTCAATTGCAGGCACATGGTATGGCTGCTGACAAGCCGGCTGCACTGGTTCAGCAGGGCACCACAGAGAATCAGAAGGTCTGGATAAGCACGATTGAGGAACTGCCGGCGCTCGCCGAGCGAGAGCAGCCGGTGGCTCCGACTCTGGTGATTATCGGTGAGGTCACTCGACTCCACAATACATTAGCCTGGTTCAGAAGTGGTTGATATCAACCACTCTGGTTGGTTTATATTAACCAGAGCAGCCAGTTTGTGCTCAGCTACCAGATTGTAACTGACTGTCATAAAAGGACTTTCCAACTTGGCATTGTCCATGCTTTCATTATTCCCGGTTTGACTATAACCATAATAATGAAAGACTTCGGGAGAGTAATGACTAATGCAAGTTCCGCATAAAAAGAAAGCATTAAGCCTGATGCTGGCCTCCGTGCTGGTGTCAGCCCCGGTCCTCGCTGCAGAAGAGGATCAGGTACAGTTGGGCGATATTGAAGTCGTCGGTACCACACCCATCCAGGGGGTCGGCTTACCGGAAGACGATATTCCGGCCAATATCCAGTCGGCCAATGACGAAGATATTGAGCGGGTTCAGGCAATGGATTTGTCCGAGTTTATGAACAAAACGCTGAACAGTGTCAGCCTCAATGCCGCCCAGAACAACCCGTTTCAGCCGGATTTGAAATTCCGTGGCTTTACTGCATCACCGCTGGTGGGTAATTCACAGGGCCTCTCTGTGTACATGGACGGTATCCGTATCAATGAGCCGTTTGGTGATGCCATCAACTTCGAATTGATTCCTGAATCCGCCATTGCTAGAATGAATCTGATTCCAGGTTCTAATCCCGTGTTCGGTTTGAACACACTGGGTGGTGCACTCTCAATCCAAACCAAAAATGGTTTCACCCATGCTGGACACAGCCTGGAAGCATACACCGGATCATTTGGTCGTGATTCAGGCACTATCGAGAGTGGTGGCAGCGATGGCAATTTCGCTTATTACGTCACCGGCTCCATTACTAAGGAAGATGGCTGGCGTGATTTTTCACCTTCACGTGTTGAGCAGTTTTTCTCTAAGCTGAGCTACGCTAATGAAGACAGTACGCTCGACTTTGGTATTACTGCCGTTGACAGTGACCTGAATGGTAACGGTGCTTCTCCAGTCGAACTGGTGGCACAGGATCGTGAAGCCGTCTTCACCCATCCGGATAACACCCAGAATGAACTGCGTATGTTTACGCTGAACGGCACACATTGGTTGGACGACACTACCATGCTGTCAGCCAATACCTATTACCGTCGTAGCGATCGCAGCACCTTTAATGGTGATGGCTCTGAACTGGAAATCGATGGCGCCAATATTGTTGACGATGATGGTGAAGTGATAACGCCGTTTGCGCCTCTGGGCTTTGATGGCAGTGAAGACTTTATTGCGCTCAACAATACCAGTGAAACAGAACAGGACAGCTATGGTTTCGGTTTGCAAACCACATTCCTCGATGATCTGTTCGGTCGTGAAAACCAGCTGATTATCGGTGCAAGCTATGACAAATCAGATGTCGATTACAGCTCGCAATCAGAAATCGCCCGCTTTACCTCAACCCGAGGTACTGACGGTACAGGTTTTATCATTGATGACACTGTTGTTGATGGTGATATAGAAACTGATACCTTCAGCCTTTATTTCAGCAATACGCACTCTTTGACGGACCGTCTGGCTGTAACATTAGCAGGCCGTTATAACCGTATTGATATTGATATTTCTGGTACCAGCCAGGGTGGGGAGCAGGATCTCGCCGAGGGTGGTGGGAGTAATATCTTCAACCGTTTTAATCCATCATTGGGTGCGACCTATGAATTCAAGGAAAACTTGACCGGTTACGCCAACTACAGTGAGTCTAATCGTGCACCGACACCGTCGGAATTGACTTGTGCTGATGAAGACAATCCCTGTGCATTACCTAATTCATTCCTGGCGGATCCTCCGTTGGATGATATTGTTGCCAGAACCATTGAAGCCGGTTTCCGTGGTAGCAATGGTAACGTGAACTGGAATGCCGGTGTGTTCTACACCCAGCTCAAAGATGACTTGTTCTTCTTCCCGGCAGTTGAAGACGATGTGGATGATCCCCGTCTGAACGTCGGTATCTTCGATAATATCGATGAAACCTCACGGGCAGGGCTGGAACTGGGCGCGGATGGCACTGTTGACAAACTCAGCTGGTTTGCCAACTACGCATACGTTCGTGCGGCATTTGAAGATGAATTCTCCTATGCCCGTGAAGTTGACGATGATGTCGTGACCTTCAACGTTGATAAAGGTGACAGACTACCCGGTATCCCTGAGCACAATATCAAGATTGGCGCTGACTATGCTTTCACACAGAAGCTGTCTTTAGGCTTTACCGCTTCGTATCACTCAAGCCAGTACTTCCGCGGTGATGAAGCCAATGTCGATAAGAAGATTGCTCATTACAAGGTGGTAAACCTGCACGGTCGTTACAAGGTCACCGACAATCTGCAGTTCTTTGCTAAGGTCGACAATTTGTTTGACAGTGAGTACAACACTTTCGGTCTTTATGGGGAACCTGATGAAGCACCCGGCCTGGATCTGGAAAATCCACGCTTTGTTGGTGCCAGCTCACCCAGAGCCGGTTGGATTGGCTTCAAGCTGACAATGTAAGTTTGCTGGCTTTGACATTGGGCTGCCTCCGGGCAGCCCATTTATTTCAGGATGAAGCATGTTAAAAATTTTGTTGTCGGCCATGCTATTTTGGCCAGTCAGCAGCTTTGCTGCAGAGAACAATCAGCAGTTTGAAGACTGCCTCAAAGTTGCCCTGAATGCCCGTGATGGCCAGGTGGTCAAAGTCGAGCTGAAACTCGAAAATGACCGTGAGGTTTATGAGTTTGATATCAGGGGACTGGATGGTAATGACTGGGACCTTGAGTGTCTCAAATCTTCTGGTGAACTAATCGAACTGGAAAGAGAGGTGGAGCAGCCAAACCACCCCTTATTCAAAAGAAACGTCAAGTTTAACGAAGAAGAAGCACGGGCTATTGCGCTGAAGCGCTATCCTGGCGAGATCGTTGAGGTTGAATACGAGATCGAATCCAGTGGTGAGTCTTCATACGAATTCGACATTGACACCATTGAAGGCAGTGAAATAAAAATAGAAATCGATGCTGCCACCGGCAAGGTGGTCGAGACCAACAAGGAGTTGTGGCAGGTCGGTCTCGAATAATTGTTTACGTTTTACTCTCAACCGCGGTTCGACATTGTTCGGCTGCGGTTTTTTTATTGAAAGCGCAGTGATAAATCTACAGCCTGTATATCCTTGGTTAATGCGCCTACCGAAATTCTATCCACACCGGTCTCAGCAATCTCACGGATGTTGGTAAGACTGATACCACCGGAAGCTTCCAGTAACGCTCTTTTCTGAGTGACAGCGACGGCCTGTTTCAATGTTTCAAAATCAAAGTTATCAAGCAGCACAATGTCTGCACCGGCTTCCAGTGCCTGATTGAGTTCATCCAGGTTTTCTACTTCCACTTCGATGGGCACGCCGGCATTCAGCGATTGTGCTTGCGAGACCGCTGCAGCAATCGAGCCCGCGGCATTGATGTGGTTTTCCTTGATAAGGATGCCGTCATACAGGCCAAAGCGATGATTGGTGCAACCCCCGCAGCGAACCGCATACTTCTGTGCAATACGCCAGCCCGGCAAGGTTTTGCGGGTATCCAGCACTGTGACCGGCAGTCCGGCAACGGCGTCGGCATAGCGCTTGGCCAGTGTGGCTGTTCCAGATAAGGTCTGCAGGAAGTTCATCGCGGTGCGTTCACCGCTAAGGATGGCTCTGGCCGGGCCCGTTATCCGGCAGATGACACTCTCTGCGTCAAGCACATCACCATCAGCTGCAAGCCATTCAATTTGAATTTTGTCATCCAGACGCTTGAATACTGTTTCAAACCAGTCACGGCCACACAAAACAGCCTGCTGGCGGGTAATAAGCTGCGCCTCGGACTGGGCTTGCGCTGGAATAAGATTGGCAGTCAAATCCTGTTGACCGATATCTTCGAGCAGGGCAAGCTTGACCTGGGAGTCGATAAACGCTGGCGGTAACGGGTTTTCAATGCTCATTGACGGGCTCGTTGTCGAAAACCTAATAGGGTAACGCGTGAAGACTGAATAATCCACGATATTGAGGTAGTGCACTTTTGAACATCGATTTAGCTGAGGGGCGTTGTAGTGACGCTGTGTTCATTTTGTCACCCAATCATGATGAGCGTCCGGAACCGGATGATATATCCGGTATTGTCATCCATAACATCAGCCTGCCGCCCGATGAGTTTGGAGGACATTACATAGATGACTTATTCCTGAACCGGCTGGATACCTCTCAGCATCCTTATTTTGAGCAACTGGAAGGCCTGAAAGTCTCCTCACATTTATTGATAAGGCGTGATGGGGAACTGGTTCAGTTTGTTCCGTTTCATAAACGGGCCTGGCATGCCGGTGCTTCAAGTTGGCAGGGTAGGGAACGCTGTAATGACTTCACGCTAGGGATTGAACTGGAGGGCTGTGATCACAAGCCGTTTGAAGACGTGCAGTATCATCAACTGGCACAAGTGATTAAAGCTTTATTTGAGGCTTACCCGCAATTGAATTACGAGCGAATTACCGGTCATGAGCATATCGCGCCGGGACGCAAAACCGATCCGGGGCCGTTTTTTGAATGGGATTACCTGAGACAGTTACTGGACTGATATAAAAAAAGCCGCCCGAGGGCGGCTTTTTCATCATCAGAAGGTCTGATTACTTAGTGATAGCGATGAGTTCGATATCGAAAATCAGGGTTTCGTTGGGACCAATCAACTGACCGGCGCCACGTGGACCGTAAGCGAGGTTGGCTGGAACAACAATCCGCCATTTGCCACCTTCTTTCATCATTTGCAATGCTTCCTGCCAGCCCTGAATCACGCCATTAACCGGGAAGGTTGCAGGTTCGCCACGCTCATAAGAGCTGTCAAACACGGTACCGTCAAGCAGGGTGCCTTTGTAATGGGCAATGACTTTGTCGTTTTCAGTCGGGGTCGCGCCATCACCTTCTTTGATGATTTCATACTGCAGACCGCTTTCTGTGGTAACGACACCTTCTTTCTTGGCATTTTCTGCCATGTAAGCTTTGGCTTCAGCCTGCTTTTCATTCATGACTTTCGCCAGCTCTTGCGCTTTTTGTGCCTGGAATTCCTGAATCACTTTCTCGGCAGTTGCCTGATCCAGTTGTGGCTGTTTACCAGCCATCATATCGGCAACACCGGCTTTAAAGGCATCCAGGTCAAGCTCAACGCCTTCCTGCAGCATGTTTTGTCCAACTTGAATACCAAAAATGTAGCTCAGTTTCTGTTTATCTGAGTCCAGGGTTGCGGCGTTGTCATCAGCCATTACGTTTGCTCCAAATAACAAGGGTAAAAAAATCAGTGCTTTTAATTTCATTTATCAGGCTCTCTGGTTGGAATTTAACTCAATAGGCGTTGCCGAATTTAGTACAATTGCACGTTTTAAAGTTCATCACCATACGCGAAATCAACGGAATTTTCACTCGGCCAGCGACAATATCTGAGCAAATCACTTGGTTATTATGCTAATTGATACTATAATAGTACCAATTAGGAGGTTCAGCTATGCTGCGTATGGGAAAACTGACAGATTACGGCATTGTGCTGATGAGCTTCCTGGCAACGAACGCCAGAGAGCAACACAGCGCTCACGCTATTGCCGATGCGGTAAAGGTGCCACTGCCGACTGTCAGGAAGGTACTGAAATCATTATCGCACGGTGGACTGCTTCAATCAGAACGGGGTGTCGCCGGTGGTTACAGTCTGAGCCGCGCGGCGGAGCAGATTTCGGTCGCTGAAATTATTACGGCCATTGAAGGCCCGATTGCACTGACTGAATGTGTCAGCAGCGAAAGCCATTGTGAGCAGGAAACACACTGTGCCGTCCAGACCAACTGGACACGCATTAACAATGCGGTGTTTCACGCCCTGGACGAGGTCAAGTTGGCCGACATGCTGGCACCGCAGAACACCCCGGGATTGAGCCCAATTAGATTCTACTCATCAGCAGCCGGGATGAGTAACGCAACAATACAGGATGGTGAGTTTCATGACTGATCAAAGTCAACAACTTGAGTCGATTACTCAGAAAGAATACAAGGCCGGTTTTGTTACCGACATCGAGGCAGAGAGCCTGCCGCCCGGTCTGAGTGAAGATGTCGTCCGTGAAATCTCCCGTATCAAGGGGGAGCCGGAGTTTATGCTGGAATGGCGATTGAAAGCCTATCGCCACTGGCTGACGATGGATACGCCTGAATGGGCGCATGTGCATTATCCTGAGATCGACTATCAACAAATCAGCTATTACTCGGCACCGAAGAAAAAAGACGACGGTCCGAAAAGTCTGGATGAGGTCGATCCGGAATTGCTGCGTACCTATGAAAAACTGGGTGTGCCGTTGGATGAACGTGCCCGTCTCGCCGGTGTTGCCGTCGATGCTGTATTCGACAGTGTGTCTGTGGCCAGTACTTTCCAGGACAAGCTGGCAGAAGAGGGCATCATCTTCATGCCTATCTCCCAGGCTGTGAAAGAACATCCGGAACTGATTGAAAAATACCTGGGCAGCGTGGTGCCCTACAAAGATAACTTTTACGCTGCCCTGAACTCGGCGGTCTTCAGTGACGGTTCTTTTGTCTACATTCCCAAAGGCGTGCGTTGCCCAATGGAGCTGTCGACTTATTTCCGTATCAACGCGGCCAATACCGGTCAGTTTGAACGCACATTGATTGTTGCTGATGATGATTCCTACGTCAGTTACCTGGAAGGTTGTACCGCCCCGATGCGTGATGAAAATCAGCTGCACGCCGCGGTAGTGGAGCTGGTGGCAATGGATCGCGCCCAGATTAAATACTCGACCGTACAAAACTGGTATCCCGGTGATGAAAACGGTAAAGGCGGCATCTATAACTTTGTAACTAAACGTGCTGCCTGTCGCGGTGAGTCATCCAAAGTATCCTGGACCCAGGTGGAAACCGGTTCAGCCATCACCTGGAAGTACCCGAGTGTGGTGTTACAGGGGGATAACTCCATCGGCGAATTCTATTCAGTAGCCGTCACCAATAATATGCAGCAGGCCGATACCGGCACCAAGATGATTCACTTGGGCAAAAACACCAGCTCGACCATCATCTCCAAAGGTATCTCTGCCGGCCGTTCACAAAATGCCTATCGCGGTCTGGTCCGTGTCGGGCCTAATGCGGAAAATGCTCGTAACTACACCGAGTGTGACTCATTGCTGATGGGCGATAAGTGCGGTGCCCACACATTCCCGTATATCGAGGTGAAAAACCCGACAGCGAAAGTGGAGCACGAGGCTTCGACTTCAAAAATCAGTGAAGACCAGCTGTTCTATTGTAAGCAACGCGGTCTGGATGCCGAAGATGCGGTATCGATGATTGTGAACGGTTTCTGCAAACAGGTGATTCGTGAGCTGCCGATGGAATTCGCCGTCGAAGCGCAGAACCTGCTCGGTTTGTCATTAGAAGGTTCTGTCGGTTAAGCGAACGAGAGCCCATTCAGATTTTCAGAAATATAGAGAGTCAACATGTTAGAAATCAAAAACCTGCATGCCAGCGTTGAAGGTAAAGAAATCCTCCGCGGCATCAATATGACAGTGAACCCTGGCGAAGTCCACGCCATCATGGGCCCGAACGGTGCAGGCAAAAGTACATTATCCAATGTGCTTGCCGGCCGTGAAGGCTATGAAGTGACCCAGGGCGAGGTTATCTACAAAGGTGAAAACCTGCTGGACCTGGAACCGGAAGAGCGTGCCCAGCGTGGTGTCTTTCTGGCTTTCCAGTATCCGGTGGAAATCCCCGGTGTCAGCAATATTTATCTGTTGAAAGCCGCCCTGAATGCGGTGCGTAAATATCAGGGGCTGGATGAAGTCGATGCGATCGACTTTTTGAACCTGGTCCGTGACCGCATGAAGCTGGTCAAGATGGATGAGCAGTTCCTGCACCGCAATGTGAATGAAGGCTTCTCGGGCGGTGAGAAAAAACGTAACGAGATTCTGCAGATGGCGGTATTGGAACCGGCACTGGCGATTCTCGACGAAACTGACTCAGGTTTGGATATCGACGCACTGCGCGTGGTCGCGGAAGGCGTCAACGCGCTGCGTGCTGAAGACCGTTCAATCGTAATGATCACGCACTATCAGCGTCTGCTGGACCATATCGTGCCGGACTTCGTCCACGTATTGTCCGAAGGCAAAATCGTTAAATCCGGCGACAAGGAACTGGCTAAGGAACTGGAAAAATCCGGTTACAGCTGGGTTCACGATGCACCGGAAGGTCAAACCGCATGAAACAGTTAACTGAAATCACAACGCCATTTGGCGAAGTGGCTTCTGCTAAAACCCTGCCGGGCTCAGAACTCGGCTGGTTGCAGCAACTGCGCGACAAAGCCCGTGCGCAGTTTGAACGCCACGGACTGCCGGCGAAAAAAGTCGAAGACTGGAAATACACTTCTCTGTGGGCTTTAAGCCAGCAAGGTTTCAGTCACGATGCCAAAGCAGTCAGTCTGGATAAGACTGAGCTTTCGCACGTCGCCGCGCTGGAAGATGCCTATCGCTTTGTTATTGTTGATGGCCGCTTCAGTGCGGAACTGTCCGAGCTTGAAGGCCTGGAAGAAGGTTTATCCATCAAACCGCTGGTAGATGGGCTTGAAGGTGCTCAGACCATGCTGGGTGAGCAGATCGATGTCGAAAAGCCTGGTCTGAATGCCATCAACACCATGTTGATGCACGAAGGTATGGTTCTTCAGGTGCAAGCCGGCAAGACCATCAACAAGCCGGTTGAGTTACTCGTTATCAGCACGGCTGAAAATCAAAAGCTGGCCAGTCACTTGCGTAACCTGATTCAGCTTGAAGCCGACGCTGAAGTCACTTTACTGGAACACTATGTCAGCCTGGCAGACACCGAAGGCTTCACCGATGTGGTAACCGAAGTGAAGCTGGCTGAAAAAGCTACGCTGAATCACTTCAAACTGCAGCATGAATCGCTGGCGCATTACCATATCGCCACCCTGGCCTCGAAACAGGCCGCCGGCAGTCACTGGCATACCAATAATATTTCACTGGGCGGCAAGCTGGCGCGTAATGATATTCACAGTCAATTGCTGGGCGAGGAAGCGCACGTCACGATGGATGGTCTTTATCTGGTGACCGGTGACCAGCATGTCGATAACCACACCCGTATCGACCATGCCGTGCCCAACACCACCAGTGATGAAGTTTATAAAGGCGTACTCGATGGCAACAGCCATGCCGTGTTTAACGGCAAAGTGAATGTGCACAAAGACGCGCAGAAAACCGATTCCAGCCAGAGCAACAAAAACCTGTTGCTGTCGCGCAGCTGTGAAATCGATACCAAACCGGAACTGGAAATCTATGCCGATGACGTCAAATGTGCTCACGGCAGTACCGTCGGTCAGATCGACGAACAGCACCTGTTTTTCCTGCGTGCCCGTGGCCTTGATGAAACAGCTGCCCGCAGCCTGCTGACCTATGCTTTTGCCGTCGATGTATTGCAACGGATCAAGTCAGCACCTATGCGTCAGGCCTTGTCTAATGTCATAGAAAAACGGTTACCGAAAGGGGCGTGATTGCATGACACAAACCGAATTACAAGCTGTGCCGTTTCCTGAAACCGACTTTGATGTTGAAGCGGTCAGACGTGACTTTCCGATTCTGAATCAGGAAGTGAACGGCAATCCGCTGGTTTATCTCGATAATGCAGCCAGCAGCCAGAAACCGGTTCAGGTGATTGAAGCGGTTGATGCTTATTATCGCCTGGATAATGCCAATGTGCACCGCGGTGTGCATCGTCTGAGTCAGCGCGCGACCGATGCTTACGAAGGCGCCCGCGATAAAGTCCGTGGTTTTCTGAATGCCAAATCGGACAAGGAAATCGTCTTTGTCCGCGGTGCCACCGAAGCTATTAACCTGGTGGCACAGAGTTTTGTGCGCCCGCAGATTAAACCGGGTGATGAGATTCTAATCAGTCATATCGAGCATCACGCCAATATCGTGCCGTGGCAGATGGTCTGTGAACAGACTGGAGCCAAGCTGAAAGTCATTCCTATGACCGAAGCCGGTGAACTGGATTTGAGTGACTTCGACAGCCTGCTGAACGAACGCACCAAAATCCTGGCGATTGGTCATGTGTCGAATGCACTGGGTACTGTCAATCCGATTAAGGAAATGATCGGACTGGCCAAAGCCAAATCGATTCCGGTGCTGGTAGACGGCGCTCAAGCAGTGCCGCATCTTGCTGTCGATGTGCAGGATCTGGACTGTGACTTTTATGTCTTCTCCGGTCACAAAATGTTTGCACCCACCGGTATCGGCGCGCTCTATGGCAAACAGGCATTGCTGGAAGCGATGCCGCCATGGCAGGGCGGGGGCGATATGATCCTGTCGGTCAGCTTTAGTCATACCGAATACAACACGCTGCCATACAAATTTGAAGCAGGCACACCGCACATTGCCGGTGCCGTCGGACTGGGCGCAGCGATTGATTATATGCAGGCTATCGGCATCGATAAGCTGGCAGCCTATGAACATCACCTGCTGGAAGTCGCCACAGCGAAACTGGAAGCCATTGATGGTGTTCGTATTATCGGTACCGCCAAAAACAAAGCCAGCGTGCTGTCTTTCATGATTGAAGATGTGCATCCGCACGATGTCGGTACCATTTTCGACCAGCAGGGTGTCGCGATTCGTGCCGGCCATCACTGTGCTCAACCGGTGATGGAGTTCTATGGCATCGCGGCGACGGCGCGGGCTTCCTTCGCGTTCTATAACACCGAGCAGGAAATTGATGCGCTGGTTAATGCCATCAAAACCACACAGGAGTTGTTTGCCTGATGAGTGATTTAAGAGATCTCTATCAACAAGTGATCATGGATCACAAAAAGAATCCGCGTAATTTCCGTGAGATCACCGATGCCAACCATATGGCACATGGTAATAATCCGCTGTGTGGCGACGCGCTGGTGGTCTACGCCAAACTCAAAGATGGCGTGATTGAAGATGTCAGTTTCCAGGGCAGTGGCTGTGCGATTTCAGTGGCTTCAGCCTCACTGATGACTGAGATTTTGAAAGGCAAAACCATGGAAGAAGCCGAAAAGCTCTATGACAATGTGCATAAAGCCCTCACCGGTGAAGCGGGTGGTGGTGAACTGTCCGGCAAACTGGAAGTGCTGGCCGGCGTGAAGGAGTTTCCAGCTCGTGTGAAATGCGCCACTTTATCCTGGCACACCGTGCATGCCGCGATGGATAGCGATCATGACGTTTCGATAACCACAGAGTAAGCAGGGCAGATTTATGAATGATCAATATCAAGTCAGCCCGGAACAGCTCAAAGAAGATGTGATTGAGGTGCTTAAAACCATCTACGATCCGGAAATCCCGGTTAACATCTATGAACTCGGGCTTATCTACAACATCGAAATCAGCACCTCAGGCAACGTCCATATTGATATGACGCTGACTGCTCCGGGCTGTCCGGTCGCCCAGTCTTTCCCGGGCGATGTCGAATCACGTGTGATGTCAGTCCCCGGTGTTAAAAAAGCCCATGTCGAACTGGTCTGGGAACCGCAATGGACCAAGGACATGATGAGCGAAGCTGCGCAATTACAACTGGGCATGTTCTAGAAAAAATAACTGTGGGTGGAAATCCACCCACAGTGAGAGTCAAAAGCCGAACTCTAAGGGGCTGTCATCATGACAGACGAGTAATGCGAGATTTAAAGTAACCTCACTGACATTATTTCCCCCCAACTCCTCAAGGCCTATAGGAATAATTCCTGAAATCCGGTTCATGCCAATAGCGCATAGGTGACCGTATTGCATTCATCTTCTGAACTTTGAAATTGAATAAACAGCAAAACAGGATTTTTTCCTAGTGCTGATCATGGCTATCTGACCTACTATCACGAGTCTTTTTTGAACACTCTAGGATGAATAGTGAAGACTCAAAAGGTCGTTACATTTTCTTTTTCAGCTAATGTTGAGCGTCTCGCTATAGGATTCCTGGCGCTAATGTCCCTAGTGCCCTTTCTGGTCTGGCATCACAAAACACCGCTAACCAGTTTCTATCCTCAAATTGCAGCGACTGCATTGGGTAGCCTGGCGGTGATTGTTTTCCTGACAAAACAACATGGGCAGCATATCAAATTGCCTTTAGTAGCCCTGTTGCCACTGTGCTTAGCAGTGTTGTTAGGCGTGCAGTTCTCTCTTGATATGCACACATACTGGCAGCAACATTTTATGACTGTGCTTGTCTTATGCTGGGCCTCAATGATGGCTGTTGTAGGGGCAAATCTACCTCATTCGAAGCTTGCTCCTTTCCTGGCTTCCGCGATGCTTCTTGGGGGGTATATCTCCTTCTCGATTGTGGTTGTTCAAATTCTGGGTTGGACAGACTTTGAATTCATCCTGCCCCATATTAAGGGTGGCTTCGCTGCGAACATTGCTCAAGTAAATCATGCTGCCACTTATTTTGCGCTTGCACTGGTTTCAGCAAGCTATCTTCTGCTCAGTGAGAGAATCAACACAGCAAGTTGGATTACGGCATCATTACTGTTCATCGTGGCCCTTGTTTTGACGGGGCAGCGGATGGCAACCCTCTATGTGCTATTGATTGCATTTGCAGGCTGGTTGATCGCGGCTCGAGGTGAGTTGAGATTAAGAAAAGGTTACTGGTTACTGATCCTTATTCCCTTTTATCTGCTTCTGAATTGGTTCTTGCCAATGCTAATGGGGGACAATATCCACTCACCGATTCAAAGATTGGTTGAAACTGCGGATAGAGAATCGACAAGACTGTTGTTACTACAGCAGGCCTGGCAAATATTCACTGAGAATCCTTTATTGGGGGCTGGCTGGGGACAATTTGGCTGGCAGAACTTTCAATTAACTGAAGCTTATCCCGGATTGAGTGGTTATGCTGACAACGCACACAATATCGTGTTTCAGCTTATGGCTGAGACCGGAGTTATTGGTAGTGCGGTATTCATAATCATTGTCGCGTTGTGGTTATTCGCTCAGAGAAAAACAGCCTTATCACCGGAACGCTGGTGGATTTTAGCCTCGCTGGCTGTTTTGGGCATTCACAGCCTGTTGGAATATCCGCTTTGGTACGCTTACTTTTTGGGTATTGCAGCGCTACTGGCAGGCATGGGAGAGCAGCGGGCAATCACTGCCAACCTCAAAACAGGCCCTCTTATCGCCGCAGCAGTACTCATTTTTTCCACAGCCACGATAACGAGCACCATCAGGCAATATCATGAACTCGAGGGCTGGTATACGGATGGCCGCCGAGGAGATATTAAAGGTCAAGAGGCAGTCAGTCTTCTCTATGAACTTGCTCAACGCCGCGATCAATCGCTTTTTGCTCCTTACTTCGACGTGATTATTATTCGAGCTTTACCCAATAGCGAAGAGGTCGTTAAAGACAAGCTTGCTATGAATACGCAATTAATGCGTTACCTGCCGGGCGAGACCGAAGTTTTCTCGCAGGTCGATCTGCTATTGAAGTCGGGACAGACAGAAGCCGCTTCAGAGCAGCTGGCTAAAGCCATACGCCATTACCCAGAGCATATGGACAGTTACTGGAAAAGCATGACGCGCTCTTTGATTACAGAGCGTGATAAGCGCTATTTCCCTCTCATTATTCAACTCCAGAAATATCAGGATGATTATCTGGGAATTGAAGACTACCGCTGATTGATTAGGTCAGCAGCGCCCTGATAATGCTGCCACCGGCATTTTCAAAAAAACGGCCACATGACAAGGAACTGATTCAAAAAATAACCAAAATTAATGATTAAGCGGATGTCAACACAGAGGAGGGTGAAAACTTTAACTTCATAAACTGCTGATAAATATAAATAATTTGTTTTTTTCTAGAATTTACATTAACTCAAACTTAATTTTAGGAATTCTTCCTATAGGGAAAGTTTTCAGGTCTGGTCTAGTATGACTTCACCGAGATTAACCGGAACAACTCACAATATGAATGCAGACAACACCATCGAGACTTCTTGCCAACCAGTCAAAGCAAAACTGCTGGAGCTCGTCGATGATGTGCTTGCACATGATGGCTTTGGTGATATCCGGGTTGAGGTGAAAATCCTCAAAAGACGGCAGAAGGAGGTCATTCTGCACTGCGGTAAACAATACCGTTTTGTGGTAGATGCGCCAGAAATGGCAGCGGTAAATAAGCCGGGTTTGAAATAATTTTATTCATATTTGGGCAATGCCGAGTGGGAACGCCTCACCACGCCAGGGAATAAAAATCACAGAGTGTGCAGGGGGCACATCTGCAAGCTAACGACAAAACCCCAATGACCAAAAGGCTGCTGGGGGCAGCTGAGGCATTAAATCGAGAGAGATCATAATGAACATTAGACAAATGAAATCAGCGATTGCCAAGTTCCGTCATGCGGACCTGTCAATCATCAAAGACGAGAAGCTGCGTGCCAAAGGCAAGAAACTTCAGTCAAAAGAAAAAGGTTTCACCCTGCTGGAACTGCTGGTCGTTATTACTTTGCTTGCTATTCTGGCGACAGGTGCGCTGGTGGCTTTTGATGGTGCTGGTGAGAAAGCACAGGCCTCCAAAGCGGCTAATACCGTCGCTGTACTGGATCAGGGTGTACGTGCTTATCGTGCAGTGTCACAAGCCTACCCCAACCAGTGGGACAACCTCGCTGACCCTGTGAATGCAAATGCTCCACTGATGAGCACTGGCACCACTCCCATTAATGAGGATTTACAAACCATCTTGGGTAGTTTTGATATCGCAGCAGCTTTGAGTACCAACCTTGGCTTCGACTTAGAAGACTATTTCGAAGACAATTTTGGTATGGACGAACTCCAACATGTCTTTGGTAATGGCATCGGTTCAAACGGTGTGGTCGAGCCCAACCGTCTGCACAACGAGGGCACAAACCCGCCAGATGCATCTGGTAATGGTGCGGTAGAAACGGAATATGGTGACTTTGGTGCTGGTGACCTGGCAAACGGTGTACCTCAGTACATCTCTATTCTGGGTTCAGTAGCTCTTGAAGATGATGAAGATCTGAGTGGTGCTGCAAACGGAAACGCCGGCCAGCCGATGAGCTGCACTGTTGGAGGTCAAGATATTTCCAATACTTGGGCCGGTGGCGTTGGTGGCGCTGACCCTCTGGTCATCAATTCAATTAACGATGCCCTCAGCACCGAGCGCTGTAACCTTGTTCTAGCATTAGGCTTTGGTGGTGATGCAGCGCAATCCACGGTTAATTCTGCAGCGGGCGTTATCCAGGCACCAACCTACAGCAGTGCTGAAGTTAATCCGGCAGAAAACTATGGTCGATACGTTGGCCTTTTCCTTTTGGCATCAGGTGAAAAAGGTGCGGCAGCAGATGGTGATACGGTTCAAAATCTTGTCGCATCAAACTTCCTGCCACGTCCACGCCTGCTTGGTTTCATTGACACCGAAGGTAACACCCTCGATGCCAACGTAGCTGCAGCCACACAAGACTAAACAAGGTTTAGTTAAGTGACATGATAGAGGGCGGGCAAAGTCCGCCCTCATTCTGTCTCTCACAGTTAAGCTTGTTGTGATAAGCCGGCTCTTATCACAGCCAGTTTGGCTTGAAGTTAGAGCGCTTCCGGACAGGGAAATCTGGAAATCAGTTGATAGTTACTTATCGGGAACAAGTAAATGCGGTTTTTATTGTTTGTCCGACATCAATTCAAAACTCAGCAAAGCCAGTCACAACAAAATGGTTTTACACTGATCGAGCTTTTACTGGTGATCAGCCTGCTGGCGGTGCTGGCGGTGGCAGCCATAGCCGCTTTTGATGGAAATGAAGACCAAGCCCGCGACAACATCACCCGTATCGAAATGGTTGAATTGCAAAAGGCGCTTTTGCAGTTCCGCCGCGATAACCGGGAATTACCCTGTCTGGTCTATGTCAGCTCACCGGAAAACAGACGCTTTACCCCCTTTATATCACTGGCTGACTTTGCTTCGGATATGGAGCGGATGGAATTTGCCAGTGACAATCCAACCAATCCATCTGAACCAAACTCCCTTCTTACCTATGCACAATGGTGCAGTGATAGTCTGACAAATACACTGGGGCGGGACGTTATTCAGTCTGATAATGCACTGTCGATGCTGCATCAATTTCCCTTTGCCCTGGAGGCGGCTAACAGTGATTTACTCTGGAGTCAGGATACCCAGAGTGGCTGGAACGGACCCTACATCAGCCAGGAAGCATTAACAGACGGTTGGGGTAACCCTTATAAGCTGCTCGATCCCGAACTGGCCTACAGCCAGCGTTACCGCTGTGCTGATGATGGATCGGGTGGTTACGACATGTCCGGTGATGTATACAACTGTTTACCAGCCGAGGATATTACCGTAGCAGCAGACTACCCACTTGCTGGTGATATTGCACGGATAGCAAGCAGCGGGCCCAATGGTGTATTCGAAAGTGCAACCAGCAATTACACATTACCTGGCGGCGATCCCTGCATAGCGCTGGGCGATGACCTTGTTCAGTGCCTGTTGCGTTGATTGAAATGATGACTATGCGTCTTTTCAATCAACGTTATCAAGCTGGTTTCACCCTGCTGGAACTTGTTCTGGTTTTATTTCTGATTGGACTACTGGCATCAGCCGGTCTGCTTTTCACCGATAACGTCGAAAGCCAGGCTCAATATGAGGAAACACAGCGGCGGATTGCACTAATCCGTCAGGCTGTGGTGGGTGACAGTAATCAAACCTTAAATGATCGGCCCATTATCAATGGTTTTGCAACGGATGTTGGCAGACTACCGCTCTGTATAGAGGAGCTTTTAACGCTGGGAGAGGAGACTGCGATTGGTTCCGGAGACTATCGCTCTCCCTGTGACCCGAGTGAGCCTGAATTTTTTCTCAGCAAATGGGCAATTGACTCTGATACCAGTATCGGGAGCGGTTGGCGTGGTCCCTATATTCAGACTAACCACGACAGTGATGGTGTGAAAAGATTCAGAGATGGTTATGGTAATGGCGATGCTACGGGTGCTAATTTTGGTTGGAACCTGACGCTCAGTATCGGCAAGAGTGAAGTATTGCTCAGTGCGCCGCAAAGTGCGGTTAATGCTAACACCCTGAGGTTGCAAAGCCAGGGTCCTGAGCCTGACACCATTAACATCTCGGATAATATTCCAGACTTCGACCCCATGGGTGATATCCCGGCATTGGTAGTTGCCGATGACTGGCAGTTGTTGCAACCGTTGAAAATACGTTTTTTTAATGTTGGCAATAATGTCCTTTCCGGCATTGATGATCTTGAATGGTCTGTACAACTCACAAAAAGTGATCTGCTCGAGTCCAAAGATTTTAAGTTGAGCGAGGCTGCTTCACCGGTTCAGATTCAGCCAGGTGATTTTCTGGAAGTTGATGCTGATTTTGATAAGGCCATACCGGCCGGCCAATATCAACTAAGAATAAATTGTGAGGGTCACATAACTTCAGATACTGGTTTATGCGGCACTATGACTGATGACCCTTCAGCTACCCCATACAGCATCAATGTGCTTCCCAGATATACCCTTGGTCCTTTTAGATGGAACATCAAATAATGATGTTAATTATGCAGCCTGCAACCAGCTTAAAAGTCACCCTGCGTAGTGGCTGCAGACTATTTTGGGCAAGTTTAAGTCTGCTTGATTTTAGCCCAAACGTAACAACAAGCCGGAGTTTTGGAACTTTCAACCATGCTGGATAATTTAACAAACGTATTAACCACGCTTAAGCCAAACAAAGTCATGGTGTGTGAGTGGACCGGTTTATCCATGCAGGCAGCGGTTTTTGATCGGAAAGGTAAAAGACTACAGGTGCTGGCCACCGCTGAGTCACAGAAAATTGACCCGGCTGTGGCTTTCACTGAAATCCTGAGTAGCCTTAAAACTCAGGGTTGGAACGGTAAACATGTGATCGTGCTGACACCCTCAGTGATGAGTGCGATGGTTGAGTTACCAGTGTCACCCAAGAAACCGAAGCCCATAAACCAGATGCATGAGCTCATTCGCTGGGAAGTCGAGCCGCTGTTGATGCAGCATCAGTTGCAATGGACACTCGGGCAGCTGATGGAATCTCACGGCATGCTGTCTGCTGAGCAGGTGCAGGAAATCAACCAAGCTCAGAAAGCGCAGAAGCAAGAGGCTGGTAAGGGGGAGCGAGGCAAGCGATTCGGTGAGATAGCACTGGAGTTGGGTTATGTGACACGTGAGCAGTCGCAATCGTTGTTTGTCGTTCAGGACTGGCTACGGGGTGAAGATGATGAAGTTCAATGTGGCTGGTCTGCCCAAGGTGAAGTCGACGATGCGCCCGGGGTCTGGAATTGGCTGGCAACGGCGACACATCAGTCAGTCATGGATAAGTGGCAGGAACTGTGTCAAGACTACAAGTTGCAACTCGCTGGTCTGATGCCACTGACTGGCAATAGTGTGGCGCTGATTGACCACGCTGAAAAACATTTGGTGGTACTGGAAACGTCTGAATTTATTACGACTTCGTCACATCTCAAGCGTGACCGAATTGTATCGGTTCAGCACTATGTGAACCGCAGTGCGTCTATGCTGGATGCCTGTCTTGAAGTGTATCATGCCGAGAATACACAGCACCCGGGTGTTGCCCTGGCGGCACCGCCGGATAGCATCCCAAACTTGCGCAGCAGTCTGAGTTCAGCACTGGCAACTGAACCGGATCTGGTCATGTTTGATGAGCGAGATGGCTTGTCACCGGGTATGTACGCAGCTGGAAGGCTCTTCTTCGGCCTTAAGGGCGCTAAAAAAATTAGTTTAGTCAGACCGGGGGGGCCATTGCCACCAACCTGGCATCGGATAGAAACCCAAGCTGCGGCAATGATGGCGGCGGTGCTGGTTCTAATCCTTGTTTCAGAAGTGACCATCGCAGTCCAGCATGCTGCCATCAGCAGTCAGAAAGCTGAAATTGACGAGCGTGCTGCAGTACTGGATCAAGCGGTCGAACGAATCAAAAAACAACGCGAAGCAATAGAGTCGAAGAAAGCAGAACTGCAAACACAGAAAGAGAATCAGCGCAGAATGGAAGCGAGGCTGACCTTTTTTGGTCAGGAGTTACCGGAAAGAGCGCTCCTAGTGCAGGCCATTCTGGGTGTCTTACAAAACAATATCAACGAACAGATTATCGTTAACCGCGTTGATGAAATGGGACGCAGAGCGACTGTGCAACCGGCAGCAGCCCCTCTCAACAAAGCTGGTGTGGTGGAAACGGACAATTTCAATATCGATGCCTGGGCGCTGACCGAGAGTGCCGCACAGGAGTTCGTGCAGAACATGAAGCTGTCTGTGGCTGCATGGGATATGGAAGTCAGAGATATTCAGGTAATAGAAAAAGCAGGGCCGATGAACCTCGGTGGTTATTCCGTTTCGATGAGTTTAGTGCGTGTGATATCCCAATCAGAAGCTGAGGGTAAGCAAGCATGAAATTGAAACAGTTGAATAACCGTGAGCGCCTGCTTGCAGGGATTATCTTAGTAGTAATCATAATTGCAGCTTACGGCTTTTTCAGATTTGAGCCTCGACTTGAGCAAATTCATAGCCTTGAGCGGCAGAAACAAGCCACCATTGTCCGCTTATCCAAGATGGAAATCCCCAATGAGCCTCAGGAAGGAATTGAAGAAATCAAGCGTGAGCTTGAGGATCAGCAAAAAGCGCTGGATGTCATACGTGACAGCGCAGTGCAACTTGAACAACAGCTGGCACCTTTAGACTCACAGGAACTGAAGGTCAGGATCTCTGAGTTAGCCCGGGATAGTGGCATCAGAATCAGGGTGAATGAGTCTTTGCGTCCCCAGCCAATCGAGAATAAGAAACAGACTGAGGGTGGAAAAGAGATTATTCCACCAGTCACAGCCGGCTGGGTAACAAGAATGTCACCTGGGTCGATGTTTGAACGACCATTGCAGCGACTTGAAGTCGATGGCAGTTATCTGGCTTTACGCCGCTTTATTCATGGACTCGATGAGCTTCCCTATCAGGTCACTGTTATAAGACTGAACATCGATAAACTTGAAATTTCACCTTTCAGAGGCAGCGCACAAATGCTCAAAACTGAGATGATTTTAGCATTGTAAAGGTGAATTATGGCTGTCAGAGATGAACAACTCATTAGGGCGGGTATTGAAACAGGGCTGATTGAAGAATCGGCCGTGGAACAACTGCGTCTGGTGGCCAGAAGAGAACGTGTGCCACTACTGTCAAAGTTACTGGCACATTATCGCTTACCTGTATCGGCAATGCACCGAGCTTTGGCAGAAGATCAGGGCGTTGCCTTTATTGACCTCACTCGAGCAGAACTGAACTCAGTCCTCACAAAAAAGCTACCATCCAGTTTGATCAACCGAAAACACATGCTTGTGATGACGCTGGATGGCCAGGATATGCTTGTTATCAGTGATCCGACTGATCGGGTTTCTATAGATTCTGCACAGAGACTCATTGGTCACACCCTGCCTGTATCCATGAGCGAGCCTGAAAGAATCCGCCTGGCCGTAAAAAAAGTACTTGCGAACACGGCGGTGGCACAAGCCAGTGAAATTAGTACTGCTGAGACCGATTTGGTTAGCCTACTCGACCAAATTCTTAAAGATGCTTATTTGAGTCGTGCCTCGGATGTGCATTTTATGACCGAAGAGGAGGGGCTGCGGGTCCGTTTCAGGGTGGATGGCAAATTGACTGATTACCCGCTGGATGCCGACCAATCTGTTGCTGCTGGATTAATATCCAGGGTAAAAGTCTTATCAGGTCTGGACATTTCTGAACAGCGTATGCCCCAGGATGGTGGTTTTTCCTACCAGTTATCTGCGCCAGTCGATATGGAATTTAATATCCGTGTGGCGACAGCTCCTACCAGGCTTGGTGAGCGAATTACAATGAGATTGCTGGGGAGCGAGAGTAACAGCCTGACATTGGCTGATATTGGGTTTCTAGAGCGTGATCTCGTTGAATTCAAGCAAGCCATTAGAAAGCCCTATGGCATGATTCTTCTCACCGGCCCGACCGGGAGTGGTAAATCTACAACGCTTTGTGCAGCGTTACAGGAAATCAATCACCCAGATATCAATATCATGACGGTGGAAAACCCAATTGAATATGTGATTGAAGGTGTTTCCCAGATTCAAACCGGTCCTAAGATCAGTTTTGCAGACGCATTACGGTCCCTGCTACGGCATGACCCTGATGTCTTGATGGTGGGCGAGATCCGTGACTCAGAAACAGCGGATGTCGCAGTTAAGGCAGCCATGACCGGTCACCTCGTGTTTTCCACGCTCCATACCAACAATGCCGTGAGTGCGGTCACGCGTCTGGTGGATATTGGTTGTGAGCCATTTTTAATCGGGTCCACAATGACTGCGGTAATTGCACAGCGCCTGGTCAGACGTTTATGCCGGCATTGTGCCAAAAGCCGGCCAGCAACAGAAGATGAAAAAGTATTACTCAGTGTTGAAGATGAAGTTGAAATTTTTGAAGCTGTTGGGTGTGCCGTATGTCAGGGGCAGGGGTTCAGAGGACGGCTTGGTTTATTTGAAACTCTCTGGTTCAACGAGAGGCTGGCTAGATTAGTTGCCAAAGGTGCTGATGAGGAAACCTTGGAGTCCAATGCCGGAAAAGCGCTGAAGTTTATGTGGGAAGATGGCTGCGAAAAGGTTTTGCGAGGACTCACCACCCTCGACGAGATTCGTGATGTTGCTGTCTTTAAACGCCACGATATGGCTGAGGTGAGCTGAGATGCCGATGTTTGCTTATCAAGCGTTGAGCCGCACTGGTGAAGAACTCGCAGGTAAGATGCAAGCGGATAATACTAACGCCGTTGCACAAGCCCTTCGCACTGAGGGCTTGCGTGTGCTTGATATTAAAGAAAAAAAACAGGCTGGTTTTCTTGGTCAAGAAAACTTCAGTGATTGGCTGGCGACACAACGATCTGTTTCAACAGATGGATTGATATTTTTCTACCGGCAAATGGCCTTCATGCTTAGAGCCGGCCTTCCTCTTGCAGAGTGTTTAAAACTTTCTGGTAATCAAGTCGCTAACCCTCGTCTGAATCTGGCACTCAGAACACTACATCGAGATATTGAGAGGGGCCATTCCCTATCGTCTGCACTACGAAAACATCCTGATGTCTTCAGTGAGATGGCGATCAATCTGGTCGTCGCCGGCGAGAGCACCGGTGAACTGGATGTGATCATGGAGAGGTTGGCTGTTCACCTTGAGAAACGTTCTCAGCTACGAAAACAGATGCTCAATGCAATGATTTATCCGATCGTTGTGGTGTTGGCAGCAATTGGTGTCGCCATTTTTATGGTAGTAAGCATCATTCCCAAGTTTGCTACTTTCCTGCAGGGGCAGGGTAAACCGCTTCCAGCCTCTACGCAAATGCTGATTGATGGTGCACAAGCGATAAGAGTTCACGGTTTGACAATCATCGGTGTGCTTATTGTTGTTCTAATGGCGATTTTCGTACTCTACAGAACGAATGATGGTCGTAAAGGCATTGACCGTTTACTTCTCTATATGCCGATATTTGGCAATTTTATTATTACCGGTTCGATGGCTCAGATGAACTGGGCACTGTCCATCTTGCTTCGAAGTGGCGTCACTGTATTTGATGGCTTGAAGATAACAGCAGACCTCATTTCAAACCGAGTTTTTTCCGACCGGCTGAAGGCGGCTTCTGAACTGGTTATGGCAGGCAGAGATTTGTCCAGTAGTATCCATGAACCTGCAATGCCTGCTCTCGTAACACAAATGGTCGCTATAGGTGAAAAAACAGGTTCGTTGGACAGGGTGTTACAAGAGCTGGGTACTTATTACCAGGGCTTGATGGAGATAGCCATAAAACGTTTAACAGCGATGATTGAACCAGCGATGATTCTGATAATTGGTGGCATGGTTGGCTTCGTCTACTATGCATTTTTTCAGGCTTTATTTGCCTTGGCAGGATAGACAGCAGGTCGTTATATGAGATTTTTTACTGGGATGATCATAATCAGCTATTCGGCATTTTTCACCCCACCGCTTGGCGCTAATGAAACACTTCAGGGCAAAGACCCCGACAGAACATTTATACGTGATCCTTTCACGCCCAGTGTGCTGATGTACGAACAGGCTGGCGCTGTTGCCAACATCGATGCAGATGCTTTTGGTTTTCGACCAGCTCCGGATGATGTTGATATCAAAATTCCTCAAATGCGCCTCAGAGGGTTTGTTACACCGGAAGATGCTCGCGAACAATTGGCTTTGCTTGAGATCACTGGGAAAGGTGTCTTTATGGTGCGGGAAGGCGATGAAATCAACATTGATCCCCGGCAACCGGCCAATGCGATTCGCATTTCTGAAATTTCCCGTCTGAGTATCACAATTGAAACGGGCACACTGGGGCGTATCCGCGTTTTAAGATGAGTTATATGAAATCAATAAAGATAAATTTTTTAATGGGATCAATACTGGCAGCCAGTGTGGTTTCAGCCGGTGTTCAGACAACTGCTGATGGCAATCAGCCTCTTATCGCAGAGCGACCAATGGTGCTGCCCGCCAGGCCTGAGATACAGAACACAGATAATACGACAAGAATTAAAGAGATTGAGTTTACTGGCAGTAATATCAGTGATGTCGTTCGCACCCTGTCAGAACTGAGTCGACAAAATATCATTGCTACACCGGAAGCTGCTCAGAAGCAGGTCACAATACATCTGAAGAATGTCACAGTTCTTGACGCAGTTAAATCCATCAGTCGAATCAGTGACCTTTGGTATCGCTACGATGAGGACACAGATACGTTCCGTATCATGACACGTGAGCAGTATAGTAAGGACTTGATTGTTCGTGAGAGTGAAAATATTGAAATTTTCCGCTTGCTGAATGCAAATGTGCTGATCATCGCTCAGGCAATAGAGGATTTGTTTGGACAAAGGGTGAGACTTTCCTATGGTTTACCACCGGCCTCAAACAGCTCTGGGTCGGGGAGTGGCGCCAGTGGTCTGAACCGTGGCGGTGGTTTCAGTAGTGTTCGCGGAGGGAACAGTACGGTCAGAAATACCAGCTCTAACCGGAGTAGTTTTGGAAGCCGAGGTGGCAGAAGTTCTTTTGGTCAAAACAATCTCACTCAGTCTGGGGCTCAGCTTGAGAGCGAGGAACTGACCGTCGATCAAATCGAACAGATTGCCAATGCGATTGAGCAGTCTGGAAGTCGTAATGTGAGTCAAGAAGCCCTTCAACAGGCTACGGTGCAGTCTCAGCCCATTTATGTGACAGTCAACAATGAGCACAATATGCTGGTGGTGCGTTCAGATGACAAATCAGTTTTATCAGGTATTCGCCAACTGATTGACAGAATGGATATTCCGGTTCCTCAGGTGATGTTGGAAATGCGTATTCTGAGCGTGATTCTGGGGGAAGATTTCAACTCCATTTTCAACTTCAGTATTCAACCCAGCGGTTCTAATGACTCGCAACAGCCCATTTTGTTGGGAAACAATGCATTGCTTAACAATGGCACTTTTGTCTATGAGTTTCTGAACAGTCGCCTTAGAGCTAACCTGCAATTTCTGGAAGAAAATAATCGTGTCCGGGTACTGTCCAACCCGATGATTGTTGCGTCAAATCATCGTGAAGCAGAGCTCTTTATCGGTGAAGAAACTCTACTAACGGAGGGGTTTGAGTTTTTCCCTGCCATCATTGATAACGGAGTGGTGGTGCAACCTTCCTATGTCCAAGCCATCATTACGCGTGAAGATATTGGAATCACGCTGAGAATTACCCCTAGAATCAACGGTGATGAGACTGTTGAACTGATTATCGAACAGGAAAATTCGACGGTCAATCCTGGTGGCGGGACAGTACCTATCACTGATGGCACTGGTAGTGTACAAAATCTACCAGTCGACACCGTTGATACAGCCAGATTAACAGGTACTGTGATGGCCAAAGATGGGCTAACAGTCGCTGTTGGAGGCCTTATCAGAACCAGCATGAACAAAAATGAACGCAAAGTACCGGTGTTGAGTGAGATTCCTGTCCTGGGTCGTGTTTTCAGATCAACAACCGAAAGTGAGCAAGAGACCGAAACTGTACTTTTGATTACGCCGCGTGTGATGAATGTCCCGGAAGAAAGCGAGGAACTCCGCACGACCGAAAACCGCTTCTATCGTGACTATAACCAGAACCATCCGAAATCTCAGGAATTTGATAACAAGTTTATCAACGTTGATAAAGCTGCCGAAGAAAGTGAGATTATCCCTCAGCCCTATCAGGCCGAAGCCTTCCGGGATATGACCAATTATGCAGCTCAGAAAATCAGAACGCCTGAGGTTCAACGGGCTGAAGACAGCGCTTATGAATCCTTGAGAGTGATTCCCATTGCAGCAGGGTTGTTTGCTGATCCCGCGATAAAAACGGTGCCTTTAGAGAGCTGGCGCAGACAGAATGTCTATGTGACGGCCGTGTCGCTATTTAACCGTTCTGACAAGGTCGTTGAATTGAAGCGGGAGGAAATAAGAGGTAACTGGCTGTCTGCAGCGATGGACAGTGGCAGGCTGGCACCGATCGGTAGTGAGGATGCCGCTACTATGGTCTATCTGGTCTCTGACCAGCCGTTTGACGATATGATGAGCGAGATTAATGGTTTCAGGTAAGTTTCAATGAGTCTAAGAGGGCTAATCAATGCCAGGATTGTGCTTTCTGTCGTTTTAATTCTGATTATCGGTGGTTTGATGGCCATCTGGCAGGCGCGTCAGTCGGTTCAAAAAGAGATCAACTCATCGTTTAATCTCGCCTTGCAGATGATTGATCTGAGTTTCAGTTATCCCGGCAATCGTATGCTCAGTGAGCAGCACTGGATGCGGCAGTTGAGCACGATTCAGCAGACCCGGCACATTCATATCAGTCTGGTAAATGATGATGGCACCGAGAGTGAATGGCTGACAGAGGAACCGGAAGAAGCACAGGAAGATATGCCGCCGTCCTGGTTCAAGTTGGCAGTAACTACCGAGTACCCTTCTGCCAGCTATGATATTCAGCTGATGGATGGCAGCACCAAAACGATTTTAATCCGTGCCGATCCGATAGATGAAATTGCCGAAGCCTGGAGCGAATCACTGGCTTTTTTCTGGTCAATTGTCTTGATGATGACGGTGATATTTATCGCTATCAATCTCGTGTTCCAGTCAATGCTGAGAAGTGTGCACGCGATTCTGACTGGCCTTAGGCGCGTTGAGAGCGGTGAATATGGCAAAAAGCTACCCCGCTTTAAAATCAGCGAATTCGACGCGATTGCTGCAGAAGTCAATAACCTGTCGGAAGCCCTCGACATTGCCAGACAGAATAACCAGGCTCTGGCCCGGCACACCATGCATATTCAGGAAAATGAACGGCAGACCATGTCACGTGAGCTGCATGACGAGATGGGGCAGTCGCTGACAGCGGTGAAGGCAATGGCCGTGGCCACCAAGCAGCCGCAAGCCAGGACTAGCGAGATCGCTGATTCCATTATTGATATCTGTAATCATCTGGCCGTCGTGGTCAGATCGATGATGCGCACTCTGCATCCACTCAGCCTGAGTGACCTGGGACTGGCCGCGACACTCACTGATCTCGTGACGGAATGGCAGCGGCGTCATCCCGCGCTTGAGATTGACCTGAATTATGATGAGGCGGTTGACTGGCTGGATGAAGAAGTCGCGATTCATGTCTATCGCATTGTTCAGGAGTGCCTGACTAATGTGGTTCGTCATGCTCAGGCTGCAAAAGCCACCGTCACTGTCAGACGCCATATCATCAAAGGAAAGGAACAGGTTCTTATCCGGGTTGAGGATGATGGCATGGGTGGTTTAAGCGAAGGTGAAGGCTTCGGGGTTCTGGGAATGCGTGAGCGGGTTGAGAGCATGGGAGGTCAGTTCACTTTTGACTCCAACCCCGGCCATGGTGTGCGAGTCAGGGCATGGATGCCATTCATTGAGAGAGAGAATGATAAATAACAAAATAAGTGTCTTGCTGGTGGATGACCACGAAGTGGTCCGCGCCGGTTTCAGAATTTTACTGTCTTCACAGCCCTTTATCGGCGACATCATGGATGTTAATCGTGGTGAGCTGGTAGGTCAGGAATACGAAAGACTGCAACCGGATGTGGTGGTGATGGACCTGTCGATGCCGGGAATCGGTGGGCTGGAAACTATCCGTCGCCTGCAGAAACAGGATGCCAAAGCGGTAGTGCTGGTTTACAGCATTCATGATGAAGCAATCTATGTTGAGCGCGCACTTCAGGCCGGTGCCAAGGGCTATGTCAGTAAAAACAGTGCAGCCGAGGTTTTAGCCGAAGCAGTGAAAACCGTTGCCGGAGGCAAGCAATATATCGAGCAGAAGCTGCTGCCCGAAATCGATGATGTGCGGCATATGGATATTGATCATTATCGTGAGGTCGTGGATTTATTATCGCCGCGTGAATTTGATGTATTTTGCCGGCTGGCCAAGGGCATGACTGCCCACGCGGTCGCTGATGACCTTCACCTTGGTTACAAAACGGTAGCCAACTACAACACCCAGATTAAGAGCAAGCTGAAGGTGAACACGGCGGCGGAACTGGCCAATATTGCCGTGGTACTGGGGCTGATTAAACCCTGAATTGTTGTATCTATGTGACGGATATTGATACAGAACAATAGTGAATAAAAAATCTTTATAAACCTCTTGAAAAGCGTTCTGAGCGAACACATTATTTCAGTCAGAAAGACATGTCTCTCTGATTAACTTGATGTTTTTTGGAGGTTTATTATGGCAATTCAACGTTACAGACCCCTCAGCCTGCTGGATGAACTGCAGCGGGAAATGAGTACCTTGTTTAATGCGCCGGCTGTTGAGAGCAGCTTTAACAGCGAGGAGTGGAGTCCGGCAGTCGATATCAGTGAAGATCAGGATAAATTTACTATCCATGCTGATCTGCCCGGTGTGAAGTCGGAAGATATTGAGGTCACTGCTGAAAACGGCATCTTAACGATTAAAGGCCATCGTCAGGGCCATAAAGAAGATGAAAAAGACAATTACCGCCGTGTAGAACGCTTCAGTGGCAGCTTTATCCGTCGTTTTACCCTGCCGGAAAGAGCGGATCTTCAGAATATTGCAGCGAAAACACGCGATGGCGTGCTGGAACTGACTATCCCCAAGTCAGCCGAAGCCAAACCCAGACGCATTGAAGTCAAGGTCGATCAATAAATCATAAGCCCGGCAATCAACACCTGCCGGGCTTTTTTCTTCCGGCACTTTAGAGCTTCAGCCGTTGCCATTGTCTTTTTCTCACAGGCTATTTGAAGGCTACAACCCTTGCTAGTCCCCACGGTGACAGGTTTATACTGAACCGATATTGACCTTTCCACAGGGAGCCGCGGCAGATGAGTAATAATCAAAACCAGGAGCCCATCTATATACCACATGCCGGTACTGCGTTGCTGGGCACTTCACTGCTGAATAAAGGTACTGCATTCAACGAGCAGGAACGACGCGACTTTAATCTGACCGGTCTGATACCACATCATTTTGAAACCATTGAAGAGCAGGCTGAACGTGCCTATCTGCAATATTCCAGCTTTGATACCGCCATTAATAAGCATATCTACCTGCGCATGGTGCAGGATACCAATGAAACCCTGTTTTATTATCTGCTGGAGCAGCATCTGCAGGAAATGATGCCGGTGATCTATACGCCAACAGTGGGGGAGGCCTGCGAGAAATTTTCGCAAATCTATCGCCGTGCCCGCGGTCTGTTCATTGCCTATCCGGACCGTTACCGAATCGATGAGATTCTGCACAATGCCACCAAGCGCCAAGTCAAAGTCATCGTAGTGACGGATGGCAGTCGAATCCTGGGACTGGGTGACCAGGGCGTCGGCGGGATGGGTATTCCGATTGGCAAACTGTCTTTATACACAGCCTGCGCTGGCATCAGTCCGGCCTATACCTTACCCGTCATGCTCGATGTCGGCACGGATAATGAAGCACTGCTGAATAATCCCATGTATATCGGCTGGCCGCATCATCGTATTGATGATGAGCAATATGATGAATTTATCGAATTGTTTATCGATGCCGTCGAACGCCGCTGGCCCGGTGTTTTGTTGCAGTTCGAGGATTTTGAACAGCGTAAGGCGCTGCCTCTGCTTGAGCGTTACCAGGACAAGATCTGTTGTTTTAATGATGACATTCAGGGCACGGCTTCCATTGCGGTAGGCTCCTTGCTGGCTGCCTGTCGATTCAAACAGCAGAAACTGTCGGAGCAGCGTATTGTGTTTGCCGGCGCCGGCTCGGCAGGATGCGGTATTGCAGAGCAGCTGGTCGCCCAGATGTGTCAGGAAGGGCTGACAGAAGAAGCAGCGCGTACCCGCATCTTTATGGTGGATAAAGCGGGTCTGTTGATTAAATCGATGAACGGGCTTTATGACTTTCAGCAACGTCTGGCCCAGTTTGATAATGCCATAGGCAGTTGGTCTATAAATACGGACTTTATCAGCCTTGATGATGTGGTGGCCCATGCCAGACCGACAATTCTGATTGGGGTCTCCGGGCAGCCCGGTTTATTTACGGAAAAGCTGATTAAAACCATGCAGCAGCATTGTGATATGCCGGTCATTTTCCCTTTGAGTAACCCCTCAAGCCGGGTTGAAGCCCACCCTGAAGATTTGATTCAGTGGACCGGAGGTCAGGCGATTATTGCGACCGGCAGTCCTTTTGAACCGGTAGAGTATGAGGGCAGGGAATTTGTTATTTCCCAGTGTAATAACAGCTATATTTTCCCCGGTATCGGCCTGGCTGTTGTGGCAGGCGGTATTTCCCGTGTGACTAATGAAATGATGATGGTAGCAAGTGAAGTGCTGGCGACAAATTCACCCTTATCAACGGATAACACCAGTGCGCTGTTACCGCCGCTCAGTGCTGTGCGGGAGTTGAGTAAAGCGATAGCCTATGCTGTCATCAAAGTGGCTCAGGAGCAGGGGCTGGCAGCAGAAGCTTCACAAGAAGAGGTCAAGGACGCGGTCGATGCCAATTTCTGGACCGCACAATACCGCGAATACCGCAGAGTGAGTATCTAGAAAAACTTTTCTTCTAGCATTTGTCCTTAAAGCTTAGTATGGGAAAAATTCCTAATTCGAGAGTTCAATGCTAAACTTTGCTGACAAGTTTGATCATTGCTCTTGTGGGTAGAGACTGATCGTTTTTTGGATCTTTCACCTTTAAACGGAGCCTCAAATGACAACTTATGTTCTGAAACTGATACCTACCGCTATCGCTTTGACGCTGTCATCGACCGCGTATGCTGCCAATGACAATTACGATCTGGATGATATCCGTAACTGGAATATCGTTAAAATCGAAACCTGCCTTGATGCGGCGCTCGACACGATTCCCGGTCATGCCCGTAAAGTCGAACTGAAAATGGAAGGGGATGATCCCGTTTATGAGTTCGATATCGAAGCGAAAGCCGACGGCAATACCTACAACGTCGAATGTAATGCCGAAGAAGGCTTTATCACGGAAATCGAGCGTGAAGTCGAGGCCAATGACGCAGCTTTCAAAAAGCTGGCTAAAATCTCACAGGCCGAGGCTCGTGACACGGCATTGATGTTCCATCCGGGTGAAGTCGTCGCTTCTGAAATGGAAGTCGGTTTTGACGGCGATGCGACTTATGAGTTCGATATTCAGAGCGTGCATGGCTATGAAGTGAAAGTGGATGTTGATGCGGCCACCGGCGACATTGAAGAGGCCAACATCGAACTCTACGAAATCGGGATGGAAAAAGAGTAAAAAAACGCTGATTCCACAGCAAACAAAAAAAGCCGCTGTGATGACAGCGGCTTTTTTATTAGCAGATGTTAGTAGCGATGCTAGGCACCCAGTGCCTGAACCTGTTGCTGTAGTTGTTGATAGGCCTGCTGCATTTCTTCCAGCTTCTCGCGTTCCTTGGCGACAACTTCGGCCGGTGCCTTGGCAACATAATTTTCATTGGCCAATTTGCCGGAGGACTGCTTGATGACTTTGTCGAGCTTACTCATTTCCTTGTTCAGGCGGGCAATCTCGGCATCTTTATCGATCAGGCCTTCAAGTGGGATTAGAATTTCCATCTTACCGACCAATGCGGTGGCAGCAGCCGGGGCTTCGCCGTCCAGTACCTCAATCGATTCCAGGTTGGCGAGGCGACTCAGGAAGTTACGGTTGTTTTCCAGTCGCGTTTTATCCTCAGCCTGAGCATCTTTGAGCAGGACCGACAGTTGTTTTTTCGGTGCGATATTCATCTGCGAGCGAATCGAGCGCACCCCGGTAATAAACTGCATCACCCACTCCATCTCCAAGACGGCGCCCTCATCGATTTTGCTTTCATCAGCGACAGGGTAGGGCTGACGCATAATCGACTCACCTTTGACACCGGCCAAGGGTGCGATGGTCTGCCAGATTTCCTCGGTGATAAACGGCATAAACGGGTGGGTCAGACGCAACGTCGCTTCCAGTACCCGGACCAATGTGCGGCGGGTACCGCGTTTGGCTGCTTCTGAAGCAGTGCCTGAAGTCAGTACCGGCTTGGATAATTCCAGATACCAGTCACAGTAGTTATTCCAGATAAACTCGTAAATGCCCTGGGCAGCGAGATCAAAACGATAGCTGTCCAGCGCACGGCTGACTTCTTTTTCGGTGCTTTGCAGTTTGGAAATAATCCACCGATCAGCCAGACTCAGTTCGACCTCATTGTTATCGATGCCGGTATCCTGATCTTCGGTGTTCATCAACACGTAACGCGCCGCATTCCACAACTTGTTACAGAAGTTACGGTAACCTGCAATCCGGTTCATATCGAAATTGATGTCACGCCCAGTGGAAGCCAGCGAGGCAAAGGTGAAGCGCAGCGCATCGGTACCGTGCGGGGCGATGCCTTCCGGGAATTCCTTGCGGGTCGCTTTTTCGATTTTGGCAGCGAGCTGTGGCTGCATCATGCCGCTGGTGCGCTTGGCGATCAGGCTTTCCAGATCGATGCCGTCAATAATATCGATAGGGTCCAGCACATTGCCTTTGGATTTGGACATTTTCTGGCCATAGGCATCACGCACCAGACCGTGAATGTAGATTTCCCTGAACGGCACATCATCCATAAAGTGCAGGCCCATCATCATCATCCGGGCCACCCAGAAGAAAATAATGTCAAAGCCGGTGACCAGCACACTGGTCGGGTACCAGGTTTTCAATGCATCCGTGTTTTGCGGCCAGCCCAAAGTTGAGAAAGGCCACAGCGCAGAAGAGAACCAGGTGTCGAGCACATCTTCATCCTGCTTCAGTTCAATGTTATCGGCAAGATTGTGCTTATTACGCACATCGGCTTCATCGTGACCGACATAGACATGCCCGTTATTGTCATACCAGGCAGGAATACGATGCCCCCACCAGATCTGTCGCGAAATACACCAGTCCTGAATGCCGTCCATCCAGTTGTAAAAGGTTTTGTCCCAGTTGCCGGGGACAAATTTAACTTTGCCTTCCTTCACGGCTTTGACAGCCGGTTCAGCCAGCACGTCGGCTTTGACATACCACTGATCGGTGAGGAAAGGTTCAATCACAGCGCCGCTGCGATCGCCCCTGGGCACCATCAGTTTGTGATCCTGAATGCCTTCCAGGAGGTTCAGTTCTTTCAGGTCATGGACGATGACATCACGGGCTTCATAGCGATCCAGCCCCCGGTATTTTTCCGGTGCATTGTCATTAATGGCAGCATCAGCGGTCAGGACATTAATCTGCTCCAGATTATGACGCTGGCCCATTTCGTAGTCATTGAAATCATGCGCTGGCGTGATTTTTACGCAGCCGGTACCGAATTCACGGTCGACGTAATCATCGGCAATGATCGGAATCTCCCTGCCAACCAGGGGGAGAGTGATGGTTTTACCAATCAGGCTCTGATAGCGTTCGTCTTCAGGATGGACCGCCACTGCGGTATCACCGAGCATGGTTTCAGGACGGGTAGTGGCAACGACCAGATGACCACTGCCATCGGTTAGTGGATAACGGAAATGCCAGAGGTGGCCTGACTCTTCTTCTGAAAGCACTTCCAAATCAGAGACCGCGGTGTGCAGCACCGGGTCCCAGTTGACCAGACGTTTGCCGCGATAGATAAGGCCCTCGTCATAAAGCCGCACAAAGACCTGTTTAACGGCTTCGGACAGGTCATCGTCCATGGTGAAGCGATTGCGTGACCAGTCCAGCGACGAGCCCAGACGACGAAGCTGGCGGGTGATATTACCGCCGGACTCTTCTTTCCACTCCCAGATGCGCTCGATGAATTTGTCGCGGCCCAGATCATGGCGGGTTTTATCCTCGGCATTCAGTTGACGCTCGACTACCATCTGGGTGGCGATACCGGCATGGTCAGTACCCGGTTGCCACAGGGTGTTATGACCTTTCATCCGGTGATAACGGGTCAGGGTATCCATGATGGTGTTGTTGAAGCCATGGCCCATATGCAGGCTGCCGGTGACATTGGGTGGTGGCAGCATAATGCAGTACGGGTCGCCTTCACCGCTCGGTTTGAATTCCCCGGCCTGTTCCCATTGCTGATACCAGCGCTCTTCAATCGCGTCAGGACTGTATGTTTTTTCCATCTTGTTTTTATTCAGATCTAAGTCGTTAAAGTAGCTGGGCATTATACCTGTTGAGGCAGGCCGCGGTCAGCCGCATTCGATAAAAGGAATACAGGAAAATTAAATATGGAAGGTGTCTAATTCGTAGCCGCGCTGCTTGTAGAACTGAAAACGCTCGCGGCCGGCCTGTTTAACAGGCGCATTGTCGTCAATAATTTCAGCGACCCTTTCAAACTGGCTGAAAAACAGCGGTTGCTGATCGGTGAGGTTAATTAATACATCCATCAGTCGTGGCGGCGTGGTTTCATTATGGCCGATAAGTACCGGGCTGTTGTTAGCTCCGTTCGGCACAATCTCTTCATGGGGCACAAAGCTATCCGGCCTGATAGCCCATAAAGCCTCATTCATGGCGGCGCTTTGATTGGCATCTTCGGTATGAATATAGACTTGCTGGCCCTGATGGTAAATCTTTTCAGCCAGGCGGCAGGCAAAAGCCTGCCGCTGTTCACGCTCAATCGATTTCAGCACATAAAAGCTGATGCGGGTCATATCAGCCCTGTGATTCGATTTTGTTCAGCAGGTACTGAACTAGCAGGGGCACAGGACGACCGGTAGCACCTTTAGCTTTACCGCTCAGCCAGGCGGTACCGGCGATATCCAGGTGTGCCCAGTGGAATTTTTCGGTAAAACGCGACAGGAAACAGGCTGCAGTGACACTGCCGGCTTCCTTACCGCCGACATTGGCAATATCAGCAAAGTTGCTGTCCAGCTGTTTCTGGTAGTCATCCCAGAGCGGCAACTGCCAGGCGCGGTCATAACTGTCATTCCCGGCTTTTAAAAGGGCATCGGCCAGATCCTGATTGTTCGCCATCAGGCCAGTAGTCACGTTACCCAGTGCCACAATAATCGCACCGGTGAGGGTCGCGATATCAATGACGGTGTCCGGTTCAAAACGCTCACTGTAGGTCAGGGCGTCGCACAGAATCAGGCGGCCTTCGGCATCGGTATTCAGAATCTCGATGGTTTTGCCGGCCATGCTGGTGACAATATCACCGGGTTTATTGGCATCGCCGTCCGGCATGTTTTCCGAGCTCGGAACCACACCGACTACATTAATGGGCAGCCCCAGTTCAGCAACGGTTTGAATCGTGCCGAAAACACTGGCAGAACCGCACATATCGTATTTCATTTCATCCATGCCCTGTGACGGCTTCAACGAAATACCACCGGCATCAAAGGTGAGACCCTTACCGACCAAAACCACCGGTTTGGCATCACCGGCGCCTTTATATTCCATGGTGATGAGTTTGGCGGGCTGGCGGCTGCCGCGAGAGACAGAGAGCAGGGAACCCATCCCCAGTTTCTCCATTTCCGCTTCATCCAGTACGGTTGTGTTGACGCTGTCAAACTGATTGCCGAGTTTGACGGCCTGCTCGGCAAGATAGGTCGGGGTGCAGACATTGCCTGGCAAGTTGCCGAGTTCACGGGCGAGGTTCATGCCGCGACCAATGGCGGCGCCCTGGTCAACAGCCTGACCCAGTGCCGCAGTCTCCTCATCATCCGTGGCAAAGCTGAGTTGCGTCAGCGGTTTTTCGATAGGCTTGTTTTCACTCTTGGTGTTTGTGTAGCGATACAGAGCCGTTTCAGTGTTGATGGTCGCCTGGCGCACTTTCCAGGCAGCCGTTCTGTTACCCAGTTCCACTTCAGCGAGGCAGCAGACAGCAGTTTGCGCGCCGCTCTCATTCAGCACCTGCGCCATCGTTGTGGTGGCTGTATTGAAATCGTTTTCAGTGGTTTTGCCTTTTTTACCGACGCCGACCAGCAGAATACGCGGGCTCTTGATACCCTCAGGATGATACATAAACAGGGTCTGACCAGGTTTGCCGCTGATGTCGGCGGCATCAATGACGCGTTGAACCGCACCGCGGGTATCTTCATCCAGTTGAGCGGCGCATGGGCTCAGTTCGCCGCCATCATAAACAGCGACAACAAGACAATCTGTCTGTTGGGATGCCAGCGCATCGGTAGTGACAAAATACTGCATGGATTTCTCCTGTAGGGATGAATTGGTTTAGACTTCTTGAATTCGAACTTGATTGTGCCAAAAACAAACGTTTTATTCTAACCAAGACACGCCTTTAATGCTCAACGTTCCGCACCCGATATCATCCTGGCTGACTATCATCGATCGTTACCTGCTCAGGGAATTTGTGATTAACCTGGTCGCTGTAACCGGTGTGCTGTGGCTGATTTATATCTCCACCCGCTTTGCCCGTTACCTGGCAGATGCCGCGGTCGGTAACATGCCGGCCGATGTCATTTTCAGTCTGCTGGGTCTGAGTTCGCTGGGCGCACTATCGATTTTATTGCCGATAGGCGCTTTTCTTGCGGTGATGCTGTCGCTGGGCCGGATGAGTTCGGATAATGAACTGACCGTGATGTCGGCTTGCGGCATCTCCAGTTTGCGTATTATGCGCAACGTGCTGCTGTTTGCCGGCACTGTCGCGGTCATTGTTGCCGTGCTGTCCCTGTTTATTGTTCCCGGGGTATTATCAGACCGTTATGAACTGCAGGAAAAAGCCAAGATCTCCGCCAACACGACCGGCCTCATAGCAGGGAGTTTCAAGGAAAGCGAAGACGGTGACTGGACCTTTTATTCGCAGGGACTCAGCGCCAATAAGCAGTTTATGGAAAACGTCTTTATCGAAATCGATCGTGAAGACAAGCCGCTGATTTTCCGTTCTGAAACCGGCCATTTTGAAATTGATTCGCAAACCGGTGATAAATTTCTGGTGCTGGAGGATGGCTATCGTTATGAGGGTAAAGCAGGTGATCAGGATTTCACCATTGCTCAGTTCGGCAGCCACAGCCTGTTGATTGAAAAAGGCCGGGAAGGCGAGGTACGTGAACGTCACAAGGCGATGCCCACCGCTGAGTTATTGCAGCGGGGTGAGCCTCGCGATATTGCTGAAGTGCAATGGCGCACTGCAGCAGCTTTGATGACCCTGCTTTTATGCCTGACCGCGATCCCACTGGCCAATGCCGGTCCGCGGCAGGGACGTTATGCCGGTTTTGTCCCGGCTGTGCTGATTTACATTATTTACAGCAATCTGCTGGGGGTAAACCGGGCCTGGGTTGCCAAGGGTGATATTCCCATCTGGCTGGGCGGCATCTGGGTTCATCTGCTGATGCTGATTGTTCTATTGCTGTTACTTAACCGGCAGACACTGCGTCGCTATCTTTCCCGTTACAAACAAAAACAAAGTTCATAAATGCGCATACTTTCCAAATATATCGCCAAAAATATCATTGCCAGTACGCTGCTGGTGCTGCTGGTATTACTGGCTTTGTATACCTTTATGGACTTTATCACCGAACTCGATGACCTGGGCGAAGGTGACTATGGTATTGGCAGTATCCTCAGCTACATTGCCCTGACCATGCCTAAGCGGATTTACGAATTACTACCCGTGGCCGCTTTGCTGGGCAGTGTGATTGGCCTCGGTAACCTCGCCAGTCAGAGCGAACTGGTGGCGATGCGGGCAGCAGGTTATTCGATTGCGGATATCAATAAGGCAGTGGTGGTAGTGGCGGCTTTGTTAATGCTGCTGGCGCTGATAATCGGCGAAGGGCTGCGACCGGTTACCGAGCAGTATGCAAGACAGTTGCAGTCAGTCGCGCAAACCGGAACCGTGGGTTCACGTTCTGAGTATGGTTTCTGGACCCGTGACGGCAATCATTTTAATCATATTGAGAGGATCAATGCCGACGGCAGTTTTTCCAACGTCGCAATCTATGAATTTGATGACAATCACCGGCTGCGGATCCTGACCCGGGCTGCCAGGGCTGAATATCAGGATGATAGCTGGATTTTAAGCGATGTGGTGCAGAGCACCATCAATGAGGCCGGAGTGAAAGTTCGTTCGGTCACCCATGCCCGCTGGCAGTCACAACTTAACCCGGGCATGGTCAATATCGTTGTGGTGCCGCCCGAGTTTCTGCCGGTCTGGGACCTGCTGGAATATGTGAAGTACCTGAAAGACAACCATCAGTCGGTGGCCCAGTATGAACTGGCATTCTGGAGTAAATTAATGATGCCGGTGAGTGCGGCGGTGATGGTGCTGCTGGCCGTGCCCTTTGTTTTCGGGCCGCTGCGTTCAGCGCCGATAGGTGGCCGCATTCTGTCCGGTGCCTTGATCGGGATTGGTTTTCACCTGTTTAATCAGAGTTTCCAGCATATGGGGCTGGTGTTCGGCTTATTGCCATGGCTGGCATCGTCGTTCCCGACCATGCTGTTTGCCGGTCTGGCACTGTGGATGAACAAGCGGGTGAGATAAAAGGTGAAGTAAAGATGGCGTCCCCAAGGGGATTCGAACCCCTGTTACCGCCGTGAAAGGGCGGTGTCCTAGGCCTCTAGACGATGGGGACCCAGGTCTTTAAATTGTCTCGAAAAGAAAAGGGCCTGATTGTACAGACCCTGAATTTGGCGTCCCCAAGGGGATTCGAACCCCTGTTACCGCCGTGAAAGGGCGGTGTCCTAGGCCTCTAGACGATGGGGACCTAAAACTTTTCTTTCGAGTATTTGGTGGAGCTAGGCGGGATCGAACCGCCGACCTCCTGCATGCCATGCAGGCGCTCTCCCAGCTGAGCTATAGCCCCCGAAAGGAAGCGCATATCATAGGGACTGGAGCCTGAGCTGTCAACACGTCATGACAAAATAATTTCAGGCTGCGGCCGGAGTCGTCGTTGTTGAAAACCAGCCTGAAAATAGCATTTCCAGCCTGTTTTGATCTAAGTTGTTGAGCAGATAGGATTATCCTCTTTTAATAAGCCTGGAACGTCCGTACTGATTTGCCGATTACTTATATATATGCGATAAATTGAGCGTTATTTTTCATTCGGTCAGGACATCAACCATGGCTGGGTCAGCAGCTTGAGGATGAACATGCGCAAATTAAAGCTTCTCTCTACCTTATTCATGTCCTGCCTTGCCGGGACGGCTGCTGGCCAACAGGAAAGGGGACTCAGTTGTCACTTCGGTTACGAGGATCTATTCCTGCCGGCGACCGCCTTACAACCAGAGCAAAGCCCGGTTGATGTTAAAGCCAATGATGTGCAGTTACTGCAGAGTGGTACTTCGGTCTTTTCAGGGGATGTTGATATCAGCCGGGCCGGTCAGCAGCTGAGTGCCGAGCGTGCGACCTACAACCGTGCCAGCGGCGATATTACGGCAAGTGGTGATGTCAGACTACGCGATAGTGAGATTATTGTTGACTCACAGCAGGCTGAATGGTCGATGGAGAACGATGAGGGCAGAATGCTGGATGCCCAGTATCGAATTCGCCAGATGCATGCCCGGGGCCAGGCAAGTCATCTACTGCGTAAAGGCAAAGCCACTACCGATCTGAAAAATGCCAGTTACACCACCTGTCCTGAAGGCGATAATTTCTGGCTGCTGGATGCCGATGAAGTGCATCTTGATCACGAGTCTGGCGTGGGTGAAGCTGAAGATGTGGTGCTGCGACTTAAGGGCGTTCCGGTGTTCTACACACCTTATATCAACTTTCCGCTCAATGACGAGCGTAAATCCGGTTTTCTGCCGCCATCAGTGGGGAACAGTGATGAAACCGGTTTTGATGTCATGACCCCGTACTACTGGAACATCGCACCGAATATGGATGCGACGCTGACACCGCGTTACATGAGTGATCGCGGTTTGATGCTGGGCGGGCAGTTCCGTTACCTGACAGAATGGGGTCAGGGTGAGGTCGAGGCCAACTACCTGGGATCCGACAACCTCAGAAGAGATGGTGAAGATCTCAATCCTTATTATCAGGAAGATCGTGAGCTGTTTACCTGGCAGCATCGTTCCTATCTGCCTAACCGCTGGCATGCACTGGTCGATTACAACTACGTGTCGGATGAAAACTACTTCGAGGATTTCGGCTCCAGTCTGAGTCTGTCCAGCCGGACCCACCTCAATCGCCTGGTGCAAACCGGTTACCGGGGGGATGTCTGGGATTTCACCGCCCGCCTGCAGGGTTACCAGACCCTGGCGGATGTGCCTGAGCAATACAAAAGACTGCCGCAATTACTGCTGAACGGTTATCTGCCGGATCAGGCGCTGGGAATGACTTATGAGTTTGAAGGGGAGTACGTCGAGTTCGATCATAATGACCGGGTTGAAGGTCAGCGTATAAGTTTTGAACCGGCTGTCAGTATGCCGATGGGCACATCAGCCTTTTTTGCTACTCCCAGACTGGCTTTCAACCATACCCGCTACAGTCTTAAAAGTGACGATTTGAATCAGTTCGATGACGATGCGTCACGCTCGCTGCCGATCGCCAGTTTTGATACCGGCCTGTTTTTCGAGCGTGAACTCGATATCGGCAAGGGCAATTTCCTGCAAACCCTCGAGCCACGTGCTTTCTATCTTTATATTCCGGAGCGCGATCAGTCGGATATTCCGGATTTCGATACCAGTTTGTCCACCTTTAACATGATCCGGCTGTTTTCTTATGACCGGTTTATCGGTGGTGACCGTATTGGTGATGCCAACCAGCTGTCGCTTGCCGTCACTTCCCGCATCATCAATCAGGAAACCGGCGATGAAAACCTGAGACTGACGCTGGGCCAGATCCGTTATTTTGATGATCGCGATGTCACACTGCCCAATGGCAGCGAGGACAGTGAACCTGAGTCCGATATGATCGCTGAAGCCGTGGCATTCATTAATGACGAATGGTCAGTCAGTGGTGAAATCCAGTGGGATCCGGGTGAAACCCAATCGAATATGTCATCAGTCGGGCTGCGCTATCGCGGTGATGACGGCGGCATTTTCAATATTTCCCATCGCTATCGCCGTGATAATGCTGAAATCACGCGCATCGAGGGTCTCGAGCAGGTGGATATTTCAGCTCAGATGCCGGTCGCTGAGCGCTGGCAGCTGTTTGGACGCTGGTATCGCTCCATCGATCAGGGCAGAACGCTAGAGGCGCTGGCCGGTGTGCAGTATGACAGCTGCTGCTGGGCGACACGTCTGGCAATCCGTAATTATGTCAACGATGCCTTCGATGACGACCGCAATCTGGCGATTTATTTCCAGGTTGAATTGAAAGGGCTGGGCGCTTTTGGTAAGAAGTCTGACAGTCTGCTTGAGACCAGTATCCGCGGTTACCAGGCTGACTGAACTCAGTGACAGCTGATGCTGTCTCTGGAGCTGACACACACAGACTGAGCATATCTTATATAATGCCCGCGAGAATTTTGGAGTAATGATTTTGATGAAGTTTCTGATTGCCGCCCTGTTGCTGGCTACCAACGTCTGGGCTGCACCGCTGGACCGTATTATTGCCGTTGTTAACGACGAAGTGATCCTGGAAAGCGAGCTGATGGATATGGAGCAGACCGTGCGTCAGCAACTTCGTCAGCGTCAGGCCGCCATACCGCCGAGTGATATTTTGCGGAAACAGGTGCTGGAACGCCTGATCATGCAGCGTCTGCAACTCCAGCGAGCTGAGCAGGTGGGGGTCAGGGTCGGCGATGATGCCCTGAACGCGGCCCTGCGCCAGATTGCTGATAACAACAATATGAACCTGCGCCAGTTCCGTGATGTGCTGGAAGAGGATGGCTACGATTTCAGTGACTTCCGGGAAACGATTCGTGAAGAAATGATTATCAGTCGCCTGCGCAAAGGCCAGGTTGAGGATCGTGTCGTGGTGTCTGATCGGGAAGTGGATAATTTCCTTGCTACACAGAGCGTGCAGGCGGGTAACAGTGAAGTCGAATACCAGCTGCAGCACATTCTTGTCAGTATGCCGGAAGCAGCGTCGCCCGAGGAAGTACAGCAGGCACAGGAACAGTTGGAAAAGATCCAGGGCCTGCTTGCTGAAGGCGGCGATTTCGGTCAGGTGGCCGCGGGCTACTCTGACGGACAAAACGCCCTGGAAGGCGGTGAGCTGGGATGGCGGAAACAAGGTGAATTGCCATCGCTGTTTGCTGATGTGGTGCCTGAACTCTCGGTCGGCGAAGTCAGCGAACCGCTGCGCAGTGGCAGTGGCTTCCATCTGGTCAGACTGAAAGATAAAAAAAGTGCTGAGACGCATCTGGTCAAACAGACATTGGCCAGTCATATCCTCATTAAGACCAATGAACTGATCACTGATGAAGAAGCAGAAAAGCGTCTGAATCAACTGCGTGAGCGCATTCTCAACGGTGAAGATTTTGCCGAGCTGGCCCGTGCTCACTCTGAAGATACCGGTTCGGCCATTGAAGGCGGCAGCCTGGGCTGGGTCAGTCCAGGCGTGATGGTGCCGGAATTTCAGGAAAAAATGGATGCGCTAGCTATTGGTGAAATGAGCGACGTATTCCAGAGCCGTTTCGGCTGGCATCTGATTAAAGTGGAAGATCGCCGTGAAGAGAATATGGCGGAAGAATTCAAACGTAACAAAGCCCGTGAGCAGATTCGCCAGCGCAAGATTGACGAAGAAATGGAAAGCTGGTTGCGCGCGATGCGTGATGAAGCCTATGTGGAATACCGCGATCTTTGACCGTGATAAGACGCATAGCCCTGACTACAGGCGAGCCCGCCGGTATCGGCCCGGATCTCGCTATCCAGCTGGCACAGACCCGTCAACAGGCGCAACTGATTGCACTGGCTGATGTTGAGCTGCTGGAACAAAGATCCCGACAGCTGAATCTGCCGCTAAAACTGCTAGAGACCGATCTGGAACAGCCCGCAGCCATAGCCGAGCCAGGCTGTCTTTATTACCTACCTGTTGAATTAAAGCATCAGGTTAATGCGGGTGAACTAAACCCTGCTAACAGCAGCTATGTACTGGCGATGCTGCAACTGGCGCTGGATAAAAGCCTCAGCGGCGAGTTTGACGCGATTGTGACAGCACCGGTTCATAAAGGCGTCATTAACGATGCCGGTTACAGCTTCAGTGGCCATACCGAGTTTTTTGCAGACGGTGCGGGCGTGCCAAAAGTCGTGATGATGCTGGCGACGGAAGACTTGCGGGTGGCACTGGCGACGACGCATTTACCGCTGAGAGCAGTAAGCGACGCGATAAGCCGCGACAGCCTGCAGCAGATTCTGCACATTATCAATCAATCACTGCAATGCCAGTTCGGTCTGAGAAAGCCCAGAATCGCGGTCTGCGGTCTTAACCCGCATGCCGGTGAAGCTGGCCATCTGGGGCGAGAAGAAATAGAAACCATTCAACCGGTTATCGACGCCTCTCTGGCTGAGGGGCTCGCTGTCAGCGGTGCCTGGCCGGCGGATACCATTTTCAATCAGGACAGGCTCAAAGACTACGACGTGGTATTGGCGATGTTCCATGATCAAGGATTACCAGTGCTCAAGCATCACGGTTTTGGACGTGCCGTCAATGTGACCCTGGGGCTGCCCTTTATCCGTACCTCGGTTGACCACGGTACCGCCCTGGATATGGCCGCCACAGGAAAGGCATCAGCCTCAAGTCTGCAGGCAGCTGTCGATATGGCCCTTTTTATGGCTGACAGCCAGCAATCATCCGGCAATCAACATGAGTGAATCCCACTACCCGCGGGCACGCAAACGCTTCGGCCAGAACTTTCTTCATGATGAAGCCATCATTGAAGCGATTATTGAGCTCATCAGCCCTGACAAAGGTCAGCACCTGGTGGAGATTGGCCCTGGTCGCGGGGCATTGACAGCGCCACTGTTAAGTCGTTGTGATCAGCTGGATGTGATTGAGCTGGACAGAGATCTGGTACCGCTGCTACAGAAGAAACTGGCCAGCTTCGGTCATCTGACTGTCCACGAAGCCGATGCCCTCAAATTCGATTACAGGCAATTACAGCAACACGACGAAAAACTCAGAGTCATCGGCAATCTGCCATACAATATTACAACGCCATTATTATTCCACCTGGTCGACCAATCCGAGTGTATTGCGGATATGTGTTTTATGCTGCAGCGTGAGGTTGTCGAGCGCATATGCGCGGCACCTGGCACCAAGCAGTATGGTCGATTGAGCATAATGTTGCAGCATCAGTGTTATGTAGAACAAATGTTCATCGTGCCGCCCGAGGCCTTTGATCCACCACCTAAAGTGGAATCTGCGATTATCTATTTGCAGCCTTTATCACATAAGAAAGGGGGCGAGGTGGATATCGTCAAGCTCAATCAAATCGTCACGGCGGCCTTCAGTCAGCGCCGAAAAACGATCGCTAACACCTTGAAAAAACTCCTATCTTTAGCTGATCTTGAACAGGTGGGTATCGCGCCGGAACAGCGTCCGGAGACAGTCACAGTGGAGCAATATGTCGATCTGACACGATGCCTGTTGCAGAAACAGGCAACCTGACAATATTCATGGCTTGAATCAGATTGTCAACCGTCAGCCTTCAATCCTTGCTCAGCCCTGATAAAATCTTGCCTAAAACAGGGATTCGCTGTCTTGACACGTCAATTTTGCTGTAGTTAGATACTCACAGTCCGGTATCGCTGAGCCAGGTAACAGTGAATCCGGCATTTGAACGACATAACGATTAATAACGATATGAGGAATTAAGCTGTGAATAAATCTGAACTCATCGATGCAGTTGCTGCAGCTGCAGACATCTCTAAAGCAAAAGCCGCCCAAGCTGTTGATGGCATGACATCAGCTGTCACTAAAGCACTGAGCAAAGGCGATCAGGTCACACTGGTTGGCTTCGGTACTTTCTCAGTTCGTGAGCGCGCTGCACGTACCGGCCGCAACCCACGCACAGGCGAAGAAATCAAAATTGCTGCGGCTAAAATTCCTGCTTTCAAAGCTGGTAAAGCACTCAAAGATGCTGTAAACTAGTCTTTTTTCTTGGGGTGCTTAGCTCAGCTGGGAGAGCATCGCCCTTACAAGGCGAGGGTCGGGGGTTCGATCCCCTCAGCACCCACCAGGAATTCTTGGAGCGGTAGTTCAGCTGGTTAGAATACCGGCCTGTCACGCCGGGGGTCGCGGGTTCGAGTCCCGTCCGCTCCGCCAAGTACGAAAAAGGGCGCATTTTATGCGCCTTTTTTTTTGCCTGATGGTTTAGACTATCCGTTTTAATAACTGTAGAAATGAAGGTTTTCTTCCATGTTGCATTTCATACGTGATCGCGCCCAGGGATGGATTGCCTGGTTCATCGTCGGTCTGATTAGTATTCCGTTTGCGCTGTGGGGGGTTAACTCCTATATGACCGGTGCATCCGATGTGGTTGTCGCTGAGGTGAACGGCCATGAAATTAACCAGACACAACTGCAGCAGTCCCTGCAGCAATACCGTGACCAGATGCGTAACGTGCTGGGCGAACAGTTCGACCCGGCCATGTTTGAAGGTGCTGCGGTCAAGCGTAATATTCTTGATGGGCTGATTGAGCAACAACTGCTGCGTGAGGCCAATCTTAAACTGGGCCAGACCATCAACGACGCCTCAGTTTCTGAAATGATTCGTTCCACCCCGGCATTCCAGCGTGACGGTCAGTTTGATCCCGAATACTATGCGATGGTGCTGGCACGTGTCGGTTATACACCATCAAGCTATGAAGCTCAGCTTCGCAATGATTTGCTGGCACAGGAACTCACGCAGAATATCCAGCGCTCAGCCATCGTCACAGAGGCCCAGCTCAACCGGGTTTTGGAGCTGGAAAAGCAGCAGCGGGAAATTGCCTACGGTGTGGTGCCGCTGCAGGCTTACATGGATAAAGTCAGCATTGAAGACGAAGCGGTTCGCGATTATTACGACAACAATAAAAATGCTTACACTGCGCCTGAACAAATCAAGCTCAATTATCTGGAACTTGATATCGACAGCATTGCTGACTCAATCACCGTCAGTGATGAGGCACTGAAGCAATTCTATGCCGATAATGAATCCCAGTTTGTCGGTCCTGAACAACGCCGCGTCAGTCATATTCTGATTGAAGGTGATGATGCCGAAGCGCTGGCCAGAATCGAGGCCATTGCAAAAAGAATCGAGCAAGGTGAAGCTTTCGAAGCCGTGGCCAAAGCTGAATCTGAAGACACCGGCTCGGCAGCCCAGGGTGGAGACCTTGGCTACTTTGGTCGTGATGTGATGGAGCCTGCTTTTGAAGAAGCCGCTTTTGCACTGGACAATGTCGGCGATATCAGCGAACCGGTTCAAACCGAGTTCGGTTATCACCTGATTAAACTGACTGGCATTGAGTCACCCGAGAAGCAGGATTTTGCTGAAGTGCGGGATGAAGTCGAAGCGCGCTATCGCCGGCAACAGGCTGAATCACAGTTTTATGACAAAGCCGAGCAACTGGCTAATCTGAGCTTCGAAAATCCGGATAGTCTGGATGTCGCTGCCGAGGCGCTGGGGCTTGAAATTCAGACTACAGAGCTGTTTACCCGCGGCGGTACTGAAGCTGGTATCAGCAGCGAGTCCAAAGTGATAGAAGCCGCGTTCAGCGAGGATGTCCTACAGAACGAACTCAACAGTTCAGTGATTGAGTTGTCAGATACTCACCTGGTCGTGATCCATAAAAATAAACACATTCCTGAGAGTGTGCTGCCATTCGAGTCAGTGGAACCGGCAATCAAACAGCAGTTGCTGTTCGATAAAGCCAGCCAGTTCGCCCGCGAAAAGGGCGAAGCGATTGTGGCTGAGCTCAAATCCGGTGGGGATGCCGAGAATCTGCTGGAAAACTGGCAGTCTGCCGCTTTCTATGGCCGTGATAGTGAGGAAGTCAGTAATCAGATCCTGCAGCGCGCCTTTGAAATGCAGAAGCCGGATGTGCAGGCGCAATATACCGGTTTTACTGCGGATAACGGCAACTATGTCGTGATTAAACTGACTGCTGTGGAAAATGGTCAGGCAACTGAAGTTGAGGCTGAAGAGAAACAGTCGATTCAAGAACAGCTGCAGCAAATGCTGGCTAACGCAGAACTGCAGGCCTTTATTGCCAGTCTGCGGGCAGAAGCGGATATCGAGATCGTCGATAAAAGCCTGCGCTAGACCTGCTCTGTCAGTTCATGAAAAAGCGCCTTCGGGCGCTTTTTTTATGTCAGCTTGCTAATAACGGCAGCACCCACGCTGTCGCCCCAGACATTCACGGTAGTACGGAAACGGTCCAGGAACCAGTCTACCGCCAGTAGCAGCCCGATCCCTTCCAGTGGCAGCCCCACGGCAGTCAATACAAGCACCATGGTCACCAGACCGGCCTCAGGAATGCCGGCAGCGCCAATGGCGGCCAGCGTGGCGGTAATAAATACAATACCCTGTTGCATCAGACTAAGCTCAATGCCGTAGGCCTGCGCGATAAACATCACCGCCGCTGCCTCATATAAAGCGGTACCATCCATATTGATGGTGGCACCAAGCGGCAGCACAAACTTGACCGCTTTGGGATCGACCTGCTGTTCACGAGCGCATTCCATGGTCAGTGGTAAGGTGGCAGAAGAACTCGCTGTACCGAAAGCCGTCACCAGAGCACGGGCCATGCCCAGCAGATAGTCCAGGCCGCGTCCTGCCACAAAAAACAGGATAAGCAGCAAGACCACGGCATGGACCAGTAAACCGGTCAGTACCGTGATCACATGCAGACCCACAGCGGTGATTTCGGCCATAAACTGTTCGCCACCGCCGGTGCTTCCCAGCCGGGCGGCGATAAGCGCAAAAATGCCGACAGGAGCGAAGTGCATGATCCAGATAACCAGTTTCATCATGGCTTCGTTGATACCGTCAAATACAGCAAATACGGGTCTGGATTTGTCACCGACCGTGGACAGCGCCATGGCGAAGAGGATGGCAAACACGATAAGTGGCAGCAGTTCTGTCTGGCTGGCTGCAGCAATCAGGTTGGGGGAAACCAGTGACAAAACGATATCGCTGATACCAGTGTCCTGTTTCGACAGGATATGAGCCGGGACTTCAGTCTGAGTCAGTTGAATGCCGGTACCGGGTTGAATCCAGTTTACGACGAGCAGGCCAATGAATACAGCAATCGCCGTGGTCGACAGGTAATAGACCATGGTGAAGCCACCCAGCTTACCCAGCTGTCTGATATCGCCGAGGCTACCGATACCACTGACCACAGACGCAATAATCAGCGGAATAATGGTCATCTTCAGCGCATTGAGAAACAGGCTGCCCAGCCAGCCCACTGTCATAGCTGCTTCGCCGGCATACCAGCCGTATAACACACCGGCAACAGCACCGGTGATAATGCAGGCCAACAGGGCCATGGCGTGTGTATGCGACATTTATTTTCCCCGTGCTGAAAACAAAACAGGGCATATTAAATGCCCTGTTATGAATATTAGCAGATTGCTGGCGTGCTACTTATCGCCGATACCGACGATGTTGTAGCCGGCATCTACATAAGTGATTTCACCGGTGACCCCTGAGGCCAGATCGGAGCAGAGGAATGCCGAGACATTCCCGACTTCTTCAATGGTGACATTGCGGCGCAAAGGCGAATTACGCTCGCCATAAGCCAGCATTTTGCCGAAATCACCGATACCGGCTGCTGCCAGCGTCTTGATAGGACCGGCAGAGACTGCATTGACGCGAATGCCTTCTTCACCCAGTGAGTAGGCCATGTAACGGACAGTGGCTTCCAGCGCGGCTTTGGCGACGCCCATGACATTGTAATTATCAATCGCACGCTCGGCGCCCAGATAGCTCAAAGTCAGCATGGATCCATTACGGCCAGCCATCATCGGTTTACCGGCCTTGGCCAGTGCGGCAAAGCTGTAGGCACTGATATCATTGGCCATGGAGAAACCTTCACGGGTGACGCTGTCAACAAAGCCGCCCTGCAGCTGTTCACGGGGGGCAAAGGCGACAGAATGCACGATGGTATCGAGACCATCCCATTGTTTGCTCAGATCGTCGAATACCGCCTGAATCTGTTCATCGCTGCTGACATCGCAGGGAAAGACCAGAGCCGGGTCAGCACCACATTCTTCAGCAATTTTTTCAACGCGGGATTTGAGCTTGTCGTTTTGGTAGGTAAAGGCCAGTTCAGCCCCTTGTTTGGCCATGGCATGAGCGATGCCGGAGGCGATGGAACGCGGGCTGGCAACGCCCACAATTAACACGCGCTTGCCTTGCAGGAAACCCATAAGTCTCTCCTAAACTGCGGATAAAGCGGGATAACTTACCTGATTTTAACATCAACGGGAAGGGCGACCGCGCAGTAATCTCGTGATAATCTTGGTCACACATCTGGTTCCAATTTTGACGTTGTGAGAATGAAACTGAGATATCTGCTGGTTTACCTGTCGCTGCTTGTTGTCTCCGCCTGTGAGTTCGGCGCTGTCAATTCGCCCTATCCGGATCAGAATCCGGATCTTGAAACCCTTTACACCTCATTTTCCCTGCGTCCCAAGCATCTTGATCCGGCACGTTCCTACAGCGCTAATGAAATCGCTATCACCGGCCAGATTTATGAGCCGCCTTATCAATACCACTACCTGAAACGGCCGTACCAACTCGAACCCCTGGTGGCAGCGGCTATGCCCGAGGTTGCCTACCTGGATGAAAATGATCAGCCGGTAGCGGAAGACAGTGAGGCTGTCGCCTACAGCGTTTACACGATCCCAATCAAAAGCGGCGTGTTTTATCAACCGCATCCGGCATTTGCCCGTAATGAAAATGGTGATTTCCTGTATCACCAACTGAGTAGTGAACAACTGGAAGAGATTGAAAAGCTGTCTGATTTTGAACAAACCGATACCCGCGAGCTGAAAGCGGCGGATTTTGTTTATCAAATCAAACGCCTGGCACACCCTGAAATTCACTCGCCCATTTTGGGCCTGATGGCAGAGCATATCGTCGGCCTAGCTGACTATGCCGATAAGCTTCGTGAATTACGCCAGCAGGGACTGCCAGTTGACCTGCGCAGTCTGGAACTGGAAGGGGTCAGAGTCATTGACGAGTACGGCTATCAGATCAAAGTCTACGGTAAATATCCACAACTCCGTTTCTGGCTGGCCATGCCGTTTTTCGCGCCAATTCCCTGGGAGGCCGATCAGTTTTATGCTCAGCCGGGCCTGATTGACAAAAACATCACCATTGACTGGTATCCGGTGGGCACAGGGCCATTTTACATGACGGAAAATGATCCCAACCGGCGCATGGTGCTGAGCAAGAATCCGCATTTTCACAGCGAATTCTATCCGACTGAAGGCGACCCCGGTGATGCCGAGGCCGGCCTGCTCGATGATGCCGGCAAACCGCTGCCTTTAATCGATAAAATTGTCTTCACTCTGGAAAAAGAAAATACCTCTTACTGGGGTAAGTTTATTCAGGGTTATTACGATGTCAGTGGTATCAGTTCAGATAGCTTTGATCAGGCTGTCCAGGTCTCATCAGCAGGAGAGTTCGGTCTCAGTGAAGCGATGAGAGAGAAAGGCATCCAGCTGGAAACGGCTGTCGGCACCTCAACCTTTTACATCGGCTTTAATATGCTGGATCCGGTGGTGGGCGGTTACAGTGAAAAAGCCAAAAAGCTGAGAAGAGCCATTTCCATTGCGATTGACCATGAGGAGTACATATCCATTTTTGCCAATGGTCGTGGCATCCCGGCCCAGGGTCCGGTGCCGCCGGGTATTTTTGGTTATGTCGATGGCAAAGCCGGTATCAACCCCTATGTTTATGACTGGCAAAACGGTGAGCCTGTAAGAAGACCGCTTGAAGATGCAAAAAAACTGCTGGCTGAGGCGGGTTATCCCAGAGGTCGCGATGCCGAAACCGGTGAACCTCTTGTCCTGTATTTTGATGTGCCGGCCAGTGGCCCTGACAGCAAAGCGCAACTGGACTGGTTACGTAAACAGTTTCGCAAACTCAATGTGCAACTGGTGATCCGTAGCACAGACTACAATCGTTTCCAGGATAAAATGCGTCGTGGTCAGGCACAGATTTTCCAGTGGGGCTGGAATGCCGATTATCCGGATCCGGAAAACTTTCTTTTCCTGCTGTATGGTCCGAACGGGAAAGTCGAAACCGGCGGTGAGAATGCCGCTAACTATAAGAATGAGGCGTTCGACAAACTGTTTGAATCTATGCGGGTGATGCCCAACACTGAAAAACGGCTAAAGATCATTCAACGCATGGCCGATATTGCCAGAGAGGATGCGCCATGGGTTTGGGGTTTTCACCCCAAAATGTTCACTCTTTACCATGCATGGAATGACAATGTGAAAGCTAATCTGATGGCCAATAACACGCTCAAATACCGTAGTTTGGATACAGAATTGCGTGAACGTCTTCAGTATGAGTGGAACAAACCGACGGTTTGGCCATTATTCATTTTGCTTTTACTGGTGATCCTGATGCTATTGCCTGCGGCGATTGTTTACCACCAGAAAAAGCATAAAAAGCATTCGGTCCCGGCTGAGTGAAAAGCAGATTTTTTGTGAACGATTCGGTAAAATACCCGCCTTAATTGTGTTGTTTCTGCCGGATGCTATAGAGGAAGTTAAAGAGTGGATCTTGCTACACTGCTGGGCCTTATCACCGCCTGGGGACTGATTATCGCGACCATTGCCCTGGGCGCGGCGGCTGGCACTTTTGTCAATATGCCCTCACTGGCGATTGTGCTGGGCGGGACCTTCGCTGTTGTCCTGATGCGTTTCACTTTGGGACAGTTTATCGGTTCGATTAAAACTGCGACCAAAGCTTTCCTGCATAAATCCGAATCACCAGAAGCCATCATCGATAACGTGGTCGAACTTGCCGGGATTGCCCGCAAAGAGGGCCTGCTGGCACTGGAACGGCAGGAAATCAGTAATCCGGTGCTTTCCAAGGGCATCATGATGCTGGTAGATGGTCATGAACCCGCCGTGGTCAAAAAAGCGCTGCTTACGGAAATGAATGAAACCCTCAATCGTCACAGCGTCGGCCAGCAGATTTTTAAAGCAATGGGTGACGCAGCACCTGCGATGGGCATGATCGGTACGCTGGTCGGTCTGGTACAGATGCTGAGCAATATGTCTGATCCCAAATCGATTGGTCCAGCGATGGCAGTAGCCCTGTTGACTACGCTGTATGGTGCCATGCTCGCCAATATGTTTGCTTTGCCGATTGCTGACAAGCTGTCGCTGCGCAGCAGTGAAGAACAGATGAATAAAAACATCATTATCGAGAGTGTGCTCGGTATTCAGGAAGGCCAGAATCCTAAAATCCTGGGTGAAATTCTGAAAAACTTTCTTCCCGCCTCCAAGCGTGAAACCGAAGAACAAGCTGCAGCCTGATCCGGCTGCCTTTGTCTATGAGTGAGAATTCAAACAGAGTCAAGCGTGACGCCGAGGGCTTGCCTGCCTATATGGCGACATTTGCCGATCTGATGTCGCTGCTCATGTGCTTTTTTGTATTACTACTCTCTTTCGCTGAAATCGATGCGCTGAAATACAAGATGGTCGTCAAGTCACTGGAGAATGCCTTTGGTGTCCAGCGGGAAGTTGTGCAGGACGAAATTCCTGAAGGCACCAGCATTATTGCGCAGGAGTTCAGTCCCGGTGAACCCAAACCGACTCCCCTGAAAGTGGTTAGACAGGATACAATGGATGAAACCCGTGAACAGCTCAAGGTCACCGCTGATGCAGAACAGTTGGCTCAGCAGCAGGTAAAAGAGGTCGCGGAAGAGACCCAGGAGTTCAGGGAAGCGCTGGAGCAGGAAATCCAGGATGGACTGATTGTGGTGGAAAGCCAGTTCAGTCGCATCGTGATTCGCATCAGGGAAAAAGGCTCATTTCCATCCGGTGATGCCCGTCTTAACCCTGATTTTATTCCGATTCTGCGAAAGATTCATGATGTGTTGCTGACGACTGACGGCCGTATTGCCGTAGCAGGGCACACTGATAATGTACCCATTAATACACCGCGCTACCGCTCTAACTGGGAACTGTCGACTTCGCGGGCCACTTCGGTGGTACATGAATTACTGGAGCCCGGCCAGATACCGGCCGAGCGTTTTGTGCTTGAGGGCTATGCCGATACCAAGCCGCTGGTGCCCAATGACACTGCGGAAAACCGGGCTAAAAATCGCCGGGTCGAGATTATTGTCCTCAAGTCAGCAGTTGAGGAGGAACTGACTCGCTCGATTGATGAATTGATCCAGGATCATGAGTCCGTTGATAGCGAAATCAGTCCGCTATACCAATAAAAGGAGTTGACGATGAAACACCTGAACAAAACAATTTGCCTGCTGGGGCTGCTTCTGACGAGTTCAGTGGCAAGCGCAGCTTCCTGGCAACTGGATAATGGCCAGTCCCAGCTGAGTTTCGTTTCTGTGAAAAAAAACAATATTGCGGAAGTGCATCACTTTGACTGGATCGCAGGCTCAGTCAATGAAGCCGGTGAACTGGCTGTTGAGATTGATTTGACCAGCGTCAATACCGGTATTCAAATCCGTGACTCACGGATGAAAGAGTTTTTCTTTGAGGTGAGTGCTTATCCGACCGCTGATCTGCATGCCAGCATTGATCCGGCTTTTATCAGTGAGCTGGCTGTCGGCCAATCCAAGCCGCTCGTGGTTGATGCTGAGCTGGATTTGCACGGCCAGCAACAGGCTGTGAACCTGGCGCTGATGGTGACCAAAATCAGTGAAAGAGAACTTCTGGTGGTTTCCAACCAACCTGTGATTCTTAATGTGGCTGATTTTGATCTGGTCAAGGGCCTGGAAAAGTTACGTGAACTGGCCGGCCTGCCGAGCATCAGTCAGGCGGTACCAGTCAGTTTTTATTTAACGTTGAACGCGATGTAAAGAGGTTAAGACCGCGTCATGCAAAAGTTTTCAGTTGAAACCGGCGTTGTTATCCCGATGGACAGACCCAATGTGGATACCGATGCCATTATTCCCAAGCAGTTTCTTAAATCCATCAAACGGACCGGCTTCGGTCCCAATCTGTTCGATGAATGGCGTTATCTTGATCATGGTGAACCCGGACAAGACTGCAGCGAAAGGCCCATTAACCCCGATTTTGAGCTGAATCAGCCGCGTTATAAGGGTGGCACGATTTTACTGGCACGGGAGAATTTCGGTTGCGGTTCCAGCCGTGAACATGCGGTCTGGGCGCTGGATGATTTTGGTATCCGCGTCATTATTGCACCGAGCTTTGCCGATATCTTTTTCAGCAATACCAGCAAGAACGGCATTCTTGCGATTACCCTTGAAGAAAAGCTGATTGATAAACTGTTTGCCCAGGTGGAAGCCACACCGGGTTATCAACTCAAGGTTGATTTACCGGCACAGACGATTACACTGCCCGATGGTGAAATTATCGACTTCGAGATTGACGGCTTCAAAAAGCACTGTCTGCTGGAAGGTCTGGACGACATCGGTCTGACACTGCAGCACACCGCAGAGATTGAAGCCTACGAAGCCAAACGTAGACAGGAAGCGCCCTGGCTGTTTTCCTGAAACAAGATATAGCAATTTAAAGAAAGCAAAATGACAAAAAAAATAGCAGTTCTGCCCGGCGACGGGATTGGTCCTGAGATCGTTGCCGAAGCGGTTAAGGTTCTCGAAAAACTACGCACTGAAGGGCTGGATATCAGCCTGGATTATGGTCTGGTCGGCGGTGCTGCCTATGATGAAACCGGCACACCATTGCCTGAAGCGACACTCTCCATGGCCAAAGAGGCTGATGCGATTCTGCTCGGCGCTGTCGGAGGCTACAAATGGGAATCACTGGATATCAGCGTTCGCCCTGAAAAGGGGTTGCTGGGTCTTCGGAGTGAACTGAATCTGTTCGCCAACCTGCGTCCGGCCATTCTCTATCCGCAACTCGCCGGTGCATCCACCCTGAAACCCGAAGTGGTGGCAGGGCTGGATCTGATGATTGTGCGTGAACTGACCGGGGGTATCTATTTCGGTAAGCCGCGTGGCGTCCGCACGCTGGAAAACGGCGAAAAGCAGGGCTACAACACCCTGGTTTATCGTGAAAGTGAAATCCAGCGTATCGGCAAAGTCGCTTTTGATATTGCCGGTAAACGTCAGGGCCGCGTCTGCTCTGTCGATAAGGCAAATGTGCTGGAGTGCACGGAACTATGGCGTGAAACCATGACAGAATTGGCAAAGGATTACCCCGATGTCGAACTCAGTCATATGTACGTTGATAATGCTGCCATGCAACTGGTGCGTGCGCCTAAACAGTTTGATGTGATGGTCACCACCAATATGTTTGGTGACATTCTGTCTGACTGTGCTTCCATGCTGACCGGTTCTATCGGTATGCTGCCGTCCGCCTCACTGGATGAGAACAGCAAAGGCATGTACGAACCTATCCACGGTAGTGCCCCGGATATTGCCGGCCAGAATATTGCCAATCCGCTGGCAACCATTCTCTCAACTGCTATGATGTTACGTTACACGCTCGATGAAGCTGGAATGGCTGATCGAATCGAAAAAGCTGTGAGCCAGGTGCTGGACGACGGTCTCAGAACGGCCGATATTTATTCAGAAGGCAGTACCCGAGTATCGACATCGGAAATGGGCGATGCGGTCGTCGCAGCTCTGTAATCCCAAGATAAAAGGTGAAATGTGAGTAAACAAGTTGATGTTGCAGTCGTTGGCGCCACCGGTGCTGTCGGTGAAACCATGCTGGAAATCCTGCACCAGCGCAATTTCCCGGTCGGTAAAGTCTATGCACTGGCCAGTGAGCGCAGTGCCGGCAGCAGAGTCAGTTTTGGTAACAAATCACTGGTTGTAGAAGATCTGGCGACGTTTGATTTCTCCAAAGTACAGGTAGGGCTGTTTTCACCCGGTGCCAGCGTGTCTGCTGAATATGCACCGAAAGCAGCAGCAGCCGGTTGTGTGGTCATCGACAATACCTCTCAGTTCCGTTACGACAAAGACATCCCCCTTGTCGTGCCGGAAGTGAATCCGGATGCGGTTGCGGACTACAAAAACCGGGGCATCATTGCCAACCCTAACTGCTCTACCATTCAGATGATGGTGGCACTCAAGCCAATTTACGATGCAGTCGGTATCACCCGTATCAATGTCTGCACCTATCAGGCTGTTTCCGGTTCCGGCAAGCCGGCGATGGATGAGCTGGCCAAGCAAACCGCCGATCTGCTCAACGGACGTCCGGTTGAAGCCGGTGTCTACCCCAAACAGATTGCCTTCAATGTGCTGCCACAAATCGATGTGTTTCAGGATAACGGCTACACCAAAGAAGAAATGAAAATGGTCTGGGAAACTCGCAAAATCATGGGTGATGACAACATCCTGGTAAACCCGACTGCAGTCCGTGTACCTGTGTTCTTCGGTCATTCCGAAGCAATTCATATTGAAACCCGTGACAAGATGACTGCCGAGCAGGCAACCGAATTACTCAAGCAGTCTCCGGGTATCGTTGTGCTGGATGAACGTAATGATGGCGGTTATCCAACGGCTGTGACTGAAGCTTCCGGTCAGGACCCGGTTTATGTCGGTCGTATCCGTGAAGATATTTCCCATCCTAAAGGTTTGAATTTGTGGGTCGTTGCGGATAATGTACGTAAAGGCGCGGCTCTGAACAGCGTGCAGATAGCAGAAGTCCTGGTCGAGAACTATCTTTGATCAGCGCATAAGGAAGATGAGAGGATGAAGATGAAGAAACAGGTTCTGGCCGGTATGGTGGCAGCTGCCACGATGGGTCTTTTCACTCCTCTCACCAGCCACGCTTTCGGGTTGGGAAAAATCGATGTGATGTCGGCTCTGAACGAACCGTTCAGAGCCGAGATCGGCCTCACTGCACTGCAGCCCGAAGAGAAAGACAATCTGCAGGTAAAAATGGCCTCAGATGCAGAGTTCACTAAAGCCGGACTTCACCGCAGTCTGCTGCTGAATCAGATGCAGTTCGATATCATCGAATCCGGTGGCAGAAGCAAAATCCTGATCACGTCCAAACAGCCTATTAAAGAACCTTTCCTGGACTTTCTGATTACGGCCACAGCGGGTTCAGGGATTTTGATCCGTGAATACACCGTATTGCTGGATCCCCCCGAGTATGTCACCGCAGCCAGCAGGGGCGGCGAGCGTCCGGTTGCGTCATCAACCTCTGCAGCAACGTCGCAAGCCAGTTCCACCCGCTATCAATACGCCCAGCGCTCTGGTTTTGATGGCAGCAGCTACAATGTAAAACGTAGTGACACGCTGTGGAATGTGGCAATGGAAACACGCCCTGACAGCAATATCAGTGTGCATCAGATGATGATGGCTCTGTTGAAGGCGAATCCCGATGCTTTCACCAATCAGAATGTCAATGGTCTGAAAGCCGGCGTGACGCTGCAGATTCCGTCCCGTAGTGAGATCACTGCGATGTCGGAGGCTGCAGCCAGAGCGGCGTTCACTGAGCAGAACCAGGCCTGGAAGAACCGCAACCGTCAGACGGTAGCAGCAGTAACTACCACCACTGAGACCAGCTCGCAGAATGAACAGCAGCCTGCAACAAGCAGCGAAGCGGCGACGGAGTCAGAACAAACTGCAACTGCCGTCAGTGAAACTCCGGATTCAAATACAAACGCCGACACAACAGAATCAGAACCGGGCGATGGTCGTCTGCAACTGGTCGCACCGGAAGATGCTGCTACATCTGAGGATGATGCTTCTCCCAATGTGGCAGGCAATGAGGACATTAAAAAGCTGACTGAGCAACTGACGATGGCTCAGGAAACCATTGAAGCCCAGACTCAGGAAAACATCGACTTCAAAGAGCGCATGGATGCGATGGAAGAGCAACTGGAAACCATGCGCCGGCTGATTTCACTGAAAGATGCCGATCTCGCCCGTTTGCAGTCATTACTCGAGGAAGAAGATCCGGCACTGGCAGCGCAGGCGGAAGCGGTGATTGAGTCTGATGAAACAGCGAATCAACAGGCTAACGCTGATATGAATGTGGCAGCCACGCCGGATACTGCCAATACAACAGAGCCGACTGTCGGAGACAACACCCCAGCAGCCGATAGTGCGGAGCAAGTCGAGACATCAGATCTGACTGAGACAGGGCAAGGCAATGCAGACAGTGACGTTATCAACAACACAGCCAAAGCGCTGAATCTGGATGCTGATGAGGTCAAATCAACCATCGCCCAGGTTAAGGAGTTTGTTAACAATAACAAATTGCCGACAGCGCTGGGCTTGCTTCTTGTATTGCTGCTTCTCTGGTTGCTGGTGCATCGTAGCCGCCGTGAAGTGACCTGGGATGAAGCTGTCAAGAAGATGGACAAGGACGAGCATAAACAGACCTCAAATCCAACTGTCGTAGCGCCCGTCGCCAATAATGACATCACGGATGCGCCGCTCTCAGAGCAGGAGCATGAACAGGAAAAATCAGTCTCTGAGCTGGTCGAGCAGGCTGATATGTTCGTCGGATATGCAGACTACGTTCAGGCACGCAATTCACTGGAGCAGGCCAGAAACCTTGAGCCTGACAACACTCTGGTTGCTTACAAAATGCTGTTTGTGCTCTATAAACAACAGCAGACAGATGAATTTATTGCGCTGGCCGAAGAAGTGCCTTTTGAATCTGACGGCTATGAGTGGTCTGAAATCAAGCAATGGGGACGGGAACTGGCACCGGCACACAGTCTTTTTGCTGAACAACAGCCAGAGTCTGAGGATATTGAAGACATTACAGCCGTCGAGCCAGTGCCGGACTTTGACACTGAATCAGAATATGAAGAAAAGGCAGAGGCCGAGCCTGAAACCGAAGAGAGCAATCATCTTGAGTTTGATCTGAGTGACTTCGCTGACAGCAAGTCTGAAACTGAAGAAGTTGAAAAAACACAGTCCGACAAGAAAAAACCAGCCGATGAACTGGATGAGGACTTGCTCTCATTCGACACTAATTTCGGTTTTGATGAGAAAGAAGAGTCCGTCGATGCAGACGAAGACCATTCGCCATTGGAAATTGACATCACGGAAGAAGACGACGAGCGCAAAGATACGCTGTCTTTTGAAGCAGATAATGAACCGCTCTCAATGGAGCCGGAATCGACTGAGGAAAGCATAGAAGACACCGATTTCTCAGCCGGTGCTGATGAGCCTGATTTAGAGTTTGATATCGGTGATCTCGATGAAATCGATGAAGCCGAGACCAAGCTGGATCTGGCTGCCGCCTATATTGATATGGGTGACCCTGAGGGCGCGCGCAGTATTCTGAATGAAGTGCTGCTGGAAGGTGACGACGAACAGAAGAATCGGGCTCAGGATTTGCTCAATTCCCTGTCCTAGGCGGGGGTGGCTGTGAGGATTGCGCTCGGCGTTGAATATGCCGGAACTCATTTTTGCGGCTGGCAATACCAGCCTCACGCCCGCACCGTTCAGGGCGAACTGCAAAAGGCCGTCAGTAAAGTCGCCAATCATGAAGTAGAGGTGTTCGCCGCGGGTAGAACCGATACCGGTGTACATGCGCTCAATCAGGTTGTTCATTTTGATAGCGAGTCACTAAGGGAACAGCGCGGCTGGCTTCTGGGTATCAATGCCAATCTCCCCAAAGATGTGTCTGTTAGCTGGGTGCGACCAGTGGATGATGATTTCAATGCCCGCTTCAGTGCCATCAAACGCAGCTACCGCTATCTGATCCTGAACCGGCTGAGCCGTTCTGCAGTGCATCATCAGCGTATGTGGTGGCATCACCATCCGCTTGACATCGACCGCATGCGTGCGGCGGCGGAGCAACTGGTGGGCCGCCATGATTTCTCGGCATTCCGTGCCAGCGAATGCCAGGCCAAAAGCCCGATCAAAACACTCGACAAGATCGAGATCAGCAAACAACATGACTGTATTGCCGTCGATGTTGAAGCGCGCTCCTTTCTGCACCACATGGTACGTAATCTGGTTGGGGTCATGGCCGCAATCGGTGATGGCAGCAAACCGGTGGAGTGGGCCGGTGAGGTATTACGCAGCGCCGACAGAAGCCGCGGCGGAATCACAGCACCACCAGATGGACTCTACCTGGTCGATGTACTTTATCCTGAGCAATATTCCTTACCAACAGTGTCGGGTTTTCCGGTGCTCTGGTAAAGTATCACAACGATCACAGAACGATTTCAGAACGCAATGAGAACCCGTGTCAAAATATGCGGCATGACCCGTCGCCAAGATGCTGATTTTGCAGCGGAATCCGGTGCAGATGCGATTGGTCTGGTGTTTTATCCGCCGAGCCCGCGCGCCATAAGCATTGCGCAGGCTGAGGACATTGTGTCAGGAATTGCTCCGTTTGTTTCAGTCGTCGGTTTGTTTGTCGACCCTGAAAAAGAACTGGTTTCACAGTGTCTTGACGCACTACCCATTGATATAATTCAGTTTCACGGTGATGAGAGTCCGGCATTCTGTGAACAGTTTGATAAGCCCTATATCAAGGCTGTCAGAATGAAACCGGGCACGGACCTGAAACAAATAACCGAAGCCCACCGGGAAGCATCTGGTTTTCTGCTGGATGCCTATCAGCCGGGTTTGCCGGGCGGTACCGGTAAGACGTTTGACTGGTCTTTGATTGCCGATATTGATCGACCCGTCATTCTGGCCGGGGGCTTGAATGCTGGCAATGTTCAGCAAGCAATACAACAAGTGCGACCTTTCGCGGTCGATGTCAGTGGTGGCGTCGAGAGCGAAAAGGGAATAAAAAGTCATGACAAGATCAGCGCTTTTATGAGAGAGGTAGCTAATGCTTGAACAGCATATCCATGATTACTTTAATAATTTCCCGGATTCACGGGGACACTTCGGTCCTTATGGCGGCCGTTTTGTCGGCGAAACCCTGATGGGAGCCATTTACGAACTGGAACAGGCCTACCAGCAATATCGTGATGATCCTGAGTTTCTGGCAGAGATGGACAAGGATCTGAGCACCTTCGTCGGCCGGCCTTCACCGCTCTACCTCGCTGAGAACTGGTCGCAAAAACTGGGCGGTGCCCAGATTTATCTCAAGCGTGAAGATCTGAACCACACTGGTGCCCATAAGGTGAATAACACCATTGGTCAGGCACTGCTTGCAAAACGCATGGGCAAAAACCGCATTATCGCCGAAACCGGTGCCGGTCAGCATGGTGTTGCTACGGCCACTGTGGCTGCGCGCCTGGGTATGGAGTGCGTCGTCTATATGGGCGCTGAAGACGTTGAACGTCAGGCGCAGAATGTGTACCGGATGAAATTGCTGGGCGCGCAGGTGGTGCCGGTGGAGTCGGGCTCACGTACCCTGAAAGATGCCTTGAACGAAGCGCTGCGTGACTGGGTGACGAATGTCGATGATACTTTCTACATCATCGGTACCGTGGCAGGGCCGCATCCTTATCCCGCCATGGTCCGCGATTTCCAGTCAGTCATTGGTCGTGAAGCCAAGCAGCAGATGATGGATAAAACCGGGAAGTTACCGGATGCCCTGGTTGCCTGTATCGGTGGTGGCTCCAATGCCATCGGTTTGTTCTATCCCTTCATCGAAGATGAGTCTGTAGCCATGTATGGCGTCGAGGGGGCAGGGCACGGTATCGAAACCGGTCAGCATTCAGCACCGCTGAGTGCCGGTGTCCCTGGTGTACTGCACGGCAACCGTACCTACCTGATGCAGGACGAGAACGGTGAAATTATCGAGACTCACTCGATTTCAGCCGGTCTGGACTATCCCGGTGTTGGCCCTGAACATGCCTGGCTGAAAGATATCGGCCGAGCCAATTATGTCTCTGTGACTGATGATGAAGCGCTCGCCGCGTTCCATGAATTAACCCGTACCGAAGGCATTATCCCGGCGCTTGAGTCGAGCCATGCACTGGCCTATGTCAGCAAGCTGGCGCCGACAATGTCCAAGGATCAATCACTTGTTATCAACCTGTCCGGTCGCGGTGACAAGGATATGCACACAGTCGCAGCCATGGCTGGTTTGAATTTCTAAGGGAGCCACAATGAGTCGCATTAGCCAGTGTTTTGAAAGTTTAAAAACCGATGGTCAGACCGCACTGATCCCTTATGTCACAGCCGGTGATCCGGAACCTTGGGTGACCGTGCCCTTATTGCATGCGCTGGTTGACGCCGGTGCTGACATTATCGAACTCGGTATTCCGTTTTCCGATCCGATGTGTGACGGGCCGGTCATTCAGAAAGCCTGCGAACGTGCGCTGAAAAACGACGTCAGCATCAAACAGGTGCTGAAAATGGTGAAAAAATTCCGTGAGAAGAACAAGGAAACACCGATTGTGCTGATGGGGTATGCCAATCCCATCGAGGCCATGGGCTATCAGAATTTTGCCGAAATGGCCAAAGATGCCGGGGTTGATGGCGTGCTTACCGTCGACGTGCCGCCAGAAGAGTCTGATGAATTCCGTCAAATCATGGATGAGCATGAGATTGACACGATTTACCTGGTGGCGCCGACCACTTCAGCTGAGCGTATGAAAACGATTGCGAGCTTCGCCCGCGGCTTCATCTATTATGTTTCGATTAAGGGTGTCACCGGTGCTGCAGCGCTGGATGTCAGTGAGGTTTCCCAGAAACTGTCGCAATTGCGTGAGACGACCCAACTGCCGTTGGGTGTCGGTTTCGGTATTCGCGATGGCAAATCAGCCGCCGCGGTGTCTGAAATTGCTGATGCGGTAGTGGTCGGCTCCACCCTGGTTCGCTGTATCGAAGAACATGCTGACAAGCTGGATGAGTTGCCGGCCGCGGTTGCCGGTCTGCTGGCTGAAATGCGTCACGCGATCAATGCCCGTGACCTCGCCAGTGCCTGATTGCAAATTTAAGGTGAAATGATGAGTTGGTTTGAAAGATTAATCCCGTCGAAGATTCGCACCACCGGTCGCAGTAAGTCGGTGCCTGAAGGCGTGTGGTGTAAATGCCCTAGCTGTGACAGTGTGCTTTACCGCGCTGAGCTGGAACGTAACCTGATGGTCTGTCCTAAATGCGAACATCATCAGCGCATCGGTGCCAGAGCCCGCCTGGAAAGCTTTCTGGATGAAGATGAGCGCAAGGAAATTGCGACGGAAGTCAAACCTATCGACACGCTGCGTTTCAAAGACAGTAAACGCTACCGTGACCGCATCAGCCAGGCGCAGAAAAATACCGGCGAGAATGATGCATTAATTGCCATGCAGGGCAAAATTAACAATCTGCCTGTTGTCGCGGTCGCCTTTGATTTCAGTTTTATGGGTGGATCAATGGGCTCGGTGGTCGGTGAAAAATTTGTCCGTGCCGCGCAAGTGGCTCTCAAGCACAATATTCCGCTGATTTGTTTTTCTGCCAGTGGCGGTGCCCGGATGCAGGAAGGCCTGTTTTCGCTGATGCAGATGGCAAAAACCAGCGCCATTCTGACCCAGCTTGGTGATGCCGGCATTCCATTTATTTCGGTCATGACCGATCCGACGATGGGCGGTGTCTCTGCCAGTCTCGCAATGCTGGGTGATATCAATGTCGCTGAACCTAAAGCGCTGATTGGTTTTGCCGGTCCCCGTGTTATCGAGCAGACAGTGCGCGAAACCTTGCCGGAGGGTTTCCAGCGTGCAGAGTTCCTGCTTGAACATGGTGCAATCGACATGATTGTTGATCGCCGTGATATGCGCGATCGCCTCAGCAACGTTCTGACGATGCTTCAAAAACGGGCTGCGGTCTGACCAGGACTCTCATGCGCTTTTCTTCTTTGTCGCAATGGCTGGCGTGGCAGGAACACTTGCACTTCAGGGATATTGATCCCGGATTGCAACGCGTCGGGGCCGTGTGGCAGCGCATGGGAGGCAGCAGCAAGCTGCCATTCAAAGTCGTCACGGTCGCGGGCACCAACGGCAAAGGCTCGTCGGTTGCGATTACCGCAGCCATCCTGCAGGCGGCGGGCTATAAAACTGCAACCTACACCTCACCGCATCTTTTGCGCTATAACGAGCGGATTTGTATCGACAATGTGCCCGCAGGTGATACTGCTATCTGTGAGGCATTTCAGCGGATTGATGAAGCCCGCGGCGAAATTTCGCTGACTTATTTTGAATTTGCGACGTTAGCAGCGGCTGATATTTTCTGTCGTGAACAGGTCGATGTTGCAGTACTGGAAGTGGGAATGGGTGGCCGCCTTGATGCGGTGAACCTGTTTGATACCGATGTCGCACTGATTACTCCGATAGGTCTCGATCATATGGCCTGGCTGGGGGATAACCGTGAACTGATTGGCCGTGAAAAAGCCGGCATTATCCGTCGTGGCAAACCGCTGGTCTGTTCCGAAGCACAGCCACCGCAGACGGTGATTGAGTATGCTGATGCGCAGTCAGCACCGAGCTTTTTGCGGGATCGCGATTTTTCTTATCAGGATCACAATGACTATTGGCACTGGCACAATGCGGATGTCAGTTTCGAACAGTTACCCTTACCTGTGCTTGCCGGTAAGTACCAGCTACAAAACAGTGCCGCTGTATTGCAGGTCTGCCAGCTGTTGAATCAACAAGGCCTGTCGATTACTGAAGCAGCGATTCGTCACGGTCTTAAAACCATCCGTCTGTCCGGTCGTTTCCAACTGCTACCGGGACCGGTAACACGGATTCTGGATGTCACACATAACCAGCAGGGTGCTGAAAACCTCTGCTGCGTGCTGAAAGAGACACAAAGTCAGGGTAAAACCTACGCTGTACTGGCGATGCTCAAGGACAAGGACTGCAAAGCAGTCGTTGAAGCCTTGAATGACGCGATTGATGGCTGGTTTCTGGCCGGACTGGAGGGCGAGCGGGGCATGCGTGGTGCCGAGCTGGCTGAGCAAATCTCTCCCGTCACGGGTGATGATAAAACGCAGGCTTTTGATACTGTGAAGCAGGCCTATGATGCTGCCATGACCGAGGCAGCGGCAGGTGACCGGGTCCTGATTTTCGGCTCCTTCCACACGGTGGAAGCGGCTATGCTGTTTCTGCCCGAATGTCAGCAGCCGGTATCGCGGGCAAGTTAATCTTTTACTGCTGATACAGGCGGGCTATATCTTCCTGGTAGTGTTCCAGCACTTTGGCGCGTTTGATTTTCATTGTCGGCGTCATGAGGCCATTGTCTATCGTCCAGGGTTCCAGTTTGAGACTGACCCGACGGATTTTGGCGTAGGCAGGGAAGTCATGCAGTAACTGACGCAGTCGCTGAATGACGAATTGATGCAGGGATTTGTCTTCCAGGCTATGGCTTTCCATCGGATTCAGCTTCAGTTGCTTGGCGAGACTGAACCACTTATCGCTGTTCAATACCAGTAGCGCCGATAAATAGGATTCGCCTTCCCCGACAATCATCGCCTGCTCAAACAGGGCGTCAGACTGAATCGCGTTCTCCATATCCGCCGGCGGCACTTTTTCACCGTTACTGAGCACCAGGATATCCTTGATGCGTCCGGTGATGAAAATATGGCCACTGTCGCTGATCCGGGCCTGATCGCCGGTGTGCAGCCAACCCTCAGCATTAATGGTCTGCGCGGTGGCTTTGTGGTTATTCCAGTAACCCAGCATATTGCCGGGGCCACGGACCATCAGTTCCTCATTATCACCGATTTTGACTGCGACACCGGGAATAGCTCGGCCGACGCTGGCAGGGACGTTGTTAGCGGGCTCATTAACACTGACCACCGGACTGGTTTCAGTCAGACCATAACCCTGCAGTAAATTCAGCCCGAGACCAATAAAGAGCTTCGATGCCTGTTCCGGTAATGCTGCGCCACCACTGACGGCAAGTCGCATTCTGCCGCCCAGGCGTGTCAGGACTTTGCTGGCAACGAGTTTATTCAGAACGGGCAGCAGCACAAAGCCCGGGCGCCAGCCGCGACGACCCTGCTCATAAAGAAAGCGCGACCAGCCGATATTGGTATTGGCCTTAAACAGCATCCGACTCAGTACGCCTTTCTCAGCCAGCTGTGTCTGCAAACGGGTATAAATGCGTTCGAATATGCGCGGTACGGCAATTAATATGGTCGGTTTGACCAGTTGGATATCATCGGCCAGCTGCGGAATACCTCTGGAATAGGCAACGGTGGCACCTGCCATGATGGGGAGATAATAACCAGCCGTCCGTTCCAGGGTATGTGACAAGGGCAGAAATGACAGGAACAGGTCATCAGCCAGAATATCGAAATATTGCAGAGAGCCGGCGGCAACTGACAGCATGTTGTGATGGCTGAGCATCACGCCTTTCGGGCGGCCTGTGGTGCCGGAAGTGTAGATAATAGACGCCATCTGGTGAGGATCGGTATCCCAGTCTATGACGTCTCCGGCACTGTCTGGCAGAAAGTCACGAGCATAGACCACCGGTTCATCCACAGTCTCATCGTCATCATTATTGATGATGACCCTGTGAAGGCTGTGCTCTTCGGTAATGGATGGCTGCAGCCGTTTCCATTGCTTGTGATTTTGAAGAAACAGGCATTTTACATCGGCATCCTGCAGGATATAGGCAACATTATCCGGCCTGTCATCAGGATAGAGCGGCACGACGATGAGACCCAGACCCATCGCTGCCTGGTCAAAAAACACCCACTCTTTACAATTACGCAGATTGAGCGCGACTCTATCACCGGGTTCCAGCTTTTCCGCAGCCAGCGCCTGCTGCCAGCGGGCAACCTCACGCGCAACGTCATGCCAGGTGGTATCAATCCAGTTCTTACTCTCAGCGCAGTAGCTTTTATACGCCACCGCTTCAGGAGAACGGGTCAATCGTTCAAGAAATAAGCCGTAGAGGGTGCCGGCCTGTTCTGCCGAAATGTAATCTATGTCTGCTCTAGCCATTCATACGGCCTACATCAGCCAACGAAGCTGCAGCCCCACAATATCGACACTGGCATCATACTCACCGCGAAGGTTGTAGCCATTGGCATCGGTCTCGTTGATGCTTGGATCATCCATAAACAGATGCGCATAGGCTGCATCAATCACAATATTATCAGAGTAGTGATAACTGGCACCGAATGCGACCCATTTACGATCCGTTCCCGGAATCCTTGCTGTGCGTCGATCACTGCCAGGAATCGGGGTCTCATCATAGGCAACGCCGGTGCGGAACTGCCACTTGTCGTTATGCTGATAGCTGAGGCCCAGACCGTAACGCATGCTGTTTTCCCAGTCTTCAGGTTTGATGGAAGACAACTGGCCGCCATCAGACTTGATATTCAGTTCTTCAAATCGATTCCAGCGGGTCAGGGTGGCGTCAGCTGAAATCGCCCATTTACTATTGATTTGATGATGTACAGCTAGCGACAGTGTTTCCGGCAGGTCGACATCTGCCTCAACGTCATCATCTACCAGCGTATTGCCGTTGGCATCTTTGAGGGTACCGTCACCTTTGAGCGTATGAGAGATTTTGGAGCGGAAAGAGAGACCGACGCGGGTGGCCTCGGTTGCCTGATATATCAGACCAAGATTATAGCCATAACCCCAGTCATCCGCGCCCAGCTTGACTTTACCGTCAGCGCTTTGCGGGAAACCGGCTCTGGCACCCAGATCAGCCATCTGCGTTAATTTAACGTCAATGTATTGCGCACTGACGCCAAAGCCCAGAGAAAGCTTGTCTGTGGCCTGAATAGCAATACTCGGGTTGAAATTCAGCGTCAGCATTTCTGATTTGACAGCAAAATAGCGACCCACCCAATCACTTTTATATTCAGTCACCAGGCCGAAAGGCGCAGACACCCCGAGGCCCAGGGTAACCTTGTCGTTGACAGGGTGGCTGAGATAAAAGTTGGGAACAAAGGCTTCATGACCGGCATCGCCGCCATCACCACCGCTCAATGGAATGACATTATTGATATTTGAACCATCATTTCGGAACTCGGATTGCGGCTTGATGTAATTCAAACCCACATCAAGTTCACTACGTTCCAGGTAAGTCAGGCCGGCTGGATTGAAAAAGATCGTGCTGGCATCTTCTGCGACGGCAGCACTGCCGGCAAAAGCACGGCCCAGACTGGTGATACTTTGCTCTTTAATCGCAAAACCGGCTGCAGTAACTGTCTGCGGCAGGCTGCCTAATAATATGAGCACTGAAATATTTTTTAGTTTCGAGTTCATAGTCAACCACTTGCATCATGATCTTAATTAACGGTCTAAACTATATTAAGCCAAAAGCTGACGCAAGTATTTATCAATAAACTCATTAAACCCGCTTGAATAACAAGTCCCAGACACCATGACCGAGGCGGTGTCCGCGTTGTTCAAATTTGGTCACAGGCCGGTAGTCTGGGCGCTCAATAAAACCGTCCTGATTGCCACAGTTAACAAAGCGTTGATTAGCGGAAACATCGACCAGCATCTGTTCGGCATAGTCCTGCCAGTCTGTGGCCAGATGCAGATGACCGCCGTGTTTGAGTTTGTCAGCAAGCATCATGACGAAAGCGGGCTGAATGATGCGACGTTTGTGATGACGTTTTTTATGCCAGGGATCAGGAAAATAAATCTGTACCCGGTCCAGACTTTTATCCTGAATACGATGTTTGAGGAGTTCCACTGCATCAGTGCAGGCGACACGGACATTGCTGAGCTCCAGTGTCTGAATCGATTTCAGCAACTGGCCGACACCTGGGCGGTGAACTTCAATGCCGATAAAATCCTGCTCTGGCTGGTTTTTTGCCATTTCTGCCAGTGAGGCACCATTACCGAAACCAATTTCCAGCACGACCGGCGCACTGCGACCGAACAGTGTGGCAAGCTCGATAGGCTCATGGGTGTCGTCAAGACCAAAGGCGGGCCAGAGTTCATCGAGCGCTTTCTGCTGACCCGGCGTCAGCCGGCCCTCACGGCGGACAAAACTTCTGATTGGACGCATCACTATGGATTCTGACATCGGGAACGTATTTCCTGCTGCTAAATAAACCTGCGATCATACCGCAAAGGACCATCGCTGGGGATGCCAAGTTAGCTTGTTTGTGTCGGCTTGCAGGTTTAGGATCTGGAGCTAAGTCGTGGATAAATCTATCAATCCGACTGTTGTATTTCAGCGCCGGCCAAACTGGTAGAATGTTGTTACAAGTACTGAACCTGTTTGCCGCCAATCCGGCGCCAGTAATAGCTTTAAAGGGTATCAAGGCCGCACTAAAACGAATTCGACATATGCCAAAATAGACCTTTCAAGGTATAATGGTCGGTCTTGACACGAAATCTTCGGGACATTCCGGGCCCGGCAATCCTTTGCAAATACAACAGGCAAAGCATTAAAGAGAGAAGGAAACTATGGTTCATCCAGTATTAGAAAGCGTCACCAATGACGTAATCGAAAGAAGTAAGAAAACGCGCTCGGTTTATCTGGCGCGAATTGATGAAGCCGTCGGTAAAGGGCCTCATCGTGCGGTATTAGGATGTGGTAACCTGGCTCACGGATTTGCAGCCTGCTCAATGACTGATAAAGCCGATCTGGCCGGCGATCAAAAAGCCAATATCGCGATTATTTCTTCTTACAATGACATGTTGTCAGCCCACGAGCCGTTTAAGGATTTCCCGGCGCTGATTAAAGAAGCCGCTCACGAAGCAGGTGGTGTTGCCCAGTTTGCCGGTGGTGTCCCCGCCATGTGTGACGGTATTACCCAAGGTCAGCCGGGCATGGAACTGTCCCTGTTCAGCCGTGACGTCATTGCGATGGCCACCGCTGTAGGTCTCAGCCACAACATGTTTGATGCGGCGCTGTATCTCGGTGTCTGCGACAAAATCGTCCCGGGTCTGTTAATTGGTGCTTTGAGCTTCGGTCATCTGCCGGCGATTTTTGTGCCTGGCGGTCCGATGCCAAGCGGCATGCCGAATAAGGAAAAAGTCCGTATCCGTCAGCTTTACGCAGAAGGTAAAGTCGGCCGTGACGAACTGCTGCGTGCTGAGTCCGAGTCTTATCACAGCCCCGGTACCTGTACTTTCTACGGTACAGCTAACAGTAACCAGATGATGGTGGAAATGATGGGCCTGCACCTGCCAGGCAGTTCCTTCATCAACCCCAACACACCGCTGCGTGATGCACTGACCAAACGCGCTGCCGAACAAGTACTGAAATTCACCGCACTGGGTGATGATTTCCGTCCGATTGGTCATATGATCAATGAGAAAGCCATCATCAACGCGCTGGTCGGCCTGCTGGCTACCGGTGGTTCTACCAACCACACTATGCACCTGGTCGCAATTGCGCGTGCCGCCGGCATCATCATCAACTGGGATGATTTTGACCGTCTGTCTAAAGTCATTCCTCTGCTGACCCGTATCTATCCGAACGGCACCGCAGATGTGAACCACTTCCAGGCTGCAGGTGGTATGGGCGTGCTGATTGCAGAACTGTCTGAGCACGGTCTGATGCATACCGATATCCTGACTGTCGGTGACGACAAGGGCATGGAACAGTACACCCAGGAGCCAACGCTGAAAGAAGGCACTTTATCCTGGCAGGAAGGCCCCAAAAAGTCACTGGATCCGGAAGTCGTCAGCAGCGTGACCGCACCATTTGCGACCAGCGGTGGTCTGCACCTCATCAGAGGTAACCTTGGCCGTGGCATGTCGAAAATTTCCGCGGTTGATCCAAAGCATCAGGTGGTGGAAGCACCGGCAATGGTGTTCGATAATCAGGATCATGTAGTTGAAGCCTTCAAGCGCGGTGAAATGAATAAAGACGTGATTGTCGTGCTGCGCTTCCAGGGTCCGAAAGCCAACGGTATGCCGGAATTACATAAACTGACCCCGCCGCTCGGCGTGTTGCAGGACAAAGGCTATAAAGTCGCTCTGGTCACTGACGGTCGTATGTCCGGCGCTTCCGGTAAGATTCCATCAGCGATTCACCTGTGGCCTGAATGTGCCGACGGCAATCTGATGACCAAGGTCCGTGACGGTGACATGATTCGTCTCGATACCCAGCGTGGTGAACTGAACGTGCTGGTTGATGAAGAAGAACTGAACTCACGGATGGCCTGTGTGATGGCTAACACTGAACATCACTACGGCATGGGCCGTGAACTGTTCGACAGCTTCCGTCAGGGTGTGTCTACCGCTGAGACCGGTGCCATCAACATGTTCAATGTCGAATAATCAATAAAATCTGGAAACGCGTTATCCATGTCGAAAACAATTCATGAAATTATGAAAGTCTCACCGGTCGTGCCGGTGATGGTGATCAACAATGCCGATCATGCTGTGCCTCTGGCGAAAGCACTGGTCAAAGGCGGTCTGAAGGTACTGGAAATCACGCTGCGTACTGATGCCGCGCTGGAGTCCATTCGCCGTATCAAAGCCGAAGTGCCTGATGCGATTGTCGGTGCCGGTACCATTATCAATATCGAGACTCTGAATGCCGCGATTGATGCCGGTGCAGAGTTTATTGTCAGTCCGGGCACAACCGAAAAACTGATCGATGCCGCACTGAAAACCGGTGTGCCATTGTTGCCGGGTGTTGCAGATCCCAGCCAGGCCATGGCGCTGCTGGAGAAGGGCATTACCGCAATGAAGTTCTTCCCGGCCGAAGCTGCCGGCGGTGTGCCGATGCTGAAATCAATCGGCGCCCCGATTCCACAAATCACATTCTGCCCGACCGGTGGTGTCAGTCAGAAAAATGTCAATGACTACTACAAACTGCCTAATGTGGGCTGTGTGGGTGGTTCATGGATGTGTGCGGCGGACCTGGTCGATGCTGAGAACTGGGATGAAATCACCCGTCTTGCAGCAGAAGCGATTGAACTGGCTACGGCCTGATTCAAACGCGCTTAAAGATATAAAAAGCCGGGCCTTGCCCGGTTTTTTATTGTCTGCTAATCAGCAAAATACCGCGTTCGATCCAGTCTTCAATCAACTGCCTTGCACCATGCTTCACGACTTCCGGCTGCGCATGCTGCATGGCATTGATAATGTCCTCAGCCGCCTCTTTACCACTCAGGCCTTGAGACAATAATTCGAGCAGACGGGCACTGACCGGGTTGAGTTCAATAAACTTAATCTCATCTGACTCATTACGTAACACCAGCAGACAGACAGGTGTGTCACTGGGCGTTGTCGGCTGATTGTCGATGCTGATTTGATGTACGGGATACTGATAAACCAGCAGCCAGGCCAGCGGTGATTGCTGATAAAGCAGTGTCAGACAGTCCTCGTCGGCAAGCGGGGTACGCTCAAACTCGGCCTCGTGAATACTTAAAGCCAGCTCTACCCATTCATAATGCGCCAGTTCTTTGAGAAAGGGCGGGTCATCATCACTGAGACGTTCACTCTCAAGATAGGCCATAAACTCGCGGGCGATTTCAACGAATAATGGCGTTTTGCAGTGATGCTTAATCATAAAATCACGCACTAGCGCCTGCCATGTGTCTTCAGTGAACAGGCTGCGAATCACCGGGAAAGCATTTTTCAGTGTACCGTTGATGTTATTGAAGAACAGGTCACGGTAGATGGCCATACGCCGATCTTCAATCTGCTCCGGTGCCGGCTCAGCGTCTGGGTTTCGGATGTGAGCAGCGAAACGGTATTGAGTCGCTTTAAAAGAATCAGCCATGTGAGACATGTTGCAGCTGGGACTGTTGTTGATAACGGTGAATGGTGCCGACTTCTTCCAGTAGTTGCGGCAGAGACGGGATATTAAAGTCCCGTTCCAGCAGGGTAGGGATTACGCCATGATGTTGATAGGTCTGGGCCAGTAAATCCCACACCGGGTCAATGACATCGGCCCCATGGGTATCAACAATCAGGTCTTCGGCCTCGTTGTAGTGACCTGCGATATGCAGATAGGCAATACGACCTCTGGGCAACGCCTTGATGTAATCGAGTGGGTCATAGCGGTGATTCACGCTGTTCACAAATACATTATTCACATCCAGCAACAGATCACAGTCAGCTTCTTCGACGATAGCGCGGATAAAGCTGAGCTCATCCATTTCCTGCCCGGGAGCGGCATAGTAGGAAACATTTTCAATCACCAGCCGGCGCTCCAGAATGGACTGAACCCGCTTGATACGGTCTGCCACGTAATGAACGGCTTCCTCAGTGAAAGGAATGGGCATAAGGTCATATAGATGGCCGTCGTCACTGCAGTAGCTCAGGTGCTCGCTGTAGCAGCGGATATTGTGCTTGTCGAAGAACTTCTTGAGTCGCTGCAGAAAAGGCTCATCCAGCGGGGCGGGGCTGCCAATTGATAATGACAGGCCATGGCAGAGCATGGGATAACGTTCAGCCATCGCCGTGAATTTGCGGCCAAAAGCGCCGCCCATTTCCATCCAGTTTTCCGGTGCGACTTCCAGAAAATCGATGCCGGTGTTATCCATCGCAGCCAGCTCATCAATAAAGCTGCGACGCAAACCGAGACCCGCGCCGTTGACCGGAAAGGTTTTGCTGCTCATAAATGCTCCTGCGTTCAATCTCTGTTTCTGTGACGCTCACAAGGACACTTTGTTACAAATACGGTCTAGTCCAGGTTGACTTCAAACATGGTGCGGTCAACACCGACATTGCCGGTGGTCGGGTCCACCATGTAGACGATGGCTTTGTAGTGACCGCTGTTTTTAATCTCAGTTTTGCCTGAGAACATGCCCATCGGACCGGTGAACTCCAGGGGCACTTCCGCGATTTTTTCCTCATCCTGCATCAGCACGGCTTTCACTTCATAGTTATCCGGCTGCCACAGACCATCCTTGGTGATGGGGCAACCACAAAGCAGAGAGGCCTTGGTGTAAAACTCGACTTTGCCGCCTTCCAGCACCTGGGTCCAGGCATCGACAATAAAACCGGGCATATTGAGAATAATGCCATCGCCCAGCAGATGCTTACCGGGTACCACCCAGGAGGTGACACTGGCTTCCTGCAGAGATTGACGGTAGCCATATGGACCCATTAGCGTAAATTTCAGCAGCCGCGGGGCATCAATATCGACTTCGGCGACAAAACCGGCTGTTTTATCGTCTGTGAGTTTCTGTCCGCGTTTTATCGGGTTTTTGATCAGCACATCAGTATCACCGGTACCACCATTAATCCAGCCTTCATCAAGAATCTCGCCGGTTTCGGCATCTTCAACCACCACGCGCACACCACCGACACTGGTACCGATGAATTTGGCATCGGTTGCCTTGGCACGAATCATAATCTGGGTATTTTCTGCCTGGGCGGGCAGGCTCAGTGCTGCAGCCAGGGGCAAAAGCAATGCAAGGAATAATTTCTTCATGGCAGACCTCAAGTCATCATCGGATTAACACTGTCACTGTGACCATTATGGCCGAGCGATGTTCTGATTGCACCCACCACAAAGCGAGCTCACTGATTGCTGCGTCAACTGCTACAATGTGGCTTCGTGAAACTTGAGGCAAGTGAATCGGTCATTAATCTGACGTTTTACCAAGCTGGTTACTCCTGACAGGTATCGCTGCATGCTCGCTTATATCATCAGACGGATTCTTTACGCTTTTCCCATACTGTTGGGGGTGAATGCACTGACATTCGTATTGTTCTTCATGGTCAACACGCCGGACGACATGGCGCGTATGCATCTGGGTAATAAATACGTCACTGAAGCAGCGATTGAAACCTGGAAAGAAGAACGCGGCTACGACCGTCCACTCATCTGGAACAGTGAAGCGGAGGGCATCGATAAAGTCACCGACACCATTTTCTTTGCCAAGTCGCTGAGCCTGTTTGTGTTCGAATTCGGGCAGGCAGATGACGGCCGCGATATCGGTGAGGACATCAAAAATCGCATGTGGCCGAGTCTGGCGATTGCTGTGCCGATACTGATTATCGGCCTGATGGTCAATATCACCTTTGCCATGCTGATGGTGTTTTTCAGGGCCAGCTACGTCGACCTGAGCGGGGTGATACTCTGCGTTATCCTGATGTCGATATCCGGGCTTTTCTACATTATCGGTGGTCAGTTCCTGGTCGGTAAGGTCATGCAACTGGTGCCCATATCCGGCTATGCCGAAGGCCTAGATGCCACCAAATTCCTCATTCTGCCGGTGGCTATCGGCATCATTTCAGGCATTGGCAGTGGCTCACGCTGGTACCGTACTCTGTTTCTGGAAGAAGCGTCTAAGGATTATGTCCGCACCGCGCGTGCCAAGGGGCTGTCCGAGGTCCGGGTGCTGTTCTCGCATGTACTCAAAAACGCGATGATCCCGATTCTGACCGGTATTGTTGTGGTCTTGCCGACCTTATTCATGGGCAGCCTGATTCTGGAATCTTTTTTCGGCATTCCCGGTCTTGGCAGTTACACCATTGATGCTATTCATGCCCAGGATTTTGCGATTGTGCGCGCCATGGTTTTCCTGGGTTCGGTGCTGTATATCATCGGCCTGATGCTGACGGATATTTCCTACACAGTCGTAGATCCGCGGGTACGGCTTGATGGCTGAACCCGTTAAGCTTCGCGAGAAGGCGTTGGAGTGTCTGTTAATTGCTGATCCCTGGCAAAAGGCCGCAGCCACTCAGGAGCTCTACAAGAAGGTAAAGCAACACGGCTGTGTGATATTAAGCGATAGCCTGTCAGTGCCTGTGTTCCCCGGCCGTCCAGATAAACCACAACTGGTGGCACCAAGGGATTTACCGCGTCGGCGTAACAATCAGAACACCGGTCATGCCACCCTGATTCATGCCATCTGCCATATCGAATTCAATGCTATCAATCTGGGGCTGGATGCGATTGCACGCTTTGTTGATATGCCTTGGGACTATTATTCTGACTGGTTGCAGGTCGCCTATGAAGAGTCCACCCATTTTGAAATGCTGGATCAGCATTTGCGGACCATGGGCTTTGCTTATGGTGATTTTCCGGCCCATGACGGCATGTGGGAAATGGCGCGTAAAACTCACCATGATCCATTAACCCGAATGGCGCTGGTGCCGAGAGTGCTGGAAGCCCGCGGTCTGGATGTCACCCCATCGATGATGAACAAGCTCAGAAGCTCAGGGGATATCAAGGCTGTCGAGATACTGGAAACCATTCTGCGGGAAGAGGTCGGCCATGTCAGAATCGGCACCCGCTGGTTTAATTATCTTTGCAAGCAGCGGGAGTTGGACCCGTTCCAGACTTTCAAGGATTTGTTGGAAACCTATTTCAACGGTGAAATCCGCGGGCCGTTTCATACTGATGCCCGCATGGCAGCCGGTTTCAGTGAGGCCGAGATGGCGCTGCTGGAATCGCAAGCGGTCTACAAGAAGCAGGCCTGAATCAGTCTTCTGTCTGCTTGGCCTTTTTCTTGGCCATTTCTGCCTTCTGACGACGCGACTCTTTGGGATCAGCAATCAAGGGCCGGTAGATCTCGATCCGGTCTTTATGGTTGAGGCTGGCATCGAGTTTACACATCTTGCCGAAAATACCGACCTTATCGCTGCCCAAATCAATCTGCGGATAGCGTTCCAGCATCCCTGAACGTTTAATGGCTTCTTCCACCTGACAGTCTGCGGGCACTTCAATTTCGAGAATCAGTTGTTCGTCGGGCAGCGCGTAAGCCACTTCAACAATAATATGTTCAGTTTTTTCCATAAATTTCCTGAGCACGTTTGCAGAAGGCGTCGACCAGCGAACCGGAGATTTGGGTGAAGACTGGGCCGAGCGCCAAATCAAGCAATCGGGTAGAAAACTCGAAATCCATATCCAGTTGAACCCGACAGCCTTGATTGTCACCGATAGGCTTGAACTGCCAGTGCCCCTCCAGATGCCGGAACGGACCATCAATCAGTTCAATCCGGATAGCATTGCCATGATCGAGCACGTTACGTGTAGAAAACTCGTGGTGAATACCGCCCTTGGCGATATCCAGGGCGGCACAGATCACATCTTCATTTTTGCTGATGATGCGACTGCCCCGGCACCAGGGCAAAAAACGTGGATAGGCTTCCACATCATTGACCAGATCAAACATCTGGTCAGGCGTATACATCACCAAAGCACTTCGTGTAATGGTAGTCATTAGGTCGGGTTAATGTCTTATATTTTCAGTAGACCGGTCAGGTTGGCAAACACGATCAGGATTGCCAGCGGCGATACGAAACGAATCAAGATCAGCCAGCAGTAATGCAGAATACGACTGCCAATCGCCAATTCATCTGCCGTGCTGGCAGGTTTCATCATCCAGCCGGCGAAAATGGCTATCAATAAGCCACCCAAAGGCAACATGATATTCGCAGTCAGGTAGTCAAGCAAGCCGAATGCCGTCTTGTCGAACAGCGTCCATTCTTTACCGATGTTAAATGAAAACAAGGTCAGCAGACCCAGTAACCAGATAATACCGCCGGATAGCATGGTCGCATTCCGGCGGCTAAAACCATGGTTTTCCACCATCCAGGCCACGATTGGCTCCACCAGAGAAATACCGGAACTCCAGGCTGCAAACACCAGTAACAGGAAGAAAATACCACCAAAAAACTGACCGCCGGGCATGTGACCAAAGGCAATCGGCAGGGTTTCAAAAATCAGGCTCGGGCCTGCACCCGGTTCCATGCCATTGGCAAAAGCCAGCGGGAAAATAGCAAGACCGGCCAGCAGGGCAACACTGGTGTCCATTACCGCAATGGTGACAGAGACCTTGAAAATAGAAGTTTTCTTGGGCAGATAAGAGCCGTAAACCATAATGGCGCCCATCCCCAGACTCAGGGTGAAGAACGCATGGCCCATCGCAATCAGAATAGAATTCGCTGTCAGCTTGGAAAAATCAGCATCAAATAGAAAATGCACACTGCGGGTAAAAGCTTCGCCGGTATTAAAGGCATAACCGACCAGCATGATCAGGATAACGAACAATGCCGGCATCATGATGCGGACAGACTTTTCCAAACCATGCTGCACACCACGGGTCACCACAAACATTGTGATGATCATAAACAGCGTGTGCCAGGCCAGCAGCCGTTCAGGGTCACTGACTAACGCAGAATGAATACTGGCTGCGCCATCCGGTGTCACCCCCTCAAAAACGCCAAAGAAAGTACGGGGAATATAGGCCATTGCCTGACCGGCAATGACACTGTAATAAGAAAGAATAAAGAAACCGGCCAGCACGCCCATGGCACCAAGCCAGCCCCATGCTCTGGTACGGCCTTCTTCTTCAGCGATGGATCTCAGGCTGTTAATCGGATTCTGACGACCGCGTCGGCCAATCAATACTTCCGCCATCATCAGCGGAATTCCAATCACCGCAATACAGGCCAGATACACCAGAACAAAAGCGCCACCACCATTTTCACCGGTGATATAAGGAAACTTCCAGATATTGCCAAGGCCTACAGCCGAGCCGGTGGCCGCCAGAATAAACGCCCAGCGGGATGTCCACTCACCGTGGATCGACTTTTCAGGTCTTGCCATGTTCGAGTCCTGTTTGATGCACAAATTGCTCTGATTGTAACCAGATTTTGACAAAATCAACAAACTGCGACTGCAGCGGCTTATTTACTTAAAATAATGAATACCCGCGTTAAAAACTTTATAATGCGCGAATGGCTAAAAAGAGCAAAAAGAAATCATTCAGTGACAACACCATCGCGGTGAATCGTAAAGTACGTCACGACTTTTTCATCGAAGAAAAATTCGAAGCAGGGCTTTCACTGGAAGGCTGGGAAGTCAAAAGCCTGCGTGACGGCAAAGTGCAGCTTAATGAAAGCTACGTGCATATCCGCAATGGCGAAGCCTTTCTGGCCAATGCACTTATCTCGCCACTCAAAACCGCGTCCACGCATATCGTTCCCGAACCACAGCGTGACAGAAAACTGTTACTGCATCGCCGTGAACTGGACAAACTCATCGGTGCCGTGGAGCGTAAAGGCTATACGCTGGTGCCCCTGACCATGTACTGGATTAAAGGTATGGCCAAGCTGCAGATCGCACTGGCTAAAGGTAAACAACTGCACGATAAACGTGCCACAGAAAAAGAACGCGACTGGAATCGTGACAAGGCCCGTATTCTTAAAATGAAATAAGTTTACCTGGCCCGGAAACTACAAATTCATTATAATGTCCATGTAACACAAGCTTTGGGGGCGACCTGGCTTCGACGGGGATCGCAAAACCTGAGGTGCATGCCGAGTATTTCAGTTCTTCTCGTAAAACAGACTGGAAATTAAAATAGTTGCTAACGATAACAACTACGCACTAGCTGCTTAATAACCAGCAAATGCCGTCCGACCAGACCCGTGCTTGTGCGACTGGTATCGGGCGTCGACTCACACAAGATCGTCTCGACGTAAGCTAGGTGCGAAGAGACTAAAACTTTAACTAGCTCGCTGTCTGTTTGCCCTGTCCATCGGGTTGCAGACAGTTAAAACAAAAGATGGAATAAGCATGTAGATCCAAGGGCGGAGGATCTGCGGACGCGGGTTCGATTAGTAAAATGGTCGCCATAGGGAGTGATCCCTATTGGAAAAAGAGAGCTCATACGGTGAACGCTACGGGGCATGTGTCCTACGCCAACGCCGTCCGGTGAATGGGAAACCAGTAAGCCGGCTAGAGACTCATAGGTTCCTAACGAGATTCGTCTCCACGGAATACTAGGGTGGGTCAAACGACTCACAAACGCTCTCCATCTGATAGCAATATCAGATGAAGGAATAGTCCAGGCCTGAATGAAAATTCAGGAATCACTGTCCCGCCGCCTCCACCAAATACAAAATAACCACCTTCGGGTGGTTTTTTTGTGCGTGCATTTTGGGCGCACGACGATTGTTAGAAAAGATTCGCCCAAGCAAGCACTAGGCAGTAGCCACCTATAGAACAGTTTCTATGCTCTCAAAAACTGATGCTACCTATATTGCCGGACTAATCGATCATTAAGGAATAGTGCGAAAATATAATAAAAACCGACGATTAGCTGTCAACAATAGACAATAGTCGATAAAAGTTATTTACTTCAATCGTGTCTGACCCCTTTGATTCCCTGGTAAGAAGACGGAGACAAAGACGCTTTTAAAGACATTAAAAATCTTGGCTTATTGTTATCTCTAATTAAGTAGATCAGACGCTAAGCTCTAAATCTAGCACTTTTTCAAAAAATATGAGTTTTATCAGTCCGTCAAAGCTACTGTGCAGTTGAACTTTTATACTTGTGATGTCTAACTTAAGCTCAACCTCTACTTCAGAGCTGGTGAAATATGAGCAGATATAATTCTCAAGAGGTTCATCAAGGTTTACTTCAAATAAGCCCACGCCGCTATCAGTGATAGAACTACAACCTTCACTCTCAATTATCTCTGAAGTGCCACTTGTATCAAAAGTGATAAATCCACCAACAAGATGAGCCTTGGAGTTTTTTGATAGCTCAACAAAAACTTTATTATCGACTATGTAGGGACTATCTCCGTAGTATTGGGAGGTTTGGTTTAACTCCTCAATGACTGATGAGGTCGATAGCGGAATAATCAATCCTGATGTAATTTGGTATGAAGCTACAAGCTCCAGACCAGCCATAGTCGATAGGCTTAAAAATTCCGCTAGTTTTGTTGAGTTTTGCTGCATCCTAAATTCTGAAGCTAAAGTTTTTTTATTGTGAATCAGAGCAAAGTACGCAGAATATACAAAGCAAGAAAGCCTTGGATAAGAATAAAAGTCATCCCGATCAGTAAATTCTCAGGTATTAACTCTCCCGCACTTACCTCAACCCCATCTACTCTAGAGCAATACCTCATCGATAAGGCTCTCGGATAAACATTTAGATGAATATGACGCTCCTGGTTAGATGCATCCAAAAAAGTGTTTTCATCGTTCATTGAAAAACCCGAGCCTGAGGCTTTTAATATTTCATTGCCATCAAATCTAAGAGTCGTATCGGTCCCCCAAAAAAGTCTTTTTGGAGAGAGTCTGGTTTCGACACTGAATTCTTTATCATTCCATTGAAATTTAGTTGGTATTTTTTTCCTTGATGTATTTAAAGAAGGCTACGTTAATCGGCGCTTGATTTAGAGTTGAGATTAAGCAAGTTCGTCAAACTGTTGGTTAAGTCTATCGATAAATTCGGTAGGGAGTTTCTGAGCTCGTTGAAGGTACCTAGCTTGAGAGAACAAAAACTGACGTATTCTTGAACTAGAAGATAGTATTTTTGCCAGGTACTTGTCTTTCTCTTCATCTTGATTTGTGGCTGTTCTCAAGCTCAACTCTCGAGCGAATAAACTAGCCTTGAAGACTTCTGCTGGAGCATCTAGTAATTTTCTAACAAGCTCTACAAACTCGCTCCAGTTACTAAATTCTAGCTCTGAATCAATACTTTGATTGTTATGAGAGAACATTTCTTTCAGTCTTTGCCTGGTAAGGTAGCTTTCTCTTCCATTCCAAATGTAATACTTCAGGATCTTTTCAAATGTTTCTTTATCAGAGTCATAATCAATTACTGACTTTAAATCATGCACAATCATAGAGAGTAGATAACAAAAACTCATCAATACATGTTGGAAGATTGCTTGATGCTGAACTTTTGCGGGGTTAAATTCTCCTCGTCCTTTTTTCAGAGCTGAAAAAAGGCGCTTAACACCTCTGGCTGGGTCATTTTCTATTGGGACTTCACTATCCAAAAATTCACCAAATTTTTCAAAAGCTGGGTAGTTTTTATAAATCTCTGATAGAGAAAGCCAGTTTTCGATATGTGTGCAGTAGCTATAATCCTCTTTGAAGCTAAGTGAGTATGCCTCTGCATAGTGAGTAAATTGGTTCTCATCAAAAAGATGAACGTTTAGTTTTTTTGCAGATAGTCTTTGTGCTTCGGGTGCTTTTCTTCGGAGTATCACAAAAGCCTGGTCACTCTCTATGAAAGACATCAATCCTGATGCCCAGAAAGCTCTATTTATAGGGCTTGATTTTGATGTCTTACAGTCAAAAATCGTCATTCTTCTTGAGCCGCTGGCGTCAATCAAAATTCCAAGAGCGTCGACATCAGTAATAGTTGTTGATACGTCTGAGAGCTCTCTTAGGTTTTCAACGTTTACTTCCAGGAAGGGTAAGTATCCACTAAGAACGCAGAACCTAAGAGCAAGCTCCTTTTGGTGTATGTCTTTGTCTGTTTTTGCCATAGTCTCAAAAGGCCAATATCAGTTGTTCAAATTCTTCTGCGGCTTGTTCGTTCAATGTTATCGATTTTCGCTGCTTCAATTCAGATGCAGATATTACCGATTGAATGTACTTTTCATCTTTGGTTAATGCTATTTTTGCGTCTTCATTGACCTCAAGATCAGAGAGTTCACCGGTTCTAAATAAATCAATTGCTAGTTTCAATGCACGTTGATTTTCTTCAGTTTGATATAAGCGAAACTCCCATCTATCACCACCAACATTTATCAAGTTTCCTACTCTCAGCAAGACTAAGTTTCTGTATTGAGAGTTAGCTTCAGAGTTCGCGCCTAGGTGCCCTCTGTCCCTTAGCGCCTCGAGAAGTCTGAGGGGACTCCTTATTCTGTATCTATTAGGAAGTAATTGACCTTTTCTTACGCATGAGACGAGAGCCATTGCCCGTTCATAAACTTCTCGATTAGCTGCATTTAACCTGCCAGCACCAGGGGATGGTGTAAAAACAAAAGTTTCAGAAGTGGATGAGAACTTCAATGAAGGTGGCTTCAATACACCCTCATTGCATAGGTGGGTGAGCAGGTCTTTTTGAGATGGGGTAATTTTAGTCCCGCCTAACTCCAACCTTTTTTCAATGAGTGATAAAGGCCAACCTTGATTACCCTTAACTACATTTAAAACACTTTGTATTTCTGTAGCACCGATTCTTGCTGTTGTATCAACAAGTGCATCTAGATTATCCGCAAAGTAAAACGGACTTGCGAGTATGTCTTTTCCCCTGGCTCTAAAAGATTTGATATATGTTCCTGCTTCGCCTATATCAACACAACGTTTGAAGAGCCCTCTATCAATACCAGTTGTGTGAATTAACCTGTCATTGTTGTCAGGTTTGCTCTGCAATTCCGACATAATAGCTAAAGTGGCTTGTTCAGGTTCGTTCAGATCTTCATTGGATAGATACTCTCCAACACCCTCATAGATATTTTGAAATCGGGGAACATCTGGAAGGATAGATTTTATCTTTTTACCCGTTGTCGTAAGTTGCACATATTCAATTTCAGCCAGAACTTCAAGAACCTCCCTCAGGGCATATGAAGGTATGCTGAAATAATGCTCAGAGACGTTCCTAAGAACAGTATAGTCAATCTCACCTAGCCCTCTGATGTGAACAGCTAATGTTGCAGCCATGCCGATAGTTCTCAAATTTTCAAAATCTGGAACATCAATGCTCCCTAGCCCTGTTTGAATGTCATAGGCTAACTCCCCGATTATTTTTTTTTCCACATTCACTCCATTGTTCTATCGGAAAACCACTCATAAAACATCCAGGCTGACCACCATAATCTCTGGAATCTTTTATGAAGTTAATAACTAGTATTGATTAGATTTGAATTGATAATTTATACGACGGTGTTAATCAAATAAGTCCAGGTGATGGTCGTCCTCCATTGGTTCTAAGTTGGAAAAAAATAGCTTAGGTCGACGAGCACCTACTCTGCCTTTTTCATCAATTCTATTTACTACTCCATAAAGTCGGCACTTAAGAAATAGTAAAGGCTTGAAGCGAACTATACTTCCAGTTTCTGGATATGCTGACAGTATGTGACCTTCGTACATAAAGCCCATAGAGTTTGAAGTTTTGTTCTCTCTGGTGACCTCACCTTCCAGCACAACGTAATCGCCATGAACTAGCTCTGGAAAGAGAACATCATCCTCGAGAGAATCATCTTCATCACAAAATATAGCTTTATCCTCAAAGCCGACAATTTCCTCATCGAACGTTAGATCTTTAAACGTTCCAATAACTAATGTTCTGTCTTCTTGAACATTAGAAACGAGTTCTTCTAAGATGTTGGGATTTGTGTTGGCATAGAGATCAAGCATTTGTTTAGGCACAAAAAGTATTTCTCCATCCTTATTCACAATGCCTATCAAACCACGATCATCGTTGAATTTAACATTTCGAAACTCTCGAATTGTTGCATCACCCATGTGCTTTGCGATGCGAGCAAACCACTTTATAGACTCCAGAGCCTTCTTAAACAGGTCAGTTACTCCGAAGTCAGAAAAGTCTTTTTCTGCCATCTTCTGAGCAGCTTTTGTGAAGTATGCTGTGGCTACTACCCCAAGTCCTGCTTGAGCCCATCCCGCAACCGTTTCAGGTATTAATGCCTCCCAGGAGCCTTTTCGAATTCTCACAGGAATTTCGAAGTCAAGGTTTCTAAGGTCTGGTGCCTGTTTAGAGATGAAATATCGAAGAGCTGAGTCAAAAGCTAGTAATGATCTAGCTTGGCGTCGAGCATCCATCAAACCATTCTCGACGAGTTTGCCCTGATATTTGATGTAACCGATATAGCTTTCTTCTTCCATTGTCTCTCCTTAGACTTTGCAGCATCTTGCTAACATCCATTTCTGGTAACAGAAGAGACCATTACCTAAACTTGATTAGTAATTTGGATGACTATAGGTCGATATACAATATGCTATATTCTTCCATAAAAGCCGATTATTACAACTAGAAGCGTATTTACTGAATATTTTGCTCACATATTACTAGTTGGCTATGCTGGCGATCAGAAGCTTTATGTTTGCCATTGGCGAGAAAAACATTGTCACGGATATAAGCATGAATAATGGGGCAACTATGGGGGCAACACGGTTTCTCTGTTTGGGTTAATTCTTTATATATCAATTTCATATATCGTTAGTTTGAGTGACGCCGCCTCCACCAATCGAATAGAGAAACCACCTTCGGGTGGTTTTTTTGTAGGTGATGATCTCAATCCCCCACTCAAACAGTTTCAATAAATCATCCTGGTGAGTCTGAGACTCAAATGCCGTGATTCTGAAAAATCTGATTTTCATTAGCTAAAATGTTGACGAATAAGCCCGAGCTGACGAAGATAGCCCCATAACCTCATGGAAAGCGGGTTAGTATGCGGATCAGAGAAAAAATCAGTCTTATCGTTATTGTCAGCATTCTGATTACGGCGATACCCACATCGATCCTGATAACGGATTACGTTAAAGAGAAAATCCTCAGTCGCGAAGTCAAAAACCTGCTGACCATGACCCACAGTCAGGTTGATGTCGCTTCAGAGCGGCTGCGCGCCGGTGAGCATAAGCTAAAGGAGCTTGCCAGGTTGCTGCAGCAAGCCTTGAATAAGCCGGTTACTGAACAGGAAATCCAGGCTTTCTATCAGGAAATGACGCTGAATGAGGATGGCGTCTGGCGCAATCGTCGTGATGATTATGACGGCAAGCAGGAGGCGGGCGTTTTTCTTCCAGACTCGCCTGAGCTGACAGAGCGTCAGAAAGTCATCCATCTGCGGATAAAGCGGGTCATGGATACCTTCGGTGCAGCAGCGAACCGGCTGCATGAGAATGTCTGGTTTCTGTCGCGTTACCAGGGTGAGGTCATTTTTGACAAAACCTTTCCTGACTTTGTTTTTGATCAAAACGCCGCTAATGATTACACCCTAACCCCATGGGTGACTTACACCTCTCCTGAGTTAAACCCCGCCCACCGCTACACATTTACCCCACCTTTGTTTGACCCTGTTCCGAAAGTCTGGATGGTCAGTGCTTTGTATCCGCTTTATCTCGATGGTGAGTGGATGGGCTCGCTGGGTGAGGATATGCAATTGACCAATGTATTGGGTTTCATCTTCCGCGATCAGCAGATGTATCCCGACACACAGCATTTTCTGCTTGATACCGAAGGTGAGTTTATTCTCGCCGGCGAGTGGCAAAAAGAACTGGAGGCTGCCACCGATCAACGTGATTTCAAACTGGATGCTGAAGCGGAATTAGCGTCATTACTGGATTCGACCGATTTAAACTACTCGCCAACATTACTGTCGCGCACGCTCATGGTGGGCGATGAAGAATATATTGCGATCGGCATGCGCATTGCCCCGGTCGATTGGTCTTACTTCCGTCTGGTACCTGTCGCCAACATCGTTGAACCGCTGCAGCAGTTGCTGCTGATGTTATTCATCATGGTGTTTGTTCTCACTGCCGTCTGTGGTGGACTGATAAACACGGCGATTCACAGCAATGTCGTCTCTCGAATTACCCGGCTCACAAAAGCCATTAAAGGCTATGAATCCGGTGATAGGGAACAGGTCGCCCTCAGTGTCACCGGTGAAGATGAAATCGCCATGGCGGCACGCGAGTTTGATGTGATGGCGGATCGTGTTGCCGATGCGCAGCTGGCATTAATCAACACTGAGCAGCGCTGGAATATGGCCCTGGAAGGTGCCGGTGACGGTGTGTGGGACTGGAATCTCACCACCGGTGATGTCATTTATTCCAGGCAGTGGGCAAGGATGCTGGGGTTTGAGTCAGAGGATATCGCTCCGCAGTTGACGAGCTGGGAAAAGCTGATACACCCCAATGATATCGAGAAAACCAGACGCCAATTAGAAGCTTACCTTGATGCTGAGGCCGATATGTTTGCGGCCGAGTTCAGAATGCGCTGCAAGGATGATGGTTGGAAGTGGATTCTGTCGCGGGGCATTGTGGTCGAGCGGGATCAGCAACAGCGACCGCTTCGTATGATCGGTATGCATACCGATATTTCCTATCTCAAACAAATCGAAACAGCGTTGCGAACCAGCACAGCACAGTTGCATGAGTTGCTGGAGTTCAGTCCGATCGCGATAAGGATAGCCGCCAGTGCCGGCAGGAAAGTGATTTATGCCAATCGTCGTTATGCCGAGCTAATCAAGCGGTCGCCCCAGCAGACCATCGGGATCGACCCGGCCGAGTACTATGCCGATAAAGCGCAGTATCTGGGCTATGTCGAGACGATCAATCGCGGTGGCAAAGTTTCTGATGTCCTGACCCAGTTACAGATTCCAGGCGTTGGTGAGAAGGCTGTGCTGGCAACTTATCTGCCTATTCAATACGAGCAAGAAAACTGTGTAATTGGCTGGTTCTATGATGTCAGCGAATGGTTGAAAGCACAGGAATCCTTACGCCTGCATGCCAGTGTTTTTGATAATGCCTGGGAAGGCATCATGATTACCGATAAGGACAATCGCATCATTACGGTGAATCATGCTTTTACCGAGATTACCGGTTACGGACAGGACGAACTGATTGGACAGGATCCGGGCATTCTGGCCTCAGGCCGCCAGGATAAAAGCTTTTATCAAAGGATGTGGCAGTGCATTGAGCAAACCGGGCGCTGGCGTGGTGAGGTCTGGAACCGTAAGAAAAGCGGTGAGTTTTATGCGGAAATTCTGACTATCAGTGCCATCAAGGATGAGCAGGGCGAAATTACCAATTACCTCGGCCTGTTTGCCGATATCACCGAAATCAAAAATACCGAGCGTAAACTGGAAGATCTGGCCCACTATGATTCACTGACTCAATTGGCCAACCGTACCTTGCTGTCTGACCGGCTTGAACAGTCGCTGGCCCATGCACGTCGGCGGGAGAGCATGTTGGCAGTGTGTTTTATTGACCTGGATGATTTCAAACCCATCAATGACAGTTACGGGCACGATGTCGGTGACAAGCTGTTAATTGAAGTAGCCAAGCGACTTAATCAGGTCGTCCGCAGTGGCGATACGGTCGCCCGAATGGGTGGTGATGAGTTTGTCCTGCTGATTACCAATATCGAGGATATTAAAGAACTCGACCCGGTGCTGACTCGCATCAACCGGAAAATTGCAGAGGAAATCTCACTCGATAGCCACATCTTCTCGGTTTCTGCCAGTATCGGTGTTGCAATCTATCCGCTCGATAATGTCGATGCCGATACGCTGATTCGCCATGCGGATTTGTCGATGTATGAAGCCAAGCAGGCCGGCAGGGACGGCTATCATATTTTTGATGTCAAACTGGATCAGCAAGTGCATGAACATCATGCCCGCCTTGAGCAGATTGGCGCTGCCCTGCGTAATAATGAGTTTTGTCTTTTTTACCAGCCTAAAGTCAACATGCAGACCCATGAGGTCACCGGTATGGAAGCACTGATCCGCTGGCGGCATCCACAAAAAGGGCTGATAGGCGCAGGGGAGTTTCTGCCGGTCATTGAGTCGCATGAACTCATTATCACGGTGGGTGACTGGGTGCTGCAGCAGGCGTTGCAGCAAATCCAGATCTGGCGTGAGCAGGGGCTGGACATACAGGTCAGTGTGAATGTCTCGGCACGCCAGATTCAGCATATCGATTTCGTCGATAAACTGGAAAAACTGCTGTCGGCTTATCCTGACATTCCTCCCTCACTACTTGAGCTGGAATTACTCGAAACCTCGGCGCTTGAGACAAGACAAACTGCCGAGGTTGTGGAAGCGACAGGCAAGCGACTCGGGGTCTACTTCGCGCTGGATGATTTCGGCACCGGCTACTCATCGTTGACTTACCTGAGAAAATTGCCGGTCAGAACACTCAAGATCGACCGATCCTTCGTTAGCAGCATGCATGAGAGCGAGGGGGATATGGCGATCGTCAAAGGCATCATCGAACTGGCACAAACCTTTAAACGGCATATCGTGGCCGAAGGGGTTGAGACCAGGGCCGAGTGCGACACTTTATTGCAAATCGGCTGTGATACCGTGCAGGGCTACTACATTGCCAAACCGATGCCGGCTGATGCTGTGTTTGACTGGGTTCAGGCGTTTAAGCAGACTAAATCAAAACCGGCTGCAAAAAGAAAGCGGTAAGACTGCCTTTCAGATTGTTCAGCTAAGCATATTAGAGCTTGCTATGATCTGGCAGGCTTTTGTTTATCACCATACTAATCGGAGTATTCACCATTATGAGCCTCGCCATCGCTGCTGTGATTTTCGGGCTGATTTTACTGGTCTGGAGTGCGGACAAATTCGTAGAGGGCGCCGCAGCCACCGCCAGGCACTTCGGCATGCCAGCCCTGTTAATAGGTATGGTCATTGTCGGCTTTGGCACCTCAGCGCCGGAAATGGTGGTCTCCGCGCTGGCCTCATCGCAGGGTAACCCGGGTATCGCACTGGGCAACGCTTATGGCTCTAATATCACCAATATTGCGCTCATCCTGGGTATCACAGCCCTGATAAGCCCGATTGCGGTACATTCCCAGGTCCTGAGAAAAGAACTGCCGATCCTGACTATCATTACCTTCGCTGCTGCCTGGCAGCTGTGGGACGGCAATCTGTCGCGAATGGATGCCGTGGTTTTATTGCTCATTTTTGCCGGCTTGATGGGCTGGACCATCTGGCAGGGGATGCAGAAAAAGCCAGATGAGTTCGGTACTGAAATGGATGAAGAGCTTGAGCAGCACCGGATGCCGATCAAGCGCGCTGTCTTTTGGCTGATTACCGGTCTTTTACTGCTGATTCTGAGTTCACGCGTATTGGTCTGGGGCGCAGTTGAAATCGCTACGGCGCTGGGTGTCAGTGACCTGATTATCGGCCTGACTATTGTTGCTGTCGGCACCTCTTTGCCGGAGCTCGCCTCATCGGTTATTGCCGCCCGTAAAGGCGAGCATGATATTGCGCTGGGTAACATCATCGGTTCCAACCTGTTCAATACCCTGGCAGTCGTCGGTATCGCCGGCAGCATTGCGCCAATGGCAGTGAGCCAGGAACTGCTTTACCGTGATGTGATGACCATGATCGTGCTGACCATTTCGCTATTCATACTTGGTTATGGCTTCCGCGGACAGGGACGGATCAACCGGATCGAGGGTGGTATTCTGCTGTCAGCTTATGTGGCATATACCGTCTACCTCATCACCACGGTATTTGCATAAGTAGAACTAGGCATGGCTCACATTAAGCTTGATAAATCCCATAAACAACTGGTTCAGTCAGCGATACAGCTCGGTGACTGGCTATTGTCTCTGGATGGTCTCAGTGACGCAGACATTCAGGCCATCAAATCAGTGCAGAAAGCGCTGAATAAACTGCCCAAAATCAATGACGGCACACTGGCAATGTACGGCTTCAGCCTGGAACAGGGTAACGAGAATACCGGTCTGGTCCGCGGCTGGGATCTATCGCTGGAATATTTCGCTAATGACCCCGAACAACAGGGTGGTCTGGAAATGTTCAGCTCTTACATTCCTATTCCTGAAAGCACGGATCCGGAGGTGCTGGCTGAGAAAAAGCACAAGGAGCTGTATTTCCACTGGCCCATTGGGGATGTCTGCAATCTGATTCCAGCCGAGCAGGCCAGCCAGTGGCTGGAGCAGGTTTCCAACCCCGCTGCATTGGTGGCTTCAGCAGAGCGCCTGCGCGTTGAGGTCGTGTTTGCCGACTATTACGGTGAAATTGAATTAGCTATTTCTCAGTTGCAAGCGCAAAGTCATAATCCAAAGTTAAGCTAATGATTTATTTATATTGGAGACGGTCAGTGTTGTTTCTTCATCGTCATTGTTATCTATTTGCCCTGGCTTTATTCAGCAGTGCTGCTCAGAGTGATCCTGTCCAGGTCCCGACCAGTCAGACTCAAAATCATTGGTTTCAGCAAGCGCAAGACCGCCTGGCACAAAAGCCAGTTTATGAACCGGAAAAAAAAGCCAAAAACATCATTCTGTTTGTCGGTGACGGGATGGGCGTGTCCACGATTACGGCCGCACGCATCCTTGACGGTCAGAACAAAGGTCTGGCAGGGGAGGAAAATAGCCTGAGCTTTGAGTCTTTCCCGTTTACCGGTATGTCCAAAACCTACAATGTGGATGCGCAGACACCGGATTCCGCCGGCACCATGACTGCGCTGATCACCGGGGTGAAAACCGATGCCGGTATTGTCGGCATTGATGAAGACGTGCAACGGGGTGACTGCGGCAGTGTCAGTGGCAATGAACTGGTCAGTGCGCTGGAACTTGCCGAATTGGCGGGGCAGTCAACCGGCTTTGTGACCACAACCCGGGTCACTCATGCTACGCCGGCGGCGACTTATGCCAAATCGCCGGAACGTAACTGGGAAGACAATTCGGATCTGCCTGATGAGGCTGTAGCAAGTGGTTGTGAAGACATTGCTTCGCAACTGGTGAGTTTTGAACAGCGGCTCAAGCAACGTTTCCCGAAAGCAGATATTGATGGTATCGAAGTGATGATGGGCGGTGGCCGCCGTCATTTCCTGCCCAATCAGGCATCAGATGACATGGTTTTGTTCACCGGAGAACGGAGCGATCAGCGAAATCTGATTGATGAGTGGCAGGCACAGTATCCGGGCGGTCACTATATCGAGAATCAGGCCGGCTTTGACGCCGTGGACCCGGCTAAAACGGAAAAACTGTTGGCACTGTTTGAGTCATCGCATATGCGATACGAGGCGGATCGGGCTAATGATGATGCCGGTGAGCCATCGCTCAGTGAGATGACAGCCAAGGCCATAGATATTCTGGATAACAATGAAAACGGCTTTTTCCTGCTGGTGGAAGGGGGCCGGATTGATCACGCACATCATGCCGGAAATGCGTTCAATGCCCTGACCGATACGATTGAATTATCCCGTGCCGTCGACGTCGCGCTGGAGAAGACCAGCACCGATGAAACGCTGATTATTGTGACAGCCGATCACAGCCATGTTTTCACGATGGCGGGTTATCCCAAGCGCGGTAATCCGATTCTGGGCAAGGTCGTCAATGTCGGTGAAGACGAACCGGCACAAGCTGAGGATGGTATGCCATACACCACCCTGGGCTATGCCAATGGTTTGGGATTCCGCGATCTGGGTGATGAAACCGATGCCGATGTCAGTTACAGTCAGCCGGCTGATACGGGACGACACGATCTCAGTGATGTCGATACACAAGCGCATGGCTATCACCAGGAAGCACTGGTGCCATTGAGCTCGGAAACGCATGGCGGTGAGGATGTGGCAATTTATGCTATCGGTCCCGGCGCTTCCGCTGTCTCTGGCGTGAATGAACAGAATCTGATTTTCCACATCATGCGCCGGGTGGCGAAGTGGTGATTACCAGTTGATTTCAGGAAAGCTGTTTAAAGCGGGGCGGGCAAAGAAAAAACCCTGGAATTTGCTGACCCCAGCCTCCAGTAGCCAATCGACTTCAGCTGCCTGTTCAACGCCTTCGGCAGTGACCGAGATTCCCAGAGAGTAGCAGCATTCAACCACCGCCCTGACAATCGCCTGCTTGGGGCCATTACTCTGAATGCCCTGAATCAGCTTGCGATCTATTTTCAGTTTGTCCGGTTGAAACTCTGCCAGCAGAGACAATCCGGCAAAGCCGGCGCCAAAATCATCAATGGCCACTTTAATCCCCGCGGCGCGGAGGCGGGTAACAGCACCATAAAAGGCATCATGATTGGTGATGGCTTCTTCTTCGGTGATTTCTACGATGATCTGCTCACTGGAAAGGCCCAGTCTTTCAATTCTGTCCAGCAGAAAATCGACGGCATCCGGAATCGTGATCAATGACATCGGCAACAGATTCACAGAGATGCAACAGGGCAGCCCCATATCCGCAGCGATTTGCAGTGCATATTGCTTGGACTCCAGATCGAAACGATACAAATCAATACCGCTGTAGCGCGACAGGATCTCAGCCGGTGATTCGTTGTTGGGGCCTCTGAGCAAGGCTTCTGCAGAGGTCACCAGCTTGCTGACCGGATTGACGATGGGCTGGAAGGCAAAATTAACCGGATAAAGGCCGAGTGAATCTGCCTTGTTGAATTCAGGTAAGGCTTGCTCGGGCAGGTCTAAATACAGCTCATCAGAGGGTACGGTGTAGGCTTCCCGCCAGCGGCCTTTGGCAAAGGCATCGATAATCATTGATGCCCGGGTCTCATCAACCTGTTTAAGATTATCCAGTCCCAGTTTGTAGAGTTGATTATCAAAACTCAGATCGCTGGAGATGATCTGATTGCCGCCCTCATCATTGATAACGATAAACCCCAGACCCCAGTCATCAAAGGTGCGCCTGTATATCGGTTCATCCAGCACTGTCACGACTTCTTCATGCCGGGGATCAGTCTGAATCAGTTCATACAGGGCGGTGATTTTCTGCCTGGGGCCTTCCAGTACCTGCATGAAATAATCACCATCGAAGACCAGCATGCCGGTGATGTCACGATCACGGTTTCTGGCAGCGAAGTGCTTCGACATCGCGACAACCCTGTCTTTTTTAAGTTGCTTGGTTGATCGACTGCGGTAGACCAACAGGCTCAGTGACATAGCCAATTCCACTTGTTTTTGTATGACATTAACATAGCTTCATGGTCTTGTGTAAACCCGTCATAGCGGGGTTGTGTACCCCTTTGGGAGTACACTTTCATCGGTATTTAACCCCCTGTTAAGCCTGACTAAAATCAAACTCATGAATGGTTGCTGAGTGGTTAGGGGGTAAGCATGCAGCAAGCGATGACAAAACGTCGTGAAAGTATTTACCAGCAGATTGGCGGCGCGGAAGGCGTTGAACAGCTGGTGGAGACTTTCTGCGGCATCCTGGAAACGACTGAGGTCGGCAAGCCTGTTTATCTGCTGCACCTGCGGGGACATGGTATGGCCCATGCCCGTATGGAGCAATTCAATTTCTTTTCCGGTTTATTCGGTGGCCCCAAACTCTATGCAGAGAAGTGGGGGCATTCCAATGTGCGCCAGATCCATGCCCATGTCGATATTGATGAAAGCGTGAGTCAGGCCTGGCTGACCAGTATGTCTATGGCGCTGGACAAGCTTAGTTATTCGACAGAACTCAAACAGCAATTGATGCAAAGCTTTACTGACATGGCCGCCATTCTTGTGCGTCAGTCAGCTCAGGCAAGAGTTTAGTTTTGCTGGTCGCCTTCAAAATCGTCAAGGCTGTCGTAGTAAATGATAGCCAGGTAACGGATCGGCATTTCCAGCTTGGCCATCGGCCGGTGCGGTTGTTCGGCATCGAATGTCAGCGAGTCGCCGGGTTCAAGAATGTAGAGTTTGTCGCCCACCGAATATTCCAGCTTGCCTTCCAGCATGTAAATGAATTCGGTACCGGCATGTTCGAAAGGATCAAAGACTTCACTGGCTTCATCGAGCGAAATCAGGAACGGCTCAAACAGTTTTTTCGGGCCCGTGTCATAGGCCAGCAGATGATAGGTGTGCCCGCTTTTGGTACCACGACGCACGACTTCCATGCCTTCACCGTGCCGAACATACTGAGCCCCCGCCTTGGGCGTGTCGTAGTCATGAAACAGGCGGGACAGGGTGACACCCAGGGCGTTGGCCAGATGTTCCAGTTTTTCGAGGCTGGGTGACGTGAGACCGTTTTCGATTTTGCTCAACATGCCACGGCTGACATTGGCCCGCTTGCTGACTTCGGCAATGGTCAGGCCGTTTTCCATGCGTAGATGGCGCAGCGTGTTGCCGAGATGTTTATCCAAAGAATGGCCGTTTGTCCCTGTTGTAGTAAGCGGTTCTCTCTTATTCACGCCTGAAAATACTCCATTGTATGCCTCTGTCAGGGCTTTGATTATACATCAGATTTTAGCGACCAAACTATCGAATGATTCATTATATGAAAAAAAGTTTACAAGAAGTATTGACATCAAAAATCAGTCATGCGTAAATGGAAATCAAGTTTCATATAGTGAAACAATGTTTACTAAAAAGGTGGTAGCCGCAGTCTACTTCTTAGGTAGTAGCAGCAAGCGCCACGGCAGTGGAGGTTAAGAATGCCATTAGGACTTTTGAAATACGGTCTCAGTAAGGAACATCCGGCACCACGGTTTTTCCGGGACTGTACTCAGCCCAAGAAAAGCTACGATGCCGTCATTATCGGCGGCGGTGGTCATGGCCTGGCTGCGGCTTACTACCTGGCCAAAGATTACGGCATCACTAATGTCGCCGTGCTGGAAAAAGGTTACATCGGCGGCGGTAACACCGGCCGTAACACCACGATTGTTCGTTCCAACTACCTGACTCCGGAAGGCGTCAATTTCTACGATGCCAGCGTCAAGATGTATGAAGACCTGTCGGAAGAACTGGATCTGAACCTGTTTTATTCCACCCGCGGTCACTTCACACTGGCCCACACAGAATCAGCGATGCGTACCATGCGCTGGCGGGCCGAGGTCAACAAACATGTGGGTGTCGACAGCCGTGTAGTAGGCCCGGATGAAATCTCCGAGGCTTGCCCGCAGCTGGATATTCAGTGCAGTGGTCAGGCACCAATTCTGGGCGCTTTGTATCACGCCCCCGGTTCTGTGGCCCGTCACGATGCCGTGGCCTGGGGTTATGCCAAAGAAGCTGATCGCATGGGTGTGGAAATCTTCCAGATGACGGAAGTCACCGGCATTGATGTTAAAAGCGGCAAGGTCGTTGGCGTGAATACCAGTAAAGGGTATATCGAAACCAACCGGGTCTTGTCCGCGGTCGCCGGTTTCACACCGCGTATCACCGATATGGTCGATATCGAGACCCCGATTGTGATTCATCCGCTGCAGGCCTGTGTCAGTGAGCCGATGAAACCCTGGCTCGATACCATCCTGGTGTCCGGCAGCCTGCACGTTTATGTCAGCCAGTCCTCGCGTGGTGAGCTGGTGATGGGGTCTTCGCTGGATCCGTATGAAGTGCATTCCACCCGCAGTTCGCTGGACTTCGTCGAAGGGCTCACCTCGCACATCGTCGATATGTTCCCGTTCCTGTCCAACGTCAAGGTTGTGCGTCAGTGGGCCGGTATGGCTGACCTGACCCCGGACTTTGCGCCGGTGATGGGTAAAACCCCGGTGGAAGGTTTCTATCTCGATGCCGGTTGGGGCACCTGGGGCTTCAAGGCGACACCTATCAGCGGTAAGACGATGGCCGAAACCATTGCCCGCGATGCCGCGCCGGATCTTATCCAGCCTTTCCGTTTATCCCGTTTTGAAGACTACGAGCTGACCGGTGAAAAAGGTGCAGCCTCGGTCGGCCATTAATGAGAGCTAAGCGATGAAATTACTTCAATGTCCAATCAACGGCATCCGGCCTCTCAGCGAATTCACCTACGGCGGTGAATACCGCGATATGCCGAATCCCGACACCTGCAGCGACAAGGAATGGGCTGCCTACGTGCATTACCGCAACGGTGCACCCGGTGTGAAAAAGGAATGGTGGTACCACGGCCCCAGCGGCACCTGGTTTATTGCCGAACGCGACACGATGGCTGACAAAGTCATCCGTACCTACATTGCCGGTCAGGAGGAAGCAAAATGACCAGTCGAATTGCAAAGAAAAGAGGCGAGTGGATCAACCGCGACAAGCCCCTGACGTTTGAATACGAAGGTCAGCAGGTACAGGGTTATGAGGGCGACACCATCAGCAGTGCGCTGTGGGCCAATGGTATCCGGGTGCTGGGCCGCAGCTTCAAATATCACCGTGCCCGCGGTCTGCTGAGCTTTGCCAATCATGATGTCAATGCGCTGATGACAGACGGTGAGGATACCAATATCCGCGCCGACGTCTGGCCCGTCCGCCATGATATGAAATTGAAAGCGGTCAATACTGATGGCGGTGTTATCAAGGATAAAAACAAGTACATCGACTACTTGTCACCGTTTCTGCCGGTGGGGTTTTATTACAAGACCTTCTACAAACCCAAACGGCTGTTCCCGTTCTGGGAAGACAAAATCCGTAAAGCGGCCGGTTTAGGTGAGGTTAACTTCAATTACCCGCGCCATATCCGTCCCAAACGTCATGCCCACTGCGATGTGCTGGTGGTCGGTGCCGGTGTATCGGGTTTGTCAGCAGCCCTGACTGCAGCGGCAGAAGGTCTGAGTGTCATCCTGGTGGATGAAAACAGTCAGGCAGGCGGTAGCCTCAGCTATGACTATGCCGGCGATCAGACTTCAGCTGACATGCTGAATACACTGCTGAGCGAAGTCGAAGCCAACAGCAATATTAAACTGATTACTGATGCCTACGCAGGCGGTTATTACACTGACCATCTTGTACCCATCGTCGAAAAAAGCGGCATCACCAAGGTGCGTGCACAATCGGTGATTGTCGCCACTGGTGTGTTCGAGCAGCCGCCTGTTTTCCGTTACAACGATCTGCCCGGCATCATGCTCGGCTCTGCTGCGCAGCGGCTGGTGCACCGTTATGCAGTCAAACCCTTTGAAAAAGGGGTAGTCGTTACCGCGAATGATCACGGCTATCGTACCGCGCTGGATCTGGTTTCAGTCGGCGTTGAAGTGGTTGCCGTCATTGATATGCGCAGCAGCGGCGCCGGCCAGGAGCTGACTCAGAAGGTTAAGGACAGCGGCATCAGCGTACACAAAGGCAGCTGCATTTATGAGGCAGTGCCGACCGGTGACAAGCTGGGTGTCAAAGAAGTGGTGGTCTGCCCTTACAACGAAGCCACCGCCGAAGCCGACACCAGCCGCAGTGTGCGTCTGAGCTGTGATGGTGTTGCCATGAGTGCCGGCTGGGCACCGGCTGCGGCATTGCTGTACCAGGCCGGTACCAAAATGGGCTATGACTACGATATCGAACAGTTTGTCCCTGCCCAGTTACCGGAAGGCGTGTTTGCAGCCGGTAAAGTCAATGGCGTATTCGATCTGAAATCACGTCAGCATGACGGTCGTCGTGCAGCTTCTGAAGCAGCAAGTTACCTGGGTAAATCTGTTCAGCTGGAAAACTTCAAACCGGTTTCGGTCACTCGCCCCAGCCATCCTTATCCCATCGTCAATCATCCCAAAGGCAAGAACTTTGTTGATTTTGATGAAGATATTCAGGTTAAGGACTTTATCAATGCCGCCAAAGAAGGTTTCGACAATATCGAATTGATGAAACGCTTCACCACCGTCGGTATGGGACCCAGCCAGGGTAAGCATTCCAATATGAATGCCATCCGCATTCTGGCCCGCATCCGTCAGCTGCCGGTGGAAAAAATCGGCACTACCACGGCGCGGCCGTTCTTCCATCCGACGCCGATTGGTCATCTGGGTGGTCGGGGCTTCCATCCGCACCGTTATACCGCCATGCACCAGTGGCATGTCGATCACGGCGGCGAGATGATGGAAGCCGGTGTCTGGATGCGTCCGGCCTATTACGCACCGGCGGGTTCCGGTCTGACTGCCAGTGAGGCGGTCCAGCAGGAAACTCAGAATGTGCGTCACAGCGTGGGCATGATAGATGGCAGCACGCTGGGCAAAATCGAAGTCTTCGGCAGTGATGCCGGTGCCTTCCTGGAACGCTTCTATACCGGCAAGTTTGCCGATCAGAAAATTGGCAGCAGCCGGATTGCCATGCTGCTGGATGAAGCCGGTGTCGTCAGTGACGATGGTGTCGCGGTAAGAATGGCTGAAGACCAGTTCTATGTCTCCACCAACTCGTCCAATGCCGCCACGGTTTACCGTGAAATGCAGCGCAACGTGCAGCTGTGGAAGATGCAGGTGACCCTGGTCAACCTGACCGGTGCCATGGCAGCGATGACAGTCGCAGGTCCCAAGTCACGTGAGGTCGTAGCGGCACTGACCGAGATTGATGTCTCTGAATCCGGCATGCGTAAAGGCGCTTTCCGTAGCGGCAAAGTGGCGGGGGTCGATGCCCGCGTGATGCGTGTCAGCTTTGTGGCCGAACTCGCCTTTGAAATTCATGTGCCCTATAAAGCCGGCCTGCATGTCTGGAAAGCATTGATGGAAGCCGGTAAATCGGCAGGTATCCGTCCATTTGGTACCGATGCCCAGCGTCTGCTGCGGCTGGAAATGGGTCATCACCTGGTGAGTCACGATACCGATGGTCTGACCAACCCGTTTGAGGCCCATTCGGAATCGCTGGTAGCGATGGACAAACCATTCTTTATCGGTCAGCGCAGCCTGAAAATCCTGGAGAAAAAGCCGCTTAACAAGAAGCTCACTACCTTTGTGCTGGATCCGGGCTTCAACGGCGAGCTGCCAAACGAGTGCAACCTGGTCATTGATGGTGCAAGCCAGATTGCCGGCCGTGTCACCAGTATTTCCTACAGCGGCTATCTCGATCGGCATATCGGCTTTGCCTTTGTACCGCCTGAGCAGAGCCATGACGGCGCCCGATTCCAGATCCGTACCGACTCCGGTGCGATGGTGCCGGCGACCGCCTGTAAAGCACCGTTTTTCCACCTTTTAGAGAGTAGAGGAGAGTGAACATGCAAGACGCCGTATTAATGAGTCCGGTGGCCTTTGCTCATGCATTAAGGAAACCGGTCAGCGGGGAGGTCAATGGCATGGAGACTGCTTTGAGCTTTGATGCAGCCGACGTGGAAGCCTCACGCAACAAGACATTGAGTATCTGCGATGTCAGTAATCTCAACCGTTTTGGTGTGAAAGGGCCGCAGGCTGCCAACTGGTTGCAGACAGCAGGAATCAAGCTGCCTGAAACCACTAACAGCTGGACGCCGCAGGATAACGGCAGTCTGGTGATGCGTCTGGGTAATACCGAGTTTCTGCTGGAAGACCGGCCGGAAAACGATCTCACCCGTACGCTCAACGACACCGCCGTGAATCAAGGCGGTGTGCATAAAGTGATGCGCAATGACGCGGCTTTTATTGTCAGCGGTGAGCTGACCCCAGCCTTGTTCTCTGAAGTGTGTGCCATCGATTTGGACGGCGCCACCTTGGAAGAAAATCGTCTGGTCATGACTGTCATCGCCGGTGTATCGGCAACGCTGCTGAAGCAGACGCTTAACGGCCAATCTGTTTATCGCATCTGGTGTGACGGAACCTTCGGCCCTTATTTGTGGAAAACCCTGCTTGGCATCATTGAAGAGCAGGGCGGCGGTCCGGTCGGTTTCAACTTTTATTACTCGCTTACTTAATCACCAACGCTGTTTTTATAAACAGAAGGAAAGAGCTCATGAAATACGAACACAACGACTCACTTCTGGAGTCAGCCCAAATCGAGCAGGCCAAGAAGTTTCTGAAAGACAACGACGTGAAATACGTGTTGGCTCAGTTTGTCGATATTCACGGTGTCGCCAAGGTTAAATCAGTACCCGCGTCACATCTGGAAGACATTACCAGCAACGGTGCCGGCTTTGCCGGGGGCGCTATCTGGGGTATGGGTATTGCACCGAATGGCCCCGACTATATGGCAGTCGGTGATTTAAGCACACTGACGCTGCTGCCCTGGCAGCCAGGCTATGCCCGCATTATCTGTGACGGTCATGTCAATGGTCAGCCATACGACCATGACAGCCGCGTCGTGCTGAAAAAGCAGATCAAACGTCTGGAAGAAAAAGGCTGGATCCTCTACACCGGTCTGGAGCCGGAATTCTCCCTGCTGAAAAAAGATGCGGTCACCGGTCAACTGTCACCCTGTGATGTGACCGACACCCTGCAAAAGCCTTGTTATGACTATAAAGGCATCAAGCGTCAGGGCGAATACCTGGAAAAAATGACCGAAGCCCTGATTCAGGTCGGTCTGGATATTTACCAGATTGACCATGAAGATGCTAACGGTCAGTTCGAAATCAACTATACCTATGCTGACTGCCTGAAGAGCGCGGATGATTACATCCTGTTCAAGATGGGTGCCAGTGAAATCGCCAATGAAATGGGCATGATTTGCTCATTCATGTCGAAACCGTTCAGCAACCGTCCGGGTAATGGCATGCACATGCATATGTCTATCGGCGATGGTGAGAAGAGTCTGTTCCATGATGACAGCGATCCCAATGGTCTTGGTTTGTCCAAGATGGCCTACCACTTCATGGCCGGCATCCTGGAGCATGCTCCTGCACTGACTGCGATTGCGGCCCCGACCGTGAATTCATACAAACGCCTGGTCGTGGGTCGTTCACTGTCCGGTGCAACCTGGGCACCTGCCTATATTTCCTACGGCAACAACAACCGTTCAACCATGGTTCGTATTCCCTACGGCCGTATTGAGCTGCGTCTGCCGGATGGTACCTGTAACCCATACCTGACTGCGGCTGCAGCTATTGCTGCCGGTCTTGACGGTGTGGAACGTGAATTGGAACCGGGTAAAGGTCATGACAGCAACCTGTATGACATGAGCCCGGCTGAGCTGGAACAAAACGGTATCGGCATCCTGCCGCAAAACCTCCATGAAGCCTTGCTGGCACTGGAGAAAGACGATGTCGTCAAAGGAGCACTCGGTGAAGGACTTGCCAAAGAGTTTCTGGAACTGAAACACATGGAATGGGTGGAGTACATGCGTCATGTCTCCGATTGGGAAATCAACCGCTACGTTGAGTTTTATTAATACTCCGCCTGAGAGGCGTTTTTTAGGAGAAATCTTATGTGTGGAATCGTTGGTCTTTATCTGAAAAACGATAAATACGAGAGCGAACTGGGCAAACTGTTCGCACCGATGCTGATTGCGATGACCGAACGCGGTCCCGACAGTGCCGGTTTTGCGGTCTACGGTGATGCGGTCGAAGACGGCATCAAACTGACCTTGCGTCATGAAGACGAAAACTACGACTGGGCAGCTCTGGCCAAAGACATCGAGAAAGCCCTGGATACCAAAGTGAACTGGTTCCAGAACAGCAAAGTCGCTGTGTTCAAAGTCGGCGTTGATGCGGAAAAAGTCGAAGAGTACCTGGAAGAAAACCATGACGACGTGCTGATCATGAGCTCGGGTAAATCTATCGAGATCCTCAAAGAAGTCGGTCTGCCCGAGCGTATCGTCGATATGTTCAACCTCGGTAATATGAAAGGCAGCCATATCGTTGGTCATACCCGTATGGCAACAGAATCTGCTGTGACCATGGCAGGCAGCCATCCTTTCTCAACCGGTCTGGATCTGTGCCTGGTACATAACGGTTCTTTTTCCAACCACAACCGTCTGCGTAAAGAGCTGCAACGTGAAGGTATTGAATTCAATACCGAAAACGATACCGAAGTCGCGGCAGGTTATCTGACCTACCGTCTGGAGCAGGGTGATTCTCTGAACGAAGCACTCGAGAACGCGCTGAAAACACTGGACGGTTTTTACACCTTAACGATTGGCACCAAAGACGGTTTTGCCGTGGTGCGTGATCCGATTGCCTGTAAACCCGCCGTCATTGCTGAAACCGATGATTATGTGGCGATGGCCTCCGAATATCAGGCGCTGACCACGCTGCCCGGTATCGAAGACGCCAAGGTCTGGGAACCGGAACCGGCGCGCATCTATGTCTGGGAACGTAATGGCAACTAAGACTTGGTGATTAGGAGAAGATAATGAGTACAAACAACTTAGCAGAACAAACCGCTGCATTCGAAACCATCAACGGAGTGGGTACCGTTGACCTGGCGGTACAGACGGTGCGTGACCTGAACCAGGCACTGCACGATCAACACAAAGAAATGACCATCGAAAAATGGGATGTGCTTAACCCGAAAGGCCACCATAACCTGGCGGTGGGTGTTAATCAGAAACTGAAAATTGATATCCACGGTCCGGCCGGTTACTACTGCGCCGGCATGAACCAGGAAGCCGAAATCACCATTCACGGCCACACCGGTCAGGGCGTCGCGGAAAACATGATGTCAGGTCTGGTTCGTGTTAAAGGCAATGCTTCATCAGCAGCCGGTGCGACTGCACATGGTGGTCTGCTGGTGATTGAAGGTGATGCCGGTTCCCGCTGTGGTATTTCCATGAAAGGTGTCGACATCCTGGTTAAAGGCAGCGTCGGACATATGAGCTGCTTTATGGGACAGGCCGGTGTGCTGGCCGTGTGCGGTGACGCCGGTGAGGCGCTGGGCGACTCACTCTATGAAGCCCACATCTATGTCAAAGGCAGCGTGAAATCTCTGGGTGCGGACTGCATTGAAAAAGAAATGCGGGCCGAACACATCGAGGAACTGACCGAACTGTTTGAACGCGCCGGTGTGACCGATCAGGACCCGAGAGATTTCAAACGCTACGGCTCTGCCAGACAGCTTTACAACTTCAAAGTTGATAACGCTGGCTCTTATTAATTGCTGATATTGCGAGGAATTAGAAATGACTGAAAAAAGAAAATACATGACCGTACCGCGCGAGTCAGCGACATTTGACCGTTTGACGATGGCTGAAATCCGTCGCGCTGCCGATACCGGTATTTACGATATCCGCGGCGCCGGTGCCAAGCGCAAGCTGCCGCACTTTGACGATCTGCTGTTCCTGGGCGCGAGTATGTCGCGTTACCCGCTGGAAGGCTATCGTGAAAAATGCAATACCACGGTGACCCTCGGTAACCGTTTTGCCAAGAAACCTATCGAGCTGGAAATCCCGATTACGATTGCCGGTATGAGCTTCGGCGCGCTGTCTGCCTATGCCAAAGAAGCGCTGGGTCGTGGTGCCTCTGCTGTCGGTACCTCAACCACCACCGGTGACGGTGGTATGACCCCGGAAGAGCGTGGTCAGTCGACCAAGCTGGTCTATCAGTATCTGCCATCACGTTACGGCATGAACCCTGATGATCTGCGTAAAGCTGATGCCATCGAAGTGGTTCTGGGTCAGGGTGCCAAACCGGGCGGTGGCGGTATGCTGCTGGGTCAGAAGATCACCGATCGTGTGGCCAAGATGCGTACTTTGCCGAAAGGCGTGGATCAGCGCTCTGCCTGTCGTCACCCTGACTGGACCGGTCCTGATGATCTTGAAATCAAAATCAAGGAACTGCGTGAAATCACCGACTGGCAGGTGCCTATCTACATCAAGGTTGGTGCCACCCGCACTTACTATGATGTGAAACTGGCGGTCAAAGCCGGCGCAGACGTTATCGTCGTCGACGGTATGCAGGGCGGTACCGCAGCAACTCAGGACGTGTTTATCGAACACGTCGGTATTCCGACCATGGCCGCCATCCCGCAAGCCGTACAGGCACTGCAGGAAATGGGCATGCACCGCAAGGTACAGCTGATTGTATCCGGTGGTATCCGTAACGGTGCCGACGTCGCCAAGTGTATGGCGCTGGGTGCGGATGCAGTCGCGATTGGTACCGCTGCGATGGTCGCACTGGGTGACAACGATCCGAAATGGGAAGACGAGTACCAGAAACTGGGATCGACAGCCGGTTCTTATGATGACTGGCATGAAGGTCGAGATCCAGCCGGTATTTCAACCCAGGATCCTGAGCTGATGAAACGCTTTGACCCGATTGAAGGTGGCCGTCGTCTGGCGAACTACCTGCGTGTTTTAACCCTGGAAGCGCAAACCCTGGCCCGTGCCTGTGGTAAGAACGACCTGCGTAACCTGGAACCGGAAGATCTGGTTGCCCTGACTGTTGAATCTGCTGCGATGGCCCGTGTACCACTGGCCGGCACCAGCTGGATTCCCGGTCAGCAACAGACCTTCTAAGCCCCGTTTTTAACGAGCGATCGAAATAAGGGCCGGTACTGCAAAGAATGAATTCACTTGTGATCCTTACCCCGTCATCAAGTGCGTCTTTCAGCGTGGTATCGGCCCTTATCTTTTTTGCATTTTCAATCCTGAGGAGGAATCCGTGTAGTTCAATCAATTAAGCAAGAGAGAGGAAATTAACCATGAATAATAATTTAAAAAAACGCATACATAACATGTATGTACGGGACTGTATCATGGCCTGGTCGGACATCATTCTGATCTGGCTGGCTGTGGGCTTCGTCCTCATTAGTATCTTAAACATCGTCGATGATCCCATCATTCAATGGGTACTCATTATTTCAAGTGGCTTTCTGGTGCTTTTCAACACCGCTTCTGTCGGGTCAATGACTCGCCATTACGCGGAAGATAAGGCCTTTATCTATGGATTGGATATCAAGCATCTGGATGAGAACCGGGCAGCCAAAAACGATGCAAAAGTCAATTAATGAGGAAATGCCATGTCCAACTATATACCCAAGATCCAAGCTAAACGGGGTCAGTTGTTCGACAGCCTGTTTATCCTGGTCCTAGTTTACGTCAGTCTGTATATCCCCCTGTTTCTGGAATCTGACGTCAAGTCAGTCGAAGAAACAGCCCAAGTCCAGTCCTATACCTGGGAAGCGCTGGGCGTCTCCGCCGTTGAACAGGAACAGTGGCAAAAGCTCGGGCATGACCCGGCATCAGCTGCTGACATCATCAACAACAAGTTTGATTACACCATCGATCCGCTGATGCTGGCCATTACCGCACTGGTCATTATCGGTTACTTCTTTTTTGTGCTTCGGGTTTCCAACAAACAATACCGCGAAGTTATCCATGAGAAGTTCAATGGGGCAAACAAGCAACCAGATGCGGAGGCAAGACAATGATTTGGTGGGATATTTTAAGTTACGCCGCCTGGATTATCTCCGGGCTGCTGCTGTTGTGGATTCTGGCCGATGCCATCAGCGTATCGCGCGAGTTTGATGAAGAGCTGCTGGTGAGCTCCCGTGAAGGGGCCGATGAGTTGCTCGAACAGATCAAAGAAGAGGAGGGCGTGCGATGACGGCAGAATCAACAAGTGCAGAAAATGTACAACGCATCTCAATGTTCAAGGTGCTCAACCCGTTTCATGTCTGGGCTTTGGGGGTTGGGATTGTACTGGTCGGTGAGTTCATGGGCTGGAACTTCTCGGTCGCTAAAGGCGGTGCCTATGGTGCGCTGATTGCCTGCTGGGTGATCGGTCTGCTTTATAGCTGCGTCGCCATGATCGACTCGGAAGTGACTTCAACGGTTGCGGCAGCGGGTGGTCAGTACACGCAGGCCAAACATATTATCGGCCCGTTAATGGCCTTTAATGTCGGCCTGTATCTGGTGATGGCCTATACCATGCTGGAGGCGGCTGATGCCTTGATTGTCGGTGACTTGATGACGGCAGTCGCAGCAGCCACCGGCTATGAAGGCTTGAATCCGCAGCCGTTTGTGGTACTGACCATTGCCTTTTTGGCCTGGCTCAATTACCGCGGTGTGTTCATGACCTTGACGGTGAACTTTGTCATTACCCTGTTTGCCTTTCTGGCCATTATTGCGCTGTTTGTCGGCAGCGACCCGCTCAACCCGGGGAGTGTATTAAAGCACAGTGATTTGCTGACAGACTTGCCTTATGGCTGGATCGGGGTGGTCGCGGCCTTGCAGTTCGGTATGTGGTATTACCTTGGTATCGAGGGGACCTGTCAGGCAGCCGAAGAGGTACGCAGCGCTGGCCGGGCCATTCCGCTGGGTACGATTGGCGGCATTCTGACCCTGCTGGTAGCAGCCACGCTGACCTGGTACGTCTCGACCGGTCTGATGCCGTGGCAGTATCTGGGTCAGGCAACCACACCGCTGTATGATGCGGCCTCGATTATCGGTAATCCGAGCCTGCAGGTGGTGTTGTTCATCGGCACCATGTTCGCAGCGATTGCTTCGGCCAACGGTTGTATCAATGATGCAGCGCGGGCCTGGTTCTCAATGGGACGGGATCGTTACATGCCGACCTGGTTTGGCGCGATTCACCCGCATTACCGTACGCCGTTCCGGGCCATCATTTTCCTGATCCCGATTGCTGTGTCGTTTGCCTTCACCGGTCTGCTGGATCAGGTTATTACCTTCTCGATCCTGTCGGGGCTGCTGGGTTACACCTTCATGTCAATCAATATGATGAAGTTCAGAAAAATGTGGCCACTCGGTGTTATCAAGCGTGGCTATATTCATCCCTTCCACCCGATACCGGCGCTGGTATTGCTGGGGCTGTGTTCAGTGGTCTATTTCGCGACCTTCCTGGGCTACGGTGCTTCACTGCTGTCGATCATGGCTTTCTATATCGTTGCGTCGGTATGGTTTGTCCTGCGTCGTTATCAGTTCGTTAAACGTGGTGACCAGTTCACCATGCCGTGGCCACGGCCCAAAGGCTATTGAGGAGGATCGACATGAAAAAGATTTTATGTGCAACCGATGGCTCCCGCAGTGCTCAGAAGGCGGTGGACTTTGCTATTGAACTGGCCAAACTGGCGGATGCCGAGCTGACCTTTATTCATGTGGTGATGCCTACCGGTGAGGATGTTTCACATACTTACTTCTGGAACTCCAACATGCTCAAGGCGGCAGATGACCAGATCCAGATGGAACTGCATGATGCGATGGAACGCGCGCATCAGCGGGATCTGGAGCCGGTCTACTGCACCACCGTACCCGGTCATAACATTGCCAAGGCGATCATTGATTATGCCGAACACAATGATCATGACCATGTGATAACAGGATCGGTGGGACGAACCGGTGTCGCCAAGGCGCTGCTTGGTTCGATTGCCGAGCAGGTGATCAGCAAAGCGCATTGTCCGGTCACGGTCGTGCGTTGACCTTTTGCCCCGTAACTCTGGTTACGGGGCTTTTTTTGCCGTTATAAGGAGGCAAAAATGACACTGTTTATTAGTTTTATCAGTCTGGTATTCGCCATTGTCCTGTGGCAGTTGTATCGCCGGCATCACCGTCAAGTGGTGGGGGATCGAGCCGCCTTATTTGACGAGGCACATAAAGTGCTGAATATCAGACATAGTGTCGCTGACAGGGCTGGGTTCCGCCATGTGCTGGGACACTTTGCCGGTCATAGCGTGGCACTCAGGCTGGAAGTGGATAATCTGACCGCGCGTAAATTACCGATCATGTGGCTGCACATTACTATGCTGCGGCCTGATGATGCCAGTGACAGTCTCGATATTCTGGTCAGACCCAGTAACAGTGATGTCTTCAGCCCCGGCTGGAACTGGGACCGTGAAATCACGCCCTTGAAAAGCTGGCCGCAACATGCCCGATACGTCAGTCGTGGCAATGCCCCGGTGTTACAAAAAATTGATAGTGATGTCAGAACGATATTTGCCGATCAGCGCGCCAAGGAGTTGCTGATTACCCCGGAAGCGGTGCGTTTGACTTATTTGATAAAGCAAGCTGACAGAGGGCATTACCTGCTGTTGCGTACAGCAGATTTTGATATGGAGCCGCTGGATCCCTCTGAAATCGCGGCGCTGACACGTCAACTTCAGAATGTACTGGTCAAGCTGGATCGAGTGAGCTATGAAAACGCAGCCTGAAACAAACACTGTCAGACCCTGGCATCCCTATCTGGTGCTGCTGATCGCTATCATCCTTCCCGGCGTTGGGCAGGTACTGAATCAGGCCCCGATGCGAGGGCTCACCATGCTGTTTTTTATGCTGGTGCTGGGTGTGGTCACTTTTAATCTGGCCGGCCCTGACATTTCGATTATCGGCCAGTTTGCCGGTGGACTGTTCATTTATGCCTTGTCAGTGATGGATGCCTATTTGTGGGCACGGATTCGATGGCATAACCACATGCTTCAGTAAGTCTGACGTCGGCATATTTCAGCCAGTGATCCGGCACTGAATCTGTTTGGGTTCGGTGGCGGTTTTTTATTGTTAATCAAAAGCATAGATTTATTTTTCCTACTCCCTTCGGAGTACTCACAGAAGAGAATTACCCTGCTTTGACAGAAGGGGTAAGTTCGATTCAGGTCCTGAATTGCCGATTCGGAACCGTCTGAACTACAACGCCGTTTCAGCCACAGGCTGAACGATTAGCTGGAGATAGAGATATGAGTGAGTACAACGATTCATCTGTTGGCACCCACGATGCAGAGTCACTGGAGCGGTCAATTGACTGGAAACAGGGACTGGCAATCGCATCAGGGGTGCCGTTATTAATTTTACCGTCGCTGGGCTACTTCCCCATGTGGGTGGCCGCGGCCGCGATTCTGGTCTGGGGGCTGTCGGTGCTGCAGGGGTTTATGCAGAATCTGGCCTATGCGGAAATGGCGACGGCTTTTCCCAGAGCATCCGGTCTGCCCGGTTTTGCCCAGCATGTTTTTACATCCAAAGATTACCAGGGAAAGTATGACAAAGGTAAGTTGATTGGCGGTTTCAGTGCCTGGAGTTACTGGTTTGCCTGGAACCCGGTGTTAGCTATCTTCGCCATACTGGTTGGCAGTTACCTGCAGGGTCTGTTCCCGGGGCTGGGGGAGATGTTCACTGAATACCAGCTGTCACTGATTTCCGGTGTGGTTATTTTCAGTGGTCTGATTATTGTTAACTATTTCGGTCTCAAAGATGGTGCTGTGCTGGGTTATATCCTGGCTGCGGTATCTATCATCCCGCTGGTGGTGATGACGGCAGCGCCGTTTGCGACCGGTGCCGTTGATATGACCAATATCACTTCTTCCTGGTTACCGACAGACTGGTCCTGGGATATGCATCATATTCTGATTCTGTTCGGACTGTTTGCGATAGCCCAGTGGAGTGCCTGTGCCTGGGAAACCGCCGCGATTTATGGTCCTGAGTACAAAAAACCGTCGGTTGATGTGCCCAAAGCCCTGTTTGTCTGCGGTGCCATCTGTCTGCTGACCTTTGTGCTGGTTCAGGCTGCAGTTATCGGCGTTCTGGGTGTTGAAGGCGTGCTGGCTGAGCCGCTGTCACCGATGATTCCAGTTGCTCAGGCGGCCTTTGGTGAGTCCGGTTCTGTTATCACTATCATCATGCTGGTTGCAGCGATGATTCTGATTATCCAGACCGCCTATCTGGGGTCTGCCCGTGCGATGCACTCCATGGCGCATGAAGGTAATCTGCCTAAAGTCTTGAGTAAAGTGAATGGTCACGGTACCCCGGTGCTGGCGATGGTCGTCATCGGCCTGTTCAACCTGGTGCTGATTTCCATGGGTACACCGGCAGCAATTCTGGCAGCTTCTGCGATTGGTTACACCTGTGCTAACGGCATCAGTCTGTTTGCCTATGTCAAAGCCAAAAAAGACCCTCGCTTTGCCAATGTTGAAAGACCATTCAAAGCACCGGCTGGCTGGAAAAACATCGCCATGCTGTTCGGTCTGTTCAATATTCCGCTGTGCCTGGTTGGTGTGGTGTATCTGAACAGTCTGGAAGTCGGCTGGTTCTCTACCTGGGTTGGCTTCATCGTGCTGGGCATGTACCTGCCGATCTGGCTCTACACCCAGTATGAAACCCGTCAGCACAAGGCAACCATGAGTGCTGTTGCCAGTAAATGATAACGCTTTGATCACAGGGGGCAGTAAATTCTGCCCCCTGATTTGTTTCACACCACAAAGAGAGAAAACAACATGAAAAAAATGATCCTGTTAATGGCCGCCAGCGGCTTGATGACATCAGGGGCAGCGATGGCCTGGGAAAGTGAAAATGGCCAGCACAGCACCAGTGCCAGTGTCGCTTTATCCAGCGATTATGTCTGGCGTGGCTATTCCCAGACTGATAACAAACCAGCCATTTCCGGCAGCTTTGACTATGGTCACAGCAGTGGTTTCTATACCGGTATCTGGGCTTCTAATGTCGATTTTGGCGACGTTGCGCCGGAGACCAGCATCGAAGTTGATTACTATGCTGGCTATGCCAACACGATAGGAGATTCCGGTATCGGCTATGATCTCGGTATTCTGCGTTACGACTATCCTGGCGAATCCGGCCTGGACTGGAATGAAGTCTATGGTTCTTTAAGTTACAGCTATTTCACGCTGGGCGTAGCGCATTCTGGCGATGTATACGGTACAAGCGAGACCGGCACTTATTACAATCTGGGCTTTGATTACGGTTTGCCGGCCGGCATCAACCTCAGTGCCGCGGTCGGTTATTACGACTATGACGAAGATGTATTTGGTGCTGGTAATCCGGACAGTGCCACTGACTATCGCATTGGTCTGTCGAAAGACTTTGCCGGTTTCGGTTTTGATCTGAGCTTTACCGACACCGACAGTGATGGTGAAGACCTCTACAGCGACGATCTCGCAGATGGCCGCGTTGTCTTCAGTGTGTCCAAATCGATGTAAAAAAACGCCAAGCGGAAAGGAGAAGAGCAGCTATGACCTTGGTAGTAATACCTCTTCACAATGGTAACTATCAGGGACAAAGGAGATAATGAAACTGAAGCTGGTTTTCAGCGAATGTTTCAGCTTCTTCATGGTTATCCTCTAACCCGTTCCGATTGGAATGTTAGGGAGTTGCCGGAGTCGGATGCAAGCGTTTATTGCCCGGTTTCGACAGCTCCCTTTTTTTATGGCTGTCTCTGATGAAATGACCTGGCTAGCTGTCGATTCATCTGCCTGGCACTCATTGCTGAACTGATGAGCCGGGCCGGCCGGACCCTGACAAGAAGGGTTTCAAATGTCGATTGCAATCAACAAGTCTTTCAAGTTCATGGCATTGGTACTGACTCATCTGACTATCAATGGCTGGATGACCGGCAGCTATAGCGGCGGCATGCTGACCGCACAAGACAGCGACGATTTCGGTTCGTCTGAACCGCATTGAGACCTTATTTCTAACACCTAGGTAGTAAGCCTTCTTTGGAATTGTTGCAGGCTGAAGCCGCCGTGATAATTAAACTGAAGCTGATTTTTAAGACAGGGGTTCAGCTTCTTCATGGTTATCCTCTAAACCGTTCTCTCGTTGGGACGTTGGAGGCGGGCTGTCACTGCCAGCATGATGTTCTCAATGGCATCTGTAGACAGCAGTGAGCAGTTCGCCTTCCTTTTTGGATAAGCCAACACTAACCGACTGCACAGTCTGCAAGATAAGGATACGTATTATGAACCTGCCTCTTAAAGCTGGCCTCGAAGATGTCCAGAACACACCTGATAAACGCCAGCTACCGATCGATCGGGTAGGCATCAAATCTTTACGTTATCCCATTTTCTTTGACAGTCATGATGGCAATCCCATCCGTGTCGTGGCTGATTTCAATATGACTGTCTGTTTGCCGCATCATGTCAAAGGCACCCATATGTCTCGATTTGTCGAGCTGCTGGAGCAGCCGAAACAGGTGTTTTCGGTAACGACGATGCCGGCTTTTATGCGCGCCATGCTGGAGCTGCTGGAAGCCGATAACGGTCATGTGCAGATGCGTTTCCCGTTTTTCCTGGAAAAAGCCGCGCCGGTTTCAGGCGTGACCAGCATGATGGATTACGATGTGACCCTGAATGCCGAAATCGGTGAAGACTATAAACTCACCGTCAAGGCGGAAATTCCGGTCACCAGTCTCTGCCCCTGTTCCAAAAAGATTTCCCAGTACGGCGCGCATAATCAACGTTCACTGGTCACGGTTGAAGTCGAGATGGGCCAGAATATGAGCCTGGACGAGCTGATTACCCTGGTTGAAGCCCAGGCATCCAGTCAGCTTTATGGTCTGCTCAAGCGGCCGGATGAAAAATTTGTCACCGAGTTTGCCTACGACAATCCCAAATTTGTCGAGGATCTGGTCAGAGATATCGCCGGCGCTTTGGAAAAAGCACCGCAAATTGGTGGCTTCCGGGTTGAATGTGAGAATTTTGAATCGATTCATAACCATTCGGCTTACGCATTGATTGACCGCATGTGAGGGGACGAGATGACTTATTCCACTGTCGCATTCAGAGCCAAAGCTGCATCCCGCACAGTTTCACCGATTGAAGAGATTATTGAGGACATCCGCCAGGGCAAAATGGTGGTGTTGATGGATGATGAAGATCGTGAAAACGAAGGCGATCTGATCATGGCGGCTGACGCCATCAATGCTGAAGCCATCAATTTCATGGCCATGCACGGCCGCGGCCTGATATGCCTGACACTGACTGAAGCGCGTTGCCGGCAGCTTAATCTGCCATTAATGGTGGGTCATAATGGCACCTCGCTGGGCACCAATTTCACCGTGTCGATAGAGGCCGCAAGCGGCGTGACCACCGGCATTTCCACCGCCGATCGTGCCCGCACCATTCAGGCTGCGGTCGCCAGCGATGCCAGCCCGGCTGATATCGTCAGTCCGGGCCATATCTTTCCGTTGATGGCCCAGCCGGCCGGCGTGTTGTCACGTGCCGGCCATACCGAAGCTGGTTGTGATCTGGCTCAGCTGGCTGGCAGAGAGCCGGCTTCGGTTATCTGCGAGATCATGAATGATGACGGCACGATGGCCAGAATGCCGGATTTACTCCGTTTTGCAGAACAGCACGGGCTGAAAGTGGGTACGATTGCCGATTTAATCGCCTACCGACATCAGCAGGAAACCATTGTCGTGCATCAGGATACCCGCAAGCTGAGCACGATTTTTGGTGAGTTTGCACTCAGCCGCTACGGTGATATTCACAGCGGTGAACAGCATCAGGCTCTGGTGTATGGTGATATCCGCTCCAGTCACAACACCCTGGTGCGGGTACATGCGCCATTTAATGGTCTGGATTTGCTCGACAATGATCGACGCGGCCACAGCTGGAGCGTGACAGAAGCGATGCAGGCCATCTGCGAATCCGGCGCGGGCGTGCTGCTTCTCATGCATGATGACGGTATCGGTGAATCCACCGAGCTGCCCAGGTTGAAGCTCAAACACTATGGCGTGGGGGCACAAATTCTGAAAGATTTGGGTGTCACCGGTATGACGCTGCTGACGCGGCCGCGTATACTGCCAGCGATGGCTGGCTTTGGCCTCACGGTGCATGACTTTATGCTACCCGGGGATGAGGCGCAAAAAGACAGAGTCAGCGCCTGACAAATATAATTGCTGACCGCAGGGACGACCCTGATAACGGTCTTTGAGAAGGGACGACCCGCCAATAATAAGGACCATTCAGATGGCCTGGATGATTTTATTTATTGCCGGACTGTTGGAAGTAGTCTGGGCAATAGGGCTCAAATACAGTGATGGCCTGACACGGCCGTTACCCACCATAGCGACAGTCTTCACCCTGTTACTCAGCTTCTGGCTGCTGGGTATGGCCATGCGCGATATACCGGTCGGCACCGCTTACGGTGTCTGGGTCGGCATCGGTGCGGTGGGCACGGTAATATTCGGCATCATGTTGTTTGACGAATCCACCAGTTTAAGCAGGCTGATTAGCATTGCCTTTATTATTGTGGGTATTATCGGATTGAAGCTGAGTACTGCCGAAGCCTGAGCGTTGTCTGCCTGAAGGCCGGTGTCCGGCCTTTAAGTCAATTGATATCCCTACAGGGAGCGCATAGTGAGTCAGCAGGATATTTCCATCCCGTTCCAGCCTAGTGGAGGTCGCATTAATACCCTGCATCGGGCCATAGACTGGAGAGGGTCTTTCTGGATTGCCAGCGGCGTTGCGGCACTGGTGCTGTTCTCTATGGGGGCAATTTCGGCGACCGTCGGTAAACCGGCCTGGCTGGTCTGGATTATCGCCATCAGCTTTGGCTTTCTGCAGGCTTTTACCTATGCTGAAATTGCGGGCTTGTTTCCGCACAAAGCAGGCGGCGTCTCGGTTCATGGCGCTATCGCCTGGATGCCATACAGCAAACTGATAGCGCCGGTTTCAATCTGGTGTCACTGGTGGGCCTGGTCGCCGGTGCTCGCCATCGGTTCCGGCCTGTCAGCCGGCTATATTCTTAATGCCCTGTTTCCGGCCGATGCCGTCATTAACACCTGGCAACTGACACTGATTGATCTGGGTGCACTCAAGCAGGGCCTGAGTCTGCGGATTGATGCGACCTTTATTGTGGGGGCCACCATATTACTGGTGGTGTTTGCAATCCAGAATGGCGGTGTGCTGCGTTCGGCCCGAACCACCATGCTGCTGGCATTGAGCGCACTGATCCCCTTAATGCTGATTGGACTGGTGCCGCTGCTTAGCGGTGATTTGCCACGCGAGCATTTTTTCCCTTTAACCCCCGTCGCCTATGATTCCATGGGGAGCGTGGTGGCGGGTGAGTGGAATCTGCAGGGCTGGGTGTTAATGGCGGGGGGGCTGTTTATTGCCGGCTGGTCGGCATACGCTTTTGAAACCGCGCTGTGCTACACCCGTGAATTCAAAAATCCCGGACGTGACACGCACAGGGCGATTTTCTATGCCGGTTTATTTTGTCTGGTGGCCTATATTCTGCTACCAGTGGCTTTTCAGTCGTATCTGGGGCTGGGTGAAATGATTCAGCCGGCCATCCTTGACTCAGAAGGCCATATCCTCGAACCCGCCAAATACAGCGGCATGCTAGCAGAAGATATCTACAGCGGTATCGGTGTGGCCCATGTCTTGTCGGCCATGGTCGGTGGCCAGCCACTGGTGGCAAACCTGATCGTGGCGATGCTGGTCCTGGCGATGGTACTGGCGATGATGACCGCGATGTCGGGTTCTTCCAGAACGTTGTATCAGGGATCGGTGGACGGTCTGTTGCCGCGTTACCTGGCGCATGTCAATGAGGATGGTGCGCCGACCTATGCCATGTGGACCAACCTGGTGATCAATCTGTTGCTGTTGATGATGTCGGACTATGTATTTCTGCTGGCGGCCTCGAATGTCGGCTATATGATTTTTAATTTCCTTAATCTCAATGCCGGCTGGATTCACCGTATCGACCGCAGTAACTGGCACCGCCCGTTCAGGGCACCGGATATCATGCTGGGAGTCGGGATTGTGCTTGCCTATGTCAATATCGCGATCATGGGACTGGGTGCCAATGTCTGGGGTAGGGGGGCCTTGCTGAGTGGTTTGCTGATGGCAGTTGTCAGCATTCCGATTTTCCTCTGGCGACATTACCTGACCGATAAAGGCGAATTTCCGGGCGGCATGCGCGAGGATCTACAGAGACAGGGTGCGGCGATCGGCAGGGCAGGCGTTTTACCCTACCTGGCGCTGTTGCTGGGCGGGCTCATTCTGTATGTCAGTAATATTCTCATTGACAGTCTGCTGACCTGATTTTTACTGGCATCAGAGGGAATTTTTTACTCCCAAGGGAGTACGCCATCAAGAGAATTTTGAAGCCCTTTTAATTGCGTTAATTTGCTTATGAACTTCCTGTTATTAAAGCGGAGCCAGTGTCATGAGCAATTCTACCCAACCAGCCGAAGCCGCTGAAGCGGCAATTACCCGTAATTCAGTCCTCAATGAACGTCATCGCGAGCTTGGTTCCAAGCTGGATGAGTCCATCTGGGGCATGCCAATCCCGCAGTTTTACCATAGCGATCCGCATGATGAAGTCATTGCAGTGAGAACCCGGGCGGCACTTTATGATGTCTCAGCCCTCAATATTCTCAATGTGACCGGTCCGGCCGCGCTGAAAGTGCTGGATAAACTGGTGGCAATTGATGTGACGGAACTGGAACCGGGGACTTCTCGTCTGGCTGCTGAAGTGAACGAAGAGGGTGCTCTGGTTGACGACATCATGCTGATTTGTGATGCCAAGGATCACTACCGTATCTCTCATGGTGGCGGCAGTACCCAGCAAAATCTGGCGAGACTGTCTGAAGGCCTCGATGTCACTATCGAGCAGGATTTTGACGTGCACATCCTGTCGCTGCAGGGACCGAAATCGGTGGATATTCTCGGCCCTGAAGTCAGTATTGATCTGGCCCGCCTGCCCTATTTCAAACATGTTGAAACCAAACTGTTCGGCTGTGATGTGATTATCGCCCGTGGCGGTTATTCCGGTGAGCGCGGTTATGAAGTGTATTGCAGCGGTGAAGATGCAGTGCATATCTGGGACAGCATCATGGAAAAAGGCCATGCCTACGGCATTATGGCCGGTTCCTGGGAATCGCTGGATCTGACCCGGGTTGAAGCCGCTTTATTGTTCTATCCATTCGATATGCCGGAAGGTGACACCACACCGTGGGAAGTCAATATGCACTGGTGTGTGGATCTGAACAAAAAAGGCGATTACGTCGGTAAAGAGGCGCTGCTGAAACTGAAAGGCCGCGAACGCTTCAAGCAGGCCGGTCTGGTCTGTCAGAGCAGCGAAGCGATGCCGGCAGGCGCCAAAATCATCAAAGATGGTAAAGAAATCGGCGTAGTCACCAGTGCCAGCTTCAGCCGTTACCTGATGAAATCGATTGCCATGGTGCATCTCAAACCCGAGTTCTCGCAACTTGGCACTCAGGTGGTAGTGGCAGCCGAAACGCCGGTCAAGGCCCATGTCGTCAAGACACCTTTCTACGACCCGATGCGTCTGCGTACTCATCCCGAACAATAGTAGTCACCCTGCCTGGCATGTCACAGGGAAGTGGCAGGGGCAACAAGATGAGGAAAAAGCGATGGAAAGAGGATATTGGATCAGAAGCAAACCCCTTTATGACTCACTGGTCTGGAAGCAGCATGCGACCGGCCATGTTGTCATCGCCGAAGGCGAGGGGGGAATTGCAGTACTGAAATTATTTCAACAGATGTGTCCCCGTGAGCCAATCAAGTTGTTGTTTGCCGACGACACGTCGGCAACAAAAAAATACGCTGACATCATTACCAAGCTGGTACCGGAAGGTCTGCAGGTGTGTGAGTCAGGCGAAGCGGTGCTGGCTGCACTTAGGGAGCAATTACCTGATTGTCTGATGGGCACACAGTTTTATGTTGCAGGCAGCGAAGCCTTTATCTGGGCAGTGATCGAGGAACTGAAAGTCTATGGCGTGCAGGATCGCAATGTCGAGAAAGAGCTGAGCGGCACCCTTGCCAGATCAGTTTACTGCGTTCACTGCAAAACAACCGACAAAGATGTGCATCACAGTATTCATCAATGCAGTGGCTGCGGTCGTCACCTGTTTGTTCGCGACCATTTCTCACGCCGTCTCGGCGCTTATATGGGCGTCATGGTGGATGCTGAGGAACCGGGCAATATTCCGGCAGCAGAGGAGATTTACCCATGAGTGTATTAAATGTGAAAGTGGCTGAAGTGGAACAAGTGACTGAAGTGGTCAAGCACTTCACGCTGGTCCAGGAAAACGGCGAACCCTTGCCGCGTTTTTCCGGTGGCAGTCACGTGGTTGTATCAATGGACATCAATGGTCGCATTCACCGTAATCCCTATTCATTGATGGGCTCGACCGCCAATACCGACAGCTACCATATTTCAGTTCGTAAACAGGAAAACTCGCGCGGTGGTTCGGTTTACATGCATGAACAGGTTAAACCCGGCAGCACACTGCAAATCACCTACCCGACAAATCTGTTTGCGATCTCCAAGCTGGGACGCCGGCATATTCTGATTGCAGGCGGTATCGGTATCACACCCTTCATGTCACAGATTTCGGATCTGAACCGCTTGGGTTATGACTATGAACTGCACTATGCCTACCGCTCACCTGAACATGCGGCTTTTCGTGAACAGTTGCAGGAGATGTGCGGTGATCGTGTTCACTTCTACGTCGACAGTGAAGACGAACGACTGGATATCCCCGATTTGTTGAGTCATCAGCCTCTGGGCACCCATGTCTATATCTGTGGGCCGGTACCGATGGTCAAGGCGTTGCATCTGCATGCGAAAAACCTGGGCTGGCCGGATAACCATGTCCACAGTGAAGAGTTTACCGCGCCACCGTCAGGGGATGAGTTCACCGTTGAACTGGCGCTGAGCGGGATGGAAGTCACTGTGCCGGGTGATATGAGCATGCTGGAAGCGATGGAAGAGGCCGGTGCCGAGCCACCGTTTCTGTGCCGTGGCGGTGCCTGCGGTCGCTGTGAGCTGGAAGTGGTTTCCTGCGACGGCGTGATTATGCACAACGACCATTACCTGTCCGACCATGAAAAGGCCGAAGGCAGAAGCATTATGCCATGTGTATCACGGGCTAAATGCTCCAAACTGGTGGTCAATCTTTGAGGAGTAAGTGATGAATATGGCTAAGAATCTCGCATTTAAACAAGAAACTTTCCGCGACGACTATACCTATAGCAACTCTGCGGAAGCGATTCGCCGTTTCCCGTTCCCGTTTGCTGAAGACGAGTATATGTACAGCGTCAATATTGAGCAGCATAACGGCGGTGCGCCGGGTTCGGTATTCGAACATGCTATCGATGTCGATGAGCATTATGTCGCTGAATGTGCCGATCGCGCACTGGTGCTGGAAGATGATCCACTCCGTTATATCGCGTTGCCGCATATGATGGATGCACAGTGGGATATGGTCGAACTGGTGATGGACTCCCTGTCGACTGATTATCCTGAACAATTCAAGCTCACTAAAGACGGTGATAACTGGCACTGGATCAACAAGCCGCTGGGTATTGACCAGAAGTTTGTGTTCGGTGATGAATCAACCCTGCCGATGCAGCCGTTTGAATTTGTCGGCCGTCAGGTGCAGGGCGACTGGATCATTCTGGATCAGCGCGATGATGATCTGTTTGCCGATATGGGCATCGTCACCAGCCAGGCCGACTGGTCAATGGCCTTCGATGCCGGCATGTCCTTCAAGGAATGGCATGGCCCCGTACCACAGGCGAATGAGCTGGGTATTTTTGACCGCGCGCTGAAATACCTGCTGCATTTGCAGTATGGCAGCCCGGTGCGTCGTCTTAACTGGACCATGACGGTCAATCCACGCCTGGATACGTCACCGGAAAACTACCCGCTGTGGGGACCGGACAATGTCTCGGTGACGCCGGAAAATGTCGGTGACAAAGTGCATCTGCGGGTGGAACTGCAGGCCTTGTTCCGGCTGCCACGCAGCAATGCGATTGCTTTCAGTGTGCGCGGTTATCTCGCCAGTGTGAATGAACTGGCGACTTATCCCCGCTGGGCTAAACGTCTGCGCCGCGTATTGACCAATCTGCATCCGGATTTGTCCGAATACAAAGGCCTCGACTTCTACCGGCAGATGGTGATTGATCATCTGGCACCGATGGATGATGGCACTGAGCTGGAGTTAGGCACGCATCCGGAATAAACTGTTTTTACGCTGAATCAGGCCCGGGCAGCCAAGCTGTCCGGGCTTTTATTTGAGTGAACACAGCATATTATCGAGTCCCTCTCTCAAGCGCTCATAATCATCACATTGCAGATCGGTGATGATACCTTCCAGTGACAGCAGTTCATTGGCACCGGAAAAGACGCCACGGCCCTGTTCAAACACCCATTTGGTTTTTCCGGAGCGGGTGATCAGCCGGTAAATCAGCTGGAAGCCCTGTTGTTTGGCCAGCTGCTGCTGGACATATTCCCAGCAGCCTGACTGATCTTCGGGATGAATCAGGCTCATATAGGATGTGCTGGGCGTGCGCACCAGTTCATAAGGCTGGTATTCAGTGACTTCGAGGCTACCGGTGCTGACATATTCCAGCGACCAGTTGCGGTCATTTTTGCAGCGATAGACCATGGCCGGAATCCGCGACATGATCATTTCGGTTGAGCTGCGGGCATTGGCCTTGAGGCCTTCAGAGGCCTGTTTCATCCGGCTGATATCGGTCAGTGTGCCGATGACGCTGCTGCGTTCACCTTTGAGCCTGGAGGTGGTGGTGGCGCGGATTTCACACCACTGCGACATGCCGTTTTTGGCAATCAGCCGCAGCTCAAACTGGGTCTGCTGGCGTTTACCTTCGGACAAGGCGTGCAGGCGTGCCTCAGCCAGTGGCACATCTTCGGGATGAATAAAGCGGAACAGATCACGACCGATGGTTTCATCCGGAGTATAGTCCAGCAAACGCTGCCAGGCCGGATTGACGAACAGCAGTTCCAGATCAACATTGACCTGAAACACGATTTGCTCGATCCGTTCCAGTAGCAGGCGGCATTGTGCCGCTTCGACATCATCGTTTTCACTGACCGGGCGTGAGGCGCTGGTCAGTGAGAATTGCAGCAGATGCATATCCGGCTGCTGTTCGCGGTTGAGTGGCGACAATGACATATGAACCGGGATTGTCGTACCATCGACGTAGAGCATGCGCAGCGACAGGGTACGGTTGTTATCCTCTTCCTGCTGGCTGATGAATTGATTGAGTTGATCATGGTTACTGGGGTGCACCAGATTGGTCAGGGGCATATCACTGACAAACTCGGACATGCCGGTCAGACCCAGCTCCTTGAGAAAGGCGCTGTTGGCGAATTTGATATTGAAGCCGTCAATCACAGCGGCGGGAGAAGACAACTTGGCGGAAATATCCTGGCCCCAGTTCAGGTTATCAAGCCGATTGGGTGTTTGTAATTTGAGCCGGCGCTGCAAGCGGGGATAGATGCTGATAACCATGATGACGGAAATCAATGCGGCGAGGCCAGTGGCCAGCACCGCCAGATGGACTTTAAAGGGGGCGGAGCTGTCCCACCAGAAACCGAAGATCAGCATGAAAATGGTACTGAGCATCACCATGGAAAACAAAATTAAACTCATTGTCAGGCCTCTAGTGTGATTACAGTGAAAAAGCCGCGGCGAATGCCTTCGCGTTTCAGACAAATCTCAGCGCTGATTAACGGCTTCAGCCAGCGCACCCTGTATGCCAAACTGCTATTGTTACTGGGCTGTTTGCTGCTGACAGTGCTGCTGATGCAGGCAAGTAATTTTTTCCTCCTCGATTATATCCCTTCCAGCCAGGCAGCCATAGACAAAGTCAATACACAGAAGGTCTACTGGCACCGTCAGCTTTCCTTTATCGATGCTGTCAGTCTGCAGGAAGCCAACAGCACATTCAGCGATATGCAGCAGAATTACCTGCGTCTGGATGACAAGGATGTGCAATGGATGCTGAAACAGGAGAACCCGGATATCCGACAGGCTGTGCACCGGGTTGAGCAATTGCAGTCGAGTTTCAACCAGGTCGCTGGTTACAATATGCGCCTCACCGCCCAGCTTCGACTCGCTGAACGCATTGCCGAATCCTATGATGAGCTGAATCAAGCCCTGCAACGAGACAGTGAAGTGAAACGCTCAGTCATCGGTTTATTACAGTCGGTCAGCCTGATCTTTGTTTTCAGCTGCTCGCTGGTGATTGCCATCTCTGCCCGCAAGCTGCTGGTCGAACGTTTCGATAATATGCTGCGCTTTATCAATCAGCGGGTACACAGCCCGGACAGTCGCAGCGGCGATGATGAGTTTGCGCTGATTGAAAGCCGTATTGCTGAAGTCACTGCCCATGCCCAGGGCGCCGATGCTGAAATCAGCTGGGCTAACCGTACCAGTGAGCAGGTCAAGACCCTGATCCGGGCGCAGGATTTTCTGTTGCGCTTTATTGAGAGTGCCAGTGAAGATGTGATGAGTGAGCGCACCCTGTTAAAGATGCTGTATTCATTGGAGCGGGTATTCAACTTCAGTAATGCCTCACTGATTTATACCGATGATGCCGCGGTCATCACCTCAGAACGGGTCATCTTTTCCCATCACAAGCCCAACCCAATGGATAATGCGCGTTTTGACCAGTTATTGTCGGCAGGCATGCTGAATTTCACGGTGAAGAACAGCGAAGCTCAGAAAGTGGCTTGTCTGGCGGTTTCCTTCCCGAGCGCCAGTAATGGTATCGGTGTATTACTGGTTGAGATGGAGCCTTCCAGGCTGCTGGAGGATTCAGAAATTAAAGTACTGGAAATCACCGCTAACCTGTTATCCATGGTGGCCAAATACCAGAGTCACGATGAAGAGGGCAGGCGCCTTGCGGTACTGGAAGAGCGTTCGGCGATTGCCCGTGAACTGCATGATTCACTGGCGCAGTCGCTGTCCTTCATGAAGATCCAGGTGGCACGTCTGCAGTCGACTCACCTTGATGATGTGAAACAGGCCGATGCGATTAAGGAACTGCGCGAAGGGCTGGATAATGCTTACCGTGAACTGCGGGAACTGCTCACGACCTTCCGTGTACACATGGACCTGCGTGGACTGGGCTATGCGATACAGGCCGCTATTGATGAGTTCTCGCAGCGTTCCGATATCCGCATTTCGCTCGATAACCGCCTGATTAACTGCCGGCTGACGGTCAACGAGGAATTTCATATCCTGCATGTGGTGCGTGAGGCCTTATCCAATATTGTGCGTCACTCCGGCGCCAGTGCGGTCTCGGTACTGATGCGCATGTTACGCAGCGGCGCAGTGGAACTGGTTATTGATGATAACGGTGTCGGCTTAACACCGGCTTCGCCGACGTATGACCATCATGGTCAGGCGATAATGAAAGAACGGGCATATAATCTGGGGGGAGAGATAGAGGTCATGAACCGCCGCTATGGCGGGACCCGTGTCAGACTGGTCTTTACCCCGAAACTGGCACAATAGAAGAAGAGAGAATCATGAGTGAAACCATTAAAGTCATGCTGATTGACGACCATCCGCTATTTCGTAAAGGCGTGAGACAGATCATTTCCGATGATCCGGTCTTTGAGGTGGTTGGTGAAGCGGCGTCAGGCCTTGAAGGACTGGAACTGGAGCCTGAGCTGGCGCCGGATATCATCCTGCTGGATTTGAATATGAAAGGCATGGATGGGCTGGAAACCCTGCGCCGTTTCAAACAGGCTGGTTCCAAGGCCCATATTGTGGTGCTGACGGTCTCCGATGCTGAAGATGACTTGCTGGAAGCTCTACGCTCCGGTGCCAATGGTTATCTGTTGAAAGACATGGAACCGGAAGAGCTGCGTGCCAATCTGCTTAAAGCCTTTGGCGGTGTCACGGTGTTACAGGAATGCTTGAATGATGTACTGAAGCGCGCCTTGCTTGAGCCGGAATCCAAAACCGCTGAGAACGTCAATCTGACCGAGCGGGAAACTGAGATCCTGGAATGTCTGGCCGAAGGTATGAACAACAAGAATATTGCCCGTCGATTGGGCATCAGTGATACCACCGTCAAGGTGCATATCAAAAACCTGCTGCGTAAACTCAACCTGACCAGCCGTCTCGAAGCTGCTGTCTGGCGGCATCAGCAGAAAACCAGGTCATAAACGAGAGACAAAACAAAAACGGCCCGATTCGGGCCGTTTTTTTATGGCGAACTCGATCTGAGCAGGCCTTGGTCAATCAGATCAGATAGGCTGACGCTGACCGGTAAAGAAACCGACGCCGTGGGATGGCGTTTCAAATGTGATGGTTTCACCGTCACCAAAGAAGAAAACGTCACCGACTTTAGCGTGAACCTTGTAACCGGATTCATCTGTGATGACAAACTCACCATCAACGATGACTTTCATTTCCTCGTAATCATAGGTGTATACCAATGGCTTGTCGGTTTTGTTCAGATGGAAAAAACCGGCGCAGAGGGTTTTGTCTTTGCTGTCGGAGACAAAGGTATCGCCGAGGGTCGCATCCACACCGTCAACACCCATAGATGGTTGTGGATCTGAAATTGCGTTCTGTTTGTATTTCATTGTCTACCTCAATTGTTTGTCATGAATGACACTCGCATTAAATAGTCCCGGCAACACAGCGGCAATTCTCAAGAAGGCTTACTCACTAGGGAGTAGAAAAAGGAATAAAATGCAATAAGAACAAAGCTGTATCGCTCAATAGGGCGGCAGTGAACGAGCTGTTTCATAAGCCTGGATTGACGGGATGTAGCGATAAGCCTAAGTTGCAATTAAAACAATCAGCACAGAGGACAGCGCGATGGCAGAGCATGATGATTTCTCAACCGAGGCCATTCACAGCGGTCAGATTGACGACCCATTCGGCGCCGCAGTCTCGCCTTTGTATGATTCCACCACCTTCAGCTTTGCTGATACCGAAGCCTTGCTGGAAGTGGTGGGGGGACGCAAGCAGGCGGCGTTTTACTCACGTTATGGCATGAACCCCAGTATTACTTCTCTGGAGCAGCGCCTTGCTGCACTGGATAAGGCCGAGTCGGCACTGGCCTTTGGTTCCGGTATGGCCGCGATCAGTTCGCTTTGTCTGGCTTTCGGGCGTGGCGGCATTATCTGTTTCGGTGAGATTTATGGCGGCACCATGGTATTTCTGCAGCAACAGGCCGCCTTGCTGGGCATTACTACCCGTTTTGTCGCCAGTGATGATGATGCGGACTTCGTGTCGGCGCTGGGGCAGGGGGCATCACTGGTGTTTATGGAAACCCCGGCCAACCCGACCCTAAAAGTCAGTGATATTGAGAAAACTGCCAGGCTCAGTCATCAGCATGGAGCGCGGCTTGCGGTTGACAATACATTTGCCACCCCGATTAACCAGCAGCCGCTGAGTCTGGGTGCGGATTTTGCGCTACAGAGCGCAACCAAATATCTGGGCGGTCACAGCGACCTGACGGCCGGTGTCGTCGCTGGCAAAGATCGCGAAATCACTGAGCTCAATGAATGGCGCAAGAGCCTGGGACAGGCCATTGCGCCGGAAGTGGCACATAAACTCAAACGCAGCCTGGTGACGCTGCCGCTGAGGGTGGAACGGCACAATAAAAATGCGGAGACGCTGGCGGCGTTTCTGCATCAGCATCCTTTAATAGAAAAAGTTTATTACCCCGGCCTTGAGACTTCGGAAAATCATGAGCTCGCCACACGTCAGATGCGCGGCTTCGGTGGTATGCTCAGCTTTGACCTCAAAGGCAGCGCTACAGCAGCCAGACAGTTTGCAGACAGGCTCACACTGATGAAACTGGCACCCAGCCTGGGCGGGGCGGAAACCCTGATAACGCAGCCCGTGACCAGCTCCCATTACGGTCTGCCTAAAGCGCTGCTGGATAAGGCAGGTATCAGTGACAGAATGATACGACTGTCGGTAGGGCTGGAAGCAGTGGATGACCTGATTGCGGACCTGGAACAGGCACTCAGGGCAACGGCATAAATCCTGTTTTTCACTGGGCAAATTTCCCGTCCGGATTTGGTGTATAGTCCGGAGTAGGGTTTTAAACCTTACAATAATAAAAATAATAAAAATCAGATGATTACAGGAGAGAGAAATGGCCAGTGTTTTAAAAACCACGCATCACGGCGCCTGCCCGCATGACTGTCCCGATACCTGCTCAATGGTGTTTGAAGTTGAAAACGGCAAGCTGATTTCAGTCAAGGGCAATGCCGACCACCCGATGACCCGCGGTGGCCTTTGCGTCAAGCTGAAAGATTACGAAAAGCGGCATTATCACCCCGACCGCTTACTGCACCCCATGCGCCGGACCGGCCCCAAAGGCAGCGGCCAGTTTGAACAAATCAGCTGGGATGAAGCGCTGGATGAGATCACCACACGCTGGAAAGCGATTATTGATGAGTATGGACCGCAGGCGATAATCCCTTACAGCTATCTCGGACATCAGGGCCTGGTCCATGGCCTCAATGGCGGTGATGCTTTCTTTAATAAAATGGGCGCCACGGTCTGTGAACGCACTTTCTGTGGTGAGGGTTCCTGTACTGCCTGGCTGCTCACCGTCGGTCCGACCGCCGGTCTCGATCCGGAAAGTTACGTGCATTCCAAATTTATTGTTATCTGGGGCTGTAACTCAGTCAGTACCAATCTGCATCACTGGCATATCGTCAAAGACGCACAGAAGCGCGGTGCCAAGGTGGTGGTGATTGATCCCTACCGTTCGCGTACTGCCAAGGAAGCTGACTGGCATATTGCGCCCAAACCAGGCACCGATGGCGCCCTGGCAATGGCGATGATGCATACCATTATTGAAGAAGGCCTGCAGGATCAGGATTATGTCGATAACTACACGGTAGGCTTTAGCGAGCTGGCTGAACGGGTCAAAACCCGTACTCCTGAATGGGCCGAGAAAATCACCGGCATTCCGGCCGAAGAAATCCGTGTGTTTGCCCGTGAGTATGCGACTACGCAGCCTGCCGCAATCAGACTGGGCGTTGCATTAGAGCGTAATTTCGGTGGCGGTCAGGCGATTCGCGCCGTGACCTGTCTGCCGGCATTGACCGGCGCCTGGCGTCATGTCGGTGGTGGTGCGACCCAGTTCCCGGTGTGGGAGCATCCCTACAAGTTTGATGTGATTAGCCGTCCGGACCTGATTCCGGAGGGCACCCGCGTCATCAATGCGATTCAGATTGGCCGTGCTCTTAATGGGGAAATGAACCTGGATGTCCCGATCAAATCGATGATGTGCTGGAATGCCAACCCGGTCACCCAGGCTGCCGAAACCGACAAGATTGTCGAAGGCCTGATGCGTGACGATCTGTTCCTGGTCTCGGCCGAGCACTTCCTGTCTGATACCGCTTCCTACGCCGATATTGTGTTGCCTGCTGCGATGGGTGCGGAAATGGAGGATATGATCCTGTCCTGGGGCCATCTGTATCTGACCTATAACGAGAAATGTGCCGAAGCACCCGGTGAAGCTTTGCCCAATAATGAGATTTTCCGTCGTTTGGCAGCGAAAATGGGCTATCAGGAAGACAACTTCAAGTGGTCGGATACGGAATGTCTGGAAAATTATGTCGACTGGGATTCACCGGCCTGTGAAGGCATTGATCTGGATTATCTGCGTCAGCATGGCTTTGCCCGCCTCAAAGTCGGTACGCCGGATGACCGGGCACCGCATAAAGCGGGTAATTTCCCGACACCGACCGGCAAATGCCAGTTTATGGTGGAAGGGGCGACCAATTTTGTGGCACCACCTTTCCGCCAGATGTATGAAGGCTTCCAGCCGGGCGAACCGATTGATAGCCTGCCGGATTATGTGCCATCACGGGAAAGCCCCGAATCCAATCCGACGCTGGCCAGTGACTATCCACTCAATATTATCTCGCCCAAGAGCCATGGTTTTCTGAACTCCTGTTACGCCAATATCGAAGACAAGATCAAAGGTCAGGGCGAGCAGTTCGTGATGATTAACGCGGCCGATGCCGATATGCGCAATATTCAGAGCGGCGACAAGGTACGCGTGTTCAACCAACGCGGTGCCTTCGAGGGCGTGGCGCAAATCACCGATGATGTCAGTCCCGGCATTGTGGTGGCGACGCTCGGTTACTGGCGACAGCTTAATAAAGGCACGGTCAACTGTGTCAGCTCGGCCGAGTTTGTCGATATGGGGCATGCACCGACTTTTACCGATAATCTGGTGCAGGTCAGCCTCGCCAGCTGAGTATCAGGCAAGGTCGAGGCTTTTTTCTGACCTGTCCCGCTTGACCCGGGGCAGGTCAGATTCGCTATAGTGGTTTATCCACGTTTTCAATTGAAGATGAGGATAACAATGAAATGCTTGTTGAAACTGCTGGTCTGTTTCAGTCTGTTTGTCTCAGCGACTGTGCTGGCTGAGGCTAAAGTGGCTGTGCTCGATATGGAACTGCGTAATCTGACCATGCCATTGAGCGACCCGCAGAAAAATGCAGAAATCGCTGCCAGGGATGAACAGAATGTAGCACTGACAGAGCGGCTTTTGCGTGATGGCTTTGAAAAGCGTGACAGCTACGAGCTTGTCACTGTTAGCGACAAGGCACATAAAAAAGCCGATAAAGGCGTAGGCTTTTTGTTTGACCGCCCCGACGCGGCTGCCGAACTCGGTGCCCGTTATGGCGCCGATTACATCATAGTCGGTCGCTATCATAAGCCGACCTATCTGTTCTCCTACATCATGCTTCGCGTGGTAGACGTGAGTTCAGGTGAGCTGCTGCAGGAATTTAAAACCGAAGTGAAAGGGCGGCCGCAGGAAACCATTCCGAGAAATATCGAGAATGTCATGATCGAGATTGACGAGATGTTGTCTTCACGCTGAACCTGCTGTCAGAGCTATGAGCGAAAAAGCCTACCCAGCCCCGGGAGCGCATCGTGAACAAGTCACTTATTTTGCCTATGGCTCTAATATGTCCACTAGACGTCTGCAGGCGCGGGTTCCCTCAGCCAAGTTCTATGCCAGAGCGGTGCTTCGCGGTCATCAGCTGCGCTTTCACAAACACAGTGTGGTGGATAATTCGGCCAAGTGTGATGCTTTTGAAACCGGTAATCCGACAGATCTGACGCAGGGTGTGCTGTTCCGCTTTGATGCCGATGAGCAGGCCAGGCTCGATATGTGTGAGGGCGAGGGGTACAAAATCGCCCGGGTCGAGGTGGAAATGGAAGATGGCACACGGCTGGAGGCACTGACTTATCTTGCTATTCTGATCGAGCCGCAACTTCAGCCTTACTCTTGGTACAAGCGCCATGTTATTGAAGGAGCGCGTGAGCATGCGCTGCCGAGCGATTATATTGCGTGGATTGAAAGCGTGGAAACACAGGAAGATCCGGATCCTGAACGCAGCCAGCGCGAGCTCAGGATTCATCGCTGACAAGTCACCCTGAGCAAGCGGATGAAGCCGGGTATAACAGAGACAAATTGCTTTCTGCTGTCCCGGCCACATGGTAACCTTACAGCTTATCTGGACATTGTGATTTCTTATGCAAAACGTATTCAAACTGGATGCGCTGGCTAATGCGCCGCTAAAAACCGAACCCTATCCCTATTTCACGGTAGACAGAGCCATTGATTCGGACAAGGTCGGTGCTATCATCGATGCCTTCCCGGCGATTAATGAGGGCGGCAGTTACAACATTGATGATGTTGAGATGCAGCCGACCTTCAAGTCGCTGATTGACTCCATTGATACCCCGGAATTTCGCCGTATTATCTGTGATAAGTTTGATGTCAAAGTCATGGATTTGCCGATGATGATTACCTTGCGTGGTTATTCACGCAAGAAAGACGGCCGTATTCATACTGACTCCAAAACCAAGGTAGCGACGATTCTGATATACCTGAATCATGACTGGCCGGCAGCAAGCGGTAGGTTACGGGTGCTGCGTAGTGAGCATGATATGGATGATTATGTCGAGGAAATCGCGCCGGGTCCCGGCAGCCTTCTGGCATTCAAGGTGACCGATAATTGCTGGCACGGTTACCCCAGTTTTGAAGGTCAGCGGCAGTCGATTCAGATTAATTTTCTGACCAGTCAGGCTGCCGGTAACAAACACCGCTTTTTCCATCGACTCAGTGCCAGACTGAAATCCTTATTCAAATAAGCTTTCCAGCGCCGGTAAGCTTGTCGCGGAACACTGACTGTTCCCACCTGTCCTAAATCGCGTGCCGGCTGAAGCAGCGGCACGCTGGTTTTGTGACGTCACTGTCATCAGGCTCGCCTGCAGGGATGCTATAGTAGATTCAGGATCATTGAGCAAGGCATCGCATTCCTGCAGCGACGTCAGACATCAATTTCGGAGAATCAATCTAAATGAGCGACCAACCGGGACCGATCTACATTGCCCTTATCAGTGTTCACGGCCTGATCCGTGGAAACAACCTGGAGCTGGGGCGCGATGCTGATACCGGTGGTCAGACCCTGTATGTACTGGAACTGGCGCAGGCGCTGTCCGAAAGACCGGATGTGGCACAGGTGGATTTAATCACCCGTTATATCAAGGATGATCATGTTTCACCGGATTATTCAGTACCCATTGAGCTCATTAATGACAAATTCCGCATCGTTAGAATCGACGCCGGTCCTGAAGAATACATCTACAAAGAACAGCTCTGGGATCACCTTGATGTGTTCGCCGATAATCTGGCTGATTTTTTCCGCGAGCAAAACCAGTTTCCGGATTTAATTCACAGTCACTATGCCGATGCCGGGCTGGTCGGTTCGCATGTGGCCAACCTGCTCGGTATTCCACTTGTACATACGGGGCATTCGCTCGGCCGGGTCAAGCGTCGCCGTCTGCTTGCCAGCGGTCTCAGTGCCGATCAGATTGAGCAGCGCTATAACATGTCACGCCGGGTCGAGGCAGAAGAAATTACGCTGGCGACTGCCGAACGCGTCATTACCAGTACCCACCAGGAAATCGAAGAACAATACGAAATCTATGATCACTATCAGCCCGAACAGATGCGGGTTATTCCGCCCGGGACGAATATCACCCAGTTTAAACCCCCGGTGGGCGGCGAACTCAAAGATGACTTATTCGGCTATCTCACTGCGCATCTGACCGAGCCGGACAAACCCATTATTCTGGCTTTATCACGACCGGATAAGCGCAAGAATATCAGTGTACTGATTGAAGCCTATGGTGAGTCTGATGAACTGCAGAGACTGGCCAATCTGGTCATTATCGCCGGTAACCGTGATGATATCGATGACCTGGAACATGGCGCCCAGGAAGTGTTTCATGATTTGCTGGTGGGCATTGACCGTTACGATCTCTACGGCAAAGTCGCCTTACCTAAACATCACCAGCGGGATCAGGTTCCGTTGATTTACCGTATTGCAGCCGCTTCCGGCGGCGTGTTTGTCAATCCGGCGCTGACTGAGCCTTTTGGCCTGACGCTGATTGAGGCAGCGGCTTCTGGCCTGCCGATTGTGGCAACAGAAGACGGTGGCCCGCGGGATATTGTTGGCAATTGTCATAACGGTTTTCTGATTGATCCGCTGGAGGCGAACACCATCACTGAGGCCTTACTGAACCTGCTGACCGATAATGCCACCTGGAATCTCTACTCACGGCAGGGGCTGGACGGGGTTGCCAAGCATTATTCCTGGCAGGCCCATGCCGAGCGTTATCTTGAACTGGTCAGGCCCATTGCCGAGCGCGCCGACTTTCTGCATCGAAAACCACTGGAACGTACCAGCCAGATGTATGCCGAGCGGGCACTGGTCAGTGACCTGGATCTGAACCTGATTGGTGATGATGCCGCATTACAGGAGCTGTTGAGCTTACTGCGGGTGAACCGCAAGACCACCAAATTTGCGATTGCTACCGGTCGCCGTCTCGATGTGGCTTTGCGGGTCATGAAAAAGCATCAGATCCCCGAACCCGATATCCTGATTACCAGTTCAGGCACTGAAATTTATTATGCGCCTAAACTGACGCCGGACAAGGGCTGGGCCGAACATATCGACTATCACTGGACACCGCATAAAATCCGCCCCCTGCTGGATGATTATCCGGGACTGGAAAGACAGCCCAAATCGGAACAGAGCCGTTTTAAGCTCAGTTACTACATCGATCCGGAAGAGGCGGATATCGAAGATATCAAGCGCTTGTTACACCGGGAGGAACAGTCAGTCCATGCCCAACTGGCTTTCGGCCAGTATCTTGATATTCTGCCGATCAGGGCCTCGAAGGGCATGGCGCTGCGCTATGTCGCCGATCGCTGGCAGATTCCACTGGAACACATACTGGTGGTCGGTGGCTCCGGTGCTGATGAGGATATGATGCGCGGCAACACCCTGGCTGCGGTGGTAGCCAACCGCCATCACGAGGAATTATCGCAGCTGGTCGATACGGACCGTATCTATTTTGCCACCGCGTCTTATGCCGCCGGTATTCTCCAGGCGCTGGCCCATTATCAGTTCTTTGATCTCGTCACAAGCAAGAAAGCACTGTCATGAAAGAAGCCAAACTGCTGCTTTGTACCGATATGGATCGCACGATTATCCCTAACGGGTTTCAGCCGGAGCCGCCTGATGCCCGCCGCGAATTCAATCGCTTTTGTCGACGCTCTGATGTCAGGCTGGTTTATGTGACCGGTCGTCATGTGTCTCTGGTGAAACGCGCTATCAAAAACTACGCCTTGCCTGAGCCCGATTTCGCCATTACCGATGTGGGCACCAAGATTTACCAGATTGGTAAAGGCAGCTGGCAACAGATGGCAGACTGGGAGGCGGAAATTGATGAAGACTGGCATGGAAAAACCCATGCTCAGCTCAAAGCCATTCTGAAACCCATCAGTGAACTGAGGCTGCAGGAAAGCAGCAAGCAGAATACGCATAAACTGAGTTACTACCTGCCGCTATACCTTGATAAAGACAGCATTATCGCCCGTATCGAGGCCTTTCTGAATGAGGCGGGGGTGGCTGCCAGTATTTTGTGGAGCGTGGATGAGCCCAAAAACATCGGCCTGCTTGATGTATTGCCGCGCAACGCCACTAAATTGCATGCCATCGAGTTTTTACAGAATAAACTCGGCTATGACCTTAATGAGGTGATTTTCGCCGGCGATAGCGGTAATGATCTGCCGGTACTGACCAGCCGGATTCAGTCGGTGCTGGTCGCCAATGCCAGTGATGAGATCAAAAAAGCGGCACTGCAGTTATCCCAGCATAACGGTCATATTGATGCGCTCTATCTCGCCGGCAATGAGCCACAGCAACATAACGGTAACTATTCAGCCGGCGTACTGCAGGGCGTGTTTCATTATTCACCTTATTTCGCAGAAACCAGCAATACAGAGAAACTCACATGACGCATCCAACACCGGTAACGATATTCGGGGAAGTCCTGTTTGACTGTTTTCCTGATGGTGACAGCAAGCTGGGTGGTGCTCCTTTTAATGTCGCCTGGCATTTGCAGGCAATGGGGGATCAGCCTGTTTTTATCAGTCGAATCGGTCATGATCAACTGGGAGAAAACATCCAGCAGGCAGTAAAAGACTGGGGACTGTCTGCCGCCACATTGCAGCTGGACAGGTCTCACCCGACCGGCCGGGTCAATGTCAGTTTTAACGGTAACGAGCCGGTCTACGATATCGCTGAAGGTAGCGCCTGGGACTATATCGACTATCCAGCGGTCAATGACTTACCGGCAAAAGGCCTGTTTTATCATGGCTCACTCGCCGCCCGCAGTGAGACCAGCCACCAGACCCTGCAGAAACTTAGCGAAAATCCCGACTATGATATTTTCGTCGATGTGAATCTGCGCAGCCCCTGGTGGCAGAAAGATGATGTTTATCACTGGCTGGAACAGGCCCGCTGGGTCAAACTCAATCAGCATGAACTGGCGGAACTCGGTTTCCGCAGTGCCGATCTGCACCAGGATATGACGCGGATGCATACCCATTTTCACCTCGATCAGCTGATCGTGACCTGTGGTGAAAAAGGCGCGATTGTCAGAGATACTGAAGGTGAATTTCACCTGGTCAAACCGACCCTGAATGAACAGCTTGTCGATTCAGTCGGCGCCGGTGATGCTTTTACTGCTATGTATATTCATGGTTTGCTGCATGACTGGGATATCGATACCACCCTGCATGAGGCACAGGCATTCGCCTCCAAGGTGGTGGGGCTGCGCGGCGCTATCTGTGATGATAGTGAATTCTATAGCTATATCAATAATTAAACGGGATAAGTTAAAGCTTAATCTATGTACGAACAACAAGCCCATAAACTGCTCAACGATATTCTGAATGAAATAGAAGCGGGAATATCCAAGCAGGATTTGCGTTATTTCTACACGCGGCTGGGAGCGAATTTCTACGCGATTCATTCCCTGTTCGAACGCTTATATGGCGAACGTGATGATTTCCAGCAGCAGGCGCAGCGCCTGGTGGAAACCATGGCCTGGCAGTATATCCGCCGGCCTGAAGATCTGCGTAAGCGTGATATTGAACGTGAGGCTGATCATAACTGGTTCCTGAGCCAGAACTGGGTGGGCATGGCTCTCTACAGTCATGGTTTTGCCGGCGATCTGAAAGGGATGGAAAGCCATCTTAATTATTTCCAGGAACTGGGTGTCAACATGGTGCATATCATGCCCATCATGCAATGTCCCCGCGGCAGTAGTGATGGTGGCTATGCCGTCAGTGATTTCCGGCAGATTGATGACAGGGCAGGGACTATTGATGACTTGCTGCATCTGTCCCGTGCGATGCATCAGCGCGATATGCTGCTGACCATGGATGTGGTGCTCAACCATACCTCGAACGAGCATGAATGGGCGCAGAAAGCGCGTCAGGGTGATAAGACCTACCAGGATTACTATTACACCTTCGAAAGCCGTAATGTGCCGGATATGTTCGAACAGAGCATGCCCGAAGTCTTCCCCGAAACTTCACCCGGTAACTTTACCTGGGATGAAGAAATGGGCCGCTGGGTGATGACGGTGTTCAATAATTATCAGTGGGACCTGAATTACTCCAACCCGGCTGTGTTCATCGAGATGCTCGATGTGATTCTGTTCTGGGCCAATCAGGGCGCCGATATATTGCGACTGGATGCGGTGGCCTTTTTATGGAAAAAAATCGGCAGTACCTGTCAGAATGAGCGCGAAGCACATCTGATTCTGCAGTTGCTCAAGGATTGCTGCCAGGTCACGGCGCCCGGGGTTTTATATATCGCCGAAGCGATTGTCGCGCCGGTTGAAGTCACCAAATACTTTGGTGAAGATGCGGTCATTGCCAAGGAATGCGAAATTGCCTATAACGCGACCTTTATGGCCTTGATGTGGGATGCAGTCGCTACCAAAAATGCCAAGCTGCTGAATCAGGGTATCAAGAGTCTGCCGGTAAAACTGGAACGGGCAACCTGGCTCAATTATATCCGCTGTCATGATGACATCGGTCTCGGTTTCGATGACAGGGATATTGAACTGGTGGGCTATCAGCCTGCCGGTCACCGCAAGTTTCTGATCGATTATTTCATGGGGCGCTATAAAGACTCCCATGCCCGCGGCTTGCCTTTCGGTGAGAATGAAAAAACCGGCGACGCCCGTATTTCCGGTTCGCTGGCATCATTAGTCGGACTGGAATATGCGCTTGAACACAGCGATATCGAAGCAGAAGATAACGCCATTAAAATCATTCTGTTATTACACAGTCTTATCATGTCATTCGGCGGCATTCCACTGCTATATTACGGCGATGAACTGGGCACGATCAATGATGTGTCATTCCTTTCCGATCCGCATAAAAAGGGAGATTCCCGCTGGGTTCACCGGCCGGTTATCGATTGGGAAAAAGCCGAACTGCGTAACCAGCCCGGTCATTATCAGTATGAGATTTTTTCATCCCTGAAACGCATGATTGCGGTGCGCAAGGAAATCGATGCTTTTGCTGATTTTAATAATCGTGAACTGATTGATGTCGGCAATGAGCATTTGTTTGTATTCGAGCGCTACAACATCACCCAGCAACTCGACAAGGTACTAGTGGTGACCAACTTCAATGATAAACCGCAGCATCTTAATCTGGATAACCTGATTGGCTGGGGCGATCCGCAATATGGGCAGCTTTACGACCTCTACAGTGGTCAGCAACCAGAGATATTCAAAAACATCCTGGTGATCCCGCCATTCAGCTTTTACTGGTTGCAGGAAGGCTGATCAGGAATCATCACCGAGACAGCGATCACAGTGGCGCTGGCCTGTGAGCAGGAATGCCATTTTTTGACGATGGCGGGCGAAAAAGCGGTAAAACATGTCGGCCAGTGGTTTTATCAGCGGCCAGCGTAAAATCCTTAACCAGCGGTGACGCTTGACCAGTTGCCAGGCTTTGACAGTGACATCAAGCCCGGTCAGCCATTCACCGTTGGCGTCAATCCCATGCAGGATTTTTTCAGCCGCTGTCGGATCAAGTTGTGGATAACGTTGTCTGACATCCTTGGCGTGAATATTTTCCAGTTGCAACAGGCCAGCCGCATCATGCTGTTTCAGTGCACGGATTTCTTTCACACAAAGTGGACAGCGCCCATCATAAAATACAGTGAGCTGGGTAGCTTGTGTCATGGTCTGACTCCGGTTAACTCAGTTTAAGTTTTACAGTCTGGGTGTAAAAAAATGATCAAAACAGGACTAGTCTGGTTCAATAATGATTGCCGCGTACATGACAATCCGGTGCTGCTTGAGGCCAGTCTCAACTGCGAGCGTCTGATTTGCCTGTTTTGTATCGATGCCCAGTGGGACCGGCCAACCGGGCTCAATGCCAAGCCAATCGGTGAAATCCGGCGCCAGTTCATGAATCAGACGCTGCTGGATTTATCGGCGCAGCTCTCAAAACGGGGACAATCGCTGATTATTCTCAGTGGTGACCCGGTCGAGATTATTTCCAGACTTATCAGCCGTTTTGATATCGGCGCCGTTTACCGCAGTCAGCATGTGGGCGTATTTGAAAACCGCCAATGGCAGCACCTTAAAGCGGATTTTCCGCGTCTGCGGTTTGAGTCGATTGCCTCCCATACGCTGTTTCGTCCTGAACAGTTACCGTTCTCTCTGGAAAACCTGCCCGCCACTTTCAGCCAGTTCCGCAGACAGGTCGAAGCCATCGATATTGATCCGCCGCTGGTTATGCCCAAGACATTACCAGCTGCAGTGGGAAGCCTGAACGACGAATCCGAAGCGGTGCTGGTCAAACCTAAAACCACGGCGGCTTTTGAAGGCGGGGAAAGTGCGGCATTAGCGCATCTGGAGGATTATTTTTCGGGCACGGATCCTGCGCATTACAAAGCATGGCGCAATGAACTTGACGGCTGGCATCATTCCACCAAGTTTTCAGCCTGGCTGGCCAATGGCAGTTTGTCAGTTCGCCGGCTCATGCAGCGCCTGAAACGTTACGAAAAACAGCAGACTGCGAATGAGTCCACCTACTGGATTTATTTCGAATTATTGTGGCGTGAGTATTTCCAGTGGGTCGCGCTTAAACTCAGGCACAAACTGTTCAGTGCCGGCGGTGTCAGCAATAAGAAAATACAGTGCTGTTTTTACCCGGAGCGTTATCAGAAATGGTGCCATGGCAATACGCCGTATCCGCTGGTCAATGCGCTGATGAAACAGCTCAATGAGACGGGGTATATGAGTAACCGCGGCCGTCAGATTGTGGCCAGCTGTTTTGTCAATGAACTGCAGCTGGACTGGCGCTTTGGTGCGGCTTATTTTGAGCAGCAACTGATTGATTATGATGTCGCGTCCAACTGGGGTAACTGGCAATATATTGCCGGCGTCGGCATGGATCCGCGGGGCGGCCGCCATTTCAATATCGACAAACAGACCCGCCAATACGATCCTGACGGCCAGTTCATTCGCAAATGGCAGGGTGAAGTGACAAGTCCGCAACTGGATTCACTGGATGCCGCGGACTGGCCGATCGTACCGCCCAAAAACCACTGATACTGATGCAGCGTCCGGATATTAACCTGGTCTGGTTCAAACGTGATCTGCGTTTAACAGATCACGCGCCGCTCAAGGCTGCCAGTCAGTCCGGGTTGCCGGCTTTACTGCTTTATGTGATTGAGCCCATGCTGCTGGCGGATCCGCATTACAGCACCAGGCACTGGCGGTTCATCTGGCAGTCGCTGGCTGACATGCAGCAGCAACTGAAACACTCTCAGCAGCAATTGATAGTAGTGCAGGCTGAGATGCCTGCTCTGCTCGGCAATCTGAATAAGACTTTTCGTATCAGGGAGATTTTCAGCCATCAGGAAATCGGCCTGGCCAATACTTTTGAACGTGACCGGCAAGTGGCTGCGTGGTGCCGTGATAACAAGGTACAGTGGCAGGAATATCCCTGTGGTGCGGTTGAGCGGGCCAAACCCAACCGTGATGACTGGGATAAACACTGGCAGAGCGTGATGCGAGCCGAGTTGCAGCAGCCTGATTGGGCAAAACTGCAAACTCTGGGCTGGCAAGCGAAATCTGACTGGCAGCCACCTGAAACCTGGCTGGAAACTGACCCGGCATTTCAGCAGGGCGGCAGTCAGGCAGCCCGGCAGACACTGGAGAGTTTTTATCAGGGCAGGGGACAGGATTACTACCGCCGGCTGTCGAGTCCCTCCGCGAGTCGCGAAGCCTGTAGCCGGATGTCAGCCTATCTGGCCTGGGGCAATATCAGTCTGCGGGAGATGTACCAGGATCTGCTGGCGCACTGGCAGGACCGTGGCTGGCGGCGCAGTCTGGTCGCATTGTCATCCCGTCTGCACTGGCACTGTCATTTTATGCAGAAGTTTGAAAGTGAATGCGAAATGCAATTCCGGCCGGTCAATCGCGGCTATCAGGACTTTCCTTATCGCGATGATGACAGACTGGAAGCCGATCTGTCGGCCTGGAAGCAGGGACAGACCGGTTTTCCGCTGGTCGATGCCTGCATGCGCTGTCTGCATCAGACCGGTTATATCAATTTTCGGATGCGGGCCATGCTGGTCAGTTTTCTCAGTCATCATCTTCTTATCGACTGGCGCCGGGGCGTCACGCATCTGGCACGTCTGTTTCTGGATTTTGAGCCGGGCATTCATTACCCCCAGTTCCAGATGCAGGCCGGTGTGACCGGCACCAACACCATTCGCATCTATAATCCGATAAAGCAGAGCCAGGAGCAGGATCCTAACGGTATCTTCATCCGTGAATGGTGTCCGGAACTGAGAGATTTGCCTGATGATCTATTGCATCAGCCCTGGCAATTAACAGTGATGGAACAGCAGATGTACCAAATCACGCTGGGGCAGGATTACCCTGAGCCTATCATCGATTATCAGTCACAGGCGAGGCAGGCCCGGGACCTGCTCTGGTCCTGGCGGAAAAACCAGGCGGTGCAGCATGAAAACCAGCGTATTCTTGCGCGTCACGTGAGACCTCCCTCACGCTGATACCGGATTGTGATTTGAGTCTGACTGAGCACGGGCGCATACTGAAGCTGTCGCTTTCACAAAAGGAGGCTTTGTGATGCTCAAGGCGATTTTGTTTGATATCAGCGGTGTGCTGCATGTAGACAAACGACCGATCCCCGGTGCGGTTGATCTGATCGCCTCATTGCAGCAAAAAGGTGTGCCGATGCGCTTTGTCACCAACACCTCACGCTCCACCAGTTACGATATTGTCAACAGTCTGAAAAAGATGGGCTTTGAGGTCAGTCAGGATGATATCTTCACCGCGCCGGTTGCGGTAAAACAGGTCTGTGAGCAACGCGGACTGCGGCCTTATTTTCTGATTCACCCTGACCTGGAAGCCGAGTTTGAAGATATCAATCAGCACGACCCTAATGCGGTAGTGCTGGCAGATGCCGCTGACCGATTTGATTATGCTCATCTCAATAAGGCTTTTTCGCTGCTGATTAACGGCGCGCCGCTATTGGGTATTGGCCGCAACCGCTATTTCAAAAGCTGCGGACAGCTTCAGCTCGATGCCGGTCCCTTTATCGACGCATTGGAATACGCAGCTGAAATCGAAGCTGAAATCCTGGGCAAACCGGCCGCGGGCTTTTTCCATGCCGCAGTAACTTCGCTTGGCTGTAAACCCGAGGAAGTGCTGATGATAGGTGATGATGTCGATGCCGATGTGATTGGCGCGATGGAAGCGGGGCTTCAGGCCTGTCTGGTGCGAACCGGCAAATATCTGCCCGGCGATGAGAACAAGGCCGGGCTGGCTACGGTTGCGGAGTCTGTAGTGGAAGCGATAAGGGAAGTCTTTTATCGTAGTCGCGAGGCAGCAGAGACCTGACCTAGACGAGTCGCGCCCAGAGGTCATGCTCATCGGCCTCTTCAAACTCGACTTCGACGATATCGCCGACCTTCAAATGGGTGGCATGGTCGATAAAGACCTGACCATCAATTTCCGGTGCATCCGCTTCACTGCGGCCTACTGCGCCTTCTGCAACCACTTCATCAATAATGACGCGGCCACGACGACCGACTTTCTGCTGCAGTCTGTCCGCACTGATTTGTGCCTGATGCGCCATAAAGCGTTCCAGCCGTTCCTGCTTAATCTCATCCGGTATCTGATCAGGCAGATCATTGGCGACGGCACCGTCAACCGGGGAATAGGTGAAGCAACCGACCCGGTCCAGTTGTGCTTCGGTCAGGAAATCAAGCAGTTGCTGGAATTCTTCTTCGGTCTCGCCGGGAAAGCCGACAATAAAGGTGCTGCGAATAGTAAGATCAGGACAGATCGCACGCCAGGCCTGAATGCGTTCGAGATTGTTCTGGCTGGACGCCGGTCGTTTCATCAGTTTGAGAATACGCGGGCTGGCATGCTGGAAAGGGATATCCAGATAAGGCAGGATTTTGCCCTCCGCCATCAGTGGAATCACCTCATCCACATGCGGGTAGGGGTAAACATAATGCAGTCTGACCCAAATCCCTAGTTCACCCAGCGCTTCCACTAGTTCGTAAAACCGCGTCGCGCGTTCGCGCCCGTTCCATTCCGCGGACTGGTATTTCAAATCGACGCCATAGGCGCTGGTGTCCTGAGAAATCACCAGCAGCTCTCTGACCCCGGCATCAGCCAGTCGCTTGGCTTCATGCATGACGTGATGAATCGGGCGACTGACCAGATCGCCGCGCATCGAGGGAATAATGCAGAAGGTGCAGCGGTGATTACAGCCTTCAGAAATTTTCAGATAGGCGTAATGGCGGGGCGTCAGCTTGATGCCTTCCGGCGGGACCAGACTGACGAAGGGATCATGCTGTGGCGGCAGGTGTTTATGTACCGCGCCCACGACTTCTTCCAGTGCGTGCGCACCGGTGATTTCCAGCACCTGCGGATGCCGCTCACGGATATCATTGTCGCGGCTGCCGAGACAGCCGGTGACAATAACTTTACCGTTTTTGGCGACTGCTTCTCCAATGCTTTCCAGCGACTCCTCCACTGCAGAATCAATAAAACCGCAGGTGTTGACGATAACCAGATCCGCATCGTCATAGCTCGGGGAGATGTCATAGCCTTCGGAGCGCAGCTTGGTGATAATACGTTCACTGTCGACCAGCGCTTTGGGACAACCGAGACTGACGAATCCGACTTGAGGGGCTTTCATAGACAATACCTGGGCTTGGTGGCTGAGCAAAAGCCGATATTTTATTCGATCTCGCATTGAAAATCGCCAGATTTTCAACACAAAAAACGGTTGATGCACAGAGCTTAAAGCCCTTTAGCAAACGGGTAACCCGTGTTGACCCGCTGCCCTAGAAGCTTTCCGTATGATAACGGTAACAGCGGATGCTATCTGACCAGTAATCAACAGGCATGCCGGCTTTACGTTTCAAAGCCGCGACAAACTGTTCAGGACTATGCAGCGAGTCCCAGACAGCGGGCAGGAAAGTGGCGCGGTGATGTTCATCTTCGATAATCAGGCCATCTTCTCCGGCCTTGAGCTGATTCAGCAGCGACTGTTCAGACTGACAGGAAATCGACTCCGGTGTACTGAGTACGGAAATATGAATATCCAGCTCGTCAACACTATCAGCCGTCACAGGATCAAATCGTAGATCCCGGAAGGCCGCCGCATAGGCATTGCTCGCGACATCAACAGCCAGAGGCCGGTAAGCTTCCAGGGTACCGATACAGCCATGTAAAGCACCGGACAGGTATAGAGTCACAAAACTGGCACCATCCTTTGTCACTTCAGCAGGCAGACTATTCAGTTCCAGCGGCATCACTGCCTGATGCCTGAGCCCGTATTTGATGGCATCACGGGCAATCTTACGCAGTAAAAAACGATCGGGCGGCGCAATCATGACTATTGGAACAGGTAGGCGCCATAGCCCACGACACTATCTCGTTTACCAGCGGTATCACCGGAATTTCGCAAATCCAGAATCTGGCCCTGCATATTGTGCTGACGGGCATAAAGCAGCAAGCCATTGATGCCGACACTGCCACAGGCGTGATAACCATCAATCACATGGTTATCCATGCTGATGATAGCCTGGGAGGTTTCGGCATCGATTTCGCAGGCGCTGTCGTAGTCGAGGTAATGACTCAAATCAGAGCTGATGACTATCAGTGTTTCGGGTCCGTCCCAGAGTGCATCGAGCACGTCGGACACCAGTTTGGGACTGGCATGGCCTGCTACAATCGGCACGATTTTGAAATCGTCGAGCAGGTATTGCAGGAAGGGCAATTGAACTTCCAGGCTATGCTCTTTGGCATGAGCCTGCTCCATTACCTGCACTCCGTCGATTTGCATGATTTTGCTTTCAGCCTGGCGGTCGACCGGTATCAATCCCATCGGGGTTTCGAACCAGTCAACCGAGGAAACAGCCAGCCCCTCAAATGGTACCCGGTGTGAAGGCCCGATGAGCACGACGCGTTTGATGACCTCTTTGCGGTGTTCCAGATGTTTATAGGCACTGGCGGCGACAGCGCCGGAGTAGACATAGCCGGCATGAGGAACGATCAATGCCTTCGGCGCAATGTCCGCGCGGGAGCTACTGGTCTGCAGGTTTCGGGCAATCATAGTGCTGAGTTTGTGGGCGTCAGCCGGGTAAAACAGGCCGGCGACGGCACTGGGGCGAACGATTTCCATGGCAACCCTCCGCTTATCGGCGTAATATGAATAAGTATCATCTTATCAATGATTTATTGCAATATCTCCTGCACGAGGAGGGGGGATATGAATCAGAATAATGCCAAATCTGACGACTTTACTGATGCGGTTCCCACACAGTACTGGCATGCCCTGGATGATGGCCGGGTGCAATGTGATTTATGCCCGAGATTGTGCAAACTACATGAAGGTCAGCGCGGTTTGTGTTTTGTCCGCGCCAATTATCAGGGACAGGTTGTACTGACAACCTGGGGCCGCTCCAGCGGTTTTGTTATCGATCCCATCGAAAAAAAGCCGCTCAATCATTTTCTGCCGGGTACAGCGGTGCTTTCATTCGGCACGGCTGGCTGTAATCTGGCCTGCAAGTTCTGTCAGAACTGGGATATCAGCAAATCCAGAGAAATGGATACGCTGCTGGCTCAGGCCACACCTCACAAGCTGGCTGATAAGGCCAAAGCGCTTGGCTGTCGCAGTATTGCCTTCACCTATAATGATCCGGTCATTTTCCATGAGTATGCCATTGATGTGGCGCAGGCCTGTCATGAGCAGGATATCAAAACGGTCGCGGTCACTGCGGGCTATGTATGCCCGGAACCTCGCAGTGAATTTTACCGTTACATCGATGCAGCCAATGTCGATCTCAAAGCTTTCAGCGAGCGATTCTACAAGAAAATTACCGGATCGCAGTTGCAACCGGTACTGGAAACACTGGAATATCTCAAACACGAGACCGATGTCTGGTTTGAGCTGACTACGCTGCTGATTCCTGGCGAGAATGATTCCGAAAAGGAAATTAAGGAAATGTGCCAGTGGGTCATTGAGCATTTAGGGCCCGATGTGCCGATGCATTTCACTGTCTTTCATCCGGACTGGAAAATGCTGGATAAACCATCAACCCCCACCCAAACTGTGCGCAGGGCCAGAGATATTGCCAGGGAACAGGGTGTACGCTATGCCTATGTCGGCAACATGCATGATATCGCAGCGGACAGCACCTGGTGTCATCATTGCGGCAGCCTGTTAATCGGCCGTGACTGGTATCGCTTATCAAGCTGGCAACTGGATGAGAAAGGCTGTTGTCTTAACTGTGGCACGCCTTGTGCTGGCGTTTTTGAGGCTGTCCCCGGTCAGTGGGGAGCCAGACGCATGCTTGTTGATATGGCCAGAGTCTGAAGAGGAGCGGTAATGCTGAAGCTAGGTTTTTCATTAATTGGCGTTTTGATTCTGCTGTGGGTGGCAATTCGACTCTACAGAAAAATCAAGTCGACCAAGCTTGATGTGAGCCCCCGGAAAATGCTGATGGATAAGCTGGTGAGAGACTTCAAATCGCAGCTGGACACGGCGGTTGGTGAAGACTATGACTCTCATCCTCATGTGCGCCTTGCTGATTTATTAGTGACAGAGGCTGCCCGTGATAAGAAAGCGCAGGAAATCAAGTCACGTATTGAATCGACTTCAACCGATCTTGTTCTTACCGAAAAAGCCACCGGCAAAATCGCCTGCGTATTGATTCTGATACATCAGGACAAGCTGGGCAGTCGTCAACAGTTTATCCGTGATATCTGTCAGCAGAGCAAGTTGCCTTTTCATATTTTTGATGTCAATAATGCCTACAGCGATAAACAAATTCGTCAGGAAATCACGATGTTGCTTGAACCGACGATAAGACTGGAACAAAGTCCGGCTCATGATATCAAGGTCTATCTCGACCCCGAGGAACCTCGTCAGCAGACCCCGTCATCAGTAAATCAGCCCGCCGAAGCTGTTGAGAAAAAACAGCCGCCAAGGCAAGAGTCTGAAGCCAAGCGCCAGCCACGGAAAGAGACAAAGCCGCAGCGGCAAGAGCCTTTACTGAGAACAGATAAAAGCGAGAGTTCAGAACAGCAGTCAGCCATTAGCAAAGATACCAGGCTCAAATTCTCCGAAGCTGAACAGCATGATAATGTCACTGAGTGTCAATCATTAAGGCAACGTCACAAAAAGCAGGATGACGAGCCGGAGTTTGATTTATCCGTCGACTGATAAGGAACAATCAGATCATGGCCAATTCTGCAAAACTCCTCAAACCCGCTGAAGTCAGGGGTTGTCAAAAACTGGCGCAATCAGAGCATAAAGACAACCAGCGTGCGGTGGCCTTACTGGCCATTCATCAGGGTCAAACGCAGGCCCGGGCTGCAGAATCCAGCGGTCTCTCGCTGGGTCAGGTGAAATATATCGTGACCCGCTTTCGTAAGATGGGGATGAAAGCATTGACTGCAGTGCGGGAAAGCCCGGCGAATGCGGTCGAGACGGCGGTCGAATCACCGCAGTCCAAAACCAAAACCAAAACTAAAAAGAACAAAGACAAAGCAGACAAAAAAGCCAAAAAAGACAAAGACAAGAGCAAAAAGAAAGATAAAAAAGCCAAGAAAGACAAAAAGAAGAGCAAGAAAAAGAACAAAAACAAAAAATAAGCGTTGGATTTCATCAGTTGCTGTGGTTTGTGCAACCCGGCAGCAGGTAAAGGATGCCAGGGAGCATCACAGGGGACGATAGTGGTACCACGCATTCGGGTTGTTGGTAGGTGGTCTTTGTGTGTCTTTGCCATCATGGCATTCAGCATGGCCAGCTATGCCGAACCTGTACCGTTACGGGTCGGGGTCTATAACAATCCACCCAAACTGATGCTGAATGAGCAGGGCGAAGCCAGTGGCATCATGGGGGATTTGCTTAAACAGATTGCCAGCCGTGAAAACTGGCGGATTGAACCGGTACCCTGTACCTGGAATGCCTGTCTGAAAATGCTGGAAAACGGCGAGCTGGATATACTGCCCGATGTGGCGAAAAACCGGTCCCGTGACCAGCGCTATCAGTTTCATACTGAACCGGCATTGATGAGCTGGTCTCAGGTCTATACTGCTGACGATGTCAGGTTAGGCAACCTGCTGGATCTGGATGGCAAAACAGTCGCGGTACTGGATGGCTCAGTGCAGCAGGATTATCTGCAAAATCTTGCCAGTAATTTCTCGCTTGACGTTAACTGGCTAGCTACCAATAGCCTTGATAACGCTTTCGATGCGGTGGTCAGCGGTGAGGCCGATGCTGTTGTATCGAGTCACTATTACGGCAACAATAAAATGCAGGCCTTGTCGCTGAATGCAACACCCATTCTGTTTCAGCCGGCACGCCTGTTTTATGCTGTTTCCCCTCAGCGTGACGGTGCCATACTCGAGGTGATTGATGCCTACCTGACCCGCTGGAAGGTGATGCCTGACTCTATTTATTATCAGGTGTTGGAGAAATGGACCTTACCTTCAGAAAAGGCGATTCCTGCCAGCATATGGTGGCTGATGACCGCGCTGGTAATTATTGTCATCCTGGTGGCCAGCTTAAACCAGTTGCTGCGCAGACAGGTCAACCTCAAAAGCCGTGATTTGTTTGAGAGCGAGAATCGCCTCAACACGATTCTGAACAGTCTTGATGCCATTGTGTATATCAAAGACCGTCAACATCGCTATCGCTATGTCAATCAGAAGGTCACTGATTTGACTGGCATGGCGCCGGAAGCGCTGATTGGCGAAACCGATGAGAAGATCTTCAGTGAGCAAACCTGCCAGCATTTGCGACACAACGATGTAAAAGTGCTCGAATACGGTGAACGACTGGTCGAGGAAGAAGAGGTAAGCGATACCACTCAGGGTGAAACTCGCCATTTTCTGTCGGTAAAAATTCCACTGCGCGATGCTTATGACAAGATTTATGCCTTGTGCGGTATTTCAACCGATATCACCAACAACAAGAAAATGCATGAACGTCTGCAGGCACTGGAATATTCTGATCCGCTGACCGGGCTGCCTAATCGTTTTGAGCTGTTCAGGCGTATTGATAAGGTGTTGGAGGAAGAACGCTCTGTCCACGGTGCCGTGATGGTGGTCGATGTGGATGACTTTAAAATCATCAATGAGTCGCGCAGTCACGCACAAGGGGATGAGCTGCTGTCGCAGATTGCACAGCGCCTGCTGTCTTTCGCTGAAAATAATATGAGTATTTTCAGAATCAGCTCAGATGAGTTTGCCTGTCTGGTTCCGATACCACCGGACAAGCATGATAGGCAGTTTATGGCAACCCTTGCGACAGACTTGAGACAGTTATTATCAGTGCCGTACCAGCTCAGTAATGGGCACTACAATGCCACGGTCTGTGTCGGTATTGCCCTGTTCAGTGATGCTGATGGTCAGACTGAAAGACTGGTCAGGCTGGCTGATCTCGCTCTGAACGAAGCCAAGCTCCACGGTCGTAACTGTCAGCGTTTTTTTGATCCACAGATGCAGGAAGCCATCAATCGACGCAGCATATTGGAAGTCGCATTACGCGATGCCATCGAGAACCGGCAGATGTTGCTTTTTTTGCAGGCTCAGCTTGATAAGAACGAGACGGTGATTGGCATGGAGGCACTGCTGCGCTGGCATGATAAGGCAATGGGAACCATTTCACCGCTGGAGTTTATCCCTATAGCCGAAGACAGTGGCCTTATCATTCCACTCGGACACTGGGTTATCGAAATGGCCTGCGAGATATTGTCAGAATGGGCTGATGATCCAAAGACGGCGGACTGGACGCTGGCTGTTAATATCAGTCCCCGACAGTTTCGCCACAGCGGCTTTGTTGAGTATGTTGAAGAGCTTGTCAGACAATCCGGAATTGATGCCAGCAGGCTTAAGTTCGAAGTCACTGAAAACCTGCTTATCGATAATCTTGAACAGGTAGCGGATCGGATGCATCATCTTCAGTCACTGGGCATTCGCTTCTCTCTGGATGATTTCGGTACTGGCTATGCTTCCCTGAGTTATCTGAAGCTCCTGCCAATTCACCAACTCAAGATTGACCAGTCTTTCGTCCGCGAGCTGGGCTATAACCAGGACGATGAGGCAATAATCAAAACTATACTGGCATTAGGTCAGAGTCTGGAACTGACTGTCATTGCCGAAGGGGTGGAAACCAAACAGCAGGCTGAACGCTTGCGCGAACTGGGTTGCACACAGTTTCAGGGATTTCTGTATGGTCGACCGGTGCCGGCGTCAGAATATCTGCAAAAACGCCGCATTAGCTGATCCAGATCATTGTTCCGCTTTTCTGGTTAACTCTTTCGCATTATTGCCGATAACCTCTGCGAGCAGACGACAACATCAGTTTTAGTTGATGCTCGTTACAAGGTAGCAAGAATGAAAAAAAATTTACCCGTCACGGACAACGAAGTCACATTCGAAGAAGAACTCATTTCCACCACTGATCTGAAGGGGAGCATCACCGGCTTTAACGCTGCTTTCGAGAGAGTCAGCGGCTTCCCAAGTGATGAAATGCTGGGCAAAAGTCACAACATCATCCGTCACCCGGATATGCCGCCCGCCGCGTTTGAAGATCTATGGAATACCATCAAGGCCAAAAATCACTGGATGGGGATTGTCAAAAACCGCAGTAAAAACGGTGACTATTACTGGGTCGATGCCTATGTCACCCCCATTTTTAATGGTCAGCAAATTGTCGGTTACGAGTCTGTTCGGGTAAAACCCAAAGCAGAATATGTCAAACGCGCTGAAACGCTCTATGAACAAATCAACGCCGGTAAAAAACCGAAATTAGGTCAGCTGTTCAGCCGCTTCGGTTTAAAGCACAAAAATATGCTGAGCATGACCCTGGTCGTGATACTGACCGCAGTAAGCGCACAACTGCCGATGCTGACATCACTGCCTTTGCTGCTGCCTTTCATCCTGCCATTATTGATAGGTGCAGGCAGTTATGCTTTGTTGCATAAATGGATTTTTGCCAGTCTCGACCGTGCTTTGAAAGAAGCCCGCAAAGAAGTTGATAACCCGCTGATGGCGATGGTCTGTACCGGTAACAATGATGAAATCGGTCAACTGACACTGGTTAATAAACTGAGCCAGGCCAAACTCAATACAGTGCTGGTCCGGCTCAGGGATACGGCAAGCAAAATCGACTCCGAGGCGCAGGATACCTTCAGCTCGCAGCAGTCGATCATGGAATCAATCCAGTCTCAGGCATCACAGACAGAACAGGTCGCCACCGCGATGACCGAGATGAGTTCCAGCATTCAGGAAGTGTCCAACAATGCAAGCAAAGCTGCGTCAACGGCTACAGAAGTGGATGAACTGACCAAAGCCAGTGAACGTAAAGCCTCGACGGCAGTAAACAGCCTTGGTTCGCTGGATGCGGCTTTCAGTGATATCAACAGTATCATCAGCGAACTGGAGGACGATTCCAACGCTATCAACCCGATTATCGGGGTGATTAGTGATATTGCTGAGCAGACCAATTTACTGGCGCTTAATGCTGCCATCGAGGCAGCGCGGGCAGGGGAGTATGGTCGTGGTTTTGCCGTGGTCGCTGATGAAGTTCGTTCCCTGGCAAGTCGCACGCAGCAATCGACGCAGGAAATCTCCGAGTTGATCCAGAGACTGGATCAGGCCGTGGATAAAGTCGTTGCCGGCATGAAGAAAACCCAGCAAACCGCATCATCAAGCCGGGAGGATATTTCAGCGTCGATTACATCCGTGTCCAGCATCAAGGATAAAGTGCAGGAATTGAATGACCTCAATACGCTGATTGCCACTGCGGTTGAAGAGCAGAGCGCGGTCAGTGATGATATTAACCGCAATGTTGTTCATATCAGTTCCGAGGCTGAGAGCGTGGTCTCCAATGCGAACCTGGTTAATAGCAATGCAGAAAACCTGGCTCAAGAATCCGCGGCGCTGCTGAACATGATACGACGCTTCAGTCAGTCAGCGTAAGACAAACAAAAACGGCCCTGGAGCCACTGACTTCAGGGCCGTTTTTAATGCCGTTTAGGTTTATCTGTTCAGCAATTGCCTTTTTTGGCTTGTCCGGGGGGACAGAAATGCCCGCCGTGGTGGTCGTCAATATACACTTCGCCATGATGACGATCATGGTCGTGACCATCTTCATCAGTGTTAACAGCTACACCAGCTGCAGCGCCGACTGCACCGCCAATCATGGCGCCATCCTTGCCACCGACCTCATTGCCTACTGCGGCACCGATAGCGCCGCCGATACCACCGCCGACAGCCGCATCGAGAGTGGAAGAGTCATCTGCAAACAGCGGTGCTGAAAACAGACTTAAACTAAATAACAATACACTGAGTTTCATTGTAAAACCTCCAGATTGGACCGTGTCACTATCGCATTTTTCGTGCTGATTGTCTGTGACATTTTTCATAACTTGTATTGTGCGCCATTTTTATTCCAGACCTTAAAATCAGTAAAAAATAGTCGCAATTAAAGCGAATTATTCTCATGCAAGCACGTGGTTAGTTTCTTGATGATTTATAAAATACCTATTTAAATCAATTATGTATATTTGTTTTGGTATATGTCTCTAACTTGACAGTCGCCTGCATCAGGCGTAGAGCTGAATACACAAGATGTGAAATAGATCACATACCGAATGTGAAAAACATCTCCCTCATGCGATGTCCATCGTCGTTTCATTTTAGACAACAACGAGAATCACAGATTCTGAGGAGAGAACATCATGAAGCACAAAATATCGCCTTTTTTACTGGCAAGCTGCCTGCTGACGGCGGGGCTTTCTGCCAACGCTTTAGCTGATGAGGTACCGGTTGATATCAATGCCACTCAGAAAATGCTCAATAAGGCCGGAGAAAATACAGATAACTGGCTGCATTTCAACGGCAGTTATGACAGTACCCGCTTCGCGAAGTCCAACCAGATCAATACAAAAAACGTGTCTCAACTGACACCGGCCTTTGTATTCCAGACCGAGGTGCTGGAATCAATGGAGACTGCCCCGATTGTGATAAACGGGGTGATGTATTTGACCACCTCTTTTAACCATGTTTATGCCATAGATGCTAAAACCGGTGAGCAGTTCTGGCATTACAACTACGAAAACGGGCCGATTACCCGTTACTGCTGTGGTCCTAATAATCGTGGCGTTGCTATCTATGAAGATAAATTATTCATGGGCACGCTGGATTCCAGCCTGGTAGCAATCAATGCCAAAACCGGTAAACAGGAATGGAAAGCCGACATTGCTGATCCTGATCTCGGCTACAGCGAGACCATGGCCCCGACAGTAGCAGATGGTAAAGTCATCATCGGCACCAACGGTGGTGAATATGGTATCCGTGGTTTTGTCAGGGCCTATGATGCAGACACTGGTGAACAGTTGTGGAATTTCCATACTATCCCTGAAAATTCGGTAGGTGTATGGGCCGAAACTGACGCAACTGGACGAAGTCTCCACCGCGATATCAAGGCTGAGAAAAAAGCGCTTGAAAAACAGGGTGATCCATATAAAACTCTGGGTGGCGGGGTCTGGATGACTCCGGCGATTGACACGGAAACTGATACCGTCATCTTTACGGTCGGTAATCCGTCACCGGATTTAGACGGATCTTTGCGTCCTGGCGACAACCTTTACACCAATTCTCTGGTTGCCATTGATCTCAATACCGGCAAACTCAAGTGGTATTATCAGTATCTGCCGCATGATGTATGGGATCTGGATGCCGCCAGTCCTCCCGTTCTAATCGATGCCAAAGACAAGAACGGAAATGTCGTTCCGGCGGTGATTCACGCTGGTAAAACCGGCCACGTTTATGTCAATGATCGCAGAACTGGTGAGTTAATCCGTTTCTCCGAGGCCATGGTGCCACAGGAAAACATGTTTGCGCTGCCGACAAAAGAAGGTACACGCATGCTACCGGGCGCCAACGGCGGGGTTGAATGGTCGCCCATGGCCTATAACCCGAACACACAGCTGACATATGCAGTAAACCTGCATCAGCCGATGACCTACACTGTTAATTCAACTCCTTACCCGGGAGGTAGTTTATGGCTGGGTGGTGCTTTTGAATCCATTCCGGGTGAAGAGCAGTGGGGTAATGTCACGGCGGTTGATGTCAATACCGGCAAAATCGAATGGAAGACCAAAACCGAACAGCCCATGATTGGCGGTGTTCTGGCTACCGCTGGTGGCTTGGTTTTCACCGGTGAGGGCAATGGCTATTTTAAAGCCTACGATGCCAAAACCGGTAAAGTCTTATGGAAGTTCAACTGTGGTGCCGGCGTCAACGCGCCACCAGTAAGCTACACCATTGATGGCAAGCAATACATTGCCGTTGCCGCAGGTGGTAATGTGCAGCTTGATTACAAACGTGGTAATTCGGTGTTTGTATTCGCACTGCCATGAAGTCTGTTTCACCATACAAACTGCACAGCCGTGTATTCACGGCTGTGCAGTTCCTCAATCTCACGATTCATAATTAACGGCATACAATCATGAAAACAGGAACGAGGACTGTCTGTTTTACCTTTGGTCTGTTGCTCTCTGCAGCCGGGCTGGCACAGGACGGGAATGGTTTCAGTACTGAAATCAAACAAAAAGCGCAGCAGTGCATGACTTGTCATGGTGAAAACGGACACTCAAAAAACGGTCAGTACCCCTCACTGGCAGGTCAAAAGACCACTTATCTTTACACTCAGCTACAAAACTTCATGCAGGGACGACGCAAAGATCCGGTGATGACCCCTCAGGCTCAAACCATCAAAGATAAGGAGCAAGCAATCAAACTGGCTGAATATTTCAGTCATTTTGAGCCCTTTGATTACAGCGTAAAAGAAGACGGTGGATTTCAACTAGACCCAGACAAGGTTGAAAAGGGCAGAAAGATTGCCAAAAAAAACCAGTGCGCCAGCTGTCATGGCAGTGGTCTTACCGGATCGGGCTCTATGCCCAGAATCAGTGGTCAGCAGCCAGCGTACCTTGAGGAAGAACTTAAAGCTTTCAGGGATGGTACACGTCATGCCAGTGTGATGAATTCGGTCATCGGTGATATGACAAATAAAGAAATCGAGGCTCTGGTTCATTACATCACCAGCCTTTAGAGGAGGCATAACGCATATGAAGCGTTTAGTACTTATCGTAACTACAGCATTGGCACTGTCATTGCCCGCTTTCAGTGTCATGGCGGGTAAAAGTCAGATCATCAGTGCGGCAGAACAAGGCAATATCGAAGGAGTTAAGACCGCACTGGAAAATGGCTATAACGTCAATGCCCGTTCAAGAGAAGATGGCACCGCTCTCAACCATGCCGCCATGCAGGGACATGCTGACATAGTAAAGCTACTACTGGCGCGGGACGCAGACATTGAATCCAAAGATGCCCGCCATGTAACACCATTGATTGCAGCAGCCTACCAGGGACATACGGCTATCGTCGCAGCCTTGCTGGAAAAGGGCGCCGATGTCGATGCCTACGATAATACCTATAAAACAGCTTTGGATTATGCCGCTGGTAAAGGGCACCTTGATATTGTTGAGTTATTACTGGCAGCCGGTGCCGATCCCAATCATGTCAGTGATCATGGCGTATCCCCTTTGATGTGGGCCACGGCTACCGGAAAGATGCCGGTGATCAGGCTACTACTTGATAAGGGAGCCAGCGTGAGTCTTCTGGATGACAGAGGGAAAAGCGCTGCTGAATATGCCCTGCAAAGCAAACGGCAGGCGATAGCTGATCTGCTTCAGCAATATCAGTAGAGAGACAGGCGGTCTATCTTCAATTAAACCATTGCACCTAAAAAAGAATGGCCGAATTTCAGGCACAAAAAAAGCAGTTATCGCGAGGCGAATAACTGCTTAATTGTGTTTACTTTTTGGCGCGCCCGGGAGGATTCGAACCTCCGACCGCCTGGTTCGTAGCCAGGTACTCTATCCAGCTGAGCTACGGGCGCTAAAGCCGACTATTATACTAACAATATGTACTGTTCGCAATAATAATTCTGGCGGAGAGCGAGGGATTCGAACCCTCGATAGGGGTTAACCTATACGCCCTTAGCAGGGGCGCGCCTTCAGCCACTCGGCCAGCTCTCCATCAAAGCGGCACAGTATAACAGATGTATTTTATTTGGCTAGTGATAGAGTGAAATTAACCGTGATTTGGGTGATCTTTTTCCTGCTGGATGCGATCGTAGATTTCTTCACGGTGCACAGAAACGTCTTTCGGTGCGTCTACACCGATTCTGACCTGGTTGCCTTTAACACCAAGTACGTTTACTACGACATCATCTCCGATGATGAGTGACTCGCCGACACGACGTGTGAGTATTAACATGATTTTTCCCCTTTACTCTCAAAAGCAGGCCGAGGTTACCAGGAGAAAGTGAGAATTCTTCCATGCAGTAAGGCCTCGTGCCTTGTCCTGTTTAATAAATATTTCCATGTACCACAGAGATCTTAAGTGTCTCTTTGTTAGTGGACTGTGAAATAGTCGTAACTACTTCACTATCCAGAATTATTTTATCAGGAAGTTATGTTGTTCGCGAGATAATTGTAACAGTTTTGTGACAATGCTCAGGCAGCTGGATCTTGCTCCAGGTTGAAAGCCTTATGCAGTGCGCGAACACCTAATTCGAGATATTTTTCATTGACGACCACGGAAATTTTAATTTCGGAAGTCGAGATCATTTCGATATTGATATTCTCGTCTGCCAGAGCAGTGAACATAGTGCTGGCAATACCGGCGTGTGAACGCATGCCGACACCGACGACAGAAATCTTGGCGATATGATCATCACTATTCACTTCTCGGGCGCCCAGTTTGTCGGCAGTCTGTTCCAGAATTTTCAGCGCTGCTTTGTAATCATTGCGGTGGACAGTGAAGGTAAAGTCGGTAGTGGAATCATGACCGGTATTCTGGATGATCATGTCGACTTCAATATTCTGTGCCGCGACTGGTCCCAGGATCTGAGAAGCGATGCCGGGGTGATCAGGCACACCCAGAACAGTAATTTTGGCTTCATCACGGTTAAACGCGATACCTGAAATAAGAGCTTGTTCCATTGATGGGTCCTCTGCAGCGATCAGTGTGCCGCCACCTTCTGTGAAAGAAGAGAGCACACGAAGCGGAACATTATATTTACTGGCAAATTCGACTGAACGAATCTGCAATACCTTGGCACCTAAGCTGGCCATTTCCAGCATTTCTTCAAAGGTGATGTGATCAAGACGACGCGCTTCAGGCACAACCCGCGGGTCAGTGGTATAAACGCCATCGACATCAGTGTAAATCTGGCATTCATCGGCTTTCAATGCCGCAGCCAGCGCGACAGCGGTGGTATCACTGCCGCCACGCCCTAACGTGGTGATATTGCCATCTTCATCGCAACCCTGGAAACCGGCGACGACCACGACTTTGCCCTGTTTCAGATCAGCACGAATTTTGTCGTCATCAATGTCGGTGATACGGGCCTTGTTATGGGCGTTGTCGGTCAGGATACGGACCTGCGAGCCGGTATAGGAAACAGCAGGCATACCCAGCTGCTCCAGTGTCATACTCAGCAGGGCAATGGTGACCTGTTCACCGGTAGACAAAAGCACATCAAGTTCACGGCCACGCGGGTCGTCATTCAACTGTTTTGCTAAATCAATCAGCCGGTTGGTTTCACCGCTCATGGCTGACACCACGACAATCATGTCATGGCCCTGATTGCGATAATCAATAACTTTTTTGGCGACTTCTTTGATGCGCTCAACCGAGCCCACGGACGTTCCGCCGTATTTCTGTACGATAAGTGACATGCTTAATTTTCCAGCTTAGATCCGACCCAGTCTGAGACAGAGGCCAGAGCCGCTGCCAGATTCTGTGGCTCATTACCGCCGCCCTGTGCCATATCCGGGCGACCGCCACCTTTACCACCGACCTGACTGGCTACGTGCCCAACCAGATCGCCGGCGCGGATTTTATCGGTAATGTCCTTGGTTACGCCAGCAATAATTGTGATTTTTTCGTCCTTGACTGATGTCAGCACAATGGCGGCGCTGCCCAGCTTGTTTTTGAGCTGATCGACGGCTTCACGCAGCGCTTTACCATCAGCACCTTCCAGCGTCGAAGCGAGCACCTTGATGCCATTAATTTCTTTGGCATTGGTGGCCAGATCATCACCGGCACTACTGGCCAGTTTGGCTTTCAGGCTTTCCAGCTCTTTTTCCAGTTCACGATTGCGTTGAACCAGCGCCGTGGCTTTATCCTGCACGTTGTCCGCTTTGGCTTTGAGTAGATCCGATACCTGGTTCAACGTATTCACTGTGTTGTCGACATAGTCCAGTGCGGTATCACCAGTCACGGCCTCAATCCGTCGCACTCCGGAAGCGATACCGGCTTCAGCAGTAATTTTGAACAGACCGATATCGCCGGTATTTCTGACATGGGTACCACCGCAAAGCTCGACCGAGAAATCACTCATGCTCAGCACACGGACTTTTTCGTCATATTTTTCGCCGAACAGTGCCATGGCACCGCTGTTCTTGGCCTCTTCCAGTGCCATCAGCTTGGTTTCAACCGGATGATTCAAGCGGATCTGCTGATTGACCATGCGTTCGATTTCATGCAACTGCGCATCAGTCAGCGGTTCGAAATGTGAGAAGTCAAAGCGCAGACGATGCGGATCAACCAGTGAACCTTTCTGCGTAACATGATCGCCCAGCACTTTGCGCAATGCGGCATGCAGAAGGTGCGTAGCAGAGTGGTTCAGTGCCGTAGCCTGACGATTGTTTTCATCGATTCGGGCAGTGACTTTCTGACCGACCTGAAAGCGGCCGTTTTCGCAGCGACCGATATGAGTAAAAGCTTTGCCCTGTTTGCGGGTGTCGGTCACGGTAAAGCTGGCAGTGTCACTGCTGATCTCACCATGATCACCGACCTGCCCACCTGATTCAGCGTAGAAGGGGGTATTGTCCAGCACCAGAATGCCTTCTTGGCCTTCATTCAGGCTGTCGACATGTTCACCATTGAGAATAATGTCGGTGATGGTGCCGTCTTCCTGTGTGTGCTCATAACCACAGAATTCGGTCTCACTGTCGATATTGACCTGCTCGGTCATACCGCCGCCGAACTGGCTGGCGCTGCGGGCACGTGAGCGCTGTTCTTCCATCGCGCGTTCAAAGCCGGCGATGTCGATAGTGAGACCACGTTCGCGAGCGATGTCAGCGGTCAGGTCGATAGGGAATCCGTAGGTATCATAGAGCAGGAACACGGTTTCCCCCGGGATTTCCTTATCACCCATGTCTTCAATGGCCTGATCCAGGATACGCAGGCCATTATCCAGCGTATCAGCGAAACGGTTTTCTTCCTGCAGCAGGGCTTTTTCGACCAGTGATTGCGCCTGAGTCAGTTCCGGGAAAGCCTCGCCCATTTCATCAACCAGCGGTTGCACCAGCTTATGGAAGAAAGCGTCCTTCAGACCCAGCTTATGGCCGTGACGAATGGCCCGGCGAATGATGCGGCGCAGGACATAACCCCGACCTTCATTGGAAGGATGTACGCCATCGGCAATCATAAAAGAACAGGAACGGATATGGTCAGCAATGACCCGCAGCGAAAAGTTGCTGCTGTCTTTTGTGCCGGACAGATCCTGAATCGCTTTGATCAGGTGCTGGAACAGATCGATATCGTAGTTGTTGTGCTTGTTTTGCAGAACGGCAGCCAGTCGCTCCAGCCCCATGCCGGTATCAACCGAGGGTTTCGGCAGTGGTGTCAGGGTGCCATCTACGCTGCGGTTATATTGCATGAAGACGAGATTCCATATCTCGATATAGCGGTCGCCGTCTTCTTCCGGTGTGCCCGGCGGGCCGCCGGCAACGTCAGGGCCGTGATCATAGAAAATCTCGGAGCAGGGACCACAGGGACCGGTGTCACCCATCGACCAGAAGTTATCCTTGGCACCGATGCGGGAGAAGCGCTCAGCAGAAATACCGATTTCCTTGAGCCAGATGTCAGCGGCTTCATCATCTTCTTCAAATACGGTGACCCAGAGTTTTTCAGGTGGCAGACCCAGAGTGTCGGTCAGAAACTCCCAGGCATACTGAATCGCTTCGCGTTTGAAATAATCGCCGAAGCTGAAGTTACCCAGCATTTCAAAGAAAGTATGGTGACGGGCGGTGTAACCGACGTTTTCCAGGTCGTTGTGCTTACCACCGGCGCGCACACAACGCTGGGTCGTGACTGCTCGAGTATAGGCGCGGGTTTCCTGACCCAGGAAGGTGTCTTTGAATTGCACCATGCCAGCATTGGTAAACAGCAGGGTAGGGTCATTGGCAGGCACCAGCGGACTGCTGGACACCACTTCGTGTCCCTTGCCGGCAAAGAAGTCGAGAAACAATTTGCGTATATCAGCGCTACTTTTCATCGTCAGTTACGTTAAAACTTTCCGTTATTTCGTCATGAGTAAACCCGCGGTACTGTAAAAACCGTTGCTGTTTTGCACGGCTTTTAAAGTCTTGCGGACTATGCTCGCCAAAGCGTTTGCGTCTGACCTCAGTGGCCAGTGCAAACCAGTCTGTGCCTGCCTGTTGCAGGCTGTCCGTGATAATGTCGGAAGCCACACCACGTTCTTGCAATTCCATCCGAATCCGGATGCTGCCGTAGCCGCGATTGATGCGGGAGTTCACAAAGCTTTCAGCAAAACGCTCATCACTCTGCAGCCCGGCTTGTTGCAGTTCGGCCAGGCTTTGTTCAATTTCAGCTTCGTCAAAGCCGGCTTTTGCCAGCTTACGGCTCAGTTCCAGTGCACTGTGTTCGCGGCGGGCCAGATAGCTCACTGCCTGTTCACTGGGCGATTTGCTCACGCTTCCAGGTCGTCCTCAACCGCATCGTTTGCAGCGGCTTTCACTTTCTTAGGCAGCAGAATTTCACGCACCTTGGCTTCAATTTCAGCGGCCATGGTCGGGTTTTCCTTGAGGAAGCTGCGGACATTGTCTTTACCCTGGCCAATGCGGTTACCGTCGTAGCTGTACCAGGCACCGGATTTCTCGACGATATTGGCCTGAACGCCCATATCAATCAGTTCACCTTCACGCGAGATACCTTCACCATAAAGAATGTCGAATTCGACCTGTTTGAATGGCGGGGCGACTTTGTTCTTGACCACCTTGACGCGGGTTTCATTACCCAGGATTTCGTCACCTTTCTTGATCGCGCCGATACGGCGGATGTCCAGACGCACAGAAGAATAAAATTTCAGTGCATTACCACCGGTGGTGGTTTCAGGGTTACCAAACATCACGCCAATCTTCATCCGGATTTGGTTGATGAAGATGACCAGCGTATTGGAACGTTTGATGTTGGCGGTCAGTTTGCGCAGTGCCTGCGACATCAGACGGGCCTGCAGGCCCATATGGCTGTCACCCATTTCGCCTTCGATTTCCGCTTTCGGGGTCAAAGCAGCAACCGAGTCCACAACCACAATATCAACCGCACCGGAACGCACCAGCATATCGGTGATTTCCAGCGCCTGTTCACCGGTGTCCGGCTGGGATACCAGCAGATCATCGATATTGACGCCCAGTTTTTCAGCGTAATCCGGATCCAGCGCATGCTCGGCGTCAACAAAGGCGGCAGTGCCACCTGTTTTCTGCATTTCGGCAATCGCATGTAGCGTCAAAGTGGTTTTACCGGATGATTCAGGGCCGTAGATTTCAATAATACGACCACGGGGCAGACCGCCGATACCGAGCGCGATATCCAGGCCGATAGAGCCGGTCGAGACAGAGGCTACATCGCGAGCAGCACCCGCATCGCCCAGACGCATGACCGCGCCTTTACCGAATTGCTTTTCAATCTGTCCCAGCGCTGCGCCCAGCGCTTTCTTTTTGTTGTCTTCCATCTTGCGCCACCCCTGAGTTGATTAACTAAAACCCATGGATTATCCCATAGATATCCCTCAGGCTCTAGAGGCTAGCGGGGCTTTTAACAAGTCGCGAAGAATTGCTTCAGAATTCAGTCTTCTGCAGCAATTTTTAACAAACCGGATAGGGCTTCAAACACGGCCTGACGACGTATGCTGTCACGGTCGCCATTAAACAGAAAGCAGACACTGTGTACGCCACCATCGCGAATACCCCAGCCGATCCAGACAGTGCCGACCGGCTTTTTATCGGAGCCGCCACCGGGACCCGCTATGCCGGTAATCGCAATACTGTAATCGGCCTGCGAGAATTTGAGCGCGCCGAAGGCCATTTCTTCAACCACGGGCAAGCTGACCGCACCGTTTTTCTCCAGCGTGTCAGCATCAACGCCCAATTGCTGTTGTTTGGCTTCATTGCTGTAAGTCACAAAGCCGCGGTCAAACCAGACAGAACTACCGGCCAGATCGGTACAACTTTTGGCCACCCAGCCACCAGTGCAGGATTCGGCGGTAACCAGCATGCTGCCTTGCTGAACCAGCAAATCAGCAAGCTGTTTGACTTGTTCAAGGAGTGACGCGTCAGAAATTTTGTTCATGATATAAACTATGCCGATGACTCAATCTCAAAATCATACACCGATGATGCAGCAGTATCTGGGGATCAAGGCAGAACACCCTGATTATCTGTTGTTTTATCGCATGGGCGACTTTTATGAGTTGTTCTTTGATGATGCGCACAAAGCCGCAGAACTGCTCGATATTACGCTGACCGCCCGTGGCAGCAGCAACGGGGCACCGATTCCAATGGCCGGTGTGCCTTACCACGCGGCTGACAGTTACCTGTCAAGACTCATCAAGCTGGGTGAGTCGGTCGCGATTTGTGAGCAGATCGGTGACCCGGCCAAGAGCAAAGGGCCGGTAGAGAGGAAAGTCGTTCGGGTACTTACCCCGGGCACGCTCACCGAAGAAGCCTTGCTGGACAGCCGTAATGAGAACCTGCTGGTCGCGGTGAGTCAGCACAAAGGACGGTTTGGTCTGGCATCTGCAGAAATCAGCAGCGGTCGCTTTATCGTCACTGAGATTGAAACGGCAAGCGATTTGCGGGCGGAACTGGCGAGGCTGCAGCCGGCTGAGCTGCTGATCTGCGACACGGATATTGCAGCCTATCCGCAATTCGAAAAACGCCTCAGACCTTTGCCTGAATGGCATTTCGAACAAAAAGCGGCACGACGCCGGCTGTGTGAACACTTCAGAGTTTCCGATCTGAAAGGCTTTGGTTGTGACGATCTGGAACTCGCTGTCAGCGCCGCCGGTTGCCTGCTGAATTATGCTCAGCAAACGCATCGCACGGCGCTGCCGCATTTGCGCCAAATCATGGTCGAATATGCCAGAGACAGTATTCGACTGGATCCGCAGTCACGACGTAATCTGGAACTGGAACAAAATCTGTCCGGTGGCCGAGAACATACCCTCATTTCAGTGATGGATAGAACCGCGACGCCGATGGGGGCACGCTTGCTGAGACGCTGGCTGATGCGGCCGATTCGTGATACGCGCGTGCTCAAACAGCGTCAGGAGGGCATTCAGCAGTTTATTGATGAGCAGAATGCCGACGACTGTCATGAACTGATGCGGCCACTGGGAGATATAGAACGGATCCTGTCACGGGTAGCGCTCCGCAGTGCCAGACCGCGTGATTTTATGCATCTCAGGCGTATGCTGGAAATGCTGCCTGCGATGCATGCCTTGCTGAAACCGATGAACAGCCTGCATCTGCGGCATCTTGACCGTACGCTGGGCAACTTCAACGAACTCAAACAGTTACTTCAAGATGCTATTCTGGATGAACCGCCGGTTTTGATTCGCGATGGGGGGGTGATACGGCCCGGCTATAACGCTGAACTGGATCGTCTGCGAGACCTGCATCAGAATGCCAGCGGCTTTCTCGATAATGTGGAAAAGCAGGAGCGTGAACGCACTGGCGTCAGTACCCTCAAAGTCGGCTATAACAAGGTGCATGGCTATTACATTGAACTGAGCCGCGCACATGATATTGAGGTGCCGACCGAGTATGTTCGCCGACAGACGCTGAAAAATGCTGAACGTTATATCACCCCGGAACTGAAAAGCTTTGAAGAGCAGGTGTTAAGTGCCAACGAAAAAGCACTGGCGCTGGAAAAATCACTGTATGACGAACTGTTCGACAAACTGGCACCGGAATTACCGGCACTGGAGCAATCCGCCGCGGCACTCGCTGAACTCGATGTGCTGGCCAACCTCGCAGAACGTGCTGAGACACTGGATTATGTCGCCCCGACATTCACTGATGAGACCGGTATTCAGATTGAAGCCGGCCGACATCCCGTTGTTGAAACCAGTCAGTCCACGCCATTTTGCGCCAATGATCTGAAACTCACCGCCAGTAAGCCGATGCTCGTTATTACCGGCCCTAACATGGGCGGTAAATCCACTTATATGCGCCAGACAGCATTGATTGTGCTGATGGCCCATATGGGCAGTTTTGTGCCGGCGAGCAGGGCGGTGATAGGTCCGGTTGACCAGGTATTCACCCGGATTGGCGCTTCCGATGATCTGGCGTCTGGGCGTTCAACCTTTATGGTGGAAATGAACGAAGCCGCCAATATTCTGAACAACGCTACCCGGCACAGTCTGGTTCTGATGGATGAAATCGGCCGGGGCACCAGCACCTTTGATGGCCTCGCTCTGGCCTGGTCCTGTGCCGAAAAACTGATTCGCGATATCGGTGCTTATACGCTGTTTGCCACCCATTATTTCGAAATGACGCAGTTGCCGGAACTGTTCGAACAGGCGCGCAATGTGCATCTGGATGCGATTGAGCATGGCGATAAAATTGTGTTCCTGCATCAGCTTAAAGAGGGCGCTGCCAACCAGAGTTATGGTTTGCAGGTAGCACAACTGGCGGGGGTGCCAGGCGATGTGATTTCAGCTGCCAGAGTGAAACTGCAACAACTGGAACAGCATCGTTATCAGACCGAGGAAACCAGAAACCTGCCACAGCCGGATTTGTTTACCTACACCAGCGAACCTTCTGAACTGGAGAAACGTCTCCAACAGCTTGATCCTGATGAGCTGAGTCCGAAGCAGGCGCTGGAATTACTCTATGAACTGAGAAAGCTGTCAAAAGCAGATTCCTGACGTATACCCCGTATCCGCAGATTTCAGCTATGGACACAGATTATTGCTGAGTGGGTTGCATCAACAAGATGCTTGAGAACGCTGTCACTTAATCATCAACCAGCATTTGTCATGCTGTAAATCAATCTGCGCTAATCATCGTAATCTGACGATAACGCTTGAGGGTTTTAATGCAAATGCTGTTTTTTGGCATTCATAAATTCGCCCAGCTTTTCCGGACGGGGCGGCATCTGCACATGAAAGCCCTGTGTTTCCAGGTTATTAATGACGGCGGCGACGTTTTCCCGTGCCAGAGGACGTTCCGGACTTAATTCCAGTTCCATCACAAACACCGGTTCTTTACCCATAGAGTCATACAGCGATTGTGGCACATCGGAAAAATCGTCTTTTTTAACGATATAGAGATACAGTTCGTCTTTTTTGGTGCTTTTATAGATATAGGTTTTCATCTTATCTGACAGTGAGAACTCAGGAAATCGGCGGATGGTAAATAATCTGTACTACAGTACCGGCCGGGTCAAAGCAGTAAAAACTGCGGGCGCCATCACGGTGAGTGCGCGGGGCATTACGCATTTTAACGTTTTTTGACTGTAAAAACGCGAACCAACTGTCGACCTCATCCATGGTAGGAATAATAAAACCAATATGATCCAGCTTTTGCTGTTGTTGCGGGGCCGGTGTCACTTCGGCACGATGCAGAGCCAGATTATCATTGCCGGACGACAGATAAACATTATCCGCATCCGGCCGCCATTCGACTTCCATACCGAGGTATTCCACATAAAACTGCTCGCAGGCAGCCAGATCGGTGACAAACAGTGCGACATGACGCATGCCGCCGGTTTTACCGGGTCGTTCCATTAATTTTCTCCGAATACATGCTGGCAGCATTGTTGCCAGATTTCTGAACCGAACTGATGTTCAATCACCAATGGCAGGGCGACTGAGCCGCAATGCAGCAGTTTGTCATGAAAAGCTTTGAGTTCAGCGCCATCGGCAGGCTGGGTTATTTTACGCAAAGCGTAGATCAGCGCCCAACCTACTGCATAACTCATCGGCACAGTGGGTGCCTGACTGTACCAGTTACATTCCGCTCTGGCCTGGGCTTCGCTGAAACCAAGTTTATCCACCATCTCAGCCGCGGCCTGTTCCAGATTCCATTCGCCGGTATGAATATTGACATCGATGATGATACGAAGCGCCCGCCAGAGACGGTCTCTGAGCATCACAATCTGCTGACCGGGATAACGGTCAAAGCCTTGTTCCAGCATCATCTGTTCGCAATACAGGGCCCAGCCTTCATAAAGAGTCGCACAGGGAAATAGCCGACGCGGCAGACTGGCACCCTGATCAGACTGGTTTGCTGTCACAAACTGCAGATGGTGACCGGGCCATGCCTCATGGACACTGGTCTGGGCGATTGCCGCAAAGTTATGTTCCTTGAGTTCGGCATCACGGCTGACCGGGGTGACATAATAAAAAGCGCTTTGGCTGAGATCAGCAATACTGGGATCGAGATAGGCGGCGAAAGGAATCTGATGACGTAAAAATGCCGGCGTATCAACAACATTCAAATGTTGGCGGCCGGGTAGCGTAACCAGATCTTGCTGCTTGAGGAAGTCTCTCGCCGCCTGCATTTCCTGTTGATAGCTATCCAGTAGTTGAGCGGAAGTCGGATGATGCGAACGGATTTGTTCCAGCGTCAGTCCACTCTCAGCCTCTGCTTTTTCGAGCTCAATTCGGGTCTGCTCAAACAGTTTCTCACCAAACTGTTTGAGACGCTGCGCACTCACTGGCAGAAAATGACGGTAATGTAACAGCCGCTCAAAGTGTTCGCGGCCACAGGCAAAGTCACCCTGTACATAACCATCAAGGCGGATCAGTGAGTGATACAGATCTTCCATTGCTTTACCGGCTTCCTGCAGCGCGGTGTCAATGGCTTCATGCTGTAAAAGCGCTTTTTGTACACGGGGATGATCAGAGAGTTCATGGCAGAACTGGATGCCGGCTTGACACTCCTGAGTCGCCATTTGTAACCAGACCGGTGGAATGATTTCGGGTTTCTGGTTGAGATAGGTCTTGGCATCTCTGACACGTCCCGGAATCTTTTGCAGCCTGGACAGCAGGGCCTGACTGAAGCTTTCCAGGGGCCGGATGGTCAGCTGATGCAGGGCATCAATCGGCAGAAAACCGGTCGGATCACGGTAGCGCCAGTCATGCTCCATCATCATATGGTGTTCAAGCAATGACCAGCCATGCAGGACACGGAAATTAAGCAGCCGGTCAGGGTCGAGTGAACTGGTATCGATTTCATCAAGGGCTGCCAGACATTTTTCATTGAGTACCAGCTGAATGCCCTGACTGGCGTCATCACAGGGTGTCAGTTCACCAGCATAATCTTCAACACCGGCATCCAGTGCGGTTTCCGGATTGAACCGGCACCAGCTGGCGAGATAACTTTCCTGTATACGATCAAATGTGTGACTGTTGTCAGTCGACATCAATGATCTCGTAGTCATGAGTGATAGTTGCTGTTTTGGCCAGCATCAATGTGGCCGAGCAGTATTTCTCGGTAGACATCTTGATAGCACGCTCCACAAAGTTGGGTTTAACGTCCTTACCGGTGATTTTGTAGTGAACGTGGATATTGGTATACACCTTGGGCACTTCATCACTGCGTTCACCATCGACTTCAACCACACAGTCACGTACATCCTGACGTGATTTTTTCAGAATTTCCACCACATCAAATGCTGTGCAGCCCCCCATACCGAGCAGCAGAAGTTCCATCGGGCGCATGCCGGTGCCATGACCACCGGCTTCTTCCGGACCGTCCATTACCACAGTGTGGCCGGTTCCCGACTCGCCCAGGAACATGACATCTTCAACCCATTTCACTCGTGCTTTCATTAAAATGTTTCCCAAAGTTGATAAATAACTTTAATTTTGCCATATTTGTGAAATCGAAAACGAATTATAACCGTTCGCGGCTGTATACTTCTTCCCGGGTTTCTATTTGGAATAATGGATGGAATATCATAAACACAAAGCACTAGAAGAAGGTCTGGCCGACTTCTTTCACAGTTGTCACAGCAAATTTTACCCTGCTAAAAACATCATTATCCGTCCCGGTGATGCAGCAGATACGCTTTACTACATCCGTGAAGGCTCAGTCACCGTCTGCATGGAAAATGAAGAAGGTGAAGAGCTGATTGTTGCCTACCTTAATCAGGGCGACTTTATCGGCGAAATCGGCTTTTTCTCTGAGGTTGGCGACAGAATGGTGACCATTCGCGCCAAGACGGATGTCAGAACGGAAGAGATTTCTTACCAGCAAATCCGTAATCTTGCGGACACTCAGCTCAGCAATTGCTATGCATTTCTGCTGTACACGCTGGGTGAACAGATGGCAAAACGCTTGCTGTCAACCACCCGTAAAGCCACTGATCTGGCCTTTCTGGACGTGGCAGGACGGGTGGAAGCGGCACTGCAAGAATTATCGTCTCAACCTGATGCGATCCGTCATCCTCACGGTACCCAAATCAAGGTCACCAGGCAGGAAATCAGCCGTATGGTCGGCTGCTCCCGGGAAATGGTCGGCCGAGTCCTCAAAGAGCTGCAAGAGGGCGGTAAAGTCTGGGCACACGGTAAAACCGTGATTGTCTATGACGAAGTGCACCGCGTTTCCACACCTGTTATCAAAAAGCTCTAATTTCTGAATACCAATCAGTAAAACAACTGTTCGAGCTGCTGGCCCGGGTCGTCGGCACGCATAAAGGCTTCGCCGACCAGGAATCCATTCACATTGTTGTCGCGCATCAGAGTGACATCTTCAGGTGTATGGATGCCGCTTTCGGTCACCACAATGTGACCATCCGGGATCCGTGGCAGCAGTGACAGCGTGGTATCAAGGGAAGTCTCAAACGTCCGCAGATTACGATTATTTATGCCAATCAGCGGTAGGTTCAGTACCAGTGCGCGTTCCAGTTCGGCCAGATCATGCACCTCGACCAGTACATCCATACCCAGTTGTATAGCCAGCTGGCTCAGGTTTTCCAGTTGATTGTCATTGAGTGCCGACACAATCAGCAGAATACAGTCTGCATTGATGGCTCTGGCTTCAAACACCTGGTACGGGTCAATGATAAAATCTTTGCGAATGACTGGCAGACTGCAGGCTTTGCGTGCCTGTTGCAGGTATTCTTCGTGGCCCTGGAAAAAATCACGATCAGTGAGAACAGACAGACAGGTTGCGCCGTGTTTGGCATAGCTCTCTGCAATCTCAGCCGGTCTGAAATCTTCACGAAGCAGTCCTTTGCTGGGAGAGGCTTTTTTGATCTCGGCAATCACGCCCGGCTGACCATCAGCAATCTTACGTGACATAGCTTCAGTAAAGCCCCTTGGCTCATCTGCGTGTTCAGCCAGTTGCTGCATAATCGCGAGAGGAATTTTCTTGCTGCGATCAGCGACTTCTTCCTGCTTGCGCTCGAGAATTTTGACCAGAATATCGGGGGTATTTTCGCTCATAATTATCTTTTAACTTCGGCTGCTGACGATCAGCGCATTGAGTTTCTGTGTGGCGGCACCTGAGTCGATGGCAGCTGCAGCTTGCTCCACACCCGCTTCCAGACTATCGGTAATATCGGCAGCATAAATCGCGGCACCGGCGTTAAGCACTACGATATCGCGGGCCGGACCGGTTTCACCGTTAAATATCGCTTTGATGATCTCAAGGCTGTCATTGGCATTTTTAACCGACAGACCTTTGACATCGCTACGCTGTATACCGAAGTCTTCCGGCTTAATCGTGTAACTGTGAATTTCATTATTCTTGAGTTCAGCCACATGCGTTTCTGCACCGATGCTGATTTCATCGAGGCCATCCTCGGCATGGACGACCAGCACATGTTTGCTGCCGAGTTTCTGCAGTACCTCAGCCATCGGCACCACCCATTTCCTGTCAAACACACCCAGCACTTGGTGTGAGGCGCGGGCGGGGTTGGTCAATGGACCCAGCAGATTGAACACAGTGCGAACACCCATTTCCCGGCGCGGACCAATGGCATGCTTCATCGCACCGTGATGTTTCTGCGCGAACATAAAGCCGACGCCCACAGAGTCGACACACTTTTTGACCTGTTCAGGTGTTAATTCCAGATTGACACCGGCCGCTTCCAGTACATCAGCGCTGCCTGAACTGCTGCTGATTGAGCGGTTACCATGTTTGGCTACTTTGGCCCCGGCTGCGGCGACAACAAAGGCACTGGCGGTTGAAACATTAAAGGTGCTGGCACCGTCACCGCCGGTACCGCAGGTATCCACCACATGGTCGCCTTCAATATCCACCGGCGTTGCCAGCGAGCGCATGACCTCGGCCGCGGCAGCAATTTCGGTGACGGTTTCGCCTTTCATGCTGAGACCGATAAGAAATCCCCCAATCTGCGCAGGGGTTGCCTGTCCGGTCATGATTTGATTCATCACATCACGCATCTGGTCGGCGCTGAGATCCTGCCGCTGGGTGACGAGTTTGAGGCCAGCTTGAATATCCATGTTCAGGTCCTATCGATCCAGAAAGTTTTTCAAGAGTTCATGACCCTGTTCGGTCAGGATGGATTCCGGATGGAACTGCACACCTTCAATCGGCAGGGTTTTGTGTTCTATCCCCATGATTTCGTCCATTTCGCCGTTTTCAGTTTCGGTCCAGGCTGTGACAGTAAAACAATCCGGCAAAGTCTCTTTTTTTACGACCAGAGAGTGATAGCGGGTCGCTTCCAGCGGATTATTCAGACCACGAAACACACTGCTGTTGTTGTGATAGACCTTGGAGGTTTTACCGTGCATGATTTCCCGTGCGTGTACCACTTCGCCACCGAATACCTGGCCAATAGCCTGATGACCGAGACAAACGCCCAGTAGTGGCTTTTTACCGGCAAAGTGTTTGATGACCGCCATGGAGATGCCGGCTTCATTGGGCGTACAGGGGCCGGGAGAGAGCACGATTTTATCCGGGTTCAGGGCATCAATCTCTTCAATGGTAATTTTGTCATTGCGGTGAACCACCACCTCCTGGCCCAGTTCAGCGAAGTACTGCACCAGGTTGTAAGTGAAAGAGTCGTAATTGTCGATCATTAACAGCATAAATGTGTCCCGGCTCAGCCTTCAGCATGCGGATCGGCTTCAAGACCGGCTTCCGCCATGGCAACAGCGCGGAAAATCGCTCTTGCCTTGTTCATGGTTTCTTTCCACTCCAGTTCTGGAATTGAATCGTAAACGATACCGGCACCGGCCTGGATATGCAGCGTATTGTCTTTAATCACAGCGGTACGGATGGCAATGGCCGTATCCATATTGCCGGACCAGGACAGATAGCCGACTGCGCCGGCATAGACGCCGCGTTTGACCGGTTCGAATTCATCAATGATTTCCATGGCACGCACCTTGGGCGCGCCACTGACAGTGCCCGCCGGGAAAGTAGCGCGTAAGGCGTCAATTGCCGACATGCCCTCGAGGACTTTACCGGTGACATTGGAGACAATGTGCATCACGTGAGAGTAGCGTTCGATCACCATCTTATCAGTGAGCTCGACCGTGCCGGTCTGACTGACGCGGCCGATATCGTTACGGCCCAGATCAATCAGCATCAGATGCTCCGCCAGTTCTTTCGGATCGGCCAAAAGCTCCTGTTCCAGCGCAATATCTTCCTCTTCAGTCTTACCCCGGCGGCGGGTACCGGCGATCGGTCTGACCGTGACCTCCTGGTCTTCCATCCGTACCAGAATTTCCGGTGAGGAACCGACCACATGAAAGTCTTTGAGGTTGAGGTAATACATGTACGGTGACGGGTTGAGCGTGCGCAAAGCACGATACATATCGACCGGCTGTGCGGCAAACGGTATCGACAGTCGCTGTGACAGCACGACCTGCATGATGTCGCCGTCATTAATGTATTGCTTGGCTTTTTCTACTGCATCGATAAAACCATCGTGAGTAAAACCGGAGACAAAGTCTTCCTCATTGACGCGGCGGCGTTCACCCTGACCCTGAAATTTAGGTGTCGTGTTGCGTAAAGTTTCAACCAGATTGTCCAGACGCGCCTGAGCCCGCTCATAGGCCATGTCCTGTGACGGATCGGAATGAACTATCAGGTAGAGTCGGCCACTGAGATTATCAAACACCACCAGTTCATCCGATACCATCAGCATAATATCGGGGCAGCCAAGTGGATCCGGAGCCGGACTCTCACCCAACCTGGTTTCGACGTAACGCACGGTGTCGTAACCGAAATAACCGACCAGACCGCCATTGAATTTGGGCAGATGACCGAATTCAGGGACGCTGAAGCGTTGCTGGAATTGCTCTACCCAGCCAAGCGGATCCTCGCTTTTATCGGTTTCGATGATATCGCCCTGATGTTCAACACTGATATCGAAGCCATGAATGCGCACAACAGTTTCACAGGGCAGACCGATAATCGAATAACGTCCCCATTTCTCGCCACCCTGAACCGATTCAAACAGATAGGAGTAGGGGGCATCGGCCAGTTTCAGGTAAGTACTGAGCGGCGTATCGAGATCGGCCAGTACTTCCCGAGCCAGCGGGATGCGGTTGTAGCCTTCAGCGGCCAGTTGTTCGAATTGTGCCTGTTTCATCGCTTCTTTCTAAAATAAGCCTTCCAGCTCTGCAAAACTATCTATCACGGCATCCGGTTCGGCGCTGCGTATATCGGCGCCGTGGTTATAGCCGTAGCTCATACAAACAATGTTAAATCCGGCAGCACGGGCCGCTTTGACATCACTGATGGAGTCACCAATCATCAGTGCTTTGTCAGGGCTGACACCGAAAAATTCCGCGCCATACAAAAGCGGTGCCGGATCGGGTTTTTTCTGCGGCAGGCTGTCACCGCTTATCACCACATCAAAAAAATGCCGGATTCCCAGAATGTCGAGAATCGGCAGAGTAAATGCCTCGGGTTTGTTGGTGACACAGCCCAGTCTTATCCGGCGGGACTGCAGCCAACTCAGTCCAGTCTCAACATCCGGGTAGAGATGACTGAGCCGGCAACTGTTATCTTTATAAAGTGACATGAACAGTGGCGCAGCTTCGTCATACAGCGCCGGATCCGGCTCACCCTCCATGTCACCAGTGAGCGCCCGTTTTATCAGCTTTTCGACACCGTTTCCTACCCAGAGTCTGACCTCGTCTTCGGTGCAGGCCGGACAATTTAATTGTTCCAGCATGCGCGCAGTGCACCAGGCCAGATCCGGCACGCTGTCAACCAGCGTGCCGTCCAGATCAATGAGAACGATCTCGGGTAAGCGCAGGGCCATTGAGCGGATTAAACGTTGGCTTTGGCCAGTTCCTCACGCATTTCCGCGATAATGCTTTCGTATTTGTTCGGGTCACTGTCTTTGGCCGCACCAAATACAGCAGAGCCGGCAACAAAAGTACGGGCACCGGCTTCAGCGATTTCACGGATGTTTTTGACGTTGACGCCGCCATCGATTTCCAGATCGATGTCATAGCCGCTTTCGTCGATCATCTTGCGTGCCTGGCGCAGTTTATCCAGCGTGTGCGGGATGAATTTCTGACCACCGAAACCGGGGTTCACTGACATCAGCAAAATACGGTCGACTTTGTCCAGCACGTGTTCGGCCAGTGACAGCGGGGTTGCCGGGTTAAATACCAGACCGGTTTTACAACCTTCGGCCTTAACCAATTGCAGACTGCGGTCGATATGTTCAGAAGCCTCGGGATGGAAAGTAATAAAGGTCGCACCGGCTTTGGCGAAGTCAGGAATGATGCGGTCGACGGGTTTGACCATCAGGTGCACGTCGATTTCGTGGGTGACACCATGCTTACGCAGCGCGTCACAGACCAGCGGACCAATGGTCAGATTAGGCACGTAATGATTGTCCATCACGTCGAAGTGCACGATGTCGGCACCTGAGGCCAGTACGTTGTCAACTTCTTCACCCAGACGGGCAAAGTCGGCAGACAGAATAGACGGAGCAATTTTAAATTCAGCCATATTGTTCTCTCTTAAAACTTTAGGTTTAGAAATGCTGTATAAACCCGATACTTTACCGTATCAGGTCTCATTTTTCAGCTTTTGAAAAGATTCTGCAGTCATTATACTGAGCAATGCGTAAACAAAAGGTTGGGGCATAGTTTGCAAAACGTTTTAAAAAGCGGTCTTCTGGCGATGATACTGCTATTCAGTCATATGCTGACAGCCGCTGAGGATAACGCTGAGACAGTACAATCCGATGCCTCTGTTTTACGTCAGAATGGCGAGCCTGATGGCTATCTGACCTTACCCGTGGGTGACGCCAGCATAGATGCGGCATTCATCCCGGATCGCCTGGGCAAATCTTATGGCAAAGTGCTGATTTTGCATGACAGTAATGCCGGTATCGACAGTCCCGGTCTGGTCAATACGCTACGTCAGGGCCTGCCTGAAGCTGGCTGGACCACGATGACCGTCGCCTTAACCTATCCTGCTCAAGCCAATATCCATCTTTCAGCCAATGCTGCGTCGGCAGCGCAGCCGACTATCGCTGCCAGTGAAGCTGCTGCCAGCCTGCCTGATGAGACGCAGACCAGCCAAGACACGACAGAAGAACAGAACCTGCTGTCACCACCCGATAATGCGGCCCGGATCAGTGCTGCGCTCGCTTATCTGAATGCCCGGCAACCAGGCACGACAGTGGTTGTAGCTATCGGTGAAGCCGCCAGCTTGACAGATGCCCTGGCTGGACAACTGGGAGAAAAGCGCGGGCTTATCTGGATCCGTCCTGATCTTGAGCTCACGGAGTTGCCTGCGATTATGCCTATCCTTGATATTGCCCCGACAGTCCCCGGCAGAACTAATCGTGAAGCTGTTGCGCGTCGGGTCTTTATGAAGCAGCAACAGGTGACAACGTATGACCAGCGCCAGATAACAGGAGCGGACTATCGTTTTTATGGTTTTGAGCCCAGTGTGCTGAGTTATGTGCGTGGCTGGCTTACAAAGCAGTTCGTTACCGAGGAAAAAAGCTGATGCGGATATATGGTGACGGCACACTGATTCACCAGGCCCAGACAGATGAGGGCGTGATCGAAGTGGTCGATAATGGCGACAGCCGCTCACTGCATTTCGGCACATTCCCCCGGCAGAGCAGCATGCGCGTCAGTGATCCGGACTACCTGGAACTGAGCTATACCCAGGCGATGATGGGCTGCCTGTTGCTGAATCCGACACCACGACGAGTGCTGGTGATAGGTCTCGGCGGTGGTTCGCTGGTCAAGTTCCTGTTACACCACTTCCCACGGTGCCGGGTTGATGTGGTTGAATATCGTCGTGATGTGATTGAAGTCGCTGAGCGCTATTTTGAAGTGCCACTGACCGATCCGCGACTGAATGTTATGCAGGGCGACGGTTATCTGCATGTCAGTCAGTTGTTTTACGAAACTGATCTCAGCTATGACCTGTTACTGGTCGATGCCTATGATCACAACGGCATGGCAGCCAGTGTCGGTGTGCAAGCCTTTTTTGATGCCTGCGCCGGGATCATGACTGCCGACGGGGTGATGAGTATCAACCTATGGGGGAGTGACAGAACCACCTTTAATACCACCATGCAGCGGATTAATCAGAGTTTTGCCGGTCGTTCGATGCTGTTGCCGGTGGAAAACAAAGGGAATGTGATTGCGCTGGCCACCCGGTTCGACGTTAATCACCGTGATTTAAAACTCTTGCGAGCCAAAGTCGATGAATGGGACATGCGTTATCGCATTAATCTACCGAAAGCACTGCAGAACCTGATTCGTCAGAACCGTAATTTCATCAGCCGCCTGTTTGCCTGATGGCCGAGGCATTGTTTCTCAATCTGGGCTTACTGCTGGTCACCGGCTGCGCAATCCGCATTTTCTCTGCCGATGGTGCTGAGTGCCATTCTGCTGTCACAGGGTCTGGAGGAGGTCTGACATTGCTCTCCATTAATGACCGTGATGACGCTGGGCTTTGTCGCCAGAGCCACATTAAAATCCGGCGGCGAGCGGTTGATGTCGCCGATTGATGTTCTGGAAGAACGGGTTTTCTGATGTTTTTTACGCTTGCCTGTGCGCACTTTGATTTGGATGCTGCATGCGGTGTCGAACATGCTGTCATTTATATCGTTGCCAGGCTTGGGGGTAAATTGCCGGAACCAATCTCGCTGCACGCTTTTTGCTGCACCTGAGGCAGTCCGGTGTTATATCGCTCTCGGCCCAGTGCCATGAGGACGAAAAAAATTAACCGGATTTTCACAGACAGTTGCAGAGTGATGTCAACGATTTGGTAGTATTGGCAGCGGATAACAACCCGATAGGGGTGATCAAATTGACTGAAGTGGTGCGGGAAAGTCTTCGATGAAAAAATTGTCAGCTTCTGTGTTAATCATGCTGGTCTCACTTATATGGCAGATGCCGGCATGGGCCAAAGGCGATTATCAATTGTTGATCAAACGATCAGAACAGCGGTTGATTGTGCAGAAAGATGGCAAGCCGGTGCGGAGTTTTCATGTCGCGTTGGGTAGCGGTGGCAGAAGTGGCAAGCTCGAGGCCGGTGATCGAAAGACGCCCCTGGGTGAGTATCATATCGTTCAGGTGCGTGACAGCGACCGTTTTCATCTGTTTATACAGCTCGATTATCCCAGTGTCCGAGATGCTATCAATGCGCTGAAAGCCGGTCGCATCAATAAAGACGAATACCGCAAGATTCTTGATGCGCATATTTTCGGTCAACTGCCGCCGCAAAATACCTCGCTGGGTGGGGCCATTGGCATTCATGGCATCGGTGAGGAAACCAAGGACAAGCTGAAAATCCACCAGCTGGCTAACTGGACTCAGGGATGCATCGCGCTTCGCAATAAAGAAGTCGAACAGCTGACCCGCTACATCGACAAGGGCACGACCGTCACCATTACCGACTGAGGGTCGTTAAATTCCTGCTTCAGGTGTTTGAATTTGGTAGAATAATGCCAATTTCCGTTTGACCCCTCCCGAGGACCTGATGCAAGCCGCGCCTGACCTGTTTTCCTATCGTAAATTCTGGGCCCACCGTTTTGGTGTTGCGCCCGAATTACCGATGTCACGTGAAGAGATGGACGCACTGGGCTGGGATTCTTGTGACATCATCATCGTTACCGGCGATGCCTATGTGGATCATCCTAGCTTTGGCATGGCGCTGATTGGCCGCCTGCTTGAATCACACGGTTTTCGTGTTGGCATTATTTCCCAACCTGACTGGACCAGTGCTGATGACTTTCAGAAACTGGGCAAGCCTAACCTGTTTTACGGGGTTACCGGCGGCAATATGGATTCGATGGTCAACCGCTATACCTCTGACCGTAAAATCCGCAGCAATGATGCTTATACTGCCGGTGGCGAAGGCGGCAAACGCCCCGATCACAGCGTTGTGGTTTACAGTCAGCGTTGCCGCGAAGCGTATAAAGGCGTGCCGGTTGTTATTGGTGGTATCGAAGCCAGTCTGAGACGCATTGCCCATTACGACTACTGGTCGGAAAAAGTCCGTCATAGTGTTTTGATGGACTCCAAAGCCGACCTGCTGGTGTATGGTAACGGTGAACGTCAGGTGGTCGAGATTGCACATCGTCTGGCTGCCGGCGAGGCGGTGAAAGATCTCACTGATATCCGCGGCACGGCATACATGACCAAGCACGGTCGTAGAGACGGGTGGTGGGAGAAAGACTCCACCTCGGTTGATACACCGGGCAAACTCAATCCGCCCATTGACCCTTACCAGATGCAGACAGAATCCAGCTGTGCCGAGGAAAAAGCCCGCACGGAACAGGAAAAAGCGGAATCGCCTGCCGGCAATGTGATCAAGATTCACCGGGTTTCTCCCCGAAATGCCGATAAAACCGTGATTCGTTTGCCTGCCTATAATCAGGTCAAGGACGATCCGGTCACTTATGCCCACACATCCCGTATTCTGCATCTGGAAACCAACCCGGGAAATGCGCTGGCTCTGGTGCAACAGCATGGTGACCGCGATGTCTGGCTCAATCCGCCGCCGATTCCATTAACCACCAAGGAAATGGACGCGGTATTTGATTTACCCTACAGTCGCGTACCGCACACAACCTACGGCAAAATGAATATTCCGGCCTATGAGATGATTCGTTTTTCGGTGAATATCATGCGTGGCTGTTTTGGTGGCTGTACCTTCTGTTCAATCACCGAACACGAAGGCCGCATCATTCAGAGCCGAAGCGAAGACTCAATTATCAGGGAAGTGGAAGCGATTCGTGACACCACGCCCGGTTTCACTGGCGTGATTTCTGATCTGGGTGGTCCCACCGCAAATATGTATCGTCTTGCCTGTAAAGATGAGGAAATTGAAGCCAGCTGCCGCCGGCTGTCCTGCGTTTATCCCGGCGTATGCAAAAATCTGAATACTGATCACACGCCACTCATCAATCTCTACAAGCGTGCACGCTCATTGCCGGGCATCAAGAAAGTTTTGATTGCTTCCGGCCTACGCTATGACCTGGCCGTTTTGTCACCGGAATATGTCAAAGAACTGGTCACCCACCATGTTGGCGGTTATCTCAAAATCGCGCCGGAGCATACCGAAGAGGGACCTTTGTCGCAGATGATGAAGCCGGGTATCGGCACCTATGACAAATTCAAACAGATGTTTGATAAGTACTCGAAGGAAGCCGGTAAAGAGCAGTATCTGATTCCCTATTTCATTGCTGCGCACCCGGGCACCACGGATGAAGATATGATGAATCTGGCGATCTGGCTCAAACGCAACGGTTTCCGCGCTGATCAGGTTCAGGCCTATTTGCCGTCACCGATGTCCGCGGCAGCTGCGATGTATCATTCCGGAAAAGACACCTTGCACAAAGTGCGGCGCAAGGGCGGTGATATCACTGTGCCTAAAGGCCTGAAAGTGCGTCGTCTGCATAAAGCTTTCCTGCGCTATCACGATCCGGAAAACTGGCCGATGCTGCGTGAGGCGCTGAAGAAAATGGGCCGCGCCGATCTGATTGGCAATGGTAAAAAGCATCTGATCCCGACCTGGCAACCGGCAGGCACCGGCGAGCGTGGTGAAGGTGCGCGAGTCAGTCGCAAGGCTAAAACCCGACCCTTTAAAACCCAACATATCAGACCGGGGAAAACCAAGGTAAAAGCCGCTCGTCGCCGCCGTTAAGTCAAGCGAATAAAAATTTTTCCTATTTGCGAAACATTCATGTTTGTACACGGTCAATGATGTCAGTTCGACTCATTTGATAGAGGTAGGGATGCCCGGCAGGCAGACACAACAGCGCTTTGATGGCTTCTCCGTTTTGCTTCACTGGAGTATTGCGCTATTCACGATTGCATTGTTTGCTTCCGGACTCTGGATGGTGGAGCTTGGTTATTACGACGACTGGTATTACCAGGCCCCATGGTGGCACAAAGGCATCGGTGTTATCACTGCGCTGTTGGTCTTACTGCGCTGGTTGTGGCAAGGCTTCAGGCAGGCTCCGTCTGAGATCCCGACTATTCCCAAATGGCAACGCGCCAGCGCCAGAGCCGCTCATCTGCTGATGAACCTGGCTATCATCCTTTTATTTATCAGCGGTTATCTCATTGTCACCGCCAAAGGCGATCCGCTAGGTGTGTTTGACTGGTTTGCTATTCCCTCTTTTATCCAGGATTCCACTGGCTGGGCCGACTGGACCGGGCCACTGCATCTATGGCTGGGCTGGTTCATTATCGGGCTGGCGTTGTTGCATGCCCTGGCTGCTTTGAAACATCACTTTATCGATAAGGACGCGACTCTCAAGCGTATGTTTGCCATTCCATCAGGAGATGATTAATGAAAAAAACCTTATTCGCCATGACTTTTCTGGGGCTGTCAGCGCTGCTTCCGGCACAGGCTGCCGAGTATGTGATTGATACCGAAAAAGCGCATGCGTTTATCGACTTTCGCATTCAGCATCTGGGATTTAGCTGGATGAGTGGTCGTTTTAATGATTTTTCAGGTACGTTTAACTACGATGCAGAGCAACCTGAAGCCTCAGATATTGATGTGGTTATCGATGTCGCCAGTGTCGATACCAATTTTGCTGAACGTGATAAGCATCTGCGCGAAAAATTCCTGCATACCGATGAATATCCTCAAGCACGATTCAAATCCAAATCCTTTGAAGTACTGGACGATGGCAGTCTGGTGATGGTCGGCGACTTCACACTGCACGGTGTCACCAACGAACTGGTGATTCCGGTCGAAAAAGTAGGAGAGGGGGATGATCCTTGGGGCGGATACCGCGCCGGCTTTGTAGGTGAAACCAAGTTCACCCTCGCCGACTACGGTATCGATGTCAGTAAATTAGGCCCCTCAGCACAGGAGGTGTATCTGACTCTGTCGATTGAGGGCATTCGTCAGTAATCAAACTTGTTTGGCCAACTCATAGAGCCGGTCAAATTCATCCGGCAGGCTGTTTACTGGTAACGATTTCCCCGCGCGGCGGTACCAGTAGGCAGCATTGCCATTATCGCCTTCGACACGGTGCAGATAACCGTGCACCATACACGCCAGACTATCCTCGTAAATCTGTATCGTGCGGTGTGCGCTATCCCAGTCGCCCTGCGCCGCCAGTTCCAAAGATTGCAAATGTTGTGTTGCCATAATCATCTCCTCCCAGAAATGTTCTGACACCACTATGCTATAACAGATTGATATAAATAAAAAATATAAGCGCTCAACGACTGTGTCGCAGGCACTCAGATTATGGCTGGCCAGCCAGCAACAAGAGTCCGCCGATAACGGCAAACGGAGAGGTGATTACCACAAAAAGCAGTCGCCCCAATTCCCGTAAAACATAGATAGCATCAATAATCAGCATTAACATAGTCTGTCCTCGCTCCATCGAATCAGATGCTTTGCATTATAATGCGCGCTTGTGACAGCCAAATGACGACAAAACTTCTCGCCAATATGAAAATTCTTGCCTTAGATACCTGCACTGAAATGTGCTCCGTTGCTTTATTAACTCAAGACCGGTTATTCGAGCAGGCCATCACTACCCAGCGCGGTCATTCGGAGCGTGTCTTGGGCATGCTTGATGATTTGCTGCAAGAGGCGAATATGAGCCTGAAAGATATTGATTTGCTGGCATTTGGTCGGGGACCGGGTTCATTTACCGGTGTTCGTGTTGGCGTCGGTGTGGCCCAGGGTATTGCCTTTGCCCGTCAGTTACCGGTGATTCCAGTATCAACGCTGGCCGCTGTAGCACAGAGAGCCATAGATGAGTTTGGCGCCAAATATATCGCGGTGGCTCTGGATGCCCGTATGGGGGAAATTTACGCTGCACATTATCGGGAAGAGGGTGGTCTGGCGGTCTTGTGTGACAAGGAACGGGTCTGTCCTCCAGAGGCGTTCAAACCACTGGATGAAAATAAATGGTTTGCTGCCGGCACTGGCTGGAATGAGCATGGCGAGCAACTGAAAAAGGCTTTTACCGATCAACTGTCAGGTGAAGATGCGAGACTGCTGCCCACAGCTGCGGCAATGAGCAGATTGGCACTGAGTCTCGCTGAACAAGGCCAGACTCTGTCTGCAGAGCAGGCAGTGCCGGTTTACCTGCGTGACAATGTCGCCAAGAAAAAAGGTGAGCAGTAATGGCCGGTGACAAGGACAATATTTACGCTGCGCCACTGCAGCAGATGGTCGATTTCCGTTTTGACGAGCGGGTGGTCAGTGTTTTTCCCGATATGATTCAGCGCTCGGTACCGGGTTACGCCACTTTGATCAGCAATATCGGCACCATGGCCTCCCGCTATGTGCAGGCAAACAGTCACTGCTACGATCTGGGTTGTTCACTGGGAGCGGTCAGTCTGTCTTTACGTCATGCGATTCAACAGCCGGATTGCAAAATCATTGCGGTCGATAATTCACAAGCGATGATAGCCAAGGCGCGTGATGTGCTGGCTGAAGATGAGCCATCACTGCCGGTGGAACTGCTGTGTGCTGATATCAATGCAGTGACGATTGAAAAGGCCTCAGTGGTGGTGATGAATTTCACGCTGCAGTTCATCGCTCCGGAACTCAGACTGGCGCTGATACAGAAAATCTATGAGGGCATGTTGCCGGAAGGAATATTAATCCTGTCGGAAAAACTGGCCTTTGATGCGCCGCAAACCAATCAGTTCCACATTGATTCTCATCACGATTTTAAACGGGCCAATGGCTACAGTGATCTGGAAATCAGTCAAAAACGCAGCGCTCTGGAAAAAGTCCTGATTCCCGAGACCTTGAGCCAGCATCAGACAAGACTGCAGCAGGCCGGTTTCAGTTTTGTTGAAAAGTGGTATCAGTGCTTTAACTTTGTGTCGATGGTGGCAGTGAAATGACCTCCTACCAGCCTCTATACGACATCCTCGATAAAGCCGGTTTCAGCGAATGGTGCGAACGGCTGCAAAAGCAGATTGCTTCGCAGTTGTCGCTGACCCGGCATGGCAAGATGCCGATGTGGCAGCAAGCGCTGGATGACTTACCTGTGGTGACTCCCAGTCAGCTTGAACTGAAATCGCAGGTGGCGATCGGCACAGCTGCTGATATTGCCGATATCGACCGTGATGCTTTTATCGAACATATCAAACAATTTCATCCTTGGCGCAAAGGCCCGTATCACTTGTTTGATATCCACCTTGATACTGAATGGCGTTCTGACTGGAAGTGGGATCGGGTCCTGCCACATTTGAGCTCACTGACAGGTCGCCGTGTACTTGATGTCGGTGGTGGTAATGGCTATCACGGCTGGCGCATGCTGGGAGAAGGGGCTGACTTTGTCCTCGGCATCGACCCGACGCTGGTCTTCACCATGCAGTACCAATTGATGAATCATTTTATCGCTAGTGACAGACATTTTGTTGTGCCTATCGGGATTGAGCACATGCCGCATAATCTGGGCTGGTTCGATACGGTGTTTTCAATGGGGGTGTTGTATCACCGCAAATCGCCGTTGAGTCACTTGCTGGAATTGCGTTCCTGTCTCAAGCCTGGTGGTGAGCTGGTATTGGAGACTCTGATCATCGATGCTCCCCCGGGCATGACACTGATGCCGGAAGAACGCTATGCCAAGATGCGCAATGTTTGGTTTATTCCGTCAGTGGACACCATGTTGCTGTGGCTGCGTCGCTGCGGTTTTAAAAATGCCCGTTGTGTGGATATTGATGTGACATCACTGGAAGAGCAGCGGCGGACCGAGTGGATGACTTTTGAATCCTTGTCTGATTTTCTGGATCCGAATGATCGGAGCAAGACCATCGAAGGTTATCCGGCACCCATGCGCGGCGTTTTTATTGCCAATGCACCGAAATAGCTAGAGAGCGGTCGCAGCCGGCGTAATGGAAATCCACTGACCACTGCTGTTCTTGCAGGCATCCAGCGATTTCACTTCTGTCATGTTGTTTTTGGTGATAGAGAGGTCGTAGGCCAAACAGGGGTAGTGACCGTAGGAGTAGGTGTGATCTATGTTGATTTCATAGGCATTCCCCGTCTCCTGGTTCACCCAGTAATGGCGGGAACCGATAGCTTCGGTCGACAGTGCCTTCTGTGTCTGTTCCAGATCGCTCGCCGTCATCGAGGTATCAGTTTCAATACCGGCTTCGACACCCGCAAGCAGATCCAGTGAAGCCTCGGTGCTTGTAATGATGCCAAATGAAGCTATCGAGGCAATGCCTATTCTGAGTAGCCTGTTAAACAACATAAACTTCCATGATAGGAGTATCAGCTAGCTATTAAAATACGCCAGTCAATTTCGTGGATGAGCAAAACGTCCCGTAAATGCAGGAGGTTTTTCCTCAAATCGGGCAAGTATAACCCTGAGTTAACTACAGTTCCAATGACTTGGAACAGGTTCTGAAAGCTGTTTCATACAACATATCTCCTAAATTTCCACCCTGTCTCTGCCGGCAAGAATCCGGTGTATACGTTAATTTCAAACGATTTGGGATGATAGACAAAGTTGTGCGCAAGAGGTTCTCAATGCCTGGCTGAACAGGCTAAAGATCAGACAGTTGATTCGCTGCCTGGTATTGCTGGATAAATTCTTCAAACAGATACACAACATCTTCATGTAATTGCTCGATGTCACTGATATCTTTGGCATAACGGCCCCAGACAAATCCATCCTTACTGTAGGTCTGGCCGTTGGCGCAGTAAAACACTGTTCTGCTGAAATCGAGGTAGAGCAGATAACGGCCGGCATGTTTTTCGACTCTGAGGTAGAGCTGCGCATCCTTCCGCGGGGCGAGTTGAATCGGCGTGTCTGCCAGAACGTCATCAAGCAGTGACTGCAGCTCGGATTGATCGATTTCTTTGGGTTCTATTGTGAAAATCAGTGACAGCGTCCGGGGATTTTTGATTTCCAGTCCTGTCACAGGTGCTGCCATCAGTGTCATTGGCAGCAGCGTCATGAAAATCAGAGATAAAAAAAACAGGATTCGAGACATCATTCGACGTGGGGTGTTAGTTATGTTGTTTTGCAATGTAGCAGAAACGCTGTGCACGAGAAACATACCTGAGCAGCAAACTTTGCCGACACAATACCAGTAATGAGAGACTGGTTTTAACAAGACAGCTGCATCAGGATTATGCCATGTCTCTATATGACTTGTTTTTAGCACTGGCTGCCATCGGCGTGGCGCTGTTTTTGCTGCATTCACGTTTTACCTCGAGTGAGTTGTGGCAGGCGATTGTAACCCCACTGGCCTCTATTATTGGCAGCGGCTTTTTAATCATTGCGCCGATGCTGGCGATGATAGGTGGTAACACTGCACCCTGGTTGATGATACTCATTGTCTGCTTTGCGTATTTGTTGGGTGCAGTGATTCGGTTTAATATCCTTCACGCTGAACATCACCTTAAACAAGATAGCGGAATAACGGCAATCAACAGCCTGGAACGGTTCTCCAACCTTGTGCTGTCCTTTGCCTTTATTATCTCTGTTTGTTTTTACCTGCGTATTCTCTGGTCATTTGTACTGGAGCTGTTTTCTGCCAACATCCCGGTGCTGGCGCAGTCTTTAACCACGATCACACTCATCATTATTGGCTTTAGTGGCTGGCGCTGGGGCCTGCATGCGCTGGAAAATCAGGAAAAGATCTCCGTTTCAATCAAGCTTGCCATCATTACCATCCTGTTAATGGCTTTATTTCAATATGACCTGGTGCATGGGTTCATCAATCGTGAGGTTCAATCAGAATCGCATTCCATTACCGAGAGACTGCGTATGCTTGCCGGCATGCTTCTCGTGGTGCAGGGCTTTGAAACATCACGCTATCTGTCCACTGATTACAGTCAGACAATGCGGATAAAGAGTATGAAGCTGGCGCAGCTGATATCAGCATTCATTTATATCGTTTTTGTTTTCCTCATTACACCGCTGATGCCTTTCATTTCCTATGAAAATGTTGATGAAACGGCGATTATCAACCTGACCAGTCATGTCGTTGTCATTCTGCCTTACCTGCTGGTCGTTGCTGCAGTGATGAGCCAGTTCAGCTCAGCTGTTGCCGATATTATTGGCACAGGTGGTTTGATTGAAGAAGAGTCGTATGGGTATTTGTCTGAGCGGCCGTCTTATCTGTTGGTTGCCGGGCTGGGCATCGTGCTGGTCTGGTTTGCAGATGTGTTTGAAATTGTCGCACTGGCATCACGCGCATTTGCCTTGTACTACCTGCTGCAGACCATACTCGCTTTTCGGGTCAGTTTTGAATTGGAGAAAGGCCGATACCGGCTTTTGTGGCAGATGACGCTGCTGGTAACCAGTGTTCTGTTGGCTGCTGTTGTATTGTTTGCGATTCCGGTTCATTGATTCGCTGTCGGATTTTCAAGCATGAGTCATTGGTCTAACTGATAGATTAGCGCTGAACTTGTGGCTATTTCAGACAGATTCTCTATTAAAGTTATGCACAAGCTTTCATGGCAATCTGCATCAGATTCCTATAGTGTGAATTTAGTGCCCATTCATTCTTTGTTAAGAAAAACAGCATTCAAATGAATGCGGCCTGTCGGTAGATTTTAGAAACATTAATTACAGGGGTAACACCAAGTTAGAAAGTAGCAAGCTAGTCAGGAAGACTGTAAAAAGCATCGCTTACTGGTTTTTGACTTCCAGCTCTCAAACAAAAGCGTAGTTCGTAAAATACGCAGGAGTAGAAGCTATGGAACTCCCACTGGAACCAGATAATGAACGGGAACGCATTCAAGCTCTCAAAGACAGCCGGCTTTTAGACTCAGATAAAGAGGCGGTTTTTGACAACCTAACTTCTCTGATAAAACAAGTCTTTGATGTCCCTGTTGTCGCCATCTCACTTATAGACAAGAACCAGCAATGGTTTAAATCCATTCAGGGACTTGATATCAGTGCCACCAGCCGTGAAGTGTCATTCTGCGGTCACGTTGTTTATCAGGGTAAACCCCTTGTGGTGACCAACGCGCATGAAGATCCGCGCTTTTATGACAATCCTCTGGTCAGCGAAGAGCCTGGCATCGCTTTCTATGCTGGCGTGCCGATTCGTTATGCCTACAGAGGAAAAACCTACCATATCGGCACTATCTGCATTATAGACAGAGTGCCACGCAGTTTTTCGGCGGATGAACTCTCCACACTCAAAAAATTTGCCTTTCAACTGGAAGCGCTTATCGAAATGCGTTTACCGGCAATGAAATTTGAACAGCTCACCAAGCAACTGACCAAAGACTCTATTGAACTAATGGATGTGGAAAACAGCATCCGCAACCTGCACAGTCTGTCAGAAACTGATCTGTTGACCGATCTTCCCAACCGGCGTTACCTTAACCGGCTGGTGAAAGAGGGCTGGTTTAATGACTCCAGGCAAAAGAGCATCTGTTTAATGATGCTCGATCTGGATAACTTCAAAACTGTCAATGACCTGCAAGGGCATTATGCCGGCGATAATGTCCTGAAAAGCATTGCTTTCGGGCTTAACAGTCTCCTTCGAATTAACGAAGATCATATTTGCAGACTGGGGGGAGATGAGTTCGTGCTGGTAACCTATAACCAGGATGAAGCCGGTATCGAAGCGGTCGCCAATAAAATTCTCCAATACTTCTCTGAAATACCGGAAAAGCCGGTGTTTAAAGGGGTGACCTTCTCGATCGGCGGCTGCGTGACTTCAAATAGATCTCATAGTCTGGATGATCTACTCAAACAGGCTGATGAGCAGCTCTATAAAGCCAAAAAAGATGGCAAGAACTGTTTTGTTTATGAGGAACTGGACTAAAACCGTTCTTCATTACAGCAACCCAATTCTTAACTCAGACAAGGAGAGCAATTATGGATACTAAAACAGCCTACAAACAAAAAATTCAGAGCCAACTTGATGAATGGAATGCAGAAATCGACAAACTCAAAGCCAAAGCGGACTCTGCAGGAGCCGATGCACAACTCGAGTACAATCAACAAATCAAAGAAATACGTGACAGACAAGACACAGTGAAACAAAAGCTGAATGAGCTGGAAGAATCCAGCGAAGGCGCCTGGGAAGAGGTCAAGACAGGGATGGATGAAGCCATGGATGCCCTCGATAAGTCACTGAAATCAGCAGCATCCCGTTTCAAGTGACGAGAAGACTTTATCTGGAAAAAACGCAGTTGTCGCCACGTTAAAACAGAGGAGCGGGAAAAGAAAAAGCCCTATGTACCAGGTACACAGGGCTTATATCTGGCGGAGGGACAGTCCCCGAGTTTATCGTCTATACCAATCTTGATTCGTCTAAAATATCATCGAAAAACAGGTAGTTACAATAAAGTGTTCGTCTATTTAGGTCTTTCCTAACCTCGTGTAATCGTTTACCCTTAGTAGGGTAGGTGGTTGGGTATATATGGGGTGGCTAACATGCCTAAAAAAGTGAAAGAGCTTTCTGCACTAGCAGTTAAGAATATTAACAGCGCAGGTTTACATGCAGTCGGCGGTGTACCTGGTCTCCATCTTCAAGTTACACCTAGTGGAGCAAAAACATGGATACTTCGATTCACTGCTGGTACTAAGCCCGGAACAGGCAAGCCTTGGCGTCGTGATTTGGGCTTGGGAGGATATCCAGCTGTTACTCTCTCGATGGCGAGAGCCAAGGCACAAGAAGCGCGAGAAAAGATCGCTCAAGGTATTGACCCGATCACAGAGAAAAGGGAACAGCGTAGTGCGATGATTGCAGCTCGTCTCGCTGAGATCACATTTGAAACAGCAGCTTCACGCTATATTGAATCACAATCAGCGGTATGGAAGAAGGGAGGTAAGAGCGAACATCAATGGACCCAATCACTCTCTGATTACGCCTTCTCACAAATCGGCTCTCTCAGGGTTTGTGATATTGGTCACTCTCAGATAATTCAAGTGCTCGAACCTATCTGGACGACGAAGACTGAAACGGCGACAAGAGTTCGTCAGCGTATAGAGGCAGTTCTAGATTGGGCAACTGTTCGTGGCTACCGCGATGGAGAGAACCCGGCGCGATGGAAAGGCTATCTAGATAAAGTTCTACCTGCTCCAAGTCAGCTAAAAAAGGTTAACCATCATAGTGCTCTCGCAGTCCCCGACCTTCCACAATTCATGAGCCGTCTGAGCAAACAAGAAGGTATAAGTCCTCGAGCACTTGAATTTGTAATTCTTACTGCTACTCGTTCTGGCGAAGTCAGAGGGGCAAAGTGGGATGAAATTGACATGGAAGAGGGTGTCTGGACAATTCCTGAAGGACGTATGAAAGCCAAAAAAGAACACAGGGTGCCGCTTAGTTCTTCTGCTCTTAAACTATTAAGCAAATTACCTCGAATAGAAGGCTCTGACTTTGTATTTCCTCCTCCGCGAGGCAATAAACCATTATCTGACAATACTCTTACCGCTGTATTGAGACGAATGGAGGTTCCAGTTACAGCACACGGGTTCCGTTCTACCTTTCGGGATTGGTGCGCTGAACATACTGAGTTTCCATCAGAAGTTGCAGAAATGGCATTGGCTCATACCATAAAGAATAAAGTTGAGGCTGCTTACCGGCGCGGAGACCTATTTGAAAAACGTCGCGAGTTAATGGCTTCATGGGCCGAGTTTTGTAGCGGGAAAATGAAGGTTAATACATAGCTTGGACTTTACTTTTTCCGATAAGGTGTTGATATTTATATTAAAAGTGCTAGACGGGGTGAGGGGGATCATATATCCTTTATTTCATATCCCGTAAGCCTTCTTTAGGCGATATAGGACGTATCAGAAATGGAGAAAAACGAGCCTTGGTGGCTCGACCTTTGCCCATGCTGATACTTCAAGTCATAAAGGGGGAAGCGTCTGAGCCGATGTTACACAGCTCTGCGCTTCCCCTTTCGTTTATGGTGGTTGCACAGAGCGGACAGGAAAGCCGCTATGAAGAACCAAAACCAACTATATATGACTGCTCAGCAGTCAAAATCTCTACGACCCGCCCAAACTGCTGAGTTTCTGGGCATTGGACTCTCCACCTTGTGGGTTTGGGCCAAGCGTCCAGATTTTCCACGTGCCCGAAAGATTGGTCCCAAGGTAACAGTTTGGGATTTATCCGAGCTAATCAGATGGCGTGACGCCCAGCAAGCTGAATAAGGAGCGGCCGCCATGAAATCGAGACCCAGCGCGCTAATAGCTGCGCAACATGAAGTCCAACGTGCCAGTTACGTCGCATGGCTGTTACGTATTGAACCCTTCAAAATTTTCCCATTCACCCCGGAGTGTACCCCGGAGGCTAACCAACACCTTATTGATTCAGTCCTCGAAGAACTCAACAAACACCGTGAACAGGCTTCCAAGTCTTGTGACACGTCCTCGCGTGCTGTCTGGTTTCGCCATACTATCGGCTATTGCGAGGCTGTGATGAGCGGGGTTGAGAATCCCGCTGATAATGGTTGGTACGAAAATCAACGGGGATATCGTCGCGGTGTATATCTGTTTAAGGAGGGTGTGGAATGATTGCAGCTTTCTTGAACAAATACCGACCCGGCGGGCCATTCGTTCTAACGGCTATCATCCCAGATGGCAATACCGAGACACGAACATTCACAGATGCTGGTGATGCTGAAGCATGGGCGATCCAGAAAAATAAGACAAAAAATATTTATTTCCACGTCAACAAAACGTGCGGCCAGCTCACTAAGAAAGCGTCAAAGAGAGATATTGCTGCGGCAGAGTTTCTCCATGTGGACATAGACCCACGCCCCGGTGAAGACTTCGCGGAGGAGCGTGAACGTATCCTCAAAAGGCTGACTAGTGAATTGCCCGAAGGCATTCCGGTTCCATCACTGGTAGTTGATAGCGGAGGCGGATATCAAGGGTTTTGGCGGCTGGATGAAGCGTTGACGATTGACGGTGACTTGGAAAAAGCCACTGAAATTGAATCCTACAACCGAGCACTGGAACTCGCGTTTGGTGCTGATGCTTGTCACAACGTTGACCGCATTATGCGTGTCCCCGGAACCACGAACAGGCCAAACAAAAAGAAGCGCGCCAAGGGGCGAACCGTAGCAGTGGCGGAGGTGTATTGCTGGAATGAAGTCAGCTATTCACTGAGCGCCTTTACTCCTGCACCGCAGTTACCCTCTCGCGCAAGCATTGCCACCGGAAAGGCACCTAGCAATATGCAACGGCGAGAAGTTAGAGTGGTAAGCACTGATGACCTAAGGGAGTGGGCGGAGGCGAACCAGAGAGTGATACAAGATCACACGCTGGCTTTGATTGCGACGGGTGTTGATCCAATTGATCCTCAGCACTACCCGTCGCGCAGTGAAGCACTATTCCGTGCAGTCTGTGATCTGGTTCGCCTCGATGTGCCAGAGGAAATGATTTTGGGTGCTATCACCGATCCGAACAATGCGATTAGCGCCAGTGTCAGGGAGCAACGCAACTGGCAGGCATACGCGCAGCGCCAGATTGAGAACGCCCGGGCTGCGTGTGCTGATCCGACACTTGAGGACATGAATAAGAAACACGCTGTGCTTCTTCAAGAAGGTGGAAAAACAAGGGTTCTATCATGGGAGCGCACCGAGTTGGACGAAGACAGACTGGTGCCAGTCCTTCAATCGTTCGATGACTTTCGGAACCGATACATGCATCGCTTTGTTGACTACCCGACTGAACAGGGGATGCGCCGTAAGCCTCTGGGCAAATGGTGGCTTGAACATTCACAGCGCCGGGAATACTTAGCTTTGCGGTTTTTCCCCGGCAAGACCGAGGAGGTGAATGGTTATCTGAATATGTGGCGTGGCTTCGCAGTATTGCCTAAGGCGGGCGATTGGTCCCTCATGCAAGAACATATCCGTCGGGTCCTTGCTAATGGTGATGAAGTTTATGCTGATTTCATTCTTAAATGGGCAGCATGGGCTATACAGAATCCGGGAGAGCCTGCCGAAGTGGCGTTGGTGCTCCGAGGTGGTCGCGGAAGTGGGAAAGGGATTTTTGCGCGAGCTATCAAACACCTATTTGGTCAGCACGGACTACAGGTGAACTCCCCGGCGCAACTCACGGGCCGCTTCAATGCCCACCTGCGAGATTGCTGTCTACTGTTTGCTGATGAGGCGATTGTCCCAGGCGATAAGTCGGCTGAAAGTGTTTTGAAGGGACTTATCACTGAGCCAGAGCTGACGATTGAAGGCAAAGGGGTAAACCTTGTTCAAGCGCGAAACAGGCTTCACGTGATCATGGCTTCGAATGAAGAATGGGTAGTGCCCGCCGGGATTGATGAACGGCGCTTTGCTGTGTTTGAGGTATCCGGCAAACACGCACAGGACGGCGATTATTTTAAAGCGATTGCCGACCAGCTCCGGGCCGGTGGATTGGCGGCAATGCTTCATGATTTGCAATCGATGGACTTGTGTAACTGGCATCCTCGCCGGAACATCCCGCAAACCGAAGCGCTCTATGCTCAAAAAGCTGCAACCGTCACTGGAATTGATGCGGTGTTTCTAGACCTGCTCCGAGCAGGGGATATACCGGCCCGCCGTTGGGTTGGCTATGACCGGCCTTTTGTTTCTACAAGTGATTTACAGGAGTACGCGCAAACACGACTCCGCCGGGATGACATCACACTTAATGCGGTAAACAAGCTCATGCGTGATATGGGGTTTGAATACCATGACAAGAGCCGTCCACGTGGATTCATCTTGCCAAGGTTATCGCAAGCGCGAGCTGCTTGGGACCAAGCACGAATGCCTATGAAATGGGATGAACTGACTGATTGGGCTGATCTTGGGCGCGACAATTCACCGTTCTAGTGACTGTGATGTACCGACCTCTACCGCACTTTTTCTATAGTCGGTAGGGGGCGAGGCCCATCCGTTAATGGGTTTTATTATCTGTTTAACCGACTTATCCCACTTTACCCACCTAAAATTTTCTGTAGGCCCGAGCGAGGATTTGCCCAAGGAAACGGTACGAATACCAGTTGGGCTCCGTTTTTCCTTTTTACCCTATTTACATCGGTAAAGTCGGTTAAGTAGGTAAAAGCCAATAACCCCATGGGCAATAGCATTACCGACCTTTACCCGACTTACCGGGCTTAACCGCTAACCAAAGTCAAGCCATGCCATTTACCTCGTGATAATCGTCGAGACACATATTTCTCAAATTGTTCTGGCGGGGGCGTTATTTTGAGCTGATGCCGATGCTTATTACAGTATTTACAAGCCGCCACAATATTTTCTTGTAGTGCAGAGCCGCCTTGGGTATGAGCTACTAAATGTTCACCAGTGCACTGCATTTGCTGAGCTTGAGAGAGTGAAAGGCCAAATCGCTTCGCGAACGATTTTGGTTCTGTGGACCACATCGGCTGATGACAGTAATAACAAAGACCTTGCTGTACTTTGAATGCTTTCTGACGGGGGGATTTGAGAGATTTTCTTTGTTTGGGCATAAGAACTCCGACTGATTAACGGTTGCCCGAGTCCACTTCTGCGCGGTACACGGGAACCAGTCGAAGTACTTCGTACTGGCACATAAAGATTTCCAATGTTGGATAATCTTGCCTAGATAGTAGCCTATCGTAATTGTACTAACAATCCTTCTTAGCGCCGCCTCGCTGCAGTCCTTACACCGACCGGATAACCTACAAGATTTAATTGTGAACCCGTGAAGGAGGTAGAGACCGCCGAACCTCCATAGAAATGTGGCGATAGCGGACAGTGTAAGCATATACCCTACGATTTACCCTACGAATAGGTCTTTAAGCGCTGTGTTTAGGGGGTTAAAATCGAATGGCATATCAACAGATATGCGGAGGGCCATCAATGGCTCGCATTGCGATTTATGCCCGGGTAGCTATCGAAACAGACCCATCACTTCAAGAACAACTCCAGATGCTCCGAGATTGGGCGCAGGCCAAAGGCCACGACGTTGTGGCGGAGTATACGGACGAAAGTCTGAACAACCTCAAAAAGGACGAACCGCGCCCGGGACTCGACCAGCTCTCATTTTTCGCCTTCCGCGGCAAAGCCGACATGATAGCAGCGCTTTCACTAGACCGGCTGGGCCGGAGTATCAAGCACCTGTTAGCACTGATGCGAGAGTTCGAGACGCTGGGTGTTGGTGTGTATGTTCATAACCTTGCCCTTGATACCGCCACCCCCGCAGGAACTTTGATGTTCAATGTCCTTGGCTCGCTCGCGGACTTTGACCGCGCGGTGATGAGTGAGCGTTCTCGCCGTGGAGTGAAGAAGGCCCGTGCCAAGGGTAAGCGCATAGGCGCTCCCAAGCTATCGCCCAGCCTTGAAAACAAGGTCGCAGCGCTCCTGCAATCAGGGGTTTGCCCGAACCGGGTGCGCACTATTACCCATGTAGGCAAATCCGCCATCTACCGAATCAAGAGGGACTTGGAATGCAAACCCAACGCCGAAGAACCGAACTGACGAAGGCCGAACGGGCCGCACTTCCGGTGCTCCCGACTACCGCACTTGATATTGCGCGCGAGCTTGCCACCGAGGGCGTGAGAGAACACACGATCAGGCGAGCCCTTGGGCTATCCCCCAACGAATGGAAGCAGCTCAAAGAGGACACAGAGGAGGGCGAGCTATCACCACTGGCTCTCGCACTTGAGGAAGGCCGCGCAGACGGAGCCAGTGAGATCGTTGCCTTCATGAAAGACAAGATGAAAAGTGAAGGCGATTTCAGGGCGGCGGATTGGCTGGCTGACCGAATCTATAAGATCAACAAGGGCGACGGCGGCAACGATGACGCGCCTCGGGTCCTTATCCAAATTAACGCGGCACTCTCGCCGGACGAATACGCAAAGGTGATCCATGACGAGCGCGATTAACACCATACGTCCAACGCCGTTTCAGGCCTCCGTCCTCAGTATCCCGGAGGACCATTTCATCTTCCTTGGCGGCGGGCGGGGCGGCGGTAAGTCCTTTGGTTTGCAACTGCTCATCCTTCGCCACTGCGACCAATTCAAGAACCGCGCCCGCGTTCTAGTGACTCGCCGACGGATGAAGTCATTGATGCAGTTTGCGGAGGAGTTGCGCGGCTTGATGCGCTCCGCTTATGGGGCCGGGTTCAGCTACAACCAGAATGACAACGTGTTCCGCTTTACTAATGGTGCGACCGTTCAGCTCACGCACTGCGAATCGAACAGTGCTCTACAAGATACAGTTCAGGGCATGACCTTTTCGCTTATTGTGGTGGATGAGGCCGGGGAAGGTCCTGAGTTGCCCGTTATTGATGCTTTGGCGCTGGCCCTTCGGGCTCCGGGAGTTCCCTTACGCATGGTATTGGCAGGGAATCCGGGCGGAGCGAACCACTCAGCCCTAGCGGAGCGGTACGTCACCGGACGTGACCCTTGGGTACCGTTCGAGTTTACCAGTCAAAAGTGGGTATATGCGCCCTCGACCGTTGATGACAACCCGCACTTGCCGGAAGCCTACAAGCGCAACTTCGAGGTACTGCGACACACCGACCCTGCACTATACAAGGCCCACCGTCACGGCGATTGGTCTGCAATTGTCGGGGACTACTTTGGGGGCGTCTGGCGGCAGTCGCAAGCAGTATTCGACCATCATGAAGTCCCGCCGGATATGTTCAGCACCCTCAAGCTCTCGATTGATTGGGGCTCCGCTGCTCCTTGCGCGACTGTCTTGGGCGGACGCCTCGCCTATGACGTGCGCCTGTCCGATGACCGCGTAATGCCCAAGGGGGCATGGGTGATCTATGATGAACACTTTGAATGCGATCCGCAGAACATCAACCGGGGAACGGGCCGGACACCCGGCCAGATAGCACCCATGCTTCATACGATGGCCGCGCGCAGCCACGTTCGCGCCCGGGGCGTTATCGACTCCGCCGCCGAAGCCCGCACCGCCGGTAAGGCGGAATCCAGTATCGCAGATCTTTTCAGAGAGTCCGGGGTGAGGGTAACGCCCGCGAAGAAAGGTGCAAGAGTGCCTCGATTTGAGCTCTTGAAACAGCTTATGGCGGATGGTGAGTTTTTTGTAGCCTCTCGGTGCAGAAAATGGTTATCAACGGTCCCATCGTTGCCGCGGGATCCAAGGCACCCCGAAGATGTGGATACAAACGCTAACGACCACTTATTAGATGCCACTAGCTATCTCATTGCTGGTGCCTCGCATGGAACGGTAAGCACTTCTGAGTTCCACCACAAAATAATACTGCCTGATACAGGAAGTCGAATTATCAATGTTTGAAATCTGGAAAAGTAAATATAAGCTATTGATATACAAGTAATTTATATAGACTTTCACTCCATCTATACACGATAATATACGAAAGCGCAGAACTCGCTTAGCCTGCGCCTAGGTTGGGAGAGGCCCCAACGGTGAAGTTATTCAGGCCCATCCCGGTTGTGAGAATTGAGATAGGAGCCTGAGCCATGGCAACAGTCGACTTCAAGAAAGTACCCACCGATGTCCCTTTAACTGTCGAAAACATTGATCTAATTTCAGCACGTGCAACAGAGCTAGCTATTGCTTTCAAGCGACGTCTTGAAAGTATTCAAAGGCAGTTTTCAGACGCCCGGTTAAGATATAGCCGTGAGGCTGATGAGGTAGTGTCCGAATCAGACGTCGAAAACCGAGAAGTTGCAAAGAAGTTTGCCAAACAGCAACTTGCCAGTAAGATCGCCAAATTCCGTATCAACATTGAGAAGTCCTCTCGCCCTCAGAGAGAGGAAATTCTACAACCCTTAGCTAAGCTTGCGGCTGATGCTGATTTTCTTCTGACCTTGTACGGCTCTCCCGCGCAAGCTCTAGGTCGTGTTGCCTTGGGCGAAGTAAAGCGCACTCAATACCAATTACAACTTGAAGGTGCTGGCCCAGTAGAGTTGCAAACTGCTGCTGTAACCGCCATCGCGACGAATGACCTGCCACTAGCTGCTGCCGTCGTAACTGTAGTGGACCGGAGGAAGCGCGATCAGCGTCCGTTTGCAGCCAATGAGTTTGCTCAGCAAATGTGGGGTAAACAGCATGATGAGGTCAATGCGAAACTCAAAGGGGTTATCCATGCCTACAAATCCGCAGTCGCTGCGGATCGTGAATTCGCTCGTGGGAAAGCTGATCCACTGACAAATTTATCTTTAGCTATTTCCAGTAAAGCGATAGCTCAAGCATCCAAGCACTAGGAGGTTTACTGATGGCCCAACATAACGTGAAAAAGGCAAAAGTCATCCATGAGCAACGCCAAATCAAACGAGATGAGCAATTATTCAAGATGAAGCACGGAACCGTTGCAACTACGCTGGAAGAGATGATCAACACGGGTTACAAGCAACCCAAGCGAAAGCGGTAAGAAAAGAATAAGGCAACTTGATGCAGTCCATTCTGTGCTATTGCGGTTCATGATCGTTTGTAACTCTACACTTGGTTATTTCTCTATATGAGTTCGGCTACAGTCCTAGTGTGCTCAAATTCAGTTATTTCACTCACTACATACTCGACATGATGGTTTGTATCAATTTTAATCCAAGTAGTAGACCCGCCACCTATCTCACCATCTGCACATCGCTTAATTTCATTATCGCCCCAACTAAAACCGGCGAGATAATGACCAGAGTTCAATAAGTTCTGCGCAAGGCTACAATGTTGAAAACCTCCAAGTGGTTTTCTGATTACGTGTCCCCTGACAATAAAGTAATTATCGTCAATTGTGTATCGAATTTTGGCGTTGGTATTTCCATACCCGGTTTCACCGGTATTGGGCCCCCGGACACCGTAATCGCCAAAATGAATGTTGAAGCTCGGATAGTGCTTTCGGGCATTCTTCCACAGCAGCATTTCTCCTCTGACTACATAGCCAGAGGAGTCTTGATCTTTGATTACCTTGTCAATTGAGTTCGGCAGAGAGCACCCAGCTACTGAGTATGATAAAAAACCATAAGCAGTGATTTGGGAAAATAAAGAATCAAACTTATCGAATACATCTACGATAGCGAGGGAGCTGAGGTCTTCGAGATCGAGGATTACATGGCAATTTGCCGGGTTGAGTTCAAGGAAATTAAGAATTTCTGACAGTCTAGAGTGGAAGTGGTCAGGATCACCAACATCATCAAAGGCAAATCGCTCGAGTCTTATACAAAACATACCCGTGTGTGACTTCGATATGCTTTTTAATGCCAAGCGATATTCGATGTCATCCCATCGATCATAACCTACAACCGGCACAGGATTGACTCCATCACTTTTCAGGGAGTTATACAGATAAGATAAATGATGCTCTCCAGTTTCCACTTTTTCGCCGGGATTTTGCCAATGGTATGTGTCAAACATTGCGTACATTCCAGATCGCAGAACACTTATTTTTTTACTCAGCTCAGATAAAAAGGTGGCTTTTGCGTGAGGGTTATCCATGTATTTTTTTAGTCCCGGTTTGAACCTCGGGACTTCGAACAACGGAACCATATTTTTTGTGACGTTTTCTGACGCCTTACCAAGGGCGTCAAATTCAGCATCTTTTGCTTTCAATATAGGGAAGTAAATAGGATTCATAACTAAGCCTCACACTCCTCATTAGATGGAAATAATTGTCTTACTTGATTCTGTCCCACCATATCGGAGAACAGGCTGTAATTTCCCGATTCCTTTCGTAATCTACCCGCCACTACCGCGGGGTGAATCTTTAAATCTTTGGCAAAGCGCTCTATGGAGTCTTTACTAGGTGCTGTGTAGGCATCACTTCTTCGCCATTGTACTCTGGGTATGAATGCTTCCGTAGCTAAGCGATTGGCCTCAGCTTCTTTGCGATCTTCAGATGAGGAATCTAAATCATCCAAAAATGCTTCGTTACTGTCTACATGCTTCCAGATATGAGCAACCTCATGTACGAGCGTAAACCAAAAATGGTCAAGCCTGTCGTATCTTAGGGTGAGGCCGACGATAGGCGTTCCATCGGCGTCTTTAAGAGCAGCACCATCCAATAACGTACCTTTCAATGCAGGTTCTACGATTACGACGATACCTGATTTTTCTAATTGCTCTATAGCCAACAATGGACCTGAATCAAATCGACTTAACTGTGCTAGTTCTCTCAAATAATTTGCAGATAGGTCATCGGAGATAAAGCTGCCAATACTCGATTTCTTTTCTCGAGCTTTTTGAATCACTCTCGCCAACCAAGCGTATAAGGCATATCTTGATGTGGGAGTTTCAGCTTCTCCGTAAAATGTTTTTCTGAACGATGCCGCCCCAAATTCTAGACCGGCATCTGATATGAAACCTTTCACCAGTTCTTCAACGTTATCTTTGGCAATTTTTCCGACTTTGCCGATCCAGCCTCTACGGGACATTTCCTTAATTGGGAATTTAGACCAATCAACAGGCTTTTTCTTTATGGGGGAATCAGTGAGTGATGCTCCGACAAGCGTTTCAGCCGAGATACCGAGACCAATTGTCAGGGCACGAATCATCTGAACTGTTAGAGGGCGTTTGCGATTCAATACCTCCGACACGCGACTGCTGGTGCCAAAATATGGAACAAGATCAGCTTGCTTCAACCCTTTTTCATTCATGCGAAACAGGATGGCGTCAATGGGGTCGGGGCTTTCTACCGGATACTTTGAGTTTTCATACGATTCTAAGAGTACTGTCAGTAGCTCAAGTCGTTCGCTCTTTTCCGAGTTCAACTTCGGGCTTTCAGAAATGAGAGCCTGAACCTCATCGAGGTAAGCGGTGTATTGTTCTTCTGTACGAATTACCTTAGCTTCCATAATTTCTTTCTTCACTGTAAGCCGGTGATGACGGCGATGCCTTGTTGAAATGCAATTTGTAAACAAACCTCTTTATCACAGTCAGCAATGGGAAAAATAAATTTTCCTGAGTCAGAGCAGCGGGCATTAGGGAATTGGTTGTTAACATCCGCAGGTTGTTTCCAGTGCGCATTGTTGAGTTCAGCGATCCATGCGCACAACCATGCTCGCGCCGATTCATCGGAGCTCAGAAGGTGTTGTAGTTTTTCTTTACCAACAATTCGCATGATTATTAAATTTCCCAATTTGGGAAAAATATACATGAATAAAAAAAGGTGTGCAAGCTCCCAATATGGGAATTATAATTTTTTGGGAAGCTGAAACGAAAAAAGGCCGCTCAATGAGCGGCCTTTTTAGGCATTGGACTGGGGGTTCCCAGCACTTTGTGCGTAGTTAGGTAGGTAGTTGGGTAGATTGGATAAGTCTACCTAAACCCCAATAACTATTGTAATAATGGCGGAGGGACAGGGATTCGAACCCTGGATGGTCGTTAAACCATGCCGGTTTTCAAGACCGGTGCATTCAACCGCTCTGCCATCCCTCCGAAGTTGCGAAATTATACAGATAATACCCGCCAGCACAACCGCTAAAGCAAAATTATTTCTGCCAGTCTGAATCCTATTGCCATTTAGAACTTATAAGGTAGGATGTTGTCAGTGCAATAGACAATTTCATCAACATCAAATGGAGACACTCTGATGAATTACGATGCTCAATCGACCGTTGCCCGTTCGCAACAGTCCGTACTTGAGACCAACAAGCTATTGAGAAACACCTATAGCTTACTGGCCATGACACTGGTGTTCAGTGCCATGACAGCGGGTCTTTCCATGGCATTGAATCTGCCACATCCGGGCATCCTGTTAACCCTAATTGGTTACTTTGGTTTGCTGTTTCTAACTGCCAAGCTGCGTAACAGCGTTTGGGGGCTGGCTTCAGTTTTTGCCTTGACCGGTTTTATGGGCTTCACACTGGGCCCGATTGTCAATATGTACCTTGGTTTACCAAATGGTGGCCAAATCGTAATGCAGGCCTTGGGCGGCACCGGCATTATCTTCTTTGCTTTATCAGCCTATGCGGTTAAGAGTAAGAAAGACTTCAGCTTCATGGGCGGCTTTCTGTTTGTCGGTATCCTGGTCGCCTTCCTGGCGGGTCTTGCGGCTTTCTTCTTTGAAATGCCGGGTCTGTCACTGGCCGTTTCTGCCATGTTCGTTTTACTGATGGCGGGTTTGATTCTGTATGAAACCAGCCAGATCGTGAATGGCGGAGAAACCAACTACATCATGGCGACAGTGACGCTGTATGTTTCTATCTACAACCTGTTTACCAGCCTGTTGCATCTGCTGGGTGCCTTCTCAGGCGATAATTAAACACAATTAGTGAACTGAGCGTTTAATTTGTTTTCTAATAAACCCCGCCCTGCGGGGTTTATTTTTATCAGATGACAATGCAGAAAAATCTGGCAAACTGGGATCGGCTTTTACGGATTATCAGCGGCACGGCTATAATAGTGATAGCCTTGTATTATCAGAGTTGGTGGGCGTTGCTCGGGCTGGCTCTGATTTTGAATGGTGTCACCGCTCGCTGCGGCGCCTATGCTATTTTGGGCTTTTCTACTGCCAGAAGTTGTGACAGCAACGCCGGTACCAACAAGCCGGAATAACGGATAAAGAAATGAGCGAATTACCGACACAACTGGTTGACCGCTTCGGACGCAAAGTCACATACGTACGTATGTCGATAACCGACCGCTGTGATTTTCGCTGTGTCTACTGCATGGACGAGGAAATGACGTTCATGCCACGCGAGAAATTGCTGACACTGGAAGAAATTGTTTTTCTGCTCAAGGCTTTTTGCGAGCTGGGTGTGGAAAAAGTCCGTATTACTGGTGGTGAGCCGTTGGTGCGTCGCAATGTCGACTGGTTATTCGACCAGATTGGCTTACTCAAGCAGACGACCTCACTCAAAGAGCTGACTCTCACCACCAACGGCTCACAGTTACCAAAACATGCCGAGGCACTCGTCAAAGCAGGGGTTGATCGCATTAATATCAGCCTTGATTCTCTGAACTCTGAGCGGTTTAAAGCCCTGACCCGCACCGGTGAGCTGGACCAGGTCATGAAAGGGATTGAGGCGTCGAAGCAGGCGGGTTTTAAACGCATCAAACTCAATGCCGTTATCATGAAAGGCCGCAATGAAGATGAAATCATTGATCTGGCCGAATTTGCCATCAATAACGGCATGGATATCTCTTATATCGAAGAAATGCCGTTGGGGCAGGTCGACCATCATCGCGGTGAGAGTTACTGTTCCAGTGATGAAGTGCTGGAAACGCTGCAGAGCCGCTTTGATTTGCAGCCGAGTATTGCCAGCACCGGCGGACCATCACGTTATTACCAGATGGCCGGCACTGATAGCCGTATCGGTTTTATTTCACCACACAGTCATAATTTCTGCAGCAGCTGCAACCGCGTCCGAGTAACCACTGAGGGCCGTTTGCTGCTTTGTCTGGGGCAGGAACATTCGATGGACCTGCGAGATATCATCCGTCGTCATCCGGGGGATATGGATAAGCTCAAGCAGGCGATTGTGAAATCCATGGATATCAAGCCGGAAGGGCATGACTTTGATATTGAAGCCAAACCGGTGATTTTCCGCCATATGAGTGTCACGGGTGGCTGAGTTAAAACCAGAGATGAGCCAGGCCGGGATTCACCGGCTTCATACCACCACCGTCATTGATGAACTCGGTGAAAGCCGCGAAGTGTCATTGACCGGTGAGCGACCGCTGACCATCTACCTTAATACGATTGAAATTGTGACCTTGATGACACTCGGTGCACAGCCGGAATTGCTGACGCTGGGCTATATCCGGAACCAGGGTCTGGTCGACAAACTGGAAGACATTGAATCGATTCAAGTCGACTGGGATGTCGAAGCCGTGGCGGTGACCACCCGCACCCCCAAAGATAATATCGAACAACTCACGTCACGCCGTACCGTGACCAGCGGTTGCGGTCAGGGCACGATGTTCGGCCATGTGATGGATTCGCTGTCAGAATTGAAACTGCAATGTCCGCGATTCAGTGCTGAATCGATATATGATGTGCTCAAGGCGCTGACTGAATATAACGAAATGTACAAGCAGGCGGGGGCGGTGCATGGCTGCGCTTTATGCGATGGCACTGATATTCTGATGTTTGTCGAGGATGTAGGCAGACATAACGCCGTTGACGCCATTTCCGGCTGGATGTGGCTGAATGGTATTGAGGGACATGACAAGGTGTTTTACACCACCGGCCGGTTGACTTCAGAGATGGTGATTAAAGTGGCCCAGATGCAGGTGCCATTGTTGTTATCCCGCTCCGGCGTAACCGAGATGGGCCTGAAGCTGGCACAGCAGATTGGCATCGGTATGGTCGCTCGTGCCAAGGGCAAGCATTTTCTAGTTTATAACGGCATTGAAGCCTTCAGTCAGTCTGAAACCGTCAGCTAAATCTCGCCGTCATCCAGCTTTTCCAGCTGTTTGGCCTGGTCCCAGAAAGCATCGAGTTCTTCCAGACTGAAATCATGAAAACCTCTGTCAGCAGCTGTAACGCAGGTTTCAACAAAATTAAAGCGCCGGTAAAACTTCTGATTAGTGCTGGTCATCGCCTCAACAGGATCAACACCTAAATGTCTGGCCAGATTGCAGCAGGCAAACAGCACATCACCGAGTTCATCTTTTAGGCGATCTCTATCTGCATCATCAGCGATTTCTTCGCCGAGTTCATCGAGTTCTTCATGAATTTTGGCAATGACGCCCTGAATATCCGGCCAGTCAAAGCCGACTTCAGCGGCTTTTTTCTGCATTGCTACCGCATAACGCAGGGCATCCTGATGATTATCAAGTTGATTGAGCAGAAAATCCTTGTCTGCCATCATTAATCCTGACGGGTAAAGCGGATGATATTGCGGCGGTCGCGTTTACTGGGGCGGCCTTTTTGCTGACGAAAGCCGAGCGGCTCGTTTTTGATTTGTTCTCGCAACAGCTCGCGTTTTTCACGACTTTCCCCGGTTTCCTGATAGAGTTCCTGGGCTTCAGTGGCGGGGCGACGCTGCAGGTTGAGGCCCTGAACGATAATATCGAACTCATAAGGTGGTTTGGAAATGGTCAGCCGGTCATCGACGCGAACCGTTCGGCTGGGTTTGACCCGCTGACCATTGAGATGGACTTTACCGCCGCTGATAGCCTCGACGGCGAGGCCGCGGGTTTTATAAAACCGCGCAGCCCATAACCATTTGTCTAAACGTTGTGATTCAGATCGTTCGTTCTGATCTGCCATTAAGCCTTACCTTGGAGTTGCAGTAATATCGATTCATTTTCTAGAGTCGATGTATCCTGCGTGATTTCCTCTCCTTTGGCAATGGCGCGAAGCAGACGCCGCATAATCTTGCCCGAACGGGTTTTGGGCAGATTATCCGAATAGCGAATGTCATCCGGCTTGGCGATAGGGCCGATCTGCTCACCCACCCAGTTCCGAAGTTCCTGGGTCAGTTTCTCATCGACACCACCTTCAGGACGTGTGCCTTTGAGCACCACATAGGCAAACACGGCTTCGCCTTTGACATCATGCGGACGACCGACCACAGCGGCTTCCGCCACCAGTTCATGGGCGACCAGGGCAGATTCAATTTCCATGGTGCCCAAACGGTGGCCCGAGACGTTTAATACATCATCAATCCGGCCCATAATCCAGAAGAAGCCGTCTTCATCACGGCGGGCACTGTCACCGGCCAGGTAAAATTTACCGCCGAAATAAGGCCAGTAGGTGTCCTTATAACGCTGATCATCGCCCCAGATAGTCTGAATCATTGATGGCCAGGGTTTACGGATGACCAGATAACCGCCCTGATTGGCTCTGGTAATTTCCTCACCTTCATCATTGACGATAGCCGCATCAATGCCGGGCAGGGCCCGTGTGCAGGAACCCGGTTTGGCATGGGTGACACCGGGTACCGGTGCAATCATATGCGCTCCGGTTTCGGTCTGCCACCAGGTATCAACAATCGGGCAACGACCCTGACCAATCACGTTGTAGTACCACATCCAAGCTTCCGGATTAATCGGCTCACCAACGGTGCCCAGCAAACGAAGTTTGGAGAGATCATAGCTATTAGGCACGTCATCACCGACTTTCATTAAAGCGCGAATCGCGGTCGGAGCAGTGTAGAAGATGGTGACGCCATGACGGGCACAGACATCCCAGAAACGACCGGCATCCGGCACCGTCGGCACACCCTCGTAAATCACCTGGGTGGCACCGGTAGCCAGTGGACCATAGGCGACATAAGTGTGACCGGTGATCCAGCCGACATCAGCGGTACACCAGAATACATCTGAATCCTGAATATCAAACACCCAGCGCATGGTGGTAATGGCATTGAGCAGATAACCACCGCAGCCATGCTGAATACCCTTGGGTTTACCGGTAGAGCCGGAGGTGTAAAGCAAAAACAGTGGATCAGCGGCATCCATCCATTCCGGTTCACAGTCTTCAGACTGGCCATCAGTGGCATCATGCCACCAGATATCACGGCCGTCTTTCATTTCAACGCCCTGGTTGCAACGTTGATAGACGATCACTGTTTCCACGCTGTCGCAGCCGTTTTCCAGCGCCTGATCGGTGGTTTGTTTGAGCGGAACCACTTTGCCGCCACGGTTACCGCCATCGGCGGTGACCACGACTTTGGCAGCAGTGTCTTCAATCCGGTCTTTTAATGATGAGGCCGAGAAGCCACCAAAAACAACCGAGTGGATGGCACCGATACGGGCACAGGCCTGCATGGCGATCACCGCCTCAGTAATCATCGGCATATAGATAACGACTCGATCCCCTTTGTTAACACCCTGTGATTTCAGCGCGTTAGCAAAGACGCATACTTTTTGGTGCAATTCGCGATAGCTTACATGTGCAACATCGCCTTTTTCACCTTCGAATATGATGGCCGTTTTATCTGCATTTTTCTCCAACTGGCGATCAAGACAGTTGTAGGACACATTCAGCTTGCCATCCGGGAACCAGCGGTAATGCGGCGCATTGCTGCTGTCGAGTGTTGTTGTGAAGGGGTGTTTCCAGTCGATCAGTTCACGCGCCAGATCGGCCCAGAAGCCTTCATGGTCCTGTTTGGCTTTGCTGTAAAGCGCTTCCAGGTCGTCAGCATGGAGTGCGGCAGTTTTAACGAAAGATTCGCTGGGTGGAAACTGACGATCTTCATGCAGGTTGGATTCGATATTTTCTTGAGCCATATAACGACACCTTTATGATTATTCTCAAGGTCAAAGTAACACTTTACCCCTGAACAGAATGCCTGTTAAGCAGACATAAAAAACTCTCCCGAAAGCAGGGCTTAAGGGAGAGTTTTTACAGAGACGGATTCTAGAAGAAGCCGAGCGGGCTGGTGCTATAGCTGACCAGCAGGTTTTTGGTTTGCTGGTAGTGTTCAAGCACCATTTTGTGGGTTTCACGACCGACACCAGACTTCTTGTAACCGCCAAAGGCAGCGTGAGCAGGGTAGGCATGGTAGCAGTTGGTCCAGACACGACCGGCCTGAATGCCGCGGCCCATGCGATAAGCCAGGTTCATATCACGGGTCCAGACCCCGGCGCCCAGACCGAACTCGGTATCGTTGGCGATTTCCAGCGCTTCGGCTTCATCTTTAAAGGTGGTGACAGAAACCACCGGGCCAAAGATTTCTTCCTGGAAGATCCGCATTTTGTTGTGGCCTTTCATCAGCGTAGGCTGAATGTAATAGCCACTGTCAAATTCAGCCCCCAGTTGTTCTACTGCGCCGCCCATCAGAATTTCAGCGCCTTCCTGTTTACCGATATCGACGTAACTCAGAATCTTGTCGAACTGCATCTGTGATGCCTGGGCACCGACCTGCACTTCGGTATCCAGCGGGTTACCACGTTTAATCAGTTTGGCGCGTTCAATGACTTTTTCGATGAACTGGTCGTAAATGCTTTCCTGAATCAGCGCACGTGACGGGCAGGTGCAGACTTCACCCTGATTGAAGAAGGCCAGAACCATGCCTTCAGCAGCTTTATTAATGAAGTCTTCTTCCTGCTGCATGATGTCTTCAAAGAAGATGTTCGGTGATTTACCACCCAGCTCAGTGGTCGAAGGAATAATGTTTTCCGCGGCACGGGACATGATGTGTGAGCCAACGGGGGTAGAGCCGGTAAAGGCGATCTTGGCGATACGTTTGCTCGAGGCCAGCGCTTCACCGGCAACACGGCCCATACCATTAACAATATTCAGCACGCCCGGTGGCAGCAGGTCGCCGATGACTTCCATCAGCTTGAGAATCGACACGGGAGTGGATTCAGCGGGTTTCATCACGATGCAGTTACCGGCAGCCAGCGCGGGCGCGATTTTCCATGCGGCCATCAGCAGCGGGAAATTCCACGGAATGATCTGACCGACCACACCCAGTGGCTCATGGAAGTGATAGGCAACGGTGTTTTCATCGATTTCACCCATGGTACCTTCCTGGGCCCGGATACAACCGGCAAAGTAACGGAAGTGATCAGCAGCCAGCGGCACGTCGGCATTCAGGGTTTCACGAACGGCTTTACCGTTATCCCAGGTTTCCGCCACAGCCAGCATTTCCAGATTTTCTTCAATGCGATCGGCAATTTTCAGCAGGATATTGGAACGGGCAGTGACGGAAGTCTTGCCCCAGGCATCTTTCGCAGCATGCGCTGCATCCAGCGCCAGATTGATGTCTTCTTCAGTTGATTCAGGTACCTGACAGAAAACTTCACCAGTCACCGGTGTGACATTATCAAAGTACTGACCCTTAACCGGGGCAACCCATTTGCCACCAATATAGTTTTCATAGCGTTTGTCAAAACTGACAACGGAACCCTCAGTTCCTGGTTTAGCGTAAATCATGGTTTTTCTCTCTCTGTCTAATGATCTAATAATTAATATAAGAGTGATGATGCAGGATAAATCCCGCCGTTATCAATACGCTTGACTGTAATTCCCAATTACTTGACTTATAGTCCAGAACAGTTTCAAAATTTTGTTACAAACGTATTAAAGAAGCTACGATGCAGATTGAGAAACTCTCGCTGTCAAAACGGCGTGAAAAACGACAATTACTGATCGAAAATAAACTGCAATTTGCAGGCCCTGATTCCGAATTAAGCGTCTACGATACTTATCGTGCCGCCACTGGCGTCGGACTTGCTGCTGAGCAATTGCTGTTCTGTGGCATGGTCAGTGGTCGTAAGGTCATGCATGATCTGCGTCATCAGGAAGGAGAATTATTTCTCCCTCACGAATCCTATGTGATGCCCCCGGGCGATTACGTGGAAATCGATTTCCCCGATGCCAAGGAAGAGGCACCTACAACCTGTTTGACAATAGAAATCTCAAAAGATCGCATCAGTAAAATTTCCGAGCGGATGCGCGATCTGACCAAGCTGGAAATGGTCGACCACAGCTGGGAATATCAACCCAAAATTATTCATACCCATCACACTACCGATACCCAGCAGTTGCTGGAGAAGATGGTGTCCCTGTATACCCAGAATAACCCTGACAAGGAAATCATGCTCGATCTGAGCGTGACTGAGCTGGTGATTCGCCTGCTGAGAGAACAGGGGCGGGAAGTCCTGCTCAGCTATTGTCAGCAGGATCCGGACGCGACCGGCATCACTGCTGCCATTCATTATCTGGAACAAACGCTCACCACACCGCTTGATGTCGAACAACTCTGCCGCCGCGCCTGTATGAGCCGTAGCCGGCTGTATGTCGAGTTCAAAAAACAGTTGGGCTGTACGCCGGGCGAATTTCAGCAACAACTGCGTTTGAAGTCTGCCGCCGAAGCCATCCGAGCCGGTAAAAGTGTCACTGATGCCTGTTACAGTTTTGGTTTCAATGACTTAAGCCATTTCAGTCGCCGTTTTACCCGTTTCTTTGGCTGTTCACCCAGCCAGTATCGCCTGCAATCAGGCAACGAATAAGCCTTCAGCTCTGTCTCAAAATTATGGCAAGCCGCGAGTGGGCTGTCATAATGTGACTGTCTTTGCAATTTTCACGGGTTTTATGTTTTGCCGATAACGCCAGTCGTTCTTCGTACTATTTTTATTGCCTTGATGCTGCTGAGCTTGCCTCTGCGTGCAGAAGAGAGCCGGATTAGCGTTGAGATCAGTGGTGTCGACAAAGCGATGGCACAAACCCTTAAAAACGGTCTCAGCATAGAACAGCAAAAAAACAGTGAGCGGCTGAATCCGCGTTATATTGAAAAGCTGTACCAGAGCGGACTGGAGACATTGCAGCAAATGCTGACCGTGTTCGGCTATTATTCACCGGAAATCAAGGGTGATCTGACTGCCGTCGACAATGGTTGGAAAGCCACTTATCAGATCGAACTCGGTTGTCCGGTCAAACTGGAACAGGTGGATTTGCAAATCAGCGGTGAAGCCAAAGAGGATGCCGCGTTTGACGCACTGATTGAAGATTTTGCTCTGGAGTCCGGCCAGCAGCTCAATCATCAGCAATACGAAAGCGCCAAAAAATCGATTCTCAGACTGGCAGCCAGTCGCGGTTATTTCGACGGTAAACTGACCCGTTCAGAAGTTAAAGTATATCCTGACAAATATATTGCAAACGTCTATTTACATTATGATTCTGGTGAGCGTTATCACTTTGGTCAGATCAGCTATCCTGATACGGTTATCGGTGAAAGGCTGTTGTCAAAACTGCAACCGATTAAACCGGGCGAGGCCTATACCGATGCCGATGTGCTGGCCATGCGTAACAACCTCAGCAACAGTGGCTATTTTGATTCAGTAACAGTGCGCGCAGAGCGTGGGCAGAGAAAAGAAGGACAGGTGCCACTGTCAGTCAGTCTGAATGAAAAACCCAAGCATCTCTACACGGCTGGTATTGGATATGGCACCGACACCGGGGCGCGACTGGCTCTGGGCTGGGAAAATCGCTATATCAATGACCGTGGTCACCGGCTGACAACCGATGCCAGGTTGTCACAGGTGGCAAACAGTGTCTCTGCTGATTACATCATGCCGTTCTGGAGCGAGACCATAAACACCGTGGGCTTCAACACCGAGTACAAGCAGCAGGATACTGACACCAGCGAAAGCCAGTCATTTGCCGTAGGCAGTTACTACCAACGACAACGATTCGGTTGGGATGAAACTGGTTCACTCAAACTCCTGCAGGAAGACTTTGATGTGTCTGATGACAGCGAGTCCGCTTTGCTGCTTATTCCGGGCATTGCCTGGAGTCGCACATGGGCAGATAACACGCTCTATACGCGTCATGGTGGCCGACTGTCTTTATCGCTTTCCGGTGCCTCAGAAGCGTTATTGTCTGATGTGAGCTTCGGCCAGGTCGTAGTGCGGGGAAAATACATCCGCAGTATCGGTGAGAACAGTCGAATTATTACCCGCGCCGCTATCGGTGCTACAGAAGTCAGTGATTTTGAACAATTACCGACTTCGCTTCGTTTCTTTGCCGGTGGTGATAACAGTATCCGCGGTTTTGATTATCAGGCGCTGGGGCCGGAAGGCGATGATGGTGAAGTGGAAGGCGGCCGCTATTTAGCTGTCGGCAGTCTGGAATACGAAAATATGTTTCTGGGTGACTGGGGCGGAGCGGTGTTCACCGACTTCGGTAATGCTTACAACAGCTTCAGCGACCCGATTGAATACAGCGTCGGTATCGGTGTGCGCTGGCGTTCGCCGGTTGGACTTATCAGGGTCGATTTGGCCAAAGCGCTCTCTGAAAACGACGCCATTGCACTGCATATTGTGATAGGTCCGGACCTCTAAATGCGAAAAAAGCTTTTTTATTCCTTTATTGTTCTTCTGTTACTGCTTCTGTTAACCATGGCCTGGCTGCTGGGCACTCAGTCAGGTCTCAATACCGTTGTCAGCCTGGCCGAGCGTTTCGTGCCAGCGCTGCAGATTGACCGGGCACAGGGTCGTCTGCTCGGCAATCTGTCGATACAAGGCATTGAATACCGCCCTGAAAACAGCAGTGGTGCTGAAATAAAACAGCTCAGGCTCGACTGGGAGCCCACCGCGCTTTTCAGCGCGACGCTGATGATCGATTCTTTGCGCATAAATGAGCTTGATATTTACACAGTTGCCAGCGAAGCCCAGGCTGATGAGGGCGAGCTCAGCCTGCCCGAGATTCAATTACCAGTTCAGATCAAAATTGCCAACTTTGATTTGAATGATGTCGATTTAATCACTGAAAAGGGCGAGCATACGAGCCTGATAAAATCCTTTCAAAGCGCTGCTGAAGTCAACTACAACGAACTGATAATCAAAGAGTTAGCGGTCAGTCGTGATGATCTTGATGCCAGTCTGAACGGTAAAATTGCTTTGCAGTCACCTTATCCGCTTTCAATTGATTATGAAGTCACACTAAAGCAGTTGTTTGAATCGCCATTACAGCTCAACGGCAACATCGATGGCAATCTTGACAAGCTTACACTCACACAAAGCGTGTCAGAACCACTGGCATCAGAGCAAACCGTGGTAGTGACTGATGTATTAAACGAACTGCGATGGTCACTTGAAGCTGATGCCGAACAACTCGATCTGGCAGCCGTGATGCCTGAACAGGCTACCCGGATTGAAGATCTGAATATTAATGCAGAGGGCAATCTTAACAACCTCAATGCGAGTCTCAACGGACAGGTATTACAGCCTGAGCTACCAACGCTCAGCGTCAAAGCGGATATCAGCTCCGATAATCTCAAGAACTGGCAGTTGAGCCTGAACAGTGCGATCAGCGAAGTAAAAACAATGCAGCTTGCCGGCACGGTGGATATCAGCGGTGCGGCGCCGGAAGCTGATTTAAAGGCCAGTTGGCAGAACCTCAGTTGGCCATTAAGCGGCGATGAAACAGTGGTCAGCAATACCGACGGCTCTCTTGCCATCACGGGCACACTGGATGACTATCAGGCGCAGTTACAATCAAACCTCAGCTGGGAACAGCATCCATTGCAGTTAACTGCCAACGCTACGGGCAGTCTTAACCAGCTGCAAATCAAGTCGCTGCAACTGGCGGCTTTTCAAGGCAGTCTTGAGGCAACTGGTATGTTGGACTGGCAGGCTTCGCCAATGCAATATCAACTCAATGCCGACTGGCAGAATATCGTACTGCCCGAAAGCCTTGCACAGCGCGTGGTCAGACTGGAACAAGGGCAGATACAACTGGAAGGCAATCCCGAAACATTACAGCTTTCAACACAGGCCGATCTCGTCATCGACGATATTAAAGCCAGCCTGAAGGCTGAGGGCAGCGGTGAGACCAGCCGCGGTTTTGATAATGCTGAATTCAAAATACAACTGGCAGACGGGTCAATCCGTTACCAGGGTCCGCTGCTGTGGCAGGGCGAAACCCTGGTCAATGGCGAGCTGGTGCTGAATAAACTGAATCCGGGCTTGCTGGTCTCCGATTGGCCCGGCAGTCTGAGTGGTCAGACCGGTATCACACTGACTTCTGACGAAACCGGCATCACCGTCGAAGCAGAGGATATCAATATCAATGGCGAGTTGCGTGACAGACCCGTCAGGCTGAGCGGGTCTTTCAGTTACAGTGATACTTTGATTGATGTCAGTAATCTGAAACTGCAGTCAGGACAATCCATCCTGGCGGCGAACGGCCAATTACAGAACAAGAATATTAACTTTAACTGGTCATTGCAATCACCTGATTTACAGGATTTTTATCCGGCTTTATCAGGTAGTCTCAATGCCGATGGCAAGCTCTCTGGCAGTCTGGAAAAGCCCTCGATTGATGCCAGATTAAAAGGCGATGATGTAGCTTACGGTGAGTTTCAGGCAGGTGTTGTTGACGGTAATGCCAGCATTACCCTGGCAGACAATGCTGATTTGAACGCCAATATTGCGCTGCAAAATCTCAAGCTGCCACAGTTAAACGCTGAGAGCCTCAAGCTCACTATTGAGGGGCGGGAAAATCAGCATACTATTGCGCTCTCGCTCGCTTCCAAGCCACTGGATTTGTCGCTGCGTGCCACAGGCGGGCTGCAAGCAGATCAGATATGGCAAGGTCAGTTCACAGAATTCAGTTTCAGTAATGACAAAGCCGGGCAATGGCAACTGACTGAGCAGGGGCCACTGAGCCTGTCGCTACAAAAACAAAGCATTCCGCAACATTGCTGGACTTCAAGCAGCGGTGAGTTTTGTCTTAAAGCCAGTCATCAGAATCAGCAATGGCAGGCAGCCGGCAATTTTGCCGACGTACCGCTCAGCCTGTTTGAGGCTTTTGTCGTGCAAATTGAGCAGCTTCAGGGCAGTCTACGCGGTCATTTCTCTATGGCATCCAATGCAGAATCAGTGATGACGGGTGAGGGTGAAATTTTCCTCGATAATGCCAGTCTGCAAATGAATCAGATCGCACTGAATCAGCAAAAGCCGGTGCCACTCAACAATGTCAGCCTGCGTTATCAAATTGAGGCGAACAAGAGCACTGCCAGCTTTCATCTCGAGCCGCAGCTGGACGGCGTCTCAGCAATCAATGCGGAACTGCAAACGGCCGGTCTTTCTACTGTGATTAATAATCCACAGCAGGCGCCATTGGACGGTAGCATCACGACGACAATACGGGAACTGTCACAGCTGGAACTTTCTCATCCTGCCTTTGATGATCTGAAAGGCCAGATCAATATCAACCTCGATATCGGCGGCACTGTCGCTCAGCCTGTCATTGAGGGGCAAGCCAGCCTGCAGGATGGCCAAGTCGCCATTGTCGATGCCGGCATTGTTCTGAAGCAGATTCAGGTGGATGTTGAGGGCAACCTCGATCAAGTGAATTTTGACTTCCAGGCCCATTCCGGTGAAGGCAGATTGACGGGTGAGGGCACGTTCAAACTGACTGAATCCAGCTGGGAGCTAACGACTCAGATCAAAGGCCGCGATTTTGAGGCCATGAACACACCAGAAGCACTGGTCATTGCCGAGCCGGATTTAACAGTGTCAATGACACCCAATAAGACCCTGGTCAAGGGTCAGGTACATATTCCCCGGGCGCAGATAGAACCGACACAGTTTAATTCCACCGTGAGTCCCAGCCGAGATGTCGTTGTTGTCAGTGATGAGGAAAAAACCGATGCAACCGAGGCGGTCACCGAGATTGATATCACCGTCAGTCTGGGTGATAAGGTCAAACTTAAAGCCATGGGGTTCCAGGGGCGTCTGACAGGCTCTCTCAGAGTGTTTGGTAAGACCAGCGATATTCTGCTGGCCAATGGTGAAATTAAGATTAAAGACGGCAGCTATGTGGCTTATGGTCAGACTTTGCATGTTGATGACGGCAGTATTCGCTTTGCCGGCGGTCCGATTGATAATCCGCAACTTGATATCAAAGCGGTGCGTAAAGGCAGAGACTACCAGGCAGGGCTGCATATTCAGGGCACCGCCGCGTCACCACAGGCTGATTTGTTCTCTGATCCGACTATGAGCCAGGACGATATCCTGTCTTACCTGCTGCTGGGCAAACCATTGAACCAGGCCAGTGCCACTGATGCTGCTCTGCTGGCCTCGGCGGCAACCGGCATGGGTCTGCAGAATGGAGCGATGATTGGTGATGAGATTGCCAGTACCTTCGGCCTCGATGAGTTTTCGATTGAGGGGGACAGCGCTGAAAATGCGGCAGTTCAGGTGGGTAAATATCTGTCACCGAAACTTTATCTGAGTTACGGCATCGGTGTTTTCGAATCAGTCAGTACGGTAGAGCTGCGTTATCAGCTCAGTAAAATCTGGGCCCTGAAAGCCGAGTCCGGTACCGAGAGCGGGGTCGACTTGCTGTATACCTATGAGCGTGGCGGTCCTGAAGATTGATCGCCACAAAAAAGCCCTGCAGTGCAGGGCTTTGTTATGGCGTATGAGGTTCTATAGCAGCTGGCTGCCTAGAAACTTGAGCCAGTCTGGCATCAAACGCGGTTTTTCTCTCTGATTTCGTCCAGTGTTTTGCAGTCGATGCACAGCGTTGCGGTTGGTCGGGCTTCCAGACGGCGGATGCCAATCTCAGTACCGCATGACTCACAGAATCCGTAGTCACCTTTTTCAAGATCAACCAGTGACTCGTCGATTTTCTTGATCAGTTTGCGTTCACGATCACGGGTACGCAGCTCCAGGGTGAATTCTTCCTCCTGGGTGGCGCGATCATTCGGGTCCGGGAAATTAGCTGCTTCGTCCTGCATATGGTGGACAGTACGGTCAACTTCTTCACGCAATTGGGCGCGCCATGTCAGCAGAATGTGACGGAAATGCTCAACCTGAGCGTCGTTCATATATTCTTCGCCTGCCTGCTCCTGGTATGGAGTGAACTTAGCGTCGACTTGAGTGTTTTCCATGTTGAAACCTCATACTTTTAAAACCAAGGGCGAATCTATACCAGAACGTCCTCGCATGTGCAAAACTAAAATTTCATTTTAGCCCAATTCAGCCGGCAAAAATCACTAATGGAGCAATTAAAAGCGCTAATTTTTTAGTCATCTTCGCAGATACTTTTAATCCTGCTCAAAAACGGCTCTGGCGCACTCGGGCGCGCATTGGAATGATTAGCATCGAGCTGTGATTGGGCCGACACAAAGCATGCTGATAGCTTATCCATCATTTGGCTCAACCAAGCCCGTGTTATTAGCTCCAACGGTCCCATCATACGCCTGATAAAAAGCGTAAGATCAAGCCCTGATCGGCAGCATTTTGCCAGCGTGAAGTCATACTTTTATGCTTGCCGACTTTAACAGCGAGATAAACACCTAATTCTTAAGGGAGATTCATGACTAGGCCAATCAGTCATAGGGCACAGGCAATTTCGCCATTTCATGTGATGGATATTCTGGCCCAGGCCAAAGCACTGCAGACGCGCGGCCACGATATCATTCATATGGAAGTGGGCGAGCCTGATTTTGATACGCCCAAGCCCATTATTGAGGCTGGTATCAAAGCTTTGGAACAGGCCCGCACCCATTACACGCCAGCACTGGGTTTACCTGAACTCAGACAAGCCATTGCTGACTGGTATCAAACGCATTACAAAGTTAAGGTCTCGTCTGATCGCATTATCGTCACCCCCGGCGCTTCAGGGGCGTTGTTACTGGTCATGGGCGCTTTGCTGGATAACGGCCGTAAAGTCATGCTGGCTGACCCGGGTTATCCCTGTAACCGCCATTTTGCCCGGTTTGTGGAAGCAGGGGGTAACGCTGTCCCGGTCACGGCAGAGAGTCATTATCAACTTAACGCAAAACACGTTGAGGACTACTGGGATTCACAGACCAGTCTTGCTCTTGTGGCCTCGCCATCCAATCCAACCGGTACCGTCTTGACCAAAACCGAACTGGCCGCATTGTCAGCGGCGGTTAAAAAACAGCAGGGCACGCTCATCGTTGATGAAATCTATCACGGTCTTACCTATGACGGTTTCGATGCACCAACGGCGCTCGAAGTCGATAAGGACGCATTTGTCATCAACAGCTTTTCCAAGTTCTTTGGCATGACCGGCTGGCGACTGGGTTGGCTGGTCGTGCCTGAGGGCTATACCGAAATCATGGATCGCCTGGCTCAAAACCTCTATCTTGCGGCGCCCACCATGTCGCAATATGCTGCCCTGGCAGCCTTTAAACCTGACACACTTGCTACACTCGAACAACGCCGCCAGATTCTGCAGCAGCGCCGGGATGCGCTAATGCCTGCATTAGAACAAGTCGGCTTCAAATTCGCCGTCAAGCCACAAGGCGCCTTTTACCTCTATGCTGACTGCTCAGCGTTTTTGAACGAGCAAATCCCAGATAGCATGGCACTGTCACGCTTCCTGCTAAAAGAAGCAGGGGTTGCCATCACACCTGGCCTGGATTTTGGGCTTTTCGAAGCGGATAAGCACTGTCGTTTTGCCTACACCACTAGTGAAGAGCGATTATTGGAAGCGGCAGACAGAATAGGCAAAGCACTGAATAAGTCATAAAGCGAGAGGGAAGTGCTTAGTGCATCCAGACAATGCGAGGAGGCGACGGAGCGGTAATCTACCGAGTGCTTGCCACAATCCCAAGCCTATGAAATATTAGGCCAATAGTTAGAAAAACGACCAAGGCTTCAATGCCTGACCATCATGAATTCTCGAATGGAGTTGAGAAACGGAGATGATGACATCGGATTAACCTCGTCCCTGAAGTCTTATTCAATGGCTGTCGTCCAAGACAGAAGCTCGGAATCAAGCGTGAATGATTCACGCTTGATGAGCTATCAAAAAACACCCCAAAAAAAGTATTAAATTTCAATAAATTAAAAGTGACTCATTTTGCTAATCAAATTATGATCCATTCACGCTAATAATTATTATGAGGCCAGCGGCCTCATTAACATGCTGTTATGCCTATGAGTAGAAACGTGATTATTTGCACTTTAGTTACCCTCTTTGGTTGCAGTGACAACCAGTACATGACCAGTAAAACAAGTGAAGAGATTTATACGGAACTAAAGGCTAACAATTTCGAAACTATAGATCTGTCAGAGTTAGGCGGTCATGATTGGACGAAAGTATGCTTTCTTGGACCATACAATGAAATGTCAGAAAAGGCCCTAGGTTTTAATTGGCAGATATCGGAATATACAGATGTACTTAAATCAGATGGTCATAATGTAATCATATTCGCCACCGGGTCACAGGTAATTGAATATGTAATCCACTCTCGCGGTAGAGGTGATTTTTGGTAATTATCAGGTGATTGCTTCAGCCGAAATAACTCAAATTTTATAAAAGGCGCAGGCGGTGATTTCATTGCCCAAAGGCATAACAAATCACTTCAGCCGACCGCTGACACGTCGACTGAATGAAGCGTTAGGCGATCGGTCTAATCTTGCTCAGGAGGTGCGTATGAAGAAGTTCTTGGCTGTCTATATTGGAAAATTGTCTCAGGAAGAAAAGGCACAAAAAGAAATTTCTGATGAAAAAAAGCAAGAGGGAATGTTGGAATGGGGCCGTTGGATTGAAAAGCATTCTGACTCGGTAGTTGATTTTGGAGCACCCCTCGGTAAGACCAAAAGAGTTTCAAAGGATGGCATCGCAGACCACGCCAACAGCCTTACGGGCTATATAATCGTTGAAGCAGAATCGCAGGAAAAAGCTGCCGAAATGTTTAGAAATCATCCACACTTCAACGTCTTCCCAGGTGATTCTATTGAGGTCATAGAGTGTATGGAGATTCCTCAGAATTAAGGGCTGAGACAGTTCGTATGAATAAAAACGACAAGCAAAAAATGATCTTAAAGAATTCAAAACGTCAAGCAGCACTATCCAGTTCCCTTTGGATAAACCTCTGCCAATGGATCTAATTGAAAAATTGGCAAATTATCGTATCCAGCTGGCTCTTGAAGATGGCGCAACTTGGATGTAAGCACATCGAGGGCATTCGCCTAACAAGTGGCTGTTGGCGGACGCACCTACGCTGCGCTCCGGCGCACCGCAAAGCCAAGCGTTAATTTTCAGTAATTTAATTATTTATATCAAGGAGCAGCATCATGTCGAACTCAATTCGTACTTGTTTGTGGTTCCAAGACGGCAAAGGCCGTGAGGCGGCAGCATTCTACTGCTCTTTGATTGATGGCAGCCGGGTCGAAGAGACTTTTACTATTGATAACGAACACGGCACTTCCTGGTTAATTAACTTTTCGCTCGGCGGAGTGCCTTACCAGATCCTCGATGCCGGACCGTATTTCACATTAACGGAGGCTGTATCGATTTCGGTCGAAACGGTGGATCAGGCTGAAACGGATCGATTGTGGAATGCACTCACTGCCGATGGCGGCGAGGAAAGCCACTGCGGATGGCTGAAAGACCGCTACGGCGTGTCCTGGCAGATTTTCCCGAAAAAACTCACCGAATTGACTTTGAATGCAGATAAGAAGGTGGCTGGCAGGGCTATGGCGGCAATGATGAAGCAAATGAAAATCGACATTGCTGAAATTGAAGCTGCGGTTAAGGCATAGAAACCGGAGGTCTAAGGCCATATACATTAGTTTAGTATTATGATCGCAGGGTATTGTGCGAGCCTGAGACTCTCTTTTTTTGCACATATTCAGTTCTGAATTTGGGGCTTTTGACCAATTCCCCTTGCTAGACGAAGAGTTCCTTGTGATATTTCCGAGAAGTCAGGTGTGGTAGCGCTTTAGAAGAAAGCTCAGTGTGTACAGAATTGGCATGAGTAGTTCACTCGTCTGAACCGTTTTTAGTTGATACGTGGGGTTGAGCTCCCTGCAGTATCGACGCTTATCATTATTTGAAGTTATTCATATAACCAAGCTAAGCTGTTGTTGTAACTAAAACTTTTTGGCTGTAATTTAGCAACATGATGATTAAAAATACCGACAGCTTACAGCGCTCTCTCATTGCCATCTTTGGTTTTACAATCCTCAGTATTCTCGTTCTGACCTTGCTGGCTTATTTACAGGCCCGGACTGAAGAGCAAAATCGTGAGATGGCTTCACTGGGCAATCAGAAGATCGTATTGGTGCAAAGTCTGGTTCGGTCTGTGGTACAGGCGGAAGCCAGTCAGCGTGCTTATTTTCTCAGTGGTCAGCCAGCATACAAGGAAGAGGTACAGGATACGGTGGCCCAGCTCGGAGATGAGATGGCCAAGCTTGAGCAAGTGGACGCCATGTTGCCACCAGCCTCTGTTAATCATACTTCCCGTTTGCTGCTACTCATTAATAAAAGAGTGGGGCAATTAGAGTCGAAACTGGCGATGCCTTTTGAACAAGGTTTAAAAGCGGTCACTCAATCCATTCAGGGCCAGGAAGGTAAGCAAATGATGGATGGCTTGCGGGATATTGCAGATCAGATTAACCAGCAAGAAAGACGGTTTATTACTGAGCGTGCCGCGATAGCCAATCAGAGTGCACGGCAACGGATTCATCTGTTACTGGGGGCTGCAATCTTGAATTTGCTGCTACTGAGCCTGGCCTATCGTGTTGTCCGCAAAGCAACAGACCGCAACGCGCAGCTGCTGGAAGAGGTCAATCACAAGACCTCAGAAATTGCCAGTATCAACGAGTTCAGCAGTAATCTTCAGTCATGCTCTAATGTCAATGAGGCCCATGAGCTTTTCAGGCACTACATGCAGCGCCTATTCCCCGAATGCAGCGGCGCGCTGTATATCATGCGCAGTTCTCGTAATTTATTGCATATGGCGACCAGCTGGAACGAGGGTGATGCAGCATTTGAGGAGGCAATGGAACCGCGTGACTGCTGGGCTTTGCGGCGGGGTAAAACCCACGAAATTGTGGATATGAATACTGAACTGAGTTGTCGTCACCTGAATCATGATTCACGCGCCAGTCTGTGTGTGCCGCTGATATCTCAAAGCGAAACGATTGGCATGCTGCATCTGCGGCTTGAAGATAAAAAACTTCTGCCCGCAGTACGGGAACGCTCGGATAGCATGATTCATCACATCAGTGCAGCCCTGTCCGGCATATTCCTGCGCGAAGCACTGCGTGAACACAGTATTCGCGATCCGATGACGCAGCTTTTCAACCGGCGTTATCTGGAAGAAAGTATTGCCCGGGAGCAGGTGCGCGCTCGCCGAAATCATAGTCAGTTCACGGTAGTGATGACTGATATTGATCATTTCAAAACCTTTAATGACACCTATGGACACCAGGCCGGTGACGCCGTCATCAAAGCCTTTGCCAGCCTGCTACAGAACAATCTCAGGGGTGAGGATGTGATCTGTCGCTATGGGGGTGAGGAGTTCCTGATTTTGCTTGTCGGCGCGACACATGAGCAGGGTATGGATCGGGCTGAGATTCTTCGCCACACCACGACCACCCTTGAGGTTAATCTGAACGGTGTCAGTCTGCCTCCTATCAGTGCTTCCTGGGGCGTAGCGACTTTCCCGACACATGGTGAAAGCTGGGAAGGCATAATCAGCACGGCAGATGCGGCACTGTACCTTTCCAAACGAAATGGTCGCAATCGTGTCTCGTCTGCCACAGAGCTGACCAAGCCAAATGTAATCAATGCAGACTCAGTTGAATAAGTCTGAAACCCATGACTCGCGGCCAGTGTCTCAAGCTGGGGTAAAAGCTCTTCACCTTATCGGGTGAATGGGGATTAACAATCGTCGAAACGCGTTATGGAGTCGCTATGAAGTGTCCAATCTGTGTCAGTGAAAACCTGGTGATGACTGATCGTCAGGGAATAGAAATCGATTACTGCCCGCAATGTCGCGGTGTCTGGCTCGACCGGGGGGAGCTGGATAAAATTATTGAACGTAGCGGTCCCGGTCAGCAGCAGCCCGGGAATGATTATCATGAACAATCCCGCTATGGCGGCGACAAAAGCTATCAAAAGAAGAAAAAGAGCTCGCTGCTGGGCGAGTTATTTGATTTTTAGATTTGCCTGGTTACTGACCTCATAAACTGAAGCTGCTATCCGTTCTGTGGGACTACCACAGAATGGCTGGATAGCAGCTTTTTTCAGATGAGCTCATTCAAATTGAATGGCCTTGCTTACGTTCTCCAGGGGTGATCAGGTAAATCACAGACGCCGATGGTTTCCACACCGGCGCGTGCGACCAGATTATCGTTATCTACCGAGCTGCCGCTGACGCCAATAGCGCCCGACATATAGCCATCTTCATCCACAATTGGTACACCACCGGGAAAAGTGATCAGGCCATTGTTGGAGTGTTCAATGCCGTATAAAGGCTCACCGGGTTGCGATAATTGGCCTATTTCGCCGCTGGGCATACCGAAATACAGTGCGGTTTGTGCTTTTTTAATCGCAATATCGATACTGCCCACCCAGGCATCGTCCATTCGATAAAACGCTTTTAAAGCACCGCCTGAATCCACTATGGCAATGCACATACGCGTTTCGGTTGATTCAGCTTTATCCAAAGCACCCTTTATAGCTTTTTCTGCTGTTTCTGAAGTGACGTGCATAAAGACCTCCTTACTGGATAACTGCTAATCCGGATTGAGCCGGTTTCAGATTAAGTATCCAGTTTGTCATGAGTAAGATAGAAGCCAATCCAATGACTCCAGGTTGAGTTTGCGCCACAGCGCATCGTTCCTAACAGCTGACAATAACTTTGGCCGCTTTACTTTGCTTGTGGCTGTTAGTTTTATGCAGCAGGGATTTGTCAGCAGAGATGAGGGCAGACACAATGAACACAAATCCGCCGGGTTCAGGGAGATAGACATGCTCGCGACTTATTCACCATTGCTGTTGTTGTTTTTGGTTATCATTCTGTTGTGGCCGCTATGCTGGTGGGGAATGCGCATAGCCACAGCGCTGTATCAGCAATTTCTGATATGGATGGCAAAGGCCAAACAACGAACCGAGGTGGCCGGTTTATGGTCACGGTTCAGCAGACGTTTTCCTGCAACGAGTCAATTACTGGAAGCAAGGCTGACAACCAGACACTTTTCGGGACTGTTGTTAAGCCTCATCGTCCTGGTGATGCTCTATCTTTTGTCATTGTTCGGCGGACTGGTGGAAGAATTGCTGGAAGCCGAAGAGTTAATCCGGGTAGATAACTGGATTAATGATCAACTGGCGCCGGTAAGAACCGACAGTATGCTGACGGTATTTGCCTGGCTGACGGATTTGGGCGGATCGCCGGCGCTTTTGGCCGTTGCCGTGGTATCTACCGGTGTTTTATGGGCACACCAACAGTGCGTCTATATTGCGCCTATGTGGCTCACTGTGCTGGGCTCTCAGTTGATGACCTATACCGGTAAATTCCTGCTACAGCGTCAGCGACCTGAATCGGTGACCGAGCTGGTCGAAATCACACCTTCTTTTCCCAGCGGCCATGCTACCAGCGCCCTGGCTGTGTACGGATTCATGGCTTATGTCATCAGCCGGGAGCTGAACACTTCCCGCCAGCGATTCGAGCTGGTCTACTGGACTGTCGTATTAATCCTGCTTGTCGGCTTCAGCCGGATGCTTTTAAGCGTGCATTACGCCAGTGATGTTGCAGCCGGATTCCTGGTCGGCAGTTTCTGGCTACTGATGGGGATAGCGGTGGCCGAGCTGATTAAAAGTAAACAATAGAAACGGCGATCTATCACCAACAGGACGGGAACAGCGGCTGCTGACACTGAAAAAGCTTGAGCAGATACAAGACAGGATGAGCACATGGCTAATAATGTCATTCCGAGCTGGCTGAAACTGGGCTATACACTGCTGGTTTGTATTATCGTCGCGGTGTACTGGCGAGTGTTGGGAGCCAGCAATTTCCTCTGGTTCTCAGATATTGCCCTGATATCACTGGTGGTTGCAGTCTGGCTAGAAAACCGTTTGATAGCCAGCATCATGGCAGTCAGTGTCCTGTTTCTGGAACTCGGCTGGGTGGTGGACTTTCTCAGCGGTGGCCGCTTGATGAGCGTCGCCGCTTACATGTTCGCTGAGGATGAACCCTGGCTTATCAGGCTGTTATCAGGGGCTTTTCATCTGCTTTTACCGCCTTTACTGCTGTATCTGCTGTTGCGGCTTGGCTACGACAGGCGGGCATTTCTTTTACAGAGCATCATTGCAATGATAGTTCTGCCGCTGACTTTTGTGCTGACAGGACCCGAAGATAATATCAACTGGGTTTATGGTTTAGGTGGACCACAGACTCTGTTACCACCACTGCTTTATTTAACGCTATTCTTTCTGGCGCTGGTGTTTTTGGTCTATCTGCCTTCACACCTTCTATTCAAACGTTTTTTTAGGACAAAAACGCCCGGTTGATCCAAATTTAATGCTGGCTTCCGAGTTTTTATGCTGACTTGAAAAACTAGCAGGTTTTCCTCATGTTTCAGACAGGATGAGGGGATGCAGGGCGAGGGCTGTTTTAACGCCCGGCTTACGTTGTCAATCGCTTATGTGGAACAACTACACCGCGCGCTTTCCCGACTTGCCGGACACAAAAATAGCCGCCAGCAGTGGTGGACATGAAAGAGCAACAAGCCCCAGGGCAATATGAGCTAACATCTCGGTTTTTTTATGCGTAATCTGTTATTCAGACGAACATCACCTGAAGCGCCCGAATCAGGGGCCAGATTGAAATGGTATGGCCCCGGTCTGCTATGGATGCTCTCTGCTGTGGGCACGGGCTCTATCCTGTTCACACCACGCGTCGCCGCTGTCTACGAATACCAGCTTTTCTGGCTTTTAGTGCTGGTGGTGTTTTTTATGTGGGTCATGATCCGTGAGATGGCCCGGTTTTCTATCGCCAGCGGCAATACCATGCTGGAGGGCATGTATACCTTGGGAGGACCAAAAGGCTGGGCAGTCTGGTTCATATTCCTGCCGCAATTACTGGCTGCCAGCGTGGGCATTGCGGGGCTGTCCGGCGTAGTCGGCAGTGCCTTGCAAAGTGTATTACCGGGGAGCGGTAGCTTGTATGCCAGTCTGCTCATTATCGCCAGCACCGTGTTTGTTGCCTCAGGCAAATATCTGATTATTGAACGCTTCAGCCGGGTTATGGCCATCATGCTGATGGCCATGGTTATCATTTCGGCTGTTGTTGTCTCCCCTGATCTCAGTCAGATGTTACAGGGCCTTAAGCCGTCCTGGCCGGATAAGCCTGATCTGTATATTATTCTGCCCTGGGTAGGGACCATTCTGGCAGGATCGATGGGTATCATCTGGTTCGGTTACTGGACCGCGACCCGTGGATTTGGTGGCGGACTGGAAACACTGGATCGGGATGATGAACAGGAAAACGGGTCTACCGAAACCGAGTTGGACCAGAGTCGCCAGGCACGTCTTAACCGTGCCAGAGACTGGCTCAGAGTGATGACGGGCGCGGCTACTCTGGGTGTGGTGGGCGGTTTGATTGTGATCAGCGCATTTCTGATCCTCGGTACTGAGTTGCTGGCTCCGGATGGTACTGTTCCGAAGGGGACCGATGTGGCGGTGGATTTAACCAGCCTGTTTTCAGATGTCTGGGGACAGGCGGGTGAATATATGTTGCTTGCTGCGATCATTATTGCGCTTGGCGGCAGTGTGCTTGCCAATCAGGATGGATGGGGCAGGAGCTTTGCCGATATCACGTTGATTCTGACTCGTGAGCAAAGGCAGGAGGGTGAGTTAAACGTCATCTTGAGAGCGATTCAGGCACTGGTCGGGAAAACAGGTTTTCTGTTATTTAAACGCCTGCATCTGAAAAGACTTTATGTGGCCACGGTCACCGGCCTCATACCGGTAGTGATAGTGATGTTATTCAAAGACCCGGTCAAAGTCATGTCGTTATCGGGCATTATCGCAGCTTTGCATACGCCATTCATTGCACTGACGGCCTTGTATGTGAACCGCACCCGTTTGCCGGAGCAGATCAGACCGAATGGGTTCGAGACCAGCGCCATGTGTCTGGCGGGCCTGTTTTATCTCGGATTTGCCGGGTTATATGTATGGGACTGGTTTTCCCAGCATGGTGGGGCTGGTTAACTGTTGCTGAATGCGAGTCTACAGGGATAGATTAGGAGCCCGTCATAAATTGATAATTCAACAGGAATAAATTTTATGAGTGACTGGCTTCATCTGAGCCTTCTCACCCTGATGGCGGGGCTGATGATGCCCCTGGGTGCTGCTTTTGCCAGCGTTGAACGTATTCAACCGCGCTGGCTGGAAACGGAATTCAGGCACGCTATCATCGCCTTTGGCGGTGGGGCATTGCTGGCGGCGGTGGCACTGGTATTGATTCCGCAGGGCATCAAAGACACACCGCTCATTATCGTCTGTTTCAGTTTCACTGCCGGTGGCCTGGCATTTATGCTGCTGGACAGATTTCTCGCAGCCAGGAAAACATCTGCCAGTCAATTGGCTGCTATGCTATCGGATTTTATCCCTGAAGCCATGGCAATGGGCGCCACCTTTACTGTGTCGCCCGATGCCGGTCTGTTGTTAGCCCTGATTATCGCACTGCAGAATCTGCCTGAGGGCTTCAATGCCTACAGGGAACTGGCTGAATCAACACCAAACAGACCGCTTTATCTGATCACGGTTTTCTTATTGCTGGCCTTGCTGGGGCCGGCTGCCGGCCTGACCGGACATTTTTTTCTGGCAGACTATGAAAGGCTTATTGCCGGCATCATGCTTTTCGCTGCTGGTGGTATTCTTTATCTTATATTTCAGGATATTGCGCCGCAGTCCAGATTGAATTATCACTTCGCGCCGCCATTGGCGGCCGTTGGGGGTTTTCTGTTGGGTCTGATTGGCCATATGCAACTGACACCCTGAACCGTCAACGACAATCAGGCTTTGATCCCCAGCCACACTGAGGTCAGGCGTCACAAATGAACCAAAGTCTTTACCGCCTGTCACAAGCTTTTGATTAAGCTGTTTATGCTGTGTTAGCTTAGTTAATTGTGTTGAAAATAGGGCTGCAAGAGGTGAGGGGCCTGACAGTCGCAGCTTTCAGCCAAAGAGAGAGATAAATCCATCAATAACAACGAGAGGACAGGTGCTGTATGGTGTCTGAAGGTTTAAACAACAACACCCCTTCGTGGGCCAGCATCCTTGGTGTGGTGGCTATCATGCTGGGGGTTTTTCTAACTGCCGTTCATGGCAACGAAGCAATGAAACAGTCTGTAATCGTCAATAACATGCCAGCCAGTGGTGTGATGCCGGAAGCAGATTGTCCCGAGGAAGAACTCGAAGAGGAAGGAATCAGCGTTGCTGAATGTGAATATCTGATTGACCACGTCAAAGGTATTGCTCTGGCCGCCCCTGACTGGTTCCCCACTGCACAGATGACATTATCGGCTATCGGTGCCGTGCTTGCGTTTCTGTCGATAATCATTGGCGGTGCGCTGGTGAATTACACGCCGTGGGCTTCCAAAGCGGCTGTCACGGTTTTCGGTGGACTGGCTGCTATTGATTTACTGCAGTTTGCTGCGGTGGTGAATACCGGTCCGACACTGCGTGAGGTATACCTGGGTGGCATTCTGCTCTGGTTTATCATCCACCTGATGTTGGTCGTCGGTGCACTGGCCGGCAGACATACTGAAGCTGAAGCTTAATACTTCAATCATTGCAACGAAAAACAAACGGAAGCTGTTATGCAAAGACAAGGTTTTAACAGAACGGCGGTAATCCTGCATTGGTTGCTGGCTGTTTCAATTTTCTTTTTATTCATTTCCAGTTGGTGGATGATGGGGCTGCCGCTGCCATCACCGGAATTGCAGTTCCGGGCTTTCCCTTTCCAACTTCATAAAAACATCGGTATCACGCTGGTGATTATCATTCTGATGCTGCTCTATGTTCGCTTGCGTCATCGACCGGCGCCGGTTGATTCAACGCATATGAAGCCATGGATGCACTGGCTGGCTATCCTGTCACATGTCGCTATATACGGCCTTATCTTGGCTGTCTGTGTGACCGGTTATCTGTCATCTGCTCATACCCGCTGGGATACAGTCTGGTGGTGGACCATCGAGTTTCCTCGTATTGCTCCGCCTAGCGAAGACCTCAACGAGTACTGGGGTGAGTTGCACATGTGGACCGCCTGGTTCCTGCTGGGCATTATCGCTGTCCATGTCAGTGGTGCGATTTATCATGCATTCAGAAATGACGGCATAGTGCGTCGCATGATGCGCTGGTAAAAACAGCAAAAATGCTGAAAAATGGGTCGCCAGGCGGCCCATTTTTTTGCCTGAAATAAGGCAACAATGAGTAAGACCTGAATCAGATAAAGCTTTCAAGGAGTGAGTAATGCAAATCATGGATGTTACCTGGGGTAGAGCCGCCAGAGTGTGGTGGAGTATTTTCTGGCGTACTTTTCTGATCACAGCCCTGCTGGCTGTGGTGTTCGGCTTTTTGACCGGATTTTTGCTGGCACTTGCGGGGCTGGAGGAAAAAACCTTACTCTGGTCTCAGCTTGTGGGCATTGCTTGTGCCATTATTGGCGGTATCTGGGCAGTCAAGTAAGTGCTGGAGAAGGAATACCGAAACTATCGTCTTGCATTGATTCCATCCACCGAAGCCCAAATGCAGCAAAGCCTGAAGAACTAAACCCTGGAGCTTGGGAGCAAGTTTTATGGAAGATCCCAGAGTATTTTTCGCCGCTGAACGCACTTTGCTGGCATGGCAACGCACCGGCATGGTGCTGATGGCGTTTGGATTTGTGGTCGAGCGGGCGGGGCTTTTGCTCAAAGCGCTGGGCCAGGTCAATCCAGTTCATGATCTGACGCTGTTCTGGCTGGGTGTCATTTTTATGCTGCTGGGAGTGCTCACCATCGTTATTGCGGTGTTTCAGTTTTCGCGGCTGCTGCCTTCTTTTTCAGAACTTGAACGGCCTGCCGGTTATCGGGTCGGTATCAGCCTGGGCTTGAACCTGCTGGTCGCAACGGCAGGGCTTATCATGCTGTTGCTGCTGGTGTTCCTGCGTTTTTGAAGCAGTTGCTTGCATCACTGGAGAGCTCAGGGGCATACTCATTCATTCGAAATAAGCCAAGGAGGAAACCATGACCATTTCTTTAACGCCACTCATCTCTCTGATTGCCGGTATTCTTGTTTTACTGGTTCCGCGTCTGTTGAACTATATCGTCGCTTTCTATCTGATTCTTATCGGTCTGGTCGGGCTGTTTGGCGGCAGTCTCAATATCACCCCATAAATGAGAAGTTCATCACAAAAAAGGAACAATCAGCGCTAAGTTGTGTCGACACCAGTAACAGCGCTTTAGACGCTGTAAGTCACTTGCTAGTCCAAATGAAAAGGAGGAACGCATGAGACACGCTAAACTACTTGCATTGATAGTTCCATTTCTTGCTCCGGTAGCAGTTGCTGCTGATACACCCACACCGTTTACTAAACCTGACGGAACTTGGATCAGTATGAGCGGTACTGCAGTTGAGACTGATGCAAGCAGCTTTACACTGGATTATGGCTCAGGCACCGTTCTGGTTGAAATGGACGACTGGTCCTGGGATACAAAGGAAGGGGCTGCTATTTTTGATGGTGATGAAGTCAGAGTATATGGTGAAGTCGATGATGACTTTGCTGAAACAGCAAAAATTGAAGCCTCATCAGTCTATGTCGAGAACCTGGGCATGTATTTTTATGCCAGCGCTGATGACGAAGAGAGTGCTACCTACACAGACACTACCCCTATCGTTGTAGGGGAAACGGAAATCATCGGTACAGTCACCTCCGTCAATGGTCGTGAGTTTACTGTCGACCAGGGTGTGCAGGAAATCACTGTCGACACTGCAATGATGGACTATAACCCGGTAGATAGCTGGGGTTATCAAGAGGTTGATGAAGGCGATTTGGTCAGCATCAGCGGTGATATGGAAGATGATATTACAGAGTCCATGGAGCTGATGGCAGACAATATTGTCATTCTTGATGATGCCTGATTAACAGGCTTATCTTAATATAAAAACGCCCCGGTTAGTCCGGGGCGTTTTTTTATATCAGCTCTTTATTCATTCCCCGCTCTCATCAGCGGCAATATCTCGCGTAGCGGTTGCTCCTGCAGAATGACCAGGTTTTGCTTGTTCCCAGACTCTATCCTCAGCAGGCTGATCATACCGTTCAGGGCATGACAGACGGCATCAGTTCTTACCGTCCAGGTATTGAAGTTGGTGATCATGCCGCCATCAGCCCGGCCCGGATTGGCAATGTCATAACTGTTGTGCGGACTATAGGCATTCTGAATCAGCCAGCGACTGGTACGCCACATTGCTTCACGGTAAGGCTGACAATCAGTGAGCTGATGTTTTGAGCAGAAGTCATACCAGTCACCCATCACCTCATTAATCCAGCCGTTACCACTGGTTGTCATGGCATCCAGATAGCGACCATGACTGAACAAGTCATTCTGACTGACAATCTGTCGCTGCAGCAGCATCTCGGCGATATCGATAATGGTTTTGCGATAAACAGGGTTCGGATCGACTTTAGCCAGGTCAATGAGTGACATCATGACCCAGCTGGATGAAATCGAATTGGCAGGCCGGTAGTCGTCCGCAACTAAGGGGCCTTGTTCTGCGACTTCTTTCAGCAGTAATTCGGCAATTTTATGAGCACCGTTCAGATAACTCTGGTTTTCAGTTACCGCATAAAGCCGGGATAAAGCAGAGAGAACCTGACCGGTGTAGAGAAAAGACTGCTTATCTTTCAGCGTCCAGTTTCCCTGTTTACACCTTGCTACCGGAATCACGTTGCCGTCATCCTTGATCATGGTCAGTAACCAGTCGCCAGCGGCTCTGGCCGCATCGAGATAGACCGTATTCTCCGGATCAATCTGGTGCATCAACAGCAGGGTGTAGATGGTTTTAGACGTGGTGCCGACGACAATCCGGCAGGTGCCTTTGTCAGTTTCGGGGTTATAGCCATAATCAAAGCCACCTGCATGCGGGCCGGTTTTTAACTGTCGCGCCAGTAGAAAGTCGGCAATATCTGTAAAGCGGGCTTCAATAGCCGGATCCGGCTGTAAGGCATTCAATTTGATGAGGGTATAAAGTGCAGTGGCGGAGTAGGTGGTCCGCAGCAGATTTTCCGCTTCGTCTTTATCAGCATTATAGAACTTGAAAAAGCCATGTAACTGCGGGTCCTGTTGTCGCAGCAGGTAGGCAAGGCTGGCATTAATCTGCTTCTGAATTGACTCGCTGTTGACCCTTCTGACTGTGACACGGTTTCCCAGGGCTTCCAGACCTTGCCCCTGGAACTCGACAATGCTGTAACGGCGTGACGGATGATAATCAAAGTCAATTTTGAAGTGGTAATTATCCAGTGTGGCACTATCCACATCGCCATTTGCCTGCATCGCTTTCAGCGTGGCCTGACGAAGCGTTGAGGTGAGATCCCTGCCATTGGCGTAGCCCTTGCCGACCTTATCACCCTGATGATAGGCGCTGACAGTGATCTGCCAGTTGGTGCGCTGATACTGATTATCCCAGTGTTGTTCGAGCTGGTTAAGCTCGGCCAGAGGCGCCTGCTGGATATGTTCTTCAGCAGCAGCACGGACAAACTGGACTATTTGATCCCGAAAAACCTCGTGAGTCACATCAGGGACAAATAATAGCTTCTCGGCGGTGGCCGCCGGTGACAAAAAGCACAGAAAGCAGAGCAGGACAGAGAACTTATTCATAAGCGCCTCCACAGGGAGTTCAGATTTTAGCACCATGGAACTCAGGCCAGTTAAGAAATATGGGCAGCGTTCTTTATTGAGGTTAGCACCGCGCCGAACCGCCGCTATGGCTCGCTTCACAAAAATAGCTATGATAGAGCCTGTGTGTTTAAGGAGGCAGAGGATGCAGCCTGTTGAGATGCTGATGTTGAGTCTGACGCTGTTTACTGCCGCCGCCTTGCCGAGTCTCAGCACTTTGCTGGTGACTACGAATACGCTGGCTGCTGGCGTTCGCTCAGGTGTCGTTTCCGCGATGGGTGTCGTTGCCGGCGATGTCATCTGGCTGCTGCTGGCTTTGACAGGTCTTACAGCTGTATATCCCTTAATTGAAAATTACGGGTCTGTGCTGAAAGTGATGGCTGCTCTTTTTCTTATTGTTCTGGCCCTGAAGCTTGGCTGGCAGAAACAGGATAGAGCAGGGCGTCAACAGCGCATGACGCAGGCAGGCCAATGGTCGGGTTTTATGGCGGGGCTGATACTGACGCTGGCAGATTTTAAAGCCATTTTGTTTTACCTGGCTGTCTTGCCGGCATTTATTGAACTGAGCAATTTGTCGCTCAGTGACATCCTTGTGATGTTGCTGATTACTGTCATGAGTGTCGGCATGAGCAAATTGGCCTACGTAGCAGTAACACTGAGGCTGGGCGAGAAGCTGCCAGCCAGTGGCGTCAAGTTTTTACGCTATTTTTCAGCGCTGCTGCTTTTCGTTATTGCTGGCTGTCTGTTGCTCAAGCACTGACATATCCTGATGGATTGCTGACCGATTGGAAACTGATGATGAGAAAACAGGTCAGTTGAGCGATAATGAATATGTTTCTGACAGTATCCATTTTTTTATGAGTGACTCGAATCAGGCTGAACCGGACGAAGTGATCTGCGATTGCAGCGGGACAACCCGTGGCAAGATCCTGAGTCTGGTCGAGCAGGGCATTATCGACCCCGACACCATCTCCCGCAAAACCGGCGCGATATCCGGTTGCGGTTCCTGTGAGTGGGATATCGAAAACATACTTGACGAAGCTATCGCCAAACTCTGATCAGGCTTGTTTCAGGTTTTCCAGATATAAGACTGTGGCGCCCGCGACTGCGGCCGGAATGACCAGAAAATTCACTATCGGAATCATGGTGGCCAGCATGGTGGCACCACCAAAGCCCAATGCCAGGCCGCGGTTATTTCTCAGTATGCTGCGCTGCTGACGAAAATCGAGTTGATGATTCCCCATAGGATAATCGTGATAATCCAAGGCCAGCGTCCAACTACTAAATAGCAGCCATAGTGGCGGGGCGAATAAATTGAGTCCCGGAATCCATGACAGGATAAATAATGGGATGACCCACACCAGCAAGTAGCCTGTCTTGCGCAACTCATTAAAAATCATTTTCGGGCTGTCTTTGAGCATCTGTGACCAGGGCATTTCCGGCGGCGGCGTGCCAGCCACATTTTTCTCGACCATTTCGGCCAGAATGCCGTTAAACGGTGCGGCAAGAATATTGGCGACGACCGAAAAGGTAAAAAACACGATAATCACCAGCAGCAATACAAACAGCGGCCAGATGATCCAGGTCAGCACACTTTCGAGCCAGGCTGGTAGCCAGTTCGGCATCAGTGCATCGAGCCAGCCGCCGAAATTTGCCAGTCCGAACCAGATAGCCACGCTGAACAGCACCGTATTGATCAACATCGGCAGATAAGCAAAGCGGCGCACGCCGGGTTGATTAATCAGCGAGAATCCCTGAAGCAGGTAACGCGCACCGCGGACAATATTCTGCATAAACACCTCTGGAATAATGTGGAGGGGGTGACATGTCGATATTCAGTGTCACTTCCCAAACGCTTTGACATAGTCTGCCACAGGAATGACACAATGCCAGTTTGATTAGGCCTGATTGGATCAGGCACGAGGGCTTGTCAGCCTGAAAGAAATGAAACGCGCCAGGATGATGGACCGCCGGCACCCGCAGATACCGGCGGCCAGTAGGATAAGTTTTGAATTAAGGCAGGTGAACCGGCGTAGGCGGGACCCAGCCTTGTTTGCGATGCTCGGCAACGACTGTGGTGTAAACACCGCCGCGGACATTGAAAATGCCAGTCACCCGCATAAAACGAGGGTCGCAGGCGGCAACCAGATCGTTCAGAATAGTGTTGGTGACTTTCTCATGGAATGCGCCTTCATCACGGTAAGACCAGATGTAGAGTTTGAAGGATTTCAGCTCAACGCATTTTTCATCGGGTACATATTCAAGCTTAATCGTGGCAAAATCGGGCTGGCCGGTCTTGGGGCAGAGACAGGTAAATTCAGGTGTCTCAATGTGAATGGTATAATCACGCTCGGGCGTGGCATTATCAAAGGTTTCCAGATGTTTGCTTGGTTGAGTGGACATGGACAATCTCAAATTGAAGTTAAACGACTATTATCTCTTAACTAAAAGATTAAATTAAGTGTTAGAAATCATCGTCCTCACTCTCATTGTTATTGTCGCCTTCATTGCGACCAGCTGGTATGCGCATCAGCGCAGCCAGGAGCGGGCCAAAGCGTTTGAAAGAGAGTTGGAAATTGATGAATCCCGCGAGGATGATTCATTCCAGCAGCGCTTTGACGCACTTTTCGAGCAAGAGTTGCATGATGATGAGCAAACATTTTCCGAACAGGAAAGAACACGGCTGACTGACACTCCGGACAGAGAACCCGATTTGTTCGATGAGCCGCCACCGAAAGTCGACGATGCCGCCTCTGCATCACAGCCTGAGGAAGAAGCAGAAGAAGACAAACCCGACTGGGAGATGGTGATTGCTTTCACCATCATGGCGCCAGAAGGCAGAGCTTTTACCGGACGTGCGGTGAAAGCGGCGCTGGAAAATCATGATCTTCATTTCGGGGACATGCAGATCTTCCACAAACATGTGGCCGGATCCCGCAAACAAATCCTGTTCAGTGTGGCCAATATTCTGGATCCCGGCACCTTGCTGCCGGATAAATTCGTTTCCATGACCACACCGGGGCTGCTGATTTTCACCCGCCTGCCGGGGCCGGTAAATGGCCTGGCTTTATTTGATGACTTGCTGGATACAGCCCGCGGCATCAATGATCAGCTTGGCGGTATTCTCTGTGATGAGGCCAGACAACCGATCAGTGACGAAGCGCTGGAAGCCACCCGCAGTAAAATCCTCAATTATCAGATGTCCGCCCAGGCTGAGAGCAATCAATTTTCGAATGACTACTACAACTGAGATCGAGCAGCGCGCTGCAGAGTTGCGCGAGCTCATCAATCATTACAACTATCTCTATTATGTTGCTGATAATCCGGAAGTCCCGGATGCTGAATACGATCGGCTGTTTCGTGAACTGCAGGCGCTGGAACAGGCGCATCCGCAACTGCTGACTGCTGATTCTCCGACCCAGCGTGTGGGCGGCGAAGTGTTACAGAAATTTGCCGAAGTTGAGCACGCCATGCCGATGCTCTCGCTCGATAATGTGTTTGATCAGGATGAACTGACCGCTTTTGATAAACGGGTGCGTGACTGGCTGAAGACGGATCAGCCACAGACATACGCAGCAGAGCCGAAACTCGATGGTCTTGCCATCAGTATCCGTTATGAAAACGGTGTGCTGGTGCAGGCGGCTACACGTGGTGATGGCAGTCGGGGTGAAGATGTCACGGCCAATGTCCGTACTATTAAGTCGGTGCCACTTAAATTGCAGGGCGATGAGATACCGGCGGTGATTGAAGTCCGTGGCGAAATTTTCATGCCCAAAGCGGGGTTTGAAAAGCTTAACCGGAGTCAGCTGGAAAATAATAAAAAAGCTTTTGTGAATCCACGAAATGCCGCAGCAGGCTCCCTGCGCCAGCTGGATTCACGTATTACCGCACAACGTCCGCTGGATATCTATTGCTATGGCATCGGTTACCTGGAAGGCATGGACCGGCCGGAAAGTCATTCAGCTTCGATGCATTTGATTGAAAAGATGGGCTGCCGGATTTCTCCGGAACTACGCACATTGACCGGGCTGGAAGCTTGCCAGGAATACATTGACTGGCTGGGGCAAAGACGTGACTCGCTACCTTACGATATTGATGGGGTGGTATTTAAAATCGACAGCACCGCATTGCAGGAAAGACTGGGCTTTGTTTCACGGGCACCGCGCTGGGCGATTGCCTATAAATTCCCGGCCCAGGAAGAAATGACAGTGGTTGAAGACATCGAGGTCCAGGTCGGTCGTACCGGTGCGCTGACCCCCGTCGCCCGTTTGAAACCGGTGTTTGTCGGTGGTGTCACGGTCTCCAATGCAACCCTGCATAATGAAGATGAAATCCGCCGTAAAGATGTGCGAATCGGTGATACGGTGATCGTTCGCCGCGCCGGTGATGTCATCCCGGAAATTGTCAAAGTTATTGAGTCCAAAAGGCCTGATAGCGTTCGGGAATTTGTCATGCCGAGCGAATGTCCGATTTGCGGCTCTGATGTCGAACGCGAAGACGGGGAAGCGGTATCGCGTTGCAGCGGCGGTTTGTTCTGTGCTGCCCAGCGTAAAGAGGCGATTAAACATTTTGCCTCACGCAAGGCGATGGATATTGACGGTCTCGGAGATAAGCTGGTTGAACAAATGGTCGACAGCTGCATGATTAAGAACCCGGCCGATCTGTTTCTGCTCAGCGCTGATGATATTGCCGGTCTTGAAAGAATGGGCCAGAAGTCGGCTGAAAACCTGGTCAATGCGCTGCAGACCGCCAAGGAAACCCGCTTCCCGCGTTTTTTATATGCTTTGGGCATACGCGAAGTCGGTGAGGCCACCGCGCGGTCACTTGCGATGCATTTCCGTGATCTGGATGCTTTGATGCAGGCTGATGAAGAAGCGCTGGTCGAGATTGAGGATGTCGGGCCGGTGGTGGCCCATCATATCGAGACTTTTTTCCAGCAGGAACATAACCGCGAGGTGATTGAACGTTTGCTGGAAGTCGGTGTGCATTGGCCAAGTGAAGAACAGACCAGTTCGAGTTCGGCCGTAAGTGGAAAAACCATCGTGTTGACCGGCACGCTGGATAAAATGTCGCGCAGTGAAGCCAAGGAAAAACTGCTGGCCCTGGGCGCCAAGGTGGCCGGCAGCGTATCGAAAAAAACCGACTATGTGGTGGCTGGTGCTGAAGCCGGTTCCAAGCTGACTAAAGCTGAATCCCTGGGTGTTCCGGTGGTTGATGAAGACACCCTGATTGAATGGTTAACACAGGAATAATCTATGACAGCAGTGGCTGAAGCAATCAAGAAAGTCGCGACGGGACCGCATTTAAGCAAGGATCTGAGCCAGGAAGAGGCCTATGCCGCGACCATGGAAATCCTGTCAGGTGAGGCCGATCCGGTAAGAGCGGCGATTTTCTTTATTGCCATGCGCATGAAGCGTGAAACCAATGAAGAAAACCTAGGTATTCTGCAAGCCTTACAGGCGATGACCGAGCAGCAGCAGGCAGAAGTTGATGACCTACTGATTTTTGCCGATCCTTTCAATGGATTTAACCGGCATTGTCCGGTGACAGCGTTTTTACCGGCAGTGCTGGCCGCTTCCGGTTTGCCCGCCGTTTCTCAGGGTGTGTTTGAAATGGGACCCAAGTTCGGCGTGACCCATGCCCAGGTTTTGAAGCTTGCCGGTTATAACAACGTCATGCAGGTGCCTGAAGCGACCAAGGCCGTCAATCATGCTGATATCGGCTGGGCCTATCTCGATCAATCCGCTGCGAGTCCGTTGGTTTATGCCTTGCAGGCTCTGCGCACACAGATGATAAAACGACCGAGCATCGCGACCCTGGAAAAGATGGTCATGCCGGTAAAAGCTAAATCCAGAACACATCTGGCGATTGGTTTTGTGCATAAAGAATATCCGGCCATTCTCGGCTGGCTGGCCGCGGCCTTCGGTTATGATTCGGCATTGATTGCCCGGGGGCTGGAGGGCGGTATAGTGCCCACTCTGCGGGAGGCTTCCAACAATCATCGGATGATCGATGGCGAAATGCAGGCATGCAGACTGGACCCGGTAGATTTTGCTATTGAACAGGACACCCGCGGTGTTAAGGTCGATGACGAGGTCACCGCAGAAAGAACACTGGAAGAGGGAATGCAGGCATTGAACGGCCAGCAGGGGCCGGCCTATGACAGTCTGGTCTATGGTGCTGCTATAGCCTTGTGGCATACCGGCCTGCAGTCATCCCAGCGTCAAGCAGCAGATCATGTCCGCGCTGTTATCAATAACGGAAAAGCCAAAGCGCATTTTGAGGCGGCTATTTAATTATGATTTATCAACAGACTCTTACATATAACAACAGTGGTCGTAGTACCAGCAATATCACCCGTGATGTGCAGCAACTGGTGGCGGAATCCGGAATCAAAACCGGTACCTGCCATGTTTTTGTGCAGCACACCAGTGCCTCACTGATGTTGTGTGAAAATGCTGATCCTGATGTTCGCCACGATCTGGAAACCTTTATGCAGCATATCGTACCGGATGGCGATCCGATGTTTCGTCATCAGGATGAAGGGCCGGATGATATGAGTGCTCATATACGGACGGTATTAACCAACCCGGATCTCACGGTGCCGGTCAGTGGCGGTCAGTGCGATCTCGGTGTCTGGCAGGGTATTTATCTGTGGGAGCACCGCACCCACCCGCAGCGCCGCCGCGTTATCGTCACTGTGCAGGGTGAATAAAGATGAGTGAATTTGAACAGGGCAGTGAAGAAAACTGGCCGCAGGAGTGGGATAACGAGAAAAGCAAAACCCAGGTCAAAAAAGAGCTTCAGGCACTAAGAGAGTTGGGGCGGGAATTGATTAACCTGCCCAAAAGAGATTTGAATAAGCTGGACCTGCCGGACGAATTGCGAGAAGCCGTGGATGATGCCCGGTCAATGAGTAAAGGGGCATTAAAACGCCAGACCGGCTTTATCGGTGGTCTGATAGCGGCGCTTGATCATGCTTCAATTGAGCGTCAGCTTGCTCAGTTGCAACAACCTCACCAGGGCCAAGTAAAACAGTTTCATCAACTGGAAGACTGGCGGGATCGTCTGCTGGCCGGGGATGATGCGGTTTATGGTGAGCTGATAAATGAATTTGAGGACTTTGATGTCCAGCATGTCAGACAACTGGTCAGAAACGCGGTACGTGAAGCCAAGCAGAACAAACCGCCGAAATCAGCAAGGCAGGTATTTCAGTATCTGCAGGACTTACAGCAGCATCACTGACGTGGCAATTCGATAACAAAGCTCGCACCGCCCAGGCGTGAGCGTTCCAGATTGATATTGCCTTCATAAGCGACAATGATGTCGCTGACGATGGCCAGACCCAGCCCCTGGCCTTCGGCCTGGGTGTCAATACGGTGACCCCGTTTAATAACAAACCCCTCGGCCCGGGCCGGAATGCCACTGCCATCATCTTCAACACGGATGCGTACATTACCGTTCAAGGTGGTGACAATGATGTGCACCTGATGTTTACAGTATTTGTAGGCATTTTCCAGCAGATTGCCGAGGAGTTCGTACATATCGCCTTCATCGGCATGAATATAGGCATCCCGTTCAATTTCGCACTGACTGCGGATCTGCTTGCTCCGGTAGACCTTATCCAGGCTGCCGGTGATTTTATAGATAATTTCGCCGAGTGATACCGGCGCCAGCAGGCTGCTCTTGCCTTCAGTCGAAGCGCGCTGTAACTGGTAATCAACCAGGGTACTGATCCGATCCAGCTGTTCATAACCGGTTTTACGTAGCTGTTGCGTGCTGTCACTGTTTTCCAGCTCGCCACGGAAAACGGATAAAGGGGTTTTGAGGCTATGTGCCAGATCGGCCAGAGAGTTTTTATAGCGCTGGCGGCGTGATTCCTCGTGATCGAGCAGGGCATTAATTCGATAAGTCAGCTGTTGCAGCTCTTTCGGATATTCGTCGTTAAGGCGGCGGTGTTCACCGGTTTCGATGGCATGTAAATCTATCGCCACATCATGCAGCGGGCGCAGACTCCAGCGCAGGATAAGCCATTGTGCGATCAGCAGCATCAGACCGGTGCCACCGAGCCAGTACCAGAGACTGCGCTGAAAGCCTGCGGTCTGTTCCTGCAAAGCCTGCATATCCTCTGCGACATTGATGGTATAGGCGATTTCCTCACCGCTTTCTGTTTCCCAGACGATGCCAAATGCCAGGTTCAATAATGTCATACCGGTTTCCATCTCAACGGTATGATATTCCTCATTCGAAGGACCGGGATTGAACGGCAAAGCCAGAAAATGGCCGATAGCGGAGGGTGATTGCCAGACAATTTCCCCCTCACTGGTGATCTGGGCATACAAACCCGAGTTGGGAATAGAAAACTTGGGTTCCGCCAGATCAGTCGACATCATCAACTCTCCCTGTGCATTGAGGTCAGCGGCAGTGAGCAGGGTGTAGACATAATTTTTAAGACGTTTTTTCTGCTCGTGCTCGGCACTGCTTTCAAAAGCGTTGTTAAGGCTGACCGCAGATAAACCAAAAAACGCCGTCAGCACCAGGCTGACTGCGATTAACAGGCGGTTGGATAAGGAGAGTTTATTGACCACGAGGCAGGTTCAGCCGGTAGCCGCGACCACGCAGGGTCTCAATCGGGTTCAGTTGTTTTTCCGGGTCCAGTTTACTGCGCAGGCGTTTCACAAACACTTCAATCACATTACTGTCGCGGTCCTGATCCAGTTCGTAAATATGATCAGTTAATTCTGTTTTGGAAATAACTTCACCTGCATGCAGCATCAGGTAATGCAACAAACGGTATTCATAAGCGGTGAGATCAATGGCAGTCTGATTCTTGGTCACTTGCTGGGTGCTTGGATTGAGACAGATAGGACCACAGCAGATAGTTGAATTGGCCCAGCCCGAAGCGCGTCTCGCCAGGGCGTTCAGCCGGGCCAAAAGTTCTTCGAAATGAAAGGGCTTGACGAGGTAATCATCAGCGCCGGACTCCAGACCCTCGACCTTATCCTGCCAGCGTCCGCGTGCGGTGAGAATCAATATCGGATAATCCAGTCCTTTCTGGCGAAGCTGCTGAATGACTTCAATACCGGATAATTTGGGCAGGCCCAGATCAATAATCGCAACATCATAGGCATATTCGCTGCCCATAAACAGCCCTTCCTCGCCGTCGGCTACAGAATCAACCGTCAGATTCTGGTCATTGAGCTGTCGCGTGATCTGCTCACGCAAATGAATCTCGTCTTCTATCAGTAGAACGCGCATGCTGTCTCAGGGTAAGGTGTGGCCAGTGTCACGATCAATCCGGTGAACTTTGACTTTACCGTTGTTGTGGAGCACTTTGACACGAAAAATCACGCTGTCACCTTGATGCTGCTCATCCACCGACAGAATTTTGCCACCGGTTTCAATTTTTGCCAGCTCCGCCGCGGTATGCTTGGTTAACGGCAAAGCAATTTCATTGATGATATTACCCGGTTGCTGTTCATAGGGAATATGATCATCAGCATGTATAAGCGGGCTCAATAACAAAGAAATCAGGAGCAGACAGCGGAACATAAACATGGATTTACCTTATCACTAACAGCAGTATTTTTAACAGCATCTGCTGTTAAAGCAAGTCCAGGCAGCCACTGGGGGGCTGCCTGGCACAAAGCCTATTGCATTTTTTCAGGCTTGACTTCGCCAATCGCACCATCAGCACGTGCTTTCAGGTAGCTGTAAATATTGTCGCGGCCCTGCATTACAGTCTGGTTGGATTGCCAGGCCGGCATCATGCCGATCTGACCGGTTTTGCCGGCAGCGACTGTTTTCATAAACTCTTCATAGCTGATTTTATTCAGACTCGCTGCCAGATTAGGGCCGGCCAGTCCCTGGCCGTAGGTGCCATGACAGCGGGCACACCAGTTACGGTATAGCTTGTAACCTTTATAGGTGTCGACATCCAGCTTATTGCCGTTGGTGACGGTGTAGGGTTTAGGCCCCGCCGCCTGTGCGGGTAATATGGCCAGGTTAGAGAGGGCGATTGCCACAGTCATCGACAGTATCAGTTTTTTCATAGTCAGCATCTCAATAATAGGAACGACGCGGTTCAACGTGGACATCAACTGGAATGAATTTTCCCGGATGATGATCCATCACTGTGGTATAAATTCTGCCGTGATAACGATAGCTGACCTCATAAGCATCAACGCGCTGTTCACGGTATTGTCTGTCTATTACCCGGCATTGCTCCTGATAAGTATAATCAACATCCTGGTAGCGGTTACCCATATCACGTCCCACTGAACCGCCGAGCAGCGTACCGGCAATGGTCATCGCCGTATTACCACTGCCGCCACCAAACTGATTACCGATAACACCACCAATTAAGCCACCGGCGATAGTGCTGGTATAAGACTGATGACCACTGCGATGGCGCCGGGGCTCATCCCAGCATTCGCGTTCAGGACGGGTGACTGTGACAGTACGATAAATCGGCTCGACATGGGTGACGCGGGCTTTTTCGCTCCGATCATAATCCCGATATTCACGTTCATATTGATCATTGTGATCAGCCATTACGTTAGCAGAGGTCAGCGTGAAAGCTGAAGCCAGAGCCAGGGTTTTTATGATGGTTTTCATTACAGCTCTCCTCTTTTGTCAGCTGTTGCAGGCAGATTAGCAATCGATAACTGAACCAGAACTGAATGATTATGGTTTTCAAAAGCCGTTTTTTTGTTAAGTTGTGAACTGTCTCACAGGTTGAATTGAGTCACATATGGTTAACTGTGCCAGCCTGTGACGTAGTTCACAATTACGAAAAAAGCGAAGTGTTTAGTCTGGAGTATCGTTGAACACCCAAATCAGCATGAATAAGGATGTCCGTGCCGCTGAGGCTGCCTCGATCGAACTAATGCGTTTGCAGATCCTGTTGCAGCAGGGCGTCATTGCAATCATCACTAATCTAATAGTGAGCTCTTTGACAGCTGTGGTTCTCTATCCTGCAGTCAATCCGCTTTTCTTGTACTGGTGGTGGGGGACAGCTGTCGCAGTCAATAGTATACGTCTCTGGCTGTGGCACCGTGTGCGCAACAAAAGTATGCGCAATCCCACCAGCGAACTCGTTAGAAGTTGTGAAAATCAGTACGCTGCCGCCTTGTTTGTCAGCGGCTTGATTTGGGGCACATTAGCTTTCATTTTCAATACGGGGCTGCCATTGATTCAGCAGATGACGATTCCGCTGGTCGTCTGCGGCATGTCTGCCGGCGCGCTTTTTTCTTATCTCAGCAGTCTGCGTAGTTTCTGCGCATTTGTATTGCCGATGGTGCTCCCGGTCAGTTTCAGCATATTTAATGCAGGTATCACTTATATCGCCTTAATGACACTGGTTTATCTGGTTGCGATACTGCTGCTGGCACGAAATCTCAATCAAAAAATGCTGGAAAGTCTGAGGTTACGCCAGGAAAACCGGGCTCTGGTCAGTCATTTATCCGAGATCAATCAGGCGCAATCGGAGCTGGTCAACGAGCTACGCGCCAAAGAAACCTTTCTGTTACACACCTTTGAAGATGCCGGTGTGCCCATGCTGTTGATGGATAAGCGTTTCCTGATCCTGGATGTGAACAAAGCCGGCTCTGAACTCTTCGGCTATGATAAGAAAACCTTGCAGGGCAGACACGCCACCGAACTGTTGCATCCGGACGACTCTTCAGAAATCAGTCCGCAATTTTTGAAGCTGCTTCAGGGGGACATCAAGCAATACAAAATCACCCGCCGCTACATTACTCGCCATGGCAGGAGCCTGTGGTTGAACTCTACGCTATCGGCGGTGAGAAATGAGGACAGCGAAATTGAGTATGTCGTCGTCCAGGCGCAGGATATCACCGAGCAGTATCTGCTGAGTGAGGATCTGCAGCATCAGGCTTTACACGATGCGCTGACCGGCTTACCTAACCGCCGCGCCCTGGAGAAACAGTTGCAGACGCTGTTGTCAAAGCCGCTGCATTCGCAGTATGTGCTTTGTTATCTTGATCTGGACCAGTTCAAGGTAATTAACGATACCTGTGGCCACATTGCCGGTGACGCACTGCTTAAGCAAATCAGCCAACTGCTTCGTCAGGGTCTGAGAGAGCAGGATATGCTGGCGCGTTTCAGCGGTGATGAGTTCGCTGTACTGATGCCGGACTGCTCACAGGAACAAGCACGTGACAGGCTGGAAAACCTGCTGGAATCGATTCGCAGATTCAGCTTCGAATATGAAAGTTATATCTTTAAAGTCACAGCCTGTATCGGCCTGGTTGCGATCGACCATGACAGCTCCCTGGTAGAACTGCTCAAACAGGCGGACAGTGCCTGTTATGCAGCCAAGGAAGCGGGTCGCGATCGTTTACACCTTTTTACCGATACTGATACCGATTTGGTCCAGCGTAGTGGTGAAATGCGCTGGGTGGCGCGGATTCAACAAGCCTTAACGGAGGATCGCCTGGTCCTCTACAGTCAGCCAATCCAGCCTCTGCAGAGCAGAAATGCGGGCCTGCCACACTGCGAATTACTGATCAGAATGCTGGATGATGATGGCTCGGTGATCTCGCCGGCCGAGTTTCTGCCGGCAGCGGAACGCTATAATCTGGCTGCGGCGATTGATATGTGGACCGTCGAGCATGTCTTATCGCAGTTATCCAGCGCGAGGGAGGCAGGGCGCGATATCAGTGGTATCTATGCGATCAACCTGTCAGGCCAGTCGCTAGGGGATGGACGTTTCTACGAGCGTATCATCAAGCTCATCATAGAGGCGAAGCTCAGCGATGATAAGGCCGTTATTTGTTTTGAAGTGACCGAGACGGCAGCGATCACCAATATGCGCTCCGCCTTACACTTCATTAATGAACTGCGCCAGATTGGCTGTCAGTTCGCGCTCGATGACTTCGGCAGCGGCCTGTCCTCATTCGCCTATCTCAAACAACTGCCGATTGATTATCTGAAAATTGATGGCATGTTTGTCAGAGACTGTGTTCATAACACGGTTAATCTCGAAATCGTCAATTCCATCAATGGCATCGGCCAGGTGCTTGGTTTAAAAACCGTAGCGGAATTTGTCGAGGATGAAGCGACTTTGATCAGCCTGAAGCATATCGGTGTTGACTTTGTGCAGGGCTACCTGATTTCGGCGCCGGTAGCCTGGACAGTCTGAATCAGCACAGCTGCCATTGCTTTTCCAGTCTTTTGCCACTGATGGGGTAGGCTGTTTTCAATTCCTGAGCAAATACCGAGATTCTGAACTCCTCCAGCATCCAGCGATAGTCATGGAAGGCCTCGGTCTCAATTTTATTCACCTTGCTGATGAATTTTTGCCAGTGTGGTTTCACTTCCGCCATTCGCTGACGGTCTTTGGCAGGATCGGTCAGTAATTTATCGAGTCTGATACCGGCAGCCTGGCAATATACCGGCAGTCTTTTCAAAGCTTCATCAGGCGTGTCGTGGACAAAGCCCTGATACACCAAAAAGCCCAGTTGCTCTTTAATGTCATTGACCGCGTTGATAGCAGCCAGGGGAATATTGCTGCTCAGTCGCTTGGCGATAGCGTGGTATTCCGCCAATGGCGCGGCAATGTTCTGCGCCAGATCAGAAGCAATCTTGATTAAATCTCCACGGCGGCTGTTGAGTCGTTGTTCAAATGCCTCGCGGTGACGAATCGCCGGTAGCTCGAGAATAAAACAACGATCAAAGGCGACATGAATCAGGTCGGTTTTCAGTTGCTCACAGGGTGTCAGTTTGCTGTTCGAATTAGCATCATAGGGAGATGGCGGCACATTGGCATAATGCAGACACATCTCCTTGATACCAGGCAGGTTCTTCTGCAGATATTTAACGGCATCTGCCTGCGCCAGCATGAAGAGGCGACGTAAGCCCAGTCTTGTCAGCTGTTGGGCCTGTGCTGCTGTGTCCATCAGCGTTAGATCGACGCTGTCATTTTTATCCACCAGGGCAGGATAGGCTGTCATTTGCAGGCCGTTCTGTTCCAGTGTGATCTGTTCCGGCAGCTTATCGAATGACCAACTGGTGAGACCGGTTTTTTCATAGTCGCTGTCCGGGATCTGACGGAAACTGGCAGCGGCTTCTCTTGCCCAGTCCTCTTTGAGCCGGTTCAAGTCACGGCTTTCATCAAGCAGCTTGCCGTCATCATCCACCAGCTTGAAATTCATCTGCAGATACAGCGGTAACTCGTCGGTGCGCCAGTCTTTTTCATCAATCTCGACGCCGGTGAGTTTACGAAGGCGTTCACTTAATGCCGGTAGCAGGGCGCCGGATTCCGGCGATAAATCCTTGAGGCAGTCATCTGCATATTTCGGCACCGGAATAAAGTGCCGGCGTAAGGATTTAGGCAGGGCTTTGAGCAGGAATATGATCTTGTCACGAAGTAAACCCGGTACCAGCCACTCATAGCGCTCGGCACTGGTTTGATTGAGCAGTGACAGGGGAATGGTCTGGGTGATGCCATCGTGTTGTTTGCCCGGCTCAAAGTGATATTCCAGCTTGAGCGGTACCCGGTTGACCAGCATCTGATCAGGGTAATAATCTGCGGTGACCTGCTCAGCCTGGTGTTGCATCAGCTGCTGCCTGCTCAGGAACAGCAGATTGGGATCGTCTTTCTCCGCCTTTTTTCGCCATTTTTCAAACCCGGCACCATTGATAATGTCATGGGGAATGCGGCTGCGATAGAAATCAAACAGGATTTCTTCATCGACCAGTACATCACGGCGGCGGGATTTCTGCTCCAGCAGTTCGACTTCCTGAATCAGGGACTGATTGTGGCGGAAGAAGGGCGCGCGGCAATGCCAGTCACCATTGACCAGTGCTTCGCGGATAAATATCTGATTGGCGAGATCCGGATCCAGGGGACCATAATGCACACGACGGCGGGTGACTATCGGCAGGCCATAGAGCGAGACTGACTCAAAGGCGACGACCTGGGCCGGTTTCTTTTCCCAGTGCGGATCGCTGTACTGACGTTTAACCAGACTGCCGGCAATCGGTTCAATCCATTCGGGTTCGATTTTGGCATTAATACGGGCGTAGAGTTTGCCGGTCTCGACCAGTTCTGCCGCCATTAACCATTTAGGCCCTTTTTTATGCAGCGCTGAGCCGGGGAATATGCCCAGTTTAAGATTTCGGGCGCCGGTATACTCGAACTTGTCGGTTTTAACCGCAATATGACTCAGAAGGCCGCTGAGCAGAGCTTGGTGAATGCTGTCATAAGCCGCTTCCTGTGTATTGAACTTGAGCTTGAGTTCAGACAGCTGAATATGTAATTGCTGATGAATATCATGCCATTCCCGCAGTCGCAGAAAGGACAGGAAGTTTTCCTTGCAGTATTTACGCAGTTTATTCTGGCTCAGGTGTTTTTTCTTGTCGTGGTACAAATCCCACAGCTTGAGAAAGCCGATAAAGTCAGAGCGTTCGTCTTTATATTTTGAGTGAGCCTCATCAGCCGTCTGTTGTTTGTCCATCGGTCGCTCCCGCGGATCCTGAATGCTGAGCGCGCTGGCAATGACCAGCACTTCAGTCAGGCTGCCGAGGTCACTCGCTTTGAGCAGCATTCTGGCGATTCGGGGATCAATCGGCAGTCTGGCCAGTTGGCGGCCGGTGTCAGTAATCCGTCTTTGACGATCGACGGCATCCAGTTCTTCGAGCAGACGGTAACCGTCATTGATCATCTTCTGCGGTGGCGGATTAATAAACGGGAATTTAGCCGGATCGCCCAGCTTTAAAGCCGACATCTGCAATATCACCGAAGCCAGATTGGTGCGCAAAATCTCGGGATCGGTAAATGCCGGCCGGGTGTCGAAATCTTCCTGATCATAAAGTCGGATACAGATACCGGCAGCGACACGGCCGCAACGGCCGGCACGCTGATTGGCGCTGGACTGCGAGATTTTTTCAATCGGCAGGCGCTGAACCTTGTTCCTGACGCTATAGCGGCTGATACGGGCATTACCGGGATCCACCACATAACGAATGCCGGGCACCGTTAATGAAGTTTCAGCGACATTGGTCGCAAGAATAATGCGGCGCTGGCCGCCTGTTTTAAACACCCGGTTCTGCTCGGCAGCAGATTGCCGGGCAAATAATGGCAGAATCTCGGTCTGTGGCGGATGATGCTTACGCAGCGCTTCCGACACATCACGGATATCACGTTCGCCGGCCAGGAATATCAGCACATCACCCGGGCCTTCCCGGCAAAGCTCATCCACGGCGGCAACGATGCCGGAGACCATATCGTAATCCGGGGATTCCTCATCCGGTGTCTGTAATGGCCGATAACGAATATCGACAGGGTAGGTACGACCACTGACCTCAATCACCGGCGCATCATCAAAGTGTTTGGAAAAGCGTTCAGTGTCGATGGTGGCGGAAGTGATAATGACTTTCAGATCCGGGCGCCTGGGCAGCAGTTGTTTGATGTAACCCAGCAGAAAGTCGATATTGAGGCTGCGTTCATGGGCTTCGTCGATGATCAGCGTGTCGTACTGGTTCAGAAACTTGTCGTTCTGGGTTTCGGCCAGCAAAATACCGTCGGTCATCAGTTTCACATAACTGCGATCGGCATTAACGTGATCATGAAAACGCACTTTATAACCGACTGTCTGACCGATTTCCGACTGCAATTCCTCAGCAATGCGGGTGGCGACCGTCCGTGCTGCAATACGGCGGGGCTGGGTGTGGCCAATCATGCCGGTGACGCCGCGGCCGAGTTCCAGGCAGATTTTTGGCAGTTGGGTGGTTTTACCGGAACCGGTCTCACCACAGAGAATAATCACCTGATTATCGGCAATGGCCTGTTTGACTTCCTCGCGCCGCTCGATAACCGGCAAATCGGCCTCGAAAGTCGGTTTGGGAATGTTTTGCCGGCGTTTTTCTGCCCGCTCCACAGAAGCGATGACCTGCTGCGCCAGCGCAGCGAGCTTGTCCTGATTCTGCTCTTTTTTCAATCGCTGCCAGCGCTGTGTCAGGCGGTGCCTGTCACTCAGCATGGTCGATTGCAGCAAGGTGTCGAGATCGGGCGTTTGATTACTCACAATAGGAATGCAAAAGCCCTTATTTTACAGCTTCCAGACCAGTGACGCAGTATATCTGAAGTCATTTTTGCTGATATCTTCCTCGGTGGCCGAGTCATACTCATTCAACAAGCCGAGTTTCAGTGCCACACCGACAAAGCTGTTCAGATCCAAAACCCAGTCAAACGAAGTCAGGTTACGGTATTCAGAGTTATCGCGCAGGCTGGGATAAAAGGTATTGGCGAACTCGATATGCTGGTATTCATTCATATCCCATTGAGTTTCAAGACCAATCAAACCTTCTGGGGTAAATTCCTCACGCTCACCGCCAAAGGTCTGATTAAAACCAAGACCGGTACGACCCAGTAATAACCAGTCATCCGTTTTGACGAACTCATAACCAACACCCCCATTGGCATTCAGTCTGAAGTCCCAATCCTTGAATTCATCCCAGTCTATGCGGCCACCAGCAAAGTGAAACCATGGGGTTTCCGGGCGCAGCCAGTCACGGTTAATAGATGAATAGAAACTGTGATCAGACAATTCGTCTTCTGACTTGGCACGGAAATAAGCGGTCTTGTGAGAGATACGGGTATAGTCACTGGTGTAATCTGCAGAAAATCCAAGGTTGACCTGGTGGTTCCTTGATTTACCGGCGCTGCCGGCAATACCGAGATCGACGCGGCGCTTCCAGTCAGTCAATAAACCGGTTCCAAACAAGCCATTATCAACCACTTTTTTACTGGATTTTTGATGAGAATCGGGTGCAGCGGCTAGTTTTTCTGCCTCTGTTTCGCTGACGATCTGTTCAACAGTTAACACCTGATTTTTATTCAGCTTGATTTCGCCCAGCACCGGGTGCACCAGCGTGAAATGCGTTTCAGTTTCTTTTTTTAGCTCAGCCGTCAGTTGATCTCCATTAACTAGTTCAATTCTGGAGGGCGCGGCCTGCAGCAAGGGGCTCAGACAGAAGAAAAATAAGACTGATACGAGCGCAGAAAGCTTGTTAACAGACACTGTTAAGTTCCTGTAAATGAAATAAAAAAGGCAGCGCCATATTGACGCTGCCCGCGAATTATACCTGACAGGAACTGAAAAAAATCAGCAGTCGTTATTATTTATTTCACCATCGGGCATGATGGTATTGCAGTAGAGAATGCCACGCATCTGAGTACCTTCGATATTAGCGCCGGTCAGGTCTGCTTCACGGAGATCAGCAAAAATCATCTGGCTACCGGACAGGTTGGCGTTTTTAAGATTGGCACCATTCAGTTCGGAGTAATCCATTAGTGAGCCGGAGATATCAGCGCCTTCCAGATTCGCACCCTGCATACGCGAGTGGGTAAACCAGACACCGACCAGCTTGGCATGACTGAGATCGATGCCTTTCAGGTTCGCTTCGCTCATATCAGCACCACTTAAATCTTCACCACTCAGTTCGGCTTCACTGAGGTTGCAGAAATTGCACTGACGGGTTTCAAGCAGTCGATCCAGATAGACTTTTTCGTAGGCCGCGGCACTGCCGGCGATAACAAGGCCAAGGATAAGAAGCGCTTTATTCATGATTTACTCCTGCTACGCTGCGGGCCACTTCCCGCGGAAGAATTGTTCGTTCAATGGACGGCGTTGACGCGGTTTAAGTTCCCGTTCCATTTGTTCTTCTGTCAGGCTGTCGAGCGGCGCAGGATGGCCGATCGCAATCATCGACCACAGGCGGATGTTATCCGGAATATTGAACGCCGCCCGCATTTTATCTGGATCGTAACCACCCATCTGGTGACTCACAAGTCCCATTGATGTCGCCTGCAGGCAGAGACTGAGGCTGGCGGCGCCCGTGTCATGACCAACCCAGGGGTTGCTTTTGTCTTTTTCACGGAACTCGGTGACCGAGGCGGCGAGAATCAGCAGGGGGGCATGCTGTGCCCAGGTTTGATTGCCCGGCATCAAGGAGTCAAAGGCTTTATCCCAGGCCGCTTTATCAGTGAACTTATTGCAAATAAGATAACGCCAGGGCTCTTCACCGGAACAGGAGGGTGCCCAGCGGGCCGCTTCAGTCAGCGCAATAATCTGTTCTTCGCTGACCGCCATATACGGGTCATAAGCCCGACCACTCCAGCGTTCGGCCAGTAATGTGGCAATTTCCTGTTCGGTGTCCGCTGGTTTTTGAATCATGTTTTTACCTTGGTAATTGAATCGACGGTTCTTTGGCCGGGCGGTAGAAACCACCGATATTGCCGATAACCAGAACCAGATCGGCGCCAGTTGTTTCGGCTATCTCATCCAGCATCGCTTTGCGTTCCGCGCGCTCCTGACCGCTAATACGGACTTTGATGAGTTCGTGATGTTCCAGAGCATTATTGATTTCTGCGACAACCGAGTCTGTGAGGCCGCTGTTACCGACCATCACCACCGGTTTGAGAGAATGGGCCAGCCCCTTGAGGTAGCGTTTTTGTTTGTCCGTGACTGCCATGAAGTGCGTTACCTGTTTAAAATATGCGGAGTATAACAGGAACCCAATATGGCTAAACAACACAAGTTCACGGTCACTGCGGCGCGGGGCATGCTGCCGTTGCTGGCTGAAGAACTCAAGCAACTCGGTATCAGACAAAGCAAACAGGAACAGGGCAATATCCGCTTCACCGGCACATTGGAAGACGCGTACAGAGTGTGTTTGTGGTCCCGCGTCGCGATTCGTGTGTTGATGCCCATTGCCACCATCCGTGCCGAATCACCGGAGCAACTCTACGACGGTGTTACTGCGATGCCGTGGGAAGACCACCTGGCGGCAGAAGACAGCACGCTGGCGGTGGACTTCAACAGCTTCCGCTCCAAAATCAAACATAACCAGTATGGGGCGCAGAAAGTTAAAGATGCGATTGTCGATCGTTTTCGCGCGCTGACCGGAATACGACCTTCTGTGGATCTGCATCAACCGGACATTCGTGTGAATGTTTATCTCCGACATAATCAGGCCACCATCAGCATCGATTTATCCGGCGAGAGTCTGCACCGTCGCAGTTATCGTGCCCGCAACACCGAGGCGCCCTTAAAAGAACACCTGGCTGCGGCGATTCTACTCAGTGCCGAGTGGCCGAAACTGGCTCGGCAGGGCTGGGCTTTGATTGACCCCATGTGTGGTTCCGGCACCTTTCTGATTGAGGCGGCGATGATGGCTGCCGATATCGCACCCGGTATGCTGCGGGACTACTTTGGTTTCAGTTACTGGAAGCAGCACGACAAAGAAGCCTGGAAAAAACTGAAAGCCGACGCCGAACGCCGCCGTCAGGCAGGCTTGTCCAGACTGCCTCTAATCATGGGCGGTGATGCCGATCCCAAAGCGGTAGAAGCCGCTCGGGCCAATATTGCCGAAGCCGGTCTTAGCGACTGGATTCAGGTCTTCCAGCGTCGACTGCTGGACTGGCCGGCCGAAGCTCAGGCATTACCTGCAGCGGGTCTGCTGGTCTGTAATCCTCCCTATGGCGAACGTATGGGAGATGCCGATGCGCTGCCACGGCTATACGAGAGTCTGGGCGATATTATGCGGGAAGCTTTGCCGGGATGGCGCTCTGCTGTCATTACCGATAAGCCGCAGTTAGGCAAGTTCACCGGTCTCACCTTGTTTGAAAGCATTCCTTTTGATAACGGGCCGATTGAGTGTGAAGTGTTGTTCTACCGTGCCAGCAAAGCGGTGACTCAGCCAAAACAGCCACAGCTGACACCGGAGCCCGTGATACCAGATACGGCACCGCATCTGCAGGAAGTTGAAATCAGCAAACAGGGTCAAATGTTCGCCAATCGCCTCAGGAAAAATATCAAACATCTGGCGAAGTGGGCGCGTAATAATAAGGTCAGCTGCTACCGGATTTATGATGCCGACTTGCCGGATTATGCGCTCGCTATCGACCTTTATGATGATCAGGTGCATGTGCAGGAGTACGCACCGCCCAAACAAATTGATCCGCAAAAAGCGGTTGAGCGTTTGAAAGAAGCGATGCTTATCATCCCGGATGTGCTGGAAGTGCCGGCAAACAACGTCAGTCTGAAAGTCAGGCAGAAACAGCGCGGGCTGAATCAGTATGAGGCGCAGGCCGCGCAGAACAAGCGCTTTGAAGTGGAAGAGAACGGCCTGAAGTTCTGGGTCAATCTGAAGGATTATCTCGATACCGGTCTGTTTCTGGACCACCGTGATACCCGGCTGATGCTGATGGCCCTGGCGCGTGACAAGGATTTTCTCAATCTGTTCTCCTATACCGGATCGGCCACTGTCTATGCCGCTGCCGGTGGGGCAGCCACAACTACCAGTGTCGATATGTCCAACACCTATCTTGGCTGGGCAGAGGACAATATGCAGTTGAACGGCTTTATGGGTGAACAGCATCGCTTTATCCGTGCGAACTGCCTTGAATGGCTACAGGCAGCGCAGCAGGAAGCGCAGCGTTATGATCTGATTTTCCTGGATCCGCCAACCTTTTCCAACTCAAGCAGGATGGAAGGGGTATTTGATATTCAGCGCGATCATGCGAGCTTGATTCAGATGGCATCCCATCTACTGAAACCGGACGGCCAACTGCTGTTTTCTACCAACCGGCGCGATTTCAAAATGACATTGGATGAAATGCCAGGCCTGAGTTTAAAAGATATCAGCGCCCAGACCATCCCGCGGGATTTTGAACGTAACAAGAAAATCCATCAGTGCTGGCTGGTAACGAAAACCCCTTGATTATCTTCACGAAAATTTCCCGCCAGATTCACACGAAATTGTCATATTGGCTGCGCATAATGCTTCCGACACAACCAGGAGGATGACACCATGTCAGGAGCAAAACGCCATTTTAATTCTTTGAAGGAGTGGGAAATGTACGGCCCCGATCAGGGCAGTGAATCGTTTCCCAAATTCACCACGCCCACACAGACATATCAGCGATGGTTGCGGGAAAACCCGGAGGGTTATGTCAGCGGGACGAATGATTAAGCCGCAAACTCTGTCAGTGTTGCTTTGATGTCTCGCCAGAGCTGTGCGTAGGCACGGCTCACCGGCGAGGCACTGTCAAAAGACGGCAATGGAGCTCGATAATCACCCATCCGCTCCACCGCCGCCGCGTAGGGAATCGCTGTCTGCAGACCATTTTTCAACATTTTCGGCGGGTGACTGATCATCACGCGGTGTAAACTGCGCCGACGATCCACCATCGTAAAAAAGGCATGCAGGCGTTTGGGTTTGAGCTTGTTTTCCTTGAAGAAATCACGGGTCTGTTCAAATGTTCGCAATGACAGATGTGTCGGGATAATCGGCACATACAAGGAGTCAGCGGTTTCAAAGATCTGCTCGGTGAGTAAGGAAAAACTGGGCGGGCAGTCCAGCACCACCAGGGCATAATTTTCACTGAAAGGCTCAACCAGTTTGGCAATCAGATTGCGTTTGCCCTGGTCACTTTGAGAAGCCAGTTGCTGATCCAGATGCCGCAGCGAAAAATCTGAGGGAATCACATCCAGCTTTTCATAATCAGTGGATCTGACCAAGTCACCAAGCGGTGTTTTTCCACTCAGAATCTTCTTGGGCCGCGTTTTTTCTTTGGCCTTGGTATTAAGCAGCCAACTGGCGGCACCCTGCGGATCCAGATCCCAGAGTAGGGTAGGAATGCCTTCATTGGCGGCATGCCAGGCAATATTTACTGCCGAAGTGGTTTTGCCGACACCGCCTTTGAGGTTAAAAAATGCAATCGTTTCCACAGTGGGCTCAGTAAGTCTTGGCCATTTTTTCCAGCAGCGTCAGTTGCGCTGATAAAGCAGGTTCTGACGCGGATTTCTCCACCAGCTGGTAACGTCCGTCGGCATTGAGGAGCCAGGCCTGGCTGTTATCCGCCAGGTAGGTTTGCAGATCATCAAGAATGCGTTCGCGCAGCTTTTTGGACTCAATCGGAAAACAGGTTTCAACGCGGCGCAGCAGATTACGTTTCATCAAATCGGCACTGCCGCACCAGAGTTCGGGGTTACCGCCGTTTTCGAAATAAAACACGCGGGTGTGTTCAAGAAACCGGCCAATAATGCTGCGTACATGAATATTTTCAGACAGACCTTTGACGCCGGGACGCAGGCAGCAGATACCACGGACAATCAGATCGACCTTGATACCGGCCATCGAGGCGCGATAAAGCGCCTGGATCATTTCCTGTTCAACCACCGCATTCACTTTGATGATAATGCGGGCCGCTTTACCGGCTTCAGCCTGTTCGATTTCACGCTCGATTTTTTTCAGTAGACCCTCATGCAGGGTAAACGGCGCGTGCAGCAGTTTATGCATCTGCGGGATTTTGCCGAGACTCGTGAGCTGAATGAACAGATTATTGACGTCTTCACCAATCTGTTTATCAGAAGTCAACAGGCCGTAGTCGGTATAAACCCGAGCGGTGCCCCGGTGATAGTTACCGGTACCGAGATGCACATAGCGGCGCAGCTTGCTGTTCTCACGACGCAATACCAGCAGCATTTTGGCATGGGTTTTATAACCGACAATGCCATACACCACATGGGCACCGGCTTCCTGCAGACGGGCTGCCAGTGCCACGTTGGCTTCCTCATCAAAGCGGGCGCGCAGTTCGATAACCACAGTCACTTCCTTGCCGGCCTGCGCCGCGGTCACCAGCGCATCGACAATCGGTGATTTGGCGCCGGTGCGATACAGGGTTTGTTTGATGGCGAGCACACTGCTGTCTGCCGCAGCCTGACGCAGCAGATCAATGACTGGAGTAAAAGACTGATAAGGGTGATGCAGCAGCATATCCTGCTTGCGCAAAGCAGCGAAGATATCGACATCCGGCGTCAGTCCTTCAGGTCGGCCCTGGGTGAAAGGCTTGAATTTGAGATCCGGCCGATCCACCAGTGAGCAGACGGCCTGTATCCGGCTCAGATTCACCGGCCCGTTAACCAGGTAGACATTATCGCGCTCCATGGCGCATTCATTACGCAGGAACTCGACCATGTCTTCCGGACAGTTGTGGGCAATCTCGAGCCGTACTTCATCACCGTAGTTACGCTGTGTTAACTCATCAGCGATGGTGGCCAGCAGGTCACTGGTCTCTTCGGTATCAATGGCTAAATCACTGTTGCGGGTAACCCGGAACTGATAACAGCCTTTGACCTTCATGCCGAAGAACAGATCTTCCGCAAAAGCATGAATAATCGATGACAGGAATACGAACTTGTATTCGCCGGGCTGGCACAGCTCTTCCGGAAACTGGATAACCCGCGGCAAGGCACGGGGGGCCTGCAGGATCGCATAGCCGCGATCACGGCCGAAGGCATCTTTGCCCACCAGCGACACAATAAAGTTCAAACTCTTATTCAGCAGGCGCGGGAAAGGATGGGCAGAATCCAGCCCCATCGGGCTCAGAATCGGCAGGATTTCCTCCTGGAAGTAGTTCTGCAGCCATTTAGTGTGTTCATCATTCCACTGTGAACGAGGCAGAACGCGGATCGACTGTTGTTCCAGTTCTGGCAGCAGGACTTCATTCAGTACCCGGTATTGTTCCTCCACCAGCTCATGCGCACGCTGGCTGATGAGTTTGAGGCATTCCTGTGCAGTAATCTGGTCAGCCTCGATGTAGGGGTCACCGATTTCTATCTGCTGAATCAGGCCGGCCACACGCACTTCAAAGAATTCATCAAGATTGGTGCTGGAAATACACAGGTAGTTGAGTCGTTCCAGCAGGGGTACGCTGCTGTCCAGCGCCTGTTGCAAAACGCGCCAGTTGAACTCGAGCAGACTGAGCTCGCGGTTGATGTAAAGCTCAGGATTGTTCAGGTCGATGGGCTGTTCTTGTTTCATGTTTCCTTCTTGAGCGCTCGGGGCGCAGTGATCCTTTTTATTGTATTTGCTGTTTATGACAGCAAGATGACGACGGGGTTTACCAGCGGTATTTGTCGTACATTTCCGGGTTGGCCCAGTAACGACTGTTGAGCCAGTCCCGTTTGGGCTGATAGTTCTCAATCGCGTAGGTAAAAACCTGCAGTCCGTCTTCTGTGCCGGCTAGATGTCGGAATCCCATTGCCAGATAATCAGTCAGCTGCCAGCCTTTATCGTCGGCAATAGCAGGATGGCTTATCAGGATGACATGCGGAGCAAGCCGGTTTTTTACCATCCCGAGCCATTGCTCTGCGGCCGCTTTATCCATCGATTCTGTCAGATGACTGATCACGGCAAGGTCCACGGGCTGGGTCTTTTGCAATTGATCCTGGCTGAACGGTGTCTTCAGATGCTGCAATTTAGTATCATTAGATATTTGCAGACACATTGCCGCCGTGTCACCGGCAGTCAGAATCGACCTGGGGTTGAACTGGCTGACAAACGGCGCGAGCAGGCTGGATAGGGCAACTGAATTGGTCATGATTGATCAGGATAAAACATCTGTTGAATTCTGGAAACACAAACGCTTGAGCCAGATGACTCACGACGAGTGGGAGAGTCTGTGCGACGGCTGTGCCCGCTGCTGTCTGCACAAACTGGAAGATGAAGACGACGGCCGCATGTATTACACGCGGGCATCCTGTTCCCTGCTGAATATCGACAGTTGCCGCTGCAAGGATTATGAAAACCGTCAGTCGATTATCCCCGACTGTATTCAGCTCAGCATCAAGAACGCGCATTATTTCGACTGGCTGCCATCTACCTGTGCCTACCGACTGCTGGCAGAAGGAGAGCCTTTGCCGGACTGGCATCCACTCATTACCGGTGATCCTGATAGTGTGCATAAGGCCGGGATTTCAGTTCGCGAGTTTGCCCAGCCTGAAGCCGAGGTGGAAGACCTGAACGAAGCGGTGATCAAGCTCAGTCATGAACCTGATCCAGATGCATGACGCCTGAAGAAAGCCGCGAGTTCACTGCCCGCCTGGAACAGGCAGCCATCCTGCTGCTGGAGTTGGAGATCTATCGCAAACCCGATGACCTCGCCCGCCGCTTCGGTCTGCCATTACCGGTCGTGCGTTACTGGTGGCGCCAGACTGATCAGGAAACTCATCCGGTGGATCAAACCCAGCTTTCCCCGCGCGAAGTCAAAACCATCCGCAAAGCCACGCAAACACTGGAAGGCTGGGAGAAAATCAAACGTTATCGTCCACCCTGCGGTGCCAAACTGCCGGGAGGGAAGCGCTGTAAACGCTCAGTCGCTATTCGTCCACCGGAAGCCTGGGGCCTGGGCGCGCTGGCTACCCGTTGTCGTTTACATGGCGGCTTGTCAAAACGGGCAACGCTGAAATTAAACGATGATAATGATGAGGATGTGATGTAATCTTGTGAACAACCATTCTTAATCACGGGTTGTTGCCAACTTATGATCGCGAATACGGATGTTCTCAAACAACTTGCCAGCCTCTGTCACGAGGCGCAATCCGGCACATTCTTTATTACCACCAACGATAACAAAGCCTGTCATATTCTGCTGGAAAAAGGCCGTATCAAAGCACTGTCCTATGGCAGAGAGCGTGGTAAAGCGGTGGTCGCTGCACTACCTTTTATCAAAGTCGAGCGGTTTTCTTTTCAGCAGAATGTGTCGATGCCGCTGCCCAGCAAGGCCTTTGTCGATGATACGGAAAATGTGCTGGCCGCACTCGGACTGCATCATGCCGATCAACCGGCTAGCTCAGGAAAACGCATGTACCGGGGCGCTGAAGTCGAGACCAAGCGGGTCATCCCGACTTTAAAAAAAGCGGCCAGTGATGTTGTGAAGAAACCCGCCCGGATGTACCGCGGTCGTCCGGTTCAGGACTGACAATTATCGAACCACCGGCATAAAATCGGTATCATACCGGTCACTTTCCTGTGATATAGATTTGTTATGGCGCATTCAAGCAATTCATTCAATCAGGGCCTGTGTGACTTCCTCGACCAGTCCCCCACGCCTTACCACGCGGTAGCCACGATGATGCTGCTGCTCGAGCAGCAGGGCTTCAAGCGTCTTTTCGAGGGTGACAGCTGGGGCCGCTTGTCTGCGGGTAAGTATTATGTCACCCGCAATGACTCTTCGATTATTGCTTTTAATCTGACTGATGCTGAACTGATCGAAACCGGCATTCATATGGTCGGTGCCCATACTGACAGCCCCTGTCTCAAGGTCAAACCCAAACCGGGAAAAGTGCAGCAGACCCTGTTTCAACTCGGCGTGGAAGTCTATGGCGGTGCCTTGCTGAACCCTTGGTTCGACCGCGATTTGTCGTTGGCAGGGAGGATCAGTGTCGAGACTGATAATGGCCGCATCGAACAGATTTTGATTAATTTTGAATGCCCGGTTGCCGTGATTCCAAGCCTGGCAATTCATCTCGACCGCGAAGCCAACCAGAGCCGTAGCGTCAATCCGCAGTTGCATCTGCCACCGGTTCTGTGCCAGCTGGAAGAGGGCGATACGCTCGATTTCCGTGCCTTGCTGGAAAAACAGTGCAGGCAACAATATCCGGACCGCCAGGTTGGCAAAGTGCTGGATTATGAGATCTGTCTTTACGATACTCAGAAAGCTGCAGTAACAGGGCTTTATGGTGATTTTATATCCAGCGCCCGGCTTGATAATCTGCTTAGCTGCTATGTCGGCTTGCAGTCTTTGCTCGCCGCCGACGGCAGCCGTCCGGCTTTATTGATCTGTAACGACCATGAAGAGGTCGGCAGCCAGTCCAGTAGCGGTGCGCAGGGCACTTTCCTGCATTCAGTACTGCAACGTCTCTGTCAGACGCCGGAGAATTATCAGCGCATGGTCGACCGTTCGATGATGATTTCAGCGGACAATGCCCATGCGATTCATCCTAACTATCCGGACAAGCATGATGCAGAACACGGCCCGATTCTCAATCGCGGCCCGGTAATTAAAACCAATGCCAATCAGCGCTATGCGACCAGCAGCGAGACCAGCGCCGTATTCCGTCAGCTCTGCCATCAGCAGAAGGTGCCGGTACAGGACTTTGTGGTGCGTACCGATATGGCCTGTGGCAGTACGATAGGCCCAATTACCGCGTCGAATATCGGTGTCCGGACGCTGGATATCGGTGTGCCTACCTACGGCATGCATTCTATCCGTGAAATGGCCGGCAGTCGTGATGCTGAGATGCTGCACAAGGTCTTGACCGCTTTTTATCAGCAAAATCATTAATCAAAAGGAAACCCTAATACATGGCTGAAAACGTAGATGAACTGACCGTTGAATATTTCGAAGGCGAGACCATGACAGTGAAAGAGCTGGACAAGGTCGTATTGACCAAGGGCGCCTGGGCGACGGTAATGTTCCGCTATCAGGATCTGGACCGTAAAACCGGTGACTTCGGTCCGGATAAATACACCATTCGTCGTTATCAAAAACGTAACGGTGAATACAGCCAGCGTTCCAAATTCAATATTTCCAGCCGTGACCAGGCTTCGCAGATTGTTGATGCACTAACCAAATGGACCAATGAATAAAAGTCTGATTACCAATCTGCTGGCAACCACTGTGGTTGCCGGCGGTCTGCTGGCTCCGGCGCCATATCAAGCGCCGATACTAAACACCGGTCTGTTTGCACTGGCCGGCGGCATCACCAACTGGCTGGCGATTCATATGCTGTTTGAAAAAGTGCCAGGCCTTTACGGGTCGGGCATTATTTCAGCGCGCTTTGAAGACTTTAAAGCCGGCATCCACGATCTGGTGATGACGCAGTTTTTCAGCAAGGACAATGTCGATCGCTTTATGGCCGAGCTGATTAAAGATAATGCCCAGCACCGACTCGATTTCAGCGATGTGATTGAGCACACCGATCTGGCGCCTGCCTATGACAGTCTGGTCGATACCATCATGGAATCCTCTTTCGGTAGCATGTTGTCGATGTTCGGCGGTAAAAAATCGCTGGCGGCATTAAAACAGCCGTTTATCGACAAAATGCGGGTGGCATTGGATCAGATGGCGCACAGTGATTCCTTCCAGAATAGTGTCAAAGCCAAGCTCAGTAGCAACCCGGTGTTCAATGATATTCACGGTCAGATTGAGCTCATTGTGCAATCGCGGCTGGATGAACTGACGCCGCCGATGGTCAAGGATATTATCCAGCGGATGATTCGCGAGCACCTGGGCTGGCTGGTTGTCTGGGGCGGTGTTTTTGGCGGCCTGATAGGGCTCGCGACCAGTTTTCTGCCTTTGTAATGGCGCCGGCTTGCCCGCTGTGCGGGAGTGCGACAAGTCTGTTTTATGATTTCAAACAGCGTTTCTACTTCCAGTGCAAAGCTTGTCAGGCCATTATCAAAGATCCTTCAAGCTGGCCGGACAGGCATGCGGAAAAACAGCGTTATCTGGAACATCTGAATGATGTCGAAGACCCCGGGTTCCAGCACTTTGTCTCGCCTATCACCGACCAGGTCAAACAACATTTCACGTCTGCCCACAAAGGTCTTGATTTTGGCGCCGGGCATGCGCCGGTGATTACCCATCTCCTGTCAGCTCAGGGCTATGATATTGAAGCTTATGATCCGCTGTTTTTCGATAAGCCAGCTTTACTGCAACAGCAGTACGACTATATCTGCAGCTGTGAAGTCATTGAACATTTCAACCGGCCGGCAGACAGTTTTGCCTTGCTGAAGCAGTTATTGAAGCCGTCAGGCATGCTGCTGTGCATGACCGAGCTGTATCATGAGGGCATTGAATTTCATCGCTGGAATTATAAAAACGACCCCACCCATGTCTTTATCTATCACGCGAAAACGCTTGCTTACATCGCTGATAATTATGAGTTTTCAGATTATAAGATCGACGGCAGATTAGTGGTTTTCAAGTGCTGAACTGCTGTCTGATGGCATCTTTCTCTGAAGCAGGCAGAGAGATAATCAAACTCACTTTATCAGTGAATTGCTGATCAATAATCTCACCATCAATCTGCTTTAACTGATATTCCAGCAGCTGTAGTTGCGGATAGTCGATATCGAGTTTCAATGTCGCCATTTCTACCCAGGGTGTGATGTTTGCGGCGGCAATGGCTTCTTTTGCTGCAGTGCCATAGGCGCGGGTTAATCCACCGGTTCCCAGTTTGATACCACCGAAATAACGCACCACAGCGACCACCACATTGATCAGATTTTCACCCTCCAGCGGCGCAAGAATCGGGCGTCCGGCCGTGCCTGAAGGTTCGCCGGCATCATGAAAGCGTTCGGTCAGAAAACCTTCCGGCTGGCGGATGCGCCAGGCAAAGGCGAGATGATTGGCATTGGGATGCTGCCGGGCCAGTTGCCCCAGCTTACGCAGGGCTTCATCTTCAGACAGGCAGGGCATGATCACGCCGACAAAGCGGGATTTTTTGATTTCATAGTCGGCTTCCGCGGCGCAGTGAATGGTGTTGAACTGGGTAGCCATGACTCGCAGCTATAGGAAAAAATGAGGCAACAATTTAACATATCGCACCACAGCACGCGTTTTAGCGCTCGCAGGAGACGATTATGAAAGCGATTCAAGTGGAACACCAGCCTGACCAGTCGCGCCTCACTGAACTCGGGGTTTATGCCTGGCCCATCTGGGAAAAAGAAGCATCAGAATTCCCCTGGCATTATGATGAGAAAGAGACTGCTTATATTCTCGAAGGCGAGGTCGTTGTCACTGCCGATGACGGCAGCGAAGCAGTTACCATCAAAGCCGGCGACCTCGTCACTTTTGCTGCTGGTCTCAGCTGTCGCTGGCAGATTAAACAGGATCTGCGTAAACATTATCAATTCGGCTGAAAAGCCCGGGAACAACATTGTCAGAAATAGAATTTATCATTGGCCAGCGCTGGGTCAGTAACAGTGAAGCAGAACTGGGGCTGGGCATTATTAAAGAAATCAGTGGCCGTCAAATCGAGGTTTTTTTCCCGGCAGTCGCTGAAAGCCGGTTTTATGCCGCCAATAATGCGCCATTAAGTCGTGTTATCTATTCAGAAGGCGAGCAGGTCAAAAGCCGCGAACAGCAAAGCTTCACCATCTCTGCAGTGCATCCGCTCAACGGCTGTATGATTTATCAGGGCGAGACCGCTGACGGAGAAGCAGTGAGCTTTCACGAAATGGATCTGGACAGCCGGGTGCATTTCAATCAGCCGCAGGATCGCCTGTTCGCAGGCCAGGTTGATAAAAACAGCCAGTTTGAACTGCGGGCCAGGGCGCTTGCCTATCAGCATGAACTCTACAGCTCGCCGGTATTCGGCCTGCTCGGTGCCCGTGTTCAACTGCTGCCGCATCAATTATATATCGCCCGGCAGGTTTCCCAGCGCCACGCACCACGGGTGCTGCTGGCTGATGAAGTCGGCCTGGGTAAAACCATTGAAGCCGGTCTGATTCTGCATCAGAAGATTCTGAGCGGTGAAGTGAAGCGCGCGCTGGTCATCGTGCCCGATGCCTTGTTGCATCAATGGCTGGTTGAGATGCTGCGACGCTTTAATCTGAGTTTCAGCCTGATAGATGTGGAACGGCATCTGGCCCTGGTTGAGCTTGATGAAGGCAATCCTTTTGACAGCGCCCAGCTGGTTTTATGCGGCCTTGGCGATTTGCTTGAAAACCCGGTGATGCAGGAAGATCTGCTTGCTGCAGACTGGGATATGCTGATTGTCGATGAAGCGCATCATCTATACTGGGAACCCGATAACAGCAGCCCGTCTTACCAGCTGGTTGAACAGCTCGCCGGCCGCATCGCCGCCTTACTGCTGTTGACCGCGACCCCGGAGCAACTCGGTATCGACAGCCACTTTGCCCGTCTGCGCCTGCTGGACCCGGAACGTTTTCATGATCTGGACGCATTCAGAAAGCAGGAAGCAGCCTATCAGCCGATTTCTGACTTGATTGATCAGCTTGATAATCTGCAAACCCCGGCAGGCAAAGCTTTCAAAACCCTGTTAACAACAATTGAGCCGTATTTACCGGAGCAGGCAATCGTCGATTTACAGCAGCAGGATCAATTTGAAAGCGCCAGACAAGCGGCTATCAGGCATCTGCTGGATCATCATGGCACCGGCCGGGTGTTATTCCGTAATACCCGTGATGTGGTGAAAGGTTTTCCCGCGCGTATTCTGCACAGCTATCCACTGCAAGCTGACAGCAGGCTGTCAGGCATTGACGCCTTACAGCCGGAAAAAGTGCTGGGCCATGACTGGCTGCTTGAAGATAAACGGGTGACCTGGCTGGTTGATTTTCTTAAAACGCACCGTGGCGAGAAAATTCTGCTGATTTGTGCCAGTGCCGACACTGCGACACAGCTCGACAGTTATCTCAGCGTGCATCATGGGGTGCGTAGCGCCGCATTCCATGAAAACCTGAGCCTGATGAACCGGGACCGGGCCGCAGCCTATTTCGCTGAGGAAGAGGATGGGGCGCAGCTACTGGTCTGCTCTGAAATCGGCAGTGAAGGGCGTAATTTCCAGTTCTGTCATCATCTGGTGCTGCTGGATTTACCACGTCATCCGGATTTGCTGGAACAGCGTATCGGTCGCCTGGACCGAATCGGCCAGCAGCATGATGTCGATATTCACGTGCCTTACTTTGAGGGTACGGCACAGGAAGTCCTGTTGAACTGGTACCACCAGGGTATGAATGCGTTTGAACAGGTCTTTGCTGCCGGTGACGCGGTTACTATGGCAACACAAAAGCCGCTGGAAGCCTGCCTGAACAGTCCTGATGATGCAAAAGCCCTGTCAGCCCTGATTAGCTTAACCCGCGACACGGCAGAACAGGCGCGGCAAAGCCTGCAATCAGGTCGAAACCGCCTGCTGGAGCGCAATTCTTTTGATGCCGATGCGGCGCAGCAGATTATCGCCGAACTGGAAGAAGCGACCCGCGGTCTTGAGCTGGCTGATTTTATGGATGATGTGTTCGATGCTTTTGGGGTGGATCAGCAGCCTCACAGCAGTGACAGCGTCATTATCGAGCCCGGAAATCACATGGTGTATCCTTTCCCGGAACTGCCGGAAGAGGGTCTGACCGCGACCTACCAGCGCCACCGGGCGTTGGGGCGTGAAGATATGGCGTTTCTGACCTGGGAACATCCGATGGTGCTGGGCGCGATGGATCTGGTGATGAACACCGAAATCGGTAACAGCGCATTCTGCACACTGGAAACCGGTTTATTCAATCCCGGTACCTTACTGGTTGAGGCCATTTTCAAAGTACAGGCCATTGGCTCACTGCAGACTTATATCGATCGCTTTCTGCCGCAACGCTATTTCCGAATCGTGGTGGATGCAGAGGGCAGACAACACCAGACCAGTCTGCCTGACAGACAATTCAATAAACTGGCCGGCCGGATTCCCAGAGCGACGTCGCAGGAGCTTATCCGTCATGCCCGGCCACAGCTGGAAAAACTGATTCAACAGGCACAGCATACGTCTTTACAGCCGGGGGAAACGCTGAGACGTGAAGCCTTGGCCGCAATGCAGCAGGAAATGGCGGCTGAAACCGCACGTCTGAAAGCACTGGCTGAAAAAAATCCGGCCATCCGTCAGGATGAAATCGATGCCATGGCTTTGCTCACCACCGATCTGGCAAATACGATAGAATCGGCCGAGTTAAGCCTGGATGCAGTCCGGGTCGCGATAGTCACTGAACCTAACTAAACATGGACAGTCTCTTCCTTTCTAGGTACTAGCTGGGAGCATAAGTTGTTAAAAAAAATCGCGTTACCCATTGTCATTCTCGGTCTCGCCGTTGCGGCTTTTATGCTGCTCAAGGTCAGTGAGCCTGAAACGCCGGCGATGGAAACAAAGGAAAAAGCCTGGCTGGTCGAAGCGGTTGAGGTGGATTATCAACGCATTGCACCAGAAATCACTATCTACGGTCGGGTGGAAACACCGCGCGATGCCAGTCTGAAAGCACCGCTTGAAGCTGATGTTATCGAAGTCAATGTGCTGGAAGGCGATATTGTCAGTGCCGGACAGACCCTGATCAAGCTCGATGACATCGATATCCAGCTGGCACTGCAGCAGCGTCAGGCCGATGTCAGAGAGGCACAGGCCCAGATCGAGAGTGAGAACCAGCGCTTTGAGCGGGACAAGCAACTGCTGACGAACCAGAAACAGTTACTGGCACTTGCCGACAAGGCGGTTCAACGTGCCCGAAAACTGGAACAGACCCGGCTGGTTTCACAGGCCTCGTTAGATGAAGCCCTGTCCGCGTATGAACAGCAGGCTCTGGCCCTGAAACAACTGCAGTTTGATATTGATAATCATGCCGTCAGGCTGGCTCAGTTACAGGCCGCCAAACAACGTGCTGAAGCCTTGTTGGCCCAGGCCGAAGTCAATCTCAGCCGTACTGAAATCAAAGCACCGTTTGATGGCCGTGTTGCCGGCCTCACGGTGGCTTTAGGTGACCGGGTGCGTCCCGGTGATACTCTGCTCACCGTCTATGATCTCGATAATCTCGAAGTCAGGGCCCAAATCCCCGGCCGTTATATTCCTCAGGTGCGGCAGTTGCTGCGTGACGGCAAGAATCTGAAGGCCAGGGCCGAAGTCGACGGTCAACTAATGCAACTGTCGCTGAATCGCCTGTCCGGCGAAGTCAGCGAAGACAGCGGCGGCATCGATGGTCTGTTCCGGATTGAGAATAATATGGCGCCACTGCCGCTCGGCACTTTTGTCGAACTTCAACTGCAACTGGCCGAGCAGGAAAAGGTGATCGAAATCCCGTTCAGTGCGCTTTACGGTATGGATCGCGTCTACCGGATTGATGACGGTCACCTGCAGTCAGTCGCCGTGGAACGTGTCGGTGAAATAGAGCGCGAAAATGGCAAAAACAGCCTGCTTATCCGCAGCGAGGCGCTGGAACTGGGTGATTTGATTGCCGCGACCCAATTGCCCAATGCGATCACCGGCCTCAGAGTTAAGGTCGCCGACTGATGGAAGGTCATCGTAATGATTTCATCGGTATATTCGCCCAGCATCGGGTTGCGGCGAATCTGCTGATGATCATGATGCTGGTTGCCGGCGCCTTATCGCTCAACCGGCTTAACACCCAGTTCTTTCCCAATTTCGCACTCGATATCATCACCATCAGCATTACCTGGCGCGGCGCCAGCGCCGAGGATGTGGAAGAGTCGTTGACCTCCCGTGTCGAGCAGGAGCTGCGCAGCATTGACTACGTCGACAAGATGACTTCGACTTCGTCCTATGGCTCTTCTCTCGTCACACTCGAGTTTGAAGAGAATGCCGATATGGGCCGAGCGCTGGACCAGGTCAAGGATCATGTGGCGCGCATCCGTAACCTGCCCGCCGATGCGGAAACGCCGGAAATCAGTCTGGTCACCCGTTATGATACGGTGGCGAGATTGCTGATAACCAGTGACGGCGAGCTAGATGAACTGCGCGATCTGGCCCATCAGATAGAACATGAATTACTCGACCGCGGTATTTCCCGGGTCAATATCACCGGTTTGCCGGAAGAGGAAATTGCTATCCAGCTCAGTACCCATGAACTGGAAGCTTTGGGTCTCAGTTTCAACCAGGTCGGTGAGCGGGTTGGTGAACAAAGTCAGGATCTGCCAGCCGGCGAGGTCGGCAATAATGAAACCGCGAGACAGCTGCGCAGTGAAGGTCAGAAACGCGATGTCTATGCTTTCAGTGAGTTGTTGCTGAAAGCCGATTATGCCGGTGGTCTGGTGATGCTTGATGATGTCGCCGAGATTGAACGCAGACCCATGCGCAATCAGGTCAAGGTCTTCTATCAGGGTCAGCCTGCGGTCGAAATCGAGCTGCAACGGACTGAAAATGCCGACGCGCTCAAATCCGCCGAGATCATGAAACAGTGGCTGGAAGACAGCCGTGATGAGTTGCCGGACGGCGTCAAAATCAAAGTGTTTGACGCCACCTGGGAGCTGATTGAAGAACGGATTAACCTGTTGCTGCACAATGGCCTGGGTGGTTTATTGCTGGTGCTTGCCGTGCTGTTCCTGTTTCTGCATGGTCGAGTCGCATTCTGGGTAGCGGTGGGTATACCGGTCTCATTTATGGCCGCGCTGGCGGTGCTGTACCTGCTTGGCGGCAGTATCAATATGATCAGCCTGTTCGGCCTGATCATGTCGCTCGGGATCATCGTTGATGATGCGATAGTCGTCGGTGAAGATGCGCTTTCGCACTATCAGAGCGGCGAACGATCGCTGACCGCCGCTGAAGGTGGTGCCAGACGGATGCTGGCACCGGTGGTGTCGTCTTCACTGACGACGATTTCGGCGTTTCTGCCATTGATGATGATAAGCGGGGTTATCGGCAATATTCTGTTTGATATTCCGTTTGTGGTGATTTGCGTCATTATTGCTTCTCTGGTTGAGAGTTTTCTGATACTTCCCGGCCACTTACGGCATTCTTTTCATAGCATGCATCATGCCGAGCCGGGACGTTTCAGACACTATCTTGATGGCCAGTTTCATCGCTTCCGCGACCATGTTTTCAAACCGCTGGTGACCCATGCGGTGAATTTTCGCGGTGTCACCATTGCAGCCGCCGTTGCTTTGCTGATTCTGGCTATTGGCTTACTCGCCAGTGGCCGCATTCTGTTTAACTTTTTCCCGTCACCGGAAGGCACGACTATTGTCGCCAACGCCCGGTTTATTGCGGGTACCCCGGGTGAGCATGTCGAACGCTTCCTTTCCCATGTCAATCAGGCGCTGGATGAGACGGCGAAGGAGTTGGGACCTGAGTTAGTGGATCTGTCCGTCACGCGGTTGAGCACAGCCAGTGCCGCCAACCCGAATGCCACCTCACAGGTTGATGAACGCTTCGGTTCGATTCAGGTTGAAATGATTTCACCGGACCAGCGCGAAATCCGTAATAAAGACTTTATTAATGTCTGGCGTGAAAAAATCCATCTGCCGCCCGGCATAGAGACCTTTACCATCAGTGAGCGTCGTGGTGGACCGCCGGGCAGTGATATTGATATCAGGCTGACCGGGGCGCCTGCTGAAACCCTTAAAGCGGCTTCACAGGAAATTGCCGAGAAGCTGAAAACCTATCCCGGGGTCAGTGCCATTGAGGATGATATGCCTTATGGTCAGGAACAGTTGATTTATCGGATTAAAGGGCAGGGCGAAGTGCTCGGTCTCACGCTCAATAATGTCGGCCGCCAGTTACGGGCCGCCTTTGACGGTCAGCTGGTGCAGATTTTTCAGGATGGTGATGATGAAGTCGAAGTGCGCGTCATGCTGCCGGAAAATGAACGTAATACGCTGGCCACACTGGAAAACTTCATGATTCGCCTGCCCGATGGCGGCAGTGCGCCTTTATCCAGCGTGGTTGAGTTTGAAGCCCGCCGTGGTTTTGATGTCTTGCGGCATACCGATACCCAGCTTGCGATTCATACCACAGCTACGGTCGATGCCACGGTCAATAACAACAACGAAATCCTGCAAGATATGCAGCAGTCTTTCCTGCCCGAGTTGAGTTCCCGCTATGGTGTCAAAGTCGGTTATGAAGGCCGTGCCGAAGAACAGGCTGAAACCATTGGTGATATGGTGCAGGGCGTGTTCCTGGCGTTTGTGATGATTTATCTGGTACTGGCCTGGGTATTTGCTTCCTATGGCTGGCCACTGGTGGTGATGTCGGCAATCCCGTTCGGATTAATTGGTGCCCTGTTCGGTCACTGGCTGCTGAATATCGATCTGACGATCCTGTCCCTGTTTGGCATTTTTGGTCTGTCAGGGATTGTGGTCAATGACTCGATTATCCTGGTGACTTTCTTCAAACAGTTGCGCGACTCTGGGATGGGGACGCAGCAGGCCATTATCGAGGCGGCCAGCCAGCGTCTGCGGGCAGTGCTGCTGACATCATTGACCACGATCGGTGGTTTGACGCCACTCCTGTTTGAGACTTCCCTGCAGGCCCAGTTCCTGATCCCGATGGCAGTATCGATTTCTTTCGGTCTGATGTTTGCCACCGCACTGGTGCTATTGGTGATTCCGGCCATGCTGTCTGTTCACGAGAGTGCGGTGGATAAAATATCAAACGGGCTTGTGCCACAACGCAGCTAAATTTGTTAACTTAGCTCTGTCGCGATGAAAAGGATAAGAGATGTTTGATTTGAAACCCCTGCTGGCCGCTGTTGTTTTGTCGGCTTCTGCTTCTCTGGTGATCGCGGCAGACTCTGCTCCTTATTCCAGCAGCCTGTCACTCAGCAGTGTGACCGAACAGGTTTACCAGCGTCTGCCGGGCAAGCTGGCGGAATCCAAGTTCACTCAACTGCAGCAGGCCAATGAAGCACTGGGTAATGCCTTATTTGCTGAACCGGCCACGGCCAGTCTGGATCATTTCAATGACGGCATCGGCAGCAGCGATGGTTATCAGGAATGGGAAGGCAGTGTCGATATGCCGCTCTGGCTGCCGGGCCAGCAGCAGGCTCAGCAGGCATTGTCCAGCAAAATCATAGCGCAGTTGCCGGCCTACCAGAATCGACTTCGGCTGCAGGCCTCCGGTGAGGTGCGGGAGCTGATCTGGCAGGTCAAACTGGCGCAGGCCCGGCTTCAACAGGCTACCGAGGTATGGGAAACAGCCAAGCTACTGCAGCAGGATGTTGAGTCCCGCGTCAAAGCAGGGGAGCTGGCTGCCAATGAAGCATTGCTCGCCAGCAGCAATACGCTGGAAGCTCACAGTCAGATGGTGGCAGCTGAATCTGATTTGTCACAACAGTTGAAAACCTACAGTTTAATCACCGGCCTGCAATCATTGCCGGCACAAGTCACAGAACAAGTCTCTGATAAAAACGAGGTGCCAGCCAGTCATCCGGTGCTGATGATGCAGGATCAGGTGATTGCCCGGCTGCAGGCAGAAATGGGCGTGGCCCGTTTTGAAGGCAGTGCCAATCCCAGCGTATCGGTCGGTGTGCGTCGTGAAAGGGGTGATGACAGCGAGAGCTTTAATAACAGCCTGGGCATCGGCTTCAGCATGCCACTTGATAACAAACGCTACAGTCAGCTCGCTGTAGCCGAAAGCGCTGCTGCACTGGCTGATGCGCAGGTGGCGAGACAGGAACTGGAACGGCAGTTGAACAAAAAGCTGCTGGCCAGTCTGGAAAGCTTGTCGGCAACACGTCAGCAACTGGCGCTTGTGGCCGAACAGGATCAGACCACGCATCAGTATTATCAAATGCAAAAAAGGGCTTTCGACCTGGGTGAAATCAATCTGATCGATTTACTGCGAAGCCAGCTGCTGGCTAATGAGAGCCGTAGCCGCAAACGCGAACTGGAAGTGCTTGTCGAGCAGCAAAAAGCTCAGGTGAATCAGTCACTGGGCGTGATTTTATAAGTTTTTATCAAGCAGTTCAGGGCTTAATTTTTCGTTAAGACAACCACGCTAGTCTGTGTCTCAAATGTCACAGACCGGAGTGGTTTATGGAAGCTGTTTCCCTCACTAATCTCTTGCCCGAACACAGGCATTTTCAAAAACAGTCGGCCAATTGGGGGCTGCTGCCCCTGTATTCACTGAAACTGCATCTGCCGGAAAGTGCAGACAGAGCAGGCGTAGAACAGTTTATTTACCAGCGCTTTGCCCATCAGTATGGCGCTAATATCAGTGTCTTTCTTCCTATGCTGCTGTCCGCCGCTGACGACAAGGGCGTCACCGCCGCGCTGGGTTTTCAGGCTGCTGCTTTTCGCCGCTTGTTTCTGGAACAGTACCTCGACTGCGATATTGAAACCATATTGAGCCTGGTGACGGGCAGTGATGTTGAGCGCCAGCGCATTGTAGAAATCGGTAATCTCGCTTCAGGCAGACAGCGCGCCACACAGTCTCTGTTTCTTTTGCTGGCTCAGATTCTGTATACCGCAGGCTATGAATGGGTGGTGTTTACTGCCAACAGTGCCGTCAAAACCTGGCTGGCACGATTACAGATACCGGCTTTTGTACTGCATGAGGCCGATCCCAAACGCCTGCCCGACAAAGGCGCTAACTGGGGCAGTTACTACGACGACAAACCGGTCGTTCTGGCCGCCAATATTGACCGCAGTTTCAGTACCATGAACAGCCATCCCTTGATGGCCCATCTGCGTGATCAGTATGCCGACGAAATTGAACATTTCTCTGCCAGGCTGCCGCAATGAGCCTTATCGTTAAACGCTTACGTGAACTGGCAGCAGCAGAGCCTGAGGCTATTGCTGTGACAGACGCTGTACAGCAGCTGAGCCGGGTCGAATTGATTGGCGCGGTCACACTGCTTGCCGAGAGTCTCAAAGCCTATCGGGGCCAGGTAGTTGCTTTACTGGCAGACAATCAAATCGACTGGGTGCTGACCGACCTGGCCTGTCTGCAGGCCGGCGTTATCCTGCTGCCGTTACCGGCTTTTTTCAGTGACACGCAACAGCAGCATGCGATAGGGCAAAGTGCTGCGGCCGCATTGATTTCCTCAGCTGAGGGTTTTCAGGGGGAAGCGCTGACAAGCCAGCTCAAGATCAAAGCTATCCAGCCTGCTGCAGCGGCAGAATTACCTGCGGGCAGCGTCAAAATCACATTCACTTCAGGTTCTACCGGACAGCCCAAAGGTGTCTGTCTGAGTGAGAACAATCAATTGAATGTGGCCGATGCGTTGCTGCAGCGCATCGGAGTGAAAAATCCGCGTCATCTCTGTGTTTTGCCGCTGGCCACCTTACTGGAAAATATCGCCGGGGTGTATGCACCGCTGCTAAGTGGCGGTGAGGTGATTCTGTTGACTGCTAGTGAGCTGGGTTTCAACGGCGCCAGCGAATTTGATGTTCAGAAACTGGCGGCCATGCTGGATAAGCTTCAGCCCGACAGTCTGATTTTATTGCCGGGCCTGTTGTCGGCGTTGATTGCTTTTATCAAGAAAGGTTGGCAGCCACCCGGCAGTTTGCAATTTGTTGCTGTGGGGGGCAGCCGGGTCGGCAGCGGCTTACTGGAAGCCGCCAAAGCAGTCAATTTACCGGTGTATGAGGGTTATGGTCTGTCCGAGTGCAGTTCTGTCGTGAGCCTGAACAGCCCGCTTGATAATCAACTGGGAAGTGCGGGGAAACCGCTGCCGCATATTGCAGTAACAATTGAAGACAATGAAATATGCGTTGCCGGCAATGCCTTTCTCGGTTATGTCAATGAACCGGACAGCTGGTATCCGACGCAGGTCAAAACCGGTGATATCGGTTTTATTGATAACGATGGCTTTCTGCAGATTCTGGGGCGCCGCAAAAATCTGCTGATCAACAGTTTCGGCCGCAATATCAATCCGGAATGGATTGAAAGTGAGATTCTGGCCAACCCGGCCATCGCCCAGTGTGTGGTCTGCGGCGATGCCCGGCCTTTTTGCATTGCACTGATTCACCCCAGAACTTCGGTCAAAAACGATGTTATCGATGCCTGGCTAACGCATGTCAATGAACGGCTGCCGGTATATGCCCGCATTAAGCACTGGCTGCTTCTAACCGCGCCACTGAGTCTGTCCAGTGGCACCCTCACAGCCAACGGTAAACCGGTTCGTGAGCAGATAGAGCGGCTTTACCAAACCGATATCGATCACCTATTTAAGGAGCAAGCTTGAATGGCTTTTTTTGATGTTTTACAGGCTGAAACCGCCGCAGCAAGAGCACAGCTTTTTACAGCGCCGATCTTCCAGCGGGCTTTTTCCGGCGACATTGATCGCGCGCTTTATATCGATTTTCTGACCCAGGCCTATCACCACGTGAAACACACCGTACCGTTGTTGATGACCGTCGGTGGCCGTCTGCCTGAAAGCAAGGAGTGGCTGCGTAGCGCGGTGGCTGAGTATATCGAAGAGGAGGTCGGACACCAGGAATGGATACTCAATGATATTGCCGCCTGCGGCGGTGACCGAGAAGCTGTCAGACAGAGTCAGCCTAACTTGCATACTGAGCTGATGGTGGCTTATGCCTATGATATGGCTCAACGTGTTAATCCATTGGGCTTTTTTGGCATGGTACATGTGCTGGAAGGCACCAGTATTACGTCTGCCGACCGGGCTGCTGAATCCATTCAGAACGCATTGAATCTGCCCAATCAGGCTTTCAGTTATTTACGTTCCCACGGCGCGCTGGATCAGGACCATGTGAAGTTTTTTGAAGGCTTGATGAACCGGATAAGCGACCCCGATGAACAGGATCTGATTATCCGCTCGGCGCAGCGTTTTTATTATCTCTACGGCAATATTTTCCGTAGCCTCACCGCTGAGGTCATGCCATGCACAGTCTGAAAGACAAAACGATTGTTTTGACCGGCGCGGCAGGGGGCATCGGCCAGGCGGTGGCGGAGTGTCTGGATAAACTGGGTGCCACCCTGGTACTGACCGATATCAACAGCGACAAGCTGGAGCAGCTTAATCACAGCCTCAATGACAAGCACTACACCGTTGCAGCCGATTTAGCCTCTGCCGAAGGCCGCAGCAAACTGCTCGAGTGTTGCAGCGATATGCTCACCACACCGCAAATGCTGATCAATATTGCCGGCATCAACCAGTTTGCGAGGCTCACAGACTACAGTGATGAGCAAATCAATAGGCTGGTCAATGTCAATCTGAGCAGTCAGATGGCCCTGTGTAGAGACTTTTTACCCTTATTCAGCCGCTTAGCCTCGGCCACGATGATTAATGTCGGCTCCATTCTCGGCAGTATCGGCATGCCCGGCTACAGCGTCTATTGTGCGACCAAGTTCGGCCTGCGCGGCTTCAGTGAAGCTTTAAGCCGTGAACTGATGGACAGTCCGGTCGAGGTTCGTTACTTCGCGCCCAGAGCCACCCAGACCGCACTGAACGATAACCGGGTCAATGAAATGAACAAGGCTTTGGGTAATGCCATGGATACCCCCCAGCAAGTCGCTGTGGAACTGGTGAATTTTCTGCAGAAGCACGATAAACGGGGCTATCTGGGCTGGCCGGAGAAGTTATTTGTTCGTATCAACAGCCTGTTCCCGTCTCTGGTAGACAAATCCTTCCAGAAACAGCTTGCTGTCATCAAACGTTATTTATGAGGACACCATCATGAAACAATATTTATTCCTGCTGGCGATTATGCTCAGCTTTTCAGTGTCTGCCGGGGTAATGGAGCAGGTGGCTGAAGTACAGGAACACTGGGCACAAGCTAATTATCAGCTCAAGGGTAAGGCGCAGCAAAGTGGTTTTGAGGACTTGATGAAACAAGCCGATGCGGTGGTGCAGGAGAATCCACAATCAGCCGAGGCCCTCATCTGGCGTGGTATTGTAAAATCAAGCTATGCCGGTATTAAGGGCGGCCTGGGGGCACTGGGCCTCGCTAAATCAGCCAAAGCTGACTTTGAACAGGCGATGAAGATTAATGACAAGGCCCTGGCAGGCTCTGCTTATACCAGTCTGGGCACACTGTATTTCAAGGTCCCGGGCTGGCCGCTGGGCTTTGGTGATAACGACAAAGCCGAGCAATTACTGCAACAGGCACTGGCAATTAATCCGGATGGCATCGATAGCAATTATTTTTATGGGGTTTTTAAGCTGGATCAGAGACAATACCAGCAGGCAGAGCAGTATTTGCTGAAAGCCCAGCAGGCAGCTCCACGGCCGGATAGGCCACTGGCAGATCAGGGGCGGCAACAGGAAATTACCGCCGCATTGCAGCAAGTCCGTTATCAACTGAGAACGAATCAACATGCAGGTATTGCTGATTGAAGATGACGCCTCTCTGGCAGAGGGACTGAAACGGTCACTCAAACATGAAGGCTTTATTGTTAACCACCTCTCACAGGGAAAACAGGCTATCAGCGCCGTCGCTACGTCAGCACCGGATATGGTGGTGCTGGATCTGGGCTTACCGGATATGGATGGCCAGGAGGTCCTCAGAGCGATTCGTAAGCTCGATGCGGCCCTGCCCATACTGATACTGACGGCCCGGGCCTCACTGGAGGATAAAGTCTCCGGTCTCGATAACGGTGCCGATGATTATCTGGCCAAGCCTTTTGAAACGGATGAATTACTCGCTCGTCTGAGAGTGTTCGAACGAAGGCTGAGCAGTTTTAAACACGCCGGATTGACTATTGGGGACGTCACGATGGACAGCAAGTCCCAGACTGTCAGTGTCGCCGGTAAAGAGATTGAACTCTCCCGCCGTGAATTTATGCTGCTTAAAATGCTGATGGAAAATGCCGGCCGGGTACAGACCCGGGACAGTCTGGAGAGCAAGCTTTACAGCTGGGGCGAAGAAATTGCCAGCAATGCGATTGAGGTGCATATCCATCATCTGAGAAAAAAGCTGCCTGAGCATTTCATCAAGACCGTTCGTGGTGTCGGCTACACCATCAAGGCGGTATGAAGTCGATACGCCTGTTTCTGCTTTTATCGCTACTGGCCACCATCACTCTGGTGAATTTTGTGGCCTTGCTGCATGGCTATCAGTCCAGTATGGAGAGAGCCCAGAACCTGTTTGATTCGCGGCTGGAAAGTACGGCCAGGCTCATTGCCTCTGCCAACTCCGAACAAGCGATACAGCAGGGTATTGCCGAGCAGCAGACGCCGTTTACCTATTTTCAGATCTGGGACAGCGGCGGCAAACAGTTGCTCACGCGCTCCAGAAACGCCCCCGAGTTTGTCACCGGCGAGCTCAGCGAGGGCTTTCATGAAATTAACTTTGACAGTTATCGCTGGCGTAACTTTGTCTACCGCGACCAGCATCTCAACCGCTGGATTGTCGTCGCTGAGCGTATCGATGTTCGCTACAGCCTGGCGGAAGAGGTCGTGCTGGAATCCCTGTTACCGATAGTGATTGCGATACCGGTCGCCGCGCTGATTATCTGGCTGGCAGTCGGTATTGGTCTCAAACCACTGCGGCAGTTTGCCGATCAGGTCCGTGGCAAACGCGCTGATGATCTGAGCCCGATTCAGCTGGAAAGAGTGCCTTATGAACTAATGACGGTGGTGTCAAATACCAATGCCCTGTTAGGCAGACTGGATGATGCTTTTCATCGGGAACAGCGCTTTGCTTCAGATGCGGCGCATGAGCTGAGAACACCCATCAGTGTTCTCAAAGTGCATTTACATAATCTGAAACAGCGGCTGGGCGAGGGAGATGAGGATGTGGCGCTGCTCAAGGCCGGTATTGAACGCATGGGCCATTTGATCGAGCAGATTCTGGCCTTGTACCGAACCTCACCGGACCAGGCATCTGCCCGTTTCGAAGCAGTCGATCTGTATAAACTGGCGCAGACGGTGATTGCCAGTGATTTTGTCAATTTTGAGCGCAAGCAGCAGCAAATATCACTGGATGGCGAGCACGCCGTGATTTCCGGCAACCGGTTCGCACTGGAGACCCTGCTGCAGAATTTGTTAAGCAATGCCAACAAATATACGCCCACGGGTGGCGAAATCCGGGTCAGCGTTCGCCAGCTTGAGAAGACTGTAGAGCTCAAAGTCGAAGACTCGGGCCCCGGTATTCCTGCTGAACAGTATCAACGGGTATTTGAGCGTTTTTATCGTGTTCATGGCGACAGACATGACAGTGGCGAACCCGGTTGCGGTCTGGGGCTCACCATTGTCAGTCATATCGTCGACTTGCATCATGCCCGGATACAGCTCGGACCCTCATCGCTGGGGCAGGGACTGGGCGTTAGCATTGAGTTTCCAGGGGAAAACTGAATTGAAACATTTTTTTATTCTGCTGAGTTTATGCTGCCTGTCACCGCAGGTTATGGCCGGGCCGCCGGTAATTGAAATCGAGATCAAGGATCATTTGTTCTTCCCCGATGAGGTGCGGATTCCGGCGGACACCAAGGTCAAATTGCTGGTCAAAAACCTGGACCCGACGGCAGAAGAGTTCGAAAGCTATGAGCTCAACCGGGAAAAAGTGATTGCCGGCAACAGCGAGGCCATCATTTTTATCGGCCCGCTACCGGCGGGACAATATCCCTTTTTCGGCGAGTTTTTCCCTAAAACCGCCCAGGGCAAAGTGATCGTGGAGTGATGTGATGTTATTGAATGCGGTCATTATTATTCTGCGCGAAGTGCTGGAGGCGGCATTAATCATCAGCGTATTTCTGGCATTGAGTCAGTTGCTGAACCGGAATCTATGGTGGATGTTGCTGGCTTTGGTTTTGGGGTTCGGCGGTGCTTATATCTACGCGGTGAATCTCAGCACAATATCGATGGCGATGGAAGGCACCGGTCAGGAAGTGCTGAATGCCGTTTTACACAGCGTGATTTTCCTTGCCTTGCTGATCTTCATGATCACCGTGCCGCATCAGCGGCATCAGCAATGGCGCCTCATCAATCTGGTGACGATCGTGCTGGCCGTTATCACCGCAATCATTCGTGAAGGATCTGAAATTATCCTTTACATCAAAGGTTTTATCGGTATTCCGGACTTATTAAGCCCGGTCCTGATGGGCAGTGCAGTGGGGGCCGGTATCGGGCTCAGTGTCGGTGTGTTCTTTTATTATCTGCTGGTCAATATGCGTAAAAGCCACGGTATCTGGCTGGGCTATCTGATCCTGCTGTTGATAGGCGGCAGTATGGTCGCGCAGGCCGTGGAGTTTATGATTCAGGCCAATTATATTTCTGCCACAACGCCAATCTGGGACAGCTCACACCTTATCAGTGAGCGTTCGGCAACAGGGCAGCTGCTGTATGCATTGATAGGCTATGAAGCGACGCCGGCACCGCAGCAGGCAGCCGCTTATTTTGCCAGTATCGGGTTGCTGATTATGGCTGCCGGCATCAGTTTTATATTCAGAGGGAAAGCATCATGAAAAATATCCGAACCGCCTTATTGCCCTTGTTGTTTCCGGCGCTGGTCATGGCCGACGATCTGGCGGTCGATAAAGTGTATCACCCCTATGTCCAGCCGCTGGAGCAGGAAGTGGAGTGGCGCATGGTGGCGGCCGATGGTGATCACCTGCAGCGTCTGGGTCTCGGTCAGTCGCTTAATGACCGGGTTTTTGTCGAGGGCTATCTGCTGGCAGCCGAAGAAGGTGATACTTTCCGGCTCGAGGGTTATGAACTGGAAACCCGCTTCCAATTGACTGAGCAGGGCGAATTTGCGGTGGACTGGGGCATGATCGTCGAGCTGGAAAAAGCCCATCAGGAAGATGGATGGGAACTGGCTACAGCCGTACTGATGGAAAAACAGTGGGGCAGATGGATTGGCGCAGCCAATCTGTGGCTGGAATATGAATGGGGGGATGAGGTTAAGGATGAATTCGAAACCGCCATGGCCCTGCAAACGCGTTATCGTCTGTCACCGGCGTTTGAACCTGCGATTGAATTCTATGGCGGCGAAAACACCCGGGCGCTGGGCCCGGTTGCGATGGGGGATGTGCGTTTCGGTGCCGGTAAAAAACTGCACTGGGAAAGCGGGGTCTTATTCGGTCTGAGTAAAAAAACACCGGATGCCATACTCAGGATATTGGCAGAATATGAGTTCTAATTACTGCAGTGCCTGTTCTTTCATACGCTTTTCCAGGTCATTCCATAAAGACAGTTTGGACGCTTCACCTACCCGTTGACCTTCACCGCGTGATTTGGCAAGCCACAGGCCGGTACCGTTGAAGCTGTAGACCGGCACCAGATCATTACGGCGACTGGCGGGTTTGATATCGGTAATCAGGTTATCCAGAACCAGCGGCACTGAGCGTTTGGTCTCAAAATAGGTCAGCACCATATGAGCCTGATCAATTTCAATGGCTTTGACGTAGGTGATTCTGAGCTTGTCTTCGTCAACGCCCAGTTCCTTGAGGGTAAAATACTTGGCGATGGAATAATCTTCGCAGTCGCCGGCACCGATAGAGAGCATTTCCAGCGGTGTCGCCCAGTAATCCTTCTTCTGCCACAGGTCGATATCATCAATGAACAGCACATTGGCATTGAAGAACTTATTGACGAGCGCCAGCTTTTCTTTTTCCGATAAATCGTGATTGGCCGGATTCTCCACCAGTTCACGCCAGCCTTCAACGCGCTTACGGGCGAACTTGTTGTACTGACTTTCAATGCGCGCCAGTACTTCATCGCTGATATTGAGCTTGGCAATGCCCGGCAGCGCAAACAGCAGCGAAGCCAGTAGCAACAGTGTCAGGCTGTGACGAAAAAGGCGCATCAATCCCCCGGTAATCAGTCTCAGCGGCTGATACCGAACAGGCCTGCCTGCTTGACGATTTCAAAGTCTTCATCGGCTTCTACCGACTCGGCGAGGACTTTGATTTCAATCAGACTGGAGACTTCCTGAATCAGCTCCAGGAAGTCCGGCTTACTGGCATTGCCTCTGATGTTATGGGTCAGATCACGTGCCAGACGAATATAGTCGATATGCAGCTCACGCAGCATATCGACTGGAATAATATCGGAGGAGTAACGTTTTAACAGCACCGTGGCACCCAGCGACTCTGCAAAGCTGCTGAAACTGTCAAAGGCGGCTATATCCTTGGCGGCAGCATAGGCGGTAACCGAGAAAGCCAGTAAATGGTTAGCTAGGCTGGTTTGTTCCAGACGGGCTCTAAGCCAGCGCTGGAAGCCCAGCGAAGAGACCGATGGCATCGACAGGTTGATGGTCACCGGCGTGGTGATATTCTCGGCTTCCATCTTCAGAATGATTTTATTGATGATGAGTTTGTCGAGATCTTCAGCCAGATCAAATTCCTGCGCTACCGAGAAGAAAGTACCGATAGACAGGGGTTTACCGTTGCTGTCTTTGACCACGGTAAAGGCTTCCTGCATCACTTTAACCGGTGTTTCGGTGTTGTAGTTATAGGCCTCGGCGGTGAAAGTGATTTCCGGCGTGTTGTTGTCAATGGCATTGACTATCGCTTCGCGCCAGGCCTGTTCAGACATCGAGCTGATGCTGTCCTGCTTGATGAAAAAGGCATTCTGGCCGATGTTTCTGGCCTGTTCATAAGCTTCGATCAAGGCCGGCATCAGACGGTCGAATTCACTGGTCTTGTCGAAATACACAATACCGGTATGCATCATGTCATCGAGCTCATATTGTTGGCCTAACTCATTGATATCGTGCTTGAGACGTTCGGCTAAAGCTGTGACCGAATTCACATCTGCCTCGGGGCTTATCAGTGCAAATTCAGAACCGTAAAGCCGGTAGCTATCAGCGCCATCAGCCGCGTTTTTCCGTAGCAGTTCGGCAAAAGATTGCAGCAGTTTATCGACTTTCTGGTTACCCAGCGCTTTGCTGATGGTCGCCAGATCGTCAAATTTGAAATACAGCACGTAGCCATGAGTGCCGGCGGACAGGGCGCGTTTGACGTCGACACTGAATGTGGCCTGGTTCAGCAGGCGGGTCAGTGGATCCCGTTTCAGGCTGTCACTCAATGAATCCAGACGGTTGTTGAGACGGGTAATGGTGTCGCCTATCTTGCGTGACATGCCATTCATCGAGTTGGCGACCTGCCGGACTTCAGTCGTCCAGGGCAGTTTGCTGATGGTGGTGAAATTGCCGCTGGAGATTTCATTGGCCTGTTTCTGAATATCTCTCAGTGGTTGCAGGGTGAGTCTCAATACCAGCATCAGCAACAGAAACGCAGCGATGAATATAAGAAGCGAGTAGAGCAGGGTTTCCTTGGCCTGTTCATAAAGCTTGAGATAGGCATAGGCGGGGTTGCTGGTCACATAAAGCGTGCCTGAAATATTCCAGCCTGAACTGATTTCGGTCCTGGCTGTGGCGGTTTTCATCGGCAACAGTTTGATCAGCCAGTCGGGTACGCCTTCTATCTGCACCGGGTTCGTCAAGGTCACGAGGTTTTCGCCATCGACATTTTCCAGTCGCATTTCCTTGTAGTACCCCATATCGAAGATAGCATTCATCATCGTCAGCAATATCGGATCCTGCTCATCGCTCATATGCGGGCTCAGCGACAGGCCCAATGAAGTGGCGGTGTCCTGAACGTGGATCTCGGATTCCACTTCCAGGTAATTACGGATGTTACTCATACTCAGGTAGAAGCTGACCGAGAAAACAATCAGAAAAATCAGACTGATCAGGATCAGAAGTTGCTTGGACAGAGACATAATGCGTTCCTCGAAACAGGCCAATGCACAATTCATTCATCATCTGATAAACCCCGGCTATCCATCTGGTCTATCTCAAATTAATGACGAAATTCACCTAAAGATACGCTGCCAGCCGGCTTCAGGCAAGGTGATTCGGGCGATTCGGCGCTTTTGTTTTAGCGCGCTGGTTGCTAGGATCTGTTTTTCTCCCTGTAAGGTGATGCGCATGTTGTCGACCATGATGCAGATGGGCTTGTTAATTGCCTTTGGCACACTGTGGCGATTGCTGGCTCCTAAGCATATCCCTGCACTGGCTCATCGCCGGGCATTGACCGATCTGGTGTTTTATATCCTGCTACCGGCACTGGTACTGGATGTAATCTGGGGGGCGCCGATTGACTTCACTTCGATGAAAATCTCGCTGGTTGCTTTGTCGACACTGGCAAGCTCGGCTTTGCTGATGTTTCTGGTGCTGCGTTTTTTTGAAGTCAGCCGGCCCACGAAAGGCGCTTTGTTACTGGCCGCCGTGTTTCCCAATGCAACCTATCTTGGGCTGCCTGTCACCGACCAGGTCCTCGGAAAGTGGAGTAACTCCGTTGTACTGCAATTTGACTTATTCGCCTGCACCCCGGTTTTAATGACACTGGGCATATTGATGGCGCATCATTTCGGCGCAGATGGCCGGCAGGTACATCCGTGGCGGGAACTTCGCAAAGTGCCGCCGTTGTGGGCTGTTGCAGTCGCCATGTTGCTGAATATATTCGATATTGCCAGACCTGAGCTCATTCACAACACCTTGTCTACCTTATCGGGCGGGGTCGTACCACTGATGCTGATAGCGCTGGGCATGAGCATTCGCTGGGATACGATGCGCTTAAAGTTTCTGCCGATGCTGTTGCCGGTGACGGTTATTTCTCTGTTGATAGCGCCCATTGTGGCACTGGGCGTCAGTCATGGTCTTGCCATGCCGGCACCTGTTTCCACTGCCGTGGTGTTGCTGGCAGCGATGCCGACCATGATATTCGGTATCGTGATTTGCGAGCGTTATGGTCTTGATAGTGCCATCTACGCGGCTGCGGTATTCCTGACCACCGTCATCAGTGTGCTGTCTCTGACCTTATGGTTTTATTTTCTGCCGCCGGCATGATCATCCCAGACGAAACCGGACTTCTCGATTTCGGCAATCATCACGGCCATGGCCTGTTCCACCTGCTGTTCATCACCGCGCAGGCTGAACAGGATGTAGGGTTCATCGCCGAGATGCGGCAGGCTGGATAAAAGCAGATCAGGATAATCATCGACTATCTGGTTCATGGTCTCGAGCAAATCGGATTCACGCCCTTTTGTAATGCGAATAATGCGCTCGCTACGTGGTCTCAAATCACGTAAATGAGCATATTCATTATCGAGCAGCCATTCCACCATCGGCCAGGCCATTTCCGGAAAGCCGGGCATAAAATGATGATTATCGACGCTGAAGCCTGCCACGCGATTAACCGGGTTGGGAATGAGCCTGCAGCCTTCGGGCAGGTGAGCCATCAGAATACGATTGGGGTAGGCGGCTTCGCCGAACTTGTCTTCAATTTCCTTGACCGCCTGAGGATGTGGGACCAGAGGCACACCTTTAACCAGGGCTGCGGTCTGGCGGGTTCTGTCATCCGGGGTGGCACCAATGCCACCGAAACTGAATACCAGATCATCACTGGCCATCGAAAAACGCATGGCACGTTCAAGATCGGCAGCATCGTCTCCCACAATCAGACTCCAGCTCAGCTCCAGCCCGCGTGCCGCGAGCACTTCCTGTAAATGTGCAAAATGACGATCCTGTCTTTTACCGGAGAGGATCTCATCGCCGATAATTAATGCCCCGATTTTCATCCCGTGGTTTGCTCCTGTCTGTTACGCATGAAGTCAGCGGTTTGTACGAATGAGGACATTAATTGTTCGGCAAACAAGGGGTCAAGATCCATCGATTTCAGTGCCTGTGCCATGCAGTAGAGCCACTGATCGCGTTCTTCTATGCCGATAGAGAAGGGCAGGTGGCGGGCACGCAGCCGGGGATGGCCGAATTTGTCGGTAAATAGCGATGGCCCGCCGAGCCAGCCGCTCAGGAACATAAACAGTTTTTCTTCACTGCGACTGATGTCTTCCGGGTGCAGATTGCGGATTAGCTGAGTCTGCTGCGTGTCACACATGATCTGATAGAAAGTCTGACACAATTTCCTGACACCGGCTTCGCCGCCGATTCGTTCATAGGGTGTTGCAATGTTTGCCATGGTATTGAACTTATGGAAAAGGGCTAGTTTAACTTGCCTTGTCTGACCGATAAAGCAGGTCTTAAGTGCCTGCCGGAGTAAAATTTGTCAATAATCAATAGTATGTATTGTCTTTCTCATGGCAGACAGTGTTAGCTAGCTATCTGCGCAGCACATCGCTTATTGCACTGAAATGATGCTGGCTCGGTTTTCCAGGCTGCGTTTTTCAGCCGCCTGCAAGCCCCTGTTTTATGGTTGATTGCAGTGATATAGCCTGCCAAACAAGACGGGACGCAGGTTGCGACGACCCACCCAGAGCGGGATAATGAATTTATTTCCATTTGAAACTAAGGAGAAACTCCATGACTGATAAAATTGTAATGCGTACCGGTGAAGCGCTGGTCGCAGGTGGTCCTGCCTTTACAGCAGCAGAACCGGAAGTGGTTATCGGCGAACTGGACGGCCCGTTCGGTACTGCCTTTGCCAATCTGATGGGTGACCAGGTCAAAGGCCACTCTCGTGTACTGGCCCTGATGAACACTGATGTTCAGGTTCGTCCTGCCACCATCATGGTCAGTAAAGTCACTGTAAAACACACTGACTACACCAACATTCTGATGGGTACCGTTCAAGGCGCGATCGCCAACGGTGTGCTGGACGCAGTTCGTAACGGCACCATCCCTAAAGACAAAGTCAACGATCTGGGCATTATCGTCTCAGTCTGGCTGAACCCAAGCATCACTACCGTTGAAGATCTGGACCATGAAGCCCTGTTCAAGATCCATCGTGATGCGACCCGTATTGCGCTGGAAAAAGCGATGAATAACGAACCTGGCATCGACTACCTGCTGGAAAACCAGGAGAAGCTGGTTCACAAGTACTACCAGAAAGAACTGGATGCCAAAGTCAATGTTGAGAAAACTGCCAAAGACGAACACCATTAAGGCAGGAAACTCAGTGACTTAGCTGTGGTCTATCATAAAGAGGATTGATTCACAGCCTCATATTTTTAACGGTCCGTCTGCAACAGTGGATGGACCGTTTTTTTTGCCATGTATAATGAGCCTTAAGATACAAACCGCACAGGCAGACATGGAACTTTACTCCATAGATAAATTGATGCATGAAACCCGGCAACTGGCCGCAAAATATCGCCAGACTACCGGGAGCAGCTTGCCCGTCACCGGCGAAATCGCCCGCTTCGATGCCGCCAAAGCACTCAAGCTCTCGCTGATTGATGAGCCGGGCAGTCCGATTGATGCCCTGGGCCTCAGCGACGAGCGGAAGGATAAAAAATTTATCATCAAAGGCCGTGCGATCTTCGAGAATACCCGCTCCAGCCCTAGAATTGGTCAACTCAATCCGGACCAGGACTGGGATTTTGCCGTACTCGTCTTATTTGACGAACAATACGAAGCTGAAGAAATTTTTGAGGCCAGCCGCGAAGCGATTGCTGCGGCGATGGAAACAAAGCCGGATAGTGCCCGAAAAAAACGCGGCGCGATGTCGATTGCACAGTTTAAAATCATTGGTAATCGGGTCTGGACCCGTGAAAACGGTCTGGAGCAGGAAATCTGGGATAACCAGAACGAATAACAAGGAGCGGCTATGAGCGTGGGCGGGTTTATTTTCTGGGGACTGCTTGCAGTTCTGCTGGTTTACATTGTCATCATCTATAACAATCTGGTCAGCCTTAAACATAATGTCAGCAAGGCCTGGTCCAATATCGATGTATTGTTGAAACAACGACATGACGAGTTGCCGAAACTGGTCGAAACCTGTCGTCAGTACATGCAATATGAACAGGAAACCCTGGAAAAAGTCATGCTGGCCCGCTCCTCTGTCGCGAGTGCTCAGCAACAGGGTGATGTTGCCCAACTGGGACAGGCCGAAGGGGCGTTGCGATTGGGATTGGGTAATCTGTTCGCGCTTGCTGAAGCTTACCCTGAACTGAAAGCGGATGAGACATTCCAGCATTTACAGGCCCGGATCAGTGGTCTCGAAAATGCCATTGCTGATCGCCGTGAATTCTACAACGAGAGCGTTAACATCAATAATGTGCGCATCGAGCAGTTTCCGGATGTGATTATTGCGCGTCTGTTTAACTTCAAAGCTTTCACTTTGCTTGAATTCAGTGCACAAGAAAAAGCCGATGTGAACCTGCGTAGTCTGTTTGAACAATAAATGCAGGATTTTCTGGCAGTCATCGCGCTTGAAATCAGGCAACTCGAAGACTGGGAGTTCTGGCTGGGCGCTGCAATTGTCACGGCTGTTGCTCTCTATTTATTCTGGCGAATGGCTTGCTGGTATCAGCACGCCAGACTGATTCAAAATATTCCTACCGCACGTATCCGCTCTGCGCCCCAGGGTTACATTGAGCTGATAGGGCAGGCCGGCATGATGGAAGGGCCGGTTATTTTTTCACCGTTATCGCAAACCCGCTGCGTCTGGTATGCCTATAAAATTGAAGAAAAGACCCGCGACTACAGCAGTAAAAGGCACAGCCAGACTCGCTGGCGCGTGGTAAAACAGGACAGCAGTGAAGAGGTTTTCCTGCTAGATGATGGCAGTGGTGAGTGTGCCATTGATCCGGACGATGCTCAGGTGATTACCCGCCATAAACGGATCTGGTACAGGCATGATGTGGTGCCGCCACGGCGATATACTGAATGGACCATTCTTGAGGGCGAACCTCTCTACGCGATGGGTCTGTTCCAGAGTGTCGCCAGTGTCGAAGATCAGACGATCCGCCAACAGGTCAGCTATAAACTGCGTGAATGGAAACAAGACCCGAATTTACTGCTGCATCGCTATGACAGAGATAATGATGGTGAAATCAGTCAGCAGGAATGGCAGCAGGCAAGCCGGGATGCGACAGTCGCCGTGAAAAGACAGATTGGGCAACGGGCAAAAATGAAACAGCTCAGCATCATGCGAAGCAGCCCACACAAGAACCAGCCTTATATTCTGTCAACTATCCCTGAAGATAAACTCATTGCCACCTATCAGCGACATGCGCTGGCTGCCATGGCCGGTTTTCTGATATTGGGAACAATACTTATCTGGGCTATCAATCAACGTTGAAATAAAGCATGCAAGACGATATTGAACAGTTATTCGCCGATGGTGGCCTGTTATCTCAACATATTGAGCATTACAGTGCCCGCAGCCAGCAAATCGAGATGGCGGAAAAAGTCGGTGAAGCGCTGAGCAACCGTGAAACGCTGATTGCCGAAGCCGGTACCGGCACCGGAAAAACCTATGCCTATCTGGCACCGGCGATGTTGTCCGGTCAGAAGGTTTTTATTTCCACTGGAACAAAAAACTTACAAGATCAATTATTTAAAAAGGATTTGCCGAAACTGCGTGAAGTCCTGTCTGTGCCTTTAACAGCGGCATTATTAAAAGGCCGCAGTAACTATTTATGCCATTACCGTCTGTCACTGGCAGAAACCGAACCCAGCTCTGTGATGAATCAGCATGTGCTGCAGCAGCTTCGTGAATGGTCTGGAAAAACCGACTCCGGCGATTTGAGCGAGACCGATCTGCTGGAAGAACAATCCATTTTATGGTCCAAAGTGACCTCGACGGTCGACAATTGTCTCGGTCAGCAATGCCCGGATTATGATCAGTGTTTTATTGTTGAAGCCCGGCGTAATGCGCAGGAAGCGGATATTGTCATCGTCAATCATCATCTTCTGATGTCTGATATGGCGCTCAAAGCCGCCGGACAGGGCGAGGTGTTACCCGATGCTGATGCCTTTATCATCGATGAGGCCCATCAGCTGCCTGCGATTGCCAGTCAGTTTCTGGGGCACAGAGTCAGCAGTCATCAGTTACAGGAACTCAGCCGCGATAGCATTCGTGAGATGGAACTGGAAGCCAACGATATGGATAGTATCCGGCGAGCGGCAGACAAGCTGGAAAATCGACTGCACCAGCTCAAACTGAGTCTGGGCGACAGCGAGCAACGCTTGCCCTGGCATCAGTGTCTGCAGCGTTTCCCCGAAGTCACAGAGCAACTGGAAGTACTAATCAGCGCTCTGGAAGCCTTGATGGAAACGCTGGAAACAGCGAGCGAACGGAGCAGGGGGCTGGAACAGTGCTTTGAGCGCAGTCGTGATTTAATTGATCGTTTGTCGATTTTCAGTGATAACGATGAAGATGAAAACCTGGTGCTGTGGCTCGATATCCGTGGCAGCGGCTTTATACTGCATGCGACGCCACAGGAAATCAGCCAGCATTTCCAGCAGTGGATTGCCGACAAGCCCAGTGCCTGGGTGTTTACTTCAGCGACGCTGACCGTGGCCGGCAAATTCAATAATTTTATTCAGCAATTGGGGCTGGAGGATCCGGTCACAGCCAGCTGGCAGAGTCCGTTTGATTATGCCCGTCAAAGCCTGTTGTATATGCCATCGATACCGGTGGAACCGTCACATCAAAGCTACAACCAGCATATTGCCGGGATTGCACGTTCGGTCATTGAACACAGTCGCGGCCGCACCTTCCTGCTGTTCACCAGTTACCGGACGCTGAATGAGGTGGCTGAAGCATTACAGGATATGGATTATCCGATACTGGTTCAGGGCAACCGCGCCAAAAATCAGCTTCTGGCAGAATTCAGAGAGCATGGTAATGCGGTGCTGCTGGGGACCAACAGTTTCTGGGAGGGCGTCGATGTCCGGGGTGAGGCTTTATCCTGCGTGCTGATCGATAAAATTCCCTTTGCTTCGCCGGGCGATCCGGTGCTGGAAGCCCGCATCAATCATCTGCGGGAGCGGGGCGGGAATCCCTTCCGTTCGATTCAGATCCCTTCGGCTGTGATTCAACTGAAACAGGGCATTGGCCGCCTGATTCGTGACAAACAGGATTCAGGCGTATTGGTGCTGTGTGATCCGCGGTTTTTGAGTAAGCCTTACGGTAAAGTTTTTATGCGCAGTTTGCCACCGATGCCTATCACTCAGAATATTGATGACGTGGCAGCGTTTTTCAGTGAAACGGCTTTGAGCCCTGCTAGTTGAGATCAGCAGCAAACTCTTTCAGTAAATCCAGAGGAATAATTTCGGTCGCACGCTGATGCGTGCCGGCCAGATAGACGCGTGGCGCCATATTATGCTCATAAGCCTCCAGCCAGCGCACCGCACACAGGCACCAGCGATCGCCTTCCTTAAGCCCGGGAAAACCGAACTCTTCCATGGGGGTAGTCAGATCATTGCCCCGGAAACGTGAATATTCGAGAAAAGCCTGATTGACCTGAACGCAGACTGTGTGCTGACCGTAGTCGGCATCACTGGTGTTGCAGCAGCCATCGCGATAAAAGCCGGTCAAGGGTTCTTCGCTGCAAGTCTGGAGTGGTTCTCCAAACACATTCAAGGACTCATCAATATCCATTAATCACCTGGTTTCCTTAACATTTTTCTGACTTCACCGACATGGGTTTCTTCCTCACTGATTTTCTGACGCGCATACTCTTCCAGCATCACGCTTTTACCTTCAACCAGTTTCAGCAGGGCATGATATTTCTCAATTGACAGCTGCTCATGATCAAGCGACTCATGCAGAATGGCGCCGATGTCATGCTGCTGGGATTCCAGCAGGGGGCCGATGCCCAGTGACGGATGATAACCAAGATGAGTGATAAGTTCACCCGCCTCCTGCGCATGTGTCAGCGATTCGTCGGCCTGACTTCGCATCCATGACACGATGGGAATACGGCCATAGCCGTAAACCATAAAAGAGTAGTGGGTGTAGCGAACCACACCCGCCAGTTCAGTTTCAAGAATCTGGTTGAGTAAATTGACAACTTTGTCAGTATCCAAAGCCTGGTCAGTCATAGCAGACCTCCCGTGAATTAGCTCAGATGAATGGTGCCATCCACTTTATGTTTGATGGACAGCGCGGGGACTTCCAGGGTCATTTTGACTTCAATGGTTTCCATGCCATTGAGCTCGTCATTATCCAGCGCACGGATAATCGCATGCTCGATTTCACGCTGCGAGGTGACACCGACCTCCTTCAGGAACTTACGAATGTCCATGTTCAGCATTTCTTCGTTCATGGTCTCCCTCCACTAGAAATTAATCGTATTTGATGTATTTGAAGCGCGGATCGTCGGGTGTGCCGGGTAAGGCGCCGTCATCGAGCCCCGGCTGCCACATGACCACTTCCTCGATTTTTTTGGCCAGTTCGAAATCCTTATCGGTAATGCCCTTGGCGGCATGGTTGACCAGTTTGACGATAACAAAAGCATAGGACACCGTCAGATCCGGGTGATGGAAAGCCGCCTCGGCCAAATGGCCGACCGTATTGACCACCATCAGTGTGCTTTTCCAGCTGCTGGTTTTGTACTTACGCCGAATCCAGCCATTTTCCAGATACCAGTGCGGCAGTTCCTGCTTCAGTCTTGCTTCTACTTCCTTATCGGAATAGGTTTTTTCTTTACCGTCTTCTCTCCAGCTCATGGGTATCACCTCCTTATAAGTTCATTGTACGCCCAGTTAGACATATTTAAATATCACTGTCAAAACAGGCTGCAGACAAGGCAAACGGTTTGTCTTCGGACGTTTAAAGAGTAAGATGAAGCTAGTGATTTTGAAGAAGGGGAGACACTTTATGAATGATGCCGCCAGCTTCAGAGAAGTCGGTTTTTTATCAGAACAATGCTGCCATGGTGATTTTGCCACGGAGATCAAGCAAAGCAGCTACTACACAGTCTGCAAAGACCTCAACAAGCTGGGGCAGTCGGTCCTCAATCATTGTCATATCCACCCGGATGACGAAAAAGAGGTATACCTGACGCTGCATTTCCAACGCATGCTTTCACATTTCCAGTCCATCATTCTGATGTCTGAACGTGGCATGACACACCAGGTCGAAATTATGACCCGTTGCATGCTGGAGCTTTTATTCAACCTGGTCGCGTTTCATCAGCACGATGATCTGCTGGAAGCGATGACGGTCGGCAATGATGACCAGAGAAGGGAAGTATTGATTAAGCTCTATAACGAGCAACTAGAAACATCGACCTTCACCGAAGATGAGATGACGCATCTGAAGAAAGTCATTAACAGCGCCGATGAAGATGATCGCGACGATATCCATGTCTTTATGAAAGCCGAGATGGCGGGACTGCTGAATGAATATCGCACGACCTATCAATTACTCAGCGAGAGTGTTCACAGCAATCTGCATTCATTAAAAGCCGATCTGGATATCGATGAACGCAGTGATGCAATTGTAGGAATCAACACACGTGCCGATCATCAGGACAGACTCTCAACACTGATGTTAACCGCGGGTGATTACCTGATTACAGGCATAGAAATCATGCTCAAGATTCATCGCCAACCAGAAGAACAGACATCCAGCCTTGAAACCATCAAACACAAAGCCCAGGATGTCTGGAAACATATCGTGGTGAAAGTCTCACATAGATAACCGAATTCATCATGCTGATTTAAAAGCCCGGCTGGAATTTCCAGCCGGGCTTTTTTTATGTCTTTCAGAATTTAAAATCTGAGAATGTTTACCGTGATTAGCTCGCTAGAAATGAAATTCCGGAGGCTGTTTTTGGACAATGAAGACCGGAAAGTGGAGGAATTAAAATTCTATTTGTAAGCACTCACATATTGTAGAGATACTGCTTATTAATAGTTAATTTAACATAATATATATTATACGAACTTGTATGGGCGTAAAAAACGCAGCTCAAATCACGCTTTCACTATGGTTCGTATCATTTAGGTTATGACAAATTGAGATTCAGCTACTGACCGATAACCAGTGTTTTCAGAATTTAAAATCTGGACAGATTTACACTACTCAGCCCAGTAAGATTTCAAATTCTGAATGCGTAATGAACTATCAAACTTAATCGAGAAATTCTGATGCGCTGAGTTTTTTGATTCTGTGGTAAAGATTCTTACGCTTCAAAAATTCATGCATCTTTTTGGCATCCACAGGATCTTTTTCTTGGGTACTTTGACCATTACAAAAAATGTAATCATCGGGATGCCACCATCCAGTGACAATACTATTTACTATCTGCACTGCGAATCGTTTATGAAGCTCGTCTTCTTTTAACTGTTTGGTAAAAAGCCCTTTTTGGATCAAAATTCGCGGGCTTTGAATAAACAACAATGATAAGGACTTAATCATCATCCTGGTTTTGTAGTAATGCCAGTAGCCAAAATACAACGGTTGATAACGACTGTATGTAAATTCATCCCCATCCCTGGGCGTTGTTATATGCTGAAGAATAATCATCAGATTGCCATCAGTGTCATGGTCGGCTGCTGGTACGAATTTAACCCCATCCTCAATGACAAAATAAGCAATCAGCGTTGTCTTTCCGTCCACTTGATCTTGGTCGCTGGCTATCAGCTCATAAACAGATCTAAAGTTATATCCATATTCATAACATTCCTGAATAGCACCGTAACCGGTGTCTAACCACTCACGGCGGATAAAGAAGTGTTCAGCTAATTTGTCCAATAAGTCAGGTGTCAGGACATTAATCAGCGAGTCCAAACTATCAAAATCACTGAATTTAAAGTTAAATTCGGGGAAAATTTGAGGAATTCTGGTGACGGGAATCTGGTGTGCATCAAATATACGCATCACTCTTATGGCAGTCGCTCTTAAACCATGTCGCTTGGCAAAACGCCGGTCATCCAACCACTCTTTGAGACTAATTATGTCTTTTAGCTGCTTTAGCGAGTCCAGCAACATCGTTATCATGGCTAGCTGGCTGCTGCCAGGGCATTTTGATTAACACGGTCAATCAAACTAATCACCTTGGTCGCGGCAGCGTCATCAAACACGCCTAACAGGCCTTGATCGTGAATATGGGTAAATGGCGGTTCGAACAACATGGTTTTCTCAATCACACCATTCCTGTTTAAGTAGCTGATGATGTTATTGATAAACGTCATCTGATCGGCGCGTAAATTACCGGCCTGAATAAACTCTGCAAAGTGTGCCTGGGCGGCAGCCATATCCAGCCCTACGATATTGCGGATAAATACGCCCAGCGGCGTATCACCATAGGTGTCCACATACTCCTGCCTGGTGCCGACCGTCTGACCATCAAAAAGGATGCTTTCCAGCAGCTTAATCTCGGTTTCAGTAATCGGTTTGTTGCTCTTTAACTTTTGAATTACGAGGTGATCACTGTGACTTCGCACATACGACTCTACCCTGTCTTTATAGCTTTGCAGGGTCACGTAGGTGCCGATGGGCTCATGGATGCTGATACCATCGTGGTCAAGTGTATCTTCAAATGAGGTATTGACGATAGGCTGATGATCTTTATCGAGATATTTCATTAAATCGCGTAAAGCGACCCGCACATTTTCCAGATGGTTTACGCTGATTGCCTGCCAGAAAACCTCGGTTTGTAACTCTTTCAGCAGGTCTTTTTGCAAAGCGACAGCAGGAATGTTTTGCTTTTTTAACAAGGCATCCGCGGTACTGCTTATTTTGTTAATAAACTGGCTCAGACTATGCGAGCCGGTTAATAAGGCGATCTGGAAATTCAGCACCAGAATATCGAAACGCCGGGCAAACTCATCATCGTTTTTATCAGCCAGCACCAGCTTGGCCAGTTCGGTGTTGATATCCAGCAAATCACTTTTGGACAGATTCTGCCAACGGGCTTTGTCGCTGAACTCGACCACATACCTGAGCTTGGCTTTAACCACAAAGCGGTCTCTGTCTAAACTGGCAATCGCCTGATACAGCTCGTTGATGTAACTTTCGGCAAGTTCCCCCTGCTCATCCGTTCGGTCTGTGTTGCCACGTATGAGCATGGCGACTTCCAGTTTCGCTTCAAATACCTGTTGAATCAGGCTTTTCACGATCTTGCCCTGGACACCATCGGGGTTGGCATCAAAAAACTCAAAATTCTGGCAATAATCAAAAATCACAAAATGGGTTTTATGCTCACCGCTGCCAAATAAATCGGGGCATAAACGTGTGCCACGGCCAATCATCTGCCAGAATTTAGTGGGCGATTTGACCGCTTTGAAAAACACCAGATTGACCACGCGCGGTGCATCGACACCGGTATCCATCATATCGACTGATACGGCAATCTGTGGATCGCGCTCTTCGTATTCATCCACAAACACTTCCAGCAAATCCTGGGCTTTGCTTTCGTAGTTATCGATCACCCGTAAAAACTTGCCGGCATATTCGGGATAATTTTTGTTGAAACGTTCTTCGATGAACAGCGCGTGGTCATGGCTTTTGGCAAAAATAATGCTTTTGCCGAGCTTATCCCCGCCCTGCACTTTAATGCCGTGCGTCATAAGATGATTCAGTACCTTATCAACGGTATCACCGTTAAATAACCATTTATTCAGCGCTGCACTATCAATCTCATCGGGCGCTTCGCCCTGAGTCGGATCGCCGAACTTCTCTTCATACTCAGCTTTTTCAGCGTCAGATAGCTGATTGTAATGCACCCCTTCGCGCATAAATTTCAACGGCACCGACATCGCTTTGGGCGGGACTAAGAAGCCCTCTTCCACCGCTTTATCCAGCTCATAAGCAAAGGTTGGATTGTTATCCTCAATGCCGAATAAACTATAGGTGTTGTGATCGACCTCGGCTTTAGGCGTGGCGGTCAGGCCAATCAATAGGGCATCAAAGTAATCAAAAATCGCTTTGTACTTCTGATACACCGAGCGATGCGCTTCATCAATGATAATCAGATCAAAATGGCCGACACCGTAAAAGCGGGTATCGCTGTCACGCATGCCATCAATGCGGTTCATGATGGTCGGATAAGTCGAAAACACCAAACGGGTGCCGTTATCTTCTTTTTCTTTAGTGAGATCAATCGAGGATAAATGTGGCAGCAGCTCACTAAAGCGGTTTTTGGCTTGTGAGACCAAGGCATTACGGTCGGCCAGAAACAACACCCGCTTGGCCCAGTTGCATTTGGTGAGCATATCGACAATCGCCGCTGCGGTGCGGGTTTTACCACTGCCCGTTGCCATCACCAATAAACTTTGCCGCGCCCTGCCCCGTAATTCGCCCTCGCTGTTTTGCGTTACCGTATTTTCTGCAACCCGCGCTACGGCTTCTAATTGATAGGCGCGTCCGGCAATGGCTTCATTAACTTTAAAATCGCGACAATCGGTTCGGGTCGTGCGCCGCTCAATAAGTAACTGCAATTCATCTTTGCTGTAAAAGCCCTGAACTTCACGTTCCGGATAAAACTGGTCATCCCAGAGATAGGTTTCAAAGCCGCTGCTGTAGAAAATAATCGGCCGCTGGCCTTTCAACTGCTCCAGGCAATCGGCATACAATTCCGCCTGATGCTTGCCTTTACGCGAATCGACCATCGTCTTTTTAGCTTCAATCACCGCCAACGGCAGACCATCATCACCCCACAGCACATAATCCACATAGCCAAGGCCCGAAGGATTGGTGCTTTTAGGCATGCCGGTGACTTCATACTCAAGGTGATAACCCTCCTGCAAGTTATCCCAACCGGCTTCTTTCAAAGATAAATCAATATAACGGCGGCGGGTTTCGGCTTCTGAGACCAGTAATGGCACGGCCGCTTCAATATCGACGGTTTGCTGACGGGCTTGTTTACGTTCGGCTAACAGGGCTTTTTGTTGTTCGAGTTGTTGTTTTAACTGGGCGTTTTGTTCCGCCAGTTCACGTTGACGTTGTTCGGCTTCACGCTCGATGGCGTTTTTGGCTTCCACATCGGCGACGGTGTCGGCCAGTTGTTGCGGATTGGGTTCGGTAGACGTTCCATGCGGGATTAAGGCTTCATCAAATACCTGCGGCTCGGGTGTGTGTTGGCCGTAATAAATCACCAGATGCCGCATAAAGCGAAACAGGTATTTCAGTGAGGCTAAGGCATCCTGCTGGCTGACAGATTTGCCATGTGCGGCAATATTACCGGTTTTGCGAATCAGATTAAGTTCATTAAATAAGGTGTTGTTAAATAATGATTTAAAGCTGTGTTCATGCAGTAAGGTGCTTAAATCAGCCCGCCACGGACGGCTCAAAGAACGATCATGGTGATACAACCAGTTAACAGCATTTTCGAGGCTGGAACGGCAGAAAATCGCCGAAGCTTTGGGGGAGAGAAAGGTCAGTTGTTCTGCTTCTACGGCATCGGCGTGCAGTGCCGGAAAATCGCTTTGCAGAAACTGAAAATTACTCATCAAACATTCCCTGTTGTGAACCCGTTTGCCTATGCTGCCCTATCTGCCGTTAATTCGCCAGTAAAAGCCCGTTGTAACAGGCTGTTAAATAAGGCTTCGGACTTTTGCAGATTGGTCTGAGCTTGTTGTTTTTGTTTTTCGATAATCGCGATGCGTTCAGCGAATTGGTTTTGTAATTCTATTGACGGCTTGACCAGCATGTATTTATCAAAAAACTGTTTTGGTACCCGTTTTTGACCGGCAGTTCCCGTCATGTTTAATTCAGCATATTGCCTAAAACTTTTCTGAGTCGTTAGAGCATATATCCACTCGGGTGTTGATAAGTTTGGTACAGGCCTGAGAACATGAAATTCAGTGGTACCAAAACCAACTCCGTTGGTGAGGTTTCGCATGATTGCCCCCTTACCGTTCTCCATGCAGGGGGTGATCTTGGCGAAGACAACATCATTATCAGCAAAATAGGTAAATCCACTCCAGACTTCTTCAAGGAGTCTATTGTCTGTTAATTCAACATCTCCATATTCGGACACTTTTGCCATTGGCACAAAAGAGACGTAACTATTTTTGTCGAACTTGGCAATTTCAGACTTTGGCGGGTTTATTTGGCATAAGCTTGAAAGCGAGACTTTCTGTCCTTTGAGGCCACCAAACATTTCCAAAAACAGGGATTGGCTGAGTGCGGTGTAATGCTCAACCAGTTGCTGGTCTTTTTGTCTGAGGCTATCCGCTGCATCCAAAATCGCGGCAATCTGCTTTTGCTCTGCCAGTGGTGGGAGTGGGATTTTGACAGACTTAAGATATTTAAAATGCCTGTTATAGCCAGTATTCGGTATGTTTAAGGTCAAAAAGAAATAATACAGATACTTTGCATTAGTAGTTTCGTCATTTACGGATTTGAGAACTTTGGTTCCATCAGCTCCCATTGCAAATGGGACATCAATATATTTAAGTGCTCTAGTGTGATCACCAAACACAATATAAGGAGGTGGTGCCTTAACAAGAAGATTGCTGTTGTTTGTATAACCAGCGACTAAACTTTGACCTTGATCGACAATTACAAACTCACCTTCCTCTAGAAAGTCAGATTTCAAGGTCTTTTTATTTCCGCGGGAAACATCTAGTGCGAGCTGCTCAAAAGAAAAAATACCCCATGAACTGGGCAATGCTTTTAAAGCAGTTAGATTTTGAATGAGGTTGGATTCCATTAGCCCAAAAACTCTTTCAGCATTTGCAAGGCCTGACCACGCTCTTTATCAAGCTGTTCTATCTCAGCAATAATCTTGGCCGGAGGATCATATTCCACCTGCTCGTACTCCACTTCTTTATAGCGGTTAATGCTTAAATCCCAGTCGTTTTGTTTGATTTCATCAAACGGCACCACAAAGCTTTGTTCGGTGCGTTTTCGCTCTGTTTCTTTATCGCGCTGTTTGAAGCGCTGGATGATATCGGGGATATCGTTGTTCTTGACCGGGCTGCGTTTATCGTCGAGTGAGTAGCCATCGGCCTGCATATCGTAAAACCAGACATTATCCGTGCCGCCGTTATTGGTTTTGGTGAAAATCACCACCGCCGTGCTGACTCCGGCATAAGGTTTGAATACGCCGCTGGGCATGGAGATCACCGCTTCCAGACGTTGTTTTTCCACCAGGGTTTGCCGCAGTTGTTTATGGGCATTGGATGAGCCGAATAACACGCCATCGGGAATAATCACCGCACTGCGACCACCGACTTTGAGCATGCGTAAGATCAGCGCGATAAACAGCAGTTCGGTCTTTTTGGTTTTGACGGTTTTGAGCAATGTTTTCTCGACACCATCGTAATCCAATGAGCCTTTAAATGGCGGATTAGCCAGAATCAGGCTGAACTGTTCGCGGCAGGCGGCATTGGCTTCGCCCAGGGCATCAAGACCAATCAGATTCGGCTTATCGACGGCATGCAATTGCAGGTTCATCGCGGCGATACGCAGCATGGTGCTATCAAACTCAATGCCGGTAAACATCTCGCTGTTGAAGTGTTCACGGAAAGTCTGATCATGCAGCCAGTCGGCATGATGGTCGTAAATATATTCACCTGACGCCACCAGAAATCCGGCGGTGCCGCAGGCCGGGTCGCAGATCGTGTCTTCACGATTAGGCTCCATCATTTCCACCATCATTTTGATGATATGACGTGGGGTACGGAATTGGCCATTGGTGCCAGCGGTGGCGATTTTGGAGAGTAGGTATTCGTATAAATCGCCTTTGGTATCGCGATTATCCATCTGGATTTTGTCGATCATCTGCACAACCTGATCCAGCAGCTTCGGCGTCGGGATCATAAAGGTGGCGCCTTTCATATACTGCGCAAATACCCCGGCCTGATTGCCTACCTGTTTCATATGCTCGAACACAGTGAGGTTGTCGGCCTTTTCCTGTGGCTGCGTAAACAAGGCAAACATCGATTGCGGATCGAGTTCCCGGAAACTATGCCAGCGAAAGCCTTGATGCTCTTTTTGATAGAGCGGGTTCTTCAACTCCCCGCCTGTCATATTGGCCTTTTTCTCTTCCAGCAACTGGGTTTCGTCCAGCCGGCGTAAAAACAGCAGATAGGTGAACTGTTCGATAACAGTGAGCGGATTACTGATGCCCCCTGTCCAGAAGGTTTCCCATATTTTATCGACTTGGCTTTTCAGTTCACCGGTGACCATGCAATGACTTTTTTGATTGAAATCAGGGGTGATGATTTTCCATCATTAATATAAGGCTGACAAGCTTGTGCAGGGCAATATCAGCTTCATTCTATATATTGCATCCAATCCACATTGATCAGGTGTTTCTTCATCTATCAGTTGTGATTATGTTTAAGGCTATTTGTACGCACCTCTGCCTCGGCGGTATTTTTACGTATAAGCAGATAGAGGGCAGGTATTACTAACATCGATAACAGTGGTGCTGTCACCATGCCCCCAACCATCGGGGCTGCGATACGTTTCATTACTTCACTACCGGTGCCACTACCGAACATAATGGGCAGCAAGCCAGCAAGAATCACTGTAGCCGTCATTGCTTTGGGTCTGACCCTTAAAACGGCACCTTCACGAATAGCATCAAGTAGATTAGCGTTGCTGTTTTCGCCTTCATCCAACCTGCTTTGCCATGCCTGTTTCAAATAAATCAGCATGATTACGCCAAATTCTGCGGCAACACCTGCCAAAGCGATAAACCCGACTACACTGGCTACTGACAGGTTGTGTCCCAATAAATAGAGCAGCCAGATGCCTCCCACCAGGGAAAATGGCAAGGTGACCATCAGCAACAGCGCTTCACTGAAACGCTTAAATGTCAGATAGAAAAGAATAAAAATGATGAGCAAAGTCAGTGGCACCACCAGTTTGAGTTTGTCAGTTGCTCGCTGGAGAAACTCAAATTGTCCAGACCAGGTGATTGAGTAAGCTGTTGGCAAATCGATTTGTTCGCTGACTATTTGCTGCATCTCAGCGACTGCCGAGCCCAGATCGCGATCATGAATATCTACATAGACGAAACCGGCTAAACGCGAATTTTCACTTCGTATCATTGGCGGGCCGTCACTGATGCTGATTTCAGCGATATCTGACAATAACAGTTGCTGTCCTGCGATTGTGACCACAGGCAGTGAGCGTAATGAAGCCAGTGAGTCCCTTATTTCCCTGGGGTAACGAACATTAATAGGGAAGCGCTCCAGCCCTTCCACTGTTTCACCAATGTTCCGGCCCCCCACTGCTGAACTGATAATCAGCTGGACATCATCAATATTAAGGCCATAACGCGCCGCGGCATCACGCTTAATCGTGACATCAATGTAACGACCACCGGTAAGGCGCTCAGCAAAAACACTGCTGACACCCGGCACGTCTTTAAGTACCTTTTCAATATCACTGGCTATGTTATTGATAACATTAATGTCCTCACCCAGAACTTTGACACCCACCGGGCTTTTTATCCCCGTGGCGAGCATGTCCAGCCGGTTTCTAATCGGTGGCACCCAGATATTGGTCAAGCCCGGCACTTTCACCGTACGGTCGAGTTCGGCGATGAGTTTGTCCTGTGTCATGCCCGGACGCCATTCTTCCCGGGGCTTGAATTGAATGGTGGTCTCAAACATCACCAGTGGCGCAGGATCGGTTGCGGTATCTGCACGCCCTGCTTTGCCGTATACCGTCTCGACTTCCGGCACCGTTTTAATCATCCGGTTCGTCTGCTGCAGTAACTCGGCTACCTTACCGGCAGAAAGGCTGGGCAAAGCGCTTGGCATATAGAGCAAATCGCCCTCATCAAGTGGCGGCATGAATTCGCTGCCCAGATGCTGCAGTGGCCAGATACTGGTCAAAGACAGCAATAGAGCCGTCACCAGGGTCAGTTTTGGGAAACGCAGAACTGCTTCCAGCATGGGGCGATACACAGCGATCAGAATACGATTAAGCGGGTTCTTTTTCTCCGCAGGGATCCTGCCCCGAATCAGATAGCCCATCAACACCGGTATCAGGGTGACGGCAAGACCCGCTGCTGCTGCCATGGCATATGTCTTGGTATACGCCAGCGGTGAAAACAGTCTCCCCTCCTGTGCTTCTAATGTGAAAATCGGAATGAAGGACAGCGTGATAATGAGCAGTGAGAAAAACAGTGCTGGTCCCACTTCGGCGGCCGAGTCGCCAATCACCTTCCAGCGACTTTCATTATCCAGCTTCATGCCAGGGTTGTTGTCATGCCAGTGTTCAAGATGCTTATGAGCGTTTTCTATCATCACGACTGCAGCATCGACCATGGCGCCTATCGCAATCGCAATCCCCCCGAGAGACATGATATTGGCATTGATCCCCTGCCATTGCATGATGATAAAAGACAGCATGATTCCCAATGGTAAGGAAACGATCGCCACCAGGGCTGAACGCAGATGGAACAGAAAGACAAGGCAGACCATTGCCACCACAATAAACTCTTCAATGAGCTTTTCACTCAGGTTGTGGACCGCCCGTTTAATCAAGCCTGAGCGATCATAAACAGGCACTATCTCTACACCATCAGGCAGGCTTTTTTGCAGGCTGCGGAGTTTATCTTTGACTGCTGCAATGGTCGTCAGCGCATTTTTACCGGAGCGCATAACAACCACGCCCCCCACCGCTTCACCTTCACCGTTAAGCTCGCCAATAGAGCGACGGATTTCAGGCCCGATCTGAATATGCGCGACGTCACCCAAGCTTACTGGTACACCGTTGCTGCCCGTCAATAAGGGAATAGAGCGGAAATCTTCCAGGCTTTGCAGATAGCCGCTGGCGCGAACCATGTATTCGGCTTCCCCCATTTCCAGCACCGAACCACCGGATTCCTGGTTGCCGTTATTGATGGCTTCCACCACACGCGATAGCGGGATGCGGTAGGCCGCTAGTTTATCGGGATCGACCACCACCTGATATTGCCGGACCATGCCGCCGACGGTGGCTACTTCAGCGACATTCGGCACGGTTTTGAGCTCGTATTTGAGAAACCAGTCCTGCAGAGCGCGCAGTTGCGAGATGTCCTGGGTACCTGACTTGTCGACCAGTGCGTATTGATAAATCCAGCCTACACCGGTGGCGTCCGGACCAATAGCGGCGTTGGCTCCAGCAGGGAGCCTCGATTGGGCCTGGTTCAGGTATTCAAGTACCCGGCTGCGGGCCCAGTACAAATCGGTGCCTTCCTCAAACAGGATATAAACATAGCTGTCACCAAAGAAAGAGAGTCCACGTACCACTTTGGCACCGGGCACCGACAGCATGGTCGACGTCAGTGGATAGGTAACCTGATCCTCTACCAACTGTGGTGCCTGCCCGGGCCAGGTAGTTTTAATAATGACCTGCACATCTGACAGATCAGGCAAGGCGTCAAGCGGGGTGCGCGATAAGGACACCAGGCTCCAGGCAAGCAAGATCAGGGTGGTCAGTAACACCAAAAACCGGTTGGCGATAGACCAGCGGATAAGATTGGCAATCATTGTGCACCTTCCATTTGCATCCCCTCAGTCAATGGATGCATATCCACAATTAACGGTGCCGCCCCCTCCTTGAGACGAAATTCGATGTGGATTTTCTGACCCACAGAGAGATTGTCTGCATCCAGTGATGGTGAAAGCTGAAAATCCATTGTCATACCTGGCCATTTCAGGCTGGGAATGTCAGGGTGAGTCAATGTTAATAGCTGCCCTCTTATCGCTTCCACTCTGGCCTGGGTCTGATGCGTGTTGCTGCCCCTATCCGGCATCTCATGCCTTTCCGGTTTCATCGTGTCAGCTTCGGAAAGCCTTGCTTCCACTCCGCTCAAACTCGCCTCTGAATCGAGCAGGAATTGGCCGGAGGTGACAACCCGTTCGCCTTCCTTCAGGCCTTGCTTGATTTGAGTCTTTCCATTGGCCTCGATGCCGGTGATGACCTCAACCGGACGGAAGCTGCCATTATCCATCGCCACCATCACCAGGGTGCGTTTCCCCGTCCGGATAAGTGCTTCGGTTGGCACCATCAGTGCCTGTTCGATCTGTTTCCCTGCCAGAACCATGTCGACGAACATTCCCGGTAGCAACTCACCGTCGGGATTGTCGAGGATCATGCGCGCCTTAACCGTACGGGTAATGGGATCGACTTGCGGCAATAAGCGTTGTACCCGGCCAGTGAATTCTTTGCCGGGAAAGGCGGGTGTGGTGGCGATAACCGGATCGCCAGAACTGACCTGATTTACCTGTTGTTCAGGGACTTCGGCATCAGCCCAGACTGGATCCAAACCATTTATGCGCATCAATGTGGAGCCCGGTAATGTGGTCATTCCCTCCCGGATTTCTAATTCTGTGACGACGCCGTTAATCGGCGAAGTGATGGTCAGATGAGGTTGAAGCTTGCCGGTCTCTCTAACCTTGCGGATTTGTGCCTCGCTCATCCCAGCCTGACGCATGCGGGCGATGGAGGCGCTGATTAATTCAGCCAAATCTTCGCCCTGCATGTTTATAAGTGCCAGATATTCTTCCTGCACCGCTAACCATTCCGGTACATAAATAGCCATCAGTGCTTGCCCTTTACTGACCCGTTCAAGGCTGGTCTCGACATAGAGCTTTTCGACATATCCCATCGCCCGGGCCTGAATATTCACTTGCTCGCGTTCATTCCAGGCAATATTGCCTACCGTGGAGATAGTGCTTGTAATGTCTTCCCTGCTGACTGGCGCTGTTCGCAAGCCAAAGTTCTGCTGGATCCGTGAATTAATACTGACCACAGCCTCCTCACCTGAGCTATCGTTATCAGCGCCCTGGTATACCGGCACCAGCATCATATCCATATAGGGTGATTTGCCCGGTGACTCAAATTGATTGCCGGGCACCATGGGGTCCTGATAGAAAAGTATTTTCCGACCGGTAACCGGATCAATGTCACCGGCTTTAAGTCCTTTTTCCATATGCCGGCGAGTTGCAGCCTCTCCTTCTGCAATGCTCCATCCTGAAGGGTTTTCTGTGGTTTTGTCAGAACCGGTTTCTGCCGGCATAGTGGACATTTCCATACCCTGCTGCATGCCCCATTGATAGGCGCCATAACCGACAGCCACGATCAGCAGCATCACTAACAATACGATGACAGTTTTGAGATTCATTCTTTAAACTCCGGGGTATTGAAAGCGCTATTCGCGCTATGATGTTCAGCGCCATTGTGTAATGTCAGGAATTCCAGCTCGGCCCACAGTGTTGCAGTCTCCATTTCAATCCGCAGACGTTCAATTCGTGTGGCTATTTCCATTTTCCGGGCATCAAGCACAGCCGCTAATTGCCCGGCACCACCCCGATATTCAGCCAAAGCGGCTTCAGTACGCTGACGGGCAAGCGGAATCAGGGCATCGTCATAGTCGTCAAGCCGGGCCAGATTACTCTGCCAGGTAATCAGCCAGTGCTCGGTTTCGGCCAGATGCTGTCGGATCATTTCTTCGCGTTTTGCTCTGAGTTCCGCTGCCTTGGCTAACTTCGCCGCCACGACCCTGTCCTGACGGTTTTCCTCATTCCATTGCAGCGGCACGCTGACCCCCAGCGAGATCATGTCTGAAAATCCCGAACCACGTTCGCCATAACGTAATGACCACGTCCAGTCTGCTTGTTTTTCCTGGCGTGCTGCTTTTGCTTCCGCTTTGGCGACGATCTCTTCAGCCACCATGATCGCGATGTCGGGGTGATCATTGATTTTGTGCGTTATATGCTGTGTGTCGAGTGTGGTCTGAGAGATGTCTGGGGCTGCTGCTAATACCGGGCTTGCCATCTCACCGACCCAGCGCTCCAATGTTGCCAGTGCATTAGCAAAGCGGGCCTGAGTCTCGAGTATGCGATCCTCGATTTCAGCCACCGTGGTTCGAGCAAGGAAAATATCCGATTGCGGTCCCTTCCCGCCACGATAAGCAGCTTCAGCGGCCTTCACCTGTAATGCAGCTTCCTTTTTCTGACTGGTCAGTAGTGTCAGCATCTGCTGCAGATAATGCGCATCAAACCAGGCCACGGCTGTTTTCTGGCGTAATTCTACGAGGGTAAGTGCTTTGGCTATCTGCGCTTTGTGGACTTTCTGCTCATAGACATTAGCGCGGGCACGGCGTTTGTCCTCCCCTGTGAAAGTCTGGGAAATACCGATACTGCGCATCGTCATGAAATCTTCCGAAAGCGCATAGGCCATTGAGCCATTGACAGGCACGTTCTCAATCGACAGTTGTAATTCAGGGTCGGAAAGTTGTGCAGCCTCTACCGCCAGCTCGCGGGAGGCTTGTGCTGCTGCATCCTGTGCAAGCAGTGCCTGAGAGCGTTGCTCAGCAAGCTGAAGTGCTTTATCGAGACTAAGCCCCTGGCTTTCCAGCTCAGACTGAGCTGCAATAGCGCTGGCATAGCTGGCAAGCAACAAAGCCATAAAACAAGAGCGATAAGCTCGCCGAATGACTGGCATAGTTGTTTTCAGCCCAAAAAAGCTGAACCGTGAAATTGACATAAGCTGAACCCACTGAAATTTTTGTCGTTGCCTGACGACAACGCAAATGCTTCAAGCTAACGATGCATCGTTGCTTGAAACGCTAGGCATAAATGGGGATCAGCTCAGGGTTGGCGGACGCCAGAGAGTGGCGGGTAATAAATGGGGCACAGCGACAGTGACACTGGGTTCGGTATCCCTGTCCGTGGCGGTGAAACTCAATGAGGGAACTGAAAAGATAAGCACTGTCGGCGAGGCGTGGCAACTTTGTGCCGGATTGCAATGTTCACCCGTCATAGCGGCAGTTGCAGCATCGTTACAGCAGTCGGCTGAGATGGCCAACGTCATCTGCATAGAATCAGAGTGACTCCCCTGCTCCATCGGGCAATCTTTAACAAAGTTATGCGCATAACTGACATTGACGAATGCCAGAGAAAAACAAAGAAACAGTAAATTCACTATACGCATGACATTCAATGATACTTTTCTTGAGCGGATTGTAAATATTTTTTTGGGCACAGTGGCTGACAAGTTGCCTGTACAAAGCGGGTAGTTTCTTGCTGGTTGAAAATGCAAACCCAGCAGGCGATCCAATTATAAAATCGGGCAAGCTTCAGTAAGCATACTTATTGCCGCAATGTGACATCACAGCCAATGCTGTCATGACGGTGTGATCAACAGGTCTTTTTTCAAAAGCCGAACCGGAAATCGTCAGTTGCCATCGACATCGCTTGTTTGGAAACCGTATCTAAAATGTGGCATTGACCGTTTCAACTCGCACCGCCTATGCTTATGTCAATTTTTACACCTCCAGAGGCATTGAATTTATTAATGGAAAGGCTATTTGAAAAACTGATGTATTCGTCTCGCTGGATTATGGCCCCCATCTACCTGGGGCTGAGTCTTGTGCTCGCGCTGCTGGGCATTAAGTTCTTCCAGGAAATTGTTCATATTTTGCCCATGATTCTGGAGATGAAAGAGGTTGATCTCATCCTGGTTGCCCTCTCGCTGATTGACATCACCCTGGTGGGCGGTCTGATCGTGATGGTGATGTTCTCAGGCTATGAAAACTTTGTGTCACGATTGGATGTGGATGAAGATGAAGAAAAACTGGGCTGGCTAGGGAAGCTTGACGCAGGCTCTCTTAAAAACAAGGTCGCCGCGTCTATAGTAGCCATTTCATCAATTCATCTTCTGAAGGTGTTCATGAACGCTGAACATATTTCCAACGACAAAATAAAATGGTATCTGCTCATTCATATCACCTTTGTAGTGTCTGCTTTTGCCATGGGCTACCTGGATAAAATTACCCGGAGTAAGTAATCAGGTGCCGGCAGTGCCTTTCAAAATAAGCAGAGGTAAGTGATGCAGGAAGTACAATTAATCAGGCTGATTTATCTGAGTCGGGTCTGGGGTAATATGACCAACACTCAACTGGACCAGATTCTGGCTGATTCCAGAGAAAATAACAGACAAAGAAAAATCACTGGCCTGCTGTTCTATGGCGGTACCAGCTTTATTCAGATTCTTGAAGGACCAGAGTCTGAAGTCATTAAACTGTATTCACAAATCCTTGAGGACGAAAGACACCACGGCTGTCGCATACTGGATATTCACATTACAGACAAACGCGTTTTTGAAAATTGGGCGATGGCTTATGTGCATTCCTCCAAGGATGACTTTGAGGAACTCTCTGCGGTGCTTACAGGCAGAATCAAGAAACACCAGCAGGCATCACATGAACTGGCTTCACTGTTGAGAAAGTATCTGGGCAAAAAAATCGAACTGATATAAGTTTACATTTGCAAACCTACCGCCCATCGGCAGTCCATTTAATATTCCTGCGCCATCAGCACAAAGATAGCAAACGAGTCAGCGCTTAAGCCTGTGGGTTGAGCTATCAATCCCGCGCTCTAGGCTGGACTGCATGATTCAAGCGCCTATACCGGCATGAACCAGGATAAACAGTGTGCCCGTTGACACGCCTCAGCAGCTAGAGATAGTTAAACGCCACCTGGAACAGCTTTTCAACGATGCTGACATCTTTCTGCTCAGAGATGAACAGAATAAGGTGATCATCCGGTTCAATCACCAGCGACTTTTCAGGGAATAAAATTTCCTCACCGCGCAGCAAAGCCGCCACACTGGCAGTTTCCGGCAATTTGAGCTGTTCAATATGGCGGCCAACAACCTGGGAGGTTTTAATGTCGCCGTGGGCAATCACCTCGATCGCTTCTGCCGCCCCATTTTTAAGTGAATGAACGGTTACCACGTCGCCACGTCTGATCTGGGTCAGTAGCGTACCGATTGTGACCTGGGCCGGTGACACGGCAATATCTATCGGGCTTTCTGTCACCAGGCCGACATGACTGGCCTTACCGATAATGGAAAAGGTTTTTCTCGCGCCAAGTCTTTTTGCCAGCATCGCGGACAGGATATTGGCTTCATCATCGTTCGTTACAGCACAGAAAACATCGGTCTTGGCGATATTTTCCTCGAGTAGCAATGAAGAATCGGCCACATCGCCATTCAGTACTATGCTGTGGTGGAGATCTTCAGCCAGGGATCTGGCCTGTCTTTCATCGTGCTCGATAACTTTGACCTGGTATCGGTTCTCGATCCGTCTGGCCAGTTGTTTACCGATATTGCCGCCACCGGCGATGATGACTCTCTCGTAAGGTTTATAAGCGGGCCGGAAGACCTCAACCAGCTTCGCAATATGCCTGGTTTCCGCCAGGAAGAAAATTTCGTCATTGGCCGCGAGTTCAACTTTTCCTTGAGCTGTGACCACCTTATTATTTCTGAAGATGGCGGCAACACGCATTGAAATTTTGGGTAACAGCGCCAGCAGATGCTGAATGGGTTTACCGGCCATCGGGCTGTGGCTGTCTATATTTACCGCCACCAGTTGTGCCTTACCTTTGAAAAACTCATGTACCTCAGTGACCTCAGGTTGCTGTATGAGGTGCTCAAGATAATCCGTAACCAGCTGCTCAGGGCTGATAATCACATCGATCGGTATCACATCGGGCTGGAACAGGTTGGCTTGCTCGACATAAGCACTGGACCGAATCCGTGCCAGTTTCTTCGGTGTTTTGAATAAGCAGCCTGCTATCTGACAGGCGATCATATTCACTTCGTCATTGGCTGTGACAGCGATCAGCATGTCAGCATCTTCAGCACCCGCAGCAATCAATACTTCCGGATTGGAGGCATGGCCTATTATGGTGCGTAAATCCAGACTGTCCTGCAAGCGGTTGAGTAATTGTGGATCGGTATCCACTACAGTCACATCATTGCCCTCTTGTACCATGCTTCTGGCAGTTGAACTGCCGACCTGTCCGGCTCCCAGAATGATAATTTTCATTGCATTGTCCTCTTGGCTCAGTTTCGCCAGTACGCGGGCAGAAATAAGATAAGTAGCGTGAATACTTCCAGCCGTCCGACCAGCATGCCGAACACGCCCAACCATTTCACGGTGTCGTTAACACTGGCAAAGGTGCTGGCCACTTCACCCAGCCCCGGGCCCAGCAGGTTGATAGTCGCCACCACCGCACCAAAAGCGGATTCAAGATCAAGGCCGGCAGCCATCATGGCCACTGTCAGCAGTAGTGAGGTAACGATGTACAGCACGTAAAAACCCCAGACTGAGAACATCACTTCTTCAGAAACGGGTTTCTGTCCCAGTTTGATAGCAATAACGGCACGGGGATGCACCAGTTGAAATAACTGACGCATACCCAGCTTGGCCAGCAACAGAATACGCATCACTTTAATGCCCCCTGCTGTTGAGCCTGCACAGCCACCAATAAATGACGCTATCACCAGCACCAGCGGGATATGCAGTGGCCAGTCGCCGAAAGTGGCGGTGCCAAACCCGGTACTGGTGAGAATAGACGCCACCTGAAATGCGGCATATCTGAAAGAGGTCAACAGACTGGGATAACTGGCCGTGGCAAACAGACTGAGACTGACGATGAGGGTAATGATGATGAAAATCAGCCCGTAACTTCGTACTTCCGTATCTTTTACATACGGGGTAAGCAGCTTCTGTCTTAATACAAGAAAATGCACAGCGAAATTCACCCCGCCGGCCAGCATGAAAAAGATAGCAATGGACTCGATCAGGGGGCTGTCATAATGGCCGAGACTGGCGTCATGGGTAGAAAAGCCACCAGTTGCCACGGTGGTATATGCATGACCAATCGCATCAAACAGGGTCATGCCGGCCAGCCAGTAACAGGCCGCACAGGCCAGTGTTAAGAAAACATAGATCATCCACAGCGAGCGTGCCGTCTCGGCAATGCGCGGTGTCAGCTTTTCGTTTTTGGCAACGCCGGAGGTTTCAGCCCGGTAAAGCTGCATGCCACCGACCCCCAGTAAAGGCAGGATAGCAACGGCCAGTACGATAATTCCCATACCGCCGAGCCACTGAATTTGCTGACGATGATAAAGAATCGATTCAGGCAGCGAATCCAGCCCCGTGATGACGGTGGCTCCTGTGGTGGTAAAGCCTGAAATAGATTCAAATACCGCATCAGTCAGATCAAGATGCAGACCGAATATGAAAGGCAGTGCACCAACAAGACCGAGGATAAACCAGAACAGTGCTACTACCAGAAAACCATCCCTGACCGACATTTCGTCGCGCTGATCGTGATTAAGGGCCCACAACAGCAGACCGAAACCCAACACCGCCAGGATGGAATATGTGAACACCTGCCACTGCTGATCCTGGTAATAGAGCGATACCAGAAGTGAAGGCACAAAATTCAGACTGTAAAACATCATTAACAGGCCGAACAGGCGAATAATCGAGCGCCAGTGCATCATGACTGCTGGCTGCCCAGACTGATAGGGTAACGGATGGGGAACAACTGCCTTTTCATAAGCATTTCCGAATGATTGGGATGCTTATGCATTATGATTGGCGGAAAATTGAGAAAAATAAAATTTCCGTAAAAATTTTGTAATGGCCGGATGAAAGATGAAAATTTTTTCGAACATGATGCTCAGTCGTCTGCGTAATGGCCTGCTCGGCCAGAACCTGATTGCGCTGGCAGTTGTTAGCCTGATAACGCTGCTGGCAAGCGAGTTGAACGCCTACCTTCCCCACACCAGTTTATTGCTGTTGTTTATGACGGCTGTCGTCATGGTGTCATCTCAGACATCACTTGGCCCGTCCATATTAAGCAGCATATTGAGCTTTCTCAGCTTCAACTTCTTTTTTACCGAGCCTTATTACACGCTTGATGTCATTCATCGCAGTGATATTGCCGCCCTGTTCCTGTTTTTACTGGTCAGTATCATGACCGGTAATCTGGCGTCCAAAATGCGCCAGGCGATTTCGCGTTATGACACAGCCTTGAGCGATCTCCATCATTTTTATGCCTTCAGCCAGAAAATGACCTCTGCTCTGAACAAGGAGGGTGTGCTGGCTTTGCTGCAAAAGAATGTGCAGTCGTTCAGTGATGCGTCTGTCAGTGTCATCTGCAGAAACAGGCAGAATGAGTATGAGGCCATCCCGTCTCATGGCAACATGCCAGATGAGGCCCTGCTCGACTCCCTCTGGAAAAAAGGCATGCCCTATCCTGTGGATGTGGAGACAGGCTGGACTTTTGTCGAAGCCATATTCAATAAAGAAGTCATGGCGGTGATCGCCATCCACGGCCGCGCTGAGGCAAGCTTGATTAACAGCGCCCAGACTCTGGCTGATCTCGCTGCCCTCGCCCTGCAACGGATAAAACTGTTTCAGGAGCTTGAGCAGGCCAAACTGGCTTCGGAAACCGAACAATTACGTTCAGCTCTGTTGTCTTCTGTCTCGCATGATCTGAGAACACCACTGGCTTCTGTTATTGGCTCGGCATCGACGCTGATAGATCTCAAAGACCAGATTGAACAGAATAAACAGCAGGCCCTTTTGAGTAATATTCTTCACGAGTCTGAAAGACTGGATCGACATATACAGAATCTGCTGGACATGACCCGTTTCGGCCAGGGAAAAGTCACGCTTAAACGTGACTGGGTCGATATGCAGGATATTATCAGCAGCGTGTTAAACCGCTTAAGTGATGTGCTCAAAAGCTGCCGGGTCTCTGTGCACATAGAGGAAACATCACCGATTATCAGTGTCCATGGGCTCCTTATCGAGCAGGCTCTGCTCAATATTATCGATAATGCCGCCCGTTTCAGCCCCGATGACGGGCGCATCAGCATCAGTCTGTATAGAAACGCAGCACAGATGGTTATTGATGTCGAAGACGAAGGGCCGGGCATTGCTAATGAGGAGAAAAAGCGGATTTTTGATATGTTCTACAGCCTCAACCAGGGCGATCAGCATCAGCGTGCCGGAGCCGGTCTCGGCCTTGCTATCGCCCAGGGCATGGTGGGCGCACATGGTGGTCAAATCGAAGCGCTGGATAAGGAAGGTGGCCAGGGAGCGCTGATAAGAGTGACTTTACCCTGGACACAAGCTCAGAATAAGGACAAATGAAGTTACAACAACAAAATATCCTGATCATTGAGGACGAAGCCCAGATCAGAAAATTCCTGCGCATCAGCCTCGAAGCACAGGGTTTGAATGTCGATGAGGCCTCGACGGCTACCGCGGGACTCTCGCTTGCCCAAGCCAATAATCATGATTTGATAGTGCTCGATCTGGGGCTGCCTGACCTTGATGGGCAAGTCGTTATTCGAAGGCTGCGCCAACATCTGAAAACACCGGTTATCGTGTTATCTGTGCGGGCTTCCGAGGATGAAAAAATTCAGGCGCTCGATAATGGCGCCAACGATTATGTGACCAAACCTTTCGCTATCGGCGAGTTAATGGCCAGGGTGCGGGCGCTATTAAGATTCAATCAGACGATGGTTAGCACCCGAGACCGTATCGAGGTGCATGATCTGCTTATCGATCCTGATTCAAGAGAGGTTTTTCGCGGCGAGCAAGCGCTTCAGTTATCACGCAAGGAGTTTGATCTCTTGCATCTGCTGGCAATAAAGCCTGGCCGGATCCTTACTCATCAACTATTACTGAGCACGATTTGGGGCGACAGTTTTATCAATGAGACTCACTATCTGCGGATACTGGTGGGCCATCTGCGACAGAAGCTGGGCGATGATCCCATGCAGCCGCGTTATATTCTGACCGTTCAGGGTGTCGGTTACCGGCTGAAATCCTGAATTAATGATTGGTTGATGCTACCGAACCAGAGCTCGGCAGGCTTGTCATACAAGGAGTGAATTTAAGTTTTAGATAAGTTTCACTGCTTATAGTCAGCCTGCCGCTGTGGTTTGATTTGTTGCTGTTCTGGTCATACCATGTAATCACTCATTCGATAGATGATCACTGTGAAGCCGAATTTTTTAGTCACAATCTGTTTACTGACCTGCATGGTGTTTTCCACCAGTGCGGCGGCTTTTTTGCATCTTAATGAGCACAAGCTCGAATTATCCCATGTCGATTTGACCTACGCCGGACATGAATCAGATTCTGATTCACATCAGGACCATGATGTCAGTGCCGAGCATGCACACCATTTCAACCTGCATGTCACCGCTGATCTGGTTGAGCATGAAAGCCTCCGTTTTATCAAGTCGGCCAATCACATCAGCGGTGAGGTTATTACCCCGCTGATTTCCCGTTCCTATACGCCCCCTATTCCGCCGCCCAACGCCTGATCCTCTAGCAATTGCCTCTGTTTAGACACGCCACTCGCGTGTGAACCTGCTATGGGATTTGATCATGAAACCGTTAAATTTATTATGTCGCACGGCGATGCCGGTGCTGGCATTAGTGACTGGCCTGCTGAATGCCGGCTCAGCGCTCGCTATTGAGCCGACAACCGCTGTTAAACGCACGCTTGAATCCAGTCCGGAGTTACAGCTTTATCCTTATCATGTACGTGCTCTGGAAGGCGAATCGCTACAGGCCGGGCTGAAGCCCAATCCCACGCTGGGCGCGAGCCTGGAAAATGTGATGGGCACCGGCGACAGCCGTTTTCTGGCGGGACATGAGCTGACGCTGACTTTGAGCCAGGTACTGGAGCTGGGGGGCAAGCGACAGCGCCGGGTGGATGTCGTTGACCGCAAATCGGCTGAGTTACAGCACAGCTATGAAGTCAAACGTCTTGATGTCGTGGCGGCTACCCTGCGTGATTATTATGCTGCGCTGCGTTTACAGCGTCTTTTAGACTGGAACCAGCAACGGATTGTCAGCGAAAAAGCGGCTTTAAAAGTCATTCAACAGCGCGCCAAAGCCGGTGTGGTCGGTGATGCCGATCTGATGCGCATGCAGTTGCGGCTGGCAAAATCTGAATCCAAACAAAAAACACTTGTCGCAGAGCATGAACAGGCTCTGAGAACGCTAGCTGCCAACTGGTTACAGGAGCCTGATTTCGAGGCCGTGGATGGCAAACTGGCCAAGCTGCCCCGCTTACCGGATGAGCGTCAGCTTCAAGCAGCTTTACTGGAAACGCCTGATTATCTGCTTTCTGCCTCCCAGGCGCGAATCAATGAAGCGAGACTGGCGCTGGCCGAAGCCCGAGGCACTGCCAATGTCACCGTCGGGGCCGGTATCAGGCGGTTTGAGGCCAATGATGACCTGGCTTTGGTTTTCAATTTCTCGATGCCTTTACAACTGAATGACCGTAATCAGGGCAATATCGCCACCGCGCAGGCGCAGTATCAGGAAAAGCTGGCACATCAAACGCTGCTGAAAAACAAACTGGAAATTGCGCTCAGCCGGATCCGGTCGGCGATGGAGAACAACATCGAGCAGGAAAACCGTCTTAATCATGATCTTAAGCCGGTAGCCCGTTCATTACTGGAAGAAGTGGAACGCGGCTACAAACTTGGCATCTACAACGTGCTGCAATGGGTCGATGCCCAGGATGAGCTCTATGCTATCGAGCGCGAGATTATCGAAGCCCGTTACGCTGTGCATCTGCAGTTTCTCGAACTGGAACGACTCAGCGGCATGAGTCTGGTCAATCACACTCCCCGCCAGCCCGCCGTTGATAAGGAATAAGCACCATGAAATTTTATTTTTTGTTATTAATCCTGTTTGTGAGTACCGCGGTCTACGCTGCCGGTGGACATGGCCACGGTCATAATGAAGCCCAGCATGAATCACCTGAAGGCCCCCATGGTGGACGATTGTTGGAAAGTGAGGGCCTGAATCTGGAACTGACAATTTTTGAGTCCGGCATTCCACCTGAAATGCGGGTTTATGCCTACCAGCCGGATGGAACGGCAATTGACCCCGATAATATTGATATGACTGTCACACTGAACCGGACCGGCGGTGAACAGGATCTGATTGATTTTGCCCCGGAAGCGGATTATCTGCTTGGCGATCAGGAAATTACAGAGCCGCACTCATTTGAAGTCGAGGTTGCTGCCAGTTATCAGAACCAGGATTATCACTGGCATTTTGAAAGTTATGAAGGCCGAGCGGAAATTGCGGACAGGTTGCTGGCTTTATCAGGCGTGAAAACGGAAACCGCCGGCCCGCAGACCTTGACTTTGACCAACACTGTCTACGGCATTATCACTAAAGCCGAAGACCGGGTGTTTCACGTGCATGCGCCCTATCCCGGCATTGTGCAATCAGTGCTGGTCAACACCGGTGACGAGGTTAAAAAAGGCCAGCGCCTGCTGACCGTGCTTAACCAGCAGACCTTGCAGACTTATGCAGTGACCAGCCCTTCGGCAGGCGAAGTGACCCGGCGTCCGGTCAAAAAAGGCGATCATACGGATATGGGGACCCTGGTCGAAGTCAGCGATCTCTCCAAAGTCTGGGTTGAAATGTCGATGTTTCCAAAGGATATCGAGGTCATTTCCAAAGGCATGAAGGTCAAAGTCAGCGATCTGCACGGCGAACAGACAGCAGAAACCAAGCTGGATTACCTGTCACCACAGATGACAGGTGGCCACATCGCCCGAGCCAGAGCGACACTGGCCAACCCCGTTGGCAACTGGCGACCCGGGATGCATGTCATTGCCAAAATTGTGACCGAGCAAGTCGAAGTGCCGCTGGCAGTCAAACGTTCCGCTTTGCAGACTTTTCGTGAAATGCCAGTCGTGTTTGCCCGCTTCGGTAATGTCTTTGAAGTGAGAATGCTGCAGCTCGGTCGTCAGGATGAGGACTACGTCGAAGTCATCGCCGGTCTCAAAGCAGGCACGGATTACGTCACCCAAAACAGCTATCTGCTCAAGGCCGAAGTCCTGAAAGATGGCGCCAGCCACAGTCACTAGGAGCGAATGATGATTGATTCGATTATTCGCTTTGCGATAAATCAGCGCTGGCTGGTTCTGGTTCTGACCCTGCTGATCGCCGGGCTGGGTGTTTACAACACCTATAAACTCCCCATTGATGCGGTACCGGACATCACCAATAAACAGGTGCAGATCAACACTGAAGTGCCGGGCTATTCGCCGCTGGAAGCAGAACAGCGGGTCACCTATCCGATTGAAACAGCAATGGCCGGCTTACCGGATCTGGAATATACACGCTCGCTGTCCCGCTACGGCCTGTCACAGGTCACGGTGGTGTTTGAAGACGGGACCGATATTTATCTCGGCAGGCAACAAATCAGTGAGCGACTGCAGGCCATCCGGAGCCAACTGCCTGCCGCTGCGGAACCTCAGCTTGGCCCCGTGGCCAGCGGTCTTGGCGAAATCTTTACCTATGCTATCAGCGCTGAAGACGGCGCGAGAAAAGACAATGGTGAGCCCTACACGGCAGAAGATCTGCGAACAATTCAGGACTGGATCATTCGGCCGCAACTGGTCACCGTGCCGGGCATTACCGAAATCAACAGTGTCGGTGGCTATGAGCGTGAATATCAGGTGGCGCCGGATCCAGCCAAATTACTGGCCTATAAACTGACGCTGAATGATGTCTCCGAGGCACTGATGGAGAACAATCAGAATACTGGCGCCGGCTATATTGAACGCTATGGTGAACAGTGGCTGGTACGCTCTCCGGGGCAACTCAAGACCCTGGAAGATATCCGCAAAGTTGTCATTGCCAAACGCGATGATATGCCTGTCACGGTCGGTGATGTCGCAGAAGTTATGCTCGGCAAACAGCTGCGCACCGGTGCGGCGACCCAGAATGGTAAGGAAACTGTGCTCGGCACCGCTTTTATGCTGATTGGTGAAAACAGCCGGATTGTGGCTGAAGCCGTGTCCGAGAAACTGGAAGCGGTCAATCGCAGCCTCCCCGAAGGCGTCAAGGCTGAAGCCGTTTATAACCGCACCAGTCTGGTGGAAGAGACCATTGTCACAGTGCAAAAAAACCTGCTGGAAGGTGCTCTGCTTGTGATTGTGGTGCTGTTTGCGCTGCTGGGTAATTTCCGCGCTGCGTTTATCACGGCACTGATTATTCCGCTGAGCATGCTGTTTGCCGTGACCGGTATGGTTAATAACCGGGTCTCGGGTAATTTGATGAGCCTCGGTGCTATCGACTTTGGTCTGATTGTCGATGGTGCCGTTATCGTGGTCGAAAACGGGCTGAGACGACTAGGGCTGGCACAGCAACGGCTGGGCCGTCTGCTGACTTTGCAGGAGAGATTGCAGGAAGTCACAGAAAGCACCCGTGAGGTGTTCAACCCGGCGGTATTCGGCGTGATGATTATCATGCTGGTGTATCTGCCCCTGTTCGCCCTGGGCGGGGTTGAAGCCAAGATGTTCGAGCCAATGGCGTTTACTGTTATGGCCGCCCTGACCGGGGCATTAATCTTTGCCGTGACTTTTGTGCCGGCCGCACTGGCTATTTTTGTCAGGGGTAAAGTCCAGCATCGAGAAAATATGCTGATGCGGGCTGCACGGTTTGGCTATCGTCCTTTCCTGGGACTGGCTATGCGACTGCCCCTCATCGTGACAATCGCTGCGCTGGTTTTTGTGGTCTGGACAGCAAGCCTGACCACGCGGATGGGGGCTGAATTCCTGCCAAAACTGGACGAAGGTGATATTGCCATGCACGCACTTCGTATCAGTGGCACCGGCCTTGAGCAGTCGGTTGAAATGCAGAACCAGCTGGAAAGCATTATCAGCGAATTCGGTCAGGTCGAACGGGTGTTCTCGAAAATCGGGACACCGGATATCGCTACCGATCCGATGCCGCCCAATGTGGCCGACACCTATATCATTATCAAACCACGCAATGAATGGCCGGATCCGAGTCAGACCAAAGCAGAATTTCTGGATGAGTTACGTCAGGCGGTCGAAGCAGTGCCGGGTAATAAGTATGAGTTCACCCAGCCTATTGAGATGCGTTTCAATGAATTGATTGCCGGCGTCAGGGCTGATGTGGCGGTCCGGGTTTACGGTGATGATCTGGATAAACTCAGCCAGATCGGTGAATCGGCCATTGATATCATTAATGATGTTACCGGCGCGGCGGATGTACGCATGGAGCCTATCACCGGACTGCCGATGATATCGATTGAGCCGGATCGGGATCATCTTGCCTTACTGGGACTGACGGTCGCTGATGTGCAGCAGACCATTCACACTGCGATTGGTGGCCGTGAAGTCGGCTTGATTTATGAGGGTGATAAGCGCTTTAACCTGATTGTCAGGCTGGCGGATGAAAAACGCGAAGATCTCGATTACCTGGCTAGACTGCCGGTGGCTTTGCCAAACAGTGATGAGCCGGACCTGTCCTACGTGCCTCTGGGTGAGGTTGCGACTATTAAAAAAATCATGGGTCCCAATCAAATCAACCGGGAAAACGGCAAACGCCATGTGCTGGTATCGGCCAACGTGGTGGGGCGTGATCTGGCTTCTTTTATCAGTGATGTGCAGACCGCTATCAATCAAAAGCTTGCCATGCCTGCCGGTTACTGGGTTGATTATGGCGGTACCTTTGAACAGTTACAGTCAGCTACCCAGCGACTGTCGATTGTGGTGCCGGTGACGCTGCTGCTGATTCTGGGCTTGTTGATCAGTGCCTTTCGCTCCTTCCGCGATGCCCTGCTGGTTTTCACCGGTATCCCGCTGGCACTGACCGGCGGTGTGCTCTCTCTGATTCTGAGAGATATGCCATTGTCGATTTCCGCCGCGGTTGGCTTTATCGCATTGTCCGGGATTGCAGTGCTGAACGGCATTGTGATGCTGTCTTTTATCCGCCAATTGCGCGACAAAGGTGAAACGCTGCTGATAGCAGTCAGAAGCGGCGCCATGCAACGCTTGCGACCCGTTCTGATGACAGCGCTGGTAGCCAGCCTTGGCTTTTTGCCGATGGCACTTAACACGGGCACCGGGGCGGAGGTTCAGCGACCGCTGGCAACCGTGGTGGTTGGCGGTATCATCTCTTCTACCCTGCTGACATTGGTGGTGTTACCGGCGCTTTATATTCTGGCGCATCGTCGCAGCGAGAGAAGGTCCAGACAATAAACTTTCTACTGTGTTGTCGCAGCCGGCTCTATTCGTGACGGTTGGGTATTGTTGAGGCTTGGGTGATAAGCTGTGGTGGCTAGTATTAACCGCCACGGCTGCCCATGCTTCGAAAAACCAAGCTGAAAATTGTTTTTTACCTCAACTGCATTCTGGTTGCCATACTGATCAGCTACCAGGTTTACCTGAACCTGTCTGAAACCAAATATGCCTCATTGCATTTAGCTGAGATAGCCGATATCCGGCAAGGTCTTGCCGGTAAAACCGCATTTCAGTTTGCGGTGGTCGGCAACATCAATAATTCGTCGAATATTTTTCAGAAGCAATTTATTCCCCAGTTAAACCAGTCTGCTGCAGATTTTGTGATCTCAGCCGGTAATGCGGTCAGCGATGGTGCCGAGGAAAACTATCGTTCCCTGATAAAAATGCTCATGGGGCTCGACATGCCCTGGTTGCTGACTTACGGCGAAAACGAAGACAGTGATTTTGGCGACTTTCGCTTTTTTGAACACTTCGGTCCACCTTTCTATTCATTTGAAGCGGGTCAAAGCCTGTTTATCTTTCTGGATAATACCGGCAATACACCGCTACAGTGGCAACTGGACTGGCTTGAACAGGAATTGACAAGCTCTGATGCAGTGCATCGCTTTGTTTTTCTGGGGCTGCCGCTGCACCCCGAGCTGGAGAATGCCTCAGCCTTTTCCAAGGATAATTATTTCAATAAAGACGATATCAAAAAGCAATTCCAGCGTATTTTCAGCACTCATCAGGTGGATGTGGTGTTTTCAGCCAACCTGTCGCTTTATGCTGAGCAAACGCTGGACGGTGTTCGATACGTCACAACCGGTGGCGCGGGCGGTGTCATCCTCGATGATCACAACAGCTATCATCATTACACTCAGGTTAATGTGTCCGCAGATGGAATAAGCATCAGGCCTGTTCGCCCCGAGATCAGCCATTCCTCCCTAGAGAGGACACTGAACAGTATCTGGTCAGCCATCTACTCCTTTTTCTACGTAAGTTTTGCCCGTTTTCTGGTCGTGGTCAGTGTGCTCGTGCTGATTGGTTTCAAACTGCGTGAAATCATTTATGAAGAACGGGATTTCTATACCCACTTTACTATCGATGACACACAATACCGTGACCGGAAAAAGCGCATCGCGTTTTTCAGTAATAATTTCTTTCCGTTTATCTCCGGTGTCACTATATCGATTGACCGCCTGCTCAGAGGGCTCTCAAGCCAGGGACACACGCTGCATCTTTTTGTGCCCGATTATCCCGATCTGAAAACTACGACGCCACTGTGTACCCGGGTAAAAACTTTGCTCGCTTTTGGCAGCAAAGGCGAATTTCGGCTTACTAATCCTTTCCAGACCGATATTCGAAAAACCTTCAGACAGTTTTCCCCTGATCTGGTGCATGTTCATCATCCCTTCTGGCTCGGTTCGGTCGGTTTATGGCTGGCCAGGCGCCACAAAATACCGGTTGTCTATACCTATCACACCCGGCTTGAAATGTATTCGCACTATGTACCCCTGCCGGGTGCATTGTTCCGGAATGTGATTTCTCACGTGCTGGTGCGGCGTTTCTGTAATCACTGTGATGGCGTTATCGTACCCACCTACTCCACCGAAGAGTATCTGCGTTTAATTGGGGTAAAAAGCCGGATTTGCGTTCAAGCCAGCGGGGTTGAATTTGAACGCTTTAATACACCACAAACTGAGTCAGTCGAGGCGCTGAGACAGCAATATGCAATCGGACCTGACAAGCTGTTGCTGATCACGGTGTCCCGCCTGGGGCGGGAGAAGAATGTCAAGTTTCTGATCGAGGCCATTGCCAGTCTGGATTCAGCAACACAGTCCCGTTTGGAGCTGCTGATTGTGGGTGAAGGCGATGATAGACAGTATCTTCAAAATGACATTAAAGACAGAGGCTTGGAAAGCAACATCAGGCTGATTGGCGCTGTAGCGCCGGAGGATCTACCCGTCTATTACCAGGCCGCAGACATCTTTGTTTTTGCTTCCAAATCGGAAACCCAGGGCATGGTGCTGCTCGAAGCCATGTCAGCTGGTCTCCCGGTGGTGGCGATACGCTCAAGTGGCATTGATGATGTCATTATCGAAGGGGAAACAGGCTTTAAAGCGCTCGATGATATTGAAAAATGGAACAGCAAACTGAAGCTTCTGATTAATAATCCAGTGCTGCGACAGCGTTTTTCAACACAGGCGGTGGCGTTTGCGAGTCAGTATGACATCGACACGGTGGCCAGCAATATCAATGCTTTCTACAGTGAAGTATTGGCCGCTTATCATCAACAGCAAGCATAAACGCTGTTGATTAGCGTTTTAGATAACGGTCCAGCCAAACCAGAAAAGCAATCAGCAATGCGACCAGAGCGAGAGCGATAAGGATGGCGCTCCACGGTTGCCCGCCCTGCTCGGGGATCAGTACTTTACCCAGTTGCCCGCCAAATGCGATAACCAGCACCAGGCCCGGTATGAGGCCGACCGCCGAGCCTGCCATATAACGCCTGAACTGCATTTTAAACGCGCCTGCCAGCATGTTGGTGACGGTGAAAGGCGCAATCGGCAACAGATTAATCACCACCATGCTTCTGAAGCTGTTGTTCTGAATATAACGTTCAGCCCGTTTAACCATGGTGCCGCCATGCTTTTCGATGCTGTCACGCCCTACCCAATGACCTATTGCATAGCCGGTTGCTGAGGAACTCAATGAACCCAGAATGGCACAAACCAATGCCCATTCGGTGTGAAAAACAAGCCCGGTCGTGACCACGAGCAGCGTCAGCGGAAACATCAAGGCCAGTAAAAGCACATAGACAATAGCGACGGAGATAAGACCCAGCAAAGTGAATTCATAGCGCTGAATCCGCTGACCATAGGCTGACAGCACATTGGCGCTCATCACGCCGCCATCAATAAGATAGCGCCAGAACAAGGCAAGTAACAGAAGAGCACTAAAAATGAGCAGCGTGCGTTTAATTGATTTATTCAATATCTCACCATGTGATCAAAACAATAGTTTGCCAAACCGGCTCAGTGACTGCGAATGCTTGTCGACGACTATGCTGCGTTGACAGTTTGTTCCGGGTGAAAGGGTTTAAGTTCCATTTTGCTGAGGCTGTTAATTGTCTTCAGAGACGCTCAGAATAAGGGACTGTATATACTTAATCCCTGTAAAAGCTGACACATAGCTTATGACCTCGGGTCAGTGTCTCATCAAACCGACGGATATCAGTTTGCAATATCACAAAGCAAAAATGTCACACAGCGATATTGAACCAGGCTCCCCGGAATCCCGGGGGCGGCGAAGACGTTTGCGTGCCTGCCAGGAATGCGACTGGGTGGTGGCCCTGCCCGGCCTGCGTCCGGGAGAGGTGGCGGTCTGTCCGCGCTGTCATCATACTCTCATTAAACGGCATTTTCGGCCGGTACAGCGCAGTATGGCTTTTGCTATCAGTGCGCTGATTGCACTGTTACTGGCGGTTACGTATCCCTTTGTCAGTTATGCCGCGCTGGGCGTCGGACAGAATATCCAGCTCAGTCAGACGGCGACACAACTACTGAGTTTTGATCAGCCTTTCATGGCCATCCTGGTGTCGCTGACAATTGTGATTCTACCGGCGCTCTATCTCATCTGCGTGATCTGGCTGCAAGCAGGTTTACTGCGGGGTGTGCCACTTGCTTACAGCCGGCAAATCGCCCGTTCGCTCAAGCACTTACATGCATGGATGATGGCCGATGTGTTTATCATCGGCGCACTGGTCAGTCTGTTTAAGATTTCCGGTTCCGCGGATGTATACCTTGGTGTCGGTTTCTGGTCATTTTGCAGTTTCGCGGTTTTACTACTGCTGACCATGCGTTCATTGGATGATGACTGGCTGTGGTTTTCCCTCGCTGGCGAGCCGCTGGCCCCTGAGGGCACAAAGACCGGACAGACTGCGGCTTCGCAGCAACTGACCGGCTGTACGACCTGTGGCCTGTTGCAGCGTCTGCCTGCGGTGGGAGTGGCCCATTGCGAACGCTGCGGCGAACGTTTGCGTCGGCGCCTGCCACAGTCTCTGCAGCGGACCTGGGCTTTATTAATTGCTGCCTGCGTGCTTTATATTCCAGCTAATGTTTATCCCATCATGTACAGCACCCGGCTTGGTCAGACCCAAGCCAATACGATTATCGGTGGCGTCGTAGACCTGATAAATGGTGGTTCCTGGCCGATTGCTTTGATTATTTTTACTGCCAGTATTATCGTGCCGGTGGGCAAGATTCTGGCGTTAGGCTGGTTATGTCTGCGGCTTGGCAAGAACAATGAAATCACGCACCGTAGCCGCATTCGACTCTACCGGCTCATCGAATTTATCGGCCGCTGGTCAATGGTCGATGTGTTTGTGGTGGCCATCCTGGTCGCCTTGATCCGGGCCGGTAATTTAATGTCCATTAGTCCCGGGCCGGCTGCACTGGCCTTTGCCTTGGTGGTAGTATTGACCATGCTGGCTGCCATCAGTTTTGACCCGAGACTGATCTGGGACAAATCCACCGAACAATCAAATCAAGTTTTCAAGGACCCGCTCCATGAGTGATAACGGCTCAGCCGACCAGCCACAAAACACGGATTTACATAAAGCGACGACCGTCAAAGCCTCGCGTCTATCCCCCATCTGGATTATTCCGATCGTCGCGGCTCTGATAGGTGCCTGGCTGGTTGTCGATAGCTATCTCAATACCGGACCGCTGGTGACATTGACGATTTCCAATGCCGAGGGCATCGAAGCCGGCAAAACCCGCATTAAAACCCGTAATGTGGATATCGGCCGTGTTGAGGAAGTCAGGTTATCAGAGGATCTCAGCCACGCACTGATTATGGCGCGGATCAATCATGACGCCGAAGAGGTGCTGGTTGAAGACACCCAGTTCTGGGTAGTCAAACCGCGGATCAGTCGTGAAGGCATCAGTGGTTTCGGGACCGTGCTATCCGGCGCTTATATTCAGCTTTACCCCGGTGAGTCTGAAGAACCACAGCGTGAATTTAAGGTTCTGGAGCAACCACCTGTCGCATTGGATGGTGAAGAAGGCCTTCGGATTAAACTCATCAGCCAGTTGGGTAATTCGCTTCGGGTGGGTGATCCTGTGACTTATCAGGGCTACACAGTCGGCCGGGTGGAAACGACCGAATTCAAGGAAAGCACTCAACAAGTGCATCATCAGTTATTCATCCAAAAACCCTACGATACCCTGATCAAAACCAATACCCGTTTCTGGTCAGCCAAGGGGGTTAATCTGGAACTGGGTGCCAGCGGCTTTAAGCTTGATATCGCATCACTAGAAGCCTTGATAAGTGGTGGTGTCACCTTTGGTGTGATGGAAGAGTTACCGCCAACCCCGGTAGAACCCGGGCAGACTTTCAAGCTGTTTGCCAATGAGGAAAGTGCGCGTCAGGGCATGTTCAGTGACTCGATTGAGTTTGTGCTGCTGGTAGAGGACACGGTACGTGGACTGGCTAAAGGCGCCCCTGTCGAGTTTCGCGGCATTCGTGTCGGCACTGTCAAAGAAGTGCCTTGGCGATTCACTTCTCCAGAGCGTCGCATCCGCGATAATTTTGCCATTCCTGTGCTGATTAGTATTGAACCGCAGCGACTGGATGGTCAGGAAAAAATCGACTTGGAAGCGTGGAATGAGCGATTGAAGAATATTGTGAGCAATGGCCTGCATGCGACGTTGAAGTCAGCTAACCTACTGACAGGGGCATTGTTTGTGGATTTGAATTTCAAACCCGACAATAACGATGACTACGTTGCTGAAAAATTTGAAGACCGGCTGGTGATCCCAACCACGCCGACCGGGCTGGCACAAATCGAGCTGAAAGTATCCAGTCTGCTCGACAAGCTCAACGCGCTGCAGGTCGAGCCGATTGTGGCTGGCATGGAGCAGAATATGCAGCAATCGGAAGCACTGCTGCGTGAGGTGCGCGAGCTGACATCCAGTATCAAGGACATGCTGAATAATCCTGAGCTGCAGCAGATGCCGGAAAATATCAACCAGACCCTCAACGATATCCGTAAAGCAATTGAGGGCCTGTCGCCGGAATCCCAGACTTATCAGGAACTGAACCAGACGCTGCAAAGCCTGGATACCCTGCTGCGCGACCTGCAGCCGCTCGCACGCACTTTAGGTGAGCAGCCTAACGCATTGATTTTTAACCCGCCGGCCAGTGATGATCCGCAGCCGCCGGCGGCCAGACCTTAATCGGGAGCTGTGCTGTGGTGATGAAATTAAGACCTTCTCTTTTTGCTCTGCTGATCCTGGCACTGTCTTCCTGTGCCAAACCGAACGTAGACAAACAGCATTATTTCCTGCCTGAAGCGGCCAGCCAGCCTGAGCTTGTGAATACGCCCGAGACAAAAAATCTGTTGCAATTAAGCGATGTGCAGCTGGCGGATTTTCTGGATAAATCCGGGTTGGTACTGCAACTCGATGACATCACCCTCAATCAGGCGAAAAATCATGTCTGGGCGGAAGATTTACGCCGCCAGATCAGCCGAGGGCTGCAGGCGCGCCTGAACCAGCAGCAACAGGTTTATACGGTGGTGGGATCACAGACCGCTGCGGCCTTGCGTTTATCATTGGATATTCATGCCTTTCACGGCCGTTATGATGGCCTGGCGCTGACCAGCGGGCAGTGGCAGTTGAAAAATCAGAAAGGCGATATTGAAAAGATTAAACGCTTTGAGTTACAGACTGAACTGAAACAGTCCGGCTACCCTGCTCTGGTCAGAGCCTTGGGGGAAAATCTGGATAAACTGTCGGCGCAGATCAGTGAGCAGCTGCAGCAAATGCCCTGAAGCATTTGCTGGCTGGCTACCCGGATTAGAGTTCGTCGACGCTCTTGATCTCATCTGAAGACCAGTTGTTGATGGCGGCCTCTACACTGCCATGACGGTTCACTGCACCGTCAAACTGGTTCATGTAAACCAGCCCCAGATTTACGCCGTCCAGAATGATGTTATGGACCTGCCAGGGCTGTTCGCTGTTTTTTCTACCCATGGCATAGTCAATCGAATAAATCTTGTTATTGGCAGTCTGGGCTTTCATTTTGATATAAGCCCGGTTATCGCTTTGCGCATTGAAATCGTCAGGCAGTGGCAGCACTTCAATGCTTTTGACCTCAAAAGTCTGGAAGCTTTTCATATACAGTTTTGACAGGCTGCGTTTAAAGGCTTCGGAAAACTCCTGCTTCTGCTGCTGTGTTGCCTGTTTGCCATGCTGACCCATTACGCCGCGGGCAATCGCATCGAAGTCGACTACAGGTTCGAGGACTTTGAACAAATCATCGGCCATGGCCTCAGTCATCTGGCCCTCATCCAGTGACTGATGTTCTCTGATAACATCCAGCACTTCACTGGTTGACTCCTGAATTATTTCTCTGGGATTGTCGCTGTCCTGCTGGGCACTGGCTGGTAGTGTGAAGAGCAGCAGTGACATGAAAGCCAGCTGGAAAAAAGTCGCTTGACGCATAAATATTCTTTCCTTTTCCGATGAGAATAGTTCTATCAATAAGTCAGTTTTCACGGCTCGGAGTTCACTGCTTATCTTTTGACTGATAAGCGAGGATCAACAAGCCCGGCAATATGGTCAGATTGGCCAACAGGGCCAGCAGCATAGCCAGTGCCGTCATCAGACCAAAATAGACGCTGGGGATGAAGTTGGAAAAGGCCAGCACCGAAAAGCCGATGATCACCGTAATCGAGGTGTAGTAAATCGCATTACCGATACTCTGATGACTGAGACTGACAGCTTTTCTGACATTGTTGCTGGCAGCATACTCCTTCCTGAAGCGATGCAGATAATGAATCGCATCATCGACACCGATACCAATAATAATGGCTGCAATGGTAATGGTCATCACATCCAGCGGTATGCCCAGATAGCCCATCAGCCCCAGTGCAGTCGCGGCAGCCAGCACATTGGGAATCAGTCCCAGCACTGCCAGTGTCAGCGACCGCAACAGCAGAACGAACATGATGAGGGTAGCCAGAATGACAAACAGCAGTGTCGAAGTCTGGGAATCAAACAGATGCTGCAGCATGCCGTTGAACAGCACTGCCATGCCGGTTATCTGTACATTCTCAGGCTCAAAGCCCAATTCATTAACGGCATGGTGCTTGATATCAGCTATGAGGCCCTCGATGGTGTAATCGGGCACCGTCTCGTGCAGGCGCAGACTAATCCGCATCATGCCACTTTCAGGTGAGGCATACGGCTCAATCAAATCCTGATAGACACGTTCAGGCATGGCCTTGAGTGCAGTGACCAGTTCAACAGGTCCGAGTGGTTCACCATTATTGTAGGTCTGAGCGACCTGTTCCAGATTCTCCAGTGAAATGATTTTGCCCACCGCTTCCTTGCTCTCAAGATACTCATGCATTTCCCGAAGGTACTGAATCTTGGTAGGCGTGAACCAGTAGAGTCTGGCGTTGGTATCCTCGGCACCGGTGCTGAAAAACTCGGCCTCTGCTTCATCCGGTTCTTCATAGGGCGGGAATTGCAGAATGATATCCATCGGCATGGTGCCACCCAGATTTTTATCGATAAATTCCAGCCCTTTATGGATCTCGGTATGGTCACGGAAATAGTCGACAAAACGGTTATCCATGCTGAGCCGGCTGATCCCCAGCGAGGCAATGACAAAGCCAATCAGCATCAGCCCCAGCACCAGCCCGCTACGTTTCACGGCAAGTGCGCTCAATAAGCGCGTGATGCGTGGCTCATCATGCAGGCTGGCGCGGTCGCCACCTCTGGGTAGAAGCAAGAGAATGCCGGCAAATAAGATGTAGGTCATCAGAAATGAGAGCAGAATGCCAATACTCATAATCCAGCCGAAGTCCATCACCGGCACAATATCGCTGGTGACCAGTGAGCCGAAGGCGACCATGGTGGTCAATGCCATGTAGATGCAAGGTGCGAGTTTGTCTTTCATGGTTTCCAGGACCAGAGCCTGATGACTCATATCGGTGTTTTTAGCAGCCAGTTCCCGGTAACGGACAATCAGATGTATGGCAAAGGAAATACTGAAAATAGTCAGTAGCGAAATATAATTGGATGAAATAACCGTGGTCGGCTGCTGTAAAAAGCCCAGTATGCCGGTGGTCAGGTAAATAGTGACAGCGGTGCTCGCCAGCGGGAACAGCACCCAGCGTAACTGCCGAAACAGCCAGAACAGCATGACTGAAATAATGGCAATGACTATCGTGCCGAACATCACCACATCCTGTTTGACGTAGCTGATCATGTCGGCGGCAATCATCGGTATGCCGCCGAGATAGGCGACCACTTCATCACTCAGATCGTCACGAATCGCGCGGATATCTGCGATCAGTTGCTCTCTGTCCTGCAGATGCTGGCTATAAACCTGCTGATAGCGTGTTTCAACTGCGGTCAGCTTCTGTTCCTGTTCAGCTGTGGGGTTTTCAATGGATCGAAGCTGCCGACGCTCCTGTCTGACCTGGGCGAGCTGCTGATTCTGTTCCAGTTGAATACGAATAGCCGTCGTCTGACCATCGTCGGATATCAACAAATTCCGGAACAGCGGGCTGTTGCTGAGTTCTTTTCTCGCCATCGCCAGATCAACATCATCCGACAGCAGCGTGCGGTAACCGGTCGCAAGCTCCGAGACCGGCACGGGCGGGCTTTGCAGCAGTGGCGCTTCAAGCACCGAATCCACGTTGCTGACACCTTTTACCTGTTCCAGCTCGGTAACTAACTGCTGCAAGTCCTTAATGCTTGCCGGGCTGAGCAAAGGCTGCTGCGTCGGCTTATAGGTCAGTACCAGGAACCCTTCCCCACCGAACTGTTCGTTGATATCCCGGTAATAAGCGAGATCGGGATCGCCTTCGGCAACCAGCGTGTCTTCCGAGGCATCAAAGCGGAAGTCCTTGATGTAATAGCTGGCAACCAGGCACAGGGCGGCCACCAACACAATTAACGACAGCGGCGTAATCAGGCTTTTTTTCATGCGGTATCCAATGTCCAATTCAGCTCAGGCAATCATGCTCACTCTGCCTAATCGATGATTGACAGTAAACCCTTCATGACTGGGGGGATTTGGAACCTTGTGGTCTCTAAACAGCCAGAATAGCCATCAGATAGTGACAGGAGACAGTCATGGGACTGCTTATTAACGGGCATTGGCATGACCGCTGGTATGACACGGCCTCAAATCAGGGTCGCTTCAAACGCGATGAGTCTAAATTCCGGCATTGGGTAACCGCAGATGGTAAGCCCGGTCCCAGCGGTGAGGGTGGCTTCTCGGCTGAAAAAAACCGTTATCATCTCTACGTTTCGCTGGCCTGCCCCTGGGCACACCGGACTCTCATATTCCGTAAACTCAAGGGGCTGGAATCGATGATCTCGCTGTCGGTGGTGAACCCTTATATGGGCGAAAACGGCTGGACCTTCGCGGCTGATGATGGCGTCATTGCAGACCCGGTTTATGATGCGCATTTTCTGCATCAGATCTATACCGCTGCCGAGCCGGAGTTCACCGGCCGTGTGACCGTGCCGGTATTGTGGGACAAACAACAGAATCGGATTGTGAACAATGAATCCGCCGAGATTATTCGTATGTTCAACTCGGCTTTTGATCAACTGGGGGCCAGAAACGCTGACTTTTACCCTCAGGCATTACGAGCCGAGATTGATGATATCAATGCTTATGTTTATGACCGCATCAATAATGGTGTTTACAAGGCAGGCTTTGCCACCACTCAGGCTGCCTACGAAGAAGCCGTCATGCCGCTCTTTGAAGCGCTGGACAATATTGACCAGCGACTGTCACAACAACGCTATCTGCTTGGTGACGAGCTGACAGAAGCGGACTGGCGACTTTTTACAACCCTGCTCCGCTTTGACGCTGTCTATTTTGGCCACTTCAAATGCAATCTGAAACGTATTGCGGATTACCCGAAGCTGTCAGGCTATCTGCGTGAACTGTATCAGTGGCCCGGCGTTTCGGACACAGTCAATATGGCCCATATCAAACAGCATTATTATCGCAGTCACGGCACCATCAACCCGACGGGTATTGTGCCCGCCGGGCCATTATTGGATCTGGATCAGCCGCATGGCCGTCAAGGTTTCTAAAGATGGCTTTACAAATCTGTTAAGCGGGGATTTTCCATACTGCGAACAACTTCAGGTTTAAGTCTTAAAGTGTTGTCTACAAAGGGTTTAACGGTGGCGGCATGATTGCTTTTTTTGAAGTGAAGTTGTAACGGGATGGTTTTGTCGACCCCTTCAATGCTGAGGAAATGACAACCCAGCGTGTGCTGTTTTCTGATGCATTCCGGGCCGATGGCAACACCAAGGCCGGCGGCGACCTCAGTCAGTAACGTCTGCATATGTCGGGGCTGACTGATAATGTTAGGTGAGAAACCGGCTTCCCGGCACAATAATATGGTGTCATCGAACAGGCCTACGGCTTCCTCCCGGTTAAACAGAATAAAATCCTCATTCTGCAGTTCGTCCAGCTCAATTGACCGCCTGTCAGCAAAGGGATGCTGCTCATTGACCACCACGACCAGCCGATCGATATAGATATCATGACTGACAAAGGCATCACTTAAGGTAGCCGGCATCGGCCGAGAGAAGCCAATGTCGATTCTGTCTTCCTCAAAAGCCTGCAATTGTTCGGTGACTGTCATTTCAAACAGGCTGATATGGACATTGGGATAATCTTCCAGATAACTGCTCACCAGCCGCGCCATGAAGGGCAGACAGGCCGAAGGCATATGCGCAATTTTAAGGCTGCCGATTTCGCCTTTATCTGCCCGTTGGGCATTCACTTTCGCCTGCTCCAGCTGCGCCAGAATGTTTCTGGCATCGACCAGCAACTGTCTACCGGCCGATGTGATCAGCACTTCCCGCGAGTTTCTGTTGAACAGTGCCACGCCCAGCGACTCTTCCAACTGTGAAATATGCCGGCTGATCGCCGGTTGCACTGTATGCAGCTCTCTCGCTGCCGCTGAAAAACTCCCGCTGTCAGCCACACTGATGAAGCTTCTGAGCATTTTGATGTCCATCTTCAGCACCCATCCATAATAAAAACGTATAGGAGTTATATAAAAATAACATTTCTATTATAGATGAATTGTCGTTAGCCTGTTCACCAGCTGGCGAGTGAGACGCGCCGCTATGACACCTTTATTTGCAATCCGGCTGTTATGACGACTCAAAACACCTCATTATCGACCGCGGGCCAGTTTACCCTGCTCTGCATCGCCAGCCTGACCATTATGGTTGGCTCGGTGGTGGCGCCGGGTGTTGTCACTATCGCTGAGGCGTTGAATGTATCAGCGCATCCCAGCTGGCTGGTGACCTTACCGGCACTCGGTGCCATTGTGTTCGCCCCCTTGACCGGTCGTATCATTGATACCGTTGGCGCCTATCGCGCCTGCCTGGCCGGGCTGTTTTTATATGGTCTGCTGGGTATGGGCGTCAGTGCGCTTGCTGAACCGCTGATAGTCTATGTTGACCGCCTGTTACTGGGGGGTACTACCGCGCTGGTGATGGCAGCCTGCACAATGCTGATATCACAGTGGTATCAAGGCACGGCCCGACTCGCAATGATCGCGAAACAGGGCATGGCCATTGAGCTTGGCGGTGTGATTTTCCTGTTACTGGGTGGCCAGCTGGCAGCGATTTACTGGGCCCTGCCACTGAATATTTATCTGCTGGCCTGGGTATTTCTGCTGATGTTTGTGCGCTATCTGCCGCGCCTGACACCCGCCGTGCCCCACGCTGATAAAGCGCTGAACGCCAATACCGGTCAAGGCTTGCCGCTCAGCGCGATTTATGCCATCACATTATTGGCCATGACAGTCTTTTTCAGTCTGATCGTGGTACTGCCGATATCGCTGGCAGATGCCGGGATGAATGAGGCGCGTATCGGCTATCTGCTGTCTTTTATTTCGCTTGTTGCCGTGGTGTCAGCCTTTTTTATGCCAACGGTCGCCAGGCGACTCAAACAAAGGATAACACTGACGCTGGCATTTGGTTTTTTTGCCCTGGCGCATGGGCTGTTCTTCCTTGCCAATGACTTAGCGCTGCTGATGGTGGCGTTGATTGCCAGCGGGCTGGGTTTTGGCTTAAGCATTCCGCTTTTAAACCATATGACCGTGCAGGCAGCCAAACCTGATCAGATGGGCCGCTGCCTGTCGTATTACACCATGGCGATTTTCAGTGGCCAGTTTCTGACTTCATTCATTACCCTGCTGCCGGGATTTCAGAGCCGGGCCTTTCTGCTGGCAGGCATACTGGCCTTGCTGACAGCAGTTGGCTTATTCGGCACTCCGTATTTGTTTAAAAGCAAGGTGCACTATGCGCCTGAATAGCCTGACAAAGCGTGCACTGACCTGTTTCAAAGCGGCACTGTACCCCGTTTACAAACAGCCAGGGTTAACGAGAATCAGTCAACAAGCCTGTAGTTTTGGGCAAGCTTGTCTGCGCGCTTCTACCTACAATGCTAATCACTTCCCTCAGCCCAATGACGGCCTGAGACATCGGGCACAGCATTCAGCAGGCCGGTTTTCCTGGTCAGCGTCAGTCAATTAACCGGATTTTAATAAAAGTATGCGTTCATCAGACGCAACCTTCTCATGGAGTTTAAGCATGCGACTTTCATTTTCAGCTTTTGTCTTTTTAATAACGCTGGCCACCACAGCCTGCACCGATACCACACAGAATGCCGACGCTGCTCCAAGTCCCCCACCGCCGCCGGAAGTCGATGTGGCGACACCGTTAAAACATACGCTGACCGACTGGGATGAGTTTACAGGCCGTTTCGAGGCCATTAACGATGTTCAGTTACGTGCCCGCGTCACCGGTTACCTGGTGGAAAAAAGATTCAAAGACGGACAAATGGTGAAAAAAGGCGATGTGCTCTACGTCATTGACCCGCGCCCATTTAGCTATGAACTACAGCGGATAAAAGCACAGTACCAACTGGCACAGAAAGAATGGGAACGCGCCCAGAATCTGCGTGAGAGCCGCGCAATTTCTCAGGAAGAAGCCGATCGCCGCTTTCAGGAATTACAAATTGCCAAATCGTCACTGGACAATGCGCGTCTGCAAATGGCTTTTACCGAAGTCACCTCTCCGATTGATGGCAAGGTCAGCGACAGCTATGTGGATGTCGGCAATATGGTGGAAGAAAACGAAACGGTATTAACCCGCATCGTCAGCACCAATCCGATTCATTTCCGTTTTGAAGGCTCGCAGACGGATCTGCTCAAATATCTGCGTCTGGATCGGGCCGGTCAACGTCCAAGCAGCGATACCGCGCCGAATCCGATATACATCAAACTGCTGGATGAAGATAAGTTCTACCATCAGGGCGAGATGCACTTTGTCGACAACGCCGTCGATAACTCTACCGGCACCATTCAGGCTACTGCCACCGTCAATAATGACAACGGCATTATCTACCCGGGCCTGTTCGGCCGTGCCCGTCTGTTGGGCAGAGCCAACTACGAAGCCATTCTGGTGCCGGAAAAGGCCATCAATACCGACCAGGACAAAAAGTTCGTCTATGTCGTTGATAGTAATGACACCGTACAGCGGCAGTATGTGCAGGTTGGCAACCTGCTGGATAACGACCTGATTGTGGTCAGTCAGGGACTGAGCGGCAATGAACGCGTGGTCATTAACGGCATTCAGCGGATCCGACAGGCGGCCCAGCCCGTTACCCCCAACCCTGTTGAATTGGCGTGGCAAGAGCCCGACACCCTCGTGCAGGCGGATGACGCAGCTGCTGAGCAACGGCCGGAACAGGAATAAGGACTTTTTATGCAATTTCCCAAGTTTTTTATCGACAGACCGATATTCGCCACGGTGATCTCGATTATCACTGTGATTGTCGGCGCGATGGCTTTTCTGACCTTGCCGATAGAACAATACCCTTCTGTAGCCCCACCGACCATCCAGGTCTCGGCCAATTACCCTGGGGCCACTGCCGAAACGGTGGCGGAAACGGTAGCCACACCGATTGAGCAGGAAGTGAATGGTGTCGAAGGCATGCTCTATATGCATTCACAGGCTTCTGCCGACGGCAGTATGACACTCTCTATCACCTTTGAACTGGGCACGGATCTGGATACCGCCCAGGTACTGGTGCAGAACCGCGTCGCCATTGCAGAACCGCGTCTGCCTGAAGTGGTTCGCAGCATGGGCGTCACCACCAAGAAAAACACGCCGGACCTGATGCTGGTGGTGAATATGTCCTCTCCTGACGGGACCTATGACCAGAATTATCTCGCCAACTATGGTGTATTGAATGTGCGCGACCGCCTGCGCCGAATTGAAGGTGTCGGTGAGGTGCGGGTGTTTGGTGCCGCCGATTATGCGATGCGGATCTGGTTAAAACCGGATCTACTGCAGTCCTTCGGCATTGCTGCTGGCGATATTATCAATGCCCTGCGCAGTCAGAACGTGCAGGTTGCCAGTGGCACGCTCAACAGTGCGCCCCAAACCGAGCAGAACTACTACGAATATATTGTCCAGACCCAGGGCCGGCTGGAAACACCGGAACAGTTTGGCGAAGTTATCGTTAAAGCCGAGGACGGCCGGATTGTTCGCCTCAAAGATGTGGCTCGTATCGAACTGGGCGCTCAGGAGTATGTCACCAAAGGCTACCTGGGTGAAAAACCCGCCGTGGCACTGCCTATCTTCCAGCGTCCGGGTTCCAATGCGATTGCCACCACGAAGGCCCTCAAGGCTGAAATGGCCGATATCGCCAAGGATTTCCCGCCGGGTATCGAATACGAGTTTGCCTATAACCCCACCGAGTTTATTGAACAGTCGGTTGAAGCTGTTGAACTGACTGTCTATGAAGCCGTGTTCCTGGTGGTGATCGTGATCCTGGTGTTTCTACAGACCTGGCGCGCTGCCATTATTCCGATTGTGGCGATTCCGGTGTCTTTGATCGGCACCTTCGCCGTGATGTCAGCGCTCGGTTATTCGCTCAACAACCTGACCCTGTTCGGGCTAGTGCTGGCGATTGGCATCGTGGTGGATGATGCCATTGTCATTGTCGAAAATATGGAACGCAACCTGCGCAATGGCCTGTCGCCGCGTGATGCTGCCCGTAAAACCATGGACGAGGTTGGTTCCGCGCTGATTGCAATGGGACTGGTGCTGGTCGCGGTGTTCCTGCCGACAATGTTCCTGGAGGGGATTTCAGGCAAGTTCTACCAGGCCTTCGGTTTGACGGTGGCCGTGGCCACCATGATTTCGGTAGCGGTATCGCTGACCCTGTCCCCTGCTCTGGCCGCCATTCTGATGAAGGTGGAGCCGCATGATGACAAGCCGGTCAAATGGTACAAATCGCCGATCAAAGCCTTCTTTAATGGCTTTAATAAAGGCATGAGCGGCCTGTCGAATCGTTACGGCTGGTTTGTCGGCAAAACCATTCGGATGGGCTTTATCATGCTGCTGATTTACGGCGGTCTGATGACGCTGACTGCATTTCAATTCGACCGCGTGCCGACCGGCTTTATTCCATCACAGGATCAGGGTTCGCTGATTGTCGCGATTACCCTGCCGGAAGGGGCGTCACTGAATGAAACCGATGAGGTGGTGCAGGCTGTCAGTAAAGAAATGCTGAAGGTGCCGGGCCTTGCTAATACGGTGGGCTTTACCGGTTTCTCCGGTGCGACCCGTACGCTGCAATCCAACGCGGCGGTCATTTTCACCCCACTCGAGTCATTTGATAAACGTCTTGCTGAAGGCATTGAATATCAAAGCATTCTGGACAATATGCGTGCCGTCGCAGGCGCGTTCAAAAATGCCCAGATTGCCGTGTTTGAACGACCGCCGGTACCTGGTATCGGTAATGCCGGTGGTTTTAAAATGATGTTACAGGACCAGGGTGGACGCGGTCTGGCTGTGCTGGAACAGGCAGCCAAAGATATGGCAGCAGCTGCCAACAGTCCTGACAGTCCGGCTACGACAGCGGCGTTTACTTTCTTCAATACCAATAATCCACAGCTGTATCTGGATATCGACCGCAACAAGGCCGAGCGTCTGGGCGTGCCGGTGGATAATGTGTTTGAAGCGCTGGAAGTCTTTATTGGCTCGGTCTATATCAATGACTTCAATTATCTGGGCCGAACCTTCCGGGTCACAGCGCAGGCTGAAGCCGAAGAACGTCTCAGCATTGATGATGCCCTTCGCATCCGGGTGCGAAATAACCACGGTGACATGGTACCGATTGGCTCTTTTGCGACGGTGGAAAACACCTCTGGCCCCTCCCGTGTGCCTCGCTACAACCTGTATCCGGCGGCCGGTGTGATGGGCAGTGCCAGCCCCGGCTACAGCTCAGGTGAAGCACTGAATGCGATGGAAGATCTGGCCGCGCAGATCCTGCCTGATGGCATTGGCTATGAGTGGACGGAGATTGCCTATCAGCAGAAATCCACCGGCGATACGGCGGTTCTCACCTTTGTGCTGGCGGTGGTGTTTGTTTTCCTGCTGCTGGCCGCCCAGTACGAAAGCTGGACGCTGCCACTGTCCATTATTCTGATTGTGCCGATGTGTCTCCTGTCGGCCATTACCGGCGTCTATATCGCCGGTATGGATAACAATATCCTGACCCAGATAGGTCTGGTGGTATTGGTGGGTCTGGCGTCCAAAAACGCCATTCTTATCGTCGAGTTTGCCCGCGAACTGGAAGATCAGGGTCGCGACATGTGGCAGGCTGCGGTGGAAGCCGCCCGCCTCCGTTTACGCCCTATCCTGATGACCTCATTTGCTTTCATTCTCGGTGTCGTGCCGATGGTGATTGCCACCGGTGCCGGTGCGGAAATGCGCCAGGCACTGGGCGTGGCCGTATTCTCGGGCATGATCGGTGTGACCGCATTCGGGCTGATATTCACACCGGTGTTTTATGTGTTGTGCCGCAAACTGGCACTGATTCGGGTCAAAAAGCCCTCGGATAAGCTGTCTTCGGAGTCTGTGTGATGACAAAGCGACGTTTACTAACGGTACTTATCGGCGTTTCCATCGCAGCCAGCGGCTGCGCCTCATTTCGCGATTATCAGGCACCGGAGACGCCCGAAGCGGTGTCGGAGACTGAATTGCAACAAGCCGGAAATGACCGTTTCCAGGCAAACAAAAAACCGGTTGCTGACTGGTGGCGTGAATTCAATGATCCGCTGCTGACCGAACTGGTCAACACCGCGCTCAATGCCAATCCGGATGTGCGGATCGCCTACGCCAATCTGCAGGAGGCCCGGGCTTTACGGCGTGAAGTCGGTTATGACCGGCAGCCTGCTGTCGATGCCACCGGCGATGCCTCGCGTAACCTGAATTCACAGGAAAGCCCGAATGGTGCCAACCTGCCCAGAAGCAACAACAGTTTCCAGGCCGGCTTTGATGCCAGCTGGGAACTGGATCTGTTCAACCGGGTGTCATCAAGGATTGAAGCACAGCAGGCTTTGGCGGAATCTGCCGAAGCCGATTTACAGCAGATTTATGTCACCATTGCAGCAGAGGTTGCCAGGGCCTATGTCGAACTTCGCGGCGCCCAGCACCGGCTGGATATTGCCGAACGCAACCAGAGCAACCAGGCTGAAACCTATGAGCTGACTCAGGTCTTGCTGGATAATGGTCGCGCCACAGCGCTGGATGTGTCGCGGGCTGAAACCCAGCTGACCCTGACCCAATCCACCATTCCACCACTGCAGGCAGCGGTTTCCGCCGCGATAAACCGTTTATCGGTGTTGACGGGGCAAGTTCCGGATGCCCTACGCAGCCGCCTGTCGGCGACAGCGTCCCTGCCCGAGCTGCCGGTCACCGTCGCCGTCGGAAATGCAGAATCTTTATTGAAACGACGCCCGGATATCCGTGCGGCAGAGCGCAATCTGGCGGCCAGTGTGGCTTCATACAACGTCGCCGTAGCTGATTTATTCCCGAAAGTGAGCCTGCTTGGCTCGCTGGGGTTTGTCGGCACCAAGCTCGGCAGCTTCGGCACTACCGCCCTGGCAGGCTCGATTGGTCCTTCACTGGAATGGCAGGTATTCAACCGCGACAGCATTCGTGCCCGCATTGATCAGGCTGATGCCCGCAGCCTGGCTCAACTGGCCAATTACGATAAAACCGTGTTGGCAGCACTGGAAGAAACCCAGACCGCAGTCAGTGATTTCGCCCGTGAGGAAGAACGACGCGCTAAGCTGCAGCAAGCGGCAAAGTCAGCAAAGCATTCTGCTGATCTGGCGAAACAGCGTTTCGATGAAGGTTACGATGACTTCCTGGATGTGCTGGATGCCGAGCGCACCCTGCTGGAAACCGAGGACACACTCGCAAACAGTGACATCAGTGCGGTACTTAAGCTGATTGCTATCTACAAAGCGCTGGGAGGTGGCTGGCAGTTAAAAAGCTGACAACTGTGCCGCTCTCTTAGCCGGTGAGTTTAAAAAAACCGGACCAATTGCTGGAGTATCAGTCAAAAAGGCTGTAGTTTCAGGCAAGTCATTGCTGCTGCCGGAATCTACAATAAATGCTTGGAGACCGTCTTATGCTACCACGCCCACACTGGTGAAAAAGACCATGACTGAATTAACCCAAATTGATGAGCTTAAAGCCAGTAGCGATGACAGTGCTGCTGCCAGGGCATCATTAGCCAAGCTGATTAGTCGCTACGCACCGCATGACGGCCTGTTTGACCTGCCGCTTCCCGGCGTGCATTTACTGCGGACGTCCAGTAAGGATACCAACCCGACCCGTGCCGTCACCAAGCCAGGTATGTGCATTATCGCGCAAGGCGCAAAACGGGTGTTGATTGGTCAGGATGTCTACGATTACGACAATTCACGGATGGCGGTCTATTCCACCGAAGTCCCTGTTTCGGCCAAAATTGTCAAAGCCAGTGAGACTGAACCCTATCTGTGTCTTATCGTTGATATCGAGCCGCAGAAACTTGCTGAACTGACGATGAAAGCCTTTCCCCATGGCGTGCCACGGGTTCAGCATCCGAGAGCCCTGTTTATCGGCAAAGCCAATCCCCGGATTGTCGAGGCCGGTATCCGCCTGCTTGAATTACTGGCACAACCGGAGGATGCCGAATTTCTGCAGCCTCTCATCATTGATGAGATATTTATTCGACTGCTACGCAGTGATATCGGCACACTGGTGGCCCAGATTGCCACCAGTGATTCGAGCCTGCAGAGAATTTCCAAATCTATCAGCTGGATCCGTGAACATTTTAAAGAACCTATGAAGGTGGAAGCACTGGCGACACTGAGTAATATGAGTGTGTCAGCCTTTCATGCCCACTTTAAAACGGTTACCAGCATGACACCACTCCAGTTCCAGAAAGAACTGCGTCTGCATGAAGCCAAACAGATGATGCTGACCCGGATGATGGATGTCAGTACTGCCTGTATGTATGTCGGTTACTCCAGCGTGTCCCAATTCAGCCGTGAATATGCCCGTTTATTCGGTGTACCGCCGAGTAAGGATGTCCGCTCTCGTCATGCAACTGCCAGCACAGCTTAAACCTTAATCCGCATTGTCAAACTTGAAGGATTGATTATGAAAATCACCATCAATGAACAGATTCACCAGGTCGACGTCGCAGAAGATATGCCGATACTCTGGGCACTTCGGGATGTGTTGGGTATGACCGGTACCAAGTTCGGTTGTGGCAAATCGCTCTGCGGCGCTTGTACCGTGCTGCTGGATGGCCAGCCTATACGTTCCTGTGTCACCCCGGTGAAACAGGCCGAAAATAAAAAACTGACGACCATTGAAGCAATTTCCGAACAGCCGGCGGGTCGTGCTATTCAGGCTGCCTGGCTGGATAACAATGTACCGCAGTGTGGTTACTGTCAGTCAGGCCAGATCGTTTCTGCCACCGCCTTGCTTAATTCCAAGCCCAATCCCAGCGACGATGACATTAACACTGCGATGAGCGGCAATATCTGTCGCTGCGGTACCTACACCCGTATTCGTGATGCCATAAAACAGGCAGCCAATAATATGGAGACCGGTCATGAAGGATAATATCGTCAATATCAGCAGACGTAATTTTGTTAAAGGTTTTGCCCTCAGTGGCCTGGTGCTGGCAGTGGGGCTGCCCGGCCTCTCTGCGGCGACGGAAGAACCGCAATATGGCCGCAATGCCATGCCGCATGGCTGGGTCGATAATCCGCTGGTGTTTGTATCGATAGCGGCTGATGGCACGGTCACCATTGTTGCCCACCGCTCTGAAATGGGCCAGGGCGTGCGTACCAGCCTGCCCATGGTCGTCGCTGATGAAATGGAAGCCGACTGGAGTCGGGTCAAGGTCGAACAGGCCTGGGGCGATGAAGAACGCTTCGGCAATCAGGACACCGATGGTTCGCGCAGTGTGCGCCATTTCTTCATGCCGATGCGAAATGTCGGCGCTGCGATGCGCATGATGCTGGAAACCGCGGCAGCAGCGATGTGGGCGGTGCCTGCAAGTGAAGTCAAAGCGCAGAACCACGAAGTGATTCATCAACCTTCCGGACGTCGGGTGGGCTATGGTGAACTCGCTGAATCTGCAGCGGAACTGCCGGTACCGGATCGTGACAGCTTCAGCTATAAACCGGCATCGGAGTTTCGTTATATCGGCAAGACCGGTAATAAAAACATCGATGGTGAAGCCATCGCTACCGGTCATACCGAATACGGCATGGATGTGCGCCTCGATAACATGGTCTATGCCGTGGTGGCGCACCCGCCTGCCTATGGCGAGACACTGAAATCCTACGATGACTCGGAAACGCTGAAAGTCCCGGGGGTGATTAAAACCCTGACACTGCCCTCCAGTCCGCCGCCGGCGATGTTCAATCCGCTGGGCGGCGTCGTCGTGGTGGCTGAGAATACCTGGGCTGCAATCAAAGGTCGCGAGAAGCTGAAAATCGAGTGGAACAGCGGCCCGCACAGCCAGTATGAATCGGAAGCTTTCCGTGAAGCGATGAAACAGGCTGCCAATAAACAGGGTGGCAAAGTGCTGCGCTCACAGGGCGATGCCTACCAAGCACTTGAAACGGCGCATTCCAGCCTGTCTGCGGATTATTATATTCCGCACCTGGCACAGGCACCGATGGAACCACCGGTAGCCACAGCCCATTTCAAAGGCGATAGCTGTGATGTCTGGGCACCTACCCAGGCACCACAGGTCAGTCGGGATACGGTCGCCAAATGGCTGAAGCTCAAACCGGAACGGGTGATGATTCACGTCACCCTGCTCGGCGGTGGTTTCGGTCGCAAATCCAAACCCGACTTTCTGGTCGAAGCGGCGCTGACCTCAAAAGCGATGGATGGCAGACCGGTCAAGCTGGTCTGGACCCGCGAGGATGACATTCAGCATTCCTATTACCACACCGTTTCGTTTGAACATCTCGAAGCCGCCTTTGACGAGCAAGGCAAGCCACAAGTCTGGTTGCACCGCACCGTAGCACCTTCGATAGTCTCGACTTTCGATGCCAGCACCATTCATCAGCAGGCTTTTGAAATCGGCATGGGTGTGGTCAATGTGCCCTTCGCGGTGCCTAATATCCAGCTGGAGAACCCGGCTGCAGAAGCGCATACTCGTATCGGCTGGTTCCGCTCGGTATCCAATATTCCGCATGCTTTTGCGGTGCAGTCCTTTATTGCGGAAATGGCGCATCAGCAGCAACGCGATCATAAAGACGTCCTGCTGGAACTGATTGGTCCGGATCGCGAGATTGATCCACGCAGCTTGCAGGATGAATGGAATTACGGCGAATCACCCGAGCTCTACCCGCTTAACACCGGCCGTCTGCGCCGCGTTATTGAACATGTCACCGAGAAAGCTGACTGGGGTAAACAACTGCCGGCCGGACAAGGTCAGGGCCTGGCCGCACATTACAGCTTTGTGACCTACGTCGCAGCTGTAGTTGAGGTCGATGTCAGTGATGACGGTGAAGTGTCTGTGCCGAGGGTCGATATCGCCGTGGATTGCGGTCCGCAGGTGAATCCGGAACGAATCCGCTCCCAGATAGAAGGCGCCTGCATTATGGGTATCAGCCTGGCGATGCTGGGAGAGATCAGCTTTAAAAATGGCGTTGCGGTGCAGAATAATTTCGATGGTTATCAGGTCACCCGCATGGATGGCGCGCCGGCCAGAATCAATGTGCATCTGATGCCGTCAGATAATTACGACCAGCCACTGGGGGGGATCGGTGAGCCCGGTATGCCGCCGATTGCGCCGGCACTGTGTAATGCCATCTTCGCAGCGACTCAGAAACGCATCCGTAATCTGCCTATCCGTTATCAGCTGGAGGCCTAGATGCAAAGTACAGACATCACGGTGCTGAGGCAGATCCTGAGCTGGCATCAAGCCGGTCATGCTGTCTGGCTGAGCACAGTACTCAAAACCTATGGTTCCAGCCCGAGGCAACCCGGTGCGATGTGCGCTATCCGAGACGATGGCGCAGTTGTCGGTTCGGTGTCCGGTGGCTGCATTGAGGATGACCTCAAAGACAAGGTGTTATCGGGTGAGTTAGCTGAAACGACCGTCAGGCTGATGACTTATGGCGAATCAGTTGAAGAACGGGACCGTTTCCGTCTCCCCTGCGGTGGGACACTGCGCCTGGCAATAGAGAAAGTGACTGATGCCGGCTGGGTGAGTCAGGTTTTGAATCAGATTGAACAGCGTCAGCGCATTCAGCGCCGGCTTGATTTGAGTCAGGGACAAAGCCGTATTGGACGCGCACAACACAGCGACCCCGTCAGCGAGGGAAATGCGGAACTCAGCTTTGTTTATGGCCCCAGAGCAAGGCTGCTGTTGATTGGTGCCGGTGAAACTTCTGCTTATTTAGCTAAAATGGCGTCGGCACTGGATTACCAGGTGCTGGTCGCCGAGCCACGTGAAGAAATGCAATTGACCTGGCATCGCGAAGACGGTGAGTTACTGGCCATGATGCCTGATGATGCGGTGGTGAAAATAGCGGCGGATCAAAACACCGCGATTATCACCCTGACGCATGATGCCAAGCTGGATGACATGGCTCTGTTGGAAGCACTCAAATCCAATGCTTTCTACATTGGTGCCCTGGGTTCCAGCCGGACCAATGCCAAACGCCGTGAAAGACTGGCGTTGTTTGACCTGAGCGCTGAGCAGATTGCCCGCCTGCGTGGGCCGGTCGGACTCGATATTGGCAGTAAAACCCCGGCCGAGATTGCCGTTTCAATTCTGGCCGAGCTGGTTAAACTCAGCCGTCATAGTCAAGCGTCAAAGCAGCAGCCGGCTATCCGTGCCGTCAGCAATGGCTAAATGTCAGTAAAACAGATCTCCCCGATTGTACTGGCTGCCGGACAATCGAGCCGTTTCGGCAGCGATAAACTGTTGCACCCGGTGACTGTGCGGAGTGAATCCAGACCTCTGATTCTGCAGGCCTTATCGCCCTGGCTTGAGGTATTTGCTGAAATCAACGTAGTGGTGAGAAAGGATAATACTGCCCTGCTCCGTCTGCTGGCAGACTGTGATGAATCCTCACAGCTCAGGCTCATTCCTGCCGCAGCTGCTCATCAAGGCATGAGCCAGTCTCTTATCGCCGGAATCAGAGCCAATTCGGATGCAGACGGCTGGTTAATCGGTCTGGCTGATATGCCTTACCTCAAGCGTGGCGTGATAGCTGATTGCCTCGCAGCCATGAACGCAGGGAGTGCCATCACCCTTCCCGAGTTTGAAGGTCGCCGCGGTCATCCTGTGGGCTTTGATTACCGCTTTCTGCCACAACTTCTGGCATTAACCGGTGATAGCGGTGCCAGAGAGATTATCCACTCGTCACAAACCTACGTTTGTTCGATATCAGCCGGGGATGAAGGTATTTTTCGTGATATTGACATGAAGGACGATATTCAGCAATCGAGCTGAGCTGTCTCATACAACCGGTAACCTGACCTCAAACAGGCTGCCTGCTCCCAACTTGCTCTCTACCGAAATTGTCCCCCGCATCAACTCGACAATCTGGCGTGAAATAGTCAGACCGATACCGGTCCCTTCGATACTGCTGTTTTCTGCTTGGAGACGTTCGAAAGGCTCAAACAACAACTCAAGATGCTCTTCAGCAATACCGTCACCATCATCAGCAATAGCGATAGCGGCATGGTGGCCCTGAGTGCTGACATCAATCGACACCTTACCGCCGGGCCGGTTGTATTTAATGGCATTACTGAGCAGATTCAGCAGTACCTGTTTCAGTCTGCCCTGATCGGCCATAGCCACCACCTGTTGCTGATTGTTGTGGTGAATTTCAATTTGTTTTTCACCGGCAAACTGAGCGATAAGCACCAGACATTCTTTCACGATCTCATTTAAATCTACCGCCTTGATCTGCAATGACATCTTTCCGGACTCGACTTTAGAAAGATCAAGCAACTCATTGATTAAATATAATAAATGCTTCCCTGCTTTTAATATCTCGGCGGCGGATTTTTTGTCATCCTGATGGCCCTCAGGGTTGGTGTCAATCAGCTGGCTGTAACCCATAACCGCATTCAGCGGTGTTCTGAGCTCATGGCTCATATTGGCCAGAAAACGGGACTTGGCTTTGTTGGCTGACTCCGCTCTCTCCCTGGCAATACTCAGTTCGGCCTGCACTTCTTTACGCCAGCGGATTTCGCGGGACAGCTTCCAGCTCCATAATGCAAAGATCAGAATCAAACAGGCGGCAGAGCCGGCTACGGTGATCAGCAGGGTTGGATCCGTTTTATGCTCATAAGTGACTGCAACCCAGTTACGGGAGATCAGGTTTTTTTCCTGCGGAGTAATGGCGTTGAGGCCTTTAGCCAGAATCGAGCGCAGTAGTGGCTTATCATCCCTTGCGGCCATATACAGATCGGCCCCGTAGGGCGTATCAGCGACTATCTTGACGTTAGCGAAGCCCAGATTTCTGGCCACATAGTTAATTACAACCAGGTTACCCATATAGGCGTCTACTTTACCGGCGTTAAGTGCAGCGAGTGCCTCATCGGCAATGTCCACTCTGTATAACTCGATTTGAGGATGATTCTTTTCAAGCGCTCTGGCAGCGGCACCATAGCGGAATACGGCGACTTTTTTGTTGTTGAGATCTTCTATGTCATTGATGTTGTATGTTTCTTCCCTGGTGAAGATAACAAACGGCATTTCCATAAAAGCTGAATCAATGACTGAGTAATCAGAATCATTCAGTTTGTTGGGGGCCGCGACAGCAGAGAGCAAATCAGCGGTTTCCTCTGCAGGATCTTCTTCTGAGCGTACGAAACGAAAACGGACCGGCAGCTTTTGTTCCAGCAGTTTCAGATAATCAATGGAAATGCCTTTGAACTGATGATCCTCACCCAGAAATTCAACCGGCGCCCAGCCATGACTGACAGCGACGCTGACTTCCGGATGCTGTTTTAGCCAGGCTTGTTCGGCGTCAGTGAGCTTGATGCTTTTAGAAGGATTGATAGCCGACTGCGCACTCGCGCTTGGGCTGGATAGACACAATGAGACAGAACAGAGAAACAGCAACAGAATTTTCATCTTAAACCTGACCTATTCGCTAAGCAGTCAGCTCCCCACAAGCTCGTTTGCCGCCATCATCGTTGATGGTGTCTCTGTACTGCTAAAGTAGTAGAGAGAGTGTTCTACGTTGTAACAATGCTGTCAAGTCGGTCGCTGTGCCCGTCTGGTCATGGTGTCAATGCGGATAAGTCCAGACATCGTGTTCGCGTTCAAACTCAAACAGGGTTTCATGTAACTGTCTGAGCTTCAGTAAAGCCTGCATGTCTTCAGGAGGAAAACCTCTCCGTGTTCCGCTTCTGGTATCGGTAAACAGCGAGTCCAGATAGGGCTCGCAAAATTCACTGCCCCAGAAAATAAGCAGTTTCTTGCCTATATGGGGGTAATGCTGCGAGATCCTGATATAGGACTTGTCCTGTTTCAGTTGTTGAATTTTTGCGTTAGTCATAGAAATCTCGGGTGAATGATGACTGTCAGCTAGCTCACCCAGCCTGATGCAATTACAGACTTAAGGATGTGAAACAGCTCAAACAACCATCGTATCGCCCGAACAATTCAGCAAAATTCGCTTATTTCATTGCCTGAACAATGAGCTGTTTGAGGATAGGCAGATGTGACTGGTCCAGATCTTTGACTGCCGATAGCAGCGTGATTTGTTTTTTCTCAGCCAAATCTGCAATCTCCTGCAAAGCATCTGACTCGGATTTAAGTGACTGACGATATTGTTTTTTAAACTCGGCATAACTGAGTTCATCCTGATGCCAGGCTTTCCTTAAATCATTCGGCGGACACAGGGACTTAATCCAGTCATCATAGTCGAGATCGGTTTTTTTGACGCCACGCGGCCAGAGCCTGTCGGCCAGCAGCCTCACGCCGTCATTCTTAGCCGGCTTGTCATAAACCCGTTTGAGTTTGATCTTGTTTTCAGCAGACATGGCAAATTACCTGTTAGACGGTTGCAGTTTGGTCAAAATCGCTTTGATAAATTCATGCAGATCACCGGGATGTCTGGAGGTTATCAGGTTATCGTCGATAACCAGCGGGGCATCGAGATAGTGCGCACCGGCTTCTATCAGTTCATCTGAAATTTTTTCTACGCAAGTGGCTTTTCGCCCTTGTAACAAATCTGCAGAGACCAGAATTTGCGGTCCGTGACAAATGGCAGCCACCGGTTTATTACTGGCAAAGAAATGTCTGGCGATATCCAGCGCCCGTTGGGATTTTCTTAAATTCGCCGGCGCCTCACCGCCCGGTAGCAGTAACAGGTCATAGCTGTCCGGATTGACTTCATTCAGAGTCATCTCCGCAACAAGCTCAGCACCTTTTTTACCCTTGATTTTTCCGATCTGAAGCGAGGCGATATAACACTTAATACCGGCCTGTTCCAGTTGTTTGACAGGCTCGGTAACCTCACTGTCTTCAAAATGATCGGTCGTGAGAATGATGGCTTTCATATTGGCCTCCTTTCTCTGTGATCGTTGTCTTATCCCAACATGATAAAAAGCTGACTGCAAAACCCGTTTGCCGGACAGGTTCACCACATCATTAATGATTTGGCTGTGTCCGCTTATCTTTGTTACTGTTTGTTTGTGGTGCTTATTTCATGTGACAGAAACAAACGCGCCATGTTCATAAATACGTGCTTTCAAGAGACGCATGACTAGTTCACGGTCGGCACAGAAAGCAGAATCTTCAGCTGGCAGTGCACTAGCCAGAGATATCTCCACAAACCATTGAAAGTGACAGCCTGATACGTTTTGAAATGAAAAAAACTGGCTGTTAACTCAGACTCTTATCAGTCCTTTTGACTGATTTTCCATGCTAACAACTGTGAGGTGATGAACCATGAATATTCTGGATATTTGCACGCACAAGGTCGCCATGCTGGAAAGAAATGAAACAGTACAGCAAGCGGCTAAACTGATGAAACAGCATCATGTCGGTGATGTCATAGTGATCAGTAAAAGCGATGGTCAGAACAAACCGCTCGGTATTCTGACCGACCGCGATATTGTCGTCGATTTAATCGCTAACGATGTGGATTTAAACAGCGTCAGCGTCGGTGACTGTATGAGTGATGATCTGATGACCGTCAGGGAAGATGCTGATATTGCAGATACCATGAAAGAAATGAGTCACCGAGGTGTACGCCGGGCTCCGGTCATTGCCACAGATGGCAGCCTGTGCGGCATTCTCAGCATGGATGACATGATAGAAGTGTCTTCCAATATGATGCGCGATATGTCTGCTCTGATTTACAGAGAACAGGCCTGTGAAGAGCTTAAGCATCAACGCCATTGACAGGCAAGTCAATCAGGGGAGAGTTTGCTCTCCCCTGTTATTTATGTGTGTCGCTCAGATTCGTTTTTATTTTATCGCACAGCGCAATCAACTGCGCTGCTTCCTCTACTGTCAGGCCTGTCGCACAGAGCGCCTGATGCGCGATGTGTTCAGCTTCAGCGGCAAAGTCCCGGCCCTGTCGGGTCAGGGTAACTGCCATTCTGCGCTCGTTACCGGGCACCCGCTTGCGCTGCAGGTAGCCACGTTTTTCCAGGGTTTTGAGCATTGGCGTCAACGTGGCTTTGCTCAATCCGATAATCCGTCCCAACTCAGTCACGGAAACGGCATCCTGCTGCCACAAGCCCATCAACAGCACAAACTGCGAATAAGACAGGTGATACGGCTTAAGTAAATGGCCATAAGCCTGAGTGACATCACCACTGGTGGAATACAGGGCATAGCAAACCTGCTCTGCTAATTTCGGGCCCAGCCTGGTCACATCGCTTAAAGAGGTACTTGACATACATATTTATCCGGCATAACGTTAGTGTGCGAACGGTTTGTTTGCAAACAAGGAGATAATATCATGAAATCAATCATTTATATGTTCCCCCTGCTGCTGACTATCTGGCTTCCCCAGGCCGCGAGTGCTGAAGATATGGCGGCCAGTGATAACTACATGCCGACATTGATTACTGACACGCCTTATGAGGGACGCCAGCTGGCGATCAAGATCGTACGGAAAACGATTGGCACGATTCAGACAGATACTGCTGCCAAACATCGGGTCAGAGCAAAATACGCTGAAGATCCGGCTTTGTTGATGAATGCGGCTGAGCTTGTCGCCATCGAATTTAAAACCATTGCTATTGCCAATAATTACTGGCGTGAATAATTTTCTCATCCGGGCAGTGCTTTAACAGCCTGTCCGGATGTCACTGATTTTTTCGGGTTCAATCAATGACTAATAAAGACACTGACTCCACTCTACTGGAACTGGCTTTCAGACCGTTTTTTCTGTTGGGCGCGGCATTCAGTATCATCGCTTTATTATTTTGGGGCGCCAGTCTGCAAGGCTGGCAAAACGAGGCATATCATGGTTACAGTCAGCTCTGGCACGGCCATGAAATGCTGTTTGGTTTTGTCGCAGCAATTCTGGTCGGATTTCTGCTTACTGCGGTTCAGAACTGGACCGGACTACGATCTGCTCACGGCAAGTCCCTGTTATTGTTGATTCTGTTGTGGCTGGTCGGCCGGCTCGCAGTCTGGTACGCCGCTCAGCTACCCTGGTGGCTGGTGACTGTGGTCGACAGCGGCTTTCTGGTCGCTGCTGCCTGGCTGCTTGCCCAGCTCTTAATTAAAAAACAGCAGCGTCGCAATTACTTTGCCCTAGCCGCGTTGCTGTTGCTGACCGCAGATAATGTGGTGTTTCATCTGGCTGTGGCGAATGGTCATTTGCAAGTGGCGACGCAGGCACTGCACAGTGTGATTTTACTGATTACGCTGTTGATGACGGTGATTGGCGGCAGAGTCATTCCCATGTTTACCGGTAATACCACACAGATCCCGCCCAGAGCCCGGATCGAATGGCTGGATAAAGCTGGCCTTGCGCTGCTATGGGGTATGGTTGCGATTTATATTTTCCAGCTTCAGTCATACCTCGCTGAGAGTCTTCTGGCAGTTCTGTTTGCCGTGACTGCCTCGTTGATCGGACTGCGTTGTGCGATGTGGCGGCCCTTATCGACAGCGAAACATGCGCTGCTCTGGTCATTACATTTGAGCTACTGGTTTATCCCGCTGGGGCTGTTATTGATGGCTTGCCACTATGCCGGCCTCGCAGTCAGTTTGAGCACGGCCTTACATGCCCTGACCGCAGGTGCGATGGGCGGTCTGATCCTGAGTATGATGTCGCGTGTGTCACTGGGACATAGCGGTCGACCTATTATTGCCACGCCGCTAATCAAACTGGCTCTGGGACTGGTGTTACTGGCTGCTTTAAGCCGTGTCGGACTGGTCCTGATAAGCCCTTCCCACAGCCTGTGGGCCTGGTGGCTGAGCATTGTGCTATGGAGCATGGCGTATGGTCTTTTCCTGTTTCGCTACACGCCGATCCTGATTGCGCCCAGAATAGACCGGTAAAAACAGGAGCCGGACAAATCCGGTTCCTGTTGCACACCTTAAGGAATCTCAGCCAGTCGCTGCTGCATTTCTTCGGCACTGGGTCGAAGCTGAGGCAGTCCCTTGCGGCTGCGTCGCTGGCCCAGAAAATACAGGATGGGTGCCGCAATAAAGATGGATGAGCTGGTGCCAATCACAATGCCAAACAGCATTGGCAAGGCAAAGCTGGCGACCGCTGAACCGCCTGCGATACCCATCGGTAACAAAGCCAGGAAGGTCGTGACAGAAGTGAACACGGTCCGTGTCAGTGTTGATGAAATGGATTCATTCATCAAAGTCATCATCGGCTTATCCGGGTTGGCTCGCAGATTTTCGCGGATGCGATCAAACACCACGACCTTGTCATTAATCGAATAACCAATCAAGGCCAGTAAAGCTGCGACCGCTGTCAGATTGAACTCCACCCCGGTCAGTGCAAAAAAACCGATGGTTTTGGTCAAATCCAGGGCGATCGTTAAGGTGGCTGCGATGGCAAAGTGTGATTCAAAGCGAATCGCAAGATAAGCCAGCATGCCGAAACCAGCGAATAAAATGGCCAGAATCGTATCATCGGCAAAACCGCTACTGACTTTGGGACCGACCATATCCACTTTGGGGAAGCTTGCATCTGCCTGCACGCTCTGTACAGCTGTTTTCAGCGCATCGACCTGTGCGGCCGTCGCCGCCGGTGCCTGATGTTCAGCTGGCAGGCGAACCAGAAACTGACCCTGTTCGCCTGACTCCTGAATGCTGGCCTGTGCCATCGCATGATTCTGCAGTGTTGTGCGTAAATCTTCGACTGAAAGCTGGCTGGCATGAACTTCAACCAGTGTGCCGCCGGTGAAATCGACACCGTATTTCAGGCCCGGTTGAATAAACAGCACAATGGCAGCAAGCGACAAAAGAGCTGATGCAGCGAGCCCCACAAAGCGCCCCCGCAGAAAATCCAGATTCCGGCTGCTGAGTTTATCAAGCAGGACGAAGCCTTTGATGCTGAGCGGCTTTTTCTCACGTCCCTTGATTGACCACGCCATCAAAAGCCGGGTAACAGCAATGGCAGTAAACATCGAAGTCAGCAGACCGATACCGATAGTTACCGCAAAACCCTCTACCGGTCCGCTGCCGAACATGAACAGCAGACTGACGGCAATCAGCGTGGTCAGATTGGAGTCGATAATGGTGGTATAGGCCTTGTCAAAACCTTCATGCAGGGCTTTCCAGGCCGATTTGCCACGCCTCGATTCTTCACGAATGCGTTCATTAATCAGAATATTGGCATCGACTGCCATCCCCAAAGTCAGAATGATACCGGCAATACCCGGCAGCGTTAAGGTGGCACCGAGCAGGCTCAATATGCCGAACACCAAGCCGATATTGATGGCAAGCCCGACGCAGGCAATAAAACCCCAGCGACCATAAATGCCGACCATAAAGGCGATCACCAGCGCCGCACCGATTAAACCGGTGGTCAGGCCCATGGCAATGGCATCACTACCAAGATCGGGCCCGACACTGCGTTCTTCCATCACCAGGAGTGGTACGGGCAAAGCACCTGCACGCAGCAGCAAAGCCAGCTCAGCAGCCTCTTCCGTGGTGAAGCCACCGCTGATTTCGCCGCTACCGGCAGCGATTTCAGTGCGGATCACCGGCGCGGTAATCACTTTGCCATCGAGCACGATGGCCAGTGGCCGGCCGATATTGTCAGCTGTCATTTTACCGAACAGTTTGGCGCCTTCATGATCCAGCTTGAAGGTCACCACCGGTTCACCGCTATCCGGGTTAAAGCTCGCCTGGGCATCACGAATGTGCTGACCTTCCATCGCGACCCGTTTTTCCAGTCTGAATTGTTGTTGTCCGTCCTGGCCCGGCAAAGATAATGTGTCTTCGTCTCCTGCCCCTTGCGCATCCCAGTGAAAGCGCATTTTGGCCGTAGTACCCAGCAACTGCCGTATCTTACTCGGATCAGCCACACCGGGCATTTGCACCAATATGCCGGCGTCACCCTGACGGGTAATACTGGGATCGACCAGACCGCTCTCATCCAGACGCCGTCTCACCACTTCCAGACTGCGCTCAACAGCATCAGTCAATATCGCCTGAATCCAGCCCTTGTCTAATCGCAGCAACAAGCTGTTGTCATGCGCTTCAACATTAAAACGCCGGCTGCCGCTGTTGCTGTCACGGGCCAGCGATTCGACCAAAGCCACGGCCTGCTTAACGGAGTCCCGGCTTCTCAGCGTGACTTGCAGACTGTCATGGGTAATGACTGGCCGGCTGTAATAAATACCCGCCTCACGTAATCGGTCACTCAGCTCATCTGCAAGCGACTGGTATTGCTCAGTGATAAGTGCCTGGCTGTCGGCTTCCAGCAATAGATGGGAGCCGCCCTGCAAGTCGAGTCCCAGAGAGATGCTATTCTCGCTATACCATGTGGGTAACGTCGCAGCGATTCTGGCAGGTAAAAGATTGGGGAGCGCACTCAGCAAACCGAGCACGATTAACAAGCCATAAACCATGGCCCGAGTTGATAATGATTTCATGCTAATCCTCAAAAATCGAGTGAATACGATGCGCGATCAGCCATGCTGACAACGCAAAAGATTTCGGGATTAGCTCAGTGGTGGTGCTCTTAGATAAGGTCGCAGAAAGCGGTTGTCACTGGCTGTAACAGAAAATATGCCAGTCGGTTTCGACACAAGAGAGCCGGCATGACCAGTGAAAAGCCCGTCTGCGAGCAGCGCCTGCCAGTCAGGCGGGTCTGAATCGGGGGCAGTCTGCCCGGATTGTTCAGTTTTGAGCCCCAGCCTGAGGCCAGTGTCATGCCAAACTGTCTGGGCATCGAGATGTGATACCAGGCCGGTGTCTGAATGGCTGTCGGCTGAGTTGGAATAGGATGAAACCGGCAATAAAGCCAGCAAAAAGGCAAACCACAATACCCACAGCCGGGCGGCTATGTGATGGGTAATAAAGTGTTGTTGCTGGGGCGACATCCCTTGCTCTGTAAGAAACCCGCAGTTATCTGCGTATCTGTAATATACAGGATTTGCTTTACTCAGAGCGTGAATTTTTAGTCTGTAGTAATTCGCTTTTTTCTCGCCTTGTTCTCCTTTATCTGACACGGAAGCGATGCCATTGAGTCATGAAATGCGTAGCTCGAGTTTATTCGATATTGATTGAAGATAAAGCGATTGCTATGACCTTTGTAGGCGAAGCCGGATTGCAGGCAAACTCGATTTAAACGGCATTTACCACGCCGTGACCAGCGCGGTGAATCTGCCACAGACAGACAATACCGACCGCCATAGAGCTTGCAGCCAGCCACAACGCGCCACTGTAGCTGCCGGTCAGGCTGGCAATATAACCGGCAATCGCAGGCGCGGTAATCTGCGCGACACTGTAACTGATAGTCAGCTTGGCCATCGCTTTGGCCGGGTTATGCGGGAATTTATGACCGATAAACACTAGCATCAGGCTGACCACACCGGCAAAAGTCCCCCCGAACAGAATGGCCCCCACTACATTAAGCCAGAGGCTGTTGCTTATAGCGGGAATAATAATCGACAGCAGCATGATGCTGTAGCTCATGATTAAAGCGCGGGTCTCACCGAGACGATGAGAGATTTTGTCCCAGACCACACAGGAAGGTACCGCAGTGAGCCCCAATATGACCCAGATCCAGTCGCCCCGCCCTGCCAGAGCCGGCATATGCTCAAGAATTGCCACAATAAAGGTGGCACTGACTACATAACCGACACCGGCACAGAAATAGGCCGCAATCATCAGATTCATCCAGCTTTTTGCTGGCGCTTTGAACTGGCCGTCCTGCTGTTGATCGTGTTTGACAGGTGCTGGCATCCAGCGCCAGGCCGGAATTAAAAACACCAGCCCGAAAAAGCCCATTATTACCCATTGCATCGCCCAGTCGAGCTGATGATTCATCCAGACAATTGCCATACCCGGAATCGCTATTCCCAGCCCCAGTCCGGAGAAATGCAGGCCCAGATTGCCTTTAAATTGATGTCGCTTGAGCCAGCTCATCACGAAACCCGCTGCGAGTATGATGCCGGCCGTACTGGATAGCCCGGCAAGCAGGCGGAACAGACTCCACAGCACAACATCGCTAGTCATGCCCATGGCAAAGGTACTGAACACAGCCAGCACCAGGTTAAGCCTGTAGAGTCTGAATTTGAGTTCCAGATCGCTGATCCAGGCAATCAGAATTACGCCCAGCAAATAACCGATGTAATTGAATGTGGCCAACCAGCCGCCGGCCAGTGTCGACAACCCTGCCTGCTCCAGCATCAGTGGCAGAAACGGTGTATAGGCAAAACGGGCAATGCCAACAGTGAGGATCAGTGCGCTGATACCGGCAATGATGACTTTCAGTCTGCTTAACTCTGGTGAGGTGCTCATCCGGCCCTTTTGTTTGGGGGTTTATGTGCGTTCAATCATAGCGACTGGGCCAGTCAGAACAAAATAAATGTTTAACTCAATGGGGTTATGTCAATTCTCTAAACAATATTTATATTATTGATTCAGGCTAATTTTTATTGTCGGCTTTCACCCATAGGCCCTGGGTTTCAATGACCTCATAACGAGCCCACTGACGAAAGCTCTCGCGATCACAGTAGCCTGTTTCATAGGCACTTTTCCCGGCTACTGTTTTGTAAATAATCAGATCCCGTCCCGGCTCGTGATTATCAGCATCATCAATGACCTGTCGCACCCCCCACAAACTGCCGATATTGCCATTACTGTAATAACGTCCGCGTTCAATCCGGTTCGGATGACTGACGCTGAGCTGAGCATGTTGTCTGGCTTTTTCCAACAGTTCAGTCAGTCCCTCTTCGGTAATGTCGACGAAGGAGTCGAGTTCATGGATGGCAGCATTAAAGTCCTCAGTGGTCAAAACATAATCTGTGGTCGGTACCGGGCTTTTGTACTCAGTATGATGACGGGTATTGATATGTGCAGGATAGCGGCGCCAGGAAAACAGATAATTAAAACTGATTGCCATCAGTAACATGACGAGCACATTGATCAATAAAGGATAAAGTAAAAACTGATAGCCCAAATCGACAATCTCATTACCGCCTATCACGGCAGTCAATGCACTGGCCCCACCAGGTGGGTGAATACAGCGAAGGTAGTACATCACACCGACAGCAAGCCCGACAGCAATACCGGCAGTCAAAAAACCATCAGGCAGCCATTGCTGACAGCTGACACCGATAAAAGCGGAGATCATATGGCCGCCGATGACCGGCCATGGTTGTGATAGAGCACCATGCGGCACGGCAAACAGCAACACAGCCGAAGCACCGAGAGAACTGATAATCAGCAAACTGCTTGTCCAGTCTAAAGCCAGACGCTTTATCAGCCACATCGATATCAATAAGGTGACAGCAATGCCGATAGCCGCACCGAAAGCAGAGATCAGTTTTTCACCATGACTGGTTTGATTCCGCTCAATACCCAGCCAGTGTGCAGCGTCGCTCAGATTCAATTTCAAGCTCATTGAATAACCTATATGCACAACAATGGTGCGTTATCATAGCGATCGATTGGCGTGATTACCATAAAAACAGGTAAATTAAATACCTGTTACTTGTTGTGGCTGGCAATGACGGGCTTTGGCCGAGATCTTGCTGATAATTGCCCTGGATCAATGCAATGGCATTCGGATAAGGCTAGATTGCCACTGGCATGCTAACTCAGGCTCAAATAAAGGATTGATTTGAAACCGCTAACCCATCTGACGCAGTATTTGTTACTGCTGTTTTTGATTGTGTCAGTTACTGCCTGTGAGGGAGAAAAAACGCCCATTCGCGTCGCCACCCATGTCTGGCCTGGCTATGAGTTTCTGCATTTAGGTCAAGCCTTAGCTTATCTGCCACAGCAAAACGTGACATTCATCGATACCGGCTCAGCGACTCAATGCATTGAGCGTTTGAAACAGGGGCAGGCTGATGCTGCCACATTGACGCTGGATGAAGTATTGCTTGCCAGAAGTCAGGGTTTGGATCTCACCATTATTCTGGTGATGGATATCTCGGTCGGTGCCGATCAGCTGATCGCGCGAAAAGATATCGCTTCTCTACAGCAACTCAAAGGCAAAACAATCGCGCTGGAACAAAGCGCTGTGGGCCGGCTATTACTGGCTAAAGCCAGTGAAGCGGCGGGCATGACATTGCAGGACTTTAAGTTATTACCGGTAACTATTGATCAGCATGCCGAGTTCTGGCGGCAAGGCCAAGCCGATGCCATCGTAAGCTATGAGCCGGCAGCAAGCCAGATCCTGCGCCATGGTGGTCATGTCATTTTCGATAGTAGTCAAGTTCCGGAAACAATTGTCGATGTATTAGCTGTAAGAACCGATCTTATCGAGGATCATTCCGCTATGCTGCATCAGTTGGTGTCCGGCTTTTTCAAGGCGCAGAAACATTTTCTGACCAACCCTCAGGATGCTTCCTATAGAATGTCCGACAGGCTGGATGTCCCCAGTCGTGACGTCATGAACCTCTATCAGGGCCTCGAACTGCCCGGTATTGAGCATAACAAGAAGTTGCTTGCTGCCAGTAACCCGCAACTGACTGAGGTTGCTCGGGATATACTGCAGCTTGGTTTATTCCCCGTTCCAGAGCAAGACATGCTGAGCAAGCAACTTTACAGCGATAGATTCCTGCCATGAAAACCGGTGTGCTCAAGCACGGTCTGCTACTTTTATTTTTGTTTCTGCCCGGCCTGAGCCTGGCGGCAGAAACCTTCCACCTCGGCATTTTCGCCTACCGTCCGGTAGAAGTCATTGAAAAACGCTGGCAATACCTTGAAAGCTACCTGGAACAACAGGTCCCGAACGCTGATTTTGTACTCCATATCTTAGAACTGGATGAACTGGAACAGGGCGTTCAGCAGAACCGCTTTGATTTTGTTTTCACCAATCCGCGTCACTTTATTCAGATGCGCAGCAAATATCCTTTGTCCGGCGCGCTGGGTACGCTGGTGAGACTGGAGAATGATCATCCGGTTTCAGCACTTGGCGGCGTTATTTTTACACTGAAAAACGGCCAGCCAGTTAAGACCCTGGCAGAGCTTGAAGGCAAGCGGATTGCGGCCCCGGGTGAGGGCTTTCTGGGCGGATATCAGGCACCGATTTATGAACTGTATCAGGCAGGCATAAATACCTCAGCACTGGACATCGTCTTTACCGGCTCCCCCCACGATAAAGTCGTGCAATACCTGCGGGAAGGTAAGGCTGATGTCGGCTTCGTCAGAACCAGTGCGCTCGAACAGATGGCAGCTGAAGGCAAGTTGTCGCTGGATGAGATTGATATCATCAATGAGCAACGTCTGTCCGATTACCCTTTCCTTATCAGCACCCGGCTGTATCCGGAATGGCCTTTTGTCGCCCTGCCCAAGGTGCGTGAATCCACCGCGCGGCGTGTAGCTTCGGCGATTCTGGCACTGGAACCCAGTCATCCTGTCAGTCAGCAAATCGGTATTTCCGGATTCACCGTCCCGGCGGATTATCTGCCGGTGGAACTCTCCATGCGTGAATTGGGCCTACCGCCGTTTGATGTGGAACCTGATGTCAGCCTGATGCAGATCTGGCAGCAGCATAGTGGGCTCATCATTGCACTGCTGCTTGCCTCAGGACTGATTCTAGTGCTGTTGCTGGTTATTGCCAGACAGAACTATTCACTCAGGCTCAGTGAGCAGAAAGTCACCCAGTATCTGAAAGAAATAGAAAAGCGCCACCAGTTTCTGCGCAGTACATTCTCCGCTATTCCTGATCTTGTCTGGATCAAGGATCCGCAGGGCATTTATCTCGACTGCAACAGCCGTTATGAAAGTTTCATGGGTAAATCCAGGTATGACATCCTGGGACAGACTGATCATGATCATATTCCTTCACAACGGGCCAGTCAGGTACACATCCACGATCAGGAAGTGCTCAGACTGCGCCTGCCCAGCATTCAGGAGGAAGTATATCGCTTCGAGTCTGATGGCCATGAAGAAGTGCTGGAGATTATCAAAACACCGATATTGGGTGCTGACAATGAAATTATCGGCCTGCTTGGTATCGGTCGTGACATCACCAGCCGCAAATATGCAGAAGAAGAATTGAGACTCTCCAGAGAGGTCTTTGAAAACACCCTTGAAGGTATCATGATTACCGACAGGGACGGCATCATCGTTGACGTTAATCCGGCTTTTAATAAGATCACCGGCTATCAGCGCGAGGATGTGCTGGGGCAGAATCCTTCCATTCTCAACTCGGGACGCCAAACCCCTGCTTTCTATGATGAAATGTGGCGCCAGCTAAAGAGCATCGGCTTCTGGAAAGGTGAAGTCTGGAACCGCAACAAAAATGGTGAGATCTATGCTGAGCAGTTGTCGATTTCTTCACTGAAAGATGAATTCGGCAATATCGAGTTCTTCGTTGGTATCTTCTCAGATATTACCCGCAGCAAGGAACAGCAGGAACAACTCAGCATGATGGCGCATTACGATGTGCTGACCGCGCTGCCCAATCGCGCCCTGTTCGCTGATCGCTTCAGCCAGGCAATCATGCACAGCAAACGCAACCAGACCCTACTGGCCATCTGCTTTATTGATTTGGATAACTTCAAACCGGTCAATGACAACTTCGGCCATGAAACCGGTGATCAGTTGCTGGTTGAAGTCGCCAAAAGGCTGCTGGACAGCGTTCGCGGTGACGATACCGTGTCACGGCTGGGTGGTGATGAATTTGCCCTGTTGCTGAATGATATCAACTCCGAAAAAGAGTGCATGCGCACGCTGGACCGCATTCTGCACAAGCTGGAAATGCCCTTTGTTATCAACGGTCATTCGCATTATATTTCCGCCTCGATCGGCACCACTCTGTACCCGCGTGATGATGAGGATGTCGATACGCTGCTGCGTCACGCGGATCAGGCGATGTATCAGGCAAAAATCGCCGGCAAGCACCGTTATAACCTGTTCGACAGCCATCACGATAAAGTCGTCACTGAAAAACAGCTGGTTCAGGACCAGGTGAAAAAAGCGCTGTATGCTGATGAATTAACGCTGTTTTATCAGCCCAAGATTAATATGGGCACGGGGGAAGTCTTCGGCGTCGAAGCGCTGCTGCGATGGCAGCATCCGGAAAAAGGGCTGACTCCCCCGCTCAATTTCCTGCCTCAGATCTCAAACACCGAACTGGAAGTGGAAGTCGGCGAATGGGTGATCAACCAGGCCATCCGTCAGCTCAGCGAATGGGCGGCACAAGGCATTGAGATGGAAATCAGTGTCAATATCGCCTCACATCACTTACAACAAGCTTCCTTTGTGTCCAGACTGGCCTATTCGCTTGATGAATATCCTCAGCTGAACCCGCGCCATCTGCAACTGGAAGTACTGGAGAGCAGTGTGCTCGCCGATCTCAAGAAAATCCGCGAGACTATCGACGCCTGCCAGAACAGGCTCGGTGTCAGCGTGGCACTGGATGATTTCGGCACGGGCTACTCTTCGCTGACACACCTGCGATCTTTCTCCGCCGATACGGTCAAAATTGATAAAAGTTTTATTCAGGACATGCTCGATGATCCGAACGATTATGTGATTGTTGACGGCGTTATTGGTCTGGCCGAGTCTTTCAGCCGCAAAGTCATCGCGGAAGGCGTCGAGTCCAGACAACATGGCCTGATGCTGTTAGCAATGGGCTGTCACCGGGCGCAGGGATTTGGCATTGCCCGACCAATGCCGGCCAGAGAGTTCCCGGGCTGGCTGAAGCGTTATCGGCCCGAACAGAGCTGGTTGGATTATGCCGCCAAAACACGATCATTGGCGGATAATAAATCCACCCTGTTGAACCTGACCTTCAAGCACTGGCATGCGCGTTTTCTCGCCAGACTCGATGCCACCGCTGACAGCATCATTGAGTGGCCGATTATGGATACCAGCCGCTGTCATTGTGGTGTCTGGATAGAGGCCGGCCAAAAGGAACAGTTATTCAAGGCCAGCACCCTGTCGGAGCTGAGCCTGGCGCATGATGCCTACCATGCCAATGCCAGCGAAATATTTGCTTTGTATCAGGAAAAAGAAGTCGACAGGGCCAGGCAGGCAATGGACAGCCTCAACCAGGCTTACCAGAGAATGCTGTCAGCCATTGCCAGCTGTCAGGCAGAAGATCTGAACACTGACAAAGTCGTCGCCGGCTACTCCCGGGGTTATCTTTAAGACTGCTGTTTGCCTTCCAGTCGGCGCTCAATTGATGCCAGCTTTTCATAAGCCTGTGATTCATTATTGATGTTTTCAACCAGACCACGGTGAATGGCGACGGATACAGCTTCCTGGTTATTAAAACGGGCGCCATCCTTGAAGATTAAATCCACCAGTTCTCTGGCAGGCATATCCAGGTACGCAGCGAGATTCTGCGTCTCCTTGGAAAAGAACTTCAGCACCTCAGGGTGAGTGTGTTTGACCGTCAGAATCGCCAGGTTATCTATCAACACCAATTCGTAACGGGTTTTCTCTGATAAGCCGTTGTCCTGCACAAATCGCAGGCTGGTCAGTCCGGTCAGTTCATAAAAGGCATTCTGCACTTTGACTGACGGTGCCTGCCTGTCGGCAACCAGCACTTTCAGCCATTTCAGACGATGCCGGGCGAGAGTGATAATGCTCTTTTCCAACAAAATTCGCCACCTCCCTCAAGCTGATGTCTTGAGTATTAGAGCCGAAATTCATTGTAAAGTTTATCGGCCGTTTCTGGATAGTGGCGCAGATTTGCGCGAGACTCTCGCTGCCGCGCTTTTATACAGATTACAGAAAACAGGCTAAGCAGTTGATCCAGTATCCAATCCATTTCAGTCGCTATCCGGCCACTTTACATTCCGTTTTAATACGCGGAGACTCTGGCGGAAAGCCCCTTCGAATTATTCGCGGGTTTACCTGATTTCTTTTCTTCATCGTTTTGTAAAACGGATTATGTTGAAACTGCCTTTTATTCTATTCACCTTTATTTTTTCTTCTCTGGCTATCGCTAACGACACTGCTTCCGGTCCCGGAGCCTATCTGACGCAGTTACCGCCCGGTGCCGAAGCCAGCCTGCTGGTCGTCAATCCCAAAACCGGCAAAACAGTTTACAGCCATGACGCCGACATCTTACGACCACCGGCCAGTGTGCAGAAAGTGATTACTGCTCTGGCGGCGCGGCTGCAATTGGGCACTGAGTATCGTTTCAATACTGATATTGAAGTCAAAGATAATGACGTGATTTTTCGTTTCAGTGGTGACCCTTCGCTGCGCCGTGATGATATTCGCAGCTTGGTCAGTTCACTTAAACGTGAGACCTCAATTATCCGCGGCAATGTCTATCTGAACGGGGCTGCATTTGATCATTTCGAACTGGCTGAAGGTTTGCCCTGGGATAATCTTGGTATCTGTTACAGCGCCCCCTCCAGCAGCATTTCTCTGGATGATAACTGCGCCGTTGCCAAGATGGTGTTTACTGATCAGAACAAGACCCAAATTGATTTTGAAATCTCGCGCGATGCCCCCATCAGCATTGTTGAAAAACTGGAACTGACCGACGGTCTGGAAAAGCGTTACTGCAAATTCAAACTGATGGCTGACAACACCAATCAATATACGCTGGGTGGTTGTCTGGGGCGTCATAAAATCCCCCGTTTCCTTAGCTTCGCGGTTCAGAATACCGAACTGTATGCCGCTGAAATGATTCGCCGTGAGCTCAAACATGCAGGCATTGAACTCCAGGGTGAGGTGATTCGTAATGACCGGGCATCCGGTCGCATTATCGCCCGGCATGAATCTGCGCCACTACCAGAGTTACTGGATGAGATGCTCAAGGATTCCGATAATCTCATTGCCGACAACCTGCTCAAAGCAGTAGGTCGAAGCTATTATGAAGAACCGGGCAGTTTCGATAACGGCACCTCGGCGGTCAAAGCCATTCTCAAAGAAAAAGCCGGAATTGATCTCGCCAATGCCGTCATCGCCGACGGCTCGGGTCTGTCACGTAATAACCGGGTGACCGCCTCGCAAATCATGGACGTATTTCAATATATCTACGCTCATCCCGAGCTCAAACTGATGGAAGCGATGGCCGAAGCCGGTAAAAGCGGTACCCTTCGCTACCGCTACAGCCTGCGGGGTGATACCTTCAAAGGAAAAGTCAAAGGCAAGACCGGCACGCTCTACGGGACCTACAATCTTGCCGGCGTGATGTCCACAGCTTCAGGCAGCCCCCTGCTGTTTGTGCAGATGGTGACCAACTACCATCATCCGGATTATCACCGTCATGATAAGCGTGAAATCAGGAACTTCGAGAAAAAATTCTATCAGTCGCTGTATTCAATGAAATAAAGCATTTCTCCGGCGTCAGAGATTCGCAATCCTGCCGCCGGAGATGTAAAATTCTGCGCTTCTGGCAATTCAGGAATTTTGGAATTCAAACATGGCGCAATACGTTTACAGTATGAATCGTGTCGGCAAAATCGTTCCGCCGAAACGCGAAATTCTCAAAGATATCTCCCTTTCATTCTTCCCCGGTGCCAAGATCGGTGTGCTGGGCCTGAACGGTGCCGGTAAATCCACCTTACTGAAAATCATGGCCGGTCTGGACCAGGACTATATCGGTGAAGCCAGACCGATGCCCGGCATCAATGTGGGTTACCTGCCACAGGAGCCCGAACTGGACGACAATAAGACGGTACTGGAAGTTGTCGAAGAAGCCGTCTCCGATGTCAAAGAGGCACTGGCTGAACTCGATGCGGTTTATGCTGCCTATGCTGAGCCTGATGCTGACTTTGACGAACTGGCTAAAAAACAGGCCAAGCTCGAAAACCTGATTCAGGCCAAAGACGGACATAACCTAGAAAACGCGCTGGAGCGTGCAGCTGATGCACTGCGTCTGCCGCCCTGGGATGCCAAAGTCGGCACCTTGTCCGGTGGTGAGCGCCGTCGTGTGGCTTTATGCCGACTGCTGCTGGATCACCCAGACATGCTGCTGCTGGATGAGCCTACTAATCACCTGGACGCCGAATCGATTGCCTGGATTGAACGTTTCCTGCAGGAATATCCGGGTACCGTAGTCGCGATTACCCACGACCGCTACTTCCTTGATAATGCCGCTGGCTGGATCCTGGAGCTGGATCGTGGTCGTGGTATTCCTTATGAAGGTAACTACTCTTCCTGGCTGGAACAGAAAGAAAAACGGCTGGAACAGGAAGCCAAGGAAGAAGCGTCACACCGTAAAGCCATTGAAGCCGAACTGGAATGGGTGCGTCAGGGTGCCAAAGGTCGTCAGGCCAAGTCGAAAGCACGTCTGAAACAGTTCGAAGAAATGAACTCGCGTGAGTTCCAGAAGCGTAACGAAACCCAGGAAATCTATATTCCACCGGGTCCGCGTCTGGGTGACAAGGTCATTGAACTGCATGATGTGACCAAGTCTTATGGCGACAAACTGCTGTTTGAAAACCTGAACTTCTCGATCCCGGCCGGTGCCATCGTCGGTATTGTCGGTCCCAACGGTGCCGGTAAATCCACCCTGTTCCGGATGATTGCCGGTGAAGAACAGCCTGATAGCGGTGAAATCGAAATCGGTAGTAGCGTCCAGCTTGCTTATGTCAATCAGTCCCGTGAACTGGACGGCAAGAAAACCGTGTTCGAGGAAATCTCTGATGGTGCCGATATGATTACTGTCGGTAACTACCAGACCCCTTCACGTGCTTACTGCGGCCGTTTCAACTTCAAAGGTTCGGATCAGCAAAAATATGTGAAAGACCTGTCCGGTGGTGAACGTAACCGTCTGCACATGGCCAAGCTGCTAAAAGAAGGCGGCAATGTCCTGTTGCTCGACGAACCGACCAATGATCTGGACGTGGAAACCTTACGTGCGCTGGAAGAAGCCCTGCTCGCCTTCCCGGGTTCTGCAGTCGTGATTTCGCATGACCGCTGGTTCCTGGATCGGATCTGTACCCACATCATCGCCTATGAAGGTGAATCCAATGTGGTCTTCTTTGAAGGCAACTACAGTGACTATGCTGAAGACTATTTCAAACGTTTCGGCAAGGATCATCAGCCTGAGCGGATTAAATACCGCCGTATCAGCTAGGCAATAACAACCACAGAGGCATAGAGTTCACAGAGATTTACTCACTAATCTGAGCGCCCGTATCACAGGATTAGGGTTAAGGTTCACAGTTGCGTACGCAGGTGAACGTTATTGCCAGAACCTTGATTCTCAATAAGTTTTTATTGATTACTCTGTGCCTCTGTGGTTAAAGTCTTATCATTTCTGGCTGATGAGCGGTTCATGCATCATCTGTGGGGTCCGCTCTTCACTGACAATTCCCTGCCGCAGCAGAAAATCACCGAAATATTCATTCTTATTTCGCTCGGCAGCAAACTGCTCGATCATCGGTTTCAGGGTATCGAGAATGGTTTTCTCGTCCACATTTTCCAGATACAGCCGGTTCAAGCGCTGCCCACTGAAGTCTGCGCCCAGATACAGGTTATATTTGCCCAGTGCCTTGCCGGTCAGGCCGATTTCCCCCAGGTAAGGCCGGGCACAGCCGTTGGGGCAGCCGGTCATGCGGATGTTGATTAACTGATCCGGCAAACCGGCTTCCACAACGATTTTTTCCAGCTTACCGATAAATTCCGGCAGGTAACGTTCGGCTTCAGCCATCGCCAGACCACAGGTGGGTAAAGCGACGCAGGCCATCGCATTCAAACGCAAAGCTGAACCCTGACTGCCATCATCCAGTTGATATTTTTCAACCAGGGAAGCAATTTCACCGCGTTGTTCCGGACTGATATTGGCAATCATCAGGTTCTGGTTACAGGTAATGCGGAACTCGCCCTGAAGGATTTTGGCAATTTCTCTTAAGCCTGTCCGAGTCTGCTCTTGCTCCTTGTCTGCGACACGGCCACCGGGAATATATAAAGTCAGATGAGACTGACCATTGTCTCCTTCGGTCCAGCCAAATTTATCGCCGTTTTCTGTAAGCTCAAATTCTCTGGCTGCCTGTAATGGCTGACCGTGATATTCGGCGAATTTGTCCTTAAACCAGTCTATGCCATTATCATCGATCGTATATTTAAAACGGGCATGAGCACGGTTACTGCGATCACCGAAATCACGCTGTATTGCCGCGATGGTCTCACAGGCGGATACCGCCTGATCTACAGACACAAAACCGGCTACCGTCGCCAGACGCGGGTAAGTGGCCGGCTCACCATAAGACATGCCAAAACCACCGCCTACGGCAATATTAAAGCCCTGCAGTTTTCCCTTGTCGATAATGGCAATCAGGCCGATGTCATTGGCCAGTACATCACAGTCATTGCGTGGTGGCACCGCAATGGCGATTTTAAACTTACGTGGCAGATACACATCACCGTAAAACGGTTCCTCGGGTTCACCGCTTTGGAAGACTTTATCTTCACCCAGCCAGATTTCGCCATAGGCACCCGACTGCCAGCAGAGTTTATCGCTGATGTCTCTGGCGATCTGATAGACCTCGGCATGCACGGCGGACTGATGCGGATTGATACTGGAGACCACATTCCGGTTCACATCACCGCAGGCGCCTTTGCTATCGAGCAGCAGTTTGTTGATTTGCTGCATGAAGGATTTCAGATCTTTTTTCAGGATTTCGTGAAATTGAAAAGTCTGGCGGGTGGTCAACCGTAATGTGCCATTAGAACAATCATCTGCGATCGCATCCAGCCCCAGCCATTGCTGCGGACTTAATACCCCGCCCGGCAGGCGCAGACGCACCATAAATGAATACAGCGGTTCCAGTTTCTGATGACGACGTTCATCACGCAGATCGCGATGATCCTGCATATAACTGCCGTGGAATTTAAGCAGTTTGTTGTCGTCATCAGAAATCGAGCCTGTCGCCATATCGGCCAGGCCCTCTTCAATACGGCCACGCAAAAAACGGCTGTTCAGTTTAAGCAGTTCTGCTTCGGGTAATTTATCGTTCATAAACACCTAAAAGAATTATCAATAGACATCGCGCTGATAGCGCTTGTCGCGAGTGAGCTGGCGCAGGTATTCATTGGCTTCATCACGGTTTTTACCGCCTTCCTGACTGATGATATCCAGCAAGGCTTCATTGACGTCCGGTGCCATGTTGTCAGCGTCACCACAGACATAAATATGGGCGCCTTCCTGCAGCCAGTTCCAGATCTCAATCGCGTTTTGTCTGAGGCGATGTTGTACGTATATTTTCTCGACCTGATCGCGAGAGAAAGCAACATCCAGCCGTGTCAGCAACCCGGACTTGCGCCAGCCCAGCCATTCCACCTGATACAGAAAATCACTCAGGAAGTGCTGATCACCGAAAAACAGCCAGTTGCGACCTTTTGCCCCGCGTTCTTCACGTTCCTGCATAAAACTGCGAAACGGAGCCACCCCGGTTCCCGGACCAATCATGATGATGGGTGTATTGTCATCAGCCGGCAATTTGAAGTTTTTATTGCCATCAATGTAGACCGGCACTTTGCTGTCTTCGCTCAATCTGTCGGCGAGCCAGGTGGAAGCAACACCAGCGCGTTCACGCTCATGGGCTGAGTAACGAACTGCCGCCACCGTGATATGGACCTCGTCTTCGACAGCAGACTGACTGGATGCAATGGAATACATTCTGGGAGGCAACTTGCGCAACAGATTGACGAAGCTGTTCGCATCCAGATCATTAATGGGATAGGCCTGGAAGAGATCCAGCACATCTCTTCCGGCCAGCCATTCATTCAATGCCGCTTTATCGGCCAGCAGCGAATTGAGTTGTTCAGACTGTGCCAGCGTGGCCCACTGTTCCAGCATCGGCCGGGTCAACAAGGTAATCTCACGCTGGTACAGCAGCACCTCGCTCAATTGTTGCTGTTCACCATCAATATCGATCTGAGTATCGGGGTCAAATCCCAGCGATTCGATCAGACTGGCAACCAGCACAGGGTCATTCTGCGCATAAACACCCAGTGCATCACCAGGCTGATATTGTAATCCTGAACCCTCGAGTGACAGTTCCAGGTGGAGCACTTCTTTGTTAGAGCCGCGCCCGCTCAAAACCTGCTTTTCCAGGACCTCGGCAGGAAATGGATTCTTACGGTCATAAACGTTTTTTACGGCTGCTTGTGCAGGTAGATTCAATGCCGGCGTACTGATAGCTGCTGTCGCTGATAAGGCCTCAATCAAATCATTTATCCAGGCTTCAGCCGCTTCATCATAGTCCACGTCACAATCCACACGCGGCACAATCGCTGTCGCGCCCAATGCAGACAGTCTGGTATCAAAGTCCTTACCTGTCTGGCAGAAATATTCATAGCTGGAATCGCCCAGAGAGAGCACACTGTACTGTAGCTGCTTCAATTCCGGTGCCTTGCGGCCATGCAAAAACTCATACAGATCAAGGGCATTATCCGGTGGATCGCCCTCGCCGTGCGTCGATGACAGTACAGCCAGATATTCCTCATTCTTGAGCTGTTTGGGCTTATAGTCGGCCATATCCACCAGTTTGGTCTCGATGCCGCTTGCCTGCGCTTTTTCCGCGAGCAAACTGGCCACATCTTCGGTGTTACCAGTTTGGGAGCCATACAAAATAGTCAGTGACACCGCATTGGTCTGCTCTGCATCAGGTACCGATACAATCGGTCCCTGCATGGCTTCCTGTGCGGCCCGAAAGCCAGACAAATAGCCAGACAGCCATTCGACCTGCCAGCTTTCCAGTCCCTGCAACAGATTATTCAGCTGTGCCAGCTGCTCATCAGTGAGCGGTGCATTATCCAACCTGATATTCATTCGTAATTTGTCTCAAACCGTTGTGATTCATACACAGAAAATAACAAATTTGTATATAAATATAAAATATATATTTTGAGTTTAAATATAACTTTATTGAATATAGACAAATTCCCGGATGCAATTAATCATTTCAGATTTTCCCTTTCACTCTCAATGACAACGAATGTGAGTTGAATGCTCCGTCATGTGTCATTGGGTTCCGCTAAATTTGCTTTTAAATCAATTAATAAAAGTTTGCTTTTTAACATGTCAGGCGTAATATCAGCATTACGTGTGTTAGAGGATGGTGTGCCAGGGTAAGGCTCGCCAGCAAAGCATGGTCAGTAACAGGGAGCAGGTTGGACGATGCACACCGTGGATGTTTTTCAGTGGTTTAACCGCCACAAGCAGATCATCAATTATTCTGCAGCGCCGTTGCTGATACTGATGGTGGCCGCTGTTGGGCTGTTTGTCTATATGACCGGCGGCATCAAATATGTCTACTCTCACTCCATGTATGTTCCTATCGTGCTGTCAGGTATGGCCTATGGCGTCAAAGGCGGCATTGCCATAGCTGTACTGGGCGGGCTGATAGTCGGGCCCTTTATGCCCATAGATGTCATCACAGGCGAAATGCAGGCCACGCTCAACTGGCTTTACCGCGCTGGCTTTTTTATTCTGATAGGCACCTTGAGCGGCATTGCCAGTGATACGGTCAGAGCTTATATCCGTCATCTACACTGGATGTCACGCCATGATATTGCCACAAAGCTGCCTAATCGACTGGCTTTGATGGATGACCTCAGCGTGATGCGTGACCGAGTCCGAATGCCATCCTACAACAGGATATTGCTGGTCCTGTCCGTTAACAGCACCATGGAACTGAAGGCCGCCTTCGGTCATGAAGTCATCGAGAGTATCATCCGTCAGACTGCCCACCGTTTCAATCATGTGCTGATTAACCGAGGACAGGTTTACCGGGCAGATACCGAAGAAGTCAGTGCTTTGATCGAACAGATTGAAGCACAGAATATGAATGACTTGTTGCTGGACTTGAATCGTTCGGCACGACTGCCCTATGAATTTCAGGGTATTCCTGTTCATATTAACTCGCGGATGGGTTATGTCGCGATTGATGAACAGCATGATGATCCGGGGATTTATCTGCAACAGGCAGAGTCGGCGCTCAGTGCGGCCAATGACTCACTGCTCGAGTTTGTCGAATATCAACCCTCTATTAAACTGGCCACCAGGGAAAACCTGTCGCTGTTAGGCGAGCTGATGAAAGCCATTGATCTGAATCAGCTCAAACTTCATTATCAACCCAAAATCGATATACATTCGGGCAAACTGCATGGCGTTGAGGCGCTGATGCGCTGGGAGCACCCAATCCGAGGAAGTATTCCACCCGGCACCTTCATTCCCTGTGCCGAAAGCAGCACATTGATTCATCTGCTGACTGAGTTCGTGCTGTCCGAGGCCATCCGTACAGCGCTATATTTTCAGCAGCAATCGATCTCGGTTCCAGTCGCAGTCAATATTTCTGCGCATAACCTGTGTCAGCCGGATTTTGCCGACAATATATTCAAGCTTTTGACTGAATATGGCCTCAGTGGTGAGTTTCTTGAGCTGGAAGTGACAGAGAGCGCCTTGATAAAAGATATGAATCACACCATACGGGAGCTGACCAAGCTCGCCGATGCCGGTATTCAGATCGCTGTCGATGATTTCGGTACCGGTTACTCCTCGCTGCAGTATCTTCATCAGTTACCCATCAGCCATCTGAAGATTGATCAGTCATTTGTCCACCGCCTGCCACATGGGCAGGATGCCATCCATATCATTGAAGCCGCTGTCAGTCTCGCGCATAAAATTGACCTCACCACGATTGCCGAGGGTGTCGAAAATGCCTCAGTCATGCAGTTTCTTGGTGATATTGGCTGTGATATGGCTCAGGGCTATTTTATTTCCCGGCCTGTGCCAGAGAAAAATTTCATTGACTGGCACAGGCAGCATCAAAATGGTTTTCACTGGCAACACTGAACAAATTTATTTCTGTGCCAGTGAATTTTTTACCGTTATGCTTGTCAGTAATGATGTGCTGCTTGCCATAGCAGCATCTTTATCCTTGCTATATCTTGGTTGACTTTGGATGGCACGCCCTGTGCCATCCATTTTTTTAGACCTGACTATGAAAGCGTCTCAGAAAGCCCGCCTCAAACTCCGTTGCCCGATTTCTCTGGGAAGAGAACACCAGATTACTGTCCCTGATGGCTGGTTCGACCTGGTTTATCAGATGTGCGCGGAGATAGAGGATGTAGCTCAGCAAATCAATCTCAAACGCCGGCAGCGTATGTTTCTACCCCGGATTATTTTTATTGAGGAACATATGGGCAAACTGACCTGCGAGGTTATCAATCGCAACAAGGATATCGGCGAGATCATCAAAAAGGCACAGATGCGTTCAGTACAACTATGCATGTACTGTGGTGATGAAGCTCATCAGTTTCGCCGTGGTGGTCATCTTATCACCTGCTGTGATCGCCACCGCTCACACTTATCGCTTTGAATCAGGGGTGATGACTGATACAGCTGTCATAGACCTGGGTTTCGACCTGATCTTCATTCAGTGAATCATCAAAAGTGAATGCCAGATTAATGGCCAAATCAACCGTTCGGAAGAACTCACTGTTAATGAACTCCGGCGGCGTTTCCTGCTGCATCTGGGCTTTGCTTTTCCCTTCCAGCCGCTGAACATAATAGTCGCCGGTCAATGAAGCAATCATGCCGCATTGCTTGTGGCCGTCCTGCGCCAGCGCTGCTGCAGAGCTGAATATCAGTGTAACGACTGCCGCCAGGATCAGTTTGGTTTGCATGAGATCACCCCGTTGTTTTTTTCACGCATTGTTCGCAACTAGACTGCGATAATGGCTATTAATATCCCCATACACAGATAAATCAAAAAAGGATAGTCATGAAAGCATTACTTATTGTGGCGCATGGCAGCCGCAGACAGGTCTCCAACCAGGAAGTAAGCGCCCTCGCAGAACAACTGCGCGGCAATCCCGAGGCAGATTTCGATTTGGTGGAAGCGGCTTTTCTTGAACTGGCTGAGCCTTCGATTCCACAGGGTATCGAGCACTGTATCAGTCAGGGTGCCAATGAAGTCATTGTGTTTCCCTACTTTCTCAATTCAGGGCGGCATGTAACCGAGGATATTCCAGCCATCCTGGACGAGGTCAGACCCCGTCACCCCGAAGTCTGTATTGTGCTGAGCCAGCATATTGGCGCATCTCCAGCTATGCCTGCCCTGGTTCTGCAGACCGCAGTTAATCCCGCATGAAACTGCCTGAAAACTGATCACCGGGCCGACGCTGTTTGAGTTTGCTGATTAACCCACGAATAGCCTGCTCATCACCGGAAAATACATAAGGTGCCAGCTCTGCCAGACGGCCCTGGATGTAGGGAGAAATCTCAGGGTCTACTGCAAACATCTGTGAACGGATTTCACAGATTTTCCTGATGCCATTGGCAAATTTTTCTACCTGGTAGGCTGGTGTATTGTCCTCACCAATAACCCAGCCTCGCGTTTTCCATTCATTGAAACAGTCATCTGCCAGCAAACCAAAAGTCTGCCCTGCATTCACCGATGTAGCAGACAGTATCGATATAAAAGCAATCAGGAATAAAACTCTCATCAGTCATCCTCTTATTTCATCAAACGGACTCAGAGGATGTGATTTTAGTTCCTTGACACGGTATCAGAACGCGCCGGCATGACTGAGCATTTTATGTACGCCCTCGGCAAGCAGCCGGTAGCCATCAGCATTAGGATGAATAGGGTCTGATTTCAGCGCAGTGTCGGACTCAATATCAGCAATGATATTGCTTTCAAGGGGGACCTGGAGCGCCTGAGCGACTTCCTGATATAGTGGCGCCGGTTTCAGAAACAGACCCGGCTTGGGCACAGCCAGCATCACGACTTCTGCCCCTTGTCCGCGAATAAGTTTTACCATCTCAGTCAGGTTCTGCTTGAGCGCTGTTTCACTTAACTTACGGATTAGGTCATTGCCGCCGTGACAGAGTAAGACCAGTTGTGGCTGGTATTGCGCCAGCAGCGTTTCCATTCTGGCAAGGCCCTCGCTGCTGACCTCGCCCGGTATGCCGGCATTAATCACTGTGCGGCCACTCAGCTCCGCTAATACCGCTGGATAGCTTTCTGTCTGGTGATCGGCGCCGGCTCCATAAGTGAGGCTGTCACCGAAAGCCAGAATGACGGCATCCTCAGGCAGATTGCGCAGCGATGTCCGGTCACTGTCGTCGCAGGCTGCCAGCAAAGACAGGCTGACAATGAGCAGCCATGAAGCCAGCATGCGTTTAAGCCGCATTATTACTGAACCGTCGAAGGAAACAGGCGTTGAAAATTAGCGGTGGTGGTGGCGGCGATATTCTCGACCGTATCACCACGCAGCTCTGCCAGAAACTCTGCCACATGTTTAACAAAGACCGGCTTATTAGTTTTGCCACGGTGAGGCACCGGCGCGAGATAAGGCGAATCAGTCTCAATCAGAATACGATCCAGCGGCAGCTTTTTCGCGACATCCTGCAATTCTTTTGCGCTTTTGAAGGTGACGATACCGGACAGGGAAATATAGAAACCAATGTCCAGTGCGCGTTTGGCGGTTTCCCAGTTTTCAGTAAAGCAGTGAATGATGCCGCCGGCTTTTTCAGCCTCTTCGTTTTCAAGAATGCGCATTGTGTCTTCGCGTGCTTCGCGGGTGTGGATGATTAGCGGTTTTTGTGTTTGCTTGGCCGCCTCAATATGGACCCGGAAGCGATCACGCTGCCATTCGAGATTCCCTTCACTGCGAAAATAATCGAGGCCGGTCTCCCCGATAGCAATCACCTTGGGGTGCGATGCCTGAGCAACCAGTTCTTCGACAGTGAACTGTTCCTGCTGATCGACATTGGGGTGAATGCCGACGCTGGCCGTCACCTGCGGGAAGCTGTCTGCAATCGATTTCACTTCAGCACAGCTGGCTTTATCGATGGCGATACAAAGGATATGTTCAATACCGTTGTCGCTGGCTTCGCTGACCATGGCGTCAATACCGCCCGGCTCATCTGCCAGCATATTGAGGTGACAATGAGAGTCAATATACATATAAATTTTTTGAGTTTTGCTGGGTAACGCCGGGCGTTACATGGTGTAGGTGGCTTTGTCAGATTTCAGCTTATCTACCAGATAATTTTCAATCTTACCGCGAACCACGGAAGCACCGCCATCGATATCACTGAAATGGACACCGATACCGGCGGCCTGGTTGCCCTGCGCACCGCGCGGCGTAATCCAGACAATATTGCCGGCCACGGGCAGTTTTTCCGCTTCATCCATCAGCGTTAGCAGAATAAAGACTTCCTCGCCGATCTGATAGCTCTTATTGGTCGGAATAAACAGACCGCCATTTTTCAGAAACGGCATGTATGAATGGTAGAGCATGTTCTGATCAGTGATTTTGAGTGACAGAATGCCCTTGCGTGGATTCATTGCCATAGCTGTTACCTGTAAGTTTCCCTGAGCTGATGGATCTGATCAGCATGCTGCATAACCGTCACCATAAAGTCCTCTATTAACAGTATCTTGTTCAGATTATTTTGAGACGATATTAGCTTTATTGTGTCGCTGATGCAATCCATGATAGCCCAGTATTGGCGCAGGATCATCTCCGGCACACGGGCATCGCTCAGCAGCAGACTAGTGATCTTGCTCTGCATCATATGCTGAATCTGGTACAACACCGATTTCAAATCAAATTGCTGCCAATCCGTGGCCAGATCTATCGGATTAGCCTTGGCCTGCATCAATAAGGCGATATCCTGGCTCACCTGTCGGCTCTGTTGCAGGCCGGCTTCTCCAGCCGCCATCGCTGCCAGCGGCGCACCATGACTCAGCTTTAGCAAAGACAGCCATTCATCCTCTGAAAACTGCATATCGGTGTGCTCTAACCACGCCAGTGCCTCTTGACTGTCCGGGGTTGGTATCACTAGTGTCTGGCAGCGGCTTTTGATTGTGATCGGCAATTGCTGGCTGTTTTCCGAAAGCAGAATCAGTACGGATTCCGGCTGCGGCTCTTCCAGCAATTTAAGCAGACTGTTAAAGGCAGAAATATTCATCTGATCCGCTGCGGTAATTAATACCGTCTTACCACGCGAAACCTTGGGCATCAGGGTCTGGCTTTGCTTCAAATCACGGATTTGATCGACTTTAATCTGTTTGCCGGCATCTTCCGGACTGACTTCTTTATGATCCGGATGCGAGCCAGCCGCCAGTAACTGACAGCTGTGGCAACTTCCACAGGCATGAAACCCGCTGGCCGGCTGCTTGCAGAGCAGACTGGCGACCAGTTTCTCGGCGAAAGCCCGTTTGCCGACACCGGCAATGCCTGAAATCAACAAGGCGTGCGGCATTCTGCCCTGTTGATGGAGTGTCTGCAGATGCTGCCATGGCTGTTGATGCCAGCTGTAGTCAACGGCTTTTGTCATGCCGCCAGTAACTCCGTCAGAATGTCTGCAAGCTGTGTCTGGATAGCAGCAATATCGCGACTGGCATCAATGCGTTTAATCCGCTGCGGTTCTGCCTCAGCGCGCTGCAGATAGCAGTCACGGATTTTCTCAAAAAAATCTGCTTTTTCCTGCTCGAAGCGATCTTTTTGTTGCTGACGCTTGATGACCCGGGATTGACCCAGCGCCACCGGTAAATCGAATAACAGAGTGAGATCTGTCTGAATGCCTTTCAAGGTCCAGTCTGAGATAGCCTGGATACGGTCACGGTCAATACCACGGCCGCCGCCCTGATAGGCAAAGGTCGCATCAGCAAATCGGTCACATAAAACCCAGTCACCGCGTTGCAGAGCAGGCTTAATCACCTGATGAATATGTTCAGCCCTTGCGGCAAACATCAGCAGTAATTCGGCATCTTCGCTCATACCCGCCTCACGTGGCGCCAGCAGTAATTCACGGATCTGCTCCCCCAGCTCTGTGCCACCCGGCTCGCGGCTGACGACGACGCGCTTACCGTGGGATTCCAGAAAGTCATGAATAAAGCTGATCTGGGTAGACTTGCCCGCGCCTTCTATACCTTCAATGCTGATGAATTTGCCGTTCATATTTATCTGAGCTGGTAGCGTCTGACTGCCTGGTTATGTTCTTGTAATGTCGCAGAGAATTTGTGCCTTCCTTCTTCACCGGTGGCGACAAAATAGAGACTATCGCCATCGGCCGGATTCAAGGCTGCCTGTATTGACTCGACACTGGGCAGGCAGATCGGAGAAGGTGGCAGGCCGGTCCGGGTATAGGTGTTATAGGGTGTATCACTGCGTAAATCTTTTCTACGCAGATTACCATCAAACTTCTCTCCCAGACCATAAATTACCGTGGGGTCTGTTTGCAGCCGCATGCCCTTTTGCAGGCGCCGCACAAAAACTCCGGCAATTTGCGGTCTTTCTTCAGCGATACCGGTTTCTTTTTCTATAATTGAAGCCATAATCAGGGCTTCATACGGTGTTTCATAAGGCAAACCTTCAGCCCTTGCCTGCCATGCAGTCTCCAGAGTTTGCTGCATCTGTCGATAAGCGCGGCGCAGAAAAGCAATATCAGTGGTGCCGGAGGGAAAATGATAGGTTTCGGGCAGAAACCAGCCTTCGCCATTTTTATCAGGCGCGCCCAATTCTGCCATGACTTTATCCAGACTGTCGGTATCCAGCGTTTTGACAATTTTGGGATGCGCATGCAATGCGCTAATCATTTCCCTGGCTGTCATGCCCTCTATGATTGTAAAGGCATTCATTATGACTTTGCCCGAGACCAGCTTATCGAGCAATGCGGGCAGTGTGGTTTCTGCCTCAATCTGGTACTCACCGGCTTTGATTTTATGGGCCTGATTGGTCAAACGACCATACACCTGCAGATACACGGGCGGTAAATCCGTCAACCCCAGCTGCTTCAAATCTTCACTGATGGATTTCAGGCTGCTGCCAGGCTCGACCGTATAACTCATATCATTATCCAGCGCCAGCGGCTCAGTAAGAAAACGCTGATACTGCATCGCAAAATAGGTACAGACAGCGGCGACAATAGCGGCTGGCAACAGCACCTTAAACAACAGGGTCTTTTTCATATTAACGTTCAGTTTGTTCCAGCTCGGATTGCAGTCGACGGGTCAATATACCGTGCGGCCAGTGCTGTTCGGGGTCGATTAATTGAGTTAATGGCCAGATTTCAATAATGCTATTGGTGACAAACACTTCATCTGCCCGCTGCAGATCATTGAAAGTCAGTGTTTTTTCGCTGACAGGAATATCGAGTTTTGCGGCCAGTTTAATCACCTCGGCGCGCATGATACCGGCAATGCCGTTTTGATCGATTGCAGGTGTCATTATCTGTCCCTTATCAATCAGAAACAGATTACTCATCGTGCCTTCAATCAAGTTGTCGTTGATATCCAGCATCAGCCCTTCACGGATCTCTTCATCATCCCATTCACTGCGGGCCAGAACCTGTTCAAGACGATTGAGGTGCTTAATGCCGGCAAGGTTCGGATTAACGCCCAGGCGATACCTGCATAAGCGAGCAGTGACACCTTCCCGGCAGCTGTCGGGATAATCCGGCATCGGGTGAGAGGAAATAATACGAAGAGGGTCAGCCTCAGCCGGAGCTTTGTAGCCGCGACCACCACTGCCCCGGGTAAGCATGATTTTGATCACGCTGTCTTCGGCAGTTTGTGCGCAAAGCGTCGCTAGTTCCAGTTGCAGTTTGTGTTTGTCAGGAAATGGGATACCGAGCCGTTCACAGCCCAGCATCAGACGCTGAAGGTGCGCATTCAGAAATTCGAGCCTGCCCTCACGAAAAGCCAGCGTTTCAAACAGACCGTCGCCGTATTGCAGGCCACGGTCTGTGGCAGGGATTCTGTTATCGGGTTGGCCGTTTATCAGAATCACTGAACGCTACTCGATTCTCAGCTCAGTTTTTTGAAGATAACAGTACCGTTGGTGCCACCGAAGCCAAAGGAGTTCGACATAGCGACATTGATTGGCATTTGTCTCGCTGTATGCGGCACATAATCGAGGTCACAGGCCTCATCGGGGTTATCAAGGTTAATAGTCGGCGGTGCCACCTGATCACGAATCGACAACACGCTGAACACGGCTTCAACACCACCTGCTGCACCCAGCAGGTGACCAATCATGGATTTGGTTGAGCTGACAGCGGTTTTAGCGGCGGCATCGCCCAGCGCCTGTTTAATCGCCATGGTTTCAGCCACATCGCCGGCTGGCGTTGAAGTACCGTGGGCATTGATATAATCAATTTCGTCCGCGTTCAATTCGGCGTCTTTCATCGCATTTTTCATGCAGCGGGCTGCCCCTTCACCACCCTGTGACGGCATGGTCATATGATAGGCATCACTGCTCATCCCCGAGCCGATAAGTTCAGCATAGATCGTGGCACCGCGCTTGACCGCATGCTCGTATTCTTCAAGTACCAGAACACCGGCGCCATCTCCGAGTACAAAACCATCGCGGTCTTTATCCCATGGACGGCTGGCTGCTTCCGGGTCCTCGTTTCGGGTCGACAGAGCGCGGGCGGCAGCGAAACCACCCAGACCGGTTTTTGAGGTCGCCATTTCAGCGCCACCGGCAATCATCACGTCGGCTTCGCCATACTGAATCATTCGTCCAGCTGCAGAAATGCAGTGGGTGCCGGTTGAGCAGGCAGTCACGATGGCCGTATTGGGCCCTTTCATGCCGTACATGATCGACAGATTGCCGGAAATCATGTTGATGATATTACTGGGCACAAAAAACGGGGAAATCTTGCGTGGACCACCGCTCAGATAATTGTCATAGCCGGCTTCAATACCGGGTAAACCACCGATACCGGAACCTATCACAACGCCGATACGTTCAGCATTTTCTTCTGTGACTTCAAGCCCGGAATCCTCAATAGCCTCTTTCGCTGCGGCGATGCCGTAGTGGATAAAGGTATCCATCTTCTTGGCATCTTTTTTGGGAATGACGGTGGTGACATCAAAGTTTTTGACATTAGCACCAAAACGGACGCTGAAATCTGTCACATCAAACAGTGTCAGTGGGGCGACACCGCTTTTGCCGGCAACAATATTGTCCCAGCTTTCTTTGACATTCAGGCCAACAGGAGTGACGGCGCCCAGGCCGGTCACCACAACACGTCTTCTAGACATCAGGATTACCCCTCAAAACCTATACTCATTCAAGATAAGAATGTCACACCTGAGCTGAAATGCCGTGATGTGCTTCATTGGAACCAGTCTCCGCGCGCTGTTGCAGCACACTTATCCAGAGCAACACTATTATCTTGATTGAGCACTGCTATACACAACATAGCCGCCTAGCGTGCGCGCACACTAGACGGCTATCATCAAGCGTTCAGCTATATTAAGACTGGTTAGCGTTAATATAAGCAACAGCTTCTTTAACTGTAGTGATTTTCTCAGCTTCTTCGTCTGGGATTTCACATTCGAATGCTTCTTCCAGCGCCATGACCAGTTCTACGGTGTCCAGAGAGTCAGCGCCCAGGTCGTCGATAAATGAAGCGTCGGCAGTGACTTCATCTGCATTCACGCCCAGTTGCTCAACAACGATTTCTCTTACGCGAGCTTCGATATCACTCATAACTAATGTTTCCTTTGGTGGTTAATACATCAAACAATGTGCAGGCATTTTATAGTGCCAGCACCATGGAGACAAGCTAAACCCCGGCAGGCGCCATTGTCTCGTTAATAAAAATCAGCGCTATCAAATACTTAGCGCTGATTAACTCATGTACATACCGCCGTTTACATGCAGGGTTTCGCCTGTAATGTAAGCGGCGCTTGGGCTGGCCAGGAATGTGACCGCTGCAGCGATTTCTTCCGGTTCACCCAGACGTTTCACCGGCACCTGTTCCAACAAAGCAGTTTTGTGTGCTTCGGCCAGGCCACTGGTCATATCTGTGTCGATAAAGCCGGGCGCAACTGAGTTGACAGTAATACCCCGTGCACCGACTTCACGGGCCAGCGATTTACTGAAACCGATGACACCGGCTTTGGCTGCTGCATAGTTGGTTTGTCCGGCATTGCCCATGGCACCGACTACGGATGTGATGGTGATGATTCTTCCCCAGCGGGCTTTAGTCATCGCACGCAGGCAGCGTTTGCTGAGTTTGAATATCGGCGTCAGGTTGGTGTTGATGATGTCGTCCCATTCTTCGTCTTTCATCCGCATCAACAGATTATCGCGGGTGATGCCGGCATTATTAACCAGAATATCTGGGGCACCGAATTCAGTTTCGATAGCAGAGACAACGGACTCAATCGCTTCGGCATCGGTCACATTCAGTACCACGCCTTTACCGTTGATACCGGCTTCCTTCAAAAAGCCACTGATAGTTTCAGCACCGTTATTGGATGTCGCTGTGCCGACGACTATAGCACCCTGCTCACCCAGGCTCAGTGCAATTGCACGGCCGATACCACGGGTAGCGCCGGTCACCAGCGCGACTTTACCTTCCAGGCTCATCATCCTTCTCCCAAAGCTTGTTGTAATTTTTCCAGTGTGGCCGGATCAAACACAGGCAGCGCAGTCAGGTTTTTATCAATGCGCTTATTGAGACCGGCCAGCACTTTACCCGGACCGCTTTCAACCACGGTATCAACACCCTGGGCAGCGAACCACTGGATCGTCTCAACCCAGCGTACCGGACTGTAAAGCTGCTGAGCCAGTAATTGCTTCAGTTCGGTTGTATCTTTTGCTGCAGTCACACTGGCATTGTGTATGACTGGGGTTGACGGCATACGAAGATTAATCTTATCAAGCTCTGAGGCAAGCTGTTGCGCGGCCGGTTTCATCAGCTCGCAATGCGACGGTACACTGACAGGCAACTGCAGTGCGCGTTTTGCGCCTTTCTCAGTAGCAAGCTCGATAGCCTGTTTAACCGCTGGCGTACTGCCGGCAATGACCACCTGGCCCGGTGAATTAAAATTAACCGCTTCGACGACACCTTGAGCAGAGGCTTCAGTGCAAAGTGCACGAACGACATCATCTTCAAGCCCCAGAATCGCCGCCATCGCGCCTTCGCCAACAGGCACAGCCTGCTGCATAAACTGACCGCGCATTTCGACCAGTTTAACGGCATCGGCAAAGTCGATGGCATCAGCAGCCACCAGGGCGGTGTATTCACCCAGGCTGTGACCAGCGAAATAAGTCGGCTTATAGTCGGATACTGACTGCCAGACACGCCATACCGCCACACCCGCGGTGAGCATGGCAGGTTGGGTACGATCGGTCTGATTCAACTGTTCTTCCGGACCGTTCTGGATGAGTTGCCAAAGACCATAGCCCAGTGCATGTGAAGCTTGCTCAAAAGTCTCGCCGACAAGGCTGTATTCGGCAGCCAGATCAGCAAGCATGCCGAGCGACTGCGAACCCTGTCCGGGGAAAACGAATGCTGATTTCATCAAAAACCCTCTGAATGATCAGTATTGAATAAGTGCTGAGCCCCAGGTGAATCCACCACCGAAAGCTTCGAATAATAAGGTTTCGCCGCGTTTGATACGACCATCACGCACTGCCACATCGAGTGCCAGAGGAATCGATGCAGCAGAAGTATTACCATGTTCGTCCACTGTGACAACAACATGATCCATTGACATATTCAGCTTGCGGGCAGTGGCGGCAATGATACGGATATTCGCCTGATGTGGAATCAACCAGTCCACATCTTTTTTATCCATGTTGTTGGCTTCCAGAGTCTCGTCGACAATAGTGCTCAGTGTTTTGACGGCGACTTTGAAGACTTCATTGCCCTGCATATCAACGTAGGCGGTGTCTTCTTTGAAGTCACGGGAACCAGGACCGGTAGGCACCTGTAACAGCTGATTGTAGTTGCCATCTGAATGGATGTGAGTGGAGAGAATGCCCGGCTGTTCTGATGCCTGCAGTACCACTGCCCCGGCACCGTCACCGAACAACACGCAGGTGTTGCGATCAGTCCAGTCAACAATACGGGAAAAAGCCTCAGCACCGATGACCAGCACGTTATTGACGCCCCCGGCTTTGATGAATTTGTCCGCTACCGTCAGTGCATAGACAAAACCGGTACAGACAGCCTGAATATCAAACGCGGGACAACCGCCGATGCCCAGTTTCTCCTGAAGCAGAGAGGCTGTACTCGGGAAAATACGTGTCGGTGTGGTGGTGGCTACGATAATCATGTCGATATCGTTTTTGTTGATACCGGCCGCTTCCATCGCTTTCAGCGCGGCCTGATAAGCCAGATCGGTGGTCGTTTCATCATCCGCCACGATGTGGCGTTTTTTTATGCCGGTACGCTCTGTGATCCATTGATCACTGGTATCCACCATCTTTTCCAGATCGTGATTGGTCAGCACCTTCTCAGGCAGATAACTGCCGGTGCCGGCGATACGCGAATAAATCACAGAACCTGACCCTCCAGCAGCACATCGAGATGCTTGCTGATATTTCTGGGCACGTCTTTTTTGGCTTCGACAATCGCAATATCAATCGCATTGGCAAAAGCAAAAGCATCGGCGCCGCCATGACTTTTGATTACAATCCCCTGCAGACCAATCAGATTAGCCCCATTAAAGGCGCGGGGATCCAGATCGCGACGAAATTGTTTAAGTACCGGCGAGGCAATAATCGCAGCCAGCTTGGTCAGCCAGTTGCGGGTAAATGCTTCACGCAGATAGTGACGAATCATATGGGCGACACCTTCGCTGGCTTTCAGCGCGACATTACCGACAAAGCCATCACAGACCAGCACATCGACTTCACCGTGATAGAGGCCATCACCTTCCACATAGCCCTGGTAATTAAGATCAGTTTGTTCCAGCAGGCGGGAGGCTTCTTTGACCCGCTCGTTGCCCTTGATCTCTTCAGAGCCGATATTAAGCAGGCCGACCGTCGGCTTGGGCTTGCCATCCACCAGTTCGGCCAGAACCGAGCCCATGACAGCGAACTGCACCAGATGCGCTGCGCTGGAATCCACATTGGCTCCCAGATCCAGTACATAGGTATGACCGGTCATGGTCGGCAAAGCCGACACAATAGCCGGACGTTCAATACCGGGCAGTGTTTTGAGAACAAACCGTGCTGTTGCCATCAGTGCGCCAGTGTTACCGGCACTGACACAAGCCGCAGCCTTCCCCTCTTTGACCAGATTAATCGCCACCCGCATGGAAGAATCTTTTTTACCACGAAGTGCCTGTGAGGGCAGATCGTCCATTTCGACCTTCTGCGAGGCGTGATGAATCTGCATGCGCGGATCATCATGCACATGATGCTGCTGCAAATGGTAACTGAGGGTGTCTTTGTCACCCACGAGGATGAAATGGACCTCGGGATGTTTTTTCAGCGCTGATAAGGCAGCGGGGATCACAACCTCAGGTCCGTGATCCCCGCCCATCGCATCAATAGATATCGTCAGGCTCAATGTCTATCCAGGCCTTATTCGCTCTTGTCAGCAATAACTTTACGGCCGCGGTAGTAACCGTCAGCAGATACGTGATGACGGCGGTGCAGTTCACCAGTGGTTGCGTCGACAGACAGCGTTGAACCTTTCAGCGCATCGTGTGAACGGCGCATGCCACGACGAGAAGCACTCTTTTTGTTTTGTTGAACAGCCATTAGTAAAACTCCTAATCCTTAATTAAATTCAAATCATTTTTTTGTTTTCAGTGATGACAACACTGAAAACGGAGAATTCGGTTTACCCTCTTCCTCTTTGCTTTCTTCATCCCCTGAAAACAGTGCCTCTTCCGGCAAACAGTTTTCCTCATGCTTTGGCACCAGGGGCAGTGCCAGAATCAGTTCGTCTTCAACCACTGATACCGGATCAGTCAGTTCCGAGTCTTCAACTACCCAGGGTTCATACTGATCAGACAGTTTTTCAGCCAGCTTCTCGTGACGAACCAGACCCAGCAGGCTGTCAATGTCCATTGGCAATATCATTTCCTGTAAACAACGTTCACAGGTCAATGACAGGGTTGTTTCAAAACGGCCTTCCATAAATGGTGTGCCGGTATCATCGATATCAAACCGCATCCAGACTTTAACCACGCCATCGGTATGACGTAATGACTCTGCCAGACGCGTCAGATCGGCCAGGTCCACCTCACCATTCAGCTCTCGCCCGGTATTGGCAAAACGAAACGGATCAATTTCTTTAGGTAAATACTGGCGCATAATCGACGGGATTATATAAGAATTGTGACTAAACAGCAAAACGCATCAAAGCAAGCTGCATGCCGCATTAAGCGTTGTTATGCAACTCGATGACCGCATTACCCTTTTCTTTCGATTGCTTATTGGCATCATTGCGCAGCGCATCGATGTAATACAGGTAATTTTCATCGATATCGCCGGTAATGTAATCGCCGTCAAAGCAAGAGGTATCAAAGCGCTCAACGTTACTCTTCTTGTTGATCGCGGCCACCAGATCCGGCAGGTCCTGGTAAATCAGCCAGTCAACGCCAAGCTCTTTGGCGATCTCATCAACATTACGGTCGTGTGCAACAAACTCATTGCAGGAAGGCATATCGATACCGTAAACATTGGGGAAACGGACCGGCGGTGCGGCAGAAGCCAGATAGACTTTTTTAGCACCGGCATCGCGGGCCATCTGCACGATCTGTTGTGACGTGGTGCCACGTACGATCGAGTCATCAACCAGCAGCACATTCTTACCACGGAATTCGAGATCAATCGCATTCAGTTTCTGACGCACGGATTTCTTACGCATGGTCTGGCCGGGCATGATGAAAGTACGGCCGATATAGCGGTTTTTGATAAAGCCTTCGCGATACACCACGCCAAGATCATAAGACAGCTGCAAGGCTGCACTGCGACTGGTGTCGGGAATCGGGATGACAACATCAATATCATGGTCAGGAAAATCACGTTTGATTTTCTCGGCAAGCTTGGTTCCCATCCGCATTCGGCTCTTATGAACCGAGATACCATCCATCATCGAATCAGGACGGGCAAAGTAAACATATTCAAAGATACAGGGTGATTTAACCGGATTCTTGGCACACTGCTGAGAATAGAAGTTACCCTCTGTGTCGATAAACACGCACTCACCCGGCTCAACATCACGCACCAGTTCAAAGTCGAGAATATCGACAGCGACACTTTCTGACGCCACCATGTATTCGGTGCCTTTAGCCGTTTCACGTTTGCCGATGACCACGGGACGGATGCCATAAGGATCGCGGAAAGCCAGCACACCAACACCGGAAATCATCGCAACAGCAGCATAAGCACCGCGACAACGGCGATGGACTTCTCTGACTGCATTGAAAATATCATCGGGCTGCGGTTTGAGTTTACTGCTGTTTTGCAGTTCATGTGCCAGCACATTGAGCAGCACTTCAGAGTCAGAATCGGTGTTCAGATGACGACGATCAGTCTGGAACAACTCTTCTTTCAGAACCTTGGTATTGGTCAGGTTGCCGTTATGAGCCAGGGCAATACCGAATGGCGAGTTGACATAGAACGGCTGGGACTCAGCCGAGCTGGAACAGCCGGCAGTGGGATAGCGAATATGACCAATCCCCATTCTGCCTTTAAGCCGGATCATGTGACGGGTGTGGAACACATCCTTGACCAGTCCGTTATCCTTACGCAGAAAAAACTTACCTTCCTGGTCACAGGTCATGATGCCGGCGGCATCCTGACCTCGATGCTGCAACACGGTCAATCCATCATATAAGGCCTGGTTAACCTCAGAATGACCAACAATACCAATAATTCCGCACATAAAATGCCCTGTCAGGAGTTAGTTGTAGTTGATGTGTTGTGCAATCTCAGCCGGTAGAAATTCCCGGACCCAGAGTGCCAGTTTCACAAAGTGATCGATAAGCAGTGAGTTCTGCCACCAAGTATCTGCAGGCATCGGTGTGGCACCTGCAGCTAAAACTAAAATTGTCACAATAGCGAGGCCCCGTAATAAACCGAAGACAACGCCCAGAGAGCGATCCGTGCCGGTCAGGCCGGTTTTTTCGACCACCTGACAGATAAGATGATTAACCAGTGCGCCCAGAATCAGCGTGACCGCAAACAAGATAAAAAATGCGAGAAACAGTCTGATTGATGGCGTGGAAATGTAATTTGCCAACAGGGTTGATAAGTGGGAGTGAAACATCAGGGCGACCCAGAATGCCAGGATCCAGCTGATCAGCGAGAGCACCTCTTTCATAAACCCCCGGACGATACTGATACCGGCCGAGATGGCGATGATCCCGATAATCAGGTAATCAACCCAAACCATATTAACTCCGCAATACCCTGCGTTTTAAAGTGCGAATTCTAACAGATTGACCGGCAACAACCCAGCCATTTTTACAGTAATATTGCAGAGATAGTTGAGACCACAAATCAGGGATTATGTTGCAGGATCTGGGCATTTAATTTGAGTTTATTACTCAGAGTCTCAGCGGTCTGCTGCAGCTTGATGCGATCGGTCACAGGCTGCAGTCTGACCCGATAAATCAACGTACCGGCACTGGAAATAGTCTCAATCATCGGATCGTAGCCCATTTGCTTGAGCTGAGTCGATAGCGCATCAGCATTTTCACGCACTGAGAAGCTTGCGAGCTGCAATACCCATTGTGGCTCGACAGCGTCAGGTTGACTTTGATCTTGTCGCGGTGCTTCTTTTTGTGATTTGGCAATAGGCTGCGGCTCTGATTCTGGTTCCGGTTTTTGTTCTTGCGCAGTAGTCAAATCAGGTGCAGGCTCTGTTTCCGATGCAGACATTGTTTCAGACTCAATCGACCCGTCAGTGGCGTGTTGTTTTTCATCGATTGGCTTGGAGTCGGTGCCAGCATCTTGCTGGGACAGACCCTGCGGATCAACCATGGCCTCCTCGGCCGGCTCCACCACCTCAATATCTTCAGGTATCGGTTCTATGACTGAATCAAACGCAATCGGTTCTTGCTGCGGTTTGGCTGGCTGATTTTGCTCCACCTTATCCAGCAAAAACCAGGCAATGACACCAATCAGGCAAACAAGAAGTACCGCGCCTAATAAGCGTTGTTGCTGAATCAGTGTCATTACCTGCTCCCAGTTTATCAGTGTCGTTTCTGAGGAGAGTTTACCTCATGATAACTGGATTTTTCACTCGGAATAACGCCTTCGGCTTCGCCACTGCTCTCGGTACCATGCGGCATATGCTGCAGCGCTACTTCCAGCACCTCGTTAATCCAGCGAACAGGCAGGATTTTAAGCCCCTGTTTGACGTTCTCCGGGATTTCCTTGAGATCTTTAACGTTATCGTGCGGAATTAATACAGTATTAATCCCTCCGCGGTGCGCCGCCAGCAGTTTTTCCTTGAGACCACCAATCGCAAGCACTTCACCACGCAAAGTAATCTCACCGGTCATCGCCACATTGGATTTGACCGGAATACCGGTAATCGCTGACACCAGCGCAGTACACATACCGATACCGGCACTCGGACCGTCTTTCGGTGTCGCGCCCTCCGGAACATGGATATGCAGATCATGGGTCTGCAGGAAGTCTTCACTGATCCCCCACTCTGTTGAGCGCGAACGCACCACAGTGGTCGCGGCCTGAATCGATTCCTGCATCACATCACCAAGCTTACCGGTATAAGCTGATTTACCTTTACCTGGCATGACAGCAGACTCGATGGTAAGCAGTTCACCACCGACTTCTGTCCAGGCGAGACCAGTCACCTGACCGATACGGTCACTTTCTTCAGCAACACCATATTGGTAATGGTAAACACCAAGATAGTCTTCAATGTTCTTGGCAGTAACCACGAGTTTCTCTTTGCTTTTCTCCTGCAGAATCTGCTTGACCAGCTTGCGGCAAATTTTGGAGATTTCACGTTCAAGGCTACGTACACCGGCTTCACGGGTGTAGCGGCGGATGATTTCCAGAATCGCCTCTTCCGTGATTTCTACTTCGTCCTGTTTCAGGCCATTTTGCTTAATGGCTTTAGGCAAGAGATACCTGACCGCGATATTTAACTTCTCATCTTCGGTGTAACCGGCAAGACGGATGATTTCCATACGGTCCCGCAGCGCATCTGGAATGTTCAGTGTGTTGGCTGTACAGACAAACATGACGTCAGACAGGTCATATTCGACTTCCAGATAATGATCGGCAAAAGTCGAATTTTGTTCCGGGTCCAGCACTTCCAGCAAAGCAGATGCCGGATCGCCGCGGAAATCCTGTGCCATTTTGTCAATTTCATCGAGCAGGAACAGCGGGTTTTTCACCTCGGTTTTGCAAATATTTTGAATCACCTTACCCGGCATGGAACCGATATACGTGCGGCGGTGACCACGGATTTCGGCCTCGTCACGCACGCCGCCGAGCGCCATACGCGTATATTTACGGTTGGTGGCACGAGCAATGGATTGTGCAATCGAGGTTTTACCGACACCCGGCGGCCCAACCAGGCAGAGGATCGGCCCTTTCAGTTTCTTGACACGTTTCTGCACCGCGAGATATTCGAGAATGCGCTCTTTGACCTTCTCTAGACCATAGTGATCTTCTTCCAACACTTTTTCGGCGCGGTCCAGATCCAGCGTTACGCGTGAACGTTTTTTCCAGGGCACTTCGAGCAGTGACTCGATGTAATTACGGACCACAGTCGCTTCAGCCGACATCGGCGACATCATGCGCAGTTTTTTCAGTTCTGATTCCGCTTTTTCACGTGCTTCGGCCGGCATGCCGGCTTTATTAATACGCGCTTCCAGCTCGTCCGCTTCATTGGCGGTTTCATCAATTTCACCCAGCTCTTTCTGAACCGCTTTCAGTTGTTCGTTCAGATAGTATTCGCGCTGGCTTTTCTCCATTTGTTTTTTGACACGATTACGGATGCGCTTCTCGATTTGCTGAATATCGATTTCACCCTCAAGGAAGGCCATCAACTTTTCAACACGAGCCTTCACATCACTCATTTCCAGCAGGTTCTGCTTGTCTTCAAGCTTGAGGCTCATATGCGCAGCGACAGTATCCGCCATGCGTGAAATTTCATCGATACTGGACAAGGAGGCAATGACCTCAGGCGGAATCTTTTTGTTAAGTTTGACGTATTGCTCAAACTGCCCCATCAGCGTGCGCATCAGCACATCTGATTCACGATCATCAGTCGTGTCATCAGGAAATGCGGCCACTTCCGCTTCCAGATATTCCGTGTTGGTATTGAAGTAAGCTACTTTGGCACGCTGAGTGCCTTCAACCAGTACCTTGACAGTGCCATCCGGCAGTTTCAGTAGCTGCAGAATATTTGCCAGAGTTCCCGTTTCATAGAGACCATCGGATTCCGGCGCATCTTCGGAAGAGTCTTTCTGCGCCAGCAGCAGGACCTGCTTGTTTTCATCAGTAGCGACTTCCAGTGCTTTGATTGACTTGTCGCGACCGACAAACAGCGGAATCACCATATAAGGATAGACAACAACATCACGCAGCGGCAAAACCGGCACAAGCTGCATGCCATTGTCTTTGGTGGTGGTTTTTACTTCATTTTCCATTAGGGAACCTCTTACGAGCGCCTGCGGCACTCAAATCAAACATGGTTTCAATATGGGGACAGACATCAGGATATCAAGCATCGAGTTGGATTAATTACTCAAATAATCTGACTTCCTACAGCTGTTACTGATAGCAGCGGTTGATGGTGAGTTATGCAGCTGACTTCAGGCCTAAGTTCAAATGATTTTTACAGATGAACAGTGATCGTATGCGGTAGAAGTCAGATCAAACGACTGGGGTAGGTGCACCCTCACCTGACGGCATTTATTTGCTAATGTCCGTCAGGGAGGATGAGCATGCAACAGAGCCTGAGGAATGTCGCAACGGATTGTTAAAGTGGCTTATTTATCACCTGATGCCATATCCGCGCTCTGATCTTCGTAAATCAGAATCGGGGAATTTTCACCGGCGATCACGCTTTCATCAATCACAACTTTCGAGACGTTGTCCAGTGATGGCAACTCGAACATAGTATCAAGCAGTACGTTCTCTATGATTGAGCGCAGACCGCGGGCACCGGTTTTACGTTCCATCGCTTTGCGGGCAATGGCGCGCAGCGCATCATCGCGAAACTCGAGTTCAGCGCCTTCCATCTCAAACAGACGGCTGTATTGTTTGGTCAATGCATTTTTCGGTTCGGTCAGAATCTGAATCAGCGCATCTTCATCGAGTTCGTCCAGCGTCGCCACAACAGGCAAACGGCCAACGAATTCAGGGATCAGACCATACTGAATCAGATCTTCCGGTTCTACTGAACGCAGTGATTCACTTAAAGGACGTTGATCGTCGAGGCTTTTAACTTCAGCTGAGAAGCCAATGCCGCCTTTATGAGTGCGGTTGCGAATGACTTTATCCAGCCCGGCAAAAGCACCGCCACAAATGAACAGGATCTTGCTGGTATCGACCTGCAGGAATTCCTGTTGCGGATGTTTGCGGCCACCTTGTGGCGGCACCGATGCAATTGTGCCTTCAATCAGTTTCAGCAGTGCCTGCTGAACGCCTTCACCACTGACATCACGTGTGATCGAGGGATTGTCGGATTTGCGTGATATTTTGTCGATTTCGTCAATGTAAACGATGCCGGTTTCGGCTTTATCAACATCATAGTCACACTTTTGCAGCAACTTCTGAATGATGTTTTCAACATCTTCACCCACATAACCGGCTTCAGTCAGCGTAGTGGCATCAGCCATGGTGAATGGCACATTCAGTTGTCTTGCCAGGGTTTCGGCCAGCAGGGTTTTACCGCTACCGGTAGGACCGATTAACAGGATGTTGCTTTTTGATAACTCGACATCATCGTCTTTGTGCCCGCTACGCAGTCGTTTGTAGTGATTGTAAACGGCTACAGACAGATAGCGCTTGGCTTTTTCCTGGCCGATAACGTAGTTGTCGAGTGCCGAATTGATCTCGTGTGGCGTCGGCAGTTTGGTCTCTGCTTCATCAGCAGACATTTCCTGCATTTCTTCGCGAATGATGTCGTTACAGAGATCGACGCATTCATCACAAACAAACACTGACGGACCTGCAATCAGTTTTTTGACTTCATGCTGACTTTTACCGCAAAAAGAGCAGTAGAGTAATTTGTCGTCGTTGTTCTTGTCGTCGCTCATAGCCTCACTACCTTACACATCAAATCTATAATCATTATCGACTGTTTAAGCCGTTTCTGCAGGACGGTTGGTCAATACAGAATCAATTAAACCATATTCAACCGCTTTGTCGCCATTCATGAAGTTATCACGGTCAGTATCACGGCGGATGGTCTCAATATCTTGACCAGTATGCTTGGCCAAAATTCCATTCAGACGCTCGCGGATACTCAGGATTTCCTTGGCATGAATATCAATATCCGAAGCCTGCCCCTGGAAACCACCGAGTGGCTGGTGAACCATGATCCTGGAGTTTGGCAGACAGTAACGTTTGCCTTCAGCACCACCGGCCAGAAGTACGGCACCCATGCTGGCGGCCTGACCAATACACAGTGTGCTGACATTGGGCTTGATGAACTGCATGGTGTCATAAATGGCCATGCCGGCAGTCACAGCACCGCCCGGGGAATTAATATAGAGGTGGATATCTTTGTCCGGATTTTCAGATTCCAGGAACAGTAACTGGGCCACAACCAGATTCGCCATCTGGTCCTCAACCGGTCCTACCAGGAAAATCACGCGCTCTTTCAGCAGACGTGAGTAAATATCATAAGAACGTTCACCCCGTGCTGTCTGTTCGACAACAATGGGAACCAGTGCGTTTTGAATACCTGGGAATTCTTCGTTAGAGAATTTGTTTGTCATAACCGTCCTATTTTCCGGATCCTAATAAAAAATCAGCCCGTGCCCACTATAGATGAGCACGGGCTGCATTCCTGGTCAGCGTCGTCAATTAGTTGGATACAGCGTTAACGACGTCTGAGAATGTTGATGTACTCTCTTCTACTTTAACATGGTCGAAAATCCATTCAACAACCATGTCTTCAACCACGGTCATCTGGATTTCTGACAGTCTTTCCTGGTTGTTCATATAGTAGTTGACGACCTCTTCCGGATCTTCGTAGCTGGCAGCGATATTATCAATAGCCTGCTTCACGCGGTCTTCGTCCGGCTTGATTTCATTGTCAGAAATGATCTTACCAATCAACAGACTGAGCTTGACGCGGTTTTCAGCATTCGGTTTGAAGTTGTCCAGATCAAATGGAATGCCTTCAACATTCACACCCTGGCTGCGGAGATTGTTTTTAGCCTGTTCAGCAAGATACTGCGCTTCACGTTCGACCGGTGCTTCCGGCAGTGCCAGTTCATTTTTCTCAGCAATCATGTCCATGGCGCGACGTTTGTTCAGCGTTTTCAGTGCTGACGCCAGTTCGCGTTCCATATTGGCACGAACTTCTTTTTTCAGTGCAGCAATACCGTCTTCCACCCCGCACATGGCAGCAAACTCTTTATCGAGCTTGGGCAGCTTTTTCTTGGCAACCTGTTTAACGGTTACGTCGAATTTGGCTGTTTTACCTTTCAGGTGCTCGGCGCGGTAATCTTCTGGGAACGTCAGGGTGACTTCCACTTCCTGATCAGCTTTTTTGCCAATCAGCTGTTCCTCGAATTCCGGCAGCATTCTGCCTTCACCCAGTTCGATGAGAACGTCTTTACCCTTACCACCCTGGAATTCTTCACCATCGATAGTGCCGACGAAGTCGATAGTCACACCATCGCCTTCTTTGGCGCCACGTTTCAATGGCTCCCAGCTCATGCGCTGTTCACGCAGGGTTTCGATCATTTTATCGACGTCTTCGTCGGTGACTTCAGCCACGGTTTTTTCCAGGGTGATGTCATCAAGTTTGATCTCCCCTACTTCCGGGAAGACTTCATAGTTGAGGGTATAGATGAATTTCTCGCCTTCTTCATCCATGCTGTCGATGTGAGGCGGGCCGGCAGGGTTGATGCCTTCCTGCGTGAAGGCTTCACGCATGCTTTCCTGCACCAGTGAGTCGATGACATCGCGTCTGGCAGCAGGGCCGTGGGTGCGTGCCACCATGTTCATGGGCACTTTACCAGGACGGAAACCAGCCATCTTGACGTTAGGTCGGATTGACTTGAGACGCTCCTGTACTGCTTTTTCGATATTGGCATCTTCGACCGTCACCGTCATCCGGCGACCGAGTTCGCTCACATTTTCTACAGTAACTTGCATTATCTACCTCAAACATGGGGTGAAGGCATGAATGGAAAGACTCCATCTGCCTCATTGTTATTTGGTACGAGAGGAGAGACTCGAACTCTCACAGGTTACCCTACTGGAACCTAAATCCAGCGCGTCTACCAATTCCGCCACTCTCGCAAAATCTGGTTATCAAACGGTGTAGTCCGCTTGAAGAAGTCCGACATTATAGCTAGTCGGACGTGATAAAACTACCCTTGCATGGCCAAAATGGTTAAGCCCATATTGGCCTGTTGGCAAAATTGCTGAAATGCCAGAAAATCACTCTCAGTCAGTGGTCGGCCGCTGGCATTTCTGTCAGCCAGAAAAATACCGATGACTTTGTTTTTTACAATAGCGGGCATCACCATATAAGGTGGCTTTCCTAACAGACTGAGGGTTTCACGTGACAAGGTGCCCCCCAGTTGTTGCGGGTCTCCCGGTAATAATCGGGGTTTCTGACTTTTAATGATTTGATGAAACACGTTTTCCGGCCGTCTGACATCAATATGCAGCTGTTGACGAAGCGTTTCGGCATCCTCTCCCAGCAGATACTTACAATTCAGATGCGTCCGCTCCGGATTGAGCATGGCAAACATGGCTCTGTCTGTCCCTACCCCACGATAAATGCCTTCCAGCACCATCTCCAGAATGATGCCGATACTGGGACGCTCCTGCACCGTGGCTGAGATTTCCTGCATCACGGTCATCTGATAATGAATATCGGGCTCTGGATAATCATGAGTTTGTTGAATATCGAGGAACTGTTCCGGTTCGGCCTCCCCGGCTGGTGCTGGCTCCAATGTCTCCGGCACAGGAATAAACTCACTCGCTGCCTTGCTGCCATAGAGTTCGGTCACTTCACGGGCCTTAACCGCATTATTGAGTACCGCTGACTCTAACTCATCGTGCTCGATATCGAACTGCTCTGCGAGTTCTGTAATCATCAAGCCGGCTTCCTCGCTGTCCCAGCCATTTCTGGCAGCATTGGCCAGAGAGAGCCCTGCGCTGATACAGGCTGCTTTATTCTTATCCATGCGGCCATGCAGATAATCGTTGACGACTTCACCCAGATGCCACTCCTGACTCAGGGCTTTGGTCAGATCATTCAGTTCAAACCCGAGGACTTCTCGCTCAGCCTGTACTTCCGGCATGCCTGCTTCGAGCTTTTCGAGCAAAAGCTCAGCCTGTTCGTCAGCAAAGGCCCAGAACGCCATCTTGCCCAAACGGGATAACAATGTCGCTACAAACAGATCCTCTGGATCTCCGGCTTTGTTAATCAGGGCGAATTCCTGTGCTTGCGTGGCTGCGTGAAAAGCACTGGCCATTTCATCAATCAGTTTCTGACGTTGTTTTCCATGGCTGAGGTTGTCTACCAGTACCATCGACAGGGTTAGCACCCTGACCTGATCAAAGCCCATGACCATCACCGCACGGGAGACAGTATTGATAGCCTGGTTAGTTGGGTTGAAGTGGAAACTGTTGACCGCTTTAAGCACGCGACCTGTCAATGACGCATCACGAAGCACCACATGCGCCACGTCAGAGGCCGAGGTGTCTTCACTATTGACGACCGCACTGACTTCAGCGACGGTACCGGAGAACACCGGCATATCTTTTTCACTGAGCTGTTTGATCCAGTTCTGGACAGCCCGACTTGTTTGAACGGCCAATCTTAATCCTGCTTGATTGTTGTTTTCTTGTTGGCAACACCATGAGGCACATGACCGGTGGCGACATGTTCCTTGGCCGAATGGCAATGCTGCTCCTGATCATCAAAAAAGATATCAGCGCCGAAGGCTTTCAGGAATGGCCCTTTGGCCTTGCCGCCGAGGAAAATAGCCTCGTCGATTCGAATATCCCAGGCACGCAGGGTCCTGATGACCCGCTCATGCGCCGGCGCCGAACGTGCGGTAACCAGCGCGGTTCGGATTGGCGCGGCATTTTCCGGATACTCAGTCTGAATCCGGTTCAGCGCCATCAGGAAGTCTTTGAAAGGACCGCCCGGTAGTGGTTCTCTGGCTGTCTGTGTCTCATTCTGAGTGAACGCTTCCAGTCCTTTTTCTTTGTAAATCTTTTCTGAATCATCAGAAAACAATACGGCATCGCCATCAAAAGCAATCCGAAGCTCTGCTGATTCAGGATTGTTGCCCACATTGGAAGGCAATATGGTAGCCGCTGCGATACCGGCGTCCAGTGCCATGCCGACATCTTCGGGGCTGGTAGACAGAAACAGGTTTGCGCCAAACGGGGCTACATAACGATAAGGGCTGCTGCCCGACGTAAATACCGCCCGGATTATAGACAGCTTGTGATGCTGAATGGAGTTAAACACCCGCAGGCCGGTATCGGCACTGTTACGCGACAACAGGATAATTTCCACCTTCGGTGTTTTAGGATTGTTGTCATTCAATGCCAGCAGTTTGCGGGCAAGATTGAAGGCGCCACCGGGCGCCAGCGGTACATCTTCATTTTCAATCTGATGCCGGCAATAGGCTTCGGTGCCCTGCTCTTCGAATATCCGGTGGCTCTCATCCAGATCAAATAAGGCACGGGAGGATATCGCCACAACTAGCGGTTTGGTTTCCATCAGGATGTCGCTTCTCTCAAAACTGCCTGACCGTTTTTCCGGCCGATTCGTAAAATTCTTTTCCAGGCTATCATGCTACTCTCTGACATCTTCGGCGCTTCCAGAATCGCTTGCAAGTCCTGTTCTAGAGTTTGCAGTGTTGAGACATAGTCGGGTTTGCCCTTGGGGAAGTCACTCGAACCGGTAAACACAACCCGGTAAAAAATCGGGACTTTCGGTGCCAGTGGCTGCAAGGCATATTTCGCATTCTGAATATGATGCAAGGGATTGGCGAACTTGAAGCTGCGGCCATCGATGATTTGTGTCCACTGATCAATCTGCTCGGCACCGAACAAATGTCCCGTCATCGGGTAGGTTTCGATGAGCAGTAACCCACGCTCGGTCAGGATCAGTCTGTCCAGTTCCAGTAGACCGCCAATGCCATCAGGGATGACGATTGAACGTACTTCATCCTGTCTGTAACTGCGTAGAATTTTATCGAGTTGGCGTTCTTTACGGGTTTTGCCGAGGCGACGGCGAACCAGGATGACAAACAAAGCTAATAAGACAAGCGCTGCAATCAGAAGCAGTGCCATCGTTGAGTCTGGCTTGAAAATAATTGTGTCCCCTTCCATTTTTGAGGCCGAATTATACGAGATTGCTGTTATTTTGTGCGCTATTTCCTGCTCGTGAGACCGGGGGGCATATGTGTCACCGGATCTTCATGAATGATGACTTCCGCTTCGTCGAACAGTTGTGCGACTTTATTCTCCAGTTCATCCGCTATCGCATGTGCCTGCCTCAGCGATAAGTTTTCATCCAGCTCCAGATGTAACTGCACAAAAACGGTATTACCGGATTGCCTTGTTCTCAAGTCATGGAAGCCAATCGCATTCGGATGGTTGGTAATCAGGGCGCGTATTTTCTGCCGGTCCTCATCCGGAAGTTCCCGATCCATCAGCAGATTGACTGCTTCACGCGCAATCTGCCATGCGCTGTATAGAATGAACAGCGCAATCCCGATGGCAAACAGAGGATCAACAAAACTCCAACCATAGAACGTCAAAACCAGCGCCACAATCACACTGCCATTGACCAGCAAATCTGTTTTGTAGTGCAGAGCATCGGCTTTTATGGCGGTCGAGTCCGTGCGTCTAATCACATAACGCTGAAAACTGAGCAAGGCCACCGTGGCAATCATGGACAGCACCATGACACCGATACCAATCTCCATACCCTTTTCAAGCGGCTGCGGTGTCATCAGTCGACTGATCCCCTGAAGCAGCAGGATGCCGGCTGAACCGGCAATAAACATGGATTGGCCAAGTCCCGCCAGGGCTTCTGCCTTGCCGTGACCAAAGCGGTGTTCACGGTCAGCCGGCTGCAGGGCATGATGGACAGCAATCATATTGATAACTGATGCCAGCACATCCAGGCTGGAATCGACCAGCGTGGCAAGAATACTGACCGAATCACTGATAAACCAGGCTACCAGTTTCGCCAGAATCAGGGTCACCGCCGTAGCCACGGAAGCATAGGTTGCCAGGCGCAGCAAACGCGCTCTATCAATCTGTTGAGGCTTGTTCATGGAGTCAGTATAGTTAATTGGGAAATTAGGCTGAGTCTAACAACAAAGCTGCTCTTATGCTTGAAATAACCAGGAATGATTATGGCATTTATGACGGTGCATACCGCCCCTTTCGATGATCAGAAACCCGGCACCTCCGGGCTCAGGAAAAAAGTCAAAACCTTTCAGCAAGCTCACTACCTGGAAAACTTTGTTCAATCGACTTTTAACGCCCTGGGTGACTGCCAGGACCAGACTCTCGTGGTGGGTGGGGATGGCCGCCATTACAACCAGACTGCGATACAAATCATTCTGAAAATGGCCGCTGCCAATGGCTTTCGCCATGTCTGGGTCGGTCATAACGGAATCCTCTCAACCCCGGCTGCTTCCTGCGTTATTCGAAAATACAGGGCTTTCGGCGGTATCATCCTGTCAGCCAGTCATAACCCGGCCGGTGAAAACGGTGATTTTGGCATCAAGTTCAATACTGCTAATGGCGGGCCGGCACCTGAGTCGATTACCGGCGCGATTTTCAATAACAGTCTGAGCATCAGCCAGTATCGAATCAGTGACAGCAATGATATTAATCTCGCTGAGCCCGGCATACAGACACTCGATGGCATGACGGTTGAAGTTATTGACTCCGTCGCTGACTACGCCGATTTAATGGCAGCGTTGTTTGATTTTAATGCCATTCAGGCGCTGCTGACAGGCGGTGACTTTCGCATGCGTTTTGATGCCATGCATGCAGTCACGGGACCTTACGCTAAGGAAATTCTGGAGAAACGTCTTGGCGCGCCCGAGGGCACAGTCATCAATGGTATTCCTCTGCCTGATTTTGGCCAGGGGCATCCTGATCCGAACCTGACCTATGCGGAAGAACTCGTTGAAGAGATGTTCTCGGCCGAGGCTCCGGATTTCGGTGCGGCCTCAGACGGAGACGGCGACAGAAACATGATTCTGGGCAACAATGTCTTTGTGACCCCGTCGGATAGTCTCGCCATCCTCGCCGCCAATGCCACACTCGTCCCTGCCTATCAAAAGGGTCTGAGGGGTGTAGCACGGTCAATGCCCACCAGTCAGGCCGTAGACAGAGTGGCAGCCAAATTGAATATTCAGGCTCACGAAACACCGACCGGCTGGAAATATTTCGGCAACCTGCTTGATGCAGATCGCGCCACGTTGTGCGGTGAAGAAAGTTTTGGTACCGGTTCCAGTCATATTCGTGAAAAAGACGGCCTTTGGGCAGTCCTGTTCTGGCTCAATATCCTAGCGGTCAGAGATCTGCCTGTGGTTGATATCGTCAACCGGCACTGGCAGGAATTCGGCCGTAACTACTACACCCGCCATGATTATGAATCGATTCCTAATGAGCAGGCCGAGTCCTTGATGCAGCATCTTGAACATCAATTATCTGGTCTGCCTGGCAGCCAGTTTAAAGGCCGGATTGTCGAGTATGCTGACAATTTCAGTTATCGTGACCCGGTCGATGACAGCGTCGCTGAGAAACAGGGAATTCGTATCGGTTTCAAAGGTGGTGACCGCATTATTTACCGTTTATCCGGTACTGGCACTGAAGGGGCAACATTACGCGTCTATATCGAGTCCTATCAGCCGGATCAGAACAAACAGCATCTGGACACACAACAGGCGCTGGGCGACCTGATTGAACTCGCAGAGTCATTGGCGATGATCCGCGACCTGACCGGTCGCACCGCCCCTACCGTGATAACCTGAAGGCTGATACACAATGCAACAAATTATCCTGGGTTCCAGTTCGCCTTTTCGGGCAGAACTGCTGAAGAAACTTGGTCTGACTTTTATCCAGGTTTCACCTGATATCGATGAAAGCCCTCTCCCCGGTGAATCACCGGATGCACTGGTCAAAAGGCTGGCAGAAAGCAAAGCGCGTGAGATTGCAGCTACACATCCTGAAGCCCTCATCATCGGTTCTGATCAGGTCGCCGTGATTGATGATGACATTCTGGGTAAACCGGGCAACCATCACAATGCGATGAGCCAACTTAAAAGCGCTTCAGGAAAACAGGTGACTTTCCTGACAGGGCTGGCATTGCTCAACGCAAAGAGTCGGCATCTGCAGTCTTCAGTCGAGCCGTTTACTGTTCACTTCCGGGATTTGACAGATAATCAGATCGACTTCTACCTGAAAAAAGAACAACCCTATCAGTGTGCCGGCAGCTTTAAATCAGAAGGCTTTGGTATCAGCCTGTTTTCAAAACTGGAGGGGGATGACCCCAATACACTCATAGGGTTGCCATTGATACGCCTGATTGCCATGCTGCAGCATGAGGATATCGATGTGCTGCAGCTGCACGACTAGACTTTACTCGGCAGCCTCGGCTTCCTGCTTCATTTTGTCAGCATTACCCGCTGCTTGAGCCTGCGCCGCGAGATTGTTCATGGTTTTAGTCATCAACTGACGCGCCGCACGGGTACGCATGGTTTTCGTCATTCCCTCAACCAGTGCCGGCTCGACATCATTCTCTGTCAGATGTGCTTTCAATGCGTCAAGGTGAGTTTCACAGTTCTGCATAATTTGATCGGCTGCCGCCTGACCGCTTTCGATTTCCGGTAACGATTCCAGACGAGTCTGCATCATGCATCTGTTGTAGTCAGTAAGGATGCTGTACATTTCATCAGAAGCCTGTTCAGACAGATCCGCCGGGGTCACATAATCCTTTGCCAAGGCCACAGTAGAGGCTGTCAGCAGTGCGGCAGAAAATAAGAATTTGTTCATTGCTACTCCGATATTACTTATGGTTTAGTACGCTATTGCTCAGCATGATGGACAGGCAATACGGGAAATAATTCCCATGATGATACATGAACGGCTTTGCTTCGGCAGCTAGCACAAGCCCGTTACCCTAACCGCTGAAAGAATGAAGCCGTTTAACCATTAAGAATCATAAAGATAGAAAGCTTTTCTAATAAATATATGAAGATAGATTTCGATACCGATCCGCGTCTCTGGCAAATCAATGAGTGGCTTACCGCCATTTTGCCTTACAGTGAATTCAAGCTGGAAGTCGCTTCCAGTGATGCCAGCTTCCGTCGCTATTTCCGTGTCTATCAGCATGACCACAGCCGGATAGTCATGGATGCACCGCCTGAGCATGAGGACATCGACGCATTTGTAAAGATTGCCGAATTTCTGGTCAGCACAGGTACACACGTGCCGCGTATTTTTGCCAAGAACATGGAACAGGGGTTTCTATTACTCAGTGATCTCGGTAATACCTCCTATTTATCGGCCCTCAATGCGCTTTCGGCTGATGAGCTTTATCATGCCGCAATCGATGAAATCATTAAAATGCAGCTGGCACCGATAAACGATATGGAACTGCCCGCTTATGATGCGGAAAAGTTGCTGACTGAAATGCGCCTGTTCCCGGACTGGTTTCTGGGCAAACATTTATCGCTGTCGCCACCACCGGAGCTTGAGAGCGTATTTGAACTCCTCATCAATAATGCCAGCGTTCAACCCCAGTATTTTGTTCATCGCGACTATCACAGTCGCAATCTGATGCTCGGTGCAGATAATGAGGTCGGGGTGATCGACTTTCAGGACGCTGTTATCGGACCTACGACTTACGACCTGGTTTCACTGCTGCGTGACTGCTATATCGAATGGCCGCAGTCCAGACTCGATAAGTGGCTGGATTACTATTTTGATCAGGCTCGTGAAAAGCGATTGCTGGCTGGCACTGAAAAATCAGGTTTCGTGCGCTGGTTTGACCTGATGGGGCTGCAGCGCCACCTGAAAGTACTGGGGATTTTCTGTCGACTCAATTATCGTGATGGCAAAGCGGCCTATATGAATGATCTGCCGCTCACGCTTAAATATGTGTTGCAGGTAACAGGGCGCTATCCAGAGCTCGCTCATTTGCATCATTTTCTTACGCACTCACCTGAAATCATGGCCATTAAATGAAAGCAATGATTCTCGCTGCCGGTCGTGGTGAAAGACTGCGACCGCTCACAGATACAACGCCCAAACCTCTCATCAAGGCCGGACCCAAACGCCTGATTGAATACCTGATTGAAGCACTGGTCAAAGCCGGGTTTGATGATCTGGTGATTAATTACGCCCATCTCGGAGAACAATTCCCGAAACAACTCGGTGATGGTAGTCGCTACGGTGCCACTATCCATTTTTCACCGGAAATGGAAGGCGGGCTGGAGACAGCCGGCGGTATTATCAATGCCCTCCCCCTGTTAGGTGATGAGCCTTTTCTGGTGGTGAATGGCGATATCTGGACCGATTTTGATTTCGCTGAATTGGCCGATTTTCAGCTGAACGCTGACAAACTCTGTCATCTGGTGCTGGTTGATAACCCTTTACACAATCCGGATGGTGATTTCGGCCTGGATCAGGCAGGCAATGTGCTGAGTGACAACACGGATAAAGCCACATTCAGCGGTATTGGCATTTACCGGCCGGATATGTTTGCGGGATTGAGTAATGAGAAACGACCTCTGAAGCCTTTGTTTGACGAGGCCATTGCCCGGCAGCAGGTCAGTGGCCAGCGTTATCACGGCCAGTGGTCTGATATCGGCACAGTTGAGCGTCTGAAAGCGCTGGAAGCGGACTTACTCGCCGATTAAAAATTCCAGCAAGGCTTTCTGCGCATGGAGCCGGTTCTCTGCTTCATCCCAAACCACGCTTTGCGGTCCATCGATCACTTCAGCACTGACTTCTTCACCGCGGTGAGCTGGCAGACAGTGCATGAATAAAGCGTCTTTATTCGCTAAATCCATGATCTGCTGATTGACCTGGAAACCGGCAAAGGCCTGTTCGCGTTTACGCTGTTCTTCTTCCTGGCCCATGCTGGCCCAGACATCGGTCACCACCAGATCAACGCCCTCTGATGCAGCTTTTGGGTCATTAAACAACTGGACATCGGCTTTGCTGGCTTCAACAATCGCCGCATCCGGTTCGTAGCCTTCAGGTGTGGCGATATTCAACGTAAAGCCGAACTGTTCGGCAGCGTTAATATAGGAGTGGCACATATTATTGCCATCACCGATCCAGACCACTTTCTTGCCTTTGATATCACCGCGGTGCTCCTGATAGGTCTGCATATCCGCGAGCAACTGGCAGGGATGAAATTCATCGGTCAGCGCATTAATTACCGGCACCGAGGAATATTTGGCAAAGGTTTCGATTTTGCTGTGGGCAAAGGTTCGAATCATGACCGCATCGACCATGCTGGAAATCACTCTTGCCGAATCTTCAAGAGGCTCTCCCCGACCCAGTTGTGTGTCATCCGGTGACAGAAAAATCGAGCCGCCACCGAACTGAATCATGGCCGACTCGAAAGAAACACGGGTGCGGGTCGAAGACTTCTCGAAAATCATCGCCAGCACTTTACCTTTCAATGGCTGGTAGATTTCACCATGTTGATGCAGTTTCTTAAGCTCAACGGCACGTTGAATTAACAGTTTCAGTTCGGCCGGAGTCAGATCTTTCAGTGTCAGGAAATGTTTCATTTTCAGGCAACGCTCTCAACAGCGTGGGATGACAAAAAGTCGAGGACCAGTTTGCATACTTTGTCTACGATGAGCTCGGCTTCCTCTGCATTAATGATCATCGGCGGCAGTAAGCGGATAACCGATTCAGCCGTCACATTGATTAACAGACCTTCAGCCAGCGCTTGTTTCACCAGAGGAGCACAAGGCATGTTCAACTCAATACCGAACATAAAACCCAGGCCGCGCACATCTTTCACACCTTCATGGCCAGCCAGCTTGTCTTTGAAGGACTTCAGCATCTGCTGGCTGACTGCCTGAACATGATTCAGCAGCGTTTCTTTTTCAATGGTTTCCAGCACTGCCAGTGCTGCACTGCAGGCAAGCGGATTACCGCCAAAGGTGGAACCATGATTACCAGCCTGAAGCACACCGACAGCATGACCGGCAACCAGGCAGGCACCGACAGGAACGCCGTTACCCAGACCTTTGGCCAGGGTCATCACATCGGGTATCAGGTCCTCGTTGTGCTGAAATGCAAACCATTGACCAGTGCGGCCGACCCCGGTCTGCACTTCGTCCAGCATCATCAGCAGTTTGCGCTGGGTACAAATCGCTCTGACACCAGCCAGAAAGTCTGGATCAGGCACTTTCACCCCACCCTCGCCCTGAACCGGTTCAACCAGAACAGCGACAGCCTCGGGCCAGTGGCCGATAGCCATGCGCAGCGCATCCAGATCGTTGTAAGGAACACGCACAAAGCCAGGCAGTAGCGGATCGAAGCCCACCTGCACTTTGGCATTACCGGTCGCAGTCAGGGTCGCCATGGTACGGCCGTGGAAGCTGCCGTCCATCACGATAATCACCGGTTTTTCAATGCCTTTGCTATGGCCGTATTTACGGGCAATTTTAATCGCCGCCTCATTGGCTTCGGCACCGGAGTTACAGAAAAAGGCCTGCTCCATACCGGACAGTTCAGTCAACTTGTCAGCCAGTTGGTTCTGCAGGGGAATATGATACATATTGGAGGTATGTACCAGCGTCTCAGCCTGATGCTGAAGGGCTCGGGTCACAGCAGGATGACAATGGCCAAGATTGCAGACAGCAATACCGCTCAGTGCATCGAGATACTGCTTATTATTGATATCTGTTAACCAGGCGCCTTTTCCACTGGCGAAAGCCACATCGAGTCGCCCGTACGTCGGCATTACCGAATCTGTCATGGCTGAAAACTCCTTGCCCTGACGGCATGAAAACCGGGTCTTTTTCAGACCTTTGAAACGAAAAATGGCAGTTTCTGACGAAACTGCCATCAATCAAAAAAGCGGTATTTTATAAGGTAACGGGAGAGAAGTAAACTGACACCTCCCCCGCTGTTCCTAGGCCGCGTAGTTGGCTTCGACGAAGTCCCAGTTCACCAGACCCCAGAAGGCTTCCAGGTACTTAGGACGCGCGTTGCGATAATCAATATAGTAAGCATGTTCCCAGACATCGACAGTCAGCAGTGGTGTCTGTCCTTCAGTCAGCGGGCAACCGGCGTTGCTGGTGTTTACGATAGCAATGCTGCCGTCTTTCTTTTTGACCAGCCAGGTCCAGCCTGAGCCGAAGTTGGTCGCTGCAGACTTGCTGAAGTCTTCTTTGAATTGATCGAAAGAACCAAAGGTTTTGTCGATATCAGCAGCCAGGTCACCAGATGGTGCACCTTTGGCATCAGGCGTCATGCAATTCCAGTAAAAGGTGTGGTTCCAGACCTGGGCTGCATTATTGAAGATACCGCCGCTGGCTGAGGTAATGATGTCTTCCAGAGACTTACCTTCAAACTCAGTACCAGGGACCAGGTTGTTCAGGTTATTCACATAGGTTTGGTGATGCTTACCATAGTGATATTCAAGCGTTTCAGCTGAAATCGTTGGTTCCAGTGCGTTTTGAGCATAAGGAAGTGGTGGCAATTCAAAAGCCATATTGTTTCTCCTAAATGTGAAAAAATAACCGAGTAATTAGGTCAATTAGTCTAAAAGAGCCCCCGCACTATAGCAAGTGCTCATAAGTAGTAGTGACCAGCGTCTGACTTGTTGTTACTTGCGTCTCACGCCTAACAGGGACAGTCAGGCTAACACTAAATTCCATTGAAAATCGACTCAGCTGACAAATCCAGCCCCATCAATATGGCATCCTCTCGGCCCTGCTCGGCCGGATAATAACCACGTCGAATCGACATTTCATTAAAACCCAGCTGATGATACAGCTGCTGGGCGCGAAAATTGGACTGCCTGACCTCAAGCACGACAAGATTAGCTGAGCGTGTCTGGGCATGATCAATAATATGCTCCAGTATACGTCGCCCATACCCCTGCCGCTGCATTTCCGGCCGTACACAGATATTGAGCAAATGCGCCTCATCAATCACCAGTTGCACAATGGCGTAGCCGATAATGACATCAAAGGCATCACAGTAAACCCAGGCAAAATGGCCGGCATCCAGACTGTCTGCGAAGTTCTTCTTGCTCCAGGGAAAGCGGTTGGCCGCTTTCTCAATAGCATGCACCTCAAACAGATCATCTTCAAGCATGACACGCGGGAGCATCATCTCTGGCTACTCTTTCAGAACAGGCTCTTCAGCTGCTTCAGGGCCTGCCAGGCAGATGCTTTGCGTGACGGTTGCTGCAGCAGCTCTTCCAGGCTGTAACTGGCAGAAAATTGTGCCCGATATTGACTGACAGCCTCGGGCTTATCCAAGGTCAGATCAGGCATAATCTGCTCGGTCACGGTGCTGCCCAGCAGCAATACTGATTTGCCCGCCAGTCCAACTGTATTAATCTGTTTAAACTCGCTGCTGTTCACAGTCATCACTTGTCCCGGCTTAAGCGCAACAGCTTTAAGCATCGCAGCAAACAGACGCTGAGCGGCTTCTGACAATGTGGATGTTTCCGTGACCACGACCAGAGCAATATGCGCAGCAATATCGATGGTCGTTTGCTCAGAATCAACCGTTGCCCTCACCACGGGCTGTTTCGGGCTGGGCGCTTCCGGACGCCGTAATGCCCAGAGCTCTATGCCCATATCAGCCAGAATGCGTTGCTGTGAAGTGGAAAGCTGCATCAGACTTGAGGGTGTGCTCTTTCTACATGCGCCAGGATTTTATTCAGGGCGTTGAGATAAGCTTTGGCCGAGGCAATCACAATATCGGTATCGGCACCCTGTCCACTGACGATCCGTCCGCCCTTTTCCAGACGCACATTAACTTCACCCTGTGCATCGGTGCCGGTAGTGATGTTACTGACTGAATACAGTTGTAGTTCTGTATGGCTCTGCACGATGGATTCAATGGCTTTATAGGCCGCATCCACCGGACCACTGCCACTCATCTGGGTATGGACTTCATCGCCGTCGACAGACAGGGTGACATTCGCCACCGGTGTTTCGCCGGTTTCACTGCAGACTTTCATTGAGACCAGCGTAATACGCTCATCGGTGGCTGCAACCACATCGCTGACCAGCGCCTGCAGATCTTCATCAAAGATCTCATGCTTCTTATCAGCCAGCTCTTTGAAGCGGGTAAAGGCGGCATTGAGCTCGACTTCCGACTCAAGCTCAATACCCAGTTCCTGCAAACGACTGCGGAACGCGTTACGACCGGAATGTTTGCCCAGCACCATGCGATTGGTATTCCAGCCGACATCCTCGGCGCGCATGATTTCGTAGGTTTCACGGTTTTTCAGCACCCCATCCTGGTGAATGCCGGACTCATGAGCAAAAGCATTGGCGCCGACGATGGCTTTATTCGGCTGTACTACAAAACCGGTCACGCCCGAAACCAGGCGTGATGCAGCCAGAATGTGCTGCGTATCAATGTTGGTATCGCAGGGGAACATGTCCTGACGGGTACGTACCGCCATCACCACTTCTTCCAGTGCGGCATTACCCGCTCTTTCACCCAGACCATTAATCGTACATTCGACCTGGCGGGCACCGTTCATTACCGCAGACAGCGAGTTGGCGACAGCGAGCCCCAGGTCATTATGACAATGCACAGAGAACACCGCTTTATCCGCATTAGGAATGCGTTCACGCAGGGTGCTGATGAGCGAACCGAACTGGTGCGGCAGGTTGTAGCCCACCGTATCCGGGATATTCAGCGTGGTGGCACCGGCATCAATTACTGCTTCCAGAATACGGCATAGAAAATCAATATCACTGCGGCCGGCATCTTCAGGAGAGAATTCCACGTCATCAGTGTACTGACGGGCATGTTTGACGGCTTTAACCGCGTTTTCGACCACCTGATCCGGTTCCATTCGCAGCTTCATTTTCATATGGATCGGCGAGGTGGCGATAAAAGTGTGAATTCGGGAAGCATTGGCCGGTTTCAGCGCTGCACCGGCGCGATCAATATCTGCTGCCAATGCCCGGGATAAACTACAGATACGACTATCTTTAACCGCTTTCGCTACAGCCTGAACCGCTTCGAAATCGCCCTGACTGGCAATGGCAAAGCCGGCTTCAATGACATCCACCCGCATACGTTCAAGCGCCTTGGCAATCCGGACTTTTTCATCCTTGGTCATGGATGCGCCCGGACTTTGCTCACCGTCACGCAGGGTGGTATCAAAAATAATTAACTGGTCTTTCATTTTCCTGCTCCGTATGCAGACTTGTCCTTCATCTTTATGCGCCGGTCAAACGGACAGCATTCAGGTCTGTATCGCCCCTCAGGCAGTCTCAGCAGGACTGAAATGCGGTGTGTGGGCCATCGTCGGCATCATGTAAATTTTGAGGCACAATCTGTGCGGTCTAATGTAGATAATATTAGGGCGAAAACGCCCTGCTGCCAAGCTATTTACTGCTGGTTCGCTCGCTTCGATGCTGGCGCAATTTGACCAGGGTGAATACCGGCCCGGATATGGCATAAATCAGGAAAGCCGCAAACAGCACCAGTGGCGGATCATTGGCAATCAGGGCAAAAATCAGCACCAAAGCCAGCATCTTGATAAACGGCACCCGGTTCTTGAGGTCCAGTTCTTTAAAGCTGTAATAACGCATCGAGCTGACCATCAGAATCGCGGCAAAGAAGGTAATAGGCACCGCGACGTTACTGATAACAGCCGGGTCAAAACCGCGATCCGTACCGAGCCAGACCCAGCCTGCAACACAGGCCGCAGCAGCAGGGCTCGGTAAGCCCTGGAAGTAGCGTTTATCAGCGGTACCAATCTGGGTGTTGAAACGGGCCAGACGCAGCGCCCCACAGGCCGCATAGATAAAAGCAATCATCCAGCCGAACTTGCCCATATCAAGCAGGGCCCAGAGGAAAATCACCAGCGCAGGTGCCAGACCGAAAGCCACCATATCAGAGAGACTGTCGTATTCTGCGCCAAAGGCGCTCTGGGTGTTGGTCATTCTGGCGATACGGCCATCCAGGCCATCCATAATCATGGCTACAAAAATGGCGATGGCGGCAGCATCAAAGTCCTGCCGGATGGCAGCGATGATGGCATAAAACCCCGCGAACAAGCCTGCTGTGGTGAACAAATTCGGCAACAAGTAAATACCGCGTCGCTGCTGTTTGTCACTACTGACCATGAATACACTCCCTGATACTGAATATTGGCATTATGACATTTGCGCCATACAAACAAAACGGGGACGGCCGTTTGCACAACCGTCCCCGTTCTTGACACGTGATAAAGTCTTTTAGTTTTTAGACTTATCGACGATTTTCTGAATCCACGGCATCATCGCACGCAGTTTTTCACCGGTTTGTTCAATCGGGTGTTCTGCGTTAAGGCGACGCATTGCGGTCATTTCAGGGTAGCCGGACTGACCTTCCTGAATGAATTGTTTCGCGTATTTACCTTCCTGAATGTTTTTCAGGGCTTCACGCATCGCCCAACGGCTTTCTTCGTTGATAACGCGTGGACCGGTGACGTATTCACCATACTCGGCATTGTTGGAGATCGAGTAGTTCATATTGGCGATACCGCCTTCGTACATCAGATCAACGATGAGTTTCAGCTCGTGCAGGCATTCAAAGTAAGCCATTTCCGGTGCATAACCCGCTTCAACCAGGGTTTCAAAACCGGCTTTAACCAGTTCAACGGCGCCACCACACAATACAGCCTGTTCACCGAACAGGTCGGTTTCAGTTTCATCACGGAAAGTGGTTTCGATGATACCGGTACGACCGCCACCTACACCTGAGGCATAAGACAATGCGATATCTTTCGCTTTACCGGATGCATCCTGTTCGATGGCAATCAGGTCAGGAATACCGCCACCTTTGACGAATTCACTGCGTACAGTGTGACCCGGTGCTTTCGGTGCGATCATGATGACGTCCAGATCGCTGCGCGGTGCGATTTGGTTGTAAACGATGGCAAAACCGTGAGCGAAGGCCAGAACTGCACCTTGTTTCAGGTTCGGTTCAATTTCCTGCTTGTACAGTTGAGACTGGAATTCATCCGGTGTCAGTACCATGACAAGATCAGCGCCTTTGACCGCTTCTGCCACATTATCAGACACCTTCAGGCCGGCACCTTCGGCTTTGGCGATAGAAGATGAACCGGGACGTAGCGCGACAGTGACATCAACGCCAGAATCCTTCAGGTTGCAGGCGTGGGCATGGCCCTGGGAACCGTAACCGATAATGGTGACTTTCATGCCCTGGATAATGGACAGGTCACAATCTTTATCGTAATAGATGTTCAAACTCATGATTGAATTCCTTAGATTTTTTCTTAAAGCAAAAGGGTGTTAATTACAGGTGCAGACTTTTCTCACCACGGGCAATACCGGTGACACCGCTACGCACGGTTTCAATGATTTTGTGCTCAGCCAGGGCATCAATAAATGAGTCCAGCTTGGCACAGGCACCGGTCAGCTCGATGGTGTAAGTCGAGGTGGTGACGTCAATAATGTGGCCACGGAAAATATCCGCCAGACGTTTCACATCTTCACGCTGAGCCATGGATGATGCCTTGACTTTAATCAGCATCATTTCACGCTCGATATGTGGCCCTTCAGTCAGATCCAGCAGTTTCACCACATCGACCAGTTTGTTCAGCTGCTTGGTGATTTGCTCGATAATGCGCTCGGTCCCGGAAGTCACGATCGTCATGCGGGACAGGGTCGGATCTTCGGTCGGCGCGACCGTCAACGATTCAATGTTGTAACCCCGTGCAGAGAACAAACCGGCCACACGCGACAACGCCCCTGCTTCGTTTTCGATCAGGATGGAAATGATGTGACGCATGTTAAGACAGCTCCCTCTCTGGGTCTTGTGGTGGTTCACAGTAAGGCGACATATGCATGTCATTGTGTGCCTTACCCTGGGCAATCATCGGGTACACGTTTTCGGTCTGGTCGGTGACGATATCGAAGAACACCAGACGATCTTTCATCGCGAAACCGCGTTCCAGTTCTTTACGCAGATCTTCCGGCTTCTCAATGCGAATACCGACATGGCCATAGCTCTCGGTCAGCTTAACGAAGTCCGGCAAAGATTCCATGTAGGAATGCGAGTAGCGGTTTTCATAGAAGAATTCCTGCCACTGACGCACCATGCCGAGATAACGGTTGTTCAGTGCCACAATTTTAACCGGCAGACCGTATTGCAGACAGGTAGACAGCTCCTGAATACACATCTGGATACTGCCCTCACCGGTGACACAGATAACGGTGTCTTCAGGGAAGGCAAACTGTACGCCCATCGCTGCCGGCAAACCGAAGCCCATGGTGCCGAGACCACCGGAATTAATCCAGCGGTTAGGTTCATCAAAGCCGTAGTACTGTGCCGCCCACATCTGGTGCTGACCGACGTCGGAGGTCACATAGGCCTGGCCCTTGGTGATCTCATGGATCATCTCAACGACCATCTGTGGCTTGATCTTATCGCTGTTACGGTCATAGGACAGGCACTTCATGCCGCGCCAGCCATTGATTTCCGCCCACCAGGCATCAATCGCTTTTTTGTCTGGTGATTTCTTGCTGGATTCCAGCAGACCGTTCATTTCCTGCAATACATCAGGCACGCTGCCGACGATAGGAACATCAACGGTGATTGTTTTCGAAATTGATGACGGGTCGATATCAATATGAATGATCTTGGCGTCCGGGCAGAACTCGGCAATCTTGCCGGTTACACGATCATCGAAGCGTGCACCGATGGCAATCAGCACATCGCAGTCATGCATCGCCATATTGGCTTCATAAGTACCATGCATCCCCAGCATACCCAGGAACAACTGGTCGCTGGACGGGTAGGCGCCCAGGCCCATCAAAGTGCTGGTAATCGGATAACCGAGTTTACGGACAAACTTGCGCAGTTCTTCTGAGCCTTTACCCAGCACCACACCGCCGCCGGTGTAGATCATCGGTTTCTTGGCAGACAACAGCAGTTCCACCGCGCGCTTAATCTGACCGCTATGGCCTTTCAGCGTCGGCTGGTAGGAACGCATCTGGACCGATTCCGGATAGTGATACGGAATCTTGATATTCGGATCGGTGATGTCTTTAGGCACGTCAACCACAACCGGACCGGGGCGGCCAGTCGTGGCGACATAGAAAGCCTTCTTCACAGTCTCTGCCAGATCGTTAATATCTTTAACCAGGAAGTTGTGTTTAACGCACGGACGGGTAATGCCCACAGCATCTACTTCCTGAAAAGCATCACTACCGATATTGGCGGTCGCAACCTGACCGGTGATGACCACCATTGGAATGGAATCCATATAGGCAGTTGCAATACCAGTGACCGCGTTGGTTGCACCTGGACCTGATGTGACTAAGACGACACCAGGCTTACCTGTAGCCCGTGCATAACCATCTGCTGCATGTGTCGCTGCCTGTTCATGGCGCACCAGGATGTGTTTGACATCCTCCTGGTTGTACAGTGCATCATAAATATGCAGCACCGCACCGCCCGGATAACCGAACAGGAAATCGACACCTTCGTCTTTGAGACACTGAACCAGTATCTCGCCACCGCTTAATTCCACGTGTTTCCCTCTTAATCTCGTCGCGAGAAGCTTAAAAACATCAAACGTGTAAAGTTACTTGTAATGCGTGATAAGGTCAAGAACAAGCACTGTTGCCCTTCGAGCGCTGATCACAAGTTTTTCAGCTTAAGCTATTTGCTATGGCATAATTCGCGGCTATGACACAAATAAAACCAACTGAAATTACGCTCACCCGTCCCGACGACTGGCATCTTCACTTGCGGGACGATTCTGCACTTTCCCGCACGGTTCCAGACACAGCGCGTGTGTTTGCACGTGCGATTGTGATGCCTAATTTACGCCCGCCGGTGACCACTGTCGACCTGGCCCGGGACTATCGTCAGCGCATCATGGCTGCACTGCCAGAAGACAGTACGTTTCAGCCATTAATGACCCTGTACCTGACAGACAATACCAGCGCCGATGAAATTCACCGCGCTAAAGACAGCGAGCTCATCCATGCTGTCAAACTTTACCCGGCCGGTGCAACCACCAATTCTGATGCTGGCGTCACCGACCTTAAACACTGCCGATCAGCATTGGAAGCCATGCAGGAATGCGGCATGCCGCTGCTGGTACATGGCGAAGTAACCAGTGTCGACATTGATGTATTTGATCGCGAAAAAGTCTTTATTGACCGCATTCTGGAACCTTTATTAAAAGACTTTCCTGAACTCAAGGTAGTATTCGAGCACATCACTACTTCAGATGCAGCGGTGTTTGTTGCCGAAGCTGAAGACCGCATCGCGGCCACCATCACACCGCATCATTTGCTGCTCAACCGCAATGATCTGCTGGTCGGGGGAATACATCCGCATCACTACTGCCTGCCGGTATTGAAACGCAACACCCATCAACAGGCTTTAATTCAGGCTGCCACCAGTGGCAGCCCGAAATTTTTCCTCGGTACTGACAGTGCCCCTCATCCACGGGCAGGTAAAGAAGCCAGCTGTGGCTGCGCCGGCATTTACAGCGCTCACGCGGCCATTGAGCTGTATGCAGAAGCGTTTGAAATGGCCGGTGCACTGGACAAACTGGAAGGTTTTGCCAGCTTCTTCGGGCCGGACTTTTACGGCCTCCCCAGAAATGATGACAACATCACCTTGAGTAAACACAGCTGGCAGGTGCCGGACAAGCTCAGTTTTGCCGACACTGAATTGGTGCCGATGCGCGCGGGTAGTCTGATTGGCTGGCAGTTAACGGCCTGAAGGCTGTTTTCTGCCTCTGCGTTTTCGCAGGTACATCAGCTGATCGCCCTCGGCCAGCAGATCATCCAGATCCTGATGTTTTTCTGGATCGAAATGCACCACACCATGGGAATATGCAATCTTGTAGTCCAGCGTCTGCTCCTGGTTCGCTCTATCCACCATACTGGCAAAACGCTTCAGAATCTTTTCCACATCTGTTCTGTCAGCATTCGCCAGCAACAAAGCAAATTCATCGCCACCTATCCGTGCGGCGATATCTGTCTGACGGCAGACTTGTGTGAGCATATTGGCAAAGCTTTTCAGCGCTCTGTCACCTTCAGCATGACCGAAGCGATCATTAATCGGTTTGAAGTTATTGAGATCAAGAAAGACCAGGCTCACCGGCAAATTTTGGCGCCGGCACAGGCTGAGCGCCTGATTGGCAGATGCAAAGAAGCCACGCCGGTTGGGGATTTCTGTTAACTCATCCACCGTCGCCAATTGCACGGCTTGAATTTCATGCTCCACGATTTTAGCCAGATCTTCAAGAATCAGCCGCTCACGATAACTGAAGTGGCGGGGTTTCGAATCCAGCAGGCAGAGCGTGCCTAATTTTGTTCCATCCAGATAACGAATCGGATAGCCGGCATAGAAGCGGATATAGGGTTCACCGATAACCAGCGGGTTGTCAGCAAACCGCGGGTCCTGATGGGTATCCTGAATAACGAAAGCATCATCACCCAATATGGCGTGACCGCAGAAAGACACGTCTCTGTCCGTTTGCATGAGATTGGCTCCCTGACAGGATTTGAACCATTGACGGTTGGCGTCAACCAGACTCACCAGTGCAATCGGAACATCAAAAACGTGCAATGCCAGCCGGGTTAATCTGTCAAATCGTTCGTCTCTGTCAGTATCCAGGAGATTCAGGGATCGAAGCGTAACTATCCTGGACTCTTCATCAGCCGGTTTAGCTGGCTTTTGCATATCTGCTCCACTTGGTCATTCAATTTCAACATACCACAAACAGACCGTTCAACGACCGCAATGTCTCCCCTGCTTTTCGTGAAAAATATCACAGAAACAAAAAACCCCGAGCCAAGGGCTCAGGGTTTGTTCGCTTTACTTAAGGTCGCCAGCTTGTTTACAGAGGCACACCAATACGCCGGGCCACCTCTTCATAGGCCTCAATCACACCGCCCAGACCTTGTCTGAAACGGTCCTTGTCGAGTTTCTTGCGGGTTTCGGCATCCCATAAACGACAGCCATCCGGGCTGAACTCATCACCCAGATAAACCTCGCCTTTGAACAGACCGAACTCGAGTTTGTAATCGACCAGAATCATGCCGGCATCAGCAAACAGTTTCTTCAAAAGCTCATTAACTTTAAACGTCAACTCTTTCATTTTATTGACATCTTCAGCCTTAGCCCAGCCAAAAGTCTCGATATGATATTCATTGACCATGGGGTCATGCAGGGCATCGTTTTTAAGGAAGAATTCGAATACCGGCGGGTTTAGTTCCAGGCCATCTTCAACACCCAGACGACGTACCAGGCTGCCGGAGGCGACATTACGCACCACGCACTCAACCGGAATCATTTTCATATTTTTGACCAGTGACTCGGTCTCGTTGAGCAGTTTTTCGAAATGGGTGGGGATACCGTTATCAGCAAGATACTGCATGATGTATGCGTTGAACTTGTTGTTGACCTCACCCTTACGGCTCAATTGTTCAACCTTCTCGCCATCAAAAGCGGAAGTGTCGTCTCTGAAACTCAAAACAACATAATCATTGTCATCTGTGGCAAAAACGCTTTTGGCTTTGCCTGAATACAGTTCCTGTTTCTTTTCCATTGCTATTCTCTTTATCGGGTGACCAGTTCGCGCCAGCCAAAACCGGCATCCTGTTCAGCGACACCTATCCAGTTTTCTTCGCACTGCAAAGCTTTGGCCAGTAACGGGACGACTATCGACGGACAGTTATTCTTTTCCGAGATATGCATCGCCATGATGTGCTGCAATTTCGAGGTGTCAATTTTCTCAAGTAATGTCGCAGATTGCACGTTATTTAAATGCCCCAGCCTGCCACCGACCCGGCGTTTAAGATGTGCCGGATACTCACCCTGCTCCAGCATGGTGACATCGTGATTGGTCTCCAGTAGCAGCGCATCACAGGCATTCAGTGTGTCCTCTATCAAGGGCGTGATAGAGCCCACATCGGTCAGTAAGCCCAGACGGTGCTGGCCGCTGCCGAATACAAACTGACTGGGTTCACGGGCATCATGCGGTACCGGGAACGGTTCCACTTCAATGTCATTGATGCTGAAACGTTCGTGGCAGTTGAACTCACGGATATGCGCACTGATATCAGCGGGCAGACAACCTGCCGTACCCGGGGTGGCATAAACCGGCAAGCGATGCTTGCGGGCCATCACCCTGACACCGGCCATGTGATCGGCGTGCTCATGGGTAATCAGTATCGCCGTCAGCGAACGGGTATCAATATCAAGCTGCTGCAGTCTTTTCTCGGCCTCACGAGCAGAAAAACCACAATCAATCATGAGTGTGGTTTTTCCGTGCGTGACTATGGTTGCATTGCCTCGACTACCGCTACCGAGCGAAGCAAAACGCATTAGGGTGCAAGCTGCTCCTGAATCAGATTCAGCAGACGTTTGGCGGTGTCACTGGAAGTGCGTTTTTCTTCCGCATCCAGTACGACCACGCGGGTGTCTGACGCTTCTGAAATCAGCTTGATGTAATAGTACTCTTCCGGTTTTTCTTCTACTTCATCGCGCCAGAAAGCCAGGCCACTGAAGAAACCTTCTTCTTCCTGCTCAATTTCCTTGAAAGGATCGATGTAACGGACGAAATAGTGGCCGAGACTGCGGTCACGGTCTTCAACCGAGAAGCCTTTGCTATCAAGCACACGACCGACACGGCGCCAGGCAGTCTGGAAGTCCTGTTCGATAAACAGGCTTTGTTGTCCGCCTTCTTCATCAATCAGCAGCACGCGGGCAGTTTCTTCCGGTGGTGGTGCTGGCTGGGCAATGCGCATTTCCTCAACATCTTCCTGGTACAGCGTACCCAGATAATCAGCCAGTTGGCGCAGCATGGCTTCGTTCTTCTGCGCATTGGTGCGGGTTTCATCCACCGCGCTCAGATAAACTTTGGATTGTTTGGAAGTATCACCACGCTCCATACGAATGCGGTAGGCGTAGCCATCAGCATCAGCTGTGGTATCCATCAGACCGATTCGGCTGTCGATACGATCGATAGCCAGATTCTGGGTTTTCCAGAAGTCCTGGATACGTTGCCAGGTGACTTCTCTTTCGCCCGGCACGACAAGGTGGCGGGTGGCACCTTCACCAGCCAGTGAAGGTTTCTTGTCAGGCTGAATATTGTATTTAGCCGCCAGTGGGTTGTTTGCGGCTTCCTCAAACTCGGAATAGGTAGCGGTGGAATCTTTCTCACCGGCGATGTCATCGTTGATGCGATTGGTGCTCAGCTCGGGTGGCACATCCAGTGGCGGCATGGTTTCAGCACGGCGATATTCCTGTGTATTGTCTGGAACGACCTGATCCAGGTTAGAAAATGCGCCACAAGCACTCAATACGGACGTCATCATGACGACCAGCGATGTTTGTTTGAAATGTTTCGCGTTCATTTAATACAGTTCACCCATTAATTCTTAATTCAGAACACCCGCCGTAATGAGGGCCTCGCGCACTGACTGATGGTATTTTTCCGACAATACCGTCATGGGCAGACGAATCCCTTTCGGAATCATTCCCATTTCAGCCAACGCCCATTTAACAGGAATCGGGTTAGCCTCGACAAATAAAAATTGATGGAGGGCAACCAATTTCTGGTTAATTTCTCGTGCTTTTGCCTCGTCACCATTGATGGCAGCGATGCACATATCATGCATCAGGCGTGGTGCCACATTCGCTGTGACAGAGATCACACCACGGCCGCCGGCCAGGATAAAGTCAACGGTATTAGCGTCTTCGCCGGTGTACAGTTCAAAATCCTCAGTCGATAACTGACGGATCTGCTGAACCCGTGACACATCACCGGAGGCTTCCTTGATACCGATAATATTACGAATTTCAGACAAGCGCCCGACTGTTTCCGGCAGCAGGTCGCAGGCCGTACGCCCCGGCACGTTATAAAGGATTTGCGGAATATCCACTGCCTCAGCGATGGCTTTGAAATGCAGATACATGCCTTCCTGAGTCGGCTTGTTGTAATAAGGTGCTACCAGCAAGGCAGCATCGGCACCCAGGTCTTTGGCGTATTGCGTGAGTTCAATGGCTTCCGAAGTCGAGTTGGCACCGGTACCGGCAATCACCGGAATGCGGCCGTTGACCTGTTCGACCACTTTGCGGATCACCGCACAGTGTTCGTCGACGCTCAAAGTGGCAGACTCACCGGTCGTGCCGACAGCGACGATGGCATCGGTTCCTTCGCTGATATGAAATTCAATCAGCTTTCGCAGGCTGTCATCATCCAGTGCACCATCTTCATGCATCGGTGTGACAAGCGCTACCATACTGCCGCTATACATAATTTATGAGACTCCGGAAAAATAACAGGCATGGTACTTTGCCTGCCTGTTGATGACAAGATCAGCGGTGATTGTGTAAGGTACGTTTCTCCCTAAATCGTTTCAAAACAGGATGATCAGATGAGTCAAGTTGCAGTGGGACAGAAGGTCCCTGACTTTGAAGTGCCGAGCACCGGCGATAAAACCTTCCGCCTCTCCGACTTTAAAGGTAAAAACGTACTGATTTATTTCTACCCGAAAGACAGCACGCCGGGCTGTACCACCGAAGGTCAGAACTTCCGCGACAATATCGACTTTTTCAATCAGCACGACACCGTCATTGTCGGTGTATCACGGGACAGCCTCAAAAAGCACGAAAACTTTAAAGAGAAACAGTGTTTCCCCTTCGATCTGCTTTCTGACGAAGATGAAGCCCTGTGCAAATTGTTTGATGTGATCAAACTGAAAAAAATGTATGGCAAGGAACACCTTGGCATTGAGCGCAGTACCTTCCTGATTGATAAAGACGGTGTGCTCCGCCATGAGTGGCGCAAGGTCAAAGTGAAAGAACACGTCGATGAAGTGAAGCAAGTTATATCGGAACTTTAAATACTTATTTAAAATCAATAGCTTAAAACACGTTAAAGCACTGTTTTGGACCGTTGGCTGATGCTTTAACTGCCCTTACGCACAGTTCTGGTGCACTGGCTTGAGCCAGCTGCACCAGAATGTTCAGCGAAAACATTCATTTAATTAGCTGGCAAAGGATTTGCTCAGTCTTTCCCGTTACCACAACAGAGAAAGACAATGAGCAATCTAAAAAGCCTCTCTATGAACCTCAGCCGGGCTGAAAAAAATGGCTGCCCTGGTTTGGCAGCACCGGCAAGCTGGCTATGTCGCGGTCCTGTTTCCTGAACCGTCATAATTACCAGGCTGTTGAAAAGACTTTCGAAGGGATTGCCGCCACCCGGGTCAAGCTGTTGCAGCAATGGGCTGGCAGTCAGTGGGATCAAATGGAATTGCTGGCAGAACAGCTCGCCGGAAGCTACCCCGATATCAAACAAGGCGCCCTCAATGAGCGGCTAAGCGCTGCGCCCGACTTTTCAGAGCTGTTTGTTATTGATAGCAATGGCAGCGTGACTCATTCCACCCACAGTGCCCACACCGGTCAGAATGACCTGAATAAAAAAGCCGTGGAAAAAGGTCTGAACCAGGCCTTTCTGCATGGTCCCTACATCGACGAGCTGACTTTAAAAATCGGCCCCTCCAGTTCCAAATTTCATGACGAAGTGACACTGATGTTCTATCAGCCACTGCTTGTCGATGGAAATGTCGTCGGCGCAGTCTGTGGCCGCGTGCCCAACGATGTGCTCGGCGATTTGATTCAGCGTGAAGCCGGCCATATCTATCCGGAATCAGGCGACAACTACATATTTATGGTCGAATCACGATTCGAGCCCAGCCTGCAGCAGGGTATCGCCCTCTCCCGTTCACGTTTTGAAGACAATACCTTCTCCCATGGCGAAAACCTGAAAAGCGGTATTCACACCAAATTCGGCACGGTCAGGGTTAATCGTCACACCGAGTTTGAAATTCGTTTTACCGATCCGGCCACCGGACAGCTGCACCCGGGCGTTCGAGAAACCATTCGAAACGGCAGTAACCTTTTTGTCACCTATCCCGGCTATTCTGACTACCGCCATATTCCGGTGATTGGTAAAGGTGTGACCTTTCAGCTCAAAGGCTCGCCGGATCGCTGGGGCATGATGTGTGAAGGCGATCTGGAAGAAGTCTACCGTCGCCGTTCGATCAACGTCAGCCTGATGAAAGGCTTTATCTACTCGATGGCAGCGCTGCTTGGCGTTAACACCGGCCTGCATATCCTGACTGATTTACCCGATCTGGCCATCGCCGGTACTTCAGCAGTCATGCTGGTCATCATCGCCATGCTTTATAAAACCTTCACCACCAATCCGCTGGCGAACAGACTGGATGAAATGACCGAAGTCATTCGCACTATCGCCGAGGGTGAGGGCAACCTGGCCCAGCGGCTTGATAGCGGGCGCATGAAAAATGATGAAACCGGTGATATGGGGCGCTGGATCAACAGCTTTATCGACAACCTGGACGGTATTGTCGGCCAGGTCATTAAAACCAGCAGCAATGTCAGCCAGACTAACGAAGCCATGCTGGAAACCAATCGCGAAGCCTTCACGGTATCCAATGAAGTGGCTGACGCCATCGATAAAATGCTGCAGCTGCTGGAAGCGCAGATCAGTGATATCGGCCATGCCTCCAGCACGGCCGAATCGATGAAACAGGCGATGGATGAAGTTGTGCGTGACGCCCGCATTCAGTTTGAATCGGTGCGTGATGGCACCCAGGAAATCCGTGATGTGGTCGAAACCTCAGCAAGGGCCGTGCAGAGTCTGCACAGCCGCACCGCTGAAATCGGCAATATCATCGGCGTTATTTCTGAAATCACCAATCAGACCAACCTGCTTGCACTCAACGCCGCGATTGAAGCCGCTCGCGCAGGAGAACACGGTCGCGGTTTTTCCGTGGTGGCTGATGAAGTACGGGGTCTTGCTTCCAGAACGGCCAACTCAGCCGAAGAAATCCAGAAAATGATTGAAACCATCCAGTCAGAAACCCTTGAAGCGGTGAAATTTATGGAGTCTGGCGTCGATAATGTCGACCGCAGTCTCAAGAAAACCGAAGAAGCCTCATCGGAAAACACCCAATTGCATCAACTGGTAGAACAGATGTTTGCCACCATAAAGCAACTGGATCAGAACAGTCAGATCCACGGCGAAACAGCACGTGACGTCGGCCACTCTGCCGGCCTGATGACCCAGGCTATCGATGCACTGCAGCAGCGTTCAGTGATGGTGCGTAATACGGCCCAGAAACTGACCCAACTGGTGGGCGTATTCCAGGTCAGCCAGCGCTGATTCACTTCAAATCGATTTCCCCTGTCGCAGAGAAGGATATCTGCGGCTTTTTTATTGTCACCATAGTAAGGGCATATCCCGAATCATTCAGGAGGCATGATGAAAGATATGAAAATGAACTATGAGAAACGCCCGCATACCGTCGCAGGGATTTTTGAAACAGAGGATCAGGCTAAACAAGCTGAAGAATCTCTGATTGACCAAGGTCAATTCCACTCAGAAGAAGTGCAATTACTAAAACCCGGCGATACTCACATGCAGGATCGTCTGGAACCGGAAACCAAAGCCATCGGTAAAGAATTATTCCTCTGGCATTACATTCTGGGCGCTGCCGGTCTGGTTGGTGGTCTCATCATTGCGGCCATTGTCACTACCGTTGGTCCGACATTCACCCAGTCCAGCCCCATGCTGACTTATCTGGTGCTGGCCATGTTCGGTGTTTTTTTCGGCATGATTGCCGCAGGTGCCTTTACTGTCCGTCCCGACCATGATCCGCTAATCAACGAAACCATGGAAGCAACCAGGGATAATAAATGGGCGGTTATCGTTCAGGCACGTGATCGCGACTCGCAACAACGTGCGCGGCAACTGCTTAGCCCATCAGCAATTTCTGTCATTGATACACTCTGATCCTCATCCAACTTCATACTGTTTCTGTCGTCGGTGGTTGTTTTCTGCCATCGGCGACAGTATGATTGCCAGCCCCTGATTCCGGGCAGGCAAAAAAAGCATTTTTTTCGCTACTGAAAAAATTATTTTTCCAGCACCAAAATCGTCCAAATCCCGGGAGCTGGCAGCCCTGCTACGCTAGGTCGGGATCGCCTCAAAGTTATCCACAAAAAGTGCACAATTTATGTGCAACTTTTCCCCTTGCCAAGGCTTCAAAAACACACTATCTTGTGGTTCAATCATTTCAAAACCACAATTTCTAGTGGTTTTTATGATTTTTGATTTTTTCACCAAATATGCAGGGAATTCATTATGGCGAGCGAACCAGCACAATCCATTAACAACGCCTCTGCCGAAAGCGGCTACAGCGTTATCCGTCGTAACGGCAAAGTCACCGATTTTGACAGCAGCAAGATTGCTGTGGCGATGACCAAGGCCTTTCTGGCCGTCGAGGGCGAATCCGCCAAAGACAGTCGTCGCATTCACGACACAGTTAAAGAACTGACCCAACAAATCACCGATAACCTGCTGCGTCGTCTCGACGAAGGTGGCACAGTCCACATCGAAGACATCCAGGATCAGGTTGAACTGCAACTGATGCGTGCCGGTGAATATAAAGTGGCCCGTTCTTACGTGCTGTACCGTGAGAAACAAGCTGAAAAACGCGCCGAAGAAGAGAAAAAACATCCATCACCAGCGAACGAGACGACCCTGCATGTCACCGCCGCTGACGGCACTCGCCAACCGCTGGATATCGACCGCCTGCACGACCTCATCACCGAAGCCTGTGTCGGTCTGGCAGAAGTTGATCGTGACCGCATTCTGCGTGACACCCAGCGCAACCTGTTTGATGGCGTGAAGTCATCTGACGTAGAAAAAGCCCTGGTCATGGGTGCCCGTACCTTCATCGAAAAAGATCCCGCCTACAGCACTCTGGCCGCTCGCCTGCTGATGGACGGTATCCGTCGTGAAGCCCTGAGCTTTGTCTACAAGACCCACCGACAAGCCAAGCAAAGTGAAATGGCCGATATTTACCCGGACTATTTCAAAACCTACATCCATGCCGCGATTGAACACGAACTGGTCGACTCTGAACTGGGCCTGTTCGATCTGGAACGCCTGGGTAAAGCGCTGAAACCGGAACTCGACTTCGAATTCACCTACCTCGGCCTGCAAACCCTGTACGACCGTTACTTCATTCACCATGACGGCACCCGCTTTGAACTGCCACAGGCGTTTTACATGCGTGTGGCGATGGGTCTGGCCATTAACGAAATTGACCGTGAAGATCGGGCCATCGAGTTCTACAACCTGCTCTCAAGCTTCGACTTCATGAGCTCGACCCCGACCCTGTTCAACTCAGGCACCCTGCGTCCGCAGCTGTCTTCATGCTACCTGACGACCGTACCTGATGATCTCAGCGGCATTTACAGCGCGATCCGCGACAACGCCCTGCTGTCCAAATTCGCCGGTGGTCTGGGTAACGACTGGACCCGTGTCCGTGGTCTGGGCGCTCATATCAAAGGTACCAACGGTAAATCACAAGGTGTTGTGCCATTCCTGAAAGTCGCCAATGACACCGCGGTTGCTGTGAACCAGGGTGGTAAACGTAAAGGCGCGGTCTGTGCCTACCTCGAAACCTGGCACATTGATATCGAAGAATTCCTCGATATGCGTAAGAACACCGGTGATGATCGTCGTCGTACCCACGACATGAACACCGCTAACTGGATTCCTGACCTGTTCATGAAGCGCGTGGCTGAAGAAGGTCAATGGACCCTGTTCTCACCGGAAGAAGTCGAAGACCTGCACGACCTGACCGGTCTGGCATTTGAAAAAGCCTACACCGAGTACGAAGAAAAAGCCGCTCGTGGCGAAATCCGTAACTTCAAACAACTGCCCGCCGTCGACCTGTGGCGCAAAATGCTGGGCATGCTGTTTGAAACCGGTCACCCTTGGGTCACCTTCAAAGACCCTTGCAACATCCGCAGCCCGCAACAACATGTCGGCGTTGTTCACAGCTCTAACCTGTGTACCGAAATTACGCTGAACACCTCTGATAAAGAGATTGCGGTCTGTAACCTGGGCTCGGTCAACATGGTCAAGCATGTCGACGAGAACGGCAATCTCGACAAAGAGAAGCTGCAGAAAACCATTCGCACCGCGATGCGTATGCTCGACAACGTCATCGAGTACAACTACTACAGTGTGCCGCAGGCGCGTCACTCTAACCTGCTGCACCGCCCGGTCGGTCTGGGCATCATGGGCTTCCAGGATGCACTGTACAAACTGCGTATGCCGTATGCCTCTGAAGAAGCCGTCAAGTTCGCTGATGAGTCGATGGAAGCGGTCAGCTACTACGCGATTGAAGCCTCTTCAGACCTGGCTGCAGAACGTGGCAAGTACCAGTCTTATGAAGGCAGCCTGTGGAGCAAAGGTATTCTGCCCATCGACTCTATCAAGCTGTTGAAAGAGGCCCGCGGCGAATACCTGCAACAGGACGAAAGCAAAACCATGGACTGGGATATGCTGCGTGACAAGATCAAACGTCAGGGCATGCGTAACTCCAACACCATGGCGATTGCACCGACTGCCACCATCTCCAACATCTGTGGTGTCAGCCAGTCAATCGAACCGACCTATCAGAACATCTTCGTCAAATCGAACCTGTCCGGTGAGTTCACCGTCATCAACCCGTACATGGTTGAAGATCTGAAAGCACGCGGCCTGTGGGACGACGTGATGATTAATGACCTGAAATACTTCGACGGCAGCCTGCAAGACATCGATCGTATTCCTGATGAACTGAAAGCGCTTTACACCACCGCATTCGAAATGGATGCCCGCTGGTTGATTGAAGCCGCTTCCCGTCGTCAGAAATGGATCGACCAGGCACAAAGCCTCAACCTGTACATGGCAGAACCATCAGGTAAGAAGATGGACAACCTGTACAAACTGGCCTGGGTACGTGGTCTCAAAACCACTTACTACCTGCGCTCGATGGGTGCGACTGGTGCTGAGAAAACCAGCTCTGCCCCGACTCCGCCGCCATCAGCCGAAAAGCCAAGTGGTCCTAAACCGGTTGCTTCCGGTCCGACTGCTGCGCCTGTTGCCAGTGCCGCCACAACTGGCGCGCCCCTGACCAGCACTGTTGCCGAAGCTGAAGAGTTTTTAGGTGAAGGTATGGAAGCACCGAAAGCGTGCTCAATTTTGGAACCAGATTGCGAGGCATGTCAGTAATGTTGAATTGGGATGATCCATTCTCAGCACCGATAGCCGGTACCGCTGAGGCTAAAAAAGAAGAAGAGAAAGCAGAACAGGCCGAAGCTGCAGCCCCTGCAGCCAATGATCTCACTGAAGCACCCGCTTCGGCTGAGGTCAAAGCGATGCCTCTGAGCAACGCCAAGCCGGTCAATGTCGATGACAAACGCGTCGTTAACGGCGACACCGACATTAACCAGTTGGCACCGTTCAAGTATCCCTGGGCCTGGAACTACTTCCTCAACGCCAACAAAAACCACTGGACGCCACTGGATATCAACATGGCGCAGGACGTTCACGACTATCGTCACAAACTGACGATGGAAGAACGCCACGTCTATGAAAACGTGCTGTCCTACCTGACCACCTCTGATATTCTCGCCATGCGTAATATCGGTCTGGCGGTCATGGAAAAAATGGCGGCACCCGAGCTGCAAATCTATCAGGCCCGTCAGGTCTATGAAGAAGCCCTGCACACCTGGACTTACCAGCACTGTATCGAAACCATCGGTCTGGATCAGTCGGAAATCTACAACCGTTACCGTGTGGTGCCGGAGATTTACCAGAAAATCAAACTGGCCAATGACCGTCTGAACACCGTGCTGCGCAGCGATATCGACCTGCGTGACCGTGATGAACTGGAAAACTTCGTGATGTCCTACGCCTTCTTCGGCGGCATCTTCGAAGGTGCCTGGTTCTATAACGGCTTCTCACCGATCTTCGCCCTGCAACGTCGCGGCCTGATGAAAGGCACCGCCGAACAGCTGCAATACATCATGCGTGATGAAGTCATGCACGCCTCGTTCGGTATCCGCGTCTGTAAGCAGATCATTAAAGAAGAAAACGTCAAACTGGATCCGAAGAAAATCCAGACCATGTTTGAAGAAGCCGACGCAGCCGAAGAAACTTACGCCGGTTACATTCTCCGTGACCCGATTCTGGGCTACTCAAAAGAAATGCACCACGGCCAGTTCCGTTACACCGCCAACCGTCGTGCCAAACAGCTTGGCTTTGAAGAACCGTTCCCCGGTGCCGAAGCCACCCTGCCCTGGCTCGATGAACAGGCCAATATGCGTAAGGAAAAGAATTTCTTCGAGACCAAAGTCACCGAATATCAGACTGGTGCTGGTCTTAAATGGGACTAACAAAAAAGCCGACTTTCCATAGTCGGCTTTTTATTTTTAATCATTAACGAAGGGAATGATAGATGATAGAAGCTTTATACGGAGTTGAGTTCGCATCGAACATGAATGACGCTGGGTATGGTGTCGCGGTTTTAGAAACTGGACGTATTCTTGGCGGGGATTCTTCATTTATTTTTGTCGGCAGTTATAGCATTGAAAACGGGGTAATCACCGCCCAAGTGAAATGTACAAATGATAGAAAAATACTCCAATCTATATTCGGTAATATCGATGAATTCACACTAAGTTTAACTGGCAAGCCCGAGCACAAGGAATTTATCCTTCAAGGACATATGGTCGAAAATCCAGCAATGAAAATTGGAATCAAATTAACACGAAGAGCGGAACTCCCATAAAGCCCTTCAAAGTAACGAGCCAAACAATTCCAAATATGCTCAATAGCACTAGCACTGGTACCGCTAAACCTTTTTTTCTTCCTCGGAAATAGTTCAATGGAGTGGGAATTAGTTACCAAACTTATATTAGCTGTGGTTGGAATAATTACAGCGGCAAAGATTTTATTTGATGTTTTTCTTGTAAGAAGAACAAACTACAGAGAAGAGTATAAATTTGCTAAAGAATTTTTAGATCAAACAGATAAAGAAAATCTTCACCCATACACTCTAGGAAAAGGCTATCAAGCGATTGCTGGAACAACCGCAGTGAAAGCGAGTGAGATAAAGTATATTCTCTCCCTCGAAAACCCTATCCAATGTCTCAATGATTTTGTTTTATCCAAGCAACTTTTTGAAAGGTTAGAAACAGACGGTGATTTTAAGCTGAGATTTAAAGACAAGTACAAATCCAATTTCTCTCGGCTTTGGAGAAAGAAAATGTACCTGTCTTTATATTTTATCCTGGCATTTGCAGCTTTATCACCTTGGATATTATCGTCAGTGTTTAAGTTAGAAATCTCAAATTTTCTTTCTTTGTTGGCTTTTACTATTCCCGTATTTGGTTTATATGCATGGATGTCACTACAAGCATATAGCAAACTCTCACGAGGTGAGTTCATTTTGAAAAACCAGCGGCAACATTCTTCAAAAGTGATGATTAATAAGATAAAAGTTGAACCGTGAGATAAGCCAGCTTGATAAGTTTATTAGTAGGACTAATTTAAGGAAGAATCATGAGGCAGGCAACTTGACTTATTTTGTAACTTAATAGCCTGAAGAGCCCAATAAAGTCCTTTATATCTGCATCTGAGTTTTAAAACTTATGTTTATAACCCACTTAAAACTGAAGAACTGGCGAAATTTCCGTAGCGCTGAACTCAATATGGCTCGACAGTCATACATAATTGGTCCTAACGCCTCAGGGAAGTCTAATTTACTAGATGTTTTTCGGTTTTTACGTGATGTGTCAAAACCCGAAGGCGGAGGTTTGCAAAAGGCCGTTAAGGATCGAGGGGGTATTACAAAACTTCGTTGTTTACACCATCGAAGAGATCCAGAAGTTCGCATTGAAGTTCATTTAACAAAAAGTTATGAAGCTGATGCAACTGTGTGGCGTTATGTTTTAGGGTTTCGAACTGAAGGTAAGGGAAAGCAGCGAATTGTAATTACTACAGAACAAGTCTGGTGTGGTGACGATGAGCTTCTTAACAGGCCTTCACTTGAGGAAAAGACGGACTCTTTATTACTTACCGAGACGCACTTGGAGCAAACTCTGGCAAACCGTCAATTTCGTGAGCTTGTAGATTTCTTCTCGGATACTACGTATTTACATTTAGTTCCCCAACTACTGAAATTTGGCGAAAAAATTGGCGGGAACAGATTAGAAGATGACCCTTTCGGCCAGGGCTTCCTTGAACGACTTGCAAATACAACCAAAAAAACACGTGACTCACGGTTAAAACGTATACAAACCGCATTAGCTGTAGCTGTTCCACAATTCAGAGAGCTTCGCTTCGAAAAAGACGCAATGGGACATCCTCATCTCGAAGCTTTGTATGAACATCACCGACCAAATGCAGGTTGGCAGAGCGAAGAGCACTTTTCCGATGGTACTCTTCGGTTGATTGGTCTAATGTGGTCCCTACTGGACGGCAATGGCTTGTTGTTACTAGAAGAACCAGAACTCTCTCTTCATCAGGCAGTGGTCGAACAAATCCCTGCAATGGTCGAACGTATACAACGCGGCCGAAAAATTAAGCGCCAAGTACTAATAAGCACACATAGCGAAGCGTTACTAAATAATGCAGGAATAGACCCGAGGGGTCTGTCTGTTCTGGAGCCTAGTCGTGAAGGAACCACGATACGTCCGGTTAACGAGGCTGAATCAGAAGGTCTTAAAGCTGGTTTGAGCATTGCTGAAGTGGTATTACCTCAGACTCGGCCTAAAGGTATTGAACAATTGGGGTTGTGGGAATGAAACCAATTTACATTGCCACAGAAGATAAACTCAGCACTTACATTTTAGAAAAACTTATTCAAGGAACCGACTTAGAAATCGCAGTCACTTTTGGCGAAAAAGGTAACGGTTTTTTAAAAAAAAAGCTTCCAGAGCTGGTTGGTATAGCACCAAATATCCCAGTAATAATGTTGACTGATCTTGATTCAAATGCATGTGCTTCTAGCATACAGGCTCAATGGTTGGGGACTTTGCATAAACCCGATAATTTATTATTTAGGGTTGCTGTACGTGAAGTTGAGGCCTGGTTATTAGCTGATAAAGAGGGCTTTTCAGGCTACGCAAATATACCTTTGAACAAACTGCCGGATGCACCAGAATCACTCCCTGACCCGAAGCAAACACTCCTGAATTTGGTTACGCGCTACTCTCCATCAGCGCTCAAAAAAGAATTAGTTGCGAATCATGGTGGCGGCCCTGTTCAAGGAATCGGATACAATGACCTCCTTAGACAATTCGTTTTCCATAACTGGAGTATATCCAGAGCAAACTCTCGCTCTACCAGTTTGGCTAGGGCTAAACACAGAATCACTGAGTTGGCTCAAAATATTTAAAACTAACTAAAGAAACCAAATGGGTTCTACACGATTAATTACCCTAAGGCCCAAAGTTTTAGTTCTATGTAAAATTATTTCTTCTTATGACGCATCGCCCGTTGGATAACCAGCTCGTAGGTTGGGCTGAGGAACGAAGCCCAACAATCAAAACAAATCGAAATCCTCCCAAGCTTTGAATCCTAGCCCCTCGTTGGGCTTCATGCTTCAGCCCAACCTACACTGTTCCAGGCTATAGAATCAAAGGGTCAGGCACGAGGTAGTCAAGTCAGGGAATTACTTCTTCTTAGCACGTCTTACCCTATTAAACACACAGTAAAGTTGGTAAAGAATATATGGGGTGATAGCCAATATCAGCATTTCTATACCCGTCATTTTTTCTCCTGCCAGTACCAGAATAATGACCAGTAAAAATCCCACAACGCCAAGCTTGAGAAGCTTGAATGCCTCTTTCTTATAAACCTTCTGCATGTTGCTTCCTTTTTTAAACTTAATCAGCACTGAGGTGAATGTAATCGTTTTAAGAATGAATCTACACCTTTGTCTGGAAAACTAGCAATGGATCGAGCCAGCCTGACCGATGATAAAAGGTAGGTTGGGCTGAGGAACGAAGCCCAACAATCAAAGTTTGAATCCTAGTCCACGTTGGGCTTCATGCTTTAGCTCAACCTACGTATTTTGCAGGTTTGGTGTTTGGCTGATAAATTCTAGTGATAAAGATTTTAAATTTCACAAGGATTGTGAATGATGCGTTATCGACGTGCTGATGTGGCGGGCGCCACTTATTTCTTTACGGTTAATCTGCTTGATCGGCAACAGTCTCTTCTGACCGATCATATTTATTTACTGCGGCGTTGCGTGCTTAACGTCAAACAAAAACATCCTTTCTATATCGATGCGATGGTGATCCTGCCTGATCACCTTCATGCACTCTGGACGCTGCCTGATGGCGATGCGGATTTCTCCAAACGCTGGATGTTAATCAAGTCGGCGTTTTCAAGATCATTACCCAAGACTGAAAATCTCAAGTCGAGTCGCATCAAAAAACGTGAGCGTGGTATCTGGCAACGCCGGTTCTGGGAACATCTCATTCGAGATGAAACCGATTATGAGCGGCATGTGGATTACATTCACTATAATCCGGTGAAGCATGGCTATGTCGATAAAGCCATTGACTGGCCTTATTCAAGCATTCATCGGTACATGAGAGAGGGGCTGTTGATGCCTGACTGGGGCTTTATTGAGTCTGGAGATGGTTTTTTTGGTGAGTGATTGGTTGGGCTTCCTTTGTCAGCCCAATCTACGTGATTTCTCCAATTTTTGCTGGGTTTGTTGGGCTTCGTCCCTCAGCCCAATCTACGTTGTTATATCGAAAGCATCATGTTTCGTTGGGCTTCATGCTTCAGCCCAACCTACCTTCTTAAACACGTCCCATAGCATCGTTGCCTATGAAAATACATGCTGATCTTGTAACCTACTTTCCCCTGAAATCATATCGACCGGTGATATGAGATTAATCAGGAAAATAAATTGAAACAAATCACGGTAGAACCGAATCCAAGCGAAGAACAACTCAAAAAACTGGGTATTAAACACTGGCCGACATGGCAGAAAGAAGTCTCTGTATTCCCGTGGAAATTTATCACCACAGAATATGCCTATATCCTTGAAGGCGAATGTGTGATGACACCGGAAGACGGTAGTCCGGCGGTGACATTCAAAGCCGGTGATTTGGTGATTTTCCCGAACGGTTTCAAAGGCACCTGGGAAGTGAAAAAACCATTCAAGAAACACTTCAAACACGCCAATGGCAATTTGGTTAAATGCTTGTTGAGCCGGGTGAAAATTTTTGTCAATCGTGTAAAGTCACTGTTTGGCTAATCAAAACCAATATCAAAATTACTAACGAGAGAGACAATGAACGAAAACGCCCCAGCTGAAAAAACCTTCCAGGAACGTTGTGATGAGTTTATTGATGTTGCGAACCAGCAGCATCTTGAAACCGAAGCAGAAAATGTGAATTCTGCCATCCTCTTTTCTGCCGCACGTTTCAGTGTATTCAGTACCGCACCTCAGTTTGATGATGCTGAAACATTAAAAGAAGAAAAACAGAAAATCATTGAGTATTTCACTCAGCGTTTTGCAGAAATGATGGCGACGAATCTCGATGAATATATCGATCGCTTTGATGAGTACGATCCAAAGTAAGCTGAAGTCACTTATCAGCTAAATACAAAAGCCGACATGACGTCGGCTTTTTTGTGTCTGCACCGCCTTGCTCAGAGATGGAACTCCCCTGCTCTTTCTGGCTGATAAAGGATTTCCTCCACTTTGACTTTCATGGCTTTGCCATCGGGTGTCGGCCACTCAATTTCATCGCCTTCCAGCAAGCCCAGCATCGCGCTGCCCGCAGGAGCAAGAATAGAGATGGTTTTTCCATCGTCAGTCATATCCTTGGGATAAACCAGCGTCAGACAAAATGTTTGCTGTGATGAGGACACACTAAACTTCACCGTGGAGTTCATCGTCACGACATTGCCGGGGACAGCAGCAGGTTCAACGACATTGCCTCTTTCCAGTTCGTCTTCCAGCGTCATCAGTTTCTCCAGCTCAGCCGGTGACAACGTGGACAGAATCCGTTCAATACGTTTTACATCCAGTTCTGATAGAACGATTTCGGGTTGTAATGCTTTCATAATGCGTAGCTCCAACGCGTACTTTCACCCGCCCCGCTTGGCAGGTGTAAACAGTTTGATAGGGAAGTGGCTCACGGAAAGTGAGCTGGAGTGGCTATCATGCCATAAGCGTATCGAAAGTGATATGACAAAAATCCGGCGACGATACTATCGCTGCTGTATAGTCTGATGGCTATATCATCTAGCTGGCTGCAACCCCTTTTCACGCATGCAATTAAAGTATTTAACAGGCTACCCGGAACAGGTTCTCAATGAAGTCAGATCAGCGATTGCTGCTGAAACGCTCGGCCAGTTTCTCTTGAAGAAATACCCGGATACCCACGAGATTAAAACCAATAAGGCCTTGTATGCGTATGTGATGGATTTAAAGAACCAGTACCTGCGTCAATCCAGCCCTTTGAGCAAAGTCGTCTACGACGATAAGCTGGATGTATTGCATCAGGCATTGGGCCTACACAGCTATGTGTCACGGGTTCAGGGCAGTAAGCTCAAAGCTAAAAACGAGATGCGAATCGGCTCGGTATTTAAAACCGCTCCCCTTCAGTTTTTGAACATGATCGTGGTGCATGAACTGGCGCATTTGAAAGAGAAAGACCATAACAAGGCTTTTTATATGCTGTGCACACACATGGAACCGAACTATCACCAGCTGGAATTTGATGTGCGTGTTTATCTCACCTATCTGGATAGCTTCGGTGAGTTATATTGATCGAGCCGGCATAAGGTTTAATAACTCATTTAAACTCAAAGCCCTTTTCCTCTAAAAACGCTCTCATATGCGGGCGTGTTGGCTTGCTCATCATTTTCGCTATTTGATGGGTCCAGGTCTCATCACGGGCTGCACTGGCACGGTTCTGATAATAGGTTTGGCAAATCTCGTTGTAGTGTTCCAGTTCTGCTTCGCTTTCCTGGTAGCTTTCTTCTTTGAGAATCACATCCACCGGCAATCGTGGCTTTTGCTCGTGCTCTCCTGCAGGGTGACCAAGGCACATGCCAAACACCGGATAAACCTGTTCCGGGAGCTTCAGTAGTTCGGATACGGTTGCCGGGTCGTTACGAATACCGCCGATAAAAACACCACCAAGCCCCAGCGACTCGGCTGCCACCATCGCATTCTGCGCAGCCAGGCTGACATCCACCGTGGCGATAATAAACTGCTCCGTGTAACCCGAGACCACCTCGCTCTTCTCATAAGCACAGGCGGACTGACTGCGTTTCAAATCAGCGCAAAACACTAAAAACACAGGGCTGGTCTCAACCCAGCTTTGTCCGCCGGCGAGTTCTGCAATTGCTTCTCTTGTACTTTGCTGTCTGACACGAATCACCGTGTAGGCCTGAACGAAATTGGAGGTGGCGGACCAGCCTGCTGCGGCAATGATTTCCCTGACTGTTTCATCACTTACTGGCTCAGTGGTGAACTGGCGAACAGAACGGTGATTTTTAAGCAGTGAAATAACGTCATTCATATGAATGATTTCCTCAGGATTAGAAGCATGTGGTCAGCGGCATCTTTTCCCGATGCCGCTGACCATGACAGAACGAAGTGATTTAATTCTGCAGCACAATTCGATAACGCGGTTTGCCATCACGAAGGTGTTGGATGGCCTGATTGATATCCCGCATAGCAAAGGTTTCAATCTGTGGTTTGATGTCATGAAGTCGTGCGAAATCAAGCATCTTGCGTATCGTCTCCGGACTGCCTGAAGGTGAACCGGAAACAGTGCGTTGCGCCATAATCAGGTTAAACACATTCAGATCCAGCGGTTCAGTCGTCGCCCCGACAAAGTGAAGTCGTCCCTTTGGCCCCAGTGTGTTCAGATAGGCATTCCAGTCGAGTTTGACAGCGACGGTCGAGATAATCATATCGAACTGTCCTGCCGCATCGGCCAGCGCCTGCGGATCACGGGAATCAATAGTGTGATGCGCACCCAGAGACTTTGCTTCCTGCTGCTTGGCCTCGCTGGAAGTGAAAGCGGTCACCTCACATCCCCATGCATTCAGAAACTGCAATGCAATATGACCAAGACCGCCGATGCCAATCACTCCGACTTTGCTGGTCGGTGGCAGATTAAACTGAACTAATGGATTGAACACGGTAATGCCACCGCAAAACATCGGGCCGGCACTCAGCGGGTCGATATCATCAGGCAGTAATACCACCGAATTTGCTTTAGCACGGACTCTGTCGGCAAAGCCGCCATGATGACCGACGATGGTCATATCCGATGTGGCACATAAGTTATGATCGCCCTGCTGGCAGGCACTGCAGTGGTTGCAAAAGCCCTTAAACCAGCCCAGTCCAACGCGTTGTCCGGTCTGAAAGTGACTGACTGAATCGCCCTTGTCGCGGATGATGCCAATCACCTCATGGCCGGCTATCAGGGGATAGTTGCTCATACCCCATTCATTATCAATCATGCTGAGATCACTGTGACAAACGCCGCAGTTCTCAACTTCAATTTCAACTTCATCTGACGCGATCGGACCAGGATCATATTCAAACAATTCCAGTTCCGCTCCTTCCTGCATCGCTGCATAGGCTTTAAACATGGTGCCTCCTCATCAGTTTGTGAGAAATGAGATCAGTATTGGGATACCACCTGAAATGTCATTCAAGGTGTTAGCCTGTGATGTTTTAATGCCTTGTATTGAAAATGACAGCATTGATAAAACCAAGGTGGTATTCCCACCTTAGCAAAGTAGACTGTGCAGAGATACAAACCAGGCAAAACATTCTCAGGTTTTGAACCTTGAAACCGGCTTGGGTTTCATAACCCCACTCAACGTGCAGCTGGATTTATTGAAATAACACTGCCCGGGCAGAACGTCCGAGCAATGTTGTTTGACGTGATTTAAATCAGAAGTCCAGACTGCCTTCCAGAATGAAGGCCCGCCCGGGCGCAGGCAATCTGCCGATTGGGCTGACATCAACACCTCTGAAGTAATACTTTTCATCCAGCAGGTTGTTCACCGCAAAAGTGACTTCCAGGTTGTTGCCACGCAGATTAAAGTCAAAGCTCAGGTGTGTTGATGAGCGTATAAGCAGTCAATTCGATACCTTAATGACGGGTTCACCCAGGTTCTCAAACATATTGCCGGTGCGATTAAACAGAATTTGATCGTCATAATCGCTTCTGAACAAAGTGCCACTCACACTGACATTGTCATTGAGATCATAGCGGGCAGCGATTTGATAATTCCATGCCGGTTCGTTAGCAATAAACAGGCAGCATATAACGTTCAGACGGGGAACAATTCAAACCAAGCTGACGTCGTGTTAGGTAAGGGTCATAAAAGAAAGAATGGATCCTTTCTCTAATCTCTCATCATTAATTTGCATGTGGAGTACATAACAGCATCTCACCAATAAAGGAGAAGCCAAGATGTCTCTCAAACTGACCAAACGACCAATTAACATGATCATGGCCTCTGCCATTCTGACCGGCTTGACTGTGACAGCCTGCTCGGATTCTGAAGCACCAGACACTTCCTCAGCAGACACGCAATCAACAGACAAGCAAACCTCAGACGCAGAAGCTCCTGAGCTCAGCCACAGCAAAGTTCTCTCCGGTCTGGAAAATCCCTGGGATATTGCTTTTTTCAATGACGGAACGATGCTCTATACCGAAAAATGTCGTGGCCTCTCGCTGCGCCAGACTGATGGTAAGGTTAATCCTCTTTTAGGCATGAAAGACAGCCAAGGCTTTGCCACCACGGAACAAGACCTTTTCTGCAAGGGTCAGGCAGGGATGAATGGCGTTGCTATCGATCCGAACTTTGAAAATAACCGCTATATATACGTCTATTCGGCCTCGAACAAAACCTCACCCGCCACCAACCGGGTGTTGCGCTTAAAGCTGAATGAAAACTTCACCAAAGTGTCAGATCGTACTGATATCGTTGAAGATATTCCATTCAAACCCCAGCCAACAGACCACCCCTTCGGCGCAGCAGGTGCACATAACGGCGGTCGAATTCAGTTCGGGCCCGAAAACACTTTCCTGTATGTCACTACCGGTGATAACCACAACAGTCGCATACCGCAGGACCCACAGTCTCTGGGCGGCAAGGTGCTTCGCATTGATCGTAATGGCAATGCCGCACCGGATAATGGTTTACCCGATAAGTACGACCCCAGGATATATACCTATGGGCATCGAAACGTTCAGGGTCTGACTTTTCACCCTGAAAATGGCCAGCCGGTGGTGACCGAACACGGTCCCTGGCACACTGATGAAGTCAATATGCTGGTAGCCGGTGGCAACAGTGGCTGGGATCCTAAGCCCAATATGGCGGGTCGTGGTGACTGCCCTGATGATTATTGCGGCTATATGCCAAACCAGAAAGAAGGTATGGATCCGGAAAAACGCTCTGAGTATATGCCAATGACTGACCTTGAAACTTATCCGGATGCCATCAGACCGGTATGGCAGAATAACCAGTTGTCTCAGGGCATCAGCACTGCTGATTTTCTGACCGGTGAACAATGGGGCGGTTGGGAAGGACGTCTGGCCGTTGGTTTCATGGGAATTGGCTTTGGTGGCACCCCGGTCGGTAACCGTATTGACCTGCTGGATATTGCCGACGATGGTCAGTCAGTGAATGATGTCACTGAAATGCCTTTACCAATGGAGCCGGGCCGCTTCCGGACAATTGTTCAGGGACCAGAAGGTGATCTTTATGCTGTGATGGATGAAGGCATCGTATATCGCCTTAGCCCGAAATAAAGCAATCTGAAACACTGCAAAAAAAGCAGTGTGATATCTCAAACAAAAAACCCGGCCTGGAAGCCGGGTTTTTTGTGCGCCTGTTGCATTGCTCACGCCAATCAAGATGGCTGTCAGCCACCGAACTTTTCATTCTCCCCCACATTCGGCGTGGTGTTTTTGATATTGGCTTTGGCAAACTCATAAAGCTGGAACACTTTGCTCTCATCGGCTTTCCAGTGTTCGCCCATTTGCACTTTCACTTCCAGCAAGGCGACTTCGGGATCATCCTTGCCTTCGGGAAACCAGGCGGCAATAAAGGAATTCCAGTACTTATCAACCAGATCCTGGTTATCTATCAGCTTGGCCTTGCCTGACAGCGAGACATAAATGCCCTCTTCCTGATCAGAAAAAGTCAGGCAAACATCATGGTCCTGATTGGTTTCAGAGACCTTTTCAGCACTACGACGGGTGTAGAACCACAGCGTGCCGTCATATTCATCCTGTACCAGATGCATCGGTCTGGCTCTGGGCATATCCTCATCCAATGTGACCAGCATGCCGACTTTGATATCTTTGATCATTTCCCAAATTTTCTTCTTGTGTTCCGGGCTGGACATAGAGTGACCTCCTGTTGAGCTCGATTAAGAAAAGCAGTGACATAACACTGCGAAATATAAGTTGTGAACCTGACTGAGCCTTTGCTGTGATTTAGCTGGCCTGAGTCAGAAGTGGTTACCGCTCAAAACAAAAGGGGGCTTTAATGCCCCCTGTTGCTGACTGGAATTAAGCTAGTGCTTTCTCTGGCGCTCCAGAATTTTGTCTAGTTGCCGGGTCAGTTTATGTTCTGCACCCGTCAGCGCCTGTTTGACATTTGCGGCATCGTGACTGACCACATTGGGTTGGTGGCCTTCCAGTCTGGCTTCGATCAGGCAACGAATATCATCACCGCCGCCACGTTTATCACTGTTTCTGTCACTTAAGTGCACTTCAAGGCGGGTGACATGTTCATCAAAGCGTTTCAGGTTCTGCTGCAATTCCTCACGAATTGAATCGGTCAGTGTATCTGCACCTGTAATATTGTGATCAGTATTCACCTGGATTTGCATGAACTCTCCTTTTAGTGGTTTGAATCGTTCCAATTTATCAACGCTGCCCGGTTCACCGGGTATCTACCTCCATGTTTTTTATTCACTCATGGACATCCCTCTCCATGATGTCTGTCTGTGATTACCGGGTAACCACCGCTTCATAATTTTCAAAAGCTTTATGCAGATTTTCATCCGGCTTTTTCAAGAAGCTGTCTTTGGCATCTTTATTACCAAAGCAATACTGATTACCATCCGGACCAGTCCAGTTAACTGAACAATCGGTATTAAATTCTTCACCATTCACCAGGCCCATCGCGCAGCGACCACCAAACTCAGGATAGTCTGCAGCCATCGCAAAAGATGTCATGGCAAAGAGTAATGGTGAGATTGTCATAAGGAGCAATTTTTTCATGGCTGCCTCCTTTGAACCGTATGGTGTTTGTATCAACCCCATAATTATGACTGCAGATAAGCGGGCGAAGTTTTTAAGTATCGTTTTATCGCTCAGGATTGATGGCAGAAAAAGCGTGCAGTTTTCGTTTGTCACGACCGGGACAAATATCATCTTCACCCAGATAGGCTCTCATGAAGGCAATACGATCACGCCGATTGAATAAAGTAATGCTGCGTCGATAGAGCGTGTCCAGATCATGTCTCATTGCGGCATCCCGCCCCCAGCGCCGACGCATTTTTTCAAGATCAATTAATTTAACTGACCAGTTGTCTCCCTGCTGACGAACAAAAATATGTTTGGGGTAAAGGCAGTTATGCTGGAAGTGAAACCGGTGGAGCTTACTGATGCATCGAGCGACACTGCGAACCAGCTCACGGCGCTGCAACAGGCTTAGCTGCTCTAAATCAACCTGATCCAGTGCCTGATAGTTGTCCAGCGCCCGAGTGCCCAGTATCGCCGTCTCTCCTTTGACCGCGAACATAAGCACTTCAGGCGTGGGCACGCCAATCGCTTCAAGCCGGCGGATATTGCGGTATTCACGTAGCGCGGTCGGCTGTTTTCTAAACAGGTTTTTCCAGCTGCGGTAGCTGTGACGGAACTGTTGCTTGAGGTAGATGGGCACGCGACCATCAGCTGTATCGATCTGGACTATGCGCACCCCACTCCAACCACCGCGTCGAATATTGGGGGATTCGCACCAGTTATGATTGCCCATCCAAATGCTATCAAACTCCGGACTGGTCAAACCTCGCAAAATCTCCATTGTCGCGGCCTAATTTTTTTCCAGCACGTAAGTTCGCCACATGGCGTATTTAGGCAGAAAATCCAGATGCGCTTTGATTTTAAAACCGGCGGCTTCAAACTCCCTCTCAACCTGGCTTGCTGGAATCACAAAGCGGTTCTGGTAGTCACGATGAGCGCGTTTTGATTCCAGTTTCCGGCGGCGCCAGGCTTTAACATTGCCATCAACCCAGAGCGAAATAATCACTGTGGCGCGCGTCACACGACGCAATTCGGTCAACAGTCTGAGACGATCCTCGCTGTGACCGATATGATGCAAAAGCCTGATGCAAAAAATGTTATCGACAGCCTCATCAGGAAAATCCAGATCAAAGGCAGATGACTGCAGCGTTGTTATCCGCTGGGTGACAGCAGGATCACGATGACGCATGCCGATGTCGATCATGTCCTGGCTGTAATCACAGGCGATTATTTTCCTGTCTTTTTCCTCAGCAAGTAGTGACCAGAAGCGGCCTGTACCACAGGGAAGATCCAGTACTGATTGAGGCTTGTCGGCCAGCTCAAGTGCTTTACGGGCCACTTGCTGGTCACGCCAGTCTGATAATCGTCGCCAGAAACCCGCTTGATGCTTATCAAAATAGGCCTGGGCATGGTTAAGGTCGTATTTTTCCGAGAACGTCAGCTGCGGCGCAGCACCGGACTTATTTGAAATAGTGGAGCTTGTTTTCATATCACCATCATTCATTCAGGGTTTGCATATTGATAGCACCGCATTATTAAGAAAGGCTTAACCGCTTATGCACGCTGTTAAATCACTTTTCTGAATGATGGTTGAAGGCCAGCTTCAGGGCCGGACGGACTATGAATCTCATTTTGACCACACAGGCTCAGCTCAGCAGGCAATTTCGGCCCGGTCTAGTTAAAGCTGTTAAGTATGTCCTTGGTCAGGTTCTGCTGAATATTCGGATAAACGAATAATGAATCTTGTTTCTGTCGCTCAAGAATGTCTGCGATAGAGAATTGATTGGCCGCTTTCAGATCGTCAAGTTCCTCCCAGTACAGCGGCGTCGCGACTGCCGCCCCCGGCCGGGCCCGGACGCCATAATCCATGACAGCCGTTGAGGCATAATCATTTCGCAGATAGTCTATAAAGATCTTGCCTTTACGTTGTTTTTTAGCAAGTTTAATGGTGTAGGCATCAGGCACCTCCTTGACCATTTTCTCGGCAAAGTGACGGGAAAATAGTTTGACCGTGTCCCAGTCATGACGACGTTGTATTGGGACTGTCACATGCAACCCTTTCCCTCCCGTGCATTTTACAAACGAGTCCAGGCCCAGATTGCTCAGTCGGTGACGAATATCCTGTGCGGCTAATTTCACGGCTTCGAATGGAATACCCTCGTCAGGATCCAGATCAAAAATAATTCGGTCCGGTTTGTCTATCTTGTCGATAGTCGATCCCCAGGGATGCAGCTCAATGCTGCCCATCTGAACCAGCTCTATCAGGCCGGTGATGTTTTTCAGATAGATATAATCATGCGATTTACCGTTGTGGGACAGTGTCACGGTATGGATATGCTCCGGCATGCCCTTGCCTTTTGAGCGTTGAAAAAAGCACTGATGGTCAATGCCACCGGGACAGCGCACCACACTGACAGGGCGATGCTTGAGACCGGGCATGATTTGTTCGCTGAGTGCCTGATAATACAAAGCAAGCTCACCTTTGCTGAGCTTGGCTTCAGGGAATATCTGCCTATCAGCATGGCTTATCGCGACACCGTCAATTTCTATCTGGCTCATAGCACTGCCCTTTTTGGCCAAGCTGGCTGGAGAGGCCTGTTCCTGAATGATTTGTTCCGGATTTTTATCAGATCGCAAGCCCTGAAAGCTGGCATGGCGCACCTTGTTATTTTGGGTCCAGCTTGCAAATTGCACTTCACATAAAACGGTCGGCCGGGTCCAGATTGTGGCTTTAAAACTGCCTGAGGGCTTTTTATCAAAAGCGGGTGATTGTCTCTTAAGCCGACTGAGCTTTTTATAAAGATCAAAGGCCAGCGCTTCACTGAAACCGGTGCCGACTTTGCCGGCATAGACCAGCTCATCATTCCGGTAAAAACCAAGATGCAATGCGCCTATGGCTTTGCTCGACTTTTTGGCGGGTTCAAAGCCGCAGATGATAAACTCCTGACGCTGCTGACACTTACTTTTGAGCCAGTGTTTGCTGCGTTGCTGAACATATTTCGCATCGTTTTTTTTGGAGATAATGCCTTCCAGATTGAGTTCGCAGGCCTTGTCGATAATCGCATCTGCCTTGCCCTCTACGATTTCACTCAGATAGAACGGGCCATCCGGAAAGGTCTCAAACAGTTTTTCCAGTGCTTCACGCCGATGACTGAAGGTTTTTCGGGTGTAATCCTCGCCGTCCCAGTAGAGTAAATCGAAAAAATACCCCCGCAGCGGCGCGTCTTTTTGCTTCAAAGCATTCTGCAATGCTTTAAAGTCGCTCAGGCCTTTGTTATCAAGCACCACCACTTCACCATCTATAACAAAAGGCTCACAGTCCAGTGACTGAAATGCCCGGGCAAGGCCAGGAAATTTATCTGTCCAGTCGTGACCGTTACGGGTGCGAATAGTGACATTACCGTTTGTATAAAATACGAGTATGCGGTAGCCGTCATATTTGACTTCATGCACCCAGTCTTTCCCTGTGGGAGGTGCGTCTACCAGGGTGGCAAGCTGTGGTGAATGATATTTTTTCTGGAGGCTTCCAAGACTGGTCACATTGCCAGAGCGGGATGTTTTCCGCGGCGATGCTGTTTCAGCAATTTCTTCAAACTCTCTGTCGGTTTTGACGCTGTAATCAGTATCTGCCAGATAGTCCTCGTCAGGCTTGTCGATAGCGGCTTCATCTTTGTTTTTGATTAACAGCCAGTTTTCCTTGCTGTCGCGCTTGCCTGACATTCTGGCGAGGGTCCATTGGCCTTTGAGTTTATGGCCGGCTAAACGAAAGCTGACCTTGCCTTTTTTCAACGCCTGGTCAGGGTCTTCATCGAGCGGTTCCCAGCTGCCGGTATCCCATAACATCACCGGACCTGCACCATATTGCCGGGCAGGGATTCTGCCCTCGAAGTCCCAGTAGGAAATGGGATGATCTTCAGTCCTGACAGCCAGTCGTTTGTCTTTGGGGCAATAACTCGGCCCCTTGGGCACCGCCCAGCTCAGCAATACGCCCTGCCATTCAAGCCGGAAATCATAATGCAGCTGTGTGGCATCATGTTTTTGCACTGTGAAACGCAGGCCTTTTTTGCGTTTCCGGCCCGGCTTACCCTCGGGCTCCTGGGTGAGCTGAAAATTTCGTTTCTGGTTGTATTCTTTCAAGGCATTTTCTGACATTACAGACGCTACCATTGCCTCGCGACAGATTAGGAGGCTTTAGATTTTGACGAGGATTTTTTGCCTGAACTTTTACCTTTCTTGCTCTGCTCCAGACTTTTCTTCAGGGCATCCATGATATCGACAACATTGTCTGCTTGCTGTTTTTTGCCGCCAGTGGAGGCCTTTTTGCCTTTCAGTTTGGCTTCAATAATTTCCATCAGACCTTGCTGGTAATTATCTTTGAATGCCTGCGGGTCGAAGCTTCTGGTTTTTTGTTCAATCAATTGCTTAGCCAGCTCAAGCTGCTCTTTGTTTACTTTCGCTTTTTCAGGAATGTCTTCAAAGTACCGCTCTGCCTCGCGTACTTCATAGGCGTAACGTAATGTGTCCATCACCAGTCCCTTACTGCAGGGTCGCACACAGACGATGCGCTCTTTGTTATTCAACACGACCTGGCCGATAGCGGCTTTTTTGGCCGACTTTAAAGCTTCACGGACTGTGAGAAACGCTTCTTCAGCGATGTCGCCTTCAGGCACGACGTAATAGGACTTTTCAAAATAGACCGGATCAACATCGTCGATATCAGTAAACTGCACCAGTTCAATCGTGTGTTTGCTTTCAAGCTTCAACTTGTCCAGATCATCATCTTCAATCGGGACATAGCTGCCCTTTTCATACTCATAGCCTTTGACGATATCCTCCGCTTCGACCTCTTCCCCACTTTCATTCACTTTCTGATAATGAATTCGTTCCCCCGACTCTTTATCGTACTGATGCAGAGATATTTTCTCGCTGCTGGTGACAGCGGCGTGCAGGCGCACGGGGAACGAGACCAGGGAGAGGCGAATGTGTCCTTTCCAGTAGGCGCGAATAGCCATAAAAACAGACCTTTGGTTTGTTGGGGGTAGCGTTTTCTCCTGTTGGGCGCTGTTAAACCCGTAATACATCAATCTTCAGACTTCTATAACTATCTGGACACAGATAAAGCCCATAAATTCATTCAGCCTGTACATGCTCAGGATGAATATTTTATTGTCAGCAATAGCAGGCAGCTTGCGAACACAAGATAAGATTTCTGATGTGTGGCAGCACAGGGCGAACTTAGCCGCTACAAATCCAGTCAGTTTTATATTTTTAACAGGTCAGTCACGTGTCATTTATTGTTTCTCACGACTTCATCAAAACAACAGAGCATCCCGAGTTAAGCCCCTATCGTGACAGAGTGGCTCGCGAAGAAGCCGATAACCGCGGCTATATCAAAACCACGGAAATGGAAATCGAACCACGGCAGTTATCGCTGGCAGCCCTGCATGACATGGCCAGAGTCGCAGACAGGCTTGACGATCTGAAATCCAAACGGGCGATTGAGGCGATTTTACTGGCCCGTGATGGCGAGTTTGATGCGCCTATCCCCAACTTCAAAGCCTTTTCATCAACACTGGAAGCCTATCTCAAACACAATCTGATTGATGGCTGGGTTTATCTGAAAAAAGCCGATGGCAAACTGTATCCGGCGCTGGTCACCGACTTCAGCTACAAACCGGCGACCGCGCATGCCGAAGAATCCTTATTGATGCATGTCTGTCATCTGTCACCGAATATCAAAAAAGGCTACTTCGGCTTTGAGCATGACTACATTGCCTTCGGCCCGGGTGATGTGAACAAAAAACGCATTAATGAAGCGCTGGAACTGAAACAGGTGTTTAAGGAAACCCCGGCACTGAAAACGGACTATGAAACCAGTTATGGCCGCTACTGCCGCGAAATCAAAGACCAATTCTCGGAACAGTTCATCGCCAGCGGTTTGATTTATACCGACAAAACACAGGCCAATTCTGATGGCACGGCGATAGAGACTAAAGTCATTCACGATATGGCAGCCAGCGATGTCAAAACCTATTCGCAGTTAAGAGAGTCCTGTCTGCTTGATGGTGAGGATAATGTGCTGGCTATGCCCGAGTGGCCGCTGTTACGGGTATTTAATTTAAAAACCCATGGTTTTGTCTGGATTCATGCGGATTACCTGAGCCGCTACGAATACGACAAGTCACTGAAAGACAAGCTGATCCTGCCCAAAACCCATCATGATTTGCTCGATGTGCTGACCACCAATGTGGATGTCTTCAGTGGCGATATCATCGAAGGTAAAACCGCGGGTAATGTGATTCTGTGCAAGGGGATACCGGGCGTCGGCAAAACCCTGACCGCCGAAATTTATTCCGAACTGATTGAACGGCCTTTGTATTTGCTGCATTCCGGCTCGCTGGGCACCAATGCCAAAGATATTGAGGCTAATCTGAGAGTCATCTTTTCCCGTGCCGAACGCTGGAACTGTGTACTACTGCTGGATGAAGCCGATGTGTTTATCGTAACCCGCAGTGACAATATCGAACAGAACGCCATTGTCGCGGAGTTCTTACGCACCATGGAATATTTCAGTGGCTTGCTGTTTATGACCACCAACCGGCCTTCCGACATCGATGAGGCGATCATCTCACGCTGTGCAGCGATTATTGAATACGAGATTCCGACACCGGAAAATGCCGCCAGGATCTGGCAGGTATTTGCAGGGCAATATCAATTCGATTTATCCGATGAACTGCTGGGCCAGCTACTGGACACCTTTCAGGAAATCAGCCCCCGCGATATGAAAATGTTATTGCGGCTGGTGTTACGGGTTGCCCGGAATATGAATGTTGAACCGGATATCAATGTTTTCCGCCAATGCGCGATGTTCCGCGCCATCAAAATCAATGAAACTTCGCTGTAGCACAGCTTTTGCTGTTATCAGCCTACCCGGCACTGATTCAGCTACCGTCGAGGCGCTATAACCGGTAAAATCGTGTGGTTATCTGTAGCAGACCGCAACGACCATTTAATGAATTTATCCACACTTATCGGCATCGTGACCGGCATCCTCATCATTGGACTGTCGATCACGCTCAGCACCAGTCATGCAGAGAGCTTTCTGAATCTCCCCGGCCTTTTTGTAGTGCTGGGCGGCACCTTTGCCGCCACCATGTTTTCCTATCCGCTGGATGAAATACTCAAAGTTTTCAAAACTTTGTGGATTGTATTTCGAAACGAAAAACGTTACACCGAAGATGATCAGCGTGAAATCGTACTGACCGCCAAACTGCTGATGCAGGGCAAGATTCACCAGGTCGAGAGTGAGTTAAACCAGATCAATAACCCCTTTCTGAGAACCGGCCTGCAGTTACTCATTGATAAAACACCCTCGCAGGATATTTATGAAATGCTGCAATGGCGGATTATGCGGCTGCAGGCCAATGAATCAGCAGAAGCTCAGATTTACCGGACCATGGCCATGTATGCGCCGGCATTCGGGATGCTCGGCACCCTGATTGGTCTGGTTAATATGCTGCTGGGGATGGGACAGAGCGATATGGCTCAAATTGGCGGCAGCATGGCGCTTGCCCTGCTGACAACGCTGTATGGTGTGGCGCTGGCTAATTTATTTTTTAAGCCTATCGCTATTAAATTTGAACGCCGCACTGAATACCGTGTCCAGCAAATGACCATGATTATGGAGGGCATTCTTCTGCTGGCCCGCGGCAGAGGTCCGTCGTATTTGAGGGAATATCTGAAAACCTTTTATGCTGATTTCGCCGACGAGCTGAATTCTGCTGTCACTCCCGCTGAGTCGCCACTTGAGAAAAGCAGCTGATGCGTAACTTCAGCTCGGAAGATACGGAATCCATCGCGGAGCAGGCTGAGTTAAACAGCCGTTTTGCCAACTTCACCCTGTTGCAGCGCAGTTCACCCCAGGAAAGCGAAGAATGGGTGACGACCTATATGGATCTCATCACCCTGCTGCTGACGGTATTTATCGTGCTACTCGCCTTTTCTTCTGGTGGCGACGATTCCTCATTCTCACAAAAAACAAAAGCTATCGCTGCTGAAGTGCTGAGCGAGAACCAGGACGCTTCCGCCAGCGAAGCTAAAGCCCCCAGACATAGCGCGCCTGAACAGAAGTTTGGCGATAAGCTGATGGCGAACCTGAAACACAGTCAGCTCAGCGAGGGGATATTCACAATCCGCCAGGAAAACCGCGATGTGCGTATTGAACTGGATAGCGAAATTTTATTCGAAAGTGGTGAAGCTGCCCTGGCTGATAAGGCCATCAAACAACTCAAAAGCCTGTCTGACATTCTGACAATGGATGATTATCTAATCAGTATCGAAGGTCATACCGACAATATCCCCATTCATACCGCCCGTTATCCATCCAATTGGGAGCTTTCTTCAGCAAGGGCCAGTCGGGTTGCCCGTTTTTTTATTGCTCAAGGCATCAGTGCTGAAAAAGTAAGAGTCATCGGTTACGCACACAGCAAACCGGTGCAGTCGAATGAGACCGCGGCAGGCAGAAAACGCAACCGACGTGTTGCCATCATCGTCTCTGAAAACACGCCGGGATGAGCAGCTCCGCTGATTGAGCCCGACACAGCACTCAGACTTATTACTCTCCCCCTGCATCAATACATGTCCGTACTCAAGCGCTAATACTGCTATCGCAGTTTATGCCGGGCACTGCTTCATTGAGGGCAGACAAAACAAAATCGTTGTTTTCACCACCCCCTTCTTTGTCCTAGACAACACCCCCTCCTCTGTACGGGATTCTGATAGGCAGTATGGCCTTGAAATCCTTATCAGAGCTGAATCTTGCAGCCCTATTTCTGTTCAATCATGAAAATACGGCAAATACCTGATTCCGAAAAAACGTGAACTTTTTGTGAAATTTAATTCACGAACTATCGGAAGATTAGCCAAACATTTCGCACATTGATCGTCTATGTAGACATGAACAGACATGGTTAAAAGCTCGCTGCGTTTTGACATTGCCATCGCCTGTCCTCTGTTCGGAGATGTGCAACAGAGCAGAGAAAACATCGCTTTGATGCCAAGACACAAGCGTTGAAAACAAGCACGGTCATTGCTGAATACAGGGATAGGGACAAACCTGTGAGTTCAACTTAAGGACGGAACTGAATCAAACATGTTAACGACGTTTGACCCTGCCGGTGAGCCAGCCTACGCCGGTTATTTTCAGACAGATAAGAAAAGGATTTGGATATGACAACCCAGCAAAATAATGGCATTAACGCCATCACTCTGTTGAAAGATGATCACAAGAAAGTAAAGCAGGCATTCGCTCAGTTCGAAGAGCTTGGTCCCCAGGCTTATGTAGGAAAAAAAGCCTTGGCAGATGAAATTTGCAGCGAGTTACGCATTCACACGCAGCTGGAAGAGGAAGTCATCTATCCGGCTTTTCGCAAGCAACTGCGAGACTGCAAAAGTCTGGTTAATGAAGCCCAGGTCGAACATGACAGTGCCAAAGTTTTGATCGAAGAGATTCAAAACATGGACTCTGAAGAAGAACTCTTTGACGCCAAGGTGAAAGTGCTCTCGGAGCATATCGATCACCATGTTAAAGAGGAAGAAAAAGAGATGTTTCCGCTGATGCAGAAAAGCGATATCGATCTTTTTTCACTAGGTAAAAAACTCGTTGAGAGAAAAATGCAGCTTCGCGATAGCTGAATGACAGGAATGCATACAGCTGACTGCAAGCACTCATTTGTTTTTAAGGAGATAACGATGATTTCTGAAGAACTCAAGCAAGCAGAATCCATTGAAGACGTTGTGCAGATTATTGATAACGGTGGCACCGGTTTTGAATCACCCGAGGAAGTTGCCGCTAAATACGCCTATCTGACAGCAATGCAGACTGAGCGCCACGGCAAGGAAGATATTCAGGCAGAGCTACAGATATTGATGGAAGAAGGTGCCATGTTCGAATATCCACTGGCTTTGGAATATGCCGAATCCTACATGATTGAAACGCTGTCTGAGAGCTCGCCTTCTCATCGTGTCTGAACACGGCTACGGCGACACTTGGCTGCTTTGGCACGCTTATTCTTATGCCGTCTAGCTGCCGCTCAGCAGTGGCTATTTGAGAGCGCCATACACCGCTATTTCCGGAGGAATGTTTATGTCCCAAGGAAGCAAAGAAAAATACAGCGATAAGCAAAAGCGTAAAGCCGAACACATCGAAAAATCTTACATCGAGCAGGGTGTATCGGAACAGGAAGCCGAAAAACGTGCCTGGGCCACGGTCAATAAAGAATCTGGTGGCGGCAATAAATCAGGCGCCGGCAAAAACGTTAACGATAATCAAAAAGCCAGCCGCAAGGGCGGCAAAAAAAGTTCATAAAGAACTTCATGTGAAGTGAAGTGTTTGTCACGTTCAATCACAATCCAAAGGAGGATTAAATGATTAATAACATTGTGCTATCAGCATCTTCATTGAACGGCGATACAGTTAAAAATGTTCAAGGTGAAGACCTGGGTGATGTCAAAGACATCATGATCGATACTGAAAACGGACAGGTTGAATACTATGTATTGTCATTTGGCGGTTTCATGGGTATGGGTGACAAATTGTTTGCTGTCCCCCCTCAAGCCATGAATGTGGATACCGAAGACCAATGCATGGTTTTAAACGTCGATAAGGAAATCCTCGAGACCGCACCCGGCTTCGATAAGGATGACTGGCCAAATATGGCCGATGAAGCTTTCCGTAACCGGGTTTACGGACACTACGGTTACGAATACCGTCATTAAGTTAAAGCTTGATTTACCCCTTCTCTCTTGGCCTGGTATAAGGCTTGGCTTTATACCAGGCTTTTTTTTACAAAGGAGCAGGTCTATGACTCAGCAAGAAACAAGCAAAAAGCTCCCCCCTCAACATCAAAAACATCAACCCGGCAAAGAACATCAGATGGATCCCCGTCCTGAGAGTTTTATGGAAAACTACCAGGCGGCGGGAAAACTGAAAGACAAAGTGGCATTAATCAGCGGTGGTGACAGCGGTATCGGCCGCGCGGTCGCCATTGGTTATGCAAAAGAAGGAGCCGATGTGGCGTTCATCTATCTGGATGAAGATAAAGATGCCCAGGAAACCGTCAAGCATATAGAAGCAACCGGTCGGAAAGTACTCGCAATGAAAGGCGACATCGGCCAGAAAGCCTTTTGTGAAGAAGCCATAAAACAGACGGTTGACGAACTCGGCGGACTGCATATTCTGGTTAATAACGCCGGTGAACAACATGTTCAGCAGGAAGTCCGCGACATCAGCGAGGATCAGTTAAAACGGACCTTTGATACCAATGTCTTTGGCATGTTTTATCTGACTCAGGCAGCGCTTGAGCATATCAAACACCACGGATGTATTATCAATACAGCCTCTATTGTCGCTTACCGGGGACACGGCATGCTGGTGGATTATGGCGCAAGCAAAGGCGCCATTGTCGGCTTCACCCGTTCGCTGGCTTCAAACCTCGCTGAATACAATATCCGTGTTAATGCTGTCGCACCCGGCCCGATTTGGACACCGTTAATCCCCGCTTCTTTCGGTGAGGATCAGGTTGAGGGTTTTGGCCAGAGCGCCCCGATGGGACGGCCCGGACAGCCGGATGAACTGGCGCCCAGTTATATCTTTCTGGCTTCCAATGACGCGAGCTATATTACCGGACAGGTGATACACCCGAATGGTGGCATCATTATCGGCGGCTAGGGCAGCTGTCAGAACCGGCACAAGAAACGTATCAATAATGACTGCCTGCCGTCGCTGTGGCATGGAATGCCTTGTCACTCAGAAAACGGCAAGCTGGTTCAATACCGGCCCCGCGCTGTCTGTTTGTATGCCATGGCGTGGGGCCGCTTGTTTCTATTCGAAGCTGTGAAATGCATCGACCAAGCAGCGCCATGAATGTGGCATATTGAATAAGTATGATTCAACAATCAGCTACACAGGCTATATCAAGACAAGCTGATACTGGAACAATGAGATTGGCATAAAGGAGTATGAGATGCTTGGTCATCACTTTATAAAGTTAAGCGCTAGCAAGTCGTTGTTTTGCTGCATCATCCTCTTATCCGCTGTATTGGCCAGTGCCTGTCAGTTTCCACGTGACGCCAATGGCACCCTGAACAAAGTCAAGGACGGCGTGCTCAAAGTCGGGGTCACTGAAAACCCGCCCTGGGTGATTCGCACCGACGCCGGTGCTGAAGGCGTCGAGGCCGAAATTATTCTGGTTTTAGCCGACTCATTGAATGCTGAAGTCGAATGGCACTGGGGTACAGAAACTGAACTACTGCAAGCCCTGTCACAGCATCAGCTCCATGTCGTTATGGGCGGCCTTACTCAGCAGTCACCTAAAAAGAAAGGGACTGTTCATACAGAGCCTTATTACAAGACCCGTATCACCATCGGCTTTCCGCGCTCGCAGGAAAAAACAACTGATATCGACGAGGTCAAAGTCGCCCTGCCGGTGGTTAATCAATACAGCGAGGCATTGGAAAGCCGCGGTGCCATCCCTGTACCAATGGAAAATCTGAACAATCTGAATATGCCGGTCGCCAATGTCGAGTGGTGGCTCAGGGCAAAAGGTTATGAACCCGGCCCCTGGGATTTATTCACTGAAACCCATGTCATGGCGGTCGCCGAAGGCGAAAACGCTTTTCTGCAGAAACTGCAAAATCACATCAATGCGTTCTCGGCCATAGAACCGAAACTTGAAACCTGGGCAAGGCAGTCCAAAGATTAGCTGACACTTTAACTTCAGCTTGATAGCGCTGCCAGCATGTTGAAATATGCTTCTGCTAATTCAATATCAGGTCCAGATGAATCGTTTTTACAACGTTGATTTGTTCAGTTAGCCCTCTCAATTAAACTAGCGGATAACTGGGTTTGTTTGTCTTGCTTTCACAAATCCAGTTGACCCAGAGTTTCTGGTCTGTCCCCTCTTTCAGCGTTACATAGTTTCTTGACCGGATATATTTATCCGAACTGAATGGCTTTAACATGGATATTTTGATGGTTCTGTCTTCATTCAAAAATTCATCATCATCGTTGGTGACCGCCATGATGCCCAGCCAGGCAATACGACTGGGTGAGGTATGCACAACACCGGACGACACCACCTGATGGATTTTTATTGGTCTGGAAGCCTGACGTGAATCATTGATGACACCGAGACAACCCAGGTGCACGTCACCGGAGAGAATGAGGGTTCTGTAATGTTGTCCTTCACCGCGTTTCTCTGCATTATTCAGTAACCGCATGATCAGCCTCGCACGCTCGCCCTGGTGTTCTTTGGCGCGCCAGTGATCTTTCAGATCGTCGGTGAGTTCCTCTTCCCAGGGGGTGGTATCAAAACTCGATTCTGTAAAAGAGAAATCTCGGTAAACAACCGGCACGGCTGATAGTACCAGCAAGTCACCCTGCTTAACCTGTTGATCAAGATGTGTATTGACGGTTTCCCACTGCGTATCACTCATCACCCGTTCGCGGCTGCGTTCGGCGCGATTATCCAGTGCCAGCAAATGATATTTTCGAAAGGAAAAGCCAAAGGCAAAGTGATTGGCATCTTTATCAAGCAGACTCTGATTGGCCTTAGTCCGGATTTGAAATAGCTCGAAGTAGCGTTTGGCAATGCGGTAAATGCCTTGATAAACATCACAGTTCTGCATCGTTTGGGGGAAACTGCCCCAGCCATCAAAAATGTCATGGTCATCCCACATCATCACAGTGGGAATCGAGGCCAGCATCAACGCCATCGCCGGATTCGTCCAGCGCTCGCAATACAGTTTTTCATAAAAACGTTCAACCTGATCCCGCATCACCGCGTTGAACTTGCGGGTGATTTTGTCGGCTTTGTCGAGCATCGACCACTTCTGCAGTTCAGGAACGACAGACCAGATTTCATCGGCATAGAGTTGGTCACCGCCCATCATCAGCAACGAAAAAGGCTGCTGGTAATGCTGGCGTTGCATCTCTTCCCAGAGGGCATAGGGTTTTTCGGTTTTGGTCAGAATATCGGCACTGGAAAAACCATTACAGGAAGTGTAGGCAAACAGCGGTTTTTCGCTGGCTGCCGGTACATAAAATGTCCAGCGCTCACGCTGGTGAACATCCTGTCCCGGCTGGTTATTGAGCGTTATCGTGTAGCTGACATAAAAAGCGGATGCTTCTGACGGCAACTGAATTTCAGCTCGCCAGAACAGGCCCTTCGGTGTTTCTGCCATGCATCGGGCCTCAACCCTGTCACCGTTGAATGTGACTGCAGCAGAACTTGTTGATTTATCGGATAAAAAGCAAACGGTATAAAGCGTGTCGGATTCAATCCCGAGCAATGGTCCCGCTGATAACTTAATGGCCATATTCTCTCCCTGACATCTGATGTCCCTGATTATGTTGATGATAATGTTCGAGCGTGTTCATTCTAACCAGGATGCCGGCTGCTCTGCCAACCTGCCCACATTACAGTCCGGGTGTTAAGACGTTACACTGGAGGTATCACATCGAACTCAATGAGGCCATATGGAACAGAACAAATCGCTCTCGCCCGGTGCCAAGGCACTTGAGGTCAACCTGGATGAAATCCGTTATGGTTCCTTTGCTGAAATCGGCGCCGGTCAGGAAGTTGTTCGCTGGTTTTTCCGCGTTGGTGGTGCAGCCGGTACGATTGCCAAAAGCATCTCTGCCTATGATATGAAAGTCAGTGATGACATCTACGGCAAAGCACCCCGTTATGTCTGCCGTGAGCGGCTCGAAGACATGCTCGATATTGAGTACAAACTCAATATCGATCGCCTCAGCGAGCTGCGCGGCGATAACACCGCCTTTTTCGCCTTTGCCGACACCGTCTCAGCCCGGAATTATCATGGCACTAATGAGTGTCATGGCTGGCTGGGTATTCGCTTTCAGACCGAGCCGCATGCTGCGCCCAGCGATATCATTATTCATGTCCGCATGCTGGATAATGAAAATGCCCTGCAGCAGGAAGCGCTTGGGATCATCGGGGTGAACCTGATTTATGGCGCTTTCCACCTCAGTCATAATCCGGATCTGCTGGTAAAGTCACTGCTGGATAACCTGAGCACCGACCGTATTGAAGTCGATATGATCGATCTCAAAGGTGATGCCTTCCTGCACGTCGATAATCGCGTCGTGAGTCTGCGGCTGGTTCAGCTTGGTCTGAGTGATGCCGCGATGTTCTCGGCAGACGGTACGGTGCTGCAACCTTCTGAACACTTACGCAAGAAGAATGTACTGGTTGAGCGGGGTCGTTTCCGCCCTGTCACCCATGTCAATATCGATATGCTGAATGCCGCCAGGAAGCAGTTCGAAGCCGAGGATAATTCACCACCGGAAGAGACCATTTCGATCATGGAAATCACCATGCACAATTTGCATAGTGGTAATGATGGCATCGACCTGGAAGACTTCATCAGCCGCGCGGATGTACTCGAGGCCACCGGCCACACAGTGATGATTTCAGACTACCCGGAATACTATCGGCTGGCGACTTATTTATCCCGATACACCAAGCGCCGCATTGGAATCACGATGGGTGCCCACAGCCTGGTCGAACTGTTTGACGAGAAATATTACAGCGACCTGAAGGGCGGTATTCTGGAAGGCTTTGGCCGGCTGTTCAAAAACAACGTCAAGCTATACATCTATCCTTACAAAGATGCGGCAACTCAAACGCTGTATACAGTCGACAACCTGAAAGTGGCGGCGCAACAAAAACATCTGTATCAGTATCTGAAGCAAAATGATGAAATTGAACAAATCCGGGAGTTCAATGAAGACTATCTGGATATATTTTCGCCGGATGTGCTGAGGATGATCATGGACAATCAAGCGGGCTGGGAGCAGCTGGTACCAAAAGTGGTGGCAGAAAAGATCAAAACCCAGCAGTTGTTTGGTTATCAATCCCGGGGCTAGCTTTACAGCAAAAAGCCCTCATTCAGAGGGCTTATGTTTTATCATTCAGAAAAAGTCCGCTACATAGCGGTTTGAGATTCAGGTTTTATATTTAGACATCATCTCACTGATGGCCACAGCCATACTTTGCAGTTTCTGGCTGGCTTTGGATGTCTCTTCTGCGTAAGACGCGCTTTTACGGGCGTTATCCTTGATGCTGGTGACATTCCGGCTAACTTCTTCAGACACGGCGCTCTGCTCTTCCGCCGCGCTGGCTATTTCGGTATTGAGCCCATGAATTCTGTCAGCGGCAGATAATACGCCTTCAATAGCGGCAATCGCGGTCTCACTGGATTGCACATTGTGATTCGCATGCTCAATCTGCACCAGCATGGTTCTGGACACCTTATCTACATCTTCATGCAGACGCTCAATCAATTTCTCAATTTCACCGGTGGAGCTCTGCGTTTTACCCGCGAGCGTTCGTACCTCATCTGCCACCACTGAAAAGCCGCGTCCAGACTCACCGGCTCGGGCGGCTTCAATGGCCGCATTGAGTGACAGCAGATTCGTCTGCTCAGCAATACTGTTAATCACTTCTGAGACCTGGCCAATATCAGAACTGGCCTTTTTCAGAGACAGCAATGTGTCTTCAGAGGCTTTGATTTCTTCAGCCTGAGATTTAAGTGCCGCGGCCATATCTTTCATAAATTTCGAGGCTTCTGACGCCTGTTGCTGAACCTGGTTGGAGGCCTGCTCACCCGACATCGTGCTCTCGGCAACGCTTTGCGCTGTGGCGCTCATTTCATTGACTGCAGTGGCAGCCTGTTCGGTCTCTTGCGCCTGTTCCCTGCTGATAGTGTCCGAATCCTGAGCAATTCTGTTCAGTGATTCAGCAGCACTGACCAGTTCCCTGGATTTCGCTTCAACACTGACAATAGTCTGTCTGACGCGCTCGAGAAGTTTATCAAAGCCATTGGCCATCAGGCCGAACTCATCTTTACTGCTGGAATTAAAGCGTTGTGTCAGATCCCCTTCGCCCTCCGTGATGGAGACAAGCGCGTGAGTGGTTTGGGTCAGACGGCTGACCACAACCCGCTGCAGCAGGTAATAAACGAGACCCACCACCGAAAAGCCCAGCACCGAGGCAACCACAAAATACATTAAGGCTTTCTGCCACAACAGTGAGGCAATATCCTCTTCCGAGTAAGCCACCACAATGTCATAGCCCCATGGCGTGAATGACTGTTGTTTCACTATCCAGTTTGATCCCGGATTTTCTACGACCTGTTTAATTACGGCCTCTGACTGATGAGATGAATGCTGACGGATTTGATTCCTGCCATCTATCAGGGCAATGAATCCCTGTTCCAGCAGTTTGCCGGAAGCAATGACGGCGTTCACCTCCTCCATATTGACCTTGTAGCCAACATAGGCAATACCGACCACTTCATTGAATGCATTTTTCAATGGTTCATAGCCTGTGAAATAAGGTTCACCCAGAATATCGACGACTCCATAGAAAGCCTTGCCTTCGCGGATTTGTCTGATAGCAAGGCCATTAGGGTCGAGAAGCGTGCCAATGGCCCGTTTACCCTCTTTCTGGACATTGGTGCTGACTCTGACGAAATCATCATTGTGTCTGCTGAAAATGGTCGCTGTTCCGCCATTGAGTTGAGTCACTTTATCCACGAGCGCATAGTTCAGTGCCTGTGCTTCCCCGCCGAAGCTGATGTCTGTAACCTGGGTGTCATTGATCGTGACCGGGCCAGATTGAGAAATGCGCCCCTTGCTGCTGATCGTGTCGAGGGTTGAGCGCATGCTGCTTTTAACCTGATCCAGCATCAGGTTATTGATGACATTGAGCATTTTCTCAGTGGAATCTGTTAATTGCTCTGCCTGATTGGAGAGGCGTTTATGCAGGGATTGGTTTTCTGAATAAGTTAATGAGGCAACGGTAATCATTGCCAGCAGCAGCATGCATGAGGCCAGTGCGATAAGAAATTTTTTTTGTATAGTCACGTTGCGCTCTCTCTGTGTGGTGATGGCTGAGGCCATTCTTTATATTTTCTACACAGAGCATATCGCCACAAAGTCGCGCAACTTTAGGCCGCGGCGCAAGCGGCACTGTTATGGATTACATTGATCGCAGAAGCGTTCATTGCCTGTTTCAAGTAGCGTCTCAGACGCTTTATAGCCACAGGATTTGCAGTTAGTCACCAGCGATTTCACCTCATTGGTAGGATAGCCGCACAACTGGCAGGCGGGTCCGAATTCTCTCTCATCGGGCCAGAAGTCGACGGCATCACAATGGGGGCATCTGGACTGCAGTCGCTCTGCAAGATTGAGCGCTGCTTTTTGGATCATGATTTGCCTGAGTGGCGAGTGCATTGCCCTCAGATCGGGCTCCAGCACCACCGGCCATTCTGTGAAGGCTGCCTGATGGAGGGCAATGACTTCGGTCTGACTAAGGCCTTTCAAAATTCCGTCGGCGCAGCGAACTATCCATCTTTGCTGCTCAAAATCTGACATTTTGCTTATCAGCGCATCCAGATTGTCAGCTTTGATGGATCTCAGTGCGGTCGGCCCTTCAGCACTGGCATAAATAATCAATTCCGGCGCTTGCTGATAAAGGCAGACGATTTCCTGGTTCCAGTTCAACAGGCCGCCCATTGGACCACCACCGAAACTGCCCTCGCTGCCAAGACCGACATTGAGTCCACTGAGCTCAGCCGCTTTTTTTGCCTTGACCAGAGCGCACTCGCTGGGTGACAGGCGTCTTTCAACCTCACCGGCGAAGGTGCCCAGCTGATCGGTATCGAAAAAGTCGATTTCTACCAGTTCGATACCTATTTCGTATAAAACCGGCGCCAGTTGCTGGGATTTACGGTGTTTACTGAGAAGCGCTGCTGTTTTCAAAACCAGCTTTCCTGCTTTTTCCTCGACCAGCCTTGCTGTTTATCCAGCACTCTGTGCTGACAGGCACAGGCGTTGCTCATTGCATTCAGCATCAAACCGGCTCCCAGCACGTCTTTCGGTAACGCTCAATGACATTGTCATCATTCCAGCAGAACAGGAACAGCCAGTTGTTTTCCACTAACTGACGAATGGTGTCATGGGATGCTATCACCTTCTCTATCGCAGCTTTAGGCGCAGCAAGGTAAACACTGAGTCGCAATGGCTGATGTCGCCACTCGTTACCATCATGGATAGACTGGAAAGGCAGGCCAATTCTGAGATCACCGCCATTACCCTCAAAAACCCCGATATGCTGGTTCACGGCATTGTGAAGCAACTTGTTGCCGCTGCCGAAAAAGCCGTTGTCTGTCACCGACAGGTTGTACTGCATATTGATCCAATGCGTCACCACCATCGGTGCCGTCATGATCTGTGCCAGTAAGGCGAAATCCGGATCTTGATGCCAGTCGTAATCGTGCAGAAACACGCGTCCATCAAGTGGCAGTGAACGGGTTTTGTCTCGCGGCGCGACAATAAACGCGGCATTATTGGCAAGGCCCCATTCAGGCCGGACTTCAGACCAGTCCCTGGCCCTGCCTGACAGTGCTTTTTCCAGCTTGGTGTCATCCAGTTTTTGCAGTGACGGCTCCATCAATAAGGCACGCTCACGACGGGTCTCTATGGCCGCCTGTTGCAGCCAGACCATAATATCTTGATCCACTTCGTCAAAGCAGCTGATGCTGTCGGTGGTGGTATTGTGCAAACCGGCAACAAAACGGGTGTGCGCCGGGACAACGATACCGATATCCGCAAGCTTCTGCCGGATTGCTCTGTCATTCAGTAAAGCGGCCAGAACACGTACATTGACCTCGCCGGTCTGACCACCACATGCACCGCAATCAAGGCCTGATGCATGAAGATTATTACGGGTTTCACTGCCATGGCCGAGCAGCAAAACGGTTGTTGCAAAGTCTCGGGTCAAGCCCATCGCTTTCAGTACGCCAGAGACCAGCTCAGTTTTCTGTTCCAGACTGAGTGCAGCACCGTTGTCGAGTAACTCCCATTCATCGGCATGACTGAGGGAGTCAACCAGGTTTTCTTTTGTCTTGCAGAAAAAGTTGTCCTTGAGCAATTTGAAGGCATAAGTCCAGCCCACGGTCTCAATCATGGTGAATGCGGATATGGAAGAATTGGACCAGCCTTTCCAGTGACTGAGTGTGCCGAGCTTTTTCAGCCTGGCCTTATTCGCTGATTTATTACTGACTGTGAGCGCCGGCGCCACCAGGCCCGGCAATTGGGGGCGAACAGCGGGGGTTTCCGCAGGCTGGTAGCTGATGGGCAAGCCATAAAACCCGGCAAAGCCGATGGTCTGGATGGCCGGACTCTGGTTTTCCAGCGCCCTTCTGAAGCGCTCTGAGCGTACATCGATGCAGAACACCGCTTGTAAGCGGGTTTCTGAAGCAGCTGGTTGCGGCTTTTGTTGAAGCACCTTATGGAGCTTTCGCTGATATTCAAGTTCTGCCGCGTGGGTCCAGATCCAGAAACAGCGCTGTTGTTCTCTGTGTTCATCAATGAGCTCATTAAACTGCTTTTTCTCCTGCGTCCAGCTGGCTTGCAGATCGTTGAACTCTGTTTGCGACTTTTTCATTTTCAACTGACGCCAGATAATGAGGTCCCAGGCGATCCGGATAGCCAGCAGGGTGTGGACATACTGGCTGTCCTGATTTCTTAATCGCTTTTCCCAGCGCTGCCAGGAGAAATAGCTGGCCCAGCCGTTAATGCTGAGTAACAGTTTATGGGCGTATATTTCGAGCGTGTCTGGTGTCAGGTCAAGTTCTTCAGCAGCCTGAGCAAACAGGCTTTCAAACTCAGCCGGAAGCGCAATAAAGGCCTCACGCAGATGCTTCTCCCCCATCAGCAGAGACATCCCGTAATCATGGGTGGTGAAGTCAAGCCAGCTTGAATACAGATTCTCAAGGTTATCCGGATTCTGGTTGATAAACTCACCACAGAACTGACTGATTTGATGCACGATTTCATCCTGCCAGCGCATTTTGTGGTGATCGCGCTTAAGGTCGGCAATCTCGGCAATGCTAAGCCATGTACCAGGTTTGGGCTGTTTCAATCCGGCTTTAAGAGACGCAATGTCTAATGTTGATTGATAGGCTTTTGCCGCAGCCATCAATGATGCGTCTGTGATATCGCCTTTGTCATAGGCGCGCAGCAGTTCATCTGCGTCGAGGGTCGTTGTAGCACCCGCAAGTGCCGCATATCTGGCTGACACAAGCTCAACAGGATGATGACGACATTCCCACAAAGCATTTACCGCAATTAAGCGGTCAAGCGGCCAGTTTGGTGCAATAAGATCACAGGCCTTATCAATGGCTGACTGCTGCTCCGGCTTCAGTTTATTGATGTATTCTGCAGTGGCTTCAATCATACCCATGACTCCTCTCTAGCTTGTTTTTCCGCAGTCTCAGGCTGGCTATCCGGGCGCAATACAACGGGCCAGACTTGTAAAGTGACACGGGTCATCATTTCATCCAGGTATAAGCCGGAGAATAACCAGCGATAGAGGGTTTGCGTCGCTTTAGCTTGCGGAAAAAGACGAATCTGCACAGTCAGTGCAAACAGCGCCAGGAACAGCATCATCAGCCAGATATCCATCGCATCGAATATCATGGTGTGTGGTAGCGCTGGCAACAAACCCGCGAGCAGGGATTTTCCGGCCAGATAGAAAGCAAGCAGCGCAGAAGCAATAATGAGAGCCGGTATCCAGGCCTGGAAACTGCCCTGGTTAAACGCAGAAACGAGATAGAGAGCGAGCGCTGTATTGACCAGTAGCCATATACTCAAGGGCCCGTTATAACTGGTCAATAATGGAATCGCAGCCGTAGCGCCAATCGCCAGCGATAAACAAATGACTATACGACCAAGAGTGATTTTTTTCTGTGGCGCCAGTTGCTTGAGGCCGTAATCACGAACGGCTTCGCCACTGCTGAGGAATGCATAGGCTTTATACAGAGAGTGAGTAAGCAGGTGTAGCAGCGCCAGCTCGTACAGGCCAAGCGCGCACTCAATCAGCATCAACCCCATCTGGGCACAGGTCGACCAGGCAAGACGGACTTTGATACTGATTCTGGTCATCATCACCAAGGCACTGATCAGTGTGCTTAAACCAGCCACGATAATCAGTGTCCACTGCGCCACTGGTGCCAGTGACATGAGCGGTGCGAAAGTAATAAGCAGAAAACCACCCAGATTGATGATGCCGGCATGTAACAGCGCACTGATTGGCGTTGGCGCTTCGACCACCTGTATCAACCAGCCATGTAGCGGTAACTGTGCACATTTGATTAAGGCCGTCTGTGCAATCAGAAATGCCGCCATTTTTTCACTCATGGTGAGCTCGTAACCTGCCCCGGCGCTGAGGTAATGCTCCACGATGAGGCTGAGGTAGAAGGTGCCATGCTGGTAATACAGCAGCAGCACAGCGGCCAGCAGGCAAAGCTCGGCGACACGGGCCAGAATGAATTTCTTATGCGCGGCGAGCACCGCACGGGGTCTGTCAGGATAAAACAGCAATAATTGGTGGAAACACAGACTGATCGCCACCCAGCCCAGCCACAACAGCAACAGGTGATTACTGAGCACGACAACGCTGACCGATGTCAGACTCAGTAATAACCAGCGCCAGAATTGATGAGAGCGTTTTTCAGAACGGATATAACGCTCTGAAAATTTAATCAGAATGACTGCCATAAAGCTGACCAGAGACAGCACTGTAAGGTTGATGCCGTTGAGGGCCAGCAATGCAGACGGTTTTTGTCCGGGGACGACGACAAACGTGATTGCAAGCAACAAAGTTGCGATCACTATCGCCATTGAAATGCCTTTCAGCACGATCCTTCGTTTGCTGTCGCTCAGACTGTCATTACCAGCCAGCCAGGCTCCCGCTGATAATACGAGTGGAATCAGAATGGGAAAATGGGTGGAAAACAATTGATTCACAGACATACCTCCTTTGCTGGCGGCAGTATGCCAAATGAGGTAGCATAAATAAAATAGATAATTATTAATAAATTGATAAGTTTAAATTAACTATGGCAAAAATAAACTATCATCACCTGTATTATTTCTGGCGGGTTGCGTTGTCAGGCAGTATTACTCAAACGGCTAATGAATGTCATGTATCGCAGTCGGCTTTGTCACAGCAAATCAAACAGCTGGAAACCACGATGGATGTGCAGTTGTTTGAGCGGGCTGGCAGGCAACTGGTGTTGACCGATATGGGCAGAAAAGTCCTGAACTATGCTGATGAGATTTTTACACGCGGTGAGGAACTGCAATCGTTCCTGAAAAAAGGCGAATCTACCACCCAGCGCCATATCAATATCGGGGTGCTAACCACGCTGTCTAGAAACTTTACTGAGGCTTTTATCAGCCCCTTATTAAAAGATACCAATGTCAGCTTCAGCCTGACCACCCGTGGCATGACAAATCTACTGAATGGTCTGAGCAGCCATGAACTTGATCTGGTTCTGACCAACCGCTCGGTCAGCCAGCAGAATGATGACGCCATCTGGCAAAACCAGTTGGTTTCCAGGCAATCCGTCTCTATTATCGGCCCGGCCGCGAAAAAACCGGACAACAGTTTTCCGCATGGCTATGAGGATCTTAAGTGGGTGCTACCTACCACCATTACAGAAATCCGCTCTGCCTTTGACGCTTATTGCTCGACGCTGGGTTACACCCCGGAAATACTGGCTGAAGCTGATGATATGGCAATGTTGCGACTGCTGGTCAGGGATACCGGCGCTGTAACCGCGCTGCCCCCGGTTGTGGTCAAAGATGAAATTGCCAATGGCCGTCTGGCCGAATATCAGGTGCTGCCTAATGTCTATGAAAACTTCTATGCCATCACCATTCGTCGCACCTATGTCCCCAAAATTGTGACCGATCTGCTGAAAAAGAATATTGTCGACTGATGCCCTGCTTTCTCGCCCTGCAGGCTTACTGTTTACACAAAAAAGCCCTCGGTTGAGGGCTTTTTCAGGAAAAACAGGCTGTTAATTAAATCAATTCAGCCAGAATTTTATTAAAGGTCTCACTCGGGCGCATGATGCTGAGCATCTCGGCATCATCGGGCAGGTAATAACCGCCCATATCGACTGCTTTACCCTGTACTTTGGTGAGTTCGGCGATGATACTGGCTTCCTGCTGGGTCAAAGAGTTTGCCACCGGTTCGAATGTCTCTTGCAGCCGGGCATCCTCTTTTTGTGCTGCCAGTGCCTGTGCCCAGTACATCGCGAGATAGAAATGACTGCCGCGGTTGTCGAGTTCACCGGTGTTTTCCTTGGGTGATTTATTTTCCTGCAGCAGTTTTCCGGTGGCGGCATCCAGTGTGTCGGCCAGCACTTTGGCTTTGGCATTGTTCTGAGTGTTCGCAAGATGCTCCAGTGAGGCGGCGAGCGCCATCAGTTCACCCAGCGAATCCCAGCTCAGGTGGTTTGCTTCCTGCAACTGGCTGAGCAGTTTCGGGGCGGTACCACCGGCACCGGTCTCAAACAGGCCGCCGCCTTTCATCAGAGGCACGACTGACAGCATTTTGGCTGAGGTGCCGAGTTCCAGAATCGGAAACAGATCGGTGTTGTAGTCACGCAGCACATTGCCGGTCACGGAGATGGTGTCTTCGCCTTTACGCATTCTGTCCAGCGTGATTTGGGTGGCGACCACCGGATCCAGAATACGGATATCAAGCCCTTCTGTGTCGAGTGCCGGCAGATATTCATGCACCTTGCTGATCAATTGGGCGTCGTGAGCACGATTCTGGTCCAACCAGAATATTGCGGGAGTGTTGGACAAACGTGAACGGTTCACTGCGAGTTTAATCCAGTCCTGAATCGGTTCGTCCTTGGTCTGGCACATGCGGAAGATATCACCCTCTTCTACATCAAATTCGAAAATGCTGTCACCTTCCATATCGGTGACTTTGATTATGCCATCAGCCTGTGCCTGAAAGGTTTTGTCATGCGAGCCGTATTCTTCCGCTTTCTGTGCCATCAGACCGACATTGGGTACTGTGCCCATGGTGACCGGATCCAGCGCGCCTTTGGCTTTGCAGTCATCGATCACGGTTTTATAGACACCGGCGTAGCAGCGATCCGGAATCATCGCCAGCGTGTCTTTCTGTTCGCCGTTTTTGTCCCACATCTTGCCACCGGCGCGGATCATGGCTGGCATGGAAGCATCCACAATCACATCAGACGGGACATGGAAGTTGGTAATGCCCTTATTGGAATCAACCATAGCGAGGCTCGGCTGCTTGTCATAAACCGCTTCGATATCGGCTTCGATCTGAGCCTTGGTCTTGGCATCGACGTTCTCCAGGCGGCTGTATAGATCACCGAGGCCGTTATTGAAATTGACGCCCAATTCATCAAACAAAGCCCCATGCTTTTCAATCAGGTCTTTGAAATAAGTTTTCACCGCAAACCCGAACAGAATCGGATCGGAGACTTTCATCATCGTGGCTTTGAGATGCAAAGACAGCAGTACATTGTTCTGCTTGGCTCTGGCAATAGCATCAGCATAGAACGACTGCAGGCTTTTGGCACGCATCCGCGTAGCATCAATCACCTCTCCGGCCAGCACCGGAATAGATTGTTTCAGCACGGTTTCCTTGCCGGCCTTATCCACAAACGTCACTTTAAACTGGTTGACTTTGGATGAGGTAACAGACTGTTCACTACCGTAAAAATCATCGGCATGCATATGGGCCACATCGGTCGCGGAATCGGCTTTCCATTCACCCATAAAATGCGGATTAGTGCGGGCGTAGTTTTTCACTGCCGCCGGTGCGCGGCGGTCGGAGTTACCCTCACGCAGGACCGGGTTAACGGCCGAACCCAGTACTTTTGCGTAGCGGTCTTTGATTTTCTGTTCTGCTTCGTTTTTAGGGCTATCCGGGTAATCCGGCAGGTCATAGCCTTTGGCCTTCAGCTCTTTAATCGCAGCTTTCAATTGCGGGATGGAAGCAGAAATATTCGGCAGTTTGATAATGTTGGTGGCCGGATCCTGGGTCAGTTTGCCCAGTTCAGCCAGATGATCAGGGATGCGTTGCGCTTCAGTCAGATTATCCGGAAAGTTGGCGATAATCCGGCCCGCCAGGGAAATATCACTGATTTCGAAATCAATCTCCGCGGGCTTGGTAAAGGCGCGGATGATGGGAAGTAGTGAAAATGTGGCTGCTGCAGGTGATTCATCAACTTTCGTGTAGATAATTTTTGACATTCTTGATCCTTGCTAATCCTTTCTAAGGGGGCTTAAGCGTATATCGGAGTGCGAGTTAAACGCCGCGCTGCTCTATGATGGCGCACATTATACGGCATCAAAGGCTTTTCACGCAGGCTGAGTGGATTTATGGGGTGTTGGGCATGTCGAGGATGCTGATCATCGAGCGCTGTGTTTTTATTTTCTCAGGCCCAGAAGCCTTACACGAAATGGGCAGCAATGCTAAAAAGCTGGTCATCTTTGAGCTCGGAACTGGATCGCCACGGGCTGCGCCCTCGCGATGCCACAGCGGGTCAGGCCGGCTATGCAGAAGTTTAGTTTATCAATCTGAAAATACAATCCACTTAAAGTCCACAGTGCGCACCAAGCATACGCTGTCGACAATAAGTATTTTAGCTAAACACCAGAACTGTTCCATCTCAGCCGCAAACTTTAGCCCTTATCGCGGGATGAAAAATCAAGCAGAACAACTTCGCTTTAGTCCACACCGTGTCATTAATAGCAGGGACAACAAAACACTCTCACCCAGCTTCTCTTTTATCCGCCATTGCGTAGAGGTACAACGACACAATCCATCTGTGACTTCATAAAGAAACCGACGCGCAAGGACTCTCAATTTTATGAAGCCGAACTTATTCAGCGTCAGAACGATCAAAAACCGCCAAAGGGTGTGTGGTGATGATATGCATCATCACGCGTTGCCCCGGTTCTGCAATATTTTCATGACTACAGCGGATTTTGACCATGGCACCGGTATCAGTTTTGACGCCATAAAGCCTGGCACTGCCTTCGTAACGGCTCCAGATGATTTCGCCATTGCCGGCTTCGTCCAGGGTTAATGACAGATCATCCGGTCGCAGCAGTAAATCGACATCGCCCTGCGCTCCGTTGACCGGTGAGGCCGGTGCGTTACCCAATGAGGTCGCTACAATATTGCTGCCACTATCAAGGGTGCCCGGTAGAAAGCTGGCATCCCCCAGAAAGCGTGCAACGAAACGGTTTTGTGGTTCGCTGAAGCAGTGTTCCGGGCTACCAATCTGTTCTAGTTTACCGTCTTTGAGGACGCCAATCCGGTCACCGACCGAGAGTGCCTCTTCCTGATCGTGCGTCACCCAGATTGCAGGCACACCCGCATCTTTAAGAGCGTGACGAATTTCCCAGCGCAAATCATCTTTAAGTGCGGCATCCAGATTGGACAGGGGCTCATCCAGCAGCACAAAGGCCGGTTCATGTGCCAGTGTACGGGCCAGTGCCACACGTTGTTTCTGGCCGCCGGAGAGATTGTCGGGTTTCACATCTCGCCAGGGACTCAGACCCAGCAAATCAATCCAGTGATCGGATTGACTGCTGTCTTTCAGTTTGAAGCTGACATTTTGTGCCACAGTGAGATGAGGAAACAGTGCAAAGTCCTGGAATACCATACCCACATGGCGTTTTTCCGGTGCCAGGGTTTTGTTGGCGGTCACGGTCTGACTGCCCAGTCTGATAGTGCCTTCTGAAATCGGAATCAAGCCGGCCAGTGCCTGCAGGATCGTGGTTTTGCCACAACCGGTCGGACCGACCAGAGTCAGCAATTCAGAAGCACCCAGCGAGAAACTGAGATCATCGACGACTTTTTTCTGACCATAATGGACAGAAACATTATGCACTTCGATCATGAGAGTGAGGGTTCCTCCTCAATGACATCCCTCTGGTTCCAGCGCTCGCCATAGAACATGACTGCCAGAGCCAGACCGGAAATCAACACCAACAACAGCCCGGGAATCGCTGCCTGACCGAAATAGCCGGCTTCGTACACCCGCCACAAATAAGTAGCCAGGGTTTCAAAGTCCAGCGGGCTCAGGATCAGCGTCGCCGGTAATTCTCGCATGACTTCGAGGAATACCAAAGCGGCACCGGCCACAATACCGCGAATGCTGAGTGGAAGGGTGATACGGCGAAAGGCTTCTTTACGACTGGCACCGAGCAGGCGGGCAGCCTTGACCAGGCTGGGATCTAGCCGCTCGGATGTTGAGCGAATCGAGCCCACGGCCAGGGGTAGAAACCGCATCACATAAGCCAGCACCAGTAAGGCCAGCGTCTGATAGAGCACAGACAGTTGCAGGCCGACATAAACCAGCGCTGTGCCCATTACGATGCCCGGCACGCCAAAGCCGAGATAACTGACACGTTCCATCAGACGGCCGAACTTGCCACCGATAGCCGCCTGGGCGACTGGAATGGCAAAGATGACGGTGGCAATGGCCGCAAATAAGGCTGCATAGGCAGAGTTCCAGGCATAGACCAGCTCAAAGCTCCCCGCCCCCTCACGCCAGAGCCAGATGCCGAACACGGCCAGCGGTAGCAAGATGGACAAAGCCACTACCGGCATGCAGGCCAGCAGCATGACAGAAGTACGCAGTCGTCCCGGCCATAAAGTCAGGGATTTCCCCGGTCTCTCACGCGTGCCCTTAACGCGCGACTCCAGAAACAGAATCAAACCAACAATGACCAGCAGTTGCAAAGACAGCATCGCGGCCTGGCTCAGGCCAAAGCTGTTGTATTCGACATAAATCATGCGGGTGAAGGTATCGAGCCGCAGAATCGCCGGTGTGCCGAAATCAGATAAAGCATACATTGCAGCCAGCAAGGCGCCGGCAGCGATGCCATTCGTGATGCGGGGCAACACCACCGTCCATAAACTGCTGAGTAATGACATGCCCAGGGTGCGGGCTGCATAAACCAGGCTGGCATCGAGGCTGAGCAAAGAGGCCCGCACTGTCAGCATCACAAAAGGATAGGTATACAGGGCCATTACCACACTGGAACCGAACAAACCGTCAAAGCTTGGTGTGCTCAAACCGGTTAGTTGTTCTATTTCACCACCGGGCCCGAAAGCCGCATAGAGCGTAAAAGCGCCGATATAGCTAGGAATAGCCAAGGGGGCGGCCAGCAAGATCAGCCAGAATTTACCACCGGGCAGCCTGACATAAGCTGTCAGCAGTGCCAGCGGCACCCCAATAAGCACAGCGCCAGCTGCTGTGAACACCATCAGGGCCAGCGTGTTAGTCAGGATATCCAGGTTGCGGGCATCGAACAGTTGAGGGCTGTCGGCTGCCAGTGCCATCAACACGACCACCGGCATCACTGCAATCAAAGCAATGATGAAGGCCAGTGGATAGGACGGAGACCATCGCTTCATAGCACGCCGACGTTGCGCATCAGGTCAATAGTCGGACGCAAGTCAGCCAGACGGGTCAGATCAATTTGCGGCGGATTAATTGTGTTAAGACGCGGCAGCCCCTCCGGTGGCAATACACCACTTACCAGTGGAATTTCATAGGCTTCTTCTGCCAGATATGACTGCACTTCCCTGGTCAGAAGGTAACGGATGAAATTCGCCGGCAATTCGCCTTCCTTCAGTGCCAGAATGCCTGAGGCATTGACCAGACAGCCGGCATCATTATTAGTGAAAGCCAGATCGACGTTGGCGTCGGGTTTACCAGCTTTCAGCCGTAAGGTGTAGTAATGGTTAGCCAGACCGATATCAACCTCGCCGCGTTCAACCGCCATAACCACGCCCAGTTCACCGGCAAACTTCTTGGCTTTTCTGTTCATCGCTTTAAGCCAATCAGCAGTGACTTTATCCCCTTCCAGGATCCGCATGCCGGTGACAAAAGACTGAAATGCGGCGTAAGCAGGTGCCCAGCCGACACTGAAATCGGTGTCCGGCAAAGCCATGATGTCATCTGGAATCTTGTCTGCTGTGAGCCTTTCCGTATTAAAAGGAATGGTGCGGATACGACCGGTCACCGGCACCCAGTCTGGGAAACGGAATTCATCACGCAGCTGCCCGGTCAAATCGGCCGGCAGTGGCTGAGCAAGATTGGCCGATGTGACCATCCCAATCGCACCGGAATCGACCGCCCAGAACAGGTCTGCGCGACGCACGCCTGCTTTGGCTTCTGCCAGAATCGCATTGGTCAAAGAGGCGGTAGGACCACGACGGATCCGCAGCTTGAAATCGGGATTGCGGTCTTCAATCGCTTTGATAACAGTTTCATACAGGCCACCCTCACCACGACCCAGGTAAAGCGATAGTTCACCGTCGAGTTTGGGCAGGTCATCGACAGACACCGCGCCCGCCGGTTCGGCAAGCACCTGCCTGATGTTCAGTGGCAAAGCCCCGGCAGCCGCAAGTGCTGCCAGGGACTGTATGAATGTTCTGCGTTGCATTTAGAAAACGTCCTTTCTCTCTTCAGCAGATTTTTCCAGCAAAGCATGCGCTGTATCGATCTTAGCTTTCATGCTGTTCACAATAGCGCGGACTTCATCAATGCTCTGACCGTTTTGAATGGCCTGAGGCAGCACAACATTAAAATCTTTTTCCAGGTCTTCCACCAGTTCTGCATCCATTGAAATCAGTTCACCCTCAACCCCTTCAAACAGGTTCAGATAAGTGTCATGAACGATGCTCACTGCTTCCTTAGGCAACTTTTCAGCATACTTGGCAATGACGCGATCAAGACGGCTCTTGATTGCATCCAGCGCTTCCAGCGAATTGCTCGGATTAGCCTGGGTGGTCGCAACTTTCTCAGTCAGGCCTTTATCCTGATACTGAGCAGCCAGTTTTACTGCGCCCAGCGCCTGCCACAGGGATTGCTCCAGGAAGCGCTGCTGTTTGCGGATTTCTTCGATGGAAGCCTGCTCTTCCAGTGCGCCTTTGACCCCAAACAGGCCCTGCCAGATAGAAGCGTAGACAGGCACGTAATTGGTTTCGATAGCGGAATGAAATTTCACCTCTTCCCAGTATTCAACCAGCAAGTCAGGTTTGGCCTCCTCTTCACCATCCTGCTGATAACGGCTGATCATTTCCTCGACTTTGGTGTTGAGCCAGTTCACTTCCTGACTGTAGGTTTCAAGATTGTCAGACAAATGATTTACATGTTCACCGACTGGGCCATTGGCAAAGCTGACCGGTGCTGTAAACAGCGCAGCAGCGCTCAACAGCGTTATCAGGTGCTGGCGTTTAAACCAATTTATCGTCATCGTAATTGTCTCCTGGAGTTGCGATAGGTCTAAAAGATAAGGACACTCATGATAATGATACTCATTTCTATTATCAGGGTAAACCAGCACTTATAATGATGTTCCAACCGTCTGCATGCTGCGCTGATAAAAACTCAGAATCAGACACAGGCAAGCGGCGCGAGTTCATTGCCCGGCAACTATTCAAGCACAAGTTAAAGCCGCCTATTATGAAGTAAAACAGGGCTTTCTCCTATCCTCTGTGACTGATTCTGATTGAGGCCACACTGCTGAGATCCGGCCAGACAATGTACAATTGCTTTCTTTTTTGACTCAAAAGAAGCTGACCACTATGAAAATTCAAAGCGATTTTGTTGATCTGGATACTCCCACCGGTGTGATGCGCACCTATATTCACCGTCCGGTTGGCGACGGCAGTTACCCGGTCATTCTGTTTTATTCTGAAATCTTCCAGCAAACCGGGCCGATTGAGCGTGCAGCCCGTCTGATGGCAAGCCATGGTTATGCCGTGCTGGTGCCGGAAGTCTTCCATGAACTGAACCCCATCGGCACAGTGCTGGGCTATGATGATGCCGGTCGTGACAAAGGCAATGCTGATAAAGAAGCCAAGGATGTGCAGGGATACGATTCAGATAATGTCGCGATGATTGAGTATGTCAAAACCCAGCCCTGGAGCAACGGTCACATCGGCGCTATGGGTTACTGCATTGGTGGTCATCTGGCCTTTCGCGCCGCTTTACAACCGGAAGTCAAAGGCACAGCCTGTTTTTATGCCACCGATCTGCACATCCAGAAAATCCCTAACAAACCGGGCCAGCACAGCATGGAACGCCTCGACGATATCAAGGGTGAACTGCTGATGATCTGGGGTAAACAGGACAACCACGTACCGCGTGAGGGCCTGGATAAAATCCACAATATGCTGAATCAGACAAATATCACCTTCACCTGGCATGAATTCAATGCAGAACATGCCTTTATGCGTGATGAAGGCGATGGTGGTCGCTATGATGCGCAGACAGCCATGATAGGTTATCAGCTGGCTCTGAATCTGTTCAGCCGGACCCTTCGTTAATCCAGCCGATTCAGAATTAAGGGGGAGATCAGCAATTATTGGTCTCCCTTATTTATTCTGTTAACTGGGTCACATAATACAAACATTCACAAGCGCAAAATTTACTCACAACCTTGTGAGCGCAAGACATGACCCAGAACAAAAAAACACCCATGCTGCTCAGCTGGCATCAGGAGTTTGAGCAAGACAAAGAAATCATTGACGAACAGCATCGCGCTATTCTGGCCAGCATCAACTCTATTTATTACCTGTCGATCAAAGGTGAGGAAAGCAACCTTATCAAACACCTGATGATGCTCTACTCACAGTTGCAGTTGCATTTCAAAACCGAACTGCTGATTCTGCGTCAGCATGAAGCACCGCAAGTTGCAGCATATGAGCAGCACGCGGAAGCACTGCTTAATTCCCTGCTCGATATCTGCGATGTCAAAAATCTCGACCACCAGACGCAGACATTATTCGAACAGTTCAAAAGCTGGTGGCAAGAGCACCTTGAATTACATCAGCACATTACACCTTATCTGTTTAAATGGGACGGTGAATTCTGCCGGGTGGTAGCCTGACTGCGTATCAGCAGCTCAAGCAGAAGCCGAGTGATGTTGGATAGTCAGGGAGAGGGACGGAATCGCAGTGATGCGCCGGACTCCCCTTTTTTCTGTTGTTAAGGCTGATTCAACATTGCTAAGCCCCTATTTCTCCATTAGTTTCCAAAAAAACTGAAACAAAGGCTTCACATTCTGAAAAGATCTTGTAGAATGCCACGCTTTCTTGGGGTGCTTAGCTCAGCTGGGAGAGCATCGCCCTTACAAGGCGAGGGTCGGGGGTTCGAACCCCTCAGCACCCACCAAGAAACTTCTCACCATACCCTCTTTTGCATTGCAGTGAATCTTTCCCTTGTTTCACGTCAATGTTTCCCGTTCTGAAAGATGATTTTGGCGATTGAATACGGCTTTTTGTCTGCTCAATTGCTGAGTTGGCTTATAGCTTTTTGTATTTCAAACAAATAATTTCAATCCGCCGTTTTTCCCCAGGATTTCCTTCCCCTCTTGCCGCTCAAACAGGTAGTTAAAATTCATAATTTTGTTTGTTAGGCTGAAACCAGTAGCAAGTCCGATAGAAATTAAGTTTTTAGCCTTACTGGAAAAGGAGGGATAACATGAAAGCTGCACAGGATTGCTATCCATCCAGAGTCGGAAAACGAGAGGAAATTCTGGAGCGACTGGATCCCGTTATTTACGACTACAGCGAGCCCATTAGTCCGAATGCCCTGAATCAGCATCAGTTGCAGCAGTTTGAACAGGACGGATTTATCACCCTGCCCGATTTCATGCCGGAGATGGTGGCACCGCTGTTAGACGAAATCAGCCGGATGAAACAGTCAATGGCGGGTCGTGAAGAGTTGGTGACTGAACCTGACAGCCATGAACTCAGGAGCATGTTCGCCCTGCATCAACATAGTGATTTAATGGACCGATTCTCACGTGATCAGCGGATCTTAGAGATAGTTCATCAGTTGCTTGGATCAGAAGCCTATCTGATGCAATCAAGGCTCAACATCAAACCGGCTTTCAGAGGCAAATCATTTTCCTGGCACTCTGACTTTGAAACCTGGCATGTTGAAGACGGTATGCCCAGAATGCGTGCCGTAACGGTCTGGCTGATGCTCGATGAAAACACCGAATTCAACGGTCCTTTATATGTTGTGCCGGGCTCCCATAAAAAATACGTCTCCTGTCAGGGCACTACTGAGTTAAACAACCACCAGAAGTCACTCAAAAAACAGGTGGCGGGTGTGCCGGAACCAGAGAGTATTCAGCAGATCCTGAAAGATAACGGGCTGGTTTCCATCAAGGGCAAGCCGGGCACCCTGGTAATACATGAATGCAACCTGCTGCATGGCTCGCCTGATAATCTGTCACCCTGGCCGCGCTCAGTACTGATGATGGTCTATAACAGCGTGGAAAATAGAGTAACGACGCCATACAGTGGCCTGAAACCGCGTCCAGAGTATCTTTCCAGTGCCGACCAGGCACCGTTGAAGCCAGTGAATAAAGACTAGATACAATAAGCCCCAAAGCCAGACTCTCTCTGGCTTTGGGGGACGCAGTATGTTCAGGATGCCATGCTGCCGGCACGAACAGCGGTATTTCTGATTTGTCCCAGAATTGCAGGCAGTGGCAATATTTTTGACGCAGCCCCCAAAGTCACCGCAGCTTTAGGCATGCCATAGACCACCGAAGTCGCCTCATCCTGGGCAACAGTGAAAGCGCCCAATTTGAATAATTCAAGCAAGCCTCTGGCGCCATCATCGCCCATGCCGGTTAACAGATAGGCATGGATTTTCTGTTGTGCTGTCGCTTGTCGACAGAGTGACGCAAACATCACATCAACAGACGGTTTATGCCGGTTTACCGGCGGCTTGTCATGGATCTCAATCTGAAAATGCTTAGCCGCCCTTTTCAGTTCCATATGTTTGCCTCCCGGCGCAATAAGAACCATTCCCGGCAGCACCTTGTCACCATGCTCTGCTTCTTTGACCTGCAACCGGCTTTTACTGTCCAGACGATTAGCAAACAGATGGGTGAAATGCTCAGGCATATGCTGAACAATCACGATACCCGGTAAGCTGGCAGGCAGTTGTGTCAGCAGATATTCAATCGCCTGAGTACCGCCGGTAGAGGCACCGATGGCAATAATATCGGCAGTGCCACCATGCGCTACCGGCGCTTGTGACTTGGATTCTGCTCTGCCAGAGGCTGTTTCCCTGCGAACGATATTACCCAGTTTCGCTTTGGCTGCCGCTCTGACAAGCTGAGCGATATCGGCTGCCGTTTCCTCCATCACCGCTTTTGAATTGAGCTTGGGTTTGGTGATAAAGCTCACTGCGCCAAGCCGCATGGCTTCGATAGTGACTTCTGCGCCTTTCTCGGTGTGAGTGGAGCACATGATGACCGGCGTTGGCCGTTCAGCCATGATTTTTTTGAGAAAACTGAGCCCGTCCATTCTGGGCATTTCAATGTCGAGCAGGATGACATCCGGCCAGGCCCGCTGCATCCGCGTCATCGCAAAAATCGGGTCGACAGCTGTACCGATTACTTCAATATCGGTCTGTGTTTCAAGCAAACTTTTCAGGACTTGTCTGACCACTGCCGAGTCATCCACGACCAGGACTTTAATCTTGTTACTCATCGCCCTGATTTCTCTGCCGGGCGTTGATAAATGGAGGTTTTAATCATTTTCAAATCATAGTCGAGACCATTGAGACTCTCAGCATGACCAATAAACAGATACCCGCCGGGTTTTAGCCGTTTAACCAGGTTGTCCAGCACCCTTTGCTTGGCTTCTTTATCAAAATAAATCAATACATTACGCAGCATAATTAAATCAAAATGTCCTAATGAAGTCTGGTCCTGAGTAATGTTGGCGGTTTTAAAACTGACCCGGCTTTTGACTTTAGGCGTAATCTGAAACAGGCCATCCATCTTGCCAATCCCTCTCAGACAATAGGCTTTCAGGTACTGAGAGGGAATCTTCTCAGCACGGCTGAGTGGATAAAGTGCTTTGCCCGCCTGGTTCACCACCTCTGAATTAATATCAGTACCGACGATAGACCATTGATTCTTAGACAAAGCCATCGACAGAACCATGGCTGCGGTATAGGCCTCTTCGCCAGAAGAACTGGCAGCACTCCAGATCCGTCTTGCTTCGCTGCCCTGCCACTGCGGAACGATCACATCACGCAGGAAATCAAAATGGGCCGGTTCACGGAAAAAATAGGTTTCATTAGTGGTGAGGGCATTGATCGCATACTGGCGCTCCTGCACTGCCGCTGTATCACCGGGTCGAACTGTAATAATCGGGCGTATATAGTCACCGAATGTGCTGTAGCCGAGCTCCTGTACCCGCTTGCCCAACCGCCCGCTGACCAGATTCTTTTTGGCCGGGGTCAGTGTGATCCCGGCCACTTCATAAATCCAGTTTCGTATCAGTTCAAAATCATTGTCACTGATGGCCAGCTTTTTCAGCTGTTCGTATTGTGCCTGTGTTTCAGACTGCTGCATGTGCATGGTTACCCACCTGTTCCAGCGATGCTGTCATTTCAGTGAGGCTGGCAATCTGATCGACTGAGAGAACCTGGGAATGATCCAGGATAATCACAAAGCCATCATTATGACGCGCCATGGCTTCAATGAACCGGGTATTGATACTGGTACCGAAGCTCGGTGACTGGCGCATTTCCTGAGCGTCGATATCCAGTACTTCAGAGACACTATCAACCACCACGCCAATATCCTGAGCAAGCTGGCTGGTCTCGACCTCGATAATCACAATACAGGTACGCTTGGTGATATCACCGCCATCGAGTTCAAACCGTTTTGACAGATTGACTACCGGGACCACTTCACCACGCAGGTTGATCACGCCCTGAATAAAATCCGGCATCATCGGTACATGGGTGACCTTCTGATATTCCAGGATCTCTTTGACATGACTAATCGAAAAAGCATACATCTCATTATCCAGCCGGAATGTCAGATACTGCTCTTCGAAGCTTTTATCCTGCCCTGTTTCCAGGGCAGTGGCTAAATTTGCTGTGTTCATCGTTATTCTCGCCAATTAAAAGCGGACGAAATCTGCATTGCCAGCGGCATCATAATCGTCGCTATCAACTTCATTGATATCTACTTTTTTCAATGACTTTTTAGCGGCTTTTTGTGTGTTGCCGGAAGCCAGCCGGAAGAAAGACATCAGTTCCTGCAGTTCCAGTGCCTGACTGCTCATCTCTTCCGAAGTCGAAGCCAACTGCTCTGATGCTGAAGCACTTTCCTGGGTGACGGCAGTCAGCTGTTCCATCGCAGTATTGATCTGGCTTGCACCGGTGGCCTGTTCCGCTGACGCGGCACTGATTTCCTGAATCAGTTCAGCCGATTTCTGAATCGATGGCACCATTTCCTGCAGCAGCTTACCGGCCTCTTCCGCCACGGCGACACTGCCTTGCGCCACTTCGCCAATCTCCTGAGAAGCGACCTGGCTGCGTTCTGCCAGTTTTCTCACTTCAGCAGCAACAACGGCAAAGCCTTTACCATGCTCGCCGGCACGGGCTGCTTCAATCGCTGCATTCAGTGCCAGCAGATTAGTCTGATAAGCGATGTCATCAATGATGCTGATTTTTTCAGCAATAGAGCGCATGGCAGCCACAGTTTTAGCGACTGCATCACCGCCCTGCTGGGCTTCCTTGGCCGCTTTGCTGGCCATGCCATCAGTGACTCGGGCGTTCTCGGTGTTCTGTTCGATAGAGGCTGACATCTGCTCGACAGAAGCAGTAGTTTCTTCCACGCTGGCCGCCTGTTGACTGGTACCCTGGCTCAGATTCTGTGAAGTAGAAGAGACCTCTTCAGATGCACTCGCCAATGCACTGCTGGCGCTATTGACATCACCCACGACCTGGGACAGCTTGCCAACCATCTCTTTCATCGCGGCCATCAACTGACCCACTTCGTCTTTGCCATCGACTTTCAGATCGGCAGTCAGATCCCCCTGAGAAATCGATTGTGCAGCAAAAACAGCTTCCCCCAGAGGACGACTGATTGAGCGTGAAATCACAAAGCCCAGTACCAGCCCGGCGATAATGCCGACCACAACCAGCGTCATCATAATCGCGCTACTGCTCTGATACAGCTCGGTAGTGTAGTCAGATGCATCCGCCGCATTTTTTTCCTTAATCACTGACAACTGCGTCATCATTTGATCAAGATTATCCGCACTACTTCTTAAGTCAGTTTTAATGAATTCCACCGACTGACGGCTCTCTGTCAGTGCTTCATTTCTGACATAGGTTTTTGCTGTTTCAATACCCGCTTCATAAAGCTCAACCTGTTTGTTCAAATCAGCAAACAGTGCTTGAGCATCAGCCGTGGCATAAAGCGGCTGCGCTTTGGCAATATTGGATTTCAATGTTGCCAGTTGTTTTTCGATATTATTGATTGAGCGTGTCCGCTCATCTGAGGTGTTGGCCAGCACAGCATTTCGCAGAGAACGGCCCAAAGAAATCAAGTTAACATTGGCCTCTTTTATATAGCTGACCCCCAGTAACTCATTTTGATAAAGCTCATCGGCTGCATGATTGAGTTTTTTCATATTCGACAGCCCCATAAAGCCGACTGCCGCAGTAATAAGACATACCAGCAGAAATGATGCGATAAGTTTTACGCTGATTTTGATATTTTTTAACATGTTAATTTCTCTTGAATAATGCTGAAATCAAAGATTTTCGGGCGACGCCAGTGCCTCGATATCGAGAATAAGCGCAACCTCTCCGTCTGCCATAATTGTTGAACCGGTGACGCCTGAGAGCCGCTTGAACACCGGCCCCAAAGGCTTGATAACTGTCTGCAGTTCGCCCAGTAACTTATCTACAATCACCCCCACTCGACATCCAGCGTTGTGAATCACGACCACGCTTTTCCGCCGGCTGTCGACACCCTGGATGTCAAATGTCTGTTTCAAATCGACAAGCGGCAAAACCTGTTCACGAAGATTGATATAAGCACCGTTTTTATTTGCCTTGACCAAGGCAGCGTCCAGTGCCACACACTCCTCAACACTCTCCAGCGGCAGGACAAAACGTTCATCCCCCACCCCAATGAGAAAACCGTCAATAATCGCCAAAGTCAGCGGCATGTAGATGCGGAAAGTCGACCCCTGATCGACTTCACTCTCGACTTCGATTCTGCCTCTGAGATCATTGATATTGCGCCTGACCACATCCATGCCCACGCCCCGGCCAGACAAATCAGTCACGATCTCCTTGGTGGAGAAACCGGGCTCAAAAATGAGCTGGAATATCTCATCCCGACTCATCATCTGATCGGGACTGACGAGCCCCCGTTCTACCGCGCGCTTTCTGATAAATTCCGGATCCAGCCCCTTACCGTCATCCTTGATCTCGAGCACGATAGAGCCAGCCTCATGGAAGGCAGACAGGCTGAGCGTACCGGTTTCCGGTTTGCCCTTGGCGCGTCGCTCTTCCGGGGCTTCGATACCATGATCGATAGCGTTTCTGACCAGATGAGTGAGTGGATCATTGATGTGTTCGATGACCGATTTATCGAGTTCGGTCTCTTCACCCGACATCAGCAGTTCCACTTTTTTGCCCATGGAAGTTGCGGTGTCTCTCACCAGGCGGTTGAAGCGGTTGAAGGTACCGGCGACCTGCACCATCCTGAGCTTGAGCGCCGCATCACGAACTTCTTCCACCAGACCATTAAGATTGGCCACCGCTTCCTGAACGGGCCCGTTACCGTGGGACAACAACGCTACCCCAGCCCCTGAGGTGACCAGTTCGCCGATAAGATTGATGAGTTCATCCAGTTTGTCGGAATCGACGCGCAGTGAGCTGCTTTTCATTTTTGACGATGTTTGCGCTGCTGCACGGTTGGCTGAGGCTTGGTTGTCAGCCGTGTCGTCGGCCTCCGATTCGAACGGCGACTCTACTTTGAGTGCAATGATGCTCGCTTCTTCCCCGGTCAGGGCGCCCTGTTTGACCCAGATATCCAGCAAACCGGTCTCTGTTTCCCGCGCTGACAAGGTCTCGGCATACAGGCTCAATGGTGATCCCGGTGGCAATATTCTGTAGGCCGACTCATCCAGATGAGCAAAGGTATTGATGATGTCCTTTTCACTGGCATGACTGTTCAGGCTGATTTCAAATCCGAGATAGCAGTGCTCAAGATCACAGTCGTCGATTTCAGGCAGCAGGCTTTCAACTGTTTCTACCGAACTGATTTCACCCAGAGAACCCAGATAATTGAGTATCGGTAAGGGATCCATACCATCACGGAAACTGTCCGGATCAAAACGCAGTGACAATTGCCAGTTAGGATTGCCGGTCAGAACAGGTGTCGCTGCCATCGGCTCGCTCACGGCCTCTTCCTGCACCTGATTGACTGATTCAAGCCGGACAAGCAGTCTTTGCGTTTCTGCAGTCAGATCCGCAGACGGCTCACCGTCGTTCTGCTGACAGTGATTGAGCAGGGCTTCCATATGATCACGGGATTCAAACAGGACCGTAATTAATTCAGCAGAAACCGGTTTTTTCTGTTCGCGCAGGGTTTGCAGCAGGTTTTCCAGAACGTGAGTAAAGGCCACCACACTGTCAAACCCGAACATGCCCGAAGACCCCTTTATGGTGTGAACGGCACGAAACAAAGCATTAAGATTTTCACTGATGTCTTCAGCAGCATCAGACTCCAGCGATAACAATGCCTTTTCCATCAGTTCCAGGTTTTCGGCTGACTCTTCAAAAAAAGTCGCAATGGCAAAATCAAGTTCCATTAAGCCACCTCCTGTTGATTACTGATGGCCTCAGCGAGTCCAAGTCCATACAATCGAGTGTGCACAGCATCCCCGGCAATGATTTCTGTCCGGGCTGAATGAGCGCGACGATGACGAATCAGGATTTGCAGAAACTGAAAGCCGCTGCCATCCAGCTCGCTGACCGCACTTAAATCGACGGTTAATAAACCTTCGCTCTGCGCTAACTCCGGCAAAATCGGGGAGAGGCTCTCCATCGCATAGATAGTCAGCTCGCCGTCGAATATTGCCAGTGTGCGATCCTGCTCCGTGCTGACAGTGACATTAACCATATTCATAAGGTCACTAACTTGCTGACGACATCCAGGATTTGATTCGGCTGGAATGGTTTGACAATCCAGGCTTTAGCACCGGCCTGCCTGCCCTCTTCTTTTTTCTCAGCCATGGTTTCAGTAGTCAGCATGACAATCGGCGTGAACTTGGTATCAGGCCGCTGCTTGACCGCTTTGATCAGTGAAATGCCGTCCATATTGGGCATATTCACATCGCTGATAATCAATGCAAAGCGCTCGCCATCAAGCTTGCTCAGGGCATCAACGCCGTCCACCGCGACTTTGGTCTGGTAGCCTGCTGACTCCAGCGTGCCTGAGATAACCTGGCGCATGGATGCCGAATCATCCACGACTAAAATCGTTTTACTCATATTCTTCTTACCTCAGAAAAAAGTGACGTTGTCTGATGAATCTTCTTCTGAATAAGCTTCATCGTGATTCTGATACTGCTCGATCATGCTGTAGGTCGACTTCATTTCTTCCATCCACTGCTGTGCATCGAGCTTGCTGTCAGCATCTTGCAAACCATTCTCCAGCTTGCAGATATTGCTGCTCACCTGACTCAGGATCTGACTGATGCGATCCTGAAACTGTAAAGACACAATGACCTTGTTCAATTCCAACTGGATCTCGCCGACCTGCTGCTCAAGATCCGATTTGGAATCACTGAGTTGCGTGCTTATCTGCTGGAAATCATTAATGACATCATCAACCTGGTTCTGAGTATCGGTCAGCAACTGTGCTTCACTTGCCATCAACCCACGCGCACTCTCAGAAGTGGTGCTGATGGCGTTATTGATTTTGTCGATTTTGTCCACCATCTGGCCTGCCATTTGACGGGACTGTGACGACAACTCTCTGACTTCATTGGCGACAACAGCAAAGCCCCGTCCGTGCTCACCGACGCGGGCCGCTTCAATTGAAGCATTCAATGACAGCAGATTGGTTTTTTCGGCAATGGAAATAACGATGCCGGACAAGGACTGCAGTTCTTCGATGAATTTTTCCATCTCGCTGATTTGCGACAGCACCTGTTCACGACTGGTATAAGCATCGCGCAACTCACTGGTTGCCTTATTCAGTTTGTGATGGCCATGATTGAGTGTTTCCAGGACGTTGCCCTGCCCCTCCTGATTCTGTGCTCTGAGCACAAAGGAAAGTTGATTATTAAGGCGGTTGAACTGTTCAGATAATTCAGTAATGGAAGAGGATGTCAGCTGCTCGGCAGTATCTATGTTCTTTGCCCATATAGGTGCTGACTCTCTGACGATATCGGTCAATTGAGAACGCAGTGACGATTTAGCTATTTCCAGCTCCTGCCCCTTTTGGGCATCCAGCTCTTCACGGACATTGTTAATAGCAGTATTAATGCCCTGCAGCAGTAATTTCAGGCTGTAAACACTGAAAATCAATAAAACCAGCGCGGCAATAAATGATATGACTGTTGGATTCAGCAACATCCAGAACAGGGCTGTGACCGTCGGAACGGCAGTAACAAGGAGGGCTTTGCCAGCAAGATTATCTGGTAATTGCCGCAGGAGGGAGATTGGTAACTGCATGCCTGTTTCCGAAATAGTGATACTTATACGGAAAAGTATCACTAAACTGTGAGCAGATCAACATTTTTGATACTTATTTTGATATTAGCGGCAATGCAACGCTATAAGTATCATTTAAAGTGATATTAAACAGGCAGTTCAGCTTATTTATTAGATAAGGATAAAGCTAAACGATGTAACTGGGCGAAAGACACCGGCTTTTCAAAAACTTCAATGTCTTTAGGTATAGCATATTGTTGATAAAGTTGAGCTTTTTCGAGACTGGTAACGATGGCAATAGTCGGGGATTTTTCCCCCTGGTTGCGACGAATTATCTCGATCATTTTTGCACCATCAATATTCGGCATCATGATATCGGCGACAATGAGATCAAAGTCATGCTTGCCGATTTCGATCAGAGCCTGATAACCATCGTTTGCGGTGACAACCGAAGTTGCAGGCTCCTGCCATGAGTTGATGGCTTCTTCATACAGGCTGAGCATGTATTCATCGTCTTCCACCAGCAGGATTTTAAGACCATCCTGTTTCTGGGCAGACACAGTACTGCTGCCATCAGCGTTGGTTTTCAGTCCCAGGTAACGCTGTATCTTCTCTATCTCACTCTCGGCAATACGGCGGTGACCGCCATCAGTTCTAATGACACTGATAATGCCTCTGTCACCCCACATCTGCACTGTGCGAATCGTGACGTCAAACAGATCTGCAATCTGTTTGGTAGTGTAAAAATTTGTCTCCATCTGCGTAGAAGCCTTTCATTATTTTTATTAGGAAATGATATTTTACAACGCGAGCCCAGGCAAGTATCATTTAGGTATCATTATATGAGGTATTAATTTGTCATCCCATTTATCAGGGTATAGGGTGGAATTATCAGCATCATTCGAGAGGCAAACGAATTATGGCTGAACATAAAGTAACTCTGCTGGCACTGGCAGCAGTGGCTACTCTCGCAGCTGTTCTTATCTCATTCCCGGACACAAGGCCTCAAACTGATTCAGCGCTACGTATCGGCTACGCTATTGAACGACCCTATGCCTATATCAATCAACAGGGTGAATTAACCGGCGCTTCTATCGAGTCAGCAGCAAAAATAGCTAAGCAACTGCACACAGACAACATCGAGTGGGTTCAGCTTCGCTTTGATAAATTGCTGACTAGCCTCCGCCAAGGTCATATTGATGTTATCGGTTCAGGTATGTACCAGACCCCGGAGCGTGAAAAACACTTCGATTTCTCGCTGCCCTTTCTTGAAGCGGACTCCGCGATTATGCTCAGACGTGCTTCTTCATCAGCGAACGGGAACATAGACAATAAACCTGCCACTACTATCGCGGTTCAAGCTGGCAGTGTTGAAGCCGAACGACTGGAATCCACCAGCAGCAGCCACAATCTGACAGCGCTGAAAGTGCCCCATCCTAAAACGGGGCTGGAAGCCCTGCAAACAGGACTCAGTGATGGGCTATATCTGAGCAAACCGTCACTTGAAGCCATACAGCGCCGGCAGCAGCAGAATTATGACATTGTCCCTGAATCGCAGTTGATTGGGCAGTTTAAGCAACTCAACATCGGTTTCGTGTTTAACCGCGAAGACGAACTGCTCAAACAATGGAATGAGGCCTCCAAACACTGGCTGGGAAGTGATGAACACATTCAGTTAATTTCCCGTTTCGGCTTCAGTCAGGACAACCTGCCGTGACCGCCAAAGATCGAATGCGACGAGGTTTGTCTTCGATGAGAGAGCATCTGCAGTTTTTGATTTTCCGTCAGCCCTGGCTCAGTTTTGCTCTATTACTGATGCTGCTGGTGATTATCTCCAATATCGCCCTGCTTCGTGGTCAGGAAGCCACCATCAACCGCGCTAAAACCATCATGATGGAGCTGGGCCGTGCTCAGGAAGATTTATATGACGGACTTTTACATTATTCACTGGATAGTGATGGCATCAGCGGTTTTGATGCCAGACAGGGTAATATTCTGATTAAACAGGCACTGAAGTCTTACCAGAGTGCCCTCTCCCTATTTCCGAAAGCGCAGAACTCGGCCCATTTCGAAAGCAAACTGAATGCACTGATCAAGCAGTTAAATCAGATACATAATCAGGCCCACTCAGGCAATCAGGCCAGACTCCGTATCGAGGAATACGAGTTGTTCAGGCAGGCAGATCTCATCGATGAGCTGATCCGTCGTGAACTCGAACAAATCATTGAGCGCACCACGCAGTTAAGACTGATTATTCTGTCTTTATCGACTTTGATTGTGCTGGCACTGCTTTTCAGTATTTATAGAGTCATCAAGGACGAGATCCGCAGACGACTTGCACAAAGTAAAGTGGAAGAAAAAGAGATGCAGATGCGCCATCTGTTGCAGTCAGCGCCGGACCCCATCATTGCTATCGATGAAGAGAGTCGCATCGTTATCGTCAATAAAATGATTGAACATATCTTCGGTTACAGCCAGTCGGAATTAGTCGGCCAGCCGATTGAACTGCTTATACCTGAGCGTTTTCATGACATTCTTGACAGTTACCGCACCGAATACCTGAAAGACCCGCAAATCAGGCCGATGCGCTCTCACTATGGCGATGTCATTATGGCGCAAACCAAGACAGGCAGAGAGTTTCCTGTCGAAGTAAACCTGAGTCCGATACAAACATCGAGCGGCCTGATTATCACCGGTTCGGTACGAGACGTCAGCGATCGTAAAGCGATTGAACAGGCACTGGAGGAAGAGCGCCAGCAGCTTATCAATGTCATGGAAACCAGCCCGGTTGCCGTTGGTGTCGTCAGAAATGGGCTGTTCAGCTATGTCAATCAGAAAATGACCGGCATGGTGGGAGTCGATGTCGGCGAGCCATTTGAAGCAATTTTCTGTGATACAGAACAGGCTGAGACTATCAAGAGCAAACTGCAGCAACACAATGCCATCATGGAGCTGGAAATGCAGGTGCCGCAGGAAAAAAGTGGTCCTCTCTCACTGATCAGCCACTTCTTTAAACGCCGCTATCATGGTGAGGATCTGATTTTCTGCTGGTTTGTCGACATCGGCAGACAGAAAGAGATTCAGCGCGAACTGGAGCAGGCCAAACAGCGCGCAGAGAGCGCCACCTCAGCCAAATCGGAATTTCTCGCCAACATGTCTCACGAAGTGAGAACACCGATGAATGCTATTATCGGTATGAGTTATCTCGCCCTCAATACCAAGCTGGATGAGAAGCAACGCCATTTTATCGAGCGTATCAATGCTTCTTCAAAAAACCTGTTAACGGTTATCAACGATATTCTCGACTTTTCCAAAATCGAAGCCAATAAACTGGAGCTGGTCAATGAAGCTTTTTCTCTCAATCAAGTATTGAGCGACCTGGTAGGACAGTTTGCCTTCCCTGCTCAGGAAAAAGGGCTGGAGCTGGTTATCGACTGTCCGCTTGATTTACCTGACTCTCTGGTAGGTGATTCAATCAGATTGCACCAGATTCTGCTCAACCTGATCAACAATGCCATCAAGTTCACCCATGACGGTGAAGTCATTCTCAGTCTGCGTTTGCTGGATAAAGACGCAACTAAAGGGACCTTCGAGTTCAAAGTCTCAGATACCGGTATCGGCATACAGGAAGACCTGTTACCTGCCCTGTTCGAAGCTTTTACCCAGGCTGATAACTCAATGACCCGCCAATTCGGTGGCACCGGTCTTGGCCTGTCAATCTGCAAACGCCTGACCCAATTGATGGACGGCCATATCGAGGTGCAGAGCCAGAAAGACCAGGGCACGGTTTTCACCGTGACATTGCCCTTTGAAATTGCATCACAGCACAAGGTGATCAACTGGCTGGATACTGAAACCCGTGAAGCCGTTGAAAACAAACGCGCTCTCATAGTAGAAAGCCAGACTGCCAGTATCCAGACCCTGCCGAAACTACTTGAATCACTCGGTATCGAGGTGGACATTGTCAACAGTGCTGAAGTTGCGCTGAGTCGCATCACAGCACAGCCATTCGATTTCATCTTCATCGACTGGTTATTGTCTGACATGACCGGCCTCAATCTGGCTGCGGCTATTGACGATATTGAATCTCATATTTCACCGGCACATATCATATTGCTGACAGCCTATGAGAGTGATTATTTATCAATACAACATAGCCAGAGCGGACAGTATCACATGTTATCCAAACCCATCACCGCCAGCTCGGTATTTGACCTGCTGAACCGCTTCTATGGTCAGGCCATGACTACACAGCCTGCCTCAGCCGGACACAATATCCGCCATATAGAAGGCAAGAAAGTCCTTCTGGTTGAAGATAATGAAATCAACCGCGAACTGGCCGAAGAGCTGCTACTGGAAGGTAATGCCGTAGTATCTTCCGCCACCACCGGGCAAGAAGCCATCGAGGCGATTCAAAAACAGCAGTTTGACATCGTTCTGATGGATTGCCAGTTACCGGTCATGAACGGCTATGATGCAACCCGTCACATCAGGCACCAGCTGGGACAGGTTCACCTGCCCATTATCGCACTGACCGCGAATACCATGGCCGGCGACCGGGAGGCTGCGTTACGGGCCGGGATGAATGATCACATCGGAAAACCCATCAATGTGGATGAGTTATTTTTTGTGCTTGATAAATGGCTGACTGTGCCTGCTGGCCTTGATAATCAGTCTGGTCTAACTGCGTCAAAAAATGATTCGAGCACAAATACTGCCCCACTCAACCTGGATAAATTACAGTCTCTGGATGTAGAGAAAGGCCTGTCGATTGCTAATCATAATCAGGCCCTGTTTCATAAGTTGCTGCTCAAGTTCGCTGATGTGTATATGCATATCACTGAGCGACTATCCCAGCTTCTCGAAGATAACGCAGAAGATGAGCTTGCCCGTCATTTACACTCACTCCGTGGCGCAGCCAACTCGCTGGGTGCCAATGCCATCAGTACCCAGGCCAAAAGCCTTGAAATGCTTCTGAAACAGACAGATAAAAGACAGCAAGAGATAAACGCCACCGCAGCCAGACTGTTCAAGGCCATCGAGCAGCTGCTGTTAGAAATAAATCTGGCCAGTTCCAGTTCAATCCCGCTGCAGCCAGCTACAGATAGGGTCACTCGGTCACCCACTGAGGATATCAATAACCTGCTGCATCAATTGAAGCAAACAATTCAAAGCAACAATACAAAAGCCGAAAACCTCGTTGCCCGTCTGCTCACGCAGCAAGTAGCTGCGCTGGATAATTCTGAGCTTAAGGAGCTGCAGGAGGCTATCCATCGTTATGATTTCGAGTCGGCCGAAAACATTTTCAGAAACCTCTATCAACAATATCGCAGGGACCAGTGATGAACCAGAAGCAGACTGTACTTATCGTCGATGATCAGCCGGACTGCATTGACCTTATAAAAAACAGTCTCGAGCAGGATTATGAAATCACGGCGGCATTGTCAGGTCGCAGGGCAATCAAAATTGCAGCCAATCACCCTAAACCGGATATCATTCTGCTGGATGTGATGATGCCCGATATGGATGGCTATGCCGTCTGCAGAGAGCTGAAAAACAACCCGCTCACCTCCAATATTCCAATCATCTTCGTGACGGTCAGAAACGAAGCTGATGCTGAAGAGCTGGCTTTCAATGCCGGTGCTGTAGATTTCATCACCAAGCCGGTGAGTCCCCCCGTCGTTAAAGCCAGGATTAAGACACAGCTCGCCCTGTATCGACAGAGTCAGGAATTTCGGATGATCGCCCAGCTCCGTACCCGGGAACTGGAAGAAACCCGTCTGCAGATCATCCGTAATCTGGGCCGTGCTGCAGAATTCAAAGATAATGAAACCGGCATGCATGTGATAAGAATGAGTCACTTCAGCCGTCTGCTGGCCAAGGCTGCTGGCGCAAATCAGGATTGGGTTGAACTGATCTACTCGGCAGCGCCGATGCATGACATTGGCAAAATCGGTATTCCCGATCACATCTTGCTGAAAACCGGCAAATTGACAGCAGATGAATGGGATATCATGAAACGGCACCCTGTTATCGGTGCCGATATTATCGGCATTCATGACTCACCTTTACTGAAAATGGCACGCGAAATTGCAATGTACCATCATGAGAAATGGGACGGCTCGGGTTATCCTGAGCAGCTCAAGGGGGAAGCCATTCCGCTTAGTGCCCGCATTGTCGCCATTGCAGATGTGTTTGATGCGCTGACCACTGCGCGTCCCTATAAGCAAGCCTGGCACATCGATGATGCCTTCAGCTACCTGCAGTCGGAAGCAGGCAGACATTTCCAGCCTGAACTGGTTGAGACTTTTCTCAATCAGCGGGATGATATCCTCTCGATTCAGAAAACCTATGCTGAATAATCAAATGCCGGCACGACAAAAAGACGACAAACGGAACCCCGATGGATAATAAAGCTGAAGCAGTGATGACGCTCTATCACTGGAATATTCTGGTCTTGCCCAGTGAGCAGGAAATCTTCGTGGGCTTACGTCAAAGGCCGGAAACAGTGCCTCCCTTCAAAGCTGCTGAAGATGACGATGAATTACTGCCATTCACACTCAGAAACAGCAGTCCGATTCAGGAATTTGACCCGGCCCGCGGTATCGGTTTTACCGAGTCCGGTCGTCGCTATGTCGTCATCGGTCAGCCCAGTGACCCCACCGGCATGATACGGATGAGTGTGAGCCAGATGATGCCAGCAAAGGATATACAGTGGAAATTCAGCTTCGCAGAGTGAAGACCACATAAATTTCACTGCTTTGGGCAGACGATGGGCCAATGGTGAATTCATTCCTCATTATCGGCGGCTACAGTCATATCGCCCGAGCGATTATTGATGAGCTTGTTCTGACAAAACAGGCTGAACAGATTGTTGCTGTCAGCCGTGGCAGCCGCCCCGCTGATTTGAATAATATCCACTGGTATCAATCGGATTATTCTGAGTCCTCAATCGCGGCGCTTATCAGTCAATTTCGTGATGAGGGCAGGCATTTCAGCCTGGTAATTATCTGCCATGGTGTATTGCATGACGATACAGTTCAGCCGGAAAAACGTCTGGAGGATTTAAATGCTGACTCACTCCGGCATGTGTTTCAGATTAACGCCATCACGCCACTATTGTGGCTCAAACACCTGGTTCCCCTGCTGAGACAGTCCGCGCTTTGTAAAGTGGCAGTATTCAGTGCCCGGGTGGGCAGCATTGGAGACAATCATCTGGGCGGCTGGTACAGCTACCGGGCCAGTAAAGCGGCCTTGAATATGTTGCTCAAATCCGCTGCCATCGAATATGCCAGACGTGCGCCGAATGTGAAAATACTGGCTTTTCATCCCGGTACGACAGATACGCCTTTATCAAGGCCTTTCAGTAAACAGGTTCCCGAGCACAAATTGTTTCAGCCGGCCTTTATGGTCAAGCAACTGCTTCAGATTCTTGAGCGGCTTGAGCCCGATGGCGAATTATCTTTTCTCGACTGGCAGGGTCAACGCATCGACTGGTGATTATTGACCGGTCATCTCGCTGAAGATCTGACGCATGATGGCCGAATCCACATCTTCTTCCAGAATCGCTGATACCTGCAGCAGCCCTATCTGTGCCCGCAGGTGCTGTTTCAAGGCAGCACGATGGAAATAGTCACGGGATTTTTCAAAATCCGGCCGCTGCCCTTCTGTCTGCATAATCGCTTCTGCCAGCAGGGTTTCTGCCAGCGTGTTTTTTTCTGCTGCCGCTGCTTCCAGATACGTTCTGGATTGCTGTGGATCTCTCTCAACCAGGTCTGTGATCGGTAATTCAAAGTTCTCAACGTAATTCTGCATTTTTGGCGATGGAATCATCACCATATTCGACAGCACCCGTCCCTCGCCTTCCTCATTGGGCAGACTGTAGATCAGCCCCATCATGGTTTGGGCGTGAACATTACCCTGCTCTGCCAGCGATTTGAGCTCACTCAGATGAGAAGCATTGAGCTGGGTCACCAGATCCATGGCGAATTTTTCATACTGGTTGGGATAGGATTCAACATCAATTCCGCCGCTGGTGAACAGCTCAATCGCCAGAGGCACATCCATTATTGCTTCAGGCTCTTCGGCATGAACTGGTAATGATGTCAGGCTGGCTAAGAAAAGTAGAAAAGCGATTAGTCGGGCTTTGTCAGTCATAAGGCGGCTCTCTTTGCTTGCTAGGATAATGACAGGCTTTTGCCGTAAAAAGTCCCGAGCCGCCATCTATGATTAGATTCTCGGCAATCACATTGCAGTAGCAAGATCTGCTCAAGCCAGGAGTTTTGTTGGCACAGGCTACACAGATGAAGCATCATTCTCTTGACACAAAATCAGACACTCGACACAACTTTGGCTGAAGAACAGGCACAACTTTTTCTTATAATGCTCTGCTCACGTGATTCTCAAACCACTCATGCCCTCATCAACAGGCTGCAGGGCAGGCAATTCACGCTCTGCTGGCACAGAAAAAGGCCCTGCCGCAGAAACCGGGGACTGCCAGGGCTGGTCACAAATACATCAACCGGCTGATAATGAGTTTAAACCGGTATCATCAACAGAAAATGAGAGGCCGATGGTGAAAACACTGCTCTTTTGTTTGCTGCTGGCGTTGGCAACCGCTGTGCAGGCACAACCACTGGAACGCAGCAATATTACCAGCTGCGCCTATCAGGCCGGCACTGCTTATGAAATCCAGTTGATCCGCCAGAAGGAGGGTCATGACTGGGCAGAGTTTGAAGCCAATATCAAGAAAATCTACAGCGAGTCACAAGGTCGAAAAGATTTACTCAGCATTGCTGAACGCGTATTTATTCAACCGGTTGACACTGAAGCAGACGCCATCCATGACCAGTTCTTCAAAGCCTGTGTGCAGCGTCAGCAAGGCACTGAACCTCTCACCTGAGCTTTTTATTTCAAATGGCCAGCATTGTGAAGCTCACGCTCATCCTGGGGTGGCGGCGTCCATTGGTATACCCAGGTTTCACTGATGGGCTTACCGTTAACCGCAAGGTAAGCGCGCAAGTCGATAGGCTTGGTGCTGTTATCCGAGGGCACTAAATCAAACATCATGCGGTAACCGTCGATGGCATCTTGAGGCCGGGCGGAGGTGATTTCCACTCTGCCATCAGAACGCTTGATAACAGCTTCAACTTCGGCATTTTGAGCCAGCATTGAAAGTCGGCCGCCGCTGAAGTCAATCACAAAGCGCTTGCTGTAATAGGTTCTTTTTTTACCGATGACGCCACCAATACCGGTAAAGGTATCTACTACCCGTGCCAGTTTTGCCTGTGTGGGCGGCTTGCTGCCCCAGTACATCTTGTAGCTATAGAGGAGCTCTTGACCGGCTTTGACGGTCTGCTCAGGATTCCAGAAAGCCACAATATTATCGAAGGTCTCATCGAGGGTCGGTATCTCTACTAACTGAACCGCGCCTTTGCCCCAGTCATTTAATGGTTCAATCCACAGACTGGGGCGCAAGTCATAAAATACCCCATCATCCTGATAGTGATCAAAATCCCGGTCACGCTGCATCAGACCAAAGCCTTTCGGGTTTTCATCTGAGAATGAATTGAACCTGAGTTCACGAGGATTGATCAGCGGCCGCCAGATCCATTCATCGCTGCCGGTATGCATAAATAAACCGTCAGAATCATGGATTTCCGGCCGCCAGTCCCAATTGGCACGTCGGCTGTTTTCACCGACCATGTACATGCTGGTCAAAGGTGCAATACCAAGACGTTTTATTTCAGCACGTGGATAAATCGCCGCATCAACCCGGGTCATCAGTACATCGCCCGGCTTTATTTCAAAACGGTAAGCCCCGGTCACACTGGGTGAATCCAGTAAGGCAAATACTGTTACAGACTGACTGCCCTTTTGCGGTTTCTGCAGCCAGAAGTGTGTGAACATCGGAAATTCTTCTGGCTTCGGCAAAGCCGTGTCTACTGCCAGCCCCCTTGCCGACAAACCGTACTGCATTTCCTCACCAACGGCGCGGAAATAACTGGCGCCGAGAAAAGAGATAAAATCACGTTTCCAGTCATTTTGAAACTGCATGCGAAAGCCCGCAAATCCCAGATCCGGCGGTAATTCTTCACTGTCTATCTCTGATTTACCGTAATCAAACATTGAAGGAGAGTATTCAATCCGGGTCACTACTCCTTCATCCAGTTCGTATACCTGCACCGGCTTTTCAAAATATAAACCCAGGTGGAAAAGCTCCGTCCTGAAAGCCAGCTCATCTTCGCGCCACAGCGCACTCTCCCTGTTGTATTGAATCTGCTGGTATTCATCCCAGTCCAGGGCTTGCAGGCTTTCTGGCAGTTCAGCCTGCTGAGACTGATAGGCTTGCTCTGCCAGGAATTTTGCGTGCCCCTTTAGCCAGGCATAAGAAAAAGGCTCACCCGATGGCGCCAGGATCTCATCCCGGGCCTGGGCACTGAATGAATACAGCAGTCCCAGACTGAAACAAAGAACAAGAAAGCGATTTAGAGAAAATGCTTTTTTGCTTAACCTCCATATTGGGTTTTGGCTGAGTAAATGCTCGAAAAGCGATTGCCTTGGCGGATAATTCAAATGTCTGCACTCCTTACATCATCAGGCTTTCAGCTATTTCTGACAGCCATGCTGACCGTCAGCAATAAACTGAAGCTTCAACAAAAGTTGACGCTACTGCTGTGCAGTATCGCAAATGTAAGATTCAGAAGATTTGAAATCGCACTCAAAATTGTTGCAGGCGCAACAGCAGTCATGCTTGCCACTGGCTGATAAGACTGGTATCAGGATCTCAAAGTTTACCCTGGGCACGCCGATAATCAGAAAAATCGACAACGCGGGTATTGCGGTGAGTCGATAAAGCAATCAACTCTGCATGTTTACCGTCAGCGTGGAGATTGCTGAGAATGATTTCCGTCTGCTGCAGCAGGTTCTCGACTGGTGTCATTCCCTGCTCCGGACGAATAACCAGGCCGGCTATCAAAAAAGAAGGCTCAGCGTCGCTCTCTATGGCGTAATTACCCATGATGGCACGTTCAATACGCTGCATCAGCTGTTGATGACTGGCCTGATCACTCTCAGCAAAAAACAGAAACTCATCGTCCCGGAAACGGACAACAATGTCACTTTGTCTCAAAATCTGACCCAGCTGATGCGCCAGTTCAATGTAAATCTTGTCATGCAGTTCATGCATGAAATGACTCGGTTTGTTATGACTGAGGCGAACATGGCAGTGGACTAAAAGCCCCTGTTTTTGCTTTTGACGTGACAATCTTGACAGTGCTGAGCTGATTGCCTTGAGTCCTGATTGCCGGTTCATAATGCCGGTCACAGCATCAAGCTGCAGTTTTTCCTGCAATTTCTGATTGGCAACAAGCAACTCCAGCTGGGTTTTTATAAGTCGTCTGCCCAGCCTGAGTTTGGCTTCCATATCAATTCTGTTGACCGGCTTGGAGATAAAGTCGTCAGCACCGGCATTCAGTGCTTCGGCCTCGGCATGACGATCGGTGTTGGCCGTCATCATTAATATGAAAGGCTCGATCATGAGATGCATGCTGCGGATATGTTCACACAGTTCAATACCCGTCACGCCGGGCATAAACCAGTCCATGATGATAATGTCCGGCGCACCGGGTTTGTGAAGTATCTCCAGCGCTTCTTCCGCTGAAGAAACTGCAATAGGACGGTAGTCGATGCTTTCGACGATCTTCTGGCAAAGTAAGGTGTCGATTTCTGCGTCATCGACAATCAGCACTTTCATACAATATTGATAACTGGTTCACATAATTATCACTATAGACCTGAATTAACTTAAAAACCAGTACCTTAGCCTTGGCTTTGCACAAAAACCTGAAAGCCTGTGCTTTTCAATATCAGCAAACCATGCTCATCAGTAATAAAGCGCTTTAGTCACTTTACTTTCTTGTGTTGATTTACCGCAGCAGCGCTCAACCGACAGGGTTTCATTGATATGCTGCTCAAATATGAAGTGCGGTGAAAGATTTCCAGATAGCGGAGGCACAATATCGCAAACTACTGGAAGTTATCGCTAAAAAACTGGATCGGCTTAATCAGGATGCTGCGATGAATCTGGTTCATTGATGCAGCGACAGTCAGCCGAAAAGCTGACTGTCGCTTGCAGATCACTACCAGAGTGACTCGCCTGTTTCCGGGTTGTACATTTCGTGATGAATGGTATTGCGGTTTTTGATCAGTTCATCAATGCTAGGTGAAGCTGACATCGCACGCTGAATTGCCAGTTTCATCGCTTCGTAGTTAGTGCGGTACAAGTCTTTGCGGTCCACATCAGGATTGGCTGCCGCTTCCGGAGAGATCCAGATCATCGCAATAATGCAGAGTTCTTCTGCATGTTCCTTGGGAATCACGCCCTCAATAACACTGTCCAGTACCGCATCAGCCACTGCTGACTGTACAACACCGCCAAACAAAGCAACATAGGAACCGGATTTGATAGTCACTTTGGGCACAATCATGGTGGCCGGTTTGACCTGTTGATTAGTCGCACGGATGGCAAACATACGGGTATGACCTTCTGTTTGTCCCATCAGGTTGGCAAAAGCGTTGCCTGCCGGGCCTTTGACACTGCCGATCAAAATTTCAGGCATCGCATCGGTGCCCTGATCATCACTGGCAAACACGGTGGCTTCACCGGTTCTAAACCAAACGGGTTCTGACATTGTTCCACTCCAAAAAAAGGTAAAAAGCGCGCAATTTTATGCTTGTTTCGATCCCACTCACAAGCAATTATTCATCATGCAATGAAGCCAGTGAGAGCGCTATTCTCCAAAAGGGTTATAAACAGGAAGCTGGCATAAAAAAAGCCGGCGATTGCCGGCTTGTGAAGAAATATCGATGTTACTGATTGACCCATTCACCGCGGGAGTTGCGGCAAGCTGTGCCAGTCACGACATCGCGGCGACCATCGATGTAAACATCCATTTCATATTCACGGCAGGGCTGACCTGCAGAGTTATAGGTTCTGGTCGGTGTAAAGTCATAACTCGCACCGGTATCCGGATTCTGCCAAGTATTGGTTCGACCGGTCGGATAGGTTTCAAGAGTATTGGCTGCACGGCGGCGGTCCAGTTCATCCATATCAGCACCGATTTTGCCACCGATGATGGCGCCAAGCAGCGTACCACCAATTATTGCAGCGGTTTTACCACTGCCATCACCAATGTTCGAGGCTAATACGCCGCCAACGGCACCTCCGACACCGGTGCCAACTGTTTGTTTGTCCATACTGCAGCCTGTCAGGAACAGTGACAGACTGAAGCCAATCGATAAAACAAGCCTGGAATTCATGATATCTCCTTTCAGGGCTTCGATACGATTTTAGACTGAGCGGTAAGTGTCAGGTTCATCAGTGATTGTCACAATCAATCATTTCTGATGAATGGGTCACAACTTAAACCGCCATCACTGAGTCATGGTGCGTGTTTAATTTTCACATTATTTTCGCTGACCGCAGTTACCATAGCGTTCTGCTGAAAAAATGAGTAAGACAATGTCACATAAGAAAGCGCAGGCACCAACAGTAACAGCCCGTTTGCCTTGTCGGGGCTGCACCCAAAACTGCAAGCTCTATGCTGTTTGTAGTGGCACACCATGGCGTTTAGCTGCGCCTAAATCGACCCACTGATTCAGACTGTTATAAAAAAGCCGGGCTGGAATACCAGCCCGGCTTCATCAGCATTGTTAAACTTTTGCCGAATTCCCTATCGACTTCTGTTTGCTACTCAAACAGTTCATATACTCTGCGATGCTTTAATAGCTCATATTTCTATCACGTGCTTGGAGTCTTTGAGTTCCCATATTGGGTATGTTATCAACACGAGTAGAGAAATTTTGTTCCACCGTAGTCGGCGGGCTATTAGGATCGGCAAAGTTTTGGGTTTGTTCGTAAACCCGGTCAGCCTGAACATGCAACAAGATCATCGGCGTATGGTTATACAAACGCAGCACTTTGGTGTGCTGACCTGATGCCGCCATTGTTGCAGTAGACAAACCGGTTGCAATAAGAAAAAAGAACACTGTCATTGCAGTACGCATATATCCTCCTTCACTTTAAAAAACTTACTCTTAATGAAGCGAAAGCCATGCCAGTCCAGCACAATACACAGGTGACTGATAATAGGGATTTTTTATATAACCGCTCAGAGCGGGCTATAAATCATGTGTCGATATGGCACAAATGCCTGTTGAGATGATACAGATGTGTCATTTCGACACTGTTATGTATTCAAGCAGGTTTCAACAAACTCCGTTTTTAATGCCTGAATGAAAATAACAATGCGCCGCTTCGTTTTAGCCCGGTAGCGCTGACTGTCAATTCGGCGCAGTTCCCTATCCTGAGAACTGAGTTCAGACACCCCTTGCACATTATCAGTTCGAACTTGCGATTAAGCGCTCGGTAACATCTTCATCGAGTGGGGAATGTGACAGGCAGCATCAATGCTTCACTGTCATAGCCACAGCTGATTATCAGCTTGTCGATATAGCCACTTTCAACACGCCATCTCGCTGATGCGAAAATAAATCATACGCATCGACAATTTGCTCGAGTCTGAAGCGATGCGTCACCATCGGTGCCAGATTCAGACGACCTGATTGAATCACACTCATCAGTCGCCGCATTCGTTCCTTACCGCCCGGGCACAGGCTGGTGATGATTTTATGGTCACCGAGACCGGCACTGAATGCACTCAGAGGTATGGTCAAATCGTCAGAGTAAACCCCAAGGCTGGATAGCGTGCCACCAGGTTTAAGCACTCGCAGCGCTGCTTCAAATGTATTCTGTAACCCCAATGCCTCAATGGAAGCATCAACGCCACGACCACCGGTCAGTTTCAGTATTTCATCAACCACATCCACCTTGCGGAAATCGAGCGTGATATCGGCACCCATCTGCTTCGCCATGTTGAGACGTTCTTCGACGCCATCGATCGCGATAATCAGCCCGGCACCACGAAGTCTTGCACCGGCCGTTGCGCTGAGCCCTATCGGGCCCTGAGCAAAGATAGCCACGATGTCACCGATTTTGATGTTGGCCGATTCAGCTCCGGCAAAGCCGGTGGACATGATATCCGGGCACATCAGCACCTGTTCATCAGTCAGTTCATCCGGTACCGGTGCCAGATTGGCCTGTGCATCGGGCACCAGCAGAAACTCGGCCTGGGCACCATCAATCGTGTTACCAAAACGCCAGCCCCCCATCGGCTTGTAGCCATGGCTATGTGTGCCACCATCCTGAGCCGGATGACCGTCCTGACAGGCATAGGACTGAAAGCCGGGACAAATGGCGCCGGCAATGACGCGCTGACCTTCCTGGTAACCCTGAACATTTTTACCCAGCTTTTCAATGATGCCGACAGGCTCATGACCGATGGTCAGTCCCTTCTCGACCGGGTATTCGCCTTTGAGAATGTGCACATCGGTGCCACAGATGGTTGTGGTGGTGATTCGAAGCAATGCATCGTTATCCCCGATGACCGGTACCGGTTTATCCTCAATTTCGATTCGACCCGGCTCGACAAACACTGCTGCCTTCATCATTTCAGCCATCACAATCTCCTCCACTCATTGTTAATGCTAAAACTAGCAAGGCGGCCATACCGCCTGCAATAGTGATCTGACAAGGCGCTGATCCAGATCAACAAAGCAGGGGAAATTGCTACTGCAACGGTGTCAGCCAGGCTGTTCCACCCAGTTTTTTCTGCTGTTCCAGATTCCAGCGAGCACGGTCTATGAGATGCTGCTGTGGTCGTGCCGGATCATATCTCAATGGACTGGGTAGACTGGAAGCCAGTAAGGCTGATTGCATCGGCGTCAGCTGCGCTGCCGATTTCGAAAAGTGATAGCGACTGGCAGCTTCCAAACCAAAAACACCATGGCCCCACTCTGCGATATTGAGATAAACCTCGAGAATCCGCTGTTTGCTCCAGGTCAGCTCTATCAACAAAGTGAACCAGACTTCAAGCCCTTTACGCAGCCAGCTGCGACCTGTCCACAGATACATATTCTTGGCGACCTGCTGGCTGATAGTGCTGGCACCACGCAATTCCTGTCCGCGGGAGGCCGCTTTTAATGCCGAGACGATGGCATCAAAGTCGAATCCCTGGTGCATGGGGAATCGCTGATCTTCAGATGCCACTACTGCCAGTGCTGCCTGTTTGGGAATCTCCTCCCAGCTGAGCCATTGCTGATGCAGATAGAAGCTGTCTTCACTCGCGAGCCAGCGGTCGGCCATGACCATGGTGTATGGCGGGTTGATCCATCTGAATGGCAGGACCAGCAGCAAGCTGAGCGTAACCCAGGCCAGCGCCAGCAGCAGCAAAAAGCGGAGCAGAAGTCGTTTGAAGTTTTTCACATCGCAATCCTACCAGAAGCGTGAGTTGAGGTGCTGCCAGTCTGACACTGCTTGTGAGCTACATGTCTGATTGGGTAGTATTAGCGGGCACCGGTCAGCAATGGCTGCAACACATTCTAAAACCAGATATGGATTCATCATGAACAGAATTTTTCTTGTCAGCCTGGTGCTGGCGATGGCGGGATGCACCACTGCCTCCCCCAAACAATTTTACCGCCCTGCTAACGCGGAAGCGCAACTCGAAATCAGTGGTCGTTTCAATCAAATCAGTTTTGAGCATCAGGTAGCAATCAACGGAGAGACCGTCATCTCAGGTGAGCTGCCATACAATTACGATGCAGCGAGCTTTTCCGGTGAGTATGAGGGCCGCACAGTCACATCCGACTGTCAATGGAGAAAGAAAGTCGATCTTTCCTGTCTTGTCAGCATTGATGGAGAAAAGGCTGCCACCCTCACCTTCTGATATCAAGCCTGGCTCCGTGCAGTGCCTCTGTGGATACGTTTAAATTCACGCTCTCTGACAAGTTCTGCTAATATTCGCCGGCCGCAAGCCGCGGTATAAGCATGTCTCTGCCATGCAGGGAGTTTATCTACACAGGAAGGATCAATGCCTCAAATTATTATTGATAAAAACCCGTCTGAAACCAAGCTTCAGGAACTGGGTGTTGCCAATTGGGAAATCTGGGATTGCCCGGTTACCGAATTCAGACTGGATTTTGACGAGACTGAAAAAGCTTACCTGCTGGAAGGCGAAATCGTTGTCACTCCAGATGGTGAAGCCCCCGTCACTATCGTTGCCGGTGACTACGTCGAATTTCCAGCTGGCCTCAAAAGCTTCTGGCAAGTCACCAAAACGCTTCGCAAGCATTACAGCTACGATTAAGCAACAAGGCATCTTCGGATGCCTTTTTTATTTCGGGCATTGGACTGGAAAAAAATTAAGCGCACAATAAAACAACGATTACTGATGTCGCTGTTTTACTCCCATGAATACTGATATTAAGCACATGCTGGAAACAATTGAGCGGGAAGCCAGGCTCACTGCCAGCTACACCGGTCGGGAGCGATTTGCTGATGCCGTTATGGCTGCCATGGCGGCGGTGAACCGGGCGGATTTTGTACCCAACGTTGCACATTCTCAGGCATTCAGTAATGTACCGCTGGCCATCGGCTATGGCCAGACCATTTCTCAACCCTATATCGTTGCACTGATGACCGATCTACTGGACTTGTCTCAGGAGGATCGTGTTCTGGAGCTGGGCACCGGTTCCGGCTATCAGGCCGCCATTCTCGCCAAACTGGCCAAGCAGGTTTATAGCCTTGAAAGAATCGAATCGTTAGCTGAATCAGCAGCCAGTCGATTGAGGCAACTCGGGTTCAATAATGTCAGTTGCAGGCACAGCAACGGCTATCAGGGCTGGCCCGAAGAGAGCCCTTTCGATGCCATTATCATCACAGCCGCCAGTCCGTTTGTACCGTCAGCCCTGCTGGAACAACTCAAAGCTGGAGGTCGTCTGGTTGTGCCCTTGGCTGACAGGGGGCTGTATCAGCAGTTAACGCTGTTCACAAAAAACCAACAGGGTGAGACTGCATCCAGGCCCATACTGGCGGTGAGCTTCGTACCGCTCATCGATGACTGAGATTTAACTGTCACAAGCCGCTTCGAGCATCATCAGTTTGAACGGATCAGCCTGTTTCTGCATGCCGTTTTCCACCAGTCATTGCTCCTGCCGTCGATAGGCTTCAGCTGTCCCAGCTGCTATCGACATTTTCGGCATTATGCCACTGAATATAATGCACCAGCTCGTCAAGCAGGCGGGACTGTTCGGTGAGGTTTGCATGCTGGAAACGACCATGCAGATAAATGGTAGAGCGTTGGTGATAGAAGTTTTTGAGTTGCATGACCTCACAGTTAGCAGCCTGCACCCCGTAATTCACGCAAAGGTTGCCGACTTCGGTAATAGCAAGTGTAGGCAATTCAACTTCCATGTCATGGCCAGTAGGAAAGTGCAGCCAGGCCATCAGGGATAATATCAGCGCGTCCATCAACCTCTCCTGTCATTAAACAGGGGAGTTTCATTATGCGCCTGTTATCAGCTAAAGATCATTTACCAAAGCCTGCCTTAACAGGGTGATTCTTAAGCTTTATCATAGATTTAGGCTGAGCCACTCTGGAATAGCGATATGGCTGAATTAGCACTGCGATTCTATGAAGAACTGAATGACTTCCTGCCGCCTGAAAAAAAGAAGCGCCAGTTTGTTCATCCGATTGATCGCAAAGCTTCTGTCAAAGATGTGATTGAATCTTTGGGTGTGCCACATACTGAAGTGGAACTCATCCTGGTGAACGGCCGCTCGGTCGACTTTCACTATCATGTGAAGGATCGTGACGAAATCAGTGTCTACCCGGTGTTCGAAAGTTTCAATATCCGTCCTTTGCTGCGATTAAGGGACAAACCATTGCGTGAGCTGCGTTTTGTCGCCGACAGCAACCTCGGCAAGCTGAGCCAGTATCTCAGGCTGCTTGGCTTTGATTGTCTCTATCGCAATGATTATGCCGATGCCGAAGTTGCTGAAATATCTCTTCAGCAACATCGCGTTGTGTTAACCCGGGACCGGCGTTTATTGCAACGCAAAATCATCACACATGGCTATTTCATTCGTTCAGACCAGCCCAAACAACAGGTCAAGGAAGTGCTGGAAAGGTTTGATTTATATAATGACACGGCACCTTTCACCCGCTGTGTGAATTGTAATGGACTGCTGCTTGAAGTCGACAAAGACGACATTATCGACAGGCTCGAGCCGCTGACCCGGCAGCATTATGATGATTTCAAAATCTGCCGGGACTGCGGTCAGATATTCTGGCCAGGCAGCCATTATGAAAGAGCCAATAAACTGCTGGAAGAATTTATACCGAACAGTGACTGAGTCGCGGGCAATTAAATCCGGGACTTATTTAATCAATAAAAATCAACTGTGGCGGTCAGGCTGACAGTGCGAGGGGCACCAAGCACCAGGTAACCGTTACCGGGGAAACCTCCCACAGAAGACCAATAATCGCGGTCAAATAGATTATGTACTCTTGCTCTCAGCGTTAGATCCTGATTGCCCAATGCAACAATGTAACGTGCACCGATATCAACCGTGGTCCAGTCATCGACTTTCAGAGTGTTGGCCGCATCAGCATAACGCGAGCCGGTGTAAATCACCCGTGAATCCAGTGCCAAACCATCAAATTGTGGCACTTCCCACTCCGCACCCACTGTCGCTTGCCACTCGGCAACACCGATAACGTCATTACCATCGAGTGAAGCATCACCAGTGTCTTTCTGCATAGCATCAAGCCAGGTCACGCCACCCAGTAACTTGATATCGTCAGTCGCTTTGCCATAGAAAGTCAGTTCAACCCCCTGATGTTGGTCCTCGCCATTCACGCCATAGACGTTATTTTGATTGACGCCCTCCCGGGGTCGGTCAGTAGTAAAATAAGCGAGTCCATAGCCCATATTTTCAGTTTCATATTTCAGGCCGATTTCATGCTGTTCTGAAACGAAAGGATCCAGTGCTTCCCCTCCATTTTCATACCCGAGTCCAACAGGGACTTCACCACCAGCTTCCAGATTCTCAATATAATTGGCATAAATTGAGATCTGATCGGTAAAGCGGTAGACAGCACCAATGGAAGGCGTCAGTTCGCGCTCTGTGAAACTGTCTTTCTCGAAGGTGTTATAGGCAATATTTTCAACTTTCAGGGTTTGAAGTCGCGCCCCAAGTGTTAAAAGCAGGCTTTCATCAAACAGCGATAACGTATCTCCCAATGCAAAACTATTCAGTTTCGTCACACTGTTGAGTCTCGGGTTAGCTAGTGAATTACCCACAAATTCATTGCCATCAAATGCTGGCTGGTCGTAACTGGTCGGACTGTATAGGTTGGTTGAGAACTGATCTGAAAAATCAAACACATAACCATTCTTGGTTTCCTGCATGAAGTATGAGTATGACATTACCCACTCATGTCCGACGCTGCCGGTGTTAAACTGACCTCTTATACCCAGTTCACCAGTATCAACTCTGTCTTCACGGGCATTATCAAAACGATAGACATTCGCATCGCCATCGTTACTGGACACCCGAATATTTGCCAGTGAATTTGCTTCATTGCTGCGACGAAGGCCATAGGCCGCCCAGCCTGTTATATTCTGATTGAAATCGTATTCTGCTCTGAAGGTTCCGAAAATATCGTCCTCGTCGGAATAAGACCATGGCTGAGCCCAGTTACTATCTGAATCTGGTGCAGACGGCACTTTTGATACGCCATCAAGCAGAGTGACATTCGTACGTGTTTCTTCCAACTCATTATCCTGCGTGCCCAGATCTGCTGACAGTCGCAGCTTATCGCCACGATAGTCCAGGCCCACTGAAAAAAGACTTAAGCTGGTTTTCTCATCATCTATACTTGTTCCGCCGTCGCGATAAGCCGTGTTAACACGAACACCAAACTGCTCCTCTTCGCCAAAACGACGGCCAACATCCAGAGCAACCTGCCCTTGTTCTCCGTGTTCAGTCCCCACCGTTAATCGAGTCAGAGGATAATTGGGGGCCCGTTTGGGTAACAGATTAATCGTGCCACCAATACCTCCGCCACTGGGCGTGGCACCAGTAAGAAAAGCACTGGCCCCACGCAGAACTTCCACCCGCTCAAACAATTCTGTTGCAATGTACTGACGTGGCAGCAGCGAATAGAGACCGTTATATGCGATATCGTCGGATCCCAGAATAAAACCACGGATAAAATAAGATTCCTGGAAATTACCGAAACCACGTGCCACTCTGACTCCCGGATCAGCTTTGAGCACATCCCCGACACTTTGCGCCTGGCGGTCCTGAATAAAATCATTGGTATAGCTGGTAATACTAAAAGGCGTTTCCAGGTGATCCCTGGTGCCGAGAATTCCGGCGCGACCACCCTCTGCGACCTGCCCTCCCTCGAATGCAGGAGAGAGACCTTCAGCTGAAGCATCAGCGCTGGCTGTAACCGTTAATGATTCGAGTTCAACGGCGCTTTCATTTTCAGATTCTTCTGCTGCGATGACAAGATTGCTTACGCCACTAAGTACCAGAGCAATACTCAGTGTGAGCGGTTTGAGATAAAGTGGCATGAGTGAATCTCCGTACAAATTCATGTTTGCTCGACATAGTACGAAAATCACACCCGCATGTAAATGATAATGTTTATTATTTAGCTTTGTTACATAAGTAACTATTTGCCACATTTACACCCTCTAACACGGAGGATCACAAAAATGGAAGATCTGGCTGCGCTCCCCCCGAATCTCCCGACGCCAATAGATGATGGTACTTGTCGGCATCTGGCAGGAATGCGATTACCCGATATCAGACTGCAGACTCACAAGGGACAATTATTGAACCTCTCCCTGCTATGTGGTCCCAGCCTGGTTTTCGTCTATCCCATGACCGGGGTGCCAGGTAAATCGCTTCCCTATGGCTGGAACGAGATCCCGGGTGCCAGGGGCTGCACCACCGAGGCTTGCGGCTTTCGCGACAACATCAAACAGTTCGACAAGCTTGGCATTCGGGTTTTCGGACTCAGTAATCAGAGCAGTGGTGAACAGCAGGAGGCTGCGGGACGACTGCAACTGCCTTACCCGCTGCTTAGCGACCAAAATCTGCTGTTTGCAAAGTCATTGAACTTACCCCTGTTTGAATGCGAGGGCATGCCTCGAATAAAAAGACTGACGTTGATTTGCCGTTCAGGCATTATCGAACAGTGTTTTTACCCGGTGTTTCCACCTGATTCTCATGCGGATGAGTTGCTGGCGATTCTGTCATCATCACCTTCCCTGACTGCGTGAAGCTGACGTTTTCATCGGGGACCTGATAACAACGACAGCGATAAAGCCAGCTTGGCAACAGTGCATGTGCCAGTGTGGTTTCATAGGGTTCGTATTCCGGCGAGCCATTCATGCTTAAAGTCTGCGTCGTGTGATCATAACGACCATACAGTGGTGTATTTTCCGGTCTCAGGATAACGACCTCATTTCCCACCATTTTGGCGAAATAGTCATCGTACTGCATAAAGGCACGGCCCGGTTTGTTCTGCTCTTCAGCCAGCGTCAGATCCCGGCCTATCATTGGATGTGAGGCGGAAATGCCCATCAGAGATAATACTGTCGTCGGCAGATCTATCTGGCTGGCGATCGTGGTCAGTTTCTTAGGCTGAATATCCGCTCCGAGAATCAACCCTGGAATATGATATTTCTCTATCGGCACCAGGTTTTCACCTTCAACACGATTATGATGATCGGCCACGACCAGAAATACGGTATCTTTCCAGTATTCGCTCTGGCGCGCTTTATCGAAAAATTGCCCAAGCGCGTAGTCTGCATAACGTACCGCGTTTTCAGGCGTTTGCTTCTCACCTTCTATCTCAATCCGGCCATCCGGAAACTCGTAGGGGGAATGATTTGATGAGGTAAACGCAAAGCTGAAAAAGGGTTTACCCGAAGCATGATGCTGCTGCAGTCTCTCATGCAGTTTGTTGAACACATCCTCATCTGACGCTCCCCAACTGCCTTCAAAAACCGGATTCTCAAAATGCTCGCGGTCGATAATATGCTGGAAACCATTACCCACGAAGAAACTGGCCATGTTGTCAAAATGCGCCTGGCCACCATAGATGAACTCAGTCAGATAGCCTCTGTTTTCCAGCAAAGAGGCAATAGTGAAAAAGTTCTGCTGCGATAATGATAATTTGACCACACTACGGGCCCGGGTAGGCAGGAAACCACTGATCACCGCTTCTATACCCCGCACTGACCGGGTGCCTGTGGCATACAGGTTCTCAAACCACCAGCCCTGCTCACTGAGTTCATCCAACTCCGGCGTCGCACCACTGCCACCCAGTGTTTTCACATAATCAGCGCTGAGGCTTTCCTCCAGAATTAAAACCAGGTTGAGCGGTTTTTCCCGTTGCTCGCTGGCATGCTGCGGATTGACAATTGGCGGGTTAGCACTGGCATTCACTATCAGTTCAGGCTTTTCTTCATCAACTTCAGCCAGAATCTGTTCATGACTCAGTTCACCGTAGACCTCGTTGGACTCTTCCTCATGCTTGAGATTGTAAACAGCAAAATAAACCGACCAGGCTGAGTTCAGCATCAGGTCATTAACCAGCGGGTCCGGAGTAATCGCGAATGTGGAAGGGTTGGCCGGCCGATGGTCGAATGAGGAACGAATCATCACTACCGTGATGAACACCATCAACGGCCAGCAAAGCAGGGTTTTCCAGTAAGCCCAGCCAGGTTGTTGCTGATTTATCCAGCGTTTGCTGAGACGGTACATGCCATAGGCAACTGCCGCCGTGATCAAGATGCCACCAACCAGCGTCAGACGATAGCCCTCCCACAGCATCGACATGACTTCCTCGGGGTATTTCAGATATTCAATAAACAGTCGGTTGGGTCGCTGACCGTATTCGATCATAAAGGTGGGGCTGGCCAGCTCCATGAATATGATGACCGCCACGGTCAACACAGCCCAAATGCTGATGATTCGCTGCCAAAGCCGCCAGCTGAACCGATGTGCCAGCAGTGGAACAAGCAATATCAATGGCGCCAGTAACATGCCTGACAAAATCAGATCGACTCTGAGACCATTCAGCATCACCACAGCAAACTGGCCAATACCATCGAGCCGGTCAAACTGCCAGATCGTCAATAAAAATCGAGAAAAACCCAGAATACCCAGATACACCAGCAAGAGTCTGGCTATTGCTGAATAAGGTCCAAGAAAACTTCTGTTTAAATAAGCTTGCTTTGTCATCGCATCTGCTTTTTTCCATTAACCTTGCGTGACTCTAGCTTGTTTAACTTAAAACAAAATTAAATTTTGCTTAGGTAAAAGAGCACTGCTATTAAGGTGTATAAAAATCATCGCCGAAAAGCCCTGTTTTGCACAAAATCCCTATTGCCAATAAGGGTTTATCATGTAAGCTAGCAAAAAACGCAAAGGAATGGCTATGACAGGATTCAATAGCACCTCCCATCCCAAGGTGGGTAATGATCTGCTTAAGCAATGGCAAACGATGCTGGATTTGCTCGCTGAGTATATGTCGGTGCCGGTCGCGCTCATCATGCGGCTCGATCATGACAAAATCACAGTTTGCGTTAAGAACAATGCGGTCAGCAACCCTTATCAGCCCGGAGAAACGCAAGTCATCCAAGAGTCAGGGCTCTACTGTGAAGAGGTGGTTCGAAGCAATGCCCCGCTATTTGTAGAGAATGCAATTGCAGACCCCGTATGGCAGCACAATCCTGATATTGAAAAAGACATGATCAATTATTTGGGTCTGCCTTTACACTGGCCCAATGGAGACCTGTTCGGCACGTTGTGCGTGCTTGATTCCAGGTCACACTGTTACGACGATAAGCAACAGGGTCTGATGCGGCAAATGCAGTTAATGGTGGAAGCACATCTGGATCTGCTGGAGAAGAATCACAAACTGCAACTACTGAGTAAAGAGTTGCAATGCCTGGCTGATACCGATGATCTGACGGGTATCTGGAACCGTCGTGCCTTCATTGAAGAAAGCAATAAAGAACTCCAGCGCGTTCAGCGAAGCAAGCACCCGATCTGTTTGCTGATGATGGATATTGATGACTTCAAAGACATCAATGATGCCTTTGGACATGAAGTCGGTGATGAGGTCCTGAAGCTGTTTGCTCACTGCATCTCAGCCAACAAACGCGCCTACGATATTTTCGGCCGGATTGGTGGCGAGGAGTTTGCCATGTTATTGCCCGAAACCAGACGTGCTGAAGCGATGGAATTAGCAGAGCGGATCCGGCATAAAGTCACTGAAATCTTTTTTCACAAACACCATACTGAAATCCGCATCACTGTCTGTATCGGCGTCTATGAACTGGCCAGTAACGACACCACTATTCTGTCTGCGCTGAGTAAGGCTGATGAAAGACTCTACGCTGCTAAACGTGCCGGTAAAAACAAGGTCATGGACTGCATCAATTAATTCACCCCGCCATAGGCTGCATGCCACACTGGCGCAGGAGATTCTGCCAAGTTTCAGTGTGCCGCTTAATGGCCCGGTCAAACTGTTGCCAGAGGCCGGTGTCGCTATTAATAGCTAAAACCTGCCGGTAATACGGTTTGAAACTGTCAGGCATCTCCCTTTGCTGTAACTCGGCAAGTGCGGAAAGACCACTGAATATCTGCTCACCGTCACGACTGATTTGTGAAATATAGGGTTGTATCCGGGCGATATAGACTTTGAAGAATACGTTCTTCACCCGCTCAGCACTGGGGTTGGGCTTACCCCTATAACACAGAGGCTTGCCGTTGATTTTCTGTTCCAGCATGTCAGAGGCATCATTAAGACGTGTGATCAGTAAGCGGATACTGTTAATGAGTTGGCCTCCGCTGTGATCGAAGACCCAGCGCTGCTGGATTTCCCCCATTTCATCCAAACCGGGTTCCATTGAACCTGTCTTGAGCTGTTGTAAAACCGCTTTTGCGTGATCTAAATCAGCCTTCAGCGTAGCGGGACTGATGTGCGTTTCGCCCTGCTGATAAAAACCGCTCGACTGACTCATCAACTCTGCCATCGGTTCATCAGCCCAGACTGCATTCCAGAAATACTTACTCAGCGCGTCCTTTTTGTGCGCGATCGCCTGTTTCAATTGCGATTTCAGTTGTTGCTGTTCGATTTTTGGCAGGCATTGTCGGGCTTTATCGATAAAACGCAATTGATACCGAAGATCATTAAGCGGCGTCATCACACGCCCCATCGCCGAATTGCGTTCACCCACAACAACCTGCAGTTCACAGCCATACAGAGACAGAAAATCGAGCATATTGATTTTTATCTGCTCGATATCAAGCCGGCGGTCACGCATTCTGGGGAAGATCTGTACTTCCATCAGTGCACTGGACTGTACCTCCACATCCAATACATTGGAAAGCCTTTCAAGGTAAGTATCCATCATGCTGTCGGGCCTGGAGAAAGGATCACAGGCCGCTGAAAGCAGTAATATGATGGCCGTGACGCATAATCGATTAATACAACGCATGATATTAAGTGATTAACGTCATCGCCTGTTCCGTGGATAGGAAGATCTCACTGTCAGTCAAAGCCACAATATCGTGCTCCTCACCTGACTTGGCATACAGATAGTCACCTTTATTGAGTTCCACACCGCCTATCAGCACCTGACCGTTGATTACCATGATTTCGGCATTACCTTCATACACATGATGTGGGAAATGCGCCCCCTTTTCCATCCTGATAATGACGGTTTTGCCACCTTTGTCATTGACGCGGAATACACTTCTTTCGATGCCTTGCTGATCTGATGCCTGCCAATCGCGTTCTATTGCTCTGTTTACTAACATCGTTCAGTACCTGAATATCATTCCATTAATCAAGATAGCCACCTGTGGCCTGGATCATTTGGAGAGATCCCGGTGCCGTCAGCCAGATAGCTAATGCCCTTTGCTCTTGTTCAGGCCGCTTATCCAGCGTGAGTTGCCAGTAACGCTGTCCATTGACCTGTTGTTTATTCAGTACCACAAAATCATGCGCTAACATCCGCCCCCGGTTCTCGCCGGCCTCAACACGACTCCTGAGCCCCATTCCCAGAATGGCTATATGGGCTGTCAGAGTCTCATCTGAGTCAAAATGAATGGAGAGTTGTTGACCATCAAGTGTGGCATGCAGAATTCCTAGATTTGCAGCGTCCGGTTGCTGCAAAGCTCTGCCATTGAACCAGCCACGCCACTCACGATTATTTACTATAAATCCCGGTGTGTAGACTTGTGATAACAGGCCTTCGCTAACCCATTGGCGCTGACGCTCAGAATAGGCAGCTTTGGCAAAACGATCCGGCCAGCCCAGACCATCCCAATAATCGACATGGAAAGCCAGTGGCAACAGCGTTTTGAATAGTCGGGGATCATTTTTAAGCGAGGACAGCCAACTGTCGGCTGGCGGGCAACTGCTGCAACCTTCCGAGGTATAGAGTTCTACCATGGTTGTCTTAAGCGCCTCACTGCTGAATTCCTGCGCGTTGGTACATGCCGGTAAAAAACAAATCATCAAAAGCCACAAGCGAGGCATCATCAGTGTTCTCCGACATAATTGATAACCCATGTTGTTGAGAACATCAGGGATGACGGGAGTTCCGAACCCTGCCTTCAACAACTCGAGTAAGTTTCAAAGCTTGAAACCGAAGCTCACTGTGTCTGCTGCAGGCAATCAGAAAATTACTGAGCCATTAAACGTAATATTCTGATTTTAAATAATTTGCGTTGAATTAAACTGAAGCCGTGTTGATAGAAAAGCGTCAGGAGGTGAGAACCATGTGGACTAAGCCAGACTACAATGACATGCGTTTTGGTTTTGAGGTTACGATGTATATCAATAACCGTTAATCAAACTGTTAAATAAACTGGGAAACCCCGCTACGGCGGGGTTTTTCATGGCTGAAAATATTTTTGACAGCGACTGACAAACCCGATAAATTGACATTAGCTTGAAAGTTGATCTGAATATTTATTTTTCATTTCGATGCATTACCTTAAGTAGCTCGTCCTGTTTATTAATAAGTACTTCTGCACACCTTCCAGCTATACCCGCCTGCCAAGGCATGTTTTTATTAGTAAATAGGATTATCTATGTCTACATCTACCGGTACTGTGAAGTGGTTTAACGAAACTAAAGGTTACGGCTTCATTGAACAAGAAAGCGGCCCTGATGTTTTTGCCCACTTCAGCCAAATCAAAGGCGACGGTTTCAGAACCCTGAAAGAAGGCCAGCGTGTTGAGTTCACCGTTAGCCAAGGCGCCAAAGGCCCACAAGCTGAGAACATCACTGCCCTGTAATTTTAATTACAGTCAGCTATAAAAAAGCCCCGTTCAACGGGGCTTTTTTTATGCCGTGCCCGGCTCGATTTCAATCACTTTACGGGCGAAGCTTTCATATTCCTGCCAGAGCTCTCTGGCCATACTGTCGGGGAACAGGTGACACTCCCCTTTTTTCAATGCCTCGATAATGCCTTCGGCAACCAGGCCGGGCGGTTCAGCGACATCGCTCAAACCGGCGTTATTGGCCATGTCCGTAGCGATAGGTCCGGGGTGAACGCTTAGCACTACCGTCTTCTGCTCGGCCATTTCATGACGCAAAGCCTGGGTAATGGAATAAGCTGCAGCCTTGGAAGCTGCATACGTGGCGAAGGCAGGGAATGAACGTAAAGATGCAATCGAGTTCAATTGTACGAAGGCACCGCCGCCGTTGGCTTTCAGCACAGGTGCGAAAGCCTGCGCCATTCGCAGTAACCCGGCGACATTAATATTCATCTGAGTGGCCAGTGCATCAATGGACTCCGGCTGTAAGGGACTGGCGTTTTTGAGTATGCCGGCGTTATTCACCACGATATCAACGTCCTGCGCATTGGCTGCAGCTGAGATAACAGTACTGGGACGGCTCAGGTCAATATGGATGGGCGTGACCTTATCGGCATACTGCTGTTCCAGATCGGCAACCGAGTCGAGCTCACGTACCCCCAGATATACCTTGCGCACACCACGCTCGAGAAATGTTTCGACGATGGCTCGACCGATGCCGCGATTGGCGCCGGTTACCAGGGCAACTTTGTAATCGATATCGAATGGCTTATTCATAAATGTCCTCTGCTGTCCGTGATTGGGATGTCATGGTGACCGGGCTGAATCAATAAAGTTCAGCTTGTCTTTATATTGCCATCGGCCGTCCAGTCCCCTACATTAATGGGCAAAAGATTCTTTCAAAATGATAACGAAGCCTGACAATGGATAACTATAAAGCCCTTCTGGATCAGTTTCTGACGACGACAATGCACTGGCTCAGCAGCCCCAAGTTCTACTCACAGATAGGCTTGATACTTCTGGCACTGTTAATTGCCTTCCCGCTGGCAAAGTTTCTTAAATCCCGCTCTCCCCTGCTTCGTCAGGCGCCGACCGATGGCGCGATGCTCAACCTGAGACAAGGTATTTACCGTCTGCGTGATCTGGTATTGCCATTGATGATGATACTGGCACTGTCAGTCGCTGCAGATATCGGACAGGCGCTGATTGCTCAGAGCTGGTTAATCCGGATCAGCCTCAGCGTAGCGGTAATCTTCATGCTGTATTCCATCATCAACCGTTTTGTGGAAAAACAACTGTTTCGCAAGCTTGCTCTGTGGATGATACTGCCGATTGCTGTTCTGCATATTCTGGGCTGGCTGGATGAGGTGGTCGCTTATCTTGAGACCATTTCCCTACAAATCGGCAACTTCAAGATTTCAGCCTATGGTGTTGCCCGGGTATTGATTTTCGGCTCTATTCTGTTCTGGCTGGGCCGTCTTTCCAATAATGCCGGTCAGCAGATCATTCGCAATCAGGAAGATCTGGATCTGGGCACCCGTGAAGTGTTTGCCAAACTGTTCCAGGTGACTTTGTTTGTGGTGGTCTTCCTGATGCTGCTGCAGATCATGGGCATTAATCTGACTGCGCTTGCTGTATTTGGTGGTGCTGTCGGTGTGGGTCTGGGCTTTGGCCTACAATCGATTGCCTCCAATTTCATCTCCGGCATCATCCTGTTGCTGGATCGTTCCTTGTCGGTCGGTGATTATGTGGAAATGGAGGATGGCCGCGCCGGCACCATCCGCGAGTTGAAAATGCGTTCGACAACACTGGAGACCTTTGATGGCAAAGACATCATGGTGCCCAACGAGCAGTTTATCACCACCAGTTTCACCAACTGGACCCACAAGAATCAGAAACAGCGTTATTCACTGACCTTTCAGGTGGCTTACAAAACCGACCTGCATAAACTATTCGATCTGGTCCGTGAGGTCGTTGCCAGCCATCCGCAGGTTATCAGTGGTCCGGAGATTCCCATTGAAGAAAGACCGGATGCTGAAATTCAGGGTTTTGCCGACTCCGGTATCGACATACTGGTAGAGTTCTGGATGGAAGGCATTGATGATGGTCGTAACCGCGTGGGTGGGGATTTGTTGCTGATGATCTGGGACACACTGCAACAGCATGGTATCGAAATTCCATTCCCGCAACGCGAAATCAAAATCCTCGGTCAGCCTGCAAAGTGACCGCAATTGCTATGCTTGTGCAGGACAAAACGCCCGGTTTTGTCCTGCAGTCAAGCTTTCGTGCTAGTATAAAACCTCTACACTGATCTTCACTTCTTATTCACAATGGCTGTTATGCAATGGCAAAAGGTCAGTGACGAATCTGTGAGGTGAATATGAAATTCTCTCCCTTTATAGCTCCATCCATCGTATTGATGGTTATCGCATTCAATCAGACATTTGCCGGTTCAGCTCCGGATGATCAGGCGGTCGCGCAGATAAATGCTGAGAATAACCGTATCACACAAATCAGTGAGACCTGTTATCAGGGCTGGCAACAACTCGACTGGACCATCGGTGAAAACGGCATTCCGGCTTCAAACCACCCTGCCTTCAATGAAGGCATCAAACGGGTTTGTCAGGCCCGCGCCGAGCTGTTTTTCGAAGGCTATGAAATCACGCCTTTCATCGAACCTGAATCACAAGCGCAGGTTTTTCCCATCGTGTTCCAGCCCAGTGTTGAAGAAATCAAACAACAGCTTCGACAAAATCTGCCGAAACTGCGTTTGATTTGAGCTTCCGTCAATTTATCCGAAAGATTTGCTGCAAATCTGAACATCAAAAATTGTTTGTCAGCATTCAGCTCAGCAATTTTCAGTTCAACTGACTAGTGTTAATCTGCTTTTATTATGCATAATATAGTGTGCATTTAACTGAACACGTTTTTGTGTTGCTCGCAACGCATCACAACGAGGATTAACGCATGTCGCAATTCGAAAACCTGAAACTGGACAAGCAATTATGTTTCGCCCTGTACAGCGCAACTAACAACATCACGCGTCTTTATCGCAGTCTGCTGGATGACTACGACCTCACTTATCCGCAATATCTGGTTTTGCTGGTACTTTGGGAGAAAGACGGCATCGCCATTAAAGATGTGATGCAAAAATTAAACCTTGACTCAGGCACACTGTCACCGATTATCAAGCGTCTGCAGAGTGCCGGTATGGTTGAAAAGGTTCGCGCTGACAAAGATGAACGTATTGTTCGCCTATTGCTGACAGATAAAGCCAGAAAGCTTGAACCGAAAATCGCCAAAGTCCAGGAGAAAGTGGCGTGTCAGACGGCTTTGTCATCAACAGAATTCTTTGAACTGCTCGCCCAACTCAATACCCTGGCCGATAATCTGTCACAGCGGGAACATAAGCACACAGCTGCATGAGCAGCAGTTATTCACGGCAAAGTTTTTTGTTGCAGCTAAATTTGCCTGGCTCTGGCTGCTGGCTCAACAGGCGCAGTTACCTAAAATGTAAGGCGCCGATGATTCGCAGCACAAGCCATACGAACAATAATGGCAACAGCAGCATAATCAGCACGAACTCTGCCAGCAGATAGACCGCGGCTTCAACACCCTGCTCTGCACGGTTTTTTATCTGACTGAGCCGGGCCTGAATATCAATCTTGTCACGTAAATTGTTGAACCAGCCTCCTGATTCCTGCTGATAACTCTCATTCAATTGATCAACACTGCCTTGCGCTGATTGCAGCACTGAAACAGCTTGCTGGCGCTCTGTCTGAAGCCATTGCTGGGTCCCATGAGAGACCAGCGCAAGCACCGGAACAGTCAGCCTCAGAACGGTCAGAATGACCAAGGTTTTCAGCAGCCACTGCCCTGAGAAATGACCGGCGGGTTTTAAAATCAGCAGGAGCAGGACGAGTATCGCCAATAAAACCAGCAGGAGCTGAATCAATAAATGATCGCTCAGCATCAGGATAATTTTCTGCACACCGATCGACGCTGAGGCAAGCAGCAGGACCGAAGACACCTGTTCAATGAGATCATTGAGTGGGTCAAGAATTTCGCCCGGGGTAAGTGTCAGCCCCAATCCCATTGGCTCAATCGACATCTCGGTTCCCTGTGCAACAGAAATAACTGCGTTGAGTCCGCGTGCCAGCGCATAGACAGTCAAAGTCACCTTGAGCATTTGCGTCAGTTGGCCGGCAAAAGCCTGCTCCATGGGTAAACAGGCAATGATTAAGCAGATGAGTGCCATTGCGATAGCTGATTTCTGTCTTAAAGACATAAGACCTCCTGACCGGGACTTCTGCTCAGGAAAATCCTGAGTCATAACGCGCCAAACACTGATTGTGCTTCTTGCGGCGATCTCTAAAATAGCAAACAACTACTTGAAGTTCTCAAGTAATCATTTGATCAGGAGATTCACCATGTGGACTAAACCAGAATATTCAGACATGCGTTTCGGCTTTGAAGTCACTATGTATATCTGCAACCGCTAATACATAGCTGCAACGCAAGAAAAAGCCCCTTTCCAGGGGCTTTTTTTATGTCTGACGTTTCATTCAGCCAGTTTGATACAGTTTCTGCCATCACCTTTGGCAAGATAAAGCGCTTTATCAGCACGCTCGATCAGCGTCGCCAGTGTTTCTCCTTCCGCCAGCTCAGACAAGCCGCTACTGACGGTCACCGTCAGCCTGGTGTCATCAAAATGGAAGGTCCAGGCTGAAATAGCGAGGCGAATAGCTTCAATTCTTTGCATCGCATGCGCCTGATCACAGTCGGTGAACATCACCAGAAACTCTTCCCCGCCCCAGCGACATAAGACATCTTCCTTGCGGATATGCAGTTTGATGATCCGTGCCACTGCTTCCAGCACTTCATCGCCATGTTGATGGCCGTAGGTGTCATTTACCTGTTTGAAGTGATCAATATCAATCAGCGCCAGTGAAATAGTTTGCTGATTGCGACGGGATTTAGCCAGCGCCTGTTCAAACAAACTGTCAAACACCTGCCGGCTGGCCGCACCGGTCAGTTTGTCCCGGGTCGCCATGGTTTCCAGCCGCCCCTGATAGCCGCGCAGTGCCAGATGAGCGATAAACAACACCACAATACTGATAGCGAGAGATACCAGAATATTAATCCACAGGGCCGCTTCGACTTTCTCTGAGGCCGGGTCGTTGACCTGCTCGACGATCAGAAACCAGTCAAATTCCGGCACCAGCCGGCTGTTAAGATAGATAACATTACCGTTTTTGGCCTCAAACGAGACAGAAGCACTGGGCGTCGTCAGAATACGGGTGAACAGTTTATCCAGTCCTTCTTTGTTCTGAATATGTAACTCATGACTGTATTGGCTGCTTTGCAGCATCACCTCACCCTGGCGGTTAACAAAGTAGATTTCCCGACCATAGCGACGCTGATAATTTTCAATCAGCTGCACCACACTTTCCATCGACAATCCGACACCGATAAGGCCGATAAACTCACCTTGTCTGTTTTCCACCCGATAATTTACGAAAATGCTCAAACGGCTGCGATCGGCGGTGTCGTGATCAATATTGATCTCATAATCCTGTTTCATTTCGCGGGCGCGGAAATACCACTCGTCTTCAGGCTCGTCTTCAGAGACCCGTTTGATAACGCCTTCCGGGTGATAATAGAGACGACTTTTTTCAGAAACGAAAAAAGCGGTAATGGTTTCGTATTTGTCCTGGATCTGGGCAAGATAGCGCTGCATGCGCTCCGGGTCCTGCTCGCCGTTTGCCACCCAGTCAATAGCGAAGGTGTCATTCGCCATCAGAGAGGAAATCAGCACTGGCTGTAACAGATCGCGCTGGATTTCAGAATAGATGTTATCACTGGTGAGAGGCAGCATTTCCTGCTGCAGCCGTTCCGCTATCGAGTCCCGCGCTACAAAATAGCCAATCAGACTTGTTGCCAGGAAACCCAGCAGGACAATCACGCTGATGATGACGCTATAGAGACGTTTGCGGCTTTGCATGAAACTGATTCGCCTGGAAAAAAGCTGACATGATAGGCAAGCTGCGTGCTAAATACCAGTTCTGGCAGCACATTGGCTCCCGGCTTTTTGCTGCCCCTGCTGGCCCACTCAGGCTTGCCTCATCATGGCAAGTCGGTTTTGAGTCAGCGTTCATCCTCGTCGGGTAAGTGATAATGTCTGTCTTCAGACTCTTCACCACCAATGCGTTTAAAATAAAACACACCAAAAGCAAAACTGGCCAGCAACAGCAAATAAAAAATATCAAGATCATCATCTTTCAACAGGCTGACAAGTGCCCAGGCTGGCGCAATGTAAAACACAATGCTGAACACTACAGCAATCGCTTTACCAAACTCTTTACGGGCGCCTCGGTAGGCATAGCGACTGAACAGTCCGGTCAGAAAGCCGCCGAACAGAGCCAGAATCAGATAAAGAATCATGCCGATCATGCTGACGTTTGACATAAAAGCACCTTGAGTTGTTATTAACGCTATTTCTTAGAGGGCTGACCCGTTTTGAGGTTCAGGCAGCTGCATGCCTGCTTCAGTGATGATGCGATGCATCGGAATATCCCGCTCATGCGGATGGATGGTCTCGAAACGCCCCATTTCCATTCCCACACCGATTGTCTCGATTATATCCTCACACTCTGCCAGCGTCCTGTCGTAGTAACCGCCACCATAACCCAACCGGTAATTGGCTTTATCAAAGCCGACTAAGGGCACCAGGAAACGGTCGGGATTCAACCATTCGGGTCTGGCAGGCACCGGAATATTCCAGGTGCCGCTGACCATTGCCGTATCCGGCTGCCAGCGGGCAAATTCAAGTTTGCGTGTCTCATTATTAATAACAGGCACGCTCAATATCCACCCGGCTGATATCAGTGATTCTGCTAATAGACGACAATCCAGTTCACCCTTGATAGGCCAGTAAATCCCGAGAACGCCCGGCTGACAGTCAGACAGATAGGCAGCAACATGCCGAAGACAGGTCTGCGCTATCTGCTGATGCTGTTCGGCAGAGAGTGCAGCCCTGTCCTCAAGCAAGCGCTGACGCTGATTTTGTCGCCAGGTTTTCATTCACTGTGTTCCTTTTATCGAAATTTCCACTTGACGCCATTATAAGTCGTAAATAATATACAGCTTATAAATATGCATTTGAAATACTTATTTAGGAGACCGCATATAATGAGCCCAGACACTATCGCCACCATCAAAGCCACTGTACCTGTTCTGCAGGCCCATGGCGAACAGCTTACCCGGCTTTTCTATCAGCGGATGTTTGAGAATAACCCTGAAGTTAAAGTTTTTTTTAATCAGGCTCACCAGCATGCTGGCAGTCAGCAAAAAGCCCTGGCCGGAGCCATCTGCGCCTATGCAGAAAATATTGATAATCCGGCGGCATTGGCAGCAACGGTGGAATTGATTGCTCAGAAACACGCTTCTCTTGGGATCAAGCCGAAACATTACCCGATTGTCGGCAACAACCTGCTTGCGGCTATCAAGGAATTACTGGGTGATGCCGCCACTGACGACATTATCAATGCCTGGGCTGAGGCCTACCAGGTACTGGCAGATATCTTCATTGAGCGCGAAGCTGAAATCTATCGCAGTCATGAACAACATTATGGCTGGCAGGGTTTCAAAGCTTTTAAAGTAGTTAAACGAGAAGACAACAGTCAGATCATCAGTTCCTTTTACCTGCAACCGGCAGACGCCCAGCCTTTGAAAGCGCATCAGCCTGGTCAATATATTACTGTTCGTGTCCCGGCATCTGATAAGCATGAGCCTATGCGTAACTACAGTCTGTCTAACAAACCGGGTGATGATTTTTATCGCATCAGTGTCAAACGCGAGACTGCCCGCCAGGACGATGCGCCGCACGGTGTTGTTTCAAATTTCCTGCATGACGAGATCAATGCCGGGGATACTATCTGGGTGGGGCCACCCTGTGGCGAATTTACCATTCGGACTCCAGCAGGCAAGCCCATGGTGATGATTGCCGGCGGTGTTGGCATCACACCGTTGCTGTCGATGTTGCATGCCAGCCTGGATACTGAAGATACATCTCCCGTTACCTTGATTCAGGCGGCGATTAATGGTGACGCACTCGCCTTTAGTGAGGAAATTGCTGAACTTAAGGAAACCTATGCCAACTTTGACTGGCATATTCGCTACAGCGAACCTACTGATAACGATCGTTATCTGGGCCGCTTCCACAGTGAAGGACTGATTGATGAAGACTTGCTGGCTACGGTCGATAAATCAGCTGACTTTTACCTCTGCGGTCCGGCTGAGATGATGCAGCATTGTCATCAATTATTGCGGCAAGCCGGCGTCAAGTCAGAACAGATTCATCTGGAAGCATTCGGGCCGGCGCTACAGCTGGCCAGCTGATAACAGGCCCTGCTCAGGGATGAGCTAATCAGGCTACATTCAGGCTTTGTTGTAATTTGGCTTTGTTCTTGACGACATCATCCAGCGTGTAGCCATCGAGGACTTCCAGGAAAGCTTTTTGTGCCTTGCGTAATGCACTGTAGAGAATGCAGACATTATCTATCGGGCAGGCGCACTGGTCACCAAAGCACTCCAAGAGTTCAAGGTTCTCTGTTTTGCGAATCAGTTTACCGATGTTGATGTCGCTGGGCTGCATAGCTAGCTTCAAACCACCGCCTCGACCGCGCTGACTGAGGACGATTTTTTCCTGTACCAGCTTTTGTGCGACTTTAGCCAGATGATTAGTGGAAATCCCATATCGCTCGGCTGCATCTTTGACGGTAGCGGGTTTGTCGCCGGGATGAATCGCCAGATAGATTAACAGGCGCATCGCGTAATCCGAGTGTGTAGTGAGCTGCATTCATGTACTCCTTCAAACTGCGGTATAGTCTATCCCAATTGAAATGGGTATAATGGATACCGTTTATATATTTAAGCTGTTTTTGACCCTGGTCAAAGCCTGATGATCGCAAGCAATTTTCCAGCCAGCGCTCGAACCCGGGCTTGAGACAGCAGAAAATCACTAAAATTCTTTTGTTCACAGTTCAGACCGGAGAGTCACTCCTCTTCTTCGGTTAGTTTTGAGCCTGCCGGACGCAGGCTCTTTTTTTGCCTTTCATTCCCCCCCCTATCTGCACAAATTCAGGGCAAGCCGCGCTATTCTGGGGCTTCACGACAAATTCACGGATTCAAGCCAACACTGACTCAAACTCAGGAGTCAGCTATGCATCACTATTTCAAAGCAGGTCTCATTTTATCAGCCTGTCTCAGCCTGTTCGGTTGCCAGAGCATGTCAAAGCCCCCATTGGACACCGTTGATTATGTTGACATCAATCGCTTCATGGGCGACTGGTATGTCATTGCCAACATTCCCACCTTTATCGAAGAGGAAGCCTATAATGCGGTCGAATCCTATTCCCTGAATGAAGACGGTACCATAGCGACCACATTCACTTTTCGCGAAGGCGGGTTTGATGGCGAACTGAAAACCTATCATCCCAAGGGATTTGTCGAGAACACGGAAACCAATGCCGTCTGGGGCATGCAGTTTGTCTGGCCGATTAAAGCCGATTACCGCATCGTCTATCTGACCGAGGATTACAGCCAGGTAATCATTGGTCGTAATAAAAGAGACTATGTGTGGATCATGGCAAGAACACCGCAAATTCCGGCAAAAGACTACCGGCATATGCTGAATCTGGTTGCAGAAATGGGCTATGACACCAGTAAAGTTCGCAAGGTACCGCAGCAATGGCCTGATAACAGGGAATAAATGGCAATGTATCTTGTCAGCCTGGTCTATGCCAGTACCCGTTGTTCCGACTGGAAGGATAAAGACATTTATCAGATTCTATCCGCGTCAGGAATCAATAATGCAAAATCAGCTATCACCGGCGCACTCTGTTTTAATGGTGATTATTTCCTGCAGTGTCTTGAAGGTGACCGCCGGGCGGTGAATGAACTTTACCGCAAGATTCAAAACGATCACCGCCATCGTGATGTCATTCTGCTTCATTACGCTGAGATGACGCATCGCAGCTTCGAAAACTGGCAAATGCTTTATGTGCCGGAATCAAAAATGAGCCAGTCACATATTCTGCGTTATTCCGGCAGACAGCAATTTAATCCCTATGAAATGAGTGGTGCAAGCGCACTGCAACTATGCCGGGAACTTGCTTTCAGCTTACCCGAAGACGATTCAAAGCTTTAGATCATCAACTGAGTTAATCACTGCTGCATACAAGTCACGGGTTGAGGCCAGTGCGGCTTCATGCACTTGCTTTGCCGGCAACGTGCTGCCGTCGGGAGCATCCAGACTTCTTGTGGCGGTGGCACTGGCTATCACGGTCGGCTTGTAGCCCAGGTTGAAACCACCGTGAGCGGTTGAATTAACGCACATATGCGTCATAAAACCTGCCAGGATAATATTGTCTATTCCCTGGCCGCGAAGATATTCATCCAGCGGCGTTTGCACAAAAGCATTGGGGAAATTCTTGGTGATCACATGTTCGCCATCGGTCGGCGCGACTTCCTCTGCTATCTCACCCAGCGCCGTATTAAGGTCATAGGGTGAGCCCGCCCCACCATCATGCTGAATATGAAACACCGGCACGCCATTATCACGCGCCATCTGCAACAGTGTTTGCGCCTGTTTAAGGGCCTCTTCCACCCCTTCCAGTTGCATCACACCCTGGCGGTAGGTGTTCTGACAGTCGATCATGATGAGGGCCGAATCACGCAATGCTGAGGGGTGATGTCCCAGCCCCACGATATCTCTTAAAGTCGTATTCATTATGGCATCTCCGCTTTTTTCCTGACCTTAGCATAATCTTGAATCAAGCACAGGGCTGTTGCATTAATCGGGCGATCGTTATTATTCGGCGCAAATCCACCAAAGATCCGGAGCGCCAATGCAAGATGTTCAGTCCAAAGCATCATCCAGTCTGACCAAGGTTTTCGATGCGATCAGAAGCAACCGTCTTTTCGAAACAATAGTGGTTGGCGTTATTCTATTCTCCGCGCTGCTCGCCGGGGCCAAAACCTACGATATCTCACCCGCCGTGGTTAATATCATGGTCTGGCTCGATTACAGCATTACCTTGTTTTTCCTTAGCGAAATCAGCATTCGCTTTTTTGCCGAACAACGCAAATCGCAGTTCTTTAAAAGTGGCTGGAATATCTTCGATACCATTATCGTCGTGGTCAGCCTGATCCCGATTGAAGACAGTGAACTCGCCCTGGTAGGACGGCTGATTCGCATCTTTCGGGTACTCAGGATGGTGTCTGTGATCCCGGAGCTACGCACACTGCTTAACTCTCTGCTTAAAGCCCTGCCCCAATTGGCTTATGTCGCCTTATTAATGTTCATTATCGTTTATATTTATGCCGCAGTGGGCACGACCTTCTTTGCCAAAATCAATGAAACCTTATGGGGTGACATCACCGTCTCGATGCTGACATTGTTCAGGGTGATGACCTTTGAGGACTGGACGGATGTCATGTACGAGACCATGTCAGTGCATCCACTGAGCTGGCTTTTCTATATCAGCTTCATATTTCTTAACGCCTTTGCTTTTCTCAATATGCTGATCGGCATTGTTGTCAACGTGATGGAAAAGGAAAGTGCCGAACAGTGGCAGAAAGATCATGCCGGTGAACCGACTGTGGCTGATTTATCGCGTCAGATTGAAGAACTCAAAGCCCTGCTTGTGCAACAGACCGAATTAAAGGCAATAAAAAAGGGAGCTTGAGCTCCCTTTTTCTGCCATCCGGCTGTTCGAATTACTGCATGGCACGCAGCATCCAGGCCGTTTTTTCATGAACACGCATGCGGTCACCGACCAGTGCCGCTGTGGATTCATCATCGGCATCCTGCGCCTTTTTCAGCACTTCACGGCAGGTTTTGACAACCTGTTCGTGACCGTGGGTCAGGGTCACAACCATATCCGCGGCGCCCGGTACACCTTCAACTTCTTCGATGCTGCTGAGCTGGGCAAATGATTTGTATGTGCCCGGCGCAGCCACGCCCAGAGTACGGATCCGTTCAGCGATGTCATCCACCGCCTGAGCCAGTTCGGTGTAATGTTCTTCAAACATCAGATGCAGATCACGAAACTGCGGACCCGTCACATTCCAGTGAAAGTTATGAGTCTGCAGGTAGAGGGTGTAGCTGTCTGCCAACAGGCGTTTCAGTCCATCAGCAATATCTTGTCTATCCTGCTTGTTAATACCAATATCAATGGTACTCATTATTGTGCCTCCTTGTTCGAAGTTAGGAATTAACTTAGTCAATCTGGCGAAAGCTGCTTCGCCGAAAACTGAGTTTCATTCTATTAGCTATCTTACCCAAAGTGAAACAAGTAATTCTGGTTACATTAATCGACTGAATCGATGATATTTTGTTCTTTTATCAATTACGTTTTTTCCAATCGTCTTGATTGAACTAATTTGTTTTACTTGAACAACCTCATTAATGATAATCATTCTCAAAAGGAGAAATGATTATGACTAAAACAATCAGTTTCGCAATTATCCACTTCAGTGTGGCTTTTACAGTCGGTTATGTGTTGACCGGCAGTATCCTGTTCGGCAGTGTGATGGCTATGGTGGAACCAGCCATCAATACCGTTGCATTCCACTTCCATGAGAAGATATGGAATCGTCTGCAGAGCCACAAAGCTGCTGCTTCAGGTGAGCTGAGTCAGCCTGTCCAGGCAAGCTGAACATCCTGACCGGTGGCTTGCAATCCTCAGCCATGCAAGCATAATTCAGGCTCATTACCTGAAATGGATACAGCATGAGCAAGCAAAGCACGGCTGCTGAAGTCTTTATCACTTTTCTCAAGCTGGGGCTCACTTCATTCGGTGGGCCCATAGCCCATATTGCCTATTACCGTAAGGCATTTATCGAAAAACGTCGCTGGCTGACCGAGGAGCAATTTGCACAATTACTGATGCTGTGTCAGTTTCTGCCGGGACCGGCTAGCAGCCAGATGGGATTCAGTGTGGGACTGATGCGGGCAGGATGGCTGGGCGGTCTGGCCGCCTTTATCGCTTTTACCCTGCCTTCAGCATTATTGCTGTTTGCTTTCGCCCAATGGCTACCCTATTTATCCGACACCATCGGTAATGCGGCAATTCATGGTCTGAAACTGGTTGCCCTGACTGTAGTCGCTCAGGCTGTCTGGCTGATGTCGAAACAATTGACTCCTGATTGGCAACGACGATTTATCGCACTGGTAGCTATTCTGTTTCTCGTGTTGCTTGATCATGCACTGGCACAGATTGCTGTTGTTGTCGGTGGTGCACTGGCCGGTTTGGCAATTTGCCGGCATCAGCGCTTTCCGGTGAGCCGTTTTGATATTGATTATGGCAGACGCGCTGCCCAGTTTTTACTCGCTGCCTTTTTTATTTTGCTGATCAGTCTGCCGTTTCTGGCTGAAATCAATAGTCTTGCCGCTGTAATGGATGCCTTTTATCGAGCCGGTGCGCTGGTCTTCGGTGGCGGGCACGTCGTCCTGCCTTTGCTGGAGCAGACCGTCGTTGAACCCGGCTGGGTAGCCGCGGATGATTATCTCGCTGGCTACGGGGCTGCCCAGGCCGTCCCTGGTCCGGTGTTTTCTGTCGCGGCTTATCTTGGCGCTTTATTACCGGGTGATATGGGCGGTCTTAGCGGGGCATTGCTGGCATTGTCCGCCATTTTTCTGCCCGGCTTTCTGCTGATTGCCGCCATGCTGCCTTTGTGGCAGTCAGTTCTGAAATATCCCCTCGCGGCCAGTGCTTTGGCCGGAGTGAATGCCGCTGTGGTCGGTCTTCTGGCAGCTGCCTTGTACGACCCCATCTGGATCAGTGCTGTTCATCATGTCAGTGATTTTGTTATTGCACTTATCGGCTTCATCATGCTGCAGTTTTTCAGGTTATCAGCCCTCATCATTGTGGCCTGGTGTGTGCTCGCCAGCATCGGACTTGCCCTGCTATGAGTTCAGCCAGGATACGTCCCGCCATTGAGAGTGATGTGGCCGCCATCACCAGCCTGTTACAGTCCTGTGCCCAGTCTATGAGTGATCAGGGCATGCATCACTGGCTGGGTGTCTATGATGAGAATGCGGTGGTCGAAAATTTAAGTACCAAACAGGTTTATGTGTTTGAAGACGGTAATCAGCTGCTGGGTTGCATCGCACTGGGTAACAAAAAAGCTGAGTATTATTCAGATTGCTGGCCACAGGCACCGGACGCTGATTTTTACATTACCCAGCTTGCGGTCAGTCCCGAAGCCCGGGGTAAAGGTTATGGCAGGCAATTAATGCAATACTGCATCAACCAGGTTGACGCGGTGACTTTACAACTCGACGCGGTGGCTCACTATCCAGCCTTGTTACAGTTTTATCAATCACTCGGTTTTACGATTATCGAAACCGGTATCGGGCTGGGTGATAAACGTCATCTCTTCAGCCTTTCATGCTGAGCTTTATCCATGCCACAATGAGGCTGAAAGCTTTTTAATCCACCACTTATGTGGAGGCTGAATCATGCTTCATCCACTCGAAGAAAACACCATCATGTGTCCTTACTGCGGCGAGCATTTCACCGTGCTTATCGATTGCAGTGTGCCCGAACAGCAATATATTGAAGATTGTGAAGTCTGCTGCCGCCCCATTGAGTTCCATGTGGTGGTGAGCGGGGACAATGACTACCAGCTGTCTGTTTATTCTGAGAATGAATAAGCATCGTCTTGATCTGAGCTAATGTCCGTTGACTGCTGTCATCAATCTAGTCTACTTCGCTCACTGGATTTGCTATGAAAGGTCCGCTCATTCTCTTTCTGTTGTTACTCTCTTTGACGTCTGCTCATGCCGGCAGCTTCAGCATTACTCAGTTGAAAGACAACATCTACAAATTCAGTAATGGCACCCATCACTCGGTGTTTGCTGTTACAGAAGAAGGTATCGCACTCACCGATCCGCTCTCCAGAGAAGCGGCCATATGGCTGAAACAGGCGCTCAAAACCCGCTTCGCTCAGCCGGTACGATACGTCATCTATAGTCACAATCATCCCGCTCATGTTTACGGCGGAGAGATTTTTGCTGAACCCGGTGTCAGTTTTATCGCCCATCGATGGGCCCGGGATGATCTCCTTGCAACAAAAGCCGACACACAAATCCCCAACCTGGTTTTTAATGATGAAATGAGTCTTTATCTTGGCGGCACTCAAATTGACCTGCGTTATCACGGTCCTAATAACGGCAAAGGGTCGATTTCCATCAATTTCCCACAACAAGGTGTACTGCACGTGGTCGACTGGGTGGTGCTGGGGCGTATGCCCTACAAAAATCTGCCCGGCTACGATATCCGCGGCATGATCAATTCAACCCGGGACGTACTGGAAATGAACTTCGATATCCTGGTTGGAGGCCATGCCGATAGCGGTGATAAAGACGATGTCCGTTTTTATCTCAGTTATCTTGAACAGCTCCATGCTGCTGTGCTTGAGGGCATGCTTGAGGGTAAAAGCTTAAAGACCTTGCAGCAGCAAATCCGACTTGATCAATTTCAGTCACTCAAGATGTACGAAGCGTGGTTACCGCTCAATATCGAGGGTGTCTATCACGATCTACTTGACCAGTCCTATCTGCATCTACGGTCAGAATAAATATGGCTTAACCGTCGATGGAGTGGATAAAGGCAAAACCACTGTTTCCTAATCCACAATTGATAACAATTATCATTTGTTTTAGCATGTCACACTATTTTCACGCAGACAGGAGAAAATGGTGAGACTCAAACCATTATCAAAACAGTTAATCACCCTTATACCGGCCCTATGTTTGTCATCCTTTGCTTATGCTGACAAAGCTGTCGAACTGGATGAAATGACCATCACATCGACTCGCGCTGAAACCAAAATTGAAGACTCGCCTCAAGTTGTCACCATTATCAGTCGTGAGGAGATTGAACAGCAGCTTAAAATATCGCCTGATGCGTCCCAGGTACTAAGCAGCCTGTTGCCCTCTTTCACCCCCGCGCGTCAGAAGCTGAGCAGTGCCGGTGAAACTTTCCGCGGCCGTGCGCCTTTATTTCTGATTGATGGTATTCCGCAATCCAACCCATTACGGGATGCACAGCGTGATGGCCATACCATCGATTTATCCATGGTAGAACGCATTGAAGTGATTCATGGTGCCAGTGCCATTCACGGACTGGGCGCTACAGGCGGTATTATCAACTTCATCACCCGCCGGCCGACTACGAATAAAGTAGATCAGAACATGAATGTTCAGATGACCTCACCGACCAGCGAACTGGACGGGGATACCTTCGGTTATCGGACCAGCTATGGACTGCGTGGTAGTCAGAATGATGTCGAATACGCATTGGGTCTGAGCTATGAAAAACAGGGTCTTTTCCTGGATGCGGATGACGACGCCATCGGTGTCGACAACACCCAGGGCGATATCATGGCATCGCGCAGCTACGACCTGTTCGGCAAGCTGGGTTACTGGCTGAGCGATAATCAGAATATCGAACTGCAATTAAACCGCTATGAACTTGATGGTGATAATGACTACCTGTCTGTTCCCGGTGATCGAAACAGAAGCATTCCCGCCACATCAATCGAACAAACGCCACCCGGTGACGCGCCTCACAATGAAGTGACCACCACCAGCATCAAGTTCGAAGACTATGATCTGGCTGGCATGCATTTTACCGCTCAGGCCTACCGGCAGGAGTTTGAGGCATTGTTTGGTGCCGGCATTTTTGACTCTTTCCAGGACCCTAGCATAGCCCCTGTCGGTACCTTGTACGATCAGTCACAAACCAGTTCAATCAAAAAAGGTGCCAAGTTCACGCTCACCAAAGATGATCTGCTGGAAGACAAACTGACCCTGACCGCCGGTATGGATATCCTTCATGACACCACCGAACAGGAATTGGCGGCGACAAACCGGAGCTGGGTACCGGAAACCACGTTCAAAAATTATGCACCCTTCCTGCAAGCGCAATTTAAACCCGTTGATATGCTGGTATTGAATGCAGGTGTACGTCACGAAAAAGCGAAACTCGATGTCGATGATTTCCGGACTATCCATTCGACCAATGACGCCGGCGGCGTCTTCGTTGAGGGCGGTGATCCTGATTTCAGTGAAACACTCTACAACGCCGGTTTCGTCATTTCGCCCCTTAGCTGGTTCAGTGTATTCGCTAACTATTCCGAAGGTTTCGGCATGCCTGATGTTGGCCGTGTCCTGCGGGGTATCGGTACACCGGGTCAGAATGTCGATAATTTCCTCAATCTGCAACCAGTGCTGACTGATAACCGTGAAATCGGTTTCCGCATTGACTGGGCACCTGTCGATTTTGAGATCAGTTACTACGAATCTGATTCAGATCTGGGCTCACGACTGGAAAATATCGGCGGTACCTATTTCGTCAGAAGAGAAAAAACCGAGATCAATGGCGTCGAGACCACTGTGGGTTTCCAGGCAAATGATGATCATCGTCTGGAACTCAGCTATTCCTACATCCGAGGCCGCTACGACTCAGATGATAATGGCAGCATCGACAGTGATCTGGATGGTAACAATATTCCACCTAATCGCCTGATTGCTAACTGGAATGCCAGTTGGACCCCGAAACTCTCCTCGTTTATTCAGGTCAGCCACAACTTCGACCGCAGTTTTGATGAAGAACCGGGCGATCCGAAAATCGACTTTGATGGCTATACCCTGGTCGATGCCTCCATGGCTTATCAGCTGCCCAAAGGCACGGTCAATCTGGCTTTTGCCAATCTGCTGAATGAAGACTACTTCGACTACTACTCACAGACAGCCAATACCCTTGATGAGCGTTATTTCAAAGGTCGTGGCCGCACAGTGACACTGGGCTATTCGCTGGACTTTTAAGCCCAGGTCGATAATCTGTGTCCATGCGAAGATTCTGGATTGAGTTCCACAAAATCTCTGGACTGATTATTTTGATCCCGCTGTTGCTGCAAAGCATCAGCGGTTCGATCATTGTTTTCGATCATGCCATAGATGAGTGGCTCAATCCGGACATCCTTCTGGTTAATCCACCGGCTGAGGCGCAGCCTGCTTCACTGAGAAGCATCATGGCCGTAGCCTCATCAGCACTGCCTCAAACAGCCTATATTCAATCCTTACGTAAACCTCGTCATCACCGCACCGTCTATACGGCCTATCCTGTGATGCGGGAAACCTCTCCGTTTCACGGAAAACGCATGGAAGTGCTGATTAATCCCTATACAGCAGAGCTCATTGCCGTCAGGGAATGGGGTAGCTACCTGACTTCCTTTGTCTATCTTTTCCACTTTACGCTGCTCATGGGCGACTGTGGCTCCTATTTTCTTGGTTTTGTCGCCATACTGGTTCTGTTTAATGTCATTATCGGGGCTTACCTGGGCTGGCCCAGAAGTCGCGCAGCCTGGGACTGGCTACTGGCAAGGAAACGCCGTATCACGCCGCTAATCGGCAAACTCCGGCGCTGGCATATACTCAGCGGACTGGGTAGCTTACCGGTTTTTGTCGTGTTGATTATTTCCGGCCTCAGCCTGGTTTTTCATGAGCAGACTGAAGCCTTACTGGACCGGCCTGGTGCTCCTGCTCTGGATATAAAGCTTTATCCTGAGCAAACTATCAATATCAATGACTGGCTACCTGCCGTCAAAAAGCACTGGCCCGATGCACAGTGGATGCGGCTAAGTCAGCCAACTGACACGCAGCCTGCTGCTGCTTTTACCATCAGAAAAGCGAATGACCCGCGTAAAACATCAGGCAGTTCTATGCTCTGGTTGCACCCGCAAAGCGGTGACATACTGGCTGAGCGGGATTATGCCGAACTCACCTTGAGACAGAAGATCGCTTTCTGGCTTTTCCCGTTGCATAGCGGCGAGGCCTTTGCTTTGCCCGGCCGCCTGCTGGTCTTCCTGTCAGGTTTGCTGGTCAGTGTGCTCGGTATTGCCGGTGTCTGGCTCTGGTACCAGAGAACATTCCGCCCCAGGCGTTCTCCATAGCTCGATTTGAACGCTGAATGCTATTTAATCCACACCTGTTTGGCGTTGACAAACTCCTTGATGCCATGCGGCCCGAGTTCTCGACCGTAACCGGATTTTTTAATACCGCCACTGGGCAGACGCGGATCAGTTTTGACAATACCATTGATAGCGACCTGGCCTGCTTCCAGCTGCAGAGCCATATCCTCGGCTAATGCCGAATTACCGGTCCAGACACCGGCTCCCAGTCCGAACTCGCTGTCATTGGCCATTTCCACCGCATGCTTGGCATCTTCAGCACGGATGATGCACATCACCGGTCCAAAGGTTTCTTCACGGAATGCAGTCATCTCGGGGGTCACATCGACCAGCATAGTGACCGGGTAAACGAAGCCTTCTCCTTCCGGCATTTCGCCACCCATCAGGCATCGTGCACCATCGGCAATGGTCTCACTGACCTGACGGTGCAGATCTTCACGCAGATCAAAACGCGCTATCGGACCGATGTCGGTTTCCTCTGAGAGCGGATCGCCCAGTTTGAGTTTTTGCAGCCGCTCAAACACGCGACCGATAAAGTCATCATAAACCGGTGCCTCAACGATCACCCGCTTGGCCGCAATGCAAGACTGTCCTGCGTTAATAATGCGGGACAGCGTGGCAACATCAGCGGCGGCTTCCAGGTTGGCATCCTGCAGCACGATAAAAGGATCGCTTCCACCCAGTTCCAACACCGAATGTTTGATTTCGGAAGCGGCGGTGGCAGCGACCTTTGCTCCGGCGCCGGGAGAGCCTGTGAATGACACCGCAGCAATTCTGGGATCACGAATCGCTTTTTCCACCATCGCCGTCTCAACCGGCAGATTGACCATGATGTTGTCGGGCGCTCCGGCTTCGCGGAATGCAGTTTCAATGGCTTCAGCACAACCCGGCACATGTTGATCATGTTTCATCACACAGGTATTTCCTGCCATCAGAGCCGGTGCCAGATAACGAAATGCCAGCCATAACGGCGCATTCCAGGGCAAGATACCCAGCAAAGTGCCCAGCGGCTGGTAACATACGTAACTGAGTGACGCATCTGACGGCAGTTCTTCCCTGGTCAGATAATTTTCTGCATGCTCGGCATAGTGTTCTGCACACCAGGCGGCTTTCTCCACCTCCGGACCACCTTCTTTCACCGGCTTGCCCATCTCTTCTGCCATGAGTTTGGCGAGCAAGGCTTTGTTATCACGCAATTTGGCAGCGACGGCCTTAAGCACCTCAGCCCGCGCGGCAATGCTTTTTCTCGACCAGCTTTTGTAGGCTTGATGCGCTGCCTCAATACGCTGTTCGATAGCTGCTTCATCCAGCGCTTGGTAATGGTTCAGGATCTGACCTGTGTAGGGATTGGTTGCATTTAACATCAGCACCTCACTTTGCACTCTTGGCAGTTTGACGGGAATTGCTGTCGTTCTGGGCCTGCGTTTTTTTGTCTTCGTTTTTGACCTGGTCCAGCTCTACCAGCTTTTTCTGGCCCTGTTCGGGTTTGACGGTGAAGTCTCGATCCAGCGTAAAGAATGACTTGCAACCATCGGCGGTGATATAGATAGTGTCGGAGATACCGCAGGTTTTATCTCCATCCACGCCCCACATCCACGGAATCACATGGAAAGTCATGCCTTCTTCCAGGATGGCGGACTCTCCCTGCTTAAGACTGCAGATGTAGCCTTCATCCCAGCTCGGAGGAAAAGCGATCCCGATCGAATAACCGGAACGGGTCACCAGCCGGGCACCGACATCATTATTGGTAATGATATTGCGTACCAAGTTATCCACATCAGAGACGGTCATTCCGGGTTGAACAATCTCATGCACGGCATTGAGCGCCATTTTCATTCGCTCCTGCGCTTTGTACATGGAGTCACTGAGTTCACCCAGTACCACCGTTCGCATCAGCGCCGTATGATAACGGCGATAACAGCCGCCCACCTCAAGGAAGACATGCTCGCCCGGTTGGACGGTACGACCTTCCCAGGTGGCGTGACCAATCATGGTTCTTGGGCCGGAGGTCACATAAGGCATGACGGCGGGCGGCTCGCCACCCGCTTTGAACATCGCACTGCTGATGGCCGCACCGATTTCATTTTCAGTGATACCGGCTGTAGCCGCTTCCAGGCCGGCCTGCATACCGGCTTCGGTAGCCACAGCGGCCTTTCGCATCAGGTCGATTTCAACGTCAGATTTGCGGATCCGCCCCTGCTCGACAATACCGAAACAGTCCAGCAGTTTGCCGTCGGTCAGCGTGGTATGAATAAAGTCCTGCTGATAGGCTGGGAAAAAGTAACTGTTGCGTTCATAGCCAATACGTTTATTAGCAAGTCCGAACTCACGCAGCGCATCCACCAGCATCTGAATCGCATCCCCTGTGTCAGGATAAGGCCGGGTACGCTCAACCCAGGTGCGGGCGATGATATTAGACTCTTCCATCTGCCGGGTGATCATGAAAGGTTCCTGCTCCAGCGGCACCACCAGTGCCTGGAAAAAGGAATAACCGGTGGTCTGGTAGTCAGTCAGATACATGATATTTTCCGGATCGGTGATGACCACCGCATCCAGTAAGCGCTGTGCAATCCGCACCCGTAATTCACTCAGTCGGCGCTCATATTCCTCAAACGGAAAAGTCATGTCATCGCGTTGTCTCATGCCGCTTCCTCCATCACTTTTTCAGTGACATCCATCAGGATTCTGAGCCCTTCTTCCAGATCATTGTCAGGAATGGTCAGTGGTGGAATCAGTTTGACCACACGGCCACCGGTGCCACAGGCGGCAATCAGCAGACCGGCTTCAAAACAGCGTTCAACAATTGCTTTCGCCCGCTCACCGGTCATGACATCCAGACCGAGAATCATGCCTCTGCCGCGGATCTGCACCTGGTCATAGCGCTGCTCAAGCGGTGTCAAAGCATCATTCATCCGATCGCCCTTTTCATGCACTTCTTTCATCAGGCTGTTGTCTTCAAAATAGCTGAGCGCTTCACTGCCGGCGACAAAGGAAATGCTCTGGCCACGGAAAGTGCCGGTATGCTCACCCGGTGACCAGTATTCATCGACTTCCGGCTTAATCAGGTTCATCGCAATCGGTGTACCCATGCCGCCCAGACCTTTGGCGAGACAGATAATGTCCGGATCGATGCCCATATCATCAAAACTGAAGAACGAGCCGGTACGTCCCATGCCCACCTGAATATCATCGACAATCAGTAAGGCACCTACTTCCCTGGCGAGGGCAGCCACGGCCTGCAGCCATTCTTTTGAAGCAACATTGACCCCGCCTTCAGCCTGTACCGTTTCCAGCAGAAAGGCGGCCGGTGGTGTCACCCCGCTTGAGGTGTCACGGTAGAGACTGCGCATGTGCTCAATACTCTCAAGGCCACAACCGGATTCACAGCCCATGCAGGGTTTATTACAGCCAAAGGGATAATGCGAGACATGATTCAAAGGCACACCCGCTGCCCCACGGAAATAACGATTGGCGGTCGCCGCCAGTGAACCCAGTGTCATGCCGTGAAAACCACGGGTAAAGGCGACAATTTCCTGTCTCGCTGTCACCCTTCTTGCCAGCTTCATCGCTGCTTCCACGGCGTTGGTACCGGTGGGGCCGATAAACTGCATTTTATGATTCATATTGCGCGGTTTCAGTACGACTTTTTCAAAGCGTTCCATAAAACGGCGTTTGGCGGTGGTCATCATATCCAGCGCATGGGTCACACCGCCCGACTGAATGTAATCCACAACAGCCTGCGTCATGCGCTCATTGTTGTGACCAAAATTGAGTACCCCCGCACCGGCGAAAAAGTCGATATATTCTTTGCCGTCTTCATCGCGCTGTCTTGCATTGCGTGCCTTGTCGAACACAACCGGATAAACACGACAGTAAGCTCTGATGGCAGACTCACGTTGTTCGAATACACTCATTAAACACCTCCACAATAGAAACGCCGATGCTGCGGCAACTGAAAACCGGTCGGTTATTCTGCAACTGGCGCACCGACCAAGCGCGCATAAAGCCGTGTGACGAGTGGTATTAAATTGTCATTAAAGTCATACAGAGGGCTGTGGCAGACAGCCCGATGTTGCGGACCATCATCAGCGCCGATCAGCGCGAAAGCGCCAGGTATCTGTTCCAGGTAGTAACTGAAATCTTCCGAAGCCATCACCGGCACAGGCAGCAGATGATCCAGACTGCCCTCGCCCAGATCCTGCTGCCATTGCTGACGCATAAAGGCAGCCTGAGCGGCATGGTTGATGGTGGCGTTGTAGCGGCGAAAATGTCTGACATCAGCTTCTATCCCGTAAGCCACCGCCGTTCGCTGGCTGATCTCGGTGATAAGTTGATTGACCCGGTCACGGGTCGCGATATCCGGTACCCGGATACTGCCGCCAATCAAGGCTGAGTCAGGAATGACGGTCGGAGCACTGGGCGCTTCAATTGACGTCACACTGACCACGGCGGGGAATTGTGGCGGCAGATTACGGCTCACGATTTGTTGCAGGGCTTGCGTCACCGCACTGGCAGCCAGTACCGGATCGCGACACAGTTCCGGTTGGCTGGCATGACCGCCCTGTCCCTGCAGACTGATCTGAAAGGTGCCGTTGCCACACATCACAATGCCATCCGGACACACCATTTTTCCAAAAGGAATCACCGGCCAGTTATGCCAGCCGAAAATCATATCAATCCCGTTGAGCGCACCATCTTCGATCATCTTTTTAGCGCCATGCCCGCCCTCTTCGGCAGGCTGGAATAAGAGGGTTACCGGTCCCGGCAGTCTCGATTCAATCGATTTCAGCCAGCGTGCTGTCGCCAGCAAGGTAGCTGTGTGACCATCATGACCGCAGGCATGCATGTAACCTTCATGCTCAGAGCGCCAGTCATACTCGTTTTGTTCAACGATAGGCAAGGCGTCCATGTCCGCGCGCAAGGCGATATGCTGGCCTTTTCCATCAGGATTGAGTCGCCCCAGGGTGCCGAGATCAGCACAGGCTTGCCAGGGAATGTTCAGGGCGCTGAGTTCGCGACGAATCAGGTCGGCCGTGCGGACCTCATGCCAGCCCAGCTCAGGATGCCGGTGCAGGTCTTTGCGCAGTTGCTGCGCATTATCGATCGCTTGTTGCCAGATGTCGCCCATCTTGCCCCCTGCGGTTTGATTCAAAACGGTGCACGTTTTAACTGAAATGCCCTGTCCGAAGCGCTGATAAGATAAATTTGCTTCGAAGACGATGCTTTCAGCCTCAGACTAACACCAAGCAAGCCTTGTTCCAACATTTTGAACCCTAAACAATAAGCCTTTGTTCAGGCTTCAATAATCTTTACTAGACGACTGGTCTATTTTTTGAAATAATGAGCAACATGAATCAAGCAGCCAGTTCACGTTACAGTGATACCCGACAACATATTCTGACCACTGCCCAGACCATTATTCTGGGCAAAGGCTTTGCTGCGGTCGGTCTTAACGAGATTCTGAAAACTGCCGGCGTGCCCAAAGGTTCCTTCTATCATTATTTCGAATCGAAAGAACATTTCGGCAGCGTGTTGCTGGAAAATTATTTTGATCAGTATATGTTGACGCTGGAGGCGCACTTTCTGGGTGATGACAGCAGCGCCGTGGATCGGCTCATCCACTATTTCGATAACTGGAAAATCTCACAATGCGGTGACACCACCACAGATAAATGTCTGGTGGTCAAGCTGAGCGGTGAAGTGACCGACCTTTCTGAAAGCATGCGTCTGGCACTCAAGCAAGGCACGCACCGAGTTATCAATCGCCTGGCTTCAGTTGTTCAGGAAGCCATTGATAACGGTGAAATCAGCATCGAGGATGACGCTCGAACTGTCACAGAAGAAATTTATTATCTCTGGATTGGCGCGACCCTGCTCACCAAGGTCAATCACAATCCGGACGCTTTGCATGTTGCCATGAATGCCCTGCGTGCACGTTTGAATTTAGGCAAGGCCGCCAGCTAAGCCTTTTTATTTGCCCAAAAACTAGACGACTGGTCTATTAAACTTTAAAGGATCAACGTGAACAATTTCGAGTTCTATAATCCGACCCGTATTGTCTTTGGCAAAGGACAAATCAAAGCCATTGACGAGTTGGTGCCACAATCCGCCAGAGTGCTCATCCTGTTCGGCGGCCAGAGTGCCAGAAAACACGGCACACTGGATGAAGTCACTGCCGCGCTGGGTCAGCGTCATATCGAGACCTTTGGCGGCATCGAGGCCAATCCCGGTTACAGCACCCTGATGCAAGCGGTTGAACTTATCCATGATAAAAATCTGGACTTTCTGCTGGCTGTCGGCGGCGGCTCGGTCATCGATGGCACCAAGTTTGTCGCAGCAGCTGTGGAATGTGAGGGTGATCCGTGGCAGGAGATCCTGGTAAAAGGGGCGAAGGATATTCGCTCTGCCCTGCCTTTTGGCAGCGTACTCACTCTGCCTGCCACCGGCTCGGAAATGAATTACAACTCGGTCATCACCCGCTATGAGACCCGCGAGAAACTCTCGTTCCGGAGTGAACTGGTGTTCCCCCGCTTCTCGATTCTGGATCCGACCAAATCATTCACGCTGCCCCCGAAACAACTGGCCAATGGTGTCGTTGATGCTTTTGTGCACATCGTTGAACAATATCTGACTTACCCTGCTGAGGGCCGTTTGCAGGATCGCTTCTCTGAAGGGCTGATGCAAACGCTGATCGAAATAGGACCGGCATTACTCAATAACCCCACTGATTATGACCTGCAGGCGAACTTTATGTGGACCAGTTCGCTGGCGATGAATGGCCTTATCGGTGCCGGTGTGCCTGAAGACTGGGCCACACACTGGATTGGTCATGAAATTACAGCATTACATGGTCTCGACCATGCGCAAACCCTCGCGATTGTCCTGCCCAGCGTCATGCAGGAACAACGCGCCGCTAAACGCGACAAACTACTACAGTACGCGGACAGAGTCTGGCATATCAATGAGGCCGATGAAGAACGCCGCATTGATCTCGCCATCACCAAAACCCGCGACTTTTTTGAGCAGATGGGTGTGAAAACACGACTCAGTGATTATCAAATCGGCGCCGAGGCTATCCCGTTGGTGGTCGAGCAGCTGGAAAAACACGGATTAACCCGGCTAGGCGAACGCGAAGATATTGACCTCGGTAAAAGCCGCAAGATTCTGCAAGCCAGTCTTTAATACAAGGAGTCAGCCATGTCTAAAGTAGTGAGATTCAAGCAAGCCGGCGAGCCGGATGTTCTGCAACTTGTTGATGAGCAGGTACCCCCACCCGCCGCCGGCGAGATTCAGATTCAGGTCGCTGCGATCGGCCTCAATCGTGCCGAGGCCATGTTCCGCCGCGGCCAGTATCTGGAAGCACCGGAGTTTCCGGCCCGGCTCGGTTATGAAGCCGCCGGTACCATCAAGGCGGTGGGCGAGGATGTGCATGGCTACAAAGTCGGCGATGCGGTCAGCACCATCCCCAATTTTTCCATGAACCGCTACGCTGTCTATGGTGAAGTGGTCAACGTCCCGGTCACTGCCGTCGCCTTTCATCCGCTGAACCTGAGCTGGGAGGAAGCCGCTGCAGTCTGGATGCAGTATCTCACCGCTTACGGTGCGCTGATTGATATTGCCAAGATGCAACCGGATGACTTTGTATTGATTCCGGCGGCCTCCAGCAGCGTGGGGCTGGCAGCGATTCAGCTGTGTAACCTGGTGGGTGCGGTGCCGATAGCCATGACCCGCCATAGCGACAAGAAACAGGAACTGCTTAACCACGGTGCCCGCCATGTGGTGGTGAGCGAAGAGGAAGACGTGGTCGCTGCTGTTGAAAACATTACAGAGGACCGGGGTGTCCGCATCATCTTCGACCCGGTCGGTGGCCCGATGCTGGAGACGCTGGCAGAAGTCGCTGCCAGTCACGGAATTATCTTCCAATACGGTGCTTTAAGCCCTGAGCCGACGCCCTTCCCCCTGTTCAGTGTGCTCGGCAAAGGCCTGACTATCCGCGGCTATACCCTGTTTGAATTCACTCAGGATCAGCAACAACTGAAACGTGCCAAAGATGACATCTATGGCTGGCTGGAAGGCGCTCAGCTGAAACCGTTGATTGCCAAAACTTTCAGTCTGGATGAGATCGTCGAGGCCCACCGTTATCTCGAATCCAATACCCAGTTCGGCAAAATTATCGTTACTGTCTAAAAGGAATGTCTATGAAGCAAACATCAGAATCCAGAGCGGATCTGCAGTCGCCATTACAGATGGGAGCCATCCAGTTAAAAAACCGTTTTGTGATGGCACCCCTGACCCGCAACCGTGCCGGTGAGGGTTTAGTGCCGACCGATATGATGGTCGAATATTACCGACAGCGTGCCTCCGCCGGTTTGATCATTACCGAGGCGACACTGGTGTCTGAAGACGGTATCGGTTATCCCAATATCCCCGGCATCTACAGCGAGGCCCAGATTGAAGGCTGGAAAAAAGTCACTGAAGCAGTTCATCAGGCCGGTGGCAAAATCGTCATGCAGATCTGGCACTGCGGCCGTGTCGGTCATACTACACTGTTGAACGGCAAACTGCCGATGGCGCCGTCAGCAATTAAACCGGCCGGCGAAGTCATGACTTATGAAGGCATGAAACCATACGAAACGCCGCGTGCAATGACGCTGGATGATATCAAACGCATTAAAGCCAGCTTCAGGCAGGCAGCACACAATGCGTTAACTGCCGGTTTCGATGGCGTGGAAGTACATGGTGCCAACGGGTATCTGCTGGATCAGTTCCTGCGTGACGGCAGCAATCAGCGTAATGACGAATACGGTGGCAGTCTCGAAAACCGTGCGCGTTTTCTGCTTGAAGTTGTCGATGAAGTCACCCGCATCTGGGGTGCTGACAGAGTCGGTGTTCGCCTGTCACCTTTGCAGCCTTTCAATGATGTCTATGACAGTCAGCCTGAACAGACTTTCCGCTATACCGTAGAACAGCTGGATAAATTCGGGCTGGCTTATCTGCATATCACCGAAATGGGTGTCGACAACCCCGGCGCGGCCGGGCCGGCATTTGATATTCACTCGCTGCGTCCGCTCTGGCATGGCATTTACATGACTAATTACGATTACAGTCTGGACCAGGCCAATGAAATTATTGCCAGCGGCAAGGTTGATCTGGTCTCTTTCGGCAAGCTGTTTATTGCCAATCCGGATCTGCCATTACGTTTCGAGAAAAACGCGCCACTCAACGAGCCTGACCCAGACTCATTCTACGGTGGCGATGAGCGTGGCTATATTGATTACCCCTTCCTCGAAGCCTGAGGTCTTAATCCATTAAAGGAGGAATGATGAAACTTAAACTTTTATCTGTTGCAAGCCTGGCGGCTTCATCGCTGGGACTCATGGCGTCACCGGTCATGGCAGACCGGGCGAGCGCTGAAGCTAACCTGCATAAACTGAATGTACCCGACGGCTTTCAGGTCGAGGTGTATGCCGAAGTACCCGGTGCCCGCCAGATGGCTTTCGGCCAGTCAACCGGCACAGTTTTTGTCGGCACACGTGGTAAGAATGCCTATGCCGTGGTCGACAAGAACAAAGACCGTCAGGCTGATGAAGTTGTCAATATTCTGGATGATCTTAAAATGGGTAACGGTGTTGCCATGTACCAGGGTAACCTCTACGTGGCAGAACAACACCGCATCGCCCGTTACGCGGCGCCCGGCTTTGATTTAAGCCTGCCATTTGAGCAGATGCGTGAAGTGGTTTTTGACGATCTGCCTGACAAGGCCCATCACGGCTGGCGTTATATCGGTTTCGGTCCGGACAACAAGCTTTATGTCACAGTGGGGGCACCCTGCAATATCTGTGATGTCAGCGGCTATGAAGGCACCATTATTCGCATGAATCCGGACGGCAGTGATGCCGAGATCTATGCCCGTGGAGTACGTAACTCGGTCGGTATCGATTTCCACCCTGAGACCGGTAACTTGTATTTCACCGATAACAACGTCGACATGATGGGTGATGACAATCCACCGGGCGAATTCAATGCAGCACCGGAAAAAGGCATGCATTTCGGTTTTCCTTATTACGCCGGCGGCCATGCCCGTCATCAGGATTGGGAAAATAAAGAGCCGCCGCAGGAAGTCACCTTCCCTGTGGCCACGTTTCAGGCTCACACAGCCAACCTCGGCTTCAAGTTCTACACTGGTGAGATGTTCCCGGCCGAGTACCAGGGTGATGCCATCGTCGCCCAGCACGGCTCATGGAATCGCACAGAACCGGTGGGTTACAAACTGGAGCGTGTGACCTTCGATGACAACAATCAGGTCACCGGTCACGAAACCTTCATTGATGGCTGGCTGGTTGACGGCGAAGCCTGGGGACGACCGACCGATGTCTTGCAACTGCCGGATGGTTCTTTGCTGGTCTCGGATGACTACAATGGTGTTATTTACCGTGTCAGTTATGGTGAAAAGCAAGCAGCTGCCGTGACCAAACCAACCGAAACCAGTCAACAGACTGTCACGGGGTTGAAAATGCCTGAATCGGTGGTTGCACACCCCGATGGTCGTCTGTTTGTCAGCGAAATCGGTGAGTTCGGTAAAAACGGCGACGGTCAGATCAGCATCATTGCTACAGATGGCAGCAAAACCGTGCTGGCCACTGGACTCAACGATCCGAAAGGCCTCGATTTATTCAACAACGAACTCTATGTTGCTGATATCAATCAGGTCCTGAAGATCAATATGGATGGCAACGTCGAGGTTATTGCAGACAGCAATGATTTCCCGGGTAAAGCGGAATTTCTCAACGATCTGGAAATTGACGGCAGTGGCAATCTGTATGTATCAGACAGTGGTAAAGACACTGGTCAGAATGCCGGCATCTACCGCATCTCAAACCGTGGAGAGATTACGGAAGTACTGGGCAGCAAGGATGGTATAAAACGTCCCAATGGTTTGTTGATGGACGGTATCGGCAGCTTGCTGGTTGCTGATTTCGGTACCGGTGATCTATTCCGTTTTGACCTGGCCTCAAATGAAGTCAAAGGACTCAATACTGGATTCGGCGGTGCAGATGGTCTGGTTCGTGACACCCGAGGCTTCCTCTATGTCAGTGACTGGAATAATGGCAAGGTCTGGCAACTGGCCGGACCACGCGCGACGCCGCAGCTCATCGCCGATGATCTGCAGGCCGCGGCTGATATTGCCTTGTCAGCTGATGGCCAGTTTCTGCTGGTACCGGATATGAAAGCCGGCAAGCTGGTGTATCTGCCGATTCATTAAAGGCTACACGCTGAATGAAACCGGGGTCTGGTAACAGGCCCCGGTTTTTTTATGTCTGAAAATCAGCGCGCAACCACCGCGCCGATGTGTTGTCTGTTATCTTAGACCTTAAGCAAGCACAAACGGGGGGCACCCCATGTTATTTGATTTTGAAGAATGGGCACAGCTAGCCAAACAGGATCAGGCCGCCTTTGAAAGAAAGCGTGCTGCTGCTATCAAACAGGTGATTGATGATTCGGCTCACAGCGAGCGTGAACGGCGCATGCTCAATGGTTTGCAGTTCCGTGTGGATATGGTGCGGCGTAAACACAAACATGCGCTTGGTGCCTGTATTGAAATCTCGGATATGCTGATGGACCACTTTTACCAGCTTGCCAATCTGGATATGGAAGAGATCATCCGTCAGGCCACGGCGACAGAAGCGCATTCGAGTTGCCGGATAATCCCTTTCAAGGCGGTCAGGGATCGGAAGAAACGCGACTCTTCATCAGACAAGCTTTGATCGCTCTGCTATTTTTCAATAATAGTTTTTCACATTACTCACAATTTCTGTGGAGAAGCATGTGGATAACTTTCTGGTAAGTTGCTAAGTGACTCTTTTATGACAAGCTTTGAAAACTGGTTATTTTTTAACCAGCAGCCCGTATTTGAGACTTGACAAAATGAACAGCTTTGCTGGGATTGGATCAGTTTCAATCACTTAGCGAATCGCTTCTTTTTGCAACAGCATTTTTTTTCTTTCCACTCCCCAGCGATAACCGGATAACTGACCATCCTGACGGATGACGCGATGGCAGGGTATTGCTAAAGCCAGTAAATTCGCGGCACAGGCGCCTGCAACCGCACGCACCGAATGAGGAGAACCAATCTCCACTGCTATCTCACTATAGCTTCGGGTTTCTCCAGCTGGCACGGTCTGTAATGCCTGCCAGACGCGTTTCTGGAATTCTGTGCCACGAATATCCAGTTCAAGATCAAGGTCGGGTTCGGGCCATTCAATGTAGTTCAATACCCGTTGCAGTCGAGATAATAAAACGGCATTTCCAGTCCCTTCTCGAGCATGTGGATATTTTTGTCTGAGCCAGTCAATCAGTTGCGACGGTTCATCGCCCAGCGCAATGGCACATACCCCCCTTTCACTCATGGCCAGCAGAACACAGCCCAGTGAACAACTACCCAATTCATATTCAATCATCTATCGTCATCCCCCCGGCATCGAGCCGACTGCGCCCTGTCATGAACTTTCAACGCTGTTTCTCGCTCATAATCAGCAGCAATGCGTTATCATCTGACTATACACTCAATCAGTAACGGAGCAGAGCCTTGAGACTGAGTATCCTGTTTAGCCTGTTATTTATTTCCTTCACTACTCTGGCCGGCGGTTTGCCAGCGGGTGTCTACCGGCATAGCGATGACACCTTACAGAAACTGTATTCGGAGCTGCATTATCTGAATCAGGTGGGTCGAGAAATTCACCAGAAATATGATGCCAAGATTGCTGAAGATCCCAGTCAGATGCGTTATTGCCAGGGTGAATACAGCTATATCAGCTCACGGGCTAAAGCCACTATCGGCATCGCCAATCGTCTGGACAGCCCTAATAAAGAAGAATACATCGACACCGGCTGGCAAGCCTTTGAATGCATTAAATGCAGTGGTGAAGTCAGCCACTGCGATGCCATTCCGCCAACACTGGAAACCATCAAGGCTGAATACAAGGCGCAGCAGTAAAGCTTAATCAAATGCTGCCAGAATAGCGCAGGGTTTGGTTTTACCCGCACATGCGCAGTCTGTAGCCAGCTTCTTCAGGCTGTCTCTTGCCTGCTGCATTTCTTTGATTTTCTGCTCCAGCGCCTCGAGCCGTTTCATGGCCAGCTGATAGGCGCGTTCATGATCTTCAGTCGCGTCAAGCTGGATCAACTCCTTAATTTCACTCAGCGTAAAGCCGGCTTCCTGCGCTTTGCGGATAAATTTCAACTGACGTATATCCGCAGTTCCATAACGACGTATGCCTGATTCTGCAGCAGGAATAGTCAAAAGGCCCTTGCGTTGATAAAACCTCACTGTTTCTACACTGACACCGGCGCTGGCGGCGTATTTTCCTATGGTCAGTAATGTTTGTGTCATCAGGGCTTGACTCCGTACCTTGGTACGTACTTTATAGTCTATTTCAGACTCGCAATACAAACTTACCTAACTGGTAGCAGCGTCAACAAAGTTTTACATTAGCTAATGCCCTGCAATGTTTTACCTGAAGGAGATAACATGGCCATTGATCCGGTATGTGGAATGACGGTGGATGCGGATAACGCGCTGTATCATGCGCGCCATAATCAACAGGATTATGTGTTCTGCTCACAACATTGCATGAATAATTTCAAAGCTGATCCCGAGCGTTATCTCACTCAGTCAGAGACTGATCATGACTGCTGTAGTAGCCATAGCAAACCGCAGCCTGTCGAACAAGAAAAGCCTCACAGCTGTTGTGGCAGTCATCAAAACGCTCACCCGGCAGACACAGCAAAAAAAGGCAGTGGCGACTATATCTGCCCGATGTGTGAAGGCGTGCGTCAGTCGGGGCCGGGTAGTTGTCCCAAATGCGGTATGGCGCTGGAGCCTGAGTCACCGCAACTGGCGACGACCAAAACCGAATACACCTGCCCGATGCACCCACAAATTGTGCAGGACCATCCCGGTAACTGCCCCATCTGCGGCATGGGGCTGGAAGCCACAACCGTCGAAGTCGAAGAGGACAACAGCGAACTGAACGAGATGACCCGCCGCTTCTGGATTGGCGCGCTATTAACCTTGCCGGTATTTATCATCGCGATGCTGCTGGATATGGCCCCCCAGGTGTTACCAGCCATGTATTCAACCCGGAGCTGGTACTGGCTGGAGTTCACACTTGCCACACCGGTTGTCCTGTGGGGTGGCTGGCCGTTTTTTGTCCGCGCCGTGCAATCAGTCAGAACATTGAATCTGAACATGTTCACGCTGATTGGTCTGGGTGTCAGCGTCGCCTGGTTATACAGTGTGATAGCCCTGATTTTCCCGGGCATTTTCCCGGCCAGCATGCAACATGCCGATGGGACTGTGGCCGTCTATTTTGAAGCAGCAGCGGTCATTACCGTTCTGGTGCTGCTGGGCCAGGTACTCGAACTCAGGGCGCGCAGTCAGACCAATACCGCCATCAAAATGCTGCTGGGCCTCGCGCCCAAAACCGCGAGGCTGGTGACTGAAGACGGACAGGAACAGGATATAGCGCTCGATCAGGTTGAGGCAGGTCAGCAGTTGCGGATTCGGCCGGGCGAGAAAATTCCGGTCGATGGCACGGTGATTGAAGGCAGCAGCAGTGTCGATGAATCAATGGTAACTGGCGAACCGATACCAGTCAGTAAGCAAAAAGATGACAAGCTTATCGGCGCTACCGTCAATGGCACCGGCACTCTGCTTATGCGGGCTGAGCGGGTTGGCAGTGACACCCTGCTTTCTCAAATCGTGCATATGGTGGCTGAAGCGCAGCGCTCACGCGCGCCGATTCAGAAACTGGTCGACAAGGTTGCGGCCTGGTTTGTGCCGGCAGTGGTGCTGATCGCCCTAATCACGCTGGCAGCCTGGTTTATCTGGGGGCCGGAACCGAGATTGGCCCATGCCATCGTTAATGCTGTTGCTGTGTTAATCATTGCCTGTCCCTGTGCCCTGGGTCTGGCGACGCCAATGTCGATTATGGTCGGCACCGGTCGTGGCGCCTCAATGGGCGTCTTAATCAAAAATGCTGAAGCGCTGGAAGCAATGGAGCAGATTGATACTTTGGTGGTCGATAAAACCGGTACCCTGACCGAGGGTAAACCGAAGCTGGTCACGGTTGAATCGCTGACGAATATGGACAACAGCACGCTGCTCACACTCGCCGCCAGCCTGGAACAAGGCAGTGAGCATCCGCTGGCTATGGCCATTATTGAGGGGGCGAAAGCAAGAGGACTGACTTTATCCAGATTGACGCAGTTTGATTCAATCACCGGTCAGGGTATTCAGGGAGAGATTGATGGTCATGCAGTGGCGCTGGGTAACACCGCCCTGTTTGCCACACTGGAGATAGACTCGACCTCATTACAGGCAAAAGCCGAGGCTTATCGCAAGCAGGGACAGACCGTGATGCTGGTTGCCGTCGATAATCAGGCAGCCGGGCTGATTGGAGTTGCAGATCCTATCAAATCGTCAACCGCAGAAGCGATTAAGGCTCTACATAAAGAGAATATCCGCATTGTGATGCTGACCGGCGATAACCGTGTCACTGCGGAAGCTGTTGCCAGCCAGCTTGGTATTGATGATGTTCGGGCTGATGTCCTGCCTGAGCAGAAAAATCAGGTCATCAAAGCATTGCAGGCTGAAGGCAGAACCGTCGCTATGGCGGGTGACGGCATTAATGATGCACCGGCTCTGGCCCAGGCAAGCATTGGTATTGCGATGGGCAGCGGTACAGATGTGGCCATGGAAAGTGCCGGTATTACGCTGGTCAAAGGTGACCTGCGTGGCATTCATCAGGCTTTGAAACTGAGCCGAGCGACGATGCGAAACATCCGTCAGAATCTTTTCTTCGCCTTTATCTACAATTCCCTCGGGGTACCGGTGGCTGCCGGCGTACTCTATCCTTTCTTTGGCTTGTTATTGTCACCGATGATTGCAGCGGCAGCGATGAGTCTAAGTTCGGTGTCAGTGATCGGCAATGCCCTCAGACTGCGGCGGGTGAAACTCTAATTTGTCACCTTTTAATAATTAACCACAGAGGCACAGAGTTATAAAATGATCCACAGATTACGCAGATGAGCGCAGATTGTTCTTAAAAGAAAAGGACCAAAGCTCAATTCAGAAGCCTGTCGCTGGATGACGATTTCAATGAACTTTTTTTAATCTGTGAAAATCTGCGAGATCTGCGGATAACTTTTTAGCCATTCTGAGCTTTGTGTCCTCTGTGCCTTTGTGGTTCAAACTTTTCAATCAGGCCAGCCGCCCCTCGCGGTAATCGGCAAAAGCCTGTTCCACCTCTTCGCGGGTATTCATTACAAACGGACCGCCACGGGCCACCGGCTCTTTCAGCGGCCGCCCCGAAACCAGCAACAACTCACTGTCTGTTTCAGCAAACAGTTTGACCGTTTCTCCCCGCTCCAACACACCCAACTGACCGGCTTTCAGAGGTCGCTGTTTATCACCCACAGATAACTGACCATTGATGACATACACAAAGCTGTTATCGCCCTCTGCTACCTGCTGCTCAAAGCTTATCTCAGCGGGCAATTCAACATGCAGATAGAGTGGATTCACATAAGGATTGTCAATCACGCCTTCTGTGCCATTGTCAGTCTTGCCGGCCACCACTTTGATACGAGTGCCGTTTTCATGGTTTTCTATCGGAATCTCAGAGGCTGAACGCTCCTGATAACGCGGTTCACTCATTTTTTCAGCAGCGGGCAAGTTCACCCACAGTTGGAAACCGGCCAGAAGCCCCTCTTCCTGCTCGGGCATTTCCGAATGAATGACGCCACGGCCCGCTGACATCCACTGCACGCCACCGGTCTCGATCACACCCCGGTTACCGGCGCTGTCTTCATGCCGCATTTTTCCGGCAAGCATATAGGTCACTGTTTCAAAGCCACGATGCGGATGGGGTGGAAAACCGGCCAGATATTCCTGCGGCCGGTCTGAACCAAAGGCATCAAACATCAGAAAAGGATCCAGCATACTGAGCTGTGGTGATCCAATCACGCGTTTAAGCTGCACACCGGCGCCATCAGACACCTGATCGCCGTTAACAATTTGTCTGAGTTCTCTTGTGCTCATTATTGTTCTCCCGCAGCAATCGCTGCCAGTTGTTGTTTGATATCGGCATTGTCATTGGCTGCCTTTCCCAGTTCATTGGCGTTTACCAGGATGACATCATCAATGCCGAGAAAGCCCATCACATGACGCAGATAGGTCGAGGCAAAGTCGACTTCGCTGCCCAGCGGTACACCACCGGAGGCGACGACCAGGTAGGCTTTCTTGCCTTTCAATAAACCTTCGGGTCCGTTTTCGGTGTAACGAAAAGTCACTCTGGCCCTGGCCACCTGATCAATCCAGGCTTTCAGTACGGCAGGTACACCAAAGTTATAAATCGGCGCGGCAATAACGATATGCCTGGCCTGTTTTAATTCATCAATCAGGCTGTCAGACAAATCAAGCGCCGCTTTCTGCGCCTCAGTTCGCGCATCCGGATCGGTAAAGTTAGCCCCGACCCATTGCTCGTCAATAAATGCGATGCCTTCAGCCAGATCGCGCTCAATCACTTCTTGATCATGCTGCAATGCCAGCTGATGAACCAGTTGCGTCGAAATATCACGCGTCACCGAGCCCTGAATCCGGCTGCTGGAATTAATATGTAAAATTGAATGATGCATTGTTCTCTCCTTGATATCAGACAGCTCGGCGACGCAGATTATCAATCGCAAAAGCACCGCTGCCATGTGCAACCAGGGTCAATAAACCACCGGCAATCGCCAGATTTTTCATAAACAGAATGCTTTGCATCTGATCAGAAAAATCGAAATGGAACAGCGCCGCGGCCATCAGACTGAAGCCTGCCAGCAGAAAAGCCGCAAGACGGGTTTTAAAACCCACTAACAGAGCGAGTCCGGCCAGAATTTCGGTCGCGATCACCAGTGGCAACAGTGCGCCGTGAAGCCCGACCGATTCCATGTAGCCCTGGGTACCGGCATAGCCAGCGCCCAGTTTGCTGAAACCGGCACTGATAAAAATGACACTGAGCAGGATGCGGCCGGTCAGTGATGAGATATTGCTTGTTAAGTTCATTGTCGTTCCTCGTTTTTGTTGATGACGGAAACACTTTAATCGTTTCCATTTTTCTAAAAAACAAGCTATTAATAAACTTATTGTTTCTTTATTGAGAACTATCTATGAGTCAACTCGAAGAAATGCAGACTTATGTCCGCATTGTTGAAGCCGGCAGTATTACCCGCGCTGCGGAACAGCTGAACACCGTAAAATCCGCCGTCAGCAAACGGCTGACTGATCTGGAGAAAAGATTAGCAGTGAGTCTTATCAAGCGTACTACCCGCAAACAGACCCTGACCGATGCCGGCCGCGATTATTATCAGCACTGCGTTCGCATTCTGGATGATATTTACGAAGTAGAAACCACGCTGAGTGATGGCCAGACGGCGCTGTCCGGCAGAATCAGAATGGCGGCACCGATAAGCTTCGGTCTGATGCATCTGAGTCCGGCCCTGAGGCAATTTAACCGCGCTAACCCCGATATCATGTTTGATATCGAGTTTAACGACAGACAGCAGGATCTGGTGGCTGAAGGAATTGATCTGGCTATTCGGGTCTCCAATCTCGCCGATTCCAGTCTGGTTGCCAGAAAACTGTCAACCACGCGGCTGCTGATTTGCGGCAGTCCTGAATATTTTGCCCGTAATGGCAAACCGCAAACGGCAGAGGACTTGCTCTATGGCCATGTCAAATTGCAGTACAGCCATGTCAGTCCCAGCTGGCAGTTGAAAAATCATCAGGGTGAGAGTCTGTCAGTGAATCTGCCGGCCGTCATGACTGCCAATAACGGCCAGTTTCTGCATGACGCGGCGATCGAAGGCAAAGGGCTGATTCTGTCGCCCGATTTTATCTGCGCCGACGCGATTCGTGCAGGCAGACTGGAGACAGTACTGGAAGACTGCCTGTTACAGAATGAAATCGGCATCTATGCTGTATATCCGCAAACCCGTTTCCTGTCACAGCGGGTCAGGATGCTGATTGATTTTCTGCGTGATTATTTTGCCCAGCGTCCAGATTGGCAGTGCCTTTGATGAATTCGACAACCTTAGTGAGTCAGGCATCAGTCCTGTCCATGCAATACCTTCAGGCTGTCTTTGATAATGCCGAGCGCTGATCTCAGCACAAACAGGGCAATAACACAGCCGATAACCAAATCCGGCCAGCCATGCTGAAGCACAGAGACCATGATGGCAGCAATGATAACCCCGATATTCGCAATCATATCATTACGTGAGCACAACCAGGTTGCCCGAAGATTAATATCACCATTGCGGTAACGTGACAGCAGAATAAAACAAATGACGTTGACCAGCAGCGCTAGAGCCGCCACCCAGCCCATTGATAAGGAATCCGGCACAGTGCCAGCCAGAAAGTGACTGATAACACTGTAAACAACCAGCAACACCAGCAAAAACTGCAGACAGCCATTAAGCAGCGCCGCGCTGGCCTTCTGCTTCATACTGCCCTGCACCACCAGAAAACTAATCAGATATACCACCGCATCTGCCAGCATATCCAGTGAGTCAGCCATCAGCCCGGTCGAGGCGGCCAGCCAGCCCAGACTGAATTCAATGACAAACATCAGGCCATTGAGAACCAGTACAATTAACAGGATTTTTCTCTTCTCGCCGGTGAGTTCACCACCGCAACTGTCATTACAACAATCACTCATAAACTGGGTTTACCGTTAATTCAAAAAATAGTCGAAATCACGTTTGTGACGGTCAACGCTGGCCTTGCCCTCTTCTATTGCTTCTGTTCCTCGATAGAACTCAAGAATACCGATATGTGACAGACGCGGTGACAGAATGATTTCGGGCGGATCACCGGCCATACGACTACGGGTAATTCGATCCTGGGTAATATTGATTGAAGCGGCAATGGCTTCCATCAAATCCGGTGCTTCATCCTTATCATCGCCATTATTGAAAAGATTGACCGTGTAATCTGCAACCATTGTGGTGAAACGGTCAGTCAGACTGGGATTATCCGGCTTGTTTTTGTTTTCCTTTTCCTTGAGCTTTTCCGGTGACTCAGCGCGAAAATGTTTGCCGACAATATCACTGTTGAGGTTAACCGCGATGACGACATCTGCCCCCAGTGCGCGGCATACTGACACGGGAACGGGGTTCACCAGTCCGCCATCGATCAGCCAGCGGTCATCGTGTTTAATCGCAGGAAACAGGCCGGGCAATGAAATTGAGGACATCACGGACTCCATCACTTTGCCCTTCATGTTCCAGATTTCCCGACCCGTATTGAGATCAGTCGCCACAGTGGCAAAGGGTTTATCCAGTTTTTCAATCATCAGATCAGCACTGACGACATACTCATCAAGAAAGTGCCGGAAGCGCTCTTTGTTGACAAAGCCGCTAAGAGATCGGTTTATAGTGAAATAACGTGCAGTTTTAAGCTTATCGAGCTGGCTGACCCACTCTTCCAGTTTGTTGATATTGCCGGCGACATACGCCGCTCCCACCAGGGAACCGATAGAACTGCCGCAGATGATATCCGGTTCGATATCCAGAGCGAGAAGCTGCTGAATCACCCCGATATGGGCCCAGCCCCTGGCAGCGCCACTGCCCAGTGCCAGTCCGACTTTTACCTTTTTACTCATACCATTATTCTTTATATTATTCTTAAACTTAAATCATAAACTTAAAGTAAAATGACTAATTATTACCTTTTTGTCTATGGCACGCTGATGCAGCACCATCAGCATCCAATGCACCAGCGTCTTCTGACTGGCAGCGAGTTCGTCTGCTATGGCTGGATCACAGCTCAACTGTATCAGATTAAAAATTACCCTGGCGCCGTACTCTCTGATAATGAAACAGATAAGGTTTATGGTGAGCTGTACCGGCTGACAAATGCTTCTCTGCTGGCGCAACTGGATGACTATGAAGAATGCTCAGCCGCTTTCCCGGAGCCCCATGAATACCAGCGCCAGCAAGTGGATGTGTTTATTGACAAGGCGAAACCGGTCAAGGCCTGGGCTTATATATACAAGCATGCTGTTGATCCCGGCAAACAGATCAAAACCGGTCGCTTCAAATAAGCATTACTGGGCTGTGAATAAAAATCTAAAGTTCATCAAAATCAAGTCGATAGCTTTGATACAGAACCAGTAAAGTGAACAACGATGAACGAAATACCTCGTCTCAGTCACTACAACATGGTCACAGTCAGCACGCCGGCTCAGGTCGGTCCGGCACGACCGGTCGCTGACAGAACCAGAACAGTGTCTGAATATGACAGACGTCATCAGCCGGATCGCCGCAAGCGTAATAGAAAGCCACTGATAGAGCGCCGCGTGTCATCTGATCGCCGTGCGCCCCGCTTTGACGCCAAGGCCTGATTAGTTATTCTGCAGCCGGGAAGTCTGCTGCGTTTTCGGCTATCCAGCGAAAAGCAGCTTGCTCAGTGCTGAGTTTTTGACCTGTCTCGGCCTCCATCCGGCGCCGATAGGCCTCAATATGACAAACCTGTTCAACCATGCGCATCGCATAGCGGACGGCTTTATCCTTGAAGCCGACCCCAATCAGATATTTCCTGCCTTCCTGACTGCACCAGCGCACAATCCCTTCGGCACTGAAACCGGGTCTGCCGCAATTAATTTCCACCAAGATACTGTCACCGACATGGGCCGGTTGCTGGCTGCTAAAACACAAGCCTCCCTGGCTGACATCCCGGGCCGGTTGGCTATGATGCTGCTTTCCCAGGCGGTAGCTGATGGGAATATTACTGGGGTGACGGATAAACTGTCGCAGTTCTTCAATCATCACCGCAACTTAGCACAGCCGGTTAAAACTGTGAATCAGTAGAGCTTTTTGAGCTTGTCGTTGAAAAGCCCGAGACGGCCAGTGCTGACAGCGCGCCGACGAACGCCCCTCACCGGCGCAATAAAAAACAGATCGCCGTTCTGCCCTTCCAGTTGTTCAGGCACGCCCACCGATTTCGCTACCCGGGCGTTGGCCCGCATATGGTGGTATTCACCATGCACCGGAATAGCACAGGCTGGTTTCACCCATTGATACATCGCCTTGAGTTCATCCTGCGCCGGGTGGCCAGAAGCATGAATCGGCAGACGGCTGTTATCGACAGTGATGACATCTATCTGCATCGTTTTCAGCCTCTCGATTAATGATTCAATCGCGGCCTCATTGCCGGGAATCACTTTGGAGCTGAAAATGACGGTATCACCCGGTTCCAACTGCATATCACGGAAGCTGTTATGGCTAAGCCGATTAAGCGCAGTGCGGGGCTCTCCCTGACTGCCGGTAGCCACCAGTAATACAGTCGGTCTGGGTAAATAACCCAGATGATGCGGATCGACAAAGGTTTCAATTCCGTTCCAGAAACCGGTTCTTTTAGCCGCTGTATAGGTATTGATCAATGATCTGCCCAGCAGCCCCAGGTGACGGCCGGTGACCTGCGCAATGTCTGCTATCGTTCTCAATCTTGCAATATTACTGCCAAAACAGGTCACCACGACGCGTCCGGTCGCCTGCTCAATGTGATGTTTGAGACCTCGCTGCAGTGAGGCTTCCGATGCGGACCAGCCTGGCACATCAGCATTGGTGGAGTCACATACCATCGCATCGATATTGAGTTCGGCGAGTGCTTCGAAGTCAGCTGGCCGGTAACGCTCACCGACCACCGGGTCGCTGTCCAGCTTCCAGTCTGCGGTATGAAACACTTTGCCTGCCGGTGTGCTGATCAACAAGGCAAAAGGTTCGGGGATGGAATGGGTCAACTGTATCCAGCGCACATTGAACACGCCGATATTAATATCCGCTCTGGGCTCGACGATGGTGACCGGCACCTCATCCAGCAGTCCTGCTTCTTTCAGCTTGCGGCGCAGAATTTCAGCCGTATAGGCCGTTGTGAAAACCGGGCACTGAAACCGCGACCAGAGATAAGGCACTGCACCGATGTGATCCTCATGGGCATGAGTAATAATAAGACCATCGAGTCGATCTTTACGATCTGTAATAAATTGAGGGTCAGCCATCTGAATTTCGGCGCGGCTGCCGGCAATGGGTTCGCCATCCACATCCGTGCGTGCTTCAAAGGTCAGCCCGCAATCCACCATTAACCAGCGACCATCATGACCGTACAGGTTGAGGTTCATGCCGATTTCGCCTGTCCCGCCCAGGGGCAGGAACCAAAAGTCTTCTGCGTCCGGCGTCATACCATCCTCTACTATTCAAAACCGGCACCATTATGCCAATTGAGACCGGGTTGCGCAGTTGCTGTCTACGCTCAGGGTGCTGCCGAACTGTTCTCTGTGTCACAAGGGGCTGTCGCCACGGCCGTCCCGGCCTGTTCAAACCCAGAGTGCCCAACAGTGGTATAATCTGCGGCTGTTTTGAATCAAGTCATTGATTTAATGACGTTCGTGATGCACAGAGGAGGTCGTTATGACTGCATCCAATCTGATGTCTGAAGGTCTTAACCTGATGCTGGTCGGCATGGGCTTTGTCTTCATATTCCTGACCTTACTGGTGATTGCCACCAGTCTGATGTCAAAGATCATCACCCGCTATGAGCGAGATGTCGGCACTCTGCCGGAAGAAGGTATCCCGGCACCGACGGCTGTTATCAGTCAGGCGATGAGCAAAACCCAGCATGCCAATGATGACAAGAACCTTATCACGGTCCTGTCGGCTGCGATTCACAAATTCCGCTCACGTCATAAATAGACCGCCTGCATCATCGAGGCAGTTTCCGTTACATCAAACTAAGGCCATGAACATGACCGAAGCAAAAAAACCACTTGGCATTACCGACGTCGTCCTGCGTGATGCCCATCAATCTCTGTTTGCCACCCGGCTGCGTCTTGACGATATGCTGCCGATTGCCGACAAGCTCGATCAAGTCGGTTTCTGGTCGGTGGAAAGCTGGGGCGGTGCCACTTTTGATGCCTGTATCCGTTATCTGGGTGAAGACCCCTGGCATCGTATCCGCAGCCTGAAAGCGGCCATGCCCAATACCCGCCAGCAAATGCTGCTGCGTGGACAGAACCTCTTGGGTTACCGGCATTATGCTGACGATGTGGTGAAAAAATTCGTCGAGCGTGCTGCCGTCAACGGGGTTGACGTATTCCGCGTATTTGATGCGATGAACGACCCACGCAACCTGGAAACCGCGATCAAGGCCGTGCTTGAAAACGATCGCCATGCTCAGGGCACCATCGCCTACACACTGAGCCCGGTTCACAACCTGCAGATGTGGATTGACATGGCCAAACGCATTGAAGATATGGGTGCGCACTCCCTGGCCATTAAGGATATGGCTGGTTTGCTTAAGCCTTACGCAGCTTTTGAGCTGGTTCAAAGTCTTAAGCAAGCTATTGATATTCCGATTCATATGCAGTCGCATGCGACCACCGGCCTGTCGACCGCCACTATCATGAAATGCGTCGAAGCCGGCATCGACAACGTCGATACCGCGGTTTCGTCCATGTCGATGACCTATGGTCACTCGGCCACGGAATCTGTGGTTTCAATCTTTGAAGACACGGATCGTGATACCGGCCTCAATATGCAATTGCTGGAAGAGATCGCAGCCTACTTCCGTGATATTCGTAAGAAGTATGCTCAGTTCGAAGGCTCTCTGCGTGGTGTTGATTCCCGTATTCTGGTCGCTCAGGTGCCAGGCGGCATGCTCACCAACATGGAAAACCAGTTGCGCGAACAAAATGCACTGGATCGTATGGATGATGTGCTCAAAGAAATTCCGCGAGTCCGTGAAGACCTGGGCTTTATCCCGCTGGTGACACCAACATCGCAAATCGTCGGTACCCAGGCTGTGATTAACGTCATGACCGGTGAGCGTTACAAAACCATCAGTGCTGAAACCGCCGGTGTCCTCAAAGGCGAATACGGTGCCGCGCCAGCACCTTACAACAAGGAACTGCAGGACCGCGTACTGGAGGGTGCTGAGCCCATCACCTGCCGGCCGGCTGATCTGCTGGAACCGGAAATGGACAAACTGACCACCGAGCTGCTGGAAAAAGCCGATGTCGATGGCATCAGGCTGGCGGAAGGTGAGCATCAGGTCGATGATGTGCTGACCTATGCCCTGTTCCCGCAAATCGGACTCAAATTCCTGCAAAACCGGGATAATCCCGATGCCTTTGAACCCGCACCCAGCGCCGCTGCAGCCCAATCATCAGCGCCGGCTGCCAGTGCTGCTTCCACTGAGCAGGAAACCTACACCATCAAGGTCAATGGTCAGGCTTATGTGGTGCAAATCAATGAAGGTGGTGATATCAGCCATGTGGAAAGCAGTGCTGCTAATGCACCGGCAGCCGCTGCGGAACCCGCGGGCGAAGGCGAACCGGTCACCGCTCCCCTGTCAGGCACGATCTGGAAAGTTCATATCAGTCCCGGTCAGCAGGTCAGCGAGGGTGACACTCTGCTGATTCTGGAAGCAATGAAAATGGAAACCCAGATCGTGGCATCCAAATCAGGCAGCATCGCGTCTATCAATGTTAAACAGGGCGACGCCGTGAAAGTCGGTGACCTTCTCGCCACCATCGCATAAGCAAGGATTCAATTCATGGATAAACTGATTCACCTGTGGGAAGTGACCGGTATTAACCAGATGACTCCCGGTCAGGGCGTGATGATTTTGATCGGCATGTTGCTGCTCTATCTCGCCATCAAGAAAAACTTTGAACCGTTGCTGCTGGTACCGATTGGTTTCGGCGGCGTTTTGGCCAACATCCCCGGTGCCGGACTGGCTGAAGCCGGCGGTATCCTGCATATTTTTTACACTGTGGGTATCGAAAGCGGTGCCTTTCCGCTGATTATCTTTATGGGTGTCGGTGCAATGACCGACTTTGGGCCGTTGCTGGCCAACCCTAAAACCCTGTTCCTGGGCGCGGCAGCCCAGTTCGGTATTTTCGCGACGCTGATGGGGGCGGTGGTACTGTCCTACTTCGGTATCTTTGACTTCAGTCTGGCCGATGCTGCTGCTATCGGTATTATCGGTGGCGCTGACGGTCCGACCTCTATTTATGTTGCCAGTAAACTGGCACCGGAACTGCTGGGTGCGATTGCCGTCGCCTCCTATTCCTATATGGCATTGGTGCCACTGATTCAGCCACCGATCATGCGGGCATTGACTACTGACGCCGAACGCAAAATCAAGATGGTGCAGCAACGTCATGTTTCACAACGCGAAAAAATCGTGTTCCCGTTGTTGCTGTTGATTCTGGTGGCGTTCCTGTTGCCGGATGCCGCGCCACTGCTCGGTATGTTCTGTTTCGGTAACCTGATGAAGGAATGTGCCGTAGTGGATCGCCTGAGTAATACCACCCAGAACTCACTGATCAACACCGTGACTATCTTTCTGGGTCTGGCGGTCGGCTCCAAACTGAGCGCCGAAAGCTTCCTGGACATGGCCACTCTGGGCATCCTGGTGCTGGGTATGATTGCCTTTGGTATTGGTACCGCCTCCGGTGTCCTTATGGCCAAATTGCTGAATAAGCTGGTGAAAGCACCGATTAATCCTTTGATCGGTTCAGCCGGCGTGTCGGCAGTGCCGATGGCTGCCCGGGTTTCCAATAAGCTGGGGCTTGAATCCGACCCGCATAATTTCCTGTTGATGCATGCCATGGGCCCCAACGTGGCCGGCGTGATTGGTTCAGCAGTCGCTGCCGGTATTCTGATAAATTACGTCGGCGTCTAAACCTGAATAAAAAACCCGCTTCGGCGGGTTTTTTATTATTCTGTCACCAGTCTGGCAGTGGCGACGCTGTCCACCGCGCCAATGATGACACAGGCAAAACGGTCAATAGAGGCTGAGGATTCCACCGAGGTCATCCATTGACCAGTCTCATTGTCTGTAGGCATATTCAATGTAACGCTCTGCTCATCCGCCAGTAGCTGCAACTCACTGACGGAAATACCGGGTTCAATCAATTCACAGAAATCTTCCACCCTGCCGGTATCCCAGACGTAATAAACGGGATACAGGATGGCGAGCACAACGCCCAGTTGAATCAGGTTAACCAGTATTTTCATACGTCATGCCCTGCAACATATAAGGTAAAATCGCGACTATACCGACAAAACTTCTGACAGGTCAGGACTTTTGTCACAGTCATCGATCATTCTATGTTTATTTTGTTGCTGTTATACAAAAACCGTCAATAGGCAGCGTTGAGAGTCCCGATCAATAAACACGCTTGCCATAGCCATCAGTGAAGGAAGTTCATGAGCGAAACTATTCAGGTCGTTTTAAGCAAAAGTCCCGTCGAGCTATACAAAATTCTCAAATTTGAAGGCATCGCCACCAGCGGGGCTGAGGCCAAGATGATGGTTGAACAAGGGATGGTGAGCGTGAACAACGAAACCGAAACCCGCAAACGCCGCAAAATCATCGCTGGTGACAAAATTCAGATCGACGATATTTATCTGATCATTTCTGACTGAGACCCGGCTCGGTCAGCAACTGTTCGGCCAGTCGGCGGGCTTTTAGTGCTGCCTGCCTGTCTCCCTGAACCTGTGCAGTGACAATAGCGCCCTCTTTCAACATCGACAGCATATCTACCAGCCAGACCGGATCCCTCACCTGGTCCAGCCTGGCTAGCTGCGTTTCGATGAGTGCGCGAACCCGTTTTTTATGCTCATGACAGAGTTGGTGTGGCCCAGACCAGACATCCGCATATTCACTGCAGGTGTTGATAAAAAAACAGCCATTAAATGCTGTCAGTGACGGCACCCGGTCATTAAACCAGTCATCGAGTGCATCAAACACAGCCAGTAATGCCGGCTTGCCTGCTTGTTCGCGGTTAATCCGCTGTTGCAGCCAGTCGACAAAGCGTTCATCACGATAATGTAATACGGCTTCAAGCAGCGATGCTTTGCTGTCAAAGTGACTGTATAGGGTTTTTTTGGCGACATTGGCCTGCTTCAGAATTTCATTAATTCCGACTGCATGAGTTCCATGGTGATAAAAAAGATCAAATGCAGTTTCTATCAGTTGCCGTCTCTTATCTGTCATTAATCATTCCTTTTGACAAACAGTTTGACACAGGTAGACAGACCTGTCTACCATAAGTAGACAACTTGTTCTACTTAAGGAGACAGGCATGACTGATGAGAGTAAACCACCCTTCCCCCCGTTTGATGATGACAGCGCCAGACAAAAAGTCCGCATGGCGGAAAACGCCTGGAATAGCAGGAACCCAGACAAAGTCTCAATGGCATATACCATAGACAGCCGCTGGCGTAACCGGTCAGAGTTCCCGCAGGGACGAGACCAGATCAGAGCTTTCCTGCAGCGCAAGTGGCAGCGTGAACTCGAGTATCGGCTTATCAAGGAGCTCTGGGCTTATAACGGTCACCGTATTGCCGTACGCTTTGCCTATGAATGGTGTGATGATACCGGCAACTGGTACCGTTCTTATGGTAATGAGAACTGGGAGTTTGATGGCAAGGGGCTGATGCAGACTCGTTTTGCCAGTATCAATGACATGCCTATCAAGGCGGAGGAACGCCTGTTTCACTGGCCTGCCGGCCCGCGTCCGGAGGATCATCCAGGCTTGACTGAACTGGGTTTATAGATCCCTTATCTGTTTAAAGATAGTGAATGTAACTATGACTGATACCCGCTTTGAAACGCCTCAGACCGTCATCCTCCTGCATGGCCTCGCCCGTACTTCACGCTCAATGCGGAAGTTGGAAAAGGCCTTGCAACAGGCGGGCTATCAGACACGCAATATTGACTATCCTTCCCGGCAATTCAATATCGCCGATTTAAGTGAACAGCTTATCCCTGAAGCATTGAAAAACATACCGTCATCAACCACAGTCCATTTTGTCACTCACTCGCTGGGCGGCATTGTGCTGCGACAGTATCAACAGCATCACCCGATCAATAATCTGGGTCGGGTGGTCATGCTGGGGCCCCCTAATCACGGCAGTCAGATAGCAGACTGGCTACAGCCCTGCACTCTTTATCATAAATTTTTCGGGCCGGTCGCTGCAGAGCTTGGAACCGATACAAACAGCCCACTTAAACAGCTGGGTGCGACAGACTTTGAACTGGGAGTTATTGCTGGCAGCCGGGCTTTTAATATTCTCTGCGCCCCTTTTCTGCCCAAGCCCAATGATGGTCAGGTTACAGTGGAAAGTACCCGTCTCGCGGGCATGAGAGATCACATTTGCCTGCCGGTCAGTCATCCATTCATGATGAGCAGAAAAACAGTGATCCGCCAGGTCATTTGGTTTCTGCAGTATGGTCATTTTTCTCATCACGGGAATCATTGCTGAACACGATTTGTCAGCATTAACAAATGCTAAACAAGACAAGGAGGAAACATGCATATTCTTATGGTTCTAACCTCGCACGACCGACTGGGTGCCACCAGCGAAAAAACCGGCTTCTGGCTGGAAGAATTCGCCGCACCTTACTATGTATTCCATGATGCAGGTATCAAAGTGACCGTGGCTTCACCTAAAGGTGGACAACCCCCACTGGATCCCAAAAGTGACAGCCCGGACTTTCAAACTGCTGATACTGAGCGCTTTAAAAAAGATAAAGCGGCCAACAAACTGTTAGCCAATACCCTGCCCCTGGCGCAGGTACGCGCTGAAGATTATGACGCTGTGTTCTATCCGGGCGGTCATGGTCCAATGTGGGACCTGGCGCACTCATCTTACTCGATCAGCCTGATTGAATCTTTTCTCCAACAGGATAAACCTATCAGTTTTGTCTGCCATGCGCCCGCGGCACTGATGAATGTTCACGATAAAAATGGTCAGCCAGTGGTCGACAACCGTGCCGTTACTGGTTTCAGCAACAGTGAGGAAGAGGCTGTGGGACTGACAACTATCGTTCCCTTTCTGCTGGAAGATGCACTCAAAGCACGCGGTGGCCGTTTCGTCAAAGCCGAAGACTGGACAGAAAACTGTTGTGTCGATGGCCTGCTGATTACCGGACAGAACCCTCAATCATCCGCTGCGACAGCGCAGGCTTTGCTGGACCGCCTCAAACAAGCAGCTTAACTGGTATAATCGGTCCTTTTTAATTCAAGCGAGATTGAAGTCATGGCAAAAGCGACTGCAAGACATATTCTGGTCGACAGTGAAGAAATCTGTCTGGAACTGAAACGTGAAATCGAACAGGGTGCCGATTTTGGTGATGTTGCCAAAGAACACTCATCCTGCCCATCCGGCCGCAGTGGCGGTGATCTGGGCGAATTCGGTCCCGGCATGATGGTACCGGAATTCGATAAAGTCGTTTTCTCAGCACCGGTCAATACGGTGCAAGGACCGGTGAAAACACAGTTCGGTTATCACCTGCTGGAAGTGACCAGCCGCAGCGAATAAGACTTCAATGTCTTGTTAAAAAAGCCCCTTCGCAGGGGCTTTTTTTATCGCCAGCTCGAAATGGGCCAGTTAAGCCCCATGGAATAAACATGCGCAGATGATACAAACTGCCACAGATACACCGCTGTCATTAATCATCTGTGAGAATCTGCGTCATCTGTGGATGACACTCTCCCATCACTGAACCAATCTGTAATCCGGCAGATGCGCCAGTAACTGCTTGCCGTAACCCTTGGTCAGCAGACGCCGATCCAGAATCGTAATACGGCCACTGTCAGTTTCTTTGCGAAGCAAACGACCACAGGCCTGAATCAGTTTCACACTGACTGCCGGCAGCGACAGTGCAGTAAAGGGCTGACCGCCGCGGCGGATTATCCATTCCTGTTTCGCCTGCTCTATCGGCCGGGTGAAAACCGGAAACGGCAATTTGGTAATAATCACATGAGTACAGAGGTTACCGGGCAGATCGACGCCTTCGGCAAAGCGATCCATGCCGAATATAATACTGCCATGGCCGGCTTCAACCTGTCGGATATGTCGCTGCACCATGTTTTTGGGTGACAGTGTATCGCCCTGAATCAGGACCAGCCGGCTGATATCGGCGGGCAACTGCTTATATACCGCTTCCATGACCTCACGCGATGTGAACAAAACCAGTGTTGCTTCGTTCTTATCAATAATCTCCGTCAGTCTGGTGACGACCTCGCGTCGCCACTGCTGTTGCTGTTCATTGGGCAGAAACTGCATCGCCGGCAGATTCAGCGTGGCCTGATCGTTGTATTTGAACGGCGATGGGACTGCCAGAAAATGTTGCTCATCAAAACGATGCAGACCGCAGTCCATCCGGAAACGATGAAACAGTCCCATGCCGCGCAAAGTCGCGGAAGTCAGCACCACGCCAAAGGCGCGCGTCCACAGACTGCGATCAAGAAAGTAAGCGGCTGTCATGGGACCAGCGTGAATCACCAGCGTCTGCTGCTTGGCAAACTGTTCCAGTGACAACCAGCGGACATTAGGCGGCCGGTCTTCCTGATCCGGTTCCAGAAACAAGGCCATGAAATCAATCAGGTAACCGAAAATATTCTGCACAGTGCCGACCTGAGGCAACAACGCTTCACCTACTTTATTGGAAAGCTGTGTTTTCTCCAGCCCTTCCTTAATCCATTTCGCCAGTACCGAATAATGCTTGTAGATATTGTTCGCTCTTTGCAGCAGATTCTGACAAGGAATCAACAAGGCATTGACCAGTGGGCTGTTCCAGAAAATTCGTGGCTCACTGATACGCCCTTCCAACAGGTCATGTACCAGCCCGTCACTTTGCAGAGTAGTTTCAAGCTGCTGCAGATGGCTGATAACCGCAGGCAGATCGCGACGTAATTCACTCAGCATGTAACCGAAATCATGCTGCCGAAAAGCCAGCGCTGACGGAATTTTTTTCAACACACTGTCAGCGGTTTCAGTGGTTTGATAAAGCTGTACAAAATTCAGGGCCTTGGCGGCATGATCCAGCGCCTTGCGTGGCAGGTTATGCGCCTCGTCAAAGACGAACAGCACTTCTTCAGGGTTTGGCAGAACCAGGCCGCCACCAAGATCGGCATCACTCAGAATCAGGTCATGGTTGGCCACCACCACCTGCGCACTGACCATTTCGCGCCGCAGCTTGTAATACGGGCAACGCAGGTAAAACGAACAGCTTTTCCCGGCGCACCCTTCAGAATCAGTCGATATCTGGTTCCATAAATCCGGGCTGACTTTGTCGCGCCGACTGTCCCTGTCACCGTCCCAGCGCTCTTGATCCCATTCGCTCAGCATCTGTTTGGCTGCAGCCATATGCAGCGCCTGCTGATATTTGGATTCGATATCAATATCCAGCATCTGCTGTTCCGGTGCGGTTGCCAGTTGACTGAGTTTGCTCGGGCACAGATACCGCCGGCGCCCTTTCACCTGAACAAATCGAATCGGTTGTTCCAGTGCCGCCGAAAACTGCGGCAGATCTTTGTGAATGAGCTGTTGCTGCAGATTCACTGTGGCAGTACTGATGACCAGTGTTTTTTTATTGTTCATCGCGGCCTCAATAGCACCGCTCAGATAAGCCAGTGTTTTACCGACACCGGTCGGCGCTTCGACCACCGCTATTCGCTGCTGAACCGGTCTTGCCATTTGCGTGGCGATAAATTCGCTCATCTGCTGTTGCTGCGGCCGTGGTTTGAAATCCGGAATCGCCGCTTGCAGACGACGGAAAATGGCTTCTGACAACTTAGCCTCCGACCTGATAAGTCAGCGGCTTATCGTGAAGGTACTCCAGAATATTGCTGACCGTGGTCTCGGCGATATGCTGCAGCGCTTCCCGGGTGAAATAGGCCTGATGCCCGGTGACGATGACATTGGGCAAAGTAATCAAACGCTGAATCACATCGTCCTGAATAATATCCAGCGAATGATCCTCAAAAAACAGGCTGCCTTCCTGCTCATAAACATCCATGCCGAGATAGGCAATATGATGCGCTTTAAGACCATCCAGCACAGCCTGTGTGTCCATTAAAGCGCCTCGGCTGGTGTTTATCAGCATCACCCCCTGTTTCAGACGAGCCACACTGTCACGGTTAATCAGATGTCGTGTTTGCTCATTGAGTGGACAATGCAGGGTAATGATATCGCTGCTGTCGAACAGCTTGTTCAGTTCGACCGTTTCATAGCCCTGCTGACGGCATATTGTTTCGCTATACGGATCATAAATCAGCACACGGCAGCCAAATGCCCGCATCCTCTCGGCAACCAGCAAGCCGATTTTGCCACCGCCGACAATGCCGAGGGTCTTACCGTAAAAATCAAAGCCGAGCAGGCCGTCGAGTGAAAAATTGCCATCACGGACCCGGTTATAAGCTCTCGGCAGTTTCCGGCTTAATGCCAGCATCAGGGCAATGGTGTGTTCGGCCACCGCATAGGGTGAGTAAGCCGGTACATTGACAACGCGAATACCCAACTCGCTGGCCGCAGGCAAATCCACCTGGTTGAAACCGGCGCAGCGAAGGGCAATCAGCCGGGTGCCGCCGTTGGCCAACTGAATCAGGGTTTCACGACATAAGTCATCATTCACAAAGGCACTGACCACCTCAGCGTCCTGAGCCATCACGGCGGTCGCCGGGTTCAGACCGAGTTCGTAACACTGAAACTCAATCTCAGCCGTTGCGGCTCGCAACAGAAATGCCTGATCATAAGCCTTGGCACTGAAAACAGCGATTTGCACGGTAGGTAGTGGCCTGTCGATAGAGGATGAAATCACTATTGTCCTAATCTCACCCTGGCAATTCAATCTTTATCCGGTGCAAATTGTCGGGAAATTTCTTACACTGCTAGTAAGCGTCGACAGGAAGCACGGCACTATGGCGATAAGACCTCACCGCCCCATCTGTACCTTATGCCTGAATCCGGCACTGGATGTGACTTACCATGTCAGCAAGCTCATTCCCGATGAGAAGTCCCGTGCTGACAGTGCGCGTTACGATCCCGGCGGTAACGGCATCAATATCGGCCGCGCGCTCACCCGTCTGGATATTGAATCTCATACTATCTGCGTTATTGCCGGAGCGGTCGGCCGGATTTTCAGAACCCTGCTGGCTGAGCAGCTAGCTCATGTAGTCTACGAAGAAGTCACTGGTGAGACCCGGATTAATACCACCATTATTGAAACCGGCACCCATAATCAGTTCCAGATCACCAGCAGCGGAACAGATATTCCCGACACCGACATCGGCCGAATCGCCGACGATTTTATCAAGGTCACCGGCGACGGCTACGGCATTATCACCGGTTCCTGTCAGCCCAATGTTTCCCTGTCTTTGTATGCCGATCTGGTCGAGCGGATTAATCGCCAGGGCGGTCGCGCCGTGGTCGATGTGCATGGAGAGATGCTGAAACGGGCGATTGCTGCCAAACCGTTTATGATTAAACCAAACAAATACGAACTGGAAATGATGCTGAAAGAGTCCCTGCCAACACCTGAGGCGGTGGCCCACAGTGCCCGACGAATTCAGCAAGGTGGTGTTGATTATGTCTGCGTCTCGCTCAGTCATGAAGGCGCCCTGCTGGTCACACCGGAAAACAGCTATTTTGCCAAAGCGCTGGATGTCACCGTCAATACCACGGTCGGCGCCGGTGACTCAATGGTGGCCGGTCTAGTGGCCGGGTTCAGCCTGCATGACACGTCGGAGCAGATTCTGACTCTGGGACTTGCCTGTGGCGCCGGTACTGTCATGCATCCGGGCACGGAACTGTTCGATGAGAGCGATATTGCCTGTTTAAGCAAACAGGTGACAATTAAGACGCTCGATATTTAAACCGGCTGCAATAAATCATCCACCAGAAACTGGATCGATTTACTGGCGCGGTATTCATTCACGGCCAGTCTGTATCGAATCAGTACTTTGCTGCCCCGCTCCAGCCAGTCAGGCTTGCTTTGTCTGAATGCCATCGCGGTGATTTGTCGACTATCGGCCAGACTCAAACTCAGACGTAAGTGATCCTGCTCCTGCCCCACCAGACGCCAGTCGGCGATTTCAAACAAGCCATGAAAGCGAGGCTCCTCAAAGCCTTGCCCCCACGGAGCCGCATGCGGTAATAACTCGGCCAGTTGCAGATTGATTTCAGTTTGGTCCAGTTCACCATCTGACTGCAGTTCCTGTTGATACAACGCCGGATCGACCATCTCTGTCAGCACTGTTTCAAAGGCTGTGGCAAAGGCTTCAAAATCTGTCTGTTTCAGCGTGAGACCGGCAGCCATAGCATGACCGCCAAAGCGCTGCAGCATGTCGGGATGACGCATCGCAATACGAGCCAGAACATCGCGGATGTGAACGCCGGCAATGGATCGCGCCGACCCCTTGATTTCACCCTCATTGCCGGGAGCAAAAGCAATCACCGGCCGGTGCAGCTTTTCCTTGATACGGGAAGCCAGCAAACCGATAACTCCCTGATGCCAGTCTGCGTCATACAAACAATAGCCCTGTGCCGGGCTGTGGGTATGCAGAGACAGTTTATCCAGCATCTGCAACGCATCCTGCTGCATTTGCTGCTCGACGGCGCGACGCTCCAGATTGATCTGATCCAGCTGTGCAGCGACCATCAAGGCCTGCTGCCAGTTGTCGGTTAACAGCAGATTGATGCCCAGGCCCATATCTTCCATTCTGCCGGCGGCATTGAGTCTGGGTGCAATACTGAATGCCAGGTCCGGACTGACCAGTCTGGCGGCTTCGCGACCAGCAACCTGCGCCAGGGCCAGAATGCCGGCACACGCTCTCCTTTGACGCATGCGCTTAAGTCCCAGATCCACTAACGTCCGGTTCAGGCGATCCAATGGCACCACGTCGGCCACCGTGCCCAAAGCCACAATATCCAGCCAGTCGGCGACATTAGGCTCTTTGATACCCTGCTGTTCAAACCAGTTCTGCTCACGTAAAACCTGCCTGAGTCCCAGTAGCAGATAAAAGCAGACGCCGACACCAGCCAGGTTTTTGGAGGGAAATTCATCATCAGGCTGATTGGGGTTGATGATGGCTTCAGCCTCGGGCAACGTGTCTCCAGCGAGGTGATGATCCGTTACCAGGACTTTGATGCCGCGTTTTTTTGCTGCGCTGACGCCGGCAATCGCAGCAATGCCATTATCAACAGTCAGTAATAAATCTGGTTGTCCGTCGGTGGGGATTTCATTAAGCAGCTCCGGCGTCAGGCCATAACCGTGAATAAAGCGGTTGGGCACAATAAAGTCGATACTCTGCAGGCCGAAGGCCTTGAGACCCCGGATAGCAAGAGCGCAACTGGTGGCGCCATCACTGTCGAAATCGGCGACCACAGTGACTTTCCATTGTTGCAGCAGTGCCTCCGTCAGCAATGAGACCGCTTTGTCCATGCCCAGCATTTGTTCGGGCCTGGGTAAATCGCCGAGCTCATAGAAAAGTGTTTGTTCTGTATTGATGCCGCGCGCTGCCAGCACCCGCCGCAGACAATCAGGCCACTTGTCCGGTAGCTGTTCCCAACCACGGCTGTCGCGTTGTTTGATATTCATTGCCGTCATCGCCAGAATCGCCAGCTGGAAAAAGGCGTCAAAGTATAATCGCCCCACTCCGGAATGATCAGCTTCAGTTCATGCAGACGCCACTGTCTCAGTGCACGCATAGCCGGTATCAACCAGTTCTGCGCCAGCACCTCCCACTGTCTGTCCCAATCATCATCGGGATTGAAGTTTATTACATGCAGCGCCTGTCTGGCACGAACCTGACTGAATTCGGATATACCGTGTTGATGAACCGAGCCGGACTCTGCCGCGAGCTTTTGCAGCAGCGGCGCTTCACCTGAAACATGTGGCCAGGATCGCCAGACTGGCTCATGTCCTTTGCCCCAGAACCAGACACTGTTGATCGGCACTTTACCCGCTGCTTCCCGTGCTTGATTTTCCGGACAATCAAACAGCAGCATCTGAATTTCGTTCCAGAGCCGGACCCAGTCCGGTGCATCTTTACCTCTGGGCAGGTGATCAGACACTGCGCGTCCGTTTAAGCCCTCTTTGGCAGTTAACTGTAATGCCGGTAGTTGTTCGCACTCAAGTAACCAGCTATCAGCCTCCTGTATGCTCAAACTGGCTTTGAAATCATCGAACAGCGGCTGAATACGAAGGCCAAAAGCCTTTGCTTCTTCGAGCGTTAAATCCAGATCACGATAAAACAGCAGTAACTGATCCCGGTCCGGATGCAGATAGCAGGGATCAGCGCAAAGACTGAGCTGACTGCCACCACGCAATGCGGCAAGCGGTAAATCTGCGTCTTCAAGCTTATTGTCTGCAAATAAGTACAGCAGACTTCGGTAATAAGGGCTTGTATCTGCCCGGAAACGGGCCTTGTTGAGACAGCGGTTAACGGTGACTGGCACCAGACCGCGATTGAGCTCATTGGCAAAGAATATGGCGAAGTCAGACAGAACCAGGCTCAGACGGGCCTTAGCCATCGCTGAGCACCTGCCTGACGAAGGGAATGGTCAGCTTACGCTGGGCCTGCAGTGAAGCCTTGTCGAGCTGTTGCAGTACGGTCATCAGTGCCGGCATTTCACGGCCGTAATGCCGCAGCAGATATTGTGCGACCTCTTCACTCATGGCGAGGCCGCGGATCTGCGATTGCAACATCAGCGCCTGCTGTTTCTGCTCATCAGTCATTGTGGTCAGTTGATAAACCAGCCCGGTAGCCAAGCGGGAGCGCAAATCCGGCAGTTCAATCTCATTATGGGCCGGGTTGTGTTCGGTAGCGACCAGTAAGTGCCCCCGCGCATCGTGCAGACGATTAAAGCAGTGAAACAGTGCAACTTCCCATTCCCGCCTGCCGGCCACCGCCTCTAAATCATCCAGACACAATAAATCAGCCTGTTCCAGTGACTCAAGCACCGCAGGTTGGGCGGTTTGAATCAGTTCCGCCAGAGACAGGTAAATCACCCGATAGCCCTGCTGCTGGACCCGTTCGGCGCAGGCGATAAGCAGGTGTGTCTTGCCGGTGCCGTTTTCACCGTAAAGATAGACAAAATCAAGACTATCGAGCTCACAGAAAGCTTTTAATGCCTGCTCTGTCTCAGGTTTGGCAAACAGAAAATTATCCAGACGATAAATTTCCTGTGGCGTCAGGCGCAGCGTTAACTGGGTTTTGGCAACAGACATGATAATGAATTAACTCAGGAATACAGGTGACTGTTAACATAACGCTGATGCGCATGCCGCAGCACTACCATCACAACCGCGGCGACCGGCAAGGCCAGCAACACACCGGTAAAGCCGAACAGGGTCCCCCCCGCCAGCACGGCAAAGATAACTGCAACCGGATGCAGGCCGATACGTTCCCCGACAAAATGCGGCGTCAGCAGCATACCTTCGATGGATTGGGCAACAGTGAATACAATCACCACGTAGAAGACCGGCAACCACTCACCAAACTGGAAAAAGGCCGCGAGGCCGGCCAGCGCGATCCCGACGATCAAACCCAGATAGGGCACAAAACTGACCAGTCCTGAAATCACACCCAGCAACAGGGCCAGTTCCAGACCGATAATACTGAGACCGACAGTGTAAATGATGGACAGCGACAGCATGACCATCAACTGCCCCCGGATAAACCCCGCCAGCATGTCATCGCACTCCAATGACATTTCAATAAATTTGCCCGAGATGCGTCGTGGCAACAGTTCTCTGAAACGGGCTACCAGTAAATCCCAGTCACGCAGCAGATAGAATGTCAGTACCGGAATCAATACCAGATTACCGATCCACTGCAACAAGGCCATACCGGATTGGGTGACATAGCTGAACACACCGCCGGCGACATTGCCCATTTCAGACCAGTAGCTATTCAGGGCCTGTTTCAGCGTCTGCAGATTGAACACATCGCTGGGCAGTCCAGCAGTGTTCAGGAATGGTTCCAGTGCTTTTTGCGCCATCGTCAGATAACCCGGCAGATTGGTGAACAGTTTGCTCACCTGATCGCTGAGCATCGGCAGCAGCACCAGCAGTAATAAAATCATCGCGATAAACAGCACGGCGAATACCACCGTGACCGCCACAGGGCGGGATAATTTCCAGTTTTCCAGCCTGTCTACCAGCGGGTCGCCAAGATAGGCGAGAAGCGCCGCGATAAAAAAAGGCATCAGTACTGATGATAATTGGAACAATAACCAGCCACCTGCAATCAGGCTGACCAGTAGTATCAATTTGTTGGTATCACTCATCGTTTTTGTTTGATCTGACGCCATGCTCTCGATCCCCATACCAGAACATATTCCGTGCCGCTATTGATGACACTGGCCACAACCAGCCAGATGCCTACCGTGACTACCTTGTCCAGACCCGGCAGCCACTGCTGCTGGATCATCACCAGCAAGACTAGTGCAATCTGCAGGGTGGTGTTGATTTTACTGCTCCAGAGCGGGCTGAGATCAAACTGCCCGAGATAATAATGATAAGCGAGTCCACCGCTGATAATAATAATGTCACGCCCCAGTACCAGCCACAGCAGCCACAGTGGCAGCAGGCCAAGCCAGGTCAGCGTGGCAAACGTTGCGACCAGTAATAATTTATCTGCAATCGGGTCAAGAATCGATCCCAGGCGAGACTCCCAGTGAAAATGCTTGGCCAGAAAGCCGTCCAGACCGTCAGATATTCCGGCCACGGCAAACAGCAGCAATGCCAGTACAAACTGCTCTGTGCCCAATGCCCACACCACGGGTGCAACTAGCACAATGCGGAACAGGGAAATCAGGTTGGGAATATCTCTCAAACTCAAGGTTTTAACCGGTAATGTTTGGCTTCGTTGCTGTCAGATTGCGGATCTTCGATTAATAAACTGCCTACAGCGAGCGTTCTTTGCAAGACATCAATACTGCCTCTGAATGCAATGTCCAGATCCAGTTGCTGCTCTCCCAGATTGATGACACGAATATCGCTGATGAGTTCGAGCTTGTCCAGATAGGTCATCAAACGACTGAAATCAGCATAGCTCAATACATCTTTAATCTGCATGGTCAGACGTTGTGCTTCACCGCCATTATCAACCAGTTGAGCGAATTGCAGGGCCAGTTTATCGGCCAGGTGCCCCATACCCGCGGCAAAAGCCTCCTGCATGTTGCCCTGAGTTTGCCAGCTGTCACTGACGCCTGCCCCGTTTGCCCGCCACTGAACCTGAGCCGCATCGGCATTCAAGTTCACCACTGCAGTCATCACGATATCGGCACCATAACGCTCGGAGGCGGCTGCTACCGCTGCCTGATTACCCTGACGAATATCGGCTATGCTCAAGGCAGCCTGATCCTGCAAATCCATCAACGGCATCAGGATAGGCAAGCCGCGCTGCTCGGCGGCCCGACTGAGAGGCTGGAATACACCCACCGGTGCAGTCTCAAGACCGAGAATAGCTGTGTCGCCATTATTTTCAACCAGCGCCCAGATCAGGATATCAGGCCGGTTATTGCCCCAGACTGGAAGCTGGAGCTCATTAATGGCACGGTTAACCGCAGCCGGATCAAAACGCACAGACAGTGCGAGTTGATCGGGCTCAGTCAGATCGGCACCGAGAATGTTGTTGCGTCGGTATTCGTACTGTTGCATGTATTGCCCGGCCTGAGACAGAATCGGGGCCAGCGGCGCCGTTTCCAGCAAGGCTTTGTTACCGACTACTTTAAGCATGACCTGCTGCAGTAACTGCGGCGTCAGCTTCGCCCTTTCCTGCTCATCGCGGGAATTGACTGGCGCCGAAGCCTGGTAAAGATTATCTACCTCGGCGGCATGGCTGCCAAAGGTCAGACTGAGCAAAATTAGGGCAATAAATAATCGATGCATTGTGGTATTCTAACACGCTGTTTTCAACGTGTGACGACCTATGGTCCGGTCCGTCGAGGTCGGCCATCTAAGCGTCTGCAACCAGTATCAATTTTCAGGAACAAACCATGACCGATCACGCGGATTCTTCTCGCACTTCTCTCAGTTATCGTGATGCCGGTGTTGATATCGAAGCCGGTAATGCACTGGTGGATCGTATCAAACCCCATGCAGCCAAAACCCGTCGTCCTGGCGTCATGGCCGGTCTGGGCGGTTTCGGCAGTCTGTTTGAATTGCCTCTGGATCGCTATAAACAACCGGTGCTGGTTTCCGGTACAGATGGCGTCGGGACCAAACTGCGTCTGGCTATCGAGTCCGGCATCCACAACACTATCGGTATTGATCTGGTCGCCATGTGTGCCAATGATATTGCGGTGCTTGGTGCCGAACCGTTGTTCTTCCTCGATTATTATGCGACCGGCAAACTCGATATTGATGTTGCCGAATCTGTGGTCTCAGGCATTGCTGAAGGCTGTCTGCAGGCTGGCGCCGCTCTGGTTGGTGGTGAAACCGCAGAAATGCCGAGCATGTATGAAGACGGCGATTACGATCTGGCCGGTTTCTGTGTCGGCGTGGTCGAAAAAGACGCTGTCATCGATGGCAGCAAAGTCGCTGCCGGTGACAAATTAATCGGCCTCGCTTCTTCCGGTCCTCACTCCAATGGTTACTCTTTGATTCGTAAAATTCTGCAACGCAGCGGCCAGTCGCTGGAGGATGCATTTGACGGTAGCACCCTGGGTGAAAAACTGCTGGCACCAACCCGGATTTACGTGAAATCGCTGCTGGAACTGAACGACAAGATCAGTATTCATGCCCTGTCTCATATCACCGGTGGCGGGCTTTTGGAAAATATCCCACGCGTATTGCCAGAAGACAAAAAAGCGGTGATCGCTGCTGACAGCTGGCAGCGTCCTGCCGTGTTTGACTGGCTGCAGCAACAGGGTAATGTTGAAGACAAGGAAATGTACCGCACCTTCAATAACGGCATTGGTATGGTTGTCGTCGTCGCAGCTGAAGATGCCGATACTGCCCTCAGCCTGCTGCATGGTCTGGGTGAAGAAGCTAATCTGATTGGTCAGATTGAAAACCGCAGCAGTGACGAAGACAGTGTGGTGATCAACTGAGATGACAGAATCCCGTCATAAAGCCCGGCTGGTGATCCTGATTTCCGGCCGCGGCAGTAATATGCGTTCTATTGTCGAGGCAACGCGTCAGGGTGAACTTGAGGTCGAGATTGCTGCTGTTATCAGCAACCGTCCGGATGCCGCCGGTCTCGAGTTTGCCGGGCATGCCGGTATCGACACACAGGTGCTTGATCACAAGCAATTCGACAGCCGCGAGAGCTTCGATAATGCCATGATCGACATCATTGACAGCTACCAGCCGGACTTTGTGATTCTGGCCGGCTTTATGCGTATTCTGACTGCAGACTTTGTTACGCACTACGCCGGCCGTCTCATCAATATTCACCCCTCACTGCTGCCCAAGTTCAAAGGTTTGCATACCCATGAACGGGCGATTGAAGCCGGTGAAAGCGAGCATGGCGCCAGTGTGCATTTTGTCACAGCAGAACTGGATGACGGTCCGGTAATATTGCAGGCCAAGGTACCGGTATTAGCGGATGATAATGCCGACACGCTGGCGGCAAGGGTGCTGGAACAGGAACATCTGCTTTATCCCGCTGCCATAAAGAAGCTGATCTCGCAACAAACGGAATAAACATGCTCAGATTGTTCAGTTATATCCTGCTCTTTTGTCTAGGCAATTTTGCTGTGGCTGCCGATATTCCTGACTTCTCCGCTAATTACCTGGTCAAGCTCAACGGCATTCAGGCCGGTGAACTCAAGCGTACCCTCAAGACACAGGAAAACGGCTTACGTCAATTCAGTTCAGTGTCCCAGGCCAAAGGGGTATTCTCTTTTTTCAAACCCGATGTCATCGAAGAAACCAGCGTCTGGAAACTTGTCGATGGCCGTGTGACACCCCAGCGCTATCGCTATCAGCGCACCGGCGGCAAAAAAGACAAGTTCCTGCAAATGCAATTCAACTGGCGCGACAAACAAGTCAGCATTGATGATCGTGAACACCCCTGGGAACTGGATATCGAAACCGGCGTGCTCGACAAGCTGGTTTACCAGATAAGTCTTATGCGTGACTTAAGTGAAGGCATTGAACAGGTCGACTATCTCATCGCTGACGGGGGCCATCTCAAAACCTATGAGATCAAAGTACTGGGTAGGGAGACCATTACCACTCCGATGGGTCAGATTGAAACCCTCAAATTAACGCGTCACCGCGAACAACCCAATGACCGTGAAACCACGCTCTGGTGTGCCCCGGCACTGAATTACCTGCCGGTCAAGCTTGAACATGTTGAAGATGAAGCTGTGTTCACTGCCCTGCTGCGTCGTTTGCAGGGTATTGATGCCGAGCAGGCCTTCACCCCGTTACAATCAGCCAAAGTCATTGAACAACCATGAGCGACAAACGTTTCCGGATTCTGAAACAGGAAATGCCTTTTAAGGGCTTTTTCAATATCAAGAAATACACGCTTGAGCATACGCTCTACGAGGGTGGCTGGAGTCAGCCGGTAGAGCGGGAAGTCTTCCACCGCGGCAACTGTGTCGGCATTCTCCTTTATGACCCCAAGCGCGATGAAGTCGTCATTATTGAACAGTTCCGTGCCGGTGCCATTTTGAAATCAAATCAGGAAGAAGCCTGGCTGCTGGAAATTGTGGCCGGCGCGATGGAAGCCGGTGAAACCGCTGAAGATGTCGCTCGGCGCGAGGCCCTGGAAGAAGCCGGCTGCGAGGTACAGGACATCATCAAAATCAGTGAATTTTTCACTTCTCCCGGCGGTACCTCCGAATATCTGACCTTATACTGTGGCCGGGTCGATGCCGGCAATGTCGGTGGCGTGCATGGTCTTGATCATGAAGATGAGGATATTGCTGTCAGCAGTCTGCCATTTCCTGAAGCCTGGCAGTTGGTGGAAAACGGCCGAATTGAATCCGCGATCCCCATCATTGCGATGCAATGGCTGGCACTGAATCGTGATGAATTACGTCAGCGCTGGCGCTGATTAATCAAATTCGAGCGGCGGCCGCCCAGCCCGTTTTCTGAGCCAGAATACGGCACGACGCACCGAGGCGCGCTGAATCAGCCAGCGCTCGAAAGCGTATTTACCGGGGAAATTAAGCAGTAATACGCCGATCAGCAAAGTCAGTAAGCCCTGCCCCGGCAACACAAGCATTGCCAGGCCCAGCACTACAAAAACGACACCGAAAATATTCTTAACCACAAGCATGGTCCAGCGAATCATGAAATGCTGTTCAGCCCAGGACGAGGTCTGGCGTTTGTTTTCAGCAAAGTAATCAACCGGAATTCTGACTACCAGGAAGGGAATCAGAAACAAGGTGGCGACGAAAGTCAGCAGCGAAACCAGTCCCAGCATCAACAGCAGGCTTTCGTTTCCCTGGATGGTAGCCAGCAGATCCTGAAAGAATGTCATCAAGGCAGCACTGACAACTTAGCCGACAAAGAGATCATTGGTCCGGATTAATACGGTAGCTGACCTGCATATGGTGTACCGCGCCCGGCGCCACAATAATGCTGTTGGCGATGGCATTGGCGGTCTCCACACAAATAAACTGCTCGTAATCCTCTGCTGACATATCTTTGAGTTGAGCTGCTTTGTCCCAGGGATTCCAGACCACAAAATTATCGGCACCCTGGTGCTCGATTTCGATTCGGCGTTTCAGGCTGGGATCGACAATTTCCACCCGGTTCGGCGCATTCAGATACACCCGATCGGTTTCGCCCTCGGCAGTAATGTCGCCTGTTTGTTTCTGACGGGAAAAGCCCAGGGTTTTATCAAGATAATCAACACCGTCCAGTCCACTGACACGCGTCTGTTTGACATCGCCCACCCGGAAATAACTGTGCAGCGCCTTGGAGACGCTGAACGGAATATCGCCTTTGTTTTCAGTGGTCAAGGAAATGTTCAGCTGGTCGCCGATATGGATTTTCTTACGCAGACGGAATTCACTCGGCCACCATTGTTTACTGGTCGCAGTGGATTCCAGCCCCAGCGTGATTTCAACATTATCATCATGCAGCTGACTGTCGAGCACATCCCAGAACAGGTTACGGGCAAAGCCATGTGCCTGACGACCGAGGTTGCCCGGATCATCACCGAACCACGGCCAGCATAACGGTACGCCGCCGCGGATCGCTTTCCCCTGTTGATAGACGGCTTTCTTGCTCAGATAAAACAGATCGTGCTCGGCGCGCGCCGGCTTGAAAGACAACATCTGTCCCCCGTAGAGCGCTACTTTGGCCTCAGCACGGGCCGTCGTTACCTGTATCAGGGGCATGCCAGACGGGCCTTCAACAAAACTGACCTTGTCTTCGCGCCCGAAAATGCGATTAAGTGTGTTCAGATCCTGCATGAGTCATTTTCCAGACAAAAAGACGGGCTGAAACGCCCGTCTTTCCATAGACACGGGTGACTGAAAATCAGTCAGACCTTCCCGATTAATGCTGGTGACCGCCTTCACCATGAACATGACCGTGTTCCAGCTCTTCTTCACTGGCTTCACGGACTTCACGAATGGTCACGTCAAAATTCAAATGCACGCCGGCCAGCGGATGGTTACCGTCGACTGTGACGCTTTCGTCTTTGACATCAACCACAGTGACCAGAACCGGACCCTGCTCGGTTTCTGACTGGAACTGCATACCGACTTCAACGTTGTCGACACCGCTGAACAGTTCACGCGGTACATCCTGTTTCAGTTGTTCGTGGCGTTCACCATAAGCTTTGGCAGGCTCAATGCTGGCCTGAACTTCATCACCCGCTTCTTTGCCCAGCAGTGCTTCTTCAAGGCCTGGGATAATGTTGCCGGCACCGTGCAGGTATGCCAGCGGGCCCGCACCTTCCGAGCTGTCGATGACGCTACCGTCGTTATCTTTCAAAGTGTAATCGATAACAACGACTGTATTCTCTGCAACTTTCATTGAATTTCCTCTACTTGGATGTGTTGGATTACAGCTGCAGCTTATTCACTACAACCTGAGGCATTGACGCCCATGACCTGAGCCATATCACAGCTGGGCTGCGAGTTTTAAACAGCGTCTGATAAACAGCAACTACCCATCAGCGGCTGAGGTCAGCCCGGAGGATGCAATAGCCTGTGTACTGGTGTTCTAATGATGAACGATTTGTCATATTTTTACCAGCCAGCGCCTGGACGACGATGCCCTTATCGGCCGGCCTGATATACTCGAATACCAGTATAAAGCCTGTTGCTGCGCGTTAAAAAGCGAGCATTCTAACACTAATACCTGCCAACGACTAATATGAGCCGACTGCTTTTGTTTAACAAGCCGTTCAACGTCCTGACCCAGTTCACCGACAATGAGGGTCGACAGACTCTGAAAGACTTTATTGATGTGTCCGGTGTTTATCCGGCAGGTCGACTGGACCGCGACAGTGAAGGTTTATTACTGCTTACCGACGACGGTTCGTTGCAGCAGCTTATTGCCAACCCGCGTTTTAAACTGGCGAAAACCTACTGGGTACAGGTTGAACGTATTCCTGATGCAGCCGCACTTGAGCAACTGCGGCAAGGCGTCGATCTTAAAGATGGTCGGACACTGCCCGCTGAAGTCAGCCTGATTGACGAACCCGCTGTCTGGCCGCGCACACCGCCCATCAGGGAACGAAAGCAGATACCGACCCAGTGGCTGGCACTGACCATCCGTGAGGGTCGAAACCGGCAGGTACGCAGAATGACCGCTGCAGTCGGGCATCCGACATTGAGACTCATCAGGGCTGCGATCGGTCCATGGCAGTTGGATGGTCTGCAACCGGGACAATGGCGAGCGTTGGAAGAAGCAGACGTGATAAAATGGCGCGATGATTTGGAAACCAAGAACCACCGTCGCCGCCGTCGTCGAACGCAACAAGCAGTTTCTGCTGGTCGAAGAAGAAATCAACGGCAAAATGACACTCAATCAGCCCGCAGGCCATCTCGAACCAGACGAAAGTCTGATTGAGGCCGTGATCCGGGAAACGCAGGAAGAAACAGCGTGGCAGTTTGAACCGGAATCGCTGGTTGGCATTTACCGCTGGGTCCATCCGGTAAAGAAAGAAACTTATATCCGCTATTGTTTTTGCGGCCGGGTGACACAACATGATCCTAAGCAGGAACTTGATGGCGATATTCACCGGGCTTTGTGGCTGACACTGGATGAAATCAAAACCAGACAGGTGCAGCACCGCAGCCCGCTGGTTTTACAATGCTTTGAGGATTACCTGGCCGGTCATCGCTATTCTTTGGATTTATTACGTAACTGACTATGGCAGAACAGAAAAAAGTAGTCGTCGGCCTGTCCGGCGGTGTCGACTCTTCAGTCGCAGCCCTGCTGCTCAAACAACAGCATGACAAAGTCGAAGGCCTGTTTATGAAAAACTGGGTCGACTTTGCTGATGAAAGTGAATGCACCATTGAAGAAGATCGTAAAGACGCGATGTCAGTGGCTGAGACCGTGGGCATCGACTTTCACGAAGCCAATTTTGCGATGGAATACTGGGATTACGTGTTCAAGCATTTCCTGGACGAATACCGTGCCGGCCGAACCCCCAACCCGGATATTCTCTGCAACCGTGAAATCAAATTCAAAGCCTTCCTCGACCACGCGATGGAACTGGGCGGCGTACTGATTGCGACCGGTCATTATGCCCGGGTACAGGAGCGTGACGGTAAATTTCACTTGCTCAAAGGCAAGGACAATAAAAAAGATCAGAGTTATTTTCTCTACACCCTGGGTCAGGAACAATTGTCACGTACTCTTTTCCCGCTGGGTGAACTGCCCAAAACCGAAGTCCGTGAAATCGCTGAAAAAGCCGGTTTTATCAATCATGATAAAAAAGACAGTACCGGCATCTGTTTTATCGGTGAACGCCAGTTCAGGGAGTTTCTCAGTCGTTATATCCCGGCCCAGCCTGGCGAAATGCGCACACCCGAAGGCGAATATATCGGTGATCATGCCGGTTTGATGTATTACACGCTGGGTCAGCGTCAAGGCCTTGGCATCGGTGGTCGTAAAAACAGCAGCGGCGAACCCTGGTTTGTGGCTGGTAAAGATATGGAAACCCGCACTCTGTACGTGGTTCAGGGAGATCATCCCTGGCTGTGGAGCCAAAGCCTCAAAGCAGAACAGTTATCGTGGGTCATGGGTGAAGCGCCTGCTTTCCCCTGCCGCGCTGCTGCTAAAACCCGTTATCGTCAGCCGGATCAGCCCTGCACCATCACCCAGGATGAAAATGGCCTGATTCATGTGGAATTTGATGATAAACAGCGTGCCGTCACACCGGGCCAGTCAGTGGTGTTCTATCAGGGTGATGATTGCCTGGGCGGTGGCATTATTGTCTCCACAGATGCCCCTGGAGTGCATCCATGAGCCTGTCTGATCGTCAACGCGACAGAACCATTGCGCTCGCTGCCGTGGTTCAGTCGGCAATGCTGGTTCAGCATATCGCCGAGAGTGGCCAGGCCAGCGCCACTGATATCGAAACCCTGCTGCAGAGTCTGCTGGTTGAAGACGCGCCGACCACCGAAGCCGTATTCGGCGGCATTGGCAGCCTGCGTCCCGGTTTAAAGGAGCTGAACCAGCAACTGTCGAAAAAGAAAGAACAAAAAGACGTGGTGTTGCTGCGTTACGTTATCAGCCTGTTGCATCTGGAACGGCAACTGGCTAAAAACCCGAAGATGATGGACACCATCGGCCTGGAACTGGAACAGGTACCCCAGCAGATTGAATACTTCGGTGAGATCATGGCGCCGCAGGTCATCGCGCGTTTTGCCGATATTTATCACCGCACGCTGAGTCAAGTCAAACCGCAGATCCAGGTTTACGGCGACCCGAATTACCTTCAGCAACCGGATAACGTCAATAAAGTCCGTGCCCTGCTGCTCAGTGGTATCCGTGCCGCGGTTTTATGGCGCCAGAAAGGCGGCCGACGCTGGCAGTTTCTGTTTCAGAGCAACAAGATCCTGGAAGCAGCCAAAGAACTCTACGCTGCCTGCTGAAGAAATTGTTTTCTGCTGATTTGCAGAAATAAAGCCGTAGACAGACCGGCTGAGGCGAAAATCATGCACATCACCACGATCTGATAATGTGCCGCCACAATCGGTGATACCCCGGATAATATCTGGCCGGTCATCATGCCCGGCAATGAGACTAACCCGACTGCCAGCATGCTGTTGATGGTGGGGATGAAGGCGGCCTGAAAGGCTTCATTGCGAGCCTGCCTGAAGTCAAGATCACGGGAGAGTTCTGCAGCGAGCCGCTCTGCTGCCAGACTGACACTGTTCATCGAATTCGCAAAAATCATCCCTGCCAGCGGAATCATATAACGCGGCTCGAACCAGGGGTCGAGATTGATAACAAGTTGTGTAATCAGCCATAAAATCGCTCCGCCCCCAGCGAAAATGCTGATAAAAGCATATTTAAACAAGGCGATACGATGAGTCTTAACTGTGCCCAAAGCAATCCAGCTGGCCGCCAGCACCATCACCAGCATCACTGACACCACGATCCAGGCCTGCTCAGCCGCAAATATCGTGGTCAGAATATAGCCGACCAGCAGTAACTGAATCAGCATTCTGACAATGGCATAGGCCGCATTGCCGGCCTGCAGCGACCAGCGCCACATAATGCCAATCACCAGCAGCACCGGCACAAAGGCCAGTGCCAAATTGAATGGTGCAATGACTTGAATGCTTTCGTTCATCATAAAAAAGGCTGTTTCCCCCTATGGAAAACAGCCTTTTGTCAGCTTAAAGAGTGCAATCAACTTGCTGCTTGGCGGTACTCATCGAGCTCGTTGAAGTTCAGGTAACGGTAGATATCAGCGGCCATGGGCTGGATACCTGACACAGCTTCCATATATTCTGCCACGGTCGGGATCTTACCCAGACTGGCGACGACGGCAGAAAGCTCAGCCGAAGCCAGATAAACATTGGCATTATTACCCAGACGGTTCGGGAAGTTACGCGTCGAAGTGGACACCACAGTCGCACCATCGGCTACCCGTGCCTGGTTACCCATGCACAATGAACAGCCCGGTGTTTCTGTACGTGCACCAACACGGCCGAAAGTGCTGTAGACACCCTCTTCGGTCAGTTGATGTTTGTCCATCTTGGTCGGCGGCGCAATCCACAACTTCACCGGCAGGCTCTTCATGTTTTCCAGCACTTTGCTGGCGGCACGATAATGCCCGATATTGGTCATGCAGGAACCGATGAAGACTTCATCGACATTGTCACCCTGCACTTCCGACAATGGTTTGATATCGTCCGGGTCATTCGGACAGGCCAGCAGCGGCTCGGTGATTTCGTTCAGATCGATATCAATCACGGCAGCATATTCGGCATCAGCATCCGGTTCCAGCAGCTCGGGATTAGCGAGCCATTCTCTCATCGAATCAATACGACGCTGCAGGGTGCGGGCATCCTGATAACCTTCGGCAATCATCCACTCCATCAGCGAGATGTTGGACTTGAGGAACTCGATAATCGGTTCTTTATCAAGGCGAACTGTACAGCCGTTGGCACTGCGCTCTGCCGAGGCATCAGACAGTTCAAATGCCTGCTCCACTTTCAAATCCGGCAGACCTTCGATTTCCAGCACGCGGCCGTTAAAGATATTTTTCTTGCCTTTCTTCTCGACAGTCAAAAGACCCTGCTGTATCGCCGCATAAGGAATTGCGTTCACCAGATCGCGCAAAGTAATACCCGGCTGCATTTCACCTTTGAAACGAACCAGAACTGACTCCGGCATATCCAGCGGCATGACGCCCAGCGCAGCACCGAAGGCGACCAGACCGGAACCAGCCGGAAAGCTGATGCCAATCGGGAAACGGGTATGAGAATCACCACCGGTACCGACGGTATCAGGCAGGATCATCCGGTTCAGCCAGGAGTGAATAATGCCGTCACCGGGACGCAGCGACACACCGCCTCGGGTGCTGATAAAGTCCGGCAGTTCATGCTGCAACTTGATATCCACCGGTTTCGGATAGGCGGCAGTATGACAGAAAGACTGCATAACCAAATCGGCAGAAAAGCCCAGACAGGAAAGTTCTTTCAGTTCATCACGGGTCATCGCACCGGTCGTATCCTGAGAACCGACTGTGGTGACTTTCGGCTCGCAGTAGGTGTTGGGACGCACGCCATCAACACCACAAGCGCGGCCGACCATTTTCTGAGCCAGGGTAAAGCCCTTGCCGGTATCAGCCGGTTCAACCGGGCGCACAAACACATCAGACGGGTCCATCCCCAGTGTTTCACGGGCCTTGTCAGTCAGACCACGGCCGATAATCAGCGGAATACGTCCACCGGCACGCACTTCATCCGCCAATGTTGTGGGACGCATGGTGAACTCGCTGATAGTCTCACCCGCTTCATTCACAATCTTGCCTTCATAGGGAAGGATGGTGATGACATCACCACTTTCCATATGCTGCACATCACATTCGATAGGCATGGCGCCTGAGTCTTCGGCAGTATTGAAGAAAATCGGCGCGATATTGTTACCGAGAATCACGCCGCCCTGACGTTTATTAGGAACATAAGGCACATCATGGCCCATATGCCAGAGCACAGAGTTGATGGCAGACTTACGCGATGAACCGGTACCGACCACATCACCCACAAAAGCCAGCGGATAACCTTTCTCTTTCAGTTTCTCGATTGCTGCAATGGGATCATCCATTTTGCTCTGCAGCATGGCTTTAGCGTGTAGCGGGATATCCGGACGGCTCCAGGCTTCTGTCGCCGGGGACAAATCATCAGTGTTGGTTTCACCCGGCACCTTGAACACGGTCAGGGTGATTTTATCTTCCAGCTTGGGTCGGGAGGTAAACCATTCAGCTTCAGCCCAGGACTGCAGCACACGCTTGGCGTATTCATTAGTTTCTGCCTTTTCCACCACATCATGATAGGCGTCATAGACCATCAGGGTTTTGCACAGCGCTTTTTCAGCGGCAGCGGCGGTTTCTTCAATATCCAGCAGCTCGATCAGGGACTGAACGTTGTAACCGCCCATCATGGTACCGAGGAGTTCGGTAGCACGGACCGGGGTAATCAAATCGCATTGTGTGTTGCCTTTGGCAATGTCGGTCAGAAAACCGGCTTTGACATAAGCAGACTGATCGACACCGGGCGGCACACGGTGGATCAGCAAATCCAGCAAGGTTTCGCTGTTGTCATCACCGGCTTTGAGTGCTTCGACCAGGGTAGAAACCTGTTCAGCATCCAGCGGTAATGGTGGCAGCCCTTGCTGGGCACGTTCTTCAACATGTGATTGATATTCAGTCAGCACAGATAGTCACCCCAAAAGTTTCCAAATTCAGATGCAGGCATTTTACCTGAAAGCATCTGGAGACCGCGAACTCTGATATAATTTCGCTCACTTTTCTAACTAATCCACTTAACACAGTTTCATCGGAGTATTCATGGATTTAACCGCTTTAACCGCGATTTCGCCGGTTGATGGTCGTTATGCTTCCAAAACCGAAGCCCTGCGCCCGTTTTTTAGTGAATATGGTTTATTGCGTGCCCGCGTCGAAGTCGAACTGCGCTGGCTGCACCTGCTGGGTAATAACGCCGAGATTAAAGAAGTCCCCAAACTGAGCAGCGAGGCGGAATCCTTTCTCAATGACATGATTGCCAGCTTCTCAGTGGAAGATGCGCAGGAAATCAAAGACATCGAGCGCACCACCAATCATGACGTCAAAGCGGTCGAATACTTCATTAAGAACAAGTTCAAAGCCAATGCGGAGCTGAACGCGGTTAGCGAGTTCGTGCACTTTGCCTGTACCTCGGAAGACATCAATAACACGGCTTACGGCATCATGCTGAAAAATGCCCGTGAACAAGTCATTCTGCCGGAAATGGACAATATCATTGCTGCCATTCGTAAACTGGCCCAGCAGCATGTCGACACGCCGATGATGTCCCGCACCCATGGTCAGCCGGCCTCTCCTACTACGCTGGGTAAAGAACTGGCTAACGTAGTTCAGCGCCTGGAGCTGCAACGCACCCATGTCGCTGCCGTGCTGCTCTACGGCAAGATGAACGGTGCGGTCGGTAACTATAATGCCCATTATGCCGCTTATCCCGAAGTCGACTGGCCGATGATGGCGCATGCATTTGTGACCGGTCTGGGCCTGAGATGGAACCAGTACACCACACAGATTGAGCCACATGACTATATGGCGGAACTATTCCAGGCCATGATTCGTTTCAATACGGTGCTGATCGATTTCTGCCGTGACGTCTGGAGTTATATCTCTATCGGTTATTTCAAACAGAAAACCGTTAAAGGTGAAATCGGTTCTTCTACCATGCCGCACAAGGTCAATCCGATTGACTTTGAGAATGCGGAAGGTAATCTCGGTATTGCCAATGCGGTGTTTGATCATCTGGCATTAAAACTGCCGATTTCCCGCTGGCAGCGTGATCTGACCGACTCAACAGTACTTCGTAACCTCGGTGTCGGTTTTGCGCACTCCCTGCTTTCTTACAGCTCAGCGCTGAAAGGCATTGATAAACTGGAACCGGCACCGGAAGTCATGGCCGCTGATCTGGATGCCAACTGGGAACTGCTGGCCGAACCGATTCAGACCGTGATGCGTCGCTACGGTATTGAAAACCCGTATGAGAAACTCAAAGAGCTGACCCGTGGTCAACGTGTTAACAGAGAAATCATGCAGGATTTCATTGACGGCCTGGAGCTACCGGAAGAAGCCAAAGCCAGCCTCAAGGCCATGACACCGGCCAGCTATCTCGGTAATGCTGCGGAACAAGCTAAAAACAGTTAACTATGTCTGACACTATCCCGACTGCTGATAATGACACACTGTTGCGTTTCGACAGTCGGGATCAGGCTGCCAAGCTGGCATTAGAGCTTATCAATCAGGCCCGTCATGAAATCTGTTTCTTCGGGCCGCTGATTGACCCGGTGCTGTTCGATAACGATTCGGCTGCACAAGCGCTCAGTGAATTTGCCCGCCGCAGTCCGCGGACACGAATCCGTATCGTGGTGCTTGATACCCAGAAAAATGTGATCAGCAGCCATCGCCTGCTGCCTCTGGCACAGAAACTGACCAGTTCCATAGAAATCCATCTCGCGGGCAATAAACACCGGGAACTGCGCCAACAGTATCTGCTGGTTGATGGCCGTTCCTATCTGTTCTGCCCGCTGGCTGAACGCTACGAAGGTCGCGTTGAAATGCAGGCGCCCGCTGCCGTCAAAGAAATGCAGCAGGAATTTGAAGAAATCTGGAACCAGAGTAAACCGGATATCAACACAAGGCGGCTGAACCTATGAGAATCTGCCTGTTTTTATGCACCATGCTGTTATCCATGTCGGTTTTCGCCGGGACCGAGATTCACACTATCAGCCTCAAACATCGTCTGGCCTCAGAAGTGCTGCCACAGGTCGAAGCTTTTCTGCCTGACAATGCGACCATCCGCGCTTATGACAATATGCTCATTCTCAAATCGGATCGGGCAACACTCGCCAATGTGCGGCAGATTCTGGAAAAACTGGATAAGCCCCAGCAAAGCCTGATTGTCACTGTAATGCGCAGTACTGGGGACTTATCCCATCAGCGTGGTAGTCGCGACCGGATCGAGATTGAGGCCGGAGACGATATCAATGCCTCAGTCGGCATCAACCGCTGGTCAACCCGGGAACTTGATGATCGCGATCAACATTACCGGGCCCGCACTATTGCCGGTCAGCCGGTGTCGATTTCGCTGGGCGAGGCTATTCCTCAACAGCAGCAGCTGGTTTTTGTCGGCCCTCGTGGTGTCGCAGTCGCTAATGAAACACGTTATATCAGTACCAGCAATGGCTTTCAGGCTGTCCCCACCCTGTTGCCGGACGGCCAGGTCAGGGTTGAAATACACCCTTTCTTCAGTAAGCTATCGCGCGTTGATGGCGATATCCGCAGCAGTGAAGTCATTACCACTGTCGTCGGTCAAACCGGTGAATGGCTGGAAATCGGCCGTATCACTGAAAACGCGGAACGTCAGCGTGACAATGTCACCAGCTACCGCAGTCACGGCGAACAGAATCAAATTTTGTATCTGAAAATCGAATTATCCAATTAAGCAAGAGCTAATATGAATGTGAAAGAAGCGATCGTCAGCCGACGGTCTGTGAAACATTATGACCCTGAACATGAGATGACCGATGCCGAGGTTCAGGAATTGATGGAGCATGCGATCCTGTCGCCCACCGCTTTCAATCTGCAGCACTGGCGCTTCGTCAATGTGGTCGACAAGGACAAGCGTGAGCAGATCAAGATTGCCAGCTGGGGTCAGTCTCAGGTGACCGATGCTTCCATGCTGCTGGTGCTCTGCGCCGATCTGAATGCCTGGGAAAAGGACCCGCAACGCTACTGGCGTAATGCGCCTAAGGAAGTCCAGGACTTCATGCTGCCGTCCATCGAGAACTACTACACCAACCACCACCAGGGGATGCGTGATGAATGTATCCGCTCCGCCGGTATAGCTGCGACCAGCATTATGCTGATGGCACGGGAAATGGGTTACGACAGTTGCCCGATGGATGGTTTCGATTTCGACAAAGTCGCCCGCGTTATCAACCTGCCCCATGATCACATTATCGTGATGATGATTACGATTGGTAAGAAAATTCAGGACGCTAAACCACGGGCGGGTCAATTGCCGTTGGAAGAAGTGTTGTTTACCGACGCCTTCCCGGGTAAGACAAACAAGCCCTAAATAATCGGCGGGGGCGCTTCTGAGACGCAGTTGCGCCCTTTCCGCTTGGACATATACAAGGCACGGTCAGCGCGCTGCATAAAGCTCTCAACGCCTTCTGTCGGCACATATCGGGCGACACCGAAGGAAATCGTGATCTGCCCCAGAGACTCATGGGTATCCTTGCGCTGAATGCGTTTGGAGGCGACTTCCTGACGAATATTGTCGGCCACGGTTTTGGCATTCTGCAGACTGGTATTAAGCAGGATAATCGAGAACTCCTCACCACCGTAACGGGCTACCAGATCCCGGCCTTTAACACTGTCACGCAGTGAATTGGCAATGACTTTGAGCACCTGATCGCCAACGAGATGACCATGCTGGTCATTGATATCCTTAAAGTTATCCAGATCGCAGAACAGCAGACAGACATCCAGACCACTGCTGTCGGCATCCTCAGTCACTTTAGCAACCAGATCATCAAAAGCCTTGCGGTTGGCAAGACCGGTCAAGGTATCGGTCTTGGCCTCGCGCTTGGTGACTTCCAGCTCTTTCTTGAGCTTGTTCACTTCAACCATCGCCGTGTTGAGACGCTCGGTAAGCAGTTCTCCGTTATTGATGGCCATCCGCGTTTCGCTGAGAATCTCATCCACAATGTCATGGATCTGCTGCGGTGTCATATCCCGGTTAACTTTGCCCATCAGCGTGTTCAGGTGCTGATTGACCTTGTCATTATGCGCCACGCTGCTACAGACGAAATTGACTACCTCCCTCAGCAGACGGGCGAGCTCCAGGCGCAGTTCAATCACTTCCTGACGATCTTTTTCCAGATTGAAAAACTGCTCATGCAGTGCTTTGCACTGCGCCTGACTGAGCTCGGGATTGACCGCAAGCATAGACTGGATTTGTTCGGACAACTTGGCGTTGGCACCGGAGACATGCTCATACCAGACAGCATAGTTATCAGGCGTCATCGGCACACCGTGCTTGCGCATCAGCGGTAATGCCAGCCGCATGTATTCTGCGGCTTTATCTGATAACTCGTTGTAGTCCATCCAGTCTTTCCTCGACCTTAAATTAACGTTTCTTGTTGCCGGCGATTTTAAGGCGCAGGGCATTCAGTTTGATGAAGCCCTCGGCGTCTTTCTGATCATAGGCACCGGCATCATCTTCAAAGGTCGCAATTGATTCATCAAACAGACTGTCTGTTTCAGAAGCACGGCCGACCACAACCACATTGCCCTTGTACAGTTTGACCCTGACCACACCGTTAACGGTTTTTTGTGACTCGTCAATCATTGCCTGCATCATTACCCGTTCCGGTGCCCACCAGTAACCGTTGTAAATCATCTGGGCATAACGTGGCATCAGCTCATCTTTGAGGTGAGCAACTTCACGGTCCAGTGTCAGCGATTCAATTGCACGGTGCGCTTTCAGCATGACCGTGCCTGCCGGTGTTTCATAACAACCGCGGGATTTCATACCTACATAGCGGTTTTCGACGATATCCAGACGGCCGATACCATTGTCACCGGCGACTTTATTCAGGTAGCTCATCACGCTTGCCGGCGTCATCCGTTCACCGTTGATGGCGACGATATCACCCTGTTCATAGCTCAGTTCCAGATAGGTCGGTTCATCCGGTGCATTTTCAGGTGAGACGGACCAGCGCCACATGGATTCTTCAGGCTCAGCCCATGGATCTTCCAGAATGCCGCCTTCGTAGGAGATATGCAGCAGGTTGGCATCCATCGAATAGGGCGATTTTTTGCCCTGCTTCATTTCCACCGGAATGCCATGCAGTTCGGCATAGTCCAGCAGTTTCTGACGTGACAGCAGGTCCCACTCGCGCCATGGGGCAATCACTTTGATGCCAGGCTTCAACGCATAGGCACCCAGTTCGAAACGAACCTGGTCATTACCTTTACCGGTGGCGCCGTGGGCTACGGCTTCGGCGCCGGTCTCATTGGCAATTTCCACCAGACGTTTGGCAATCAGCGGCCGTGCAATCGAAGTCCCCAGCAGATATTCGCCTTCATAAATAGCGTTGGCACGGAACATTGGAAACACATAATCACGGGCGAACTCTTCGCGCAGATCTTCAATAAAGATTTCCTTGATACCCAGCGATTTCGCTTTGGCGCGGGCCGGTTCGACTTCTTCACCTTGTCCCAGATCGGCAGTAAAGGTCACCACCTCAGCGTCATATTTATCCTGCAGCCATTTCAAAATAACTGAAGTATCAAGGCCCCCTGAGTAGGCCAACACGACTTTATTAATCTTAGACATGGGCAAAAATGATTCCTGTAAATTGAGGCCCGGCTACCCTGTTCCTGTAACCACAGTTAGCGGTCAACCGGCGCGTTTCTTGAATTAAAAATGAGGCGCTATTGTATCAAAGTCCACTCAGCGCAAGCACTTCTTTCACTGCCTGACGTTCATTGCCTTTGCAGCTGATAAGCCGTGGTGCATCGAGAAAGCGGAGACGAAACCCCAGCTTGCGATAGAGTTTCTGCACTCTGTCGGTGGCCTGATTAGATAACACCACCGGCCCGGGGTGGCGACTGAGCCATTCAGCCAGCCTTTCCTGGTCGTCCCAGTCAAAACCCTGCTGGGCATATTGATGAAACGGTGTGTCGTAGGGCGGATCAGCATAGATGAAGTCGTTATCAGCCACGTTAAGCTGCTCAAAGTCGACATTGCTGAACTGCCACTGCGATAGCACCGGCTGGTAATGACTGAAGTCGTCCTGATAGTTGATGGTCTTGTAGCGACCGAAGGGCACGTTATAACCACCCTTTTTATTAAACCGGCACAAGCCGTTATAACCGGTACGGTTGAGATAATAAAACAGCTGAGCGGCCATCAGCTTTGAGGCCGGATCACCATTGAGACGGTTAAAGGTATCACGGCTCTTGTAGTAGACCTTCTCGTTATTGACCATCTCAATATCAATCACCAGCCCCTGTTTGAGATGCTGGTAAAAGTTAATCAGAGCCGGGTTCAGATCATTGAGTAGAGCGCGCTCGGGATTAAGGCCCAGCGCGACTGACAGGCCACCGCAGAACGGCTCGACCAGCCGTTTTTCTTTATGCTGACGCCAATAGTACTGGAGATGCTGAATTAACCAGCGTTTACCTCCAGCCCATTTAAGTGGCGGTTTCAGTGTATGAGTGTGTTGCTTTTTGACGGCCATGAATACGGGAGAATATCACGCAAAAAAAGGGCATGCTTGCATAGGAAGCAGGCATGCCCTGATTTCAGTCAGTCTGGCACCAGCCAGCTAAACCCTGCATTATTTGGAATGCAGTGTTTTACGCGGCGGCATCAAATCGGTAATGCTGCCTTCTGCCATTTCGGCGGCAAAACACAGGGTTTCCGATAAAGTCGGATGCGGATGAATGGTCAGGCCCATATCCTCGGCATCGGCCCCCATTTCCAGCGCCAGCGTGGCTTCAGCAATCAGTTCACCGGCATTCGGACCAACTATACCGGCACCAATCAGACGACCGGTCTCTTTTTCGAACAGCGCCTTGGTCAGACCTTCATCACGCCCCAGACTCAGGCTGCGACCACTGGCTGCCCATGGGAAGGCGCCTTTGACGTAGTCGATGCCCTGTTTCTTGGCTTCGTCTTCGCTGAGCCCCATCCACGCGACTTCGGGATCGGTATAAGCGACGGACGGAATAGTCATCGGTTCAAACACCGATTTCTGTCCGGCAATCACTTCCGCAGCGACTTTGCCTTCATGAGTGGCTTTATGCGCCAGCATCGGCTGACCGACGATATCACCGATAGCAAAAATATGCGGCACATTAGTGCGCATCTGACCGTCGGTCGCGATAAAGCCCCAGTCATCGACAGCCACGCCGGCCGCTTCTGCGTTGATTAACTTGCCATTAGGTGTACGACCCACCGCGACCAGAATCTTGTCGAAAGTATCTTCTTCCGGTGCAGCTTTGCCCTCAAACTTAACCTTGAGGCCTTTTTTCTGCGGTTCGATGCTCGCGACTTTGGTGCTGAGATAAATATTTTCGTATTTGTCCTGTACCCGTTTCAGCAGCGGTTTAACGATATCTTTATCAGCGCCCGGAATCAGGCTGTCCTGCATTTCGACAACGGTAATCTTGGAACCCAATGCATCGTAGACTGTGGCCATTTCCATACCGATAATACCACCGCCGATAACCAGCAGTCTCTCCGGCACATCTTCCAGTTCCAGCGCATCGGTGGAATCCATCATCCGTGGATCATCGTGAGGGAAAACCGGGATCTTGGTGACGCGGGAACCCGCTGCGATAATGCAGTTATCGAATGAAATTGTCTTGGTGCCGTCTTCACCTTCAACCTGCAGGGTCTTAGGACTGGTGAAGCTGCCTTCTCCATGGACGATACTGACATTACGCTGTTTGGCTAACCCTTGCAGACCACCGGTCAGCTGTTTTACGACACTGTCTTTCCAGCCTGCCAGCTCTTTCAGATTGATTTCCGGCTTACCGAACTTAATACCATGACCGCCCATTTCATCGGCTTCATTGATGATCTGTGCGGTATGCAGCAGCGCTTTGGACGGGATGCAACCGACATTCAGGCAAACACCGCCGATACGCTGATGGCGCTCGACCATTACCACGTTTTTACCCAGATCAGCAGCGCGGAATGCCGCCGTGTAACCGCCGGGACCGGACCCCAGTACCAGCACCTCGGCATGCATGTCAGCATCACCTGTTGGCGCAGCAGCAGGTGCAGGTGCCGGCTTGGATTCGGTTTTAGTCTCGGTTTTGCTTTCCTGCTTGGCTTCAGCCGGTTCTTCAGCAGACTGTTCAGATTCGGCTACTTCTACAGTCAGAATCACATCGCCCTCGCTGACTTTGTCACCGACACTGACCTTCAGGCTGGCGACTTTGCCGCTTACTGTGGAAGGGATTTCCATCGCGGCCTTGTCAGATTCCAGGGTAATGATGTCCTGATTTTCGCTGATCTCTTCACCTTCACTGACCAGCACTTCAATAATTTCAACGGCGTCAAAATCGCCGATATCGGGGACTTTAACCTCGATTACACTCATAGTAATACCTTCCTGATATCTGACAGCATCTGGCTCAACATCACAGTGAAGCGGGCACCGGCGGCGCCGTCAATCACACGGTGATCGTAGGAGATGGAGAGTGGCAGCATCAGACGGGGTTCGAACTCTTTCCCGTTCCAGACCGGTTTCATGCTGTGACGGCTGACGCCCAGAATGGCGACTTCCGGTGCATTGACAATCGGCGTAAAGAACTGACCACCGATACCGCCTAAGCTGGAGATCGAGAAAGTACCGCCCTGCATATCTTTGGCGCTCAAGGCACCGTCACGGGCACGTTGACTGATTTCACCCAGTTCACCGGCCAGCTCCAGGAAGCCTTTCTTGTCGACATCCTTAATGACAGGCACCATCAGGCCATTAGGCGTATCCACCGCGACACCGATGTTGTAGTACTCCTTCAGAATCAGGCTTTCTTTGTCTTCACTCAAAGAGGCATTGAACTCCGGATAAGCTTTGAGACAGGCGACCACGGCTTTCATGATGAAAACCAGCGGTGTCAGGTTGACACCACGATCTTTCGCCATCTGTTTGTTTTCCTGACGGAACTCTTCCAGTTCAGTGATATCGGCTTCGTCAAACTGGGTCACATGAGGAATATTGAGCCAGCAGGCATGCAGATGCTTGCCGGAAATCTTCTTGATGCGTGACAGTTCCCGGGTTTCGATATCGCCGAACTGTTCGAAGTTGACAGTCGGCACCGGTGGAATGGCACTGCCGCCCTGAGCAGGCGCTGCTGCCGGCTGGGTCAGGGCATTTTTGACATAGCCCTGCACATCTTCTTTGGTAATACGACCCTTAGGCCCGGTACCGGTGACCGAAGTCAGCACCACACCGAGTTCACGGGCAAAACGACGCACCGAGGGCGACGCATGGGCACGGCGGATCCCGGACTTGTTGTCCGGCGCATAAGGAATCGGGTCCTTTAATTGCGGCTCCTGGGAGATACTGCCCGCTTCCGCCGTTGTCGGCGCCGGTGCCGGTTCCTGCTTGGGCGCTTCGGCTTGTTTCGGTTCTGCAGGCTTTTCTTCTGCCTTGGGCGCTTGAGCCGGTTTTTCTTCCTGCTTGTCTTCAGCAGCGCCAGCGGCCGCTTCAACCAGCGCAATGACCGTGCCTTCGCTGACTCTGTCACCGACGGCCACTTTCATTTCCTTGATCACCCCGCCCTTGTCGGCCGGGATTTCCATCATTGCCTTGTCAGACTCAACGGTAATGACTTCCTGATTTTCATCAATGCTGTCGCCCTCAGCAACCAGCACTTCAATGATTTCAACGTCTTCGAAGTCACCAATATCGGGTACTTTAATTTCAATCAAATCTGCCATTGTTTATGCCTTAACCGGGTTCACTGCATCCGCGTTGATGTCGTATTTCTTGATTGCATCAGCGACAACTTCAGGCTTGATTTCGCCCTGGTCTGCCAGCGTGCTCAAGGTAGCCACGACAACATGATAGCGGTCGACTTCAAAGAAACTACGCAGTTTCTCACGGGTATCACTGCGGCCGAAACCATCAGTACCTAGCACGGTATAAGGTGCTTTCACCCATGGACGAATCTGCTCGGCATAGATACGGATATAGTCCGTTGCAGCAACCACCACGCCCGGTTCATCATCCAGACATTCAGATACATAGCTGCGTTTCTTGTCAGCACCCGGATGCAGACGGTTGTAGCGGTCTGCTTCCTGACCGTCGCGGGTCAGTTCGTTGATACTGGTCGCGCTCCAGACAGTAGCCGCCACTTTCCAGTCTTTTTCCAACAGTTCAGCTGCCGCTTCCACTTCACGCAGGATGGTACCGCTACCCAGCAATTGTGCTTTCAGCTTGTGCTTGCCGCCCTGTCTGAGTTTATACATGCCTTTGATGATGCCTTCTTCGGCACCTTTCGGCATTTCCGGATGCTGGTAGTTTTCATTCATCGCGGTGATGTAATAGAAAACATTCTCCTGCTGCTCGTACATGCGTTTCATACCGTTATGTACGATAACCGCCATTTCGTAGGCATAGGTCGGGTCATAACTGACGCAGTTCGGAATCGCGTTTGCCATCAGCAGGTTATGACCATCCTGATGCTGCAGACCTTCACCATTCAGCGTGGTACGACCGGCGGTTCCACCGATGAGGAAGCCTTTGGCCTGCATATCGCCGGCCAGCCACCACAGATCACCGACACGCTGGTAACCGAACATGGAATAGTAAATATAGAACGGCACCATATTGACGCCATAATTCGCATAGGCTGTAGCTGCAGACACCCACTCAGCCATGGAACCGGCTTCATTGATGCCCTCTTCCAGGATCTGACCTTTGGTATCTTCGCGGTACCACATCACCTTACCGGAATCTTCCGGTTCATAACGCTGACCTGAAGAGGAGTAAATACCAATTGAACGGAACAGGCCTTCCATACCGAAGGTACGGGCTTCATCCGGAACGATAGGTACGATGTTCTTGCCGATTTTCTTGTCGCGAATCAGGGCAGTCAGCACACGGACAAAGGCCATGGTGGTAGACAGTTCACGGTCGCCACTGGATTTCAATACGGCATCAAAAGTTTTCAGCTCAGGAATTTCCAGTGCCGGTGCGTTGTGATTACGCTTAGGCAGGAAGCCGCCCAGTTCTTCTCGGCGCTGCAGCAGATATTTTTTCTCCGGGCTGTCATCTTTGAGCTTGATGAATGGAATTTCATCGATGTCTTCATCAGAAACCGGAATATTGAAACGGTCACGGAAACGTTTCATCTGTTCGATTTCGAGTTTCTTCTGCTGGTGCGTAGTGTTCTGACCTTCACCGGCCTCACCCATACCGTAACCCTTAACGGTTTTCGCGAGGATAACGGTCGGCTGTCCCTCGTGCTCAACCGCTTTTTTGTAAGCAGCATAGATCTTACGCGGATCGTGACCACCACGTGACAGATGCCAGATGTCCTCGTCGGTCATATCGGAGACCATTTCCAGCAGTTCCGGGTATTTACCGAAGAAATGCTTACGCACATAAGCACCGTCTTTGGCCTTGTAGTTCTGGTATTCTCCATCGACCACTTCTTCCATGCGCTTGAGCAGCAGACCTTTGGTATCACGGGCCAGCAACTGATCCCAGCCGCTACCCCAGATAACTTTAATCACGTTCCAGCCAGCACCACGGAACAGGGCTTCCAGTTCCTGAATAATTTTGCCGTTACCACGCACCGGGCCATCCAGGCGCTGCAGGTTGCAGTTAACGACATATATCAGATTGTCGAGTTTTTCACGACCGGCCAGGGTAATCGCACCCAGAGATTCCGGTTCGTCCATTTCACCGTCACCCAGATAGGCCCAGACATGACGGCCTTCTGTCGCGACGATTTCACGGTGCTGCATGTATTTCATGAAGCGCGCCTGGTAGATGGCGAGAATCGGGCCCAGACCCATCGACACGGTCGGGAACTGCCAATAATCCGGCATCAGCCAGGGGTGCGGGTATGAAGACAGACCTTTGCCGTCCACTTCAAAACGGAAGTTTTCCAGTTGTTCTTCGGTCAGGCGACCTTCCAGGAATGAGCGGGCATAAATGCCGGGTGCCGAGTGGCCCTGGAAGAAGACCATGTCGGAACCGTTACCGTAATCGTCACCCTTGAAGAAGTGGTTGAAACCAACGTCATACAGGGTGGCGGCGGATGAAAAGCTGGCAATATGACCACCGACAGAACCCGGTTTCATATTGGCTTTGACCACCATCGCCATCGCATTCCAGCGAATATACGATCTTAATTTATGTTCCATCGCCTGATCGCCAGGGATGCGTTCTTGCTGATCGACCGGAATCGTGTTGACGTAGGCGGTGTTGGCGCTGTACGGCAGGTTGATGCCGGTGCGGCGTGCCATATCAATGAGCTTCTCAATGATATAGTGCGCTTTTTCATCACCACCGGCCTCAATCACAGACTCGAGTGCATCAAGCCATTCCTGAGTTTCCTGTGGATCGTGATCGACAAAATCAGTCATAAATACCTTCTTTAATCATTACGCGATGAGTATCAGCGGCACATTGTAACAGTTTTTGTCCGAAATCATCTTCACAACACCCTGCTGACAGTGGCTGAAGGCCCGTCTGCGCTGAGAAAAATCTTTACTGGCAAATATTTATCAAACAAAAGCCATTCTCAATAAAGGCTTAAATTTCTTGAGAATGGCTTTCGCAAAAAAGCTGGAGATTCCCAGCCAGCTAAAAAGGGTTCCGCAGGCGATAGAAAAGTTTTACTTGTGGCTGAGCTTCTTGTGACGTGCGGCATGCAGCAAACGCACTCCCAGCAGTACACTGAGGATAATAATGTAGATGACTGGCTCACGAATATCAGCTTTGACCAGCATCAGGAAATGCACACAGGCCGCCGCTGCTACAAAGTAAGTCAGTCGGTGCAGTTTCTTCCAGCGCTGCCCACCCAGGCGTTTAACCATTTTATTGGTTGAGGTGATGACCAGTGGCAGCAAAGCCACAAAGTTGATAAAGCCCACTGTGATAAAGGGGCGTTTAACAATATCCCGCCAGATTTCGCTCCAGTCAAAAAACTGATCCAGACCCAGATACAGCAGCATATGCACGGTGGCATAGAAAAACGCGAACAGCCCCAGCATCCGCCGAAAACGTACCAGTTGATTGAGACCGGTCAGCCATCGCAGTGGTGTGACGCAAAGCGTTATCAACAAAAATCGCAAAGCCCAAAGTCCGCTCAATCGCGTTACGGCATCAATCGGGTTGGCACCAAGCTGATGGCTGAAAAAGCCCCATAGCATAAACATAAACGGATACAGACAAACCAGAAACAACACTAGCTTGAGGTGGCGGATCTTGATCAGGCTGTTTCGGTCTTTGCTAGAAATAGCGCTTGAGGTCCATGCCTGAATAGAGTTCAGCAACATAATCACCATATCCGTTAAACATCAGTGTATCGCGTTTGAGAAACTCACCGATTCGACGCTCTTTACGCTGGCTCCAGCGCGGATGATCGACATTCGGGTTCACATTGGAATAAAACCCGTATTCGCTGGAATTGGCTTTGACCCAGGCCGTCAACGGCATCTTCTCGACAAAACGAATGCGTACAATTGACTTGATGCTCTTGAAGCCATATTTCCAGGGCACCACCAGTCGAATCGGTGCGCCATTCTGACCCAGCAGTTCCTTGCCGTAGAGGCCTACTGACAAAATGGTCAGGGGATGCATGGCTTCATCAATACGCAGCCCTTCGACATAGGGCCAGTCCAGCACTTCACGACGCTGGCCGGGCATCTGCTCCGGATCATACAACGTAGTGAACTCGACATATTTGGCTTTGGATGTCGGCTTGGCCTGTTTCAGCAGCTCTCCCAATGGAAAACCAATCCAGGGTATGACCATCGACCAGCCTTCAACACAACGCATCCGGTAAATACGTTCTTCCAGCGTGAATGGTTTGACCAGTTGGTCGTATTCAAATACGCCCGGATTTTCGCACTCTCCGTCTATCTCCACCCGCCAGGGTTCGGACTCATCGGGAAACTCGCCGGCATAGAGAGACGGCGCTTCTTTGCTGGTGCCAAATTCATAGAAATTGTTGTAGGTGGTAATGGCTTTGAAAGTGGTTTTTTCCTCATCAGTGGAATACTGACTTTTCTTCAGCGTTTCAAACACCTTCAGCTCATCGACCGGTTTGGCCAGCCCGACTGAAGGCAAGGCTGATGCCAGGCCAACGGAGATAGCCGTATTCAGAAACTGTCTGCGGTTTTTGTAGACCTTGTAGTCAGTGATTTCTGACTCAGGCAGGTCCCAGGGTTTTCTGCGTTTGATAAACATTTAATCACCTCGGTGTTGACGGCACTGACGCACAATCCAGTAATCCAGGCTCAGATATTTACCGGCACCGATAAAAAACAAGGTCAGCAACATGACAAAATAAGTGGCGGCAAATTCAATACCATTATTGAGCACAACAAAATTGCCGGTTTCAGTCAGCCAGTCGTAGTTGCCATGCTCCTGCAGAATATTGCGAGCTTTCTCCAGCCTATCCATCGCAGCGTCAATATTTTCTGAAGGAAAGGCACTCATCCTGTCATGTATCGCCTGCCAGCCATTTTGCCAATGCACTGTGGCCGCAGCCACAATCATCGTGACCATTAGAGGAATCGCCATCCAGCGCAGAGCCAGGCCCAACAGCAAGGCAATGGCACCGAAATACTCAGCGCCCCAGGCGAGATAGGCCATCAGCTCTGGAAATGGCAGACCCAATCCCCAGTCAGGATTGGCAAACCAGTTAATCGTGTTTTCCAGCGAGCTGTCAGCATCAAACGGATTCCATTTGTTGTTGGCAGCCACCCAGAAAACCGGTGCCAGATAAAGCCGCAATAACAACGGTGCCAGAAAATCGACACAGCGGGTTTTATCAAGCCCGTTTTTCAGGCTACAACCCAGTTTTGTCAGAGACATAGCGCTGATTCCTTATGAATAGATAAGGGCTCAATTGAGCCCTTATCCGGTCCTTCAGATGCGGGCGAATGGTTTATTTGTTGCCACCACACTTCGCTTCACCGCACTTGCCTTCTTCCATTTTCTCTTTTTTCATTTCACCGCCGCATTTACCTTCTTCGGCTTTCTTATCACCGCCGCACTTGCCTTCTTCCATTTTGTCTTTCTTCATCTCACTGCCACATTTGGCTTCACCACATTTACCTTCTTCAGCGTGATGTTCTGCCAGTTGCATGTAACCACTGGACAGTTCCTGAGCAGCAAATGGATTTTCTGCACTGGCGATACTGGGTGACAGCACCAGACCTGCTGTCATTGCGGCACTGGCAGCAATTGCAATTGAAGTTCTTTTTGTAGCCATGGTTATACCCTTCTCTCGTTATGAAACAAAAACAACCGGCCAGCTTGAGCCAGTCCTGCTACCATAGACTTTTGTATTCTGTGATTGTTACAAACGGAATGAAAAAAATTGCATCTGCCGGGCAAATGGACGAAAAGGCGCTGATCGCAAAGTTGATTGAAGGCGATGCCGCTGCCTTTGAATACGTTGTCGGCCGTTATCACAGCCTCATGCTGTCTGTCGCCAGAGCAATCATCGGTGAGGCTTTTGCTGATGAAGTCGTACAGGACGCATGGGTTTCTGCTATCAAGGCACTTCCCCGCTTTGAAGGACGGGCTTCGCTTAAGACCTGGCTGTTGCAAATCACCAGCAATGGTGCCAAAACCAGACTGCGGCGTGAAAGTCGGCAACTGTCTCTGGATGATGGCTGGCAGGCTGAACCGGACTACAAGTTCAACCAACGCGGTCATCGGATTGATGATGTGCTGCCATGGAATATCGACACACCGGAAGCTCTTCTGGAAAACGAGCAACTCAGGCAGGTCATTGAGCGCAGCTATCAGAACTTACCCCCTCATCAACGTGCCGTTCTGACCATGGCTGATATGGAAGGTCTGGAAATGACAGAAATCTGTAACATTCTGGACCTCTCTGCGTCTAATGCGAGAGTCTTGCTGCATCGCGCCAGAACGGCACTGCATCACAGTATTGAGCAATATCAGGAAAGTTAATTGATGTTTGAATGTAAAGATGTCGCTGAAGAAGCCAGTAACTATCTGGATGGCGATCTGCCACTAGCCAAGCGGCTGGGTTTGTTACTGCACCTGGTGTATTGCAGCTGCTGTCGTCGTTACATGCAGCAGATCCGTCAGACGATCAGCACCGTGGCGATACTACGTCCTCAGGAACAGCATCAGACAGATACCCAGGCGCTGGCGGAAAAACTGCGGACGATATCCAAGACTGAGTCTTGAATTTTTCCGCAGATTACACTGGATAATTAACAACCACAGAGGCCCAGAGAGCACAGAGAAATAAAATGCTTCTATTTTACATCGCCTTCACAGTATGGCTTCCCAGAGTCGACTCGGCTTAATCAGAGCAGTTTGGAACACTTGATAAAGCAGCACTAGACTTATCTTATGTCCTGACCATCAATCGTCAGTAGCTATGCAGTAAAAACTCTGTGTCCTCTGTGACTCTGTGGTTCTTTATTTAAAAATCGGTGAAATCAGCGTATTACTGCTTAGGCCCGGTCTGGTATTTATCCTTCCACTCGCTGTAAGGCATACCGTAAACATATTCCCGCGCCTTGTCGTAATCCATCTCAATCCCTTTTTCTTCGGCTGCAGCCAGATACCATTTGGACAGGCAGTTACGGCAAAAGCCGGCCAGATTCATCAAATCGATATTCTGAACATCGGTATTGGTCTGCAGATGTTCCAGCAGCCGGCGAAAAGCCGCGGCTTCGAGTTCAATTTGAGTCTGTTGATCCATAGTTATCCTCGTATAAATAGCATTTAACAGTGTGACTGCGGCTGAGCTGAGTTAAATCCGGATAAGTCTCCCGGCAGATCGGCATCACATGCGGGCAACGCTGATGGAAGTGACAGCCTTTGGGCGGGTTTGCCGGTGATGGCAATTCGCCTTCCAGTTTTACAGATTCCTGTCGGGTTTCACTGTCAATCTTGGGAACAGCCGATAATAAAGCCTGGGTATAAGGGTGCTTGGGCGAGTTCAGGACTTCATCCCTGAGTCCTTCTTCCACCACCCGGCCCAGATACATGACCGCGACCCGGTGCGCCAGGTAATCGACCACCGCAATATTATGAGTGATAAACAGATAGGACAAACCGAATTCATGCTGAATATCCCGCAGCAGGTTCAGAATCTGTGCCTGTACTGACACATCCAGCGCACTGGTCGGTTCATCGCAGATAATCACTTCCGGTTCCGCCGCCAATGCCCGCGCGATGCAGATCCGTTGTCGCTGACCGCCGGAAAACTCATGCGGGTAACGATATTTGATATCAGGTCTCAGGCCAACCCGTTGCAGCAATTCATCAACTTTTCTGGCACGATCCGCCGGGGCCTTAATGGACGAGGTCAGCATGCCCTCTTCAATGACCTGAGTGATGGTCATCCGTGGATTCATCGACGAAAACGGATCCTGGAAAATGATCTGCATCGCCGAACGCACCTCTTTGAGCTCACGTTCAGGCAACCTGGTTAATGCCTTACCTCTGAAGCTGACCTCGCCCGAAGTAACCGGCACCAGTTGCAGAATGCCCTTGCCCACCGTGGTTTTACCGCAGCCTGACTCTCCCACAAGCGCTAATGTTTCTGCCGGACGCAAATCGAGACTGATGCCATCAACCGCTTTAACGTGACCCACCACGCGCTGCAAAATGCCTTTCTTAATCGGGAAGTGCACTTTGAGCCGATCTGCCTTGAGCAGCGCTTTGTCCGCCGGCACCACCTCCGACAAACGTGAGCTGGTGACAGCAAGTTCCGGTTTGACCCGCTCCGCTGAGACCTCCGGATCATATAAATGACAACGCACACCATGACCTTCTGACTCCAGCCAGCGCGGCGCCACATCATGACAATGCTGCCAGGCAAAATCACAGCGATCAGAAAAACGGCAGCAGTTAAACGGCTGGTTCAGTGGCGGCACGCTGCCTTTGATGACGGTGAGCTTTTCTTCCCGCTTCTGTTCTGACGGCAGGGCTTCAAACAGCTTGCGCGTGTAAGGGTGCTGGGTGTCATTGAAAAACTGCCGGCGACTGGCCGTTTCAACGATCTGACCTGCATACATCACAGCGACATGATCGGCCATCTGGGCGACTACACCGAGATCATGGGTAATTAGCATAATCGCCATGCCGGTTTTCTGCTGAATGTCTTTCAGCAAATCCAGGATCTGCGCCTGAATCGTCACATCCAGTGCGGTGGTGGGCTCGTCAGCAATCAGTAATTCAGGTTCACCAGCCAAAGCGATGGCAATCATCACCCGCTGTTTCATACCACCGGAAAGTTGGTGCGGATATTCCTTAATACGTTGATGTGGATCGGGTATACCGACTGACTTCAGCAATTCAATCGAGCGCTCGTATGTGCCCTGCTTATCAGTGTTGAAATGCCAGTTCAACACTTCAGCGATTTGCTGGCCGACAGAGAGTACCGGGTTCAATGAACTCTGCGGCTCCTGGAAAATCATCGACACGCGGCGGCCGCGAATTTTCTCCATTTCAGCTTCAGACAATGGCAATAGGTTCTGGCCGTTCAGCAACACCTCACCGGCCACTATCCGGCTGGCTGGATGCGGATTGAGTCTGAGCAGTGATAGCGCCGTTATTGACTTGCCGCAACCGGACTCACCGAGCAGCGCAAAAGTCTCGCCCCGACGAATACTGAAGCCGATTCCGTCCACCGCACGGGCGGGATTGTCGCCATCACCGAACCAGGTTTTCAGCCCTTTGACTTGCAGCAGGGTGTCCGTCATCTTGCCCCCTGCATTCGCGGATCAAAGGCATCCCTGACTACATCGGCAAACAGATTGGCGGCAAGCACCAGGATAAACATCGAGATAAAGGCGGCGGTTAATGACCACCAGACCACCGGGTCACGCGCCATTTCTAGACGGGCACTGTTAATCATATTACCCCAGCTTATCATCGACGGATCAACGCCGACACCGACGTAAGAAAGCACCGCTTCAGCCAGCACCAGACCGCTGAAGTCCAACACCACGGCAATCAAAACCAGATGCATCAAGTTGGGCAGTATGTGTTTATGCAGAATGCTGAAGTTACTGGCGCCCAGTGATCTTGAGGCAAGCACATATTCGGCTTCACGCAGTTTCAATGTTTCTGCTCTCAGGATTCGACACAGTCCGGTCCAGCTGGTCACACCCAGAATAATGCACAAAAACAGCAGTCGCATATCCGCACGCTCGGCAATCGTTTCGAACTGTTCCGGGTTATTGTTCATGTAAACCTGAAGGATCAGCACGGCCGCAGCAATCAGCAGCACACCGGGAATCGAATTCAGCGTGGTGTAAATGTATTGAATGACATCGTCCGCCCAGCCCCGGAAATAGCCGGCAGCAATACCCATCATAATGGCCAGTGGCAACATCACCAGCGTGGTCAATGTGCCGATGACCAGGCCGGTTCTGATACTTTTCAGTGCCTGATAAAGCACATCCTGGCCGACTTTGTCGGTACCGAAAACATGATAGTCAGCGCTCAGCATCACCAGATTGACGGCTGTTACGGTAATCAAAAACAGCATCAGATAGAAGGTGCGTAGCGGATAGGTTGATTCACCGCGCGTGATTCGCGCTGCCTGCCTAACGACAGAGCCACCCAGTCGTTTGCGGTTAAACAGACAATGCAGAATAAAAACGATAATCACCAGCAACAGACTCAGTAGTGTGGCTTTGACGATAGTGCTGGTGATGTCTTCTAATTTGTTAGCCGGGTTGTCGAGATGGCTGGCTCCGTATTTCAGACGTGGATAATCGTAAACCAGCGCCCCATCTTCCGCAGTCTGCATCTCTTTCACATACAAGCGATGTGCAAACGGTGCGGAATAGGTTTTTTCAACCTGCTGACGCAGCGGTTGTGCGATGCGATCAAATACACTGATGACTTCAGTGGCATAGTGAGTGCTGGTCGAGTCGCCGTCGTTTTCCAGTGCCGGCCGGTAATGCAGAGAATCGAGCAAACCGATGACCACGTAACAGCTCAGCACCATGATCGAAATCATGCCACGGCGGCGTTGAATCACAGATTTCCAGGGAGCCCGTAGATGCGGACGGCGACGGACATAGATAACAGCTGCGGCCACCACTGCCAGTAGCAGAAAAATCAGTATGTCTGTCCAGAGAAATACGGGCAAAAAGGGCATGTGGGGCCTTAATTTTTATTTTCTGAGACTGCTCACATCAATCTTAAGTTCTCTCGGCAGTGAAAACTCGATGTCTTCACGTAAACCATTATCTTCCTGCACATCCTTGACGCCCAGTTCATCCAGTCTGGCGACCACCTGCTGCACCAGAATTTCCGGTGCCGAGGCGCCGGCGGTAAGGCCAATTCGGTGTTTGCCCTCGAACCAGTCAGCCTGAATCTCACCGGCATTATCCAGCAGATATGCAGGAGTCCCCAGCTTTTCCGACAATTCACGTAAGCGATTGGAATTGGAGCTGTTGACGGAGCCGACTACAAGCACCAGATCACAATCTCGCGCCAGATTTTTTACCGCATCCTGCCGGTTCTGGGTGGCATAGCAGATATCATCCTTGCTGGGACCCTCGATATGTGGGAAATGTTCGCGCAGCGCGTCAATAACCAATGAGGTGTCATCCACTGACAGGGTTGTCTGAGTCACGAACGCCAGCCGCTCGGGATTTTTCACTTTCAGCCTGGCGACATCTTCCGGTGACTCCACCAGGTACATGCCGCCCCCTTCCGAGGTGTACTGACCCATCGTGCCTTCCACTTCCGGGTGGCCTTCGTGTCCGATAAGAATGCATTCCATGCCCTGCTTTTCGTAACGGGACACTTCCATATGCACCTTGGTCACCAGCGGACAGGTGGCATCGAACACTTTCAGACCACGCTGGGTGCCTGCCTGCTGCACCTGTTTGGAAACGCCATGCGCACTGAAAATGACTGTGCTATTGTCAGGGACTTCATCCAGTTCTTCGACGAATACCGCGCCTTTGTTACGAAGATCATCAACCACAAATCGGTTGTGCACCACTTCATGGCGTACATAGATAGGCGCGCCGAAAAGCTCCAGTGCCCGTTCGACAATATCAATCGCACGGTCCACCCCGGCGCAGAAGCCGCGGGGGTTTGCCAATACCAGTTGTTTCATTAAAGGACTGCCTTGGGATAAGACCCCAGAATTCTGAACATCGAGGATTCCTGCTCCAGTCGCTGCAGGGCCTCTGCCACTGCCGGCTCCTGGATATGCCCCTCGATATCAATAAAAAATACGTATTCCCAGATGCCTTTACGCGACGGACGTGATTCAATCCGCGTCATACTGATGCCGCTTTCAGCCAGGGGTTTCAGTAGAGACTGCAAAGCCCCCGGTTTGTTCTTGGTCGCCACCAACAAGGCGGTTTTATCGACGCCGGAAGGACCGACATTCTGCCTGCCGACAACCAGAAAACGGGTGGTGTTATCTGATTCATCTTCGATATTGTTGGCCAGCACTTTCAGACCGTAAATCGCAGCTGCGGTGCTCGCGGCAATAGCTGCGGCACTGGCATCCATCGCCGACACCCGCTTGGCCGCTTCGGAATTACTGTCGAGCGGAATCAATTCCGCCTGCGGCAATTGATCACCGAGCCACTGACGGCATTGTGCCAGAGCCTGAGGGTGAGCAAACACCTGGCGGACTTCATCCAGCGATTCGGCCCGTCCCAGCAGATAATGATGAATCGGCAGAGTGACTTCACCGTTGATCTTGAGCGAAGAGGATATAAAACGATCCAGTGTGTGGCTGACAACGCCTTCGGTCGAGTTTTCAACCGGCACGACGCCATAACAGGCATGCTCGGTCTCCACCGCACGAAACACATTGGCGATAGTGCTGACAGACTGCAGTTCCACCGAGCCGCCGAAGTGCTTCAGTGCTGCCGCCTGAGTGAAAGAACCTTCCGGCCCGAGGTAAGCGACCTGCAAGGGCTTTTCTGCCGCGAGACAGGCAGACATGATTTCACGGAACAGCCGCGCCATTTCCTGTGATGACAAAGGCCCTTCGTTACGGGCCATGACATTACGCAGCACCATGGCTTCGCGTTCAGGCCGGTAGAAATCCGCTTTCTCGCCGTTTTCAATTTTGATTCGCGCCACTTCCTGCGCCATTGCCGTACGCTGATTCAGCAGGTGCTGAATTTGCTGATCGGTGTCATCGATCTGCTGGCGAATCTTTTCAAGGGCCTTTTGCTCTTGTTCGTTCATGGGCAGCGCTTATCCGTATTGACGCTCAAACTGTTGCATGAATTCGATCAGTTTATCAACACCGGCTTCCGGCATGGCGTTATAGATACTGGCACGCATACCGCCGAGATCACGATGACCTTTCAAAGTCAGCAATTGCTGTTTGGCGGCTTCCTGCAGGAAGGTCTTCTCCAGACTGCTGTCCGCCAGGGTGAACGGCACATTCATCCAGGAGCGATAAAGTGGATCGACCGGATTGGCATAAAAGGGGCTGTCATCAATCATGCGGTAAAGTTTGTCGGCTTTACGCTTGTTGATTTCGGCCATGTCTTCCAGACCGCCCTGCTGCTTGAGCCAGTCGAATACGAGGCCGGCCAGATACCAGCTGTAAGTCGCCGGCGTGTTGTACATCGAGCCGTTATCAGCATGGGTCCGGTAATTGAGCATGGCCGGTGTACCGGGCAAAACCTCACCCATCAAATCTTTACGCACAATCACAATACAAAGACCGGCAGGACCGATATTTTTCTGGGCACCGGCGTAAATCAAACCGAATTTTGTCACATCAATCGGCCGCGACAGAATGGTGGATGACATATCAGCCACTAGAGGCACATCTCCGACTTCCGGCACTTCATGCATTTCCAGGCCATGAATGGTTTCATTGGGCGTGTAATGCACATAAGCCGCATCTGCGGATAACTGCCATTCACTCGGATCAGCTACCGTGGTAAACCGGTTGGCACTGGAATCTGTTGCGACATTGACCTCGCAGAAACGTTTGGCTTCTGAGATGGCTTTGCCTGACCAGGCACCGGTATTGAAATAATCCGCTTTATTCTTGCCCCGCAGCAGATTCATCGGAATCATCGGGAATTGAAGCGAAGCCCCGCCCTGCAAAAACAGCACGGCATAATCCTCGGGGATCGCCATCAAATCACGCAGATCGGCTTCGGCCTTTTGGGCGATGGAGGTGTATTCGGGACCGCGATGGCTCATTTCCATCACTGACATGCCCGTTCCCTGCCAGTCCAGCATTTCCTGCTGAGCCTGTTTCATCACGGCGTCCGGCAGCATGGCCGGGCCGGCACTAAAGTTATACGCTCTCAAGGTTACTCTTCTGTTGCTGTGTCTTCGTCATCACCCACCGGCAGTTCGGCATCTTCTTCGTCTTCAATCACCCGTTCCAAACCGCACAGTTTTTCATCGTTGCTGAGATTGATGAGACGCACACCCTGGGTGTTACGACCGACCAGTGACACATCTTTAACCGGCGTGCGAACCAGCGTGCCACCATTGGTGATTAACATGATTTGATCGTCATCGCAGACCTGAACCGCACCAACAACGCTGCCGTTACGGGCGGAAGTCTGGATCGAGATGATGCCCTGGCCGCCACGACCCTGCACCCGGTATTCAGCCAGATCAGTACGCTTGCCGTAACCGAACTCGGTTGCAGTCAGAATCGCACCCTCTTCCTGAGCGATAATCAGCGCGATGATGCGCTCATCATCAGCGATACGCATACCACGCACACCACGGGACACGCGGCCCATGGAACGTACATCGGTTTCAGGGAAACGAATAACCTTACCGGCCGAGCTGAACAGCATCACGTCTGACTGGCCGTCGGTGACCGCGACATCAACCAGACGATCGCCTTCTTTCAGATCAACCGCAATAATGCCGCTGGAACGCGGACGGGAATAATCCACCAGCGGGGTTTTCTTGACGGTACCCGAAGCGGTCGCCATAAAGATGAACTTGTCTGCTTCGTATTCACGGATGGGTAGCACCGCATTGATGCGTTCGCCTTCTTCCAGTGGCAGCAGATTTACAATCGGTTTACCGCGGGCAGTACGTCCGCCCTGTGGCAGTTCATAGACTTTCTTCCAGTAGACCTTGCCGAAACTGGAGAAGCACAGCAGCGTGTCGTGGGTATTGGCCACAAACAGATGCTCGACAAAGTCTTCGTCTTTCATGCCGGTCGCGGCTTTGCCCTTACCGCCGCGTTTCTGCGCCTGATAGGTATCAAGCTGAGTGGTTTTGGCATAACCGGCGTGAGACAGTGTGACCACCATCTCTTCTTCACTGATCAGATCTTCCAGTGTCAGATCCAGGTGATTGGCCAGAATCTCGGTACGACGCTCGTCACCGTATTCATCCTTGACCGCAATCAATTCATTACGAATCACTGCCATCAGGTTATCCGGATCGCTCAAAATCGCCAGCAGTTCGGCAATCAGATTCAGCACTTCACGGTATTCATCGAGGATCTTGTCCTGTTCCAGACCGGTCAGGCGATGCAGACGCATATCCAGAATCGCCTGGGCCTGTGCCGGTGACAGGTAATAAAGACCATCGACCAGCCCCAATTCAGGCGCCAGATCTTCAGGACGCGAAGCTTCAGCACCCGCTGCGCCCAGCATTTCCTGAATCAGATCCGAAGCCCAGCCTTTGGCAACCAGTGCCTGCTTGGCTTCAGCCGGATTAGGTGAAGATTTAATCAGTTCGATAACTTCATCGATATTCGCCAGTGCGGTGGCCAGACCTTCCAAAATGTGGGCACGTTCGCGAGCTTTACGCAGGTCATAAATAGAGCGGCGGGTCACCACTTCGCGGCGGTGGCGAATAAAGGCCTGCAGCACCTCTTTCAGATTCAGCGTACGCGGCTGACCATCGACGATAGCCACCATGTTGATGCCGAACACGGTCTGCATCTGGGTCTGCTGATACAGGTTGTTGAGAATCACTTCCGGCACTTCACCGCGCTTGAGCACGATGACCATGCGCATGCCTTCCTTATCGGATTCGTCACGCAGGGCGGAAATACCTTCGATTTTCTTGTCTTTGACCAGCTCGGCGATTTTTTCCAGCAGGCGGGCTTTATTTACCTGGTAAGGCAGTTCGTTAACCACGATACTCTGTTGACCGGTGGCTTCATTTGTCTCGATGTCAGCACGGGCACGGATGTGCACACGACCACGGCCGGTGGCATAGGCTTCAGCAATGCCACGGGCGCCATTGATAATCGCTGAGGTTGGGAAATCCGGGCCGGGGATATATTCCATCAACTCATGAACATTGATCTCCGGATTATCAATCATGGCCACCGCGGCGTTGAGCACTTCGGTCAGATTATGCGGCGGAATATTGGTAGCCATACCCACCGCAATACCGGAAGAACCGTTAACCAGCAGCGCCGGGATTTTAGTAGGCAGAACGGCCGGCTCGGATTCCGACTCGTCGTAGTTGGGAATGAAATCGACCGTTTCTTTTTCCAGATCGGCCAGCATTTCATGGGTGATTTTGGCCATGCGCACTTCGGTGTAACGCATCGCAGCCGGTGAATCGCCATCGACCGAACCGAAGTTACCCTGACCATCGACCAGCATGTAACGCATCGAGAATGGCTGTGCCATCCGCACCATGGTGTCATAAACGGCGGTATCACCATGCGGGTGATATTTACCGATAACGTCACCGACGATACGGGCAGACTTTTTATAGGGGCTGTTCCAGCTGTTGCCCAGCTCCCGCATTGCATACAGAACCCGGCGGTGAACCGGTTTCAGACCATCGCGAACATCCGGCAGCGCCCGCCCCACGATTACGCTCATGGCATAATCGAGGTACGATTGCTTCATCTCGGTTTCGATACCTATCGAATCCAGTTCTAAGGCAATTTCACTCATTGATTAGTCGTCCAGTTAAAGCTTAGCTATCTGCAACAGGTGAACTCATCCACCAAAGCGTTAATCCTACCACCAACGGCGATTTCCTGCACGCTAATCTCTAACTGCTACCTAGCATCGACTTTGGCAAAATAAGCGCTTAAATCCTGCTCCAAAGTCGCGAGAAGTTCTTCAAGCCCCTGTTTCCATCCCGTTACCACATTTCCCGGCGTGGTTTGTTCAATATCCACATCCACTCTGAGCCCGGTCTGGAACAGGTTTTTCTGATCCTCTGCTGAAGTCATGAAGAATTGCATTTCCAGCACTGCCTGAGGTGAATATTCCGGTCGTTTTTCACCATAAAGTGCGGTTACGGCTGACTCCAGCACTAGATCCGCCTCGACAGATTCATCGGTCACGACCTGGCTGAACATGCCCGATTTCTGCAGCCAGCGTTTGAGCTGGGCGGTAAACATTTCCTCGGGTTCGCTGAAAAGCTCATGCGGTGGCTGCGCCTGGTATTCGCTGTCGTTGACCCGAAACACAATGGTTTTATCGCGGAAGTGAGGTACGACTCTAACCGGCTTGAGCAACAAGACCCGATCCTGAGCAAATTCCTGAGCAACGGCCCCTCTGTCCACATCCACCACGTAATAGCGCGGTGTCTCGTCCTCATCTTCGCCACCACCCCAGCTGAAACAGGCACTGAGTAGACTGGTCAGACTGAGTAACAAGATGAGTTTGAAAACGTGGCTGAGTGCTTTCAAAACGGCTCCTTTAAGCTGGTGGATAGAACAGGGGCTAAAAACTCAAGCTTTGCTGCCGATATAATAAACGGCCACTTCGACCGGACTCAATGCAAGCCTGATGGAAACTTTAAAAAACAAAATCCGAGATATTGTCGACTTTCCCAAGCCGGGTGTGGTGTTCAAAGATATCACACCGCTGGTCAAGGATCCGGCGACCCTCAAAGAATGTGTTGAAGCTCTGATTAGTCCCTATCGAGATCAGCGCATTACCGCAGTCGCCGGAATGGAAGCGCGGGGTTTTATCTTCGGGTCACTGGCCGCCTGGCAACTGGGCGTTGGATTTATCCCGTTGCGTAAGCCGGGCAAACTCCCTTATGACGTACAACGGGTAGATTACGATTTGGAATACGGCAATGCGTCGCTGGAAGCGCATATTGATGCCATCAGTCCCGGCGACCGCATCCTGCTTATCGACGATGTCCTCGCCACCGGCGGCACTGCCAAAGCCAGTTGTGAGCTGGTTGAAATGCTGGGCGGCGAAGTTATTGCCTGCGCTTTCGTGATGGAGCTGACCTTTCTCAATGGCCGTGAACAGCTCACGGATTATCCTCTGCACTCACTGATTCAATACTGATGAAAAAATTCCTGTTTTTATTCTGCTGTCTGATTAGCCAGCCCCTGTTTGCCGAACAGTTTCAGGCACCAGTTACGGATACTCGCTGGCAAGTGGTCGAGTCACCACTGGAGTGTTCGCTGACCCAGAACATTCCTGGCTATGGCAATGCCGGTTTTTATCGCCGCAATGGTTCCTCTCTGAAAATGGTCTTCAGCACGCTGTCGCAACCTGCTCAAGATGGGGAGGTCAGCTTTCAAATTGCGCCCGCGCCCTGGCAGAACAGCGACGACGTCGATATATTGACCAGTTTGCCGACTGACGCAGGCCAGACCCGTTTCCAAATCGAAGGCAGTGTCGCCCTCGAAGCCCTCGCTCAGTTGCAGGAAGGTCGCTTCCCGATGATCGAATACCGCTCTCAACCCTTTTCCAGAGATATTCAGGTCATGCTGTCGACAATCAGACTGAATGATTCTCTGCCCGCTTTTCAGCAATGTCTGCAGAACCTTCACCCGGACAGTTTCGAGGAAGTGAATAAACTCACTGTGTATTTCCCACTGGGCAAAGCCACGCTGGATGCCGCCAGCAAAGAAGCGCTGAACCGCCTGGCCGGTTACGTCAAGCTGGATGACAGCATCCGCCGTATCCGCATCAGCAGCCACACGGATAATTATGGTCGCTCACGGGTCAACGAGCCGCTGTCCGATGCCCGTGCCCATGCCGTCAAACAATATCTTCTGGCAGAACATAAAATTCCGGCGGAGCTGATTCAGGTCGAGTCCTATGTCGACCATAAGCCTGCGGCCAGTAACAAAACCGTGGAAGGTCGCGCCCGCAACCGCCGCGCGGAAATTACCCTCATTCGATAAGCCTTACCCCTTTCCGCTGGGGGCATTTAATGTCACCATTGCAGACTGTTTTAGTAACGCTCGCATGAGCCAGGATAAGGAATGCATCAGGAAGCCGTCGTCGCGCTGTCAGTTATCGGAATCGTCGCCATTCTATGCCAATGGTTTGCCTGGTGGATAAAACTGCCTGCCATTGTTTTCCTGTTGATCGCCGGTATCGTACTGGGCCCTCTGACCGGTTGGCTCAATCCTGAAGCGCTGTTCGGTGATCTGTTATTCCCGATGGTGTCACTGGCGGTCGCCGTGATCCTGTTTGAAGGGAGTCTGACGCTCAAGTTCGAGGATATACGCGGGCTACAGCGCGTAGTCCGCAATATTCTGACCCTCGGCGTGTTGATTACCTGGGCGCTGATAGCGGTGGCTACGCACTTGCTGCTGGATTTCTCCTGGGGCTTATCGATTCTGTTTGGCGCCATCATGGTGGTCACGGGACCGACCGTGATTGTCCCCATGCTTCGCACCGTCAGGCCCAATGCCAAAATCGCCAATATCCTGCGCTGGGAAGGCATTGTTATCGACCCGCTGGGCGCGATTCTGGCAGTACTGGTGTTTGAAGTCCTGCTGTCGATTCAACTACAGGGCCATGTCTCGGTCGGTCATACCATCTATATGTTTGCCAAAACCGTGGCTGTGGGGCTGATTATCGGTGCCGTGGCCGGCTATCTTTTCGGCGTCGTGCTGCGCCGTCACTGGCTGCCTGAATATCTGCACAATGTCAGCACGCTGGCACTGGTATTCGGTACTTTTGCCATCTCCAATGAAATCTCGGAAGAATCCGGCCTGCTGACCGTGACTATTCTTGGTATCTGGCTCGCCAATATGAAAAATGTGTCGGTGGAGAACATCCTCGACTTCAAGGAAGATCTCAGTATCCTGCTGATTTCCGGTCTGTTTATCCTGCTGGCAGCGCGGCTCAACTTTGACTCCTTCCTGCAACTCGGTACGGGCGCGATCCTGCTGTTTCTGTTTATCCAGTTCATCGCCCGTCCGATTAAAGTCTTTCTGTCGACTATCGGCTCGGATTTGAGCTGGCAGGAAAAAGCCATGATCAGCTGGATTGGCCCGCGCGGTATTGTCGCCGCAGCGGTGACCGCACTGTTTGCATTGCGACTGCAGGATATCGGCGTGGAAAACGCAGACCTGCTGGTCCCGCTGGCTTTCGCGATCATTATCGGCACGGTGCTGGTTCAGGGCTCCACCGCCAAATTTATTGCCAAGCGGCTGGGTGTTGCTGAACCGGAAGACAGTGGCTTTCTTATTGTCGGTGCTAACCCGGTAGCCAGAACCGTGGCCAAAGCATTGAACGAGAATGGCTTTCGCACCCGTCTCACCGATGGCAGCTGGACCAATGTCAAAGAAGCCCGCATGAATGGCCTCGACACCTATTACGGTAATGCCGTCTCGGAGCATGCTGACCGTCATCTTGATCTGATCGGTCTTGGCGGCGTGCTGTCACTCACGCCACAGAGTGAGCTCAATGCGTTGGCCGGTTTGCGTTATAAATCAGAATTCGGCACCAATCAGGTTTACTTCCTGTCTACCGAAAAAGAAAAATCCAAGGAACGCAGTGAAGCCAAGTCACGTAAAGCGATCAGCCATGATTCGCATGTGCTGTTTGGCAATGAGGTGACCTATGCCAAACTCGCCAGCCTGATTTCGCGTGGTGCCAAGCTCAAACAAACCAAGTTGACCGAGAACTTCAGCTTTGAAGACTACCTGCAGCAGCATGGCCGCCGCGTGACACCGCTGTTTGCGTTTAACCCGCGCCGCCGTCTGCGCTTCTTTACTGCCGCCGCCTCCCCCAAACCGGAAACCGGCTGGACTGTGGTCTCATTAATTCAGGATGACAGCGACCCGGCACAGACCGAAGGTCCGACTAATGAAAACGGCAACCTCGACGAAAATCGTCTGCCAAGCTGATTAAAAGTAAAGCTATGCTGCCTGTGACCGATAACCCTATCGGACACAGGCAGGATAAAACATTCCCATGGCAGAAAATACCGCAGACGACATTCTCGAAGAAGGCGCAGAAGAAACCCAGACTAAAAAGAAGGGTTTATCGAACAAACTGCTGATATCAATTGCTGCCGGACTCGGCGTGCTGCTGATTGCCCTGATTGTCAGCTTCTTTTTCCTGTCTAAATCGGCCGATGAGGTCTCTGAAAGCGCAGAAGCAACGACTCAGACTGAGTCAGAAGCAGCCACTGCAGAGGCAGAAACCGACACCAGTGAACCAGACGAATCCATCGCCCTGCCGGACGTTCCTTCAGGCGAAACAAGCGCTGCTGAGACCGGCGATGCCAGCGCTGGCATCGATCCTGCTGTCGGCCTGGCAGCGACCGGCGCTGCAGCTGTAACCAGTCCGGTCACACAGCCATCAACGAAGATTCTGTCCGAACTGGTGGCCATACAACAGCAAATGGCCAATCTGCAGGAAGAAAACCAGACACTGATCAAACGGGTTGAAGAACTGGCAAAAGAGAATGAAGCCCTGAAAGCCAAAAGTCGTCAGCTCAGCAATACTAATCCCGATGCCGTGATTAACGATGAACAGCTGGTCAATAGTGATAATGTGCCGCTTTATTATCAGGAAAGCCGCTCAAGCACACCCCAGCCTAAGCTGGAACCGAAATGGGGCGAATTCGACAACTACAACAGTGACAGTTGAGCTCAACTCCAGAGCGTCAGTAGTTCCCGCGTAGCTGCCCGGTAATCTTCCGCCAGCGTGATGGCGGTAATCATCGCCACAGAACCCACACCAGTCGGCTTTAATTCACGAGCACGTTCATGATTAATACCGCCGATGGCAACTAGCGGATAACGCCCGTTCAGAATATTCACCCACTGTTGCAGGCGTTCAATACCCTGCGGTGAAAACGGCATCTGCTTACTGGTGGTTTCATAAATCGGTCCCAACGCGATATAACTCGGGTTCACCGCCAATGCTCTTGCCAGCTCCCAATAGGAATGGGTGGAAATACCCAGCCTGAGACCGGCATCTGCAATCGTCTGTAAATTGGCATCATGCAGGTCTTCCTGCCCCAGATGTACGCCATAAGCCCCGGCCTCAATCGCCATCTGCCAGTGATCGTTGACAAAAAAACTGATCCGATTGCCATTCAGGTGAGACAGGGCCTCCGTAATCTGTTGACGGGTTTCATCTTCATTACGGTCTTTGACCCGCAGTTGAATCGTCTGAATACCCTCATCCACCAGCTTCTTAATCCAGTCGCTGTTATCGACCACCGGATAAATACCCAGTCGTGACGGACAGGCCGGGAATTCAAATTGTTGACCGATGAGATCCGGCTGATAACAAAGTTTGGGGATGTCCTCCAGTTGCATTGGTTCACGACTATGGGCAATGACCTGATATGGCCCGACTGGTTCAGCCAGACGAATGCCTCGCGATACATAGGCCTTAGCCAGCACCACTGCATCACGAATATCTTGACCACAGGCCAGGTGGGCGGCAATCGACGACGCCATGACACAGCCGGTGCCCCGAACCTGCTTGTCCTGCTTTTCCTGATAGCAATAGAACTCGGCCTCATCAAACACAAAGTAGTCGGTGGCAAAGCCAGTATCACTGTGTCCGCCTTTAAGCAGACAGGCGTTGAGACCAGCTTGACGAAGTTCACTCGCCCCCTGCTCGACTGATCCTGTGACACCAGTCAGCAGGCTCATCTCCGGCAGGTTAGGGGTCAGTAGCGTGATCTTTGGCAGTAACTCGGTACAGATATAAGCCTGCACCCCGGATGAGACAGCCTCTCCCCCACTACTGCTGGCAAGCACCGGGTCCAGCACCACCGGAACATCATCAAGCTGCTCAAGAATAGTCTTAATAGATTCAGCTGTAGCCAGGTTCGGGATTAACCCGATTTTAACGGCAGCGATGTCAAAATCGGCTCTGCAGTTTTCAAACTGAGCCATCATTTTCGCCGGGCTTATCGCTCCAAGCGCAGTCAGCCCTGCCGAGCTTTGCTCAGTCATGGCCGTGATCAACGGCAAAGCGTGACAGCCATGATGCTGAACGGTGGCGATATCTGCTGCTATACCGGCACAACCCTGTGGATCAAGGCCACCGATTAATAAAACGGCGGGTTTAGCCATGCTGCTGCCAGATAGGTTGATCCAGGGTAGGTGTGCTCGGTTTGGCATTATCCCGCTTGGGCATAATCCCGGCTTCATAAGCGAGACGACCGGCATTAATCGCATCGGCAAACGCATAGGCCATGGTTTCCGGCTCCAACGCTTCAGCAATGGCCGTGTTTAAAAGAATCCCATCAAAGCCCAGTTCCATCGCCTGCACCGCATCCGAAGGTTTGCCGATACCGGCATCGACCAGTAGGGTCAGTTCAGGCAGGCGCTCACGCAGGGTTTTCAGGGCATAAGGATTTAACAAACCCTGGCCGGTACCAATCGGCGCACCCCAGGGCATTAAGACTTCACAGCCCAGTTCGGCCAGTTTCTGGCACAGCACCAAATCATCCGTGGTGTAAGGAAAGACTTTAAAGCCATCCTCGATCAGAATTTTGGTGGCTTCCACCAGTGCGAAAGGATCGGGTTGCAGGTTGTAGCTGTCGCCCATCACTTCCAGTTTCACCCAGTCGGTATCAAACAGCTCCCGCGCCATATGGGCGGTTTTCACTGCTTCTTTAACGCTGTAGCAGCCCGCCGTGTTAGGCAGAAGATGACAGTTGAGGTCCTCAATCATCTGCCAGAACTGTTCGCCACTGTTGGCCTGATTGGCGGACTGACGACGCAGCGACACGGTAATGACCTCGGCACGCGATGCACGAATCGCATCGACCATAACTTTGGGTGAGGGATACAGGGCGGTACCGATAAATAAACGGCTGCCCAGTTCCTGACCGTAGACTGTCCAGTTAGATGCTTTCATTTCCGCTCCTAACCTCCGCTGATGGGAGACATAATTTCGATCTGGTCACCCGCCTGAATGGCATGCTGATCCCAGCTGGATTTAGGCACGACTTCATCATTGATAACAACGATAAAACGCCCGGCGACTGACTGGCTCTCAAGAAAAGCCGTGACTGTCTGCGGCTGCTCAATCGACAGCGGCTCACCGTTGAACTGAATCTGTTGTTGATTAGATGTCATATAACTCTCCGAAATGCACCTGTTCCTGCTGCCCGGCCAGAAGCTGCGTCAGGTCTTCAACCACGGCGGGACCAAACAGATAACCATGGCGGTAGAAACCGTTCACAATATAGCCCCAGTCCGTACGTTTGATGGTCGGCATATTATCCGGCAGGCCGGGGCGACAATGCGCGGTCATCTCCACAATGCGGGCTTCGGCAAAGCCTTTATGCAGGCTGTAAAGGGCTGACATTAACTCCAGACCACTTCGCACCGTAATCGGTGAACGATCATCACTCTCAATGACCGTGGCACCGAGTACATATTCATTGTTAGGCCGTGGCGCCAGATAAAACGGGTAACGCGGGTGCATCAAACGAATCGCATGTTTGAAATTCACTTCCGGCGCCTGTACCCGAATCACTTCCCCACGCACGCTACGCAGATTACTCAGATTGTCTTTACCACCGTTGCCACGACAATCAATCACCGCATCAAACTGGTCGGCTCTGCAGTTCAGATATTGCTGACAAAGCCGGTCAATTTCTGCCGGATTGAGTTCACCAATATCAACGGTCTGCACCCAGTCACATTCTTTTTCGAGCAGCGCCGTTAACTGCCGGTAAAGCTGGCGGTTATCGATACAGGATTCCTGCTCGAACCACATGGCCTGCGAAAAGTTATCCGCCAGTTCCGGTTCACGCGCCTGCAAAGCCTCTCGATCCAGCAGCTGAAAGTCTGAGCTGTCGAGTACATGCGAAGCCCGCCTCTGAAACCGTGCCATATCGGCCTGATCCCCGGCATGAGCCACTACCAGCGTACCTTCGTTCTGATAATAGACTGGCTCGGTCAGCTGTTTCAGCCACTGCGGCCACAAAGCATGAGAGCGTAAACCCAGAGTTTTCACCCTGGGTTCTGCGCTAATCGCCTCCGTGGCAGGCGCCACCATTGATGCCGCGACATAACCGGCACTGTCACTCCCCTGCTTATCATCTTTCGACAGGAGTGCGACCTGATGGCCGGCCTGAAGCAGACGCCAAGCTGTCAGGCGTCCAATCAGGCCACTTCCGATTATCAGATAACGATTCATATGTGCGATCTGTTTATTGAGCTTGGCTCCCCCTCACCCCAACCTTCTCCCTCAGAGGGGAGAGGGAGTAATACGCCCCTTCCCCCCTTGTGGGGGAAGGCTGGGATGGGGGGTAAGCGAAAAAGCCAAATCAAATCCTCAGGCTTTCACCTCGTGATAAATTTTGCTTCCACCCTCTTTGAACTCCTGCGACTTCTCGGCGAAGGCTTCTTTCACATCGTGAGAAATCTTCATTGAGCAGAACTTCGGTCCACACATAGAGCAGAAATGCGCCACTTTCGCTTTGGGCTGTGGCAGCGTTTCATCGTGGAAAGCACGGGCGGTATCCGGGTCGAAACCGATGTTGAACTGGTCTTCCCAACGGAATTCGAAACGGGCTTTGGAAATCGCATCATCACGAATCTGTGCACCCGGGTGGCCTTTACCCAGATCCGCCGCATGCGCTGCGATCTTGTAGGTAATGATGCCGGTTTTGACGTCATCCTTATTCGGCAGACCCAGATGCTCTTTCGGTGTCACATAACAAAGCATCGCCGTGCCATACCAGCCGATCATCGCCGCACCAATACCGGATGTGATGTGGTCGTAACCCGGTGCAACGTCAGTCACCAGTGGGCCCAAAGTGTAGAACGGTGCTTCGTGGCATAGCTCCAGTTGCAGGTCCATGTTTTCCTTGATCTTGTGCATTGGCACGTGACCCGGACCTTCAATCATCACCTGCACATCGTGCTTCCAGGCAATCTTGGTCAGCTCACCCAGCGTTTTCAGCTCGGCAAACTGGGCTTCGTCGTTAGCATCAGCCTGTGAGCCCGGACGCAGACCATCACCCAGCGAGAACGAGATATCGTAGGCTTTCATGATTTCGCAGATATCTTCGAAGTGGGTGTATAGGAAGCTTTCTTCGTGATGCGCCAGACACCAGGCTGCCATGATTGAACCACCACGTGACACGATACCGGTGGTGCGGTTCACGGTCAGCGGGATATGTGCCAGACGCACACCGGCATGGATGGTGAAGTAATCCACGCCCTGCTCGGCCTGCTCAATCAGGGTGTCACGATAGACTTCCCAGGTCAGGTCTTCGGCAATGCCGTTTACTTTTTCCAAAGCCTGGTACAGCGGCACGGTACCGACCGGTACTGGCGAGTTACGGATGATCCACTCACGGGTCTGGTGAATATGTTTACCGGTGGACAGATCCATGATGGTGTCACCGCCCCAACGGGTACTCCAGACCATTTTCTCGACTTCTTCTTCGATGGATGAAGTGGTCGCTGAGTTACCGATGTTGGCGTTGATTTTCACCAGGAAGTTACGGCCGATAATCATCGGCTCGGATTCAGGGTGATTGATGTTGGCAGGAATAATCGCTCGGCCTTCGGCAACTTCCTTACGCACGAATTCAGCGGTGATGTAATGCTCCATATCCTCTGGCAGCTCACCACGCTGAGCCAATACTTCACGGCCCATGCTTTCACGGATGGCAATGTATTCCATTTCCGGCGTGATAATGCCCTGACGTGCATAGTGCATTTGCGAGACATTTTTGCCCGGCTTGGCTTTACGCGGCAGACGGCGGTGCTCGAACAGTGGAATATCAAAATCCTGTGCGTCCTGTTCACGGGTGTATTTTGAGCTGAACTCGCTCAGTTGCTCACAATCGCCCCGCTCTTCAATCCACTTCTGGCGGATCAGCGGCAGACCGGCTTCGATATCAATTTTGGCGTTCGGATCGGTATAAAGACCGGAAGTATCGTAAACCACGACCGGCTCATTCGGCGTACCCGGCAGGCTTGGGTCTGCATTGGGCGTATCGGTCAGGTTGATACGGCGGAAAGGCACCAGCAGATCATCACGGCTGCCTTTGAGATAAAACTTTTCGCTGCCAGCAAGTGGCTCGGTGGTAATACCGGTGCGATCTTTGAGGTTGATTACTTTGCTTGTAGCTTGTGTGGACACGTCACTTCCCCCTGTCTGAAAACCAACGTCGGGGAAGATGAGATCGTTGCGCGAAATGCGAACAAGAGACGGACAGCGTTACAGATACAGTGAGGCTGTGTGCAGCTATCCTGCTTGTTTCCTACGGAAGTCTTAACTTCTTCAGGTTCAACGGGTTTCATCTCAGCCTCCACGGAAAATTCCGCTCGGGCACCCCGACAAGTGACTGGCATAGTAAATCAAAAGCCGTTTTTTACACAAGCAGCATCTGGCACAATAAGTCAGATACTACCCACCCGGACTCAGGTTTTATCCCGCTCATGGCTGACAGGCAGAAAGATAAGGAGAAAGATGACTTTGCGCTGTTTCGTGAAGAAATGCGCGATGCCACCCCGATTCGGCATAACAGCCAACTCGTCGAGCGCCCCAAACCGGAAGTCAAAACCCGCCGTAAACGCAGCATCGAACATGAAGTCACCGGCCAGGCCTTTTCCGATATGTTCGCCCCCGACACCGTGGGTAACGAGGAATACCTGGAATACCGCGGCCCCGGCATTCAGCACAAACTGTTCTCCAAACTCCGCACCGGCAAAGTCCACCTGGAGGCCGAGCTCGACCTGCACGGCATGACTATCGCCAAAGCAGAACCCGCCCTGGGCCAGTTTCTCGACCTCTGCCAGCAACAGCAAATCCGCTGTGTTCGCATCATTCACGGCAAAGGCTGGGGTTCAAGAGACAACAAGCCCATCCTCAAGAGCAAAATCAATTACTGGCTGCGGCAAAGTTCGGCTGTGCTCGCTTTTTGTAGTGCGACTGTTGAAGATGGTGGCACTGGGGCTTTGTATGTTTTACTTAAGCGGCAACATCAGGAACAGCCTCAGCCTTTATAGGCTAAGCTAATCATAAGGAAGTGAACATGTTGAAAAGGAATTCAATTTAATGCGAACACTCGACCTAGTTCCAAAATTAACCAACAATCTATTGGAAGATACAAGGAAAGTCAGTGGCAAAATCAGATTCTAAGAGAAAGAAGCCTACTGAAAATATGGGGCTTGTTTTGTTTGATGAAGTTGGCGGTATTTGTCCTAAATGTACTAAGCCGCTTATGAAAAAAAGCAAAGGTCAGATGATTAAGCTTTTTGAAATCGCTCACATATACCCCAACAGCCCTAATCCACACGAAGCCGAGCTCCTAAAAAACGAAGAAAAACTGAGCGAAAATATTGATGATGAATCTAACCTGATCGCCCTTTGTCGCGATTGCCATAAGATTTTTGATAATCCTCGCACTATCGATGGTTACCGTGAAATGGTCTCGATTAAGAGAGAATTACAACGTTTATCTGGTCTAAAAAAAAGCTGGTTTGATAACTCTATTGATAAGGAGATAAACAAGGTCATTGCATCTTTAGCATCATTTTCGGGAGAAGCTTTGGAGGAATTGTCTCTGGAGGCCCTCAAGATTGATTCAAAATCTGATAAAACACTAGGTGGGCTGGTTAAGCTAAAAATTAAAGATAACGTTAGATACTTCTACTCAGATATAAAATCAAAGTTCTCTGAATTAGATAAGTCAGAGCCATATACATCGGATATGATCTTTAGTCAGGTAAAAACCTATTACTTGAAACTAAAGAAACAAGGCTTAGATCAGACCCAAATATTTTCAGCCCTCACAGACTGGATAAAAAATAGCACTGGCTGTAAAAACACAGAGATTTCAGAAATACTCGTTTCTTTCTTTGTTCAGAATTGTGAGGTCTTCTCATGATTACTCCTAGTAAGACCATTCCTTTCAAAGATTCAATAGTTTTCAAAATGAACTCCATTATGGATGAGCACTTTGAGGAAATATCTGTCACTGACTTATACAAAAATACTAAGCGAAACTTTTCAGGCTTGGAGGAGTTTATCTACGCCTTAGATACCTTATATGTTCTCGGTAAAGTAGACGTGGATATTGGGTTAGGGAAAATAAAGAAATGTTAAAAGAGATAAGGTGTGCACAATTAATTAAGAAGAAGCTTGAGTTCAGTAAAGGCTTGAACGCTCTAACGGGGCCGGACGACGGCACTAACTCTATTGGAAAATCATCTGTCTTAATGCTCATCGATTTTGCATTTTCTGGTGATGACTTTATCAAGCTTTGCTCTGACGTAACCGATAATGTGGGCATTGTAACTGTTGAAATGGATTTCGTTTTTGGTGATGTTAAATATAGTTTTTCAAGGAGTACTAACGATCCCAAGGTGGTTACATTTTTGAGTGAGGAGGGAAGTCCTGAAAAATCACTAGATGAATACAGAAAGTTCCTCAAAAAAATCTTTGACTTTCCAGAGCATGGTGCGAGTTTTAGAGCTGCTGTTAATCCATTCTTCAGGATATGGGGGAAAGATAACTACAACCCTAATAAACCCTTGAATTCTTTTCCTAGCGAACCTTACTCAAGCATTAAACCTAACTTACTTAAACTATTCTCATTGTATGGTGCCTTAAAAGAGTTAGAACAGGAGAAACTTGCGATTGAGAAACGAAAGAAGGTTCTTAAAGATGCTTTTAAAGAGGGTTATATAAAATCTGTTACCAAAAGGCAGAAAGAAAAAAATGAGCTTAGGCTCAATCATATCGAATCAGAAATCGCTGAAATCAAGCTTAGTCTTGAGAACTACTCCATAAACGCAAATCAAATTATTAACGATGAGAACCTGAGAATAAAGTCAAAAAAAGATGTTCTAGTAAGTACTTTATTCCACTTAAAAAATAGACTTAAAAGAATAGATGACAATCTGACATACGGTAACAAGGTTAATAAAAAGAATTTTGAGAAACTGAAGCAATATTTCCCTAACGTCAATGTTGACAAATTAGCTAAGGTTGATCAGTTTCATTCAGGAATTACCACAATTCTAAAGGCTGAACTGAGAGAAGAGAAAGCCATATTGGAAGAACAGATTGAATCCACAGAGTCTGAAATCGCATCATTCAACTTGATATTGCTTGAATCTGCTAGAGCCATAGGAAATCCTGCTGGTCTAGTGGATAAAATGCTGGAACTTTCTGCAGAAGAGAGAGAACTACGAGAGCAAATTAGGTTTCGTCAAGTAAAGTCAACAATTGACGATAAAGCAAGTGATATATCGAATGAAATTGTTGAAAAAGTGACAAATTCACTATCCATTATTGAGAATAAGTTAAACTCTACGATGGAAAAATACATTAATAAATTTTATCGGGGAAACCCTGTATCTCCTAAAATAAAGCTTTCTGAAACCAGATATGAGTTTGAGCACAACGAAGATTCAGGAACAGGCAAAGCTTATGCAAATATGATTGCCTTAGATATGAGCATTCTTGAGGAAACTTATCTACCGGTATTAATACATGATTTAATTGTATTCTCAAATATTGAGGATCATGCAATTGAAGATATTCTCGATGAGTATGCATCAAGTAATAAACAGGTGTTCATTGCAATCGACAAAGTCAACAGGTTTAGAAAGGGAACCGCAAAGCTAGTAAAAAATAATGAATTCTTAGCTCTCGGCCCAGAAAAGTTAGCGTTTAGGAAATCATGGAAAAATAGAACATAACCATTAGATCCAAGACCTCTTTGGCGAGTCTAATTTAGACACTAGCAGCTCTATAACATTCAAAAAACCATACATGATGTATCTGGGGTGAGACCTATGAGTGATTTTAATCCTGATTACTCAGAACAACCCTTCATAGTTGATCAAATTGCTGAGTTATCTGGTAACACTTTACTTGAATTCGGAGCGCCCTGGTGTGGCCATTGTCAGGCAGCCACACATGCCATCAAAGAAGCACTCGCTGAACATTCAGCACTTCGTCATATCAGAATCTATGACGGTAAAGGCAAACGACTGGGGCGTCTTTTCAAGGTCAAACTTTGGCCGACTTTGATACTGTTGCAGGATGGTGAGGAAGTCGATCGTCTGGTGAGGCCGTTGAAGGCTGACGAGGTGCGAGAATTACTCTCGAAATCAGCTAAAGGTTGATCCAATTTAATATCAAGGGATCACTTACGATTGCTCAATATGAAGCGTAGTTCTTCCAGAGCATTCATGACAACTGACCCTTTTGATTTCGAAAATGGCTGTCACACCAAAATCAAAAGCGCATTTATGCAAACTGAAGTTCAGTCTGACAGAACACCCTCTCTGGCGTTGCCAAACTCGTCTTCGTTCCACATCGCATCATTGTCATAGTCGTAGTTACTGAAACTGCCATTGTAAAACTCTTCAAGGTCGAGATAACCATCGTTGTTGATATCCCATAAAGCAAATTCATTGGTTTGGCCGGGTTCATTCCATTCATTTTCATCAAGACGACTGTCTTTATTTTGGTCCCAGTTTTTATAGATGTCAGTTCTTTCGACATAGCTATCATATTCAGCCCGGGAAATGAGTCCGTCCCCATCTATATCGACATCTGAATAAGGATTGGCCATTACACTACCACTTGCTGTGGCAAACATGGCCCACATCGCCAAGGCACATTTTTTCTGTAGATTAATCTGTTTCATCACCGAACTCCTTATTGTTTCCAGTGGGTAAAGGCCAGCATTGATAACAGGGCGATATCGTTGGCCGATTAAAGGACAGGGCTTTGAGTCGGGAAAGCGTTGCTGCTATCGCCAGCCACGTAGTGCTCTTATTTATGCAGAGGTGAAAAAGCCCGACCTGGTGTCGGGCTTTTTCTGAATAATGACATGATTGAAAGCCAATGTTCAGGACTAAACATCCATCCAGCCTTCATCACCGGCATCGTCCCATTCATTATCATCCAGATAGTAGTCATTATCGACGTCGAAGTTATCGAAAGTCCCTTCGAATAATTCGTCATCATCAAGATAACCATCGTCGTTAAGGTCCCAGGTGCCAAAGTCATACTCGTAACCATAGTCAACCTCAGTCCATTCGTCCTCGGACAGGAGGTCGTCGTCATTCAGGTCCCAGTCAGCATAGACGCCAAGGTCCCCGACATAGCCGTAGTATTCATCCTTGGAAATTTGGCCGTTTCCATCGGTATCTGCTTCGGAGAATGTGGCCGCAAAGGCAGTACCGCTACCTAAGGCAAACATAACGCCCAGTGCCAAGGTAGTTTTTCGAAATGTCATGTTTTCAATATTCAGAAATTTCATATTAAGCTCCTTTCAGCTCAAAAGAGTGATTGGTGCTGCTCGAAGAAAGTGCTACTCCTTGACAGACAATCTATCAAGCCCAAACACTCTTCGATTTTGGAATGACGGTCGTAAATTCAATTTTTACGATCCGTAATTGCCCATCTTGATTTCAAGCTAACATTACACACCGGGCATGCAAACCCACCGTAATCCGGCTGATCAATTCATTTTCCATCTGTGTCAGTCATCGAAGTTAATCGCTAATCTCGCTAACTGCTGACTCACACTGCTTATAGCAAGATGCAATGAAACAAATCCCTTTATCACCCTGCTTAATCGCGGTGATTACAGTGGGATTATCATGGCCTTAGCAGGAGTCATTCCTGCTTTCTTGAGGCCGGATCCTGAGTGATTAATAGTCATTCTGCCGGTTAATGCGTTTTTATAAGTTCGCTACATGAATTATTCTGCTGGCTTCATGCTCAATTAACAAAAAGCGCGACCTGCGTCAGGCTTCGAGCAAATTTGATAGTTCTATCTGAAACAAACTCTCGATCAAGCTGCCAGAATCTACACATACGGAACTGGTCTCTATCAAACGAGTTCGGGAGACACCTTGATTAGAATGAATATAGTTCTATCAGTTAACCTGCAGTGAGACCGCTAAGATAGATTCAGTGCTATTGATTTGGAGCAGCTCCGTCGTATTGAATACTAGTGCAGGGTCAACAGAGGGATACATTTTTGCAGCACGCCTTGTTAATCATCAATCCTCACAGCCGAAATGGTCAAAGCGTGGCCCTGGAAGCTGCCATGCAATTGCTGGAAGACTCAGGAATAGAGAATAGAGGTATCCGTCTGGGAGTCTGAAAGCGAAAAGCAGGAATCAAAGGGGGCAGACACGATTGATAAATATAAATTGCGGTACTTCCGGACAATCAATGGTGTCTGACCCATTGATTTTATAGGTAATTCTGAGACATTAACTTTGAGTCAAAGTAAAATTAACGCTCGTTATATGGCTCCCGGACTCGTAAAAAGCTGGCAAAACGGGGCACGCCATTTTTTGTAAAGCCATGGTATTTGTAGGTAATCAGGCTGCCGATGGGCGGAGGGTTCGCGCGCTCCGCGTCAGTGAACCCAGTGCCGATAGAAAACTCAATGCCTTGTAGATTACGCACTCGTAATGCTCCAAGCATGCCAGTGTATTTGCCTTGGCCAGGTAGATGGGCAATGACTTCAGCTTCGTCATCAAAGTAAGGTTTTAACTTCAACAAAGCATCGCTTCTGCTGGGATGATGATGTGCCGTTGCCAAATGCAGCATCAGACCTTCTGCACCATTTTCAACCAGCGTTTGCAGGTGTTCGCTTAATGCATGATTTGAATAAAAACGTTGTTGTTTGACGGCCTGAATATGCTCAGCATTTATCTGTTCGACCAGGCGTGAATAATTCTTATAACGTTGCTCAAAAGGCAGCTCTGCATCGGGCATATCAAACACCAAATATTTGACTTCACGCCACAGGCTATCGTCCGGTGTTTGGGTTCTTACTATACCGCTTAACGCATCGAAATCCTGCCGTCGAGTCCATAGCTCACCATCAAGCCAAACCGCAGGAAGGGGATCAGTAAACCATTCAGGAGCTGATATGAGGTTGCCCTGCCTGGTCAGCAGTTGTTCGCCTGTCCAGATGGCGCGTACACCATCGTATTTTTCACTGACCAAGTAGTTGCTAATGTCACTGGCATTATCCTCGTCATAAACATTTGCCAGTTGCACCTGCGGTGGCGTCTCTGCCTCAACGGCGAAAGCTTGAATGGTGAAATAAAAAACGGGTAAACATAAAAGAATAAGTTTTGACATAATTGCATCCTTGCTTGTCAGTCAGTGTCGTTCTTGGTTAGAGCTGATCGTAGTGGCCACCAATAGCGAAGATATAAATGGACTTATCGTCGAACCGATATATCAAACGATCTTTCTGTGATATCCGCTTAGACCATAGACCAGAGAGGTTGTGCTTGAGTGGTTCAGGCTTTCCCAAGCCGGAAGAAGGGTCGTTTGATCGCAGCATTTCCCTGAGCAATTTGCACAAAGCCTTGTGTAATCGTTTGTCCTTTTCGCGCATAGCCTCATACGCTTCCCAGGTGTTGCCCTCAAATACCAGTGATCTCATCCATTTGCTCGGCAGTCGGTTTATAGCCTTTTCCACGGGTGTGGCTTTCAAGAGAGTCGGCTATCTGCTGCATGAGACTCTTGCTTTGGAGAACGTGAAGCGTTTCCTGCTCTTGCTCCCAGTCGTCGGCACTTATCACCACGAAAGCCTCTCCAGCTCGACGTGTTACTTTGAGCGGCTCATGCCTGCTAATCAACTGTTCTACAACGCTTTTCAGATTGTCTCTGAATTTGTTTACACTGATTGTGTCCATAACGGCACCTTTATGTACGGAATTTCCGTACAAGTATAAGTCATGAGTCCTAACAAAGCCAAGCATATCCACAGCTTTTTTGGCGGTGTTAAAATCAAAGTAAGGGTCGCACACGATTGATAAAGATAAATTGTAGTACTTCCGGATAATCAATGGTGTCTGAACCCTTTGATTCCGGACATTAACAACTCTTCATTGAGCATGCTAGAAATTTACGGTGGTGAATAAGCCAATGAGTAGCTTTGACGCTAATTATTCAGAAGAGCCTTTCACACTTGAACAAATTCACGAGCTATCCGGTGACACGCTACTTGAGTTTGGCGCGCCCTGGTGCGGGCATTGCCATGCTGCGACGCCTGCTACAAAAGAAGCACTCGCTGAACATTCAGAATTACGTCATATCCGAATCTATGACGGAAGAGGCAAACGACTGGGGCGTCTTTTCAAGGTTAAGCTTTGGCCGACTTTGATATTGCTGCAGGATGGTAATGAAGTGGCTCGTATGGTGAGGCCTTTACGAGCTGACGAGGTTCGCCAGTTGCTCTCGACAATCAAATAACCCCTTTTAAGCTGCTCAGGCATTGAGTCCATATAACGTCCGACAGCTGGCCCCCCCCACCAGCAATCTCACTTTTAAGCACCGGAACATCGAATCAAATAAGTGGACCAAATGGTTGGCTCGGCTGATCTGACTTTTGTGATTAATTCCGCTCGGGGGGGTGTCTGACCATTTTTAAATTTTGCGATCCCAAATTGCCAATGAGTTCGACGTTTCTGGTGTCGGGTTATTGATATGGTTCTACAGAACCATATCATCGTCCTTCAAAAACCAAAGCCATGCTAAGCGGGGAATAAACACTTGCAGCACGCCTTATTAATCATCAATCCTCACAGCCGAAATGGTCAAAGCGTGGCCCTGGAAGCTGCCGTGCAATTGCTGGAAGACTCAGGCATAGAGGTATCCGCCTGGGAGTCTGAAAGCGAAAAGCATATGATTTCCCTGATCGAAAATTATGATCGCAAAGATGGCGTTGTCATCATCGGTGGCGGTGATGGCACCATTAGTTCTGCTTTGCATGCGATCTATACGGGGCAACGCACACTGGCGGTGTTGCCGATGGGAACGGCAAATGACTTTGCCCGTTCAATTGGCATGCCGCAAAACCTGTCAGCAGCAGCGCAGGTCATTATTGATGACCGGCGTGAACGCATCAGTCTAGCCCGGGTGAACGAACAGTTTTTTATGAATGTGGCACACGTAGGCCTGGGCGTGGATGTCACTTCTGAACTGACCGCTGAACGAAAAAAACACTTCGGTGTCTTTGCCTATCTCGGCGCGTTTCTGAGAGCGATTAAATATAATAAAAGCTTCAAAATACACATCAAATCAGACGGCTGTCATTGTTCCAGCAAAGCGATTCATCTTGCGGTAGGTAATGGTCGCTATTATGGTGGCGGCAATATCGTTAATCAAAAATCAACATTGCTGGATGGCCAGTTACATTTGTTTTTTATCAAGCCGCAACGATGGTGGCAGCTTTTTTTGCTGGGTCCTCGTTTACGAAATGGTATTTTGCATAAGTCTGATCGCATCGTCTGTAAAACAGCTGAGCGCTTCAGCATTCGCACCTCTAAACCAAAATCTCTGGAAGCCGATGGTGAGTTGAAAACGAAGACGCCCGCAGAGTTTGAGGTCATCCCCAAAGCCATCGAGGCCATTGTTGGCGATATTCCAACAGCAACCGCAGGAAAGGATTGATATGTCGATTATTCGCACTGATGAACAGGCCGATGCTCAGGAAATACTGAGATTAACCATCAAAACAGCTGACTTTTACCGGGAAATGGGTGAATCACTCAGCAAAGATAATGTGAACCACAGGCTGTTTGAAATCGCCGATATGAGAGAGTCGTTTATTGCACCACTGCAACAAATTGTCAGAGCCTTACACGAATATCCGACGGCGCCTGATGCTGATAAGGAATTTGTTGATGAGTTGAGAGGCAAGGTGACCAAGTTGTTCTCAACAGACTCAAAAAATGCCATTTTTGATAAATGTCTGGAACAGGATGAAGCACTGGCTGAGCTTATCAACACCACGATATTGCGTTCGAAATCCACTGAATTCAAGCAATTACTTGATTCATTGAATGAGCATCTTCTCAACACAAAAACCAAACTCAAAGCAGCGTACTAGCAGGTAGCTTGGGCTGATTTATGAAGCAAGCAAGTAGGTTGGGCTGAGGTACGAAGCCCAACAAAAACAACTTGCTTTGGTTGAGACTCGCAGAGCGACATTAGAACCACTCAAGCTGTTGGGCTTCATATATTCAGCCCAACCTACATGGATGAGGTCAACGGCTCGGACATGATTAATAAAGTTGAATCGTCCTCTTACCTAATCATAGAAAGCGGTTGAGACTCACCATCTTTCAAGAATTTCAGTTTTGATTCAGATCGAAAAACCTGACATCAAATTTGATCCCGCGCCCTACCCTGCAAGTCAATCTATCCTACTGTGATTGAACGCTAAATTTCATGACAGTTGTTTAAAAAGCGCGGATAATATCGCAGCCCAGTTTCAGGAACTGGCCCTACTCCGCGAGTCGTCTCGCTGTTAACCACTGGAACATCGAATGAAACACATTGGATGGCTGCTTTTCGTCTTATACAGTTCGAACGCGCTGTCTGCGGGCGACGTTGAAATCCCCTTGCTGGCTGAAACGGCCCATCTTCAGGGCGCTATCAGCCGCGTCCTTGAACTTGATAAGAACGGACAAAGCACGCTCCGCAACGATCTCTGCAACCAGCTTGAGTTGTCTGATGTTCAGGTCGTGACCGATGGTGACAAACTGTCTCTCGACATGGCACTGACTGCCACCACCGGTGCCCACGTGCTGGGGGTCTGCCGGGGGCCGAAACCGTGGCAGGGCCGTCTTGCATTGAAACTGACGCCGCAGGTGACGGCATCAGGTCTGGGCATCGAGTTTGTGCCTGATTCAATTCTGTTGTCACGCCCGGATAACAGCCCCGGTCTTTTGAGCAAACCCGTTAAAATCATTGCCGATGCCCTGGTGCTACCACGCATGAAAAGCGTGAAAATTGACCTTGCCGGCTCACTCAGCAGCATTGATGAATTGATCGAACAATTGCTGGTACCGGATGGTGAGCCATCACTGGTTGAGCGCACCCACATCACTCGCATCCAGACTGAAGACACTGGCGTCAGGGCCTGGCTTGCTTTCCAGGTTCGCCCTCCTGAACCGGTCGAACAGGCGCCTGAGCCTGTATTCGATGCCAGTGAGTTAGCTCAATGGCAAACGCTTGAAGATGAGTTAGACGGCTTTCTGACCACCATCATAATGCTGCTGGCCCAGTCTACGAACTCGCATGCTCTGCGTCTTGAATTGCTCGCCGTGCTGCTGGATGCGCGACATGCCATTGCCGAGGCACTAACGATCGATGATCCAGAATACGACCCGGTTCGTGAACTGTTCCTGACAACATGGGAGCGCTTACGGCCACTGATGGGCGAACTCGAAGGTCTGGAAACGCCGGGACTGGAAGTTGATTTCAGGCTTGCCGCATTCATGGCTGGTGGTGACGCGCTGCGGGCATTGGATGCCTTAGGGCCAGAATATGGTTTGGAAATCACCCGTGACGGGCTGCGCAGGCTTGCCCGCCTGCTGCTGGCTGAATCCGCGCCGCCAAGCTTTACACCACTGCCCCTGGAGGTCGATCCGGCGTTTCGAGATTTGTTCGGTTTTAATTCCGAGGACGAGCCCGAATTCACAAGCGCCGCATTAAAAGCGCAAATCTTCGGTAGCTTTGGCCGTGTAGGCTCCTGGCTGTTACCGGTCGCACATGCCGACAGTATTCCCCCGGCCGAAGCTTTAAAGGGGCTTGTGCCACAACCGGGTAATCTTGATAACTACCTTGAGCTGGTCGCCAGCTTGCTGGAGGAACAGGCCAGCGCCTGGCTGGACAAAAATGGCAATACACCCGACAGCGTGGCAGAGCGATTGGATCCGCTGGTTCGTGCCACAGCATGGAAAGAATCCTGCTGGCGCCATTTCGCCGGTTCCAGCAGTCCGCCGGAAGTGTTGCGTTCAGCCGGTGGCGCTGTGGGTATGATGCAGATCAACGGCCGGGTCTGGCGTAAGGTCTACGATCTGGATCGTCTTGTTGATGAGGTCGACTACAATGTGAATGCCGGCATCGATATTCTGACCCATTACATGGTTGATTATGCGATCCGGCGTGGTGAGCACGAGCAGCCAGGCGGGGATGACAACCTGGTAAAGGCAACCTATGCCGCCTATAACGGCGGCCCTGGGCACCTGTCACGATACCGTCGTGATGACACCCCTGCCCAATTGCAGGCCATCGATAAGGCATTCTGGAACCATTACAGCACCATCAAGGCCAATCAATGGCCGGATATCTCAAGCTGCTACACACAGTGATTTATGGGGTAGGTCGGGCTGAATGCAATGAAGCCCAACATCCTAATCCAAGGGCCCAGACACGGTTGATTTAAACTAATGCCACAAATCAAATTGACTGCAAGCAAACACCAGGACCATAAGAGCCCGATTTGAACATAGGAATTTATATTTATGAAAATGCTGAGGTGCTGGATTTTTCTGGCCCTTTTGAGGTGTTTTCAACTGCCAGCCGTCTGGCAGAGTCAGGCGATGCCTTTGAGGTCTTCTTTGTGGCTGAGAGTAAAGCGCCTGTTGTTGCCAGAGGCGGTTTCAGTGTTAACCCACACAATGCTCTGAGCCAACACCCTGACATTGATCTGCTTATTGTCGTTGGCGGCATGCACTCCCGGGAACTGCAGAAAACCCATGTCATAAACTGGTTAGCCAGAATGACTGAGAATGCGAAGGTCGTCGCTTCTGTGTGCACCGGTGCGTTTATTCTTGCTGAAGCAGGTCTGCTGGCTGGCAGAAAGGTCACGACTCACTGGGAAGATATTGATGCGCTCCGGGAAAACTACCCCGAGTTGACAGTCATTGATGGTGAGCGCTGGATTGATGAGGGGAAGTTCATTACCTCAGGCGGTATATCAGCAGGAATCGATATGAGCCTTCATCTGGTATCCCGCTTTCTTGGGCCTGAGCTGGCTGAAAAAACAGCCAGACAGATGGAATATGAATGGATCAAGAGGTAATTTAAAAGCGCCTTGCTCGCCATTTTCATAGCCGTAAGTTGGGTTGATTGCCATGAACCAAACAGACACTTCAACATCAATGTTGGGCTTCATGCCTCATCCCAAGCTACTGACTGGTCTGAACCTTGCTGATGTGATGTTGGGCTTCGTCCCTCAGCCCAACCTACGCTATGATTTCTGCGGCCGGTAACCCGGCAGTGACATGCCGGTCTGCAGCAACTCACGCAAGGTGGTCAGGCCCTCTTCGACTTTGATGAGACCATCATCCAGCATCAGCATTTCGCCACGCTCAATCAGGGCATGACGCAGCGAGTGTTCATCCTCGTGGTTAAGGATCATGGCGAAGTCCTGCTCGGTCGGCTGCCAGATTTCAAAGATGCCAAGACGACCTTTGTAACCCAGATCATTACAAGCGGGGCAGCCTTCAGAACGCCAGACTTTAGCAGGCACTTCGCGTCCCTGCTCCTGAAGCCATTTTGTCTCAATATCGTCAGGCTTATCTTCGACTTTGCATTCCGGGCACAACATGCGAACCAGTCTTTGTGCGGCCACCAACCCGAGGTTGCTTGAGATTTCGTAATCATCCAGCCCCATATTTCGCAAAGCCGTAATGGTGCCAACCGCGTCCCGGCTATGCAGCGTCGCCATCAAAGCCCGGCCACTGGTGGCAATATTAACCGCCGCCCGGGCTGAGGGGACATCTCTGATTTCACCAATAAGCACATAGTCCGGGTCGAGCCTCAGCATGGCTTCGCTGCCATTGGCGAATGTGAGGTCATGCGTCGGATTCACCTGAATCTGGTTAATACCCGGCACTTCGTATTCCACTGGCTCTTCAAGGGTAATGACGTGACTGTCATTCAATTTGAGTTCGTGCAGCAAGGCATAGAGAGTTGTGGTTTTACCGCTACCAGTGGGGCCTGCCACCAGAAACATGCTGCCATTCGCGTCCATCCAGCGCCGTATGGATTCAACGCCTTTGTGATGGATGCCGAGTTGACGCACTTCCTTAACAGCTTGTGGTGGGGATAAAACACGAATGGCCAGCTTATCACCAGACACGCAGGGCACGGCTGTGACCCTTAAATCCAGCGACTGTTCGTTCATGTCATAACTGAAACGGCCTTCATCGCAGTTCACGCTGGGTAAGGGGTCGATATTCGCGAGCACCTTGAATTGGTGAGCGAGACGCTGCCCCTGCTCAGGGCTAATCTCGATAACATCGATCATGACACCATCGATTCTGAGACGAATCTGATAGTGGCCGGGAAACGGGTCAATATGTATATCTGACGCTCTGGCTTTTACGGCATCGCGTAACAGTGCATGGACGCCCAGGCCTTCATCGTCTTCATAGTCGTCATGGTCGGCGAATAGCTCACGAAACTCGACCAGAATATGTTCGCGCAGGCGGCGACCAAAGCGACGTTGGGCATGTTGTTGCGGGCTTTCTCGCGTATCTTGGCTCAAGCTTGACTCCTCCGAAAGACTAAGCGCTCTCATTGTTTCAATTGAGACTTTTGCAGCGACTGCAAAAAAGCGATGAAACGATGGCAGATCGGGCTGAACCCCATGAAGCCCAAGGACCGCGCTCATCATTAAAGTTGAGCTTCGTGCCTCAGCCCAACCTGCATGATTAAAAGCCCGGTTTGGACCCGGGCTTTAAGAGAATTGTTCAGGACAACTTAATCCAACAGGCCATCATCGGCAGCACTGCCGACTTCATCTTCATTCAAGAGACCGTCGTTATCGTTGTCATAACTGTTGAAGCTGCCATCATAGAACTCATTATTATCGAGATAGCCATCCTGATTTGAGTCCCAGCTGTTGAAATCATTACGGTGGTCAGGATTAGCATCATTCCATTCACTTTCATCAAGACGCATATCCTTGTTTTGATCCCAGCCTTCATATCTGCGCGTGTCATCCTGCATATAGCTGTTGTACTCCAGCTGGGTAACATCTCCATCCTGATCTGAGTCTAATGAAGAATATGGATCTGCCAGGGCGCTTCCGCTTCCCAGTACCAGCATCATGCTGAATGCCAGCGATACCTGGCTGAACATCATTTTATCGGCATTAAAAAATGTCATGTTTAGGCTCCTTTTCAACTGCTGAGAGTGATTGGCCTCACCTGAATTTTTATCAAGACAGACAGTTAGAATAAGTCCAATCACTCCAAGTGAATAATGGAACAACGGCCCTGAAAAATAATCGATGACCGTTCTTGCCTGCCTAATTGCCACCTTCTGATACCAAAAGACTATTGATGGCATTGTGTTGAATTACGACACCCCGATAATTGAAAAGTTGAGTTTTCCTTAAGTCCCGTCACGGCTCAAGCGCTGGATGTAAACTCAAAAAAATCTTGTATATCGCCACAGTCAAAGCCGCTTTGGGGTGGTCAGAAACAGTCGTTAGTGTTCAACTTGGATCAACGATGAAATTTTTAGCTTTGCTGATAACTTTTCTAATGCCATTCAATGCCATGTCTGAAAACCGGTCGACGCTTGATAATCTCTCCCCCCTGCTCTGGCAGAACCGCATCATTCTGGTGTTCTCCACTCAACCCGAACATCAGAAAACGATCCTGGAAGACGCCAAAGCTCAGATTCAAGACAGGGATATTGTCTGGTTTATTATTGATGGCAATCAAACGATCACCAACTATGATGGCAAAGTCTCTAACCAGTTTGCGGCGACGATCAGCCGTCAGTTCTCGTCTATCGCTGAACCGGTCATTCTTATCGGCAAAGATGGCGGCGTGAAAGAGACTAGCGATTTGCTGTCACTTGAGAGCCTATTTGATGAGATAGATTCGATGCCGATGCGAATCAGAGAAATGCAGAAAAAATCATCACCTTAGATAGCACCACCCCACTGCAGTGCGCGTGCAGGCATTAAAGTCTAATGTGCTCCTGTTCACAATAACTTCGTCCTTTATCATGAGCACGCAAAATCTTCTGTTATGATTTGCAAAGCTCAGCAAGCTGTCATTTCCGGGATGAAATGACCTCAATATTTTCTTTTACATTGCTGGTGAGCTGTAAACGACATCAATTTTTCGCTATGGAGGGCCCATGAAACACGTCGTTTTTCTATCATTTATTTTTCTCTCTGCCTGCATTACTACCCAGGGTAACTACACGGTATCCGCCATATTGCCTGATGGAACCATGTTGCCCACAAATGTGATGGCGCAGGGATCAGGCATTTACACAGCCAGAAATGCGCTCTGTCAGGGCTATCCTGATGCCACCGTTGTCATTATTGATGCGGAAACAGGGCAGAATTACGACGCTGAGAGCCCTTATCAATGCGGTGACTGACAGTACTGACGGCATAAAAAAAGCCCGGCAAGAAACCGGGCTTCTTTATTGGCTGAACAGCCACATTTAGCGTTTGAAATTAACTGAACACGTCGTCAAACCAATCTGCGATATTTTCATCCCATTCGGAAACGTCCCAAAAGTCGTCATCATCCTTGTCATATTTACTAAAGCTGGCCTCTTCAAACTCTTTCTGACTGAGATAACCATTGTTGTCACTATCCCAGGCACTGAAATCCTTGTTTTTGTGGTCAGCTTCATCCCACTCATCTTTATCCAGACGATTGTCATTGTTCTCGTCCCAGTCATCGAAGATGTTTTCATTCTCGATGTACTGTGAATACTCGTTCTGAGAAATTTTTCCATTGTCGTTGTCGTCGATGGTGGAGAAATTCACTTCGGCGAGCGCTTCCGCATTGGCTTCATCCCACTCAGAAACGTCCCAGAAATCATCCCTGTTTTTGTCGCGTTCCTGGAAGCTGGCTTCGTTGAACTCGTCTTTACTCAGATAGCCGTTGTTATCGTCATCCCACTTGTCGAAGTGTTTGGCTTCTTTATCTGCCTGCTGCCATTCGTTTTTATCGAGACGATCGTCATCATTGTCATCCCAATCATCAAACATGCCGCTGTCATCGACATAGTTTTTATATTCCTGCTTGGAAATTTTGCCATTGTCGTTTGCATCAACATCCGAAAAGCTGTTGGCAAAGGCGCTAGTGCTGCCCAAGGCAAACATCAGGCCCAGCGCTAGCGTTGTCTTTTTGAATTGTACTTCCTGGTGATTCAGAAATTTCATAGTTAGGCTCCTTTTCAACTTCTTAACGAGTGACTGGCCTTAGCTGAAAATTCTATCAAGACAGACAGTGAGAGTAAGTCCAATCACCCCGAGTGAATAATGGAACAACGGTCATACTGACATATTCGATGACCGCTCTTGCCTGCCTGACTGTCACCCTAACATCATTAAGTGTGGATACACTCCCCTTACTTAGGGGGGAGGATCTTCAGACAGCGATGCTGATATCAGAAGATGCTTTCAGATGCATGCATCACAGACATTCAGCGTTAAGGCTGCTGATACATTTAATGAAGTTGGGTTTTCCGGCTCAGACTCAGGGCAGAACCGTGCCGCCACCTGCCGGCCCGGGAATACGCTCGGCCTCTGCTGCCCGCTGTTTCTGCTCCTCAGACGGCACATTCAGACCGCGTTGAACTGCCGGTCGCGCACCCACGCGTTTAAGCCAGTCTCGTAGGGGTTCCAGCGCGGCAATCGCATCCGGCTCTTCGTCCTTCATTTGCTCTACCGCGGCTTTAGCCCAGGTGAAATTAGCTATGTCGGCGATGCTGTATTCTGCTCCGCCGAGGTAAGGCGCTTCACCCAGTCGACCATTGAGCACTTCCAACAGATGCAGGGTTTCTTCCCGATAACGTTTTATCGCCAACTCACTTTCGGCTGGGGCACTATCGTCAAACCAGTGCCACTGTCCGACCATGGGACCGAGATGACCAATCTGAAAGAATAACCATGCCAGCACTTCGGCTCGCTCTTCCCAGCGGGAAGGCAATAAACGACCTGATTTTTCTGCCAGATAGATAAGAATATTGCCTGACTCAAATATCCTCACTGGTTCGCCGGATTCGTCCTGCAATTCTTGATCTGTAATGACCGGGATCTTGCCATTCGGACTGATCCGTCGATATTCCGGATGATGTTGTTCGCCTTTGCCAATATTGATGGCAGTGACGCAATAATCCAGCCCCAGTTCTTCCAGCATGATTGAGGCTTTCTGTCCATTAGGGGTGCTCCAGCTGTATAAATTAATCATCGCAACCTCCAGATAAAGTGAAATGCCCTGTGAGCAGCCAGCAAACTCAAGCGAAGACTGATGTTATTTCAGACTGTTTTGATGTGATCCATGATGGTAAACCGGATCTCAAACTTGGCATTGCCATAGAATTCACATGGCATTTCGATAGGAAAGAGGGCAAATACAATTGCCATGAGCACTGACTCCGTTATGCAAAAGGAGCAGTGATGAGACGCTCCCAGCCTAAAACAGAAACATCCCCTGATTCAATGCTGAGTTTGGAAAAATGCCGCTTGTACATTCAATATGAATAAGCAAGCGGCTGAATCCTGATCAGGCTGATATCTATCAACCAAAGCTTAAAAAAAGCCCGGCGAGTGCCGGGCTTAAGCGTCCAGAAAAGACATGAAAGTTAATGGGATTTATCCGAGATTGGTTCCTCAGACATCAAGCCAGCCTGAATCACCGGCATCATCCCATTCATCAGCGTCTAAGTAATCATCATCGTCGAGGTCAAAATCAGCGAAGGTGCCTTCATAGACTTCGTTATCGTCCAGTAAACCATCGTCATCATCATCCCACGCACTGAGACTGTCATAGTCGTAATCAAAATCGTAATCGACTTCAGCCCATTCATCATCACTCAACAGGCCATCATCGTTCAGGTCCCAATCACCGTAGACGCCAATATCACCGACATAGCCGTAGTATTCATCCTTGGAGATTTTTCCATTCCCATTGCTGTCAGCGGTATCAAATGTAGCGGCTAAAGCACTACCACTGCCGAGTGCAAGCATAACGCCCAGCGCCAGACTAGTCTTTCGAAGTGTCATGTTGTCAGTTTTAAGAAATTTCATAATTAAGCTCCTTTCAATTTAAAAAGTGATTGGTGTTGCTTGAAGAAAGCTCTTTGAGACAGACAGTCAAAACAAATCCAAACACTTTCAGGTTTTCGGAAATACGGTTGTCTTTAATCTTCACCAACCGTTATTGCCTGTCTGTATTTGACACTAACATCACTCCGCCGGTTTTTAAAACCCATCCACAACGCTTGATAAGCATATGATTACAAATAGTTTTATATTAACCGCCTGATTAAATTTATTCTTATCATGCGCTAACCACCGGCATCCCTAGGATTAGCCATGAAGCGTAAACCCGAGCCCGTCCATTCAGCTGGCATATTACTTATTTCCTGAATGAATTTATCTTGTCTGCAGAAGGAATATCTCCTGTTATGCAAGCCATGAAGTCGTTTATCGATGAAGTTTTTGGCGGCTATGAATGTAGGGTCACCTGTCAAAAAAAAGCCCGGCGAGTGCCGGGCTTTATCTACTTAAGAGAGATGAATGTTAATGTCTCTATCCAGGTTTTAGTCCTTAGACATCAAACCAGCCTTCATCGCCGGCATCATCCCATTCATCATTATCCAGGTAGGTGTCATCATCGACGTCAAAGGTATCGAAGGTTCCGACGTAGACTTCATCATCGTCCAGATAACCATCGTCATTGAGATCCCAGGTGTCATAGTCATAATCGTAGCTATAATCGACATCGGTCCATTCATCTTCATCTAACAGACCGTCGTCATTGAGATCCCAATCACCATAGATGCCAACATCACCTACATAACCATAATACTCATCCTTGGAAATTTTTCCGTTTCCGTTGGTATCAGCAGTAGCAAAGGTTGTTGCAGCTGCAGCACCACTACCCAGGGCAAACAGTACGCCTAAAGCAAGAGTAGTTTTACGGAATGTCATATTTTGATTGTTGAGAAATTTCATAGTTAACTCCTTTCAACTCATTTGAGTGATTGGTGTTGCTTGAAGAAAGTTCTCTCGAGACAGACAATCAATTCAAGTCCAAGCACTCTTCAGATTTTCGGAACAACGGTCGCAACAAAAAGTAGTTGCATGCCGTTCTTGCCTGTCTGTTTTTCACGCTAACATCACAGTTAAACGTGATGCAAATAACGCCACCGCTCTCAATCAAGAAACTGATTCATAATATTTTTCTGTTTCACAGCGGATAAAATGTATTTCTGATAAGGCGCAAACCAAGTCATAGCTTGAGTACCGCTTTACAGGCAAAAACTGAAGATGCATGGCGCCGTATTTTTACTGATAGATTTTATGAGCCAATCTTGGCTTGAGCAGGAAAACCTCCCATCCAAAACCGGGACAGTTCTCACTCAGAAGAATAGTGAAGATGCGTTAAATCGCATTGAGGGTATGCCAGCTTTAGTTCGTTAATTTTGACTTCATCAGGCAAAGCTTGTGTGATTGGAACATCTCTCCTTTGACAGAGTCCAGACTAATAACCCATGAAGACTCATAAAAGGAGATTGTATGAAGATAAAACTCGCCCTGCTCTCATCGCTATTACTGACATCCAGCGCTTTCGCCGCTGAACCCCTAATCGTTAACATGACCAACCTGCAAACCGGAGAACCGGCTGGTACGGTCACCATCAGCCAACACCCTTTCGGGGCCGTGTTTACACCGGATATGAAAAACCTTTCTACCGGCAATCACGGTTTCCATGTGCATGAGATTCCGTCCTGCGGTCCCAAGCAAAAAAATGGGGAACTGGTGCCCGGTGGTGCTGCCGGCGGTCACTATGATCCGGCTAACACCGGTCTTCATGCCGAACCGTGGGACCTTCACGGTCATGCAGGCGACTTACCTGCCTTGTACGTAGATAAGAACGGTATGGCTACACAACCGGTACTGGCACCCAAGCTGGTACTCAAAGAATTACATAACCGCTCACTGATGGTACACGTCAATGGTGATAATTACTCTGACCACCCCAAGCCACTTGGGGGTGGCGGTGCCCGACTCGCCTGTGGCGTGATTAAATAAGCCGTTTAAACACAAAGAACCGGCCAACTGGCCGGTTCTTTTTTATCTCCTGCCAAAACGCCTGATTCCGAAAATATAATAAGCATGACTTGAAGCCAGTATGGCTCATTACACTTGCTTGTTCTTCGAGCAAGGCTTTTGATTACTCTATTGTTGTCTTTTGAAGCTAAGCACTCTGCATCTAGCCTTTTGACCAGCTTCTCACTGAAATACATCTCATAAAACCGCAATATTGATTTAATAATACTGCCAAATATTTATTGTTAATGATACTGTATCGCATTTAGATTTGTATTGACTACTCCTCCTCCTCATACGATAATGATTCCTTTTTTACAGCCCGGAGCAGGCAAAATCACGTCTGCCTAGTTAAGGACATCATCACTTATGACGGCACATAAGCCCACTCTCAAAACAGTCAATTCACGGCTAAAACTTAATTCTGCTGCGGTACTTTTCTGTTCTCCGTTTGTTTTGGCCTCCATCAGCATCCAGGCACAGGAGAACAATGAGAAAGAAGTTTTTCGTTTTTCCCCCATTATTGTTAATGCCCAGGCAGTCGCTGATGACGATGCCAACTCGGTTGTCGCTCAGGAACTCTGGGTGGGGGGTAAAGTGGCTACGAGTATTCTCGACACACCGGCATCTGTTTCTGTTATCACAGAAAAAGAAATTGAACTACGAGATGCCAATACTACTGAAGAAGTGCTTCAATACAGTCCTGGCATTATCACTGATTTTTATGGTAACGATGATCGCAACGACTACTTCAAGATTCGTGGCTTTCAAGCAACAACTTATAGAGATGGTCTCACGTTGGGGTCAATGCGTGGTGTCCGTGAAGAAGCTTATGCATTCGAAAGGGTTGAAGTGCTGCGCGGCGCTAATTCGACCTTGTTTGGTCCTGCTGATCCGGGCGGCTCAGTTAACTTTGTCAGCAAGCAACCTAGGTTCGAAAAGTTTGGTAATGGCTATGTGACCTACGGTTCATTTGACCGTAAAGAAGTTGGTGTGGATGTCGGTGACACACTGAACGCAGATTCAACACTGGCTTATCGTTTTACAGCCAAAGTGAAGGATGCTGATCGAGAATATGATTATTCCCGCGATGATAATGAATTCATCATGGGCGGACTGACCTGGGAACCGACCGCATTTACTTCCGCAACATTGATTCTGGATTATCTCAACCGGGACAGCACACCCAATAGTGGTGGTTACCCGATGGACAGAGAATATGACCGTGACGATTTTTACGGGGAACCGGACTTTAATTACCATGATGTGGAACGAACCAGCGTGACTGGTCTGTTCACTCACGATTTCGACAACGGTTTTATTCTGAGAGCCAATCTGCGTTATAGCGATCTGACTGATGATTTCGGTTATGTTTATTTAGCTGATAATCCGAGCACTACAGGTACGGATCGCTCATTTTTTGGAAGTGATAGCAAAGCTGAGGAACTCATCGGTAATGCGATCGTACAATACGATGCCCAGTTTGATTGGTTCGATAGCAGCACACTGGTTGGTCTCGAATACCGTGACGCCTCCAGCGAGCAGATTTCATTTTTTGGCGCTGTCCCCTCTATAGACCTTTCAAATCCAACGTACAGTGGTGCCCCAAGCAGGGTGGATATCTTCAATGGTAGATACCTTGATGACAATCAGGACTACACCACCAAGTCGCTCTTTGTACAACAGAATTTGTCGTTTGATGATCGTTTTATTGTTACAGCAGGTCTCCGGAACGATGTTCTCGATTTGTCCAGCACGGATATTGGCGGTGTCAGATCTTCCGATAAATTTTCAGAAACCTCCATTCGCGGTGCATTGACCTATAAAGTCACTGAAGAAGTTTCCACCTACATCAGCATGGTCGAGTCAGTTGCGCCACCGACCATTGGGGTAAAACCGGAGCGTGGCAAGCAATACGAAGTGGGCATGAAGTATGCCCCCATTGATACCAATGCCATTTTTTCCGTGGCCGTCTATGATTTGACGAAAGAAGACGTGACCATCGCAGTAGTTCAGGATAACGGGACGATTGAGCGTGAAACCATCGGCGAATCTAATGTTAAGGGTCTGGACTTAGAGGCTAAGGTTGAGTTGAATGATAGCTTCAGCCTGACTGGGGGTTACTCCTATATGGAAACCGAGGTAGTCCGTGGCACACTGCGAAATGGCACCTCTCTCAAAGACAATGAGTTTGTTGCTGCGCCGAACCACATGGCTTCGTTATGGGGACACTATACCTTTCCCGGTAAGGACATGAGTTTCGGCCTCGGGGCCCGCTACACTGGCTCCTATTTCTTTGACGCGGCCAATACTGCGAAAAGTGAAGCCGCCGTGTTGTTTGATTCTTCTTTTTCCTACCAGATATACAAAGACACCGATTTAACGGTTCACGTACGTAATCTGTTAGACGAACAACACGTCGTCGGTTCAGGTACTGCTGATTACTACAACCCGGGGCGGGAAGTATCGGCAACGCTGAATTATAGTTGGTAGGCTTAAATCAAATCTGCACGAGCAGTGAAGTGCTTATGTGCTTAAACAGACAGAACCGGTCCTCTAATGGCCGGTTCTTTTTTATCAATCTTCAAAAATTCGCACTGGATCTGAACGGGTGAACATATTCTGTTGCACACTGTCTGCGAATCCGGCATTGACAGTGATGTTCTCGTAAAGCCAGTAATGTAACCCACCCTCATACACTTTATAGCGCCAATGATAGCGGCATTGAACCCAACCCTCACGCATATCAGCGACGGGTTCTGTCGGCAGCATGGAGTCGGGCTGGGCGATGTATTCCAGGGTTTTATTGCTTAAATCAAAACGAAAGCGGTCGATAATAAAACGACCGTTATCAGTCAGTTCATATCGAATGCGATTGCCCATCACATCATCACCATGCTGATCCAGCACGACCTGATGGTCAAACAGATAACGGGCGTTGGGTTCTCTTACGGGAAGACGATTGGCGCGCGCTTCGCGTGCTTTAACATCCGCCTCTGAACGCTGCGCTTTATCCCACTGCTGAATCACAATTTGTACGACTAAAGTCGTCATCATTTTCCTGTTTAACCGGCTTGAGTAATACCAGCATAACCAAGAACGGGACTCAACACACCCCAGCCATGGTGGGTTTCTGCCACGCTGAAAATATACAGCAGCGTAAGCAGCGCCAGAAACCAGGCTATAAAACGCTGCTGCTGGCTGTGTGCTGAGTAGAGCAGAATCTGACCAAGCCCGAGGTAAACCATCAGCAACACCAGCTTTACACTGAGCCAACTGTTGATAAACGGGTATTGCTGCACGATATTGGTCAGCATCAGCGCTGCTGTAATGAGAATGGTATCAATCCCATAGCGCAGGTATCGCAGCGCGTTGGCAACAAAGCCAGCGGGGCGACGCATCAGAATCAAGCCATGTATGAACAGGAGGCTGCCACTGGCCAGCGCCATCAGCATATGTACCAGTTTCACTTCACTGTAATACTCAATCACAATGCGTTACCCCGGGCTTGTTGATGCGGCTATCAACTCTGTTTATCAGCCTGCTCATACTTGGGCGCGATCCAGAGACTGGCGATAAACCAGGCCAGCAGCACGGCGCCGATGGCAAAGATGGTGTCACCGGGCACGCGCATCCAGACCAGCAAATCCACCAGCGGTTGCTGCATAAACTCGGCAGAGCGAGCATACCAGTAACCTTGGTCCAAACTGGCAAACAGCTGCATGACCCCGAGTGGCAACAATGTCAGCAGGGCCATGAGTGCCAGACCAATATTGAGACACCAGAAGCTCGACTTGAGAATACCCTCCGGCCAGATAAGATTTGGCCTGATCCCACGCAGACAAAACAAGGCAAGACCGATGCCGAGCATGCCGTAAACACCGAACAGTGCGGTATGGCCATGCAGTGGCGTCAGGTTGAGACCCTGCATGTAATACAGCGACAGCGGTGGATTAATCAAAAAGCCGAATAAACCGGCACCGACCAGATTCCAGAACGCGACTGCGACAAAGAACATCACCGGCCAGCGGTAACGCTTCATCCATTCAGTCGCTTTACCCAATCGGTAGTTGTGATATGCCTCAAAACCGATATAGGCCAGCGGCACCACTTCCAGTGCTGAGAAACTGGCCCCGAGTGCCAGCACCGGTGTCGGTGAACCGACAAAATACAAATGGTGCAAGGTGCCGATGACCCCGCCTGACATGAAGATGATGGTCGCAAACAATACGGCAATCGTAGCTGTTTTGACTGGAATAAGTCCCAGCCGGGTAAACAGGAAGGCAATGACTGCTGTGGCAAACACTTCAAAGAAGCCTTCCACCCACAAGTGCACCAGCCACCAGCGCCAGTACTCAATCATGGAAATATGCGTGTGCTCATTCCAGACCAGGGCTGCGCCAAAAAACAGGCCTATAGCGACCGTAGACAGGAACAATAAACCAACGATAGAACGGTTTTCCGATGGCTGTCTTAAGGTCGGCCATAAGGCCCGCCCCACCAGGAATAGCCACAGCAGCAGGCCAATGAACAGGAACCACTGCCAGAAGCGGCCGATATCGGCATATTCCCAGCCCTGATGACCAAACCAGAAATTATGTTCAAGTCCCAGGCTCTGGTTGATGGCAAGCCACTGGCCGGCAAACGCCCCCACTACAATCACCAGCAGGCAGACCCAGAGCACATTGACGCCCAGACGCTGGTAAGGCGGTTCATAGCCCGATACCGCCGGACCGATATAAAGGCCGGTAGCCAGCCAGGCCATGGCTATCCACAACACGGCAAGCTGGGTATGCCAGGTACGCGTTATTGAGTATGGCAGCATATCTGCCAGCTCAAAGCCATACATGACCTGGCCCTCAACCTGATAGTGCGCTGTAATGGCCCCAAACAGGATCTGCACCAGAAATAAAGCCAGCAGTACCCAGAAGTATTTTGCTGTGGCCAGCATCGAGGGCGTCGGCCTCAGAGCCCGCATCGGGTCTGTCGCAGGCAGTTGGCTGCTTGCGTTTTCCCGGTCGTGAGAAACGGCGTAATACCAGCCCATCAGACCAATGCCGGCAAGCAGAAAAGTCACGCTGAAGACTGACCACAGAAACATGCTCGGTGGTGGCTCATTGTTAATCAGGGGTTCGCTGGGCCAGTTATTGGTATAGGTAGTATCACTGTCAATGCGGTTGGTCATGGTGGCCCAGCTGGTCCACCAGAAAAAGGCCGTGAGCATGCGGCGATTTTCTGCTGTGGCGACCGTATTATCCTTCATCGCATAGGCTTCCCGCAGCTCTGACGTTGCCGCATCATCACCGAAAAGGCTTTGATAGTGAGCGGCAACCTGCTCTATCGCCCGCGCTCTGTCCTCACTCAGGGTAATAACACCGGTCTCAGGGTTATAGGTATTCTGACGGACAAGGGACTTGAGCCTGCCTTCCAGTGCCGCTTTCTGCTCGGCACTAGCCTGTTCATAGCTATCGAGACCATATTCTTCAGCAGCCCAGATATCGAGCAGCGCCATCAGCTCCCGATGCATCCAGTCAGCACTCCAGTCTGGCGCGACGTAACCGCCATGCCCCCATATCGAGCCGAGTTGCATGCCACCAAAGGATTGCCAGACCTGACGCCCTGTCTCGATTTCATCACGGCTGTATAGCTTATCGCCACTCGATGTCACCACCTGTTCCGGCATCGACGGTGCGCTCTGATAGATCTGATTACCACTCCAGATCAAAACACCGAAAGAGATAACGAGCAAAAGTGCGAGAAACAGCCAGAGTTTTTTTACGTTTGTCATCAGCTCACTCCTTTTTGTGATAACGCCCGTGCCGGCGAACTGAAACCAGAATTCATGTCAGTTCACAGCAATGAAGAAAGATATTGGAAATTGTTGTTTGAGCAGCAGAATCAGGCTGAGACTCTGCTGATTTGAGTGCCTCAATCAGCGCAGCCTGGGAATATAGCTGCGCTGAAAACCTCATTAACAGATAGCGAGGAATACTCCGTAACATATTAATAGTTAATTATTTTTTACTTTTACATAACAGGCTTTTTAACAAACTACGCCCTTATTACGAAGAATTCAATAATTATGTATTTTATTTACCTGTTTAAAGTTGCAAAGCTGTTATTTCAGACAATGAATCCATAGTGACCAGCTCAGATGGATGGCGTGGGCGGCTGCTGACTGCGCTTGAGGCTGCGGGGCCAGGCATTCATCAGCGCTTTCAACAAAGTCGCCAGTGGAATAGCGAAGAAAATGCCCCAGAATCCCCAGATGCCCCCGAAAAACAGCACGGCAAGAATAATCGAAACCGGATGCAGGTTGACCGCTTCAGAAAACAGCACCGGCACCAGCACATTGCCATCCAGTGCCTGGATGATGCCATAGGCAATCACCACGTACATAAACTCATTGGTCAGACCAAAGTGAAAACCGGCCACGGCCGCTACTGGCAGTGTGGCAACCGCAGCACCGATAAATGGCACCAGTACCGAGAAACCAACCAGTACCGCAAGCAGTGCCGAATAAGGTAATCCGAACAGCGCAAACGTCACAAAGGTGACAGAACCGACGATAATGATTTCAACGACTTTACCGCGGACATAATTGGCAATCTGATCGTCCATCTCATTCCAGATCCGGCTCATTAGTCCCCGCTTTTCCGGCAGCACTGACAGGGTGAAACCGACCAGTTTTTCCCGATCTTTGAGCATGAAAAAGATGAGTATCGGCACCAGCACCAGATAAACAATCAGTCCAATCACACTGCCGAGCGAGGCCAGTGACAGTGTCAGCGCCCGCTGAGCATAAAGATTGAATTCACGACTGATGGCTGCAATCCAGGCCTGGATCTGATCCTGGGTAACAAAATTGGGGTATTTCTGTTGCAACTCATCCAGCCATTGCTGACCACTGGAAAGCATCTTGGGAATTTCCTGCACCAGATTCACCATCTGGTTCCAGAGCAGCGGCATCAACAGGAATGCCAGAGCCAGCATCGCACTGATAAAGCCTAAAAAGACGATGCCGATGGCGACTTTTTCTGGAATATGCCGGCGGGTCAGCAGGTTTACAACGCCCTGAAGCAGGAAAGCCAGAACCAGGGCCGTAAAAAACGGCGCCAGCATGCGGCCGAACCAGATCACCGCTGCAAAGCCCAGCACCAGCACTATCAGCATGATCACGGCTTCTTCATCAGAGAAGTAACGTTCAGCCCAGTCACTAAAAATCGCCCGCAAGGTCATACTCGCATCGTCCTTTTGACCATCCAGAATTGTTGTGCGTATTGTGGCACAACCCTTGACCCCAAGTTGAACAGAATCCTGCTCATGACGCAATTCTTGCTCAATTGGTCAAAGCTGATCCGGATGCCCAACAAGACATTGCCTGTGCTATTTTTTAATTCGATTCTACTTTCATCAGGTTTTAGCTACGCCCGGGAATTGTCATGGCAGAAGAAACAAGCAAAGCGCCCGAGATCGCTTCATCCGCTAACCGCTCCCTGAGTAGTTATTTATTCGGCCTGGTTCAGGACCGGTTATGGCTGAAAGTCCTTATCGGGATGTTTCTGGGCCTTATCACAGGTATCATACTGGGCCCTTCTGTCGGCCTGGTAAAGGCTGACACCGGTGCCATTATCGGTAACTGGCTGGCTTTTCCGGGGCGACTGTTTATCGCCACCATTCAGATGATTGTGATTCCGCTGATTATCGCCTCGGTTGTCCGTGGTCTTGCTGCCACCGAAGATATCGAGCAACTGCGTAAGGTCGGCGTTCGTGTAGTGTTATTTTTTACTGCCACCACTGCATTGGCATCCGCCATTGGTTTATGGATCGCAAACCTGCTTAATCCAGGCAAATTAATGCAGGACGTGACCTTACCCAAACAGGCGCCGGGTGAACTCGCCCCCGCCACGATGCCGGATGTGACTACCCTGCCTGACGTTTTAATCGGCCTGCTGCCGGGCAACCCGCTTGATGCCATGGTGCAGGGACAAATGCTGCAGGTAGTGATTTTCTCCATCATCGTCGGTGTGGCACTGGTATCGATGCCTGCCGAACAATCACGACCGATGCTGGATTTACTTCGCTCGCTACAACAGATTTGCATGACTGTAGTTCACTGGGCCATGCGACTGGCACCTTATGCCGTGTTTGGTCTCATGGCCCAACTCACCACCAGTATTGGTCTCAGCGCGCTTCTGGGTATGGCTTCTTATGTAGTCACCGTGCTGATAGGCTTACTGTTGCTGATGCTGGTTTATCTGTTGCTATTGAAATTACTGGCTGGTCAGTCTCCGATGCTGTTTCTGATGCATAGTCGTGATGTTTTATTACTGGCCTTTTCCACCTCCAGCTCGGCTGCAGTGATGCCCTTGTCAATCCGCACCGCTCAGGAAAAGCTTGCTGTCAGACCTTCTATTGCACAGTTTGTTATTCCGCTCGGCGCCACCATCAATATGAACGGTACTGCACTCTACCAGAGTGTTGCCACCGTGTTTCTGGCACAGGTCTATGGTATCGATTTAAGTATGGCCAGCATGGCGCTGGTTGTGGCCATGGCTGTTGGCGCCTCAATCGGTTCTCCGGCCACGCCCGGTGTGGGCATCGTGATCCTGGCAATGGTGCTGACAACAGTGGGAATCCCACCCAGTGGTATTGCGCTGATAATGGGGGTGGATCGCATTCTGGATATGTCGAGAACGGCAGTGAATGTCAGCGGTGACCTGGTAACCTCACGGCTGATGGAGGGCTGGGCCAGAAAACAGTCCGGCCCTGCTGAGAAAGTGTCTGAATTTGAATCTGTATCGATGAAAAATGACTAAAAACAATATTTTTTCAGGTTTGCCCGCGTCGCTGAACAAGGAAGTCTTTGAGAACTTAGTGACTGCCGAGAATATCAGGATAGAGCGTATTATCTCGCGAGGTCACAGTTCACCTGAAACGGGCTGGTATGACCAGGATGAAAACGAGTGGGTCATGCTAGTGAGTGGCTCGGCTACGCTGTTGTTTGAAGGAGAAAAAGACGTCGAGCTTAAAAAGGGAGACTTTTTACTGATACCGGCTCGTCAGCGCCATAAAGTACTCAGGACCTCAGCTGACCAGCCCACTATCTGGCTGGCGGTCTTTTTCAGCTGATAGCAGGCAATAAAAAACCGGCTGCATAAGCAGCCGGTTGGTCAAATATCATGCGGTGGGTTTACAGGCCTTCTGCGAACTCAATCGCTTCATCGACGACTCGTCCCAAGCCCCCTTTCACATCCTGAGATTTTATCTTCTCAAGATTGACTGGCTTGCCGACAATCACAGCACCGCCCATACCGGCGCCGATGTGAGGATCACACTGGTAAATATAGACCCCCTCTTTCTCAAAGGTATGGTTGATGTTCTCACCCAGAGGGGATACGAATGCTTCAGTGCCCTCCGGGATCAGGCCTTCCATCATATGCACGTTGTGTGTCGCCATATTTTCCCAGTAAACGGTATCACCAGGTTGAATATGGATATTCATCGGCATGAACTTTAAACCCTGTGCTTCAACTGTGTGATTTTTAGCCACCGCTGAACCTGCCGCAAGGAGTCCCGTAAGAAATAACGCAGTTAGGACTGATATTAATTTTCTCATGTAACCTCCTGTCGTTTTTTGTTCGTAATTGAGACAGAGGACTTGCCCAGGAGTTCGATAAAAAATCGCCGTTAATTCAATCGATTAGTAAAAGTGTGAAATAAACCTGATTTTGCCAGGCTTAGGTTTTCTTGGAAATCCGCTCAGCGCGTTTAGCCCGATACATATCAGAGTCAGCCTGTTGCATCAGCGACATCTGTGTTTCCCCGTGCTCAGGGAAACTGGCTATGCCGATACTTGCCGTCAGACTCAGCATAGTATCGTCGAGCTGATAGGGCTGTGATAATTCCGTCCGGATCTTGATAACGACATCTTCAACATCTTTCATATCGATACGATCCAGAATCATCACAAATTCGTCGCCGCCCATTCTGGCCACAGTGTCGGTATCACGAAGGCAAGTGTTGAGCCTTTGAGCAGTCTGACGCAGAATCCGGTCACCCGCTTCATGACCAAAGTGATCGTTGGCCTGTTTGAACTTATCCAGATCGAGATAAAGCACAGCAAAGCTCTCCTGATTACGTTTGGCTCTGGCCAGCACCTGCTGAAAGCGATCATGGAATAAACGGCGGTTGGGCAATCCGGTCAACTGATCAAACATCGCCAGCTGATGCAGACTTTCCAGCATTTTGCGGCGCACGATTGCCGCGGCAATCTGAGTAGAGACAAACTCCAGCAGTTCACACTCGTCGACATTATCAGCTTTGTTATCAGCGTCGGTTTTCACCATCAGTGCGCCAACAATGCCGTCCTGGGACTTCAAGGGAACGGCCAGCCAGTCCGGCAGCGCACGCTGTTCCCACTCTGACTTGGGCCAGCTTACCCCTCTTCTGGCGACCTGACTACACAGGGTTTCCAGCACCGTTTTCTGGTCTGTCAGGTGACCGGCACCACAGTGATAAACCAGCTCGGAATCTGCGCTTTTCTGCTCACACAGACCAATCACAAACTGCTGCGTCGATATCAGACCGGCGATGATGTCATGAATACGTATGTAAAGATCAGTCAGACTCTGCTCAGTATGCGCCGCTTCCGAAATATTAATCAGCGCGGCCTGGCGGGCTTCGGTCTGCTTTAATTCGGAGATATCGCGGGCAACGGCAATTCGAATACCTTCATTCTCAGACCAGCGGGCTGACCAGAGCAAATGCACAACCCGTCCATCCTTACGGATATAGCGGTTTTCAAAATCGATTTTGGCTATGCCGGACATGATTTCTGCAACCGTTTGCAGGGTCCGTTCACGATCTTCCGGATGCACCATGTCCAGCATCTGTCGACCTATCATCTCTTCTGGCTTGTAGCCGAAGATGCGCTCGCCACCGGCACTGACGTAGAGAAAATGCCCGTTTTCATCCACCACACAAATGGCATCGAGCAGCATGTCGATGTAATGGCTCAGCGAATCAAAACCGGCTTTATCCATTCATTCAGCCTGCGATTGTTTTAACTTTTCATGGTGGCTAAGCACTCTGTTGCGACCGGACTGCTTGGCCGCATAGAGTGCCTGATCCGCCTGCCGTAGCAGGGTTTCGGCATCAGTATCCGCGTCAGACAAAGAGGAAACACCGATTGAGATCGTCAGGTGTGAGAGTGTCTCATCCCGGTAACTGATATCGAGTGCCTGCACTGCCTCGCGGAGACGCTCTGCTTTGGCTACCGCATCTTCAAGCACTGCATCACGCATGAGTACTACAAATTCCTCACCACCGAAGCGACAGGGAATATCACTTTCGCGGAAATACTGCTGTAAAGTCTCCGCGACAGCCTGTAATGCGGCATCGCCGGCATCGTGACCGAACTCGTCATTGAAGTGCTTGAAATGATCGATATCACAGATCAAGAGCGATAGCGGCATTTGATTCCGCTTGGCGAGCTGAATATCTCGTGCCAGCGCATCATCAAAGAAACGACGGTTACGCAAGCCGGTTAACGAATCTTCAAAAGAGTAACGCTGTAAATCCTCGCGCAGCTTGATATTACCCAGTGTCACCGTGAGTCTTTGAGAAGCACGTCTTAGAAAATGCTCCCACTGCGTTCTGGGCAGACTCTCATCCGTAGTTTCCAGTGTCAGCGAAGCCAGCACATGACTGCCCCCTTCCAGTTGCTGCAAGCGGATCTGTGCATCAGGCAAAGTATTGATGGCCTCACCATCCAGGCTGACATGTACGCGAGCAGGCTTGAATACATTGCCAAGTCTTTGCCGCATCAGGATCTTGGCCTCGTCGATACTCTGGCAGCTTTGCAGATCGATATTCAGCTTCTCGAGTTCAGCAATAAACTGGTTTTCCCGTTCCAGTTCGATGCGCCTTTGCTGCTCCGCTTCTGCATAGGCATGTAACTCTGCTGTGCGTTCGCTCACGCGTTCTTCAAGCTGAAGGTTGAGCTGTTCCATTGCCAGGTTGGTCTGCACATAACTGTGTATCGACACGACCACCAATACCAGCGCAAACACTAAACCGCCAATGGCGATAGGGAAATCGACCCAGGGCAGGAAGCTGTGTGCCACCAGCATATCCAGCAGCAGCAAGATCGCATACACCGCGAAAGCGCCAAGCACCAGTTGCTGTGACAGGTTCACCTGTCGTGATATGCGTAGCACCACACGAATCATAATCAGCAATGAGATCACAAACAGCGCATCAAATACCGGGAAGAAAATCGCAAGATTCATAAAGCCACTGATTGATAGCGCAACAGCCAGTACCAGGTAGGCCAGGTGCAACTGCGCCAGCAATTTCAGTAAACGGCTACCTGTCGCGCCGTTGAGCCAGTAATACAGCAACATCGCGATAAATATCGGCATCGAGAAATAACTGACTGCAGCCAGATAAGTCTTTATCAGTGGCCACGGCAGAACCAGTTGAATCGCCAGATTTTCACCAATCAGCACCCCCGCCGTTGCCAGCGAAAACAAGCCGAGATAGAAGAATTCCTGCCTGGTGCCGCGGAATAAAGCGAACACCATGGTGACAAAGGCCACCAGCAGGGAAAATGCCGCCACGATCAGCTCATGCAGGCCAGTACTGATGACGTGAAGCAGCATGTCGGAACGCTCCATCAGCTTGGCTTCGCCCCACAGGCCGATATCGGTGTAATCGGAATAAATACGCAAATAAAGCGGCTTTCCGGCAAAGTCTTCTGGCAATGCTATCTGGTGCCAGGGCCAGCCCTTGAATGCTTTTTTGCTGTCCTGATCCAGCTGACCGAAACGATAGATTATCCGGTCGCCGAGATAGACTTCGACATTAAGGTTAATGCTGGTAACAAAAATAACCGGTGCAGAGAGCGCAACGTCAGGTAACACGGTTTTGAACCAGACATAGTGCCGTCCATCACGTCCGGGCGGGTTTGCAGGAAATTCAATCGTTTGCCAGTTAGAGGAAGCGGCTGCCAGATCTGGCTTTGACTCAGTAAACGGCAGATCCCCCCAGTGATATTGCCAGTCCAGCTCGGCAAGCGCCAGCGAAGTGGGTGAAGCTTGGACGCTGGTGATGACAGAAAAACTGCTCATCACCAGCATCAGCATGAAAAGCCCTGTGCCCCGCAGGGCGAAACTGCGAGGCATCATATTTTTTAACCGACCCAGCGTCTGGCGTTCTGGAACAGACGGGCCCATGGACCTTCCTTGCTCCAGTTATCAGGGTGCCATGAATGCTGCACCGCACGGGTCACCCGCTCCGGATGCGGCATCATAATCGTGACACGGCCATCATCGGTGGTCAGTGCAGTCAGGCCTCCTTTGGAACCATTCGGGTTGAATGGGTAGGTTTCAGTTGCCTCGCCGTAATGGTCAACAAAACGCATTGCAGCAAGTGCCTGAGATTCAGAACCGGTCTCGCTGAAATCAGCACGGCCTTCGCCATGGGCGACAGCAATCGGCATGATCGAGCCTGCCATGCCCTGCAACAGAACCGACGGTGACTCGAGTACTTCCACCAGTGAGAAACGGGCTTCAAACTGCTCAGACAGGTTGCGTGAAAACCGCGGCCAGTGATCACTGCCCGGAATCAGTTCTTTCAGCTGTGACAACATCTGACAGCCGTTACAGACACCTAAAGCAAAGGTATCCTGGCGCTGGAAGAAGTCCGAAAACTGTTTGCGGGCACGCTCATTATGCAAAATGGTGCTGGCCCAGCCGCGGCCGGCCCCCAGTACGTCACCGTAAGAGAAACCACCGCAGGCCACCAGACCGACAAAATCGGTCAGGCTAACCCGGCCTTCCAGAATGTCGCTCATATGCACGTCAATTGCACAGAAACCGGCATGGTCAAATGACGCTGCCATTTCCACCTGGCCGTTGACGCCCTGCTCACGCAGAATAGCCACTTTCGGACGCTTGCCACTGACAATCAGTGGTGCCGCCACATTCTCTGCCGCATCAAAGCTCAGTTTGGCAAATAGGCCCGGATCCTTATCATCAAGAATGCTGTCGAATTCCTGTCTGGCACATTCCGGGTTATCACGCAGTGCCTGCATCTGGTAGCTGGTTTCAGCCCAGAAACGCTGTAGCGTGACACGGGACTGCTCAATGACCTGCTCGCCATCCACTTTGATCCGGAGACGCTGTTCTTCGGTCACTTGACCAATCACAAAGGAGAGAGATTCCAGGCCGTTGTCAGCCAGCTGGCTCATGACCTCATCCAGCTCGTCGCGTCGGACCTGAATTACAGCGCCCAGTTCTTCACTGAACAGCACAGGCAAGGCATCGCCCAGTCCGTTAATTTCAACATCAATTCCGCAACGGCCGGCAAAAGCCATTTCCGCCAGTGTGACGATCAGGCCGCCATCGCCACGGTCATGGTAAGCCAGAATTTTGTTCTGAGATTTGAGCTGTTGAATCGCATTAAAGAAGTTCTTCAGATCTGCGGCATTATCAAGATCAGGCCCTTCAGTGCCGACCTGTTTAAACACTTGTGCCAGGGCAGAAGTCGCTAGGCGATTCTGGCCCCGACCCAGATCGATATAAATCAGGTCGGTCTCACCGAGATCAGTTCTCAGTTGCGGTGTGCTGGTATTAGCGGCATCGCTCACTGGAGCGAAAGCACTGATAATCAGCGACAGTGGTGAAGTCACGGTTTTGGTTTCGCCCTTTTCATCCCAGACTGTTTTCATTGACAGCGAATCTTTACCGACCGGAATCGCAATGCCCAGCTCGGGGCATAATTCCATGCCCACCGCTTTCACTGTGTCGTAAAGAACAGCATCTTCACCCGGATGACCACAAGGCGCCATCCAGTTGGCTGAGAGTTTGATATCGCTCAGCTTATCGATTTTGGCAGCAGCAATATTGGTGATTGCCTCACCCACCGCCATGCGACCGGAAGCCGGGCCGTTAACCAATGCCAGCGGTGTGCGCTCGCCCATCGCCATGGCTTCACCTAGCAGTTCATGATGGTCGGCCAGAGTTACGGCGCAGTCAGCGACTGGCACCTGCCAGGGACCGACCATCTGGTCACGCGCCACCAGACCGGTCACAGTACGGTCACCGATGGTTATCAGGAAGTTTTTACTGGCAACAGCCGGTAATTTTAATACCCGTTCCAGCGCGTGCTCTGCGGAAATGCCATCGAAATCAAGTTCCGGGTAGGTTTTTTCGACATGGCTGACATCACGCAGCATTTTAGGTGGTTTACCCAGCAGCAGAGACAGCGGCATATCAATCGGCAGCGTTTCATTGTCAGCATCGCCGAGCAGCAGATGCTCTTCTTCTGTGGTTTCACCGACGATGGCCCACGGGCAACGCTCGCGCTCACAAATCGCCTGGAATTCATCGATTCGATCCGGGTGTACACCGAGCACATAGCGTTCCTGAGACTCGTTGCACCAGATTTCCATCGGCGACATACTGGATTCATCATTCGGAATCAGGCGCAGTTCAAAACGGCCACCACGACCACTGTCATCAACCAGTTCCGGGAAGGCATTGGACAGGCCGCCAGCGCCGACATCGTGAATCGCAATAATCGGGTTGTCATCACCCAGGGCCACACAGCGGTCGATAACTTCCTGACAGCGACGTTCCATTTCCGGATTACCACGCTGCACAGAAGCAAAGTCGAGACCTTCATCGCTGGTCCCGGAAGCCACGGAAGAAGCTGCACCACCACCCAGGCCAATCAACATGGCCGGACCACCCAGCACAATCAGCTGCATGCCCGGATCCATAATGCCTTTTTTGACATGCTGGGGGCGAATCGAGCCCATACCGCCTGCGACCATGATGGGCTTGTGGTAGCCACGAACTTCAAAGCCCTGATTGGATTCCACCTGCATCTCAAAAGTACGGAAATAACCGCAGAGATTAGGACGACCGAATTCGTTATTAAATGCCGCGCCGCCCAGCGGACCTTCAGTCATTATTTCCAGCGCAGAGGCCATGCGGGCCGGTCTGCCATAAGGCGTTTCCCAGGGTTGTTCAAAGCCTGGAATTTCCAGATTGGAGACAGTAAACCCGGTCAGACCGGCTTTGGGTTTGGAACCACGTCCGGTTGCACCTTCATCACGGATTTCACCACCGGCACCGGTAGCAGCGCCGGGAAACGGTGAAATCGCCGTCGGGTGGTTATGCGTTTCCACCTTCATGATGATGTGCTGGACTTCGCCTTCATAGTGATACTGACCATTGGCCATATCGACTTGGAAGCGATGGCTGCGCGGGCCTTCAATCACCGAGGAATTATCGGAATAAGCCGTGACCACACCCTCAGGATTTTTATCGTGGGTGTTACGGATCATATTGAACAACGTGTGTGGCTGCGTTTCGCCGTCGATAATCCAGTCGGCACGGAAGATTTTGTGGCGGCAGTGCTCCGAGTTGGCCTGGGCAAACATCATCAGCTCAATGTCGTTGGGATTGCGCTCGAGCATGGTGAAGTTATCGAACAGGTAATCAATTTCATCTTCTGCCAGAGCAAGGCCCATACTCTGGTTGGCAGCTACCAATGCTTCGCGGCCGCCGTTCAGAATATCGACACTGACCAGTGGTCTGGAGGCAGCATGAACAAACAGACGATCGGCATCATCAATGCTTTCAAAGACCGATTCGATCATCCGATCATGCAGATGGCTGGCCACCTGCTGCTTTTCTCTGGCTGTCAGAGGCGCACTGCTTTTTACAAAAAAAGCAACGCCGCGTTCAATACGCTCGACATCATTGGCACCGCTGTTTTCAGCGATATCTGTTGCTTTGCTCGACCAGGGTGAAATCGTGCCCGGGCGCGGTGTAACCAGGAAAAAGTTTTCATCTGCTTCCGGCTGGGTATCACCGACTTTGGCTTCCAGCATGGTTTCGACCAGTTTGAGTTCCGGCAAAGGCAGAATACACTCGCCTTCAACTTCGACGAAGTAACGATATTCAGTTCTGATCGCGCTGACAGCGGCGACCTCAGCCTGAATAGCGCTGAGTAATTTCTCCAGTCGGAAAGCAGAAAAAGCCGGACGGCCAATCAATTGCAGCATGCGAAACCCAATTCAAGATAAATTAAAGCGCTTATGATACGTGAAAAGCGACCAGAGCTAAACCGCATGAGAGCGGGCTTTTGCGTCGATTGTTGATTGAGATATTGAAGTTCGCAGGAAAGCTGGGACCTGTCCGTTGATTAAAATCTCAACTGCCCAGAAAAATTGTTGAGTTGGCTCATTTCTGTCCCGCACCGCTGAAGATTTTGCGCAAAATTCGCGCTGTCCAGAATGTCCGCTCACTGCAATGCGTGCAAAAAAACAGGATTGCTTTATGCTTAAGCAGAATTCAACATCGCGTGTACGGAGCGCTATACTGGTTTTAGCGCTAACACAAGAATTTTTCTGATAACGATGACTGACACCAACACCCGCCCCGGCCCGATTCGACTATTGATGGTAATGACCTATGACTTTTTGCTGCTGCTTTCAGCACTGCTGTTTGCAGCGGTTATTCCGGTTGCCCTCAACCAGGGCGAAGCGATCCAGGCCGGCAACCCGATATTTCTGCTTTATCTACTGATGGTCAGCCTGTTCTTTTATGGCTGGTTCTGGACCCATGGCGGCCAGACATTGGGCATGCGTGCCTGGAAGGTGTATCTGGTGGGTCAGAGTCAGGTCGCAATCACCTGGAAACAGGCCAGCATCCGTTTTTGCGTAGCCATCCTGTCCTGGCTCTGTCTGGGACTGGGTTTTCTCTGGCAATGGCTCAGCAAGGACAAGCTGAGCTGGCATGATTTAATGTCAGGCACACAGTTGATTGTGCATAAGGTGGATAAAAAATAGCTGTTCCCCGCACCTTAAACATCTGATGACATGGGATCTAACTCCTTCCCTCCTTGTGGGGCAAGGTTGGGATGGGGGGACCCCAAATCAACCACAAGCAAGGAGCCAAAGTTCATGGATGAACTACAACACCGAGCCCGCCAACTTCGGCGAAATATGACTGATGCAGAGCAAACTCTCTGGCGCAGGATCAGAAATCGACAGTTATTGAACGCCAAATTCAGACGTCAATTTATCCTGGGTAGTTATATCGTGGATTTTGTCTGCCTGGAGCAGCGGTTGGTGATCGAAATTGATGGTGGCCAGCATCTGCAGAATAAGTCTTACGATGATAAGCGAAGCGCCTATCTCACAGCAGGGGTTTGTAGTGATTCGATTCTGGAATCATCAGGTGCTGGGTGATATTGATGCTGTTTTGGAGGTGATTTTGAATCATTTAGCCCCCTCACCCTAACCCTCTCCCACCAGGGGAGAGGGAATAATATATACACTAGCATGCTTCTGACTCCTTCCCCCCTTGCGGGGGAAGGCTGGGATGGAGGGATGCAAGCGCTAAAACAAAAACCTAAGTTCCAATCCGCTCCAAAGACTGCAGCTTGTGGTTGTCATCAAAACGTATCTGGAATAAGCCGTTCACGCCCGCAGCGTCAACGAAGGGACGGATATGGTAGGCAGGGAAACTGATGGTCTGACCGTTATGCGCACGCACAACGACAGTGCTTACCTGGCCCTGATAATAACGAAGTGCCTCTTGCCGTGCCAGATGCAGGCGAAATCGCAGTTCTGTCATATTCTAGATCAGCAACTCATCCAGCACTCTTCTGAGCTGTGACAGCATGGCTTTTGCAGCCACATCTGAATACGGCTGCGCTTCGCCAATCCCCCAGACCGGCAAAGGCCAGGTCACATCGGTAGTGAAACGGGCCACATGATGCAGGTGCAGTTGTTCTACGACGTTACCGATCGCCGCTACATTCATTTTGTCGGCTGAGAACAACTGCATCATCTGCTCAGAGGTGAAGCTGGACTCGACAATCAGCCTTTGCTGTTCTGCTTCCGTCAACTGATGAATTTCACGTACATTGCCCCGCCTTGGCACCAGAATCACCCAGGGGTAGCGGGTATCATTCATCAGCCGCACCTCACTGAGCTCATACTCACCGATGCTAAAGGTGTCCTGCGCCAGTTTCGGGTGCAGTTCGTACATATCAGGCAGCAAGATACTTGGTCACAATCTCGTAAACATCCGCAGACAAAGATTTTTCAGCGGCGATGCGCTCCAGGGCCTGTTTCATCAATGCCTGACGGTCTGCGTCATAACGACGCCAGGAATTGAGTGCTCCCAGCATCCTCGCGGCGACCTGCGGGTTCAGTTTGTCGAGTGCCAGAATCTGATCGACAAGGAACTGATAACCGGAACCGTCTTTGGCATGGAAGTTCACCGGGTTATTGCGACAGAACATGCCGATCAAGGCACGTACATTATTCGGATTCTTGATGTTAAAGGCTTCATGCTGCATCAAACCTTTCACCCGGATCAGGGTATCCGGCAACTTGGATGCCGCCTGCACCGCCAGCCATTTATCGACCACCTGTTTATCGTGCTTCCATTGCTCGTAGAAGGCCCGCAGGGCATGCTCGCGTTCGGGGCCGATTTGATCGGCCATCAATCTCAAACCGGACAGCAGCTCAGTCATGTTGTCGGCCTGCTTCATCTGCTTCAGGCAGCGTTGTACCTGGAACGGGTCACCGCTGGCTACGAGATAGGACAGACTCAGGTTCTTAAGGCTGCGGCGCGCCATTTCCGTGGCAGTAAACTCATAAGGTTTATTGACGCTCAGACGCTGATAGGTTTGATCAAACTGCTCTTTTAACGCAGCTGCCAGCTGGCGTTTAACAAATTCGCGCGCCTGGTGAATGGCATCCACATCCGGCGTATCCATCTGCGCAGCAAGATAATTCTCAGTGGGCAAAGTCAGCATTTTTGCAACGAGTGCCGGGTCCAGTTTCTTGTCGGTCAGCACCTGCTCGAACTGATTAACCAGTAGCGGCGACAGAGCCAGTGGTTTCTGCTGCTGAATGTCAGCGACCAGTGACAGCATGATATTGATGATGAGCTTTTGACCCGCATCCCAGCGATTAAAGCTGTCCTTGTCATTCGCCATCATGAACGCCAGCTGATGATTACTGAGGCTATGATTGAGCTTGACCGGCGCTGAAAAACCGCGCAGCACTGAGGCTAATGGCTCGCTGCTGACATTGATAAATTCAAATGTCTGACTGGCTTCGGTTACCGACAGCACGCGGGTGTCGGCAGGATAAGGTTTTGACTCGCCTTCCAGTTGCAGCGGCAGGCTGTCGCCATCTTTGTCCAGCAGGCCGACAGCAAAGGGAATGTGGAATGGCAGTTTTTTATCCTGGCCCGGTGTAGCAGGACAATGCTGACTGACTGTCATCGTCAGCCGCTGCTCAATGGCATCATAATCAGTTTCAACGGTGAGCTCCGGTGTACCAGCCTGACTATACCAACGTCTGAACTGAGACAGATCCAGATGGTTAGCATCTTCAATGGCTTTAACAAAGTCATCGGTGGTCACGGCCTGGCCGTCATGACGGTCGAAATACAAATCCGTGCCTTTGCGGAAACCTTCCTCCCCGGCCAGGGTTTTAATCATGCGAACCACTTCGGCACCTTTTTCGTAGATGGTGACGGTGTAGAAGTTGCTGATTTCGATGTAGGAATCGGGTCTGACCGGATGTGCCATCGGGCCGGCATCCTCGGCAAACTGCATGCTGCGCAGCTTGTCGACATCGTCTATACGGGCAACGGCGGCCGAGTTCAAATCGGCACTGAAACCCTGATCCCGCATCACGGTAAAGCCTTCCTTGAGGCTCAACTGGAACCAGTCACGGCAGGTGACACGGTTACCGGACCAGTTATGGAAATACTCGTGGCCGACAATGCTCTGGATGGTATAGAAATCCTGATCGGTAGCGGTTTCCGGGCTGGCCAATACGCAGGCGGCATTGAAAATATTGAGGCCTTTGTTTTCCATCGCGCCCATGTTGAAGTCATTAACGGCGACAATCATGAACACATCGAGATCGTATTCACGGCCGTAGGTTTCTTCATCCCATTCCATCGCCTGTTTCAGCGAGTTCAGTGCGTGATCGCATTTATGCTTGTTTTCCGGGTCCACATAGATTCTGAGCGCTACGTCACGACCGCTTAATGTCGTGAATTTATCCTGCTGCACATAAAGATCACCAGCGACCAGGGCAAACAGATAGCTGGGTTTGGGATGCGGATCATGCCAGCGCACCCAGTGGCGGCCATCGTCAAAGCGGCCCTGATCTTCCAGGTTGCCGTTGGACAGTAAGACCGGCCATTTTTCACGTTCCGCCACGATGGTGACAGTAAAGACCGACATCACATCGGGGCGATCCGGGTAATAGCTAATGCGGCGGAAACCCTCGGCCTCGCACTGGGTACAAAGCAGGCGGCCGGAGTGATAGAGACCTTCCAGTGCCGTATTCTGATCCGGATGAATATCGGTCGTGATTTCCAGTTCGAATTTTTCAGGTACATTCGGGATCAGCAGCTGGCTGTCAGAACGTTGATACTGGCTGGCCGACAGAGTGCTGCCATTCATTTTGACCGACACCAGTTCCAGTTCTTCTCCATCAAGAATGCAGTCGCCACCGCCACCTTGCGGATTTCGACGCATGGTCAGTGTGCTGACAACACGGGTTTTGGCACTGTCCAGATCAAATTGCAGCAGTACTTGCTCAACCAGATAAGCTGGCGGCTGATAATCAGCCAGCAAGGTGACCTTGGGTGAGGCTTCGGTAGCGGATGTATCCATGGTTTGTACTCTTGATTCAGAAATCGTCTATTGTCATTACAGACCAGACTTCATAGGCCGGGGTTTCGTAGGGATGAGCCAGAATCAGCGCCTGCAGAACGGTTTTCATCGAGGATTGCGGGCAAACCGTTTCAACACGGAATTCATCCACCCGCTCGACTTCCCCCTGATTACCGATAAACGGGTCACTGCCTTCCAACGGCCGGAACTGGCCGGTGCCTCGGCTTTCCCAGCTACAGCAATCGTAACCTTCATAGCGCCCTGCACCGGCATCAAAGATAGCCTGCTTGACTGTTTCCTTGTGTGATTCAGGTACGAAAAACACCAGTTTGAGTAAAGGCTCAGTCATGTTGAAAACTCCACTTCTGTGCCAGACCGTTACCGGCCTCACTGTAAATAGATTGTCCGTCCGGACCGAATGTCAGGGCCTGCAACACCACCCCCGGCTTCAATGCGTCCCGTCTTGATGCCTGCCAGCAGCTGAGGTTCTCACCATTCCGCGCTCGCCAGGTGCAGATTTCCTGATTCGGATGCCCGGTGACAATAAAACGATTGTCACTGGAATATCCGACCGCGGTGGTGGTGGTTTTAAATACCGGAAAATTCCCCCACGGGCCATCAACCGGAATCGGCGAAGTGTTAAGCACCGCGATTTGTTCGCCATTGGCGACGGAACGAACTCGAGTCTGATCGTTGGCGGCACTGGTCACTACATAATCATCCTGCGGGCTGAAACTGACCAGCATCACCGCATTACCGTGTTTCCACTGACGTATTTGTTCACCCGTCTGCAAATCCCACAGCCGCGCTGTCTGATCATCACCGCCAGTTAACGCCAGCTTACCATTGGCAGATAAGGCGACAGTATTGATGAGCTGGTTAATCGGTGAATTAACCGGAGCACCATCATGTTCAAATATCTGACGCACCTGATTGGCCCTGACATCAAAGTACACCGCGGTGCGATTCTGTAAAGCCAGCAGCAGATGACTGCCATTGGCCGACAGCGCCATATCTTTTACTGTCACAGGGAACTGCAGGCGGCTGATGGGCTTGCCGTCAGCCATATTCCAAAGCACGATGGTGTTCGATTCACAGGTGGCAGCGACAGTGCCGTCCGGTGAAAACGCGACATCGGTTGCGGTACTGGCCTCGCCAGGCTGGTTTTGCCATGCATAACGGATTTTACCGGCTTCGATATCCCAGAGTTTGGCAGGCAGATCGATATCTCCCACCAGGGCAAAGCGTTTGTCGGGAGAAAAAGCGGCAGCGTAGTTACCGTACTGGCTGTGCTGCCAGGATTGCAGCGGTGCCTTTTCGCTGCTGCAGGCTACCAGCAGGGTGCTGGCCAGAGCCAGTCTGAATAAGCTTGAAAAGGATCTGCCGTATTCCATGCCCTGGGATCAGGACCGTGGCAAGGTCACACCGGCCTGCCCCTGATACTTACCACCCCGGTCAGCATAGGAGGTTTCGCAGACCTCATCAGACTCAAAGAACAGCATCTGGGCCACACCTTCATTCGCATAAATCTTGGCCGGCAAGGGGGTGGTATTGGAAAACTCCAGGGTGACCTGGCCTTCCCATTCCGGTTCCAGCGGCGTGACGTTCACAATAATGCCGCAGCGGGCATAAGTTGATTTACCCAGACAGACGGTCAGCACATTACGCGGAATTTTGAAGGTCTCCACGGTGCGGGCCAGCGCAAAGGAGTTGGGCGGAATGATGCAGACATCGGAGGTCACATCCACAAAGCTGCTCTCATCGAAGTTTTTCGGATCAACTATCGCCGAGTTGATATTGGTGAATATCTTGAACTCGTTGGAACAACGGACATCGTAGCCATAGCTGGAGGTGCCGTAGGAAATAATGCGGTTATCATTGTGATAACGGATCTGACCCGGTTCAAAGGGTGAGATCATGCCCTGCTCCGCCATCCGGCGAATCCATTTGTCCGATTTGATCATAGTTGAGCCGCTTAGCCTTGCTTAAAAAGGGTAATGATAACGTTAATTTCCGACTTGACTGAAATCATTTATCTTTGTCCGAAGATGACGCGGATTATCGCAGATTATTAAATAGAACCACAAAGGCACTGAGGGCACAGAGACAAATATTGTCAGTCGTGGGAATATCCAAAGTTAAATGGATCTATTCCCGGCTGGGGGCTGTATTGCCAGCGCCTGCGGTCTCGCATCACAAAAATATCTCTGCCTTCTGTGTCTCTGTGGTTTTCTATTTCAGTGTTTTTCCTCGATTAAAATTCAATCAGCGAAATCTGCGGATTAGCAAAATACTAATCGTTTTTAACGACAATGTTGGGGAAGGCACTGGCATAGTTCTTACCCTGCATCGCCAGTCGGGCAGCGAGGCGACGGGCAATATTACGATAGGCCATCGCGATGTCGCCTTCAGGATCAGTAACAACGCTCGGCTGACCACCATCGGCATCTTCACGAATACGGATATTGAGCGGCAGACTACCGAGCAGATTAAGACCGTATTGATCGGCCATGTTCTGGCCGCCGCCGCTGCCGAAGATATGCTCTTCATGACCACACTGACTGCAAATATGGGTGCTCATATTTTCAACCACACCCAGCACCGGCACTTTGACCTTTTCGAACATCTTGTAGGCTTTGCGGGCATCCAGCAGCGAAATATCCTGCGGTGTCGTCACAATCAATGCGCCACTGACCGGGACTTTCTGCGACAGCGTCAGCTGGATATCACCGGTTCCCGGCGGCAGGTCAATCACCAGATAATCCAGTTGTTTCCAGTTGGTATCGCCCAGCATCTGTTGCAGCGCCTGGGTCACCATCGGACCACGCCAGATCATCGGTTCTTCTTCATCAATCAGAAAACCAATCGACATGCTCTGCACGCCATAGCTTTCAATCGGCTCGATGGATTTGCCATCGGTCGATTCCGGGCGTTTGGTGGTGCCCAGCATACGTGGCTGGCTGGGACCATAAATATCGGCATCCAGCACGCCGACGGTAGCACCTTCTGCTGCCAGCGCCAGGGCCAGATTCACTGCGGTGGTGGACTTACCAACACCACCCTTGCCGGAGGCAACAGCAATAATATTTTTGACGTTTTCCAGTGCCGGCACGCCCTGCTGGACTTTATGCTTGATGACTTTGGTGTCAACTTTAACACTGGCATTGTCGGCGCCGGCGGCATTGAGCTTGTCTGCCAGTTGTTGCTGCAGCTCAGTCGCATAGCCTTTGACCGGGTAGCCAAGGGTGACCGTGACGGTTTGCTTGTCCCCTTCCTGCTCCACTTTGATGCCAGGTTTGGTATCACCGAGCTTGATTTCGGTAGCGGGGTCCACGAAATCGTTGATGATTTCCTGAACTTGGCTTTTATCTAACATTCAATACTCCTGTGTCTGTTCAGCGCGCACACTGTGTCTTTGAGATACGCTTATTTTAACGACTGGCAACAACGGCTTCATCCATACAAGGATTGTGGCTTTTGCAGCGGGCAAAAAAAACGCCATCAATGATGGCGTTTCGGCTCTTAATAGTTAGTTGGGGCCACGGAGTTTGTTTTGCAAGGGCCAGTCACGATAATTAAAGACCTGCCCCGCCTGCCGTACGCGGGCGATTTCAGTGAGATCCAGATCGGCATAAACCCACTGGGCGGTTTCCGCACTGCCCTCTGCCAGGATGCCATTATCAGGAAAGCCATAATCGACCGGTGTATACACACTGGCACGGCCGGTATTGAAGTCCACCGCCTCAGACCACTCGGCATTGCCGAAAGTCGGAGATTGCAGCACATAACACTGGTTTTCCAGTGCCCGTGCCTGGCAGCCGATACGGACCCGGTAAAAACCGGCCTGGGTGTCGGTGCAGCTTGGCGCCAGAATCACATCGGCACCTGCCTGAACCTGCTGATGGGCAATCAATGGAAACTCGGTGTCGTAACAGATATTGATGCCGAGTCGACCGATGTCGGTATCAATGACCTTGATATCCTGGCCGGCATGAATCAGCCACTGCTCATTCTCAAAACGGGTCATGATGAGCTTGTCCTGATAATCAATCAGCCCATCCACGCCATAGAGGTTGGCGCGGTTACGGAAGGTACCGTCGTCCTGAAGCACCGGAAAGCTGCTGGCCAGAATCATGACATCAAACTGACGCGCCAGTTCAGTGTAGAGCGCCTCATAGTCCTGATAAATCTCCTGCATCGAATGCAGCTGTTTACCGAGATCCTTGTAGACTTCTTCACCGAACAAAGACGCCAGTTCCATGCTGCCGTATTCCGGGAATACCAGCAGCTTGGCCTGATGAGAGGCTGCCTGCTTGACCCAGTGAGTGAGCTTGGTTTCAAACTCGCTCCACTCATGGAAAAAGCCGATATCGTATTGCGCGACGGCTGCTTTTACTTTGCTCATTAAATTTTCTTCATCCAGAAAGTCATCGGTTTGGGCGATTCAACATTTTCATCCAGCTCTTTCCAGCTAAAAGTGGTGTTAAGCTCCGGATACTTTTCATAACCGCGTTTACGCCAGAAATTATCCAGTGGTACGTAATCAGCCGGACGCCGTGGATGGTTTTCAGGACGCTGCACACCACAGAAGCAGCTGTAATCAAAACCGCCGATTTCCTGCGCGTGCGCTTCACGATGGTCGAAGAAAGCGACACCTGCGCCCTGACCACGGTATTCGGGTAACAAAACCGATTCACCGCAATAAAAAATCTTGCTGACATCGTAGCCGGCAGCATTAAAGGGCGCTTTGACCTCATCCGTTTCATGCTCAAGCGGGATACCGGTAGATGCGCCGACCACCTTGTCACCGTCAAAAGCGAGCACGATGACACTGTCAGGCGCTTCGATATAGGTTTGCAGGTATTTTTCTTCGTAAGCCAGATCGCCATCATAGAGATAAGGCCAGTCACGAAATACCTGAATCCGGAGCCGGGCCAGCTCCGGAATATATTGGTTCAGCTTATCGCCGGAGAGTCGTTCCAGTTTCAGCATAGTTTTTCCAATCGTCATTTTTTGCTGTGAAAGAGGACACAGCTGTTTAACCTGCGACTTGAGCGATCCAGTCTTCCAGGTTGTAGTAGTTAGTGATGCGGGCGACTTTGCCGTCACGAATCACAAAGAAAGCACCGGCAGGCAGGCGGTAAGTCTGACCCGCGGCTTCAGGCAGGCCTTCATCTGTTGACAGGTATTCACCCAATACCGTGAATTCAACCGCAGCGCGATCGCCTTCATCATTGGTGGTGATGGAAATATCAACGATTTGCTCTTTGTAATGCGCGTTCATGCGATCCATGAACTTGGAGAAGGCTTCCTTACCGACTTCACGGCCGCTCTGGTTAACGTCGTGGATGACATCATCAGTCAGCATCGCCAGAAAAGCATCCATATCCTGACGGTTGAATGCATCGTAGTAGTCTTGCAGCAGTTTTACAGTGGCTTGGTTCATGGTCAAAATTCCGCACAGAAAAAACGGCGGATTTTAGCCCGTAAACGCTTCAATGAAAAGCATAAATTTTGATTGTTGGCTGAGACGAACAGAGTGAGTTTGATTAAAAACTTTTATCCGCAGATTTCGCTGATTAGCACAGATTAATAAAAGGTTTCTTTCGCAGGCGCTCAGCATTGGTTAGCACCCCTGCCCAATGCCCTGACTGTTATGGCATGCGTTAACTCATTTCCTAAGATTTCAAATTAAGTTTTTACGTAAATCTCCGGCAATCCGTGTCATCTGCGGATAACTCAATCATTGCCTAGCGCTGATTTCGCTGAACGATGCCCATCAATTTGTAGGTCAGCATCGACGCGGCAAAATCGTAGGCATGGAAGCCTTCAATCGGCGCAAACTCCATCACATCAAAGCCGATAATATCGCGTTGTTTAGCGACCGATTCGAACAGATTCAGCGTCTGATACCAGCCAAGGCCGCCTGGTACCGGTGTACCAGTGGATGGAAATACGGACGGATCCATGCCGTCGATATCGACAGTGAAAAAGACTTTTTGCGGGAAGTCATCAGGTAGCGTAATGCTTTGAATATTGTTCTGGACCAGTTCATCAGCGTCTTTGAAATGCACGCCGAACTCTTCGCGAAAGCCCATTTCTTCTTCACAGAACGCCCGGATACCAAGTTGGTACAGCGGGATGCCCATATCGACCACCCGCTTCATCACCGAGGCGTGGCTCAGCACATCCCCTTCATAGGCCTGGCGTAAATCAGCATGGGCATCAATCTGCACCACACCGAAATCGGTCATGCCGGCATCCACCAGCCCTTTGATCACGCCGTAAGTGACAGTATGTTCACCGCCCAGTACGACGGGCATCGCGCCCTGACGGACGATATTGGCGGTGGCCGCTGCGATATTATCAATGACCTGCTTGGCATCGACACTGCAATCAACCGGTTCACAGGTGTAAATACCGGCGTCACAGGGTTTGCTGTAACCATCCCACTCTTCCAACTGCCATGAGGCTTCCAGAATCGATGATGGTCCCAGACCGGTGCCGCCACCATAAGAGACGGTTTTCTCAAACGGGACCGGTAATACATGAAACATCGCTTTATCTGGCGCTGGCTGTTCGATTTCAGAACCGAGGAAAATGGGGTATTCGAGTTGTTTCATATCAGGACAGCCTGTGTTTAAAGTCTTGGTAGCCAAATTCTTTGACCACACGCAGCACGTCGGTTTCCGAGTTCCAGATCGCAATGGCCGGTAATTTGGTGCCGTTAAAAGTCGTGGTTTTGACCATCGTGTAATGGCTCATATCTTCAAAAATCAGTCGCTGACCGATCTTCAGGGGTTCAGCAAAGCTGTAGTCACCAATCACATCACCGGCGAGACAGGTGAGACCACCGAGACGATAGCTATGTTCAAACTCATCCGGCTCACCGGCGCCGCTGATATCAGGACGGTAAGGCATTTCCAGCGTGTCCGGCATATGACAGGTAGCCGAGGTATCGAGAATCGCCTGGTTCAGATTATTCCAGGTAATATCCAGCACTTCGCAGCTGAGGATACCGGTGCCAATGGCCATCGCCTCGCCCGGTTCCATGTAGACCTCGACATCATGTCGCTGTTTAAACGCCTGGACCAGTTCTACCAGCCCATTGATGTCGTAGCCTTCGGCGGTGATGTGATGACCGCCGCCAAAGTTAATCCACTGCATTTGCTGCAGCAGATGACCGAATTTATCTTCGACCGCCGCCACGGTTCTGGCCAAGGGTTCAAAACCCTGCTCGCAGAGGGTATGGAAATGCAGGCCGCTGATGCCATCCAGTGCCGATTCATCCAGCTGAGACAGCGGAATGCCAAGACGCGAGCCTGGTGAGCATGGGTCATAAATCGGCACTGTGCCCTCGGAATGCTCCGGATTGATTCTGAGGCCGAAGTGCAGTTCCGGGCGTTTCTTTTTCGCAGCCAGGCACTGTTCACGAAACCGCAGCCACTGACCGCAGGAATTGAACACAATGTGATGGGCAAAGGTCAGCAGTTCATCAATATCTGCCTGGCTGAAGGCCGCGGCAAAGGCATGGACTTCACCGCCGTATTCTTCATAACCCAGTCTGGCTTCATGCAGACCGCTGGCGCAGGTGCCGCTCAGGTACTTTCGAGTCAAATCACCGAATGACCACATTGAGAACGCTTTCAGCGCACCCAGCACCTTGGCACCGCTGGCCTCAGCGACCTCGCTCAGAATACGCAGATTGCGTTCGACCGCGACTTCATCCACCACAAAACAGGGTGATGGCAGACGGTAAAGATCGAGTTTGGAGAAATCGGTGAATTGCATTGAGTAACCTAGTTTCTAACCACAGAGGCACAGAGTTCACAGAGGAAAATGTAACGGCCACACTTTGAAGGTAAAGAACCTTTCCCGGATTGGGACTGGATTGCTTCGGCCGCCGGCCTCGTAATGACAAACTCTCTGTGTTCTCTGTGCCTCTGTGGTTTGACGTTTATTAATCCAGATCGAAGTTATCCAGTTCGACCACCTGCCACGGCAGGCCGTATTTGTTCATGTCTTCCATAAACGGATCCGGATCGAACTGTTCCATATTCCAGACACCCGGTTTTTTCCATTTGCCTTCCAGGATCATTTTGGCGCCGATCATGGCAGGGACACCGGTGGTGTAGGAAATCGCCTGCGATTGCACTTCCTGGTAGCAGTCCTGATGGTCTTTGATGTTGTAGACATAGACAATTTTTTCTTTGCCGTCTTTCACGCCTTTGACGACGCAACCGATACAGGTTTTACCCTTGGTCCGCGGTCCCAGGGTGGACGGATCCGGCAGCAGCGCTTTGAGGAACTGAATCGGAACGATCTGCTGGCCCTGGAATTCGACCGGTTCGATACCGGTCATGCCGACATTCCCCAGCACTTCAAGGTGTTTGAGATAATTATCACCAAAACTCATCCAGAACTGAGCGCGCTTCAGGGTCGGGAAATGCTTGACCAGCGACTCCAGTTCTTCGTGGTACATGCGGTAGATATTGTAGGTACCGACTTCATCCGGACAGGTGAAGCTGGCCTTTTTCGACATCGCCGGCGTTTCAACGAATTCACCGTTTTCCCAGTGACGGCATTCGGCCGTGACTTCACGGATATTGATTTCCGGGTTGAAGTTGGTCGCAAACGGATAACCGTGGTCACCACCGTTGACGTCGATAATGTCGAGCTCGTGAATTTCATCGAAATAATGCTTGGCAATCCAGGTAGTGAACACATTGGTCGCACCCGGATCAAAGCCACTGCCGAGCAGTGCGGTCAGGCCGGCATTCTTGAACTTGTCCTGATAAGCCCACTGCCATTTGTATTCGAACTTGGCGGTGTCCAGTGGCTCGTAATTGGCGGTGTCGAGATAATCAATACCCGCTGCCAGACAGGCATCCATAATGCTCAGATCCTGGTATGGTAGCGCTACATTAATCACCAGATCCGGTTTTTCCTGCTCCAGAAAAGCGGTCAGTTCGGCGACATTGTCAGCGTCGATTTTGGCGGTTTTAATCGGACGGTCCAGCTGCGCAGCAATCGCTTTACACTTTTCTTCGGTGCGACTGGCCAGCACGATTTCGGAAAACACTTCCGGCAGTTGGGCACATTTGTGTGTCACCACACCGCCGACGCCACCGGCGCCGATAATCACGACTTTTGACATAACAAGAACCTTTCCTTATTAGCTAAATGTTCGGAAAAACAAGAATCTTAACGTTCGAAGAATGTATAACCGTGCATGCTCTCACGGAAAGCACGCAGCATCTGCTGGCGCATCGGCACTGAAATCCGGCCGTCACGCACTGCCTGCTCGGCAATACGGCGGAACTGTTCCTGAATCAGTTTCGGATCATATTCCACATAGCTCAGGACATCGGCAATGCTGTCACCGTGGAATTCACGGCGGAAGTCAAAGCTGCCATCCTCATTGATGTGCACGCTGACCACATTGGTATCACCAAACAGGTTATGCAGATCGCCGAGCGTTTCCTGATAGGCGCCAACCAGGAACACGCTGACGTAATACTCCTCGCCTGCTTTCAATGGATGCAAAGGTAACGTTTTGCGCACCCCTTCCGGCGAGATGAAGTTGTCAATTTTGCCGTCACAGTCACAGGTCATATCGGCCAGCACGCCGTCACGCACCGGGGCTTCATTGAGCCTATGAATCGGCATGATCGGAAACAGCTGATCAATTGCCCAGATATCCGGCAGCGACTGGAACAGGCTGAAGTTACCGTAATAGATATCGGACATCAGTTCCGGCAGCGCTTCCAGTTCCTGCGACACGCGTCTGGCCTGTGGCAGCAGATTGGAAATCTTCTCCAAAATCGCCAGTGTCACGTTTTCCGCCAAAGCGCGGTCACGCAGCGTTGCCTGACCGTGGTGGAACAGTTCGCGCAGTTCGTCGCGGTAATAGAGTGCATCGTTGTAGCACTCCTGCAGGTGATCGACATTCACGTATTCCATCACGCCATAAAGATTGACGATGAGATCGTGACTGTCTTCCGGTGGCTCGGTGGGGATGAAATCCGGCTTATGCTCACGAACTTCCAGAATGTTGAACAGCAACATGGAAGAGTAAGCCACCAGGGCGCGCCCCGACTCGGAAATAATGACCGGGTGTTTAATATCCAGCGGATCCAGGCATTCCTGCAGGGTCTCGACAATGTTGTAACAGTACTCATCAAGCCCATAGTTCATGCTATGGGTGCTGTTGCTGCGAGCACCTTCATAATCGACCGCCAGACCGCCACCGAGGTCGATATAGCCCATTGGCGCGCCCTCTTCAATCAGACCGGCGTAAAAACGGCAGGCTTCCATCACACCGCTACGGATATTACGGATGTTGGGGATTTGCGAGCCGAGATGACTATGCAGCAACTGCAGACAGTGCAGCATATCGGCCTGTTTGAGCTTTTCCACTACACCGAGCAAGGCATTGGTCGATAGTCCAAAGATCGAACGATCGCCACTGTCTTCATTCCAGTGACCTTCAACCATGGAGGCGAGTCGAATGCGCACGCCGATTAAGGGATCGATACCCAGCGCGCGGCTGCGCTCAAGAATAATATCGAGCTCCATCGCCGTTTCCAGCACAAAGAAGCACTTGATCCCCATCTGGCGGGCATAAAGACCCAGTTCAATGAACTCTTCATCTTTATAACCGTTGCAGATAATCAGGCTGTCATGGTCACGCAGTTGCGACAGGGCAATAATCAGTTCCGCTTTACTGCCGGCTTCGAGACCATGATGGTAACGGCTGCCGTAATCCGCGATTTCCTCGATAACGTGGCACTGCTGATTGACCTTAATCGGGAACACGCCGCGATAATGATTCTGGTAATCGGCGTCTTTGATGGCTTTGGCGAAAGCTTCGTTGATCTGGGTGATGCGCTGATCCAGCAGATTTTCGATGCGCAGTACCGCCGGCATATCCAGACCGCGCTCGCGCATGCCATTGACGATATCAATGATCGGCACCTGGGTAGTCTTGTTGCCGAACTGGAGCGAGACCACGGCATTACCGTCCTCGGAGACGTCAAAATAGTCACTGCCCCAGTCACGAACGCCGTATAAACGGGCACTATGTTCGGAACTCCACTCAGCGCTCAAGTCCAGGTCTTTGTCCAGCATTGAGGAGAGGTGGTTTTGCATCGGCAGCGATCCCTAATGGTATTGATTAAAGTGCGCGATTTTCACTACTTTGGCAGGAAAATGCAAAGAATAATTACAACAAATAAAAGCTTAACTTTACAGTAGCATGACTCTCTATGCCTAGAGACGGTTCCTATAACCGCGAGATTAGGCGCAAACGCAGGCCAGGACAGCCTGTCCCGACACGCCACCCCCTCAATCTAGGGGGTAATGATATGCTTGCCAACTGATAATCTAGAGCATGGGACTGATCTCTGATGTTTGCTGAGATCGGCTTGAGCTTGAATCAGTCAGTGATGTCTGCAATCAGAGTAATCGATACCGAATGATGAAAACCATATTAATTGTTGAAGATTCTGAAGCGACACGCCATCGCCTTGAAGAAGCGATTACCGAGGGCGGCCAGTTTGAACTTATCGGCTCGGTCAATACCTATCAGGATGCCTTGAGTTTTATTCGTTCAACCCCCCCGGATATTCTACTGACTGATCTGGATTTGCCCGACGGTAACGGGGTGGAATTGATCAAGCTGATTAACCTGCCTGTGGTCAAAACAGAACTCGCTATCGTGATTACCGTATTCGGTGATGGTTACCACGTCATCGAGGCACTCAAAGCCGGTGCTTCTGGCTATCTGCTGAAAGACGACAATTTCATGGACATCAATGAGGCTATATCGCAGATGGTTGATGGTGGGGCCCCTATCAGCCCGAGCATTGCCCGTTATCTGCTCAATGAGTTGTCGATGGCTGACACGACGAACGAAAAGGAAAAGTCGACCGACAGCATCCTCAGCCCCAGAGAAAAAGAAGTATTACTGCTGGTCAGTAAGGGATATACGTCCAAGGAAATTGCCAAAACGTTGGATCTGTCTTATTACACAGTGAGGGAATATGTTTCCAATGTGTATAAGAAGCTGTCAGTCAAAAACAAAATGCAGGCAGTCAGTGAGGCCACCCTGCTCGGTATTATCTGAACATCAGATGAAGCCGACAATAAACTTTTTATCTTTATGAAATTAAATGGTTTATGTTTGTTTTTAGCACCGTGTAAGATGTTGAAAAGGCACCCATCTGATGACAAGCGGAAATGACTGATAAGGACAGCAGGGTTTTGGGTAACGAGAAACTGGTTCAGCACAGGAGGCAACAGATGCATCATTCTGCTGATTGCAAGCATAGCGCCATCCGTCAGTGCGGATTGACTGTTTCCGGCCTCCGCGTTTTTGCAGAAGCGTTTGGGTCATGACTCGTTTACTGACATTTGCCTGTCTGCTGTTTTTTACACTGGTTTCTTCCGCCTATGCCGACACCGTGCAAATCCTGCTGTCAGAGGACAAAACCGCTTACCACCAGCTGGCTCAGGACATCAAGAACCACATCGGTGATCCGGCACTGCGCACTAATACACACATTGTGACCCTCAATAGCAGTGCAGCAAACAACTTTGCGCCGACAGACTTGATTGTCAGTATCGGTGAAACGGCTGTTCTATTCAGTAAAAGTCATTATCCCCAGAACAGTCATCTCTATAGTTTTATTGACAAAAGCCTGATTCAGACAGATTACGCCAAGAACTGGGTTGCAGTATTGCTTGATCAGCCAATCCAGCGGCAGCTTGATACCGCCACTCAGATTGTTCAGGGTGGACTCAACACCAGGCTTGTCATCGCGGTATCGGAAGACAACCAGTTAATTCGCGATGAAATTGCCCGCTTGAACACTGCCCTTGGCATACAGCTGGACATCGTGGTTGTGGGCACTGATGCTGAACCTGCCAAGGTGATCGATAGCGCTTTGCAAAATGCCGGTGCCTTAATTGCGGTGCGTGACTCACATGTCTGGTCCGGAGAGCATGCGAAATGGATGCTGTATCAGAGCTACAAATACAAAGTGCCGGTCATCGGCTATTCAAAAAGTTTTCTCAAAGCCGGTGCCCTGATTTCAGTTTATCCCAGCCTGTTTGATATTGTCAGAGAAACCGCTGACCTCATCACTTACTGGCACCAGTACCAGGGTGGATGGGGAACAAATCAAACAAACATTTATCCTCCCTACACCATCTCGATCAATGACAACATCGCCCGGGCCTTGGAAATCAACATTCCGGACAGCATAAGGCAAGGCGCTGCAACCGATGTTTCCGACTAAACTCAAAACCCAGTTACTGCTCATCACCATCCTTCCCCTGCTGTTGACGATTTCAGTGGTGACCATGTTCATTCTGTCTGATGTGCTGGAAGACATTGAGTCGGCTGTCGTCAAGCGCAGCCAGAGCATTGCCAGTCAGGCCTCTGTGTTGGCTGAATTCCCACTCTATACCGGCGATATTGATGCCCTGACAAAAGTCGCTGATTTAATGATCAAAACCCATGATCTCACCTTTATCCGTTTTATTGACCCGACCGGTCAGCTCTTACTGGAGAAATCCGGCAAGAAACCCAAAGGTAAAGTGAGAGAGATCGAGTTCCTGGTTTATTCACATGGCCCCAATCTGGATGATTTTTCTCTTGCCGGCTCAGACATTGCCAGCAAAGCCCCGCTGGGTCGTATTGAAATCGGCTTTACCAACAACAGTGCTGAAGCTCAGCGCTTTGAGGCCTACACAAAGGTGCTGGGGATCGCTCTGCTGGCACTTGCCCTGGGTATTTTTCTGGTTTATGTATTTAGCCGGCGTCTCAGCAATGCTATCAATGCACTGATGGCTACAGCCAAAAACCTGGAGCATAAAAACTTCTCAGCCCGGGTCAGCGAAAATGGCAGTGGCGAGCTGCTCAATTTTCAACGCACCTTCAACAGCATGATTGACTCGCTGGAGAAAAATGATGCGGAACTGCAGGATAAAGTGAACGCCGCGACCGCCTCTCTCAGCGACACTGTCGAACAGCTGTCACAGAAAAACAAAGCGCTGGCCCAGCAACGTCAGGAAACCATCGATCTGGAGCGTAGTAAGGCGATTCTTGAAGAACGTGAACGTATAATGCGTGATATGCATGATGGTATCGGCGGACAGTTAGTGGCCTCGCTGGCGATCCTTGAATTGGAAAAAGATTCAGAGGTCAACCGCAACATCCATGCGGTATTGACTGAATGCCTCAATGATCTGCGGCTGATTATCCATTCATTGAGCATGCAGAACAGCGTGATGGGTTCATTGCTGGCTGATTTTAAATACCGGACCAGTAAAAAGCTGGAACAACTCGATATTGAGTTGGATTGGCAGGTCGATGCCAATGCCGATGCGCTGGGCATCAAACCACAGACCGGCCTGCATTTACTTCGGATTCTGCAGGAGGCCTTTACCAACATACTCAAACATGCCGGTGCCAGTGACATTGCGTTCAATGCTTTCCGTGAGGGGCAGGATTTTATTATCAGCATCGAGGATAATGGCAGCTTCACCCCCCACACTGAAGCGATAGACAGAGGCTACGGTATCAATAGCATGAAGTCGCGTGCCGCCAAAATCGGGGGACAACTGGCAGTGGAAAAGACTCGCAGCGGCGGCTGCCGGGTCACTTTGATTTTGCCCAATTGCTTTTCCTCCTCCCAGCATGCGAGAGGTGACAGCATCAAAGTCAGGCAAGTATCCTGATTATGCAGGCTTCAAGCATGCTTTCATGCCTGGCGACAGACTGATAATTCCCTTTACTCGCCTCATCGGCCTGCCCATGGGGCGTTTTTTTTCCTTTGCTATATGTGCGTCAGATGATGGGCATTTCTTCCGGTATTGTACTGTCCGTTGCCGGATTCAGTCCGGAATGGAAGGCTTCAACGCCTTCTGCCACTTCATCCGGCTTACTGAAGCGAGCGATGTGAAACAGGGCTTCGCCTTCATTCACCAGCGGGATATTGGTCCTGCCGATAATGACGCCTGAACTGCTGGCAAAGACTTCCGTTTCTGAATTGTCCTTGCCGTAGGGCGCGGCCACCATGCCCAGTAAATCGCCTTTATTTACACTCGCTCCCATCGGCACCAGCATCCGGAAAATGCCACTCTGTGGTGCCCGCACCCAGACGCTGGAACGGGCCACAAAAGGATCCCGTTTTTTGGTTTTTTGACGGGATGGCGCCAGCATGCCGATCTTGCGCATCACTTCGATGACGCCTTTGACGCCGGCCCGGATTGCTAATTCATTAAAACGCAGCGCCTCGCCGGCTTCATAAACGACGACCGGTACATTCGTTTGCTGCGCAGCAAAACGAAGCGATCCTTCAATCAAACCGGAATTGACGATGACGGGCGCATCAAAAGCCCGTGCCATGGCCTCGACCTCCGGGTTGGACAGATCAGCCCGCATTTGTGGCAGATTGTCACGGTGAATGGCGGCAGTGTGCAGATCGATACCATGACTGCAGTGCTGCACCACTTCCGTCATAAAGCAGTGTGCCAGACGCGCAGCCAGAGACCCTTCATCAGAGCCGGGGAAACAGCGATTCAGATCGCGGCGGTCTGGCAGGTAGCGGGACTGGTTGAGAAAACCGTAAACATTGACCACCGGTATCGCAATCAGTGTGCCGCGCAGCCCCTTCAGGCTCTTGCTTTTCACCAGCCGGCGAATAATCTCGACGCCATTGATTTCATCACCATGCACCGCCGCAGAGACAAACATGACCGGGCCTGAGCGACGACCACTGATAACCTGCACCGGCATGCTCAGTGCGGTATGCATGTACAAATCAGGTAAAGGGACTTCGATAATACGGTTCTGGCCCGGCTTGATTTCTTCACCGGCAATAATCAGGGGTTCAGCCACAGTTAACCTCTTCCGCGAGTCTGGGTTTTGCCCAGCTTGGCATTTTTCTCAATGAACTCGATGATCTGGTCGGCAATATCTTTGCCAGTCGCTTTTTCAATGCCTTCCAGTCCCGGGGAGGAATTCACTTCCATCACCACCGGGCCGTGATTGGAGCGCAATAAATCAACACCGCAGACATTGAGCCCCATGGTTTTGGCTGCTCTCACTGCAGTCGCGCGCTCCGCCGGTGAGATTCGAATCAGATTGGCACTACCGCCGCGGTGCAGGTTGGAACGGAATTCCCCTTCCTTGCCCTGACGTTTCATCGCCGCCACCACTTTGTCGCCAACCACAAAACAACGGATATCGGAGCCGCCGGCCTCTTTGATAAATTCCTGCACCAGGATGTTGGCATTCATACCCAGGAAAGCTTCAATAACGCTCTCGGCGGCTTTTTCGGTTTCGGCCAGCACCACGCCAATGCCCTGAGTGCCTTCCAGCAGTTTGATAACCAGCGGTGCCCCGCCGACCATTTTAATCAGGTCATCGACATCATCAGGACGGTGGGCGAAACCCGTGACCGGCAAACCGATACCTTTACGTGACAGCAGTTGCAATGCCCGCAGTTTGTCACGCGAGCGGCTGATAGCGACTGATTCGTTTAAGGGATAAACGCTCATCATCTCGAACTGCCTGAGCACCGCTGTACCATAAAATGTGACCGATGCACCGATCCTCGGAATCACGGCATCGTAGCCGGTCAGAATTTCGCCTTTGTAATGTACTTCCGGCTTGAGGGATGTGATGTTCATATAACAACGCAACACATCAAGCACATGGACTTCATGACCGCGTTCCTCTGCTGCTTCAACCAGTCTGCGGGTTGAATACAGTTTCGGATTGCGCGACAGGATGGCAATCTTCATTCACTTTCTCCGTCAAGGATTTCTTTGCGTGGCTCTTCTTTGGCTTCATCGCTGCTCTGTCCGGCCAGAAACGACCTGGAAGGATTGACCACGATATTGCCGGCTGTCATCGCTGTGCGACCAAGCAGCATGCGAAACAGCATATTATCGCGGTTTGTCAGCGTGACTTCTATAGGCCAGGTTTTATCGCCCAGGCTGATCTCGGTCAAAATGACATATCGCTTTTCAGTATGGCCCCCCGAGTCAGTGACATTACGCTCATCAATGACCTCGGCATCACACCAGACCACGGTGTCTGTCTCTCCCTGATTAGGGTGAAGACCAAATCTAACCCAGGTTTTGCCGTCTTTTTGATAAGGGCCGACTTCAAAGGCATGAATGGCGGAAGTGCGGGCGCCGGTATCGACCTTGGCTTTGATTCTGTCTATGCCCAGTTGCGGCAGTGACAGCCATTCGCGCCATCCGACAGTGACGGCTTGTTGTGCTTGTTTACTGTTATTCACGACTCAGTCCAACATATTTTTATTCCAGTCTTTGACGCTTTCCTGCATGCCATTGACGCCACTGTCGGCGCTACTGACCAGGTTTCTCAAACTGTTGACGATATCATCACCATATCGGTTCGCCAGAATATTGCTGGTCGTGATGACAATGATCGCCATTACGATGACATAGAGGTGTGTAAAAATGACCCTGAGCATCAGTTTGTCCTCCAGGAAACAGGTCTCTGATGTCGAGGATAGCACTGGCACCGGCCAGCGTGAATAGAATTGGCTTCAGCCCAAGGCTGTCACCACAAGCCAATCTGATTTAGGAGTTACTTGGATCGGTTTTACGTCGGCCCAGATGCTCTTCATCCCGTCTTTCTTTTTTGTTGTAGGCATCTCGCATGACGATGCTGTCACCGCGGCGGTCTTTACCCCGCCTGCGATCATCATAATGAACATAGCCGCAGCGGCAGCTTTCGGCTTTATTGCAGTCATTCAGTGGTAACTTGGGGGCTTCAGAGACCAGAAATACCCGGTGAGACATTTCAAAGGCGGCATTACAGGCATGCTGATGGGGTTTAATCCGCACCGCAGTGTAGGGATGCTTGACGATTTCAGGTGTCGGTGGCTCCGGCTTTTTCTTGCGGATAAACAACAAATAAACGGCAATCACACTAACAATCAGAATAAAGAGGGCAACTTCCATCCACACTCTCCCTAGTGAACTTTGACACCTGCTATGAGATTAACGCATTTTCCCGGCAAATAGCCAGCACAGAATCGTCAGCCTGAACGGTAGAGAAAACGGTTCATTTTAGTGATGGTGGTCACCTTGATTTCCTTGGGACAGACACGCTCACATTCGCGGTAATTACTGCAACTGCCAAAGCCCTCATCTTCCATCGCTTTGAGCAGTCTGGCGGGTCTGTCTTTATCCATCTGTCCCTGGGGTAAAGTCGACAGATGCGCCACTTTTGCTGCAACAAACAAGGTCGCCGAGGCATTGGGGCAGACTGCGACACAGGCGCCGCAGCCAATACAGGTGGCGGCATCAAAGGCCCTATCTGCGACTTCCTTTTCGATGGGTAATGTATTGGCCTCGCAGGCGGATCCGGTTCGAATCGGGATATAACCACCGGATTGAATGATGCGATCAAAGGAGCTGCGATCGACAATCAGATCCTTGATGACCGGAAACGCCGTCGCGCGCCAGGGCTCAATCCACAGTTCTTTATCATCCACATAGTCACGCATATACTGCTGGCAGGTCGTGGTGGCTTTATGTTTGCCATGCGGCGTACCGTTAATCACGAGGTTGCAGGAGCCGCATATGCCCTCTCGGCAGTCAAAGTCGAAAGCGACCGGATCTTTCCCTGCCAGAATCAGGTTCTCATTGAGTGCATCCAGCATTTCCAGAAATGATGAATCTTCACTGGCATCGACTTCATGTGCTTCGAAAAAGCCTTTGGCTTCAGGCCCCTGTTGCCGCCAAATATTCAATTTAAAGATCATTGGTAATTTCTTATGCTGGGTCGAACAAAATCGAAATGCAGATATTCTCGGAACAGCGCCGGCTTACTGATATCGCCGCTGTACTGCCAGGCAGCCACATAGGAATAATCCATATCATTGCGTCTGGCTTCGCCATCTTCTGTCAGGTGCTCCTCGCGCGCATGACAGCCGCAGGATTCTTCCCTGTCCAGCGCATCCAGACACATTAATTCGGCCAGTTCAAAAAAGTCGGCGACCCGGCCTGCCCGTTCCAGTGTCTGGTTGAGCTGTTCCGCCTCGCCGGTGATTTTGACTTTATGCCAAAACTCATCGCGAAGCGCCCTGATTTTATCAATGGCGGAGAGCAATGTATCTCTCTCCCTCGCCATTCCGCAGGCATGCCATAGGATCTGCCCCAGTTGCCGGTGAAAATCGTCGGCGGTAACGGAGGCGTCAGGCGCATTCATCAGCCGATTGATCCGGGATTGTGCCTCTTCAATCGCGGCATTAGCCTGTGACTGATACTGCTCTGTTTTGATGGGTTTACGCCGGGCAAGATAGTCAGACACCGTCGTCGGCAGAATAAAGTAGCCATCTGCGAGGCCCTGCATCAGGGCACTGGCACCGAGCCGGTTAGCCCCATGATCAGAGAAGTTGGCCTCACCACCTGCGAATAAACCATCGATGCTGGTCATAAGGTTATAGTCCACCCAGAGACCACCCATGGTGTAATGCACTGCCGGATAAATCCGCATCGGTGTCTGGTATGGATCTTCAGCTGTAATTCGCTGGTACATTTCAAACAGGTTGCCGTATTTTTCCCTGACAGCCTCCAGGCCCTGATTGCGGATAGCATCGGCAAAATCCAGATACACGCCCAGTTTGCGGCCATCAATTTCAGCGCCAACACCGCGGCCCTCATCACAAATCTGCTTGACCGCACGGGAGGCAATATCCCTGGGCACCAGGTTGCCGAATGACGGATATATGCGTTCCAGAAAATAATCACGATCGGCTTCAGCAATGTCTTCCGGTCGTTTGTCCGCATCGGCTTTGTTTTTAGGTGCCCAGACCCGGCCATCATTTCGCAGCGACTCACTCATCAAGGTCAGTTTGGACTGCAGCTCGCCCTGCTGGGGAATGCAGGTGGGATGAATCTGGGTAAAACAGGGGTTGGCGAATAAAGCGCCTTTCTTATGCGCACGCCAAATGGCCGAAGCATTACAGCCTTTGGCGTTGGTGGAAAGATAAAAGGCATTGCTGTAACCACCGGTGCAAAGCACCACGCAATCAGCCAGATGGCTCTCCAGTTCTCCGGTCACCAGATCCCGGGTCACAATGCCAATCGCTCTGTCACCATCCATGATGAGATCCTGCATTTCACAGCGTGAGCGATGCGTCACCGAGCCCGCCGCAATCTGTCGGCTCATCGCCTGATAAGCCCCCAGCAATAATTGCTGGCCGGTCTGTCCCCGTGCATAAAAGGTTCTGGAGACCTGTGCACCACCAAAGGAGCGGTTAGCCAGGTAGCCGGAATACTCCCGGGCAAAAGGAACGCCTTGCGCCACAGCCTGATCGATAATCGAGGTACTGAGTTCAGCCAGACGAAAGACATTGGATTCTCGTGCCCGGAAATCGCCACCTTTGATCGTGTCATAAAACAACCGCCAGACACTGTCTCCGTCATTCTGATAATTCTTGGCAGCATTGATGCCACCCTGGGCAGCAATACTGTGAGCGCGGCGCGGGCTGTCCTGAAAGCAAAAGGTTTTCACCTTGTAGCCCATTTCGCCCAGAGAAGCGGCCGCCGAAGCCCCGGCAAGGCCGGTACCGACGACAATCACCGTATACTTTTTACGATTGGCCGGGCTCACCACGCGGGAGTTGAATTTGTGCTGTTTCCAGCGATCCTGCAATGGCCCCTTAGGCGCATGGCTATCCAGTTCAAACTCACTCATGCCGTCATCCAGATATAAACAGGAACGGAAGCGAAACCGGCGGTTAAAATCACCACAGCGGCACTAATTGAAAGTCGGTGCATATTAGAACTGACGCCCAGTGTCTGTAGCACATTGACCAGGGAATGCAGCAGATGCATCGCCAGAATCACCAAGCCTGCCAGGTAAAACAGCAACATCCAGGCTGAGCTGAACCAGTCCAGCATGGCTTGTCTCACCTGGCTGGTATCGAGCATCAAGGTCTGGCCGATATGCACCAGGATAAAAATCAGTAACAGAATGATACTGAGCGTCACCAGCGGCGCAGGGATATGCAGTTTGTCATGCTTTTTATAGCCGACCTGACGCGCCTGACTGTTCTTGATTCGGATCGCCACAGCGGCTTTCACATGAATAAATAAGGCAATCAGTACCAGGGCCAGCACCGGCCAGCGAATCCAGGCTTGGTTATAGACTTCATAGAAATGTTCAAATGCGGGCGCAGAAAAAAAGCTGAGGTTAGTCAGCATATGGAAAATCAGATAGACAGTCAGCACAGTGCCTGCCAGGGTCATCGTTCGTTTTCGAAGTTGGAGTAACGTCATGACTTAACTTTCCATATCCAGTCTGGCGTCTTTATTGTCCGGTCGCGGTTTCAGCTTCTCTTTCTCAATAGTGCGTATGCAACTGTTCCAGCGCAGGATCGACTCGTCATTGTGTTCAGGCCGGATCTTTTCTGCTTTCTGGTAGAACTGTAAGGCTTCGATGAAATAGTCATAGGCAAACACGCGGGCCATGCTTTGTGTCAGCATAAACCGAGCCCGACGCTCATGTAGCAGGCCGGTGTAATAGTATTGCTGATAACGACTTTGCAGTTTCTGAATCGCCTGCTCAATGGCCTGGACCTGCGTTTTCTTGCCTGCATGATGCAACTGGTCACTGAGCGCCAGAATATAGAGCACCAGTGCTTTCTGGTTTTCAGGTTCTATGTGCAGGATATCAAGGCAGATACTTTCGGCAATTTCAGGCTCATGCAGAGAGCGGTATTGACGGGCCTTATCGAGTGCAAGCTCAATAGAATCGGGGTGTATATCGTGTAAGTCGAGCTCCATCAAATCCCTCACAAACTGCAAGTCTTATATAAGAGTTACTTAGCTCAATCTAGACTAAAGCCAGGCAACTTTCAATAGCTCTGGATTATAATTCACCACAAAAGCACAGAGTCCACAGAGATTAGCCCCATTAACGTTTGCCTCTTTGATTTTCAATCGTAGAAAGGTTTCGATGAATTTTTGGTCAAAGGTTTAAGTTAGTTCCGGGTTAGTGCTTTATCCATCGAACACCCGCACGTCATTGCCAACGTAGTGAAGCAATCCAGACAATAAGTTAAGAAGCCATGCTGAGCATGCCGGTAGATTCAGATCAAGCTCATCAAAGCCGGGAGCTTACCATGCAAAAATTATTTCTCAGTGACCTCTGTGCTTCTGTGGTTTATCCGCCATAATCGCGTTGGTTGCTTACATGGTGCCAGAACGCGATTTCTGGTATCTTTTGTCGTTTTTCCCATCGCGAAAACACGGTCCCACCATGCAAAGAAAAATTCTGGTCACCAGTGCCCTGCCTTATGCCAACGGCTCGATTCATCTGGGTCATATGGTCGAATATATTCAGACCGATATCTGGGTACGGTTTCAGAAAATGCGTGGCCATGAAGTGCATTATGTCTGCGCCGATGACGCTCACGGTACGCCTATCATGCTGCGGGCACAAAATCAGGGGATTTCACCTGAACAACTGATCAGCGAAGTGAGTAAAGAACATCAGGCTGATTTTGCCGACTTTGCGATTGGTTTCGACAACTACCACAGCACACATAGTGACGAGAACCGCGAGCTCGCCAGCCAGATTTACCTCGCCAATCGCGATGCCGGTCATATCGAAGCCCGCACTATCAGCCAGGCTTATGATCCGGAAAAAGAAATGTTCCTGCCGGATCGCTTTATCCGCGGTGAATGTCCGAAATGCGGTGCAGCTGATCAATATGGCGATAACTGTGAAGCCTGCGGTGCCACCTATGAGCCGACCGAACTGAAAAATCCGGTGTCTGCCGTGTCCGGTGCCACACCGATTACCAAAGAGTCCGAACATTACTTTTTCAAACTGGGCGACTTCGAGAAAACCCTGCGCGAATGGACTCATAGCGACCACCTGCAACCGGAAGTCACCCGCAAACTGGGCGAATGGTTCGACAGCGGTCTGCAGGACTGGGATATTTCCCGTGATGCCCCTTACTTCGGCTTTGAAATCCCGGATACCGACAACAAATTCTTCTATGTCTGGATGGATGCGCCGATTGGCTACCTCGCCAGCTTCAAAAATTACTGCGAACGTGAAGGCGTAGATTTCGACAGCTTTATGAAACCGGGCAGTGATACCGAAATGGTGCATTTTATCGGTAAGGACATCATCTATTTCCATGCCCTGTTCTGGCCGGCGATGCTGGAAGGCGCCGGATTCCGTCAGCCTGATAATATCTATGCCCACGGTTTTCTGACCGTCGACGGCAAGAAGATGTCCAAATCACGCGGCACCTTTATCAAGGCCCGTACCTATCTGGACCAGCTGAATCCTGAATACCTGCGTTATTACTTTGCCGCCAAGCTGGGTAGCGGGATTGATGATATTGATCTGAGCCTGGAGGACTTTCAGACCCGTATCAACGCCGACCTGGTCGGTAAAGTTGTTAATATCGCCAGCCGCTGCGCCGGCTTCCTGACCAAGCGTTTTGACGGCAAACTGGCTGATGAACTGAGCGAAGCTGCATTGTTCAGAGACTTCGCCAATCAGGCTGAAACCATTGCTAAACGCTATGAAGCCCGTGAATTCGGTCAGGCCATGCGTGAGATTATGGCTTTGGCGGATCGTGCCAACGTCTACATTGACGAGAAAAAACCCTGGGTACTGGCTAAAGAAGAAGGCAAGGAAGACGAAGTTCAGGCCATCTGCAGCATGGGAATCAACCTGTTCCGTGTTCTAATCGCCTACCTTAAACCTGTCCTGCCAAAAACGGCAGAACAGGCTGAGGCTTTTCTCAACATTGCGCCATTGAACTGGAGCGATGCAGAGACACCACTGCTCAGCCATCAAATCAATAAATTCAAACCATTGATGACACGCATCGAGCAGGACAAACTCGATGCCATTCTGGAAGCTTCAAAAGAATCGATGGCAGCAGAACAAAAACCAGCAGTGACAGCAGCTGATAGAAAAGATAGTGACATTGAGCCGATTGCAGATGAAATTCAGTTTGATGACTTTGCCAAGATCGACCTGCGTGTGGCAAAAATTATTAACGCCGAGCATGTCGAAGGTGCTGACAAATTACTGAAACTGACGCTGGATATTGGTCTGGGTGAAAAACAGGTGTTTGCCGGTATCAAATCCGCCTATGCGCCTGAAAACCTGATCGGCAAACTCACTGTGATGGTCGCTAATCTGGCGCCACGTAAGATGCGATTTGGCCTGTCTGAAGGGATGGTGCTGGCTGCAGGGCCGGGTGGCAAGGATCTGTTTATTCTTAACCCGGATGAGGGTGCTCAGCCGGGCATGCGGGTTAAGTGATTCAGGATTGAACCACAGAGGCTCAGAAAGCACAGAGTTTTTTAGAGACATCCGCAGATTACGCAGATGGACGCAGATTAAATCATTAAAGGCAAAACCAGCCCATAACTGATTTGTGATGTCGCTACAAATGGACTCAGTTCAGCTGTAATCTCCCCATTTTTAATCTGTGAAAACCCGCGAAATCTGCGGACAGATATTTATTCTGATATTCATCATATCTGAGAGTGTGAGCGAGCAATGATTAGCCCGGACAATAGGGTGTTGCGGTTGATCCAATATCTCGAATATTGGTAAACGAGCCATGCCTCAAATTCTTTTGAAACATTTGATAGAAGCTTTGCGCGTCGCCAGTAATCATAAAAGCAGTTGTCAAATAGAGGCTCTGTAGATATGAGTCAAGGCAATGCTAAATCTACCATATATTGCCCTATAATTTGCATTGAATTATGGTGATTACAAAAAAGCCCCGGATTGCTCCGGGGCTTCTTTAAACCACTAAAGTCAAATCTAAATTAACTTCTGCTCACCATTTGGTTGTTGACTATCAGGTAGAAGGTTTATATTTATCTGCAATTGAACCACCAGCAGCGCCTGTAGGAACAGTCCATTGCATACCTGTGGATTCGCAGACACCATTGTAAATAACAGTGTCTGTGTTGGCGACTTGAGTACCTATCGCCTCGTAAAGGATAGTGACCGTAGCATTACTAGCATTAGTGTTGGCTACTGTAACCGATTGAACATATTGACTACTATCAGCATAATCAGCTGCAGCTGGAAGTCCAAGACTAGCATTCAATGGATTTGTTGCACCTGCCGGAATTCTGGCCTCGCTGCAAGCTATGCCTAGAGCAGTTCTGGCTGGTGCAGAAAGACTAACGCCCTCTTGTACTTTCGCCCTAACTGTATAATCTTGGTAAGCGGGCAACGCAATAGCTGCCAATATACCGATAATCGCAACAACGATCATCAATTCGATAAGTGTAAAACCTTGCTGGTTATGTTTCATTCTCTATCTCCTTGGTTGAACAAATAGCAAAACCACATTTGCCTCATTAATTCTTGCGATAACCGTGCCAACTTAATCTCCTTTATTTTTCATGAAGTTAAATAGACAACCTCAGTGTCGCATGCGCATTTAAGTCAGATAGTGACGTAACGCGTCACTATTCACATTTATCTTGAAACTCTTCCAGTCTATGGTCTTCTGGATACATTGCTGAGCCCAATTTTACATTTTCACAATAAGACTCACTTTTACCCAAGTGCTCATAAGCTTTAGCCATTAATACGAACAATTCTGGATTAGGGTTTATTTTTATTAACTGCTCGCCCCAATTTGTGTAATGTTCAACGTTTCGATCCAAACCTTGTTGTGTACTGGAATAGAGCATTGTAGTCATATCCATCCATCGTGCTTGCTCACCCAAATAAGGATTAACGAGCGCTTTAGATAATCTATCTTCACCGTATGGATTTTTGTAATATTCAGGGAAATCTCTATTAGCTATGATGGTGTGCAATAAAAATAGAATAAAAATAATTGTGGCTGTCAAAGCACCAATCGCTGCAAGTTTTTGAGCATAAATTGTCATGGAATTAGTATGTATCCTGAGCAAATGCATAAATGGCAATGTCAGCAGCGTTAAAAATACAAACCAGTGCAGAGCAGACATGTAAAAGGGTAACTCAACTTGAGTATGTAAGCTGATAGGGATTAGTAAGGCAAAATAAGCCCCTCCCCGAGAAGGGCCTGTCTTTTTTAAAGCAAAAACCACACCTAGGATTAGAAGAATGATACCTAGTAACGCAGTGACTCCTCCTTCCACCATCCATTGAAAAAGCTCATTATGTGGATGGCTAACCATTTCTTTAGGTAGGTTGGCATCTGGATACTTTGCATAAAACTCTGGCCTTGCATACTGAAATTTGCTTGCGAAGCTTCCTATTCCATGACCGAATATAGGTTCTTGCTTCAAAAGATTTAAAGAAATATTGTAAATGCCCAGCCTGGCAGAGCCAGAGTAACCGGATTGCATTGCAACGGTTTTATCTACAGCTTTTCCTCCACTAGGAATCAAACCTAATGTAAAGCCGGATATCAGTGAGAATAACAGCAAAACAGTAAATACTTTATTTCTGAGCAGACTTTTTTTCCTAGCCACCAGCAATATCCCAAGCGAAAGGAACAAGGTAAGAAACCCTATTCTTGAGCCCGAATAACCTACGATGAATGCAGAACTGAGAACGGTCAGTGAAACGAGAACCTGAAGAGACAGCTTTCTGCCATACATAACGGGCCGGGAAGCAAGATAAAACGACAAGACAGTAGCAGTAACTAGAAACGTTGCCTGATTATTAATCTGTTGAAAAAGCCCTGATGGCCGTCCCTCTGGCGCTTTGGGGAGGAGATAAGGCATGTCACCTTCAAACCAAATTTGTAATAAACCTAATCCTGCATGGATCATCCCCGACAAAGCTATAATCAGTAAGACTCTATCCCATCGGCCTTGTTTTAATTTGTGCTGAAACAGGCCGAAGAAAAAAGCCAGTCCCCCCAGAATGAAAAGCACTCGAAACAGCCATTTCAAAGGCTGCTCAACACCGGCCAGAAAACCACTGAGTATTACCAGAATTGGAAATGCTGCGATAAAAGCAAAATAGCGTGGTAACTGAAATGTTTCTGAATTGATGACTTTATTCAGAGAATAAGCAATGAATACCAATGCCACTAACCAGATGGTGCTGTTATTCGGGAGTCTAAGTCCTTCTCCACCCAGATTCGGATGATAGTAAAGTGGTGCCAGCAGAAATAATGCCGCCAGCATGATTTCGGCCGGAGTCCATCTGGAGAAAAATGACTGGCGAGGTTGTGACATGAATCAGTCCTTGTTGTGATTTGCTGTAATCGCGAATATTGGCCGCCCGATGATTGTAGCAGAGGGCTGGGGTGGGTATAGAACGATTGCTCATTCATCCTAACCTTCCCCTCAAAGGAGGAAGTGATAGCCCTGAGCTTTCAGGCAAACATTACCGACCCCTCACTCTGGGAGAGGGCTGGGGTGAAGGCAATCAGGCTGGTTTCAGGTCAAACGCAATACAAATCCGCTCTTCATCCGAACTGAACGGAATGGTTCTGTGGAAGACTGATGATGGGAACATCACCAGATCGCCGACTTCCGGGGCGATAGTTTTAGTCGGGAAATTATCGTGTTTCTTGGGATATTCATCACCATGTGTGCTGAGTTCAATACTGCCTTCATGCTTGTGCTGTTTATTTTTTGGCAGTGACAAGTACAGCGAACCACTGACCCAGCCTTCTTCGTGGATATGCGAGTTCAGATGACCGCCGGTTTTCATCCGGACATACCAGGAACTGGCAAATTCGGTGTTTTTAGGAAAAGCTTTAACAAACTGGCAGTTTTCACCTGCGAAGGTTTGGCGATAACGCTCAATGGCCTGCGTCACGCATTCAGCCAGTTTTCTGAACGAGGCTTCCGGCCGTTTGAACAGGTTTCCTGAAGATTGCACACCGTTATAAAGCCTGCCCTGTGACTTTTCTTCGGCATCGCAGGTTTCGATATCATGCAGCAGTTGTTGCAGCAGCTCACTGTCGCCTTTGAGCTCTGGGATTTCGGTGTGGAAAACAAAATCCAGCGGATTTTTGCAGAAGTTATAGTCATTGTCGACACCAAAGTTTTCTGCATAATGTCCGGCGAGAGTGGCCAGAAACGGCGAATTATCTTTACTGCGCTTAAGCTCATCGAGCCCTTGCTTAAAGGCTTCGAACTGGCCGGTTTTATAGAGGCAATAAAGAGAGCGTTCCTGCCAGTCGGCATATTGCGACCGCTGGAAGTGTTTCAGCGCGCCGTCCAGATCGCCACTGTCGTATAAATAGACCGCCAGGCTGTAGTTGGCGAGCGGTAACTCAGGGTCGAGTTTTAAGGCATGCTGGTAGGCACTAACGGATTCTTCATAGCGCCCCTGCTCTCGCAGCACTTCACCGATATTACTGTGCACTTCGGCATAATCCGGGTTGATTTCCAGTGCCCGGTTATAGGCTTCAATGGCGTCAGCCAGCTTACCCTGATTTTTCAATGCCGTACCGAGGTTGAACCAGGTCTGCGCATCTGAATGAATGGCTAGTGCCCGCTGGTAGGCATCAACAGCTTCTGTAAGCAGGCCTTGTTCCTGCAGTACTACCCCGAGATTAGCCCGGGCTTCATAAAAGCCGGACTCTAACTCCAGCGCTTTTTGGTAACTGGTGGCAGCCAAATCAAACTGGCGCTGATTCTGATAGGCTGCGCCCAGGTTGTAATGGGCATCGACAAGAGTCGGTTTCAGGCTGACCGCTTTTTTGTAGCTCTGAATCGCTTCTTCAGTGCGATTCAGATTGGTCAGCAATATGCCGACATTAAAATGCAGCTCGGCAATGCCCGGATCAATTTTCAGCGCTTTTCGAAAGGCATCGACGGCTTCCTTGAATTTGTTCTGCCCTGCCAGCGCATTGCCATAAAGATTATGAAGCACAAAAGCATTGGGAAACTGTTTGAGCATTTTTTTAGCGGTGGATTCGGCAACAGCGAGTTGGCCGCTGTTGAGAGCATTCAGAACCGGTTGAATTTCTGCTTGCGTCGGTTGTCTCAGTTGCGCATTCTTTTTCATGTTGAGTCTGGCTTTGCAGGTGGGCGGAACAGGTCTCGGGCCTGTTTTCATCAAACCCTGAATGTATAACAGGGAATTTTTTCCCGCAAGCGCTCAAGGCTTTATCACAGACATTCAAAATAAATAAAGAACACTTAAGTTAACTGAAAATCAGATGGATACCATTACTCAGGCCCTGCTGGGCGGCGCTGTCGGCTATGCCGTGGCCGGGAAGCATTCCCGCAGAAAAGCCATGCTATGGGGGGCAGGCATCGCCATACTGCCGGACCTCGACGTATTTATCCCTTACGAGAATGACCTCGACTCGATGACGTTTCACCGCAGCTGGACTCATTCCTGGCTGGTTCATACGCTTGCGGCCCCGTTTATTGCTGTGCTGCTTCATCGATTTGATAAAACATTCGAGTTTGCGACCTGGTGGCTGTTGATCTGGCTCGCCCTGGTAACCCATGCAGGTCTGGATGCCTTAACTGTCTATGGCACTCAGTTGTTCTGGCCTTTTATGCCACCGCCCGTTTCGGGTGGCAGTGTGTTTATTATCGACCCTGTCTATTCAGCCGCCTTACTGGCCGGTTTTCTGGCTGTGCTGCTCTGGCCGGAACGAAAACGCAGTGACACAATCATGCGTTATGGCTTCGCTTTCAGTTGTCTGTATCTGCTTTGGGGCTTCGGCGCGCAGCAGTGGGTTGTGCAGCAGGCTGAACGGACACTTGCAGAGCAGAATATCGAATACAGTCATATGCAGGTCTCAGCGACAGCATTCAATACGCTGCTGTGGCGCATTGTCGTCGTGAATGATGATTTTTATTATGAGGGCTTCCGCTCCCTGCTTGATGATAGTGAGAAAATGACCTTCCATCGCTATGATCGCGGCGGTGATCTGATTGCAGCAACACAAACCCTACCCGCCTTCAAACGCATCAACTGGTTTACTAATGGTCTGTTCAAGCTTGAAAAACAGGGCAAGCAGATTATTGCGACGGATCTGAGAATGGGTATGGAGCCGGCTTACTTCTTTCGATTCAGTATGGCTGAGGATAACGGCCATGGGCTGAGTCCCGCCATACCCAATCAGGTCAGAATGGAAACCAACCGCGAACAGGGTATTCGCTGGGTCTGGCAGCGGATCTGGAATCCGGCGGTTCAGTTTGATTTCGGGCCGGCGTTACATCAATAACGAGCAACCACAGAGGCACAGAGAGCACAGAGGGAATAAAAAGCTATCCGCAGATTTCGCTGATTTTCACAGATTAAATGTGGTCCACCAAAGTAAATTGTGTGGCAACATGACTTTTCAGTTGTGTCCTGATGCTGTCTTTCCTAACTGGTAATCTGCGGATGATTCTAAAAGCGCTATGCCCCTCTCTGTGCCTCTGAGTTTCCATCAGTCTCTCAGCACCGTTTCAGGGCTGACATACTCATAGCCATGCGCTTCAGCTACCGCCTGGTAAGTCACCTTGCCCCGGTAGATATTGAGCCCTGCCAGCAGATGCGCATCATCACGCAGCGCCTGCTCAACCCCCTTATTGGCAAGCGCCATCACAAATGGCAAGGTGGCATTGGTCAGGGCAAAAGTCGAGGTCCTTGCTACCGCACCGGGCATATTGGCGACACAGTAATGAATGACGCCCTCCTCCTGATAGCTTGGCTTATCATGTGTGGTCGGACGTGAGCTTTCAAAACAGCCGCCCTGATCAATGGAAACATCCACCAGCACGCAGCCGTTTTTCATCTGTTTCAGCATAGCCCTCGATATCAGCTTGGGCGCTTTTGCGCCCGGCAATAAAACGGCACCGACAATGATATCGGCCGTTTTTGCTGCCTCCTCTATGGATTCGGATGTGGCATAGAGCGTTTTAAGCTGAGGACCGAACTGCTCATCCAATGCCTTTAATCGGGGGATCGATTTGTCCAGAATCGTCACACTGGCTCCCAGTCCCATCGCCATCCTGGCCGCATTAATCCCTACAACGCCGCCGCCGATAACAGCGACATTAGCTGGAGACACGCCGGGTACCCCGCCAATCAGTACCCCCATGCCACCCTGTGTTTTTTCAAGGGCATGGGCTGCCGCCTGAATGGCCATGCGCCCTGCCACTTCACTCATCGGAGACAGTAGCGGTAGACCGCCATTGTCATCGGTCACGGTTTCATAGGCAATGCAGATCGCGCCGGATGCCACCAGGTCTCTGGTTTGCTCTGGATCCGGTGCCAGATGCAGATAAGTGAATAAAGTCTGCCCCTCTTGGAGTAACTGGCGCTCTTGAGGCAGTGGCTCTTTGACCTTGATTATCAATTCAGCCCGTTTGAACAGTTCTGCGGCCTCATCGACCAACTCCGCACCTGCCTGACTGTAATCCTCATTACTCAGACCAATTTCTGTACCGGCGTCTGTCTCAATCATGACCTTGTGTCCGGCTTTGCTCAACTCTCGGACACCTGCCGGTGTCAAACCAACACGATACTCGTGGTTTTTAATCTCCCTGGGTACACCGATTAACATCACAATTCTCCGGTTTTATATTGGTAGAATGAGGCTTATGACTGAACATATAGCACAAACAGCCACTGAAACAAGCAGTGAACTCGACTTTCATTTCGACAACAAGTTTGTCCGTGAATTACCGGCCGATCCGGAAACGGATAACCATCGGCGTCAGGTGTTGGCAGCCTGTTATTCCTTTGTCAAACCGCGTCAGGTCAAAGCACCTGAACTGGTAGCCTATTCACCGGAAATGGCGGCGGAACTGGGACTTACCGAAGCCGACTGTCGCAGTGAACAATTCACCCGGGTCTTTGTAGGCAACGAACTCCTGCCCGATATGGCACCACATGCACAGTGCTATGGCGGCCACCAGTTCGGCAACTGGGCCGGTCAGCTCGGTGATGGCAGAGCCATTAACCTCGGTGAGGTCATTAATAGCGAAGGCAAACGTTTCTGCCTGCAGTTGAAAGGCGCCGGTGAGACCCCCTATTCCAGAATGGCAGATGGCCTTGCGGTGATGCGCTCCTCGATCCGTGAGTTTCTCTGTAGCGAAGCGATGTATCATCTGGGGATTCCCACCACCCGGGCGCTCAGTATTATTGCCACCGGTGAAAATGTGACCCGCGACATGTTCTACGATGGCCGTCCCAAAGCGGAACCCGGCGCGGTCGTTTGCAGGGTTTCCCCCTCTTTCCTGCGCCTGGGTAGCTACGAGATTTTTACCTCACGGGGTGATATCGACACGCTGAAACAACTGGTGGATTACACGCTGGAAACCGATTTCCCGCACTTGGGTAAACCGGGTAAAGAAACCTATCTGCTGTGGTTTCGTGAAATCTGTGAGCGCACAGCCGACATGGTGGTGGACTGGATGCGGGTCGGCTTTGTCCACGGTGTGTTCAACACTGACAATACTTCAGTACTGGGCCTGACTATCGATTACGGTCCTTATGGCTGGATCGACGATTATGACCCGAACTGGACGCCCAATACTACCGATGCAGTCGGTCGCCGTTACCGCTTCGGTGCCCAGCCTCAAATCGCCCAGTGGAATCTCTTGCAGATGGCCAATGCCATTTATCCGCTGATAGATGATGCCGAAGCACTCAGAAACATTCTCAATGACTACGTCACGGTCTATACAGACAAATGGCAGCAGATGCGCGCCGACAAGCTGGGTTTGAGTGAATTCAAGGCAGAAGATGAAGAGCTCAACCAGGAACTCAACCGCATTATGCAGCTGACTGAAACCGACATGACGCTGTTTTACCGTCATCTTGCAGATGTCAATGTCGACGATATTGATGCCGACGAGGACAAACTGATGGCACCACTGATGATTGCCTTTTACGCCCCGGATAGCCTCAGCAAAGATGACAAAAGCGCGTTCACAGGCTGGTTACGACGTTATCTTGAGCGCGTCAGAGACGATGGCATCGATGACGAGAGCCGCAAGGAAAAAATGAACCGGGTTAACCCCAAGTATGTGCTGCGTAATTACCTGGCACAAATGGCGATTGATAAAGCCGAACAAGGCGATTATTCGCTGGTCAATGAATTACTGGATGTGATGCGCCATCCTTATGATGAACAGCCTCAATATCAGCAATATGCGGCCAAACGTCCAGACTGGGCGCGCAACCGCCCTGGCTGTTCAATGTTGTCCTGTAGCTCTTGATAGCTGGGTAGCTGTGTCAGTTGAGCTCCGACATTTTGACGATTGCACAAATTGCAAAAGCAAACCCCAGGCTGCGATGAGTCTGTTAAGGGTGCGTTCAGATGCCATTACAAACAGCAACACGTGAATTATCTGAACAATCTATGATGAGAAATAACGCTTCAGCCGGCAAACGACTCGACTATGCATTGTTATTGCGAACGCCAGTGAAGCAATCCAGTTCGCATGTATTGATGCATGCATGAACTGTACAGGCAAGTGCAACTCTAAGAATACTCTGTCAAAGCTTCTGCCACTTTTATACAAGGAACTTAATGATGAAATGGCTTCAAACTCTGACCCTGACCTTGCTCTGCTCACTGACATTTTCTGTCCATGCTGATATCAGCCGCGATAAAGACCTGAATATCGAAAAAATCGCCACTGGTTTCAGTATTCCCTGGGGCATGGCAGTACTGCCCGACAATCAGTTGCTGGTAACACAGCGAGATGCAAGGCTGAGCCGGGTTGATATGAAAACCGGTGAGTCGACCGAGATCAGCGGTTTACCCGACGATATCCGGGTCGGTGGTCAGGGCGGTTTGTTTGATATCCGCTTGTCACCCGATTATCAGAACAGCGGCTGGATTTACCTGAGCTATAACAAAGATGTTGACGGTCAGGGTGCAACGACACTTGCCAGAGCCCGTATCAATGGTAATCAGCTTGTCGATTGGCAGGACCTTATCGTGACCCGGAGCCGCACGGGTAATGATGTGCATTTTGGCGGCCGTATAGCTTTTGATGGCAAAGGCCATGTTTTTCTCTCGCTCGGTGAACGCGGTGAACGGGACAATGCACAGAACCTCAGTAACCATGCCGGCAGTATTCTGCGCCTGAACCTCGACGGCACAGTGCCGGAGGATAATCCTTTTGCCGCTCAGGACAATGCCCTGCCCGAAATCTGGAGCTATGGTCATCGCAACGTTCAGGGACTGTTCTACAACACTCACACCGATACCCTCTGGGCTCAGGAGCATGGTCCCCGCGGTGGTGATGAAATTAATCTGATCAAGCCAGGCAATAACTACGGCTGGCCCGAAATCTCTTACGGCAAAGAGTACTGGGCCCCGTTGCCGGTGGGCGAAGAGAAAAAAGCCGGTATGGAACAGCCAGTCAAAATCTATGATCCATCCATCGCACCCAGCGGCCTGATTCAATATCAGGGAGACGTGTTCAAATCATGGCAGGGCAAGCTGTTATCCGGGGCCATGAAACTGCAACACCTCAACATTGTGACGTTGAATGACAATAATGAAGCTGTAGAAGAAAAGCGTCTGCTTCGAAGCCTGAACAGCCGTATCCGCAATGTGATTGAAGCACCGGACGGTTCTATATTAGTGGCTACCGATGCAGGCGATATATACCGTATTACTCCCGCTAAATAGCCATAGGATTCACACCAAACATCAGGCTGTGAAGATAGAATGCGAATATTGCCCAAATGACAAGGCCGGCCACTGTCGCCTGAATATCCCTTGCAATAGTGCCTGTCGCTCTTACTACGCCCAGTTTTTTGTCACGGCGGCGACATACAGCAAAATCAATAATGGCCCAGATCAGAAAGCTGCCGAATAAAAGAAGGTCTGCCAGACTGCCATTGACCATCAGATGGGCAAAGGCCCAGATTTTAACAGCCAGCAACATGGGATGACCGACCCTGGCTTTAATCATCGACCCTGGCCAGTAGCTCGCGACCAACAAAACAAAAGCGGGTATCATCAGCAGCATAACTAAATGATTCATCCACGCTGGTGGCGACCATAAAATCAGCGGACTCATCACTGTTTCACTGTATCCCTTGATAACCAGCAACAAACCTATCAATGAGACCAGTGAGAAAGCCGCCTTCCATGAGTTCTCGCCCCAGCGTGCTATCTGCTGATTTCGCCAGTCTTCTGCAACAATCCGGACAGAATGGGTGCCCAGGAAGATGATGAGCCCTGCAATCAGTATCGCCATTGTTTCCTCGCTTTTGATTGTGGTTTGGGGTTGTTTTATCGCATTCCGTCTCAGTTGACAAAGAAGCCCTGATTGCTCGAACACGTTGTCAGTCTAATCCTCTGACGGTCTTTTATGACAGTCCTTGAATCAATCAATGTGCCGAACTACTGATAGTTAAAGCTTTGCGACACAGCGTATAATCATCGCAGCGGAAAACCGATTAAGAGGAATTTATTTTATGCGCCGGTATCCAATCATTACTGCAACTCTGGCGATGCTCATGCTCACTGCACCAGCCAGCGCAGAAACACCAAACCTCGTTCCCGGCTTATGGTCGTATACGCACACTACCCGCATTGAGGGACCGCTGTCGGTTGAGCCGCAAACTACCAAAAACCAGCAATGTGTCACACAGGCGGACCTTGATAAAGGTATCGACGTGTTGGAAATCCCCAAGAATTGCACATTGACCCGGATAGATATTCAGCGTGAGCGCGCTGATTATGCTGCCCAGTGCAATATGCAGGGCATGCAAAGCCAGTTCAGCGGCTATGCCACTTTCCATGGGGATCAGATGCAAGGGAAAATGACCAGTGAAATGAACACGCCACTGGGAAAAATGATGATGAAGATGGACTATGCGGCGCACAGGCAGGGAGACTGCTGATTAAATCAGCGCTCTAAGTGCCGGGGGGATTAATCGTCGTAGCGTATATCCAGAACAAAATACTGTTTACGGCCGTCAGCAATCTGAATCACCACTTCGTCGTCTGTTGTTTTACCGAGCAAAGCTCTTGCCAGCGGTGAATCAACACTGATATTGCCTTTTTCAAAGTCTATTTCGTCCGGACCGACAATCCGGTATTCGACTTCATTGCCTTCTTCAGTTTCAAGTGCCACCCTGGCAGCAAAGAAAATTTTGCTCTGATCGTCGGGCGCATCATGCACCACTTTCAGATCGGGCAGTCTTTTCTGCAGATAACGGATACGGCGGTCGAGTTCGCGCAGTTCTTTTTTACGATAAATATATTCGGCATTCTCACTGCGATCGCCTTCCGCTGCCGCCGCAGCCAGCGCCTGCACAACTTCTCGGCGCCGTTGCCAGCGCTCACTGAGTTCCTGGTTTAGCCGGAACATACCTTCCGCGGTGATATAGGGAGATGACTTCATCTTACTTTATCGGCACTGCCTGCCGGTCAGGACTTTAAGCCTGAGCGGCCTGCATTGCTGGATTATCTGCCAGTTTATTCACATCAAAATACAAACAGTCCGTCTGGGTATCATGAGTGTAAACCCCCGCCAGCACATCAGCGATTTTACGGAACTGTGCCAGCGCGCCGCTGGCGCTGGACTGGAAATTCGAGGCATCATAACTGATGACATCATTAATTTCATCTATCAGCAAGGCATAACGCGGTGTTTTGCCGTCTTCAGTCACAAACAACAGCACCTGGCGCATATCGCTCTGCAATTGTTCACAGCCGCGCGAGATCAGGTTCTTGATTTTCTGCAGAGGCTGGCTGGCCTGCTGACGGAACAGACTGGCCATATGATTCGGATCCTGGCCCTGAGCTTGTCTGAGTGCCATGACACCCGCTTCATGCAATTGATGATGCGGGTCGGCTAATGCCCTGACCAGCTCATTGAGGGTTTCATCGCGGGTGTCAAAGTGACGCAGCCAGAGACTGCTTGCACACTCTGAGGTTTCCAGATCAAGATGAAAAGCGTCGCCGTGGCGGATTGCATCTGCCAGTGTCTCCACCCATTGCTGGTGAGACTGCAACTGCGACTTGAGTTCAGTGACGAGATCTTTTTTTACATCAAGTCCGGAGCGGATATTAAGCCTGTGGGCAAAGTCGAGCACCGGCACCACGATGCCCTGAAACTTGATTACACCACAAAAGCCCTGCTCTTCCACCGGTACTGGCTGAATCTTGTCGATATTCTGATCCAGCATCAGCACATGCTCTACATCCAGACCGAATAGCATGTCCTGAACAAAAAAGGTAAACAGCTGTTTTTGCTCAGAAAGCCTGGTGCTTTTGTTAAGCCTGGATGACGGTGTCTGCATTTTATCTCCCTCTGAGAGGTGTTCCTTACAGCCACTATATCGTCATATGCCGCTAAAGCTTAAGTATTTGCGGTGTTATTTATGCAAGCTTGCATTCAGTCTCGCTTCATCAATCTTCGCCCCCAAGCGGCCGGCGACGAAACGCATATCCAACTCGGCATTTTCCAGACAGCTGGTAGCACCGGGTGACGGCGTCATATTAAAAACGATGCCACTGCCGGGGTTAATCTTGGCTTCGCCCAGCATCAGTCTGGAAGACTTTTTATCAATCAGCTGTGGACGCACACCACCAAAGCCTTTGGCAAAGCTGACATCTTCCAGCTTCAGTGACGGCACAATTTTGCGTGCATCACGCATAAACAGCCAGCGACGCAGGCCGGGTACTTCAAACAGGAAGTTTTTGAAGATGTAGTTACGGATATCGCTGACTTTGAACAGGTCCCAGAACACTTTGAACACCCGACGGTCCAGTTTCAACACCCGCAGAAACTCGACAAAGGTCTTACTGTTATAGCGTTCCAGCATGGGCAGCAGTAAAGCGGTCGGGCCAAAACGGGTTTTGCCGTCTACCAGCACATCCGGATCACCGTGCACAGCAGCAAACGGCAGTTTGTCGTTTTGTACGGTGTAAACTTTGCCGTTCAGCAATGGCGGGGTGAAATAGAAACTGCCCGCGACCGGCAGACAGGAATATTCGAGGCCATAGCCCATTTGCTGGGCCAGCAGCAGACTGTGACCACCCGCAGAGACCACCACGGTTTTGGCTTTAATCACCTGGTTCTGGGTCACGATGGAAAACACGCCATCCTTTTCAACGATGTTCTCGACATGACTGTTGAGACACAGAGAAATGTTTTTATCTGTATTTTTATTGGCTTCCTGAACAAAACGCTGGGCCAGTTGGTGATAATCCACTGCAGAGTATTCATCAAGTACAGCAAGCGCGACACAGGGCTCTTCACGCATCTTGCCGTCAACCATCACAACATTGGGTTCAATTTCGGCAATCTGTTCTTTTTCCAGGAGTTGCATGGTGGTGAACACGGTTTTGAATTTTTCAAAACGTTCACGCAGTTGCTGACATTCTTTTTCACCAACGCCCAGCACCATTTTCGGGTACTTGAAAATGACCTTGTTGTGGTCGTCCAGCGTTTCGGCAAAATTGACCACCATCTCGGCAGCCGCTTTGACTTTGGCGGCCTTTTCCAGGGTGTAGTTGGTCTCGATATCACCGCAGTGCAGGGTCTGACTGTTATTGCGGCCGTGTGAGTTCACTTTGGCCACATCATCGTATTTTTCCACCAGCGCAATATGCTGGATATCCGTGTATTCGCTCAAGAGGTACAGCAGCGCCGTACCACATACCCCGCCACCGATGATGGCGACATCATGCACTTGTTCTGTCATGGTTTTTCCCGATAAAAACTGCGCCAGATTTTAGCAGAATAGACGCGCTGGCGCAGAGGGAAATCGCTGTTGATAAAGGCTTATTGGTCGGACTTTTTATTCATCTGAGAAAATGATGGAATCGACGACAGGATGGATTTCAGTTCATCCTTTTCAACGGCTTTGCCGCCGCGACTGCTTTGCTGTCTGCTTACCGGTTCAGTCTGATCCAGTTGCCGGATTTCCTCAAACATCGACGCCAGATCTTCCTCTGACGGCAGGGGTTCTTCAGTTAAGTCATCCCACATTTCAGACAGTGCCGCTTTAGCGTCAGTCAACTTGACCGGCGGGCCGGTATCAATCGTTTCATCTTCCGGCTCCTCCATCTCTGCCTGTTCCGGCGGCGTTGTGTCTGACTGCGCTTGCTGTTCGGCATCATCAGTTGATTCGAGCTCTACAGGATGCCCTGTTTCCCAGGCGGCTGCCAGTGCAGCTTCACGTTCAGCTTCTGCCTGCTCCTGATTGGCGATGTGGCTTGCCTGTTCTTCTGAAAAAGCGATAAAGCCATCATTCTGCGTCTCATCCTGCTCGATGTCTGGCTCTGTCTGCTCAGCTTGATTGCCGGCCTCGTTCACCAGTTGCTGTTCCCACTGAGCGAGCATCGCAGCTTCCTCAGTCTCTGGTTCAGCAGCCACTTCGGCTGCCGGTTCAGACTTTTCAGTATCGGTTTGCTGCTGTAGCGGCATATCGCCAGTTTCAGCTTCAGCAAGCTGTTGTTCCCACTGAGCAGCGATTTCTGCTTCACTCTCCAGTTCCGTTGCTTCTACGGCCTGCTGTTGAGTGATATCAGGGTGGTCCATTTCCTCATGGTTTTTATCGTCCTTGGATGATGAGTCAGCCGGCGTTTCATCGACCAGTTGCTGCTCCCATTCTGCGAGCATGGCCGCCTCGTCGTCAGACTCTTTAGCTTGTTGTTGATTGTCTGGTTCTGGGTTCGTCTCAACTGACTCAACACTGTTGTGCTCTTCAGTCAGAGATGAGTCTAGGACTTGCTGTTCCCACTGCGCTGCCAGTTCAGATTCGCTCTCCAGCGGGTCTGTGTCATCCTGCTCCATATCCGCTGAGTCTGGCGTGGCTTTCGCTGATTCAGTTGCCGCAAGTTCACTCGCTGCAAGGTCAGTATCTTCAGCTTCTGCATCGTTGACCTGTTGCTGTTCCCATTCAGCTAAATCACCTGCTTCCTGCTCTGGCTCTTCTTTATTCTCTATGTCCTGGGAGACATCCGCGTCCAGTTCAGCCTCGACAGGTTCTGGTAATTGCTCAGCGTCAGTTATAGCCGACTCGGTCTGTTCTGTTAACTGCTGATCCCATTCGTCCGCCAAAGCTGTCTCATCGTCAGATTCACGCTCCATTTTTGGAGAGACTGCCTCTGCGGCTTCCGGGGACAGCGCTTCCAGTGACTGCTCTGGTGCTGTTGTGGCAAACTCATCCTGCGCCGGCATCGGCTCGGCCACTTCGTTGAGGCCCAAGTCCTGCAGCGTTTCATCGCGTTCAGTGCCAGCGCCAGCTTGTGCCTCGATTTGGTCTTCAGCATGGACATCGGTCTCTTGCACCGTTTGCTGCAGGGCCTGTTCTTCCTGCGCTTTTTGCATCTGACGTGCTTCAGCCTCGGCTTTCAGTTGAGCCGTGCGGGCGCGTAGCTTGGCTCTTAAATCTTCCAGTTCAGAGCGTACCGCCTCCTGTTCGGTATCGGGCACCACTTCTGTTGTATCAGCCATAGAATCAGGCTTGGCTTCGGCTTCGGCTTCGGCTTCGGCTTCGGCTTCGGCTTCGGCTTCGGCTTCGGCTTCAGTATGTGTTTCTTCGCTGTCAGCCATCAAGCGCTGCAAACGCTGGGCTTCAGACTCAAATTCAGTTTCTGCTTTAACTGGCTCTGGCTCTGGCTCTGGCTCTGGCTCTGGCTCTGGCTCTGGCTCTGGCTCTGGCTCTGGCTCTGGCTCTGGCTCTGGCTCTGGCTCTGCAAGAGTGTGTGAATCAGGCTTTTGTTGTAAAGCCGCTGTTTCCTGATTTTGCTGCTGCGCCAGAATCGTCTCGATATCCTCGGCAGAGAAGGTATCTGTCGTTTCCCAGTCCTGCGCAGACTCGGCTGAAATCAGAGGCTCATCGACATCAGAATCAAATTCAGACGGAGCTTGTTCAGTAATATGCTCTGAGTCTGATACCTCAGGTTGCTGTTCCCTCTCTTGCGTGGCAACATTATCATTCTGCTTTGTTGAAGTTTCATGCTCTTCAGTTGAAGGCTCTGTTGCTGCGGAATCAATCAGAGCATCAATATCATCAGAACCGGTTGGTGTTGTAGCTGAACTGTCTGCTTCAACATCTGCTGCTTGCTGTGACAGCTCGGCTTCACGCTCTGCTTGATCCGTTTCAGCGACTGACTGTTCACTCTCGAAGGCAGATTCCGTGAAGGAGGACTCTGACTCCAGCATTTCTTCTTCAATAGTGTCTAACTCTGAAGGTTGTTGACTCTCATCGAAGCTGTTCTGACTCTCGTTTTGTGGCAGCGATTGAGTCAGCTCCTGCTGCTCAACAGACTCTGAATTCAAAGCCGCTTCAGGGCTTGATGCCTGGGGATCGATGACGGCATCAGTTGAGCTTTTATCTATACCATCCGAGACCATAGCTTCGGGTTGAGACTCGGTCGAACTCTGCGGTTTGAAGCTAAAACTGTTCGCCTTGAGAAATTGTTTCAGGCTTGAGGGTTCTGATTTCTCAGCCTCGGTGGCTTCAAGTTCAGGTTCAGGTTCAGGTTTGGCTTCTGCTGCAGGAATGGTCTCAGCATCCGTCGCATCATCGATGACGGCTGAATGCAGATTATCGGGATCGCCCGGGATTACAATCTCTTCGCCCCGGTCGGCAAAGCGATCGATATCCTCATCACGCAGACCACTATTGGCATAATCCTCGTCGAGCGCCAGATTACCGTCAATTTCAGTGATATCCACATCCTGTTCTGCTTCGCTGTCAGCTGGTGTGGGTCTGTAGGCGCTGTCAGCAACCTCAGTCTGTTGCTGATTGGCCGACTCGGTCTTTGCTTCGTCTTTGGTTTGTTCTGTGAGGGCTTCAGCCTCTGCGACGATATCGCCCTCCAGATCGAAGGATTCACCTTCCAGTAATGATTCTATCTCATCAGTACGGAGTGTTTCGTCCTGTTCATCAGTCTGAGGCGGTTGCTGGCGCTGTTTATCCGGAGCAGCAACTTCAGTTTGCTGTGCTTCATCTTCTTCTGGCTGCTGATTGACCGCAGCTTGCGTTTTGTCATCAGCCGGAACCGGCGTTTCATCAGACTCAGGTTCAACTTGAGTCCGGGACTGAGGATCGACAAAGCTACTGTCACTGAATAACTGCTCTTCATCACCGGCTGACTCAGTATCCTCATCAAGCTCGGACAATTCAGCGTCTTCCTCGGCTTCAGGGGCTGGGGGTGGAAACTCTGTTTCCTCTGTTTCGGGTTCGATGACCGTCTCGAAATCCTCATCTTTCTGTGACGCTTCAGGCTGTTGACTGTCTTCGGAAAGGGTGGCCAGTGCTGCATCAACGGCCTGTTCGACTTGTTCAGGCAGTCCGGCAAAAGCTTTAGCATCCTGTTCGACATAAGCTTTCAGCAGGTTTTTGTAGATCAGTTTTTCTCTGTCGAGAATTTCGGCAGCATGGTTGTCTAAAGCGTCACCTTGCAGCCCGTACTGCTCAGCCAGCAGGGATTTAATATGAAGCGCACGCTGCTCCTGATTCTGTTTGATTTTCTTAACCGTTTTGCCTGTTTGCGCATTAACACGGCGGAGCCTTTTCAGGTTTTTGACTATCAGTACGCCGGCTATAACCGCAAACAGGAAAGCCACTTCATAAGCGAGAAATTGCAGAATGGGATCGCTGAGGTTCATCAAATCAAATCTCCTGCAGGAACAGATGTAGCTGTTTGCCTGCGCCACCAGATAATACCGGCCAGCAATAAGACCAGAATGATGCCATTACCGATCAATAGTTTCATCGTATCGGACATCGGCTCTGAAACAGCTTCCTCCGGCTCAGCAGCTGTTGATTCAGTTTGCGTCTCGTCAGCCACCGCTTGTTCAGGTAGGGCTTCCTGCGGTGCTGGCGTAGTTGCTTCTTGTCCCTGTGCCGGTGTTTCTGAAGTGCTTGACTCCGGTGCCGGTGTCGCTGTCTCAGCGGCTTTAGCCTGAACCGCATTATTATCAGTCAGCGTCAGGGTTTCCGGTTGCAGGAAAACCTGCCTGCCTTCCGGTGTTGAGCCGCGCAATTGCAGGGACAGACTGTAATCCTGCGCCGGTTCCAGATCGGTGAGCGTCAGACGCCAGCGGTTATCTTCCATCTTGAGCATCTCGTAAGGCCATTCATCGCCATCCTGCTCTCTTAATAAAGCAGTTATCGACAGCGAGTCGGGATTGATGAGGCCGGCATCAGCTTCGACTTCAATCCGGTGACTACGCGCTGGCTGCTCAAGCTGAGTCGTGTCAATGGAAATCGGAGCAGCAATAACATTAATGCTTTGACGGCGCTGGCGTTCAAAAGTCGCACTTTTCATGGTGACAATAACATCATTACGACCCGCCTCGAAACCGGTGCCGAGCGTCGCCCGGTACACCGCTTCATCAGGACGTCTGTTGAGTGGCAGTTCGGTCTGACTTGACGCTTGCTGCCGGACCAGGCGGCCCTCAACCAGGTGCAGAAATGCGGGCCTGGCTATCACCTCTCCTTTTTCGGTGAGTCTCGCCTCAAATTCAAACTGTTCGCCAACCAGCACATTGTTGGGTAAATCACTGGTTCGCAGTTGCATATCGGTAACGACCATCACGCGATTGTCAGGATCAAGTTCAGCATTGATTTGCCACTGACCCGAAGCCGGGTTCTCAATCGTAATCAGATCAAAACTGTTTTCATGCAACCAGCGTAGGCTGTCTGATTGCTGTGACTGGTCCAGGGTAGTGCCATCCGGTAACTGCAGCTTGGTGGCGGCTGAGCCGGGTGTGCGAAATGCCAGCACAGTCATTTCTTCAACACTTTTATCAATAGAAAACTGATTATCAACCAGCGGCACGGTATCGCGGTTGGTGGATTGTTCGAACAGATGCAGGAATATGCGTTGCAGGTCTTCTGCGGTATGAGCCTGACGATGCCAGCCGTCGGTAGCCATTGAGAGTGCTTTCAGCAACTCATGGTCGGCATTATCAGACAGAGCAATAGTATGAACGGTGATCTGGAGTGCTTTTAATTTAGGCACCAGCTTATCCAGAATGCGTTGACGGGAAGCCTGTGTTGCCGTTTTACCGGGTTCCAGATCCACAAAACCATCTGACAACAGAATCATGCTGCGCCGGTAATCGGGATCCGCCTGTTTCTGATTAGCAGTGGCTTTCTGCAAGGCCAGTTCGATATTGGTATAGAGACCGTGGGAGTGAATCTCACTGGACTTTTCAATCGCGTTCTGACGCCAGTCATCAGTGACTTCGCGCCAGGGCACCAGCATATTGACCATCTTGGCGAAGGTCCAGACACCAGCACGGGCATCTTCCGGCATTAAACCCACCAGCATCCGCATCGCCGGCGCCCGGAGATTATTGGGGTCGTTCTGCTTCATGCTGCCGGAGACATCGATCACAACCCGGACATCACTGACTGGTTCCTGTGCTGCGGTATAGCCTACGGGCAGCAGTAGTAAAATCGGTAAAACGTATTTACGGATTAATGACATAGCATAATCACTCATCTTGTTGTGTCAGTCTGCCCCGCCCTCACGGCCGGGACAAATTTCTGACGTTTAACTCGTTTTTGGTGATGTATGCAGGTTTTATGCCGCTGTTTTATAGCGCTGCAAAGCCCCGGCTCAGATCAGCCTTGATATCATTGACAGTTTCCAGCCCCACGGAAATACGCAACATGCCATCGGTAATACCGGACAGGGCTCGTGCTTCATCGCTCAGGCGGCCGTGAGTGGTCGAAGCTGGATGAGTGATGGTGGTTTTACTGTCACCGAGATTAGCCGTGATTGACAACCATTCCAGCGAATTGATCAACTTCCAGGCATCGGCTTTGCCGCCTTTGATTTCAAAAGCAATGATGCCACCGAAGGCAGACTGCTGTTTTTTCGCCAGTTCATGTTGAGGATGACTGGGCAGACCAGCATAAAACACTTTGTTGACCGCAGGCTGTTGTTCCAGCCATTTCGCCAGTTCCAGGGCTGAAGCTGAATGAGCCTTCATTCTCAAATCCAGCGTTTCCAGACCTTTGATAAAGGTCCATGCATTAAACGGGCTCATAGTCGGCCCGGCAGTGCGAAGGAAACCATAAACCTGTTCACCGACTAATTCAGCATCGCCGACTACCGCACCACCGATACAGCGCCCCTGGCCATCGATATATTTTGTCGCCGAGTGAATAACGATATCCGCGCCCAGTGCCAGTGGCTGTTGCAAAGCCGGTGTGCAGAAACAGTTATCGACAACCAGAAGGCAGTCATTTTCATGAGCCAGTTGGGACAGTGCCTCCAGATCGGCAATTTCATTCAGCGGATTGGACGGAGTTTCCAGAAACAGGATTTTGGTTTCGGGTCTGATAGTCTGTTTCCATTGGTCCAGATCCGACAGCTTTACATAATCGGTGCTGATGCCGAATTTGCTCAGATACTTATCGAACAAAACCCGTGTGGTACCGAAAATACTCATAGAGGAAACCACATGGTCACCCGCTTCCAGCAAGCCCATCATGGTAGACAGAATGGCAGACATGCCAGATGAAGTCGCTACGCAGGATTCCCCGCCCTCGAGTGCAGCCAGACGCTGTTCAAACGTCCTGACGGTCGGGTTGGTAAAGCGCGAGTAAATATTGCCCGGCTCATCACCGGCAAAACGGGCCGCAGCCTGCTCTGCACTCTCAAAGGTGAAGCTTGAGGTCGGGAAAATCGGTTCCGACTGCTCGCCTTCAGGAGTGCGGCGGTGACCGACACGCACCGCGCGGGTTGCGAAACCTTTATCTTTGAATTCTTCTGTCATCTGGAAATGAATATCCGGGTAAATTGTTCAATTTTAAAGGCTAAGGCCGCCCAAGACCAGCTTCCCGTATCTTGACACAAAATTGACATACAACTGCTTCGGGATTAGAGTCTGCGGCTCTGATACGGGTGCCTGCCCACAACGGCAGGATAATCGGGAAATTGGTGCGCCCCTGGCAACTCCAATACTGCCCCCGCAACGGTATTCAAGTTTCTGACAATCAATATGCCACTGTGCCTGCATGGGAAGGCGATTGTTTTTTTAGCTTGTAAGTCCGGAGACCGGCCTGTGTCAGCGGGATTTTTATCCCATCATTCGCGTCGCGGTGGGCGATGTGGCGAATCTTCATCGGCCTTGCCGAGCCTTCGTCACGCCTGCAGCGGATAGGACTTATCAGCAGTATCGGGTGGATACTGTCATTCACAGGCGTAACATCATGTTATCTAAAAAAACCATTCTGTCTGGCATTATCCAGACTAGCTTACTGACCTCTCTCTCCTTTTCTGTTCAGGCAGAACCAGAGAGTCTGGACCAGATGGTGGTCACAGCAACAAGAACTGACTCTGCAGTATCCAGCCCGCTTAGTTCAGTGTCTGTCATTACCAGAGAAGAAATCGAGCGCTATGACTACAGAACCGTCGCTGAAGCGCTCAGCAGTCTCCCCGGCGTGACTATTGCCAATCTTGGTGGGCTGGGTAAGCAGACTTCGCTGTTTCTGCGCGGCACGGAATCCAATCACACGCAAATCCTGATAAATGGCGTGAAACTCGCTACTAATGAATTTGGTGCACCGCAATTAGAGCATTTGCCTATTCACAGCATTGAGAGAATTGAAGTGGTCAGAGGACCGCAGTCCAGTCTTTACGGTTCATCTTCCATCGGCGGCACGATACAGATTTTCACTCGTGATAAGCAGGAAGGTTTCAAGCCCCGCTTGTCGGTTGCCGTGGGCTCGCATAACACCAAAGAGGCGAATGTCGGTTTCAGTGCCGGCAATGAGCTTGGCTGGGTGACTTTTGACGCAGGTCATCTTGACTCTGATGGCTTTGACAGTTGCGATGGACGCAGTCTCTCTCTGGGCATCGCATGCTTTGCCGATGAACCGGATAATGACGGCTATCGCAACAAAAATTACTCATTGAGAGCGGGCACGACGCTCGGCTCCAGAGTCAATTTGGAAGCATTCAAACTCTATAACTCCGGCAGAAGCCACTATGATGGCTACTATAACGAAACCGTGTTTGAGCAATACACAACAGGACTCACCGCCAAAGCAGACATTACCGATATCTGGAAGCTGACTTCTTCTGTCAGTAAAAGCATCTTTAACAGTGATACCTTCGGTGCATTCGCAAGCGACCGGTATGAGAACACCAAAAACACCTTTTCAATTCAAAGTGATATGACGGTTTTTGGCAATCACATTTTCACTCTGGGCTATGACTACGAAGAGGATGAAGTCGATGCGCTGAACGGCTATGAAGATGCAGAGAGAGAAAATGATGCCTACTTTACCCAGCTGCAGGGACAGCTTGGTAAACACGACTACCGGGTTTCACTCCGGACTGATGATAATGAACAGTATGGTCACGACACCTCTGCTAACGCAGCCTGGGGTTATCAATTCACACCTGCTACGCGCGCTTATATAAGCTATGGAGAAGCCTTCACTGCCCCGAGTTTTGTCGATGTATTCTCTCCTTTTGGCAACAATCCTGACCTGCAACCCGAGGAGTCGGAAAGCTTCGAAATAGGATTGATGGGCGCTCTGTCTCATTTTGACTGGAGTGTTGCTGCGTTTCGGACAAAAATTGATAATCTGATTATTCTTGATGACTTTTTCATTCCTCAAAATATTTCAGAGGCGGAAATAAACGGTATTGAGTTCACTGCGAGCACCGTATTCCTCGGTGTCAACCTGAACGGCCAGTTGTCTTTACTTGACACTAAAAACGAAGCCGAGGGCGACAACAATGGCAACGTATTGCCGCGTCGTGCAGAGCAAACATTCACGCTCAATGCTTATAAAACGTTTGGCAAATACACGCTTGCCAGCAAAGTTTATGTCTCTGGCAAGCGATATGATAATGCCGCCAACAACAAGCGTACTGAAGGCTTCACTACCGTCGATCTGGTTGGCAGTTATCAGCTTGCCCCTTCTACCAGTGTGAGATTAAAAGTCGCTAACCTTTTTGATGAACAATACGAAACTGTAGCTGGCTATAACACGGACAGTACCAATGTCATGTTGTCATTGCATTATTCTGCTCAATAAAGTTGATTGTGGTGGGCCTGATTAGTCCACCATAGTCTTATCTGGTTAGTGTCAGCTGGATTAGATGCCCCTCGCTTGAGGGGCTTTTTTTGTTCTGCACAGGAGTACTCAAAGCGGCCCATGTTTGAGAACAACAGCTCAACTTCGACCTTGATGATACAGGGTACTACCTCAGATGCTGGCAAAAGCACATTGGTCACGGCGCTATGTCGTTGGCTGCAGCGCCAAGGTATCTCGGTCGTGCCATTCAAACCTCAGAACATGTCATTGAACAGTGCGGTCACCACAGACGGCGGCGAGATAGGTCGTGCTCAGGCAGTACAGGCCCAGGCTTGCAGACTGGCACCACATAGCGATATGAATCCGGTATTACTCAAACCCAACAGTGATACCGGCGCGCAGGTGATTATCCATGGAAAAGCTGTTGCCAATATGGATGCCCAGTTCTTCCATCACTATAAATCGACTGCGATGAGCGCGGTGCTGGCTTCTCATCAGCGTTTGTCCTCGCAATATCAAGTGGTGATGGTGGAAGGCGCCGGCTCTCCCGCCGAAATCAATCTTCGTGATCGGGATATTGCCAATATGGGTTTTGCTGAAGCGGTCGATTGTCCGGTGATTTTGATTGCAGATATCGATCGCGGCGGCGTCTTCGCCCATCTGGTTGGCACGCTGGAACTACTTAGCACTTCTGAACGTGCCCGCATCAAAGGTTTTGTTATAAACCGTTTCCGCGGTGATATCGCACTGCTTAAACCTGGTCTTGATTGGCTTGAGGCACGAACCGGGGTTCCGGTTTTAGGTGTTCTGCCCTATCTGCAGAATCTGCACATAGAAGCCGAGGATGCCATTAACATGACACAAAACAATAAGGCTGATGAGGTTATTAATGTGGTGGTGCCGGTTTATCCACGAATCAGCAATCACACCGACTTTGACCCACTGAGGCTCCATCCGCAAGTGAACCTGCAGTTTATTGGTCCGGAACAAAAGATACCGGCCGCCGATCTGATTATCCTGCCCGGTTCCAAAAATGTGCGGGCTGATTTGCTCTGGCTGAAATCTCAAGGCTGGGACAAAGCCATCATTAAACATTGCCGTTATGGCGGCAGACTACTGGGTATTTGCGGTGGATTTCAAATGCTGGGCAAGCAGATTCATGACCCTGATGGCATTGAGGATGCGGCTGGTAGTAGCGAGGGGCTGGGACTGCTTGAGATGGAAACCACTCTCACTGATAATAAGCAGCTCAAAAATGTCACCGGGCAGTTCTGCTTTGCGGATGCTCCAGTCAACGGCTATGAAATCCATGCCGGCATTTCCTCCGGAAAGGCATTACTGCGCCCTTTCTGCAAATTAAAGGATGGGCCTGATGGCGCCATCTCGGACGACAGGCAGATTATCGGCAGTTACGTTCACGGGTTATTTAGTCATCCGCAAAGTTTGTCTGTCTTACTTGAGTGGGCAGGTGTCACAGCGCCCGATGACTTCGACTACACGGCCCTGTGCGAACAGGATATTGAGCGACTGGCTGATATGGTCGAACAACATCTGGATACTGATAGACTGATGAACCTCTGTCACTGAATTGGCTTTGACCAATACCTGCTGCCAATCTTATTGATTAACCATGGAAATACGATGAGCGAGACCGAACATTCACAACAACATAAACAGGCCATGCAAAAACAAAAAAACCTGGTTGATGAAAAAATCAAACAAGCCGATCAGAAAAAAGGCCTGCTCCTGGTCATCACCGGTAACGGCAAGGGTAAAAGTTCGTCTGGTTTTGGCATGGTCGCCCGGGCATTGGGCCATGGGATGAAAATCGGCGTCGTGCAGTTCATAAAAGGTGCCTTCAGCACAGGCGAGGAAAAGTTTTTCCGCCGCTTTCCTGACGACGTTGACTACCATGTTGTTGGCGATGGCTTTACCTGGGAAACCCAGAATCTCGAACAGGATATTGCCTCGGCAGAAAGAGGCTGGTCTATTTGCAAAGAGATGCTGTTAAACCCCGATCTGGATATGGTGCTGCTTGATGAACTGAATATCGTGCTGGCGATGCGTTATCTGGATACCAGCAAGGTCCTGGCAGATCTTGCAGAGCGGCCATATATGAAACATGTCATTATTACCGGCCGGGATGCGCCTGAAGCATTGATACAGGCAGCCGACACCGTGAGTCGTATTGAGGATATCAAACATGCCTTTCGGGCTGGCATCAGAGCACAGAAAGGCATCGAACTTTAAACGCTGCGGTGGCCCGCTTTTTGCTCTGTCATATGACTGTAAAGTTACCCACATTTTCTGTGGATAACTCTGTGACTAAGTTTGGAGTTAGTCCCTAAGTGCCTCTTGCAACAAGCTTCCCCTCAAAATGGTCAAAAAATAACCAGTAACTTATTTCTATATTTTTCAATAGCTTATCAAGGCTCAGTGCAAAATCAATCACTTGCAGATGCTAGTTAAAATAGTAATTAGGAAAAAGTTCCCGAGGTGAATAAGTTTTGAATAATTAGCTAAAACTAATATCTATAGCCAGAAACAGCTGAGCCCGATAGTGTTCACTATCGGGCTCATTTATTGCTAAGGAAACAGATGTTGAATCGTGGTCAGGAATCGACTGATTCAGCCGCATCCTCCATTTCAAGATGAATTTCATCATCCTGTAATGTGACACGGACATGACCACCACGCTGACTCAGCTTGCCGAACAGGAGTTCATCAGCCAGTGGCCGTTTGATTTTCTCCTGAACCAGACGTGCCATCGGTCTTGCGCCCATCAGCACATCATAGCCATGGTCAGCCAGCCATTGACGGGCTTTGTCATCAATCTCAATGGTGACATTTTTATCCTGAAGCAGCATTTCCAGTTCAAGCACTGCTTTATCAGCCACACGCAGGATGGCGTCTTTCTGCAGCGGTTTGAAGTGAATGATGCCATCCAAACGGTTGCGGAATTCCGGGGTGAAGGTCCGTTTAACGGCTTCAGTGCCATCAGTCTGATGTTCCTGCTTGGTAAAGCCGATTGAAGTTTTGCTCATTTCAGCAGCACCCGCGTTACTGGTCATTACCAGAACCACGTGGCGGAAATCCGCTTTACGGCCATTATTATCAGTCAATGTGCCGTGGTCCATAACCTGCAGCAGCAGATTGAACACATCCGGATGCGCCTTTTCGATTTCATCCAGCAGCAAGACTGCATGAGGTTGCTTGATAATGGCATCGGTCAGCAGGCCGCCCTGATCAAAACCGACATAACCCGGCGGCGCGCCAATCAGTCTCGAAACGGTATGGCTTTCCATATACTCCGACATATCGAAACGAATCAGATCAACGCCCAGATTGTGTGCGAGCTGACGGGTGACCTCGGTTTTACCGACACCGGTGGGACCAGCAAACAGGAAAGCACCAATCGGTTTTTCCGGATGTCCCAGTCCAGAACGACCCATTTTGATTGCTGAACTCAGGGCAGAAATCGCTTCATCCTGACCGAAAATGACATGTTTGAGATTGTCTTCCAGCTTACGCAGATTATCTTTATCTGCATTACTGACGGTTTTAGCAGGAATGCGAGCAATCTTGGCGACAATCGCCTGCACATCATTCACGCCAATCAGTTTTTTGCGTCTTGATTTAGGTGCAATCCGCTGGGCTGCACCAACCTCATCCAGCACGTCAATCGCCTTATCGGGCAGAAAACGGTCATTGATATGACGATGCGCCAGCTCCGCCGCCTGTTCAATCGCGGCATGGGAATAACGCACTCTGTGGTGCTCTTCCAGGCCCGGTTTCAAACCTTTCAGAATTTCGATGGTTTCAGCCACAGTCGGCTCAGGCACATCAATTTTCTGGAAACGACGCGCCAAGGCACGGTCGTGCTCGAAAATACCGCGGTATTCCTGGTAGGTCGTTGAACCAATGCATTTCAATTCGCCGCTCGCCAATAAAGGTTTGAGCAGGTTCGCGGCATCCATGGTGCTGTTGCCGGCACTGCCTGCACCAATCATGGTATGGATTTCGTCAATAAACAGGATCGCACCGGGCTGTTTTTTAAGTTCACGCAGCAGTGCTTTCAGGCGTTTTTCAAAATCACCGCGATATTTCGTGCCGGCAACCAGCGCGCCCATATCCAATGAATAAATGACGGTGTCTTCCAACACCTCCGGCACATCACCCTGCACTATGCGGCGGGCCAGACCTTCCGCCAGTGCCGTTTTACCCACGCCGGCTTCACCGACAAACAGCGGGTTATTTTTACGACGGCGGCACAGCACCTGCAGCGTACGCTCCAGTTCCATCGCCCGACCGATCAATGGGTCGATCCGACCTTTCTTGGCTGAGGCATTGAGGTTTTCAGCGTAGAGTGACAAAGGATTCTTGCCATCTTCACCACCCTCTTCGGCGTCAATTTTGGTTTCTTCGTCAGTTTCTTCGACGACTTCATCAATACCGCCGTGGCTGATGGCATTGACGACATCCAGACGAGTTACGTCCTGTTTCTGCAAGAGATACACTGCCTGAGATTGCTGTTCAGAGAAGATAGACACCAGGACATTGGCACCAGTGACTTCGGTGCCGCCGGATGACTGCACGTGCATCACGGCACGTTGCAGAATGCGCTGGAAAGCCAGCGTCGGCTGGGTTTCGCGTTCACTGTCTTCAGGCAGAGTCGGCAGATTGTCTGCCAGAAAATCACTCAGTTCCTGACGCAGTGCCGGAATATCGACATTGCAGGCTTTAAGAACGGCCAGTGCCTGACCATTTTCCAGCAGGGCCAACAGCAGATGTTCTACGGTGAGAAACTCATGCGAGCGCTGACGCGCATAGTTGAATGCCTGACTGAGAGTCTGTTCGAGTTCTTTGCTTAACATCTTGCGTTCCACCTAATTGCTTGCGTCGCTGAACAAATCAAAACTGAGTTCAGTTTCAGCTATCGAACGGGTCATTCCTCTTCCATCGTACACTGCAATGGATGGCCGTGGCGTTGAGAATAGCTGTTGACCTGTTCGACTTTCGCTTCAGCTATCTCATAAGTGAAAATACCACACAAGGCACTGCCTTCGGTGTGAACTTGCAGCATGGTGCGTGTGGCACGTTCACGCCCCATGCCGAATAGGTTTTCCAGAACCTCAACCACAAAATCCATAGGCGTATAGTCGTCATTCAGCATGATCACCCGGTACTTGGGTGGTCGCTTCAAATCGGGCTTGGCCGGGGCGACTGCATAGTCATTTTCATGCCAATCGTGATCGTGTTCGTCAGTCATGCGTCTTCTTAGCTCGCAGTGGCTTGTTCAACCATTTTCTTCAATTCGCCGTTTTCATACAGCTCCATGATAATGTCACAGCCGCCCACCAGCTCACCGTTGATGTAGAGCTGCGGGAAAGTCGGCCAATCTGCATAGCGGTGCAGATTTTCACGGACTTCCGGCTCCGCCAGTACATTGACATATGCAAACTCTGCACCACACGCGGCGACAGCTTGCGATGCGCGGCTGGAAAAGCCGCATTGTGGGAATTCGGGCGTGCCTTTCATAAACAGGATGACATCATTGCCTTCAATCGCCTGTTTAATCCGCTCCATAACATCCATTAGTTGATCCTCGTAATTGCTAAAAAATTCTGTAGTAGAAATGGGGTCGCTTGTCTTAATTTCAAGCTTAGGCTAGTTATATTCAAGCTGCAACAGCCCAAGAATGGCATCAAGACCGTTGTGGTTAATGGCTGTATCCGCCTGCAACTGCACCTTGGATTTAGCGTGGTAGGCCACACTCAGACCGGCCGGCTCCATCATCAATAAATCATTGGCGCCGTCACCGACGGCAATCGCCTGTTTCGGTGTTAGACCGAGTTTGTCACAGCATTGTTGCAGAAAGTCGGCTTTGGCCTGAGCGCCACAAATAGGGCCGTCGACTTCGCCGGTCAGTTTGCCGTCTTTTTCCGCCAGCACATTGGCCTGGGTGAAATCGAGTCCCAAACGCTGTTTGAGACGGTCGGTAAAAAAGGTAAAGCCACCAGATACCAGTGCCAGCCTGATACCGCTCTGTTTCAGCGTTTTCACCATAATTTCGGCACCGGGATTGAGTTGCAGACGCTCGTCATAAACCCGCTCCAGTACTGATACATCCAGGCCTTTTAACAAAGACACACGTTTTCTGAGTGAAGTTTCGAAATCGATTTCACCCTGCATCGCCGCCTCGGTAATCTCGGCGACCTGGGGTTTGATATTCATAAAATCGGCGATTTCATCAATACACTCAATGCTGATCAGCGTTGAATCCATATCCGTCACCAGCAAACCGGGTTGGGTAGTGGCAAAAGCTTCCGGTAAGGCATTGATATCGAAATCATACTGCTGACGCAGGCTGTGCAGATTTTCCCGACTGATATGGATTCCATCGATCACGGCAAACTGCTGTCGCCAGTTCAGCTCGCCGTTAAAATCATGCGCAATCGTCTCGGCCTGTTGCCGGTTAAGGGCGGTGCCCTGCAGGATGAGTTGTGTCATGTTTATTCGCTTTATAAAAAAACGGCGAGACTGAACACTCAGCTCGCCGGTTAACTAATGACTGAATAAGAATTTTAAAATTTCGGTTTGACTGGTGCTGATTTGAAGCGCTCAACACTGGCCACGATTTCCTGCTCAGCTTCAGCTTTGCCAACCCAGCCTTCTACTTTGACCCACTTGTTCTTTTCCAGGTCTTTGTAATGCTCGAAAAAGTGAGCCAGCTGATCCAGCAGCAGTTGTGAGACATCACCGATATCATTGATATGGTCGTACATTTTGTCATGCGGTACCGCAATCACTTTGGCGTCAACACCAGACTCATCGGTCATTTTCAGCATGCCAACCGGACGGCAAGCGACCACCGAACCACTGATCAGTGCATAGGGACTCATCACCAGCACATCCACCGGGTCACCATCATCAGACAATGTGTGAGGGATGTAACCGTAGTTAGTGGGATAGAACATCGCCGTGTTCATGAAGCGGTCAACAAACAACGCACCGGTTTCTTTGTCGACTTCATACTTCACCGGATCGGAATGTGAAGGAATTTCGATGATGACATTAACGTCTTGCGGCAGATTCTTGCCCGATCCAACACGGTCGAGATTCATAGCTGTTTTGCTCCAGTTATTGGGTTTGAATAAATCCGCTGATTATAAAAGAAAACTTGGTCAGATTAAACTTTGAAACACTCTGCCCAGTGCGGCTTTAACCATATCAAGACAGGCAGATTTGCAGATCACTACTGATAAGATGATTACTGACGGCAGTAAGTCAGGGATTGTTACACCAACTCGAACATGGATTGTCACGGCCGGTGAGCCGCAATGACGGATGCGATAACATCAGAAATAAATAAGGACGCTCATCATCAAAAGCAGCTGATTAAGTTGAATTACAGCTGAAGCTGACTGAAGCTGGCTTTATTGATGCTTATCCTGCACTTACTCATAAACTCTCACTGTGAAGAGCAAAAAATGACGCGACAGCCCAGTGTCTAAACAAAATGACAGCACTGACCGGATTGCCAGCGATAGCGGCTGGCAGTATGGCCCGACATCCAAACTGTCCGTTTAAAGAGTAAGATACAAAGCTGACAGGCAGTTAGTCTTCCAGCGGTATCATTTCGAAGTCTTCTTTTGGCGCACCACAATCAGGGCAAACCCAGTCATCAGGCACATCCTCCCAGGCGGTACCGGGCATAATGCCCTCTTCCGGCATACCTTCAGCTTCATCATAGACAAAGCCACATATCGTACAGATCCACTTTCTCATGATGACTTCTCCGCTTGATTTCAACCTTGGCTGAGCAGCATCAGTCCCACCGCCAGCAGCACCAGGGAAAATGACTGGCTCAGTTTTCTATGCGATAAATGCCGTGCCAGTCGGGCGCCCAGCGGGGCCATAAGCACACTGGTCACGATAATGCCGATAAAGGCCTGCCAGTGAACAAAGCCGGTCAACCACTCGCCTTCTATTTCATGCAGCTGTGAGCCCATTAAGATAAAGCCTATCACGCCGCTGACAGCAATAGGAAAACCGCAGGCAGCCGCGGTGCCGACTGCTTTCTGCATCGACTGGCCCGCCATCACTAAATAAGGCACAACCAGCGTACCACCGCCAATACCCACCATAGCGGAAATGACACCAGTCACAATGCCGTAAAGACTTATCCACAGTTTTGAGAGCAACCTTGGTGATAAAGCATGAGGCGGCGGCAGCCACATTCTGCCTGCCATCAGAATGGCAAACCCGGCAAAGAGAGTCTGCAACAAGGCGCTCGACAGGCTGGCTGCGATCACTGCACCAGTGAGGCTGCCGACCATTAATCCGGGTGCCAGACGGCCCACCAGCGGCCACTCCGTCATACCATAGCGGTGATGGGCCCGCATTGAAGACAAGGAGGTGACGCTAATGGTCATCAGTGACGTACCAATGGCCACATGAATGGCAATCTCTGCTGACAGACCCTGCCAACTGAATACAGTAACCAGTATCGGCACGATGATAAGACCACCGCCGATCCCGAACAGCCCTGCAGCAAAACCGGCGACCACACCTGCCAGAGCAAAACTCAGCCACTCAAGTATCAAAATCCTTTCTCCATCAGCCCTAACCCCTGACTTTACTTGCCGTTACGATACAGGTATAAAAAACCGAGCACCATAAATCGTAGCAAGGAGTTCCACCCCGCAAGACTTTTCTAACGATAATAACGAGGTAAGACTTATGACGTCACTCAGCACCGTCCCGGCCATATTAGGAATTTTTGGATTACTCTGTGCCTTTCTGGTCTATAAAAAGGTCAAATCACACTCTCCGGGTACTGGGAATGTGGTGGAGATCGGTGATCAGATACATCTTGGCGCGATGGTCTTTATGCGAGCTGAGTACTCGCGCCTCGCTATTTTCTGCCTGATCTGCATCATCGGTCTCGGGCTGTCGGATTTGGGCTGGCATACTGCGCTGGCCTTTTTTGTCGGCGCAATCAGCTCAGCATCAGCCGGATTTATTGGTATGTACACCGCCACCAAAGCCAATGTCCGCACCGCCGTGGCAGCCCGGGATAAAGGCGCGCCCGAGGCGCTGACCGTCGCTTTCTTCGGTGGCTCGATTATGGGCCTCACCGTCGCGGCTATGGGTCTGCTGGGTCTGGGTATTCTGTACCTGCTTTACGGCAGTGATCCACACACAGCGCATACTATTCACGGCTTTGGCATGGGCGCTTCATCGGTTGCCCTGTTTTCCCGTGTCGGTGGTGGCATCTACACCAAATCAGCGGATGTCGGCGCCGATCTGGTGGGTAAAGTCGAAGCCGGTATTCCTGAGGATGATCCACGAAACCCGGGTGTCATTGCCGATAACGTTGGTGATAATGTCGGTGACGTCGCCGGTATGGGATCGGATATTTTCGAATCCTACTGCGGTGCCATGATCGCCAGCATCGCGATTGCTTCCACCATGAGCGCTGTCGCCGTAAGTCAGCTGGCTGATTCTCAGGCTACCTTGATGTTTATGCCGCTGGCCCTGGCTTCTGTCGGTCTGCTGTGTTCAATTGCCGGTATTCTTGCCGTCAAAGTGTTCTCAGCAAAAAGTCCGGAAGTGGCTTTACGCATCGGCACGATGGGGGCCTCGCTGCTGTTCATTGTCGTGTCCTGGTTGCTGATTACCAGTCTCGGCGGTTTGACCAATCTGTGGATTGCCGTGTTGTCGGGCGCAATTGGGGGCATCATCATCGGGCTCAGCACTGAGTACTACACCGGAGGCGCACCGGTTCGTAAACTCGCCGGCAGCGGTGAAACCGGCCCTGCTACGGTCATGATCGGTGGGCTGGCACTGGGCATGCAGTCTGTCGCGGTTCCAGTCATAACTATCGCTGCCATCATCTTTACCGCCAGTTATTTTGCTGATCTGTACGGGGTCGGGATTGCCGCTGTGGGTATGCTCGCCACCGTTGGTATTACCATGGCGATTGATGCTTACGGTCCGGTTGCCGATAATGCCGGCGGCATTGCCGAGATGGCGGAAATGGGCAAGGACACCCGTAATATCACCGACTCACTGGATGAACTCGGTAACACCACCGCTGCTATCGGCAAGGGCTTTGCGATAGGGGCGGCCGCACTGGCAGCACTGGCGATCATCAGTGCTTATATCGAAACCATCACCCAGGGCGACCCCAGCTTTGCTCTGCTTATCAACAATCCGCTGGTGCTGATGGGCATGTTCCTGGGGGGGATTTTCCCCTTTCTGGTCAGTGCGCTGACCATGACCGCCGTGGGTGATGCCGCTTTCGATATGATTCATGAAATCCGTCGGCAGTTTAAAGAAATTCCGGGGCTTCTGGAGGGGACAGCGAAACCGGACACGGCGCGCTGTGTCGATATCGCCACCAAGGCCGCACTCAATAAAATGATATTGCCCGGTACGCTGGCCGTGGTCGCCCCGATAGTGGTCGGTTTCGGTCTGGGGGCAGAAGCACTCGGCGGCATGCTCGGTGGTGCACTCATCTGCTGCGTCATGATGGCGCTGATGATGGCGAATGCCGGGGGTGCGTGGGATAACGCCAAGAAGCATGTTGAGAAAGGCAACCATGGCGGTAAAGGCTCTGAAGTCCACAAAGCGGTTGTAGTCGGCGATACGGTCGGAGATCCGCTTAAGGATACATCCGGACCGTCGATGAACATCCTGATCAATGTAATGGCGATAGTCAGCCTCGTGATTGCCCCGTTATTGATTTAGCAAACGAGACGCTCCTCCCCCTGTTGCTATGCGGGGGGAGGAACTATCAAAGAAGGCTGAGTCAATCGATTTGTCTTCATGCTCAATCCTATCTGATTACATAATCTGTGATTGAGTATTCAGACTGATGCTTCCCTGCTTGGGAGAATCATGACTGATGAATCAACTGCATTGTCAGTGTAAAAAGCGTTACTGGTGCTTATCCCCCAATAACACCGGGTTGATGACCTTGCATTGATCCTTGACTATGGCGAAGTAGTTAATCGTTCACCAAAATAAGGAGAACACTATGCTGAGTTGGGCTTTAACATTTCTGATCATCGGTATTATCGCAGGGATACTTGGACTGAGCGGCATTGCTGGCACCGCCACCAACATTGCCTGGATTTTATTCGTCATTGGCCTGGTCCTGGCCCTCATCTTCTTTATCACCGGTCGCCGTCCACCACTTTAGATTAAGAGATGATGGTTGCCGACACAATCAAAGGGGTCAAAGTCGTTCGATTTTGACCCCTTTTATTTTTTGGTGCCTTTTTATTCGGTCGGGAGTGGTCGTATGACTGTCACCTTCGCGGCGAAGTAGGTTGGGCTGATTTTATGAAGCCCAACGGCCTGAGAGTATTGGGCTTAGTGCTTCAACACAACCCTAGAGCTAAAAGTATTCATTGCAAGGATTAGAGTTTTTAGACTGACCCCAAATATTTATTCGGCATAACGCCCAAAACAGCGGCGCATTTATGCGTCCGACTGCTTTTGCTTGTTATGCAAACCTACTTTCCGTGAATATGCTTCTCGGCTTCAGGTATGCCTGCGGGCGTAATCAGGCATTCTTCATTACTTGCCATATGGATCAAACCTTTGGAGTGAAGCCTTTTAACTATCTTTAAGAAGTTAGTACGGTTTTTGTATTCTATTTTTTCCATTAATTCTGGAACCTTCTGAGGGCTTTGATCATAGAGATGTATTAGGATTTGATCACGAGCCCCACACTTGGGTTCAATGATTCTGACGATGTCTCCTGATTTCCATATTAACGGAGTTTGCCTTTCAACAATTTGGGAAATAGCTCCTTGTACAACGTCTGGGTTCTTTCCTGATGCCAATCGAAGTAATTCAGCGAGCACCCATTTTACTGAGTAGAGAATATAAGTTGAGTCCATTTCATTGGGAGATATTAAGCCGATATGGCCGACTCCACGCTTATTCCTAATACCATAGATCGATTTCAACATCCTTGGTATGAGGATTCTTATCGACTCGTCTCCTTGTGCTTGCTCATAACGTCGTAGTTCTTTGTCGTTAAAGTTGGGGAGACTTTTTCCAATCGGAGTGTGCTTTCCAAAAAGTACATGTTCGATAACTCTTCTCGTTGCCTCCACAAAATGCCCAGCGTCAAGTTCGCTTGCCTTCCATTTTCGTGCGGAAAAGTTTGACTCGATTGTGTCAAAGGCCTCTATCAGGGCATCTACAACATCGTCAGGGTAAGCCGATTTTAGTTCCTTGACGATGTCGAGTTTACTTGAGGCCATCGGCAACCTCTTTTGCCTTCTTCTTGCCGGGAACGGTTAGTCTAATTGTTTGGCCGCTACCGGATCCACTTACAATGAAGTGCTCTTTCTGGGCTTTCATCGTTTTTGAAAAGTTGCCGCTATCCAAGCATGCATGGGCGCTACATAAGTCTCTAACATCAGTGTATGGAGTTAATTCGCTTCCCTTTAATGTATTGGCAAACGCTAAAAGCAAGGCCGCGTTAATAGATTTCGTAGCTTTGTTTGTCCCTGGCAGGGTTTTCAGTATTTGAATTTTACCGTCTGCATCAGCAAACAAGGTATCGTAATCACCAAGGTTTGCTGCCCCTGCAGGAGGCGTGGAATTTCCTGCCAGAGGCGGAGTGCTGTTAACAGGTGGAATATGAGGTGCAGGCTGAGAATTAAATGATTCCTTAATAAGCGGCTCAAGGAGCTTTAGCTGGCTGCTGACAAAAGACTCACTTCCTTGTAACTCTAGAACACCATCCCTCAGGGAAATATGTACTCTTGCTTGATCTTGTTCCTGTGTCATTTATTTTTCTCCATGTGATTAATGACGCGCATAACAGCCTGTTAATGAAGCCGCTGGCCTCATAATAATTATTATCGGGCGGCCTTTTAATTTTTCTGGAAGAGAAGCCGTAGTCTCGATAATAATCTGAAAATAAGATAAAAATAATGCATCCATGCTTTTCTGCAATAACTGAGTCGGGCCGAAAATAGGAGCGAATAAGGCTTTAGCGTTGATGTTATTTAGGAATGAATTCGTTTGCATGTAAAACAGCTATCCGTTTCTATGACCCAGCGCAGTCGGCACCATATTAAAGGCATTATCCATTTATCTTTAACGGCTTGAATATTTCACAAGCCTGCACTTGAGGCAACCCTCAAAATTTGGTGGTGGGCTTCGGTTATCCCAAGTCACTGCCTGATTGATTGTCGGTGGCTGTGCCACATATTGATTCGAGACAGGTTAGGATATGCGTTCACTGAATAACTAACGCAGACTCAACGTCGACAACCACTTTGCAGAATAACAGCATCACACATCAAAAAATCTGGGCGATTGCCGGGCCGATGATTCTGGCCAATTTATCTACGCCCTTGCTGGGGATGGTCGATACCGCCGTGGTCGGTCATCTCAACTCGCCCGTTTACCTGGGTGCCGTGGCGCTGGGCAGCATGCTGTTTACCTTCCTGTTCTGGGGCTTTGGCTTCCTGCGCATGGTTACCACCGGGCTGACCTCCCAAGCTAATGCCAATAATGATGCCTCACCGCGAGATGTTCTGATACAGTCCGGTCTGCTGGCATTGATTATCGCGGCAGTGTTACTGCTACTACAGGCACCCATCGGCTGGCTGGCCTTCAGTATTATTGATGGTAGTGCCGAAGTACTCGCCGAGGCTCAGCAGTACTATGCCATTCGAATCTGGGGCGCGCCGGCAACCCTGCTTAACTATGCCATTCTGGGCTGGCTGATTGGTTTGTCGGCTTCACGGTCTGCCCTGGCTGTGGTGCTGGTGATCAATATCAGCAACATCGTTTTCGATCTGCTGCTGGTGAACGGCCTCGGCATGAAAGCCGATGGCGTGGCGCTGGCTTCCGTTATCGCCGAATACAGCGGCCTTATTTTTGCCCTCTTTTTGCTGCAGAAACGTCAGTTAGTTTTGCACAGGATTAAGCTTGCTGAAGAGCTTCAATTGATGCTGGCCAATCGCCACCACCTCAATCTGCATGGCAATTTTATGCTGAGAACGCTGTGTTTGATTTTCAGTTTTGCGTTTTTCACCAATCAGGGTGCACAGGCCGGAGATGCCACACTGGCGGCCAATATGGTGTTGCTGAATTTCATTACGTTTATGGCTTATGTGCTGGATGGCTTTGCCAATGCCACTGAAGTCATGTCCGGCCGTGCTATCGGTCGGCATGATGCTGCTATGCTTAAGCGCAGCCTGATCCTGAATGGCTTCTGGTCCTTACTGACAGCCAGCCTGTTCAGTCTAGTTTACTGGCTATTCGGTAATGAAATCATTGCCCTTCTGACCAGCATTGACAGCGTCGCAGCAATGGCAGCGGATTATCGGCTCTGGGTTGTGTTGGCACCGTGGCTGGGCGTCTGGTCTTATCTGTTTGACGGGCTGTTTGTGGGAGCGACTCTTGGCAGAGAAATGCGTAACACCATGCTGTTCTCGACTTTTGTTTGCTATCTGCCAGCCTGGTATCTGATGCAGGGATGGGGCAACCATGGCTTATGGGCTGCCTTGATGGTATTACTCGCGGCCAGGGGACTGAGTCAGAGTGTTTACCTGCCCAGAATTATCAATCGCTTGAACTAAATAGTTGTACCTGAATCCCAGCCGGAGTGACGTTCCTTGCGTCTTTCTCCGCTACTGCGGCGATCTTCTTTATCTGGTTCAAAGCGAATCATATCGCGCCGGTCTTCTCCTGAACGCCGGTGCTCGCGACGGCGCTCCTCACCATTCCAGGCTTGCCCAGTTGCATCATTTATCATGGATTCGTAGTCACGGGTCATCTTTGACTCTCTCACTGCTTTTAAGCTGAAATTACTCCCCGACCAATTAATTTGTCAATTAAATGCCGGTACCAGCAGGACTGCCGGCGTGACGATATTTTTTCCAGTAGCCGCCAGACTGTAAGACATTTGATGATCAGACGCTTTGGCGTAAAATGATTTTATTTAGGGAATGGAGACTGTGGTGAAACTAGATTTCAAATGGCTTTGCCTCGTATCAGCAGCGCTGTTGCTGAGCTTCAGTGTCCATGCCCAGATTTACAAATGGGTTGATGAAAACGGCCAGACACATTATTCGCAACAACCCCCTGAATCCGGCCAGGCCGAAACGGTAGATGTGCCGCCACCGCCGCCTATCGCGCCGGAACAGGCCCGCGAAGAGGTACAGGAACTGATAGACCAGCAACAAGCCGCTGAGCAGGCTGAACAAGAAGCACAACAGCAAGCTCAGAAGCAAGCCGAACAAGAGGCTGCGCGCGAAGAGAACTGCCGTATTGCCCGGAACAACCTCACCGCCTACCAGAACAATCCCGGACGCCGCGTCATGGACGAGGAAGGCAATGTGACCCGGCTCGATGAAGAAACGCGACAGCAGAAAATCCAGGAATTTCAAGAACAAGTCGACCTTTACTGTCAATAAAGGAGAACAAGATGCCCTATCTTAATATTCGTACCAACCAGGAAGTCAAAGATGAAGCGACTTTACTGAAAGTCGCCAGCCAGACCGTATCCAGAGCTTCAGGCAAACCGGAAACCTATGTCATGGTGACTGTCGACCAGCAAAAACCGATGCTGTTCGGTGGCAGTAATGCACCGGCAGCGCTACTTGATTATCGTTCGCTAGGCCTGCCCGGCGATAGACAGGGCTTTTCCGATACCTTGTGTTCAATGATTAACGAACAACTCGGTATTGATGGCGGCCGGATTTATATCAGCATGACCGACTCAGAGCGTCAGAACTGGGGCTGGAATCACAGTACCTTTTGACCATTTAACCAATACTCTTAACGACTGGCACCGCCGGCTTCCGGCGGTGCCCTTTTTGCGATACAGGAATAACAACAAGCAATGCGTGCCTCTAACCTGCTCATTTCCACTCTGAAAGAAACCCCAGCCGATGCCGAGATTGTCAGCCACCAGCTCATGCTGCGGGCCGGCCTGATTCGTCGCCTGGCTTCCGGCCTCTACACCTGGCTGCCAATCGGGCTCAGAGTGCTGAGAAAAACCGAAGCCATCATTCGTGAGGAAATGAACAACAGCGGTGCTCAGGAAGTGTTGATGCCATCCGTGCAGCCCGCTGAGCTGTGGCAGGAAAGTCAGCGCTGGGAAAAATACGGACCGGAATTACTACGCCTTGTTGACCGCCACCAGCGTGATTTCTGCTACGGTCCGACCCATGAAGAGGTCATCACTGATCTGGTACGTCAGGAAATCCGCAGTTATAAACAACTGCCGGTCAATTTCTATCAGATCCAAACCAAATTCCGTGATGAAATCCGTCCCCGTTTCGGTCTGATGCGCGCCCGTGAGTTCCTGATGAAAGACGCCTATTCCTTCCATCTGGATCAGGCTTCACTGCAACAGACTTATGATGATATGTACGCCGCCTACTCAAGGATCTTCAGCCGTATCGGCCTTGATTTCCGTGCTGTTCAGGCCGATACAGGCAGCATTGGCGGTAATGCCTCACATGAATTCCACGTACTGGCCAGCTCCGGCGAAGATGCCATCGCTTTCAGTGACAGCAGTGATTACGCAGCTAACGTTGAGCTGGCTGAAGCTGTCGCACCAGCTGGTGAACGCCCTGCTGCCAGTGAATCCATGACCCCTGTGGATACGCCGCAAAAACACACCATTGAAGAAGTCAGCGAATTTTTGAATAAACCGGCAGCACAATGCCTCAAAACCCTGCTGGTTGAAGGCGCTGAAGAAGGCAGCGTGGTGGCATTGGTACTGCGGGGTGATCATGACCTGAATGAAATCAAAGCTGAAAAACATCCGCTGGTTGCTGAACCTTTAACCTTCGCGACCCCGGAACAGGTACTGGAAGTCTGCGGTGCCAATATCGGTTCGATTGGCCCGGTCGGACTTGAGATTCCGGTATTGGTGGATCATTCAGCCGCCTTTGTAGCTGACTTTGTCTGCGGTGCCAATGAAGACGAGAAACATCTCACCGGCGTTAACTGGGGCCGGGACTTGCCGGAACCAGAAACCGCCGATCTGCGTAATGTGGTCGCCGGCGACCCCAGTCCGGATGGCCAGGGCATGCTGGAAATCGCCCGCGGTATTGAAGTCGGTCATATCTTCCAGTTGGGTGACAATTACAGCAAGAAGATGAATGCCGTGGTGCTGACCGAATCGGGCAAATCGCAAATCATGACCATGGGCTGTTATGGCATCGGTGTGTCACGGGTGGTGGCCGCTGCGATTGAACAAAACCACGATGATCGCGGCATTATCTGGCCGGAAGCGATTGCACCGTTCCAGGTCGTGCTGGTGCCGGTCAATGCCCACAAATCAGCCAGAGTGAGAGAAAAAGCCGAAGAAATTTATCAACAGCTGACTGAAGCCGGTATCGATGTGCTGTTTGATGACCGTGGTCTGCGCCCCGGAGTCGCTTTTGCCGATATGGAGCTGATGGGGATTCCGCATCGTCTGATTCTGGGCGAACGCGGTCTGGATAATGGTCAAATCGAATATAAAAACCGTCGCACCGGGGACGGTGAAGACTTGCCGCTGGATGAAGTTATCAGTGCGGTCAAACAGAAACTGAGTTGAACCGACCCATGAGTTGCATCAAACAATCTGATCTCATCGATAGCGTCGCCGACGCCCTGCAGTTTATCGCCTGTTATCACCCGAAAGACTTTATTCAGGCGATGAGCCGGGCCTATGAACGTGAGCAGTCCCCAGCCGCGCGCGATGCCATCGCTCAGATTCTGGTCAACTCAAGAATGTGCGCCGAGAATAACCGGCCCATCTGTCAGGACACTGGTATCGTTAATGTCTTTGTCAAAGTCGGCATGAATGTGCAATGGGATGCCGACATGAGCCTGGACGACATGATCAATGAAGGTGTCAGGCGTGCTTATACGCACCCGGATAATGTACTACGCGCCTCAGTCGTGTCAGACCCGCTGGGCAGTCGACAGAACACCAGAGACAATACGCCGGCAGTGATTCATACCCAGATAGTGCCCGGTGATACGGTGGAGATTCAGATTGCCGCCAAAGGCGGTGGTAGTGAGAACAAAGCCAAATTCACCATTCTCAACCCCAGTGACAGTCTGGTCGACTGGGTACTGGAGACTGTACCCAAAATGGGCGCTGGCTGGTGTCCGCCTGGCATGCTCGGCATTGGTGTCGGTGGCACTGCAGAAAAAGCCATGCTGATGGCCAAAGAATCGCTGATGCACCCCATCGACATACAGGAACTGATCGAGCGCGGCCCGCAAACAGCGGTCGAAAAACTGCGCATTGAATTGTATGAAAAAGTAAACAAACTCGGTATCGGCGCCCAAGGCCTGGGCGGTCTGACTACAGTGCTCGATGTCAAAATCAGCGACTATCCAACCCATGCCGCCTCTCTGCCGGTAGCCATGATTCCCAACTGCGCTGCCACGCGCCACATTCATTTCACGCTGGATGGCAGCGGTCCGGCCGAGTTCGAACCGCCGAGCCTCGATGACTGGCCGGATATTACCTGGCAAGCGGCTGAGAATACGCGCCGTGTAAACCTCGATACAGTGACACAGGCGGATATTGAGCAATGGCAGCCGGGAGAAACCTTATTACTCTCCGGTCATTTGTTAACGGGCCGTGATGCCGCACACAAGAAAATTGCCGATATGCTGGCTAAAGGTCAGCCACTGCCTGATGGTCTCGATTTTCATAACCGCTTTATCTATTACGTCGGACCGGTCGATCCTGTTGCAGGTGAAGTCGTTGGCCCCGCAGGCCCCACGACTGCGACACGGATGGATAAATTTACCGATATGATGCTGGGCGAGACCGGCCTGCTGGGCATGATCGGCAAAGCCGAGCGTGGTGAGGCCACTATTGAGAGCATTAAAAAGCATCGTTCTGTTTACCTGATTGCGATTGGCGGCGCTGCCTATCTGGTATCTAAAGCCATCAAGTCATCCCGTATGATTGCCTTCGAGGAACTGGGTATGGAGGCGATACGCGAGTTTCATGTTGAGAATATGCCGGTTACCGTCGCCGTCGACAGTCATGGTGATTCGGTACATGAATCAGGCCCGAAACAATGGCGAATCAAGCTCGAAGGGCTTACAATCGCCTCATAGCCCAGTTGTAAGGAGACAGCCATGACTTTTGCCATCCCATTGCATCTTCTCGCTGCCGTGATCTGGGTAGGAGGCATGTTTTTCGCCTATATGATATTGCGACCCAGCGCTGCCGGGCTATTACCGCCTGAACAACGCCTGCCGCTATGGAGTCAGGTTTTCAGACTGTTTTTTGTCTGGGTATGGATTGCGATTATCACCCTGCTGGCAAGCGGTTTCTGGATGATTCACCTGCTGGGAGGCATGGGCGGTGTCGATGGTGTCGGCGTGCATGTGCATATCATGCTGCTTGTCGGCATATTTATGATGCTGATTTTCATGCATGTGTTTTTCAACCCGTTTAAAAAACTCAAATGGGCAGTGGCCGAACATGACTGGATCACCGGCCGCAATGCGTTGACACAAATCCGCAAACTGGTTTTGCTTAACCTGATACTGGGCCTTATCACCATCGTGATCGGCGCTTCGGGACGTTACTGGCCGATGGTATGAAATCGATCAAGTTCTACCCGCTCCTGCTATTGTTAATACCTGCCCTGGCTCAGTCAGAGACTATCAAACGTATTCAGAATGCGGATGGCAGTGTCGAGTTCAGTAATGTCGGCTCTTCATCCGGTCAGCACACCGTGATTTACAAATCCCAAACCGGTGACGGCTTTGTGTTTTCCGATCAAAAGCCCAGACATGGCAGCTTTGAAGTATTGAAATACAGCTGCTTTGCCTGTAATCCGGATTCAACAATCAACTGGCACACTATCAGCCTCAACACGGCCTCCTATGCCGCTGAGGTCAACCGTATTGCGCTGAAATATCAGGTCGATCCGGCACTGGTCCGCGCCGTCATTCATGCCGAATCGGCCTTTAATGCCAAAGCCCTTTCCAATAAGGGCGCTCAGGGTCTGATGCAACTGATGCCGGGGACGGCTAAAGACCTGGGCGTCCACAATGCCTTTGATGCCAATCAGAATATCGAAGGCGGCGTAAAATATTTAGCGGGTCTGCTGAAGCAGTTTGAGGGTGATATCAAGCTGGCCACTGCCGCCTATAACGCCGGCCCCAATGCGGTAAAGAGATATAACGGTATTCCACCCTATGCTGAAACCAAGGTCTATGTAGAGCGCGTCGGCATTCTGCATCAGCGTTATCGCCGTGAAGGTTAAAAGCACCAAAAAGCTGTTGAATGAACATGAGTCGCTCACGCATTCGACGATGCAGAAAGTGAGCTCCCATGTACAGCGTCGTGACGGTGAATGGGTGTTAAACACGATCCTGATTGAGGGTCAGGAAATCCCTTTCAAATACAAGCGCCGCAAGCTTTACAAATCATTAAAAGGCGCACGCGTTGATATGATTTATTATCCGGACACTGAAATCATCGCCAGCATGGATTTTCCGTTCATGCGGGTGATAAAAATCAACTTATCCTGAATTAGGCACTCTCAGCGTCAGCTTGCCTTCGCGCTGCGTCATATCAAGATGCTTCATAAAGCTCATCCCCAGTAACACCACATCATCTGGCATATGCGGATTGATGCTGGCCTGAATATTCTGCAGGGTAATGCCGCCCAACTGCACTTTGTCGAGCCTGGTCTGATAAACGGTGATAACGCCGTTTGCGGTGGACACCATGCCACGCGCGCCTTTCTCAAGCCCGGCCGCTTTTGCGACGCTTTCAGGCACGCTGACATGCGTAGCTCCGGTATCAAGCAGGAAATTAACCGGATGGCCGTTAATCAGGCCGGGCGCCAGATAGTGGCCGGCGCGGTTACGCTCCAGTACCACCTCACCCGTCACAGATTCTGAACTCATCAGTGCATGATTGGGGTTATCGCGCTCCAGAATCAGTCCGTTGAAAAACAGCGTCAGCGACGCCATAAAAAACAGCCAGAACAGAAAGGTAAGGAGTCTGCCGGAAAATAATTTAGGGGGGTCAGGTGCACTCATAAATCTGATTTTAACGGTAATTCCCCAATAAGACACCCGCAATGCAAAATGAATCCGGGAGGATTCTCTGAGCTCAATTACGTTAGAATGGCGCCCATCAAAGAGAGGTGACTTATCGATACCATCAGTATTCTTGGTAGTGGCTGGCTGGGCAGACCGCTGGCGGTCCATTTTGCCGCCAAAGGCCATCCGCTAAAATTATCGACGCGCAGTGAAAGCAAGCAGACTGAATTGAATCAGGCTGGTTTTGATAGCTTTATAGTCGATATTGATCAGGATCGCTCCATCGATAAAAACTTTCTCAATACCGACATCCTGATTATCAATATCACCTGTAAGAACCTCACCGGCTTTGAGCGCCTGATAGAAGCCATTGAACGCAGTCCTGTCAGCAAAGTGCTGTTTGTCAGTTCCAGTTCGGTTTACCGGAGTCTTAACCGTATCGTTACTGAAGACGAGGGAGCGGAAAACCCGGATAGTCCGCTGTTTCAGATTGAGCAGTTATTTCGGCGCTCATCGGCATTCAGCACCACTATCCTGCGTTTTAGCGGCCTTGTCGGTAATGGCCGTCATCCTGGCCGGTTTTTCCGGGGTGGCAAAACCGTGAAACAAGCTGATGCGCCGATTAATCTGATTCACTTTGATGATTGCATCGGCATTATTGATGCCATTATTGAGCAGGCTGCCTGGGGACAGGTCTTTAACGGCTGCAGTGATACTCACCCCAAAAAACGCGACTTTTATCCGCTTATGGCTAAACAGGCAGGTTTTCCATTGGCAGAATTTGCTGAGGATGCCACACTGAGCTTCAAGATAGTTTCCAATCAGAAAATCAAACAACGATTACATTATCAACTTCTATATCCGGACTTGATGCAACTGAATCAGGAGCATTATGAGTGATTCATCGCTTTGTCCATGCAACAGTGGATTATTGTATAAAGAATGTTGTCAGCCGCTGCACCATAACAAATCAGTGGCTGAAAACGCCGAAAAACTGATGCGATCTCGCTATAGCGCGTTTCAACTGGGACTGATCGACTACCTGCTGGAGACCTTACACCCTTCCAAACGCCATCCGGGAGAGCGCGAAGCTTTGCAGGAAAGTATTTCCGGGACGAAATGGCTGGGGCTGAAAATCATCGATCATAAAGAAGCCAATAACCTGGCTGAAGTTCAGTTTGCCGCTTTCTATGAAGATGATCCTGTCGGTCAGTTACATGAACGATCGCGCTTTACTCGTGAAGCCGGCCGCTGGTTTTATCATGACGGGCTATTCCTGCCGCCGATTAAACTGGGCCGAAATGAGAGCTGCTTCTGTGGCAGCGGCAGAAAATTCAAACAGTGCCATGGCGGCTAATCAGGCTGCAGCCCCTAGATAGCGTTTGCGTTTGCTGGCTTTTAACTGCTGCAGATCAACCATGACAAGGCCATCAATGCAGTGGCCGAAGTCAGCATCGATATTAAAATCGATAAAGCGCACGCCGCCCTTTTCACAGACATCGGCATATTGCTTATACAGGGTCGGCACGGTCACATTCATATGGGTCAGTTGTTCGCGTAAGGCAGCAAAATCCTCTTCGGCATCTTCACCGGTCAGCGTCTGCCACACCTGTTGCTTGAGTTCACCATCTACCACAAAAGGCACGCGGGCAGAAGCCAGCTGCTGTTCATCGGCAAAATAATGCCGGTAATAACTGACAATGAGGGCTTTGGCAAACTCCGGGTAGCTATTACTGAGACTCACAGGGCCGAACAGATAACGTACTTCAGGGTAACGCTGCAGATAGGCACCGATGCCATACCAGAGATAATCCAGGCTGCGCCGTCCCCAGTATCTGGGGCTGACAAAGCTACGGCCCAGTTCGATCCCCTGCTCAAAGAAAGGCAGCATTTTGTCTTTATCATAAGCAAACAGCTCCTCACTATAAATGCCGCGGCTGCTGTCCTGTGCCTGAATGCGTTTTACTTCACCCAGACGATAGGCTCCGGCAATTTCCAGTTCCTGCTCGTCCCATAAAATCAGGTGACGATAATCCCGGTCATATCGGTCCAGATCCCTGCGCTTGCCGGTGCCCTCGCCGACCTGACGGAAAGTCAGCTCACGCAGGCGTCCAATTTCATGCATCACTGCTGAGTCCGGCTTGTAGTCAAACAGATAGATTTTCTTGTTATCTGCGGTTTGACCCAGCAGTTCCGCATGCTGCAGTTCACGCTTGATAAAGCGTCTTTCTATCGGGTGGGCTATCGTCTGTTCGGTTTTGAACAGGGATTTTTTGCCTTTTGCCAGCCGGTACAGGTGACGACGCAGCAGCTTGGTTTTTTCCGCTTTGACCAGTGGCAACTGTTCGATTTGCTGGTAGGGAATCGTCTCCCCCACGCGCATAGTGATGTTCTTGGAATTTTTATTGAACATCTCATGCGCCAGCATCATGCCTGACAGTGGCTTATAGACCATGGAGGCGCTGTAGAACAATGAGGAGTTCCGTGCACCGATAAAGATCGGCAGAATCGGCGCATTGGTTTTTTTGGCAAAATTCAGAAAACCGCTGTTCCATTTGCCATCACGCACGCCGCTGGGCCGGATCCTGGAGACTTCACCAGCCGGAAACACAATAACAGCTTCATCGTTGTTGAGGCTGTCGACGATGCGCGCCACACTGCTTTTACGGGTGGATTTAGACAGGTTGTCGACCGGCAGGAACAGCGATTCGAGTGCCGCGAAGTTCATCAGCATATCGTTAGCGACGATTTTGACATCGCGTCTGACTTCACCCACCAGCTTGAGCAGAGACAGGCCATCCAATGCGCCCAGCGGGTGATTGGCGACGATAACGACGCGGCCGGTAGCGGGGATATTAATCCGGTCCCGGTGGCTGATACTGTAACTGAAATTGAAATAATCGAGTACCTGATCAATAAAATCGAAACCGCGCAGATCCTGATGTAACTCGAGGAAGCGGTTGACTTCATATTCATGAGTGATTTTACGTAAAAAGCCCAGCGTCGACTTTTTAAGCCAGGGACGGGTATGTTGAAAACGGGGAAATTTCTGTTGAACTGCCTGTTCGATATTGAGCATCGTTTATCTCTGTGCTTGCCTTTCGATGGCAAGCTTAAAACGCTGCTGTTACTGCTTGATGGCAGTTTGATGACGCTTAGATGACAGCTGCTTGAGTCGTATCGAAACGGTCACTCCTGTCTCGCAGGAGTGACACGATGAAACTCAGTAATCAGAGATTGTTTGTGTGATGCTGGAATTTGAGACAGTCAAAATCGGGCGTCGTGCGTAAAGATCAGCCCTGTCAGGCCGCCTGAACCGGGATGGAATGACGCATATGGGTGATATCGTTATTCTCGTCGAGATAAACCAGGGTCGGCTTAAAATTCTCAGCTTCTTTTTCGTCCATGCTGACATAGGCACAGATGATGATGCGATCGCCCGGCGACGCTTTATGTGCTGCCGCGCCGTTGACGGAAATGATCTTGGAGCCGTCTTCAGCACGGATGGCATAAGTCGTAAAACGCTCACCATTGGCGACGTTGTAAATCTGGATTTGCTCGTATTCGCGAATACCGGCGGCTTCCAGGAATTGACCATCAATCGCGCAGGAACCCTCGTATTCCAGTTCGGAATGGGTCACGCAGGCGCGGTGCAGTTTGGCTTTTAAGAGTGTCAGTTGCATAGCGGACAAATCTTGTGAGTTAGCCCAATATTATCGCTTGTTAGAGAAGCTCAAGCAAGGTCACACAGAATATTATCTATCAACCTGACTGAGCCGAGTCGAGCGGCGGCCAGAATACGCAGCGATGTTTTTTCACCCGCCTCAGCCAATTGCAGGTCATCAGCACGGCGAATATCAAGATATTCCGGTTCGAATCCCGCTTCTTTCAGTTGAGTCTGAGCAGCCTGAGTCAATGCGTCAAGATCAGTTTCACCATTTTCCAGTGCTGTTCGTATCGTCATCAACTGCTGATACAGCATGGGAGCCTGCAGACGCTGCTTTTCGGTCAGCAGATTATTTCGTGAACTCATGGCCAGGCCATTGTCTTCACGACGGGTAGGCGCGCCCACAATATCAATCGAAATATTGAGATCAGCCACCAGCTTTTTGATTAACAGCAGTTGCTGATAATCCTTTTCACCAAACACAGCAATGTCGGCCTGCACCATGTTGAACAGTTTGGTGACTACCGTGGCGACACCGTCAAAGTGACCGGGCCGCCCCAGGCCACAGAGTTTGTCCTCCATGCCTGGCACATGCACGCTGGTCTGCTCTGACATGCCCCGCGGATACATCACGCTGTCATCAGGCGTAAACACCAGATCGCAGTCCAGTTCACTGAGCAGACTGATGTCATCGTTGAGGGTGCGCGGATATTTTTCCAGATCGCTTTTATCATTGAACTGCAGCGGGTTAACGAAAATACTGACCACGATGCGGTCTGCCAGTTCTTTCGCTTTTTTTACCAGCGACAGATGGCCTTCATGCAGATTACCCATGGTAGGCACAAAGGCAATGACTTCATTATTGTCACGCCAGTTTTTGATGCGGGTTCGAAGCGCGACGGTATTATCCACCACCTGCATCAGAATTGCTGCTCCGGCGTCGGGAATGCGCCACTTTTGACATCCTGTACGTATTTGCTGATAGCCGCCTGTATCGCACCGGTATCCGCCAGAAAGTCATGACTGAAGCGTGGACGTCTGCCCGGTGTCAAACCCAGCATGTCATAGAGCACCAGGACCTGACCGTCGCAGTCTTTACCTGCACCAATGCCAATAACCGGAATACTCAATGCCTCTGAGACTCTGGCTGCGAGCGCTGCTGGCACACATTCCAGCACCAGCATATCCGCCCCCGCCTGCTCCAGTTTCAAGGCATCTGCCAGCAGTTCATCCGCCGCTTGCTGTTCCCGGCCCTGAACAATATAACCACCCAGCCGGTGCACTGACTGTGGCAGCAGGCCCAGGTGAGCACAGACCGGAATACCGCGGGCAGTGAGCTCTGCAATGGTGTCGGCGATAATCGTGCCACCTTCCAGCTTGACCATCTGTGCCCCGCCTTCAGCCATCAGCCGCGCCGCATTGGCAATGGCCTTGTCGGCATTGGCATAGCTCATAAAGGGCATGTCAGCAATGATAAAGGCTTTGTCACTGCCACGGACCACATTGGCAGTGTGATAAATCATGTCATCGACGGTGACCGGGAGCGTGCTTTCCTGGCCCTGTACCACCATCCCCAGCGAATCACCGACCAGGATGACCTCGACACCGGCCTGCTCCAGCGTATGGCTGAAACTGGCATCGTAAGCGGTCAGTACGGCAATTTTTTCCTGTGCTGATTTCATTTTGCGCAGCGCAGTCAGGCTCAAGCGACTCATGATTATTTCTTCTCTTTAATCGGCAGCGGGTTGTAATAATGGCGTCCACTCTGGATGTTGCAGATTTGATCCAGCAACTGCTGGTAGTCCTGCTCACTGTTGACCAGATCAATCTGCTCAGCATTGACTATCAGTAAGGGTGACGCATCGTAGTAATGAAAAAAGTCGGCGTAAGTGTCGGCCAGCCGTTTCAGATAGCCCTCTTCAATATGCTGTTCATAACCGATGCCGCGCTGGGCAATACGTGATTTCAGCACCGGCAAGGAAGCCTGCAGGTAAATCACCAGATCAGGCGTGCGGTGATGCAGGGTCAGATTGTCATACACCATGTGATACAGCGCCAGCTCATCATCATCCAGCGAGATCTGGGCAAATAGCTTATCCTTTTCCACCATAAAATCAGCGATGTGCAAGTCGTTGAATAAATCATCCTGATTCAATGTTTTGCTCAGCTTGACACGCTGCATCAGGAAGCTCAGCTGGGTCGGTAATGCCGACTGCTTGGGATAAAGGTAGAACTTTTCCAGAAAGGGATTATGCTCCGGCTGTTCCATCAGGGTGGTACCACCGAAACTTTCGGCCAGTCGTTTGACCAGATGGGTCTTGCCGACGCCGATAGGACCTTCAACAACAATGTAATGATGGGGCAAAGACTGATTCATGACGGCTTGTTTTCCAACGGCTCTATTCCTTCCGGCGGGCAGTTAGCCTTGATTGTTGCCAGACTGCCGAGTCCCGGGATCTGCAAGGCCGGCGTTATTTCCGCCAGCGGGTAAACCACAAAGGCGCGCTCAGCAATACCGGGATGCGGCACTGTCAGGCGCTCATCTTCAATGACTTTATCAGCATAAAGCAGGATGTCGAGATCCAATGTACGCTCCCCCCAGTGGCGCTTGCGGATTCGACCGTGCTTTTGCTCTATCTGCTGTAATGCATCCAGCAGTGCATGAGGCGTCAGTGCAGTCTCGACCGCCACTACCGCGTTGATGTAATCAGGTTGATCCTGCGGGCCCATCGGCGGGCTGTGATACAGCGATGACCGGGCGACCAGCGATGTCTCGGTGATGGTACTGATATCGTCTATTGCGCTGCGAACCTGCTGTTGCGGGTCTGCCAGGTTACTTCCGAGCCCGATATAAGCCAGCATTACTCATCCTTTGGTGCTTTGTTGGCAGCAGGCTTTCTACGACGGCGACGGCGGCGGGGTTTGCTCGCCTTAGCGTTACCGGACAGTGCCGCGACCATTTTTTCCTGTTCATTGGCAGAGACATCCTGAAAGCGGGTCCACCAGTCGACGATCTCTGACAATGGCTCACCGGCTTCATGACGCAATGCCAGAAAATCATAGCCCGCGCGGAATTTCGGATGCAGCAAAGAACGGAAAGCACGTTTACCCTGACGTTTCAGCAACCTCGGCTGCAGGTTCCAGATGTCACGGGTCACCAGGCTGAAGCGCTTGGGCACTGCCACCCGCTGAACCTGATCGCTAATCACTTCCGAGGAAGCACGCTGCATTGCCGGAATCTCCGGCATGCCGTTTTCCATCAACAGCTGCGTGCGTTGCCTGACCGGCTCCCATAACAGCGCGGCAAACAGAAAGGCCGGCGTCACCGGCTTATCATCATCGATGCGCCGGTCGGTGTTTTCCAGCGCCTTCATCAATAAGGTACGTGGATAACCGTCTTTTTCTTCATGCAGTAATGCGGCCGTTTGCGGATACATTTCATCAAACAGGCCATAGTGACACAACAGTTCGTGGGTGACGGCGGCATTACCGGTCAGGTACAGCTTGAGCGTCTCGTCAAATAAACGTGCAGGCGGAATATCCGCCAGCAGACTGGCCCATTTGAAAATGCCGGCTTCAGTGTCCTTATCCAGTTTCAGCCCCAACTTGCCGACAAAGCGGATGGCGCGCAGCATTCTGACCGGATCTTCACGATAACGGGTTTCAACATCGCCGATAAGCCGGATAAGGCCGGCATTGAGATCCGCGATACCACCGGTGTAGTCGACTATCGAGAAGTCGCGGATGTTGTAGTAAAGCGCATTGATAGTGAAGTCACGACGCCAGGCATCCTGCTCCAGACTACCGTAGACATTGTCCTGCATGATACGGCCCTGCTCATCAACATGGCTGCTGGCCTCGGGCGGTGCACGGAATGTCGCTACCTCAATCACATCACGGCCGAACCGGACATGGACCAGCTTGAAACGGCGACCTATCAGCCGACTGCGGCGAAACAGGCTATGAACCTGCTCCGGCAGCGCATTGGTGGCGACGTCAAAGTCCTTGGGTTCATGCCCGAGCAGCAAATCACGTACACAGCCGCCGACCAGATAGGCTTCAAAGCCGGCATCCTTGAGCGTATACAGCACATTCAGCGCATTTTGACTGATTTGTTTGCGCGAGATGCTGTGCTCGCTACGCGGCACAATCACAGGTTCACGAGGACCATGGCCAGTATCGCCGTTTTTGCCCTTGACCAGTTTGTTGATGAGTTTATTGAGAGACAACATAAGCCGAGAATAATACCACGGGAATTAACATCGCTTGTCTTTAATCCAGTTCAAAGCAGACACATCTGTACCGGGCTGAACGAGCGCCGATGAATCTCAGTCGCACCCAGCTCTATCAAGGCCTGCTGATGCTGTTTGGTGGGATAACCTTTGTGTTTGGCAAAGCCATAACCGGGATAAAGTGCTTCCAGCGCTACCATTTCCCTATCACGGGCAACTTTAGCGAGAATGGAGGCCGCGGCAATGGCCGGTTCCGACTGATCGCCTTTGATCACGGTGGTTACCGGGCAGCACAACTGGGGCGCATGAATGCCATCAACCAAGACATGTCCCGGAGCCATGATAAGACTCTCCACAGCTCGCTTCATAGCCAGTAATGAAGCCTGAAGAATATTAAGTTCATCGATTTCTGCTGGCTCAGCCCGACCGATTGCCCAGGCCAGCGCTTTTTCCTTTATCAATGGTTCAAGCCATTCACGGCGTTTTTCGCTGAGCTTTTTGGAGTCGGCGAGCCCATCAATCGGATTATCCGGATCCAGAATCACGGCCGCTGTCACCACGGGACCTGCCAGTGGCCCTCTGCCTACTTCATCAACCCCGGCAACCAGCACAATGTCAGTCATCCTGATATTCCAGTCTGTCCAGAACCACTTTTGCAGCATTATCGGCACCGCCTGCCGGGCCCAGCGCTGTCAGCACCTGCTGTCGAATGTATTCAGCGCGCGACTTGGCCTGTGGATCAGTGAGCAATGGCGTTAAATGCTGGTCCAGATTATCGACAGTCACTTCATCCTGCAGCAGTTCAGTAATGATGTTGTTATCAGTGACGATGTTGCAGAGACCGACATACGGAATTTTGACCAGACGCTTGAGAATCCGGTAGCTCATCGGGGCCACGCGGTAGACAATAAGATGTGGTACGCCCATCAAAGCAATTTCCAGCGTCACGGTGCCGGAGGCGGCGACTATTACATCGCAGCTTCGGATGACATCGTAAAAGTCACCGGACAGGACTTTGATATCAAGTCCGGACTGCTTCAGCATCGGCTGGAGAAAGTCCCTATCCAGTCCCGGAGCGAGGGGCAGTACCACTTCCAGATCAAAATGCCGTTGTTTAATTTTCTCGGCAGTCTGCAGCATAATCGGCAGCAGCGCCTCGACTTCACTGCGGCGGCTACCGGGGAAGAGACCCAATACCCGATGCGCCGGATTAATCTCAAAGTGCTGTTTTGCCTGTTGTATATCAAAATCTGAATGAACGGCATCAACCAGTGGATGCCCAACGCAGCTCACAGGCACTGCTGCATTCTGATACAGCGTTTGTTCGAACGGGAACAGCACCGCCATATGGTCGACATAACGACGAATGGTTTTCACCCTGCCCGGTCGCCATGCCCAGACTTTAGGACTGATGTAATACAGCACCGGTATGCCCAGTTTATGGGCCTGTTTAGCCAGTTTCAGATTAAAACCGGGATAGTCGACCAAGATCAGCAAATCCGGTTTTTCCCGGCGAAGACGCTCGACCAGCTGATTAAAAATGGCTTTAATCTCGCGGTAGCGCTTGAGCACTTCTACCAGCCCCATCACTGCCAGTTCTCTGAAATCAGTGAAAATCTCGGCGCCTGCCTGACGCAGGGCATCCCCGCCGATACCGGAGACCCTGATATCCGGACGCCGGGCTTTGAGCGCGGCAATCATCCGGCCGGCATGGGCATCGCCGGAGGCCTCACCGGCAACGATGACAATCCGCTTAGGGTCGCTCAAAACTCGTCAGCCTCAAGATAACCGGTCAGTTCCAGCCCGAAACCGGAGACCCCGGTCAGTTTGGTGGGGGTACCAATGACCCGCATCTTTCTGACGCCAAGATCAGCAAGAATCTGGGCACCCACGCCAAAGGTGCGTAAATCCCAGCCACCGGCTGCTGGCGGTGGAGTTTCTGCTTCATCTTCCTGCTGGTAGCGGGCAATTTTCGCGGCTAGCTGTTTATTCTGCTCGGGCTGACGCAATACCACCAACACCCCTTTGCCGGCCTGTTGAATCTTCTGCATGACTGCGGGAATCGGCCAGTGGCTCGGGTCCCGGACTGAGCCAAGTAAATCACCCAGTGGATCAGCCATATGCACCCTTACCAGGGTTTCCTGCTCAGCCTCGATATCGCCATAAACCAGTGCAAGGTGCACCTGGCCGTTGACCGAGTCCTGGTAGCTATGCAGTTTAAAATCACCGTAATCGGTCGGAAAATCACAGTGTGATAATTGCTTCACTGTCATTTCATTTTCCAGCCGGTAGCTGATGAGGTCCGCAATGGTGCCGATCTTTAGATTGTGGGTCTGGGCGAACTTTTCCAGATCCGGTCTGCGCGCCATGCTGCCGTCATCATTAAGAATCTCGACGATGACCGCTGCCGGTGAACAGCCTGCAAGCTGGGCCAGATCACAACCCGCCTCAGTATGACCGGCCCGGGTCAAGACACCGCCGGGCTGGGCTTTTAGCGGAAAGATATGCCCTGGCTGCACCAGGTCATCGGGCTTGGACCCCGGGTTGACCGCCACCTGCACGGTGAGGGCGCGATCGGCGGCAGAAATGCCTGTCGTGACGCCTTTGGCTGCCTCAATCGAAACAGTAAAATTGGTTGAGTACGGCGTCTGGTTATCAGACACCATCAATGGCAGACGCAGTTCACGACAGCGATCTTCAGTCAGGGTCAGGCAAATGAGGCCACGGCCGAAACGAGCCATAAAATTAATCGCTTCCGGCGTGACCTTTTCAGCGGCCATAATCAGATCGCCTTCATTCTCCCGATCTTCATCATCCATGATGATGACCATTTTGCCCTGTTTCAGATCATCGATAATGTCAGCAGTCGAGTTAAGCTCCATCAGATAAATCCGTGTTTTTGCAATGTGTCGCGGCTGATGCCTTCCTGTTTCTGTCCCGGCAACAGGCGTTCCAGATAACGGGCAATCAAATCCACTTCCAGATTGACTACCGTGCCGGTTTTGTAATCACTGATAATGGTTTCCTGCATCGTGTGCGGAATGATATTGACTTCAAACCAGCCAGGGCCGACCTGATTCACTGTGAGGCTGGTGCCATCGATGCAGATGGAGCCTTTTTCGGCAATATAACGCTCCAGGGTGGCTGGCACCTCAAAGCGGAATTTAACTGATCGTGCTGAGGGTTCCATCACGGCCACTTTGCCGAGGCCGTCTACATGGCCGCTGACGATATGACCGCCAAGCCGGTCACCGACTGCCATCGCTTTTTCCAGATTGACGCTGGCGCCCGGCGTTGCCTTGCCGAGGCTGGTGCGATCCAGACTCTCACGCGACACATCAAAGCTGAGTTGTTTGCCGTTGATGTCTACCACGGTGAGACAGACCCCGTTGATGGCGATACTGTCGCCCAGTTTGACGTCTTCAAGATCCAGCTTGTCCGAGTCGATTTTCAGGCTGAGATCCCCGCCGCTGGGCTGGACTGACACCACTTTTCCCACGGCTGCGATAATTCCGGTAAACATGCTTATGATTCCTTAAACTAAAAGGCTTCGTTGTATTCGGGGATGGCGGTAATGCGCCAGTCCTTTCCAATGGCCCGCATATCGGTAATGTGCAGGGAGATATTCTGTGCCATTGTCTCCATGCCGGGCAGATGAAATATGCCCCGTGCCATATCACCCATGATTTTGGGCGCCATAAAAATCACCAGTTCGTCGATAAGCCGGGCTTTAAGTAAAGCACCGTTGAGCACACCGCCGGCTTCCACCATCAATTCATTAATTTCACGCTGGGCCAGCACCGCCATCAGGGCATTGAGGTCGATAATATCGCCATCGCCCGGTAACAGTACGGTATCTGTATTGTGCGGTGAAGGTTTATCAACCGCGGTGGCCAGTAGCACTCTGTCTTGACTCAGCAGGCGTGCATCAGCGGGCATACGCATCTGACCATCCACCACAATGCGTAGCGGCTGTCTGATTTTCTGGCCTTGCGGATACCAGTCACTGTCACCCTGATGTGGCCTGACATTCAGCAGCGGATCATCGGCCAGAATCGTGCCGATGCCAGTCAGAATGCCACTACTGCGGGCACGCAGTTTCTGAACATCATTTCTGGCCTCGGGACCGGTAATCCATTTACTTTCACCGGACGCCATCGCGGTGCGTCCATCAAGACTCATCGCGAGTTTACTGCGAATAAAAGGCCGCCCGATACGCATGCGCTGACAGAAGCCCGGATTCAGTTTTTCGGATTGGGCACTGAGAATATCGGTATGCACTTCGATACCGGCTTCGCGCAACCTTTCAATACCGGTACCCGACACCACCGGGTTGGGATCGGTCATGGCCACAAATACCCGTTTGACACCGGCATTGATTAAGGCTTCGACGCAAGGTGGCGTGCGACCAAAATGACTGCAGGGTTCCAGCGTCACATAACAATCTGCGCCCGCAGCTTCGCTGCCTGCCTGATACAGGGCATTCACTTCGGCATGACCTTCACCGGCACGCATATGCCAGCCTTCGGCGATAACCCGATCATTTTTGACCAGCACACAACCCACCCGGGGATTAGGGTCTGTTGTGTACAGGCCACGTTCGGCCAGTTGAATGGCTCTCGCCATGTAGTGTTCAGGTGTCGACATGACAATCTCTTGCTGAACCGGTTGCCTCGGCGAATTTTTATTATGCCTGATAACGAAGCCAGTATCGCTATCAGAAAAAGCGTTTATTTCTTATTAGTGTCAGGCTCGGTCTGGCTTTCCATTCGTTCGATTTCCTCACGGAAAGCATTGACGTCCTGGAAGCTGCGATAGACTGATGCGAAGCGCACATAGGCGACTTCATCCAGTTCACGCAGGGCATCCATGACCCAGTCGCCGACCAGTCGGCTGTCGACCTCACGTTCACCGGTCGCCCACAGGCGGCGGGTGATGCCTTTCACGGCGGTATCCACATCATCAATACTGACCGGGCGTTTTTCCAGCGCCCGCATAATGCCTGCCCGCAGCTTGTTTTCATCAAACAACTCTCGGGAACGATCGCGTTTAATCAATCTTGGCAGACTGAGTTCAGCAGTTTCATAGGTGGTGAAGCGTTCATTGCACTCGACGCACATACGGCGCCGGCGGATGGCATCACCCTCCGCCGACAGCCGTGAGTCGACGACCTTGGAATCATCAGCACCACAAAAAGGACAACGCATCAGAATCCCGTCTTATGCGTAAACCGGCAGACGTTCACAAACCGCAACGACCTTGGCTTTCACTTCGTTGATGACGTCGTCGCTGCCTTTAGCATCAATAACATCACACATCCAGTTCGCCAGATCGCGACATTCTGCTTCCTTGAAGCCACGTGTCGTCACAGCCGGGGTACCGACACGGATACCGGAAGTCACAAACGGTGACTGAGGATCATTCGGGACCGCATTTTTATTAACGGTGATATGGGCGTTACCCAGCCAGGCATCGACTTCCTTACCGGTCAGGCCGGCTTCAATAAAGCTGACCAGGAACAGGTGGTCATCGGTGCCATCAGAGACGACATCATAACCGCGGCTCATGAATACATCCGCCATAACACGGGCATTCTTGAGGACCTGTTCCTGATAGGTTTTGAATTCAGGCAGCATGGCTTCTTTGAAAGCGACGGCTTTGGCCGCAATCACGTGCATCAATGGACCACCCTGGAACCCCGGGAATACGGCTGAGTTCAGTTTTTTCTCGATCTCAGGATTGGCTTTAGCCAGGATCAGACCACCCCGAGGACCACGCAGAGTTTTATGGGTGGTTGTAGTAGTGACGTCAGCAATCTGTACCGGATTCGGATACAGACCCGCCGCAACCAGACCGGCGATGTGGGCCATATCAACCAGCAGGTAGGCACCCACTGAATCAGCGATGTCACGGAATTTCTGCCAGTCGATGACGCGGGAATAGGCTGAGAAGCCGGCGACGATCAGCTTGGGCTGGTGTTCTTTGGCAAGCCCAGCGACTTCGTCGTAATCGATTTCACCGGTTTCGGTGTTAATGCCGTAGGACACGGAGTTATAGATTTTACCGGAAGCGCTGACCTTGGCACCGTGAGTGAGGTGACCGCCGTGGGCCAGACTCATGCCCAGGATTGTGTCGCCCGGCTGCAGCAGCGCAAGATAAACCGCGGCGTTAGCCTGTGAACCTGAATGCGGCTGCACATTGGCATAATCAGCGCCGAACAGTTCTTTGGCACGGGCAATGGCGATATCTTCCACGGTATCAACATGCTCACAGCCGCCGTAATAACGCTTGCCGGGATAGCCTTCTGCGTACTTATTAGTCAAAGACGAGCCCTGCGCTTCCATTACACGCGGGCTGGTGTAGTTTTCAGAAGCAATCAGTTCAATGTGATCTTCCTGGCGCTTGTCTTCGGCTGCAATCGCGTTGAACACTTCATCGTCAAAACCAGCGATGCTCATGTTTTTCTTGTACACCGTAATCCCCTGTGTCTGATATAAAATGGGACCTTATTCTATCTCACAAAGCAGCCGTCATCTATGGCATAGTGACAGTTTTATTCGAACGAGGATTTGCTTGCAGATTATGAAAATCGGATTAATCGGTACAGGCCTGATGGGACAAGCGCTGGCAACGCATTTGCTGGCCGAGAACCAACCTTTAATGGTGTATAACCGCAGCCTGGAAAAGAGCGAAGAACTTCAGCAACGCGGCGCGGAAGTCGCAGCCAGCGCACAACAGGTGGTTGAAGAGTCTGATATTTGCCTGTTATTTCTGAGCGATGCGGAAGCAATTCAGATGGTACTGGACTCGGTCGATATTGCCGCATTCAAAGATACGCTGATCATTCAGATGGGTACGATCGCACCTGAAGAGTCACGACACTTTGCTGAACTCGTCCGGACTCAGAAAGGCCGGTACCTCGAATGTCCTGTTCTGGGCAGCCTGCCCGAAGCCCGTAGTGGCAAACTGATCCTGATGGCCGGTGGTAGCGAGCAGGACTTTAAAACCGCCCTGCCCATACTGGAACTCATTGGTAAAGAACCGCAACATATCGGCAGTGTGGGCCAGGGCGCGACAGTAAAACTGGCGATGAACCAGTTGATCGCGGGCCTCACTGCAAGCTTTGCCCTAAGTCTGGCACTGGTCGAGAAGGAAAACATTGAAACCGAACAGTTTATGAAGATTGTCCGTGACAGCGCGCTGTATGCCCCGACTTTCGATAAGAAACTGAGCCGCATGCTGGAACGTGACTTTGATAATCCCAACTTCCCTACCAAACACCTGGCCAAAGACACCCGTTTGTTCCTGTCTGTGGCTGATGAGCTGGGTCTCGATACCAGCGCACTGCAGGGGATTGAATCTCTGTTACAGAAAACCCTGGAAATGGGACTTGATAACACTGACTACTCAGCCCTGATGGCTGCTGTATCACCTAAACAGCGATAATTAACTCCCAGCTCTTACACTCAGCTGGATATAAAAAAGCCCTCTTACGAGGGCTTTTTTTAAACCTGAAACAGGTCGCGGCGAATAATCGTCTCGCAGCGATCCGGGCCGGTTGAAATAATATCAATCGGCACGCCAGCCAGACTTTCCACTTTTTCAATGTAAGCGCGGGCGTTGGCCGGCAGTTGATCGTATTCAGTCACACCCAGCGTTGACTCCTGCCAGCCCGGCATATCAATATAAACCGGCTTGCAGCCTTCAAACTCATCGGCGCTTAGCGGCAGAATATCGACAGGTTGGCCGTCTTTCTCATAAGCCACACAGAGACGGATTGTTTCCACACCATCCAGCACATCCAGCTTAGTGAGGCAAAGACCGGTAATACTATTGATCCAGCTGGCACGGTTCAGAGCCACCATATCGAGCCAGCCGCAACGGCGGTCACGACCGGTAGTAGAACCTTTCTCCATGCCTTTTTCAGCCAGATGTTTGCCGACCTCATCGAACAGTTCTGACGGGAAAGGACCGCCACCTACCCGAGTGGCATAAGCCTTGGTAATGCCCAGCACATAATCAATATGGCAAGGCCCAACACCGGCACCGGTGGCACTGCCGCCTGCGGTGGTGTTGGATGAAGTCACATAAGGATAGGTACCGTGGTCAATGTCCAGCAGCGCACCCTGCGCGCCTTCGAACATGACATTTTCACCGGCTTCATAATAAGCCTGCAACATCGCCGGAATATCGGCAATCAGCGGCAGAATGACTTCACGCATGGCCAAGGTTTCTTCCAGCACTTTGTCATAACTGACCGGGTCAACCTCGTAGTAGTTAACTAAAGAGAAGTTATGAAACTCGATGACTTCTTTAAGCTTCTCGGCAAAGTTTTTTTCATCCAGCAGATCGCCGACGCGCAGGCCTCGACGGCCCACTTTATCTTCGTATGCCGGTCCAATACCACGGCCGGTAGTGCCAATTGCGGCTTTACCACGGCGTAACTCGCGGGCCTGATCCAGTGCAACATGATATGGCAGGATCAGGGGGCAGGCAGCGCTGATTTTCAGTCGTTCGCGCACAGGCACGCCATTAGCTTCCAGCTCTGTCATTTCTTTCAGCAGTGCTTCCGGAGACAAAACCACGCCATTACCAATCAGGCACTGAACATTTTCACGCAAAATGCCTGACGGAATCAGATGAAGAATGGTTTTCTTGCCATCAATCACCAGCGTGTGACCAGCATTATGCCCGCCCTGGAAACGAACCACAGCGGAGACGTTATCGGTCAGCAGGTCAACCAGCTTACCCTTACCTTCATCCCCCCACTGGGAGCCAATTACTACTATATTTCTAGCCACGAGTTTGTGTTCCTGTTTCGGTCACTTGCCAGTGACCCGCTTGTTTAACCAATGTATGAGTAGTTGTAATCTCAGTGCCCGGCATCTGATAAATAACAATCTTGCCGTCATTGCGCAGTGACGCGACCATCTCTTCCAGGGCCGGATCGTCCTGCCATGCCACACTGATAGATTCTGCCCGGCAGGCATTATCCGCTGTTGGCAGCAACGTAGCGATTTTTTTCAGATCCATACTGAAACCAGTGGCAGGCTGAGCATGACCAAAATGTTCACCGATGTCGTCATAGCGGCCGCCCGCAGCGATCGCCTGGGCAGACCCCGGTTTGTAGGCGGCGAAGACCACACCTGTGTGATAGTGATAACCGCGCAATTCTGCGAGATCAAAATTAATCGCAATGTTCGGAATGCGTTGCGTCAGCATGTCATTGATTCGAATCAATGTATCAAGCGCCTGTTGCACAGATGCAGGCGCCTTCACGAGTTGTTGCTGAGCCGTTGCCAATACCCTGGCGTCGCCATTAAGTTCAGCCAGTGCCTGCAACATTTGCCGCGCATCATCAGCCAATCGATACTGCGTCAGCAGACTGTCAATATCCGCCGCTGCTTTACGTTGCAGCGCAGAGAACAGTTCCTGCTCCTGATGTGTATCAAGTCCGGCATAGCTGGCGAGCCCACGGAAAATACCGACATGACCGATATCCAGCGCCACTGTGCTGACTGCCCCGGATACCGCCAGTAAATCAACCATCAACTGAATGCTTTCAACATCACTTTCCGGCCCGGCATGACCGTAGATTTCAGCACCCAGCTGAATCGGATTTCGGGAACTGGCCTGTCCCTCCGGTAGCGTGTGCAAAACACTGCCGATATAGCAGAGACGCAATACATCAGACTGGCCCCGCATTTTGTGGGCAGCAATTCTGGCCACTTGGGGTGTCATGTCAGCACGGATACCCAGCATGCGTCCAGACATCTGATCTGTGAGCTTGAAAGTCTGAATGTCGAGTGTTTTAGCAGTGCCGGTCAGTAAGGAATCCAGATACTCAACCAGTGGCGGTACAACCAGTTGATAACCCCAGCTGCGCATCCGGTCAACCAGTGAGCGATGCAGGCATTCCAGCTGTGAGGCTTCTTCGGGCAGCAGTTCGTCGATGCCTTCGGGCAACAGCCAACTCTCTTTGATAGTCATGTCGAGTTAATTAATCCAGTACAAAAAAATCAGGCCGGCGAGCATGCTGAAAAAGCCAATCAGGCGAACCTGCCTGTCTGGCATCGCGGCCATTTGCAGTAAAGCCCGCTTGAAACTGTGCGGACTGAGAAATGGCATGATGCCCTCAATGATGAGCATCAATGCCATTGCCACCCAGAGGCTATGCAGCAGTTCCGGGTTCACTGTGGTGATTGAGTGGCGTCGTTAAAACGCTTGAAAAAATCCCCTTTAGGCTCGATGACCAGCATATCGTCGCCCTGGAAAATATTCTGATAGGCGTTTAAGCGACGGTATAACGAATAGAAATCTTCGTCAGCACTATAGGCGTCGGCGTAGATTTCAGTGGCAAGGGCATCGCCCTGACCACGAATCTGCTCGGCTTCGCTTCTGGCCTCAGCCAGAATCACAGCACGTTCACGATCAGCAGCAGAACGAATTTCTTCTGATCTTTCCGCACCTTGTGAACGCAGTTCTTTGGCTACCCGTTCACGCTCTGCCTCCATACGCGTGTAGACAGAAGAGCTGACTTCTGATGGTAGATCAATGCGTTTGATACGCACGTTAGAAATCGCGATACCGTAACCTTCAGCGATTCGATTGGCTTCTTTCAGAATATCCTGAACCATGCTCACACGATCGCCTGATACCACTTCCTGAATGGTACGGCGCCCAAACTCACCGCGCAGACCATCCTTGATGATCTGAGACAGGCGCAGTTCCGCCCGCTCCTGGTCACCGCCCATTGAGGTTAAATAGGTACCGACATCTTCGATGCGCCACAGGATGAAAGAATCCACGATTACGTTTTTCTTTTCACCGGTCAGGTAACGGGCCGGTTGTGCGTCCAGTGCCATTTCACGGGCTTCGAATTTACGGACGTTGGTCACAAACGGCATTTTGAAATGCAGACCGGGCTCGAAATCGGTTTTTTCAATCTGACCCAGTCTCAGTAAAACGGCTTTTTCACGCTCACCGACAACGAACAGTGATGAACTCAGGGTGATCAGGGCCAGAACAACCAGCACCAGGATCAGCGTCATACGTGAACTCATTTAGCGACCTCCTCTGCTACGTACGTCATCACGTGACGCGCTGCTGCTTGATGTGGAATTGTTATTACCAGATGTTGAAGTCGGATAATTGAATTCATCCAGATTGAGACGAGCAGGGTTGCCGCTCGAACCACGCATGCGATCCAGCGGCAGATAGAGCACATTGCTGCCGCCATCCTCAATATCCACCATCACTTTCTGGCTGCGTGAGTAAACCGATTCCATCGCATCCAGATACAGGCGCTCAGTGGTAATAGCCGGAGCTTTGTTGTATTCCTCCACCACCTGAGTAAAGCGGCTGGCATCACCCTCAGCTTTGGCGACCACCTTGCTCTTGTAGGCTTCTGCCTCCTGCAGAATACGGAAAGCCTGACCACGTGCCTTAGGCAGAATGTCATTGGCATAGGCTTCGGCCTGGTTGATTTGCCGCACTTCATCCTCACGGGCTTTAACCACATCAGCAAAAGCCGACTGCACCTGTTCCGGTGGCTGCACATCCTGCATGTTGACACTGGTCACCAATAGGCCGGTGTCGTGTGCATCAAGCATCGATTGCAATAACTGCTCAGTGCTGTTGGCAATGGCGCTACGGCCTTCAGTCAGTACAAAGTCCATTTTTGAACGACCGACGATTTCACGCACGGCACTTTCCATCATCTGGCGCAGAATAATGTCAGGATTACGGACGTTGAATAGATATTTCGCTGCATCCTGCACACGATACTGAACAGCAATTTTCAGATCGATAATGTTTTCATCCTGAGTCAGCATCAGTGATTCAGACGGAATGGCATTCGTGCTGGCGACACCGGTAGAACGGTAACCAATCTCAGCTGTGCGGATTTCTTCAACGTTGACGATTTCCACCTTGTCGATAGGGTAAGGCAGATGCCAGTGCGGACCGGGCATTGTGGTGGTGACATACTGACCAAAACGCAGTACCACGCCGCGTTCAGGTGCTTCGACGATATAGATACCAGACAGTAGCCAGACAATGACTGCGATAACCGCAATCAGACCAAAGCCGAATGAACCCTGTGCAGGGCGATTACTGCCACCTGAGCCCCCTTTACCACCAAACAGGCCGCCCAGTTTTTGCTGCATTTTACGGACGACTTCGTCCAGATCCGGTGGCCCATCTTTACCACGATTACCCCACGGGTCTTTACCACCGTTGCCGGGTTCATTCCAAGCCATGTAGCTCTCCAAAATGAGAAAAGAGATTTACTTTCAAAGCGACTATTTTACGGAGATGGGCGGTATTCGCAACCTAAACCCATTCCTAAGACAGATACTCAGACTCTTCCAGCTGTGGAAAATATTCCTGCAGCGCCTGTCTCAGTAATTCTAGGCCCTCTCCGGTTCTGGCAGAGAGCCATATTCGCTCAATATCACCGTCGGCATTGCGCTCAATACGCGGCTTCATACCATCAAGCTTGTCGATTTTGTTATAGACAATCAGTTGCGGGACTTCATCAGCTTCGATCTGTTGCAGCACGTCATTCACATGATGCATCAGATCATCACGATCGCTGGCGGCACAATCAACCACATGCAGCAATAAGGCCGCATCGCGTGTTTCTTCCAGTGTTGAACTGAACGACTCGACCAGATCATGCGGTAGCTCTCGAATAAAGCCTACGGTATCAGCGAGGATCAGCATTTCAGTCTCGTGCAATTTCACACGGCGCAAAGTAGGATCCAACGTCGCGAACAAACGGTCATCAGCATAGACCTTGGCTGAAGTCACTTTGTTGAACAATGTAGACTTGCCGACGTTGGTATAGCCCACCAGTGACACGACTGGTACGCCACCTCGCTGGCGGGAACGGCGACCCTGTTCGCGCTGCGAACGGACTTTATCCAGTCGTTTTTTCAAGGATTTGATGCGCTGTGCGAGCAAGCGACGGTCTGTTTCCAACTGGGTTTCACCGGGACCTCGCAGGCCAATCCCCCCTTTTTGCCGTTCAAGATGAGTCCAGCCACGGACCAGTCGGGTTGAAAGATGCTGGAGCTGTGCTAGCTCTACCTGCAACTTACCCTCATGGGACCGTGCGCGACGGGCGAAAATATCCAGGATCAGACCAGTACGGCCCAGAACACGACATTTAAGTCGCTGTTCCAGGTTGCGTTCCTGACTGGGAGATAACTCATGATTAAAAATCACCAGCGCCGCATGGGAAGCGGCCACGTATTCAGCAATTTCATCAACTTTGCCACTACCGGCAAAATACTTGGGATCGGGGCGATGTCTCTTTCCCTGAACGATGGCGGCTATATTGGCGCCAGTGCCGCCAACCAGTTCCTGGAATTCTTCAAGAGATTCGTCGTAGTTGGGGTCATTGAAGTTGAGATAAACAAGAACAACTGCTTCCTGGTCCGATGAATCGTCAAAAGCGGCTTTACTATCAGGACGATCAAACAATCAATGTGCTCCTATTCTTCCTGGCTATAGTTAACATTACGTGCGGGAACGATCGTTGAAATAGCATGTTTGTATACCATTTGATTCACCGAGTTTTTCAGCAGAATCACAAACTGGTCAAAGGAGTCAATCTGACCTTGCAGTTTGATACCGTTTACCAGATAAATGGAAACGGGGATGTTCTCACGACGTAATGCATTTAAAAAAGGATCTTGAAGAGTCTGCGCTTTGGCCATTATCTGCTCCAAATATTGTTATTATTGTTGAAAAACACCTGCCAATAACTCATTCTAAAAGCCCCAGCGGAATCGTCAAGCATTATTCTGCAATAGTGTGACCCGCCCCGTCAGATATTGGTTCACTTCCTCTACTGGCAGGTTCTGACCACTGTCGAACCAGACACCATCGTCCTGAGATCGTAACCAGGTAATTTGTCTTTTCGCCATCTGTCGGGTCGCCACTATCGCTTTGTAAATGAATGTCTCCATATCGAGTTCACCACTAAGATAGGCCCAGGCCTGTCTGTAACCGACAGCACGAATGGATGGCAGTCCCGGATGACAGTCGCCACGCTCATAGAGCTTTCGCACTTCTGTCAGAAACCCATTATCGATCATGGCTCTGTATCGTCTCGCAATACGCTCGTGAAGTACTGAGCGATCAAATGGAGCAACAATAATTTTGCTGACACTGTAAGGCAGTGCTTCACCCTGCTCTGCTGTCAGTTCTGTCAGGCTTTTACCGGTAAGTTCATAGACTTCCAGCGCACGCTGCAATCGTTGTGGGTCATTGACATGGATACGCGCGGCTGCCACCGGGTCTACCTTTGCCAGGCGCTGATGCAAATAGCTCAATCCGAACTCAGCTGCCTCGGCATCGAGCTTCGCTCTGGTTGTGGGATTAGCTGAAGGCAGTACCGACATGCCTTTTTGCAGGGCATTGAAATAAAGCATGGTGCCACCGACCAGTAATGGCACCCTTCCCCGGGCAGTAATAGCAGTCATCAAGGCCAGGGCATCATCACGGAAACGACCGGCCGAATAAGTCTCAGTCGGATCCAGAATATCAACCAGATGATGGGGATAGGCAGCAAGTACATCGGGCGAGGGTTTGGCAGTGCCAATATCCATGCCCTTGTAGACCAGTGCCGAGTCGACACTGATGATCTCAACCGGATGTCGCTTGGCGATTTCCAGTGCCAGATCGGTCTTGCCCGCTGCCGTCGGCCCCATAATGAAGATGGCCGGCGGCAATGTTTCATTTGTAGTCAGTGCTATCTTAGCCTTGTTTCATAGTGTCAAAGAATTCGGCATTAGTCTTGGTGGATTTGAGGCGATCCATCAGGAATTCCATCGACTCCACAGGTTCCATGGGACCCAGAATCTTGCGCAGAATCCACAACTTCTGCAGGTCTTCTTCATTAGTCAGTAATTCTTCACGACGGGTACCTGAACGGGTCACATTAATAGCTGGATACATACGGCGGTCAGCCAGTTTACGTTCCAACAATGCCTCCATATTACCGGTACCTTTGAATTCCTCGAAGATAACCTCATCCATACGTGAGCCGGTTTCGATCAATGCAGTGGCGATAATGGTCAGGCTGCCACCTTCTTCGATATTACGTGCAGCACCAAAGAAACGCTTAGGACGTTGCAGCGCGTTGGCATCCACACCACCAGTCAACACTTTGCCGGACGATGGCGCAACCGTATTGTATGCACGGGCCAGACGTGTAATTGAATCGAGCAGAATCACTACATCGTGCTTATGTTCAACCAGACGTTTGGCTTTTTCGATAACCATTTCAGCGACTTGTACATGACGAGACGCTGGTTCATCGAAAGTACTTGAAACCACCTCACCGATAACTGAGCGTTGCATCTCAGTCACCTCTTCCGGACGCTCGTCGATCAGCAGCACAATCAAATCACTTTCCGGATAATTAGAAGCGATGGACTGTGCGATCGATTGCAAAATCATCGTTTTACCGGATTTTGGCGGTGCAACTATCAAGCCGCGCTGTCCCTTACCGATCGGGGCCGCCAAATCAATAATTCTGGCAGTCAAATCCTCAGTACTACCGTTTCCACGCTCCAGGTTGAAGCGCTCGTTAGGAAATAACGGCGTGAGATTTTCAAACGGGACTTTGTTTCTGGATTTGTCTGGTTTCTCGTAGTTGATTTCTTCAACTTTAACCAGAGCAAAATAGCGTTCGCTATCTTTAGGCGGTCTGATTTTACCTTTAATGGTATCGCCTGTTCTCAGGTGGAAACGTCGAATCTGACTGGGAGAAACATAAACATCATCAGGACCTGCAACATAGGAATCTTCCGGTGAACGAAGGAAACCGAAACCATCAGGTAATAACTCCAATACCCCGGTGGTGACCACATCTTCTCCCTGTTTGGAGTGGGCTTTGACAATTGCGAAGATGAGTTCTTGTTTTCTGTTTCTGGCAAGGCCCTCAAGGTTCATGGAAAGGGCGAGATCCATCAATTCAGCAGCGGACTGCTTTTTTAGTTCTGTCAGATTCATGTATTACCTGGATTGGGATTTTTGATATAGAACAACCTTGAAAACGCCACAGTGTAGGCGCTGATATGTACTAACGGGGAGGAGTTTTCGAAAAAACTGTCGGCAAGCATAACAGCTCGGGATCGGGGCGTCTAGTGTTTTTGGGAAAATATTGCAACTTTGAGGTCTTAAATAGCAACTAAATAAGCAAAAACTACCTGAAAGCGATATGCACAGGCAATTAACTTATGTCCATCTCTATTCCCAGTCACTATTTCAAGACGACATTTAGCAGTCAAAACAACATCACACATTGGCCGATACACTTTGCAATTCTTGGCATACCGGATGCTTCAGATGCTTTCAGCAATAGAAAGAATGAAGCTGCTGAGTCACTTTCTGACTACCTCAGCAAGCATTATTGCTGGGTCAGAAAACTGACTGGAGACAACAGCACGCGGAGCCAAGGCCTTGATCACTACTTCGCCGTTAATATGAGTTGGAATGAAGCCTGTGATCTTGGCCAAGATCTGAGCATGGAAGCCATCTTTTATGTTGCTGATAATACACTATCGGTCACTTACACTGATGTGAGAAGGAAGCCTGTTGTAATTGATAGTTTTCTGAAACGTTTCAACGTACAAAGCAATTAGAAGAAATCAGATCAAGTGACATATGACCGATACTTTAGAGCATAATCACTAACTTGATATTTGAGTGCTGTGTAGTGTGTTGATACGCGGTCATGATACACGCCATGGCAGTCTAGTCTGTTTGCCCATCTCTATAGCAAGTGGTTCGTGACCTAATTCTTCGGGTTCGCTGTGCCCCTACAAAAACATTCCAGACGAAGCTGTTAAGTCCAATTATGAACTTTGCGCTATTGCAATATGCTAGCGCGACATTGAACATTCCTGTCAGCCCAGGCCGCCAATGCAGAAGCAATTGGTGGTCACATGGGTTGTTGCCAAGCTCAGGTAAGGTCAATGCAAAACTATCAGACAATAAAAACCTGACAGTGACCTACATTGACTGAGCCCATCCGGGGCTCAGCCCTTCGGGCGCCTCCGGCGTCCAAAAACGTTCCTGACGTTTTTGTCACATGGGGTGTTCCCATGCTCATGTGAGGTCGCTGCAAAACTATCAGATATAAAAAAAGCCCATCCGATTGGATGGGCTTGTTTTATATAAAAACCTGGCAGTGACCTACTTTCACATGGGACCTCCCACACTATCATCGGCGATGCTTTGTTTCACTTCTGAGTTCGGGATGGGATCAGGTGGTGCCAAAGCTCTATGGCCGCCAGGCATAAACGG